>JAESFK010000003.1_pt1:112500-1061437 | contig 1061437 bp, 963 predicted proteins | sample 9269391 | NCBI WGS metagenome assembly JAESFK01 (sample SAMN14506231, study PRJNA617097) | algae metagenome | isolation source: Drouetiella hepatica UHER 2000/2452 and co-occurring heterotrophs from... | place: Slovakia: Slovak Paradise National Park, Hrabusice, Kosice Region...
GGAAACCCACCCTCACCATTTAATTTCGCTGCCGACTTGTCGGCATCGAAGGTTAAATGGGAAGGGTATCACCGAAGTGAATACATAGCTTTGGTGAAGCGAACCCGGGGAACTGAAACATCTCAGTACCCGGAGGAAAGGACATCAACAGAGACTCCCGTAGTAGTGGCGAGCGAACCGGGACCAGGCCAATGCCTTCGATTCAACTAACAGAAGCTTCTGGAAAGTAGCGCCATAGCGGGTGACAGCCCCGTATGTGAAAGTGATGTCGAAGGATTTGAGTAGGGCGGGGCACGTGAAACCCTGTCTGAACGTAGGGGGACCACCCTCTAAGCCTAAGTACTCCTGCATGACCGATAGTGAACTAGTACCGTGAGGGAAAGGTGAAAAGCACCCCGATGAGGGGAGTGAAACAGTACCTGAAACCGAACGCCTACAAGCAGTTGGAGGGTCCTTGAGACCTGACAGCGTACCTCTTGCATAATGGGTCAGTGACTTAGTGTAACAAGCAAGCTTAAGCCGTTAGGTGTAGGCGCAGCGAAAGCGAGTCTGAATAGGGCGAATGAGTTTGTTGCATTAGACCCGAAACCCGGTGATCTAGGCATGACCAGGCTGAAGGTGCGGTAACACGCACTGGAGGGCCGAACCGTTCAATGTTGAAAAATTGTCGGATGAGTTGTGTTTAGGGGTGAAAGGCCAATCAAACCGGGAAATAGCTGGTTCTCCGCGAAATCTATTGAGGTAGAGCGTCAGACGAATACCATGGGGGGTAGAGCACTGGATGGATGCGGGGGTCGCGAGATCTACCAATTCTAACCAAACTCCGAATACCCATGAGTAATATCTGGCAGACAGACGGCGGGTGCTAAGGTCCGTCGTCAAAAGGGAAACAGCCCTGACCTACAGCTAAGGTCCCCAAGTCACGTCTAAGTGGTAAAGCATGTGGGAATCCCAAAACAACCAGGAGGTTGGCTTAGAAGCAGCCATCCTTTAAAGAAAGCGTAACAGCTCACTGGTCTAAATAAGGGTTCCTGCGGCGAAAATGTAACGGGGCTCAAGACGTGCACCGAAGCTTAGGGTGTGTAGTTTACTACACGCGGTAGCGGAGCGTTCCGTAGGCTGATGAAGCGATCTGGTAATGGGTCGTGGAGGTATCGGAAGTGCGAATGCTGACATGAGTAGCGATAAACAGGGTGAGATGCCCTGTCGCCGAAATCCCAAGGGTTCCTGCTTAAAGCTAATCTGAGCAGGGTAAGCCGGCCCCTAAGACGAGCCCGAAGGGGGTAGTCGATGGGAACCACGTTAATATTCGTGGGCCTGGAGGTGTGTGACGGATCTCGTAAATTGTCTGCTCTTATTGGATTGAGCAGGCTTTGAAGAGGTTCCAGGAAATAGCCCCTCCATTATAGACCGTACCCTAAACCGACACAGGTGGGATGGTAGAGTATACCAAGGCGCTTGAGAGAAGTCTCCTGAAGGAACTCGGCAAATTGCCTCCGTACCTTCGGAAGAAGGAGGCCCCACATCTGGGCAACCAGTTGTGGGGGGCACAGGCCAGGGGGTAGCGACTGTTTAGCAAAAACACAGGGCTCTGCTAAGTCGGCTTCAAGACGACGTATAGGGCCTGACGCCTGCCCGGTGCCTGAAGGTTAAGTGGAGTGGTGCAAGCTGCGAAATGAAGCCCAGGTAAACGGCGGCCGTAACTATAACGGTCCTAAGGTAGCGAAATTCCTTGTCGGGTAAGTTCCGACCTGCACGAATGGCGTAACGACTTCCCCACTGTCTCCAGGAGATGCTCAGCGAAATTGAATTCTCCGTGAAGATGCGGAGTACCCGCGGTTAGACGGAAAGACCCCGTGCACCTTTACTGCAGCTTCAGAGTGGCATTAGGAAAGAACTGTGTAGCATAGGTGGGAGGCTTTGAAGCATCGGCGCCAGCTGATGTGGAGCCATAGGTGAAATACCACCCTGTTGTTTTCTGATGTCTAACCTCGATCCATGAAACTGGATCAGGGACCCTCTGTGGCGGGTAGTTTGACTGGGGCGGTCGCCTCCTAAAGAGTAACGGAGGCGCGCGATGGTAGGCTCAGGACGGTTGGAAACCGTCTGCAAGAGTGCAATGGCATAAGCCTGCCTGACTGCGAGACTGACGAGTCGAGCAGAGACGAAAGTCGGTCATAGTGATCCGGTGGTCCCGAGTGGAAGGGCCATCGCTCAACGGATAAAAGGTACGCCGGGGATAACAGGCTGATGATTCCCAAGAGCTCATATCGACGGAATCGTTTGGCACCTCGATGTCGGCTCATCACATCCTGGGGCTGGAGCAGGTCCCAAGGGTTTGGCTGTTCGCCAATTAAAGTGGTACGTGAGCTGGGTTCAGAACGTCGTGAGACAGTTTGGTCCCTATCTGCCGTGGGCGTCGAAATTTGAGAGGAGTTGACCCTAGTACGAGAGGACCGGGTTGAACATACCTCTGGTGTACCTGTCGTGGCGCCAGCCGCGCAGCAGGGTAGCTATGTATGGACGGGATAACCGCTGAAAGCATCTAAGCGGGAAGCCTCCCTCAAGATAAGATTTCTTAGAGCCGTGGAAGACCACCACGTTGATAGATCGGATGTAGAAGCGCGGTAACGCGTGGAGCTAACCGATACTAATTGCTCTATTCGCACTTAAGAGTCCCGCCATCAACGACAAGCCTGACTGGTTTGTCCGCGATATGTGGATGATTGATCAGACAAATATTGCACGGACATCGATTGAAACCCTTTTTGACCCACGCCGGCTTCATTGCTTGGTGACCATGGCGTCAGTGACCCACCCGATCCCATCTCGAACTCGGCCGTGAAACCTGACAGCGCCGATGGTACTGTGACTTAAGTCCCGGAAGAGTAGGACGTCGCCAGGCATTGTAGTCGGCGTAAGGTCGAAAAGAGGAAAACCCATTCACAAAGTTAAAGGCCGGCAGCGATGCCGGCCTTTTGCTGTTTTGCCGGTCCCCAGGGACCCGCAAGCTGGTTGACGCGGGATGGAGCAGCCCGGTAGCTCGTCAGGCTCATAACCTGAAGGTCGTAGGTTCAAATCCTACTCCCGCAACCATCAAAAAGCCCGCCTTCCTTCTGGGATGGCGGGCTTTTTGCGTTTTGGCGCGTGCGGGCGTCGGCGAGGCGGACAAGCGGATTCGTCGCTCGACGATCGTGCTTCGGTCGTCCTGCAGTGGACCTCGACGACGACGGTCCTCGCGGCCAGCAGCGCATAGGGCGCGAGGACCGCCACATTCGCGAGGATGATACCGCTCGCCAGTCCAGGTATAACCACCCACCCGTCCGTGTTCGATCTCCCGATCAGGCAGCCCATTCGGCCGGGTCGGATTCCTCGCCGATCAGCGCGAGGCCGTGCGCGATCGAGGTGAGCTCGCCGCCGGTCGCAATGCGATTTTCGCCGAAACGGCGGTCGAACATCGCGCGGATCGCCGGGATCAACGACGAGCCGCCGGTGAGGAAGACGCGATCGATCGCCGCGGGCACGACGCCCGCGCGGGCGAGCGCCTGATCCATCGCCGCCTCGATGCGGCGAAGATCGTCGGCGATCCATTGCTCGAAATCGGTGCGCCGCACGTCGGCCCCGATCTCGATCCCGCCGCCGGCGAAATGAAATTCAGCGTGATCGTTGCTGGAAAGCGCACGCTTGAGCTTGCCCACCGCATCATAGAGCGGGAAGCCCTGTTCATGTTCGATCAGCGCGATCATGCGGCCGATCAGGTCGGGGCGCTCGGCGTCGCGTTGCAGGCGGCGGATTTCCTCGATCGTGCGGCGGTTGCGCATCATCGCGAGCCGCGACCAGTCGCCGAAATCGGCGAAATAGCCGCCCGGGATTTCGAGCAACTTGTCGAACGAGCGATATTGGCTGCCCTTGCCGAGCAGCGGCAGCACCAGCCGATCGACGATGCGGTAATCGAATCGGTCGCCCGCGATGCCGATCCCCGACGAGGCGAGCGGCACGCAGCGCTGCGGGCTCCCGGGCTCGGCGACGCGCACGATCGAAAAGTCGGTGGTGCCGCCGCCGAAGTCGGCGACGAGGATCGTCGCGGGTTCGGTCAGTCGCGCGGCATAGCTGTGCGCGGCGCCGAGCGGTTCGTGGACATAATAGATTTCGGTGCCGAACGCCGCGAGCATCGCGTCGTAACGCTGGCGCGCGAGTTCGGGATCGGGCCGCGCGCCGGCATATTCGACCGGGCGCCCGACGATGATGCGGCGCGGCCGCGCGTCGAGCGCGCCGCCGGCATGCGCGACAAGGCGCTGGAGGAAGAGCCGCCCCATATCCTCGAAGCGGAACGGCTTGTTGAAGATCATCGCGCGCTCGAACAGCGGGCTCGCGGCAACGCTTTTGAACGACTGGATGAAGCGACTGTCGAGCGGCGACTGGAGATATTCGTCGATCGCCCACGGACCCGCCTCATGCGCGATGCCGTTCCAGCCGCGTTCCTCTTCCCAGAAGCAGAGCGCGGAGCGGAACACCGCATCGCCCGCGTCGCCGAACGCGACGAGCTCGGTGCGGCCCTGGCCATCGGCGAGCGCGACGACGCTGTTCGTCGTGCCGAAATCGAGGCCGAGCGCGCTCGCGGCCGCCTTGTCCATGACATGCTCCTGTAGCTGGGGATTCCCGGTTGGGGGCGGCGCCTATTGCACAGGAGGGTGGGGGGAGCAAGTTTCCGCGGCGCCGTTCAGCCGTCGGGGTCCCAAGCGCGACAGAAGGTGTCGACCGCAGCGTCGACATCGCCCCGAAGGCGATCGAGGTCGCGGCTTTCGGGAAGATTGAGCATCGCGAATTGATAGATGCCCGACTGGCAAAGGCCGGTGAATTGCTGCACCGCGCGCATCGGGTCGCCCATCCGGATCTCGCCGCGTACCATTTTTTCGCCCACCCAGACGGCGGCGCGCGCCTTGCCGCGACGCGGGCCGCGCTCGTAAAATGTCTCGGCGAGGTGCGGGAAACGCTCGGCTTCGCCGACGACGAGGCGAAAGAGCGACAGGATCGGCGTCGCGGTCAGCTTGGTCATCAGCAGATTGCCGAATACCCGCAAGACATCGGGCACCGGCTCGTCGAGCGGCAGGTCGATCGCGAGCGCGTCGCCATATTGCGCGACGATGTCGTCGACGACCGCGGCGAAAAGCTCCTCCTTCGACGGGAAATAGGTCCAGAGCGTCGTCTTCGATCCGCCGACCTTGCTCGCGATCGACGACATCGTCGTCCCGGCATAGCCATTCGCAAAGAACAGCTCGCGCGCGGCATCGACAAACGCCTTGCGGCGCATCGCCGCGGCGTCGTCGAGGGCAGGCGTACTATCTGGTATCATTTCGATTGACAACGCTTCCTCCGAAGTTCATCTGCGCATGATACCAGCTAGTATCGTTGGAAGCCATGCCCCGGACAATTTTTCTCTCCACCGCTGTTTTCGGCCTGCTCGCGGGCTGCGCGAGCGTTCCCGACCTTGGACCCAAGCCCGTTCCGGCGGCGGCCGAGTCGCTGGAATCGAACGCGACCTTCGCCCGCGCTGAGGGCGAGTGGCCCGCCGAAGGCTGGTGGCAGGGCTTGGGCGATGTCCAACTCGATACGCTGATCGCAGAGGGTTTGAAGGGCTCGCCCGACGTTGCGATCGCCGCCGCGCGTGTCCGCGCGGCCGAGGCGATGGCGCAGCAGGCGGGTGCTGCCCTTCTGCCGCGGATCGGCGCCGAGGCGAGCGCGGGCGGCGTCCAGCAAAGCCAGAACATGGGCATCCCGCCTGGCTTCGTGCCCGACGGCATTCAGGACACCGGCCATATCGCCGCGACCTTCAGCTTCGACCTCGACCTGTGGGGCCGCAACCGCGCGGCGCTCGCCGCCGCGACGTCGGAGGCCGAGGCGGCGCGCGTCGACGCGGCGCAGGCGCGGCTGATGCTCACCACCGGGATCGCCGCCGCTTATGCCGATCTGGCGGGCTATTATCGGGCGCTCGACGTCGCCAATGATGCGGTGCGCGTGCGCACCGCGAGCGCCGGCCTGTCGGGCGAACGCGCGCGGGCGGGGATCGAAAATCAGGCGAGCCAGCGACAGGCCGAAAGCCGCGCCGCCTCGGCACGCGCCGATGTCGTCGCGCTCGAAGAAGCGATTGCGACGACGCGCAACCGGATCGCCGCGCTGATCGGTGCCGGACCCGATCGCGGCCTGTCGATCGCGCGCCCCCAAATGGCGCGCCCGTCGCTTGGCCTGCCGGGCAATGCGGGGATCGACCTGATCGGGCGGCGTCCTGATATCGTCGCGGCGCGGCTGCGGTCCGAAGCGGCGGCGAAACGCATCGATGTCGCGCGCGCCGATTTTTATCCCAATATCAGCCTGTCGGCGCTCGTCGGGCTCCAGTCGCTCGGCCTGTCGAACCTGTTCAAATCGGGGTCCGAATATGGCAATGGCGGCGCCGCGATCAGCCTGCCGATCTTTGAGGGCGGGCGGTTGCAGGGCCGCTATCGCGGATCGCGCGCCGACTATGACGTCGCGGTCGCGACCTATGACCGCACGCTGATCGGCGCGCTGCGCGATGTCGCCGACATCGTCGCCCAGCGCACCGCAACCGAACGCCAGCTTGTCGGGCGGCGCGAGGCGCTGGCCGCCGCCGCCGAAGCCTCGAAACTCGCCGGACTTCGTTACCGCGCCGGCCTCTCGAACCAGATTGTCCAGCTCACCGCCGAGGACAGCATGGTGGCATTGAGCCGCGCGGTCGCCGACCTCGAAGCGCGCCAGCTCTCGCTCGACATCGCCCTGATCCGCGCGCTTGGCGGCGGATATCGGGCCGCTAATTCAACAGGAGACGAATGATGGCCGACGAAACGGCTGCAGCCGCAACCCCCGCTCCCGAGACTCCCGAAGCCGCCCCCGAAGCCAATGGCGCCAAGCGGAAGAAGCTCTTGCGCATCCTCGCGATCGTCGTCGTGACGGTCGCGATCCTGTGGGGCCTCTGGTATTTTCTGACGCAGGCCGGACGCGTTCATACCGATAACGCCTATGTCGGTGCCGACTCGGCGCAGGTGACCGCGCTCGTCTCGGGACCCGTCAAGGAAGTCCGCGTCAGCGGCACGCAGGCTGTGAAGAAGGGCGACATCCTCGTCATCCTCGACGACGCCGACCAGCGCATCGCGGTTGCCGATGCCGAAGCGGCGCTGCGCCTCGCGCGCCAGCGCTATGGACAGGCCGACGCGACCGCCGATGCGGCGCGCGCGCGCGTCGCGGCGCGCGGCGCCGATATCGCGCAGGCCCGCGCGCGGCTGCGCGACGCCAATGCGACGGTCGAGCGCGCCCGCGCCGAACTCGCGCGGCGCGAAAGCATTGCCGGCACCGGCGCCGTGTCGGGCGAAGAGCTGACTTCGGCGCGCGCGGCGCTCGCTTCGGCTTCGGCGGCGCGCGATCTCGCTGCGGCGGGCATCGCCTCGGCCGAGGCGACGCGCGGATCGGCGAGCGGCGACTTGGGCGCCGCCGAGGCCGTGGTGCGCGGGACGACGATCGACACCGCGCCCGACGTCGCGGCCGCCGAAGCGCGGCTTGAAAAGGCGCGTCTCGACCTCGCGCGCACCGTGCTCCGCGCACCCGTCGACGGCATCGTCACCAACCGGCAGGTGCAGGTGGGGCAGCGGATCGCCGCGGGCGCGCCGATCATGGTGCTGGTGCCGATCGCGACCGCCTATGTCGACGCCAATTTCAAGGAAAGCCAGTTTGAGGATATTCGCATCGGCCAGCCGGTCGAACTGGTGTCGGACTATTATGGCGGCGACGTCGTCTATCGCGGTAAGGTGATCGGCATCGCCGGCGGCACCGGCGCGGCCTTCTCGCTGATCCCCGCACAGAATGCGACGGGCAATTGGGTGAAGGTGGTGCAGCGCCTGCCGGTGCGCATCGCGCTCGATCCGAAGCAGCTCAAGGAACATCCGCTGCGCGTCGGGCTGTCGATGGAAGCCACGATCGATACGCGCGGTCGCTGACAAATGGCCAGCGCCGCCCTCCCTGCATCCGCCATCCCCGCCGAACCGCAGCCGCTGACCGGCGCGCGGCTGATCGTCGCCGCCTTCGCGCTGGCGCTCGCCAATTTCGTCGTGGTGCTCGACACCACGATCGCCAATGTGTCGGTGCCGCATATCGCGGGCGGGCTCGCGGTGTCGCCGACGCAAGGGACGTGGGTGATCACCAGCTATGCGGTCGCCGACGCGATCAGCGTGCCGCTCACCGGCTGGCTCGCGATGCGCTTCGGCACCGTGCGCTGGTTCATGATCTCGATCATCGGCTTCGGTATTTTCTCTTTCCTCTGCGGCGTTTCGCGCACGCTCGATGCGCTGGTGCTCTTCCGCGTGCTGCAGGGGCTCGCGGGCGGCCCGCTGATGCCGCTGTCGCAGATATTGCTGCTGCGCATCTTCCCCAAGGAAAAGGCCGGGATCGGCCTTGCGATCTGGGCGATGACGACGACCACGGCGCCGATCCTCGGCCCGATCCTCGGCGGCACGATCAGCGACAACTGGACGTGGCCGTGGATCTTCTTCATCAATCTGCCCGTCGTCGCGATCTGCGCGTTCGGCGTCTTCACCCTGCTGACGCCGTTCGAGACCAAGCGCGCCAAGGCGCGGATCGACGTGATCGGCCTGATCCTGCTCGTCGTGTCGGTCGGGGCATTCCAGATCATGCTCGACACCGGGCGCGAGCATGACTGGTTCGGATCGGTGTGGATCGTCGGGCTCGCGGTCGTTTCCGCGATCAGCTTTGCCGCCTTCGTGATCTGGGAGCTGACCGACGCCAATCCGGTCGTGAACCTCCGCATCTTCCGCTTCCGCGGATTCACCTTCGCCACGATGGCGATTTCATTGGGCTTCGGCGCCTTCTTTGCGCAGGTCGTGCTCACGCCCTTATGGCTCCAGCAGGTCGCGGGTTATACCGCGACCCAGACCGGCTTCATCGTCGCCTGGCTCGGGGTATTCGCCGTCCTCCTGTCGCCCGTCGCGGCGGGGCTGATGACCAAGGTCGATGTGCGCATCACCATCTCGGGCGGTATCCTGTGGATGGCGGTGATGTCGGTGCTGCGCGCGAGCTGGAACGCCGATGTCGGCTATTGGACGCTCGCGCTGCCGCATATCCTGCAGGGGATCGGCATGCCCTTCTTCTTCGTCGGGCTCACCGCGCTCGCCTTGAGTTCGGTGCCCGCGCAGCATCAGACGTCGGCGGCGGGGTTGATGAGCTTCCTGCGGACGCTGTGCGGGGCGATCGGCACCGCGGTCGCGACGACCGCGTGGGACGATGCCAGCCGGACGTCGCGGTCCGAGCTCGTCTCGTCGCTCAATAACCCCGAAGCGACGATGACCTCGCTGCAAAATGCCGGCTTCACGCTCGAACAGGCGCGCGCGGCGATCGAGCGGCTGGTCGAGGTGCAGGCCTCGACACTCGGCGTGCTGCACCTGTTCCTCGCGTCGGGCGTCGTGTTCGTGCTTGCCGCTATATCGGTGTGGTTCGCGCCGCGGCCGAAACAGATTTCGATGGGCGGCGGGCACTAGAGCGTTTTCAAGTCAGGCGGGATCGTCTGACGGCTCGGAAAACGCGGCAAAACAAGACGCCGCTATTTGGCGAAGAGTTGATCCAGGTCGGCGAACGCCTTGAACTCGAGCGCGTTGCCCGCGGGGTCGTAAAAGAACATCGTCGACTGCTCGCCGGGCTGGCCGGGAAAGCGCGTGTGCGGTTCGATTACGAATGTCGTGCCCGCGGCCTTCAGCCGGTCGGCGAGCGCCTGCCAGTCGGCGGGCGACAGCACGACGCCGAAGTGCGGCACCGGCACCGCATGGCCGTCGACCGGATTATGCGCGGCCGATGCGCGCGGCGTATCGACGCGGTGCGCGACGATCTGATGCCCGTAGAGGTTGAAGTCGATCCAGTCGGGATCGCTGCGCCCCTCGGGGCAGCCGAGGATAGTGCCATAGAAATGGCGCGCGGCGTCCAGATCGTCGACGGGAAAGGCGATGTGAAAGGGGGCGAGGCCGGTCATGCTCCCCATTTGCCGCACCGACGCACGGAAAGCCAGTCCGGGACTTGGGTTGTGCGCCGCAACATGCTAGGCGCGCGCCCATGCTGACGATCAACGGAATCACTGTACGCCTTGGCGGGCGCGCCATCCTCGAACGCGCCACCGCGAGCCTGCCGGCAAAAAGCCGCGTCGGGCTGATCGGGCGCAACGGCGCGGGCAAATCGACGCTGATGAAGGTGATGATCGGCCAGCTCGAAGCCGACGAGGGCAGCATCGACATGCCGCGCAAGACGCGCGTCGGCTATATCGCGCAGGAAGCGCCGAGTGGAACGTCGACTCCGTTCGATACCGTGCTCGCCGCCGACACCGAACGCGCCGAATTGCTCACGGCATCGGAGACCGAGCAGGACCCCGACAAGCTCGGCGATATCCACGAGCGTTTGATCGCGATCGACGCCTACACCGCCCCCGCGCGCGCCGCGCGCATCCTGATCGGATTGGGGTTCGACGAGGAGATGCAGGGGCAGCCGCTCGACAGCTTTTCGGGCGGGTGGAAGATGCGCGTCGCGCTCGCGGCACTGCTGTTCTCAGAACCCGATCTGCTGCTGCTCGACGAACCGTCGAACCACCTCGACCTCGAAGCGACCTTGTGGCTCGAAAATTTCCTGCGCGCCTATCCGGGGCAGCTCGTCGTGATCAGCCACGAGCGCGACCTGCTCAACAATGTCGTCGACAACATCCTCCATCTCGAAGGCGGCAAGGTCACGCTCTACACCGGCGGCTATGACTCGTTCGAACGTCAACGCGCCGAACGTGCGGCGCAACTCGCCGCGGCCAAGGCATCGCAGGACGCCCAGCGCGCCAAGCTCCAGGATTATGTCGCGCGCAACAGCGCCCGCGCCTCGACCGCGAAACAGGCGCAGTCGCGCGCCAAGATGCTTGCGCGGATGCAGCCGATCGCCGCGCTCGCCGAGGATCAGACGCTCGCGTTCGATTTCCCGAGCCCCGACGAGCTGAAGCCGCCGCTGATTACGCTCGACCTTGCCAGCGTCGGCTATGCTGACCGGCCGGTGCTCCAGCGGCTCAACCTGCGCATCGATCCCGACGACCGGATCGCGCTGCTCGGCCGCAACGGCAATGGCAAGACGACGCTCGCGCGCCTGCTCGCGGCGCAGCTGGCGCCGATGGCGGGCGCGATGGCGGCATCGGGCAAGATGCGCGTCGGCTATTTCACCCAATATCAGGTCGAGGAACTCGACGGCAGCGACACCCCGCTCGCGCATATGACGCGCGTGATGGAAGGCAAGACGCAGGGCGCGGTGCGCGCGCAGCTCGGCCGCTTCGGCTTTTCGGGCAACAAGGCGGTGACGCAGGTCGCGAAGCTGTCGGGCGGCGAACGCGCGCGGCTGGCGCTGGCGCTGATTACCCGCGACGCACCGCATTTGCTGATCCTCGACGAACCAACCAATCACCTCGACGTCGACGCGCGCGAGGCGCTCGTACAGGCGCTGAACGGTTTCGACGGCGCGGTGGTGCTGGTCAGTCACGACCGCCACATGCTCGAACTCACCGCCGACCGGCTCGTGCTCGTCGATGACGGCACCGCGCGCGAATATGACGGCAGCATGGACGATTATGTCGACATGATCCTCGGCAAGGGTCCGCAGAAGGACCGCGTGTCGAAAGCCGACAAGAAGGAAGACCGCAAGGCTGCGGCCGCCGCGCGCGAAGCGGCGGCGAAGATCAAGAAGGACGTCAGCGACGCCGAGGCCGATCTCGCCAAATATGAGGTCGTGCTCTCGGCCATCGACCGCGCGATGTTCGATCCGCAGGGTGCTGCGAGCGAATATAAGGGACTGACGATGAGTGAATTGTCGCAGCGGCGCGGCAAGATCGTCGCTGCGCAGGAAGCCGCCGAGGCGCGCTGGGTGACGGCGAGCGAAGCGCTGGAGGCGTTTGAGAGCGCGGCCGCCTAGGTTATCTGTTCCTACTTCGTCACTCCGGACCTGATCCGGGGTCCAGACACCCAAAGCTGCCATGGATGCCGGATCACGTCCGGCATGGCGAATTGTTGTGGGCTCACCCGCATTGACTCCGCCACCCCAATCCATCATAATAGTTTCAATTGAAACTAGATGGGAATGCGACATGGCCGACCTTTTCGATAATCCGCTGGGCCTCGACGGCTTTGAATTCGTCGAATTTTCGGCGCCCGAAAAGGGCATTCTCGAACCCGTGTTCGAGGCGATGGGCTTCACGCTGATCGCGCGCCATCGCTCGAAGGACGTCCAGCTGTGGCGCCAGGGCGGCATCAATTTGATCGCCAATTACGAACCCAAATCGCCCGCTGCTTATTTCGCCGCCGAACACGGCCCGTCGGCGTGCGGGATGGGCTGGCGCGTCCGCGATGCGGCGAAGGCGTACAGCGAAGCCGTCGCGCGCGGCGCCGAACCCGTCGAGGTCAACCCCGGCCCGATGGAACTGCGCCTGCCCGCGATCCGCGGCATCGGCGGCTCGATCATCTATCTGATCGATCGCTATGGCGACGACCTCAGCATCTACGACATCGATTTCGTCTATGAAGAGGGCGTCGATCGCCACCCGGTCGGCGCGGGCATGCAGCTGATCGATCATCTGACGCACAATGTCTATGGCGGCCGCATGGCGCATTGGGCAGCCTTCTACGAGCGCATCGCGGGTTTCCGCGAGATCCGCTATTTCGACATCAAGGGCGAATATACCGGCCTGACGTCGAAGGCGATGACCGCCCCCGACGGCAAGATCCGCATCCCGCTGAACGAAGAGGGCGCCGGCGGCGGCGGCCAGATCGAGGAATATCTGCGCGCCTATAATGGCGAGGGGATCCAGCATATCGCGTTCAGCTGCGACGATCTTTACGCCGCATGGGACAAGCTGAAAGCGATCGGCAATCCCTTCGCGCCCGCGCCGCCTGCGACCTATTACGAGATGCTCGAAGAGCGGCTTCCGGGCCATGGCGAATCGGTCGAAGACCTGCAGTCGCGCGGCATCCTGCTCGACGGGTCGACGACCGAAGGCGATCCGCGCCTGCTGCTCCAGATTTTCGGTCAGACCGTGATCGGCCCCGTCTTCTTCGAATTCATCCAGCGCAAGAAGGATGAAGGGTTCGGCGAAGGCAATTTTACGGCGCTGTTCAAATCGATGGAGATGGACCAGATTCGCCGTGGAGCGCTGACTGTCGAGGAACCCGCCGAATGACGAGCCCGATCAAATTGGGCGGCGTCCACCACGCCGCCTATCGCTGCAGGGATGCGAAGGAAACGGTCGATTGGTACGAGGCCATGCTCGGCATGACCTACACGACCGCCTTTGCCGAGGATCATGTGCCGTCGACCGGCGAATATGACCCTTATATGCACGTCTTCCTCGAGGCGGGGAACGGCAACATCCTCGCTTTCTTCGAGCTGCCCAACCAGCCCGACATGGGCCGCGACGAAAATACGCCCAAATGGGTCCAGCATCTCGCGTTCAAGGTCGGCAGCTATGACGAGCTGGTCGCCGCGAAGGCGCATCTGACCGCGAACGGCGTCGACGTGCTCGGCCCGACGCACCACGGCATCTTCAAGTCGATCTATTTCTTCGACCCCAACGGTCACCGCGTCGAGCTCGCCTGCGACATCGGCACCGATGAGCAATATGCCGAGCTGAAACGCGTCGCACCGCTGATGCTCGAGGAATGGAGCCAGACCAAGAAGGCCCCGCGCCACGCCGATTGGCTGCACCAGGCGGCGAACGAGTAGGGTTGACCAAAAATCGTCGCCCCCGCGAAGGCGGGGGCCGCTGTCGTTCTAATCGAGCGTCAACGGCGTAAACCGCTAGCGGCCCCCGCCTTCGCGGGGGCGACGGTCTTCTTCCCTACTTCCGGTCCAGCCCGATGCTCTCCAGCGTCGCGCCGCTGCACTTGTCGGCTTCCTTGCTCTCGCCGTCGCCCGACAGCGCGCCGATCGCGAGGAAACCCGCGACCACGGCGACGAGGAACGCGCCGGTCACCCAGATCAGATATTTGTCGATGAACGCCTTGATCGGCGCCCCGAACATTCGGAACAATATGCCGACGAGCATGAAGGAAAAGGCGCGGCTGGCGAGGCTCGCCCACAGGAAGGTCCAGAAACTCATGTGGATGAAACCGGCGGTGATCGTCAGCAGCTTGAACGGGATCGGCGTCGCGCCCTTGATCAGGATGATCTCGGCGCCGAACTCGCGCAGGTAACAGGCGGCCGACGGGAAGGCGTCGGTGAGCCCGAGCGCGCCAAGCAGCGCGAGCCCGACGCTTTCATAGAGGAAGAAGCCGATCAAATAGCCGAGCATGCCGCCCGCGACCGACGCGAGCGTGCAGATGATCGCATAGCGAACCGCTTTTTTCGGGTTCGCAAGGCACATCAGCCCGAGCATCGGGTGCGGCGGGACCGGGAAAAAACTCGCCTCGACGAAGGAGACCAGCGCCAGCCAATATTCGGCGTGCGGATGCGCGGATTTCTCCATGGTCCAGTTATAAAGCCTCTGGATCATGGACTTGTTACGCGGTGTGGCGGTCATGCTGGTCCTTGCGGTGGCGACGTCGGCCCTCCTATGCCGCCCGCGCCGTGCGAAGTCGAGCCGAAGCCTGGCATGCCGTGACCGAAAAACGCCGGAACCGTCGGGGAACGGTTCCGGCGTTGCTCCCACCAGAGACGGGAGCAAGGGACCTCGTAGCGTCCGCGCTATCGGCGAAGGGTCACCGCCGCGAGATCATGATCGCGCTGGCCAGCGTCATCGGCGTGCCGGTCCGTTGGGCGGCAATGATCTCCTTGCCGGCTTCGCGGCCTCTCGAAAGCGCGCTCCGGAAGCAATGGCCGGTGGCCATTTCCCGCACGGTCGATTCGAATTCGGGCCGGACGTCGCATACCGAGCGCGCCGCGGCGCGCAGGCGGCTGTCGAGCCGCGCCCAGCCGGCATCGGTGTCGAGATTGAGGTCGGCATAGCTGACTTTGACCACCTCGATTTCACCGGCCGGTGCAGTCGCTACGATGGGCTGAGAAAATGCGGGTGCTGCGCCGAGCAGCAACAGGGGCAGAGCCATGAAGATACGCATCGAGTTACTCCCTTTCACCATGTCCCAGCCGAACGGCAGGCTGCGGATGCGACGGGAGTAGCGGGCGCGCATGTCGGCGGCCGTGAGAAGAGCGTCAATCCGGTATTAAAAATACGTCAAAATCCAGAATGTTGAAATTTACCGTTCGTCTGCCCGTCAAAAGAATGTTATTCCGTCTTCGGGAAAAACATACGGCCGCAATCCCTCGACCAAGGAGGTCGCGCCGTGAATTCTGCATTCGCAAAAAACGAGCGGCATATCGCCGCCGTGCCGCCGGTATTGCGGCTCCTTGGTGACTTTGCCGTCGAGCCGCCCGCCCTGTCCCCCACCAGCCGCAAGGCCCGCGCCCTTCTTGCCCGGCTCGTGCTTGCCGACGCGCCGCTTGCGCGCGACCGGCTGAGCGCGCTTCTCTGGAGCCGCCGCCCCGATGCACAGGCGCATGCCAGCCTCAGGCAATGTCTCGTCGAACTGAAGCCCTGGACGCGCGCATTGCCGCCGCTGCTGCACGCCGATCGCGAAACCGTCGCCATCGACCGCACACAAGTCATCGACGATATTTCGCTGCTTCACGCCGCGTGCGCGGTGGACGATGTCGCCGTGGTCCTGAACCGGCTGCCCGCGCACGATGTCGGGTTGCTGGCCGATCTCGACGGTATCGACGAAGCATGGGACGACTGGCTCGCGGTCGAGCGCACGCGTCAGGGCGAAGCGATCGTCCGCGAAGTGCTCGCGGTGGCGGAAAGGCGGCTGCAGGCGGGCGATGTCGAGGGGGCCCTCGCGGTGGCGGATAAGGTGACCCGCTTCGATCCGTGCAGCGAACATGCCGCGCGGCTGGTGATGAGCGCGCGCTGGCAAGCGGGCGACGGCGATGGCGTGCGCCACGCCTGGCAGCGGATCGAAGACGCGCTCGCACGCGGAATCGACGGCAAACCGTCGGTCGAAACCGCCGAACTATATCGACGCCTGGCGGCCCGGCCCTGTCCCCCTGACCTTCACCCGGTCGCCCACCCGGTCGCAGCGCCCGCGATGGCAGCCAATCCAACCGCCAGCCTGTCGCCGCGGCGCGCGCTGTTCCTCGGCGTGGCCGCGCTGGCGCTCGCGCTGACGGGCGCGGATGCGCCGCGGTCGCGATCCGCGGTCGCTGCATTCGATACGCCGGTGGTCCGCGTCGAACCGATCGAGCAGCGCGGCAATGATCCGGTCGAGGACCGTTTTGCCGATGCGCTGGCCGGCGATTTCGCGCGCTTTGCCAAGGCGTCGGGGGGCGCGGTCCGGGTGCTCGACGGAAAGGTGGCGGGACGCGCGGGCGATTTCATCGTCCGCATCGCGATCGAGCGCGACGGCAGTCAGTTCGTCAGCGAGTCGCGGATTGTCGACAGTTTGAACGGATCGATCCTGTGGTCCAGCCGTTTCGCGGCGCCCGTCGACGACCTCAGCCGGCTGCGCGAACGGACCGCGCTCGCGGTCGCCGGACTGGTCAACTGCGCGCTGACGCTGAACGGCCGGAAAGACCTGTTGGCGGCCGATGCGGATCGACGATCGCTGATCTTTGCGGTCTGCGACGCGGACACGGCTTTCGACGGACCCCGCGCAATCCGGTTGATGGAGGAGCTGGTTCAGCGCTGGCCGGGGGATGCCGACACGCTGGGATTGCTGGCGCAGGTCCGCATCAAGCACCTCTCGCACGAGATGGATCCGGCCAAATGGAACGTGGGGCGCGCAAAAGCGATCGATGCGGCGCGCCGGGCGCTTGCGATCGATCCCGACAATGTCCCCGCGCTGACCGCGCTGTCGCAGACGGGCGGGAGCGAATTGTTCATGGTCGAGGCCCTGCCTCTCGTTGACCGCGCGCTTGCGATCGATCCCGAATATCCGGCCGCATTGATGACGAATGCGGTGGGACTGTTCCAGGCCGGCTATGTTCAAGCCGGTGTCGGCCCGGCGCAGCGCGCCGCGCGCGCGGACCCGACGTCGATCTACAAGGCATTGGGGGTGGTCCGGCGTTATGGGGCGGCCGGGAAGATGCAGGATGCGATGAAGCAGTTCGCCGAAGTGGAGGCAATCTGGCCGGGGCATCCCGATCTTGCCGAACATCGCCGCCGTCTCGCGGTCGAACGCGGCCGGGACGCGGCGGCCGAAGTCTATCGCGGCGCAACGGCCGGGGAGCAGCGTGAATTCGATATGCTGCTCCTCCATCAATTTGCTGACCCTTCGATCGGATCGCGCGAGGTCGACGCCGCCGCCGAAGCCGAATTCGCGCGCTACCCTTCGTCGGCCTATGCACTGGCTGCGCATTTTGCGCGGCTCGGCGACCAGCCGAAGGCGCTTTCGTGGCTCGCGCGCGCGCCGATACGCAAAACCGACGGCCAATGGTCGCTTCTCTATTGGCCTTCGGTCGCTCCGCTCCGGCGCGATCCGCAGTTTTTTGCCAAGCTGGCGCGGATCGGGCTGGTCGATTTCTGGCGGCGCCAGGGTCGCTGGCCCGACTTCTGCAACGAGCCCGGACTGCGTTACGATTGCAAAAGCGAAGCCGAGCGGCTGGTGCGCCTCGGCCGCGCCGTCAGTGGCGGAAGTGGCGCATCCCGGTGAACACCATCGCGAGGCCGGCCTCGTTCGCCGCCGCGATCACTTCGTCGTCGCGGATCGAGCCGCCCGGCTGGATCACGCAGGTCGCGCCCGCCTCGACCGCGGCGAGCAGGCCGTCGGCGAAGGGGAAGAAGGCGTCGCTCGCGACCGCGCTGCCGACGGTGCGGGCTTCGGCCCAACCATGCGATTCAGCGGCTTCGCGCGCCTTCACCGCGGCGATGCGCGCGCTGTCGCGGCGGTTCATCTGCCCTGCGCCAATGCCCGCGGTCGACCCGCCCTTGGCATAGACGATGGCATTCGACTTCACATGTTTGGCGATCGTCCACGCGAACAGCGCGTCGGCGAGTTCTTCGTCGGTCGGCGCGCGGTCGGTGACGACTTTCAAGTCGGCGCGGGTGATGCGGCCATTGTCGCGGCTCTGCGCGAGCCAGCCGCCGGCGATCGTCTTGAGCATCAGTCCGCCGCGCGCCGGGTCGGGCAGTTCGCCGGTCAACAGCAGGCGGAGGTTCTTCTTTTTCGCGAAAACCGCGCGCGCATCGGCGTCGGCGTCGGGGGCGCAGACGACTTCGGTAAAGATGCCGCTGATTGCTTCGGCGGTCGGGCCGTCGAGCGGCCGGTTGACCGCGATGATCCCGCCGAACGCCGAGACATCGTCGCACTTCAGCGCCGCGTCATAGGCTTCGGCGATCGTCGCGGCGGTCGCGACGCCGCACGGGTTCGCGTGCTTGACGATGACGCAGGTCGGGTCGGCCTCGCGGAATTCGGCGACGAGTTCGAGCGCGGCGTCGGCGTCGTTGATATTATTGTAGCTGAGTTCCTTGCCCTGCACCTGTTCGGCCTGCGCGATGCCGCGCGCGGCGGGGCCGGCGGGCAGATAGAGTGCGGCCTTCTGGTGCGGGTTTTCGCCATAGCGGAGTTCGGCCGACAGCTTCGCGGTCAGCGGCAGCGTGTCGGGGAAGAATTTGCCCTGGTCGGCAAAGGCGAACCATTGCGCGATCATGCTGTCATAGGTCGCGGTGTGCGCGAAGGCGGTCGCGGCGAGGCGCTTGCGCAAGCCGAGGGTGGTCGCGCCGCCGTTCGCGTCCATCTCTTCGATCAGCGCGGCATAATCCTCGGGCTCGGTGACGATGCCGACGAAGGCGTGGTTCTTCGCCGACGAGCGCACCATTGCGGGGCCGCCGATGTCGATATTCTCGATGATCGTATCGCGGTCGGCGCCGCTCGTCACGGTCTGGAGGAAGGGGTAGAGGTTGACGACGACGAGGTCGATCGCGTCGATGCCATGTTCCTTCATCGACGCGACATGCGCCGCGTCGTCGCGCACCGCGAGGATGCCGCCGTGGACGGTCGGATGCAGCGTCTTGACGCGGCCGTCCATCATCTCGGGAAAGCCGGTGAGGTCGGAGACGTCGAGGACATTGTGCCCCGCTTCGCGCAATGCCTTCGCGGTGCCGCCGGTCGATACGAGTTCGACGCCGTGACGGACAAGCGCGGCGGCAAGATCGGCGAGCCCCGCCTTGTCGCTGACGGACAGGAGGGCGCGGCGGACGGGAATCAGGTCGGTCATGGGGGAGGGCCTCGGCTGGCGATGGGATGACGCGGCCCCCCTAGGCGCGTCGTCCCTTAAGAGCAAGTACACGTCGCCCCCGCGAAGGCGGGGGCCGCTGGCAGCCTTGTGCAAGGCCGATGGCGGCCCCCGCCTTCGCGGGGGCGACGATTATCTTACAGCCCCAGCGCGGTCGCAATCTGGTCCCAGCGCACCAGTTTGAAATTCTGCGCCTTCGGGGCGTTGTCGCCGTCTTGCGCGAGGAAGATACCGTCGGGGTAGGCCGGACCGAAATTCCCCGCGACCGCCTCGATCCCGTCGGTCTCGCTCGTCGCTCCGAACGCGCCCGCAGCCACGGCAAAGCGGCCGACATATTCTATCCCGGGCAGGCGGAAGACCGCATAGGCATTATCGCCCTGGCTCGACACGAGCAGGTAACGCTGGCCCTTGTGGTCGATCGTCGCGAGGCCCTCGACGTCGGCGACGAGGCGCTGGTTGTCGACCGGCGCGACGATGCGCGCGGTGGCCGTCTTGCCGTTCGGCTTCAATTCCCAGACCCCGGCGTCTTCCTCACCGACATAGAGCGTATCGCCGTCGAAGACGCAGCCTTCGGACTGGGTCGGGATCTTATATTCCCATTCGGTCGTGAAGTTCGGCGTGCCGTCGACCGCCAGCGTGCCGACGCGCACCATGCCGTCCTTGACGATCAGCGCCGCGGTGATCGGTGCGCCGGGCGCGGTCTTCTTGAGGCACAGGCCATAGGCTTCGCCCGTGCCCGCCGCGGCGCGGCCGAGCGCGACGATCGCCGGCTTGTCGGCATCGAGGCGGAACACCGCGAGATGGGCGTTCACCCCGTCGTTGCGGTCGCTCGCGACGATGATGTTGCCCGCGACGTCGACATTGTTGACGAGACCCGCCTGGGTGAAGGCGATGTCCTTGCCTGTCAGGTCATAGACATGCAGCCCGGCCTTCTTGTCGGTCGCGACGATCAGCGCGCGGTTCGGATTGGCCGGGTCGACCCAGATCGCCGGATCGTCGGCGGCGTCGGCCTTGCCTGTGCCGACGGGCGCGGTCTCGCCGCTCGCGGTCACCTGCACCGGGGGCAGGCCGGTGATGACGGGCGTGCCCGCGGCGCAACCGCCCAGCGTCGATGCAAAAGCCAGCGAAGTCAGCAGCTTTCCTTTGCCGATGGTGGCCATGATGATTCCCCCTTTCCCGATTGCGCAAAAAATGCGGCTCGCGCGCCCCGTCCCAGCAAAGTCGAGCGGCGTCAATACGACAATATTTCCGTCACTTAACTGTCATCGACACGTCACACAGCTCGCCGCAAACTGTCACACGCCCCCCCTAGAGGCCCGGCAACCAATAAGGGGGGTCTGTTACCATGATTCGAACTTTCAGCCTGCATTCCGCCGCCGCGCTCGCGCTTGCCACGGCTCTCCTCTCCGCTCCGGCGGCCGCGCAGGATGCCCCGATCCCGGCCGAAGACCGCGGCGATGGCACGATCACCACGTCGCAGGACATCGTCGTCCTCGGCAGCGTCGGTTATCGGGGGCGCAGCGACGAGGCCGAACCCGTGCTGTCGTATGACAGCGAATTCTTCCAGCGCTTCGAACCGCTGACCGCGGGCGACGCGCTGAAGCGCGTGCCGTCGGTGACTTTCCTGTCGGACGTCATCGAAAGCGATGGCGCGCGCCTCCGCGGCCTGCCGCCGGGTTATACGCAGATCCTGATCAACGGCGAAAAGGTGCCGGGGTCGAATGCCGACCGCAGCTTCTTCCTCGATCGTATCCCCGCCGAGCTGATCGACCGCGTCGAAATCGTTCGTTCGTCTTCGGCGCGCCGCACCGGCGACGCGGTCGCGGGCACGCTCAACATCAAGCTGCGCGACGGTTATGAGCTCGACGGCGGCTATTTGCGCGCGGGCGGCCTTTATTATGACGACAAGGAACTCGAACCGAGCATCGGCGGCGTGTTCGGCGGCGCGCTCGGGCCGGGCCGCTTCCTGATCGGGGGCAATTTCCAGGGCCGCCACAACCCGAAAAAGAAATATTCGCTGCGCTACAGCGACTCGCCCGAGAATAACCCCGACTTCGCGACCGACGATTTCGAAAATCGCGAGGACCAGCGCGACACCCGCGACGGCAAGGATTATTCGTTCAACGCGACCTATGACATCAGAGGCGACACGACCGATTTCTCGGTCAACGGCTTCTATGTCCACACCGATCGTACCGAGGATGAGCGCAGCTTCGAATATAATCATCCGACGAACGTCAACGGCCCGATCCGTGCGACACCGCCGGGCAATCTGACCGTCGACAACGCCAATGTCGCCAAGATCAATCAGGATAATTACAGCGTCAATGGCAAGCTCGCGCACCGCTGGTCGGCGGGCGAGACCAGCCTGAAGATCGGCTATGCCTATTTCGACGAAGACCGGTTCGAAACCGAATATGAGGTCGAGTTCGATCGCGCGCTGCCGCGCTTCACCGGCGATCAGACGCGCACCGCCATCACCGACAAGGAATTTTCGGTGCGGCTCGAGCATGAGGTCGACCTCGGCGAAACCGCCAAGCTGGTGTTCGGCGGCCTGTGGCAGGACAAGGATCGTGACTCCTCGATCACGGAGGCGCCGCGTGACCGGTTCAATCTGACCGCCGCAAACCGCCAGGGCTATGATCAGTTCACGCGCAACCCGACCGAGTTCGTCCGCACCTTCGGCGCCTTCGTGCCCGCGCTCGGCGGAATCAATACAATCCAGGAAAAGCGCCTCGACGGCTTCGTGCTGGTCGAGGGCGACATGCCCGGGGTAAAGTGGGAAGCCGGTGTCCGTTATGAAAAGACCGATCTCACGATCGACGATTTCACCGTGCCTGCCGCGCTGCAGCGCACGACGAACAATTATGAGAAGCTGCTCCCTTCGGCGTCGATCAAGGTCGACGTCGGCGCGCGCGGCCGCATCACCGCCTCGACGGCGCGTACCAGCCGCCGCCCCGAGTTCAACTATCTCTCGCCGGTGATTTTGACGGAGGAGCTCGGTGACAACAGCCTCGTCGGCAATCCGCTGCTCGACCCCGAAACCTCCTGGGGCTTTGATCTCGGCTATGAACAGCGTGTTGGCCGCTCGGGTATCGTGGGGGTCAACCTCTTCTATCGCAAGGTCAACGACCTGATCGAGCTAGCCAACATCGGCGCGATTCCGGGCAGCTCGACCACTTTCCTTTACCAGCCGCAGAATATCGGCGACGGCAAGGTCTGGGGCGTCGAGTTCGACCTGTCGAGCGACCTTGGTTTTATCGGGCTGCCCGACACCGGCGTCTTCGGCAACGTGTCGTGGCTCGACAGCAAGATCGACGACGAATTCGGCGAGCGCCGCTTCAACGGTCAGAGCAAATATGTCTATAATTTCGGCGTGATCCAGGACATTCCCTCGGTCGGTGCGGCGTTCGGTGCGACCTATCGCAAGCAGGGCGGAGCGTTCGGCCGCACGGTCGGCGAGGAAGTCTTCACCAGCTATGGCGCCGACCTGGAAGTCTTCGTCGAAAAGCGCTTCGGCAAGAGCTTCACGATCCGCGCCGTGGGCTCGAACCTCTTGAACGGCGCGAAGCGCGAGCGTTTCAACAAGTTCACGACCACCGGCGATCAGGTCGCTCGCGAGTTCGACGAATATGAACTGGAGAAGGAAACCGCGGGCCCGGTCTTCCAGCTGATGGCGCGTTACGCTTTCTGACGCGCTGGGTTGCGGCGGCGGGCAGTCCCTTGCCCGCCGCCGTCAGCCGATATGCTTGAAGATCCACCCAATGCTCGCCCCGCCCGCGGGCGCGGTGCCGGTGACGACGAGCTGCTCGGTCGGGTGCGGGCGGCCTTCGCCGTCGACCCACAGGCTTTGTTCGATGTCGAGCCCGCCTTCGGACGTGCGGAATTGCCACAGCGGACCGCCATTGATGCGCAGCAGTGCGCCCAATTTGTCAGCGGTGAGGCTCGCCGAAATATGCGCGCCGAGGTGGAAGCGCAGCGTGAACCCCTTGTCGCCCTTGCGCCGCGTGCGCGGGGCGGGGAGGAGCATGTCCTCGCCGCGCAATTCGCGGCCGTTGGGCGACAGGATCAAGAGGCGGCGGTGGATCAGCCCGTGGCGCCGCGCATAGCCGTCGTGGCTCATCTCGACGCGGCTGCCCTGCGGCGTCTCGCGGCGGTCGAGTTCGACTTCGGTCACGCCTTTGCCGAGCGAGCCGTTCGCGAGGATCGCGGTCGAATTGCTGTCGCCCAGCGTCAGTGTCGAATGCGCCGCGGTGGTGCGCAGCCCGCGCGCGAGGTCGGCGGGGATCGTCGCGCCGGTCAGCGCGGCGCCGCCGCAATTGACGACGATGCGTTCGGCGCCATCGCTGAGTTCGAAGGCGAGGGTCGAGGCGCAGCCCGCTTCGGTCACCCGGGCAATGGGGGGAGGCGCCGCGTCGGCGAGCAGCACGACCTTGTTCGCGACGAGCCGCTGATAGCCCCAGTCGCGCGCCTGCTTCAGCGGCCGCGTGCGCACGCCGCTGGCGTCGACGATCGCCTGGATCGTGGCGGCCGACGTCGCGCCGCTGCCCTGCCAGCTGCCCATGCCGCCGTCGCTGTGGGTGAGGCCGAGCAGCGCCGGGACCGCGCGCGCGAGCACTTCCTGGATGAAGGGCGGCACCTCCATGCGGCGCATGTCATATATTTTCGCGAGCATCGACAATGCCATGACCGCGTCGAGCTGCGCCTGCGGCGAGCGCGAGATATTGCCGCCGTCGGCGTAGAAGCTCGTCTCGAGCACCTTGCGCAGCCCGGCCTCGCCGAATATTTGCCGCGGCTCGCCGCCGGGCATCAGCAGCGACGCGGCGACGATCCCGACCCATGCGACCATCTGGCCGGTGCCGGGCCGCGTCTTGTCGGCAACGCGGTCGAGGTGGCGCGCCGCGCGCGCGAGATGGTTGAGCACCGCCGAGCGATAGACGAGGTCGCTCGATGAGAGGATCAGCGGCGCGTGCGCGGCCCAGAACAGGATGCGCCAGGCGCTGTTGTCGGCTTTCCACGCGGGCTCGCTCACGGTCTCGCCGTGGGTGCCGAGCCAGTGGCGGACGACCGCCTCGGCGATCGGCGCGCCGTCGGCGCGCGATCCGGTGGCGGCGAGGTCGCGCAGCCAGGCGAAGCTGTGGAGATAGTCGGCAAAGGTCGGTGCGACGGTGAGCGCGGCGAAGTCGAGCTCGCCGAGCGGCAGCTTGAGCCCGCGGTGGAGGAAATGGCCGGCACGGATCGCGGTGCCCGCGCGCGTGTCGCCCGGCACCGGATCGACCGGCACGCCGAGCAGCTTGAGCGGAAAGCGCCCCTTCAGGCGGAACGCGTGGAGCGGTGTGCGCCAGGTCAGGCGCGTGATCGCATTGGCGACGCGGTCGCCGAGCGACAGGCCCTTGTCGGCAGGAAGGCGGATCAGGCGCTTGCCGGGTTCGATCGTGTCATCGATGGCGTCGGCGGCGGCGCCCTCCGGTTCATCTTCTGGAGCGGTCACCGGTCTTGCCATGGTCAGGCGCCGCCGCGCAGCCGCCGGATATTGTCGGCGTAAGCGTCGGGGCCGCCCTTGAAGGTCGCGGTGCCCGCAACGAGCACGTCGGCGCCCGCGGCGATCGCGAGCGGGGCGGTGCCCGCATCGATTCCGCCATCAACCTCCAGCCGGATGTCGCGGCCCGATTTGTCGATCATCTTGCGGACCGCCTCGATCTTCCTCAGCTGGCTCGAAATGAAGCTCTGGCCGCCGAAGCCCGGATTGACGCTCATGATCAGCACCAGGTCGATGTCGTCGATCAGATAGTCGAGCATCTTCGCCGGGGTCGCGGGATTGAGCGACACGCCCGCCTGCTTGCCGAGCGACTTGATGTGCTGGACGGTGCGGTGGATGTGGGGCCCCGCTTCGGGATGGACGGTGATGATGTCGGCGCCCGCCGCGGCAAAGGCGTCGAGGAAATGGTCGACCGGCGAGATCATCAGATGGACGTCGAAGGGCAAGGTCGAGTGCGGGCGCAAGGCCTTCACCACCGCCGGGCCGATCGTCAGATTGGGGACATAATGGCCGTCCATGACGTCGATATGGACCCAGTCGGCGCCCGCGGTCTCGATCGCGCGCACTTCCTCGCCCAGCCGGGCAAAATCGGCGCTGAGGATCGACGGGGCAATGCGGACGGGCGTGGTGGCGGCGGTCATAGAAACCGGCCTTAACCATCTAGCGAGTCGGGGGCAAGCGGGGCGGGGCGGCTATTGGCAGCTATCCCCAAATAATGTCGCGCGACGCTATCGCCAGCGCCAGCCGCCCTCGGTCTTGGCGCGATAGATCGGCATCGGGGCGAGCCCCGCGAGGACGACGAGGATGGTCATCAGAACGGGCCGGTCCCGGAAGAGCCAGGCGAGGCCGGCGATCATCGCGATATGAAGCGCGAGGAAGAACCAGCCTTCCCACACGAACGGCAGGCCGGTGCCATAGCCGTGGCGCTTGGCGCGAAACCAGGGGCTCTTTCGCATGAACAGGTGGAGCATGATCAGCTTTCCTCTTTCGGCGGCCGTCCGCGTCTGGCGGGAACCGGCGGTTTTACCGTCATGCCGCGCCGCGCCAGCGCCTCGCGCAGCAGTATCTCGATTTCGGCATTGGCGCTGCGCAGTTCGTCCGCCGCCAGCCGCTCGATCGCCGCATAGAGCGCGGGATCGAGGCGGAGGGCAAAGGCTTTTTTGGACTGCGTCGGCATTGGAACAAACCTCTATCCCCGTTCGCATCGAGCGAAGTCGAGATGCCGGGAGGTCGTGTACCCACGATGGGTGTCTCGACTTCGCTCGACACGAACCGGATTTTTACGTCAGTAAAGCGAACCGGCGTTCACGACCGGCTGCGTGTCGCGTTCGCCGCACAGCACGACCATCAGGTTCGACACCATCACCGCCTTGCGTTCGTCGTCGAGGTCGACGACGCCCTTTTCGGACAATTGGGTCAGCGCCATCTCGACCATCGTCACCGCGCCTTCGACCAGCTTCTTGCGCGCCGCGATCACCGCCTCGGCCTGCTGACGGCGGAGCATCGCGCCGGCGATTTCCTGCGCATAGGCGAGGTGCGTGAGACCGCATTCGTCGACGGTGATCCCCGCGACACTCAGCCGCTCGATCAGCGCCTTGCGCAGCTCGACCCCGACCTCGTCATGGTTGCCGCGCAGCGTGACTTCCTGATGCTCGATATCGTCATAGGGGTAGCGCGAGCCGATCGAGCGCACCGCGGCCTCGATCTGCGCCATCACGAATTCCTTGTAATCGTCGACGTCGAACAAAGCCTGCGCGGTGTCGGTGACGCGCCACACGACCTGCGCCGCCATCTCGATCGGATTGCCGCGCAGGTCGTTGACCTTGATCTTGTCCGAAATCACGTTGTTCGCGCGCACCGCGATTTTCTTGCGCGTCAGCCAGGGGAGCACCCAGCGCAGCCCTTCCTCACGGTCGGTGCCCTTGTACGCGCCGAACAGCTGGATCGCCGCGGCCTCGTTCGGGTTGATGAGGTAGAAGCCGCACAGGATCAGCAGGCCCACGACCGCTGAGGCGACAACGACGATCCATTTCCACGCGACCATATATTCGGAGTTGGCGTTGGTGATCCCCGCCCAGGCGGCGACGCCCAGCAGCAGCAGCCAGATGAATAGCATCAGATAGCCGCTCTGCGTAGCGGCGCGTGTCTCGCGGCTGCGGTTCAGCGCGGGAGTCCCTGTTTCGACCATTTTGCCCTCCGAATCATTCGATATAAAGATGATATCATATTTATATCGAATCGGGAGGGCGTCAATCGGGATTCGAGCGAACAGACGCTCATGTCGGTTTCGCTGCGGCAAGTTGGCACAACGGCCGGAGTTGGGTTCGATCGTGTTTAGACCGGGATGTGTGGCAATCGGTGTGGTTGCCCATGGCGGCCGGCTGCGGCAGCATCGAAGCATACTCAAGTTCGGACTTCAAAACTGACGCGCTCGTGCGCGAAGGAGGACAGATGCTCCAGGGCAAAAAACTGGTTCAATCCATGTTCGCGCGGAGCGGCTACAGGATTGTAAGATCAGAATCCGGCATGCGGTATCGGCCGACCGCAGCCGACGCGCACAACTCTGCCAGCTTGCTCGATGAGATACTTCCGGTGGTGCAGCGCAACGCGCTGACCGGAGAATGGCCGACGCCAGAATTTCTTGAGGACTATTTCGATGCCAGCCGCCTTGCGATGGCCCGCCTTCTGCTCGATCAATGCGACGCCGAAGACGTCGAAATCGCGGGCAAGCGCGTTCTGGACATCGGGTGCCACGCAGGGAGCCTGCTGCGCCTCATGCACGCCAGATACCCGGAAGCCTCGCTCTTCGGATGCGACATCAGCGATGTGAAGCTCGCGATGGCCAAACGCGCCTGCCCGGACGCCGAACTCTTCTTCAGCGCGCTTTCGGACCTTCCCCGGTCATCGCGCTACGACGTGGTGTTCCTGATGGAAGTGCTTGAGCACACGGTCGATCCCGAAGCCGTTGTCCGGCGCCTGCTCGATATTGTGTCCGCTGCCGGGACGCTCATATTGACGGTTCCCGATGGGCGGAAGGATCAATTCCCCGCCAAGGAATATCATGCGGAGTTTGATTCCTACGCGGGCCACATCAACTTCTGGAGTCCGGAGAGCTGGCGCTATTTCCTTATGCGGACCGCTCCCGAGTGGAAACTTCGTACAGGAACGCTGCCGACTGGACATTTGTTCGCAGCGCTAAGCATGAAGAATAAGGTGAATTAGGATAAACAAAGGGGGCGAAATCGCCCCCTTTGCCTCCCCGGTATCGTTCGCTTATTCGGTCGGAAAGCCGCGCTTTTTCAGCAGCGCCTTCACGTCGGGATCGCGGCCGCGGAAGGCGCGATACGCCTCGGCGCGGTCGGTTTCATTGCCCGTCATCAGCAGGATGGTGCGGAACTTGTCGGCAACGCTGCGGTCCCACGGGCCGCCGGCTTCGGTGAAGGCGGCCCAGGTGTCCGCGTCCATCGTTTCGGACCAGAGGTAGCTGTAATAGCCCGCCGAATAGGCGTCCGAGCTGAACAGATGACCGAACTGCGGCAGCCGGTGCCGCATGACGAGTTCCTTCGGCATGCCGATTTCGGCGAGCGTCTCGCGCTCGAACTTGTCGGCGTCGGTCGGCGGCGTCTTGCGGTCGTGCAGCTTCATGTCGACGATCGCGCTCGACAGATACTCGACCGTCGAAAAGCCCTGGTTGAACTTGTCGGAGGCGAGGATCTTGTCGACCAGCGCCTGCGGCATCGGCTCACCCGTCTTGTAGTGCGTCGCATATTTCGACAGCACTTCGGGGGTCATCAGCCAATTCTCGTTCACCTGGCTCGGATATTCGACGAAGTCGCGCGGCACCCCGGCGAGCGCGGGATAATAGATGTGCTGCAGCAGGTAATGGATGCCGTGGCCGAATTCGTGGAACAGGGTCGTCGCATCGTCGAGGCTGATCAGCGTCGGCTCGCCCTTCGCGGCCTCGGTGAAATTATTATTGTTCGACGCGAGGACGTTGCGTTCGCCGCCGAGCGTCTGCTGGCTGCGATAGGTCGTCATCCACGCGCCCGAGCGCTTCCCGTCGCGCGCGAAATTGTCGAGGTAGAAGACGCCGACATTCTCGTTCGTCTTGAGGTTATAGACCTCGAAGGTGCGGACCTTGGGATCGAAGACGGGGATCGTGCCGGTGTTCTCGCGGAAACCGAGGTCGTAGAGCTGGCCCGCCGACCAGAACATCGCGTCGCGCAGCTTGTCGAGCTGGAGGTACGGCTTCACTTCGCTTTCATCGAGGTCGTATTTCGCCTTGCGGACCTTTTCCGAATAGAAACGATAGTCCCACGGTTCGATGGTGAGCTTCGGACCCTTGCCGGCCTTGGCTTCGGCGTCGGCGATCGCCTGCATGTCGGCGACCTCTTCCTTCACGCGCGCGACCGCGGCGGGCCAGACCTTCATCATCAGCCCCATCGCGGCTTCGGGGGTCTTCGCCATCGTGTCGGCCATGCGGTAATGCGCATGCGTCGGGAAGCCGAGCAGCTCGGCGCGCTGCTGGCGCAGCTTCAATATCTCGACGATCGTCGCATTGGTGTCGTTTGCGTCGCCATTGTCACCGCGGCTGATAAACGCCTTGTAGACGCGCTCGCGAAGCGCGCGGTTGGTCGCGCCCTGCATCACCGGCTGCGCCGACGAACGGGTGTTCTTGATCGCCCACTGGCCGGGCTTGCCATTCGCTTCGGCGGCCGCGGCGAGCGAGGCGACGAAGCCGGGCTCGAGACCCGCGAGCTCGGCCTTGTCGGTAACGAAGGTATAGAGCTTCTCGTCGCCGAGCAGCTTCGACGAGAAGGCCGAGAACAGCCCTTCGAGCTTCGAGTTCATCTCGACCAGCTTCGTCTTGTTCGCGGGCGACAGGTTCGCGCCGTCGCGGACCATTTCGTCATAGCTGCGTTCGACGATGCGGATCTGCTGCGCGTTGAGGCCGCTGTTGTTCCGCTTATCGTACACCGCCTTGTAGCGTGCGAAGAGCTTCGGCTCGAGGAACAGCTCGGTGTAGAAGGTGGTGAGCTTGGGGCTCCATTCGGCGTCGATGTCCTCGACGCGGTCGTTCGACTTGTTCGACGTCTGCACGCCCCACAGCGCGAAGAGGCGGTCCATCGTATCGCCCGCGAGCATCATCGGGACATGCGTGTTCTCGAACGTCGGCGCGGCGGGATTGTCGATCACCGCCTGCACCTGTGCCTTGGTTTCGGCCATGCCCTTGACGAAAGCGTCGGGGAACAGCTCGGGGTCCATCTTGTCCCACGGCGGCACCCCTTCGAACGGGCCGGTCCACGGCGCGAGCATCGGGTTCTGGCCCGCGGGCGTGGCGGGGGTCAGCTTTGCGGCGGCGGTCGGTTCGGCGGCGGTTGCAGTGGTCATCTGGCTATAACCCACCATCATCGCGGTGGATGCAAGCATGATCGACAAATGACGGGCAAAAGGCTGCGCGGTGCGCGACATCGATAAATCTCCCCGGAGGATAAGGTTTCGAACGAAACCATGTCGGGGGCCGCCTTAACCTTATATGACAGCGGGGTGCAAGCCGCCTAGGCGCCAAAATCCCGCTGGATCAGGCCAGGCACGTCGACGCGGAAGCTGAACACGCCGCCCGCGTGCGGCTGCTTCGCGCGCTCTTCGTCGGACAGGTTCTTGCCCGCGCTGGTGACGAAGGCGGTCTGGAGGTCGGGCCCACCGAACGCAATCATCGTCGGACGCTGCACAGGCAATTCGACGGTCTGGAGCAATTCGCCCGCGGGCGAGAGGCGGACGACGCGCCAGCCGTCCCACAGCGCCGACCAGTAACAGCCCTCGGCATCGACCGCGGCGCCGTCGGGGCGGCCGTTTCCGAACTCGAACTGGTGGAAGGTGCGGCCGTTGCTCAGCGTGCCGGCGGCCACGTCGAAATCATAGGCCCGGATCGCGTGGGTCGGCGTGTCGGCGTGATAGAAGGTGCGGCCGTCGGGGCTGAAGGCGGCGCCGTTGCTCGTCGTCAGCTGCCCGAAGATTTCGGTCAGCGAGCCGTCGGGGTCGAGCCGGTAGAGCGTCGCGGCGGGGTTCGCCTTGTCGCTCGTCAGGCTGCCGACCCACAGCCGGCCGAGGGCGTCGACGCGGCCGTCGTTGAAGCGCTGTTCGGGTTTGTCGGCGAGCACCGCTGGCCCGAACGGACGCGGTGCGGCACCCCACGCGTCGATCAGCGCGCAGCCATTTTCGAGCGCCGCGACCAGCCCGCCGCCCGCGCGCGGCGCGATGCACCCGACCTGCTCGGTAAGCTCCATCACCTCGTCGGCGCCGCTTGCTGGATCGGTGCGATGGATTTTGCGGCCGTCGATATCGACCCAATAGAGGCGAGCTTCGGTGGCATGCCAGAAGGGCGATTCGCCGAGCAGCGCGCCGGCATCGAGAAGCAGTTGGACCATGGAGCGGGTCTTAGCGCGGCCCGCCGATGCTGCCCAGCGGCTGCAAACCTATTCGCTGTGCTGGATGCAGCCGCCGCGTAATTTTCCTTCGTCATCCCGGAGGAAAGGCAGGGCGACGAAAGAGTCTCATGCCGTAGCGTCTTTCTACTTGACGTGGACGTAAACGTAAGGTCTTTTGAGCGGGAAAGATGCGGCCGACTCCCCGCTTGCGCTCGGCTGTTCTCAGGGAAAGGAACCATATGTCGCTCGATAATCTATCGCGCTCCGCCTACTCCGAAGATCATGAGGCGTTTCGCGCCACGGTACGCCAGTTCCTCGAAAAGGAAGTCGCGCCCAATGCGGCGAAATGGGCAGAGGATGGCATAGTGCCCAAGGACATCTGGCCCAAGGCGGGCGAACTCGGCATGCTGTGCCCGACGGTGCCCGAGGCATATGGCGGGCTCGGCCTCGACTTCGGCTATAATGCGGTCGTCGACGAAGAAAGCGCCTATTATGGCCGCGCCACGACGGGCTTCTCGCTCCAGTCGGACATCGTCACCAGCTATATCGTCAAATATGGCAGCGAGGAGCAGAAGAAGCACTGGCTGCCCAAGATGGTGTCGGGCGAGGTGATCACCGCGATCGCGATGACCGAACCGGGCACCGGCAGCGACCTTCAGGGGATGCGCACGACCGCGAAAAAGGATGGCAATCATTATGTCATCAACGGGTCGAAGACGTACATCACCAACGGCCAGAACGCCGACCTCATCCTCGTCTGCGTCAAGACCGACACCGAGGTCCAGCCGGCGTGGAAGGGCGTTTCGATCGTCCTCGTCGAAGCCGACCGCGAAGGTTATGAGCGCGGCCGCAACCTCGACAAGATCGGGCAGGACGAGGCTGATACGTCGGAAATGTTCTTCAACGACGTGCGCGTGCCGATCACCAACTGCCTCGGCGAAGAGGGGCAGGGGTTCATCTATCTGATGAGCGAGCTGCCGCAGGAGCGCCTCTCGATCGCGGTGAGCGCGCAGGCATCGGCGCAGCGCGCGTTCGACGATACGGTCGAATTCACCCGCGACCGCAAGGCGTTCGGCAAGCCGATCCTCGACTTCCAGAATACGCGCTTCGTGCTCGCCGACCTCAAGGCCAAGCTGCAGGTCGGCTGGGCGCACCTCGACTGGGCGCTGAACCGTCACATGAAGAAGGAGCTGACCCCCGAGGAAGGCGCCGCGGCGAAGCTGTGGCACACCGACCTTCAATGGGAAGTCATGGACAAATGCCTCCAGCTCCACGGCGGCGCGGGCTACATGAACGAATATCCGATCGCCCGCGCCTGGCGCGCCGCGCGCGTGACGCGCATCTTTGGCGGTACGAACGAGATCATGAAGGAATTGATCGGGCGGAAACTCTGAAGAAATTTTCTCTCCCCTTGCGGGAGAGAAAGACTTGGCTTGGCGGTGTGCCGCCTAGCAAGTCTTGAGAGGGGGGCCTTACCTCGGCACTGTAACGCGACCCCCCTCTCCCAGCTCCGCCCCGGATCAAGTCCGGGGCTCCACATCCCTCTCCCGCAAGGGGAGAGGAAGAAGGTGAAAGGAATTCTCCCATGGCTACTGCTTATATCGTCGACGCCGTCCGCACCGCGGGCGGCAAGCGCGGCGGCCGGCTCGCGGGCGTCCATCCCGTCGACCTCGGCGCCGCGGTGTTCGACGCGATCGCCGACCGCAATGATTTCGACCCCAAGGCGATCGACGACGTCATCACGGGCTGCGTCAGCCAGGGCGGCCAGCAGACGATGGATCTGGGCCGCAACGCCGTGCTCGCCTCGAACCTCCCCGACTCGATCCCCGCGGTGACGATCGACCGCCAGTGCGGCTCGTCGCAGCAGGCGATCCAGTTCGCCGCGCAGGCGGTGATGTCGGGAACGCAGGACATCGTGCTCGCGAGCGGCATCGAAAGCATGACGCGCGTACCGATGGGCACCGTCGCGACCCTGTTCATCAAGGAAGGGCTCGGCCATTATAAGTCCGAGCGGCTCGAGGAAAAATATCCCGGCATCATGTTCAGCCAGTTCATGGGCGCCGAGATGATCGTCAAGAAGCATGGCTTCACCAAGGCCGACCTCGACGCCTATGCGCTCGAAAGCCATCGCCGCGGCGCCGCCGCCACCGAAGCGGGGCATTTCAAGCGCGAGATCGTCGGCGTCGAGATCGACACCCCCGAGGGCCGTCAGGTGCATCTGGTCGACGAAGGCATCCGCTTCGACGCGACGCTCGAGGGCATCGCCGGGGTCAAATTGCTTCAGGAAGGCGGCGCGATCACCGCAGCGTCGGCGAGCCAGATCTGCGACGGCGCCTCGGCGGCGCTTGTCGTGTCCGAGCAGGCGCTCAAGGATCACAATCTGACCCCGCGCGCGCGCATCCACCATATTTCGGTGACCGCGGGCGATCCGGTGATCATGCTCGAAGAGCCGCTGTTCGCGACCGAACGCGCGCTGAAGAAGGCGGGCATGAAGATCGGCGACATCGACGCCTACGAGGTCAACGAGGCGTTCGCCCCGGTACCGCTCGCCTGGCTCAAATATCTCGGCGCCGATCCCGCGCGGATCAACCAGCATGGCGGCGCGATCGCGCTCGGCCACCCGCTCGGCGCCTCGGGCACCAAGCTGATGGCGACCCTTCTCGGCGTGCTCGATGCGACCGGCGGCAAATATGGCCTGCAAACGATGTGCGAAGGCGGCGGCCAGGCCAACGTCACGATCATCGAGCGGCTTTAAGCAATCCAGCGTCGCCCCAGCGAAAGCTGGGGCCGCTATCCACCCGGCGCACCGTCGCCAGCGATCCCAGCTTTCGCTGGGATGACGAAAATCAGAGAGGACAATCCATGAAACTCGACTCAACCGTATCCGCCGTCGTCACCGGCGGCGCCTCGGGCCTCGGCGCCGCCACCGCGCGTGCGCTCGCTGCGAAGGGCGTCAAGGTCGCGATCTTCGACCTGCAGGAAGAAAAGGGCCTCGCGATCGCGGCCGAACTCGGCGGCATTTTCTGCGAATGCAATGTCACCGACGATGCGTCGGTCGACGCTGCTTTCGCCAAGGCGCGTGAAGCGCATGGGCAAGAACGCATTCTCGTCAATTGCGCGGGCACCGGCAACGCGATCAAGACCGCGAGCCGCTCGAAGGAAGACGGCAGCATCAAGCATTTCCCGCTCGATGCGTTCAACTGGATCATCCAGATCAACCTCGTCGGCACCTTCCGCTGCATCGCCAAGTCGGCGGCGGGCATGCTGACGCTCGATCCGATGGAAGACGGCGAGCGCGGCGCGATCGTCAACACCGCATCGGTCGCGGCCGAAGACGGCCAGATCGGCCAGGCGGCTTACTCCGCATCGAAGGGCGGCGTCGTCGGCATGACGCTCCCCATCGCGCGCGACCTCGGCAACGAGAATATCCGCGTCAACACGATCCTGCCCGGCATCTTCGACACTCCGCTGCTCGCCGGCGCGCCGCAGCCGGTGCGCGACGCGCTCGGCGCTTCGGTGCTCAACCCCAAGCGTCTCGGCGTCCCCGCCGAATATGCCAATCTCGCGATGTGCATGATCGAGAATGGTTATTTCAACGGCGAGGACGTCCGCCTCGACGGCGGCATCCGCATGGCGCCGCGCTGATATGCCCAAACCGGAAAGCTGGCGGCTCGACGCCGCCAGCTACCCCGTCTGCATCGAATTGCAGACGCGTTTTCAGGACATGGACATCAACGGCCACCTCAACAATGTGGCCTTTGCCGCCTTGTTCGAGAGCGGCCGCGTGCTGCTGAACCGGCAAATTCGTCCATGGGACGAGCGTCCCGCGAACGAGCGGACGATGGTCGCGGCGGTCGAGATCAACTATCTCGCCGAGGGCAATTTCCCCGATCCCGTGCAGATCGCGACGGGCATCGGCCGGCTTGGCACCTCGAGCTGGACGATCGTGCAGGCGATGTTCCAGAACGGCCGCGCGATCGCGACGTGCGACACCGTCGTCGTGTGCCGCACCGACGGGCAGGCGAAACCGCTCCGTCCCGAAATGGTCACGGAACTCGAAGCGAATCTGGTGAAACCGGTCTAGAGATTCTTGTCGGCGTCCGGGACCGAGCGGATCAGGTCGCGCGCGAACCCGATCAGCCCGATCTGGCGGCGGCGCTTCAGCCGCTCGGCGCGCAGGATGGCGCGGACCTCGTCGAAGCAGCCTTCGACATTGTCGTTGATCAGGACATAGTCATAGCCGTCCCAGTGGCTGATCTCGTTCGCGGCGCGTTCCATGCGCGCGGCGATCACCTCGTCGCTGTCGGTGTTGCGGCTGCGCAGACGGCGTTCGAGTTCTTCCATCGTCGGCGGCAGGACGAAGACACGGACGACGTCGGGGCCGGCCTCCTGATACAGCTGCTGCGCGCCCTGCCAGTCGATGTCAAACAGCACGTCCTTGCCCGCATCGAGCAGTTCGTCGACCCGCGCGCGCGGCGTCCCGTAACGGTGGCCGAAGACATGCGCCCATTCGAGGAACTCGCCGTCGGCCGCCATCTTCTTGAAGGTATCGGTGTCGACGAAATGATAATGGACGCCGTCGATTTCGCCGGGGCGCGGCGGGCGCGTCGTCGCGGAGATCGAGAGCGCGATATCCTTGTCGGCCTCGAGCATCATCCTCGAAATGGTGGTCTTTCCCGCGCCCGAGGGCGAGGAGAGGACGAATAACACGCCGCGGCGGTTCAGGTGGACGCTTTCAGCCATGGGCGCTATTCGCCAAAGCAGCCGCGCGGGTCAAGCGTCGTATGCGGGTTCCACGTCCGTGGAACAGGGGGGAGCCGGGCATGGCAGAAATTTCACGAACCGGATGGCTGGTGGCCGCCGCGCTGGTCGCGCTGCTCGCGGCGATATTGCTCGGCATGGGCCGCCCGCCGATCTGTCCGTGCGGTACGATCAGCCTGTGGCACGGCAGCGTCCAGTCGAACCAGAACAGTCAGCAGATTTCGGACTGGTACAGCTTCAGCCATGTGATCCACGGCTTCATCTTCTATGGCGTGCTGCGCTGGATCCTGCCGCACCGGCCGCTGTGGGTGCCGCTCGCCATCGCGATCGGCGTCGAAGGCGCATGGGAAATCCTCGAAAATTCGCCGATCATCATCGACCGCTATCGCGAAGTGACGATGGCGTTCGGCTATTCGGGCGATTCGGTGCTCAATTCGGTGAGCGACACGCTGTTCATGGTGCTGGGCTTCCTCGCCGCCAGCAAGCTGCGCTGGTGGGTTACGGCGGCGCTCGCGATCGTCTTCGAGCTTTTCACATTGTGGACGATCCGCGACAATCTGACGCTGAACGTGCTTATGCTCGTCTCGCCGGTCGAGGCGATCAAGGAGTGGCAGGCGGGCGCCTAAGAAATAGGGTCGCCCCCGCGCAGGCGGGGGCCGCAAGCGGTCTAGAGCTGCTGCGAAGTGACAAGCCGACGGCGGCCCCCGCCTTCGCGGGGGCGACGGGTTCGCTTAATGGATCGCGGTGCTGCGCCCATTCGAGTCGACTGGGATCGCCGGCGGCAGGGCATCGCCGATCGTCTGCCCGTCGGTCGGTATTTTGGCGGTGCCGGCATAGGTGTCGACCACGCCCGCCTTTGCGAGTTCGGGGTCGAGTGCATGCGCCTCGGCCGCCGCCTTGCGCGCCTCGGCGCGCTCGGCCCATTTCTTGGTGAGATAGCCCGCCGCGACCGTCGCCGCGAGGACGGCGTAACGCTGCGGGAAGAGGCGTCGCGCCGCGAACAGCGTGCCCGCGCCGATGACCGCTCCGGCCATGGGATGATTGCCCTTTTGGCGTCCGATGGCGCTTCCTAGAACGCCGCCTACGATCCGACCGATCATCTTCATCTCTCCTTCCCCTCATCAATCCCCGGAAGGCCCCGCGGGTTCCCGCTCAGCCTTCGGGGCCCAGCATCGTGCGCGGATCGACGACGCGGTCGAAGGTGTCGCTGTCGACATAGCCGAGGTCGAGCGCGGCTTCCTTCAGCGTGCTGCCCGTCTCATGCGCGTGCTTCGCGATCTTCGCCGCCTTGTCATAGCCGATTTCGGGCGCGAGCGCGGTTACGAGCATCAGCGAGCGGTTCATCAACTCGTCGATGCGGGCGCGATTTGGCTCGATTCCGACAACGCAATGCTCGGTGAAGCCCGCCATGCCGATCGCGAGCAGCTCGATCGAGCGCAGCACGTTCGACCCGATCAGCGGCTTGAACACGTTGAGTTCGAGATGGCCTTGGAGGCCCCCGACGGTCACCGCCTGATGGTTGCCGATCACCTGAGCCGCGACCATCGTCAGCATCTCGCACTGCGTGGGATTGACCTTGCCCGGCATGATCGAGCTGCCGGGCTCGTTCGCGGGCAGGTCGAGTTCGCCCAACCCCGCGCGCGGGCCCGAGCCGAGCAGGCGGATGTCGTTCGCGATCTTGGTGAGCGCGACCGCCAGCGTGTTCAAAGCGCCCGAAAAGAAGACAAGCCCGTCGTTCGATGCCAGCGCCTCGAACTTGTTGGGTGCGGGTTCGAACACGATCCCGGTGCTTTTCGACAGCTCGGCGGCGATCGCTTTGTCGAAACCGGCGGGAGCGTTGAGCCCGGTGCCGACCGCGGTGCCGCCTTGCGCGAGCTTGCAGATATCATGGGCGAGAGCGTCTTCGATCCGCGTGCGGCACGCAATCAGCTGCTGGGCATAGCCCGAGAATTCCTGGCCCAGCGTCAGCGGGGTCGCGTCCTGCAAATGGGTGCGGCCGATCTTGACGATATCGCCCCACGCGTCCGCCTTGGCGGCGAGCGCATCGGTCAGCTCGATCAGCGCCGGCAGCAGCCGCGCGGTCGTCTCGACCGCGACCGCGACATGCAGCGCGGTCGGGAAGCTGTCGTTCGACGACTGGCCCATGTTGACATGATCGTTCGGATGCACCGGCGACTTGCCGCCGCGCGTCCCGGCGAGTTTCTCGTTGGCGATGCCCGCGATCACCTCATTGGCATTCATGTTCGACTGCGTGCCGCTGCCCGTTTGCCAGATCGCGAGCGGGAACTGGTCGTCATGGCGGCCGGCGACCACCGCTTCGGCCGCGGCGTCGATCGCGTCGGCGAGGCCGGCATCGAGCCCATGGCGGCGATTGACCCGCGCCGCCGCGCCCTTGATCCGCGCGAGCGCGTGGACGATCGGCAGCGGCATGCGCTCGTGCGCCGGGAAGGCGAAATTATGCCGGCTGCGCTCGGTCTGCGCCCCCCAATAGGCGTCGGCCGCAACCTCGATTTCGCCGATACTGTCGCTTTCGATTCGCGTGTTCATGCTATCAGCATCCTTGTTACCAGCACCGATCCCGCCCAGATCATTGCGACAAGCCCCAGCATCTGCCAATATCCACCTTCGCCGACGCGGCGGCGCAGCCATGCCGCGGCGAGCCACGCGAGCACGAGCGCGGGGGTCAGGATCAATACGCTAAAGCGCAGCAGCCCGTCGGCTATCTGTCCGCGCGGAATATCGCTTTGGGCCAGCGCATAGCCCTCAACCCCCCACCAGAAAGCGGCGGTGAGCACGACCATACCCGCGAGAGCCCAATATTGCCAAAAACGGCTGGGGGGCCAGTTGGGGCCCGCCATCTTAGCGCTTCTTGCCGAAATCCACCGTCACGACATTCGAACCGTCCTCGGTCGTAACCTCGGGACGGTCGTTGTCGGCTTCGTCATGCGGCTCGGGCTGGGTTTCGTCATCGTCGCTGACCTGGAACTGCAGCCCGAAATCGACCGAAGGATCGACGAAGGCGGTGATCGCGGCGTAGGGGATGGTGAGGATCGACGGTGTCTGATTGAACGACAGGCCGACGCTGAAATGATCGTCCTCGACCTTCAGGTCCCAGAAACGGTTCTGCAGCACGATCGTCATTTCGTCGGGAAATTTGGCGATCAGATGCGCCGGAATATCGACCCCGACCGCCTGCGTCTTGAAGGTGATATAGAAATGATGTTCGCCGGGCAGGCTGTCATAACCGACGATCTGGCTGAGCACGCGGCCGACCACGGCGCGCAGCGCGTCCTGCACGATTTCGTCATAGGGAATCAGGCTGTCGCGTACATCGTCACTCATGGGGCGAGGGGATGAACGCGCGCCGCGCGGGGGTCAAGAGGGGAGAGTCGCCTTGCGCTGTGAAAAGTGGGTGCTATGGGGGCGCCATGCGTACCGCCACCGTCCAGCGCACGACCAAGGAAACGGATATCGCGATCGCCGTCAATCTTGACGGAACGGGCGAATATTCGGTGTCCACCGGCATCGGTTTCCTCGACCATATGGTCGAGCAATTGTCGCGCCATTCGCTGATCGACATCTCGATGCAGGTGAAGGGCGACCTTCATATCGACCAGCACCACACCGTCGAGGATTCGGCGCTCGCGCTCGGCGAAGCGGTGGCAAAAGCGCTCGGCGACAAGCGCGGCATCGCGCGCTACGGCGAGGCGCATGCGCCGATGGACGAGACGCTGACGCGCTGCGTGCTCGACATTTCGGGGCGCCCGCACTGCGTCTATAAATCGGCCTTCTCGCAGCCGCGGCTCGGCGAGATGGACACCGAGATGTTCCCGCACTGGTTCCACAGCTTCGCGCAGGCGGCGGGGATCACGCTGCACATCGAGATGCTCTACGGCGAGAATAACCATCACATCGCCGAGAGCATGTACAAAGCACTCGCGCGCGCTCTGCGGCAAGCGGTCGAAATCGATCCGCGCAAGGGCGATGCGATCCCTTCGACCAAGGGTGTCCTCTAGGGCCGGAAAATGAGCAGCATTGCCCTGATCGACTATGGCGCGGGCAATCTTCGCTCGGTGCATAATGCGCTCGTCGCGGCGGGCGCCGACAATGTTGCCGTCACCGCCGATCCTGATCTTGTCGCGAAGGCCGACCGCATCGTGCTGCCCGGCGTCGGGGCGTTTGCCGCGTGCATGAACGGACTGTCGGCGATCGACGGGCTGGTGGGCGCGATGGAACAGCGCGTGCGCGGCGAGGGTGCGCCCTTCCTCGGCATCTGCGTCGGCATGCAATTGCTGGCCGACGCGGGCGAAGAGCATGGTCGCCACGCGGGGCTCGGATGGATCGGCGGCACCGTGCGTGCGTTCGATCCGGCGCCGGGCCTGCGCATCCCGCACATGGGCTGGAACGACGTCGTGCCCGGCTTCGCGCATCCGGTGATCGCCGCGGGCGAGGCATATTATCTTCACGGCTATCATTTCGCCGACGCGGTCGATGTCGCCGCGACCAGCAGCCATGGCGGATCCTTCGTCGCCGCGGTGGCGAAGGACAATATCGTCGGCGTTCAATATCATCCCGAAAAGAGCCAGGCCTATGGCCTCGCGACGCTCGAAAGGTTTCTCAATTGGCGGCCCTGACCATCTTCCCCGCGATCGATCTTAAGCGCGGACAGGTCGTGCGGCTCGCCGAGGGCGATATGGCGCGCGCTACCGTCTATGGCGACGATCCCGCGGCGCAGGCGCGGCTGTTTGCAGGCGCGGGCGCATCGCACCTCCATGTCGTCGACCTCGACGGCGCCTTCGCAGGTGAAAGCGTCAATGGCGCTGCGGTCGAGAGCATCATCGCGGCATTCCCGGGCAAGGTGCAGGTCGGCGGCGGAATCCGCGACCGCGCCGGGGTCGACCGCTGGCTGTCGCTCGGCGTCGAGCGCGTGATCATCGGCACCGCGGCATTGAAGGATCCCGAGTTCGTCAAATCGGCGGCGCGCGATTTGCCTGGTCGGATCGTCGTCGGCGTCGACGCCCGCGACGGCATGGTCGCGACCGAGGGCTGGGCCGATGTCTCGGACGTGCGCGTCGAGGATCTGGCGCGCCGTTTCGAGGACGCGGGCGTCGCGGCGCTGCTGTTCACCGACGTCGGCCGCGATGGGCTGCTCAAGGGCTGCAATGTCGAAGCGACGGTCGCGCTTGCGCAGGCGGTCGCCATTCCGGTGATCGCGTCGGGCGGCGTTGCCGATATCGGCGATATCCACGCGCTGCGTCCGCATGTCGCAAGCGGCATCGAAGGCGTCATCACCGGACGCGCGCTCTACGACGGGCGGCTCGACTTGGCCGAAGCGATTGCGGCGGGAAATTCCCCTCCCGCTGGCGGGAGGGGCTAGGGGAGGGCATGTCGACAATGCTTCCCTCCCGAAACAAGCCCTCCCCCAACCCCTCCCATAAATGGGAGGGGAGCAAGTGACCGTCCGCGTCCGCGTCATCCCCTGCCTCGACGTCGCTGACGGGCGCGTCGTGAAGGGGGTCAATTTCGTCGACCTGCGCGATGCGGGCGACCCGGTCGAGGCCGCGCGCGCCTATGACGCCGCGGGCGCCGACGAGCTTTGCTTCCTCGATATCAGCGCCAGCCATCAGGGGCGCGGCACCTTGCTCGACATGGTCAGCCGCACCGCCGAAGTCTGCTTCATGCCGCTCACCGTCGGCGGCGGGGTGCGCAGCGCCGAGGATGCGCGCGCCTTGCTGCTCGCGGGGGCCGACAAGGTCGCGGTGAACAGCGCCGCGGTCGCGCGGCCCGAACTCGTCGCCGACATCGCCGACCGCTTCGGCAGCCAGTGCGCGGTCGGCAGCATCGACGCGCGGCGGGTTGAAGAGGGCCGCTGGGAAATCTTCACCCACGGCGGCCGCAAGCCCACCGGGATCGACGCGCTCGACCACGCGGTGCGCCTTGCCCAGCTTGGCGCGGGCGAATTGCTCGTCACCAGCATGGACCGCGACGGCACCAAGGATGGTTACGACCTCACGCTCACGCGCGCGATCGCCGATGCGGTCAGCGTGCCGGTGATCGCATCGGGCGGCGTCGGCAATCTCGACCATCTCGTCGCGGGCGTGATCGAGGGCGGCGCCAGCGCGGTGCTCGCCGCGAGCATCTTCCACTTCGGCGAAGCGACCGTCGCCGAAGCGCACGCGCGGCTCGCCGCCGCCGGATTGCCCGTTCGCGCACATTAATCCGCGCGCGGGGTAGTCATGCGGGGAGGGGGCTGCAATAGAAGCGGCATGACCTCGAAACTGCGCCTCGCCGACCGCACCAACGACATCTTCCCGATTCTGGGTTTCGTTGCCGCGATGGCGAGCCTCGCGATGCCGCTCAATGCGTGGCTGGTCGCGTTCATTCTCGCGGGCGCGGTCATCGCGGCGGTTCATCATGCCGAGGTGATCGCGCACCGCGTCGGCGAACCGTTCGGGACATTGATCCTCGCGCTCGCGGTGACGGTGATCGAGGTCGGACTGATCCTGACGCTGATGCAGGCCGAACCCGAAAAGGCGCAGTCGCTCGCGCGCGATACGGTGTTCGCGGCGGTGATGGTGATCCTCAATCTCTTGATGGGCCTCTGCCTGCTCAGCGGGGCGATCCGCCACCATGAGCAGCGTTTCCAGCGTACGGGGATCGGCGCCGCACTTGCGACGCTGACCGTGCTAACCGTCGTGACGCTCGTCCTCCCGAATTTCACGTCGAGCGTGTCCGGGCCCTTCTATTCGGCGACGCAGCTCGGCTTCGTCGCGGTGGTCTCGTTGATTCTCTATGGCACCTTTGCGCTGGTGCAGACGGTTCGCCACCGCGACTATTTCCTTCCCGACGGCGATGCCGACGGCGACGGAGTACCCGACGCGCACGCCGCGCCGCCGAGCGTCCAGCGCACCGCGATTTCGGGCGCGTTGCTGCTCGCCAGCCTTGTCGCGGTTGTGCTGCTCGCGAAAAATCTGTCGCCGATCATGGGGGCGCTGCTCGCCGACTGGGGCGCGCCGCCCGCGGTGCTCGGCGTGCTGATCGCGGCGCTGATCCTCGCGCCCGAAGGTTTGGCAGCGGTGCGCGCGGCGAAGGCCGACCGCCTTCAGACCAGCCTCAACCTCGCGCTCGGCTCGGCGCTCGCGACGATCGGCCTCACCATTCCGGCGGTCGCGATTCTGTCGATCATGACCGACCTGCCGATCAGCCTCGGGCTCGACGCCAAGTCGACCGTGCTCTTGTTCCTATCGCTGATCGTGTCGGTGCAGACGCTTGCGAACGGCCGCACCACGGTGCTGCAGGGGGTGATCCACCTGATGCTGTTCGCGATCTACCTGTTCACGACCTTTGTGCCCTAGGTCTTTCGAACGAACACCGTCCCCGCCGAATAGCCCGCGCCGAACGAACAGATCAGCCCGGTGTCGCCCGCGACCATATCCTCGTGATGCAGGTGAAAGGCGATGATCGATCCCGCGCTTGACGTATTGCCATAGGTGTCGAGCACCGTCGGGCTCTCGTCGTCGCTCGCCTCATGCCCCAGCACGCGCTGCGCGATCAGCCGGTTCATGTTGGTATTTGCCTGATGCAGCCACAGGCGGCGCATATCGCTGCCCTGGAGGTTCAGCACCTCCATCTGCTCGACGATCAGATTGGCGACCCACGGCACGACTTCCTTGAACACCTTGCGGCCTTCCTGGACGAAAAGCTTGTCGCTCTTCGGTCCCGACTGGTCGATCCCGCCATGGCCGCGGTTGAGGAAGCCAAAATTGTTGCGGATATTGTTGCTGAACTGCGTTTTCAGCTTGGTGCCGAGGATGCCCCAATGCCCCGCGGGCGCGATGGTCTTGTCCTCGACGAGGATCGCGGTCGCGACGTCGCCGAAGATGAAATGGCTGTCGCGGTCGCGCCAGTTCAAATGCCCCGAACAGATTTCGGGGTTCACGACGAGCACGCTTTTCGCGTGGCCCGCGCGAATATAATCGGCGGCGGTCTGGATGCCGAAGGTTGCCGACGAGCAGGCGACATTCATGTCGAACCCGAAGCCGTCAATGCCTAGCGCGTCCTGAATTTCGACCGCCATCGCGGGATAAGGGCGCTGCATGTTCGACGCGGCGCACAGCACCGCATCGACTTGCGAAGCATCGCGCCCCGCGCGCGCAAGTGCGTCCTTCGCCGCGAGGACGCCGATTTCGGCGAGGACCGACAATTCGTCGTTGCTCCGTTCGGCGATCCGCGGCGCCATATGTTCGGGGTCGAGGATGCCCGTCTTGTCGACGACGAAGCGCGACCCGATGCCGCTCGCCTTCTCGATAAATTCGACGCTCGATTCAGCGAGTTCGGCAATTTCGCCGGCCGCGATGGCCGCTGCATTTTCCCTATTGTGCAGCGCAACATACGCGTTAAAACTTGCCACAAGTTCTTCGTTGGAGATGCGTTCGGCGGGGGTGAAAAGGCCGGTGGAGGAAATGACCGGCTGCGGTGTATGCGACATGTGGCTCTCGTATGTCTTATCGTTTCAAGACACGCTGATTAGGCTCCGTCGCGGCATCGCGCAACGCCCCCAAATTGCCTGAACGATCGCTAACATCATGGTTAACCCGCCACTAACCATTTTAGTGGCAGACTGTTTGATGCAGGCCTCCGGGGGGATGGCTCCCCGGGCGCCGTGCGGGAGCATGACCATGGCGACGCGTTCGGGACCGGCAGCAGGCGACCTGTCGATTGCGGAAATCAAGGAATTTGCGGGCTTTCCAGCGGCGACGCAGCGCTACATTCGCCGCTCGCTCGACATCGGACTCGAACGCGACGACGCGATCGCCCGCTGGTCGCGCGACATGGTCGAGGAAACCGCGATCCGCGTGCAGGCGCGCGTCTATCAGCGGCTGCACGAAGTCCGCGGGCATATCCCCGACGACAGCGGCCTCGACGCGCTCGAACATTTCATGGCGCCGCTGATCGCGGTGTCGGCGTTCGACCTCGGGCAGGACCGGCTGCATGCCTTTGCCCCCTATCGCTTCCTCTACGAACGGCTGCTCGGCGCGCATGCGCGGCCGTGGTTGCCCGGCGCCTTTTGCGCCGCGGCGTCGCTGCCGCACCTGCACCCCGACAAGCGCAAGCTGCTGCTCCAGTCGATCAGCGAAGCCGCCGCGACCGCACCCGGCTGGTCGGCGCGCGAGCCGAGCTTCTATCCCGAATGGGTCGACAAGATCGACGAGACCCGGCCGGCGAACTAGGTCCTGACCCTGTTTTCCGGCGGCAGCCGGAAAGATCAGATCACCGCGCGATAGAGGCCAAAGGCGCTGGTCGCGGTCAGCACGACGCCGACCATCACAAGCATCACCTTCGGCGAGAAGCGCTTCGCCATCATCGCGCCAAGCGGGGCCGCCGCCACGCCGCCGATGATCAGGCCGAGCGTCGGGCCCAATATCTCGTTGATCCCGAGGTTCGCGATGAAAGCGATCGAGACCGCGACGGCGAGGAAGAATTCGACGCTGTTGACGGTGCCGACGACCTTGCGCGGTTCGCCGCCCTGAACGAGCAGGTTCGAGGTCACGACCGGACCCCAGCCGCCGCCGCCCGCCGCGTCGAGGAAGCCGCCGACGACCGCCAGGGGCGCGACGACTTTGGGCTTCGCGATCTTGGGCGGATAGAGCAGGCCGCGAATGAGCAGCCAGATGCCGATCAGCACCAGATATCCCAGCACGAAGGGCTTTACGACGTCGGCGTGCAGCGACGAAAGGACATAGGCGCCCAGGACGCCGCCGATCACGCCCGGGATCAGAAGCCGGAAGAACAGCGGCCAGTCGATGTTGCGATGGAATAAGTGGCTGAGTCCCGACGCGCCGGTCGTGAAGATTTCGACGACATGGATGCGCGCCGACGCCGTTGCGGGCGGGACGCCGAGAACCGCGACGAGCAATGTGTTGCAGATGACGCCGAACGCCATGCCCAGCGCGCCGTCGACGAGCTGCGCCGCGAAACCGATGAGGATGAACGGCAGGAGCGCGGTAAAGTCGATGGCCGCAAGATCAATCATATTTCATCCCAACCCTTTTGATTGACAACCTGCTGCCGGGATTCCCGCTCGCGCGCCAGCCCAAATTTTCTGCTGGCGACAAAGGGATTTGTTTCCGCGCCCGATCGAACCGCGGTAAACCGGGTCAGCCGGTCAGGTCATCGGGCAGGTTGTCGCGCACATAGTCGATGAAAGCGCGCAGCTTGGGCATCACCTGCTTGCGGCCGGGATAATAGAGGAAGAGGCCCGATGTCGATGCGGCATGGTCGGTGAGCACCAGTTCGAGCTCGCCCGATTCGACCATCGCCGTCGCCATCGGTTCGGCCATCATGCCCATTGCGACCCCGGCGCGCATTGCGACCAATGCGGCGATCCAGTCGTTGACGATAATCGGGCCGGCGACCGCGACGTCGAAATCGCGGTTGCCGCGTTCAAAGGTCCACGGCATCAGCGCGCCGCTCGCAAGGCGGAAACGAACGCAGCGATGGTCGCGCAAATCCTCTGGCAACTCGGGGCGGCCGTATTTGTCGAGATAGGCGGGCGCCGCCGCGACGACGAAGCGAAAGGAACCGGTCAGGCGAACCGCGATCATGTCGGCGTCGAGCGCTTCGCCCATCCGCACCCCGGCGTCGAACCCGCCCGCGCTGAGGTCGGCGAGCGCGTCCTCGGCATAGATTTCGAGCTCGATCTCGGGATAGGTTTCGCAAAAGCCCGCGATGATCGGCTCGAACAGGGGCTGCACCGCACCGCGCATGAGGTTGATGCGGAGGCGCCCCGCGGGCCGGTTGCCAAGATTGCGCGCCGCTTCATAGGCATCGGCGAGCCCCGAATAGGCCGGCGCGGCGCGTTCGAGAAACATTTCGCCCGCTTGTGTGAGGCCCACGCTGCGCGTCGTACGCATGAACAAGGGCGCGCCGACGCGCGCTTCGAGTGCTTTCACGGTCTGGCTGATCGCGGAGGGCGAGACACCGAGGTCGGCGGCGGCGGCGGAAAAGCTGCGCCTTTCCGCAACACGCAGGAAGGCTTCGATCCCGTCGAGCGCCCCTTGGGGGATTGTTAAATCCTGCTTCAAAGCACTTGCAGATTATAGAGGATTATCTATCTGCGCAACCGCGACTAAAAAGGTTGCACAAAGAAACGAAAGGAACCTCTCCCATGGCCTATCAGCTCTCCTCTTATCGCCGCTTTCCCGCCGCTTTCGCAATCGTCGCCGCTTCGGCGCTGGCCTTCACCGGCCTGATGGCGACCGCAAGCCCCGCTTACGCCCAGTCGGGTAGCGATTATCGCTGCGCCGGTCTGGCCGAACAGGCCCATGTCGCCGCCGGCGGCGTCGAAGGTGCCAAGCAGTCGAGCGCCAAGCGCTTTGTTTCGACCGGCAAGAAGCTGTGCGAAGCGGGCAATGAACGCGCCGCCGCCAAGCAGTTCCGCGCCGCGCTGAAGATCGCCGGCGTCGCCGAAGTCGAAACCGACAGCCAGATGGCGTCGCGCTAAGACAGACTGACACCAATCTCCGGACCGTCCTCTCCCTCTCCCCGACGGATCCACATAACTGGGGCGGCACTCGATACGAGGCCGCCCCATTTGTTTGTGCGCGGCGCATGGTTTAGGGTGATGTCCGTCATGCCCGGCAAGAAACACCGCCGCGAAACGCCCGCCGATCGTTCGGCCGCCAAGGCTGCGATACCGCTATGCCGGTACGAAGAACTGGCGATGCGTGAGAATCGCCTGCGGCGCGCGAACGCCGCAAAGCGCGAAGCGGACCACTAGCTCGCGCGGGCGTCAGCCTTGCGGAATGCCCTTCATATTCGGCAGGTGATGCGCGATGCCCTTGTGACAATCGATGCAGGTTTTCTGGCCCGTACCGAGATAGAGCTGATGGATCTGTCCGGCGCGCGGTGACTGGCGGGTGAGGTCCATCGAATCATATTGATGGCAGTTGCGGCATTCGAGCGAGTCATTCGCCTTCAGCCGCGCCCATTCATGCTTGGCGAGCTCGAGCCTTTTGTCGAGGAACTTCTCGCGCGATTCGATCGATCCGAAAATCTTGCCCCACACCTCCTTCGACGCCTGCATCTTGCGGCCCATCTTGTCGGTCCAGTTATGCGGGACATGGCAGTCCGAACAGACCGCGCGCACGCCCGAGCGGTTGTTGTAGTGGATCGTCGTCTTCAGCTCGGCGAACACATTGTCGTTCATTTCGTGGCAGCTGGTGCAGAATTCCTCGGTATTGGTCGCCTCCATCGCGGTATTGAAACCGCCCCAGAAGATGATGCCGGCAATGAAGCCGCCGAGCGTCAGAAACCCCATGCTGAAGTGGAGGCTGGGCCGCCACACCGTCGTCCAGAAGGGTTTGATCCAGCCCCAGACGCGCAGCCAAATCGTGCGAAACCGCCCCCCGATCATGGCTTCTCCTCCTTCGCCAATGTGGTGTTGAGCCCCTCGTACCGGTTCGCGACCAAAGGTTCGGCGTCGGTCTGGACGACATGGCATTGAACGCAGAAATAGCGGCGCGACGAGATTTGCTCGAGGACCTTGCCGTCGCGGGTCAGATAATGCGCGTCGCTGACCGGCGGCGCCTGGAATTTTTTCGCGGCCGACCGCGTATGGCAGAGCATGCAGCGGTTGGTGTTCACGGTGAGCTGATAATTGTCGATCGCGTGCGGGATCGTCGGCGGCTGCATCTCGTAATTGACCGGGCGGATGCGGTCGAAATTCTCGACCCGCGCCATCGGCAGCGGCGAGGCTTCCTTGTCGATCGGGACGCCGCGGCGCATCGCGTCGATCTGTCCGGCCGCGGTGATGACGATCGGCGCGTCGGGTGCCTTGCGCGGTGTCTCCTCATGCTTCGATCCGCACGCGGCGAGGCCCATGGCGACGATCAGCGCGAGGAATGTCCTGACATCCCTCATGCCAGCACCACCTTCACCGCGCATTTCTTGAAATCGGTCTGCTTGGAGATCGGGCAGGTCGCATCGAGCGTCGTCTTGTTGATCAGCTGCGCGGCGTCGAACCAGGGGACGAAGACCAGCCCCACCGGCACCCGGTTGCGGCCCCGCGTCTCGACCCGGCTGCGCATCTCGCCGCGGCGCGAGATCACCTTCACTTCGTCGCCGCGCTTCAGCCCGCGCGCCTTGGCGTCGTCGGGGTTCATGAACACGACCGCCGACGGAAAGGCCTTATAGAGTTCGGGAACGCGCATCGTCATCGACCCCGAATGCCAATGTTCGAGCACGCGCCCGGTCGCGAGCCACAGATCATAGTCGGCGTCGGGCACCTCGGCGGGCGGCTCATAGGGCAGCGCCCAGATCACCGCGCGCCCGTCCTTGTTGCCATAGAATTGCCAGTCGGTCCCCGGCTTCACATAGGGATCGCTCCCTTCCTTGTAGCGCCAGCGCGTCTCCTTGCCGTTCACCACCGGCCAGCGCAGTCCGCGTGCCTTGTGGTAATCGTCGAACGGCGCGAGATCGTGGCCGTGGCCGCGCCCGAACTCGGCATATTCCTCGAACAATCCCTTTTGCGGGTAAAAGCCGAAGGCCGCGGCCTCGTCATTGGCATAACCCGCCTCGACCTCGCCCGGTGCGAAGCGGTCGACCTTGCCGTTGCGGTACAGCACCTCGAACAAAGTCTTGCCCTTGTACGCCGGGTTGGCGGCGAGCAGGTCGGCGGGCCAGCATTCGTCGGTTGTGAAGCGTTTGGAAAATTCCATGAGCTGCCACAGGTCCGACCGCGCCTCGCCCGGTGCCTTCACCAGCTGATGCCAGAACTGCGTGCGGCGCTCGGCATTGCCGTATGCGCCTTCCTTTTCGACCCACATCGCGGTCGGCAGGATCAGGTCGGCCGCCTGCGCGGTGACCGTCGGATAGGGATCGGAGACGACGATGAAATTGTCGGGGTTGCGATAGCCCGGATAGCCCTCATTCTCGAGGTTCGCCGCCGCCTGCATATTGTTGTTCGCCATCACCCAATAGGCGTTGAGCTTGCCGTCCTTCAGCATCCGGTTTTGCTCGACGATGTGATAACCGACCTTGTCGACGATCAGCCCGTCGGGGAGTTTCCAGATTTCCTCGGCATGCTTGCGGTGCTCGGGATCGGTGACGACCAGGTCGGCGGGCAAGCGGTGCGAGAAGGTGCCGACCTCGCGCGCGGTGCCGCACGCCGACGGCTGGCCGGTGAGCGAGAAGGGGCTGTTGCCCGGGGTCGCGATCTTTCCGGTCAGCAGGTGGATATTATAGACCATATTATTGGCCCAGGTGCCGCGCGTGTGCTGGTTGAAGCCCATCGTCCACAGCGACATCACCTTGACCTTGGGGTCGGCGTAAAGTTCGGCGAGGTGCTTGAGCCAGCCCTTCTCGACCCCGCTGAGTTCGGCGGCATAATCGAGGGTATAGGGTTCGACGAACGCCTTGAACGCGTCGAAGTCGATCGGGGTGCTGCCCGTCGGGTCCTTGGAATTCTTGGCTTTCAGTTCGAGCGGATTGTCGGGGCGGAGGCCATAGCCGATGTCGTCGTTGCCGCGCTTGAAACTCACATGCTTGGCCACGAAATCCTCGTTGACGCGGCCGGTCTGGATGATGTGGTTCGCGATGTAATTGAGGATCGCGAGGTCGGTCTGCGGCTTGAAGATGATCGGGATGTCGGCAAGGTCGAAACTGCGATGTTCGAAGGTCGAAAGCACCGCGACCTTCACATGATCGTGCGACAGCCGCCGGTCGGTGACGCGCGTCCACAGGATCGGGTGCATCTCCGCCATGTTCGAGCCCCAGAGCACAAAGGCATCGGCCGCCTCGAAATCATCGTAGCAGCCCATCGGCTCGTCCATGCCGAAGGTCCGCATGAAGCCCGTGACCGCCGAGGCCATGCAGTGGCGCGCATTGGGATCGATATGGTTCGACCGGAACCCCGCCTTCATCAGCTTGTTCGCGGCATAGCCTTCCCAGATCGTCCACTGGCCCGATCCCGCCATGCCGATCCCGGTGCCGCCCTTCGCCTTCAGCACGCGCTTGAACTGCGCCGCCATCACGTCGAACGCCTCGTCCCAGCTGACGGGTTCGAAGTCGCCGTCCTTGGCGAACTGCCCGTCTTTCTTGCGCAGCAGCGGCGTCGTCAGCCGGTCGTTGCCGTACATGATCTTGGAAAGGAAATAGCCCTTCACACAGTTAAGCCCGCGATTGACCTCGGCATCGGCGTCGCCGTGCGTCGCGACGACGCGCCCCGCCTGCACCGCAACCTGCACCCCGCAGCCGGTGCCGCAGAAACGGCACGGCGCCTTCGACCATTTGACGCCGGCCGGCGCGGCGGTCGCCGCCGTTTCGGCAAAGCTGGCGGGGACCGAGATGCCGGCGGCCGATGCCGCGGCCCCAACCGCGCTGGCCCGGATGAAATCGCGGCGCGTCGTCATAAACGGCTCCCCTGTTCGGCGCTGGGTTGGACGATGTCGCCGAGCGCGCTGCGCGGTTCGGCATGATGATAGACAAGGCTCACGCCGACGACGCCGGGGGTCGCCTGGACGGCATCCATGCAGGCGAGCAGTTCGCGGGTGCCGCCGCATTCGTGGAGCAGGATGCAGCGGCCCGCGTCGCGCGCGGCGATCTCGGCGCCGGGAGTTTCCGCGACGAGATGTTCGATTGCGGCGAGCGCATCGGAGCGGTGGTGGACGATGAAGCTCGCGATATGGACCTCGTCATCCATCGGCCGCCTCCGGCGCTGACAGGGTGATGGCCGAAACGGGGCACACGCCGACGCAGGCGCCGCAACCGGTGCAGCGCGCGGCGTCGAGTTCGACGTGCGCGCCGCCCAGCACCGGGCGAAAACCGATCGCGGCCTCGCCGCAGGCGTCGCGGCAGCTGAAACAGGTGACGCCGCTCTTCGCGAGGCAGGCCGGCGCGATGTCCGCCCTGATCGTCCACGGCCCGGCGAGCGCGCCGTCGAGGGCGCCCGGGTCGCACGCTTCGACGCATTTCTCGCAAAACAGGCATTCGCCGCGCTGGGGGTCGAAAAGCGGGTATCCGCCGTCGCCGCGGTCCAGCACCTGTTCGGGGCAGGCGGCGATGCAATCGTCGCAGCTTGTGCAGAGATCGAGAAAAAGCGCTTCGGTGACGGCCCAGGGCGGCCGCAGCGGCGATGGCCGAGAAGGTTTCCCGCGCAGAAAGGCGCGGCGTTCGGGCGAGAATGTCGCCGTCCCCGTCATACCCCCGGCGGACCGTTCAGCAGCTGCCACATCCAGACCATGAAGCCATAGGCAGCCACCGTAATCACCGCGAGTACCGGAAACAGTACCACGGTCATAAAGAGGAAGAGACGCAGTTCCCTTTTTCTCGTCCCCGTATCAGCACCTTGCTTCATCGACGGTTCCCCCGTTCAATTGCGCCAGCTGTTCTATGGATTTAACAGACGATTACGCGTTTGACCATGCCGGTGCAGGTAAGCGGGGGCGCTTTTTGGTCCCCGCGTGCCGTCAGCACGATCTCGATCGACACTTGTTATGATCTGGAACGGATCGAGCGCGTTACGGAGGTTTTCGGACTGAAAGGGCAGACCTCGGCGCCGTCGCTTTCGTAAAGATCATTTCGATGATAGTTTATAGAAGCCGTTCGCAAGTCTAAACCCTTGCCGATTGTGCGGGATAGGTCCGCAATGACCCGAGTTCGTGCCGGGCTCGATCGAGGGAGCAAAGCCGATGATAAAGCCGCTGGTTGCCGCCGCCGTCCTGACGGCGCTCGCTGTCCCTTCGCTGGCACAGGCCCCGATCCGCACCGAACGCGTGCAGTTCGCCAAGGGAGCCTCCTCCAAGGCGATCAAGGCGTCGATCAAGGGGTATCAGACGGTCGACTATGCGCTTGGCGTGCGGGCCGGCCAGACGATGACCGTCTCGCTGACGACGAGCAATGCCTCGGCCTATTTCAACATCATCGCGCCGGGTGCCGACGCCGCGCTCTTCACCGGCTCGATCGACGGCAATCGCGCCAGCGTCCAGATCCCGTCGAGCGGCGATTACAAGGTGCGCGTCTACCTCATGCGCAATGCCGCGCGCCGGAACGAGACCGCCAATTACACGCTGACCATCGGTGTGAGGTGATCGTCTTTCGCGCGCTCGCGGCGCCCTATGCGCTGCGGTGCCCGATCGCGCTGCTTCGCGTTTGAAAGCGAAATTATTGGCATTGCATCTCATTCCCTTTGGTTTCGTGACTTTGTCGCTGCTTCTTCCTGCGAGCGCATTTGCGCAGGGCGCCCGGGCGAGCTCGCCCGTCGAACTGGCGCGGCAGGCCGAGCGGCTGAAACCGGGCGAATGGGTATGGGCGCCGAAGCCTTTCGCAAGGCTGTGCTGGGCGCGATCGTGCCGGGGACGACGATGCTGGTGACACAGGCGTCGGTGCTGCCCGCGAACGGCGGCAAGCTGACCGTGCTGGCGAGCCAGGCGGCAAAATGACCCGTGCATCGCGCGTCGCCGGCGTCGTGCTGGCCTTGCTGGTGATGCAGCCCGTGCAGGCAGCGCCCGCGCCTGTGCCGCCACCGCCCGATCAGCCGGTGATCGATTGCGCGCTCCCCGTTTATGCGATCGACACGATGATCTGCGACGACCGCGACCTCGGCGCGGCAAATGCGGAAGTGGACGGCCTTTTGGCGGGGCTGTCGTTCGCGGGGCTCGATCCCGGCTGGATCGAGCCACAGGCGGACTGGGTGCGCCGCCGCGCGCTCTGCGCGTTCCAGCCCGACGGGCGCGCCTGCGTCGCCGATGCGTTTGCCGAACGCCTTGCCATATTGCGGGCGTTGCGCGGGGCGGGCGGGGCGACTGCAACATGGGCACGGTGCCGCAGCACGAACTTGCCCGAAGAGGTGGCGGTGGAGCGGCGCCCGCCCGCGGTCCTCTTGCGCGGCGCAGGCGGAGGCGTCCATGTGGTCGCCGTGGCGCCGGGGATGTCGTCGTGGCGGCCCTTTGTCGCGATCGAACGCGACACCGGCCGGCAGCTTGTGATGAAAGCGAAGGCCGCGCGGATCAGCTGCAAAATCGCCCCGGCGGTACGATAGGCAAAGACGAGTTTTACCGCCCCTATTTTATGCGCGCCAATGTCCTGCGCCTATTTCGCGTCGGTCCGGCGGTAGCGGAACTACCAGAACTTATGTGCAGCCATTTAAAATAAGCGGTCGGCTTGTGTGCGTGCGTGTGCGCGGCGCTTTGACGATTGCAGTCAGTTTTGCAAACGAGATTCATTATCAATATAGTTGCGATCAATTCTCAATATCGTTAGGTGCGGCGCGAATCATCGAAAAGGGGTAAAGATGGCGCGTTCCGGTATCGGCCTTCCAGTCGCTATAGCTTTGTGTTTTCCGGCGGTTGCCGCCAGCGCGCAGGAGGCGGACGCGCAAGGCGCATCGATGCGCCGCGCCGATATCGTCGTCACCGGAAACCGCGCCCACGACAGCGCGATCGCGTCGAAGGCCGACATCCCGGTGCTCGAAACATCGCAGGCGATCTCGATCCTGCCCGAGCAGCTGCTGGAGGATCAGGGCGTGCGCCGGCTGGGCGATGCGTTGTTCAACGTCGCCGGGGTGTCGCGCAACAACACCTACGGCTTTTTCGACGGCTTCAATATTCGCGGCTTCAACGCCTCGACGGGCGCGACCTATCTCGACGGGCTGCTCGACGACACCGGCTATGGAACGTCGGAGATAGCCGCGCTCGAACGCGTCGAAGTGGTCAAGGGGCCGGCGTCGGGGCTGTTCGGGCAGGGGCCCTTGTCGGGCATCGTCAACCTCGTCAGCAAGCGGCCGCGTGACGAGGCGTTCCTCGACATGTCGATCGCCGGCGGATCCTATGAGCTGTTCGAGATGCAGGTCGACGGCAACGCGCCGCTCGTCGCCGACGGCAGCCTGCTCGCGCGGTTGACCGCAGTCTATCGCGACCAGGATTTCTTTGTCGACTATTCGGGGCAACGGCGGATTTTCCTCGCCCCCTCGCTGACGTGGAAGCCGGGCCCCGACACCAGCATCACCCTGCTCGGCCGTTATGTCGACGACAAGATCAACCCCTGGTCGCCGACGACCGCTTATGGCACCGCGCTGCCCAATCCGAACGGACCGGTTTCAATCAAGCGCTCGATCAACGACGGCAAATATCCGGCGGTGCAGGACAATGACTATTGGAGCGTCGGCTATGTCGCCGACCACAAGTTCAGCGACGCGATCGCGGTCCATCAGTCGCTGCGTTATCAGGATTTCCACAATAGCTGGGACAATTGGCTGTTCGTCAGCAGCATCTCACCCGATTTCCGCTCGGTCGGCCGTTTCTATTACGGCCCGTTCGAGGAGAATGGCGAATATTTCCGCGTCGACACTAACCTCAGCCTGCGTTTCGCGACAGGACCGCTCAGCCATTATGTGCTCGCGGGGCTCGATTATGGGCATCGCGACAGCGACCAGACCAATCTCTTCGATCCGGGCCCCTATTGGCTCGACCTTTATAATCCGGTTTACGGCACGGTCAGCGCGCCCAATCCCGCGGTGCCCGGGACGACCTATGCCAGCGTCACCAAGCAGCGCGGATTCTATCTTCAGGACCATATCAAGGTCGGCGAGCGGCTGACGGTCACGCTCGGCGGGCGCTGGGACCGGGCGTCGAGCGCGATCACCAACAATGGTGCCGCCAATCCCAAGGTGGTCGACACCGCCTTCAGCCCGCGCGCCGGCGCGACGCTGATGCTGGGCGAGGCGGTGTCGCTCTATGCGAATTATGCCAAATCCTTCAATCCACAGGGTAGCTACCGCGCGTCCGACGGATCGACGTTGCCGCCCGAACGCGGCGTCAATTACGAGGCCGGGATCAAGGTGGCGCGCCCCGACGGATCGCTGCGCGCGATGGCGACGCTGTTCGAACTGACCCGCACCAACGTCGCGACCGCCGACCTCTCGCCCACCGCGCCGCCGAACACCTATGTGCTGACCGGCGAGCAGCGGACGCGCGGGATCGAGCTGGAGGGCGGCTGGCGCCCGCTGCCCGGGGTCGAGCTGACCGCCGCGTACAGCTATCTCGATGCGAAGGTCACCGCTGACTCCCGGCTGCTCGTCGGCGCGCGCCTGTCGAGCGTGCCGCGCCACATCGTCAACCTGTGGGGCCGCTACACGATCCAGCAGGGGCCGCTCGCCAATCTCGGCGCGGGGCTGGGGCTGCACCATGAAAGCAACCGGCCGGCGAGCACCGCTTCGGCAACCTCGACGCCCTTCTATCTCGATGGTTACGCGCTGGTCGATGCGGCGCTCTTCTATCGCTTCGACGACTGGTCGGTGCAGGCGAATATCCGCAACATCTTCAACGAGCGCTATTTCCCGACCGCTTCGCTGACCCGCACGACCCCCGGCGAGCCGCGTACCTTCATGATCAGCCTTGCGCGGCGGTTCTGAGCGATGGCGGCCAAGGCATCCCGGGCCAAGGGCGCGAGCCGCTGGAATGTGGCGGCGCGCGCGCTCGCGGCGATCCCTGCCAATTATGTGCTGACCTCGCTCGCCATTGCGTGTCTTGCGCGACTGCTTCCGATGCGGCCCGAGGAAGCGAGCGTCGCGGCGACGCTCTTTTCCTTCGCGCTGTTCGCGGTGCTCGCGCTGACCGCTTTCGCGGTGCGCTCGGTCGCGCGGCTCTGGTTGGCAATGGCCGGGGCAGGGCTTCTCCTCGGCGCCGGGCTCTGGCTCTCGATCGCGTCGGGGGGACGGCTATGAAGGAGGGGCTCCGCCAATCGATGGCCTGGCTCCACACCTGGACGGGGCTGCTGCTGGGCTGGCTGCTCTTCGCCATGTTTGCGACGGGCACTGCGGCCTATTTTCAGGACGAGATCACCCGCTGGATGCAGCCCGAGGTTATGGGGCGCCCCGATCCAGTCGTCGCGGCCGAGGGGGCGGTGCGTTTCCTCCAGACGACGGCGCCCGACGCGAAGCGCTGGTTCATCACGCCGCCGAACAGCCGGAGCGCGACGACGCAGGTGTTCTGGCAGCCCGATGGCGACCGCCCGCGCGGCAGCCGCCGCGACACGAGTGCGACGCTCGACGGGCAGGGCCAGAAAATCGAGGCGCGCGAGACGCGCGGCGGGACCTTCCTCTACCGCTTCCACTTCGACCTCCATTATCTGCCGGTGATCTGGGCGCGCTATCTGGTCGGCATCGCGGCGATGTTCATGCTCGTCGCGATCCTGTCGGGGGTGATCACGCACAAGAAGATTTTCGCCGATTTCTTCATGCTCCGCTTTGGCAAGGGTCAGCGCAGCTGGCTCGACGCGCATAATGTCACCGCGGTGCTGGCTTTGCCCTTTCACCTGATGATCACCTTCACCGGGCTGGTCACACTCGCGACGCTCTATATGCCGTGGGGAATCGCCGCCAATTATGCGAGCCCCGACAGCTTTTTCGACACCGTCTTCGCGCAGTCCGAAGAGGTCGGACGCAGCGGGAAGCCCGTGCCGCTTGCGCCCGTCGGGGCGATGATGCGCACGGCGTCGGCCGAATGGCATGGCGCGGGGGTGGGCTTTCTGAGCGTGTCGAACCCCGGCGATGCGACGGCGACGGTCTCGCTGACCCGCGCGCCCGAGGATGCGATCGGTTCGCGCGGGCCGCAACTGACGCTCGACGGCACCACCGGCCGGCGGCTCGACGCGAGCGTGTCCAAAGGCGCGGCGCTCGAAACCGAAAGCGTGATGATCGGACTCCACGCCGGACGGTTCGCCGAATGGGGTCTGCGCTGGCTTTATTTCCTGTCGGGGGTCGGCGGCACGATCATGGTCGGCAGCGGCTTGGTGCTGTGGACCGTCAAGCGCCGCGCGCGGCTTCCCGATCCTGAACGGCCGCATTTCGGCTTTCGCCTGGTCGAGCGGCTGAACGTCGCGGCGATCGCGGGGCTGGGGTCGGGGCTCGCGACCTATTTCCTCGCCAATCGCCTTCTGCCGCTGCGCATGGAGGCGCGCGCCGACTGGGAAGTCCACAGCCTGTTCCTCATCTGGGGGGCGGTGCTGATCTGGGCGCTGGTTCGCCCGGCGCGACGTGCTTGGATCGAAGCGCTTGCCCTCGCGGCGCTGCTGTTCGCGGCGGTTCCGTTCGTCAACGCGCTGACGACGCCGCGCAACCTGTTCGCGAGCCTTGCGGCGGGCGACTGGCTGTTCGTCGCCTTCGACGCCGTCATGCTGCTGCTCGCAGCGGGTTTTGGCTGGGCCGCGCGCAAGGCGGCGCGTCCGCGATCCGTGCGTGCCCCGCGCCGGGCAGCGCAAGCGTCTGACACGGTAGCGGCAGCATGATCCATTTCCTTGTCATCATCCTCGCGCTTTGCGGCTTTGCGCTTCTCGCCATCTCCATGCCGCGGCATCAGGCGAATATGGCGGGGCGCAAGCTGGCGCCCGCCGCAACCCGCCGCGCGCGTGTCAGCGGTTATGCGCTGTTGCTGCTGGTCTTCGTGCTTGACGGGTTTGCGTTCGGCGCTGGCTACGGCGCCGTCGCCTGGTTCGGGCATCTTAGCATCGGTGCATGGAGCGTGGTCGCCTGGCTCTGCATCTGTGTGTGGCGTGCCGATGCCGCTTCGACAAAAAGCGAGAGGTAGTCGCCATTTGATGATCACAGTGCCTTGCGGCTCATCCCTGTTGCAACTGGCCTGACGGAATCGGCTACCTCTGAAGTGCGAGCCGATACGCAATGGAAATGCCAAGGGCGCTACGATTCATCGCTATTATCCCAACCGGCGCTTCGCGGCGCCCGCGTTCAAATTCCCCGTCGAAACGCTCCGCTTCCGGCCTGCCTGAGCGAGAGCGAGGTCCGCTTTTCTCGGGGCAGCGATCCAGAGGAGACTGACTGCAGGCGGCCAGCCACGGTTATCCGCATCGAGATCCAGCACGGTCCCAGCCAGCGATACTTGGCGCGGGTCGGATACGGATGCTGCTGTTCACCCCATCCCTCCGGCGACCGGATGGATTCTCGTCGGCAGGGATGATAGCCAATCTCCGGGAGGGGGCATCATTGGCAAGATGGCGGTATCTTTTCGCGTTGGCACTGCTTGCTGGCCCGAACGCCGCGCATGCCGACCACATCGCCGGATTGTCCGCTGACGGGCAATTGCTTCTGACGGGCGACAGCGCCGGACGTCTGTCGATCCGATCGATCGAAACGGGTGGAGAGGTCGACCATGTCGATGCGGCGCCTCTTCGATGGAGGGGGCTTTCGGCGTCGCCCGACGCGGGGCAGGTTGTGGCGCTGGGTGCCGATGGGCAGGATCGTTTGCGGGTCCTTGTGTGGCGCCGTTCTACAAATTCCGTTCGCGTCTTCGACGCGCCCTTCGCCGATGGCGATCCGTCTCTTGTCGTCGCACCCGTGATATCGCCGGGCGGCGAGACGATGCTGCTTCGGCGCTCGTCGCGAGAACCGGGCTATTTGCTCGACACGGCCGATGGCCGGATCCTGGCAACGATCGGCAAGGTCGGTCCCTCTCCCTTCTCGCCCGACGGCAATTATCTGCTTTCCGAAGCCGAAGACGGCAAGGGCGTGCGGATCCACAATGCCAGGACCGGGATCGAGGAACGGCTCCTGCAAGCGCCCGTGACCATCGGCGCCAGCCAGTTCCTCGATGATGGGGCCATCGTCGTGGCAAGCGACAATTGCGGGATATTGCGTCGCCGCATCGACGGCGAAGCAGAATGGACGCGGATTCGCGAGGCTGATGAGGATTGCGAGTTCAGCGGTTTCGCCGAGGACGGAACCCATGTCGTGACCGCGATCAGCACCGGGTTGGGCACACAGCAGCTATCCGTTCTTTCCCTGGAATCCGGACAGCAGGCCTATGTCGCCGTGGCGAGGCCCTTCGCCCCTGTCGATGTCAATGTGTCTGCCGGCGCGTTGCTTTCCGACGTCGACAACCGCCCTCTGGTCCGGTCGCTTGACGGTCAGCGTACCCTCGAACTGCCGGTTGCGTTCGCCAATTTCGACAATGTCTATCGTTCGCGGCTCGTCGCGCGAGGCCGGCTGCTCGCGATTGGTCGGGAAGGGCCGACCCAGATATTCGATCTGCGTAGCGGAGCGGAGCTTCTCTGCATTGATGCTGAGATCGCCTGCGATGTTGGCCGGCTGCGCGCCGCTTATGAGGTAGCGGTCCGAAGCGGGCGCCCCGCCGGTATTGTCGAGATCCTGACGCGTGCGGATGCCACCGAAGAGAGGCTTGGACCCCATTGGGCCGCATCGCGAACCAAACTGGCGGAAGCCTATCTGGCGCTTGGCCGACGCGCCGATGCCCGTTCGATCCTCGAAGCGGCGATTGCCATACCCAATGCCGAGGGCAGCGCCCGCGCGCGGCTGACGCTGGCGTCAATGTTGAAGGACGACCGGGAACCGGTACGAGCAATGCAGCTGGTAGAGGCGCTGCTGGCCGACCTGGAGCGGGCGGGCGCGTCAGCCGCCAGAACCGAACGGGTCTTGCGCTATGACAGGCTTCGCATCGAGCTGGGCTCCGCCGATATCGAGGAGCTAGGGCCCTTTCTCGATCGCATCGGCGCCTCGAAGCATCCGGCGGGCGAGGTCATCGAGCTTGATGAGGCGCAATATCTCGAACTGAACAGGCTGTCCGATGTAACGAGCCTCACCGAGCTGGAAACGGTCGGTTTCGCGCCCGGGCTGGAAATCACCCGAAGCCGCTTGTCGCTGTTTCGGTTGACGGCCGAAACCGAAGCTCTGCGCGCATCGCTGCTCTTGCAGCGCAGCCGCGGCGAAGAGGCGCTCGACGGCCCGATCGCCGCGCTCGCGGCGCTCGACCGTTTTTCCACGCTCGTCGATAGAATCCTGCCGCTCACGGTGCGGGTCGGCCGGTTGAACCTGCGCGCGGATATCTTGCGCCGCTTGGGCGATCTGCAGAGCGCTGTTGGCACGCGCCAGCTTGCGCTCAAAGCGCTCGAAAAGTCGGAAACCCCCGATCCGGTCCGCGTCGCCGAAGTCAGCCGGGCTATCGCGGAGGATCGTCTCGCGCTCGGTGCGACGGGCGATGCCGCCGACGATCTGGCCCGCGCGAAGGCCGCGTTGCTGGGGAAATTGCCCGACGACTCGCTCGACCTGTTGACGACGATCGGTCTGGCGGCATCGGTTGATCTGGCGCGGCAAAGCCATACACCGATGCTGGAGACCGAAGTGGAGGGCGCAATAGCCGCCGGTCGCAAGCGCCTTGCGTCGCGGCGTTCGCCAGGCGCCGAGGTCGACTATGTGAGCCTCGCGCGGCTGTTCGAGGCCGGGATCGACATCCACTGGGCCAGATCGCGTCTCGCGCCGCTCACGGCGGCGACGAGCAAGCGGGCGGCGAACGCTCCGGTGCTGATAAGCCCCCGGCCCGAGGGATCGATAAGGAGCCTCGAATTTTCCGATGACGGAAGGATGCTCAAAAGCCGGGAATATGCTCGCGAAATTTCGTGGGATGTCGAAGGTGCAACGTTCGCTTCGGCGCGCAAACCAGAATATGGCGACGTCCCTCCCGCGTTCGATCGCAATCTTCCCATCGAGTTCGGCGACGGGCACAGGCGCGCGCGGGTGGGGTTGCAGGCCATATCGATTGAAGATGATCGGACCGGTGCCTCCCGGACCATTCAGATGGGCGGCCTGGTAGAGGCGGCCGCCTTGTCTCCCGACGACGCGAAGATCGCGGTTAGCGGCCTCGACGGAAAGCTCCGCCTCTATTCGACCGAGAGCGGCGCGCTTCTTCATCAGCTTTCGGGGCATAATGGGGCGGTTGTCAGCCTGGCCTGGAGTCCGGATTCCGATCTCCTGGCGAGCGGTTCCGCAGCGGGAGCCATCATCGTCTTTTCCGCTGAAACGGGTGGCGTGGCCGCCAAGCTGAGTGGGGATGCCTCCGCACAAGGCCATAAGGCGAAGATCCGGGCGTTCGGCTTCAGCCCGGACGCACGGAGCCTCTTCACGCTGTCGAGCGCGATTGGCGAGCGCGACGGCAAGGCGTTGCGGCAATGGGACAGCACCACCCGGCGTCTGATCGCACAATATCCCGCAGATCAGGACTCGGCCGTGATGGTTTCGGGTGACGGGCGGCGCGTGGCGGCGCTCGGATCGGACGGTATCGACATATTCCTGACCTCGAATCCCGACATATTGGAGCGCTCGGCGAAAATCCCTGGCGGTACCCGGCTCCGCGACGCGACGATTTCAACGTCCCGCGACGTAGGCATCGTTTCCGGCCTTTTTGACGACGGCGGCACGGCGGCGTTCGAGATCGGTAGCGGAAAGCTGCTTTGGCGGCAGGACAAGGTCGACGGCGTCCTGCTCGCTGCCGATGCGAACGGTTCGCGCATCGCGGTTGCCGACATCCGCGGCGATGGCACGTTCAGGCTGCTGTCGGCCGACAGCGGGGACGAACTATGTTCAGCGCCGGTGAAGAAAATGACAGTAGCTTCGGGCGAGCCGGTCAGCCCATTTGGTGCGCTGGCCTTTTCCGCCGACGGGTCGGAAGTCGTCGGTTTGGGAATGACCTTTGCACCGGGTAGCCGCGGCGAACCGGCGGTCGCGAATCTTGCCCGATCGACGCGTTGGAGCGCGCAAGATTGCTCGGTCGTCGCAGATTTGGGAGGGGGTGCCGCCGCGCAGGACGAGCTTGCACAGGCTGAAGCCTTTGGCGGCCATGCATCAGCGGTCGCGGGCGTCATCGGAACCACCGAAGACCCCGTCTATGCGGTGCGCTTCTCCCCTGGCGGCAAGCAGGCCTATGCCTTGACCCGGCAGAACCGGCTCTGGCTCTATTTCGCGGGCGGGGTTCGAGCACCTCGGCACCTGGCGACTTTCGTCGCGGGCGTCTCGGGGCTCGCCTTTTCGCCTGACGGCGCGCGCCTGGCTGTATCGAGCGAGAACGGGCTTTGGCTGTGGAACGCCAAAACCGGCGAATTGGAGGGCGAGGTGGGGCGCGAATGACGGGACGGCAGCGTATCTTTTGTCGCCAGACCCCCTGGCAAGGACGGCGCGCGGGCGCGCTGCTGGCGTTAGCCGCGGCAAGCTTCGTGGCGGAAGCGCAGGAACCCGATCCTCACGCGATCGGCAAGGCGTTCGAATATGTCCAGCTGGCGACTCTTTCGGAATCGACGATCAATCTCAACGCAGCGACGGTGCTGGCGTCGCGCGGCGATGGCGAAATTGCCGTGTGGGAAGGCGAACGGCAGGCCGCGCTTGCCGATTTGACGCGCGCCGAACGCGATTTCGAAGACGCGCTTGTCGCGAGGACCGACCCCGCTGTCGGTAAGCAGGCCGCGGAGCGCCGCGCCGCGCTGCTGGTGGACATCGAGGCGATCGAGGCCCGGATTCGCGACCGCGATCCGGCCTATTGGGATCTCCTGCACCCCGAAGCCGTGTCGCTTACCGGATTGCAGCGCCTGCTCAATGCCGACGAGGCTCTGCTTCTGATCGTGACGTTTGAAAAGAAGAGCTACAGCTTTGCGGTCACCTCCAAAAGCGCCGGCTGGTCGCGCGTCGACGGCTATGGATCGCGCGAACTGAAATCGGACGTCGATGCCATTCGGTCGGGGATTCGGGAAGAGATCGACGGTTATGCGGATCGCGGCACCGGCATCGATCTCGAACGCGCGCATCGCATCTATGCCAATCTGGTGGCGCCGGTCGAAAAGGATCTGGGGAGCAGGCGGCGAATCTTCACGGTGACCAGCGGACCGCTTTCAGCCTTGCCCCTCGGCCTCCTCCCCCGAACGCCGGCCCGGGAAGCCCCAGGCGCCGCATGGATGGCGGACGAGCGCGTCATCATGTCGCTTGCAACGGTTTCAATGCTGCGTGCGCAGCGCTGCCTGCTTGTCGACCAAAAGCATCGCCACACGGGCTGCGAGGCAGCTGGCGCGGGACGATCGGCAAGCAAATCACCGGGTTTGCAGGGGGAGGGCTTTCTGGGGGTCGGCAATCCGGCGATCGGGAAGCAAGACGTGCTTTCGGCCCAGCCGGCGAGCGTTCCCGGCGACTGGGCGACCCGCGGGGTCGCCAATCGCGATATGCTGATGGGGATGGCGCCGCTTCCGGGTGCCGCGGCTGAGCTGAAGATGGCCGCGCAATCCTTCGGCCCGGCTCGAAGCCGTCTGTTGATGGGAAGCGAAGCCGATGAGCGGAATGTCCGGGGCGCCTTGCGCGAAAGCCGGCCGCGTTTCATCGCCTTTGCGACCCATGGGCTGCTGGCGTCTCAGGCCGGCGGTCTGGCCGAACCGGGGCTGGTGCTGACCCCGCCGGCCAGCAATGTCCGATCGGACAATGACGGCTTTCTGTCGGCGTCGGAAATCGCGCAATTCCATCTGGCGCGCGCCGCCATCATTCTATCCGCCTGCAACACGGGAACCGAGGAAAGGGGCATCGCCTCGCGTAACCTCAACAGCGTCGCACGGTCGTTCCAGTTCGCCGGCGCGCGCGAGGTTATCGCATCGCATTGGAGCGTCGACGATGAAGCTACAGCGCGGCTGATGGAGATTTTCTTCAGGAAGATCGCCGCCAATCCCTCCCTGTCCGTCCCGGCCGCATTCCAGGAAGCGCAGGGCGAATTGCGGCGCGATCGGCGCTGGGCGTCGCCGGCCTTCTGGGCCTCCTTCTCGACTATCGGCGCCGATAATTGATCGAAGCATCTTGTCCCGTGGCTCGCCGGAAGGCCGCTATGTTCCCATATGCTGACGGGCCGGAACCGGCCAGTGCAGCCCGATGACCGCGGGCCGGGTCTTTCGCGACCCGCTCGCGGCCAAGAGTTGTCGCAATACAGATTGGACCCGTATGCCAGATCCTTAACGAGCTTCTTATCGAGCAGATTGTTGCCGCGAATGTTCGGCGATCTTGCACCGGGAGAAAGGTTGAAGAGACAATCCTCCGGTTCGACAAGCTGATCAGACCAGGGATTTCAACCGGTCGATACCTGTTGCCTGCCGAACGATCCGGGACGCGAGCGCATTTCCGTTCGCGGCATTGGTGAAGACGACGATCGCCCGCCCACTCCGCGCATCACCGACGCCCAGGGTCTTGAAGATCCCGTAATTGCTGCCGCTGTGCTGGAACAGCTGGCCTGATGAGGATTGCTCGAGTTCCCAACCCAGCCCTCGCGAAATGTCGCGCCCGCGCACTTCGAGCTGCGGCGTGAGCATCGCTCGCCGGGCCGCGTCGCTAATCTCCCAATCCGCCCGCCCCGGCCGATCCATCATGAGAACCATGAACTTCGCATAGTCAGACGCGGTCATCAGGAGCCCTCCCGCCGAATTGACCAGAAGGTCGTGTGTCGATGGCGGCGTCTTTGGATCTGTCTCTCGCATCGCTGCGACCGAATCCTCATAGGTCCAGGACGCGATCGGCTTGCGCCACTTCGAAGCGACCCGGAGCAGCCGGTCGCCCAACTCGCGCGTGGGCTGGGAAGGAAGCTTCTGCTCGCCTTCCGGAGGTTCGGAATGGCCGAAGACCACCGACCTTGCGATCGCCTCGTCCCAGCCGAAGCTGCTGTGAGACATTCCCGCAGGGTCGAACAGCTTCGCCTGCATCACGCTGCCGAGGCCCATTCCCATGATCGTCTCGACGACCAGCTGGAGCCAGATGAAAGCTTCGCCGGAATAGGTGTAGCGCGATCCGGGCGCGCTGCTCGTGACGAGCGGCTCGGAAGCCCAGTTGGGCAGGCCCGTCGAATGCGCCAGCACCTGCCGGGCCGTGATAAGCTCAAGATTCGGGTCGATACCCAAATTCGCCGGCCGGCGATACCGGGCGAGCGGCTTGTCGAGGTCGAGGCGCTTTTCGTCGGCCAGCCGCATCACGACATAGGCAAAGACCGGCTTGGTCATCGACGCGGCTTCGAACAGCGTATCCTCCCGCACGGGGTCGCGGGTGAGAATATTTTTTACTCCGAAGCTTCTGCTCCAGGCGAGCCTCCCGCGGTCAACGACCGCGATGGCAACGCCGGGCACCCCGGCGATGCGCATGAGGCGCGGAAGTTCCTGCACCAGTGTCTCGGACGGAATCCATGCGGCATTGTCGTCTGCGTGATGGGTTCCCGCACGGGCGCGAACGGACACCGGGCCGCTTGCGATCAGCGCCGCAGATCCAACGAGTAGGGCTCGCCGGCCGAGCATCGTTTCGGAAGTCCTCATACGGCGGTCGATCCATCATGCGGCAGGTTACTGATGGCTTTTGGCTGGCTGGATTTGCGACCAAAACCGATAGGCCTCAACACGGCCTATCGGTTGGTCCGGAGGCAATTCAGAGCGGCGACCCTCCGAGCTTGTAGGTCAGCTGCAGGAAGACGCTGCGGCCGACGCTGTCGAACCAGCTGGTGTTGTAATAGGGGTAGCTTGTCCAGGTCGGATCCTTCACCGGGTTCTTGTCGAACACGTTCCGCACCGTCAGCGACCCGCGCATATGATCGGTGAAATCATATTGCAGCGTCGCGTTGAACAGATAGCTCGCCTTGATATAGGCATCCTCATCATAGTTCGGCAGTTTTCCGAGACGCGTGCCCGAGAAGGTGAACTGCGCGCCGTCCGACGCCCAGGTGATGCTGCCGTTCGACTTGTCACGCGGCAGGTAATAGCCGCTGTCCGCCGCCAGCTTGTCGATCACAGGATCGCCCGGATATTGCTGGAAGCTGTGCTTGAACACATGGCTGTGCGCGAGCGACAGCGTGAAATCGCCAAAGCTGGTAGGCAGCGTGCCGCGGAAGGCGACGTCGATCCCGCTCGTCTTTTCGCGCGCGATGTTGATCGGGTTGACGCGGATCGACGAGATTTCGCCGATCGACGGCCCGGTGGTGAAACGGCTGACGCGCGATATCGCATCGTGACAGGTCGGCGAATTGATATCGACCGCGGTTCCCGCCTGCGTCCGCCCCAGCCGGCAATCGGCCTCGTCGCGCGCGATCTGGTTGACGCTGAGGTCGTCGACCTGATTGTCGAGCGTGACGCGGAAATAGTCGACCGAGATATGAAGGCGGCGCGACGGCGAGAAAACGGCGCCGGCGGTGAGCGTCCGCCCGGTTTCGGACTTGAGATCTCGGTTGCCGTTGCGGTTCACGACGATGCCGGTCCCCGAATAGCTGCAATCGCTGATATCCTCATAATCCTCGCTGGGATCGGAACGGCAGAGATAATAATCGTCAACGCTGCTTTCGACGTTACCCGGGCCGGTGAAGACATAGTGGAGATCGGGCGCGCGGAAGGCGGTACCATAGGCGGCGCGGAACAACAGGCTTTCGGTCGGGCGCACTTCGAGCCCGCCATTGTAAGTGAACTTGCCGGTGTTGCCCCCGCCGAAGCGGAAATGATCATAGCGTCCGGCGCCGGTTACGGTCACGAAATCGAGCACCGGCACGCGAAGCTCGCCGCCGATCGCGGCGTGGCTGCGCTTGCCTTTGCCGTCGCTGTCTTTCCAGCTGTAATAATAGTCGGTGAGCGCGAGCGGGTCGGGATTGAGGTCGTAACCCTGCTTGCCATATTCGGCGACCGCGGCGAAACCGACCGGGCCCGCGGGCAGCTGGAACAGCTCGCCGTTGGTGATCGTCGCCTGCAGATTGCTCGTCCAGCTGACGGGCTTGTAGACCGTGTCGGCCGAGATGCTTTCATACTCGGCGCGCGTCAGCGGCGTGTAGAAGCGTGTCGGATCGGCGTCGAAGATCGGGTTGCCGTCGCCGTCGACGCCGAGCTGCGGACCGAGATAGAGGTCGTTCGCCTTGCTGGCGATGATCTGCGGCCAGCGCACGATCGACTTGTAGCGGCTGTAGTTGAACGACAGCTCGTAATTCCAGGCATTGCCGAAATTGCCGCGGATGCCGGGCGTGATGCTGTAGGTCGTCTGCTTGCTGCGCTGCATTTCCAGCCCGCCGGTTTCTTCGGGCGTGAACTGGCGCGTCCATTCGTCGAGCGAATCGACGGCCGGATTGATGTTGTAGAAGCTGTTGTTCGAGCTGCTCGACGAACCTTCGAAGCTCCAGCTCGTCACATCGTACATCAGGCGGACCTTGCTGATCCCGAACTGGAAATCGGTGAACAGCTTGGCATTATCCGACAGCTCGTACGACATGGTGCCGAAGCTGTTGAAGCCCTTGCGGCCCGAAATGATCGTGCCGTAACCGATCGAGGTCTTGCTGCCGCAATAGAAGCCCGGTCCATAGTCATCGAGCGCGTCGTCGAAATAGCCCCAGTTGGGGCGCGAGGCATAGATGATCGATCCGCCGTTGAGGTTCGACAGTGCGGCGCAGGTGTCGGCGCCCGGATCGATATAGACTTCGTCTTCCATGTTCCGGCGGAGGAAGGTACGCCGCGGCAGGCCGCCGCCCGGCTCGTCGTCGGTGCTGTCCTGGATCTTGCGCTGATACGCCCAGAGCGGGCGTTGATCGAGATATTCGATCCCGCCAGCGATATTGAAACGGTCGGTCGACCAGCCGCCGGTCGCGGTGAAACGGTGCGACAGCCCGCCGCCGTGCTGGGTACGGCCGTGGCGATAATCGAGCGTGATGCCGTCGAGCTTTTCCTTCATCTTGAAGTTGACGACGCCCGCGATCGCGTCGGACCCGTAAATCGCCGAGCCCGCGCCGCTCAATATTTCGACCTTGTCGATCAGGCTGACGGGGATGTTCGAGATGTCGGTGAAGTTGCTGCGGCCGATATAGGGCAGCGGGAAGTCGGCGATCCGGCGGCCGTTGATCAGCACGAGCGTGTGGTTGGGGCCGAGGCCGCGAAGGTCGACCTGCTGCGCGCCGGGGGTGAAATCTGCGCTGCTGCCCGACTGCGGGCTTTGCGTTTCGCCGCTGTTCTGCGTCATCGCGGCAAGCAGTTCGGGGACGCTGGTATAGCCGTTGGCGCGGATCGTGTCGGAATCGATCGTCGTGACCGGCGACGGCCCCTGATCCTTGATCGTCGGGATGCGCGATCCGGTGACGATGATTTCCTGCGCATCGCCTTCGGGGGCGTCCTGTGCGAGCGCCGGCACGGCCAGTGCGGGCATGCAAACGCCCAGCCCGAGGACAATCCGAAACGCCCGCTTCCCGAAATTGGTCATCTATCAAACCCCCTGTTTTGTCCCGGCCCGAATCAAACCCATTCGCCCACCACCGGATATTTCACTCACTCGACCAGAAAGCGTCGATAATTTCAATCACTATGACAAATTTGGAAATCATATTGTCTTTTGAGGTCATCATTATGTACGCTGCCTTTTCACCGGGGTCGCGAAAAGGAAGACGGATGCTGCGTTCGATCATGCGGGGATTTGGGCTGCTGCTTGCCGCGCTGGGGCTTTCGCTCGCGCCCGTTGCGGCGAAAGAAGCGAAAGATAAGCCCCACGAGCATTACGTCTTCGGCAAATTGAATACGCCGACGCCGGGACCGGTATCGGGCGGGCTGCTGTTGATGGGCGGCGGCGACCGCAACATCGACGCGATGAAATGGTTTTTCGGCAAGGCCGGGAACGGCCATATCGTCGTGATCAGCGCATCCTATGGCAAGGAAATCGGCGAGGAATTCTTCCGCGATATCGGCGGTATCCAGTCGACCGAAATCTTCGTTTTCCATGGTCGGTCGCAGGCGACGAACAGAAAGATCCTCGACCGGCTGAAAAAGGCCGACGGCATCTTCATCGCGGGCGGCGATCAGGCGCGCTATGTGCGATACTGGCGCGGCACCCCGGTGGGCGACATCCTCAACGCGCATGTCGCGGCGGGCAAGCCGCTCGCGGGCACCAGCGCCGGCCTCGCGATCCAGGGCGAGAAGCTCTACGGCGCGATGGACGACGGCAGCATCAAGAGCCCCGAGGCACTCGCCGACCCGTTCGGTCCGGCGAACACGATCGAGGGCGACTTTCTGCATTTCGCGCTGCTCAAGGGCATCGTCACAGACACGCATTTCAAGGAACGCGAGCGGCTCGGACGGCTGTTCGCTTTTGTCGCCAAGGCGCAGACCGGGCGCCCCGCCGACCAGCCTGCGATGCTCGGCCTCGGCGTCGATGAAAGCGCGGCGCTCGCGGTCGAACCCGACGGCCGCGCGCGCATCTATGCGACCGAACCCGACGGCTATGCGTGGGTCGTCGACGGAGCGGGGCTCCGCGGCCTCGCGCAGCGCGGCCCGCTCGACGCGCCGCGCGTCAAGGTGACGGGCGTCGGCCCCGGTTCGGTGCTCCACCTGCCGTCGGGGCAAGTCGACGCGCCTGTTTTCGTGCGTAACTATGCCGCCCGCGGGGGCGAGATCGTCGAGGTGCCGCGCTGGTCGCTCGCGATCCATGGCGGCGCGGGGGTGATCGAGCGCAAGACGCTCTCGCCGGAAAAGGAAAAGGCCTATCGCGCCGGGCTCGACGAAGCGCTGCGCACGGGCAGCGCGGTGCTCGACAAGGGCGGCGCGGCGCTCGATGCCGTCGCCGCGGCGGTGCGTGTGCTCGAGGATAATCCGCTGTTCAACGCCGGGCGCGGCGCGGTGTTCACCGCCGAGGGAAAGAACGAACTCGACGCCGCGATCATGGACGGCAAGACGCTCAAGGCCGGCGCGGTCGCGGGGGTGACGCGCACGCGCCACCCGATCGATCTTGCGCGCGCGGTGATGGACAAGAGCCCGCACGTCATGCTCGCGCGCGACGGCGCCGACCGCTTTTCGGTCGAGCGCGGGCTCGAACAGGTCGACCCGAGCTGGTTCCGCACCGAGGAACGCTGGCAGGGGCTGCTGCGCTGGCGCGAAAAGCAGGTGCCGGCGGTCGACCCGACGCATCTGTTCGGCACCGTCGGCGCGGTCGCGCTCGACGCCGAGGGCAATCTGGCGGCCGCGACCTCGACCGGCGGGATGACGGGTAAGCGCTGGGGCCGCATCGGCGATTCACCGATCATCGGCGCGGGCACCTATGCCAAGAACGGGCAATGCGCGGTGTCGGCGACCGGATCGGGCGAGTATTTCATTCGCGAAAGCGCCGCGCGGCAAGTCTGCGACCGCGTCGCGTGGAAGGGCGAGAGCCTGAAGGGCGCCGCGCAAGGCGCGATCATGGCGGTCGGCGCGATCGGCGGCGACGGCGGGCTGATCGCGATGGGGCCCGACGGCCGCCCCGCCTTTGCCATCAACGACCTCGGCATGTATCGTGGGCGGATGAGCGCCGGGGGGACTCCACAAATTGCGATCTTCGCCGACGAGAAGTTGGCCGATTGATGCCGCACTCGGGCGTCAATCTCGACGAGATCGACGAACGCCTGCTCACCTTGCTGCGCGACGATGCGCGGCAGACGATCGCGCAGCTTGCCAAGGGGCTCGGCATTTCGCGCGGTGCGATCTATTCGCGGCTTGCGCGGCTGGAGGAAGAAAAGGTCGTTGCCGGCTATACGGTGCGGCTGGGCAACGCCTTCGCCGCGAGCCGCGTGCGCGCGCATATGATGATCAAGACGCTGCCGCGCTTTCACCGCGAGGTCGAGCAGGCGCTCGCCGGCTTTTCGCTGGTACAGGCGATCCATGCGATCAGCGGCGAATATGACATCATCGCGATGCTCGAGGCCGAGGATGGCGCGCAGCTCAACGAATTGATCGACGACATCGGCCTCCTCGACGGTGTCGAACGCACGACGACGTCGGTGATTTTGGCCACTAAAATCGAACGATAAGCGGTCTATTTATGCCAAGCCGATAGTAAGGAAAGGCGTTGCATAGGCCGTTCGCGCTCGGTCATTTGCCGCCAGATTGTGATCAGCGACTGAAGCGGGTTGGAAGGCTGAATTCGCGTCAAAAATATAGTATGAAGAGCCTGGGGCGTCAGCTGCATTTTGTGGCCGTCCGCCGGTAGCGGAAATACCAGACCTCGTGCCCGTGCGCGCGCGCCTTGGCTTCGTAGCGTGTCTCGGGCCAGCCCCCAGGGCGGACCTGGAAATCCTGCGAATCCTGCGCCAGCCATTCGAACTGGTGGCGGTGGCGGCGCATCACCATCAGCGCGTGCTGCAGATAGATCGGGTGGTCGGTGCCGAAGCGGAACTCGCCGCCGGGTTTGAGCTTTGCCGCGATCAGGTCGAGCGGGCCGTCGTTCATCATCCGCCGCTTGGCGTGGCGCGCCTTCGGCCAGGGATCGGGGTGGAGCAGATAGGCGAAGCTGAGCGCGCCATCGGGGATGCGCCGCAGCACTTCCAGCGCGTCGCCGTGATGGATTCGAACGTTACCGATGGGGAGCCGCGCGCCATGATCGCCCGCGACGTGGACCAGTGCCTGGGCGACGCCGTTGATAAAGGGTTCGGCGCCGATGAAGCCATGATCGGGCAGCATGTCGGCACGCCCCGCCATATGCTCGCCGCCGCCAAAGCCGATCTCGAAATGGAGCGGGCGGTCGTAACCGAACAGCGCTTCGGCGGTGACCTCGCCCTCGGTGGGAACCGCGATCTGCGGCAGCAACGTGTCGATCAGGTCCTGCTGGCCCGCGCGCAGGGGTTTGCCCTTTGAACGGCCGTAGAGGCGGTTGATCGTCGTCGGATCGCCGGGCTTATGTGCAGTCATGGGGCGCGCCCTAGCCGCGCGACCGGGCGGCGGCAACCCGCCACCCGGCATAATGCGACATCAAATGAGCGTCAGGCGGCGAGCGCTGCCTTGAGCTTGTCGACCAGGTCGGTGCGTTCCCACGGGAAGCTGTCGCCCTCCGACGTGCGGCCGAAATGGCCGTATGCCGCGGTCTGCTTGTAGATCGGCTTGTTGAGGCCGAGGTGCGTGCGGATGCCCTTCGGCGTCAGGCGCACGAGCTGCGGGATGACCGCCTCGATCTTGCCTTCGTCAACGGTACCGGTGCCGTGCAGGTCGACATAGATCGACAGCGGCTCGGCGACGCCGATCGCGTAGCTGAGCTGGATCGTGCAGCGGCGCGCGAGGCCCGCGGCGACGATGTTCTTCGCCAGATAGCGGGTGATGTACGCCGCCGAGCGGTCGACCTTGGTCGGGTCCTTGCCGCTGAACGCGCCGCCGCCGTGCGGGCTCGCGCCGCCATAGGTGTCGACGATGATCTTGCGGCCGGTCACGCCGGCGTCGCCGTCGGGGCCACCGATCTCGAAACGCCCGGTCGGGTTAATGTGATAGACGGTGTTCGCGGTGAGCAGTTCGGCAGGCAGCACGTCGGCAATCACGCCGAGCACATATTTGCGCAGCTCGGTGTATTTTGCTTCGTCGCCTTCGCCATTGTGGAAATAATAGCCCGGCGCATGCTGGGTCGACACGACGATCGCGGTCGCCTCGACCGGACGCTCGTTGGCATAGCGCAGCGTGACCTGGCTCTTGGTATCGGGTTCGAGGAAGGGTGCGGTGCCCGCCTTGCGGTCGGCCGCCATACGCTCGAGGATCTTGTGGCTGTAATCGAGCGTCGCGGGCATCAGGTCGGGGGTCTCGTCCGACGCATAGCCGAACATGATACCCTGGTCGCCGGCGCCTTCGTCCTTGTCGCCGCTTTCGTCGACGCCCTGCGCGATATGCGCCGACTGGGCGTGGAGATTATTCTCGAAGCGGAAGCTTTCCCAGTGAAAGCCAGCCTGCTCGTACCCGATGTCCTTCACCGTCTTGCGCACAGTGGCTTCGATCTCGTCGAGCGCGCCCGGTGCCCACTCGTCATTCTCGAACACGCCCTTGCAGCGGATTTCGCCCGCCAGCACGACGAGCTGGGTGGTGGTCAGCGTCTCGCACGCGATTCGGGCTTCGGGATCCTTCGACAGGAACAGGTCGACGATCGAATCGCTGATCTGGTCGGCCACCTTGTCGGGATGTCCTTCGGACACGCTTTCGGAGGTGAAGAGGAAGCTGTTGCGCATGGAGAGCCTTCTATGAACGGATATAAAGGAAGCTTTATGTGGGGGTGCTGTTAGCGTCCGCGCCGACGAAAGGCAATGGCCAGCGCGAGCAACAGCAACGCAAACCCGACGGGCAGCATGTTGCCATAGCGCGCGAAGAGCGTGGGGGCATGCGCCTTCGGAACGAAGGTGTCGATGCGTCCCGCCGCATGCATCGGCAGCGATTCGACGATGCGGCCGTCGGCATCGATGACGGCGCTGATTCCCGTCGGGGTCGCGCGCACGACAGGCAACCCTTCCTCGATTGCGCGGAGCCGCGCTTGCGCCAGATGTTGCGGCGGGCCCCAGCCGCCGAACCAGGCGTCGTTCGAGGGATTGAAGATGAAATCGGGGCGGTGCGCGCGGTCGACCACCTGGCCTGAAAAGATGATCTCGTAGCAGATTTGCAGCCCGGCCCGACCAAAGGCGCCGAGGTCGAGGGTGCGGGCGCCGGGGCCCGGCCAGAAATCGATGTCGCCGGGGGCGAGCCGCGACAGGCCGATCGCCGACAGGATCGGGCGCATCGGCAGATATTCGCCGTAAGGGACAAGATGCGCCTTGTCGTAGCGCGGGCCGAGCGTGCCGTCGGCATGGACCGTCATCACCGCGTTGCGCGCGCCGACGACATCGCCCGTCTTGTCAAGTTCGAGCTTGAGCGCACCCAGAAGCATCAGGTCGTCGGGGTTCATCAGTTTGATGAGCCGCATACGCGCCTCGACGGGCGAGCGATCGTAATAAGGGGCGGGATAGCCCGCTTCAAGATAATCGGGCACCGCCGCCTCGGGCCACAGGATCAGGCGCGGCGTGTCATCCTTCGGCGTCGTCAGACGCGCGAGCTTTTCGAAATTGAGGTCGGCCTTGCTGCCCTCCCATTTGTCTTCCTGTCCGACATTGGGCTGGACGACGGTGATGGGGATGCGCTGCGTACCCTTAGCGCGAACGGCGGCATCGATGTTGCTGCCCGTTTGCGACAGAAATGCCGCACCCCATAGGGCGAGCAGACTACCGAAAAGCGTGGCTGCGGCGACACGGCGATGAAACCACGCTAGGATCATCACCGCCGCGAACAGGCAGACGATCGCGCTCATGCCATATGTGCCAATCCAGCCAGCGGGCGCGGCAACGTGCGGGACGGCAATCACCCCCAAGGGGTTCCATGCGAAGCCGGTGAAAATCCAGCTGCGAAGCCATTCGGTGAGCGCCCAGAGGCCGGCGAAGGCCAGCAGGTAGGACGGCGCCGCAAAATGCGCGTCTGCCTTGGGCTTCATCATCCACGCGCCCCAGGCCGCAAGCGCCGGATAGACGGCAAGATACAGCGACAACAGGCCGACCGCGATCCACCCGAGCCATGCGGGCATTGCCGCCTGATAGGTGAAGGCGGTTGCGATCCAGTTGAGGCCGACGACGAAATGGCCGACGCCGAACGCCCAGCCGATACCCAGCGCGCGCGAACCCTTGGGGCTGCGCGCGACAAGCACCATCCAGCCGCCGAGCGCGAGCAGGGTCAGCGGCCACAGGTGGAGCGGGGCGAAGCCGGTTGCCGAAATGGCACCGAGCAGGAGGGCAACAAGCTTTGGCCAACGGTCGGCAAAAGCGGCGATGCGGGAGGATGTCGCGGTCACGCGCGCTCTATTAGCCGCGCGGAGGGGCTACGACAATGAGGCTTGCACGCATCCCACGAGGAACGTCCCGGACCGATTCCAACCGCTTCTTACGTGATCCCCGGCGAAGGCCGGGGCCCAGAGCGTAATAACGCAACGCCAGCTTTTCACCGCTCTGGGCCCCGGCCTTCGCCGGGGATCACAGGATGGAGCCAATGTCGGCCTCCACCCCAAAGCCGCCTTCAACAATACCCCGTCATCTTAGAGTATATATTTCATCTTGATCGACTGGCGCATATCGCCCGCGACCGCGAAACTTGCCGATTTGAAGCTCGGCGGGCCGACGGTGATCGCCGGATTGCGCGAAAAGCCGAAGCCTTCCTTGGGCACGAAGATCGCGATATCCATCTTGTTGTTGCTGTTCTCGTCATGGACGACCGCGATCGCATAGGTGCCGGTCGCGGGCGCGTGGACCGCGAAATCGCCGGCGTCGGCGGCTTTCACCGCCATGCGCACCGACCCCTTGTCCTTGCTGCAGTCGGGAAATGCCTTGGGATTGGTGGTCAGGCAGACGAGGATCTGCCCCTTTGCGCTGCGCAGCCCGGTAACGTTGACCTCAACTGTTGGAGCGGGCGTCGGCGGCGGCGCGGCGCCGGTCAGCAGCGTGGCCGAAATGACCAAGGCCAAGGTCCGTGCCGCACGCCTTGTCCCAGAAGCGGAAATAAAGTCCATAATTTCCCCGGTAAGCGGCGTGATGCGCCTCGTGATGTGTCGCGGTTATCAGCCAGCGGCCGGCGGGTCCATGAACAAGCGCGCGCGGGAACATCTCCCACCCCATATGATTGCCGACCCCCATGATCGTCATGATCGCGAGCACGAGCCCCAGCACCGCGACATGGATCGGGATCAGAAAGACGAGCGCGGGGATGACGATTGCGCCGGTGATTGCCTCGAGCGGATGAAAGCTCATCGCGGCCCACGCGGTCGGCGGGCGGCTTTCGTGATGGACGCTGTGCGCGACGCGGAACAAGGCTGGCCGGTGCATCCAGCGGTGCGTCCAGTAAAACCATGTGTCGTGGATCAGCAGGTAAGCGAAGAGGCTAAGCGGCAGATACCAGAGCGGAAAGGCGCCCCAATCACTGTAGATGCGCGTCCAGCCATGCGCCTGCCATCCCCACGCGACGACGCCCGCGGGAGCTCCGTAGATCGCGGCGCTCGCAAGGCTCCACCCGACCTCGCGGCGCATCTGCGGCTCGAGCCCGCGATAGAGGCCGGGGTGCTTCCACCGCGTCGCAAGCGCGAAGCCGCCGCTGGTGATCAGATAGCGCACGCCGACGATCGCGGTCATCGCGAGTGCGGACAAAAGGATCGGCCAGCCGGTCATCGCACAAGGCTAGCCGCTCGCCGCCGCGTTGCAATGGCTTTGCGCCCGCGCGTTTGCGTGGCTAAGGCAGGGGAATGGTGGGGCCGAGCAACGATAAATGCGACATCGCGATCGTCGGCGGCGGGCTCGCCGGCGGGCTCGCGGCGCTTGCTCTCGCGGCGAAGCGCCCCGACCTCGACGTACGGCTGATCGAGCCGGGGCCGATCGGCGGCAATCATATCTGGTCCTTTTTCGACAGCGACATCGCCAAGAAGGACCGCTGGCTCGTCGCGCCGCTCGTCCGACATCACTGGCCGCGCTACGATGTGCGCTTCCCGTCGCACGAGCGCCGGCTGCGCATGGGGTACAAAAGCATCACCGGCGAAGCGCTCGCCGATGCCGTCATGGCGGCGCTGCCGACGGGGCATGTCATCGCCGACAAGGCCAAGCATGTCGCGCCCGACCATCTGCTTCTGGCGCGCGGTGGCCGGCTTTCGGCAAAGCATGTGATCGATGCGCGCGGCGGGGGGAAATTCGCGGGCCTCGACTGCGGCTGGCAAAAGTTCGTCGGGCAGGCGCTGACGGTGAAGGGCGGGCACGGCGTCGAGCAGCCCGTCGTGATGGACGCCACCGCCCAGCAACTGGACGGCTATCGCTTCGTCTATCTGCTACCCTTCGATGCCGAGACTCTGTTCGTCGAGGACACTTATTACAGCGACGACGCCGATCTCGATGCCCCGGTCGTACGCGAACGGATCGCGGCCTATGCAGCGGCGCAGGGCTGGGACGTCGCGGCGACGACGCGCGAGGAAAGCGGCGTGCTTCCCGTCGTGATCGCGGGCGATTTCGACCGGCTGTGGCCCGCCTCCGACCGCACCGGACGAATCGGGGTGCGCGCGGGCACCTTCCATGCGACCACCGGCTATTCGCTTCCCGATGCCGTGCGCACTGCATCATCGCTGCCCGGCCTCGTCGATCGCGCCGACCTTCCCGCCATCCTCCGCGATCGCGCCGCGGCGGCGTGGCGGCGCCAGCGCTTCTACCGCATGCTCGGCGCGATGCTCTTCCGCGCCGCCGATCCGGGCGAGCGCTACCGCATCTTCGAGCGCTTCTACCGCCTGTCGCCGGGCCTGATCGCGCGCTTCTATGCCGGGCGCTCGACGACGGCGGACAAGCTGCGCATCCTGTCGGGCAGGCCCCCGGTGCCGATCGGCCGCGCGATTTCCGCGTTGTGGAAACGCGACTGGCGATGACGCGCCGCGCGATCGTCGTCGGCGCGGGTTTCGGCGGGCTCGCGCTCGCGATCCGGCTCCAGTCGGCGGGCGTCGAAACGACGATCGTCGAAGCGCGCGACAAGCCCGGCGGGCGCGCGTACCACTGGATGAAGGACGGCTTTACCTTTGACGCGGGGCCGACCGTGATCACCGATCCGCCCTGTTTGCAGGAACTATGGGCGCTGAGCGGACAGGATATGGCGCAGGACGTCGACCTCGTCCCGGTGATGCCCTTTTACCGTCTCAACTGGCCCGACGGCACGAACTTCGATTATTCGAACGACGAGGCCGCGCTCCGTGCCGAAATCGCCAAGCTCCACCCCGCCGACGTCGCCGGCTACGACCGCTTCCTCGAATATTCGAAGGGCGTGTACGAGCAGGGTTATGTGAAGCTCGGTGCGGTCGCCTTTCTCGACTTCGCCTCGATGATCAAAGCGGCGCCCGCGCTGATGAAATATCAGGCGTGGCGCAGCGTCTATTCGATCGTGTCATCTTATGTGCAGGACGAGCGGCTGCGGCAGGCTTTGTCGTTCCATACCCTGCTCGTCGGCGGCAACCCGATGACGACGAGCGCGATTTATGCGCTCATCCACACGATCGAGAAAGAAGGCGGGGTCTGGTTCGCGCGTGGCGGCACCAATGCGCTGGTGCGCGGCATGGTGCGGCTGTTCGAGCGGCTAGGCGGAACGCTGCGGCTTGGTGATCCGGTGACGCAGATCGAAACCGCGGGTGACCGCGTCACGGGCGTCACGACGCAAGGCGGCTGGCACGCCGAAGCCGACCTGATCGCAACCAACGGCGACCTGATGCACAGCTACCAGACGTTGCTCGCCGACCATCCGCGCGGGAGCAAAGTTGCGAAAAGCCTCGCGCGCAAACGCTGGTCGCCCTCGCTCTTCGTCGTCCATTTCGGCGTGAAGGGCTCCTATCCCGATGTGGCGCACCACAGCATCCTGTTCGGCCCGCGCTACAAGGGGCTGCTGGGCGATATTTACGGCGGCGTGATCCCCGACGACTTCTCGCTCTACCTTCACCATCCCAGCATCACCGACCCCGGCATGGCGCCGCCGGGTCATTCCGCCTTCTACGCGCTCGCCCCTGTCGCGCATCTGGGCAAGGCCAAAGCCGACTGGGACGGCGCATTCGGCGAGCGCTTCGCCGACGCGATCCTCGAAGAGGTCGAACGCCGCGTCGCCCCCGGCCTCCGCGCCAACCTCGTCACGCGCTTCCACTACACCCCCGCCGATTTCGGCCGCGACCTGTCGGCGCACCTCGGCAGCGCGTTCAGCCTCGAGCCCGTGCTGTGGCAAAGCGCGTGGTTCCGCGCGCACAACCGCGACGATGTGATTTCGAACCTTTACTTCGTCGGCGCGGGGACGCATCCGGGCGCGGGTATCCCGGGGGTCGTCGGCAGCGCCAAGGCGACCGCCAATCTGATGTTGGAAGGTTCCAAGCAGTGAGTTCCAAAGTCGAATGCCCTTGTTGTCGGTTTTTCACGATCGAGGCGCACGCAGACTATGAAATATGCCCTGTCTGCTATTGGGAAGATGATGGGCAAGATGATTTGGATGCAGATGAGGTGCGCGGTGGACCGAACGGAAATTTGAGTCTGAACCAAGCTCGGAAGAACTTTTTGCAGTTTGGGGCCTGTGAGGAAAAAATGCTTGGTCATGTAAGGCCGCCAACTGAAGTTGAGAGACAGAAATGAAACGCCTTGCCGTCTATTGCGGGTCCGCGACCCCCGAAGATCCGATCTATATCGAGACCGCGCGCCACGTCGGGCGCACCCTCGCCGAGCGCGGCATCGGCGTCGTCTATGGCGGCGGCCGGCTCGGGCTGATGGGCGCGGTCGCCGATAGCGCCTTGGAAGCGGGCGGCGAAGTCATCGGCATCATCCCCGAGGCGCTCGTCGGCGCCGAGGTCGCACACCGCGGCTGCACCGAACTCCACGTCGTGTCGGGCATGCACGAACGGAAGAAGATGTTCACCGACCTGTCCGACGGCTTCCTCACTATTCCCGGCGGCGTCGGGACGATGGACGAACTGTGGGAAGCGATCAGCTGGGCGCAGCTCGGCTATCATACCAAGCCCGTCGGGTTGCTCAACGCCGCGGGCTTCTACAACGACCTTATCGCGTTCAATCGCAACATGATCGAGGTCGGCTTCATCCGCCCCGCGCACGCCGGGATCATGATCGTCGACGCCGGGCTCGACGATTTGCTCGAAAAAATGGCGGCTTATGTCCCGCACAAGACGATTTTCGCGATGAAGGCCGAAAATCTGTAATGAGTGAGGCGGGGGCCTATGATGCACATGCCCTCCACGGTTTCGCGCACGACAGCATCGCGCGCGGATCGAAAAGCTTCGCGCTGGCCAGCCAGCTCTTCGACCGCGAAACGCGCGAGCGGGTGTGGTTGCTCTATGCCTGGTGCCGCGCCGCCGACGATCTGACCGACGGGCAGGATCATGGCGGCGCGATGAAGCCGGACCATGATCCGGTCGCCGCGGTCGCGCATATCCGGGCGCAGACCGATAAGGCCTTTGCCGGGCAGCCGATGGGCGACATGGCGTTCGACGCGCTCGGCTTCCTGCTGACCGAAGTCGCGATTCCGCGCTGGGTGATCGACGATATCGTCGCGGGCTTCGAACTCGACGCGAAGGACTGGCGCCCGCGCAGCGAGGCAGACCTGCTCCGCTACTCCTACCATGTCGCGGGCGCGGTCGGGGTCGCGATGGCGCTCGTCATGGGCATCGATCCCGCCGACGAGACGACGCTCGACCGCGCCTCGGACCTCGGCATCGCGTTCCAGCTCGCCAATATCGCGCGCGATGTGGCCGAGGATGCCGCCGCCGACCGATGTTACCTGCCGGTCGAATGGCTGGTCGAACTCGACATCCCGCCCGGCCAGCACATGCACCCCGCCTTTCGCGGGCGCCTGTCGGTGATGGCGCGATGGCTGTCCGAAATGGCCGAGGAATATGAGGCGTCGGCGCGTTGGGGCGCGCGCAAGCTCGGCCCGCGCAGCCGCTGGGCGGTGCTTGCCGCCGCGGGCATCTATGGCGATATCGTGCGCGAAGTGCGTGCGCGCGGCGACCATGCGTGGGATCACCGCGCCGCATCGAGCCTCTTCGCCAAGCTCGGCTGGGTCGCGCGCGCGGGCTGGTCGGTGCTGCGCCGCCCGCCGCAGCGGCGGATCAGCCGCGAGGGGCTGTGGACGCGCCCCAGACACGTCGAGCGCCACGGGGCCAGCGAATGAGCTATCTCGAATGGATCGCCGCGGCGTTCGTGCTGACCAATGTCGCACTCGTCGCACTGCGCAGCGTGTGGAACTATCCCTTCGCGCTCGTCGCGGTCACTCTCTACGCCTTCGTCTTTTTCGAGGCGAAACTTTACAGCGACATGCTGCTCCAGGGCTTTTTCTTCGCGCTCAATCTCTATGGCTGGGCCGCCTGGATGCGCGCGCGCGATGACAGCGGGGTGCCGGTGCGCTGGATGACCGATCGTGCGCGGCGAGGCTGGGCGCTTACGACGATCGCCGCGTGGGCGGGGTGGAGCTTTGCGATGGATCGCTATACCGACGCGGCCGCGCCGTGGATCGACGGGGCGATCGCGATGCTCAGCATCACCGCGCAATGGCTGCTCGCGCGGCGCCGCGTCGAAAGCTGGTTCCTCTGGATCCTCGTCGACCTGATCGCGGTGCCGCTGTTCGCGTCGCGCGGGCTTTACGCGACCAGCGCGGTCTATGTCGTGCTGCTCGGCCTGTCGATCGACGGCCTGCTCCAGTGGCGGCGCGCAGCGGCCGCGGGCAGGGCGGCGATATGACGCGCCATATCTGCCTCCATGGCGCCGAAAGCACGGGCAAATCGACGCTCGCGCCGCGGCTCGCGCTTCAGCTCGGCGGGCTCGTCGTCCCCGAATATGGCCGCACCTATGCCGAGGCGAACGGCACCAACCTCGACGAAGTCGACCTGCTCGCGATCTTCGACGGCCACTTGGCGGCGACGCGCGAAGCGCTCGCGCAGCGGCCCGAATGGCTGATTTCGGACACCGATCCGCTGATGACGCAGGCGTGGGCAATCATGCTGCTCGGCCGCCGTCTGCCCGAGATCGACTTGTGGGACGAGGTCGCTGACCTCTATCTCGTCCCCGCGATGGACCTTTCGTGGGAAGAGGACGGCACCCGCCTGTTCGGCAGCGAACTGGCACGGGATCAGTTCATGGAGGTCGCGATCGGCGAGCTCGACCGGCGCAAACTCAAATGGGCCTGGGTCGAGGGCGAAGGCGATGCGCGACTGCAAAGCGCGCTGGTGGCGATTGAGGCAGCAGGGTTGGCCTGAGCGAATCAGCGGATGTGGTGAGTGTCGGCTTTGGAGTGGGAGCTGGCGTCGTCTCCTTTCTCTTCGTCACCCCGGACTTGATCCGGGGTCCCGCTTGATGTCGAAGCCAGTCGGTGCCTCAAAAAAAGCGGGATCCCGGATCAAGTCCGGGATGACGATAAATAGGAACGGCAACTAGCGGTCGAAAGCCGACGGCCCAGAAGCTACCGCGCGTACGCGTCCCTTAACTCGCGCTTCAGCACCTTGCCGATCGGGCTGCGCGGCAGTTCGTCGACGACCGTGATCGCGCTCAACCGCTGCGTCTTGCCGACCTTGGCGTTGCAGTCGGCGCGCACCGCCTCGGCATCGGCGCCGCTTTTCAGCACGACGAATGCCACCGGCGTCTCGCCCCATTCCTCGCTTGGCATGCCGACCACCGCCGCTTCGACGACGCGCTCATCGGCAATCAATATCGCCTCCAGGTCGCTCGGGAAAATGTTGAACCCGCCCGAAATGATCATGTCCTTTGCGCGGTCCATCAAGGTCAGGAAGCCGTCCTCGTCGATCCGCCCGATGTCGCCGTGGCGATAGAAGAGATTTCCCTCGGCGTCGTACCAGTGCATCGCCTTGGTCGCGTCGGGGCGGTTGTTATATCCCGTCATCATCGCGGGGCTGCGGCCGACGACTTCGCCGACCGATCCTTGCGGCAGCTCGTTGCCGTCCTCGTCGATCACCTTTGCGATATGTCCCGGCGCGGGCTTGCCGACCGTGTGCAATTTGTCGGGGAATTGATGCGCCTCGAGGATGAACGCCGCGCCGCCTTCGGTCATGCCGTAAATCTCGACGAGCCCGCCCGGCCAGCGCCGGAGCACATCGGCCTTGAGCGCCGCGGCGAAGGGCGCCGAGGTGCAATATTTCACGACGAAGCTGGAGAGGTCGAAGTCGCCGAAATCGTCGAGCGCCATGATCCGGCGATACTGCACCGGGACCAGCATCGTGTTCGTCGCGCGCTCGCGCGCCGCGAGCTCAAGGAAGCCGCGCGCGTCGAATTTCTTCATCAAGACGACCTGCCCGCCCGACCCGACCGTCGGCATGAAGCTCGCCATCGTCGTGTTCGAATAGAGCGGGGTCGACAGGATTGTCACGGCATTGGGGCCATAAGCGGGGGCGCCACGGATGATGTGCTGCCAGCGCATCGCATGGCTGTGGATGATGCCCTTGGGCGTGCCGGTGGTGCCCGACGAATAAATGATGTTGAAGCCGTCATCGGGCAGAATCTCGACCGGTGCGGGCTTCGCCCCCGCGAGCGACAGCCAGGCGTCGAGCGGTGTTCCGGCGTCGCTGCCATCCATCGCGATCAGGTCGCTCGCGGTGATGACATGGCCTTCGAGGCTCGTCTTTGCCGCACTGTCGAGGAACAGGTGGCGCGCGCCGGTGTCGGCGATCATCGCCGCCATCTGCTCGCCCGTCGCGCTGTTGGTGACGAGCCCCGCGACCCCGCCGGCGCGCAGCGTGCCGAGGATCACCGCCATCTGCTCGACGCTGTTGAGGCCGGCGATCGCGGTGCGGTCGCCTTTCGCGAATCCGTCCTGCTGCAACCGCGCGGCGATTCGGTCGGTCAATTGATCCAGTTCGGACCAGCTCAGCCGCCGCAGCGCGTCGGCAGCCGCTACGGCATCGGGACGCTCCGCGGCATGAGCACGGACAAGGTCGGGCAGGGTGGCGAAGTCGCCGTCAAGCATTTCGATACTGGTCATGACCCATGGGTTAGCACAGCCGAAAGGCGGTGCAATGCCGGTGGGGCGGCGGGGCGCTAGGGTCAGGACCTACCAAATGCGCGTTCGAGGTTTGAAGCGATTTTGCTCAGGGCGAGAAGGCAAGGCGCAGGCATATGAGAATATTCCAAGACTTGCCGACGAAGCCATGGGCAAAATCGGTCAAATCCCGAAGGGACGCCGAAATGGCTTCGATCTCAGGCCCGCGCGGCCTTGCGGGTAGCGATGCTACCCGCCGATCCGCTCGAGCCCGATATCTTCGCCATTTCGACGCCTCGAACGCGCATTTGGTAGGTCCTGACCCTGGATGTTGCGTCGACGACGGGGGATGCGGATGGCATCATCGGATATTGCCGGGCAAGGCGACCGGAAGTTGCTGGTCGCCGTCCATCATCCCGTGCCTGCACGGGCCGATGTCCTCGGTGCGGCGATCGAGGCCGCGGGTTTGGCGGTGCAATTCCTGCCACCGCATGTGAGCGACCTGCGCCCTTGGGTCGACAGTTGCTTCAATCTGTTGCTTATCAATCCCTTCCTCGACTGGCAGGAGCCGTCCGAGTTCGTCCGGTTGGCGGCGTCGATTGCGGGGCGCCGGCCGCTGATCGCCTTGTCCGACCGCGACTCGCTCGACGACCGGATGGTCGCGCTCGGCGCGGGCGCCGACGATGCGGTGGGCTGGACCGACAATCTCCCCGAAGTGCTCGCGCGGGTTGCCAGCCTGCTGCGCCGCAGCCGCATCGCCGCCGGGCAGCTCGGCGAGGGAGAACTCAGCATCGATCTGATCGACCGGCGCGTCGAACGCGCGGGCCAGATCATCCGTCTGCCGCTCCGCGAATTCGATCTGCTTGCGAACCTTGCGCGTGTGCCCGACCGGCCGCTGTCGCGCGGCGCGCTGCTCCGCGCGGTGTGGCGGCTCGATTTCGATCCCGGCACCAATCGGGTCGAGGTGCACATGTCGCGGCTGCGCGCCAAGGTCGATCGGGGGTTCGACTGGCCGATGCTGCGCACGGTGAAGGGCATGGGTTACGCGCTGCGCTCGCGTCCGGATTAATCCTCCCTGTCGCGCAGCGATGGGGAGGGGGACCGCCGCGAAGCGGTGGTGGAGGGGCCGCAACGTCGCGTCCCGCCCCTCCGTCAGCCTCTTCGAGGCTGACACCTCCCCATGCCTCCGGCACAGGGAGGATCGAAGATTTGATCGACGTGCCGCTCGGATTTGCCCCCTTCTTGATCGCTATCCTGTCACGAGCCCCAGCTTGCTTGACCGAAAGTTTCAGGTTGCTACTGATCTTCGACATAAAGAAAGCAACGATTCCCGGAGATGATGCCCGATGCACCCCTCAGTCCACGCCCGCGCCAATCCCGATAAAGCCGCGATCATCGTCGCCGAGACGGGGGAGGCGATCAGCTATGGCGAACTCGATGCGGCGTCGAACCGCGCGGCGCAGCTCTTTCGCTCGCACGGGCTGGGGCATGAGGATGTCGTCGCCTTCATGCTCGACAACACCCCGCATTATTATGGGCTGACCTGGGGTGCGCAGCGCGCGGGGCTCCGCTATGTCTGCATCTCGTCGCGGCTGACGCAGGACGAGACCGACTATATTCTCGAAAATTCGGGCGCGCAGATCCTGATCGTGTCGGCGAGCCTTGCGGGCGCCGCGCAGCAGCTCACGACGGGCATCAAGCGCTTCGCGATGGGCGGCGCTATACCGGGCTATGAAAGCTGGGAAGACGCGGTCGCCGCGATGCCCGCGACGCCGGTGGCCGACGAGCGCGCCGGGGTCGACATGCTCTATTCGTCGGGCACTACCGGCCGGCCCAAGGGTGTGCGCGTGCCGCTGCCCGAGGATCCCGCGATCGACGCGGCGAACAGCCTCGTCATGCTCGCCTCGGCGATATTCCAGATCAACGCCGACAGCATCTATCTGTCCCCGGCGCCGCTCTATCACGCCGCGCCGCTGCGCTGGTCGATGACCGTCCACCGCCTCGGCGGCACCGTCGTGCTGATGAAGAAATTCGATCCCGAGACCGCGCTGGCGCACATCGAAAAATATCGCGTGAACGCCAGCCAATGGGTCCCGACGCATTTCGTGCGCATGCTCAAGCTGCCGGGCGACGTCCGCACCCGCTACGACACCTCTTCATTGAAGGTTGCGATCCACGCCGCCGCCCCGTGCCCGGTGCCGGTCAAGCAGGCGATGATCGACTGGTGGGGGCCGGTATTGTTCGAATATTATGCCGGCTCCGAGGGCAATGGCATGACCTTCATCTCCAGCGCCGACTGGCTGACGCACAAGGGCAGCGTCGGCCGCCCGATCCTCGGCGCGATCCACATCATGGGAGAGGATAACGAGACCGAGCTTGGCGCGAACGAAGAAGGCGCGGTTTTCTTCGAAAGCGAAAATGTCTTCGAATATCATGGGGATAATGAAAAAACGGCGTCGAGCCGCAACTCGAAGGGCTGGTCGACCCTCGGCGATGTGGGCAAAGTTGATGAAGATGGCTTCCTCTATCTGACCGACCGCAAGAGCTTCATGATCATCTCGGGCGGGGTGAACATCTATCCGCAGGAAATCGAGAATCACCTCGTCACCCATCCGAAGGTTGCCGATGTCGCGGTCGTCGGCGGCCCGCACGACGAAATGGGCGAGGAAGTGATCGCGGTGATCCAGCCCGCCGACATGGCCGACGCGACCGATGCCTTCCGCGACGAGTTGCTGACCTATGCGCGCGAAAAATTGTCGGGGGTGAAGATTCCGCGTCGCATTGATTTCATGGAAGCGCTGCCGCGCCACGACACGGGCAAGCTCTACAAGCGCCTGCTCCGCGACCAATATTGGGAAAAGGCAAAGGCGGAGGCCTGATCCGATGAGCGCGCGCGTCGAATTCTTCTTCGACCTTTCTTCGCCGTGGACCTGCCTCGCGTTCCATAACCTGCCGGGTGTACTCGAACGGACGGGCGCGGCGGCGGTCTATCGGCCGATCCTTGTCGGCGGGGTGTTCAATGCGGTGAATCCCGCCGTCTATGCGGCGCGCGAACAGGCCGGCAACCGGCGGCTGACGCACAGCTGGAAAATCCTGAAGGACTGGGCGCGGCTCGCGGGTGTGCCGATGAATTTCCCTTCGGAGTGGCACCCGGCGAAAAGCATCGCGGCGATGCGCTTCTGCTGCGCGCTCGAAGCGGATCAGGCGGCGCTCGTTCGCTTCGCGCGCGGTGCCTTCGCGAGCTATTTCGACCGGCAGGAAAATCTCGACGACCCCGCCGTACTCGCAGCGGTCGCCGATGCCGAGGGGCTGGGCGGCGCGGCGCTCGCCGCCACGGCGGGCAGCGATGCGGTCAAGGCGCGGCTGCGCGCGAATACCGATGAAGTCATCGCGCGCGGCGGCTATGGTTCGCCGACGATCTTCGTCGACGGCGACGATATGTATTTTGGAAACGACCAACTGCCGCTCGTCGAGGCAGCGCTTGCAAGGACTATCCCATGAAGGACCGTATTTCGATCACCATGCTCGAAGGGGGGATCGCCGATGTCCGGCTGATCCGCGCCGACAAGATGAATGCGCTCGACCCCGCAATGTGGGAGGCGCTCGCCGAGGCGGTCGATCAACTCAAGGCGACCGCGGGGCTCCGCGTCGTCGTCCTCTCGGGCGAAGGCCGCGCCTTCTGCGCCGGGCTCGACCTCTCGAGCCTCAGCAACGATCGTGATCCGGGCGCGAGCAGCGCGGGCGGCAGCCTGTCCGACCGGACACGTGGGATCGCGAACAATGCCCAATACGCCGCGTGGGGCTGGCGCGAAATCCCGGTGCCAGTGATCGCGGCGGTTCATGGCGTCGCGTTCGGCGCGGGGAGCCAGATCATGGCGGCGGCGGACATCCGTATCGTTCACCCGGACACGCGCATCGCGATCATGGAAATGCGCTGGGGCCTTGTCCCCGATGTCGCGGGGATGGCGCTGTGGCGCACGCAGGTCGCCGACGATGTGCTGCGCGAGATGATCTATACCAACCGCGAATTCAACGGCTCGGAAGCGAAGCTGCTGGGCTTCGCGACGCATGTGTCGGACGATCCGCTCGCGAAAGCGATGGAACTCGCCCAAGTGATCGCCGACAAGAACCCGCACGCGATCCGCGGTGCGAAGCGCCTCTGCAACATGCTCGCTGATGCGAGCGATGCCGAAATCCTTCAGGCCGAAAGCGACGAGCAGGTGAAGGTGATCCGCACCCCGAACCAGATGGAAGCGGTGATGGCGGGGATGCAGAAGCGGAAGCCGAATTTTACGGATTAGAGCAGGGTTAGAAACCGCGCCGCATTGTCCCAGTCGCGCTTGTGCGCGGCGCGCGCCTTTTGCGCTTCGCTGTCGGTGCCCCAGCGGCGTTCCTGATAGAGGTCGTCGAGGCTGACGGCCTGCCACAAGCTGTCGGCGTCGAAGGCATTTTCGACCAGTGCGAGGCCGGCGACGAGCGATCCGCCGATGGTGACGAGCGGGTTCAATGGCGCCATCCGCCACGGATCAACCGCGAAAATGGCGTCACGCAACGCGGCAACGGTCGCCGGCGGCTGATCGATGGGCAGGATGCCTTGCGTGAGGATGAACTCGACCCCGAAGCGCGACTCCGCCCACGCGAGTGGCGGGTTCCATGCCGCCGCCTGCTCTGCCTGCAGCACCTCGTCGCGGTCGTCGCGATAACAGAAGAGGTCGGTCTCGGCATAAGCGGCGATGGTTTCGGCAAAGGCGGCGGGGTCGGGGAAAGCCAGGTCGATCGCGGCGTTGGCGATGCCGGTCATCGGCATATGCGCAGGGTCGATCGTCTCGCCCACGTTGCGCCATTCGGCGGCGATCGCTTCGGCGAGTGCGGCGCTTGCGACGGCGAGCGGTGCGCGTTGCGGCGTGCGCACCGGCCGGCCGTCGAGCGCGATGCCCCAGCCGCCTTCCTCGGGGGCGACGGCGACCTCTTTCCAAAAGCGCTTCACGGGTTTTTGGGCGAACGCCAGCGGCGCGCGAGCAGCAGCGGCATGACCGCGAAATCGAACGCGCCGACCAGCACGATCGCGGCGCCGATCCAGCGGTCGGTCGGCTGGCCCGCGAGCGTGAAACCGCCGCTGATCAGGATGAAACCGATCATCGCGAAGGCGGCGCCCATCAGGCGCATCGCGGAGATCGCAAAGAAACGTTTTTTGGCGAGTGCGTCGTCGGCTTGGGTCATGCACCCTCCCTATCGCCGCCAAGGTGGCGCATCAACTGCGCGAGCGCGCCATGGCCGGTCGCCTCGACGCCCTCAATCACGCGCCCGCGTTCCGCGGCGGACTTGTTCTGCGACAGCTTGATCGTCGGGCGCCACGCGGCGATGCGCATTTCGAAACCGGTAATGGCGCCGGTCATCTTGCTGAACAGCGCCGGGTTCATCTTGTCGCGCGTCCAGGGCGGGTTCGCGCCGGCGCGCGCTTCATGTGCCGCGGACAGCGCGTCGAGCTGCGCGACCAGTTCGGCGTCGTCGAGTTTGCGCGCCACGCCTTCCATCTCTATCGCGACATAATTCCACGTCGGCACCTGATCGGCGTCGGCGTACCAGCTCGCGCTGACATAGGCATCGGGGCCCTGCACGACCGCCAGCGCGTTCGCGCCGCCCAGGTGGCGGGTGAGCGCGTTGCCGCGTGCGAGGTGGAATTGCAGCGTCGCCCGGTCGCTGCTCAGCACCACCGGCGCATGCGCGACGCGCGGCCCGTCTGGGGTGCTCGCAAAGATCGCGGCAAAACCGATCTCGCGCACGAGCAGTTCGGCGAGATCGTCCTGCCGCGGGCGGAAGGCGGAGTTCGGATGCATCAGTCCGCTTTGGGCGGGCGCGCCGGATGCTTTTTGGCGCTCGGTTTCTTGCCCGCGGGTTTCCCGGGCGCCGGCTTGCCGGGCTTGCCCGGTTTCGCCTTCGCCTTGGGCTTCGGCTTGCCGACGAAATCGGTCGGCTTGCTCTCGGCGGTGCGGCCGCGCCGCTCGCCGCGCCGCGCCTTGCGGATCTGCTTGCTGTGCGCCTTCGCCTGCGCCTTCAGCGCCGATTTGGGCGGCGGGCCTTTCTCGGCCGGGTCGATCCCGACCTCGCCGAGCAGCAGGTCGAAACCGAGCGCATCGAGGCTCGCGGCGAAATGCTCGGGCACCTCGGCGCTGATATCGATCGCGCCGCCGTCGGGGTGGTCGATGCGCAGGCGGCGACTGTGGAGGTGCATCTTGCGGCTGATCGTGCCGGTCAGGAACGCACCCTTGCCGCCATATTTGCCGTCGCCGACGATCGGATGGCCGATCGCCGCCATATGGACGCGCAGCTGGTGCGTGCGCCCGGTCAGCGGCTGCAGTTCGACCCACGCCGCGCTGTTGCCCGCGCGCTCGATGACGCGATAGCGCGTCTTCGATGCGAGGCCGCTGTCATGGACGTGCATTTTCTCGCCGCCCGACCCCGGCTGCTTGGCGAGCGGCAGGTCGATCTCGCCCTGCTGGATGTCGGGAACGCCGACGATCAGCGCCCAATAGGTCTTCTTCGCGCTGCGGTTCGAAAAGCTCTTGGCGAAATAGGCCGCGGCCTTCGGCGTCCGCGCAACGAGGAGCGCGCCCGACGTGTCCTTGTCGAGCCGGTGGACGAGCTTGGGGCGCGTCGGGCCATCGAATTTCAGCGCGTCGAGCAGGCCGTCAACATGCTGCTCGGTCTTGGTGCCGCCCTGCGTTGCGAGCCCGGGAAGCTTGTTGAGCACGATCGCACTGGCATCGCGGTGGATGAGCATCCCGGTCGCCAGCTCGACATCGGCATCGGTCAGCGGACGACCCTTGCGCGCCGGACGCGCCGCAGTCTCGACCGGCGGAGTCGGCATGACGAGTTTCTGCCCGGTAGCGATCCGGTCCGACACATCGGCCTTTTTGCCGTCGAGCGTCAGCTGTCCCGAGCGTGCCCAGCGCGCGAGCAGTGCGTGCGGCGTTCCTTCGCGGTGGCGCTTGAACCAGCGGTCGAGCCGGATGCCGTCGTCTTCCTCGGCGATGGTGGCGCCGTCGAGATTGGCTTTGGCGTCGCTCATGCCGGCACCTGCCGCACGATGAAGAGGCCGAGCCCGCAGGCGGCAATCGCGCCGACTACCGACGCGAGGACATAGGCGGCCGCCTGAGCGTTTTGACCGCGTTCGAAGAGCATCCAATATTCCATGCTGAAAGAGGAGAAGGTGGTGAAGCCGCCGAGAATCCCGACGCCTACGAACAGTCGCGCGGTGTCGCCGCCGCCGCTGCGCACGAGCCAGCCGACGAGCAGGCCCATCAACAGGCTGCCGACGATATTGATCGACAGCGTGCCCCACGGGAAGGCCGGGCCCAACCGCGCGAGCATCGCCTGCCCGACCAGATGGCGGGCGCCGGCGCCGATCGCGCCGCCGATCATGACGGGAAACAGGCTGTTCATGCGCCCGCCCTAGCCCGAAACGGGCGTGAGGCATAGCGGGCCATTTCTAGGCGTCGGGCGGGGTCAGCGCGGTGGTGGAGCGCTCGTGCGTCGCGCGCCAGTTTTCGGGACGGACAAAGTCGCCCTGCCAGATGCCCCGCCGTTTCGCCTGCGCCTCGGCTTCTTCGACCATATAGGCGTCGCTGGTTGCCACCGCCCATCCGAGCCGCGTCATTTCGGCGCCGAGATCGATGCCGTCGGGGAAGGCGGCGGTGCGGCACGCGGCGAGCGTGCGATCGTAACGATCCTTTGCCGCGACCTCGCAATGGAGCGGCCCGCGGCCCGCGAGTTTTTCGAGCGCGGTGCGTGCGTCGCGCCCGCAGGGCCAGCGCGTTGCGCCGCGCGCGCAATCCTGCCGATATTCGACCGCGTCGATGCCGGTCAGGCGGATCGTCAGCGGCGCGTCGTCCTGCCGCACCGTCAGGCTGTCGCCGTCGATCACATGGACGAGCGGCACGGTCAGCGCGGGTGTCGGCAACCACACCCATGCGACGAACGCGAGCCCGGCGAGCAGCAGCAGCGCGAGCAGCGACCGGAAGCGCCGCCGCCAGCGCAGCCGCGCGAGCGAGGAGGGGGCTGAAACCATCGGATCCCGCCTGACTCGATGGGGACGGCTTGGCAAGGGTGAATTAAGGATTGACGATGAGAACAAACCATGTCCAAAATGGACCAATTCCGCGACGGCCGACGCGTGCCGACTCATGCCGATATCCAGCTTGGGTCCGGATTGGCGGCAAACGGGAGCGAACAAAAGGTGAATACCGCCGAAATGACGGCATGCTTACGCCAGGATGGAGCGATGGGGGACATATAGCATGATGGGCCAGGTGATGCAGACGCTCGATACATTGGCACCCGCGCCCGGCGGTTTCGGTGCAGGCCGTGCGGACCCGCCCGCGACGATCGGCGGAACAATCCCCGACGGTGTGGCGTCGCCGCTTTTGTTCGTGGGGTCAGCGGCCGATTGGCCCGACACGGCTTCGCTCGCCGAAGTGCGCCTCGTCAGAACGCTCCCTCCATTGCGGGCGGCGGACTATATCCGGAAAACGGCGACACTGGACATTATCTGGCTCGCCGCCGCGGAGACGATCGAAGGTGAAACGCTCGGCGACATATGCGCGGCCGCGGGCGAGCGGGGTTGCAGTCTCATATGCGAAACCACACTGGTTGCGCTCGACCGGCTCGTGGCGGCGATACCGGCTGCGCTCGACGTCCAGTTCCTCGTCGACGCCGATCCGACCGACCGGCTCGTCGCCCTGGCGGCAGCAAGACGGACGCGGCATGGCATCCTCCACGACATCGCGCGCGACGATGCAATGGAGCGGATCGACCGGCTGCAGGAAGAGGTCGCGCGCATTTCGCGCCTGCTCGGCGACCTCGCCGGCCAGCGGGGCGGGCTTCCCGGCACCCCCATAGGTTTCGCATCGCGGGTCGAGGAGCTGACCGACTATGCGGGACAGGTCCGCGCGCCGGCGCGCGACTTTGCCGCGATGCCGCGCAGCTTCATTCCCGAAGAGCGCACGCTCGACCGGCAACGCGCCAAGGCGGTGCGGCGGATGCTGCGCCAGCGGCGGATGCGCGAGCAATATTTCCCCGCCGACCTGTTCGCCGATCCGGCATGGGACATGCTGCTCGACCTCTATGCCGCGCGGCTCGAACGCCAGCCGGTGTCGGTGTCGAGCCTGTGCATCGCCGCCGCGGTTCCCGCGACGACCGCGCTGCGCTGGATCAAGACGATGACCGACGCGGGCCTGTTCCTGCGCGAAGACGACCCGCACGACGGCCGCCGCATCTTCATCGCGCTCGCCGAAGGCGCCGCTGACGCGCTCGCCCGCTATTTCGAGGCGCTCGAGGAATAGGCGAAGAATAGGCATGGCCCGCGCCGATCGGCCCGGCTAACTTCCGGCCATGAAAGACGCCGTCGAAGTGGTCGTGAACGACCGGATGCAGCAGGGGTATCGCTACAGGCGCACGGCCGCGATGGGCAAAGCGTTCGATCCCGGTTTCGAACCCGAACTCACGCCGGCCGAGATGCTGGAACTCGGGGTGTTCTGCGGCAAATATATGACCGACTGCACCGCCGAATTCCCGGCCAGTTGGTTCAGAAAGGCGAAGCTTTCACCCGAACGGGCGGACTGTTCGCTCAACTATTTCGGCATCCGCGCGAGTGTTCCGCTGTATATCTGGGTCCAGAAAGGGTGGATCCACCCCGACGACCCGCGCGGCTGGTTCCAATGGTATTGCCGCTATTATTCGGGGCGGCGGATGCCGGGCGAGGACCATCGCCAGATCGCGCGGTGGCGCGCGTTCCGGCGCCATGCCGCGCAAGTGCGCAAGCATTGCGAGCCGGGCGATCCCTTTTGCCGTCCGAAACAGCGGCAGGCATTGCTGCAATGGGCGTACGACAGCCGGGACATCTAGGGGCAGGACCCTCGCCCCCAAGCCGGGCCATTTCCCTTCATCGCGCGGCGCACTATGTAAGCGCCGCACTTCAACGGAGTTTCTGCTGATGCCGATTATGGCCGCCCGCGTTTATCATGACGGCAAGCTTGTCCGCGACATCGGCCCTGACGAGGAACTTCCGGAAGATTGCGCCGACGGCGATTTTTTCTGGCTCGGCCTCTATGAACCGACGCCGGGGGAACTGGAGGGGATCGCCAAGCGGTTCGGCCTTCATCCGCTCGCGGTCGAGGATGCGCTGAAGGCGAACCAGTTGCCGAAGGTCGAAGCCTATGGCGACCAGCTGTTCGTCATAACCCGCACTGCGAACCTCGATTCTGACACGATCCATCCGGGCGAGACGGCGTTTTTCCTTGGCCCCCATTTTTTCGTCAGCGTCCGCCACGGGTCGGCGCGCACCCACACCGACATTCGCGCGCGGCTCGAAACGCTGCCCGCCAAGCTCGCGCACGGCCCCGACTATGTCCTCTATGCTGTGCTCGATTTCATCGTCGACGGCTATTTCCCCGTCGTCGACGCGATCGAGGACCGGATGCTGCTGGTCGAGGAAAGCGTGATGGACACCCCGCTCGATGCTGCCGAGATTCGTCATCTTTACGCGCAGCGGCATGAAATCATCCGCTTTCAGCGCCTCGTCGGCATGATGAAGGAGGTCGCGGGGCGCCTCGCGACCGAAGAGGATTTGCCCAATATCGATTCCGCCGTGCGCCCCTTTTTCCGCGACATCTGGGATCATGTGCAGCGCGCCGAATTCCGCCTCGTCGGCCTCCGCGACGTCGCCGCGTCGGTGATCGAAACCAACGGCATGCTCGAACAGCAGCGCCAGGGCGTGATCACGCGCCAGCTCGCCGCCTGGGCTGCGATCCTTGCCGTGCCGACCGCAATTGCCGGCATTTATGGGATGAATTTCGAGTTCATGCCCGAACTCGACTGGGCTTTTGGCTATCCATTCGCGCTCGCCCTGATCTTTGGCGGATCAGGACTCGTCTTCTGGCGATTCAAGCATATCGGCTGGCTCTGACGCGCGCGACGCGCTTGCCAGCGGCGGCGGCTTATGGCAGGGGCGCACCTTCCGCTGATGGCGACATCTGGGGGCGCTTAGCTCAGTTGGTAGAGCATCTCGTTTACACCGAGAGGGTCGGCGGTTCGAGCCCGTCAGCGCCCACCACGCAGTCACTAGTCGACTGCAATCGCGACGACGCTGTAGCTGTGTTTTCGATAATATCACGATATATCAGCGGCTTAGCTCGATATCTATCGCACATAGCTTCGACGTAGAGACGTTTCCGGCGGCCGAAACCAGTCGTCGCAGGACGCAGATTCTCTGTTCGAGGATTTTGCGGTCGGAGGATGCGTTGCATGAAAGATGCGCATCAGATGCGCATCTTATCCCGCGGTGCTGTGGGTGTAGGTTTACGCGAACCCGAGCATGTCGCGCTGACCTTGCCAGTCGATCGGAAGGTGATTGATGCGCGCCGGGAACTGTCGATTGAGGTGCGCGGGCTGGCGGCCGTCGAGGATTGCGGTCGTGATATCGGGCGCAAGGTAAGCGAGCCGGAGCAGGGAGCAGAAGTATGGCGTCGATACTGCCATCGAGGCCGCCGCGGCTTCGACTGAGGTTCAGGGCCGCGTACGACTGGCTAATACGAGGGCCGAGATCAACTTCCCCGCGGCTCTCTTCGGGCTAAGGTTTGCTAAGATTTGCGAGTAACATGTCGAGAATCGTAGGGTCAGCCAGTGTAGACGTGTCGCCGAGGTCGCTTGTATCGCCTTCCGCGATCTTTCGCAGCAAACGCCGCATGATCTTGCCGCTGCGCGTTTTTGGCAGACCATGCACGATCTGCACGCTTTCGGGCGTTGCGATCGGCCCGATCTCGCGCCGGACCCATTGTGCAAGATCGCCTTCCATGGCTTCCGAGGCTTCCTCGCCGGCGTTCAGCACGGCATAGGCGTGGACCGCCTGCCCCTTGATATCATGGGGACTGCCGACGACTGCGGCCTCGGCGACCTTTTCGTGGAGCACAAGCGCCGATTCGATTTCGGCGGTGCTCAGCCGGTGCCCCGAGACGTTGATGACGTCATCGACCCGGCCCGTGATCCACCAATATCCGTCGGCGTCGCGGCGCGCGCCGTCGCCGGTGAAATAGCAACCCGGATAAGCGGTGAAATAGGTCTCGAAGAAGCGGTCGTGATCGTTCCAGACCGACCGCATCTGCCCCGGCCAGCTCCGCTCGATGAGGAGGTTTCCGCTGCCGGTGCCGGGGACGTCGTCGCCATTCGCATCGACAAGCCGCAGCGCGACGCCGGGAAGCGGCAGGGTCGCCGATCCGGGTTTGAGGTTGGTCGCGGCGGGGAACGGGGCGATCATCGCTCCGCCGGTTTCGGTCTGCCACCAGGTGTCGATAATCGGGCAACGGCCCTCGCCGGCGACGGCATGATACCAGCGCCAGGCTTCCGGATTGATCGGCTCGCCGACCGACCCCAGCAGCCTGAGCGACGCACGACTGGTCCGCGTGACATGGTCGTCGCCTTCGCGCATGAGCGCGCGCAGCACGGTCGGGGCAGTGAACAGCGTGTTGACACCGTGCCGGTCGCAGATTTCCCACAGGCGCGATGGGGTCGGCCAATTGGGAACCCCTTCATACATCAGCGTTGTCGCGCCGTTGGCGAGTGGGCCGTAGAGAATATAGCTGTGTCCCGTGATCCAGCCGACGTCGGCGGCGCACCAGAAGACATCGCCAGGCCGGTAGTCGAAGGCGAGTTCGTGCGTGAGCGCCGCCCAGAGAAGATAGCCGCCGGTCGTGTGCATGACGCCCTTCGGCTTGCCGGTCGAGCCCGACGTATAGAGGATGAAGAGCGGATCCTCGGCTCTCATGGCGACCGCCGGGCATTCGGTCCCGACCGCGGCCGCCGCCTCGTCATACCAGATGTCGCGTCCGGGCGTCATGGGCGTATCGGCGCCGGTAACCCGCACGACGATGACGCGCTCGACGCCCGGCGCATGGGCAAGGGCCGCATCGACATTCGGTTTGAGCGGGACCGGCTTGCCACCGCGCCGTCCCGCATCGGCGGTGACGATGACGGTCGATCCGCAGTCGTTGACCCTGCCGGCGATCGATTCGGGAGAAAAGCCCCCGAAGACGACCGAGTGGATCGCGCCGAGGCGCGCGCAGGCGAGCATCGCGAAGGCCGCCTCGGGGATCATCGGCATATAGATGGTGACGCGATCGCCGCGCTGGACGCCGTTCGCTTTCAGGACATTGGCGAAGCGGCATGTCTCGGCGAGCAGTTCGGCATAGTCGATCAGACGCGGCGCCTCGGACGGATCGTCGGGCTCCCAGATGATCGCGGTTGCCTGGGGGCGTGTCGCTGCATGGCGATCGATGCAATTGACGCAGGCATTCAGCGAGCCGTCGGCGAACCAGGCGATGTGGAAATCGTCGCGGTCGAAGGACCAGTCGCCTGCGGTTTGTGGGAAGCTCGTCCAGTCCAGTCGGCGGGCCTGTTCCAACCAAAAGGCGTCGGGCTGGGCCAGCGAGCGGTCGTAGAGCATCCGGCGAGCCGCCGCATCGACGCGGCCATTCTGCTTCCACCATTGCGGCACAGGGTAGATTTCGGCGTCGCCCATTGTCCTCGCTCCCTCATTCTCTCCCCCGTCACTTAGGATTGTGGAGTGAGAAGGCGCGGCCGAAGTTGCGCGGAAAACGGCCGAGAATGCCGGAAATCCGCGTCCCGCGACAGGTTTTGCTCACGTGGGCGAGAGGGTGCCGAGCAGGGCGACCGCCAGCAGGACCGCGAACCCGGCAGCGGTTTCTGCGCCGAGCGAGCGGCGCAGCGCGCGATCGGCTCCGGGTGCGTCCGCCACGAGGGCGGGCGCGAGGCGCCAGCGATTGAGCGCCGCGAAACCGAGCATCGCGGCGAACAGGCCGAGTTTTGCCATCAACACGACCGCCCAGCCACTGGTCGGCGCTGGCGGCCATCCTGCGATGACGATCATGTTGACGATCCCCGTGGCGAGCAACAGCAGCACGAGGATCGTGCCCGTGGCGGCAAAACCGGCAAGGCTGCGGAGGAGGGCATCGCGATCGCTCCGGCCCAGCAAGGCGCCCAGAAAGATGACAAGCGCGCCGAGCCACATCGCGGCCGCGAGCAGATGGACGATGTCGGACAGGCGGTGAAGGGTGCCGAGGCCGTCTTCGGTCGCGCCGGCATGGCCCGTCCAAGCGTTAGTTGCGAGCGCGATCGAAGCAGAAATCGCTGCCAGACCGCATTTCCGGCGCGCCGCAGCGAAGGCCGTCAGCAACAGCGCGGCGCCGCGAATAGCAAACACCGAGCCGAGCGGTGTCGCCGCGAGAATGGTTTGAAGCGTTGCAAGATCGACCTCGCCCACCGGGACGCCGAGCATCGACGCGACGCTTTCGAACATTCCCCAGACCGATACGGCGAGGGCGGTCAGCGCGAGCACCGCGACGATCGGCAAGCTCCGCTGCCCGCTGACCAGCGCGCGACCCGCGGCGAGCATATACAAGGGCACGCCCGCCGTAAGGAGCAGCGCCGCATAGCTCAATGCACGGGCGGCGAGGAGGCCGGGGTCGGTCAAGGGATTATCGGACGGTGAAACTGAAATTGCCTTCGATGCGGTGCTGGTCGGCAGCCACCGCATGCCACTTCAGGACATAGGTGCCGGCGGCGAGCGGCCGCGCGAGCTTTACCGTCAGCGCCTTGCCCGTGACCTTGGTGGTAAAACCGCTTATCGGAACCGGCCCGTGTTTCGCCATGCCCGGCATACCGGTCATCGTCAGTTCGATCCCCGACAGCGGTGCAACAAGTGTTTCGGAAAAACCGAGGGTGATCACCGTCGGCTTCGCGACGCTGGCGTTGGCGGCGGGCGAAGAGGAGAGCAGGCGAGGGTGGGCCATTGCAGTCGCCGGCAGCAGGCTCGCGGTGAGAATGGTGAAGGCGATGAAAGCATATTTGCGCATCTTGTTTCTCCAGTCCTTGGAGCTGCGGCATAGCGGTGCCGCAGGCTTTCTATCCTATACGGCTTTGCGGCCGCATCCATCTTCGGAATCGGGCCCGCTTCTGACAGGATGTGCCGTATGCCAACCCCAGATCGGCGATAATCGCGAGCGCGAGCATGGCACATGGGGGCATGCGATATTCGGCCGCCTCCCGCTGGTTCATGCTTCTCGCCGGCCTTACCGCCTTTCCCGTCGCGGTTTGCGCCCAGGATGGCATTTCGGCGGAGATCGATCTGCTCGAGATACATGTCGGCAACGGGCACGATCATCTCGTGCTCGACAGCGGCATGACCGTCGGTACGGGCGCCGACCAGCTTGTGATCAAGGTCGAAGGCGGAAGCGACACGCGCACGAGCTTCGACGACGTCGAAATCCAGGCGCTCTATTCGCGCACGCTTTCGGACCGTGTCACAATGCTCGCCGGCGTACGCTATGATATTCGCGATGCATCGAATCTGGCCCATGCGTCCCTGGGGGTCGTCGGCGATCTCGGGTCCGGGATCGAGGCCGAGCATTATGCCTTCGTGTCGCAGCACGGGAACCTGACGGGAAGCGGTCAGTTGATCGCCCGCTGGGACATCGCGCCGCGCTTGGCGCTCGAACCGCGGCTGGCGTTGGGCTGGTCGGCACAGGATGTTCTAGCCGAGGATCTTGGCAGCGGTCCGACCGATGTCGAGGTGTCGGTGCGGTTGCGCCGATCGCTTGGGGAAAGCCTCAACATCTATACGGGGGTCATCCACGAGCGACTGCTCGGCGGCACGCGCGACATTGCAGCTGCGCATGGAGAAACGGCCAAGGTGACACGGGCGATTTTCGGCATTGGGCTTTCGTTTTAGCATCCGCCGAGATCCATCGACGGGCGCCCGCAGTCCCCCGTCAGCGCAGCCAGTGACGGGCCAGCGCGATGTGCAGGCGAATGCCGGTTTCCAGGACATCGTCGTTGAAATCATAACGCGGATTGTGGAGCGGGGCGGGATTGTCGCCTTGTCCCTGGCCCAGCCAGATATAGGCACCGGGTCGCTGCTGGAGCATGAAGGAGAAATCTTCCGATGTTGCCGCGGGCTCGGGCGCCCGTTCGGCGCGGGCGACGGTCGCGGCAATCTCCAGCGCGTCTTCCGCTGCGGCCGCGTCGTTGATCGTTGCCGGGTAGTAGCGATCATAGACGAGGGTCGCGCGTACTTCGAACGATGCCTCGATGCCGCGCAGGATCTGGCGCATCCGTTCCTCGATCCTGTCCTGCACCAGCGGGTCGAAGGTCCGGACCGTGCCGCCGACGCGAACCTCGGCGGGAATGACATTGTGCGCGTGGCCGCCCTGGATTTCGGTGACCGAGAGGACCGCCGCCGCCGATGGCGGCACGTCGCGCGCGACGATCGTGTTGAGCTGCTGCACGAGGCCGGCTGCGGCTAGCAGCGCGTCGGGCGTATCCTGCGGCAGCGCGGCGTGCCCGCCGCGGCCCTCAATCATGATGACGAATTTGTCCGCGGCACCCATGATCGCGCCTGCGCGGGTCGAGATGGTGCCTGCCGGCAGGCCCGGCCAATTATGCAAGGCATAGACGCGGTCGCAGGGGAAGCGCTCGAACAAGCCGTCCTCGATCATCTGCCGCGCGCCGCCCAGCCCTTCCTCGGCGGGCTGGAAGATGAAGTGGATCGTGCCCGAGAAGCCCGGATCGCGCGCAAGATATTGCGCCGCGCCGAGCAGCATCGCAACATGGCCGTCGTGGCCGCAACCATGAAAGCAGCCCGGCGAGGTGCTGGACCAGGCAAGGTTCGTCTGTTCGTCGATCGGCAGCGCGTCCATGTCGGCGCGCAGGCCAAGGGTGCGGGAGCCGTCGCCCACGCGCAAAACGCCGACAAGTCCGGTCCTGCCAATGCCTTCATGAACCTCGATCCCCGCCGAGCGCAGTTCGGCAGCGATGCGCGCGGCCGTCCGATGTTCCTGGAAACCGATTTCGGGGTGCGCATGGATGTCACGGCGCAGTGCGACGAGCGGCTGGATCAGGTCAGTGAGGTCGGTCATCAATTCTGGTTGCCGAACAGGTTCTGAATCGGAAAATGATGCTTGATGAAGGGCGACTTGATCACGACGTAGCTGAAATATTTTTCGATCCCATAGTCGCTTTCGAGCATGCCTTCGATGATCGACTGATAATGGGCGACGCCGCGTGCGACGAACTTCAGCAGATAATCATAGCCGCCGCTGACGAGATGGCATTCGACGATCTCGTCGAGCTTGGCAATGCGGGTTTCGAAGCGCGAAAAATCGCCGTGGCGATGCTCGGTGAGCGTCACTTCGGTAAAAACGGTGAGGAATTCGCCGAGCTTGTGCAGGTTGATATGCGCGCCATAGCCGGAGATATAACCCGCCTTTTCCAGTCGCTTGACTCGCGTCAGGCAGGGGCTGGGTGACAGGCCCACCGCGTCGGCCAATTCAACATTGGTGATGCGGCCCATCTGCTGCAGCTTTGCGAGGATCTTGAGGTCGATCCGGTCGAGCTTCGGGCCTGGCATCATGACTCTATCCCCTATGCCGTCAGCTGAGCGCGGCCCGAATATCGGGCTGTTCGAGGAGTTGGTCGAGCGATTTTTCGACCCGATCGAATATAAGGTCCATTTCGTCGTCCGAACAGCATAATGCGGGGGCGAAGCCGATTACCGCATTGGCGAAGCAGCGGACAATCACGCCATTGTCCCACGTCAGTTGCGACAGCCTGCCACCCACGTCGAGTTCGGCGGCAAAGTCGGCTTTTGTCTGCTTGTTCGTCACCAGTTCGACTGCGCCGAGCAACCCGCGTCCGCGCGCATCGCCGACGAGCGGATGCGCCCTCAGTGCTTCGAGCCGCGCCGCAAAACGCTCGCCGACCGCAACCCCATTTTCGAGCAGGCCGCCTTGCCGATAGAGGCGCAGCACTTCCAGCGCCACGGCCGCGCTCACCGGATGACCCGAATAGGTAAAGCCATGACCGACCGGAAGCGCTTCTGGCGCACTGTCGGCGATCGTCTGGTAGATATGATCGGCCATCAGCACCGCGCCCATCGGCGCGTAGCCGCTGGTCAGCCCCTTCGCGAGCGTCAGGAAATCGGGGGAAACCCCCTCGTCGTTGCAGGCGAAAATCGGGCCGGTGCGGCCGAAGCCGGTGATAACCTCGTCGACCAGCATTAATATGCCGAGCCGGGTGCAGGCGTCGCGCATCGCTTTCAGCCAGCCTTTCGGCGGGACGATCACGCCACCCGAACCCTGGATCGGTTCGCAGCAGAAGGCTGCGACGCTATCGGCGCCGAGTTCGGCGACCTTCGCCTCCAGCGCCGCGACCGATGAGGCGATCACCGCTGCATCGTCATCGCCCTGCGGATGACGATAAGGATAGGGCGATGCGATATGATGCTGCCAGGAGCGCGGCAGGTCGAAGCCGCGGTGAAAATTCGCCAGCGCCGTCAGGCCCGCGCCATTCGAGCTCGATCCGTGATAGCCCCATTCGAGCGCGATAAAATGCTTCTTCTGCGGCTGCCCTATAGCGTTGAAATAATGGACGATATAGCGGATCGCGCTATCGACCGCGTCTGATCCGCCGAGCGTGAAATAGATATGGTCGAGCCCCGCAGGTGCCAGCGTGGTGAGCTCGTCGGCGAGCCGGATTGCGGGTTCGCTCGAGAAATGGAAATAACCGGTCGCATAGGGAAGGCGGCGCATCTGTTCGGCGGCCGCTTCGACGATGCTGTCCTGCCCATAGCCCACGTTGACACACCACAGCCCGGCGAACGCATCGAGGATGCGCCGGCCGTCGCTGTCGGTCAGCCACATGCCGTCACCGGCGGTTAGGATCCGCGCGCCGTGGCGTTCGTGCCCGCGGAACGAGCTGACGGGGTGGATCAGATGGTCGCGGTCGATCTCGAGAAGCGAGCGATTGGACCGGACGGGCTCGGGCTTCAGGGCGTTTTGCATGCTGTCAGGCTAGCGCGGGCGGATAGGCGGTTGCGCCGAAATTGCCCGATCCGGCGCGCGTGAACGGCTTTTGCAAAGCGGGCGCGGCATATTATGCCGACGCCCATCTTCAGCCGATCGTCGCGGCGATCGCCTTGCCGCAGCCAACCGTGTCGGCGCTGCCCTTCAGGTCGCCCGTGCGGCCCGCGGGGGTCGACAGTATATCCTCGATCGCGTGCATGATCGCGGCCGCGGCTTCGGTTTCGCCCAGATGTTCGAGCATCATCGCCGCCGACCAGATCTGGCCCACCGGATTGGCGATTCCCTTGCCCGAGATGTCAGGGGCGGAGCCATGGACGGGTTCGAATAGCGAGGGATGCATGCTGTCGGGATTGATATTCCCCGACGGCGCAACGCCGATCGTCCCGGTGCAGGCGGGACCAAGGTCGGACAATATGTCGCCGAAGAGGTTCGACGCGACGACGACGTCGAAGCGGTCGGGGTTCATCACGAACTGCGCGGTCAAGATGTCGATATGATATTTGTCGTGACTGACATCGGGATATTCTTCGGCGATGGCTTCGACGCGGGAGTCCCAGAAGGGCATGGTGATCGCGATGCCGTTCGACTTGGTCGCCGATGTGACATGACGCCGCTCGCGCTGGCTTGCGAGGTCGAAGGCGAAGCGCAATACACGATCGACCCCGAAGCGCGTCATCACCGTTTCCTGGATCACCACCTCGCGATCGGTGCCGGCGAACATGTGCCCGCCGACCGGGCTATATTCGCCTTCGGTGTTTTCGCGCACGACCCAGAAATCGATGTCACCGGGTTCGCGTCCGGCGAGCGGACAAGGAACGCCGGGCATCAGCCGCACGGGACGCAAATTGACATATTGGTCATATTCGCGGCGGAATTGCAGCAACGACTGGCCCAGCGAAATATGATCGGGCACCGTCGCAGGCCAGCCGACCGCGCCAAAGAAAATTGCATCGGGGCGTCCGATCCGTGCCTTCCAGTCGTCGGGCATCATCTGGCCGTGCTGCGCATAATGGTCGCAGCTTGCGAAATCATGCCATTGCTGGTCGATCTCGAAGCCAAAGCGGCTTGCCGCCGCCTCGAGCGCGCGGATACCCTCAGGCATGACTTCCTTGCCGATGCCATCGCCGGGAAGAACGGCGATCGTGTAGCGACGCTTGCCGGTCACGGCTTGCTCCCTCAAAATTCGAGCCCGCCGATATGGAAGGCCTTGGTTTCCAGATATTCCGCGATGCCGGCTTCGCCGCCTTCGCGGCCGATGCCCGACTGTTTGACGCCGCCGAATGGTGCCATCTCCATCGCGATCGATCCCGTGTTGAGTGCGACCATCCCGGCTTCGAGCCGTTCGGCAACGCGAAAGGAGCGGGCGAGGTCGCGCGTATAGAAATAGCTTGCGAGGCCATAGGGCGTCGCATTCGCCATCGCGATCGCTTCGGCCTCGTCGCCGAAACGGAACAGCGGCGCGACCGGGCCGAACGTCTCTTCTTCGGCAAGGCGCATGTCGGGCGTCGCGTCGCCGAGCAGGAGCGGGCGAACGAAATTGCCGTCGCGGCGCCCCGACCCGGCGGCGAGCGCCTTCGCGCCCTTCGCCCGGGCATCGTCGACATGGGCCGCGACCTTGTCGACCGCCGCGGCGTTGATCAGCGGGCCGATCGTTGCGCCGTCTTCCGTCCCGGGCGCGCTATGGAGGGCCGCAACCGCCTGTCCCAGCCGCGCTGCAAATTCGTCATAGACCGAGGACTGGACGAGGATGCGGTTGGCGCAGACGCAGGTCTGGCCCGCGTTGCGGAATTTGCTGGCCATGGTAGCGCGCACCGCAAGGTCGAGGTCGGCATCGTCGAACACGATCAGCGGCGCGTTGCCGCCGAGTTCGAGGCTGAGGCGCTTGATCGTGTCGGCGCTCTGCCGGAACAGCAGGGCGCCGATCCGGGTCGATCCGGTGAAGGATAATTTTCGCACGACGGGGCTGGCGGTGATCGCCGCGCCGATCGCCTGCGGCATGCCGGTCAAGAGGTTGATCGTCCCCTTCGGGAAGCCGGCCCGCACCGCCAGTTCGACGAGCGCGATGGCGGTGAAGGGCGTGAGTTCGGACGGCTTGATGATGACCGGACAGCCCGCCGCGAGGGCCGGGGCGCATTTGCGCGTAATCATCGCCGCCGGGAAGTTCCACGGCGTGATTGCGGCGCTGACGCCGACGGGTTCCTGCAGTATGATGATGCGCCGGTCGCGTTCGGGCGAGGCGACGTTGCGCGCGCCGACGCGGCGGCCTTCCTCGGCGAACCATTTGATGAAAGTCGCGGCATAGCGGATTTCGCCCTGCGCCTCCGCCAACGGTTTGCCCTGTTCGGCGGTCATGATCCGCGCGAGGTCGTCCAGATTCTCGAGCACCAGCGCGTGCCAGCGCTCGAGCAATGCGCCGCGCTCGTTCGCGGTGCGCGCGCGCCATTCGGGCCATGCGGCTTCGGCCGCGGCGATCGCGGCTTCAGTTTCGGCGGCCGAGCAGTCGGGAATATCGCCGACCGAGGCGCCCGTGGCCGGATCGGTGACGGTCACGCTCGCGCGGCCGGCCGCCGGTATCCATGCGCCGTCGATCAGCGCGGCTTGCCGCAGCAAGCCCGGGTCGTCGAGGAGGAGGGTCATCCGAGCGCCTGTGCCGCGAGGCCAAAGACGGCGGGGAAGGGGGCCGGTACGGGGGCCGGGCCGCGTGCCATCGTGCGCACCGAGCCGACGCGCGGCAGGCCGAGTTCTTCGAGCCAGTCGCCGAGGCCGCTTTCGGCCGTGATGTCGATGCGGCAGAAACGGCCCTGTTTGACGGCAAGCCAGTGAAGGATCAGAGCCTTCGCTCCTGCCGCGTCAGGCGCCACAACCGGCGCGATCGACCAGCCGCGACCAAAGCGGCGCAGCATCGCAAAGCCGACGGGGTGCTGGTCGCGCGAGAGAACGACGGTGCGGCTGTCGCCGGCCAGCGCGTCGAACAATGCCTGCCGTTCCATCCCGCTGGCCTTGCCATAAAGTTCGGCAAGTTCGCCGTCAGCCTTGCCCTTCGGCCGCACCCGTTCGCCCGGCTGCAATTCGGTGAGCGGAACATCGGGCGCGGGGCCTTGATGCTGGTAGATTTGACCGGTTTCGACGAAGCCGAGCTTGAGGTAGAGCGGCAATCCTTCTTCGGTGGCGTTGAGCACGATGGTGCGCTCGCCCAGTTGGTCGATCATCGCCTCCATCAGCTTGCGGCCGATGCCCTGGCCTTGGGCGGCCGAGCCCACGATCACCATCCCGATCGTCGCCATTGTTTCACCGAAACGCCACGCCATGATGGTTCCGACCAGCTTGCCGCCGGCTTCGGCGACGAGTCCTTCGCCAAGGCTGAGGAACAATTCCCAATCCTCGTCGCGGTGCGGCCATTGCTGCTCGCGCGAAAGTTCGGTCGCCGCTTCAAGGTCAGCGGCCGTCATCGGCCGAAGGGCCAGGGGAGCGGCCAATATTGTCGCCATCGGGAATACTCCTGCTCGAAAGAAATGCGCGTCAGGGCTCGTTGCAGCACTGGACTCGCCTGCCTCCCATTTCCATCTAACCGCCCGCTGCTGGCATGGGCTGCCGGTTTTTCGCCGATTATAGAAGAATATCGCGTTGGACTGCCCGGGCGCGGGGCGCGAATTCCGGGCATGCCGGATAAGATGTCATCACCCGCATCAAAGGAATCCGCGCCATGCCCGAATTCGACGCCAACCGGTTCCGTCCCGATTCCGCTGCCAATTTCATCGGCGGCCGCAAGATCGAGGGACGCGGGCGCATGTTCGAGGTTCTGCGCCCTTCGGACGGCGTGCTCCTTGCCCCGCTTCTTGCCGCGGACGCGGCGCAGCTGGACGAAGCGGTCGCCGATGCCGCCGCGGCGCAAAAGCGCAGCTGCTGGGGGACAATGGAACCGCGCGGCCGCATGCGGTTGCTGCGCCGCTGGGCGGAACTGATCGAAGGCGACACTGACTGGCTGGCCCCGCTGGAGGCGGTGGGTTCGACGCGCACGCTCGCTGAAATCCGCGCATGGGACATTCCCTATACTGCGGAGTGTATCCGCTTCTTTGCCGAGTTTGCCGACAAGCATGGCGGCGAGGTCGGGGCAACGACACCTGACAAGCTCGGCTTCACCCTGACCGAACCCTTTGGTGTCGTCGCCGCCATCGCACCGTGGAACCTGCCGCTGGTGATGGCCGCATGGAAGATCGCACCGGCGCTGGCGGCCGGAAATGCCGTCGTACTCAAGCCGTCCGAACTGACACCCTTCAGCGTCGTTCGCCTTGCCGAACTGGCGATCGAGGCCGGGATGCCCGCGGGCATCTTCAATATCGTGCAGGGCGGCGGCGCCGATATTGGCGATGCGCTGGTGCGCGCCGATGCGATCGGCAAGGTCAGCTTCACCGGATCGACGCGCACCGGGCGCGCGATCATGGCCGCCTGCGCCGAAACCGGACCCAAGCCGGTGACGCTCGAACTCGGCGGCAAGAGTCCCCAGATCGTCTTCGGCGATGCCGATCTCGACAAGGCGGGCGCCATCGTCGCCAAAGCGATCACGCTCAACGCCGGGCAGGTCTGCGTCGCGGGCTCGCGCCTGCTGGTGCACGAAAGCGTCGCCGAGCCCGTCATCGACCGCATCGTCCGCGCCTTTGCCGCGCATCGCATCGGCGAAACCTGGAACAGCGACACGACGATGGGCCCGATCGTGTCCGAACGGCAGCTTGAAACGATCGACGGCATGGTATCGCGCGCGCTGGCGGGCGGGGCCGAGGCGCTGGCCGGCGGAGGCCGCGCCGCATCGCCGCAGCGGGGAAGCTATTATGCGCCGACGTTGCTCGCTGGCGTCGCGCAGAATGACGAGGCCGTGCAGGGGGAGATTTTCGGGCCGGTGCTGACCGTCCAGACCTTCGCCGACGAGAAAGAGGCGTTCGCGCTCGCCAACGGCACGCGCTATGGCCTTGCGGCGGGCGTGCATACAAGCGACGTCGCGCGCGCGTTGCGCGCGACCCGCGAATTGCAGGCCGGGACAATCTGGGTCAATCGCTATGGCCGCAGCGACGATTTCATCCTGCCCACCGGCGGCTACAAGGAATCGGGTATCGGCAAGGATCTGGGCCGCGAAGCCTATCTGGCCAATTGCAAGGGCAAGACCGCGCTCATTCAGTTCTAGGCGGCGGGTCTTATTCGGCGAAACGCCCGATCGAATAGGGTGCGACCGGAATATCGGTCGCGCCGTCCGCGATCAGTTCGGCCATGGTTTCGCCGACCCCGGGGCCGATCTGGAAGCCCGCACCCGAGAAGCCGAAGGCATGGAACAGCCCGGGGATTGTTGCGCTGGGCCCCATGACCGGCAGGCTGTCATCGGTATAACCCTCGATCCCTGACCAGACGCGAATGATCTGCAGCGGCGCGAGTCCGGGCGCGAGGCGGCGGATATGTTCGAGCTGAGTCAAAGTGTTCTCGGGCATCACATAGGCGCGATATTCGTCGGGATAGGAGGGAGCGCGCGTGCTGCCGCCGAGGACGATATTGCCGCGCGCAACTTGCCGGAAATAGACGGTCTCGATTTCCTCGGGCGTCATCACGCCAACCGAAGGGGCGATGGCATAGGGCACTGGCTCGGTCACCGTCATCGTCGGGGCGCGGGGGGTCAGTGGGACGGGTTCGCCAAACCAGCCGGCGATCGGGCCCGCCCACGCGCCGGCCGTGACGAGCAGGATCGGCGCGCGAAAGAAGCTGCCGTCCTCCGCCACCAGTTCGAAATCCTCGCCCTGCTTGCTCGCCGCGACGATCTTCCTGTCCTCGACGATACGCGCGCCCAGCCTGGCTGCGGCGCGGGCGAAGGCGGGGGCGGCGAGGCGCGGATTGGCATGGCCGTCGAGCGCCGAATAGGAACCGGCGAGGACATCGGGACCGAGCCAGGGGAAGCGGTCGCGCAGGACATTGCCGCTCAACAGTTCGAGGTCGAGACCTTCCTCACGTGCCTTCGCCGCATAATCCTCCATCGCGCCGACATTTTCGGGCCGCTCGCGAAAGCAGACACGGATATGGCCACCTTGCAGATATTCGATGTCGGCGCCGAGCAGTTCGTTTGCGCTGCGCCAGATGCGGCTCGCACGATTGGCCAGCGGCAGCTGGAAGATTGGCCGCCCCTGACGGCGGACATTGCCGAAATTGGTACCGCTTGCCTGCCGCCCGACCTTGTCGGTTTCGATGAGGGTCACCGACAGCCCGCGCTGGCGCAGGAAGAAGGCGGCCGAACAGCCCATGATGCCGCCGCCGATGATCGCAACATCGCTGTGGATCGGCGCGATCGTCATTTGTCGTTCCTTGCCGTGCCGATGCCGATCGGCTTGACGGGCGCCTGACCGCGTAGGCGCCCGGCTTCGATCAGTGTTTCGCCGCGCGCCGCCGCAATGATTTCGGCGGCGGCATTGCCGCAATAGCGGCCCTGGCAGCGCCCCATGCCGACGCGGCTGAATGCCTTGGCGCGGTTTGTCTCGGTCGCGCCGGCATCGACTATGCTGGCGCGCAGCGCCGCCGCGGTGACGCTTTCGCAGCGGCACACGATCGTCTCGTCGAGGGCGCGCGCAGCCAGTTCGTGCGGCCAGGGAAAGGCTTGCGCCAGCCCGTTGGCAAAGCGGCGATAGCGTGACTTTTGGGCGTGGAGCTCGCGGCGCCGGTCCGCCTTGTCGGATATGCCCAAGTCGGCGAGCGCGGCGAGCGCGGCGAGCTCGCCCGTCACTTCGGCGCATCGCGCCCCGAGGATACGGGCTCCGTCGCCGGCCAGATAGATATGTTCGGCACTCGCGCGGCCGTCGTCGTCGGTTTCGGGGAGCCATTGGCGTGTCGGCGCGTCGAAGGCGAAACGGCAGCGGGCCAGATCGGCAATCTGTGTTTCGGGACGGAGGTGCCAGCCCATGCCGACTGCATCGCAGTCGAACTGGCGGATGGTTTCGCCCCGGGTCGCGACGCTGATGCCGCTTACGCCGCCGTCTTCGTCGCCGTGGATTTCGGTCGGGGTGACGCCGGTCAGGACGGGGATGCCGCGACGCCAGAGATCAAAGATCAGCTTTACGCCCGTCCAGAGCAGGTCGGGCTGCGCGGCGAGCTTGGCGGCAGCGGCCAGGCGGCCCCCGAGCGGCGAGGTGTCGAGGACTGCGGCGATGTTGGCCCCGGCCTTCGCATATTGATGCGCGACCAGATAGAGGAGGGGGCCGGTGCCGAGGAATGTGACCCTGTGCCCGATCGCGCAGGCTTGCGCCTTAAGCGCGATCTGCGCGCCGCCAAGGCTGTAGCAGCCCGCCCGGTTCCACCCTTTGATTGGGACCAGCCGATCGGTCGCACCCGAACACACGATCAGTGCGTCATAGGGCACGGCCCGGGCTTCTCCGGCGCAGCTCGTCCACACCGCGCCTTCCGAGATATTCCACACTAGCGTTTCGGGCTCATAGTCGATCGCCGGGCGCAACCGGTCGAAGGCCTGATGCACGGCCTCGGCGCGCGCCGCCTCGGTGCCATAGAGCGCAGCATAGCCGCGCTTGAAGCCTTCCGGCTGGCGCCGATAGATCTGGCCGCCGTCGCGGCGCCCTTCGTCGATGACGAGCGGACGGACACCGCCAGCGACGAGCGCTTCCGCGGCGCGCACCCCGGCCGGTCCGGCACCGATGACGATTATCCGACGTTCGGCCATGACGCCTCCGGCTGGGTGGTGAGGACTGACAATCCTTCGCTTACTTCGGTCGAGCAGGCGCGCAGCCTCTCGCCTGCGGCAGTCCAGACCCAGCAATCCTGGCAGGCCGCCATCAGGCAAAAGCCCGCGCGCCGCCCGTCGCCGAATTCGCTGTCGCGAAGCGCCGATCCGGCGGTCAGCATCGCCACCATCAGCGTGTCGCCCGCCAGCGCGCCGACCGACCGGCCGTCGACAGTGAACCGCACTTCGGGCCGGCCGGTTTCGGCGAGGCGGCGAAAGCGGCCACTCATAGGGTGATCTTTTCGCGCTGCGCGGCCAGCGCCGCTGGCTCGTGATGACATAGCCACTGGTGATCTTCGCGCGTCCGCAGCGGCGGCACTGCGCCGTCGCACGGACCCGCGATAGCGACGGGGCAGCGCGGCAGGAAGCGGCAGAGCCCGGCCGCCTCCGCGTTCGGGAGCGCGGCGCTCGCTTGCCCGGGAATCCGTTCCAGCCAGCCGGCCTGCATTTCGGGAACCGAGTCCATCAGCAGGCGGGTGTAGGGATGATGCGGCCCCGCCGCGAATTCGGCGCGATCGGCCTGTTCGACGGCGGTGCCGCCGTAGAGGACAAGTATCTGGTCGCAAAAGGCGCGAACCGTCGAGATGTCATGGCTGATGAAGATGGTCGCGATCCCGAGTTCGCGGCGCAAATCGTCGATGAGCTCGAGAATCGCCGCGCCGACGACGGTATCGAGCGCCGAGGTCACCTCGTCGCAGAGCAGCAGTTCGGGTTCGGCAGCAAGCGCGCGCGCGAGGTTGATGCGCTGCTTCTGTCCGCCCGACAGCTCCGAACTCTTGCGCCGCACGATGTCGCGCGGCAGGCGGATCAGTTCGAGCAGTTCGCCCATGCGTGCATCGGCCGCCGCCCCCTTCAGCCCCTTGAACAGCGCCAGCGGCCGGGCGAGGATGTCGCCGACGCTGTGCGCCGGATTGAGTGCGGTGTCGGCGTTCTGGAACACGAGCTGGACGCGGCGGAACTGGTCGCGGCTGCGCCCGTCGAGCCCGCGCGGCAGTTCCTCGCCATGGAGCGCGACCGAACCCGATGCCCGCGGCAACAGGCCCGCGATGACCCGCGCGAGCGTCGATTTTCCAGACCCCGATTCGCCGATGACGCCCAGCGTCGCGCCGCGCGCGAGGGTGAAGCCGATGTCGTGCAGCACCGGGATGGCCGGAACACCGCCGCGCACGCGGCCATAGCCCGCGGTGACATGCGAAACCGACAGGATCGGTGCGTCGTCGAGGATCGCGGCCGGCCGCGCCGCGGGCCGCGCCGCGGCCAGCAGCGTGCGCGTATAATCGTCGGCCGGCGCGGCCAGTATCTGCGCCGCGGCGCCTTCTTCGCAGAGCTTGCCGTGCTGGAGGACCGCGATGCGGTCGGCCATCTGGGCGACGACGGCGAGGTCGTGGCTGACATAGACGGCGGTCGCCTTGCAGTGCGCGAGTGCGGTCTTGAACGCTTTCAGCACCTCGACTTGGGTCGTCACGTCGAGTGCGGTCGTGGGCTCGTCGAGGATCACCAGTTCGGGCCCGGTAATCAACGCCATCGCGGCCATCAGCCGCTGCAGCTGGCCGCCCGACACCTGGTGCGGATAGCGCGCGCCGATGGTTTCGGGGTCGGGCAGCGACAGCGCCCTGAACAGGGCGAGCGCCTTGGCCTCGGCCTCGGCGCGAGTGCCGAGGCGGTGGACCAGGACCGGTTCGACGACCTGCGACATGATGGTGCGCGACGGGTTGAAGGCAGCGGCGGCGCTTTGCGCGATATAGGAAATGCTGCGTCCGCGCAGAGCGTTGAGCTCGGTGGGGCCAAGCTCGTCGATCGCCCGATCGCCGACACGGATGCGGCCGCCCGATATGCGCGCGCCGCTGCGTGCATAGCCCATCAGCGATAGCGCGATGGTCGTCTTGCCCGACCCGGATTCGCCGATCAACGCGAGCACTTCGCCGCGCGGGATCGAAAAGGATATATCGTCGACGATCGCGCGTTCGCCGCCATCCGGCCCGCGCACAGTGATGCGCAGGCCCTGGACCTCGACATGGGGCGAGGCGGCCGCGGTACTCACTTGCGGTCCTCCACCGGTTTCAGCGCATCGATGACGAGGTTCGCACCCACGGTCAGAGTCGCGATGGCGATCGCGGGCAGGACGATGGCCAGCGCTCCTTCGGTGAGGCCCGAGATATTCTCGCGCACCAGTGAACCGAGGTCGGCATAGGGCGGCTGGACTCCGAGGCCAAGGAAGCTGAGCCCCGACAAAAGCAGGACGATGAACACGAAGCGGAGGCCGAGGTCGGCGAGCCAGGGGTGGATCATGTTGGGCAGCACCTCGCGCAACGCGATATGAAAGACGCCCTCGCCGCGGGTGCGTGCGACCTGCACGAAATCGAGCGAGACGAGGTTCATCGCAAGGGCGCGGGCGATGCGGAAATTGCCGGGGACATAGGTGATCGCGCAAATAAGCAGCAACAGGCTGAGCGAGGAACCGAAAGCGGCGACGAGCACCAGCGCGAAAATCTTCGACGGAATGGAGATGAGTGTATCCATCGCGCGTGCAAGCAATTCATCGACCCATCCGCCCTTGATCGCGGCGAATAGCGCGAGCGCTGTGCCGGTCATGCTGGCGGCGAGCGCCGCGCCTAAAGCGAGAAAGACGGTATAGCGCGCGCCCCACAGCAGGCGGCTCAGCACATCGCGGCCCAGATAGTCGCTGCCGAGCCAGAAACGCCGCGATGCTCCGCTGAAAACCTCATAATCAACAAAGGCGCCGACCGAATAGGGTGCGAGCCATGGCCCCGCGACGGCGGCAAACAGCCAGAAGAGGACGAGCCCGAGACCGATGCGGCCCGAGAGCGACAGCGACTTGGCGAAGGCGGTGAAGCGTCTCATTGCGCACGAAGCCTTGGGTTGGCGAGGATCGCGACGACGTCGGCAAAAAGCATCAGCGCCAGATAGGCGGCGCAGAAGATCATCGCGCAGGCCTGCAGCAGCGGCATGTCGCGGCTCGTCACCGCGTTGACCATCAAACTGGCGAGGCCGGGGAAGTTGAAGATCGTCTCGACAATGATAGCGCCGCCCATCAGATAGGACAGCGACAGCGCCATCGCGTTGACGATCGGGCCGATCGCGTTCGGCAGGACGTGCGACAGGACGATGCGGCGAAAGGGCAGGCCTTTCAGGCGCGCCATCTCGACATAGGGGCGGTCCAACTGATCGGCGACCGCCGCGCGCGTCATGCGCGCCATCTGTGCCACCACGACGACGGTCAGCGTCAGCACGGGCAGCGCGATCGAGCGCAGCAATTCGCCCCACGTTGCTTCATCGGAGACGAGCGCGATCGACGGCAGCCAGAGCAACTTTACCGAAAAGATGAGGACGCCGATCGTCGCAACGAGAAATTCGGGCACCGCGACCATCGACAGCGTCGCGATGTTGAGCGCGCGGTCGATGGTGCCGCCGCGGTTCACCGCCGATACGATGCCGATCAGCAGCGCAAGCGGCACCGCGAGCAGCGCGGTGATACCCGCCAGCATCAGCGAATTGGGCAGGCGCTCGGCGATGATGTCGCGCACCGGCATGTTGGCGACCAGCGACTGGCCCGGATCGCCCTGGACGATCGCGCCGAGCCATTCGGCGTAGCGGGTAAGCGCCGGGCGATCGAGACCCATTTCGTGGCGCAGCGCAGCGACCTGTTCGGGCGTCGCGCTTTGGCCGAGCGTTTCCTGTGCGGCGTCGCCTGGGAGCAGGCCGCTGATCGTGAAGATCACGGCCGATACGAGGAACAGCGTCAGCAGCGCCGATCCAGTGCGGCGCAGCACCAGCTGCAGGATGCCGGCAAAGGCGGAACGGGAGGCGGTGGTCGCGGCCATTAGTCGTCCCACCAGGCATATTCGGCGAACTGATACGCCATGAAGCCGCCGAGCGCGACCGGCTGCAAGCCCTTCAATCGGCGGTCGAAGCCGTCGATCAAAGTGATGAAAACGGGAATGGCGACGCCGCACTGACCGTGGACCAGTGCCTGCATCTCGCCATAGAGATCCTTGCGCCGCGCCTGATCGGCCTCGCCGCGCGCTTCGACCAGCAAGCGATCGAAGCGCGGATTCTTCCATCCGCTTTCGTTCCAGTCGGCATCGGATTTGAAGAACAGGCTGAAGATCAGATCGGCGGTCGGGCGCGGGTTGGTGTTGCCGAAGCCCATCGGGTGCTTCATCCAGTGCGTCGACCAGTAACCGTCGGCGGGAACACGGTTGACCGCGAGCTCGAGACCGACGCGAGCCCCATATTCCTGCAGGATCGACGCCATGTCGACTGACCCTTCGGCCGCCGGGGTCGCGTAGACGGGAATGCGCACCCCGGTCAGCCCGCTGCGCTTCAGATGCCAGCGTGCGCGGTCGAGGTCGAGCACCGTCTGCGGCACCTCGGGGTTATAATAAGGGTGAAAGGGCGGGATCGGCTGATCATTGCCGATCGTCGCATAGTTTCGGAACAGCGCGCGTTTGACGAGCGGTCGGTCGATCAGATGCTTGATCGCCTCGACGAAGTCGGGATTGCCGGTCGGCAGCCGGTCCTGCCGCATGATGAGGTCGGTGTAGAGCGACGACGGCGTCGCGAGCAGGCCATGCCCGGCGGAGGCATCGATGCGCTTCGTCGACCGCGGGTTTACCGCGTTGATCAACTGGACATCGCCTGCGAGCAGCGCGTTGACGCGGCTGACCTCGTCGGGGATGGAAATCAGCTCGATACGGTCGAGATAGGGACGCCCCGCCACCCAATAATCGGGATTGCGCGTGACGACTGTGCGCACCCCCGGTTTGAACTGGGTGAGCCGATAGGGTCCGGTGCCGTTGCCGTCGGGTTTCGTTTCGCCGTTGCGGACGATCAGGAAATGCGACTGGGCGAGGATCGCAGGCAGGTCGGCATTGGCGCCGGTCAGCCGGATCAGCACGCCATGGCGGCCGTCGGCCCGGATCTCGGCGAATTGCTCGGCGATCGTCGCCATCTTCGACCCTAGCTTGGCATCCGAATGCCGGCGCAGCGACCAGATGACGTCCGCGCTCGTCAGTTCGGCGCCGTCGTGGAAGCGGACGCCCCGGCGCAGCCGGAAGTGCCAGTTGATGCGGTCGGACGTCTCGACGCTTTCGGCGAGCGACGGGCGCGGTATCAGATCGGGGCCGGTCTTGGTCAGTCCGCCATAGAGCATGAAGTGGCGGACATAGTCGGTCGACAGCGCGCCCTTCGCGGGGTCGAGCGTGTCGGCGGTCGAACTCGACTGCGTGGCGATGCGGATGCTGCCGCCGCGGCGCGGCGTGGCGAATGCCGATCGCTGACCGGGAAGTGCGAGCATCCCGGCGCCCGCTATCCCCGCGCCGATCAGGCCGCGGCGGGTGAAGTGGTCGCCAGTCAATGGAGCCGGTCCTGCAATTTGTACCAGGCGCCGACCATCGGCAGGAACCAGGGTTTACCAAGATGGCCGGGAATGGCGGGCCACGGGAGGCTGGCAAAGGGGTTCGCCGCCGCGTCGCCGCCCATCACGCGCGCCATGCGTTCGCCCAGATGCGTGGCCATCTGGACGCCATGGCCGCTGTACCCCATTGCATAATAGAGCCCGTCATGTTCGCCGGCACGGGGAAGGCGATCGGCGGTCAGGTCGACCGTCCCACCCCAGATATGGTCGACCCGCGCATCGGACAGCGCCGGAAACATGCGATGCATCGTGCTCTCGAGCACGCGCGCACCCTTCAGGTCCGAGCCTGGGTTCGACAACGCGAAACGCGCGCGACCGCCGAAGATCAAGCGGTTGTCGGGGGTCAGGCGGAAGTAATTGCCGATGATCCGGCTCGTCACATAATTGCGGCGGGTCGGGAACAATTGCGCGACCAGCTCCGCATCGAGCGGTTCGGTGGCGATAGCAAAGCTGCCCACCGACACGATGCGGCGGCGGAACCAGCCAAAGGGAGCGTAGGGGCTCGCACCGCCCGTGGCGACGAGTATCTGCTTCGCTGCCGCCGTTCCCCGCGGCGTATCGACCGCCCAACCCTTGTCCACGTCCAGTAGCCGTGTCACGGGCGCATTTTCCCAGATCGCCGCGCCCGCGCGTGCGGCGGCGTCGGCGAGGCCGATGCCGAACCGGCCGGGGTGAAGCTGCGCGCTAGTCGTCTGGATCAGCGCGCCGTGAAATTCGCGGGCACCGATTTCGTCGCCGATCCGGCCTGGCGGAACCAGTTCGACATGGGGATCGACCTCCTTGGTCAGCAGGGCGTAGGCGGCCTCGAGCTTCGGATAATGTTCAGGCTTCGCGGCCAGTTTAGCGCGCCCGCAGCGGATGAAGTCGCAGTCGATGTCTTCAGCGGCGGCGATGCGTTCGACCGTGTCGACGGCGTCACAATGCGCCAGATACCAGGCGCGCGCGCGATCGATGCCGAAGCTCGACGCGAGCGCGCCAAAATCATGCGCTGTGCCGGCGTTGCACTGTCCGCCATTCCGGCCCGAGGCCGCGCCGATCACCCGTCCGGCTTCGAGCAATGCCACACTCGCGCCCGACCGGGCGAGCGCGAGCGCAGCCGACAAGCCGGTGAATCCTCCTCCGATCACGGCCACGTCGAACGCGCCGCCGACGGCATCGGTGCGGCCGCCATCGAAATCAGGGGCGCTCGCCTGCCAATAGGAGGGGGCGGGCACCGGCATGATGTCAGAGGCCAACGACGGCGGGCAGGCAGCCGATGTGCGGGATTTCGATGTCGCGATAATTGGCATTCGACGGCTCGTGTCCGCGACCGACGAACACGCGGCAACCGAAGCCGAGGTCGGTCGCCGTATTCTGGTCGTATCGAAAGCTCGACGAGACGTGCATCATGTCCTCGGGGCCGCAGCCGAGCTGGTCGAACATATATTCGAACGCCTGCATGCGCGGCTTGTAAGCCTGTGCGCTTTCGGCGGTATAGACGCGGTGGAAGGTGGCGCCGAGCAACGCGACATTGTGATGGATCTGGTCGTTCATCGCGTTCGACAGGATGACGAGCGGGATCTTGTCGCAGATTTTCGACAGCCCGCCGGGCACATCGGGATGCGGCCCCCAGGTCGGCACCGTCGCATAGATGGAATCGGCGTCTTCCTCGCGATATTCGACGCCATATTTTTTCGCCGTGCGCCGCACCGCGCCCCGGATGACTTCGCGATAGGGTTTCCAGTCGCCCAGCACCTCGTCGAAGCGATAGGCCGAGAAATCCCGGCACATCGCATCCATTGCTTCGGCGGGGATGCGATCGGCGAAAAAATCGCGGGCCATTTCGGACATGCGGAAACGGGTCAGCGTCCCATAACAGTCGAAACTGATATATTTGGGAGTGAAGGTGGGACCGGCATTGCTCATCGTCTGGATTTCCCTCCTGGCGCGGCTGTACTGTAGCCCCGCTGTTGCGCCGACCATATGGCCATCTGACCGTCGGAACTTGTCCCCGATTGGACCCGTCGGGCAAGCGTATCGCCACGTTTCGCTTGCCCGTTTCGGCATAGCATGCCGCGTTCCCGCTTGCGCCTTTGCGCTTGCTTAGATGGGTTTGCCGCCGCGCCATCACGGGCATTCGGGACGACGGCTTTCGCAAACCGGCATAAAATGCTGTTCCGCGCCGCTTCGGACGATGCGATCATGTAAGCGGCCGAAAGATTGCATAGACCTTGGCGACATGCTCGCGGCTTTCCCAGCTGCAGCTTGCACCCTGTTCGACGAGGAAGATGTCGCCCTGCGCAAAGGTCCGCGACCGGCCGCTTTCGTCGACGAACGTCACCTCTCCCCGTAACAGATACATGAGCTCGAAATGGACATAGCGCATCGGTCGGCGGTGATAGCGAGTCGAATCCCAGATACCGCAGGTGAATTCGCCGTCTGCCGAACGGAAGGTGCTGAAATTGCGGCATGCGGGCGTCTCTCCGATCAGCAATTCGGCGAGCGGAGCGCCCGAGGGCGTTAGGTCTACGGCGATGTCGATCGGGACGATCCCGGCCGAGCTGTCCGCTCCGTTCGTGTAACGAAGGAAGATGATCGTCGCGGGGACTGGTGCCACCCAGTCGAAAGCGGTTCCCGCGGTGACGACCCAGCTATCGCCCGCTGCATGCTCCCGCGCCGCGCCATCGGAGGAAATGGTCACCGCGCCGTCGGCAAGGATCATCCAGCAATCGCCCGTCGCTGCCGGGGCGGTGCCTTTGCCGGCGGGCAGATGGATCGAGCCGGCCTCGACCGGGCCGCCGCGCAGCGGCACGAGGCGACGCCCCTCGCCGAACGGGTCCGCTCCATTATTATGGTTGGGCCCGGCCGCGAAGGCGCGCAGGTCGATGAAGCTGGGGCAATCGATGGCAGTGGACATGGCTTACTCCGGAATCCTGAGGCGAATATAGTCGGTCTGTGCGGGTTCGAGTGCTTCGACGGCGGCGAGCAGACTGCCGCTTTCCTGCGCGAAGGCCGCGACCGCGGCGGCGCGGGCGTAGCCGATCCGCGGCACCAGTTCGGTGGCGAGCGCAGTGCTGTGAAGCAAATTGGCATGACAGCGCGCCTCGCATGCCTCGATCCCGGCAACGCAATGATCGGCGAGCATGTTCATCGCGTTCACAAGAAGCGTAACCGCTTCGTGGATCGACCAGTAGATGACGGGCTCGAAGGGATTGAGCTGTAACTGCCCGCCCTCGGCCGCAAAGGTCACGGTGAGGTCCAGACCAAAGACACGGAAGGCGGCGGCGTTCACGGCCTCGGGGATGACGGGATTAACCTTGCCCGGCATGATCGACGAACCCGGCTGGCGGCGAGGCAGCGCGATTTCGCCAATGCCGCCGGCGGGACCGCTCGACAGCAGGCGCAGATCGTTGGCGATTTTCGAAAGCTTGGCCGCGACCCGCTTCAGCATCCCGCTATAGAGCACGAAGGCGCCCATATCCCACGTCGCTTCGACCAGATTGGCGGCCTGTACGACCCGATAGCCGGTGACCAGAGCGAGTTCGGCGCAGACCTGTTCGCGATAGGCGGCGCTTGCGGCAATACCCGTGCCGATCGCGGTGCCGCCCAGATTAACTTCCAGCAACAATGTCGCGATCTCGCCCGCGCGCTGGACATCCTCGCGCAGCGTCGTCGCATAGGCGCCGAATTCTTCGCCCAGCGTCATCGGCACGGCATCCTGAAGCTGCGTTCGGCCGAGCTTCCGCACCGCCGCGAACGCCAGGCTCCGCTCGCCGAAAGCCGCCGCCAACCGCTCGCTTGCCGTCATCAACCGGCCGTTGAGCGCGAAGACGGCGAGGCGGACGGCGGTGGCGTAGGCATCGTTGGTCGACTGGTTGCGATTGACATGGTCGTTGGGACTGACCCGGGCGTAATCGCCCATGTCATGGCCAAGAAGCTGCAGGGCGCGGTTCGCGATCACCTCGTTCGCGTTCATGTTGGTCGATGTGCCCGCGCCGCCCTGGCAGGCGTCGACGGGAAAATGATCGTGGTGCTGCCCGGCGATGATCTCGTCGCAGGCCTGGATGACCGCATCGGCGACATCGGCCGGCAGGTCGCCGATGCGTCCGTTGACGCGTGCGGCCGCCTTCTTGACTTGCGCAAGCGCGACGAGGAGTTCGGGAAAGTCGCCAATGACGATGCCCGTGAGCGGAAAATTGGCGCGCGCGCGTTCCGTCTGCGGCCCGTAAAGGCGGCGGGCGTCGACGGGCACGGTGCCAAGCGGATCGCGCTCCAGCCGCACGGTGCGGATCGCGCTAGCCTCTTCCATTCCGGACCTCCTTCTATCTTTGCGGTGCTGTCATGCCACGCCCGCGTCGGGGCGTGCTGTCATTCCGCAGCAGGACTGCGACGCTTGCTTCCGCGGATGGCCGCCGGCCCGGCATGCTGTGCCGGCGATCAATAACCACGGCGGCGATCGATCTCACCGGCCAGCGGAAGGCCCGCGCTCATTCGCCGCAGATTGTCGATCAGCGCGTGGACGGCGCTGTTGGTGCGCGTGATGCCGGCGACATGGGGCGTCAGCAGGATCGCGGGATGCGTGAAAAAGGGATGGCCGTCAGGCAAAGGTTCGGGATTTGTGACGTCGAGGATCGCGGCCGACAGCCGCCCGTTGTCCAGCGCCTCGAGCAAGTCGTCCTGCACCAGATGTCCGCCGCGCGCGACATTCACCAACCGCGCGCCCTGCGGCATCGCGGCGAAGGTCACGCGATTGAGGATATGGCGCGTGTCGTCGGTGAGCGGCAACAGGCAGACGAGGATTTCGCTGTGGGCGAGAAAGGGCGCGAGGCCCGTGTCGCCGGCGAAACAATCGACGCCGTCGATCGTCCGGGGCGACCGGCTCCATCCCGCCAGCTCGAACCCGTGAGGCGCGAGCGCCGCCAGTGCAGCGCGGCCGAGTGCGCCGAGGCCCATCACCCCGACGCGGCGCTCGCGTGCCGGCGGGACATCGCGCCAGCTCCAGCGCCCCGCGCGCTGCCCGGCGATGTGGAAGGGCAGGTCGCGGTGCAGCGCGAGCACCGCCATCGCGACATAGTCGGCCATCGTGTCGGTGATCCCCGGCTCGATCATCCGGACGATGCGAAGGTCCGGGGGCAACCGGTCGAGGTCGAGCTGATCGACGCCGGCGCCGACGCTGAACAGGGTCCGCAAATTGGGCAGGCTCGCGATTAGCTCGTCGGGCACGGTCCACGCCACCAGATGTTCGATCTCGGCCGGATTTCCGACGTCGGGCCAGCAGCGAAAATCGACTTGCGGCAGGGCTCGCGACACGGCGTCGCGCCAGTGCTTTCCGCGCGCTTCGGGGCCATGGTGGAGAAGTTTCATCAGGACTTCCTTCGCTTGGGCCGCCGCGCGTGCCACCACATCAGCGGTCCCGAACAGGCAAGAAAAATCAAGGCGAGGGCTTCGATGAGGAGTAGGATCCGTCCTCCGATGCCAAAGCTGTCGCCCGCATGCAGGGGCAGGATCGTCATCCAGAGCGCGGGATTTGCGCCCGCTGGAATCCGCTTGAGCAACTGTCCGTCCGACAGCGACACGGATGCGACATCGACGGCGCGCGGACCCTGCTGCGGCGAAAAGAAATTGACGTCGATGCGGTCGGCCTGCGGGAAGCGAATGTCGCGCAGCCGTTCGCCCGGAAAGGCTGCGGAGGCGCGCGCAACGGCCCGGTCGATTGTGACCCTACTGGGCGCTGGGGTGTGGGCCGACGCCGCGACGGCCGGCTCAGCGAGATCGGGAATGATCAGCAGCGCCCCGGTCGTCGCGCTGAACAGGATCGGCAGCGACAGCAGGACCCCGGTGCTGCGGTGCCATTGGCGGAGGCGCGCGCGCGGCGGCGCACCGGCGCGGATGGCAAGCGATTTTGTCGCCCGCTTGCGGCCAGGCCACCAGAAAGCGGTTCCGGTCGCCGCCAGGAACATCAGCGCCAGCGCATTGACGAGGATCACCGCCATGCCCGCCCTGGCATCCATCAGCCGGTAATGAAGCTGCAATGCGGCTTCGAGCGGGAAGCGCCATATCGTTCCCGCGGCCAGCAGGCGGCCATTGCCGGGGTCGATCGCGGCGTAGCGGAGTGCCCCTTGCCGGTCGGTGAGCTGGGCAAAGGCGGTGTCGTGCGGCGCCGCCGGCAAATGGAGGCGGGTGACGCGAAAACCGGGTAGAGCGGCCTCCGCCCGCGCCGTCATCGTCGAGACTGCTACATCGCGGGCCGGGGCGGTCCGCGCCATCGCGCGCGGGTCGATCAGGCGGGCGATTTCGGCACGGAACAGCAGGACGGATCCCGTCATCGCCTGAAGCAGGAGGAGCGGAGCAACGACCAGCGCCAATCGGCGATGGAAGATCAGCAGGCTGGGCCGGGAGATCATCGGACGAAAAGTCGGCTTCGGATCGCGCGGGAAGGGGGCTGTGCGCGATCCGAAGCCTGTCCGGGTCAGAAGGAAAGGGTCACGCGGCCGGTGACGGTACGCGGCGTGCCCGGCTGGACCCAGAATTGCGAATAGGAACTCGCATAATAGGTCTTGTCGAACAGGTTGGTCACATCGACCCCGATCCGGATATTCTCGCTCGGTTCATAACTGACCAGCGCCCTCGCGAGTGTATAGCCGGGCAAGTAGAAACGGCTCGCCGTCTCGCCGAGGCGGCGGCCGGTGTAGTTGAGGCCGGCGCCTATCGTCACCTTGCCCGCGCTGCCCAGCTCGAAGCTCTTGGTCGCGAGCAGGCTCGCCTGATGCTTCGGGATGTTGATCAGCGGATCGCCGGCGCGGATCAGCGCCGCGAAATTCGGATCGAGCGACGAACTTGTCCATTGGGCGTCGGTGTAGGAATAGGTCGCAAGAACCGTAAAGTCGCCCGGCAGGTTCGCGTTGACATCGGCTTCCAGCCCCCGGCTGCGCGCCTTGCCGCCCGCGATGCTGAAACCGGCATTGGTCGGATCGGCCGTCAGGATATTGTTCTTTTTCATCGAATAGGCGGCGACCGTTGCGGTGATGCCTTCGCCGGGCGACGTATAGCGGACACCAATCTCGTAGGATCGGCTCGTTTCGGGAAGGAAGGGGTTGCCGGCGGCATCGAGACCGCTGTTGGGGCGGAAACCCGTGCCATAGCCGGCATAGACGCCGACCGTGTCGGTGACCTCATAGAGGATGCCCGCCGTGGGGCTGAAACGTTCCTTGACCGCCGGCGTTGGCGAAGCGCCGGCGCGATTGGTGATCTGCTGACGGAAATGGTCGAAACGTCCGCCAAAGCGAAGTTTCAGCCGGTCGGTCAGGTCCATCTGGTCCTGGAAATAGATGCCGTAGGATTTCTGGAGTTCGACTATATTCTGGACGGTTGCGGTGGGAACGGGCAACTGCCCGTAAACCGGGTTGAAGATGTTGACGGCATTGTTGGCCGGTGTGATCGGGCTGCCCGCTACATAGGTCGGCGGACGATAGCGCAGCTGAAGCGTGTCGATCTTGAACCGGTCCCAGTCGGCACCGACCAGCACATGGTTGACCAGGCTGCCCAGATGGACTTCGCCTGAAATTTCAGCCCGCAGCACGGTGTTGGTGGTCTGATAGTCGCGCAAGCGGCGCTGGCGGGACAGGTTGGTGCCGTCATTGTCCAGAATCTGGCGGCCGAGCGCCAGTTCGGCGTCGCTCGAAAAGCCTTTGAAGCTCGTGTCGCGATAGCCGAAGCCCGCGATGAACACCCAGTCGTTGCCCCCCAGATCCTGCTCGAACTGGGCCTGATGGCCGACCACCTTGACCTTCGTCGGGCCATCGCCGGGCTCGCCCAGGAACCGCGAGCGCGGGATGGGGCCAAGCTGCCCGTTCACGGCGACGACGCCGCGATCGAACGGAACTTCCTGATCTACATATTCGAGTTCGTAGGTGAGGCTGGTCCGGTCGGACAGCTTGAATAGCACCGACGGCGAGAGGACGAGCTTCTTGCTATGCAGCGTGTCACGGAAGCTGTCGCCTTCCTGGTAGGCGCCATTGACTCGCACCGCGATCTTCTCGTTCAGCGCGAGGTTGGCATCGGCCTCGATGCGATAGGTATCGTAACTGCCATAAGAGGCCGACGCGCTGCCAAACGTGTCTTTCACCGTCGCTTTCTTGGTGATGATATTCACCGTGCCGCCGGGCTCGCCGCGGCCGAAAACGGCGCCGTTCGGGCCTTTCAGTATTTCGATACGCTCGATGTTCGACGCATCGCGGGGGCCGCCGTAACCGCGGCCGCCATTGAATCCGTTGACGAGGAAGCCGCTGGGGAAATTTTCGTCGCCGGCAAAGCCGCGCACCGCAAAGGCGTCCCACAAGCCGCCGAAATTATTCTGACGCGACACGCCGCTTGCAAGTTCGAGTGCCGAATCGAGCCGCGTGACGTTGAGCTCGGTCATCAGCTCTGACCCGATGACCTGAATGCTCTGCGGGATTTCCTTGAGCGGGACATCGCCGCGATATTGCTGGCGCTGGCCGGTAACGACGATCGCGTCGCCCGGCGCGGCGGTGCCGGCCGGGTCGGCGGTGTCCTGGGCCCAGGCGGTTGCCGGGACGATCGTCAGCGCCACGCTGGTGGCCAGGATCGTATGAAACGCAGACAGGCTCTTCATCTTTATTCCCCTCAACTCGCATCGTTCCGGGCCCTGCGAATGATCGGCGATGTCATGACGGTGTTTTGTGCCGGAAAGAAAGTTCCGCATATTCTCCGTCTTGCTCGCCTTTGATTGCTGAAGTTAGGCGCTGGCGAAGGAATCTTGCGTTGAAGCGGACAAGTGGCTCGGCTGATTATTGTGAAAATGTGATGACAGCCACGAAATATGCCGCGCGGCGCCTTGTCGGGCAAAGGCGGCGCAAAAAAGAAGGGGCCGGATCCATCGATCCGACCCCTCTCCAGTGGACTTCAACCGCAGGGCGCCGTTGAAGATCAGAGATATTTGAGCCACCAGATGTCGCGGCGGCGCTGTTTCAGCTGCGCGAACCAGCGCGTAGGGAAGTAAAGAACCGGGATCAGAATCGCCACCCACAGCCAGACGGTCGCCAGATTGTCGACCCCGAACACGGTGCCCTTGGTCGGGCCATAGAGGTGCAGCGCGATATTATAGATGCCCTTCAGCACATAGAGATGCACGATATAGAAGAACATCGGCGCGCCTCCGAAGAGGGCCAGCGCGGGCATGACGCGGCTGTTCTCATATTTTTCGAACAGCGCGAGCAGCAGGCAGCCGGTGCCGACGGTCGGCATCAGGAACAGCAGCGACGGCGGATATTTGGTGAGCGACAGGAAGCTCATCGTCGTGCGCAGCGGCGTTCCGGCGTCGAACCAGGGCTTGTCGCCATAGAAATTCAGGTAGCGGATCGCCACGAAACCGACGATCAGCGCCGCGCCGACGATCACGAGACGCCGGATACGGCGCGCCGGGTCGCTGCCTTTGGCGAACCACGGGCCGCAGGCATAGCCAAGCAGGATGACGCCGATCCACGGCAGCACCGGATAGGTCGTTTTCGCGATCATGCCGCCACCGATGTCGATCACCGCGCGCTGATGGATCATCGCCCAGATGTTGTACCAGGGCGATTCGGGCGTCAGCTGGATCGGGTCGAGCAGATTGTGCAGGCACACGATCGCAAGGCCGACGGCGAACTGCGCGATGCGGGGCAGGTGGATCAGCGCGGCGAGCGCGACCATGCTGACGCCGATCGCCCAGATGACCTGCAACCAGAAATTGGGCGGCGGAAAGATCAACGGCTGCGTCGGCCATGCGAAGCCAACCACCGTGAGTTCGAGGAACAGCAGGAACAGGCCGCGTTTGAGCAGGAATTCTGACACTTCGGCCTTGGTGTGCGACTGGCCGTAGAGCCATGCCGACAGGCCCGTCAGCGCGACGAAAGTCGGGGCGCAGAAGGTCGAAAGCAGGCGGGTGAAGAACAGGCCGGGATCGGTGGTGTTGGCGTCGACCGGGTCGGTCACCTGGAGATGGAGGAAAAACGTCTCGCGGACATGATCGACCAGCATGAACAGCATCACCAGGCCGCGCAGCGCGTCGATGGCGACGAGGCGTGTCCTTGCCTTCGCTGCCTCGACGGTGGATGTCGCGCCGGCTCCGAGCCCGCTGGCTGGAACATGATATGTCGTGCCGCTCATCGTTCGTTCTCCGTCCCGATCATCATGCCTGTCCTCATTCGCCCTGCGGCTGGAACAGATCCTTGTAGAAGCCCACCGTCGTGACCGAGACGGTGACGGGCGTGTCGCCCTTGTTGCGGAAATACCAGCCATGAGTGCCGTCGAAAGGCGCGGTAAAATCGCCTTGGCCGCCGGTCATTTCCAGTTCTTTCCAATAGTCCGTGAATTCGCCCTCGGCGGCATTGACCTTCTCGCCGTGCATCTCCGCCTTCACCGGGCCGCCGGTCGATGTCCATTGGAAGATGAAACTGTCGCCCTTGGACATATGCGCCTTCACTTCCTGGCCACTGTGCGGTTCGAGCGTGATGGTCATTTCGTCCTGACGCCATGCCGCGGGCCTAGAAATGGTTGCTTTGGTTGGGATCGCGACATTCGCCGGCGCCGCTTTGGCGACCGGTGCAGCCTCGGCCGAGCTTGCGACCATGCCGCTCAGGCCCAGCGATGTGCCGACGCCGGTCGGGTCAATGCCATATTCGGCCGGCAACACGAACAGCGTGAGGATCGCCGCCGCGGCGACCACGGCGGCGCCGGTCGCCTTGGCGAGCGTCGCGGGTGACGGCTTGATGCCGGTCGGAAGTGGTGAAAGCTCTTGCGTGTTCATGTCAGGCGCCTTCGATGAAATAGCCGGTCAACTGATAACCGATCAGAACGAAACCCGCCGCCATCAGCGCGGCGTTGGCGACAAGGGCGCTGCGGCAAAAGCTGTCGCTCATTCGCCACAGGCTCATCGCAATGAGGATGACGGCAAGCGCCAGGAGCTGCCCCAGTTCGACACCGACATTGAAACTGATGAGGTTGGGGACGAGCCCGTCCTTGGCGAGCGTCAGATCCTGCAGCTTGGTGGCGAGGCCAAAGCCGTGGAAGAATCCGAAAATCAGCACCGCCGCCTTGGGATTGGGCGCGACGCCGAACCAGGTGCGAAAGCCGTCGAGATTGTCGATCGCCTTGTAAACCACGGACAGGCCGATGATCGCGTCGATGATGAAGGGGTTCGCACGGATGTCGAACAGGACGCCAAGGAGCAGTGTCGTGCTGTGCCCTATGGCGAAAAGCGTCACATAGGCCGCGACGTCTTTCATCCTATAGAGGAAGAAGATGACGCCGGCGAGGAACAGCAGATGGTCGTGCCCCGTGACCATGTGCTTGGCGCCGAGATACATATAGGGGATGATGTTAATGCCCGACGCGCCTTCGATGAAGGCTTGGCCTTTCTCGTCGACGCCATGCGCCCAAAGCGTTGCGCTTGTAAGGAACAGGGCGAGCCCGGCAAGCGGCGGGAGGGCCCGCCGCAGCCGGGAACCGAAAGATGCTGAAGAAAGCGCCTTGGGCATCGCCATCGCTATTTGGTCTGGAAGGTTGCGAAGATTTTGGCGCCGCTCTTGTCGACGATGGCGACGACCAGCTTCGCGCCGCGCGCCGGCTTGAAGCCCGGCGCGGACAATTTGTTGCCGCCCGCTGGCTTCAGCGGGGCTTCGGTCCGCTTGCCCGCAGCCGTCTGGGCGAGCTTGGCCGTGAAACCCACGGTCGGGGTCGGCTTGTCCTCCTCGCTGAGGTAGACGTCGACGCCCTTGGGTGTCGTCGCCAGTTCGATCATGGTCTCGCCCGACATCTGCACCATCCCGCCATGTTGGGGCTTCATGCTGCCATGGGCATGGACGGCGGCGGGAATGGCGATCAGGGCAAATGCGGCGAGACTCGTGCGCAAGAGATCAAGTTTCATGAGCGACATCCTTCTGGTTGAGGGGCGGGTCATTCCGGCGCATGCGGCAGGACGAAGGAGAGCGAGGCGCGATATTCGACATGGTCGGCTTTCGCCTTGTCGTCGCTGGGGCCGACATAGATGGCCATCAGCACGTTGAGGCCCTGGTTGCGCACCTTGATCGTTGCCGTGCCATCGGCGGTGGTCTTTACCGACGCCTCGTCTGGGTCGTTCACATAATCGGAGAGGATGCTCGCACCTTCGATCGGCTTGCCCATATAATAAGCGCGCACCGTCATCGATGCGCCCATCGTTTGCGGGATTGCGGTGCCGACGGGCACCAGTTGCAGTGTGTGTCCGGCGAGCAGCGGCACCTGGCTGGTCGGCATCTTCTCGAGATGGACGGCATATTTCCAGTTATGCTCGGACAGCGTGGCATTCGGCACCTCGTCGCGGCCCTTGTTGTGCCACTCGCCATCGGGCGTCTTGCTCCACAACCCGTAATCCATCGCCGCCGCGACCGCCGCCACGGGCTCGTCGCTGTCAACCACGGGGATGGGCCCTGCGACGCGCAGGCGCGTCTCCACCGGCGTCCAGTCGACGTCATAGCCCGTTGTCGACCGGATCAGCGGCAGGCGCTTCACGGCATCGAGGTCGTCGGCCCCAACCCCATAGACCAGCGCCAACTGGCGCGCGCGCTGCGCAAACCAGATGCCATGGGCATTGGCATCGACGGTTATCGCCAGACCCGACCCGATGAGGGAAACGGACAGGCTGGCGGTTAACATATGGCGATAGCATTTCATGGGTTGCCTCCTCGCGGCTTGGGATCGCCGATCAATCGGAGGCTACACGTCAGCGGCAAATGATCATGCCAAATTGATACCATCGTGCAGAACTATTGTTCTGCCTTCCCGTTGATCGAAGCATGATTCATGCGTCTGACCAGTTCCTCCGCCCGAGGAGGTCCGTACGTCCATGCCACCCGTATCAGGAAGAGAGGGGCCAAGCGGTGAAGGCATGGGGACGCCATCAAGAAGCTGACGGCAAGGTGACATTCTGGAGGCCAATCACCGGATAAAACCGGCATAAGCCCCTCCAATGTTGAATATAATCGGAAGCGATCCGTCGATCGCGTGCTTAGCCGATGCTTGCACGGCGTTGGTCGTTACGGAGAAGTCACTCAAGACTCGTAGCTAAGTCTTTGAAAGAAATGGTGGACGCACCTTAAGGCTCGAACCTAGGACCCGCTGATTAAGAGGGGCTGACGTTGAATCCAAATTTTTGGAACGTGGTATTTTTCCGCCCACTCTAACGCAGCGGCAATTGCCTTCTCCAAGCTGTTTGTATGTCCGCTTTGCGCCTCATTTCGGTCATTCAATTCGGTTGTTCGTGACCCCGAAAGCTGCTGAAGGTCGAGGGCGAGGAGAATCTGGGCCTCTATCGCGCGCGGATCGAAGATGACGAGCATGGCCGGTGCGAGGTTTCGAGCGGCGAACGACGGTTCTGCCGCTTATGTGGGTCGGCGCTGTGGCTCTATGACCCGACTTGGCCCGACCTCATCCATCCCTTTGCGAGCGCGATCGATTCGCCGCTGCCGGTGCCGCCGTCGCGCGTCTATCTGATGCTCAAATATAAGGCGGATTGGGTCGAACCCGGCATCGGGCCCGACGATGCGGCGTTCGATCTCTATCCCGAAAAATCGATCGAGGAATGGCATAGGGACGCCGGCGTCTGGGTCGCTTGATCTCGCCGCCGATGGGGTTAAGGGACGCCTATTCGAAAAAGGTCGCTGCCATGAAATATCTGCTTTCCGCGCTTGTCCCCGCTCTGCTCGCTTTTGCTCCGCCGGCGTTCGCCGCGCCGAAACAGGGCGATGTCGTCATCCGCCATGTGACGATCGTCGATGTCGAGGCGGCGAAGACGATCGCTGGGCAGGCGGTGGTGCTGAAGGGCGACGATATCGTCGCGGTCGGCGCCGATGCGGTCATCGCAAAGGACTGGCACGCGGCGCGGACCATCGAGGGCAAGGGCGGCTATCTGATCCCCGGCCTGTGGGATATGCACGTCCATTTCGGTGGCGGGCCCGAGCTGATCGAAGAGAATAAGGCTTTGCTGCCGCTCTATGTCGCGAACGGCATCACGACGATCCGCGACTGTTCGGGGGATCTGCCCGAGCAGGTGCTCGCCTGGCGCGGCGAGATTGCGGCGGGCAGCCTGTTCGGGCCGCGGCTGCTGACGTCGGGGGCAAAGATCGAGGGGATCGCGCCGGTCTGGAAAGGGACGATCGAGGTCGGCAGCACCGCCGATGTCGACGCCGCGCTCGATCGGCTGAAAAACCGCGACAAGGTCGATTTCGTCAAGATTACCGACAGCACGCTGAAACCCGAGCTGTTTCTCTATGCGTTGACCAAGGCCAAGGCGCTTGGGCTGCGCACGTCGGGGCATATCCCGATGGCGCTGACGGTCGATCAGGCGGTCGACGCCGGGATCAGCTCGATCGAGCATCTCGACTATGCCTATAACGCCGGGGCGAAGGATGAGGCCGCGATCGCCGCCGATTTCGCTGCCAAGCGCATCGACCGCGCCGAAGCGAACCGCCGGCTCGATGCGGGGTTCGACCGCGACACCGCGATGGCCGCATACCGCCGCTTCGCCGCGAAGGGTGTGTTCGTCACCCCGACGCTGAACGGCAGCCGCATCATCGCCTATCTCGACCGCGACGATCATTCGAAGGATGCGGGCCTCGTCTATATCGGGCCCAAGCTGCGCAAGACCTATGACTGGCGGATCGAGCGCGCGGCGAAGGCCGACGCCGCGGCCATCGCGGCGCGCCACAAGCAGATCGAGGATGTCGCGACGATCCTGCCGATGCTCGCCGAAGCCGGGGTGCCGATCATCGCGGGGACCGATGCGGGTTTCCTCAATAGCTATAATTATCCGGGTTTTGGGCTGCACGACGAGATCGAGCTGTTCCAGCAGAAGGGGCTGACCCCGGCGCAGGCGCTCGCCTCGGCAACGCGCGCGGGTCCCGCGTGGTTCGGCCAGCTTGATCGTTACGGCGCGATCAAGCCCGGCATGGCTGCCGATCTGGTGTTGCTGACAAAGAATCCGCTCCAGGATATCGCCGCGACGCGCGCCATCGACACGGTGGTGATGCGCGGGACGGTTCAGGATCGTGCGGCGCTCGACAAGATGCTTGTCGACGCGCGCGCGAAGGTTGCGGCGTGGAATGCCGGGGCGGCCAAGCCCTAAGGAGTGATGGCGCGCGCCGCTTGCCGGGCGCGCCACACGCTCCAAAGGGTGAATAATCCCATCGCGGCCCAGATGACATTGAGGACCGCCGACGGGATCGCGCCATTATAACCCGAATTGACGATGAAGCCGCCCGCGCCGACGACATTCATCCACTGATAGAGATAGCTGCGTCCGTCGAGCCTGCCGAGCGACAGCAGGATATAGGCGGCGAGGATGATTGCGGCGGCCGCCCAGCCGATGATTTCGATGACGATGACTTCGGCGCTCATGCGCTTCCTCTCCAAATGAAAACGCCCGCCCCGGTGAGGGGGCGGGCGCTTTTAGCATCAGCTGTCTGCGGCGTCAGGCGGCAAGCTTGCGCAGCACATAATGCAGAATGCCGCCGTTCATATAATATTCGACCTCGTTCGCGGTATCGATGCGGCAGAGCGTGTCGAAGCTGAACGTCGAACCGTCGGCGCGGGTGACATTCACCGTGACCGTCTGGCGCGGCTTGAGGTCGGCGACGCCGGTGATGGTGAAGGTGTCGTCGCCGGTCAGGCCGAGCGTCTCGCGCGTGTCGCCGTCCTGGAACTGCAGCGGCAGCACGCCCATGCCGACGAGGTTCGAGCGGTGGATGCGCTCGAAGCTCTCGACGATGACGGTGCGGACGCCGAGCAGGTTCGTGCCCTTTGCCGCCCAGTCGCGCGACGAGCCGGTGCCATATTCCTTGCCGGCGATGACGACGAGCGGGGTGCCGTCGGCCTTGTGGCGCATCGCGGCGTCATAGATCGGCATGACCTCGGCGCCATAGCGCGACATGCCGCCCTCGATGCCGGGGACCATTTCATTCTTGATGCGGATGTTGGCGAAGGTGCCGCGCATCATGACGTCGTGGTGGCCGCGGCGGGCGCCGTAGCTGTTGAAGTCGGCCTTGCTGACCTGATGTTCCATCAGCCACTTGCCGGCCGGCGAGTCGGCCTTGATCGAGCCCGCGGGCGAGATGTGGTCGGTGGTGATCGAGTCGCCGAGGATCGCGAGCGGCTTGGCGTCGATGATGTCTTTCACCGGTGCCGGGGTCATCGTCATGCCCTCGAAATAGGGCGGGTTGGCGACATAGGTCGAGCCGGCGCGCCACTGATAGGTGTCGCTGCCTTCGACCTCGATCTTCTGCCAGTGCTCGTCGCCCTTGTAGACATGCGCGTAGCGCGCGACGAACATGTCACGGTCGACCGCGCCCGCTACCGTATCGGCGACTTCGAGATTGGTCGGCCAGATGTCGGCGAGGAAGACGTCCTTGCCCTGCTGGTCCTGCCCGATCGGGGTGGTGGTGAAGTCCTCGATCACCGTGCCCTTGAGCGCGTACGCCACCACGAGCGGCGGCGAGGCGAGGAAGTTCGCGCGCACGTCGGGCGACACGCGGCCTTCGAAGTTGCGGTTGCCCGAGATCACGGCCGCGGCGACGAGGCCATTTTCGTTGATCGCCTTCGAAATCGGTTCGGCGAGCGGGCCCGAGTTGCCGATGCACGTCGTGCAGCCGTAACCGACGAGGTTGAAGCCGATATTGTCGAGATGCTTCTGCAGCCCGGCCTTTTCGAGATAGTCGGTGACAACCTGCGATCCCGGGGCGAGCGATGTCTTGACCCACGGCTTGGGCTTCAGCCCGAGTGCGTCGGCCTTTTTCGCGACCAGACCCGCGGCGACGAGGACGCCGGGGTTCGAGGTGTTGGTGCAGCTGGTGATCGCAGCGATGGTGACGTCGCCGTCGCCGATGTCGAAATCCTCGCCCTCTACGGCCACGCGCGTCTGCGCCTTTTTATAGACGTTCGCCATGTCGGCGTTGAACACATCGTCGACGTCGGGGAGCGAGACGCGGTCCTGCGGACGCTTCGGCCCCGCGAGCGACGGTACGACGGTGGCGAGATCGAGTTCGAGCGTGTCGGTGAAGATCGGGTCCGCGGCGCCCTCGACGATCCAGAGGCCCTGCGCCTTGGCATAGGCTTCGACCAGCGCGATATTCTCGTCGCTGCGGCCGGTCAGGCGCATATAATCGAGCGTCTTGTCGTCGACGCCGAAGAAGCCGCAGGTCGCGCCATATTCGGGCGCCATATTGGCGAGCGTCGCGCGGTCGGCGAGCGACAGCGAGGCGAGGCCGGGCCCGAAATATTCGACGAAGCGGCCGACGACGCCCTTGGCGCGCAGCATCTGCGTCGCGGTGAGCACGAGGTCGGTCGCGGTGACGCCTTCCTTCAGCTTGCCGGTGAATTTGAAGCCGACGACTTCGGGGATCAGCATCGACACGGGCTGGCCGAGCATCGCGGCCTCGGCCTCGATCCCGCCGACGCCCCAGCCGAGCACGCCGAGGCCGTTGATCATCGTCGTGTGGCTGTCGGTGCCGACGCAGGTGTCGGGATAGGCGACGGTTTCACCCGATGCATCCTCGCTCGACCACACCGCCTGCGCGATATGCTCGAGATTGACCTGGTGGCAGATGCCGGTGCCCGGGGGCACCGCCTTGAAGTTCGACAGCGACTTCGATCCCCATTTCAGGAAGTCGTAACGTTCGCCGTTGCGATAATATTCGATCTCGACATTCTGCTCGAACGCCTTCGGATGGCCGAATTCGTCGACCATCACCGAGTGGTCGATGACGAGGTGGACGGGGACGAGCGGGTTGATCTTGGTCGTGTCGCCGCCGAGCGTCGCGATCGCATCGCGCATCGCGGCGAGGTCGACGACGCAGGGAACGCCGGTGAAATCCTGCAGCAGCACGCGCGCCGGGCGATACTGGATCTCGCGGTTCGAATGCGGGTCCTTCTGCCAGTCGACCAGCGCCTGCACATCATCCTTCGACACGGTGAAGCCGCCATCCTCGAAACGCAGCAGATTTTCGAGCAGCACCTTCATCGAGAAGGGCAGCCGCGACACGTCGCCGAGCTTTGCCGCAGCCTTGTCGAGCGAATAATAAGCGTAATTCTTGCCGCCGACGCTCAGCGTCGAGCGGGTTCCAAGCGTGTCGTTGCCCGTGGTCGTCATAGGATTGCAGTCCCCATGTTGGCGCGGCGGGGAATGACTGTCCGATGGCGAAGCGGGAGAGCGGGGCCAACGGGAGTCGCACGCGCGGGTTTATGTTGGCGCCGCCTTACGCCGAGGGTGGGGAAATGCAAGGGGGTGGGCGGCGGCTATCGCGGCAGGACCACCTCGACGCGGCGATTCCGTGCGCGGCCGGCGGCGTCATCCTTTCCGTCGGCGGTTTGATTTGCCGCGATCGGGTCGGTTTCGCCCTTGCCCGACACGCGGAACGTGCGTTGGCGCACGCCGACCTGGCCCGCGAACCAGTCGGCAACAGTGCGCGCCCGCTTTTCGGACAGGCGCAGGTTATAGGCATCGTCGCCCTTGGCGTCGCTATGGCCGATCACTTCGATGGCGCCCGGCGGCGTCTTGCGGATCAGTTCGGCCGCCTTTTGTAACTCGGCTTCCGCACCGGGGGTCAGATCGGCCTTGTCGAATTCGAACAGCGCATCGGCGGGCAGGTCGACGATCGTGGCGGTGTCGGTGACGCGAATGTTCAGCCCGCTGACGTCGCCTTTCAGGTCGCTGACCGTTCCTGTCATCGCGCTTCCCGGTCCGCCCCCGGCGGCGGGTTGTGCGTCGGCTGCGGCTGCGACGGGGGTGGAGGTCGTCCCGGCCCCCGTGGCCGCATCGCCGGCAGGGGCATCGCCGCCGCCGCCGCCCGGTGAACAGGCGGCGAGCAGCGCGGCGCCGATCGACAGCGAAGCAAGACGCATCATCGCGTGACCGGTATCCCGTCGAACGGGCCGACTTTCGGGAGGTTGATCGACACGGTCTTGCTGGTCGCGGGCGGCGCGGGGAATTTGGCCCAGATCACGCCGGGCTTGATCTCGCATTCGGTGTTCAGGCTGTTTCCGCCGACGTTCGACGCCATCCACTCGCCGGCATTGTCCTTGAGCACGCCCAGCCGTTGCGACGTGGCATCGTCGATCACGCTGATCTTTTGCACGTCGAAGGATTCGCTGTTGATCTTCTCGTCGCTCGAGCAGCGCAGCGTCACGGTCAATATGTCGCCGGTGACTGCAACTTTCATCAGGTCGACCTGCGATCCGTCAGGTCCCGGCTGGCTCTGGATTGCAACCTGCGCGGGCATGCGTGCGACGGGGGCTTCGTCCTGCGGCGCGGTGACCGCTTCGCGCGTGACGCCCGACTCGGGCGCGGCCGCCGTGTCCGGGGTCGACGGCGCCTCGCTGACGTCGCAGCCCGCGAGCGCGATTCCGGTCACAGCAAGGAAAGTAACATGCAGAATATTCACCGATAAATCTCCGTCCCTATTTGATAGGGGACCTACGTTTTACCAAGCCGAGGGTTCCCGGCGAGTGATACGTGCCCGGCGTTAGGGGCTAGCCATCGCGGCTGCCCGCTGTCAGGCTCGGGTGCCACGGGCTGGAAATGGGGGTGCGGTGCATGCGAAGGATGATGATGGCGGCGATGGCGGCGGGGCTGGTCGCCGCGCCAGCAGCGGCGCGCGAGACGGACAAGGTGCTCATGTCTGAGCACCCCCAGGGACGCGCATTTCAGGAAGCGGTGGGCTATGCCGATGCGGTGATCGCGGGCGATACCATTTATCTGTCGGGCGTGGTCGCGGGAATGGCAAAGGGCGAGACCGACCTCGCGGCCGGATATGATCGCGCCTTCAAGGGGATCGCCGCGACGCTGGCACGCGCGGGGGCGAGCTGGGACGATGTCGTCGATATCACGACCTTTCACACCGACCTCGCCGCGCACATCGACGGCTTTGCGGCGGTGAAGAACAAATATGTGAAGGCTCCCTTTCCGGCGTGGACCGCGATCGGCGTGTCGCGGCTGTACGAGCCGACCGCGGTGGTCGAGATCAAGGTGGTGGCGGTGAAGCCCCGGAAATAGCCCGGCGGCTCAGCTTCCGCCCGCGGCGAGGCGCACCGGCTTGGGGGTGAAGGTGCGGACGCGGTTGCGGCCCGTGCGTTTGGCTTCGTAGAGCGCCTGGTCGGCCTCCTGCATCAAGGCCGAGAGCGTCGTGCCGGGGGCGCCGATCGCGAGGCCGATGCTGGTCGTCGGGCAGAGCTGTTCCGGGATGCGGTCGGCGCACGCGGCCTGCAGCCCGACGCGGACCGCCTCGGCGAGCTGGCGCGCGGCCTCGATGCTCGCGCCGGGGACGAGCAGCGCGAATTCCTCGCCGCCGATGCGGCCCGCGATCATGCCGGCGGGGCCGATGGCGCGGACATGCGCGCCGAACGCGGCGATGATCGCGTCGCCGACCGCGTGGCCGTGATTGTCGTTGACCCGTTTGAAATGGTCGAGGTCGGCGATCATCAGCGCGACGGGGGCATGCTCGTCGATGCAGCGGCGGAGCGCCGCACCCGCCTGCGCCTCGAACCCGCGGCGGTTGAGCAGACCCGACAGATTGTCGTCGTCGGCCTCGCGGCGGAGCTCGGCGATCTGGTCGATTGCGACCGCGACCATCAGGCTGATCGCCGCGACGATCGACACCATCGCCTGGCTGAACTGGACGGTGGTCCAGTAAACCGACTGCTGGAATCCGACATAATTGTCGAAGCCGCCGACGAGCGAGAGCAGCACGATCGGGCGGACGATGAGATTGAGCGCCGAGATCGCCGCGACCCAGAACAGCACGCGATCGATGAGATAGGGCTTTTCGATCGGCCAGAGCGACTTGACGATCATCGCGGCGATGAGGCCCGCGCCGATGCTGATCGACAGGATGCGCGCGGCGATGCTTGGCTGGACGAGCAGGAACCAGGTGAAGACGGAGATCGAGATCGCGGTCGTTACCGCCATTGCGCGCCAGGGGATCGGCAGGCCGTAGCGCTTGATGATCGCCGCGGCGAACAGCACGCCGGTGGCGAGAAAGCCGAGATTGGCGGGCAGGCGCTGCAATTCCATCGGCAGCACCGGACCGACGTCCTGGATCATGAAGGCGATCGCCGACGCGGTATAGGCGCCCGCCGCATAGGCGACATAGCGTTCGCGGCGGTTCAGCCAGAGCAGGAAAAAGGCGATGGCGAACAGCAGGCCGATGCCCGGGTTGAGCAGCGAGATGAAAAATTGTCCGTTCACACTACCGCTTTCTGCCCCCGCCCCCTGGGGTAGCAGCGCCTTGGATAACGAATTGTTACTTTTCGGGGAGTTAAGTCACGGTAACGCCCCAGAGCGGGACACTCAGGCGGTCCCGCGCACCACGAGATGGACGGGGATGCGGGTGCCGCTGCGCGTGCGTTCGTCATCCTCGAGCGCCATCGCGACGAGCGCTTCGCCCGCGGCATCGAGGTCGGGTTCGAGCGTGGTGAGCGCCGGGTCGGCGAGGGTGCCGGCGCGGATGCCGTCGAAGCCGATCAGCGCGACATCCTCGGGTACGCGGCGCCCCGCATCCTTCAGGCCCTGCAAGACGCCGAGCGCGAGCATGTCCGAGGCCGCGAAGATCGCGTCGGTGTCGGGGTGTGCCTCGAGTAGCGCCTGCACCGCGGCGACGCCCTGCGCGTGGCGGTCGGCGGCGGCGGGCGGCTCAGCGACGATCGCGGTCAGGCCGTGCGCCGCGAGCGCGGCCGAAAAGCCGTCGCGGCGCTCGTCGAACTGGCGCTGCGGCGACTGCTGCGGCCCGACGAAGGCAATACGGCGGCGGCCGGTCTTGATGAAATGTTCGGCCGCGAGCTGTCCGCCGATGTCGTTTTCGCTGCGCATCCAGTGGAACGGGCTGCCGGGGCTGCCCCAGCAGACGAAGTCGAGGCCTGACGCCTGCGCCTGCGCGAAATAGTCCCACGCCGGGCGGTTGCTGGTCGTGCCAATGACGATCATCGCGTCGGCGAGGCCGGAGGCGACGAAATCGGCGCGGAAATTGTCGGGATTTTCCTGGAAGGAGACGAGCAGGTTGAACCCGCGTGCCGAGGTCGCGGCGGCGATGCTTCCGAGCAGCGCGAAATAAAAGGGGTTGATCGCGCTGCGGTCCTCGCCGGGGCGGCAGATGGTGACGAGCGCGATCGTCTCGCTGCTCTTGAGGCGCAGCGACGAGGCGTGGCGGTCGACGACATAGCCGAGCTCGCGCGCCGCGGCGGAGACGCGCGCGCGCGTTTCGGCGTTGACGCCGGGGCTGTTGCGGAGCGCACGCGAAACGGTCGATTGCGACACGCCGGCGCGCTCGGCAACGTCGAACGATGTGGGACGCAGCATCTTTCCGTTCACCTTGGCCTTCTCTCCCCCCTTGCGCCGTCTCTCGCCGCGAGGGCGGGGCTTGTCAATCGGCGAGGCCGCCCGTCTCTTTCCGGAACGACGGTCTAAAGGCCGTCGAGCGCGAGGAGCGCGAAGCTGGCGAGCCAATGTTCGCCCATATAGTCGCCGGTGACGTGCGGGAGTGCGGCGGCGAGATGACGCTGCGCCGCGGCTTCGGCAACGGGCGTGACGGGGTGGGCGGGGCCGAGCGCGGCGGCGATGGCGCGCCAGCTCCACGCGCGGCTGAGATTGAGGCCGTCGAGATGCGCGATCTTACCGTCGCTGCGGTCGGAGACGGTGGCGGGGGTGAAGAGCGTTGCGGGTTGCTCATGCGCCGCGCGGGGGAGGAATGCGTCGAACCAGCCGGGAAAATCGTCATCGAGGACGACGGCCATCAGATGCGCTTCGGTGAGCGCTGAGGACAGGAATTCGTCGCCGCCCGGCTCCCATGCCTGACAGTCGCGGTCGCCGGCAAACCAGTCGCGGGCACGCGCGTCAATGAGGGCCACCAGCGCGGGGTCGCGGGTTTCGGCCCAGTGACGCGCGAGGAGGAGCGCAAACGCGATGTTGAAATGGGTGCCGACGCGCAACGGGTAGGTGAGCTTGGGCAGGAAAGCGTGGAAGCGGGCGGCGAAGGCGGTGGCGAGCGGTTCGAGCGCCGCCGCCCACAGCGCGTCGTGGCGTGTCGCCTCGGCGTGGAGCGCGAGGAGCCAAGCCCAGCCATAGGGGCGCTCGAAGCCCGCCGACATCGGGCGGCCCAGGAAGGCAAGCTCGCCCGCGACCTTTTCAGGGATGAGCATCGCATCGGCGCGGGCGCGGATGTTGGCGGCGACGGGCAGGTCGGGGAAGCGGCGCGCTAGGCGGAGGATCTGCCACCAGCCGTGGACGCAGCTGTGCCAGTCGAAACTGCCGTGGAAGATCGGATGATGCTCGCGCGGGGGCTTTGCGTCCTCGGGGCCGTTCAGGACGAGGTCCATCTTGTACGGATATTCGCGGCCGAGGTGCGAGAGGGTCGCGGCGGCGAAGCGGGTGGCGTGTTCGGGGGTGAGGTGGGTCATTCCCCTCGTTACCCGTTCGTGTCGAGCGAAGTCGAGACACCCGTCGTCAATGCGTGACCGAGGGGCATCTCGACTTCGCTCGATGCGAGCGGGATTGGGAGGCCCACTTGGTCAGAATGCAAACAGCCAGATGAAGACGATGTTCACCGCGAGCAGGGGCAGCGCGGTGCCGATCTGCGCCTTGATCACGCCATAGGGATTTTTGAGCTCGAGCAAGGCGGCGGGGACCAGATTGAAGTTCGCCGCCATCGGGGTCATCAGCGTGCCGCAGAAGCCCGCGAGCATACCGATCGCCGCGACGACCGCGGGGTCGCCTTCATATTGCATGATGAGCAAGGGCATACCGATCGCGGCGAGCATCACGGGAAAGGCCGCGAAGGCATTGCCCATCACCATGGTAAAAAAGGCCATGCCGAGGCCGTAGGCGAGCACCGCGCCGAACAGGCTGCCATGCGGGATCGCGGCGCCGATGAGGTCGCCGACGACCTCGCCGACGCCCGCGAGCGCGAAGACCGCGCCGAGGCTGGCGAGCATCTGCGGCAGGATCGCCGCCCAGCCAACGGCGTCGAGCAGGCGGCGGCCTTGCTGGAGCGGGAGGAGCGGCGGCGGCTTGAGGCGCGCCATGCCGACGGCGAGCGCGATGAGCACGCCAATCGCGAGCGAGATCAGCGTCGCCTGCTTCGGGTCGGCCAGGCCGGGAAGCCATTTGAACAGAAAGGTGCCCGCGAGCGCGACCGCAGGGATGATCAGCGCGACGAGGAGCAGGAAGGGGCCATGGCGTGCGGCGCGTTCGGCCTGAATTTCGGCGGGGACGTCGCCGCCGGGCGCACGGCCGATCTGGCCGGCGCCGGCGATCGCGACGAGCGCGAGAACAAGCAGGCCGTTGCCGAAGTCGCCGAGCCGGTCGCCCGCCAGCATCGAGACCGCAAGCAGGCCCCAGAAGGCCGCGTTGCCGAAGCGTTTCGGATTGCTGCGATCCCGAAGCCCGAGGAAGGCGAAGGCGGCGAAGGCCAGCCCTGCGAGCACATAAACGAAGCCGAGCGTGATCATGCGCCCGCCTCCTTCATCATTCGCTTTTCGAGGCGACGGAGGCGCAGGCCGTGGATCAGGAAGGCGGCGATTGCGGTCGGGATCGCCCAGAGCGAAAAGTGCAACGGCTCGATGATATAGCCATAGCCTTCGAGCACGCCCTTCATCAGCAGGATCGAGCCGATCGCGAGGAAGATATCTTCCCCGAAGAAGAGACCGACATTGTCGGTCGCGGCGGAGAATGCCTTGACCTCTTCGCGCTGGTCGTCGGTGAGCGCGTCGTTTTTCGCCTCGGCCGCCGCTTCGGCCATCGGGGCGACGAGCGGGCGGACGGTCTGCGGATGCCCTGCGACCGAGGTGAGGCCGACCGCGGCCATCGCCTGGCGGAGCAGCAGATAGGAGGTGAGGAGGCGGCCGAGCGTCGCACCCTTCATCCGGCCGATCAGGCTGCGGGCATGTTGCTGGAGCCCATAGGCTTCGAGCAGGCCGATGACGGGGAGCACAATCCAGACGATCGAGACATAACGCGTGTCGTTGAACGCCTTGCCGAAGGCGGCGATGATAGCGGCGATGTCGAGTCCCGCGGCGAGGCCGGTCGCGAGCGCGGAGGCCATGATCACGAGCAGCGGATTGAAGCGGAGCAGGAAGCCCGCGATGATGATCAGGATGCCGATCAGCACGAGCATGATTGGTATCCCTTCATCCCGTCATCCCCGCGTGGGGTAGACCGCGCTTTCGCCAAATTATCTCTCCCCTGATTTCCCGTAGCCGCCGCCGCCGGGCGTTTCGATCACGAAGGCGTCGCCCGCGGCGAGGTCTGCGCTGCCCGTCGCGGCCAGTATCTCGATCGGGCCGTCGGCGCGTTCGACCCAGTTGCGTCCCGGCGCGGCGTCTTCGCCGCCCGCGAGACCCTTTGGCGCGATGTGGCGGCGGTTCGCGAGGATGTTCGCGGCCATCGGCTCGCGGAAGCGGATGCGGCGGGTGGCGCCGTCGCCGCCGCGCCATTGGCCCGCACCGCTCGAACCTTTGCGGATCGAGAATTCCTCGACGATCACGGGGAAGCGCGTTTCCATGACTTCGGGGTCGGTCATGCGGCTGTTGGTCATATGCGTCTGGATCACGGATGTGCCGTCGAAGCCCGGACCTGCACCCGAGCCGCCGGCGATCGTTTCATAATATTGGTGTGTTTCGTTTCCGAAGGTGAAGTTGTTCATCGTCCCTTGCGCGGGGGCCATCGCGCCGAAGGCGGCGAAGAGCGCGTCGGTGATGACCTGGCTCGTCTCGACATTGCCCGCGACGACCGCGGCGGGATAGGTCGGGGACAGCATCGAATTGTCGGGAACGATGAGCGTGACGGGGGCAAGGCAGCCCTCGTTCATCGGGATCGGATCGTCGAGCATCGTGCGCAGGACATAGAGCACCGCGGCGCGGACGACCGGCACCGGGGCGTTGAAATTGTCGGGGAGTGTCGCCGACGAGCCGGTGAAGTCGATGGTGACGTGGCGCGCCGCGCGGTCGACCTTGACCGCGACGACCACCTCGGCGCCATTGTCCATGGCGTAGCGGAAGGCGCCGTCGTCGAGGCGCGCGATGAGCTGGCGCACCGCGGCCTCGGCCTGACGCTGGCCATGCGCCATATAGGCCGCGACGGTGGCGCTGCCGTGCGTGGCGGAGAGGTCGGCGAGTGCGCTCGCGCCGCGCTGGCAGGCGGCGACCTGCGCCTTGAGGTCGGCGATATTGAGCGCGGGGTTGCGCGCGGGCCATGGGCTGTCGACGAGGTGCGACGCGACCGCGGCGTCGCGGAAATGGCCGTCGTCGACGATCAGCATATTGTCGAAAAGTATGCCCTCGTCCTCGATGCTCTTGCTGTCGGGGGGCATCGACCCGGGGGCGATGCCGCCGAGGTCGGCGTGGTGGCCGCGCGCGGCGACGAAGAAGCTGGGGGTGTCGCTGTCGACGAATACCGGCATGATGACGGTGATGTCGGGAAGGTGGGTGCCGCCATCGTAAGGCGCGTTGAGCGCGTAGGCGTCGCCGCGCCGGATGCCGCGGCCGTCGCAGGTACGCTGGCGCAGGATCGTGCGGACGCTTTCGCCCATTGAGCCCAAGTGTACGGGCATGTGCGGGGCGTTGGCGACCAGCCGGCCCTCGCCGTCGAAGATCGCGCACGAGAAGTCGAGCCGCTCGCGGATGTTGATCGACGAGGCGCTGTGCTGAAGCGCGCCGCCCATTTCCTCGGCGATCGCCATGAACAGGCTATTGAAGATTTCGAGGCGGATCGGGTCGGGAGTGGTCAGGTCGTCGCTCGCGACGATTTGTGTTCCGGCCGCGCGCGTGTGGGCGAGGAGCAATGTGCCCTCGCTTTGGACCTCGGCGCGCCAGCCGGGCTCGACGATCGTCGTCGAAAGCGCGTCGATAATGATCGCGGGGCCGGCGATGGTGCGGCCGGGGGCGAGGGCGCTGCGCTGGTGAAGCGGGACCCGATGCTCGGCGCCCGCGAGCCATGCAGTGACGATTTCGGGTTCGGGTTCGGTGGTCGGCGCGGGCAAGGACAGTGCTGCGGGAGCATCGCCCGCCTCGGTCAGTTCGACGCGGATGCGGTCGACGACGAGATTGTCGTGCGGGGCGTAGCCGAAGCGCTGGCGGAAGGCGGCGGCGAAGGATCTGGCGACCTCAGCGGGTGCGGCGAGCGGGAGTTCGATCGCGTTGTCGCTGTCGGCGAGGCGAACGAAAATCAAGGTTTCGCGCGTCGTCGCTGCATCGGGGGCGAGATCGGTGCGGGCTTGATCCGACAGCTCGGTTTCGGTCGCGGCGAGGGCAGCGCTGCAATGCGCGTCGAGTTTGAGTGCCAGCGTGCGCTCGCGGATCGCCGATGGCTTGGCGAGGCCCATGCCAAAGGCCGAGAGTACGCCCGCGAGCGGATGGAGCAGGATTTCGTCGACGCCGAGCGCATCGGCGACGAGGCAGACATGCTGGCCCGCCGCGCCGCCAAAACCGACGAGGCTGTAGCCTTGCGTGACGTCGTGGCCGCGCGCGATGGTGATGCGTTTGATCGCGTTCGCCATTTGCTGGACCGCGATGGCGAGCAGACCTTCGGCGAGGGCTTCGGGGGTGATATTCCCGACTTTGGCGGCCATGGCGGCAAATTTTTCCACCACCACCGCACGGTCGAGCGGCTGGTCGCCGTTCGGGCCGAACAGCTTGGGGAAATGGCCGGGCTGGATCTTGCCGAGCAGGACGTTGCAGTCGGTCACCGTCAGCGGCCCGCCACGGCCATAGGCGGCGGGGCCGGGGTTTGCGCCCGCGCTTTCGGGGCCGACGAGTAGGCGCGCGCCGTCCCAGCGGCAAATCGACCCGCCGCCCGCCGCGACGGTGTGGATGCGCAGCATCGGGGCGCGGATGCGCGTGCCCGCAACGATCGTCTCGTTATCGCGCTCGAGCCGGCCGGCATAATGGCTGACGTCGGTCGAGGTGCCGCCCATGTCGAAACCGATCAGGCGCGTCTTGCCTAAGGGCGCGGCGCTGCCGACCATGCCGACGATGCCGCCCGCGGGCCCCGAGAGGATCGCGTCGCGGCCGTGGAAGGCCGATGCGGATGCGAGGCCGCCCGAGCTTTTCATGAACTGCGGGTCGATGCCCTCATCGACGCCTTCGCCCAACTGCGCGACGAATTGCCGGACATAATGATGGAGCACGGGCGAGAGATAGGCGTCGGCGAGCGTCGTGTCGCCGCGGCCGATCAGCTTGATCAGCGCGCTGACGTCGTGGCTGGTCGAGATCTGGGTGAAGCCCGTTTCGCGCGCGATGGCGGCCAGGCGGGCTTCGTGCGCGGGGTGGCGGTAACCGTGCATTAGCACGATTGCGATGCTGGTGAGGCCCCGCTCGCGCGCGGCTTGCAGCGCGGCGCGGGCGGCGGCTTCGTCGAGCGGGGTCAGGATGTCGCCCTCGGGGCCGACGCGTTCGATGATTTCGGCGATCGCGGCATGGGGCGGCGGGATGCGGTCGAGCCGCCGCGCGAAAAGCTCGGGGCGGTCCTGATAGCCGATGGTGAGGGCGTCGCCGAAGCCGCGCGTGATCGCGAGCAAGGTCGGTTCGCCCTTGCGTTCGAGGAGCGCGTTGGTCGCGACCGTACTTCCCATGCGGATCGCGAGCGGCGGGAGCGCGCCCGCGCCCGCGCCCGTCAGGTCGCGGATCGCATTGACCGCGGCGTCGCCGGGGCGCGCGGGGTCTTCGCTGAGATATTTGGTGGTGACGACGGCGCCGTCGGCGCTGCGCGCGACGACATCGGTGAAGGTGCCGCCGCGGTCGATCCAGATTTGCCAGTAAGGGTCAGAACTTATGACGTCAGTTTGTCGGGACATTGTCCGGCCAGCGAATGACGATGGCGAGGCGGTTGTCAACCGCTGTGCGCTGCCAGCTGCCCTTGAGCTGGCGTTCGATCAGGGTGCGGATGAAGTGGGTGCCGAAGCTTTCGCAGTCGATGTGCGGGGTTTCGGGGAGGTTGCTTTCGACCCAGTCGAGCTGGATGTCGCCTCCGTCGCGGTGCCAGCTGACCGCGAGGCCGCCCGCGCCCGCGAGCGCGCCATATTTGATGCTGTTCGTGACGAATTCGTGGACCGCGAGCGACAGCGCCTGTGCGCCCTCGTCGTCGAGGCGGACGTCGGGGCCGGTGATCGCGGCGAGCTGTTCGGGCGAGCGGCCGGCGAGCTCGAGCTCGCGGTGGACGATCCGCCCCAGATCGACGCTGTCGACCGCGCCGGTGACGAGCATCTGCTTGGCGTCGGACAATGCGCGCATGCGGCCGTCGAACTTGACCTCGAAATCCTCGAGGCTGGTGGATTCGCGGAGCGTGATGCGCGCGAGCGCGCCGATGCGCGCGAAGGCGTTTTTCATACGGTGCGCCATCTCGCCGATCATCAATTCGCGGTCTTCGGCGTGGCGCGCCGTTTGCACCGCGAGCGCCTGAAACGCGTCGCTGCGGCGGCGCTGGACGCGGTGAAGCTGGGTCGCAAGCAGCGCCAGCGCGACGCCGAACAGAAAGATACCGAGCGGGCGACCCAGCCGTTCGAGGAAGCGGCCGTAGGAGATGTGCATCGTCCATTGCCGGTCGGCGACGCGCAGCACCTGTTCCTGCGCATCCCAGCCCATCTTGCCCTGGCGGAAAATGACCGGCGCCGAGGGACCGGCCCCGGCGCGGATTTCGAGGCCGTCGATTTTGCCCAGCTGCGGCCCGAGCACCGCCTTCATCATGTCGTTGATGCGGAAGGGGGCGTAGACGAACGCCTCGACCGGCCGGGTGCCGGGGGCTTTTGCCGCATTGTCCGTCACCCCCGACCCGCGGGTGTAGACTGGGAGATAAATGAGAAAGCCCTGCTGCTTGACCTTTGCCGCGCGCTCCTGCGCGAGATGGACGATGCCGCTCGCGGCCGGGCGCCCGGTCTGCCAGGCACGTCGCATCGCCGCGCGCCGCACGGGCTCGCTGTACATGTCGAAGCCCAGCGCGACATCGCGGCGCGGCGTATAGGGTTCGAGGAGGATGACGGGAAAGCCGACGGGCTGGTCGGTCTCGCCCCACACCTTGATATTCTCGCCGTAATTTTCGTGCAGCCGCGTCTCGATCGCGGCCGGCGTACCCGCGCGCATCGCGGCGGCGATGCCGATGCCCTCCATCCCGGGGGCATGGACCTGCGGCCGGAGCGCGCCGAGATAGGCGCGGATGCCGGGGCCGCTTGCGGCGGCGTCGGACTGGTAGAGCGCGCGGACGCCTTCGAGGATCGCGACATGATCGCGCAGCCGCATGTTGAACTGCGCCGCGACGCGTTCGGCCTGATCGGCTTCTTCGGCCTGATTATAGAGGAAACTGGCGCCGGCCGCGACGATGGTCGCAAGCAGGATGACCAGCCCGACGAAGCGGACCAGCAGCGCCAACAGCCGATCTGCCCAGGTTGAAGGGCGCATTATCTTGTCCTGCCTGATGGCTGCCGTAGCAGCGCCCCCCTCCGAGGCCAGATGTTTCACGCGAAAGGGCTGATAGCAAGTAAATTTCGTGCCGCTTCGGCCCCATCGCTGGCCGGTTGCAAGCGAAAACCCATTGCCTATGATGCCGCATATAGAATGGGAGAAGCGCGATGATTATTTACGGGTCGGTGGTGTCGCCGTTCGTGCGCAAATTGCTGGCATATCTTGGCGAAAAGAGAATCGATTTCGAGCTGAAGGGCGTCGGGATCGGCGACCCCGATCCGGGGTTTCGTGCCGCCTCGCCGCTCGGCAAGATGCCCGCGATGGACGATGACGGCTTCCTGCTCGCCGATTCGAGCGCGATCATCCAATATGTCGAGGCGAAATATCCCGAACCCGCTCTGATTCCCGCCGATCCGCAGGAGCGCGGCCGGGTGATCTGGTGGGAGGAGTTTGGCGACACGGTGTTTGCGGCATGCAGCGGCAAGATGTTCTTCAACCGCATCGTCGCGCCGAAATTCCTGGGGCGCGAAGGCGACCTGGCCGCCGCGGCGCAAGCGGAGAGCGAGGAATTGCCCAAGCTGCTCGCCTACCTCGAAAGCGCGATCCCGGCGTCGGGGTTTCTCGTCGGCGACCGGCTGACGCTGGCCGACCTTGCGGTGGCATCGCCGCTGATGAATTTCCGCCACTGCGGCGCGTGCATCGATCCGGCGACGCATCCGAAGATCGCGGCGTGGAGCGAGGCGATCCTGTCACGGCCGAGCATGGCGATGTGGATTGCGAAGGAAGAAAAGCTGATGGCGCGGGTGCTGGCGGCCTAGAATTCGACGATGATCCGGACCCTGTCGGCGCTGATGCCGGCGGCGACCGCGATCTGTTCGCGGCTGCGGTCGATCAGATCCAGCAACGTCTCGGGTTCCCCGGGCGCTTCGTCGATCACCGGTGCCGACTGATCTTCGTCGATGCCGGGCGCAGGGTCCGCGGCGTCCGCCAGTTCGGGCGCCGGGCCGATGGCGCTCTTGAGTTCCACGGCGCTCAGCGTTGCCGGCGATACCGGACCTTCGAACTGACATCCGAAAAGACGTCCGCTTGCCCAGATGACGACCGCCGTTATGTCTCCGGCATGCGGCAGCTCGATCTCGATCCGGTCACCTGTCGCCAGTTTGACGTCGCTTTCGAGCAGCAGGCCCGTTCCGGAGATATTGTGGATCTGGACCTCAAGGCCCGTGCCGTCATGCCGCAAGCCCGAGGCGAGAAGGCTGAGTTTCCGGCGCGCGTCGAACCGTTTTTCGGCGCCGGGCGCCGATGGCAGGAAATGTCCGAAAATAGGCATATGCGGTTGTTGGTGCCGGGCTGGTTAAAAGAAGGTTAGCGAGCGCGCCGAAAGATGGTGCGCCGGCACAAAAGGCACGGGTTTCGGCCGCGCGGCCTTCATCGCTCAGGATATGGTCAATTCGACCGTTCGCGTGATCCCGATCGCGTCCAGAAACGCCGTGTCGTGGCTGACGACGAGCAGCGCGCCGTCATAGGCGGCGAGGCCGGTTTCGACGGCGGTCAGCGACTCGATGTCGAGATGGTTGCCGGGCTCGTCGAGAATCAGGAGCTGCGGCGGCTGCGGCGCGCCGAGGACACAGGCGAGTCCGGCGCGGAGCATCTGCCCGCCGCTGAGTGTCCCGACGATGCGATCGGCGGCGTCGGCGCGGAAGCGAAAGCGTGCGAGCGCGGCGCGGCACTGGTTGTTCGTCGTCCCGGGGTTGAGCGCGAGGAAATTGCCGGCGATCGACTGCGCGGGGTCGAGCACGCTGACGCGCTGATCGAAGAGCGCGAACGGAACCCCCACCCGCACCTGGCCCGACCAGGGCGCGAGCGTCCCGGCGACGAGCGCGAGGAGCGTGGACTTGCCCGAACCATTGGGGCCGGCGATCACAACGCGTTCGGGACCGGTGAGGGTGAGCGACAGATTTTCGATGACCGGCCGGTCCTCGGCATAGCCTGCCGTGACATGATCGAGGGCAAGCACGGTCCGCGACGCGGGAAGACCGGTCGAAGGCAGGCCGACCGCCAGGGGGTCGACGATCTCGATCTTCGCGCGCGCGGCGGATAGCTGCTCTTCGGCCATGCCGCGCTGCCGTTCGGCGAGGCGGCTTCCCGCCGCGCGGGTTTCTTCGGCGCGGCGCTTGAGACCGCCTATAAGGATTTTCGGCATGTCGCCGCGCGCGGCCTTGGCGCGTCCGCGCGAGTCGCGGCGGTCCTGTTTTTCGGTCGCCGCCTGCGCCTGCCGCTGGGCGGCGTCGGCGCGCTTTTCGGCGCCCGCGAGTTCGGCCTCGACCGCCGCCTGCTCGATGTCCTTGCGCGCGCGATAGGCGCTCCAGCCGCCGCCATAGCGCGTCCCGCCGAGGCTGGTCAGCTCGACGATCGCGTCCATTTCCTCGAGCAGTTCGCGGTCGTGGCTGACGACGATCGCGCCGCCGCGCCAGCCGGCGAGCAGGTCGCGCACGGCTTCGCGGCCCTCGCGGTCGAGATTGTTCGTCGGTTCGTCGAGAAGCAGGAAATCGGGTGCGGCGAACATCGCGCCGGCGAGCGCGGCGCGTGTGCGCTGTCCTCCCGACAGCTGTGCAAGCGGAGTGTCCGCGGGAAGCGTCAGGCCGACACCGGCGAGCGCCTCGTCGATCCGCGCTTCGAGCGTCCAGTCGGCGTCGCCGATTTCTTCGACACTCGCTTCGCCCGCTTCGGCCTTGCGCAGCAAGGCAAGGCCGTCGCGTGCGCCGAACAGATCGGCGATGCTTTCGTGAGCCGCGACCTGCACGGTCTGGCGGAGCATCGCGATGCTGCCGTCGATCGCAATGCTGCCCGATGCCGGCGTGAGTTCGCTGGTCAGCAGGCGCAGCAGCGTCGACTTGCCGACGCCGTTGCGCCCGACGATGCCTGCGCGCTCGGGCTGGAAATTAAGGTCGAGGTCCGAAAGGACGGCGCGGCCGTCAGGCGTGGACCAGCTGAGATTGGAGATCGTAATGGATGGAGAGACGGGGGGCATGAACATGAACTTTCCTGGCGGCAAGGCGGGGCTGCGTTGCGGTCAGGTTGCGGTCCATGGCGGGAAGCTCCGGTTGGTTGAGCGGGTGATGTAGAGGCTGCGGTTGCGGCATGCAACCGGGGTCGACCGGGGAGGTCGGTCTGACGTGGTATGAAAACGACCGATGGCGGACGTTCTCTATCCTCGTCACCCCGGACTTGATCCGGGGTCCATAGCTGCCGTCACGCTAATGAATCCCGGATCAAGTCCGGGGTGACGAAAGGAGGAGATGGCAGCTCCCCATCCCGAAAGCGCCCGCTATCCGTCCTTCGTGTATTATCCGAATAAAACCCCTTGCCAAGCATGCGCTACAAATGTAGCACGCTACAAATGTAGCGCATGAGGTGAGTCGTATGTTGTCCAGCCTGCCCCCGCGAGAACGCGAGATCGTCGATATTCTGTATGAATGCGGTGCGTCGACCGTGACCGAAATCGGTGAGGCGCTGGCCGACGAATTGTCAGGTTCGGCAATCCGCGCGATGCTGAAGCGGCTCGAGACGAAGGGCTTTGTGGCGCGCGAACAATCGGAGCGCGGTTTCGTCTATGCGCCCAGCGTGTCGGACAAGACGGCGCGCAAGTCGGCGCTGAGCCAGGTCGTGCGCGTCTTCTTCAACGGATCGGCGACGAGCGCCGCCGCCGCGCTGCTCGGCATGCAGGACGAGATGAGCAATAGCGAACTCGACGAACTCGAACAGATGATCGCCAAAGCGCGCGAAGGGAGAGGGTGATGTTGACCACCGCCATGTTGCTGGGCCTTGCCTGGAAATCCGTTGTCGTCGCGGCGCTGACGCTGGGGCTGTTGCGACTGGCGCGCTCGCGCTCGGCCGGCGAGCGGTCGATGATCGCGCACGCCGGGCTGATGGCGCTACTCGCGCTGCCCGCGGCGATCCTGCTGCTGCCGCAATGGGCGCCGCTCCCCTCGAGCTGGTCCTTCGAACCCGCCGCGCCGATCGTGCAAACGGCAACAACGGGGGGATCGGCGATCGATCCGGCACCCGCCACGGCTTCAGTCCCTGTCGTGGTCGATGGTGCCGGATCGACGCCGATCGTCTTTTCGTGGAGCGACCTTGCCCCCTTTCTCTATCTTGTCCCGCTCCTGCTATTATCTGGAGTGATGGCGCTCGCCGTCGTGCGGCTGTTCGCGATGCGCGGGCGCGCCGAGATCCTCGTCGAACGCTCGTGGCTGTCCGCGCTCGCCGAGGCGCAGCGGCGCATGGGGTTCAAGCATGGCACCGCGCTGCTGGTCAGCAACGAGCTGCGCTCGCCGATCAGCTGGGGCGTGCTGCGCCCGACAATCGTACTGAGCCCGAAAGCTGTGGCGGCATCGGGTGAGGCCGAGGCGATCATCGCGCACGAACTGGCGCATGTCGCACGGCTCGACTGGGCGAAATTGCTCGGCGCGCGTGTCGCCTGCGCGGTCTTCTGGTTCAATCCCCTGGTGTGGCTGCTGGCGCGCGAAAGCCATCAATTGCGCGAGGAAGCCGCCGATGATGCGGTGCTGATGGCCGATATCAACGGGCCCGATTATGCGACTTTGCTGGTCGGCGCGGCGCGGCACGACAATCAGGGCGCGCTGCTCGCCGCGCATGGCGTCGCGCCGGGCAAGGACAGCCTGAAGCGCCGCATCACCCGCGTCCTCGACGGCAGCCTGAAGCGCGGCCCGGCGAGCGCGAGCTGGATTTTGATGAGCCTGGTGGTGCTGGCGGGCGTGACCGCGCCGCTGGCGGCTTTTTCGGCGACCGCGAGGCCCGCGGCGACGGCGGACGTCCACTCCGTCGTCGCCTCGACGACCAAGCAGACGGCGAGCGTGACATCGCAGTCCGCCGCCGCCGCAAAGGCCGCCCAGACCGATGATGCGGCCACCGCCGCGGCGGCATCGAAGACGCTGAGCGCCGAGGAACTGGTGAGCATGCGCGCGGTCGGCGTGACTCCCGAATATGTCGAAAAGATGCGCGAGAGCGGCGGGTCGATGGACGCCGACGACATCATCTCGGCCAAGGCGAGCGGGATCGATCCTGCCTATATCCGGCAGATGCGCGATGTCATTCCCGGCGCCGATTTCGACGAGCTGGTCGGCGCGCGGCATGTCGGCGTCAACGCGGCCTTTGCCCGCGACATGAAATCGCATTTCCCCGACATCGGGGTCGACGATCTGATCGCGCTGAAGGCGATGGGGGTCGACTGCGACTTCGTCACCGACATGCAGAAGTCGGGCGTCAAGATGCGCGATGCCGACGACGCGATCGAGCTGCGCGCGACGGGCGGGTTCCGGCCCATGGCGAAGCATCGTCCCGCGGCGATGCCGCGCCCGGTGACGAAAGCGGTGCGCGGCGACAATGTTGCGGTCGTCGATATGGAGCGCGGCGTGATCGAGGCGCGGCGCGGGGATGGCCGGACCGCGCGGATCGAATTCCCCGCATCGCCGGAACCGCCCGAGCCCCCCGCCCGCGACTGACGCCCGGACATTCGTCCGTAGCGACCGACGATTAATCGAAACTTGATTCAAAATTGCCGCTGCGGCGGCGAGCGATGACGCTCGCCCGGCGCACGGAGGGAGGAGTGCACCAAATGAAAGCCCTGTTATTTGCCGGCGGCGCCACGCTGCTGTCGATCCTCGCCTGTTCGGCGCCGACCGCCGCTGCCGATCCGCTCGTCCTGAGCGACGTCAGCTGGGTCGCCGAGCCCGCGGGCGGAAAGAAGGGCGCGCCGCGCGTCCGCATCCGGCACAAACAATCGAGCAGCGACCAGAGTTTCGACGGCTCGCGCCCCTATTTCGCTGCGGCAGAAGCGGCGCTCGGGCGGAAAACGCCGGGGCCGGTCAGTTTTACTGTGACACATGATGCGGGGACGCTGGCGTGCACCGGCACGCTGACCCGCGCGTTCGAGGGGAAGGGCGAGTGCCGCTTTACCTCCGACCCCGCCTTCGAGCGTGCGCTTGGCGAACGCGGACTGGTGCCCGACCGGCGGTCGACCTTGCTTGCGATGCTGATGGTCGATGCGACGATCGAGCTTGCCGATGGGCTCACGCGCGAGGGGGTGCGGCCGAAGGATGCCGACGACCTGATTGCAGCGGCGGCGCTCGATGTGCGGCCGGCCTATGTTCGCGACCTCAAGTCCGAGGCGCTGGTGCTGACCGAAATCGAAGATGCGATCGCGTGCAAGGCGCTGGGCGTCGACGGCGCCTATGTGCGCGGGCTCGCCGCGGCGGGATACCGGAAGCTGAGCGCCGACGAGGTCGTCAGCATGAAGGCGATGGGCGTCACGGGCGAATATGCGCAGGCGATGAACCGCGCGGCGGGGGGAATTTCCAAGTGAACCGATGGACCAGCCTGATGGCGGTTGCGGCCGTGCTCTCGGCGCCCGCGCTGGCGCAGGAGACGGCGGCGCCGACCGGCGATACCCCGCCGCCCGCGCCGACCGAAATCGCGCCGACCGCGACGACCACGGCGCGGCAGGTCTATACGCCCGCCGACTTCGCGCGCTACGCGCCGAACAACGCCTATGACATGCTGATCCAGGTTCCGAGCTTCCAGATCCGCGACAACGAGAATCTGCGCGGGCTGGGCCAGGCGACGGGCAATGTGCTGTTCAACGGCGAGCGGCCGTCGAACAAGGCCGACGACATGTATACGCAGCTGTCGCGCATCCCCGCCAGCAATGTCGAACGGATCGAGATCGTCGACGGTGCGACGCTCGATATTCCGGGCCTGTCGGGGCAGGTCGCCAATATCGTCTATCGCGCCGATGCCTTTTCGGGGCAGTTTTCATGGAAGCCCGAATTTCGTGCCCATTACACCGATCCGCTCCTCACCCGCGCCGACGTGTCGGTGCGCGGCCGCGCCGGCGCGGTCGAATATGAGGTCGCGCTGAACAACGACGATTCGGCGCGCAGCGGCGCGGGCGGGCCGACTTTGATCTATGACGGCGCGCGCAATATCATCGAGCGGCGCAAGGACATCTGGAACACGCATTACGACACGCCGAAGCTGTCGGGGCGCATCACCTGGGATCCCGCCGGCGATACGGTCGCCAACCTCGGCGGCCACTATCAGCGCATATATGACCGCTATTACGAGGATGGTGTGCGTATCGGGCCGGGTCTGCCCGACCGTATCCGCACGGTGTATGAGAATGAAGACAGCTGGAATTACGAGGTCAGCGGCGATTATCAGTTCGGGCTGGGGCCCGGGAAGCTGAAGCTGATCGGGCTCCGCCGGTTCAGCCACGAGCCTTATCGGCAGGAGATCGTCACGACGCCCGAGGGCGGCGTCGCAACCGGCGACCGCTTCATGCAGACCGGCGACATCGGCGAGACGATCGGGCGCGGCGAATATCAGTGGAAGATGTTCGGCGGCGACTGGCAGCTGTCGGGCGAGGCCGCGTTCAATACGCTCGACAATGTCGCGTCGATCGCGGTGCTCGATCCGACGGGGGCGTGGGTCGATCAGCCGTTCGAGGGCGGCACCGGCGGTGTGAGCGAGGATCGCTATGAGGGTTTGCTGAGTTTCGGGCGCAAGCTGACCGACAAGCTCAATTTCCAGATTATCGCGGGCGCCGAACATTCGACGATCACGCAGACGGGCATGAACGGCCTGACGCGCAGCTTCTTTCGTCCCAAGGGCTCGATTTCGCTGGCGTGGACCCCGTCGCCCGATTTCGACATTTCGGTGAAGCTGCGGCGGCGCGTGCTCCAGCTCAGCTTCTACGATTTCCTCGCGCGCGCCTTCCTGAACGACGGCAACCAGAATGAGAGCAACAACGACCTGCGGCCGCAGCAGGACTGGACCTATGAAGCCGAGATCAACAGGAAGTTCGGGGCGTGGGGCTCGACCAAGATCATCCTGATCTATCGCGATGTCGAGGACCGGGTCGACGTGATCCCGATCGGCGCCAATGGCGAGGCGGTCGGCAATATCGCGAAGGCGAAAGCGGGGGCGATCGACTGGACGGCGACGATCAACCTCGATCCCGCGGGGATCAAGGGAATGAGGCTCGAACCGCGGATGTTGCTGCAGAAAAGTTCGCTGCGCGATCCCTTCACCGGCGAGAAAAGGCAGTGGAACGGCTTCACCGACACGGTGATCAGCCTAGGCCTGCGCCACGATATCCCGGCTAGCGACTGGGCGTGGGGCGGCGATGTCGAATATTCGCATTATCAGCCCAATTATCGCCGCAACCAGACCGACAAGGTCTGGGAAGGGCCGGTCTGGGCGTCGGTCTTTGTCGAGCATAAGGATGTGCTGGGCCTGACCGTCCGCGCGTCGATCCGCAATATCGCCAACGCCCGCTCGAAGCGCGACCGCACGGCCTATACCGGGGTTCGCGGCGAAAGCCCGGTGAGCTTTATCGAGGAACGCGATCGGCTGATCGGCCCGATCTTCTCCTTTTCGGTGCGCGGAAAGTTCTGACGGGCTAAGGGAATCCGATGGTGGCGCGCCGCATCAAAATCTATTTCGACGGCGGGTGCCGGCCCAATCCGGGGAAGATGGAAACCGCCGTCGTGACCGGAGGCGCCGCGATGGTCGTGCGCGACGCGGGGATCGGCAGCAGCATGGATGCCGAGTGGTTGGCGCTGATCGCGGCGCTGCGGCTGGCGCAGGATCTGGGGCTGACGAATTTTGTCCTGCTCGGCGATGCCGCGGCGGTGGTGGAACAGGCGAATGACGTGGTGCGGGCGCGCGGCGACGCCGCCGCGCATCTCGCCGCGTTCCGCGCGCTCGTCGGAGACGGTCCGGTGCCGAACATACGCCATGTCAAGCGGACGCAGAATCTGGCGGGGATCGCGCTGGCAAGCGGGCGATAACGCGCCGAAGGGCTGTCCATCGGGATCGCCAGTTGCTAAGCGACGCGCGCCTATCCTTTGGCGGCCCAATGGAAGACCAGCGTGTTGAAGCCGACCCATCCCTTGCCTGTCCATCATAGCTGGCCGCTTTATGAGCGTGATCGCTTTTTCGAGCTTGGGCGGCTTCATCTCGGCGACACGCTCGATCCGATCCCCGACGTCGTCGATGTCGCGGCGCGGCTGTTGCCGGTGCGCGCGCGGATCGGCCAATGGGAATGCGACCTAACCGACAACAACCGGCTGAGCTGGTCGGACGAGGTATATGACATTTTCGGCATTCCGCGGGGTGTGGCGGTCGCGCGGGCCGAGGCGGTCGCGCTTTATGCCGAGGGGTCGCGGGCGGCTATGGAGAAGCTCCGCGCCTATGCGATCCGGCACCGGCGCGGCTTCACGCTCGATGTCGAAATAAAGCCGGCGCAGGCGCAGCGCCGGTGGATGCGGTTGATCGCAGCGCCGGTTTGTGTGGGGGATGAGGTCGTCCGGCTGCAGGGGCTGAAATTCATCGTTCCGGGCTCGGGTGGTCCCGAATTTTGAACCGATCGAACAGCCGGGCCTGAGAAACCACCGTTCTGGCAGGATTGGTCGCGGCATTCGTTGACGCGGGTGCGCCTTCGCCGCAGTCGATATGGGACAGACGTTGCGGGCGCCGAAGGGCCAGCCACGCCTGATTCTTCCATTCATTCCCGAAGGCATTTGCCCCGTCTTATGAAGTTTTTTAATCGGTTTGCGTCGGCCGCGCACGACATGGCCATCGACCTGGGTACTGTGAACACCGTGGTTTATGTGCGCGACAAGGGCATCGTACTCAACGAGCCGTCGGTCGTTGCGCTGGAGACGCGCGACGGGGTGCGGCGGGTGAAGGTCGTCGGCAACGAAGCCAAGCCGATGATGGGCAAGACCCCCGACAATATCCAGGCGATCCGGCCTTTGAGAGACGGCGTGATCGCCGACATCGACGTAGCCGAACAAATGCTGAAGCATTTCATGGACAAGGCGCAGGGCGGCGCGAGCCGCTTCATGCAGCGCAGCAACGTCGTGATCTGCGTGCCCTCGGGATCGACGATGGTCGAGCGCCGCGCGATCCGCGACGCCGCGACGAACGCTGGCGCGGTGTCGGTGCAGCTGATCGAGGAATCGCTCGCCGCCGCGATCGGCGCCGGTCTGCATGTCACCGAACCAAGAGGCGCCATGGTCGTCGATATCGGCGGCGGCACGACCGAAGTCGCGGTGCTGTCGCTGAGCGGCATCGCGTACAGCACATCGGTGCGCGTCGGCGGCGACAAGATGGACGAGATGATTTCGTCGTCGATCCGCCGCCGGCACAATCTGATGGTCGGCGAAATGACCGCCGAGCGCGTGAAGCTGACGATCGGCTGTGCGACGCCGCCGGTCGGCGACGGGATGATCATGGGCGTCAAGGGCCGCGACCTGGTGACCGGCCGCCCCGCCGAGGTCAAGGTAACCGAGGCCGAAATCGCCGAGGCGCTGACCGAGCCGGTCGGGCAGATCGTCAGCGCGGTGCGCGCGGCGCTGGAACAGACGCCGCCCGAACTGTCGGCCGACATTATCGACGAAGGCATCACATTGACCGGCGGCGGCGCGCTGCTGCGCCGGATGGATCAGGCGATTGCGCGCGCGACGGGGCTGCCGGTGGTGGTTGCCGACGATGCGCTGATCTGTGTCGCGATGGGAGCCGGCCGCGCGTTCGAGGACCGTGCCTATCATGGTGTGCTGATCGCGGCGTAAGGCCGCGCTGGGTTCCCGCTTTCGCGGGAATGACGAAGTTTAAGGATCAGGCGTAAGCGTCGATCGCCGCGAGGTGGCGCGCCTTGTCGGCGTCGCCGAGGAACGAACCGGCGAAGCTGTTGCGTGCGAGCGTGACGAGGTCGTCCTTCGACAGGTCGAGCGCGTCGGCGACCGCCTGATAATTGGCGTTCACATAGCCGCCGAAATAGCTGGGATCGTCGCTGTTCACCGTCGCGCGGAGCCCGGCGCCGAGCATGCGCTTGAGCGGATGGTGGGCGATGTCATCGACGACGCAGAGCTTGAGGTTCGAGAGCGGGCAGACGGTGAGCGTCATGCCCTGGGCCGCGAGGCGCGCGACGAGTGCGGGGTCTTCGAGGCTGCGGTTGCCATGGTCGATGCGGTCGACTTTCAGCAGGTCGAGCGCCTCGTGGACATAGGCGGGCGGGCCTTCCTCGCCAGCATGCGCGACGCTCTTGAGGCCGAGGCCGCGGGCGCGGGCGAAGACGCGTTCGAATTTTGCCGGGGGATGGCCGACCTCGGACGAATCGAGGCCGACGCCGTCAATGCGATCGAGGAAGGGCAAAGCTTCGTCGAGTGTCGCTTCGGCGTCGGCTTCGCTGAGGTGGCGGAGGAAGCACATGATGAGCTTCGATGTCATTCCGTAGCTTGCCGCCGCATCGTCGAGTGCGCGGGTGATGCCCGCGATGACGGTTTCGAACGCGACGCCGCGTGTCGTATGGCCCTGCGGGTCGAAGAAGATTTCGACGTGGCGGACAGCGTCGGCGTTAGCGCGGGCAAGATAGGCGGCGGTCAGGTCATGGAAATCCTGCTCGGTTTGGAGGACGCCCATTCCCTGATAATAGATGTCGAGGAAATCCTGGAGGTTCGAGAAGGCGTAGGCCGCGCGCACGTCCTCCACCGATGCGAAAGGGATCGCGACGGCGTTGCGCTGCGCAAGCTCGAACATCAGTTCGGGTTCGAGCGAGCCTTCGATATGAAGGTGAAGCTCGGCCTTGGGTAGGCCGGCGACGAAGGCGGCCCGGTCTTCGGCCGATGCGAAACCATCAGGCATTGGGCTTGTCCTCCTCGCGCAGGATGATCGCCGCTTCGGGCTTGTGCTGGCGGATTTCGTCGACCGTCAGCCCATCGACTTCGTGCGGGAAGATCAGCCACTGGTCGGTTTCGTGGACGAAGAAATCGGGGCGCAGGTCGGTGACGTTGCGCCCGGGTTTGAACCAGACGGTCGCGATGCGGATATCGCGCGGCATATTGTGACGGCAGCGTGCTTTCAGCTCGGCGATGAAGGCGCGGATGCTGCGCCCGCTGTCGAAGACATCGTCGATGATGAGCAGCCGGTCCTCGGGGTTCAGCGTGTCGATCAGATAGCCGAGCGCGAAGACTTTGACGTGCGCGTCCTGCTTGTCGATGCCGTGATAGGAGGAGGTGCGGATCGCGATATGGTCGCAATGCTGGCCGTGATAGTCGAGCAGTTCCTGCACCGCAATGCCGACCGGCGCGCCGCCGCGCCAGATGCCGACGAGGTGCGTGGGCTTGAAGCCGCTGTCCAGCACCTGCATGCCGAGCCGGAAGGAGTCGGCGAGCAGGTCGTTCGCGCTGATGAAGATTTTGGCGTCGGTCATGGGTGGGGATTAAGCCTGCGCGCGGGGCGGGGCAAGGCGGGTATCGAGCGATCAACGCCAGTAGAGATGTGCACCCCGGCGAAAGCCGGGGCACGGAACTCAAACGCGACCTTGGCGTGTTTCCGCGCTGGGCCCCGGCTTTCGCCGGCGTACACAAAGGAGCAGCTTCCGTTCCGCCTACGTCAGCGCCGCCGCATCACTTCTTCTTCGCCGCGATATAGCGCGTTACCTGCTCTTCGAGGATGTCGAGCGGCAGGGCGCCTTCGCTGAGCACGGCTTCGTGGAAATCGCGAATGTCGAAGCGCGGGCCGAGTTCGCTTTCGGCGCGTTTGCGCAGTTCGGCGATCTTGAGCTGGCCGACCATGTAGCTGGTCGCCTGACCCGGCCAGTTGAAATAGCGGTCGACCTCGCGCGCGATGTCGGTGTCCGACACCGAGCTGTTCGCCTTGAAGTAAGCGATCGCCTGTTCGCGCGTCCAGCGCTTCGAATGGATGCCGGTGTCGAGCACGAGGCGGATCGCGCGCCAGACCTGGAGCGACAGCATGCCGAAGCGGTCATAGGGGGTCTTGTAGACGCCCATCTCGTTCGCGAGCCGCTCTGAATAGAGCCCCCAGCCCTCCATATAGGCGCCGTAGCCGCCGAACTTGCGGAATTTCGGGATGCCTGCGAGTTCCTGCTGGCGCGCGATCTGGAAATGGTGGCCCGGCGCGCCTTCGTGCGCGGCGATCCCGGCGACCTGCACCTTCTGCGTCTGGTTCATGTCGACGAGGTTGACGTAATAGATGCCGGGGCGCGACCCGTCGGCCGACGGCGGGTTGTAGAAGGCGGTCGACGCCGTCCCCTCGCGCCATTTCTCGACCGCGCGCACTTCGAGCGCCGCCTTGGGCAGCACGCGGAAATAGCGCGGCGCGGCGGTCATCACCGATGCGATCACCGCGCGCGCGTCGGCGAGATAGGTCTCGCGGCCGGCCTCGGTATTCGGATATTTGAACTGCGGATCGGTGCGGATGTGGTCGAAGAATTGTTCGAGCGTGCCGGTGAAGCCGACCTCGCGCTTGATCGCCTCCATCTCCCCGCGGATCGCCGCGACCTGTTGGAGGCCGAGGTCGTGGATCTGGTCGGCGGAAAGGCTGGTAGTGGTCGAGCTCTTCAGCCGGTCGGCGTAGTAGGCCGCGCCGTCGGGCAGGTTCCACGCGCCGAAATTGCCCTTCGATTTGGGCTCGATTTCGTCGATCGCGGCGATCAGCGTGTTGTAGCCTTGCTTGAACGGCCCGGTCAGTGCTGCACTCGCGTCGGCGATCAGCTTTGCTTTGGTCGCTGCGGGTGCATCGAGTGCGCCCACCTTCTTGCGGAAGTCCGCCATCAGCGTCGAATCGGCGCCGCCGTCGAAGGGCGCGCCCGCGATGACTTTCAGTGCGTCGGCGCGCGCGGGGGCGAAATTGACCTTGTTGGGGATGATCCCCGCTGCGGCCTGTTCGCGCATCGTCGCCGCGACTTCGCGCATCACGCGGTCGGTGTCGCGGAGGCGAGCGATATAGGCTTCGGCGTCCTGCACGCTGTCGATCTTGTGATTGTTGATGAGTAGCACCGGGATCGCACCGGCGGGGCTTCCGTTGGTCGAGACCGGGAAGCGCAGCTTACGGAAGCGGAGCGATTCGCGGCCGCGTTCGACTTCATATTCGAACAGACGGTAGCTGACGCGCGCGCTTTCGCCGAGCTGGTCGGGCTTGAAGCGCGCGTGCATGTCCTTGAGCTGGCGCTCGGCCAGTTCCTGTTCGCGCACCGATGCGGCGTCGGTGTAATCGTCGAGCTTGGCGTAATTGGTCTTGAGCCCGAGCTGGGTCTGTGATTCGGGGCTGAGGCCGAGCCGCTCCTCGAACGCCTGATCGAGGAACTGGAGGAGGGCCTGGTCCTGCGCTCCGGCTTGCGGAGCGGCCTGTGCGAAGGCGGGCGCGGCCATCGGAGCGAAGGGCAGGACGGGGAGCAGCATCAGGGCAACGGCAAAGCGCATCACATTCTCCTATTCGAATGAGCGGCTTGTTGCGCAGTGCCGGGCCGGGCGCAATAATATTTCAGTGGTCTGGGGAAGATGCATGCCTGTTTCGAGAAGGCTGTTATCTGGGAGCTGCCGTTCCCCATTTTCGTCATCCCCGCGAAAGCGGGGACCCAGAGCGTCCGTCGGCTGGCCCGTCCCTGGGTTCCCGCTTTCGCGGGAATGACAAAGAAAAGAGAGCAGAAATGGGTCGTCCCCAGTCTCCGCCGCCCGCTTATTTCCGCGTCGCAGCGCTCTTGTCGCGGATTGCCTTGAATTCGCTGCCGTCCTTCCACCCCGGCCATTTGGTCGAGCGGGCGAGTTCATCACCGATCTGGTAAAAAACTTCGATATCCTGAACCGCGCCGTCGAGGTTCCAGCTTTCGTCCCACGCATCGCAGGCCTGATGATAGCATTTGCCGGTATAGGCATCGACCCACGCCTGTCCGGCGGGCTTACCGCCCCGGGCGAGATCGGAGGCGCCCGCGATGCCCATCATCAGGAGGACGGGGACGCCGCGCTTGGCGAGGCTGAAATGGTCGGCGCGGTAGAAGAGGCCGCGTTCGGGGAGGCTTTCGACGCTGACGGTGCGGCCTTGGGTGGCGGCGACGCGCGCGAGATCGTCTTCGAGCGTGCCCTGTCCCTTGCCGACGAGGACGACGTCCTTTGCCTTTCCGGCGGTCTGGAGGATGTCGAGGCCGAAGTTTGCGACGGTTTTCTCTGCAGGGAAGATCGGGTTCTGGGCATAGGCTTCGGAACCGAGCAGTCCGCGCTCCTCGGCGGTCCAGAAGGCGAAGGCGATCGTCCGGTCGGGGGCGGGCGCCGCCTTGAACAGCCGTGCGATCTCGAACAGTCCGGCGACGCCCAGCGCGTCGTCGTTGGCGCCGGCGCGGTAGATGCGGCCCTTTTCGTCGGGCGCGCCCTCGCCATAGGCGTCCCAATGCGCGCCGTACATGATCACCTCGTCGGGGCGCTTGGTGCCGGGGATTTGGGCGAGGACATTCTGGCTCTGCACGACCGCCTGCGTCACGGGGATCGCGGCGTTGAAGCTGGTGCCGAGGTCGATGGGTTTGAAATCCTTGCGGCGCGCTGCGGTGCGCAGCTTTGCCAGATCCTGTCCGGCGTTCGTGAACAGCGCCGTCGCGGTCTCGCCCGAGATCCAGCCCTGGAGTGCGAGGCTCGTCACCTTTTCGGGCGGCATGACGAGGCCGTAGTTTTCACCGCCCGGTGCTTTGACGACGTTCCAGCCATAGCCGACGCCGTCGGTGTCGTGGACGATCAGCGCGCCGATTGCACCGCGGCGCGCGGCTTCCTCGAACTTGTAGGTCCAGCGGCCATAATAGGTCATCGTGCGGCCGCCGAACTTGCCGAAGCTGTCCTCGCCTTTTGTGGCGACGAAATCGGGGTCGTTGATAAGGAAGACCGCGACCTTGCCCTTGAGGTCCTGCCCCTTGAAATCGTCCCAGCCGCGTTCGGGCGCGGAGACGCCGTAACCGACGAACACCATCGGCGCATTCTGGATCACCGCCTGATCCTTGGGCTGGAGCGTCGAGACATAGATGTCGGTGCCGAAAGTCAGCGGGGTCGCGGTGCCCTTGCGGTCGAAGGCGAGCGTCGTCGGGGTGCCGAGGCGGGTGTGGAGCAAGGGCACGGGCTGGGTCCAGCCGCCGCCGGTGCCCGCGGGTTCGAGCCCGAGCGCCTGCAGCCGGCCGATCAGATAACCGATCGTGCGTTCCTCGCCCACCGTGCCGGGGGCGCGACCCTGAAACTGATCGGAGGCGAGGGTGCGGACGGTCTGGGTGAGGTTCGCGGCGTCGATGCCGGGCGCGTTTTGCGCCGCGGCGGGAATGGCGAGCAGGGGGAGGAGCAGGGCGGCGGCGTGGCGCAGGGACATGATGAATCGGTTCCGTTTTGGGGAAGGAGGTCGGACCCTAGCATGGCCAAGCGCTTTGTGAACCGGTGCGGCGGCGGTTGAGGCTGGCTAGAGTGCAACCAGCAATGCGGCGAGCGTCGCGGCCGCGATCGCGAGCAGAACCGCAGCGCGGAGGCCATAGAGGCGCAGAAGGCGCGCCGTTCGCGGCTCGGCGGGTGGCCAGTCGGCGACGACGGCAGGCTCGGCTTCGGGCCATACATCGCCGATGCGGTTCGGAAAGCCGGGTCGCGACGAGAGGTCCGGCCCGCTGATCCCGCTGGCGAGCGCGAGTTTCTCGAAGGCGACCGCCATCCTTCCTTCCTTGACAATGCGGGCGGCGTGTTCCTGCTGCGGATCGTCGGGCGAGACGGGGAGCGCGCCGACGAGGCGTTCGACCTCGATATCGAGTGCGTGCAGGTCGTCGATCGCCTCCATCGCGCGCGACCGGTCGCCGCGTTCGAGCGCGAGTTGCAACCGCGTCAGCGACAGAAAGCCGACGCGGCAGAACTGGAGCCCCAGCGCATAGTCGTCCGCCGTCGGCGGGCAGCCATGACGGACCGGGTCGGGCTCGTGCCGGGTCGAAAGGGCACTCATGATCTTTGCTCCTGTCTTCGCTCGCCCCCTGTCAGATCGACTAGAGAGAAGATGCGCGGGCGCGAAAGCCCCGATCGGGTCCGCTGTGCCCCGGATACGCCGGACGGTGGCGCGGCGTGGGACTTCCAGTTTGAAAGCAAGAAACGGGGCGCGGGTCGGCGCGCGCGGTGGCATGGCCCGGGGCATGACGGAAACCATGGAAACAGACATCGGCGCGCGTATCGAAGCGCTGGACCGGGACGCGATCGCCGTGGCGCTCGACCGCGACGGGTGGGCGGTGTTGCCGGGGCTATTGAGCGATGCCGAGTGCGACGGCACTGCGGCGCTCTATGCCGAGGAGGCGGGGTTCCGCAGCCATGTGTTCATGGCGCGGCATGGCTTCGGGCGCGGGGAATATCGCTATTTCGCCTATCCGTTGCCGCCGCTGGTCGCGGCGCTGCGGCAGCGCCTGTATCCGCGGCTCGTGCCGATCGCCAACCGCTGGCACGAGCGGATGGGGATGGCGGTGCGCTTTCCCGCCGGGCACGCCGAATTTCTGGCGCGGTGCCATGATGCGGGCCAGCGGCGGCCGACGCCGTTGCTGCTGCAATATGGCGCGGGCGATTATAATTGCCTGCACCAGGATCTGTATGGCGAGCATGTCTTTCCGTTGCAGGTTGCGGTGCTGCTGTCGGCGCCGGGTGAGGATTTTACGGGCGGCGAGTTCGTGCTGACCGAGCAAAGGCCGCGGATGCAGTCGCGCGCCGCCGTCGTGCCGCTGGCGAAGGGCGATGCGGTGGTGTTTGCGGTGAATGTCCGGCCCGTGAAGGGCGCGCGCGGCGACTATCGCGTCGCGATGCGCCATGGGGTGAGCGAAATCCGGTCGGGGCGGCGGCACACGCTGGGCGTCATTTTTCACGACGCAACCTAAGCGCGCGGTCAGTCGTCCAGCGAGCGCATCAGATTGTCGCGTAGCTTGGCGACCGATTTCTGCACGTCGAAAAAACTGTCGCCGAGACCGGTCGCGTCGAATAATTCATTGCCGATCTCGTGACTGCGCAGCTCGTTGCCCTTGGGGGTCAGGCGGATGCGCACCTGGCGCTCGTCGGCGGGGTCGCGGCGGCGCTCGATGAAGCCTGATTGTTCCAGTTTCTTCAAAATCGGGGTGAGCGTGTTCGATTCGAGGAACATTTTTTCGCCGAGTTCGCCGACGGTCTGGTCGTCCTGTTCCCACAAAGCGACAAGCGCGACATATTGGGTGTAGGTGAGGCCGAGCTTTTCGAGGATTGGGCGATAGGCGCGGCCGAAAGCGAGATTTGCCGAATAGACCGCGAAGCAGAGGAATTCGCCAAGTTTGGGCCGTTCGGGGGCGGGCGACTTCGTCATGGGCGTTCCTTGGTGAATGTCCGAAAATTCAAGCGTGTACGATGAAATCGGAATCCGCGGGTGTCAACCGGGCGGTGCGGGGAACACCGCCCGGAGAGACATCAGACGAGGTTGAGTTCGATGTCGATATTGCCCTCGACCGCCTTCGAATAGGGGCAGATCTTGTGCGCGGTGTCGACCAGTTCGCGCGCGATGTCGCGGTCGATGCCGGGAACCTGGATGTCGAGGCGGGCGCGGAGGACAAAACCGTCAGCGCGGTTCAGCAGCTCGATCGTCGTGTCGGCTTCGGGCGAGGCGGGCAGCGCGATCTTGCGCTGTCCGGCGGCGAGTTCGAGCGCGCCGATGAAGCAGGCCGACCATGCGGCGGCGAAGAGATTCTCGGCGGCGGGGTGCGGCTGGGGCAGCGCGAGATCGAGAACATCGTTCGTGCTGCGGGCGTAGCCGTCGGGGCCGCCTTTGACGTGGGTGGTGCCGGTGAAGATGATTTTGTCAGCCATTTCGGGTTCCTTTCGGAGTTTTTGATCGCATCCGTTTAGATCGGATGCGATGTAATTAAGTGAGTCGCGCCGCAATGTCAATCGCTAGCGATTAAATCGCGTACGATATAATAATAAAATATTGATATTTAATGGATAAAATTTGATCTGGATGGTCGCTAATCGTCTTTCGGTGCGGCGGCGTGCCGAGGCAGTGTCGGCTTCGATCGAGAGCTGACCTATCCATCATCGTCACCCCGGACTTGATCCGGAGCCTGCCTTCTTGAAGGAAAAGGCGGGTCCCGGGTCAAGCCCGGGATGACGGAAGTGGATGATCGAAAGGATGCTCACCACCCCTAAGCAGACGCGAGACGGGCAGGCTATTTCGCCGCAGCATCGCTCGCCGGGCGCGTCCAGCCCTTCTTGTACTTTTCGAACCAGGCGAGGATTGCCGAGGCTTTGGCGGCCGATTGCGACGGGCGCGCCGCGATGCTGCCGTGGCTGGCGCCGGGCACCTTGATCAGCGCGCTGGGCACGCCGCGAAGGCGGAGCGCGGTGTAATATTGTTCGGATTCGCTGACCGGGGTGCGGTAATCCTCGGCGCCGACGATGACGAGCGTCGGGGTTTCGACATTGCCGACGAGCGAGAGCGGCGAACGCGACCAAAAGAGTTCGGGCTTTTCCCACGGCTCGGCACCGAGCCAATAGGGGCCGAAAAAGCCGGGGCCGTCGGCGGTGAGCGCCTGCGTCGTCCAGTTGATCACCGGTTTTTGGGTGACGGCGGCCTTGAAGCGGTTGGTCTTGCCGACGATCCAGCTGGTGAGCACGCCGCCGCCCGAGCCGCCGGTGACAAAGAGCGCGTCGGGGTCGGCGACGCCAAGCTCGATCGCGCGGTCGACGATGCTGATGAGGTCGAAATAGTCATTGCCCGGATATTGCTTGTCGATCTCGTTCGCGAAGGCCGCGCCATAGCTGGTCGAACCGCGCGGGTTCGCCGAGAGGACGGCATAGCCGCCCGCGGCGTAGAGCTGGTTGTCGGTCGAGAAATGGCCGCCATAGGCCGCGAAGGGGCCGCCGTGGATTTCGAGGATCAGCGGCACGCGCTGGCCCTCGCGGTAGCCGGGCGGGAGGGTCAGCCACCCCTCGATCGTCTTGCCGTCGTGGCTGGAGGCGACGGTGATCTTGCGGACTTCGCCGAGCGACTTCACTTCGCGCAAGCTCCGGTTGAGATCGGTGAGGATACGCGCGGTGCCGCCGCGATTGAGTTGAACCTCGGCCGGCCGGGCTCCGGTGCCGCCGGTGAAGGCGATCGCTCCGCCGTCCGACACGGTGAAGCTGCCGCCTGTATAAGGCCGGTCGAGCCCGCCGCCCGAAAGGCCGGTCGCGGCGGTGCGCACCGCGCCGTCGAGGCCGATGCGTGCGACCTTCGTTTCGCCATGATCGTCGTACTGCGCATAGACCGACTTGCCGTCGGCGCCCCACTGGATCGCGTCGATGCCATAGTCCCAATTGCCCGTCAGGCTGCGCTTGCCCGACCCGTCGCGGTTCATGACGTAGAGCTGGGTGTTCTCATAGGCGCGCAATTTGTCGTCGAAGCCAAGCCAGGCGATCTTGCCGCCGTCGGGAGAGACGAGCGGATTGCTGTCGGGGCCGTTGCGGTCGGTGAGCGCGGTGACCGTGCCGCTCGTCACGTCGAGCGCGTGAATTTCGCTCTCGACCGGGTCCTTCTCCCAATCGGGTTTGCGGTTCGCGCTGAAATAGAGGGTGCGGCCGTCGCGCGACCAGCTCAAGGGACCCCCGTCATGATAGGGGCCGAAGGTCAGCTGGCGCGGCGAGCCGCCGGTCGCGGGCACGACGAAAATCTTTTCGAAGCCGGGTTCGAGATAGCCTTCGCCGTCGGCGCGGTAGGCGAGAAGGTCGTGGACCTCGAGCGGTTCGGCCCATTTCGCGCCCTCGGGCTTGTTCTTCGGTGCCGAACCGAACGAAGGGCCGTCGTCCTTGACGAGCATCGTGTAGGCGATCGAGCGGCCGTCGGGCGACCAGGCGAGGCTCGACGGGCTGGTGGGGAGGCCGGTGAGGCGCACCGCCTCGCCGCCATTCATCCAGCGCACCCAGAGCTGCGCGCTGCCGCCCTCGGTCGAGGCGAAGGCGAGGCGCTTGCCGTCGGGCGACCAGCGCGGCGAGAAGGCGCCACCGCTGCGGCCGGCAACCGGGGTTTCCTCGCCCGTCGCGGTATCGATCAGCCAGATCGAGCTGACCGCGCGATCGGACATGATGTCGTTCGAACGGCGGACATAGGCGATGTGGCGGCCGTCGGGGCTGATTTGCGGGTCGGAGGCGATCGAGAGGTCGAAGAGGTCGGCGCCGGTGAGGCGGCGCTCGGGGCCCTTGCGCGCGCTGCCGGCGGCGGAGGCGGACATGGGGGCGGGGGCGGCGGTTTCCGCGGCGGGGGCGGGAGGCGCGGGTTCTTCCTGTGCGAAGGTCGGCTGCGAGGAGAGCACGAGCAGGCTCGCACCGAGGATGGCCAGTTTGCGCATGAAGATTCGCCCCTTTTTTCAGTGAGGCGGCAGGTCTGTACGTTTCGCCGGGGTGGGTCAACTGTCTGCGGTCAGGATGAATTTTCTCGTCATTCCCGCGTAGGCGGGAATACTGCTTTCTTGCAATTCTCCAGAAAAAAGCGGGATCCCCGCCTACGCGGGGATGACGACATTGGCCGTGCGATCCTGGACGCCTAGCTATCCCTGCCGTAGACATCGTCGCGGAAGGCGAGGCCGCGTTCGGTTGCGATCGCGGTGATATAGGTGAGGTAGACGGGCACCTCCACCGGCAGCGCGACCGCCTGTTCGGGGGTCTTCGATTTCGTGTTGATCGACCGATGGAGCAGCCACTGGCCGAGCGCGCCGGCATTTTCGAGGCGGATGCAGCCATTGCTGAAATGGCGGTCGGGCTTTTTAAGCAGCGCGCGTTCGGGGGTGTCGTGGAGGTAGATGCCCTCGTCGTTCGGGAAGAGAAATTTGACGCGGCCCATCGAATTGGCGCCGCCGGGAAGCTCGCGCAGGCGCAGAATCTGATCGCCCGCGGCGACCGCGGGCCAATCGATTTCGGACGCGTCGAGCTTGCGCGGGTTGGGCCCCCAGTCGGAGAGCGCCTCCATGCGCAGCGAGGCGAGGCTGCGCCCGGCGAGCACCTTGGGCGCGATGCTTTTCTGCGCGAGATAGTCGGGGACGTTCCAATAGGGGTTGAGGATCGCCCATTGGAGCTTGCCCGCGAGCATCGGCGTCTGCGTCTCGGGCGCGCCGACGACCACCTTCATAGATCCCGCGCGCTTGCCCGATCCATAATACCAGAGCTGCCCCGACGAGGCGTCGACGACGATATGGTGGACGTACGGGCCGGGGAGGATGCGCGTGCGGTCGAGGTTGAGGCGAAGGCGCGCCATCGCGTCCCTCGGCGCCCCCTCTGCCAGCGCGCGGCCCATAGCCAAGCGGAGGCGGACATAATGTTCGCTCATCCAGCCCATGTTTTTCATGTAAGCACCGAAATCCTTGGGGAAGGCGGCGGCGCGGAGCACGTCATCGGCGTCGGCCTTTTTCGGGCGAAGCGATTTGTCGGCATAGTCCATCTTCGCCTTGCCGGGGCTGCGCATGTCGCGGACGTAGCGCGCGAAGGCGGCCGAGAGCGCGACCTCGGCGCGCGCGAGCGCTTGCGGGTCGCCGCCGCGGGCGCGGGCGATCAACGCCTCGAGCTTTTCGAGACCATAGGAAGAGGATTTGAGGTCGTCGCGCGAGGCGGTCGAGAGATAGCCGAGCAAGGTCACCGCTTCGGGACCGACTTTGCCCGCGCGCATCCACAGCGGCTTGTAGCCGCGCGCGGCGTAGAAGCGCTTGACGTCGCCGCCCGCCTCTTCGCGGATCGCGCTGACAAGCGGGATCGACGCGCTTTGCGCGGCAGGCGCTGCGAGTGCGGGCGGGGCGAGCGTGGAACCGAGCGCCAATCCGATCAGAAAAAGGGGAGCGCAGCGGTGCCGTACTCCCCGAATATGCGTGTTCAGCCGCGTTCTCCCAGCCGCGTCGGCGCGGGCGGAGGTGGCGGCGGGGGCGGCGCATAGTTCGGATGGTAGATGCCGTCCGAGGTGTAATAGCCGTCGATGATGCCGTCGCCGTCGCGATCGGCGGCGACGCTTCCCGAAACGGCGCCCGGCGGCGGGGGCGGGGCGGCGGCGACTTCTTGTTGCTGCGAACAGGCGGAGAGCGCCAGCGCGCCAAGCGCACCGAGCAAAACGGGTTGGATACGCATAGACCACTCCTTTTTGATGCTGATGGAAATCGCTTTCCACAGGCGAGTGCCCAACCCCGGGATTTCAGCCATGCGCACTTTGTGAGCGCGTCATCCATCCCGCGATCAGGAGTGATTTCTGAACGACGGCCCGCGCCATAAGTTCCCCGGCGGTGGACATGGCTGTGGGGCAGGTTAAGTCGGGCACCACGGCCGGTCGGCGGCCGAGTCATCAGGTAAGGCATCGGACATGGATTTTTCGCGGTTGCAGGCTTCGAGCAAGATTGGCGACGACTGGGTCTATCCGCAGCCGCCGTGCCTGAATTTCGGCTGGCTCGAGGTCGACCGCGACCCGGCGCACCGCATTTACTGGGAGGAATATGGCAATCCCGCGGGCGAGCCGGTCATGTTCCTCCACGGTGGCCCCGGCGGCGCATGCGCCCCGGCGATGGCGCGCTTCTTCGATCCCAAACGCTACCGCGTCATCCTGTTCGACCAGCGCGGATGCGGGAAGAGCGAACCGACGGTGGCGTCGGCAGGCCCGGCGGTGGCGCTGGCGAAGAACACCACCGCCGACCTGATCGGCGATATCGAGAAATTGCGCGAGAAGCTGGAGATCAGCGGGCCGATGCATGTGTTCGGGGGGAGTTGGGGGAGCACGCTGGCGATGGCCTATGCGATTGCGCATCCGGCGCATGTCGCGAGCCTGATACTGCGGGGGATCTTCCTGGGGGCGTCGGAGGATCTGCTGTATCTGTATCAGGGCAATGCCGCGACGTGGGAGCAGAATCCGTACGGTCTGACCGAACCCGGCGCCTATATGAAATATCCCGCCGAGTGGGCGGAGCTGCTGTCGGTGCTGACGCCGGCCGAGCGCGGCGATGTGATGAAGTCGTACAAGGCGATTTTCGACATGGTGCCCGCGAACGAGGCCGAGAAGGAGCGGCAGCTGAAGGCCGCGCTGACCTGGTCGCTTTGGGAGGGCGTGATCTCGAACATGATCCCCGAGACCGCCGATACGGGCAAGTTCGGCGAGGCCGATTTCGCGCTGAGCTTTGCGCAGATCGAGGCGCATTATTTCGCGAACGAGCTGTTCATTCCGGCGGGGCATTTCTTTGACAATATCGACACTCTGGCGAGCATCCCGGTGAATATCGTGCACGGTCGTTTCGACGAGGTGTGTCCGCTGACGCAGGCGTCGCGGCTGGTCGCGGCGCTGCGCGATGCGGGGAGTGCGCCCGCGACCTATGTGGTGACCAACGCCGGGCACAGCGCGATGGAGCGCGAGAATGCTCTCGCGCTCACCGCGATCATGGACGGATTGCCGGCGATCGGCGGCTGATTGGGTCCATCGAGGTTGAGCTTGCTCGCCGGATGACGAAGGAAGATGAAGTAACGTCTGCTTCCCACCTCAAAGCCGACATTCGCGTTTCGCGCTGAAACAAAGTCTATCTTCCCCTTTCGGGCGGACGCGGTAAAATGGGCGGTGCGGGCAATGCGGACGCCCGTTCAGACGGTGCGCCGTCCAAGTTCCGCTCCATAAGCCGCGACTGCGGCAAGGAGCGCGCTTGCAATGACGACCGATATCTATTCGCCGCCCAGCCTTTCATTGTTTCGGCTTTTCCTCCGCTTCCTGCGTTTCGGTTTCCTCGCCTTTGGCGGCCCGGTCGCGCAGATCGCGATGGTGAAACAGGCGCTGGTCGAGGAGGAGCGCTGGATTTCGCCGGTGCGTTTCAACCGGCTGCTCGCGGTGATGCAGATCCTGCCGGGACCCGAGGCGCATGAATTGTGCGTCCATCTGGGGATGGTCGCGCGCGGGCGGATCGGCGGGCTGCTCGCGGGGCTCGGCTTCATGCTGCCCGGCTTTGCGCTGATGCTGGGTGCGGCGTGGCTCTACACGGGCTGGATCGTCGGCAATCCGGCGATGGCGCCGATCTTTCTGGGGGTCCAGGTCGTCGTGCTGGCGATCATCCTGCGCGCGGTGCAGCGGATCGGGGCGCATATCCTGGAGGACCGGCTGCTCTGGCTGCTCGCGGCTGCCGGGCTTGCCGCGACGCTGGCGGGGGTGCCGTTCTGGATCCCGCTGATCGCATCGGGGCTGATCTATACATATGCGAAGCGGCCGGTCGTGGCGGCGGCGATCTTTGTCGCGGCAGTCGTGCTCGCCGCCCTTGTGTCGGGCGCCGCGCCCTCGGTGAAGACGAGCATCGCCGCGAGCGAGGCGGGGATCGTGGCGCTGTTCATCGCCGGGCTGAAAGGCGGGCTGCTGACCTTTGGCGGCGCCTATACCGCGATCCCCTATGTGCGCACCGACACGGTCGGGCGCGGCTGGATCAGCGACGCGAGCTTTCTTGACGGCGTCGCGTTCGCGGGGATGCTGCCGGCCCCGCTGGTGATCTTCGCGACCTTTGCGGGATATGTCGCGGCGGGTCTGCCCGGCGCGGTCGCAATCACGGTGGGAATGTTCCTGCCCGCCTTCGCCTTCTCGATGATCTTTTTCGAGCGGCTGGAGGCGGTGGTCGACAATCCGGCGCTCCACCGCGTGCTCGCCGGCGTGGCGGCGGCGGTGGTCGGCGTGATCGCCGCGACGCTGCTGCAACTGGGCTGGTCGACCGCGGGACGCGTCGCGAACCTTGTGCCCGCGGCGCTTCTTTTTGCCGCCGCCGTGCTGGTGGTCTGGCGCTGGAAGGGAAAGCTCACCGCTCCGGCGCTCGTGCTGGCGGGCGGCGTCGCTGGGTGGGCGCTGAATCTCTGACTTGAGGCGGGTCATCCATTTTAGCGTAATAACCAAATAGGTCATTTTCTATTGACATCGTCACGCTGATATGGCACAAGTGTCACATCATGAAGAATTGCGAGTCGGGCCGGTGCCCCCCTTTTCGATGCGGAGGGGCGTTCCGGCCCGATTGCTTTTGGAGGTGGCAACGATGGATCTGGTGCTGATGGGCGGAAAGGGTCGATTGCTGGTCAAGGCGAAGCGGTCGCGCCGCGAGATTTCGCAGCGCAGCCGCGACGAGTTCATCCTGTCGCTGAGCGAGACGTGCAACGTCTCGCTGTCGGCCGAGCGCGCCGGTGTGGCATTGTCGACAGTTTACAAGATTCGCCAACGCGACGCTGCATTTGCCGGGGCGTGGCAGCGTGCGCTCGACGACGGATATCAGAGGCTGGAGATGGGGCTGGTGCAGGCCGCGCTGGCCGCGGTCGAAGGCCCGCGGCCGGCGGCGAGCGAGGCCACGAATCGGCCGCTTGTGGAACCGATGACGATGGATCAGGCGCTCCGCTTGCTCGGACGGCATGAGGGCAGTGTGCGAAGCGGGCGGTTCAAGACCAATCGACCGGGCAAGGGGCGCATGCCGACCTCGGAAGAAACCGACGAAGAGGTTCTTAAGCGGGTTGCGATTCTGCGCCGCCAGCGCGGCTGGGACAAGCTGTAGCGATGGCGCACGCGACACGCGACATCGTTGGCGACATTCTCGAGCTATTGGGTACGCTGACGCCGGGCCAGTTACGGCGATTGATGCGCGACCTTCCGCTGAAATACAGGCGCGAATTGATCGAACGCTGGCAGGGCTGGGCGCAGGCGGGACAGTGCGAACCGCCGGGCGACTGGCGTATCTGGATGATCCGCGCGGGGCGCGGGTTCGGAAAGACGCGCGCGGGTGCCGAATGGATCAGCGAATGGGCGCGGATGCTGCCCGAGGCGCGGATCGCGCTGGTTGCGGCGAACGATGCCGACGGGCGGCGGGTGATGATCGAGGGGCCGAGCGGGCTGCTCGCGGTTGCGCGCAGCGACGAGGAGCCGCGCTGGCGCGAGGGGCTGCGCGAGTTGCATTTCAGCAGCGGTGCGGTGGCGACGCTCTATTCGGCGGCGGCAGCGGAGAATCTACGCGGCCCCGAGCATCATGTCGCCTGGTGCGACGAGCTGGCAAAATGGCCGTATGGGGAGGCGGCGTGGGACAATCTGGTCATGGGGCTGCGGTTGGGAGATGCCCCGCGCGTACTGATCACGACGACGCCGCGGCCGACATCGCTGATGCGCCGGATCATGGCGCTGCCGGGGTTTGAGGAAACGCGCGGCGGGACGGGTGACAATGCCTATCTGCCGTCGAATTTCGTCGAGGCGATGGTCGCGAATTACGGCGGCACGCGGCTGGGGCGGCAGGAGCTTGACGGCGAGATGCTCGAGGATGTCGAGGGCGCGCTGTGGACGCGCGCACTGATCGAGCGGTGCCGGGTCGATGTTGATGCGATCGGCAAGCCGGCGCGCGTCGTGATCGGGGTCGATCCGCCCGCGACGGCGCATGGCGATGCGTGCGGGATCGTCGTCGCGGCGTTGCTGCGCGACGGGCGGCTGGCGGTGGTCGAGGATGCGAGCGTCAAGAATCCGCCGCCGCATGTGTGGGCGCAAACGGTGGCGGGCGCGGCGGCGCGCTGGGGCGCCGACCGGATCGTCGCCGAGAGCAATATGGGCGGTGATATGGTCGAGGGCACGCTGCGCCAGGCCGATTGCGCGCTGCCCGTGGTGCCGGTGCACGCGAGCGTCGGCAAGGCGCGGCGCGCGGAGCCGGTGGCGCTGGCGTATGAGCGCGGGCAGGTGGTGCATGCGGGGGTGTTTACGGCGCTGGAGGACCAGCTTTGCGGGTTGCAGGTTGGTGGTGACTATGCGGGGCCGGGGCGGTCGCCCGACCGCGCGGATGCGTGTGTTTGGGCGCTGGCGGCGTTGCTGGAGGGGCTGCGGAAGGGGCGGGCGCCGGGGGTGACGCGGGTTTGACGCGAAACCATACGGATTCCCGTGAGTTTCGAGTTGTGATAGTTTCTGACCATTCTAGTGGGGGAAGTAAGATGAAGGGCCATTGGTCAGACTGCGCGATTCATAATGAACCGGAATCCCCCAATGGCCCTTGCAATTGCTCTGGATTAGATCTGAGCGAAGATAGTAGACATGCCCCGGTCGTTGGGCGCGTAGCCCTCGCGTGGAGCAAAGCTCTCCTCTTCCGTCAGATGCATGGAGAAAGCCTTATCCAAGGTCATCATCTTCCATCCGACCGGCTCGTTACTGACGCTTCCTCCGCGCACTTGATAAACTCTCATGCACGGGTTTCCAGCGGTAGAGATACCGACGGCGTGGACTTCGACGACGCGGGAAAACCCATCGTAGCGAAGTTCCAGACAAACTCCTGACTTCAAAGCTGCAATTGCTAAATTACCTATCATGGCAATCCTTTCCATTCTGGTTTGTGCAATCGCCTTGACGTTCGAAGCATTTGGAGTAAGTCCAAAACCGCGTACTCGGCCCACCGGCGATTGCTTCGCTTGGTGGCTTGAGGGGGGTCAGGTGGCACCCTGATCCCCACTCATTCGTCGTCGGCCATATGGTGTCGCGTTTTCGGAACAGTAGGCTTCAGGCCGAAGTCTTTACTCATTTTTTACCAAGTGTTGCCCGTCGGCAACAGTATTGAGCTGCGCGCGGCGAGTATTTGCGCAAGATTATTACAATCTCGGGCGATCAGCGCCGGCGCGACATAGGAGATCATCATGAACTGGTTTGGCCGGAAGGCCGCGCAGCATCCTGCGCGGCCCGCTTTGTCGCGTGTGTATGGGACTTGGTCGGCGCCTGCGCCGCTGAGCTGGGAGGCGCAGGTTCGCGAGGGCTATTTGTCCAATGCGATTGTGCAGCGGGCGGTGCGGCTCGTTGCCGAGGCGGCGGGATCGGCGCCTCTGGTTGCCAGCGATCCGGCATTGGCGGCGCTCGTTTCCGCGACGTCGGGCGGGCAGGGGCTGGTCGAGACTTTGGCGTCGCAGTTGCTGCTGCATGGCAATGGCTATGTGCAGATTTTGGCCGATGGCGCGGGGGCGCCGGCGGAGCTGTTTGCGCTGCGGCCCGAGCGGGTGACCGTCGAGGCCGACGCGCGCGGGTGGCCGGTCGCCTATCGGTATAAAGCCGGCGGATCGGGGGTTGTGCTGCCCGCCGAGGATGGCGCGGGGCGGCCCCAGGTGGTGCATGTGAAGGCGCTGCACCCGCTCGACGATCATTATGGCGCGGGGTGTCTGGGGGCGGCTTCGGGGGCGATCGCGGCGCATAATGCGGCGGCGAAATGGAATGCGGCGTTGCTCGACAATGCGGCGCGGCCTTCGGGGGCGCTGGTGCATGATCCGGGCGACAAGGGGATGCCTTTGTCGGCGGAGCAGGTCGACCGGCTCCGCGAGGAGCTGGCCGAGAGTTTCGCGGGCGGGGCGAACGCGGGGCGGCCGTTGCTGCTGGAGGGCGGCCTCAGGTGGCAGGCGCTGTCGCTCTCGCCGGCGGAGATGGATTTCCTGGCGCTGAAAGACAGCAGCGCGCGCGAGATTGCGATGGCGTTCGGGGTGCCGCCGATGCTGCTCGGGCTGCCGGGGGATGCGACCTATGCCAATTATCGCGAAGCCAATCGCGCGCTGTGGCGGCTGACGGTCCTGCCGCTGTGCGCGAAGATATTGGGGGCGGTTTCGCAGGGATTGTCGGGCTGGTTCGAGGGCGCCGAGCTGCGCGTCGATTTGGACAAGGTGCCGGCGCTGGCCGAGGACCGGATGGCGCTGTGGCGCGAGGTGTCGGCGGCGGACTGGCTGAGCGCGGATGAGAAGAAGGCGCTGCTGGGGGTGGGTTAGCCACCCTCGTCACCCCGGACTTGATCCGGGGTCCATGACTTCGGCGCTGCTGTGGATCCCGGATCAAGTCCGGGATGACGAAGGAGTTACACAAATGGATGAAGAGGAAGCGCTGGCGCGGCTGATCGCGCTGGCGGGGACGAGTGCGCCCGATGCGGCGCTGCTGCGCGCGGTGGTCGAGGAGGCGAGCGAGCTGGGGGCGCGGCGGGCGCTGGCGCGGCTGGGGCTCGCCGACGAGGCGGCGCGCGACGACATGGTCGATCTGCGGCAGCTGCTCGGTGCGTGGCGCGATGCGAAGACGAGCGCGTGGAAGGCCGCGGTCGACTGGGCGGTGCGATGCGGGCTGGCGCTGCTGGTCGTCGGGCTGGCGATGAAGCTGGGGCTGCCGGGGTTGCTGCGGTGAGGGCGGTGATAACTGATATGCGCTCCCCTAACCCCTCCCGAAGACGGGAGGGGGAACTGCGGTTCGCGGGCTATGCTTCGGTGTTCGACCGGGTCGATCGCGGGGGCGATGTGGTGCGGGCGGGGGCTTTTGCTGCGAGTTTGCGCGAGCGGCGCGCGGTGCCTTTGCTTTGGCAGCATCGGCCGGGGGCGGTGGTCGGCGTGATCGAGACATTGGCGGAGGATGCGCGCGGGCTGCGCGTCGTCGCGCGGGTGACGCATCCGACGGCGGCGGCGCTGGTCGCGCGCGGGGCGCTGACGGGATTGTCCTTTGGATATCGGGTGACGGCTTTGCGCGGGAACGACCCACGCGAATTGCTGGGGCTCGACCTCGCGGAAGTGAGTTTGGTGGCGGCGCCGATGCAGCCGCTCGCGCGAGTGATTGCAGTGGATGTGGGCGGTGAGCGCGAGGTCGCCTCACCCTCTCCCAGCTTCGCCTAGGCAGCAAGCTGCCAAGGCTGTGCAACCCTCCCCCGTCGAGGGGGAGGGAGTCTATTTTCGATGAAGGAGTGACGGGCATGGATATGGAGATGGAAGTGAAGGCGGATGCGCTCGAGGGGGCGTTCGATGCGGTGCTGGCGGCCGAGGCGGTCGATGAGCTGAAGGCGTCGGTCGCGGCGCTGAAGGCACAGGTCGATGCGCAGACGGTGGCGGCGTCGCGGCTGCCGCTTGACGGGGCGAAGGCCGCCGATCCGGCGCGTGACGCCTTTGTCGAGCGCTACCTGCGCCGCGGGATCGATGCCGGGGTCGAGATGAAGAGCCTGTCGGGGGCGTCGGGCGGTGACGGCGGTTATGCGGTGCCGCGCGAGATCGACGGCAGCATCGCGGCAACGCTGAAGACGCTGTCGCCGATCCGGTCGATCGCGACGGTCGTGCAGACAGGGACGAGCGGCTATCGCAAGCTGATCGCGACGGGATCGATGGGTGCGGGCTGGGTCGGCGAGACCGCGGCGCGGCCCGAGACAGCGACGCGCAGCTTTGCCGAAATCGCGCCGCCGTCGGGCGAGCTCTACGCCAATCCGGCGGCAAGCCAGGCGATGCTCGACGATGCGATGTTCAACGTCGAGGACTGGCTGGCCGAGCAGCTCGGCCGCGAGTTCGCGGTCGCCGAGGGCAGCGCGTTCGTCAATGGCAACGGGACGAACCGGCCGAAGGGGTTCCTGACCTATACGACGACGAACGAGATCGACAGCGTGCGGGCGTTCGGGACGCTCCAGCATCTGGCGACGGGGACGGCGGGCGCGTTCCCGGCGTCGAACCCGCAGGACAAGCTGGTCGAGCTGGTGCATTCGCTGAAGGCACCCTATCGTCAGGGCGCGAGCTGGGTGATGAATTCGGACACGCTGGCGCGCATCCGCAAGTTCAAGACCAGCGACGGCGCCTTCATCTGGCAGCCGGGGATGGTCGAGGGGCAGGCGGCGACGTTGCTGGGTTATCCGGTCGTCGAGGCCGAGGATATGCCCGATGTCGGCGCGAACAGCCTGTCGATCGCGTTCGGCAATTTTCGCGCCGGGTATCTGGTCGCCGACCGCGGCGAGACGCGCATCCTGCGCGATCCGTTCAGCAACAAACCCTTCGTGCATTTCTATGCAACCAAGCGGGTCGGCGGCGCGGTCATCGATTCACAGGCCATCAAGCTGATGAAGTTCGCCGCCAGCTGATCTGCTGGCGCGCGATGGGCGCCCGGCCGGCCCTATCCCTTTCGGGGCGGACCGGGCGCTTCCTTTTTTCAATTCCCTGTTATCGATCATGGAAAGGATGGCCCCGCCATGCCGACCCAATTTTTCGCCGACCTGGTGCGCGAGACGTGCCAGGACGGCGGCAGCGGACCGCTGACGCCGACCGGCGCGGTCCCCGGGCATCGCCGCTTCGTCGATGCGGTGCCGCCGGGCATGCCATTTCATTATGCCGTCGCGGGCATCGCGCAGCCCCAGCAATGGGAGGTCGGGATGGGCCGGATCGATGGCTCCGGCCGGTTGCAACGCGATGCGGTCGTCGCCTCGTCCGCCGGTAGCGCGCGCGTCGATTTCGCGGCGGGACTCAAGACGATCGCGCTGACGGTTGCCGCCGACTGGTTCGCCGCGAGCGATGCAGGCGCGGCGGGGCTGAGCGACGATGTCGCGGCGCTGGCGAGCGCGCTGGAGGCAAAGCAGCCTCTGTCGACGACGCATGGCGGCGCGGCGACGGGGGCCGACGGCGACCTGATGACCGTCCGGCGCGGCGGCGGCTGGGTCAATATTCCGCTGACGGCGCTGGCGTATCGGAATGCGAGCGGGCGCCACATGCTGAGCGGGGGGCTGGCGGCGCAGGACGGCACCGCGGCGGCCCCCGCGATCGGTTTTGCCGACGACGGCGATTGCGGCCTGTTCCGCCCCGCCCCCGACAGCATCGGCCTTGCCGCCGGCGGGGTGGAGCGGATGCGGATTGCGAGCGGCGGCCTGGTCGGGATCGGTACGGCCAATCCGGCGACACGGCTGGAGATCGCGGGCACGGACCAGATCGTGGCGCGCCTGCGTATCCGCAACAGCGCCGCCGGCGGGCGGGTTTATGACCTGGTGTCGGGCATCCACAATGCGAGCCAGTCCTGCTTTTCCGTCTATGATGCGACGGCCGACACGACATTGCTGGTCGTCGACGGCACCTTTGTGCGGCCCGGCGGCGACAATGCGCAGTCGCTGGGCGTCGGTTTCAATCGATGGTCGGTCATCTTTTCCGCCACCGGCGCCATCAACACATCGGACACACGCGAAAAGACGTGGCGGAGCCCGGCGAGCGGCGCGGAACTGCAGGCCGCATCGCGCATCGCCGCCGAGCTGGGCTTTTTCCAGTGGAACGATGCGATCGCGAAAAAGGGGCCGGAAGGCGCGCGCCTGCATTTTGGCGTTCGCGCGCAGGCGGTGTGGACGATCATGGCCGATGAAGGCCTGATCGCCCCGCTGGACCCCGTCGGACGGCCGGGCGACACGCCCTATGCCTTTCTGTGCTGGGACGCGTGGGCCGATGAGGGGGGTGCGGTGCATGACCGCTTCGGCATCCGGCCCGACCAGCTGGCGCTGTTCCTGATCGCGGCGCAGGAGCGGCGCCTGGCGGCGCTGGAGACGGCGTCGTGATCGCCGGTTCGGCGCTGGCGTCGCGCGCCGTCGGCGACGCTCAGCGGCGCGACTTGCCCAGCGAATGGGGCGGTCCCGAACCCGCCGCAGCCCAGACCGCAGCCCCGGTGGCGCCGGAACCCCGCCGCCGCATGGCGGTTCGCAAGCCCTGACCAGAAAGGAGCGGCCATGACGATGATGGTGAAGGACCCGGGATCACGGATCGATTATGAGTTCGACTGGGGTGCGGCCTATGCCGATGGGCAGGCGGTGCTGGCGAGCGCATGGCTGGTTGCGCCGGAGGAGGATGGCGGGGTGGCGGTGGCCGCCGCCGCGTACGACCTGACCCGGACGACCGCGACGCTGGCGGGCGGGATCGCCGGCCATGTCTATCGCGTCACCAACCGGGTGACGATGAGCGACGGCCAGATCGACGAACGATCGATGACGGTGCGGGTGGAGGAACGGTGATGGCGGAAAGTCTGACGCCGGGCGATGCCCCGGTGAGCCTGAACGAAGCGCGCGGCTGGTTGCGGCTGGGGGCGACGATCGACGATGCCATGGTCGCGGGCCTTGTCCGCGCGGCGACCAATATCTGCGAGGCCTTTATCGGGCAGTGGCTGGTCATTCGCGCGGTCGAGGAGCTTTTGCCCTTGAAAAACGGGGTGGTCCAACCCGGGGCACGACCGGTGGTCGGGATCGATGCCGTGACCTTGTTGCTTCCCGGCGGCGACGAGGCGGCGCTGGGCGACGGCGATTACCGGACGACGGTCGGCCGCGACGGGACCGCGCGGGTGACAGTGGGCGACCCGCGCGGCGCGGCGCGGGTGCGCGTCGCCTATCGCGCGGGAATTGCCGAAGGCGCGAACGGGATTCCCGAAGCGATCCGGCAGGGTATCGTCCGGATGACGCAGCATCTGCATGAGGCGCGTGACGGCGCGGGCGCGGCCCCGCCGGCGGCGATCGCGGCGCTGTGGCAGCCGTGGCGTCGGCTGACACTGGGGGGCGGGCAATGACGAGCGCGGAGGGCGCGGTGCGCGCGCGGGCGATCGAGCTGTTGGCGCGCGATGACGCGCTGGCGGCGATGGTCCACGGAATATTCGACGGCACGCCGCCGCGCGTGAGCGCGCCCTATGTGGCGGTCGGTACGGCGGAAGGCGGCGACTGGGGAACCAAGGACCGGGCGGGGCGCGAAATCCGCCTGACGCTGACATTGGTCGGCGTCGGCAGCGCGATCGACGACAAGGCCGCGGCGCGCGTCGAGGCGGTCGCCGCGGCCCTGCGCGGCCCGGCCGGTGGCTGGTCGGTGGTCGGGGCACGAACGATCCGCACGCGCTTTACCTTTGCGCGCGACGGCGGCTGGCGCCACGAGCTGATCGTGCGGTGTCGGTGTTTGGCGGGGTGATTGCAGTAGGAACTGACGGATATTGCCATCCAATCCTCCCTGTCGCGTAGCGATGGGGACGTGGCAGTGGCTTTAGCCGCTGACGGAGGGGCTGTTGGCGCTACCGTCGCGGCCCCTCCACCACTCGCTTTGCGAGCGGTCCCCCTCCCCATGGCTTCGCCACAGGGAGGATCAGATCGTTCGTTTACTCGCCGGGCATCGTGTTCGTCGACTTATAGTCCTTGAACTTGTCGGTGAAATTGGCGTGGTAATCGTCGATCTGCATGTCGGCGTCTTCGCCCGCGACCTTTTCGGAATCGCCGCCCGACCGGCCCAGCGCGATCACGGCCTTGCGGAACGCGTCGCGCTCGGTCGCGCAGTTCGATTTCACCTGCATTTCATACTCGGCCTCTTCCATCTTGGCCTCGAGCGCCTTCTTCATGTCGGCGCGCAGGCATTTGGTGAAAGCGGCGCGCGTCGTGTCGACCGTCGCCGAGGGCGACTGCACCATGACGGCCAAAATCAATGTTGTGATCAAAAGCATCCTGCGACTCCCCGTTAGCAGTGTTTTTTCCCAGAGGAGATTAGACGATGGCGATTGAAAATGGGAGCGATTTTCTGCTCAAGATCGGCGACGGCGAAGCGCCGCCGACCTATCGGACGGTCGCGGGCCTGCGCACCACGCAGATGTCGGTCAACGGCGAAGCGGTGAATGTCACGACGAAGGATTCGGGCGGCTGGCGCGAGCTGCTGTCGGGCGCCGGGGTGCGATCTGTTTCGGTGAGCGCGGCGGGCATTTTTACCGGGTCCGACGCCGAGGTGCGGCTGCGCGGTCATGCGCTTTCGGGCGTCATCGACGATTATGAATTGAGCTTTGAAAGCGGCGAACGGATGCGTGGGCGCTTCCTCGTCACGCGGCTCGACTATGCCGGCGATTATAATGGCGAGCGCAATTACACGCTGAACCTGGAATCGAGCGGCGCGGTGGTGAGCCTGTGAGCGCCGCCAACGCGCTGCGCGGCGAAGCGGAATTGCGCGTCGGCGACCATGTGCATGTTCTGCGGCCGAGTTTTGCTGCGTTGGTTGCAGCGGAGGGCGAGCTGGGGCCGCTGTTCGCGCTGGTTGAGCGCGCGGCGGACGGGCGGTTGGGGCTGGGCGAGCTCGCGTGCCTGTTCTGGCATTGCGTGAAGGATCGGCCCGAGACGCTGACGCGCGAGGCGGTCGGCGAGGCGGTCATCGCGCAGGGTCTGGCGTCGGCGACGCCGGCGCTGCGCGTGCTGCTCGGGCAGATTTTGCAGGGACGATGAGGTGGCGGGCGACCGGCTGGGGCCTGCAGCGGTGACGCTGGCGGGCGTGATGGCGCGCGTTGCGGGATGGCGTCCCGATGAGTTCTGGACCGCGACGCCGGCCGATGTGCGCGCGGTGCTGGCGGGCTGGGTCGAGGCGGATGCCGAGGCGTCCCTCGACGGTGCGGCGCTGGCGGCGATGATGGAGAGGTTTCCCGATGGGTGACGAGATCGACGAAATGGTGGTCGCGGTGCGCGCCGACACGGGCGCGTTTCGGCGCGACATTGCGGCGCTGCGCGCCGAGCTGGGCGGGCCGCTGGTTGCCGAGGCCGATCAGGCGGGGCGTGCGATCGAGCGGGCGCTGTCGCGCGCGATCGTCAGCGGCAAGATGGGGTTCGAGGATCTGAAGCGGCTCGCGCTGTCGGTGATGGCGGACATCGCAAGGGCGGCGATTTCGAACGGTATCGGCGCGGCGGCGGGCGGGGGCTCAGGTGGTGGCGGGAGCGGCAATCTGCTGTCGCTCGGCACCTCGATCGCGATGGCGCTGTTCGGGGCACCGGGGCGGGCGACGGGCGGGCCGGTGAGCGCCGGCCGCGCCTATCGCGTCGGCGAGCGCGGGCCCGAGCTGTTCGTGCCGACCGCGAGCGGGCGGATCGAGGCCGCGGGTGCCGGTGGGGTACGCAATTTCGCGATCACGATAAATGTGCGCGGGGAAGTGGGGAGCGAGCCGCAGCGGCTGGCGCAGACGGGGCGGCAGCTGGCGCGCGCGGTGCGGCGTGCGGTTGCAGCGGGCGACGATTGATGGGCTGGGCGCTGGTAGCGGCGGCCGAGCCGCATCATCGAAAGGGCTGGCTCAAGCGGTTCGATCCGCGGTATTGGACGGTCGATTTCGCGCGGCCGATGATGGCGAGCGTGACGAGCGATGTGCCGGGGTCGCTGCGCGTCGAGACCGTCTTTTATCGGAAGCAGGATCTGGCGGGGCTGATCTGGGAAGCCGAGGACCGGTGGGATCATCCTTTGCTCGCCTATGAGACGAAGCGAGATTTTCGCCATACGCAGCTGACATTCCGGTGGCGGTCGGGCGGGGTGAAGCCGCTCGACGCGCTGCACGGGCCGACGCTGACGATCGAGGGGCGCGACGCGGCGGGGGCGCCGCGTGCCTGGTATGTGCGGCTCTGGAACTATGCCGAGGGGACGGCCGAGGATGCCGTCGTCAGCCTTGATTTCGACGCATTGGACGGTGGCTTCCTGCTTCCCGGCGAGGCCGACCCGGTGTGGGCGGGCGACATCGACCGGATGTTCATTTCGCTGGTGCCGCCGACCTATGATGGCGGCGACGGCGTGCTGGGGGCACCGGCCGCTGGCTGGGCCGAGATGAGCGGGATTGTCTGCTCGGGATCGGGCTCGGTGCTGGCGATAGGCGATGTGGTGATGCCCGAATTGGACCCGGCCAAAGGGGGGCTCGGGATCGCGAGCGGCTATGACGACAGCTATCACCTGACCCCGGCGCGGCTGGTGCGGCAGATGGTGCAATTGGGCTATCGCGGCGATGTCGTCCATTATGTCGGGATGAGCCATTATATGCGGCTCGAGGCGGCGGGCGGCGGCTTTTCCGCGAGCGTGGCGGGCGGCGTGCTGAATGCGCCTTGCGCAGCTTGGCATGCGGGTTTTGCGGCGGCGTGTGCGAATGCGGGGCTGGGGGTGATCTGGTCGCTCTCCTACGAGCTGTTCGACGCCTATTGCTGGGACGTGTGGAAGCAGCGGGCGAGCGACGGGTCGCCCGCGCTGACCGGGTGGGAGCCGCCGTCGACCCTGCTGTCGCCGGCGAATGCAGCGGCGATGGGATATTTGCAGCTGGTCGCGCGGGCGTTTGTGGCGATCGGCGCGGCCGCTGGCTTGCCGCTGAAATTCCAGGTCGGCGAGCCTTGGTGGTGGATCGCGAGCGGCGGGCGGATTTGCGCTTATGATGCGGCGACGGTGACGGCTTTGGGTGCGGCTAGCATTCCGATTGCCGACGTGCGCGGGCCGCTGGGGGCGGCGCAATTGGCGATGCTCGATGCGCTGGGGGTGTTGCTGGCGGGGTCGACTGCGGCTTTGGTTGCGGCGGCGCGCGACGAGGCGGGGGCGGCGGGGCTGGTGAGCCATTTGCTCGTTTACCTGCCGACGGTGCTCGACCCGGCAGCGCCGGCGGTGCGGCGTGCGAATGTGCCGCTGGGGTGGGCGACGCCGGCGTTCGATGTGCTGCAGCTCGAGGACTATGACTGGGTGACCGGCGGGCGCGGGGCGGAGACCGCGGGTGCGCGGGCGGCGATGGTGTTGCGGCTCGGCTATCCGGTTGCAGAACAGCATTATTTTTCGGGCTTCGTGCTCGCGGCCGAGGATCGTGCGCAGTGGGCGGCGATCGCCGATGCGGCCGATGGCGCGCGGCGCGCGGGGGTCGCGCGGACCTTCATCTGGGCGCTGCCGCAGGTGGCGCGCGACGGCTTTGTGACATTTGACGGGGAGGATGCGGTGCAGGCTTTCGATGCGGTGGATTTTCCGCTCGCGATCGGGCGCGAGGCGATGGTCGCGACCGAATTTTCGACGCAGATCGTGAGTTCGCCGTCGGGGCACGAGCAGCGGGCGACCGAATGGGCCGAGGCGCGGATGCGCTATGACGCGGGGCCAGGAATCCGGTCCGAGGCCGATGTGCGGGCGCTCGCCGACTTTTTTCGCGCGCGGCGCGGGGCGGCGCGGGCGTTCCGCTTTCGCGATCCCTTCGATAGCAGCTCGGCGGCGGATGGCGGGTTGCCGACCGCGGTCGATCAGATGCTTGGCGTCGGCGATGGTGCGCGGCGGCAGTTTGCTTTGGTGAAGCGCTATGGTGCCGGTGATGCCGAGCAGGTGCGCAGCGTTCGGATGCCGGTCGAGGGCAGCGTGCGCGTGTCGGTCGACGGGCTGGAGACGGCGGCATTTCTGGTGATGGACGAGGGCGAGATTTTGCTCGATGTCGCGCCGGCGGTCGGGGTTGCGGTGCGCGCGGGGTATCTGTTCGACGTGCCGGTGCGCTTTGCCGAAGATCGGCTGGAGGTGAGCCGCGCGACCTTCCTCGCGGGCGAGATGGCGAGCGTGCCGCTGGTCGAGGTGCGTGCGCCGTGGTGATGGAACGCGCGCCCGACTGGCTGCGCGAAGAGCTGGTAACGCTGGCGTGGTGCTGGCGACTGGCGCGGCGCGACGGGGTTGTGATCGGGCTGACCTCGCACGACCATGACCTGATGGTCGGCGGAATATTGTACCGTGCGGCGCCGGGGATGAAGCCTTCGGCGCTGGAGACGAGCGACAGCCTTGATGTCGCGACGATGGACCTTGAGGGCGCGGTCACGAGCGACGCGATCGCGGCGCGCGACCTCGACGCCGGGCGGTGGGACGGCGCGGAGCTGGAGCTGTTCGTCACCGACTGGAGCGCGGCCGACGTCGCGCCGGTCACCGTGGCGCGTGGATCGCTGGGGGCGATCGAGAGGCGCGGGCCGGCCTTTGCAGCGGAGTTGCAGGGGGTGACACGGCTGCTCGACCGACCGGTGTGCCCGGCGACCTCGCCATCGTGCCGCGCGATGCTGGGCGACCGGGCGTGCAGGGTCGACCTGGCATCGCTGACGCATGCGAGGCGGGTCGTTGCGGTCGATGGGCGCATGGTGACGCTGGATGCCGCGGCGCCCGGAATGGCGTTCGGCGACCTCATGTGGATGGAGGGCGCCAATTGCGGACTGGCCAGTCCGGTGATCGCGGTCGAGACGGCCGTGCTGCATCTGGCCGAAGCGCCGTCTTTCGCGGTCGCGGGACCGGTGCGCGTGCGGCTCACCGAAGGATGCGACAAGCAGCTTGCGACGTGCCGGGATCGGTTTGCCAACGCTGTCAATTTTCGCGGCGAGGCGCACCTGCCGGGCAATGACCTACTCACGCGTTATCCCGGTGGATGAGCTGGGACCGCGCGCCTTCGCGGCGGCGCGGACGATGGTCGGGGTGACGTTCCGGCCGCAGGGCTATGATCCGGCGACGGGGCTCGATTGTGTGGGGCTGGTGTGGGCGGCCTATGCGGCGGCGGGGCGGCGGTTGGCGCGGCCGGTCGGTTACCCGCTGCGGGGCTGGGCGCGGGCTCAGGTCGAAGCGGGATTGGTTCACGCGGGCTTCGTTCCGGTCGTTGGGGATGGGCGCGGTGGCGATGTGATGCTGATCGCCTATCCGGCGGGGCAGTTTCATCTTGGCCTGATGGGGCTGGATCGGCTGGTGCATGCGCATGCCGGGCTGCGGCGGGTGGTCGAGACGCCAATCTCTGGACTGGATGGCGTCGCGTGCTGGCGGCTGGAGCAATGCCCTCCCCGCTGCGACTAGGCAGCGAGCTGCCAAGTCTCGCTGCCCCTCCCGCAAGCGGGAGGTGAGGAATATTCTTTTCGGGAGCAGATTGATGGCAACGTTGGTGCTGACGGTGGTCGGTGGGATTGTCGGGGGTCCGGTGGGGGCCGCGATCGGGGCTGCGGTGGGCCAGCAGATCGACGCACAGATTTTCAAACCCAAGGGGCGCGAAGGGCCGCGGCTTGCCGATCTGAAGATTCAGGCGTCGACCTATGGCCAGCAGATTCCGCAGCTGTTCGGGACGATGCGCGTCGCAGGGAGCGTGATCTGGGCCACCGACCTGATCGAACGGCGGAACAAGCGCGGCGGGGGCAAGGGGCGGCCGTCGACGACCGAATATAGCTATGCCGTGTCGCTGGCGGTCGCGCTGTCGTCGCGGCCGATCCGCAGGATCGGACGGATATGGGCCGACGGAAATCTGCTGCGCGGGTCGAGCGGGACGTTCCAGGAGCGGTGCATCTTTCGCTGGCATAACGGCAGCGAGGACCAGGTGGCCGATCCGCTGATCGCATCGGCGCTGGGCATCGCGTCGGCGAGTGCGTTTCGGGGGTGCGCCTATGCGGTGTTCGAAGAGCTTGAGCTCGGCACGTTCGGCAACCGGATTCCGTCGCTGACATTCGAGGTGGAGGCCGACGCCGCGGGCATCGACGCCGGGATGGTCGGTAACAGCCTGTTCGGTGAAACCGCGCGCTGCGACGGCGAATGGCCTTTTACGGGCTATGCCGCATCGGGAGACCGGTTGCGCGACGCGCTCGCGCCGCTGTTCGAGGCGGACGGCGTGCGGCTGTTGAGCGGGCCGGGCGGATGGCGGCTGGCGCCGACGGCTGCGGTCGGGGAACCGCTGGCGCTGGCCGATTTCCGCGAGGCGAGGCGGGGCGATGCGCCGGGCGACCGGACCGAGCATCGTCGCGCGCCGCTGTCATCGCTGCCGGGGACGATCCGGCTGCGGCATTATGAACCCGAACGCGATTATCAGCTCGGCCAGCAGACGAGCCAGGTTGCCGGCGGCGGCGTCCGCGAGGAACGGATCGATTTGCCCGCGGTGCTGCCGGCGACCTCGGCGCGGGCGCTGGCGCAGCGGCTTGCCGCCGCCGCGGCCGACGGGCGCGAAACGCTGGTGTGGCGGGCCGATCTTGCGGCGCTGGCGTTGACCGTCGGGCATGTCATTGCACTGGCCGACGGGAGCCGCTGGCGGCTGGCGGGAAGGACGGTTCGCGGGAGCGACATCTTGCTCGAACTCAGGCGCCACGCGCCGCTTCCCGCGGCCGACCTTCCCGCAGAACCCGGCGTTCCGGTCCGTGCGCCCGATTGGCCCGATGCCATCGGCACGGTCCGCCTGTTCGACCTTCCCAATATGGGCAGTCCGGCGGCGTCGGCGCCGCGATTATTGGTCGCCGGTGCCGGCAGTAACGATGGCTGGCGCGGCGCCGATTGCTGGCTCGTCGCGTCGGCCGGTGCCGAACCGATACCCGTCGGCGCGGTGCGTCCGGCGGCCGCGCTGGGGCAGCTTGCCCTGCCGCTGGCCGCGGGAAGCGATTGCCTGTTCGACCTTTTGAACAGCGTCGAAGTTCAGCTGGTCAATCCGGCGATGACGTTGGAATCGGTAAGCGACGCGGCGTTGCTGGGCGGCGCGAACCGGGCGATGGTCGATGGCGAATTGCTGCAATTCGGCATTGCCGAAGTTGTCGGATCCGGGCGCTGGCGCCTGTCGCGATTACTGCGCGGGCGGGCCGGCACCGAGAGAGAAATGACGCATGCGGCGGGAGCGTCCTTTGTCCTGCTCGACGATCCGGCGCTGTTGACACTGCCCGAGGCGCTTGCGGGATCGGCGGAGGGCGGCGCGGCGACCCTCGAATGGGCTCCGCGGGGCGGGACGACGCTGGCCGAGGTTGATGTGCCGGCGACCGGCCGGGCGCTGCGGCCGCTGACGCCGGTACACGGGCAGGTCCGGGCCGACGGTGCGGGCGGCGTGACGATCGGTTGGGTTCGGCGCAGCCGCGCCGACGCGGGGTGGCGCGACCATGTCGACCAGCCACTTGGCGAAAGCCATGAGGCGTGGCGCATTGCGCTGTCGCCGCCCGTTCCGGGAATCGGGCCGTGGGAAAGCGCATCGCCGACGCTGGATATTGGTGCCGCCGAGCTGGCGGCGCTGCCGCCCGGTTGCACGATCGAGATCCGGCAGGCGGGGGATTTCGCACTGTCCTCGCCCCTGTCTTTACCATTGACATAAAAGGATAAAACCATGACCGTCATGCCATCCACGCCGCGCTTCGCGTTACCGTTACTTGGCGTAGCGCAGGCGCAGAAAGAGGTAACGCACAACGAAGCTTTGACGCTGCTCGACGCCTTGGTCCACGCGGCCGTCGAGGCCGGACCGCTCGCCGCGCCGCCCGCGGGACCTGTCGAGGGGCAATGCTGGATCGTCGGTGCGGTGCCGACGGGTCCCTGGGCGGGGCAGGCAAATGCGATCGCGATCCGGACCGGGGGCGGATGGCGATTTGCGCCGCCGCGTGAGGGGATGCGGGCGACGCGGCTGACCGACGGCGCGCAGCTTCGCTTCGTGGGCGGCGCATGGGCCGCGCCGGCGACGGTGGGGGCGCCTTCGGGCGGGTCGATAATCGATTCCGAAGCGCGTAACGCGATCTCCACACTGATTCTTCACCTCGCCGCGCAGGGTCTTCTGATCTCAGGCTGATTTTCGGTTCTTTGACATAAGAAGTGCGACTTTTTGGCAACAGATTGACGATTTGTTCACTTGCACGGAACCAAAGCGGCGAGTAGGACGTCTGCCGAGACGTATATCTCAATTTGAAAGGGGAATTACTATGAGGAAGCTTGCCGTCGCTGTGGCGTTGGCCTCCACCACCCTGGCGTCGCCCGTCCTGGCGCGCGACAACTCCTGGTATGTTGGTGTTGGTGCTGGCGCAATGCTCGTCGAAGACCTGGATCTCGACATTGGCACTTTCAACAATGCCGGTTCGCTCGACCATCGCGCTGGCTATGACGTCGAAGGCACCGTCGGTTATGACTTCGGCGGTTTCCGCGCGGAAGTCGAAGTCGGCTTCCGTGAAGCTGACATCAAGTCGGGCCGCTTCGCGACCCCGGGCATTCCGCAGTCGGTTAACGGCGCTGGCGCGCTCGCTACCGGTTCGTTTGACCTCGCTGGCGATACGAACGCGCTGAGCTTCATGGTCAACGGCATGCTCGACTTCGGCGACGACGACGGCCTTCAGGGCTTTGTCGGCGGTGGTGCCGGTGTCGCGCGCGTTTCGGTCGAGCCGGTCTTTGCCGGTAACTTCCTCGACGATTCGGACACGGGCTTTGCCTGGCAGGCGATCGCGGGTGTCCGCGCTCCGCTGACCGACAGCATCGACGTTGGCCTGAAGTATCGCTTCTTCAACGCCGACAAGATCGATCTGGTCGACCAGCGCGGTCGCGACGTTTCGACGCGCTTCCGTTCGCACTCGATCCTCGGCACGCTGACGTTCAACTTCGGTGGCGCACCGGAGCCGGTGGTGGCACCGCCGCCGCCGCCCCCGCCGCCCCCGCCGCCCCCGCCGCCTCCGCCGCCGCCGCCGGTCGTGGAATGCGCACCGGGACCGTATATCGTGTACTTCGACTGGGATAAGTCGGACATCACGCCGGAAGCGGCTTCGACGCTCGACAACGCGATCAGCGCCTACAACCGTGGTTGTACGGGTACGCAGGTCATGCTCGCCGGTCACGCTGACCGTTCGGGTTCGGCCAAGTACAACGTCGGCCTGTCGGAACGTCGCAACACCGCGGTTCGCAGCTATCTCACCGCTCGCGGTATCTCGGATGGCTCGATCAGCGCGCAGGGCTTCGGCGAAAGCCGCCCGGCCGTTGCAACCGCCGATGGCGTCCGCAACGACCAGAACCGTCGCGTGGAAATCACTTACGGTCCGAACTCGGGCATGTAAGACCGGTTTCCGCTCCCGACTGGGACGGAACGAAAAAGAAGGGCGGTGCCGAAAGGTGCCGCCCTTTCTTTATGCGTGCTTTGTGCGGCAGTAATCGTCCGCTGCTCATTTTCCAGTTTCTGCTTGCTCGGCGCGTATTATGATATACCATCACTCTGGGGCGCAGGATGGTCTTGGGCCCTCGATGAGGGGGTGGTGCCCGTCAAGCGCGGTGCGTCCTCCCCAGCGGGAGAGAGACGATGCGCAATCGCAGCAGGTTTCATCGCAGCATTTTTCGCGCCGACCCCAATGGCGATCCCGACATCAACACCACGCCGCTGATCGACGTGATGCTGGTGATGCTGGTGATGTTCATCATCACCATCCCCCCGCCGACGCACAGCGTCGATGTCACACTGCCGATCGGACCGGAGATTCCGGGCAAGGTGCTGGACGAGAATCGTGTCACCATCGATACGAGCGACGTGATCCGCTGGAATGACGAAGCGGTCGACCTTGCCGAGCTGGGGGTGCTGGTGAAAGTCGCGGCCGAACGCCCCGAGCCCGCCGCCATCCTGCTCGAACCCGAAGCGCGGGCGCGCTACTTGCGCGTCGACGAAGCCATTGGAGCGATCCGGCGCAATGGCGGGTCGAAGCTCGCCTTTCCGGGAATCCAGAATTACGCCAGTCTGATCTGAGTCTTGGCGGGTTCCCGCTGTCTCAGGCGGCGGGAGCCGTTCCGGGCCGGAGATAGCGCATCATATAGCTGACATAGTCGGCCTTGCCGAGCGGCACGCCCATGTGGCGCATCACCGCATAGGCCGCGGTGCGATGGAAGGCGAATTGCGGCTGTGCCCAGTCGCGGACATAGTCGAAGGCGCGCATGTCGAAGATCATGCCGTTGGGCAGCGGGAAGCTGACCGCGCGATCGAGGTCGGTGCCGAGCGCGGCGGGATTGACCGCGTCGAGGACCGCGAGCGTCGCCGCGATCTGCTCCTGCATTCCGGCGAAATCGACCGCGTCTTCGGCGAATTCGGGGACGTCGGCGTCGGCGAGGCGGACCAGCGGCTGGAGCGCCTGGACGCAAGTAAAGCGAACCTGCGAGGCGAGCGGGAACATGTCGGGCGCGAGGCGCGCGACCGCGAACTGCAATTCGCCGATGCCGTTTTCCTCACCCCATACGCGCGCCCGCGAAAGCTCGCCCGACAGCGCTCTCAGGCCATTTTGCCAGGCGGGTACGGTGAGGTCGTAGAGCATCGTCATTTCCTTCGATCGATCGAACTTGGGTCAGGCGGCGGCGAGATTGTCCTGGAACTGGAGCCGCGCGAGGCGGGCGTAGAGGCCGTCGGCGGCGACGAGCTCGTCGTGCTTGCCCTCTTCGACGATGCGGCCGTCGTCCATGACGACGATGCGGTCGGCGGCGCGGACGGTCGCGAGACGGTGCGCGATGACGATCGTCGTGCGGTCGTGCATCAGCGTCTCGAGCGCGTCCTGCACGAGCTTTTCGGATTCGGCGTCGAGCGCCGAGGTCGCTTCGTCGAGGAGCAGCAGCGGGGCGCGGCGAAGCAGCGCGCGCGCGATCGCGACGCGCTGGCGCTGGCCGCCCGAAAGCCGCGCGCCGCCTTCGCCCATGAAGGTATCGAGCCCGTCGGGCAGCTTGCGCAGGAATTCCTCGGCATTGGCGGCGCGTGCGGCGTCCCAGAGTTCTTCGTCGGTCGCGTCCCAATTGCCGTAGCGAAGATTGTCGCGCGCCGAGGCGGCGAAGATCACCGTTTCCTGCGGCACCATCGCGATACGCGCGCGGATGTCGGCGGGGTCGGCTTCGGTGAGCGCGACGCCGTCGAGGCGGATCTGCCCACCCTGCGGGTCATAGAAGCGCTCGGCGAGCTGGAAGAGCGTCGACTTGCCGGCGCCCGAGGGGCCGACGATCGCGACGGTCTCGCGCGGGCGGATCGCAAGGCTGAAATCATGGAGCGCGGGGGCGTCGGGGCGGGTCGGATAGTGGAATTCGACATGATCGAATTCGAGCGTACCGACGGGCGGTGCGGGGAAGGGGCGCGGTTTTGCGGGCGGCGCGATGCTCGCCTCGGCATTGAGCAATTCGCTGAGCCGCTCGGCCGCTCCGGCGGCGCGAAGCAGGTCGCCATAAACTTCGGTAAGGGCGCCGAACGCGCCCGCGACGAGCCCGCCGGTCAGCACGAAGGCGGCGATCGTGCCGCCGGTAATCGTGCCCGCGGCGACGCCCGCCGCGCCGTACCAGAGCAAGGTCGTGATCGCGCCAAAGAGCAGGCCGATGACGATCGCGGTCATCGTCGCGCGCAGCCGGATGCGGCGCTTGGCGGTCGCGAAATTCGCCTCGACCGCGGTCGTGAAGCGATCAGCCTCGCGCGCTTCCTGCCCGAATGCCTGGACGATCTTCATCGCGCCCAATTGCTCGGCGGTGGTCGCGCCGATGTCGGCGACGCGGTCCTGGCTCGACCGCGAGACATTCTGGAGCTTTCGGCCGAGCAGCACGATCGGCATGATGATCACCGGAATACCGAGCAGGATGCCGCCGGTGAGCTTGGGCGATAGGGTGAAGAGATAGGCGATGCCGCCGATACCCATCACGGTGTTGCGCAGTGCAACCGAGACGGTGGTGCCGACCGTCTGTTCGATGACCGAGGTGTCCGATGTCATGCGCGAGGCGATTTCCGACGGGCGGTTTTCCTCGAAGAAACCCGGGGCGAGGCGCAGCAGATTGCGCTGCACCGCCTGGCGGATGTCGGCGACGGTGCGCTCACCCAGCCAGCTGACGAAATAGAAGCGCAGCGCGGTGGCGACCGCGAGGACGATGACGATGAGATAGAAGAAGCGGAAATGGGGGCTCACGTCGCCGCCGCCGGCGACAAAGCCGCTGTCGATCATTTCCTTGAATTGATAGGGGATCGCGAGCGTCGCGAGCGCGGCGACGCCGAGTGCGACCGCGGCAATGACCAGTTGCAGCGGATAGCGACTGGCATAGTGCCAGATCATACGCAGGCTGCCGAGCTTGCGGCGGGGCGTGTCGGATTTGTCGGATGTGGTCGCCATGGACGACGGCCCTAGCAGCCCCGCCGATGCCGCTCAACGCCGCAGAATGACCCATGGCTTCAAGCGCTTTGAAGCGGGGCGATATTGTTCGCCGAAAAGGGAGCGCGGCGGTCCGCACCGCGCTCCCCATCGTCAACGCCCGATCGTCACCGGTTGTCGAGCTGCGCGCGTACCGCGCGGAGACCCGCCTGCGTGATGCGATATGGCGCGCCATTCTGCGAACCGATGAAACCGCGCCGCCGCAGGCGGTTGAACAAGGGCAGGCCGGTATGGGCGAGGACGTGGCCATCGCGGGTGAAGCACAAGGCTTCGACGATATGGCCATTTTCGCCGCGCCGATGGCGGATCATGCCGCCCTGCGCCAGCACATGGAGCATACGCTGCTCCGCTTTCGAAATATTCATGGGATTATCCGGGATTTTCAAGCAACAAGGGCGCGCGGACCCGCTGGTCCGCACGCTGCGCACATCCCGATTACGCCGGGATGTTAGCGGTTGCCCGCAATCTCAGACATATTCACTCCATCGGCGCATCATGCGCCGTTCCGCGCAGAATATTCGACTTCGGCACGCCTCGCAACGATTTTGATGCATTGCACAATGAGGATCAGCCCCTAGACTGCTAACCAATGAGCAGGTGCCGCAAGAGCGCCGCCGGGGTCACGCAAGGAAGAATCGAATATGCTGTATCACGCGTTTGACATGCAGAAAAACTGGCTCGCAGGCGCTAGCGCGCTGGCGACCGCGGGCGCACAAGTGATGCAGCATCCCGCGAATCCGCTCGGCTATTTCAGCGGCAGCCCGATGTTTGCATCGGCGCTCGAAGTATTCGCGCACGCCTCGGCGCCGCGCGGCAAGCCGGGATTCGAACTATACGAGACCCAAGTGGATGGCGAAACGACGCGCGTGACCGAGGTGGTCGAGGCGCGCAAACCCTTCGGCCAGCTCAAGCATTTCAAGCATAAGGGGTCGAAAGACGCGCCGAAGCTGCTGATCGTCGCGCCGATGTCGGGTCATTATGCGACGCTGCTGCGCGGCACGGTCGAGCGCATGTTGCCCGGCCATGACCTGTGGATCACCGACTGGCGCGACGCACGCAACGTGCCGCTCGAAGCCGGCAAGTTCGACCTCGACGACTATGTCGATTATCTGATCTCGTGGCTCGAACATATCGGCCCCGGCGCGCATGTGCTCGCGGTGTGCCAGCCGTCGGTGCCAAGCCTCGCCGCCGCGGCGATCATGGCCGCGAACAAGCATAAGTGCCGGCCGAAGACGCTGACGATGATGGGCGGGCCGATCGACACGCGCAAGGCGCCGACCGCGGTCAATGACCATGCGATGACGCGCCCGCACGCCTGGTTCCAGGAGAATGTCATCGCGACCGTCCCGGCCTATTATCCGGGCGCCGGGCGCCGCGTCTATCCGGGCTTCCTCCAGCTCGCGGGCTTCATGTCGATGAACCTTGGCAATCACATGATGAGCCATTGGGAGATGTTCAAACATCTGGTCGATGGCGACGGCGAGAGCGCCGACAAGACCAAGGAATTCTATGACGAATATCGCGCGGTGTGCGACATGACGTCCGAATTCTACCTGCAGACGGTCGACGTCGTGTTCCAGCGCCACCTGTTGCCCAAGGGCGAGATGACGCACCGCGGCCAGCCGGTCGATGTCGGCGCGATCGAGGACATCGCAATCCTCGCGATCGAGGGCGAGCGCGACGATATTTCGGGGATCGGCCAGACCAAGGCCGCGCTGACGATCGCCAAGGCGCTACCCGCCGACAAGAAGAAATATTTGATGGTCAAGGGCGTCGGCCATTACGGGATTTTCAACGGCCGCAAGTGGCGCGACGAAATTGCGCCGGTGGTGGAGAAATGGATCCGCGCGCACGGCGGCTGACGACGGGTTGTGGACATACTTCTTCCCTCCCTTTTAGGGAGGGGCCGGGGGTGGGTGGCCGCCGAAGGCGGCGTTCTACTGCAGCTCGCTTCGCTCGTACCCACCCCTAACCCCTCCCAAAAAGGGAGGGGGATGACTGGAATCCACCCCGAAGCCGACCGTCAGAAAACCGGCAACTAATGCCAGGGCGACGTCCGCACCGACCAGTAAACTATATAGAGCAGCCCCGCCCAGAGCAGCAGGATGAACGCCATTCCGGCGCGGCTCGACGGGCGCTCGCTCGCGGTTTCGGCGGCAGCGTGGAGTTCGGCCCAGAGCGGATCGGGGATCAGGCGGCGCACGACCCACAGGCCGAGCGGGACGATCAGCAAATCGTCGAGCCAGCCCAAAACCGGAATGAAATCGGGGATCAGGTCGATCGGCGACAGCGCATAGGCCGCCACCGCGATCGCCAGCAGGCGCGCGAGCCAGGGCACGCGCGGGTCGCGCGCGGCGAGCCAGGCGGCGTGCGCCTCGACCGCGAGGCGGTGGCCGAGATCGCCGATACGTTCGGAAAGGGATTTGCCGGTCATCGCGATCTACACTAGCCTTCCCGCATGGCTATCCAACTGAAAAGCGCACGTGTTGAACGCTGGCCGGTCGCGGGAGCGTTCGTGATCAGCCGCGGCGCGAAGACGCATGTCGATATCGTCGTCGCCGAAATCGAGGGTGACGGCGCTGTCGGACGCGGCGAAGGGACGCCGGTCTATTATCTGGGCGAGGATGCCGCGGGGTGCCGCGACCAGTTACTGCGCGTCGCGCCCTATATCGCCGAGCTGGGCGCCGTCGAGGCACGCGCCGCGGTGCAGGAGTTGATGGCGCCCGGCGCGGCACGCAACGCGCTCGATTGCGCGCTGTGGGATCTCGAGGCGCGGCAGCGCGGATTGCGTCTCTGGCAGCTTGCCGGCTGCGACGGCGCGCCGACGTCGCGTGTGACCGCTTTCACCATCTCGCTCGGCACCCCCGGCGCGATGGCGGAGCAGGCGGCGACGGCCGAGGCCGACGGCTATCGTTTGCTGAAGCTCAAGCTCACCGGCGAAGGCGACCGCCTGCGCGTCGCCGCGGTGCGAAAGGGCGCGCCCGAGGCGCGGCTGATCGTCGACGCCAACGAAAGCTGGCGCGATATCGACATTTTGAGCGAGGCCGAGGCGCTCGCCGACCTGGGGGTCGAAATGATCGAGCAGCCGGTGCCGGTGGGTGCCGACGCGCTGCTCGACCCGATCTATGCGCCCATTCCCTTCATCGCCGACGAGAGCTGTCAGACCGCGGCCGATGTCGCGCGGATCGGCGCGTTTTACGACGGGGTGAATATCAAGCTCGACAAGGCGGGCGGTCTGACCGAGGCATTGCGCATCGCCGATGCGGCCGATGCGGCGGGACTGTCGATCATGGCCGGGTGCATGTTGTCGACCAGCCTCGCGATTGCGCCGGCGTTCGTGCTGGCACAGCGGGCGCGCTGGGTCGATCTCGACGGTCCTGCCTTGTTGGAGCGCGACCGCGAGGGCGGGTTCGAGTTTCGCGACGGGCGGATCGGGCCGCCGGTGGGCTGAACAAAAATCGTTCGCATCGAGCGTAGTCGAGATGCCCATCGGCTGGGCGTTACCATGATAGGTGTCTCGACTTCGCTCGACATGAACGGGGGAAGGCAGGTTACAGCGCTACCGTGGCGTGCTGGCCAAGCTCGCCTTCCTTCATCGTCATGCCCGTTGCCAGCTTGAACAGGCCCTTGATGCTCGGGTCGGCGGTCCAGATTTCGGCGTTGTCGAGATCGAAGCGCAAGAGGACGAGCTTCGGATCGTCCTTGCCGCCTTCGTACCAGGCCGCGATGCTGTTGTTCCAGAGTTTGTCGAGCACGGCGCGGTCGCTTTCGCGAACCAGCGTGCCCGAGATGCAGGCGAACAGCTCGTGGCCTTTCGCGGCAAACTGCGCCATCGCGGGGCCGCCGCCCGACAGGCGGTTGTCGGTCGCGGTGAAGAACCAGAAGGCGCCGTGCGCATCCCTGTCGAGCTGGGCGTTCATCGGGATATGATGTTCGCGCTCGCCGGTCGCGCCGACCATGACATAAGGGCTGTCGGCCAGCGCCTTCCAGAATTGTTTCTTGATGTCTTCGCTCATCGAAAGACTCCTTCATGCCCCCCGATGATCGATCAACGCGGCAGGGCGCCGGTCGTTGCCCCGTTCAGCGCAGCCGCGGCTCCGCATAGCTGACGACCTCATATTCGATGCCGTCGGGATCGAAGAAATAGAAGCGGCGGCCGGGTTCGTAATCGCCGTGGTTGAACGGGGTCAGCCCGACCGCCTTCACGCGCATCTCGATCGTGTCGAGATCGTCGACCTGCACCCCGACATGGTTGAGCGGCGCGCCCTTTGGATATTGCGCGTCGGCGTGTTCGCCGTCGGGGCCGGTGTAGAGCGCGATATAAGCGGCGTCGCTGCCGAGGTGGATCGTGCGCCCGCCACCCTGGGCAGGGCCGCGCCAGCGCTCGTGCCAGCCAAAGATCGCCGAGAGGATTCCGGCGGTGCGGTCGGGATCGCTGACCGTCAGATTCACATGCTCGATGAAGGGATGCGTCACCTTATATTCTCCTGATTCGCGTTGACGCACGGCTTATGAAAGCTCAAGTCAGGTTGAGATCAAGGATAAAAGCAGGAGCGCGGAAGATGCATCGGACCGACCTGATCGCGATCGGCGAACTCGCGGCGCGCACCGGCGTCGCGGTGTCGGCGATCCGCTTTTACGAAGCGAAGGGGCTGATCGAGGCGCTGCGCACGGGAGGCGGCCAGCGGCGCTTCCTGCGCGCCGATATCCGCCGCGTCTCGTTCATCCTGATCGCGCAGCAACTGGGGCTGAGCCTTGAAGAAATCGCCGCCGAGCTGGCGCGGCTCCCCGCGGGACGGACACCGAACGGCGCCGACTGGACGCGGATCAGCACGGGCCTCAGCGCGCGGATCGATGCGCAGATCGCGGCGCTTCAGCGGACGCGCGAACTGCTCGGCAACTGCATCGGCTGCGGGTGCCTCTCGCTCAAGAAATGCGGCCTCTACAATCGCGACGACAAGGCGGCGCAACGCGGGGCGGGGCCGCGCTATGTGCTGGGCGACCGGTCGGGGCAGATTGCCGAGGTCGGCTGACGCCTTGCACCGCGATGCGGACGAATTATTTCAACCGGGTGCGCTGAGGAAGGATGTCGCGTCCTTTCCCTTCGTCATCCCGGACTTGATCCGGGATCCCGCTTTTGTGAGGCATCGGCTGGCTTCGATCTCGAGCGGGACCCCGGATCAAGTCCGGGGTGACGATGAATGAAAGATCATCTCCGGATAATCAAACCGCGGAAAGCCGCTCGATCTCGGGCGCACCGGCGAGGCAGGGGCCGAGCTTGGCACCGAGGGTGCGGAAATGGTCCGACGCGCGGTGCGCTTCGACCGCGGCATCGCCGTCATAGCATTCGAGCACCTTGTACACGCCCGCCTCGCTGGTGCGGAACAGCTTGTAATAGCTGTTGCCGGGCTCGTCCGCGTGTACCGCGGCGGCGAGTTCGGCGAACACGCCTTCGAACGCCTCTTCCTTGCCGGGCTGCACGCGCAGCGTGGCGATCACACCGATGGCACTCATGGTCTCTCTCCCAAAATTTCAGGCTTTGAGGTCGGGGTCGACGGTCCAGCCGTCCTCGACCTGGATGCCGAAGCTGTTCAAAATCATCGAAACCTGCGTGTACTGGCCGATGGTCATGACGAGGTCCATGCGGCCCTTGTCGCCGAGCGGCGCGAGCGCGGCCCAGGTGGCGTCGGTAACAAAGTGATGGCTCGTGAGTTCGTCGGTCGCGCGGAGCATCGCGCGGTCGAGGTCGTTCCAGCCGCTCGCGTCGGGGCCGGTCTTGATGTGCGCGATCTCGTCTTCGGTGAGCCCGCAATCGAGCCCGATGCGCTTGTGCTGCGTCCACTCATAGCCCGAACGGCAGTTGTATCCGGTGCGCAGGATGACGAGTTCGCGATTCCGGGGCGAAAGCGCGTTGCGCTTCGAGAGGATATAATTGCCCCAGCCGAGGAAGGCGGTGAGCGCCTTCGGCGCATGGGCGAGGGTGCGGAAGATGTTGAGAATCTTGCCGCCCCCGACCTTGCCGCCATTGGCAGCAAGGAAGGGTTCGAGCGCGGCGCGCTGGTCGGCATCGAGCCGGTCGAGGTCGACCGGCTCGATACGGGGTGCGCTCAGCCGCAAATCAGAAGACCTCGAACAGGCCCGCTGCGCCCTGGCCGCCGCCGATGCACATCGTCACGACGGCGTACTTCACGCCGCGGCGCTTGCCTTCGATCAGCGCGTGGCCGACGCAGCGCGCGCCGGTCATGCCGAACGGGTGGCCGATCGAGATCGAGCCGCCGTTGACGTTGAGCAGCTCGTTCGGGATGCCGAGCTTGTCGCGGCAGTAAAGCACCTGCACCGCAAAGGCTTCGTTGAGTTCCCAGAGGCCGATGTCGTCCATCTTGAGCTCGAAGCGTTCGAGCAGCTTGGGGATCGCGAAGACGGGGCCGATGCCCATTTCGTCGGGCTCGGTGCCCGCGACCGCCATGCCGACATAGCGGCCGAGCGGCTGGAGGCCCTTCTTTTCGGCGACCTTGGCTTCCATCACAACACACGCCGATGCACCGTCGGCGAGCTGGCTCGCGTTGCCCGCGGTGATCGAAAAGCCTTCGCCCATCACCGGCTTCAGGCTCGACAGCCCTTCGAGCGTCGTGTCGGGACGGTTGCATTCGTCCTTGTTCGCGACGACGTCCTGGAAGCTGACTTCCTTCGTTTCCTTGTTCACCACCGCCATGGTCGCGTTGCAGGCGACGATCTCGTCGTCATATTTGCCCGCGGCCTGCGCGGCGGCGGTGCGCTGCTGCGACTGGAACGAATATTCGTCCTGCGCTTCGCGGCTGATGTTGTAGCGCTTGGCGACGACCTCGGCGGTGCCGATCATCGGCATATAGGTGTCCTTGTGCATCGCGATCAGCTCGGCGTCGGTCTCGATGAATACCTTGCCGCTGCCGCTGACCTTCGAGATCGACTCGATGCCGCCGGCGACCGCGATGTCCTGGCGGTCGACGATGATCTGCTTTGCGGCGGTCGCGATCGTCATCAGGCCCGACGAGCACTGGCGGTCGATCGACATGCCGGGGACGGTGACGGGCAGGCCGGCGCGCAGCGCGATCAGACGCGCGACGTTCATCGTCTGCGAGCCCTGCTGCATCGCGGCGCCGAAGACGACGTCGTCGATCTCGCCGCCTTCGATACCGGCGCGCTCGACCGCGGCGCGGACGGCATGGGCACCGAGCGTCGGGGCAAGGGTGTTGTTGAACGATCCGCGCGCCGCCTTGGTCAGCGGGGTGCGGGCGGTGGAAACGATGACGGCGTCACGCATGATGTAATTCCTCTTCGAAGAGTTTGGCAGAATCTTTGCCGGGGAGGTCTATGCTCAAACGAAAAACTGGCTGATCCATTCGGCGATCAGGGCGGGCTTTTCCTCGCCCTCGATCTCGACAGTGACTTCATTGGTCTGCTGCCACTGGCCCGGGCGCTTTTCCTCGAGCTCGAGCAGCTTCACATGGCTGCGCACGCGCTTGCCCGAGCGGACGGGCGACAGGAAGCGGACCTTGTTGCAGCCGTAATTGACCCCCATCTTGACGCCGCCGACCTTGGGGCCGTCGGTGCTCGCGCCGAGCAGCGGCATCAGCGACAGGGTGAGGAAGCCGTGCGCGATCGTCCCGCCGAACGGCGTCAGCTTGGCCTTTTCCTCGTCGATATGGATGAACTGATGGTCGCCCGTGGCGTCGGCGAACTTGTTGATCATCTCCTGATCGACGAGCACCCAGTCCGACGTGCCGAGATGCTCACCGACCTTGGTCTGCAGTTCCTGCGGCGTGATGGTGGCCATATGTCATCCCCTGAAATTGCTGGTTCGGGGCGCGTTCTAGGCATCTCTTGCCGCGTTGCACAAGAGCCAAGCCCCGCAGCCGCGGCGCCGTAGCGTCAGCCGGGCTTCGCTGCCTTTGCCGCCGCCGCCTTTGGCTTTGGAGACTCGGAATAGGGCATGATCATGGTCCCGTCGGGCGCCGCGGTAAAGGTCGTCTGCGTGGGATAGGCGAACTCGTAGCCGCTCTTGGCCATCGCGTCGAAGACGCGGATGGCGATATCGGTGCGCGCCGCGGCGACGACATCATAATCGTCGCTGAAGACATCAAAGATCAGTTCGAAATCGAGGCTCGACGGACCGAAGGTCAAAAAGCTCGAGCGGATGAATTCCTGGCCCCCGGCGACCACCTGCTCTTCGAGCAACGGCGGCAGGTCGCGGAGCATAGCGGGGGTCGTCTGATAGATGACACCGATCTTGAAGGTGATCCGGCGGCGGTGGAGATGCGCGAAGTTGGTGATCTCCTTGCTCAGCAAATTGGTGTTCGAGATCACGAGCAATTCGCCGTTCAATGAGCGGAGCCGGGTGCTCTTGAGCCCGATGCGCTCGACGGTCGCGGTGCTCATGTCGTACTTGATCGTCTCGCCGACGCGGAATGGGCGGTCGAAGATGATCGACAGCGAGGCGAAGAGGTCGGAGAAAATGCCTTGCGCGGCAAGACCGATCGCGATGCCGCCGATGCCGAGGCCCGCGATGAGGCCGGTGACGTTGACCCCCATATTGTCGAGGATGACGATCGCCGCGATCGCGAACAAGGCGATACTGATCAGCAGGCGGATGATCCCCATCGCGTTGCTGAGCGTCTCGTTATTGCCCTCGGCGGCGCGGCGCTGGATCAGTCCGAGCACGATCTCGCGCGCCCAGATCGCGACTTGCAGCACGACCGCGACGGTAAAGACGAACTGGATCATATGCATGATCACCGCGGGCGGCTGGGCATAGCTCGCGACCATGCGGATCGCGATGATCGCGAGCACGGATGACTTGGTCTTGTGGATCACGCGCCCGGCGATGTGGGTCAGCGAGAGGTCGCCTTCGGCCGACTTCGCATATTTGAGCGCAAAGCGGCGGACCATCGACAGCAGGAAATAGATGGCGAGACCGACGCCGATCGCGATGCCGATCTGCAGCCAGTGGCTTTCCACCCACGCGAGGCTCATGTCCCAATAGCGCTGCAGGTCGGCGAGCGGATCGGTCGCGGGCGCCTTTGCGGGCGCAGCTTTCGGGGCAGCGGTGGTCGCGGCGGCGAGGATGGAGAAATTCATGGGGGTCCTTTGGGGGTCCTTGTACGTCGGATCAGGCGGATTGGAGCAGCACCGCAGCCGCGGGCGCCTGCTCCAGATAGGTCAAAAATCCGCGCTCGTAACGCGAAAGATAACGCGTCGCGCGCGGCAGGTTCCCGATGGCGGATGCGAAGTCTTCGCGTGCCTGCGCCGCAGCGAGCATCGCGGGGTGGACATAGGCTTTGCGCGCGATCGCGGGGGTGTTGCCGAGGCGGCTCGCGACATGTTCGAGCATCGCCTTCAAGGTCGGCGGTTCGGGCGCGTCGTAGAGGAAGGCAAATGCCTCGACGCTCGCCGACCAGGTGCGGAAATGCTTGGCGCTGAATTCGTCACCCATCGCTTCGCGGATATAGGCGTTCACATCGTCGGAGCCGACGACGCAGAGGTCGCCCCCATCCTCATATTGAAAGAGATTCTGGCCGGGCAGGTCCTGCAACCGGCGCACCAGCGTGGTGAGGCTGCGGTCGCTGATCGTCACCTCGCGCTTCGCCCCGCCTTTGGCGATATATTTCAGGCGAAGCGTCTTGCCCGACAGCTTGGCGTGGCGCTGGCGCAGCGTCGTCGCGCCGAAGCTCTTGTTCGCCGCGACATATTGCTCGTTCCCGACGCGCAGCGCCGCGAGGTCGAGCAGGCGCACGACCGCGGCGACGACGCGTTCCGAGCAGAGCGTCCGGCGGTTCAGATCGTCTTCGAGGCGCGCGCGGAGAAGCGGCAGCGCGTGGCCGAAGGCGGCGCACCGGTCATATTTGTCGGCCTCGCGCGCCATCCGAAAATCGGGATGATAGCGATACTGCTTGCGCCCGCGCGCGTCATAGCCGGTCGCGAGGATGTGGCCGTTCGCTGCGGGGCAGAACCACGCATCCTCATAGGCGGGCGGCAGCGCGATCGCGTTGAGCCGGTCGATCTCGTCGCGGTCGCGGATGATCTTTCCCTTGGCGTCGCGGTAGCGCCAGCCGACCCCCGAGCGCGCGCGGCTGATGCCGGGCAGGCTGTCGTCGACATGGACAAGACGCGGTGCGGACATGGGTCCATAGCGCCTCGTCGCCGTCGATGGTTCCCCCGTGATACGGCGTCGGCGGATCAGGTCTCGCTGCGGCCCGCGGCGAAGATGGTGCGCGGGGCGGCGAGCAGGCGGTCGCCGGCGCGCTGGGCGATCCGCCGCCCCGGCACCTCGAGCGCGATATGGAGAAGATGCGACGCGGCCAGCGTCAACAGGATGAAGGCGAGGATCTTGATCGGATGGACCAGCATGGGATCGTCGACGAAGAAAAGCTTGAAGAGGATCCACAGGAAGAAATGCGACAGATAGACGGCATAGCTGATGTCGCCCAGCCATTGCGCGATCCGGCCTGAGAGGAACGGCCGCGGCGCCGTCGAGGCCTGCAGCGCAAGGATCACGACGGCGGTCATGATCAGCGGCACCGCCGCCGGCTGCGATCCGGCCACTCCGAAAAGCAATGCCGCGGCGCCGACAAGGCCGAGCGCGGTGCCATAGATGATCGCCGTGCCGCGGGGCGCTTCGCGCTGCGCCGTCCACCATTGGCAAAGCAGGATGCCGATGCCGAATTCGACGAGGCAGCGCAGCAGCCCGGTCGCGGGAATATCGTCGCCGATGCTCGCGCGGCCGGTTGCCGCGAACCACCAGCCCAGACCGGCCGCCATCGCGATGATCAACGAAGGAAAGCTCCACGCGCCGCGCGGCAGCCGCGTCAGCCAGCCGCCGGCGATCGCCAGCAGCAGATAGGCGGCCCATTCGGTCGAGATCGACCACGCCGGATCGTTCCACGTCAGCCCGTTGCCGAACCCCCAATTCTGGACCAGCAGATAATGCGCGGGCAGCGCGGTGAAGCTGTAATGCGCGCCGGGGTCGCGCCCGCTGACGAGCAGCGCCAGCGCGAACAGCAGCATCGCCGACAGGATCGCGAGATGGAGCGGGAAGATGCGGGCGAACCGGCGGACGATGAAGCGCGGCGCGGCGCGGATACCCTGATCGCGGAATTCGGCGCCATAGGTCCACCACAGCACGAACCCCGACAGCACGAAGAACAGGTCGACTGCGAGATAGCCTTGCGCCAGCATCGCAATCACGCGGTCGGGCAGGAAACCGGTCATCGCGCCGCGGATATGGTAAAAAAGTACCGCCAGCGCGGCGAAACCGCGCAGGCCGGTCAGCGTCGGCAGCATCCGCCCGGGCGCAACGGCGCTGTTCATGCGGCGATCGCCCGGTGCGCGGTCAGCGGACGCCATCCCGCCTCCCGCTCGCGCCGGCGGCAATAGGTCGTCAGCCCGATCTCGAGTGCCAGCATCATGTAGATGAAGGGCTGGAAGGCGATGGCGACGAACAGCGACCCGACCAGATAGACGATGTGGCCGTGCTGCAGCGCGGTCGCCAGGGGCGCGATCCATTGCTCTTCGCCGCGCCGCGTTTTCAGGTAGCGCCGCCGAATCCGTTCCATCTGCACCAGCCCCGCAAAATGCAGGAGCAGCCACATGGCGGTTCCCGGATAACCCTGCTCGCCCAGCATCTCGAAATAGCTCGAATGATAGGCGCGCGACTCTTCCTCATAAACGCTCGCCGTCTCTTCCGGGCTGCTCGCTTCCTTTTCGACGCGGACGCGATTTTGAAGAAAGGCGTTGAAGCCGCCGCCCATGGGATTGTCCTTCGCATAGTCCCAGGTCCACGCCCACACCGCGACGCGCGTCGAGGCCGACTGGTCGGACTTGTAGCCGCGGATCGTTTCCATGCGGTCGGTGTAGCTTTGCGGCAGGAAGGGAATGGCGGCGGCCGCGAGCAGCCCGGCGCCCGCGATGTAGAGAAGGCGGTGCTTGACGGCGCGCAGCGACAGCAGCGCGAGCACGAACAGGCAGATCAGCCCGGTGCGCGCCTGGGTGCCGACGGGCAGCAAGGCACAGGCGAAGACCAGCGCGAAGCAGAAGGCCGACACCATCCAGTCGGGCGGAAAGATCGTCCCGTGGCGCCGATACCACAGGATCAGCGGGATGATCGATATGGCGACGCACGACATCGTGCTGCCCTCGTAAAGCCCGTAATTTTCGCTCAGCAGTAAGCGAAGCGTACCATAACCGCCGCCGCCCGCGGCAGTCTTGATGCCGCCCGCGATCGCGATCGCCGCCGCCGAGAGCAGCAGCATCAGCGCCAGCGCCTCGATCCGCAGCTTGGTGCGCAGCGTCAGCGGAAGGAAGATCGCCCAGATCAGCGCCTTCCAAACCCAGCTCCACTTGTCCGCCGCCTCGACGGGGAAATCGGCATAGATGGTCGTCATCCAGCAATAGACGAGCAGCATCACGAGCAAGGTCTGCCGCCCCGACCAGCGTGTGTCCTTCTTGTCATCGGCGACGAGCCAGCCGGCGATCGCGAGCCCGAAGACGATCAGCGAGATCGGGATCGAGTTGATCAGGAAATAGCTGAGGCGCTGCGGTGCGACGACGTCGATGTAGCAAAAGCACAGGACGAACAGGAACGGCTTGCGAAAGCCGATCCCGATGAAGGCAAAGAGGAAAGCGACGAACGCGAGGTCACGCATCGGGGCGGGCATCCGCTTCGGCGCGTTCGGCATCGCGGCGTTGCTGCCACAGCAGGCGCGGGCTGACCTCGCGATCGAGATCGTCGCGATGGAGCAGGCGCCAGAGCGCAATCGCCATCAGGACGTGCGTCAAGCCAAGGGAAAAATTGTCGACCATATCAGGGGTCAGGACCCATGTACGACGCGGTCGAGGCGTCGAAATGGCGAAGATATCGGCTTCGCGTGGCCGCCGCTGATGGTGGTTCCATCTGCAAGGACGCGCGGAGACGAGATCGAAGCCATTTCGACGTCCCTTCGGGATTTGACCGATTTTGTCCATGGCTGCGTCAGCGAGCCTTGGAATATACCCATATGCCTACGTCTCGCTTCCTTGCCCTGAACAAAATCGCTTCAAACCTCGATCGCATCGTACATGGGCCCTGACCCCAAGCGTTGCCTAGGCTATTGGGGTTGACGCCGCGTTAAGCCTTGTATGTCAAAGCCCTGCACGATGACCCGAATTTTACACGTCCTCGATCATAGCCTGCCCGCGCACAGCGGCTACACCTTTCGCACCCGCGCACTGATGAAGGCGCAGGTCGCCAAGGGGTGGGAGGTTGCGGGGGTAACGGGCGTGCGGCATCCCGAGCCGGGTCCGGACGGCGAGACCGTCGACGGGCTGACCTTCTATCGCACCCCGCCGATCGCGCCGGCGCGCGCGCCGATCCGCGAATGGCGCGAGATCGGGGCGCTGGCGAAGCGCGTCGCGGCGCTGGCGAGCGAATGGAAACCCGATGTGCTGCATGCGCATTCGCCGGTACTCGACGGGCTCGCGGCGCTGCGCGTCGGCAAGAAACTCGGCATCCCGGTGATCTATGAAATCCGCGCTTTCTGGGAGGATGCGTCGGTCGGCAACGGGACAGGGCGCGAGGGCAGTTTGCGTTACTGGCTGACCCGGCAGCTCGAAACGCATGCGGTGAAATCGGCCGATGCGGTCGCGGTGATCTGTGAAGGATTGCGCGGCGATTTGATCGCGCGCGGGATCGATGCCGACAAAATCACCGTGTCGCCCAATGGCGTCGACCTCGAACTGTTCGGCGATCCGGCGCCGCGCGACGACGCGCTTGCCGACACGCTCGGGCTTGCCGCCGACGATGCGGTGATCGGCTATATCGGCAGCTTTTACGATTATGAGGGGATCGACGATCTGATCGCGGCGATGCCCGCGCTCGTCGCCGCGCAGCCCAAGGCGCGGCTGCTCCTCGTCGGCGGCGGCCCGATGGAGGCGGCGTTGAAAGCCCAAGCGGCGGCATCGCCGGCGGCGGCGCACATCCATTTCGTCGGCCGCGTGCCGCATCAGGAGGTCGAGCGCTATTATTCGCTGATCGATATCCTCGCCTATCCGCGCAAGAAGATGCGGCTGACCGACCTCGTCACGCCGCTGAAACCGCTCGAGGCGATGGCACAGGGTAAGCTTGTCGCGGCGTCCGATGTCGGCGGGCATCGCGAGCTGATCGAGGATGGCGCCACGGGCACCTTGTTCGCGCCCGACGACCCCGCCGCGATTGCGGATGCGCTCGCCAAGCTGCTGCAAAATAGGGAAATGTGGCCCGCGCGACGGCGGACAGCACGTATATTTGTGGAAAGCCATCGTAACTGGTCATCAAACATTTTACGTTACGAGCCGGTTTACCAGCGATTGCTGCGCGGCGCCTGAGCGCCGTGATACCTGAGTGAAGACAAATGGCCCGACGGGCCGATGGATTTGAAACGATATGGAAGAGACCAGCGAGAATCGGGCCAAAGCGACAGCGACCGCGCTGCTGCGCGCGCTCCAGCCCGCGATTCCGGCGGTGATCGGCGCCGCGGCGCTGACCTTCCTGTTCGCCGCGGTCATGCCCTTTTCGTGGGTCGCGGGGATCAGCTGGAACCTCTATCTCGACCGGCTCTCCGACCTTTTCGTGCAGCCGATCGGCAATGGCGGGCGGCTCGCGCTCGCGTTCGGCATGTCGGCGTTCGCCGCCTTGATCGCGGGCCTCGTTGCGCTGCTGATCGCAAAGCCCGAAGCGGCCGGCTTGTCGTCGCTGCGCGACCGTTTCCGCCGTACGTCGCATGAGGTGGAGAGTGACGATAGCGAAGAGATTCTGACGCGCCGCCGCCGCGTCGACCTGCACCCCGACGATCCGCCGCGCCCGCCGATCCGCGCGGGCCGCGATCTGCCGGCGGGCGGTCTGGACGGCAGCGCTATCGCCGAACCGGTTGCGCCCGGCCTGTGGTTGGGTGAAGCCGAGGCCGACGACGCGGGCGAACTTGTGCTTGCCGACCTCGCTCCCGAAGAAGAATTCGATGGCGACGCGCCCTGGCTGCAACCCGCCGAAATGACTTCGCCGCCGCCGATGCCCGACCCCGCCGACAAGTCGCTCGGCGCGATGGTCGCGCGCTTCGAGGCGGGGCTGACGCGCCGTCAGCGGGCCGCCCCGGCTTCGACCGCGGCGATCCCGGTGCCCGACGATATCCCGGCCGAAGGCGAGCCCGAAGTCGACTTCGCGCTCGAAGCCGCGCTCAGCACGCTGCAGCGGATGACGCGGCAGTCGGTCGGCTAATCTTCGACCGTCAATATTTCGATCCGCAGCGCCTGCGGCTCGGTCCCGCATTCCACCACGACATCGGCGACGATATGTCCGGGGAGCGTCCATTCGGTCGCGTTCAGCCGGTCGTGCAGTGCGCGGCGGACCGGCTCGCTGTCGCCCGCCGCGATCACACAGGGGAACAGGTGACGCGCGCCGACGAAACTCGCGCTCGCCCAGGGACGAAAAGTCGACGCGCCCGGCGCCAGCCCATGCGGCAATTCGCGGACGAGCAGATGGCGGAGCCGCCGATGCGGGCAACCGGGACGCGGCGGCAAGGCGGGCGACCAGCGCATCATGCCTGTGCTCCCTGCTCGATGCGGCGGAAGGCGCGGGTTCGCCGGTCGCCCTGAGGCGCGACCTGGCCCGCGCGCCGGTCGGCGCGCCATTTGTTCATGAAATGTTCCACACGGCATATCATGTCGAGCCCCGGCTCGCGTCCCCCGCGCAAATCGGCGACGAGGCGCGGGTCGTGCGCCGCGGCGCGGCCGAATACGCTCGGCGGCATCGCCGATTCCTTCAGGAAGGCCTCAATCCGTTGCAGCAGGCTGCGCTCCATATTTTCCTCCCTGATCGCGCTGAAACCGGGCGACTCACCCGATAGGATATTTCCTATTTGATGCTCATTTTCCTACTTGTCTAGGAAAAATCCGTTTGCTAGAGACGAAATAGGAAGGACCAGCCCCCAACGACCTATGGCCGATTTCGATCAGGATCCGCGCACTGCGCTCGACCGCCTCCTGGCTGAAAGGGGGCTCGATTATGCGCGCATCTCGCAAGTGATCGGGCGCAACCCCGCCTATATCCAGCAATATATCAAGCGCGGTTCGCCGCGGCGGCTGGCCGAGCAGGATCGTGCGCGCATCGCCGCCTATCTCGGCGTGTCCGAAGCGATGCTGGGCGGGCCGGTGCAGCGCGTCGCGACCCCGGTGCGGGCGCGCGGGCCCGGAATGATCTTGGTGCCGAAACTCGCGATCGGCGCCTCGGCGGGCGCGGGCGCCAGCGTCGATGGCGAAGCCGTCGAGGGCGAGGTCGCGTTCGACCCCAAATGGCTGCGCGACCTGGGTGCCGATCCGCGCGCGCTCAGCATCATTCGCGTCGAGGGCGATTCGATGGCGTCGACGCTCGACGATGGCGACGATATATTGGTCGATGGCGGCGACGCCGCGGCGCGGCTACGCGACGGCATCTATGTCCTGCGCATGGACGATGTGCTGATGGTGAAGCGCGTCGCGCGCGCGCCGGGGCAGGGCCGCATTTCGGTGATCAGCGACAATCCGCACTATCGCAGCTGGGATGACCTGCCGATGGCGTCGGTGCAATTGGTCGGCCGCGTCGTATGGACGGGCCGGCGGGTGCGGTAGCTTTCGGTCCTCCCTGTCGCGCAGCGATGGGGAGGGGGACCGCTCGCGTAGCGAGTGGTGGAGAGGCAAGCGTCGTAGCCCCTCCGTCAGCGCTTCGCGCTGCCACCTCCCCATGCCTGCGGCACAAGGAGGATTTTAACGCGGCGCCGCCATCAATGCTTCGATTTCATGCTCCAGCACTTCGGCGCGCTGGCATTGGTCGGCCTTGCCGTCGCGGCACTTTTCGGCCGCCTTGTCGCGCTGGCGCGACAGCTTGCCCATCTGTTCCTCGCGCTTGCGCATTTCACGGCCGCGGTTGCGATCCGATTCGTCCTGGCTGGTCGTCGACCAGTCGGCGACCTGGCCGACGGCTTTAACCGGCGCGGTGACGACCGTCTTGACCGCGCTGAAACAGCCGGCGAGCAGGGGAGCGGCCATGACCGCCAGGATTAAAACGCGCATTTTCTTCTCCTCGCCGATGACGCCCCATCGCATAACCGCCGCGATCTGAACAGGATATTGCGACGGATCGGCCTCGCGCGCGGCCGGCGTGTCACATCACTGAAATAAATGGTTAAATTGCTGTTTACCAAGTCACTCTAGGTCGGGGCGCGAACAAGGTCGCAGACTGAAGAGAGAGTGATGAACGCCATGGGATATGCCTTTACGCCATCGCCGGGCCACGCGTCCGCGATCGGCGCCGACGCGCATATGTCTGAGGTCATCGATCTGTTCCGCGGCAATCCGCAGCTCCGCGCGCTTGCTGTGGTCGATGGCGAAGAGCGGCCGGTGGGCATCATTCGCGAACAACGGGTGCGCGAATTGCTCTTTTGCCCCTTCTGGTTTTCGCTGATGCAGAATCCGACGATCGGCGGCTCGATCGCCTCGATGATCGAAGCATGTCCGACCGCCGATGTGACGCGATCGACGACCGATTTGCTGCGCATCGTGGCGCAGTCGCCGGGACAACAGGAACTGATCCTCGTCCGCGCCGGGCGGTTCGTCGAAACGCTCGACAGCAGCCAGCTCGCGAAGCTGGCGATGCTGCGCGAGGTCGAACTGGCAGAGGAACGGGCAGCGCGCACGACGCACATTGACGACGCCGGGCGGCGGTTCCAGCAGGACATCACCGCGCTCACCGCGACGCTATCCGACATGGCGCGCAAGGTCGAAGCGGTCGCCGGCACGCTGTCCGAACGCGCGCAGCAAACGGGGCGCGACGCGGTCACCGTCGCGGGCGCGACGGCGCAGACGCTGGCCGGGCTGCAGGACCTCGGCGATCGCGGCCACGCGCTTGCGGCGACGATGGCGAAGATCGTCGACGACGGATCGCGCGCGCGCGCAGTTCGCGGCGACGCGCATCGCAAGATCAAGCAGGCCAGCGATCGATCGATCGCATTGAAAGCGGCGAGCCAGTCGATCGAACAGATGCTCGCATTGATCATCGACATGGCGAGCCGCACCAATATGCTCGCGCTCAATGCAGGGATCGAGGCGGCGCGCGCCGGTGATGCCGGCCGCGGCTTTGCCGTGGTCGCGTCGGAGGTGAAGACGCTGGCCAGCCAGACGCGCTTCGCAGCGGGCGACATCACCCAATATGTCGACCGGATCCGCGATATCATCGAACAGGTCGCGGCGGGATTTGAAGAGGTCGAGAAGGCGATCGACGCGAACAACGGCTTTTCCGACGCGATCGACCGCGCGGTCGATGGACAGAGCGCGACGACGCTGACGATCGCGAGCTATGTCGAACAGGCGGTCTTTGCGGGCCGCGAAATCGACGCGCGCGTCCGCGAGATCGGACATGGCGCGACCGCCGTCGGCGATGGCGCGCAGGCGCTGGGCAAATTGTCCGCCGGGCTGACCGAGGCGGCGGTGTCGCTCCATCAACGTGCGCGCCACTTCGTCGAAGCGGTCGCGGCCGCCTGATTCGTCTTGGCCGGACAAGGGCTTGCCCGTTCGCGCAGCGCTGATAGGATGCCGCTCGCGCCGGGGGCGTCTGAGGCCATCGGCGGGGAGGAGGGTCATCATGACGAATATCCAAAAGGGTCTGGCCGAATTTATCGGCACGTTCTGGCTTGTCTTCGGCGGCTGCGGCAGCGCGGTTCTGGCCGCGGCATTCCCCGACGTCGGGATCGGACTGCTCGGCGTCTCGCTTGCTTTCGGTCTGACGGTTGTCACCATGGCCTATGCGATCGGCCATATTTCGGGCTGTCACCTCAACCCCGCAGTCACCGTGGGGCTGTGGGCGGGCGGGCGTTTCGACGCGCGCGACATTCCGCTCTATGTCGTCGCGCAGGTGCTCGGCGCGATCGTCGCGGCGTTCCTGCTCTTTTACGTCGCCAGTGGTAATCCGGCCTATGATCTCGCCACGAACGGCCTAGCGGCCAACGGCTTCGATGCGGGTTCGCCGGGGCATTATGACATCTGGTCGGGCTTCATCATCGAGATCGTGCTCACCGCCTTCTTCCTGTGGATCATCATGGGAGCGACCGACGGCCGCGCGCCCTCGGGTTTCGCGCCGATCGCGATCGGCCTTGCGTTGACGCTGATCCACCTCATCTCGATCCCGGTGACCAACACCTCGGTCAACCCGGCGCGCAGCACCGGGCCGGCGCTGGTCGTCGGCGGCATCGCGCTGCAGCAATTGTGGCTGTTCTGGATCGCGCCGTTGATCGGCGGGGCGATTGGCGGCCTGCTCTACAAGACGCTCGGGGCCGACAGCTTCCCGAAACCGAATATCGAAGGCGAATAAGCGCCAGGCCGGCGGGGGCTGCTGCCTCCGCCGCTCCTATTTCAGCAGATCGATCGCAAAAGCGCGCACTTCGTCCGCGATGTCGGGCCGCTCGAGTGCGACCGCCAGATTGGCCTGGATATATCCGGCCTTCGATCCGCAGTCGTAGCGCGCACCGTCGAAGGTGACGGCGTGGAAGGGCTGGTTGCCGATCATCGTCGCCATCGCGTCGGTGAGCTGGATTTCGCCGCCCGCGCCCTTCTCCTGGCGTTCGAGCACGCGCATCACTTCGGGTTGCAGGATATAGCGGCCCGAAATGATCAGGTTCGACGGCGCGTCGGCGACCGGCGGTTTTTCGACCAGACCCTTCACTTCGGTCAGCGCCCCGTCGCGCGCGCCGGGCGCGATGACGCCATAGGCGGACACCTGTTCGTGCGGCACCTCGAGCACCGAGATCAGATTGCCGCCGACCTTTTGATACGCATCGACCATCTGTTTCATGCAACCGGGCGACCCGTGCATGAATTCGTCGGGCAGGAAGATCGCGAAGGGTTCGTCGCCGACGATATCGCGCGCGCACCAGATCGCATGGCCCAAGCCCAGCGGTTCCTGTTGCCGAACATAGGCGCAGGCGCCGGGGCCGAGCCGCGTCGGTTCGAGCACTGACAGATCCTTGCCGCGCTCGGACATCGTCTTTTCGAGTTCGAACGCGACGTCGAAATGATCCTCGATCGCGCTTTTGCCGCGGCCGGTGACGAAGATCATCTGCTCGATCCCCGCCTCGCGCGCCTCGTCGACCGCATATTGGATCAGCGGCCGGTCGACGACGGGCAGCATCTCCTTGGGGATCGCCTTGGTCGCGGGAAGGAAGCGGGTGCCGAGGCCGGCAACGGGAAAGACGGCTTTGCGGATCGGTTTCATGTGCGAGGGCTTAGCTGCGAACTTTGGTCAAGAAAAGAGCCCCGGGGCGGCGCCGATGGCCGCGTCACTGCGGCGTGACGATCACGACCACGCGCCGGTTGTCCTGCCGTCCCTCCGCCGTCGTGTTGCTCGACAGCGGCAGGGTCTCGCCGCGACCGACGATCTGGTCCGCGGTAAACCGCATGCCGCCCGCCTGCATCGGCGCCGCGACGGCCTCTGCGCGCGCCTGCGACAGCGTCAGATTATAGGCCGAGGTGCCGGTCGAATCGGTATGGCCTTCGATCCGCGCGGTCACGATGCCCACTGAAACGAGCTTGGCGGCAATATCGCTGATGCGCTGTTGCTGGTCGGGCGACACGCTGCTTTCGTTCGACGGAAAAAGCAGCCGTTCGGGCATGCTCAGCATCCATCCGGGACCGGTTTCGACGAAACCCTGCGACTGGAGGGCGGCAATTTGTGCCGGCGTGAAGCCGGTGGTGGCCGGCGGCACGCTTTGGCACGCCGCGAGCAACGCGGCGAAGCCCATGAGGAAAAGGGTTCGGATCGATCGGGGGAAATCAAGTGTCACGGCGTCACTCCGCTGGTCATCATCTGGAACGGTTGATCAGTTTGTCGGCATACATGGCGGCGTCCGCCGCGGTAAGCAGCGCGGTGGCGTTGGTGCCATCGTCGGGAAAGACCGCAACGCCGACGCTGACCGCCGCGCGATAGGTTTCGCCGCCCGGCAGCGCGATAGGTTGCGAGACACAGGCGCGGATCCGGTTCGCCAGATCGTCGGGGACGGCTTCGGTGTCGAGCGGGTCGATGATGACGATAAATTCGTCTCCGCCGATCCTTGCCGCGAAATCGCCCTTGCGAAGCGTTTCCTTGATGCATGCCGACAGCGCGACGAGCACCGTGTCGCCCGCGGCATGGCCGAAATTGTCATTCGCCGCCTTGAAGTTGTCGGCGTCGATGAAAAGCAGCGCGAAGCGGTCGCCACGCCCCTCTGCGGACCGGATATGCTCCGCCAGTTGCTCGTCGAACGCGGCGCGGTTCGGCATCGCGGTCAATGTGTCGTGCGACGCGCGGTGCGCGAGCAGCGCGCGCTCGGTTTCCATATGCCCCTGCCAGCCCTGCAGTTCGTCGAGCAGCGCGTTGATATCGCCGCCCAGCCGGTCAAGCTCGGCAATGCCGAGCGGCTTCACTCGCTTGTCGAACCGCCGGTGCAGGCGCACGTCGTGGGCGACGGTCGCAATTTCGTTCAATGGCTTGACCAGCTCATATTCGAAGCGCCGCGCGAGGAAGATGGTGCCGAACGCCGTGATGAGCAGACAGCCGAAGCCGGCAAGCAGGCCGAGGCGGACATAATCGACCAATGTCGAACTGTCGCCCCACACCTCGATCGTGCCGATCGCCGACCCGTTGCGCTGGACGGTGACGGCGAAGGGGCGGGGGAAAAAGATGCGGGTGAGGATCGGCGCCGGATCGGCGCTTGGCGAGGTCCATTCGGTGACGGGCCGGCCGACGTCGTTGAGCACGCGGAGCCGGGCGATCCCCGGAATCCGGGTCAGCGGCTCCAGCCCCTCGCGCACTGCCTGCGGATCGTTGAACACCAGCGCGGGTTCGACGCCATAGGCGCCGAGCTGCGCCGCGAGTTCCATATTGCGATCGGCATAGCCGCGCAGCGCGGTCACCCCGGCGAGCAGGATGGTCAGGCCCGAAAGCGCGACCGCGAACAGGGTGATCCCGAAATGAAAGCGCGACAGCAGCTTTTGCAGCGTCGTGCGCGCACCGATCCGTTCTACCGGCGGCGTAGGGGCCCGGCCGGTCATGACGCGCCGCCCTTGCCGCCGCCGATCCGCAGGACACGCGGGTCGATGCGCAGCGGGCCGCGCCCGATCGCGTCGATATTGACCGAAAAGCTGATGCTCGCCGCCTTGTTGCTGAGACAGAACATCGCGCCATAGATGCATGCTGCGTCATCGTCGGTGATGGTCAGGACCGGACGGCCGCGCACCCAGGCGATGAGCTGCCGGCGATCGGCGACGGGCATCCGGCCGAGGAACAAGATGTCGCACTCGGGGGTGACGGTGGCGGTGGTCGTCCGGCGGACGGTGACCGAGCCGGGGCCCGGGACATCGGGCGCCATGCGATCGGCCAGCCGCGGCGCGCCGACCACGCACATCGTCCGGGCCGACGCCGCCGACCCATCGGGCCAGCGTGCATAGCTGACGATGCCGCCTACCATCCGGTTGACGGCGCGCGTCATCCCGCCCGACCCGTCTTCGACAGCGGTCTGGCTTGCGGCTTGAACCGACATCTGCGGCGTCGTCACCAACGCGCCGATCAGAAACAGTGATGCCAGCACCTGGCCGCGCCCCCAACTGCGTTTCAGGGGCATCCTGCCCCAGCGAAGGCGCGTCCGCTAGTCAAAACAATTGGAAAGTCAATGAAAAGTGACGTCATGCGACCATATAGAAACAGCGGCCGCATCGATTCATCCTCGTCTATTCGGCGCGCAAACGGTCACTGAATCCCTTGCGCAATTTAGCCAGCTTCGGCGGGATCACCGCCATGCAATAGGGATTGCGCTGGCCTTCGCCGTCCCAATAGGCCTGATGGTAATCTTCGGCCGGATACCATTTCGACGCGCTCTCGATCGTCGTGACGATGGGTGCGGGCCAATCGGCAGCGGCGCGCGCGATCCCGGCGCGCGCGGCATCGGCCTGCGCCGCATCGAGCGGGAAGAGGGCGCTGCGATACTGGGTGCCGATGTCGTTACCCTGGCGGTTGAGCGTCGTCGGATCGTGCGTCGCAAAATGGACGTCGAGCAAATCGTCGTAAGAAATGACGGCGGGATCGAAAGTGATGCGGATCGCCTCGGCATGGCCGGTGTCGCCGCCGCAGACCTGCTTATAGGTCGGATTCTCGACGCTGCCGCCGATATAGCCGCTCTCGATACCCTCGACGCCGCTCAGCGACTGGAACACGGCTTCGGTACACCAGAAGCAGCCTCCGGCGAAAATGGCGGTCTCTTGGGTCATGGGCGTCGATCCTTTTCGGGGGGAAGTGATTGTTCCCGAAATAGGATGTGCGCGCGCCTATTCCAAGGGCGGCAGGGCGCCGACCAGCGGCGGGCGCAGCGGCTGGCCCGCTTTGCGCAGCGAAGCGATCGCCGCCGCCTCGGCTTCGAGCGACGCGACGCGGTCGCGCCAGTTCGGGTGGGTGCTGGCCTGGAACATCGGCCGTCCCTTTCGCTGGCCGAAGCGCGACCAGAAGCGCGCCGCCGCGGCGGGATCATAGCCCGCGCCGGCGAGCAGCCACACCGACAGCCGGTCGGCCTCGACCTCGGTCTGCTTGAACAGGCGCGCATTGCGGCCGAATTGCTTGCCGAGCCCGCGATCGACCCCCGCCGCGTCGAGCCGCGCGCGGTGACGCAGTATATTGTGCGCCAGCTCGTGCGCGATCGCGGCCGCGAGTTCCGCGTCATCGGCGGCGAAATCGGCAAGGCCCTGGTTGACGAGGACCATTCGTCCGTCGGCGACGGCGGCGGGCCTTTCATTGGCTTCGACCCGAAAATCGCTGACGCAGCCGGCGACCGGGGTGAGGCTGACGATGCGCCCGGCGCCGACATGCAATGCGATCGCGGTATCGACCGGCAGCGCCGCCATGCTGCCCTCGATCGCCGTGATGCGCGCGAAGGGATGGTCCCCGATTCCGTCGGGGACGGGCGCGTCCGCTATCGCCGTGACGGGTGTGCCGACCTTCATCCTCGCCGATGCGGCGGGCGAGTGCGGGGCCAGCGCCGCAATGTAAGGGTGAAGCTGGTCGACGGCACCATAAGCCGCGAGCGCTTCGGTGCGCCGGTCTGCCGCATAAAGGCGCGGGTCGCCCCATATCCACCCGAACTGCGGCTGGCGTACCGGGCACCAGGCGGCGTTGGCGGTCGTCAACCGAAAGCCGATGGTAGCGACGCGTGCCTCGATCGACGCTAATGCGGCATAGGGCGATTGTGCGGCGGGCGGCGCAGCGAGGACGGGCGCTGCCATAGACGCCAGCAGAGCTGCAAGGATCATCGGGGCGCGGGGCGGCATCGCCGTCCCCTATCAAGTCGCAGCTGTCGGGGCCATGAATTTCCCGCGGGACGCCGGGTTCCGGGCCTCTTGCCTATCGCCCGGCAAGCGCCGATAGGGCGGGCCATGACGCACGCCTCTGTCTTGCCGGCGCCTGCCGCCCGCCAACCCCGCCCCGCGGCGCTCGCGCGCTGGCTCTGGGCGGTCGCCCTGCTGGTGATCATCGTGGTCGGGGTCGGCGGTATTACCCGCCTGACCGAATCGGGGCTTTCGATCACCGAATGGCGTCCCGTTTCGGGCGTGCTGCCGCCGCTGAGCGAGGCCGGATGGATCGCGGAATTCGAAAAATATAAGCGGATCCCCGAATATAGGGAGATCAACCTCGGCATGACGCTGGCTGGGTTCAAGGCGATCTTTTTCTGGGAGTGGCTGCACCGCATCCTCGGGCGGCTCGTCGGCATGGCGCTGGTCGTGCCATTGATCTGGTACGCCTGGCGCCGCGCGATCCCCAGCGGTTACGGCTGGCGCTTGCTCGCACTTGCCGCGCTTGTGGGATTGCAGGGCGCGATCGGCTGGTGGATGGTCGCCTCGGGCCTCGAATATCGCGTCGACGTCAGCCATTTCCGCCTTGCCACCCATTTGCTGACTGCGCTGTTCCTGCTCGCAGGGCTGGTGTGGACGGCGCGCGATCTGGACAGCCTGGCGCGCGATCCCGCAGCGCGGCCGGCGCGCCTGACCGGACCCGCGATCGGCGTCATCGCGATCCTGTTCGTCCAGCTGCTGCTCGGCGCGTGGGTCGCGGGGCTCAACGCGGGCTATGTCGCGAGCAGCTGGCCGCTGATGAACGATCATTTCGTGCCCGAGGGTATCGACTGGGCGGGCGGCGCGTGGCTGGCGCTGACCAATGATCCCTTCCTGATCCATTTCCTCCATCGCTGGTGGTCGTGGGTGGCGGCGCTCGCGTTGCTCCTCCTTGCGCGCGCCTTGTCGCGGCGCGGCGCGCCTATCGAGGCGCGGCTGCTCGTCGCGGTCGTCGCGGCGCAGATGCTGCTCGGCATCTGGACCGTCGTCTCGGGCGTTTCGATGTGGGTCGCCGTGTGGCATCAGGTGACCGGTGCGATCCTCGTCGCCATCGCCGCGGCGGCGCTTCACCGACTGGGCCGCTGCTCGGCATGATCCCGGCCGGCAGCCTCGGCGCGCTATTGCTGCTGGCGGCCCAGCCCCTTCCGTCCTCTGAGCCGGGCGACGTTCCGGCTGCGACGGCCGTGCATTTCCAGTTCGCTCCCCCGGTGGGCCGGCCGATGACCTACCGCGTGACGACGCGCCGGATCGGCCGCGAAGGATCGCTGGTCAATTTCTCGCTCGTCTATGCGCTGCAATGGCAGCGCGTCGGGCGGGGTTACCGGCTCGAGGCGGTGCTGCAACGGATCGATTCGGATGCACGACCCGAAGTGACCCGCGCGCTGTCGTTGATGCTCGATCCGCTGGTCGGCGAACCGATCGCCTATCTTGTCGCGCCCGACGGCAGCCGAATCGATCTTGTCGACCCGGACGGATTGTGGGAGCGGGTGACCGCGCGGATCGAGGCAGTGGGCGCCAAGGCGGGGCGGCCTGAAGCCAGGCAATTGGCGCAGTTGATTGCGGCGCTCCCCGCTGCCGAACGCGACAAGCTGGCGACCGCCGATATCCGGGCGCTGGTTGCGCCTGCCAATGGCGCTATTCCGCTCTCGGCACAGGCGGACGGCGCGAGCATATCGATCACGCACGGCGGCGCGTTGCAGACGATCGCCAAGGTCGACAGCGACTCCGCGCCCGTCGCCGGAGCCGCCAAGCCGCTGGAAATTGACAATCTGTGGACCGTCGACACCGCCACCGGGTTGGTAATGCGCGAGCAGCGGCAGAGCTGGATCGTCGATGCGGACAGCGATGGACGGACCCTCGTCGAAGAGCGGGTCCGGGCGCTGGAGCTTGCCCCTTAAGACTGAAGGTATTATGATACCTGTCAGCAAAGCCGCGATCTGCTTGACTTTCCGCTCGGTTGGCGCCATTGGCCCGCTCCGAAGCGCCGCTGCGTCCCTTCCAGGATCAGGCGGCGCGGTTTGTTTTCGGGCGGCGGCTTGGCTGCTGTCCTGGTCCATATCTGTCAAGGAGGTCGCCATGATGAAGGCGCTGACCAAGACGACTGTATCGGCGAACGCCGCGACGGTCGAAAAGAAATGGGTGCTGATCGACGCCGAGGGTCTCGTTGTGGGCCGCGTTGCATCGATTATCGCCAACATCCTGCGCGGCAAGCACAAGCCGTCGTTCACCCCCCACGTCGATTGCGGTGACAATGTCATCGTCATCAACGCGGAGAAGGTGGCGTTCACCGGCAAGAAGCTGCAGGATAAGCGTTACTACAAGCACACCGGCTATGCCGGCGGCATCAAGGAAACGAGCCCCGCGAAGATCCTCGAAGGCCGTTTCCCCGAGCGCGTGCTCGAAAAGGCCGTCGAACGCATGATCCCGCGTGGCCCGCTCGGCCGCCAGCAGATGCGCAACCTGCGCATCTTCGCCGGCACCGAACATCCGCATGAAGGGCAGAGCCCCGAAGTGATCGACGTCGCGTCGATGAACCGCAAGAACAAGGTGGGTGCATAATGGCTGACGAACAGACCATGACCGATCTCAAGGATCTCGCCGGCGCCGTCGAAGGCACCGTTGCCGCTCCGGTCTCGACCACGCCGCTGCGCGAAAAGATCGTCGACAAGCAGGGTCGCGCCTATGCGACCGGCCGCCGCAAGGACGCCGTTGCCCGCGTGTGGGTCAAGCCCGGCACGGGCAAGATCACCGTCAACGGCCGCGACCAGGAAGTTTATTTCGCACGTCCGACGCTGCGTCTCGTCATCAACCAGCCCTTCGGCCTGACCGAGCGCGTTGGCCAGTATGACGTGATCGCAACCGTCAAGGGCGGTGGCCTCTCGGGCCAGGCGGGCGCCGTGCTGCACGGCATCGCGCAGGCGCTGACCCGCTTCGAACCCGCGCTGCGCGGCGTTGTGAAGTCGGCCGGCTTCCTGACCCGCGACAGCCGCGCCGTCGAGCGTAAGAAGTACGGCAAGGCCAAGGCCCGCCGCAGCTTCCAGTTCTCGAAGCGCTAATCAGTTTCTTCCGTCGACGGACGGAGAAAGGAAGGGCGGTCCGGCAACGGGCCGCCCTTTTCCTTTGTGGGAACGAGGCCGGGAATGTCGGCTTTGGGGTGGGAAGTTGCCGTTCCCCTGCCCATTTCGTCATCCCGGACTTGATCCGGGATCCACGACGATGGTGCGGTTATGGATCCCGGATCAAGTCCGGGATGACGATGAAAGACAGGTCAGAACCGGTCGGTTCTTGGTATTGCTATAACAGGTCGAGGCTCCCGAGCGCCAGCGCCTGCCGTGCGGGCCGTTCGGCCATCACCGCGAACATCTCGTCGCCGCGCGCGGTGCGTTCGACACTCATCGAGGCGAAGACCGCCATGAAATAGCCGCTCAAGGCCCCGACGCGGTAGTCGGTCCACAGCGCTGCGGCATCGGGCTTGACGCCCGCGGCGGTCAATGCCGCAATCCAATGGTCGAATGCCGACCGGTCGGCGGCGACGCGTTCGACCGGGTCGGCGATGCTGGTGCCGACCAGATAGGCGAGGTCGGCGGCGCCGCTGCCGCGCCCCAGCGTCTGCCAGTCGACGATCCAGCAGGCTTCGCCGTCCGGCGCGAAGAGGATATTGTCGACGCGCAGGTCGCCATGGACGATCGTCCGGACCGAAGGCTCGCGCGCCAGATAGGCGTCGAGTTTCGTAACGAGCCCGGCGCCGAGATCGAGCACCTCGGGCGCGAGCCTTTCCGCATAACGTTCGCGAAAGCCGGCATAGAGCTGGGGGAACAGCGTGCGGATCAGCCCCGCATTGTCGCGTGCAAGCGAGGGCATCTGCGCGAGCCGGGCGTCGTTCCACAAATAGGCGTGAAGTTTTGCCGCGGCTTCGATGCAGGGGATCAGCCCGGAGAGGCCGAGACCGGCAAGCTGGTCGCCCGCCTGCGCCGGAGCGAGGTCGGACAGGATCAGGACGAAGTCGACATCATCGTCGGCAATATCGCAATAATGGCATATCGGCGCGGGAACCCCGCTGGCGGCGGCAAGCTCGCGATACCAGCTGATTTCTTTGACATAGGTGCCGGTGAGCTTGGCGATATTGCGGCTCGCCTCGTCATGGCTGGGGCATTTGGCGATGACGGTCGCGGGCGCCTCGACGCCGGCGTCCCAGTCGAGCGTCAGGCGATAGCTGTCGCACATCTGCCCGGTGCCGACCTTGGCCGCGACGAAACCCTTCAGCTTTTCCGGATGCCCGAGCACCGCGCTGAGCCACGTCGGCTGCATCGCCTCGGGCGAGGTCGGAAAACTCACGGCGCGGGGTCCATCAGACCGGTGAGGCCGGTCGGGGCGTGCGGGCCGACGAACAATTGTTCGAGCACGCCGATGCCGCTCTCGCTGCGGTTGCCGTCGGTGAGGTCGGCGCGGACGAGCGCCTGCACATGCATCGCGAGCGGATTGCCCCAATGTCGCTCGGCTTCGGACAGGCTGTCGTGCGCGACGTCGAGGTCGCCATGGTCGAACCCGTGCCCCCAGACGGGATGCGTGTAGCCGAGCCCGCTCATCGCGAACACCGGGCCGCTCGGGCTGAGCGTCAGCCGCGTGCTGCCATCGAAATCGGCGGTCAGCTTGCTCAGGCGGCGCGTGCCCGGCTGCCATTCGGCTACAAAGGTGGGATCGGCATAATGACGCTCGCCGCCGTTCGCGCCGACGAGCACCGCGCGGCGATTCCATGGGCTCCCCTCGCCGTCGTCGTTGCTGTGAAAGAAGAGCGAGCGATCCTCGAAATTGCACGGCGTCCACAGCCAGAAGAATTGGTGAAAATTGCCCTGCGGCGGCGGTTGCGGCTCGGCCGCGCCGACGGGGCGGATACCCCAGCTGCGGTCGCGCGTTCCGGCCCAGTCGGCCCCGACATCGACGCGCGCACCATCGACCGAGAGCCATCCCGACCAATGGCCGTTCTGCGTCATGCGCGTATAGTCCATGAACAGGCGCGTGCCGTTGCGGCGAGTAAAGCGCGGCTCCTCGATCGGGAAATGGCGCGCAGTGAAACGCAGCTCGGCGGCGAGCGGGCCATCGTTGGCGACGATACGCAGCGTCAGCGTTTCGAGCGGTGCGTCGATGTTGATCGCGATCGGCCCCACCGACAGGTCGAGCCGTTCGCCGCCTGAGCGTAGGCTTGCGCGCAGATTATGCTGCACGCCACCCGCCAACACGCAAAAGGCCGCATCGACGATGCCCAACTGCGGATAGAAACCCATCGCCGCGGCGAAGAAGACCGACCCGTCGGGCGAATAGCCGTTGAAGAAATAGCGGTCGTAAAAATTGCGGTCGGTGCCCGCGAAGGCAATCGGCTCGGCACTTTGGTGCAGCGGGAAATCGTCGCCCTTTGTCAGCATCGTCTCTCATCCCATTTTGCGTTTTTTCTTGCAACGTAACGGGATACGGCGGCGCGTCAATGCACCGGCGGATCGACCGGCGGCACGGCGTCGATGGGTGCTACGGGTTCGCCGGGCGCGCGCGGCGGCAATGCGTCAGGCGGCACGTCGTCGATCTGCATGTCGAAGGTCGGAACCGCCTCGACGTTGCGAACGCGGACCGCGATGTCGCCGTCCTTGATCCGGAGCTCGTTGAAGCTCGGCGGGGTCGAGCGAATACGCTGCGACAGCGTTCCCGCGCCGATCATGCGGATCGGCCCGGATGCGGTTTGCGCGGCGAGATCGAAAGCGTCGTGGACATGGCCGGTGAGCACCGCCGCGACGCCGCGCTTCGCCAGTTCGCGCAGCGCCCGTTCGCCGCCACGGGTCAGCGCGCGCCCCTTCGTGCCGGCTTCGACCAACGGGTGGTGCGCGGTGACGAGCACCGTCGAGCCGCGCGGCAGCGCATCGATTGCAGCGAGCGTCTTCTCCAGCGCCCGCGCCGTCACCCAGCCCTTTGACCAGTCGAGCCGCCATTGCGCGCGCGCGGTCGTCTTGAGCGGCACCACCGCGACGCCCGCCAGATCGAGCTCGCGTTCGACAAGCCGCTCGATCCCGCGGATGCGGCGATAGGGGTCGAAGAAGCGTTCGAAGGGGTTGAAATAGGGCAGGTCATGGTTGCCGACCTCGACCGTCACCGGCACGTCGAGCGCGCCGATCCAGTCGCAAGCGGCGGTGAATTCGCGGCTGCGCGCGCGCATCGTGAGATCGCCGGTGATCAGCACCGCATCGGGCTGCTCGCGGCGCACGCAATCGGTAAACCAGGCGAGCGCGGTGCGGTCCTCCAGCCCGAAATGCAGGTCGCTGATGTGGAACAGCCGCGTCATGGCGTGGCGGGCGCCGTGGCGAGAAATGCGAGCGGGCTGGCCTCGAGGCGATAGGTTGCGCCCGACGGCAATTCGGCGGGCTCGCCGTCGAGGAGCAGGCCGATCGATCCTTTGCTTTCGATGACCACCGCGCGGCGTTCGGACAGGTCGACGCTCGGGCCTTCGCGAAAATCGCCGCCGAGCCAGGCGATCCCGTGGCTCAGGATCGACCCGGCGCTGTCGGTGATCAGCCCCTCGGCGAGGATGCGGTCGGGCTTTGGCGTCAGGTTGATCGCCTGGAAAGACTCGTCCGATCCAAGAATGCGGACGCCGTCGCCGTAAAGCGTCGCATCGATTGCTTCGGGAATGGTTTCGGCGAGGCCGCTGAGGCTGAGCGAGCGGAATTGCTCGCGAACCTCGGCCCATGCCGTCGTCGGCCCGGCGATGACACCGATATAGGCGCGCCCCGCGTCGCAGAGGATCGTCGGCGGATGGACGCTCTGCGCCTTGCCCGCGAGCGCGTCCTGCAAAATATCCTCGGGACCGCGATCGCCGTGCAGCGTCTTGTGGAACAGGTTGAGCGTCCCGCCGGGAAGCGGGAGCATCGCGCCGCGCCATGTTTCGAGCCGGCCCGCGGCGGCGTTGAGCGTGCCGTCGCCGCTGAGGACCAGCAGCAGGTCGATGCCGTCGCCCTCGAGCGTGGCGGCCGACGGGAGGTCGGCGTCGGGAAGAATGATCGTGCGGACGAGCGGCGCGCCCGCCGCGCGGCATATCTCGGTCAAACGGCCGACGAGTGTCTCGTCAGAGCTGCCGCTGCGCAGGTTACAGATAAGGGCGGGGCGGTTGAAGCTGCTGGTCATCGCCCTCTCCTACGCGCGAACGCGGAAAAGGTGACGACCAATCATTTCTCGTCACCCCGGACTTGATCCGGGGTCCATCCCCGCCGGCGTTGGCCTTTGGATCCCGGATCAAGTCCGGGATGACGAAGATGATGGACATCCCGACGAGCAGGGGAGTCACCTTGTCCCGATCCTCGCCGCCCTGTAGGGCGCGAAAGATGGCGGGGCCGGTTTCCAAAGGACGACGGTTGATCAAATTGCTTTTCGTGGTGCTGCTGCTTGTGTTGCTGTTCGGCGGCGGCGCCAAGATGATCGTCGCGGGCGGCGCGAAGTCGCTCAACATGGCCGATCGGCTGCTCGGGCAGGGCGACGGCGCGCGGCTGCTGCTTGCCGATCAGCCCTATGGCCGCGGTCCGCGCCAGTCGCTCGACATCTGGGTTCCCGAAAATGCCAAGGCGGACGACCGTCTGCCCGTCGTCGTCTTCTTTTATGGCGGCGGCTGGGAGAGCGGTGAGCGGGGCAGCTATGGTTTCGCCGGACGCGCGCTGGCGCGGCAGGGCTTCGTGGTCGTGATTCCCGACTATCGGCTCGTACCCAAAGCCTATTGGCCCGACTTTATCGAGGACAGTGCGGCGGCGGTCGCATGGACGCACGAGCATATCGCAAAGCTTGGCGGCGATCCCGACCGGATCGCGCTGATGGGCCATTCGGCGGGCGCCTATAACGCCGCGATGCTCGCGCTCGACCCGCAATGGCTGCATGCGGTGAAGAGCGATCCGTCGATCATCCGCGGCGTCGCGGGGCTTGCCGGACCCTATGACTTCCTGCCGCTCGAAAAGGGCGGTCGCGGCGACAAGGCGATGGGCAAGGTCAAGCCGATCGAGAAGACGCAGCCGATCCACTTCGCGGGCGGCGATGCGCCGCCGCTGTGGCTCGCGACCGGCGACGAGGACGATACGGTGCGTCCGCGCAACAGCCAGAACCTAGCCGCGGCGATCGAGAAAGCGGGCGGCGCGGTGACGCTGCGCATCTACCCCGGCATGGGCCATACCGGCATCGTGATGGCGCTCGCCGCGCCGTTCCAGGGCAAGGGGCCGGTTCTCGACGAAGCGACAGATTTCCTGCGCGGCGTCACGGCGCGGCGCATTGCGCCCGCTGCCGAGGCCGCGCAATGAGCAGCGCTATTCCGGCGATCGTGCTTGCGGGCAGCCGCCCCGGCCCCGATCCGTTGCTGACGGGCAGCGGGGTTTCGACCAAGGCGCTGCTGCCGATCGCGGGGCAGGCGATGCTGGTCCATGTCGTAAAGGCGCTGCGCGCTTCGCCCGAGGTCGGCGCGATCACGATCCTCGCGCAGAACAGCGCCGAGCTTGCAGCCGAGCCGGGACTGGCGGGGCTCGCCGACCTGCACTTCGCGGATTCGGGGCAGGGGATCAGCAGTTCGCTCGCCGCCGCGCTGCCGCCGGGCGACGATCCGCTGCTCGTCACCACCGCCGACAATGTGTTGCTGACACCCACGATGGTCGCCGAGTTTCTGCGCGGCGCCGAGGACAGCGACGTCGCGGTCGCGATGGTCGAGCGCGGCACGCTGCTTGCGCGCTATCCGCAGTCGAAGCGCACTTGGCTGAAGTTCCGCGGCGGCTGGTGGTCGGGCGCGAACATGTTCCGCCTGCGCGGCCGCCGCGTGCTGCCTTTGCTAGACTTCTGGGGCCGCATCGAACGCGATCGCAAGAAGGGGCTGAAGATCATTGCCGCTTTCGGCCCGTGGCTGCTGATCGGCGCGCTGCTTCGCCTCTTCACGATCCAGCAGGGCGTTGCGCGCGCGGGCCTCCGTTTCGGCCTCAACGCGAAGGTCGTCCCGATGTCCGAGCCCGAGGCGTGCATCGATGCCGACAAGCCCGCCGACATCGAGTTGATCGAAGCGATATTTGCCGCGCGGCGCCAAGGCGCTATAGGGCAGCCCCTATGACCATCGACAAAGCCATCATCCTGTCGGCCGGACAGGGTTCGCGCCTGCTGCCGCTGACCCGCGACATTCCCAAATGCCTGATCGAGTTCAACGGCCGCAGCCTCATCAGCTGGCAGGTCGCGGCGCTCGTCGCGAACGGCATCAAGGACATCGTCGTCGTCACGGGCTTTCGCACCGAACGCGTTGAGGATCATGCGCTCCAGCTCTATCGCGATACCGGCGCGCGCATCCGTACCCTGTTCAATCCCTTCTTTCAGGTCGCCGACAATCTGGGCACCTGCTGGATCGCGCGCGAGGAAATGGACCGCGATTTCATCATCCTCAACGGCGACACCATCATTTCGGACGAGATCGTCGCGAAACTGATCGAGGGCGCGAACGAGCCGATCAATGTCACCGTCGACGTCAAGGCCGACTATGACGACGACGACATGAAGGTGAACCGCGACGCCGAGGGGCGCCTGCATCATATCGGCAAGCGGCTGCTGCCGCCCGATACCAATGCGGAGTCGATCGGCATGCTCGCTTTCGTCGGCGACGGCCCGTCGATCTTCCGCAACCAGGTCGACCAGATGATGCGCACCCCCGACGGGGTCGAGCGCTGGTATCTGCGCGCGATCGACATCATCGCGAAGGGCAACCGTGTTGGCACCGTGTCGATCGAGGGGCTCGAATGGCAGGAAGTCGACTTCCCGCAGGACGTCGAAGCCGCCGATGCGCTTACCGCGAAATGGGCCGAAGAAGGCCGCTACGCGAAATAGGGTTTGAGCCAGCCGGCGAGCGCGGCGACCTCTGCGTCGCCCAGCTTCACCGCTTGCCCAAGGTCGGGCTGCGCCGGCCAGCCCGCGTCGGCAATTGTCAGCCCCGCGCCCGAGCGTTCGCCGTCATAACGCGGCAGCACGTGGAAATGGACGTGCGGGTCGACCATCATCAGCATCAGATAGTTGATCTTCGCATAGCCGACCGCTTGCCCCAGCGCGGCCTCGATCGCGGCGGTCGCGGTCTTGAGTTCGGCATGCGCTTCGGCCGGCAAATCGCCGAACGCTGTCGCATCCGACTTTGCCGCGAGTATCAGCGCGCCGAGCGTCGGCTGCGCGGGGCGCAGCAACACGACCCAATGATCATATTCGGCAATCAGCGTCGCGGGATGGCCGAATTTGGCGATCGTGTCGTTCATGGCTGTGCTTCTTCCATCCAGCTGACGATCGGCCGGCCCGAACGCTTGACGGCATAAGCTTGCACCAGCCGCACGGCATGGACGACCAGCGATATGACGGTCCACCAGGCGAGCGCGATCAGCCCGATGTCGGGGCGCCCCGCGAGCGTCGCGAAAAAGAGGATCGCGAAGTTCGGATTGCGGCGCGCGGTGATCAGGCGGAAATCGCTGTCGAACTTTTGCCAGACATGGATGTCCATGCCGAAGTCCTTGATGAACATCCCTTCGATCACGCGCTGGAGCACATAGCCCGCGACGACCGCGACCATGACCAGCAGGAAAGTCTGGTTCGACAGCGCAAGGCCCCATGTCCCAAGCCCGACGCCCCAGAAATACCACCAGAAGGGCGGGTGGATCAGGTCGACGCCATGGTCGGCGACATTGCCCCATTTCGAGGAGGTGATCGTGCAGCGTGCAAGCTTGCCGTCGACGGTGTCGAGCACCATGAAGATGAAACCCGCGAGCATGCCTTGCCAGTAGTGGCCGTAGGCGAACAAATAGGTCGCATAGACGCAGAGCGCGGCGCCGATCGCGGTGACCATGTTCGGGGTCATGCCGATGCTCGCGGCGCCGCGCGTCAGCCACAGCGCGAGTTCGGGCCACAGATATTTGGTCAGCGCATCGGTGACGCCCTTGTACGCGCCGAAATAGCTCTTCCGCTCGATCTCGCGCCGCGTTGCTGGGGTCAGCTCCCTGACGAAGGGCTGTTCGAGCTTGCGGAGCTGCCGGTTGTAGAGCTTGCGCCCGTCCGACAGGTCGATGACCGTCGCGGCCATCGGGTCGCTGCCGGCCGGGACCTGTCCGATCACGGGAGCGCCACCCCAGGCGAAAACCGTACCCGGTTGTTCGATCACCCAACGCAGCAGCATCGGGTCGAAGACATAGGCGAGATTGAAGACCAGCTCGTGGCCCGGCGCGACCGGCTTGCCGTCCTTATCGGCCATGCGGCGGCAGCGCTCGGCGTTGGTCATGCCCCAGATCGGGGTGCTGTTTTCGCCGAGCAGGCGGATCGGCGCGCTCATCGCGGCGTCCTTGCAAAGTCGAGGATGATGTCGGCCTGCCGTGTCGAGGCGGGGATCGGGAACTGGTCGATGGAATCGTGCATGGCGGCTTCCTGAGCATCAACAAAGGTCGGTTGCAAGTCCGCAGCCCGGTCCAGCGCGGCGGGGAGTTCGGCGATATCTTCGATGACCTGACCCAAATGCCAGTGCGCGAACGCCGGATCGTCGCGCCACGCCAACCGGTCGAGGTTGAGGAAAATGCACGGACGTGGGCGGAGGAGGAACTCGTAAACCTGGCTCGACACGTCGCCCAAATAGACGTCGGAGCTCATCGTATAGCTCATGTCGATCGAATGGTGGCTGCCCATATCGACCCGGATATGCGGCGCGGTGGTCGTGATCGGGGACACGCGCTGCGCCAGTTTCGTATGCGGCGCGATGATGACGTTCCACCCCTCGAGCGCCTCGAGCGCGGCGAGCACTTCGGGTCCGTGCATCGGCCACGACGACAACTTTGCGTCGAAATGCGGATTGTAGAACAAGGTCGGCCGGTCATTGTCGAAATAACGCTGCCGTTCGGCGCATATCTCGAACTTGGCATAGCCGCCCACAACGACATTGCCGGGTTCGGACAGTCTGTGTTCGATCATGCGCCGCCGGTCCTTTTCGCCCGCGACGAGCGTCAGGTCGATCAGCGCATGGCGCCCCCGATAACCGCCCGCGCGGTCGCCCGCGCCATGCTTGATTACGACGATCCGTGATGAAAAGCCGGGAACGCGTTTTAGCCACGCGCTCGAAATCTCGGTCGTGACCAGCAGGGGAAAGCGCCGGATCACTGGATAGTTGAGCAGCAAGGTCGCGAGCCGCGAGGGCTGGCGGAACAGCGTATCGGGACCAAAGGGCGGGCGGCGCAGTAGCACTGGTTCGAACAGGCCATCGGGATCGTAGCTGAGTATGAGATCGAGAATCTGGCGTGACGGCGACAAGATCGAAACCCTTACATCGTCGCGCTTCGCGAGTTCGAGCGCCGCCGGCAGCCAATGATAAAGCTGTTGTGCTTCGGCAAGGGCAAGGAAGGCGATAGGGGTCGGCAAGCTGTGCTCCGGTTGCGAGGAACTGGCGAAGGGGGCCGGGCGCATTCAGCCGGGCCCGATTTCGAAATCCAGCGTCCGCCAGCCCTGCTGTGCGGCAAGACGGACCAGCTTGCGGCTGCGTCCGATCAGCCAGGATTCATGCGCCAGCGCAAAGGTCGGGGCGTCGCTCGGGTGGTCCGAATAGGCGCGGATATGCACCGCGCCGTCGGCTGCGTTCGCGTCAAGCCACTCGGTCACCCGGCGCGCTTTTTCGGCGCCATAGCAATTTCCGCCGTCGAGCAGCGGGAGCCAGCTGCCATCGGCGGCGCGCCGGTGTCGGGTCGCGACGATCGCGTCGAAACCCAGGGCTTCGGCGATCGCGCCGGCGTAGAATTCGGGCGCCGCTGTCGCCATCAGCAGCCGGTATCCCTCGGCGCGGTCGCGCGCGATGCACGCCTGCGCGCCGGGCGGCACGTCGCGCGATACGCGCCACGCCGCGAAATCGGCGGCGAGCTTATCGGCGCGGGCGGGGGCGATGCTGGCGCCGAGCATCAGGCGAATCGCGGCGGGCTTGAACCGGTCGCGGCCATAGAGGCGTAGTGCGTAACCGATCATCAGCGCCGCGAGTGCAGGGATCAGCAGCAAGCGCCAAGGCGCCTCGCGCCACGCCGCCCACAGCAGGAACAGCGTGAAGGTCGGCTTGCGCAGCACGGTGCGGTCGAGGTCGTAAATGGCGACACGGGTTGGAACCACGACAGTCATCTCTATGTGGTTTCGATCAGGCGCAGTTTGCGCGCCGTCTTGCCGAGCGAGGCGCGGTCCGCGAGCGGCAGGGCGAAGCGCAGCGCAAGCCAGATCGCAGCAACGGCGATGAGCGCGAGCAGCGGCAGCGAGATCGGGTCGGGCAAAAGGTCGGCGAGCACTGCCGCCACGCCGGCCACTCCGGTGATCGCGATCCCCCGCAAGGCTACTGGCAGGAATTGGGCGTCGAAGGGATGAAGCTTTTCGACGATCGCGAGCTGGAGCGTCGGGATGGCGGCCATCGAGACAAGGCCGATCGCGGTCGCGAGCGTTACGCCGGTCAGCGGATCGAGGTGCCCCACGATCAGCCATCCGGCACCCACCGCGAGGGCAACCCCGAAGATGCTGGCGGTAAGCTGTTGGCGGAAAGCGGCGACGACTTGAAGCACCGGCGCCGAAATACCGAGCACCGCTTCGGCGGCGCGCGCGAACAGCAGGATGACAAGTGCGGCTTGTGCCGCCTGCGCCTGATGGCCGAACAGCCCGAGCAGTGACGCGCTGCCCGCGGCGAGCACCGCGGCGAGCGGCAGCGCAATCGCCGAGATCAGCCGCGTCGCATAGGCATAGATGTCGGCGACCTGCCGCCGGTCCTCGCGCTCGGCGCTCGCGGCGAGCGGCGCCATCACGTACGTAAACGCGATGCGCACAAGCTGGACGACGCTCGACAATTTTCGCGCGATCGTGAACAGGCCCGCCGCCGCCGCGCCCGCTGCGCCGGGGAGCAGCATGTTGAGGATGAGTGCGGGCGCATCGCCGAACAGCCGGGCGATGATGTTCGACGGCAGGATCGAAAGCCCCGCCCAGAAAGTGTTGCGCGTCGTTTCGGTAACCCACGGCCCACGCCAAAGGTCGGCGAAGCTATAGTGTCGCGCGAGCAGCCGCACGCTGAGCGCCGCGGTGATCGCGAGCGAACAGAGGTGCGCGATGAACAACCCTTTTAGGCCAAATCCGACCGCGAAAAACAGCCCTGCAAAGACCAGCCGCAGCATCTGTTCCCAGACGATCCGCAGCCGGATTTCGGCCCCGAACACCATCCGCGCGCGCAGCGCCGACGTCGCGATCTCGACAAAGGCCCACAGCGGCAGCGCCCAGACGAAGATGCGGATCGCGGGCGTAACGAGTTCGCGGTCCTTCGCGGCAACATTGAGCAACGGACCGAGATCGGCGGCAAAGACCGAAATGATGGCTGCGACGACGATACATGGGCCGACGCCGAAGATCATCGCGGTGCGCAGCGCCGCCGCCGCCTCGGCGTTGCTCGCCGATTGCGGGACGGTGCGCTGCATCGCGCTGGTCATGCCGAGGTCGAAGATATTTTCGAGCAGGTTCACCGCGGCCCAGAGCACGGCATAGAGACCATAGCCGGCGAGGCCGAACATCAGGACGTAAAGCGGCTGCGCGACGATCTCGACCACTGCGCCGAGGCGCGCCAGCACGGTCGTGCCAAGCCCGCGCGCGACGCTGCGGCTGGTTACGGCGGGTTTGGCGACGTCTTCGCTCATCCTTGCCGCACCTAGCGGCTCGTCCGCCGTGCCGCCAGCGGCTTTCGTGCGCGCATCCCGCTTCACCCCCTTGTCGACTCTTTCAATCGGGTCTAGGCAGCGCGCAATTGCATAGGGAACCCCGCGATATGGCCCAATTTGTCCTGCCCAAGAACAGCCGCCCGCAAAAGACGGGCAAGGTCCACAAGGCCGAAGGTGCCGCGGCGGTGAAGAAATTCAAAGTCTATCGCTACGACCCCGATAGCGGCCAGAACCCGCGTTTCGACACGTTCGAGATCGACACCGAAAAATGCGGTCCGATGGTGCTCGATGCGCTCATCAAGATGAAGAGCGAGCAGGATTCGTCGCTGACCTTCCGCCGTTCGTGCCGTGAGGGCATTTGCGGCAGCTGTTCGATGAACATGAACGGCAAGAACGGCCTCGCCTGCACGACCGCGATCGAGGATCTGAAGGGCGACATCACGATCACCCCGCTGCCGGCGATGGACGTGATCAAAGATCTCGTCCCTGATTTCACCCATTTTTATGCGCAATATGCGTCGATCGAGCCGTGGCTCAAGACCAAGACGACGACGCCGAGCGGCAAGGAACGGCTGCAGTCGCCCGCCGAACGCGAAAAGCTCGACGGGCTTTACGAGTGCATCCTGTGCGCCTGCTGCTCGACGAGCTGCCCGAGCTATTGGTGGAACAGCGACAAGTTCCTTGGCCCCGCGATCTTGCTCCAGGCGTATCGCTGGCTCGCCGACAGCCGTGACGAGATGACCGGCGAACGGCTCGACGAGCTCGAAGATCCGTTCCGCCTTTATCGCTGCCACACGATCATGAACTGCGCCAATGCCTGCCCCAAGGGGCTGAGCCCCGCGCGTGCGATCGCCGAGATCAAGAAGCTCGAGGCCGAGCGGCAGGTGTGAACGACGGGATCGAGGAACCGAAGCGCCGCGACCATTTCAGCGCCGAGGAACTGGACGGCGGCTGGCTGAGCTGGGACCTCAAGGACCCGACGCGCTTCAACAGCTTCATCGAACCGCTGACGGTGCGCGTCGAACCGCCGACGTCCGATGGCCGTCCGTGCGCACGGGTGCGCATGATCCCCGAACGCAAGCACAGCAACCTTGGCGATAACGTTCACGGCGCGGTGACGCTCGCGCTCGTCGACATTGCGCTCTTCGCGGCGTCGCACCAGTTCGGTTCGCTCAACGCGGGCCATTCGGTGACGCTCGACCTGTCGACGCAGTTCGTCGGTGCGGGCCGCATCGGCGAGCCGCTCGACGCCGTGGTCGAGCTGGTCCGCGAAACCGGCCGGCTGATCTTCCTGCGCGGCCTTGTCGTGCAGGGCGAGGGCGACAGCCATATCGTACTGACCTTCGCCGGGACGATCCGCAAGGCGAGCGCCAAGTGACCACCGTTCTTGCGGCCTATGACGCGCTTGTCGCGGCGGGGGAGCTGCGCCCCGACCCCGAACAGCGCGCCGCCGCCGAGCGGCTGAACCAGTTGCAAGCCGAGCTCGAAGCCGTTCCCAAGCGCGGCAGCCTGCTCTGGCGCCTCGCGGGCCGCAAGCCCGAGGCGCTGCGCGGTGTCTATCTGTGGGGTGCCGTCGGGCGCGGCAAGTCGATGTTGATGGATCTTTTCTACGACCATCTCGCCATCCAGCGGAAGCGGCGCGTGCATTTTCATGCCTTCATGCTCGACGTCCATGCGCGGATGCGCGAGGTGCGCAAGAGCGAGAGCGGCGACCCGATCCCGCTTGTCGCCGATGCGCTCGCCGAAAATACGCGCTGCCTCGCGTTCGACGAGATGGTCGTGAACAACAGTGCCGATGCGATGATCCTCTCGCGCCTGTTTACCGCGCTGATCGACCGCGGGGTGACGATGGTCGCGACGTCGAACCGGCCGCCGAAGGACCTCTACAAGGACGGACTCAACCGCGAGCATTTCCTGCCCTTCATCGCGCTCGTCGAGGAACGGCTCGACGTGATGAGCCTCAACGGCCCGACCGATTATCGCCGCGACCGTCTCGGCGACGGCGCGCGCTGGTTCGTTCCCGCCGACGATGCCGCGAGCGCGGCGCTTTCGGCGGCTTTCTTCCGCCTCACCGACTATCCGCCCGAGGACCGCGCGCATGTCCCGACGCTCGAACTCGATGTCGGCGGCGGGCGGATGCTGCACGTGCCGAAAGCGCTGAAGGGCGTCGCGGTCTTTTCGTTCAAGCGGCTGTGCGGCGAGGCGCGGGGTGCGTCGGACTATCTCGCGGTCGCGCGGCATTTTCACAGCGTCATCATCGTCGGCATCCCGCGCATGGGGCCGGAGAACCGCAACGAGGCGGCGCGCTTCGTGACGCTGATCGACGCGCTCTACGAATATAAGGTCAAGCTGCTGGCGAGCGCGGCGGCGATGCCCGATCAGCTTTACATCGCAGGCGACGGGGCGTTTGAATTCGAGCGCACGGCGAGCCGCCTCGCCGAAATGCAGTCGGATGACTATCTCGCGCTAGGCCACGGGTCTGCCGAAGGCGCGATCGCCTAGGCGATCGCGAGGACCAGGCCGCTGGCAATCTTTCCCCAACGTGACGAATTGACCGTCACGGAAATGAGGTCGCGCACATAACGCACCTCATGCGCCAGATGGCCGTACGCCTGCTCGATCGTGCGGCGCAGCGTCCGCAGCGGCTTGGGCGCGGCGACTGCGATCCGCGCCGGGCGCTCGGGCGGTCCGGGTAAAGTCGCGAATCCCCCGCTGGTCACGCGGGTGTCGTCCGCGACGGCGCGGCATAGCGCCTCCATCCGCGAAATCGCCAAGCCGTTCGGGACTTCGCGGTCGCGGCTCAGCAGTTCGAAGCTGTGGCTGAACGCCGAAAACTGGATCGCGCCGCTCGCCGCGCTGTGATCGAGCGCGTCGCGCATTTCCTCGTCGGACATCGCGCAAAGCTGCGCGGGGCGGAAGCGGCTGGCGCGGTCCATCAGCCCGCTGACCGGCACTTCGCACACGCCATGATGTATGCGCATGCCGAGATTGCCGGGGTCGAGCGAGATGTCGCAGCCATGACCCTGGTACGCGCCGTTGAAACTGCTGTCGAAGCGGAAGCCCAGGGCAGCGAGCGCGCGCAGCGTGTCGTCGTTGGCGCCGAAATTTCCGGCGCGGAACGCGGTCGGTTTCGGCGCGCCTGCCCCGACGAGGATATCGCGCGCGAGCGCGATCAGTTTCTTCTGCGCCGAGAGCGGAAAATCGCCGATGTTGCGTCCGGTCAGGCGGCCGACCGGGTTGAAGCGCGCGAAGGCCAGCCATTCGGTGTGGATATGGACCTGCACCTCGTGCCCGCGTGCGACCACCGGCTGGACGATCGCGTCGACCACTTCGGGGCCGTAAACGAGCGCGGGCATCGGATCGATGAAGAACACGCCGGTCAGCCCGTGACGCTCGAGCATGTCCATCTGGAAATGGATGCCGAAATCGCCATCGCGGCAGCGGCCGAGGATCGAGCTTTCGAAATTGGCGCGCGCATCGGCGCCGCGCTGGTAAAGGCCGGCCGACAATTCGGTGTCGAAGCTGATGATTGCCCGGGTCATTGTTCCCGCGCGTAGCATGGCAGCGATAAGGGAGGGTTAACCGATTCCTACGCGATCGCCGCGGCGACGGGGCGTGCGGCCGCTTCGCGCTTGTCACATCCCGCGCCTATTCCCATCTGGAGAGCGTTGCGCAAGGCGACTTATAGTTATTGCGAACTATTAGCAAAGAAAGCCTGTTTTTCGTCCTTTTCGCGGTTGTTTCGTTAAGGGAATCGGCGTAGGGGCGTCGCCAGTCTTGGGACCGGAGCGGAGCTTTAGCCCGTGCTCCCGCCGGTCTGTGAACCAATTGCCGGGCTTGCCAGGAAGGGAGTGCCGCGCGCCATGGGACGCAAGAAGATCGCTTTGATCGGAGCCGGGAATATCGGCGGAACGTTGGCGCTGCTCGCCGCGCAAAAGGAACTCGGCGACGTCGTCCTGTTCGACGTTGTCGAAGGCGTGCCGCAGGGCAAGGCGCTCGACCTGTCGCAGGTCGGCCCGATTGCGGGCTTTGACGCGAAGATCACCGGCACGAACGACTATGCCGACATCGCCGGCGCCGACGTCATCATCGTCACCGCCGGTGTCGCCCGCAAACCGGGCATGAGCCGCGACGATCTGCTCGGCATCAATCTGAAAGTGATGAAGGCCGTCGGCGAAGGCATCAAGGCCAACGCCCCCGACGCGTTCGTCATCTGCATCACCAACCCGCTCGACGCGATGGTGTGGGCGCTGCGTGAATTCTCAGGGCTCCCGCACAACAAGGTCGTCGGCATGGCCGGCGTGCTCGATTCGGCGCGCTTCAGCCACTTCATCGCGGACGAATTCGACGTGTCGGTGAAGGATGTGAACACCTTCGTGCTCGGCGGTCATGGCGACACGATGGTTCCCGTCGTGCGTTATTCGACCATCAACGGCATCCCCGTTCCCGATCTCGTCAAGATGGGCCTGTCGAGCCAGGACAAGATCGACGCGATCGTCAAGCGCACGCGCGGCGGCGGCGGCGAAATCGTTGCGCTGCTCGGCACCGGTTCGGCTTTCTATGCCCCCGCAGCCTCGGGCATCGCGATGGCCGAAGCCTATCTGGGCGACCAGAAGCGCATCCTGCCCTGTGCCGCTTATGTCGACGGCCAATATGGCCTCGACGGCCTGTACGTCGGCGTGCCGGTGCTGATCGGTGCCGGCGGCGTCGAGAAGATCGTCGAGATCGAACTCGACGATGAAGACAAGTCGGGCCTGCAGGTCTCGGTCGACGCGGTCAAGGAGCTGCTCGACGCTTGCAAGGCGCTGGATTCCAGCCTCGCTTAATATCCGTGCCCCTGCGAAGGCAGGGGCCCATCACCTGCGCTCGAAAGATCGGGCGGTGGGTGGCCGATACAATTGGAGATGGGCCCCTGCCTTCGCAGGGGCACGAGAAACGGAACGAAATTCATGAGCATTCTCATCGACAAGAATACCAAGGTCATCACGCAAGGGATGACCGGTGCTACCGGCACCTTCCACACCGAACAGGCGCTCGCCTATGGCACGCAGATGGTCGGCGGCGTGACGCCGGGCAAGGGCGGCACGACGCACATCGGCCTGCCGAACTTCAACACCGTTGAAGAAGCCAAGGCCGCGACCGGCGCGACCGCGAGCTGCATCTACGTGCCGCCGCCGTTCGCCGCCGACTCGATCCTCGAGGCGATCGATGCCGAGATGGAACTGATCGTCTGCATCACCGAGGGCATTCCGGTGCTCGACATGGTCAAGGTGAAGCGCGCGCTTTCGGGTTCAAAATCGCGCCTGATCGGCCCGAACTGCCCCGGCGTGCTGACCCCCGGCGAATGCAAGATCGGCATCATGCCCGGCAGCATCTTTTCGAAGGGCAGCGTCGGCGTCGTCTCGCGCTCGGGCACGCTGACCTATGAAGCGGTGTTCCAGACCACCAACGTCGGGCTGGGTCAGACGACCGCGGTCGGCATCGGCGGCGATCCCGTCAACGGCACCAACTTCATCGACGTGCTCGAACTCTTCCTCGCTGACGAAGCGACCAAGTCGATCATCATGATCGGCGAAATCGGCGGCGACGCCGAGGAACAGGCAGCACAGTTCCTGATCGACGAAGCGAAGCGCGGCCGCAAAAAGCCGATGGCCGGTTTCATCGCAGGCCGCACGGCGCCTCCGGGCCGCCGCATGGGCCACGCCGGCGCGATCGTGTCGGGCGGCAAGGGCGACGCCGAAAGCAAGATCGCGGCGATGGAAGCCGCCGGCATCAAGGTGTCGGCAAGCCCGTCGGAACTTGGCTCGACCCTCGCCGAAGTGCTGAAGGAACGCGTGTAATTCAAACGGCGCCGCTCTTCGCTGTGCCCCTGCGAAGGCAGGGGCCCATCTCCTGCCCGGGCGATGAATGAAGAGCGGCGCAGTCTATATCGTGGCGAACCGCAAGAACGGCGCCATCTATACCGGTTCGACATCGACACTGGTGCAGCGCATTTATCAGCACCGCACGATGTTGATCGAGGGTTTTACGTAGACCCATGGCTGTGTGCTTCTGGTGTGGTTTGAAGCGCATGAGGATTTGCAGGAAGCGCGAAGACGCGAACTGCAGATCAAGCGATGGAAACGAAGTTGGAAGGTGCGGATGATCGAGGAAACAAATCCCGATTGGCGGGATTTGTGGTTCGAGATTCAGGGCTGATGAAAATCTGCTCCGTCGGCACCATGTTTAGGCCCCAGGAGATGGGCCCCTGCCTTCGCAGGGGCACTGCGAGTTTAAGACTATGAACCTCGAACGACAAAGCTTCGACATCGACGAGCCGCAGGCCGGCCCGAGCTGGGCGCCGAAGAACTGGCCCCAGATCGACAGCGACGACCTGACCGCCGCGCTCGACCCGCAGCAGATGCAGGTCGCGGTGAAGGCGGCCGCCGCCAAGGCGGGCGCCGCGCTGTCGAACGCCGAAGTCGAGCGCGCCGCCGACGATTCGATCCGCGCGATGATGCTGATCCGCACCTATCGCGTGCGCGGGCATCTTGCTGCCAATCTCGATCCGCTCGGCCTCAGCCAGCGCGAGTTGCCCGCCGATTTGACGCCCGAATATCACGGCTTCGTCGGCGCCGATCTCGACCGCCCGGTTTACATCGGCGGAACGCTCGGCCTCGAAAAGGCGACGATTCGCGAGATCGTTGCGATCCTGCGCGCCAATTATTGCGGCAATGTCGGCCTCGAATATATGCACATCGCCGACATCGAGGAGCGCCAGTTCCTGCAGGAGCGGATGGAAGGCGCCGACAAGATCATCGAATTTTCGGTCGAGGGCAAACGCGCCATCCTGAGCAAGGTGATCCAGGCCGAGGAGTGGGAGAAATTCCTCGCGCGCAAATATGTCGGCACCAAGCGCTTCGGCCTCGACGGCGGCGAGAGCATGATCCCCGCGATGGAAGCCATCATCAAATATGGCGCCCAATATGGCGTGCGCGAGATCGTCTATGGCATGGCGCACCGCGGGCGGCTCAACATGCTCGCGAACGTCATGGCGAAGCCGTATCAGGTGATCTTCCACGAATTCGCCGGCGGATCGGCGAACCCCGACGACATCGGCGGTTCGGGCGACGTCAAATATCACCTCGGGACCTCGACCGACCGCGAGTTCGGCGGCGCGTCGGTGCATATGTCGCTCGTCCCCAACCCCTCGCACCTCGAAGCCGCCGACCCGGTGGTGCTCGGCAAGGTGCGCGCGCAGCAGGTCGTGCGCGACGACCTCACCAAGCATGAGCAGGTGCTGCCCGTGCTGATCCACGGCGACGCGGCGTTCGCGGGGCAGGGGATCGTCTGGGAATGCCTCGGCTTCTCGGGCATCCGCGGCTACAACACCGGCGGCTGTATCCACTTCATCGTCAACAACCAGATCGGCTTCACGACCAGCCCGCAATTCGCGCGCTCGTCACCCTATCCGTCGGACGTCGCGAAGGGCGTGATGGCGCCGATCCTGCACGTCAACGGCGACGATCCCGAGGCGGTGACCTTCGCGTGCAAGCTCGCGATCGATTTCCGCCAGCAGTTCAAGCGCGACGTCGTGATCGACATGTGGTGCTATCGCCGCTTTGGCCACAACGAGGGCGACGAGCCGTCGTTCACGCAGCCGCTGATGTACGCCGTCATTCGCCAGCATCCGCCGGTGTCGCAGCTTTGCGCCGCGAAACTGGAGGCCGAAGGCGTGGTCGATGCGGGCTGGGCCGATGCCCGGCGCGCCGAATTCGTCGCGCGGCTCGAAGAGGATTTCGAAGCGGCGAAGAGCTACAAGCCCAACAAGGCCGACTGGTTCGCGGGCCGCTGGTCGGGGCTGCACGCCCCCGCCGATCCCGAAAACGCGCGCCGCAACATCGCGACCGGCGTGTCGGACAAATTGTTCGATTCGATCGGCCGCACGCTGACGACGATCCCCGACGACGTCGAGGTCCACAAGACGCTGCGCCGCGTGATCGATGCGCGCGGCGCGATGTTCGCGGACAAGAGCGACGGCGAAGTGTTCGACTGGGCGACCGCCGAGAGCCTCGCTTTCGGGACGCTGCTCAGTGAAGGCTATCAGGTCCGCCTGTCGGGTCAGGATTCGGGGCGCGGCACGTTCAGCCAGCGTCATGCGGTCTGGATCGATCAGAAGACCGAAGCCCGATATGTCCCGCTGACGACCGTGCCGCACGGCCGGTTCGAGGTGCTCGACAGCCCGCTCTCCGAATATGGCGTGCTCGGTTTCGAATATGGCTACGCGATGGCCGATCCGAAGAGCCTCGTGCTCTGGGAAGCGCAGTTCGGCGATTTCGCCAATGGCGCGCAGATCATGATCGACCAGTTTATCGCGTCGGGCGAAGCCAAGTGGCTGCGCGCCAACGGGCTCGTGATGCTGCTGCCGCACGGTTACGAAGGGCAGGGGCCCGAGCATAGCTCGGCGCGCCTCGAGCGCTTCCTGCAACTGTGCGCGGGCGACAATATCCAGGTGTGCAATATTTCGACCCCGTCGAACTATTTCCACGTCCTGCGCCGCCAGATGCTGCGCCCGTTCCGCAAGCCGATGATCATTATGACGCCGAAGTCGCTGCTTCGCCACAAGCTCGCGGTGTCGCAGCGTTCGGACTTCATCGGCGACGCGCATTTCCGCCGCCTGATGTCGGATCGCACGCCGCCCGCGGACAAGGACGTCAAGCGCGTCGTGCTCTGTTCGGGCAAGGTCGGGTACGACCTGATGGAAGCGCGCGATGCCGCGGGCCTCACCGACACGACGGTCGTTCGCGTCGAGCAAATCTATCCCTTCCCGGGTGAGCCGCTCGCGGTTCGCCTGAAGCGGATGCCGAACCTCGAAGAGGTGGTCTGGGCGCAGGAAGAGCCGCGCAACAACGGCGCCTGGTTCTTCGTCAACGAACTGATCGAAGAGGCGCTGACCGATGCCGGCAAGAAGGGCATGCGGCCGCGTTACGCGGGCCGCGCCGCCGCGGCGTCGCCCGCGACGGGCCTGATGAGCCGCCACCAGACCGAACAGTCGGCGCTTGTCGCCGACGCGCTCGGCCTGTCGGTTCGCGCCGAAATCCGCCGTACGAAGAATAAAGCTTAAGCCCCCCAAGGAACTGCACCTATGAGCACCGAAGTCAAAGTCCCCACGCTGGGCGAAAGCGTTACCGAAGCGACGATCGGCGAATGGCTGAAGAAGCCCGGCGAAGCCGTTGCGCTCGACGAGCCCATCGCGAGCCTTGAAACCGACAAGGTCGCGGTCGAAGTGCCGTCCCCCGTCGCGGGCGTGATGGGCCAGCAACTCGCCGCGGTCGGCGACACGGTGAATGTCGGCGCAGCGATCGCGACGATCGAGGCTGGTGGTGCTGCCGCCGCCCCGGCGCCCGCCGCCGCCCCGGCACCCGCGCCTGCCAAAGCTGAAGCCGCCGCGCCGGCTCCCGCGGCATCGGCAGCCCCGGCTGCCGATGGCGTCGACACCGTCACCACCATGTCGCCCGCGGTGCGCCGCCTCGTGCTCGAGCATGGCGTCGACCCGACAAAGATTCAGGGCAGCGGCAAGGATGGCCGTCTGACCAAGGAAGATGTGCTCGCCGCCGCCAACAACGCGCCCGCTGCCGCCCCGGCTCCGGCTGCTGCCGCCGCCGCACCTGTCGCCAGCGGCACCCCGGGCCGCCACGAAGAGCGCGTCAAGATGACGCGCATGCGCCAGACGATCGCCAAGCGGCTGAAGGCGGCGCAGGACACCGCCGCAATGCTGACGACGTTCAACGACGTCGACATGTCGGCGGTGATGGCGACGCGCGACAAATATCGCGAAAGCTTCGAGAAGAAGCATGGCGTGCGCTTGGGCTTCATGAGCTTCTTCACCAAGGCGGTGGCGCTCGCCGCGCATGACATTCCGGCGGTCAACGCGCGCATCGACGGCGACGAGATCGTTTATCACGACTATCTCGACGTCTCGGTCGCGGTCAGCGCGCCGAACGGCCTTGTCGTTCCCGTCGTGCGCAACGCCGACAGCCTGTCGTTCGCCGACATCGAGAAAGCGATCGCGGACCTCGGCAAGCGCGCCAAGGAGGGCACGCTGACGATGGACGACATGACCGGCGGCACCTTCACCATCTCGAACGGCGGCGTGTTCGGCGGCCTGATGTCGACCCCGATCATCAACCCGCCGCAGTCGGCGGTGCTCGGCCTCCACCGCATCGAGGACCGCCCGGTCGTGCGCAACGGCGAGATCGTGATCCGTCCGATGATGTATCTTGCGATGAGCTATGACCACCGCCTGATCGACGGCCGCGAGGCGGTGACCTTCCTGAAGACGATCAAGGAAGCGATCGAGGATCCGACGCGTCTGCTGATCGATCTTTGATCCGATGATGGCGCTCCCCCTCCGCGCGATTCTGTTCGTCGCTGCCGCTGCCGCCCTGGCGGGCTGCAGCGAGGGCGAAAGCCGCATGGCGAAGGGACTCGAGGAGGGACTGAGGACCAGTTTCGTCGAGAGCTTCGGCGAAACGTGCCGCGCCACGGCCGAGGGCGGCGGCGCGGCGGCGGGCCTCGCTGCCGAGGTCTGCAAATGTGCGGCCGGCGAATTGATCAAGAAATATAGCGCATCGGAACTGATCGGCCTGTCGCCCGAAATGGCGGCACCGGTTATTAAGTCATGTGCTGCGAAATCCGGGCTGCCCGTTTGAGCGGATTCGCTCGTTGACGGTGCCAGGCAGAAAATTGAGGTAGATTGAACATGGCTGATTACGACTACGACGTCCTTGTCATCGGTTCGGGCCCCGGCGGTTATGTCGCGGCGATCCGCGCGGCGCAGCTGGGCCTGAAGACCGCGTGCGCCGAAGGGCGCGAGACGCTGGGCGGCACCTGCCTCAACGTCGGCTGTATCCCGTCGAAGGCGATGCTCCACGCGTCGGAATATTTCGAAGCGGCGGCCGGCGGCGCGATGGCGGCGATGGGCATCAAAGTGAAGCCCGAGCTCGACCTCCCCGTGATGCACGGCCAGCGCAAAGATGCGGTCAAAGGCCTGACCGGCGGCATCGAATTCCTGTTCAAGAAGAACAAGATCGACTGGCTGAAGGGCTATGCCCAGTTCACGTCCAAGGACAGCGTCGAAGTCGCGGGCAAGGCCTATCGCGCGAAGAATATCATCATCGCGACCGGTTCGTCGGTGACCCCGCTTCCGGGCGTCGACGTCGATAACGACAAGCAGGTCATCGTCGATTCGACCGGCGCGCTCGAACTCGCGAAGGTTCCGGGTCACATGGTCGTGATCGGCGGCGGCGTGATCGGGCTCGAACTCGGCAGCGTGTGGCGCCGCCTCGGCGCCAAGGTCACCGTCGTCGAATTCCTCGACCAGATTCTGCCCGGCATGGACGGCGACGTCCGCAAGGAAGCGAACAAGATCCTCAAGAAGCAGGGCATGGAATTCAAGCTCAAGACCAAGGTCACCAAGGCCGCGGTCAAGGGCAAGAAGGCGGTGCTGACGCTCGAACCCGCGGCCGGCGGCGACGCCGAAACGCTCGAAGCCGATGTCGTGCTCGTGTCGATCGGTCGCCGTCCGAATACCGACGGCCTCGGTCTCGACAAGGCGGGCCTCGCGGTCAACCAGCGCGGCCAGATCGAAACCGACCATGATTTTTCGACGCTGGTCCCCGGCATCTGGGCGATCGGCGACGTCATTCCCGGCCCGATGCTCGCGCACAAGGCCGAGGACGAAGGCATCGCCTGCGCCGAGAATATCGCCGGACTGACCGGCATCGTGAACCACGACGTCATCCCGTCGGTCGTCTACACCTGGCCCGAAATCGCCGGCGTCGGCCTGACCGAAGAGCAGGCGAAGGAAAAGGGTGAGGTCAAGGTCGGCAAGTTCCCGATGATGGCGAACAGCCGTGCCAAGACCAACCACGAGCCCGACGGCTTCGTGAAGGTGATCGCTGACGCGAAGAGCGACCGCGTGCTCGGCGTGTGGTGCATCGCGAGCGTCGCGGGCACGATGATCGCACAGGCCGCGCAGGCGATGGAATTCGGCGCGACGTCCGAAGATATCGCCTACACGTGCCACGCGCATCCGACGCATAGCGAGGCGATCAAGGAAGCCGCGATGGCGGTGACGGGCAAGCCGATCCACATCTGACAAAATATAATGGGGGAGAGAAACATGGCGAAGCATTGGCTCTGGGCAGGGGCTTCGCTGGCTCTCTCCCTCACCGCGACTGGAGCCGAGGCGGCGCCCGACCTCAATGCTGCCAATGCGCGGCTGACCGCGCTGCTCGACAAAAATTATCCGGCGCTCGATGCGCTCTACAAGGATCTGCACCAGAATCCCGAACTCGGGCTGCAAGAGGTCCGCACCGCGGGCATCCTCGCGCAGCATCTGCGCAAGGCGGGTTTCACCGTGACCGAGAAGGTGGGCGGCACCGGCGTCGTCGGCGTGCTGAAGAATGGCGAAGGCCCCACCATCCTCATCCGCGCCGACATGGACGCGCTGCCGATGGAGGAAAAGACGGGGCTCGCCTGGTCGAGCAAGGCGCGCGCGACCTATGAGGGCAAGGATGTGCCCGTGATGCACGCGTGCGGGCACGACACGCATATCGCCTATCTGGTCGGCGTCGCGCAGGCGCTCGCCGCAATGCGCGATAGCTGGTCGGGCACGGTGGTGCTGATCGGCCAGCCCGCCGAAGAGATTTTGAAGGGCGCGAAGGCGATGCTCGACGACGGGCTGCTGACGCGTTTCCCGAAACCCGATTATGGCTTTGCCGCACATGTTCTGAACGGCCCCACCGGCACGGTCGCGATCAAGGCGGGCACCGCCTTCTCCGCCTCCGACAGCTATTCCATCACCTTCCACGGTCGCGGCGGGCACGGTTCGATGCCCTCGATGGCGCTCGACCCGATCCCGATCGCCGCGCGCTTCGTCACCGATGTGCAGACCGTGATCAGCCGCGAGAAGGACCCCAATGCCTTTGGCGTGCTGACGATCGGCGCGATCAACGCGGGCAGCGCGCCCAACATCATCCCCGACAGCGCCGAGGTGAAGGTCAACATCCGCTCGCTGACCCCCGAGGTGCGCCAGCTGCTGCGTTCGGGCGCCGAGCGCTCGGCGAAGGCGGCGGCGATGATGGGCAACGCGCCCGAACCGACGATCACCTATCTGACGGGCACCGCGAGCCTGGTGAACAATGAGTCGATGGCGGCGAACGGATTTGCAACGCTGAAGCCGGTGTTCGGCGAACGTCTGCTCTTCGCGCCCGCAAGCGCCGCGCCCGTCTCGGCGAGCGAGGATTATTCGGAGTTCGTCGATGCGGGCATCCCGTCGCTCTATTTCGCGATCGGCGGCTATGACCCTGCGGTGCTTGCCGACCTGAAGGCGAAGGGGCAGCCGGTGCCGACGAACCACTCGCCCTTCTTCGCGCCGAAAGCCGAACCGGTGATCCGGAACGCGGTGGCGGCGATCGTGCTGTCGGTCATCGGTGGTGTGCGCCCCGACGCGAAATAGGGCTTTCAGCGAGCCATCATCGCCTGCCACCGGCGCTGTGCGTCGGCGCTCCACACGTGCTCGGGTGACGGATAGAAATCCGGAAAGACCTTTGCGTCGCCGGGAAGAACGACCCACGGCTGTTTGCTTCGCGTGAAAATATGCACATCGGGCGGACATCGGTCGGGGTCGTCGAGCGTACCGACGCGGACGAAGGAAGAGCGGCGGCCCGCGCTGGGATAATGGCTCCAAAGCGCGATCCGGCAGGTCGGGCAGCGGACGATCTCCTGCCCCCGGCCGCTTTCCGACGGGGTCATTACATAATCGACTATCCCTTCGGCCTCGACGCGCTCGCTCTCGATCACGGCGTTGATGACGAAGGCGCTGCCGGTCTCGCGCTGGCACCAGCGGCAATGGCAGCAGTGGACGATCATCGGTGCCGCGGTCAGCCGGTAACGAACCGCGCCGCACGTGCATCTGCCTTCCATGACTGCCTCCTCTCCATTGTGCCATATCGCGCGCGATGATAGCCCGGCGCGCGATGGATACACAAACGCTCGTCCGCCTGCTCGACCTCGTCGGCATCGGCGTCTTCGCGCTGTCGGGCGCGCTCATGGCGGTGCGGCTGCGCCAGACGCTGGTGACCGCCGCCTTCTTCGCGCTGGTGACCGGCGTCGGCGGCGGCAGCGTGCGCGACCTGCTGATCGGTGCGCCGGTGTTCTGGGTGCAGGATGGCGCGATCGCGGCGGTGTGCATTGCGATTGCGATGGTCGTCTGGCTCACCCCCGAACGCTGGTGGCAAGGGCAATTGCTCGAATGGGCCGACGCCGTGGGGCTGGCCGCCTATGCGGTGTTCGGCACCGCGAAGGCGCTGGCGTGGGGCGTCCCGCCTGTTCCGGCGCTGATGATGGGGGTGATCACCGGCTGCGTCGGCGGCACGATCCGCGATATCCTGGCCGGCGTGCCATCGATTATCATGCGGCCCGAAGTCTATGTGACCGCGGCGGCGCTCGCGTCGGGCCTGTTCCTCCTGCTGCAATGGCTGGGGACGGGGACGGCGGTCGCGGCAGTCGCGGGCGCGGTCGCGGGCTTCATCCTGCGCGGCGCGGCGATCCGCTGGTCGCTCGCGCTTCCGGCCTATCGCGATCCCAAAGGCGGATAGGCCAAAATCAGTTAGGCTTGCCAAATCGCGAAACTCTGTCAGTTTCGGCTTATGAACAGTGATGTCAGCACCATCGCCCGCCGGGTGCGGGGCCAGGCGGACGCCTTGCCCGAGCTGTTCGGCCGTTTCGATTTCGACAAGGCGCCCGAGCGATGGGCGCCCGAGGCCGATGCGGTCAGCGAACTCAGCCGTGTGCGCAGCATCGACCGTTCGGACTATCTGGGCGATCCCGACCTGCTCGGCCGCATCCGCGAATATACGATGCTCGGCGACCGCACCGGCGATGCCTATGCCGCGCTGATGCCAAGCCTCGGGTTCCAGCAGACCGTCGCGATGCTGGTCGAGGCGTGCGACAAGGGCATCGACGCGGTTCCCGATGCGCCGCCCGAACTCGCCGCGCTGATCCGCGAGATGGAGCAGAAGCCCGATTGGCTCGACATGACACTGGTCGAAGAAGGCGCCGCCTATGAACGCAATGCGACCGCGAACCTCTCGCCCTTTCTGATCCGCGGCGCGTTCATCGCGACCTTTCTCAACAAATATTCGGCGCTGCCGATGGCGCTGACCGGCACGCTCGGTCAGGCGACCGCGGCGCGGCGCGTCAAGGAGACCGCGACCTTCTTTGCTACCACCGCGCTCCCCGGCGCGCTCGACCGCTTCGGGCCCGGCTTCAAGGCGGCGGCGATGGTGCGGCTGATGCACTCGATGGTGCGCGTCAACGTGCTGTCGCGGCCGGGCATGTGGGACACCGAAACCTATGGCATGCCGATCCCGCAGCTTGACCAGATGCCCGCGGGGCTGATCCCGGTCTATTTTCTGTCGCAGGAGGTGCTCGCGAAGGGCCGCACGACCTTCACCCGGCTCGAACGCGGCCGCGTCGAGCTCGCGCGTTATCGCTGCTATCTGCTCGGGCTGCCCGAGGATTTGCTCGCCGACACGCCGCAGGAGATCGTCCGCATCTGGCGCACGCGCAGCGCGACCTTGCGCTACGAATATGACGATCAGGTCTGTGGCGGGTTGCTGCGCGCGACGATGGACGCCGAGCTGTCGAAGGATCTGTCGCCGAAGGGGCTGGTGAAGCGCCGCCTCGAATATTCGGTCAGCCGCGTCTTTTTCGTGAAAGCCTTCCTCGCCGGTGACGAGGCGCGCGCGGCGAATGTCGGCGTGCCGGTGAAGCGCCGCGATCACCTGATCTATGGCGCGACGATGCTCGGCATTGCGGGGCGCATGGCGGCGTATCGCGTCGCCTCGCGCCTGCCGGTGCTCCGTCACCTCGCCGACCGCCGCCTCGTGCGCCGGATCGAGCGTCAACTCGACGGCTATGGCCGCGCCGAATTCACGTCGAACGCGGCAAATTACAAACCCGCCACGGCGGGTTGATCCGACTTCCAGCCAAGGGATTTTCATGCAGACCGAGCAAGCGACCGTCAACGGCATCAGCATCACCTATGAAGACAAGGGGCCGCGCGATGCGCCCGTCATCCTGCTGGTGATGGGTCTCGGCGGACAATTGACCCTGTGGCCCGACGAGTTCGTCAATGCGCTGAACGACCGCGGTTTCCGCACCATCCGCTACGACAATCGCGATGTCGGACTGTCGACGCGCTTCGATGCGGCGGGCGTGCCGAACGTCAAATGGATGATCGTCAAATCGGTGATCGGGCTGCCAATCCGGCCAGCCTACACGCTGGCCGACATGGCGGCGGACGGCATTGGGCTGCTCGACCATCTGGGGATCAAGCGCGCCCATGTCGTCGGCGTGTCGATGGGCGGCATGATTTCGCAGCATATCGCGGCGCGCTATCCGGATCGCGTGCTGTCGCTGACCTCGGTGATGTCGACCACGGGCAACCGCCGCCTGCCGCGCGCGCAGAAGGAAGCGATGCAAGTGCTCGCCAACCGCCCGATGAACGGCGACAAGGAGGCGCTGATCGCATACTCGGTCAACGCCGCGCGCGTGATCGGCAGCCCCGGCTATCCCGCGACCGAGGAGCGGCTGCAGCGCCGCGTGCGCGCCGACTTCGAGCGCGGCTGGTACCCGCAAGGCGTCGCGCGCCAGATGGCGGCGATTGTCGCCGATGGCGACCGGCGTGCATTGCTCAAGAATATCAAGGCGCCGACGCTCGTCATCCATGGCGAGGATGATCCGCTCGTGCCGCTCCCCGGCGGGCGCGACACCGCGGAGAATATCGCCGGCGCGCGGCTGCTGACGATCCCCGGCATGGGCCACGACCTGCCGCTCGGGCTGGTCGAAACGATGGCCGATGCGATTTCGGAACACGCGAAGGAAGTTGCCGTAACGGCGTAGTTCTCCCCTCCCGCTTGCGGGAGGGGGGTTATTATTTCAGCAACAGCGCCAGCGCCCCTAAGAACCCCTTCGCCTCGGCCTGGCCCGGCCGCGGGACGGCGGGAAGGTACGCGCGGCAGTCGAGACACGACGCCTGCACCGACCCCGCCTGCGTCAGCATCGTCAGATCCTGCACCAGCCGCCGTTCGGTCAGCTGGCGATTCATCGCGGCGATCCCGAACCAGCCGCGCGGCAATGCCGCGGTTTCTTCTTCGGCACCGGACCAACTGGCGAGCATCTTCGAGAATTCGCTCGGCTCGTCCTCGAAATATTTGGCGTGGAAATCCCCGTCGACCTTCGCGAGCTTCGCCGCGGCTTTCAGCGCGTCGGGCAGGCCGCCGAACTGGTCGATCAGGCCGATCTGGCGCGCGGTGCCGCCCGCCCACACGCGCCCTTCGGCGATCGTGCGGATTTTCTCGATCGGCTGCTTGCGGCTCTTGGCGACAAGGCCGGTGAAGCGCGCATAGATGTCCTCGACGCTCGCCTGCGCCAGCGCGTTGAACTCATCGTTCACCCCGCCGAACACGTCGGGCTGCCCCGACAGCGGGGTCGTCGCGATGCCGTCGGCGTTGACCCCGATCTTGGCGAGCGCCTGGTCGAAGCTCGGCAATATGCCGAACACCCCGATTGAACCGGTGATCGTCTCGGGTTCGGCAAAGATGCGGTCGGCGGGGGTCGACACCCAATAGCCGCCCGATGCCGCGACATTCGCCATCGAGACGACGATCGGCAGCTTCTTCGCCTTGGCGGCGAGCAGCGCCTGGCGGATTTCTTCCGACGCGAGGACCGACCCGCCGGGCGAATCGACGCGGAGGACAATCGCCTTGACGCTGCTGTCGGTCGCGGCGTCGAGGATATGCTTTGCAACGGTTTCGCCGCCCGCGACCCCGCTCGGCGCCTCGCCGTCGACGATTTCGCCGACGACCGGGACGACCGCGATCGTGCTGCCGCTGGTCGAGGGCGGATTGGCGGCGACCCAGTTTTCAAGCGGGATGGCGTTATATTCCCACGGCTTGCTGTCGTCGGCGGCGCCGCTGATCTCGGCAACGCGGCGGTTGAACGCCATGCGGCTGCCGACCTTGTCGACAAGGCCCGCATCGACCGAAGCTTTCGACAGATCATTGCCCGCCGCGCGCACCGCACCCGCGGTGTCGGCGATGAAGGCGTCGAGCTTCGCCGCGGGGCGCGCCTTTTTGACGTCGGTCAGCCAATTGTCCCACAGCACGCTGGCGTAGGCGAGGTCGGCTTCCTTCGCTTCGGGCGACTGGTCGGTGCGCAGGAAGGGCTCGACCGCGCTCTTGAAGGTGCCGACGCGGTAGATATGCGCGGTAACGCCGAGGCGGTCCATCAACCCCTTGTAATAGAGGCGCGATCCGCCCGGTCCGGCGATCGCGACGCCGCCGATGCCGTCGGCCCAGATTTCGCTCGCGTGCGCCGCGACCTGATAGCTGTCGGTCGTGTAGGCGGTGGCGAAGGCGAGCACCGGCTTTTTCTTCGCGCGCACCTTGTCGACCGCGGCGCCGATTTCGGCGAGCGACACCTGTCCGCCACCGAGGAAGCGGTCGAGGTCGAGCACGACCGAAGTCACGCGCTTGTCGTCGGCGGCAACCTCCAGCGCGTGGACGACGTCGCGGACGCGGATTTCCTTGAGCTGCGCGCCGCCCGACAAGGCCGCGAGCGGATCGACTTCCGAGGGCTGTTCGCTGACGATGCCGTCGAGTTCGATCAGCAGCGCGCCCTGGCTGACGGGCAGGCCGGCGTTGGGGCGGCCCGAAAGCAGGCCGAACAAAGCAACAAAGAACAGCAGCAGGAAGATGAGCGCGAGCGCGTCCTTGATCCCGACGAGCAGGTGCCAGACCTTGCGCGGAAAGCTGGTCGTCGACTTCGGCTTGTCGTCGCCGGGCAGCGGGCGGCGGACGGGGATGGCCCAGGGGCCGGCGGGATCGTTGGGCGCGTTCGCAGTGGTGTCGGTCATGTCCGCAAACCTAGGGATGCGGCTCGCCCTTGGCAATGCACGCTTCGACGGGCGAACACCGACGCCGCACCGGTGACGTCAGAGCCAGCCTTCGCGGCGATACCAGCGCACAGTCTCGGCCAGAGCATCGTCGGTGTCGCGCTCGGGGCGCCACAGCGCTGCGGGCGGACACGCGCCTTCGGTCGCGACCCAGTCGGGATGCGCGATATAGCGCGCGCGGTCGGGGGTCAGCTTGGCGCGGCTGCGGCGCACCAGCTTGTCGAGCCGTCCGCCGGCCCTGAGCAACAAGGCGGGGGTCGCGACCGTCGACAGCCGCTGCCGCCCGACGGCACGCGCGACCGCGCGGGCAAAGCCGCGATGCGACCAGCCGGTGGGCTTGCCGTCGTCGGGCTCGTAAATCTGCCCGATGCTGGCGCCCCGGTCGGCGGCGAGCGTGACGAGCAGCCGCGCAAGCTCATCGACATAAATTGCCGACATGCGCCCGCTCGGCACCAGCGCGATCCCGCGCCGCGCCATGCGGAACAGGTCGAGCATTTCGGTGTCACCGGGGCCGAACACCGCGGGCGGACGCACGATCGTCCAGTCGAGACCGCTTGCCATCACCACCGCCTCGGCGCGCTCTTTCGACCAGCCATAGTTGGAGATGCCGGGTTCGCGCGCCGCGAGCGAGGACACATGGATGAAGCGCGTCACCCCGGCACCGCGTGCGGCATCGACGACATTCGCCGTCGCGGTCGCGTTACCCGCCTCGAACGCCGCGCGGGTAGGCACGTTGACGACCCCCGCGATATGCATGACGACGTTGCTGCCCTTCGCCATCTCGGCAAGGCTGTCCTTGTCATCGAGCGCGCCCATGATCCACGTCACGCCGTCGCGCGCGGGCTGCGGGCGGCGGGTGAGGGCGCGGACGTGCCAGCCCGCCGCGACCGCATCGCGCATCGTTGCGCCGCCCACGAAGCCGGTCGCGCCGGTCATAGCGAGCACGCGCCTGTCCTGATTCTCCCCGGAACGGGGAGGGGCGCTCACAGCAGCACCATATGGTCGCGGTGGACCATCGCGCTGCGCGGTGCATAACCGAGCGCCGCCTCTTGCGCGTCGCGGCCGAGGCCGACGATGTTCGCGGCGTCGGCACCCGGATATTCGGACAGGCCGCGCGCGATGACGCGCCCGTCGGGGCCGGCGATGTCGAGGATGTCGCCGCGCGCGAAACTGCCGCTGACCGCGGTCACGCCGGCGGCGAGAAGGCTTGCGCCGCCGTGCAGCGCCTTCGCGGCACCCGCGTCGATCTCGATCCGGCCCTTCGCGGTCAAGCCGCCCGCCAGCCAGGCCTTGCGCGCGCTCGCGCCCTTGTCGGCGACGAACAGGCTGTGGCGTGCTTCGGTCGACAGCGGCCGGTCGATGCGCCCCGACACGATCGCAAGGTGCGCCCCCGCAGCGTTGGCGATGCGCGCCGCGGCGATCTTAGACACCATGCCGCCCGATCCCATGCCCGACGCCGAACCCGTGTCGGCCATCGCCTCGATGCTCGCGTCGATGCGTTCGATGCGCGCGATATGGACGGCACCGTCCTGCGCGGGGTTGCGGTCGTACAGCCCGTCGATGTCGGACAACAGGATCACCCCGCCCGCCGCTGCAGCTTGGGCCACGCGCGCGGCGAGGCGGTCGTTGTCGCCGAAGCGGATTTCCTCGGTGGCGACGCTGTCATTTTCGTTGATGATCGGGACGACGCCAAGGCTGAGCAGCCGGTCGAGCGTCGCCGCGGCGTTGAGGTAGCGGCGGCGATGTTCGAGATCGTCGAGCGTGACGAGCATCTGCGCCGCGGTCAGCCCTTCGGCGCCCAGCACTTCGGCCCACACCTGCGAGAGTGCGATCTGCCCGGTCGCAGCGGCGGCCTGCGCATCCTCGAGCGTCCCGCGCCCGCCCTTGGCGAGCCCGAGCCGCCGCGCGCCAAGCGCGATCGCGCCCGATGAGACGACGGCAACCTGCTGGCCCGCCCGCGTCCGTTCGGCAATGTCGGCCGCGATGCCGACAAGCCAGTCACGCCTTACCGCGCCCGACGGATCGACGAGCAAGGCCGATCCGATCTTGACGATCAGCCGGGGGCAGGAGGCGGGCGGAAACAGGCTCATGGCGCCGCCGATAGCGCGCGGCGGGCGTAACGCCAATGCCTAGCTTGGTATCAGCCAGCGATAGGGAGGTTGCTGCGCTGCTCAGCCTTCGGCGGAGTGACAGACGAATTCGACCAGTCGTCCATCGGGATCGCGCGCGTAGCCCGCATAATAATGGGGGTGGATATGCGGCGCGAGCGCCGGGGCGCGATCCTGTTGGCCGGCGCTCCCGCTGGCCCGCAAATAGGCATTCTGCACCAGCGCGCGCGTTGGCGCGCCAAATGCATAATGAACATCGATCGAGGGATCGCCGTCTACGATCCAGAAATCGAGCCGGCCTTCGTGACCAAACCCCTTGGCCGGGCCGTCGACGGCAAGTTCATATCCAAGCGGGCCGAGGACGGTGCGATAGAAGGCCACACAATCGTCCATGCGGCGTGTACGGATTTCGAGATGGTCGAGCATGGATTCTTTCCAGATGAGGGTTGGGAAAGCCCAGTCTAGTGTGCGCGTTCGACGATTTTCCGCGTTGATGGACGTCAATTAGCGGGCAATCGGCGGAAATCGCGCCTATCATGCTGAATATGGCCACAACCGACCTCGATCGTTTTGACCGCCAATTGCTGGCTGCGATGCAATCGGACGCGACCGCGACGTCCGAAAAGCTCGCGGAGACGATTGCCCTGTCGCCGTCGGCGATCCAGCGCCGGTTGCGGCGGCTTCGCGATCTTGGCGCCATTGTCCGCGAAACCGCCATCCTCGACCCCCGCTTTGTCGGCAACCCGACCCTTTTTGTGGTCGCGCTTCAAGTCGAGCGCGAACGCCCCGAGTTGCTCGCGCAACTCCGCCGCTGGCTCACGGCGGAAGACCATGTTCAACAGGCCTTTTATGTGACGGGCGAGGCCGATTTCATCCTGATCGTCACCGCGCCGAGCACGGAGGAATATGATGCCCTGATGACGCGACTGGTAAGCGAAAATGCCAATGTCCGACGCTTCACCACCAACGTCGCGCTCGGCGTGGTCAAAAGAGGGTTGATGATACCGATCGCCGAAGATTGACTCGATCGCGGAAAATCCGCTTGGCGCGCGGCAGCATTGCCCAAATCCCGCGCGGGGCAGTCGCGAAACACGGCCGGCCGTTCCAGAGCGATGATAAAATCGCGACATGGAACAGATATCCCGGCATCCCGACGATCTGATGTCCGATCGGCCCACGTCGCTTATCGATCTGCCGTTGCTCGCGGAGCGATGCGGCGTCGCAAAAATATGGGCGAAACTGGAAAGCGAACGGCCACTCGGCAATTTCAAATCACTGGGCGGCGCGCATGCCGCGCTATGGGCGCTCGCAACGGTGACGGGGCACGATGACGTCTCGACCTTTCTGGCCCGCCTGCCCATGCCGCTTCCCACGCTGGTGTGTGCGAGCGACGGCAATCACGGTCTGGCGGTCGCCGCCGTCGCGCGCCGCGTCGGCGCGCCGGCTCGCATCTATCTTCCCGCCGCGGTGGGCGGAGCCCGTGCGGCACGGATCGAGGCGATGGGGGCCACCGTCATTCGTGTCGAAGGAACCTATGACCAGGCGGTCGCCGCTGCTGCCGCAGCAAGCGACGGTGTGCGAACCCTGCTCATCGCCGACACGACCGACGATATGGACGACCCGGTCGTTGCCAAGGTCATGGAGGGATATGGACGGATCGCACTGGAAATTCGCACCCAACTTCGTGCCGATGGATCCGCTTATCCCACCCACGCCTTTATCCAGGCGGGCGTCGGCGGGCTCGCAGCCGCGATGGCGGAAGGACTCTGTCCGTATGAAGGGGGGCTTTGCCAATTGGTCACGGTCGAGCCGCAATCGGCGCCGTGTGTCGAACGGGCCCTGCGAAATGGTTCACCGATCCTCGTGCCCGGATCGCTCGAAACTTCGGCCGAAATGCTGTCCTGCGGACTCGCATCGGCCCCCGCGGTGGCCTCGCTGCTGCGATACGGCGCCGAGCCGCTGCTGGTCGACGAAGGCGTGATCGAGGAAGCGGTAGAATTGCTCGATCTTGCGGGCGGTCCCCGGACCACCCCGTCGGGCGCCACGGGTCTGGCCGGCCTTCTCCATGTTTCGCGCGATGTGGGGGCAGGGGTGCGGTTAAAGCTCGATCGCGAGTCCCGCATCCTGCTTGTCGTAACCGAGGGTGTCTGACGCAGCCCAATCAGGATGGGCGCCTGTGTTGCGTCACTGGTCCCCGCCGAAAGTGTAGCTGAGCGCGACACCCGCCGACGGCTGGATCTGCGATCCAAGCTCGCGCGTCACCGGCGAATCGGCCGCGTCGCCGACGAGACGGTCGTAACGGCCATAAACCGCGATGCCCCAGCGCTTGCCGAGCATGCGGTGATAACCCGCGGCGACGCCGACCGACTGGACGCCGCCGCCCGGATCATAGGCGGGAAGGCCCGACGTTACGGCGGCCGCGGGCGTCACGCCGAAATAGGCGCGCGTATATTTGGCGTCGCCCAGCGTCACGCGCGGGCCGATTGAGAAGAGCCAGTCGTCGCCCTGCCGCGCGACATAATCGGCGCTGACTTCGCCGGTCCAGCCCTTGTGACCGCTCAGCCCCTTGCGCCCCTCAAGGCGAAGGCGGAGTTCGGGAGTCAGATGAACCTGCCCGAACGCGCCGGCCTCGATCGACAAACCGACCTTGGGCAGGTCGGCGCCGATATCGGACGCCTTGCGTTTGCCGATGAAGCCGAAAGCCGGACCAAAGGCGAAATTGCCCGAACGGATCAGCGGCGAGCCGAAGCTCTCGTCAGGCGCCTCGAATGTGAACTCGCTATCGCGGGTGCGCGAGACATCGACGTAGGGACCGACGCTGAACTTGTCCGCGCCCGGCCATGACGGCGACAACTGCGGCCCGAGGATGATGCGCGTGCGCTTTCCTCCGCCCTCATTGCCTTCCTGCGCATTTGCCGGGACGGACGCCAGCGTGAGCGCGGTAAGGAACAGGGCGGGAAACTTGTTGCGATCGGTCATGCGAAATCCTTGTTGTTCCGCATGAAATTCCCAGCGGTAGTGTTTCGTTCCTAGACCGGCGACCAGCCCGGGGCTTCGTCGCTTTCGTCCTCGCCGGGTTCGGGGTGGCCGATCGCCTCCAGCAGCTTGTCGAGCACCTCGGGCACGCCGGCGCCGCTCGCACCCGAGAGCGCCATCACCGGATGCCCGCTTTCCGCGGCGAGTTCGGCTGACAGCGCGGCGATCAGTTCGTCGTCGAGCGTGTCGATCTTGTTCAGTGCGACGATCACCGGCTTGTCATTGAGGTCGGCGCCATAGGCTTCGAGTTCGTCGCGCACGATGCGATAGCTTGTCGCGACATCCTCGTCGTTCGCGTCGACGAGATGGAGCAGCACGCGGCAGCGTTCGATATGGCCGAGGAAGCGGTCGCCGACTCCGGCGCCTTCGGCGGCGCCCTCGATCAGCCCGGGGATGTCGGCGACGACGAATTCATTGCCCTTGTGGCTCACCACACCGAGCTGCGGGCGCAGCGTCGTGAAGGCATAGGCGCCGACCTTCGCCTGCGCATTGGTGACGCCGTTGATGAAGGTCGACTTGCCCGCATTGGGTAGGCCGACAAGGCCGGCGTCGGCGAGCAGTTTCAGCCGCAGCCACACCCACATTTCCTCGCCCGGCCACCCCGGACCGTGCTGGCGCGGGCCGCGGTTGGTCGATGTCTTGTACGACGCGTTACCGCGCCCGCCATCGCCGCCGCGCAGGAAGACGAGCTGTTCGCCTTCCTTGGTCAGGTCGGCGAGCAGGCTGCGATCCTCGTCATCGTCGAGGATCTGCGTGCCGATCGGGACCTGGATGACGAGATCGGGGCCGCCCGCGCCGGTGCGGTCGCGCCCCGCGCCGGGGGTGCCGCGCTTCGCCTTGAAATGCTGGGTATAGCGAAAGTCGATGAGCGTGTTGAGGCCCGCGACCGCTTCGAAAATCACGTCGCCGCCCTTGCCGCCATTGCCGCCGTCGGGGCCGCCATATTCGACATATTTTTCGCGCCGGAAACTGACGGCGCCGGGGCCGCCGTCGCCGGACTTGATGAAAATCTTGGCTTGGTCGAGGAAATGCATGGCGGGGCCTTCAGGGCGGAAACGAGAGACTAAACATTCAATCCCGTTCGTGTCGAGCGAAGTCGAGACACCCGGCAGCATGGCGCCAAGCCGAGGGGCATCTCGACTTCGCTCGATGCGAACGGGGATCGGGGATGCGGCCCCTTAGCGCGCGCGCAACAAAATTGCCAGCGGCTTAGCCCTGCGGCTTCCCGCCATGCTCGACCCAGAATTTGGCGATCCGTCCGGTGATGAGTTCGGTCGCTAGCACGCGCGAGGTATCGCGCGGCAGGTCGAGCGCCTCGGCCATCGGTCCGCCGAGCTGCGCGTCGCCGAGCGCCATCAGCACCAGCGCGAGCGTGTCTTCGTGCATCAGGCGCTTTTCGTGCGCGTCGGGCGACATGCCGTCGATCAGCTTGTGGATCGCATCGACGATCGGGTCGAGCGCATCGTCATTGCCCGTCGCCGCCATCCATGTCGCGAGCGCGCCCGCGCCGCCCTCGTTAAAGGCATCGAAGGCGAGATCGACGATTTCGCGCACATTGCGTTCGCCGGGCGGCGATTCGGCCATTTTTCTGCCGATCGTCGCGCACACCGTTTCGGCCTGATAGGCGGCGAGCGCCTTTTGTAGCCCCGCCGCGCTGCCGAAATGGTGGAGCAGGTTCGCGTGCGTGCGGTCGATGCGCGCCGCGACGGCCTTCAGCGTCACCGCCGCCGGTCCCGTTTCGACCAGAATCTGACGCGCAGCCTCGAGCGCCGCCGAACGGCTTTCCTCGGGACTCAAACGCTTCTTCACTATTGACATATGTGTAAGTAAACCCTATTGCTGGCCCGTCTCCCCTTTTCGACGGTATGAGCCATATGTCCAGCCTTTCCCAGTCGCCGACGCCCGCCGATCTTTCGATCACCCCGCGCGATATGCGCTTTGGCCGCGACGACAAACAGGGCCGCTGGTGGCTGAACGGCGACCCGATCGCGTCGGCGTTCCACACCGCATTGTCGGTGACCTTTCCGCGCGGCGAGGCGATGTTCATCGAGGCGGTGAAGGCGCACCGCGACGGCGTTCCCGACAAGCTGGCGCGCGAAATCCGTGCCTTCACACAGCAGGAAGTGATCCACAGCCGCGAACATGTCGTCTTTAACAAAAAGGCGGCGGAAGCGGGATACGATCTTTCGGAGCTTGAGGATGACGTGAACCAGGTTCTCGACCTCATCAAGACGCGCCCGCAGATCGTCAACCTGATGGCGACGATCGCGCTCGAACATTATACCGCGATGATGGCGGCGGTGATGCTGCGCGAGGACAAGATGTACGCCGGCGCCGAGCCCGAATGGGCCGCGCTGTGGAAATGGCACGCGATCGAGGAAATCGAGCATAAGGGCGTCGCGTACGACACCTGGCTGCACGCGACGAAGGACTGGAGCCGCTTCCGGCGCTGGCGCGCCAAGTCGCTGATGATGATCCTCGTCACCACGCGTTTCTGGCCGAAGCGCGTGAAGGGGATGAAGGCGCTGCTGCGTCAGGACGGCCTCACCGGCTGGCGCGTCACGGCGCGCATCTGGTGGTATCTGCTCGGGACGCCCGGGGTGCTGCGCAAGAGCTTCTTCCCCTGGCTTTCCTATTTCATGCCCGGCTTCCACCCGTGGAACCACGACGATCGCGCGCTGATCGGGAAATATGAAAGCGACTATGCCGATGCGATCATGCCGGCGCATTCGTCGAAACCCGAATTGGCCGCCGCCGCCGCCTGATCGCCCTTCTCCGCGGTTGCGGCGGTCCAGAGCGGTTCTCTCTCCCTGCTTCTGGGCCGCCTCATCCGCGGAGAGGTGACGTCAAAGCCGCTGGACGCCGCCGATGCGGTCTCATATCCCTTCATGCGTGGAGGGACCAATGCAGCCACATATGACCGCGGCCGAAGTCACGCAGTTCGAGCTGCAACTTGCGGGGCGTTCATCCTTGCTCGAATTCGGTTGCGGCGGCAGCACGGTGGTGGCGGCGCGGCAAGTGCGGCGGATCGTCAGCGTCGACAGCGATCCCGCCTGGCTGGCCAAGGTCCAGGCCGACGTCAGGCGCGAAGTCGTCGAATTCACACCCTTTCACGTCGACATCGGCCCCATCGGCGAATGGGGCTATCCGGCGGATGAAAGCCGGATCCGCGACTGGCCGCATTATCACACCGATATATGGCGTAACGTGCAGGGCAGCCCCGATGCGGTGTTGATCGACGGGCGCTTTCGGGTCGCGTGCCTGTTGCAGGCGATCATCCACTGCAAACCCGACTGCGTCTTTCTGTTCCACGATTTTCAGGACCGGCCGCAATATCACGGCGTGCTTCGCCATGTCGATGTGCTGGCGCGCGTCGACACGCTCGCGGTGATGCGCGCGAAGCTGCAGGTCGACGGCACGGCGGTGCTGCATGACCTGTTCGACCATTATCTGATCCCCGATTGACCGCCCGCGCCGGCTTCGGCACACCCGCGACCATGTCATTTACCGCACCGCCCGTCATCGAGACCGAACGCCTGCGCCTGCGCCCGGGGCGCCTGTCCGACAAGGACGTCCATATCACGATGTGGGCCGACGAACGCGTCACGCGCTTCATCGGCGGCGAACCGCGCGCGCCCGACGTCAGCTGGGGCAAGTTCCTGAGCTCCGCCGGACTGTGGCCGGTGATGGGCTTCGGTTATTGGGTCTTCGCCGACCGCTCGAGTGATGCGCTCGTCGGCATGGGCGGCTTAAGCTATTTCTGCCGCGGCATGCCCGAACTCGAAGGAATGCCCGAGGCGGGCTGGGCGTTCGATGCCGATCATTGGGGCGCCGGCTATGCGACCGAAGCGATGACCGCGGCGCTCGGCTGGGCCGACGCGAACCTCGACGCCAAGGAAGTGCGCTGCATCATCGACCTCGGTAACGACGCCTCGGAACGCGTATCGGCGAAGCTCGGTTTCCGCCGCATCGGCGAAAGCGACGCATTGGGGCATGTCGTCGCGATCTATTCGCGTCCGAAGGGCGGATAAAGAATATGCGTCGCCCCCACGAAGGCGGGGGCCGCTATCGGCCTTGTCCGGCGCCACAGCGTAAAACGACAGCGGCCCCCGCCTTCGCGGGGGCGACGTCTGTTTTCAAGCGGCCTCGACCACCAGCACGTTTCCATCGGCGCTGACGACGCGAACCTTCGCACCTTCGGCCACATCGGGCCCGCGCACCGGCCATTCGCCGTCGCCGACCTTCGCGCGGCCGCGCCCGTCCTCGATCGCCTGGGTCACCGTCAGCACTTCGCCGATCAGCCGGCCGCCGCGCTGGTTGAGATGCGGGTCGGCCGACGTGATCGGGTTCGCTTTCAGCCAGCGGCGTGCGCCATAGAGCGCGATGAACGACAGGACGGCAAAGACGCCGAGCTGTACGGGGATGGTCAGCGGGACGATCCACGCGATCGCGCCCGTGACGATCGCGGCGGCGCCCAGCCAGATCAGGAAGAAACCTGGCGCGACGATCTCGGCGGCGGCGAGCAGCACGCCGAGCGACAGCCACGCCCAATGCGGTTCCATGTTCGTCAGCCAGTCGGGCATGTCAGGCTCCCGTCTTGCGCTCGAGCGCGTCGCGCGCGAGTTCGCCGATCCCGCCGAGCGTGCCGATCAGCTGCGTCGCCTCGACCGGGAACAGGATCGTCTTCGCGTTCGGGCTCGTTGCGAACTGGCTCACCGCCTCGACATATTTCTGCGCGATGAAATAATTGATCGCCTGCGCGTTGCCGCCCGCGATCGCGTCGGACACCATCTGCGTCGCCTTGGCTTCGGCCTCGGCCTCGCGTTCGCGCGCCTCCGCGTCGCGGAAGGCGGCTTCGCGGCGGCCCTCGGCCTGCAGGATCTGACCCTGCTTCTCGCCCTCGGCGCGCAGGATTTCCGACGCCCGCATGCCTTCGGCTTCGAGGATGTTGGCGCGCTTTTCGCGCTCGGCCTTCATCTGCCGCGCCATCGCGTTCGAAATGTCGGCGGGCGGCCGGATGTCCTTGATCTCGACGCGGGTGATCTTGACCCCCCAGGGCGAGGTTGCTTCGTCGACCACGACGAGCAGCCGCGCATTGATATGGTCACGCTTCGACAGCGTCTCGTCGAGGTCCATCGACCCCATCACGGTACGCAGGTTCGTGGTCGTCAGGTTCATGATCGCCAGATACAGGTCGCTGACCTCATAGGCCGCGCGCGCGGCATCGAGCACCTGGAAAAAGACGACGCCGTCGACCGCGACCATCGCATTGTCCTTGGTGATGATTTCCTGGCCGGGAATGTCGAGCACCTGCTCCATCATGTTCACCTTGCGACCGACGCGGTCGAAGATCGGCATGATGAAGTTCAGCCCCGGCTGCGCGGTGTGCGTGTAGCGGCCGAAGCGTTCGATCGTATAGGCAAAGCCCTGCCGGACCGGGGTCAGCGCCCAGATCAGGAACACCAGTGCCAGAACTACCAGTGCAAGTGCGAAATACATCGAATACCCCCTCAGCAATTTCCGTCTGCAACCGCCTTCCTTATTGCGGCAATGGTCCGGCTGCGCCACAGAAAAGCATATGACGCCAAGTGACTATCCGCCGCGCTCGCTGCTCTATGTCCCCGGATCGAACGCGCGCGCGCTCGAAAAGGCGGGCGGGCTTGCCGCTGACCTGCTGATCATCGACCTTGAGGATGCGGTGCCCGCGGACCGCAAGCACGAAGCGCGCGCTGCGATGCGCGTTGCGGTGGCGGCAGGCTTTCCGGGCAAGCGCGTGGCGGTGCGCGTGAATGCGACGGGAGCGGCCGAACAGGCGGCCGACATCGCCGCGATTGCCGGGCTGAAGCTCGACGCGCTGGTGCTTCCGAAAGTCGATGCGCCGTCCGATCTCGACCCGCTGCGCGGCCTCGGTCTGCCGGTCTTCGCGATGATCGAGACGCCGGCGGCGATCTATGCCGCGCGCGACATCGCCGCCGATCCGGCAGTCAGCGGCTTGATCGCCGGGCTCAACGACCTCGCGCACGAACTCAAACTGCCCGACGGGATGGACCGCGGCGCGATGAGCCATGCGATCCAGGCGATCGTCCTCGCTGCGCGGGCGGGCGGCGTCTGGGGTTTCGACGGCGTCTATAATGCGATCGACGATGCTGCTGGTTTTGCGGCCGAGGCCGCCGAAGGGCGGCGGCTCGGCTTCGACGGCAAGACGCTGATCCACCCGTCGCAGGTCGATCCGTGCAACGTCGCCTTTGCCCCGTCCGAACGCGAGGTCGCGGCGGCCGAGGCGCTCGTCGCCGCGGCGACGGGCGGGGCGCAGCGCCACGACGGGCGGATGATCGAGGACATGCATGTCGCGGCGGCGCGGGCGCTGCTCGAACGCGCCGGGCTAGCCTGACGCCGCCGTTCGTCTTTCGACGAACGCGCCTTGCCGGAGCGCGGCGGAAATGCCATGCGGCGGCGCCATGAAAACCACCCGTTTCCACGCCGCCGTCGCGGCCATCGCCCTTCTTGCCATTGCTCCCGCCGCGTCGGCGGCGCCTGCCAAGGGCGACGCGCCGATCACCGAGGCCCAGCTCGCCGATCATATCAAGGTGCTGGCGAGCGATGCGTTCGAAGGCCGCGCCCCGGGAACCGAGGGTGAGGACCGCACGATCGCCTATATCGTCGGCGAATGGGCGAAGGCGGGGCTCGAAGCCGTTCCGGGCAGCGCCACGCCCTGGCTCCAGCCGGTGCCTTTCGTCGAAACGCAGGCACTCGGCGGCAGTGCGAAGTTCAAGGTCAATGGCCGCGACTTCGCGCTGGAGGATGACGGCATCATCCTGAGCAGCCGCGACGCGTCGGCCTCGTTCGCCGATCTTCCCGCCGTCTTCGTCGGCTATGGCGTCGACGGCGCGGGCAAGGTCAATGCCGACGTCAAGGGCAAGCTCGCGATCATGTTGTTCGACAATGTCCCCTTCGGTGACAAGCTGCCGCGCTATCGCGAACGGCGCCAGATGCTCGCCGATGCCGGCGCGAGCGCCGTGCTGGTGATCGCCACCGACGCGGTGCCGTGGGCGCAGCTCCGCGAAAGCGCCGGCGCCAAGTCGATGCGCCTTGCGGGCGCCAAGCCGGGCGCGCCGGTCAGCGGCTTCCTGTCGCTCGAGGCGGCCGATGCGCTGCTCAAAAAGGCGGGGCAGGATGGCGGCGCGCTCCGCGAAGCCGCGAAATCGCCCGATTACAAGGGCGCGGTCCTGCCCGTGACCGCCGACATCACGGCGAAATCGACCGCGCGTTCCTTCGCCAGCAACAATATCATCGCCAAGCTTCCCGGCGCCAAGCCCGACGGCAAGGCGATCCTGTTCCTCGGCCACTGGGATCATCTCGGCATTTGCGAGCCCGAAGGCGCTGCCGATCGCATCTGCAACGGCGCGGTCGACAATGCGAGCGGCATTGCGGTGCTGATCGAGGTCGCCAAGCGGCTGGGCTCGGGCACGCGTTCCGACCGCGACATCTATTTCATGGCGACGACGGCCGAAGAAAAGGGCCTGCTCGGCGCGCATTATTTCGCCGATCATCCGGTCGTGCCGCTGTCGGATATCACCGTCGCGCTCAACATCGACACGATCGCGATTTCGCCGCGCGGCACCCCGGTCGCAACGATCGGACGCGGCAAGCCCGCCTATGACGCCGTGGTGCGCGAGGCGGCGACGAAGCTCGGCCGCAAGCTCGACGAGGATGGCGAGGCCGACGCCTTCATCCAGCGGCAGGACGGCTGGGCCTTGGGCGCCAAGGGCGTGACGACGCTGATGGTCGGCGGCAGCTTCTCGGACATGAAGCTGCTCGAAGCCTTCCTCGGCAGCGATTATCACAGCGCCGCCGACAATTTCTCCGACAAGATCCCGCTCGGCGGCGCGGCTGAGGATGCCGACCTGCATGTGGCGATCGGCCGGGCGTTCGCCGATACGAAGCGATGGCCGGGCAAATAATAGAAAGAATAGACGTCGCCCCCGCGAAGGAGTGAAGGGTCGGATTGTCCCCCGGACAATCCTTGGACATGCGGGGCATGTCCAACCCTTAACTGGCGCTATCGGCGTAGCGCAAGGCTGCCAGCGGCCCCCGCTTTCGCGGGGGCGACGCTAATGATCAGGCCGCCTGCTTGGCGCGGTCGGCCATTTCCTGATTGAGCATTTCGGCGAGCAGGAACGCGAGTTCGAGGCTCTGCCCCGCGTTGAGCCGCGGATCACAATGCGTGTGGTAGCGGTCGGCGAGATCCATCTGGGTCACGTCCATCGCGCCGCCGGTGCATTCGGTGACATTCTGGCCGGTCATTTCGATGTGAATGCCGCCGCCATGCGTGCCCTCGGCGCGGTGCACGGCGAAGAAGCCGCGCACTTCGGCGAGGATGCGTTCGAACGGGCGCGTCTTGTAGCCATTGGGCGTCTTGATGACATTGCCGTGCATCGGGTCGCACGACCAGACGACGGGGTGTCCCGATTCCTTCACCGCGCGCACCAGCTTCGGCAGATGCGCTTCGATCTTGTCGTGGCCGTAACGCGTGATCAGCGTCATGCGGCCCGCGACATGGTTCGGGTTCAGCGTGTCGAGCAGGCGCAGCAGCACGTCGGGCTCGAGGCTCGGGCCGCATTTCATGCCGACCGGATTGCCGATCCCGCGCAGATATTCGATGTGCGCCGATCCCTCGAAGCGGGTGCGGTCGCCGACCCACAGGAAGTGGCCCGAGGTGTCGTACCAGCCGCCGGTCAGGCTGTCCTGCCGCGTCAGCGCCTGCTCATAGGGCAGCAGCAGCGCCTCGTGGCTGGTGTAGAAGCTGGTGCCCTTGATCTGCGGCACCGTTTCGGGGGTCACGCCGCACGCTTCCATAAAGGCGAGCGCTTCGGAAATCCGCGCCGCGGTTTCCTGATATTTCTTCGCCCACGGGCTGCGGTCCATGAAGTCGTGCGTCCAGGCGTTGACCTGATGCAGGTTCGCATAACCGCCGTTCGCGAAGGCGCGCAGCAGGTTCAGCGTCGCCGCCGACTGGTTATACGCCTTGACCATGCGCTGCGGGTCGGGCTCGCGGCCCGCTTCCTCGAACGCGATGTCATTGATGATGTCGCCGCGATAGCTCGGCAGCGAGACGCCATCGATGTCCTCCAGATCGGCCGAACGCGGCTTGGCGAACTGGCCCGCCATGCGGCCGAGCTTCACCACGGGCATTTTCGACGCGAAGGTCAGCACGACCGCCATCTGGAGCAGCACACGAAAGGTATCGCGGATGTTGTTCGGATGGAATTCGGCAAAGCTTTCGGCGCAATCGCCCCCCTGCAACAGGAACGCCTTGCCCTCGGCGACGCGGGCCAGGTCGGCGGTCAGGTCGCGCGCCTCGCCGGCAAACACCAGCGGCGGATAATTGCTGAGCTCGCGCTCGGCGGCCGCCAGCGCATCGGCGTCGCGATAGGTGGGAAGCTGGCGGGCTTCGTGCGAGCGCCAGCTATGCGGTTGCCAGTTTTTTGTCATCTGCCTAATCTTTTCGCGTTCGAATCGAGCGCCACATGGCGCCTATGCCGCGCGGAAGCAATGTTTCCGGCACGATCAAACCCGAAAATTAGCATTATCGTGACATCTGCGCACCTATGCTTTTCTTGAGAGACCAAAACTGGTAGTTTATTACACGCTGCGGAAATGCGATTAGCCTCGCGCGACCAAGGCTTTTGGCTATCGACAACGTTATACACCCGTGACCCGGGCCTGGGTCTCGATGCGAAGCGATTGGCTATGAGTTTCGATTCCGCATGGTTCCTCTATGGGGCGCTGCTGCTCCTGTTGGCGACAAGTTTTGTCGTGCGGATCGACTATGTCCGCATCGGCCTTGCCGCGGCGGCGTTGGTGGCTTTGCCCTTGACCTTGTTTCGCGGGCCCGACGTCGGTTCCAGCCTGCTCGTGCTCGCAATCCTCGTCGTCAACATCGGCATTTTGGCGCGGCTGTGGCTGCGCGGCACGAAGGTGTTGTTTTCGCCTGAAGAAGAGGAATTGCGGCGCCAGCATTTTTCCGGCCTGGGCACCGCGGCCGCGCGCGATCTGATCGATCAGGGGCACTGGATTTCGGCAAAGCGCGGCGAGGTGCTGATCCGCGAGAATCAGGCGGCACCCAGCCTCTTCTATCTGGCCGAGGGACAAGTTGCGATCCTGCGCGACGGCGCCGAGATCGGGAGGCTCTCGGACGGCGCGCTGATCGGTGAGGCGACGGTGCTCGACGGCGCGCATGCGACCGGGACGGTGACGCTCGGCAGCAACGCCCGGCTGTGGTTTGTCCCCGCCGCGGCGCTGCGCGCCTATCTGGCGGCCAATCCCGGGATTGCGGGCGCGCTTCACGAAGGTTTCGCACGCGCGCTTCGCGGCAAGCTGGCGAGCGCGAACACGCGCATCGCCGAGCGGTCGGTAATTTCTTGAGCACGGCGCTTCCCGGCCTCGAAACTGCAACCGGCGCCTGCTAGTCCTCGGTCCATGACGATGATTCTCTATGGCATTTCGAACTGCGACACGGTGAAGAAGGCGCGGCGCTGGCTCGACGAGCAGGGCGTTGCCTATCGCTTTCACGATGTGCGCAAGGATGGACTCGACGCGGTGCGGCTGCAGGACTGGATCGACGCGCTCGGTTGGGAAAAATTGCTCAACAAGGCCGGGACGACCTTTCGCAAGCTGCCCGATGCCGAGAAGGAAGGTCTCGACGCTGCGGCCGCCAAGGCTTTGATGCTCGACCAGCCGGCGATGATCCGCCGCCCGGTCGTCGAGGCCGCGGGCAATATCAGCGTCGGCTTTTCGGCCGATGACTGGCAGGCGCGTTTTGCGGCATGATCCGCTCGCTCGCGGCGCTGCTGGCCTTCATGCTGCTCGCCGGTTGCGGGGCTGATGCCGTGACCGCGCAGCCGACGCTCGATGGCCAGCCGCCGATCGTGATCGCCCATCGCGGCGCGTCGGGCGAACGCCCCGAACATACGCTGGCGGGTTACAAGCTCGCGATCGACCTTGGTGCCGATTATATCGAGCCCGATCTGGTGCTGACCAAGGACGGCGTGCTTGTCGCGCGGCATGAGAATGAGATTTCGGAAACGACCGACGTCGCCGCACATCCCGAATTTGCTGCCCGCAAGGCGACGAAGACAATCGACGGGCAGGAGGTCACCGGCTGGTTCACCGAAGATTTCACACTGGCCGAACTCAAGACGCTGCGCGCGCGCGAAAGGCTGCCGAAGCTGCGCAGCACCGAATATGACGGGCAGTTCGAAATCCCGACCTTCGAGGAAATTCTGATCCTGCTCGCCGAGGTCAACAAGGACCGGAAGAAGCCTGTCGGCGTCTATCCCGAAACCAAGCACCCGAGCTATTTCGCGTCGATCGGCCTGCCGCACGAGGCGCCGTTGCTCGCGGTGCTCGATCGCTTCGGTTATCGCGGCCGCACCGCGCCGGTGTTCATCCAGAGCTTCGAGGTCGGCAATCTGATGGACCTGCGCGCCAGGAGCGACCTGCCGCTGATCCAGCTGATGGATGGGGAGGGCGGACCCGCCGACCGGCCGGGCACCAGCTATGCCGCCATGACGTCGCCCGCGGGGCTGAAAATGATCGCCGCTTATGCCGACGGCATCGGCCCCAACAAGGCGATGGTGATCCCGCGCGGCGCGCTCGGCCGGCTCGGCAAACCCACCGTCCTCGTGCGCGATGCGCATGCCGCGGGGCTCAAGGTCCATCCGTGGACGTTCCGCCGCGAAAATTATTTCCTGCCGCTGGACGACAAGGGCGGGGTCAATCCGGCCGGACATGGTGATCTCGCGGGTGAAATCGCCGCCTATCTGAAGACCGGTATCGATGGCCTGTTCAGCGACAATCCGCGCGAAGCGGTGGCGACGGTAAGGAAGGAAAGCGGACAATGACCGAAAGAGCCTTGGGCCAGAGCGGCCTGTCGATCCGGCCCTTCGTTCTCGGCGGCAATGTCTTCGGCATGACCGCGGGGCGCGATGCGAGTTTTGCCGTTCTCGACCGCTTCGCCCTGCTTGGTGGCGGGATGATCGACACCGCCGACGTCTATTCGGCGTGGGTTCCCGGCCACAAGGGCGGCGAATCCGAAACCATGATCGGCGCGTGGCTGAAAGAAAGCGGCGCGCGCGACAGCGTGCTGATCGCGACCAAGGTCGGCATGATGCCCGGCGGGCTGAAGCCCGACCGCATCCGCGATGCCGTGCAAGGCTCGCTCGACCGACTCGGCACCGACGTCATCGACCTTTATTTCGCGCATAAGGACGATCCCGACGTGCCGCTCGACGAAGTGCTCGGCGCCTTTGCCGAGCTGGTCGACGCCGGGATCGTGCGCGCGATCGGGGCGTCGAACTATTCGGCCGACCGTTTGGCCGAGGCGCTGCGGGTGGCGGATGAAAAGGGCCTCCCGCGCTTCACCGCGATGCAGCCCGAACTCAACCTGCTCGACCGCGAGCAATATGAAGGTGCGCTACAAACGCTTTGCATCGACGAGGGGCTGGGGGTCGTGACCTATTTCAGCCTCGCCTCGGGATATCTCTCGGGCAAATATCGCAGTGCCGACGACCTTGGCAAAAGTCCGCGGGGCGCGCGCGTCAAACCCTATCTCGACGGCAAGGGGCCGGCGGTGCTGGCCGCGATGGACCGCATCGCGGCGGAAACGGGCGCCACCCTGTCGCAGATCGCCCTCGCATGGGTTGCCGCGCAACCGGGCGTGACCGCGCCGATCGCCAGCGCGACGTCGGTGGAGCAGCTGGACGAGCTGATGGGCAGCCTCGACCTTCGCCTCAGCGACGAGCAGCTCGCGGCGCTCAGCGCGGCCTAAGGCCCGGCCCGACACCACCGGGGAGGGGCATCGGTCCGGGCCCGCGCGGCCGCGCTGTCTCAATCGCTGGCGTCATCCCACTGGAATACGACCTCGAGCGGCTTGTCGAAGACGTGCGCGATCCGGAACGCGACCTCGAGCGACGGCGAATATTTACCCTGCTCAATCGCCGCGATCGTCTGCCGGGTCACGCCGACACGGTCGCCAAGCTCGCCCTGCGTCATTTCGTCGGCGAGGAAGCGGAGCGTGCGAATGTCGTTGGTGAAAGGCGGCCTAGCCATGCGGGCCTCGACGATGGGCTGTCCGAGCGTTGCCAATCCTCATGCGCCGGTCCGATAGAAACGGATCTGCAGTCCCAGCCGGACGAGTTCGGCGACCACGGCGGCCGCCAGAACGGCGTTGAGCACCAGCACCAGGTCGCGCGTGATGTGCGCGAGCGCGAAACAGCCGGCAAGCCCGGCGATCAGGACATAATAAGCGAAGCCGCTGGCGCGCCGCGTGATATTGCGGTCGCGCTCGTCGGCGGGGGCATTTGCATCCCGGGGTCGCATCACCGCAAACAGCGTCGCCGCAGTCGTCATGACGATCGTGAAGATGATCGCCAGCGCGATCAGCAATCCCGCCTGTGCCGCCATGCCCTCGCGGTCGCCGACACCATAAGGGAAAATCCAGAAATAGGCTGAAAAGCCGAGCAGGATCACCGCAAAGCTCAGCCAGTCGATTTTTTCGCGAAACGCCATCCTGCGAATCTCCAATGTTCGTTCTGTCTGACTTTATGTTAAAAATATATAACATGGAGTCAAGCAGGATTACCATTGCTGCTCTTCGACCTTTCGCTCCGGCCCACGAGGGGCTAGACCCCCGCCCCATGTCCACGCTCCCGAAAACGCTCACCTTCGACACATCGACCAGCCGCGCCAATCCGACGCCGCAGCCGATGAAACGCCTCACCGTACCGCGCATTCGCCAGCGCAAGGGCGGCGAACCGCTCGTGATGCTCACGGCCTATACCGTTCGCATGGCGCAGCTGCTCGACCCGCATTGCGACATGCTGCTCGTCGGCGATTCGCTCGCGCAGGTGATCTACGGCCTGCCGCACACCGTCGGGGTGACGATGGACATGATGGCGCTGCACGGCGCCGCCGTCGTGCGCGGCAGCTATCACGCCGCGGTAATCGTCGACATGCCGTTCGGCAGCTATGAGGGCAGCCCGCAGCAGGCGTTCGACAATGCCGCGCGGCTGCTCAAGGAAACCGGCGCGGCGGCGGTGAAGGTCGAGGGCGGCAAGGTGCTGGCCCCGACGATCGAATTCCTGACCCAGCGCGGCATTCCGGTGATGGGTCATGTCGGACTGACCCCGCAGGCGGTGAACATCCTCGGCGGCTATGGCGTACGAGGCAAGAGCGAGGAAGAAGCGCGCTCGATCGTCGAAGACGCGATTGCCGTCGCACAGGCCGGCGCCTTTTCGATCGTGATCGAAGGCGTGCTCGAATCGATCGCGATCGAGATCACGAACAAGGTCGATTGCCCGACGATCGGCATCGGCGCTTCGGCGCAGTGCGATGGCCAGGTGCTCGTCACCGACGACATGCTCGGCATGTTCGAACGCGTTCCCAAGTTCGTGAAGCGTTTCGGAAATATGGCGAGCGTCGTCGAAGGCGCGGTCAAGGACTATGCCGACGAAGTCAGGTCCCGTTCATTCCCGACCGAGGATCAGACCTACGCCGGCTGACGGCCCGGCGATCCGCGCAAAGTGAAACGCTTGGCCTTTTTCAGTGCTGTCGCTAAGGAAGCCACCGGCGGGACGAAGGCCCAGAGCCATGACGAGTATATGGAGGTTTGATTGGCCCTGAGCCCGACGAATGATGCCGCGCTGTTGCAGGAAGTCGACGAAGCCGTCCGCAAGGACCGGCTCGATACGATCATGCAACGCTATGGCCGCTGGATCATCGGCGGCGTCATCGCCGCCCTGCTGGCGTTCGGCGGCTATCTCTTCTGGAGCCATCAGCAGGATGCCGCACGCGGCGAACAGGCCGAAGAGTTGATCGCGGCGTTCGACAAGCTCGGCACCAACCAGCCGCGCGCTGCGACCACCGAATTGCAGAAGCTCGCCGCCGAAGGCGATCCGGCCTATCGCGCGGTCGCGCAGATGCAGGAAGCGAACATCAAGGCGCAGACAGGTGACCTGAAGGCGGCCGCCGCCTTGATGGCGAAAGTCGCGGCCGATACCAAGCTCGACCAAGCGCTGCGCGATCTCGCGCTGATCCGCCAGACGGCGTTCGAATATGACATGCTGAAGCCCGAAGTGGTGATCGCGCGGATGAAGCCGATGGTCGATGCCAAGGATCCGGCCTCGAGCTGGTTCGCGAGCGCCGCCGAACTGTCGGCGACCGCACATTACCAGCTTGGCCAGTTCGATCAGGCCGGCGCGCTCTATGGCCGCATCGCCAAATTGCCCAATGTAAGCAAATCGCTGCAATCGCGGTCGGTGCAGATGGCGGGGATGCTGGGCGTCGATGCGGTCGCGGATCGGGCGGACGAAAGCGCCGCCGCCGAAACGAAAGGCGCGGCGCAAGCCGCCGCCGCCGGGGACCAGAAAGGCAATGCCGCGCCAAAGGCCGCGGCAGCCGCAAAGACTGAGGAAGCCAATTAATATGCGGAAAGCGCGTTTCGGAATTTATGCGGCGCTGCTGGCGCTGCCGCTGACGGCATGCGGCGTGCTCAAAGGCGACGGCGGGCCGAAGACCCCGACGATCGGCGACCGCGTGTCGATCCTGTCGAACGACAGCAGCGTCAAGGTCGATCCGGCCACCGCGTCGATCGCGGTCGTGCTGCCTGAACCGGCGGTCAACGCCGCCTGGGCGCAATCGGGCGGCAACGCATCGAAATCGATGGGCCATCCGGCGCTCGCCGCGACGCGGACCAAGCTGTGGGAAGCCAATATCGCGGGCAGCACCAACAAGCAGCGGATCGCCGCCTCGCCGGTGATCGCCGACAACCGCCTGTTCGTCGTCGATACCGACGCCGTGGTCACCGCCTTCGCCGCCGACACCGGCGCGAAATTGTGGAGCGTGCCGATCGGCAGTACCGGCAAGGATTTCAAGGCGTCGCTGTTCGGCGGCGGCGCCGGGGTCGACGGCAATGTCGTTTATGCGACCAGCGGCGTCGGTGACGTCGCGGCGCTGAACGTCGCCGACGGATCGGTGATCTGGAAGGTGAAACCCGCGGGCCCGCTGCGCGGCGCGCCGACGATTGCCTTTGGCGGTGTCTATGTCATCAGCCAGGACAACCAGATTTTCGCGCTCAACGCCGCCGATGGTGCGGTGCAGTGGCAGGCCACCGCATCGGCAGAGGCGGGCAGCGTGTTCGGCGCCGCCTCGCCCGCGGCGGGGCAGGGGACGATCGTCGCCGGCTTCTCGTCGGGCGAGGTTCAGGCCTATCGTTACGAAAACGGCCGCGACCTGTGGGAAGATGCGCTCGCGCGCACCTCGATGGCGCTGTCGGTGTCGACGCTCACCGACGTCGACGCCGATCCGGTCGTCGATCGCGGCCGCGTCTTCGCGCTCGGGCAGGGTGGCCGTATGGCGAGCTATGAACTCGTCACCGGCCAGCGCAGCTGGGAAATCTCGATCGCCGGCATCTCGACGCCTTATGTCGTCGGCGAGTGGGTCTATGCGATGACCGACGACGCCAAACTGCTGGCCGTCGCGCGCGCGAACGGCAAGGTGCGCTGGCTGCAACAGCTCGCGCGCTTCCGCGTCGAAACCGAAAAGAAGAAGAAGGACCCGATCCGCTGGACCGGACCGATTCTCGCCGGCGGCCGTCTGATCGCGGTCAACAGCGAGGGCGTCTTGTCGGAATTCTCGCCGACCGACGGCTCGCTCCTCGGTACGACCGAATTCAAATCGCCGCTGTCGCAGGCCCCCGTGGTTGCGAACAATATTTTGTACGTCCTCGCGGACGACGGGCAGATCACGGCCTGGCGCTGATACAGCGTCCGGGCCGGGGCGGCCCGGTGTAATAGGGATAAGTCTCATGTCGCGATTCGCGACGATTGCCATTGTCGGCCGGCCCAATGTCGGCAAATCGACGCTGTTCAACCGGCTGGTCGGCAAGCGCCTTGCGCTCGTCGACGACCAGCCCGGGGTGACGCGCGACCGCCGCGAGGGCGACGGCCATCTGCTCGGCCTCGATTTTCGCATCGTCGATACCGCGGGTTTCGAGGATTATGACGCCGCGACCTTGCCCGGCCGCATGCGCGTGCAGACCGAAAAGGCGGTGCGCGAGGCCGATGCGGCGCTGTTCATGATCGACGGCCGTGCCGGCGTGACCCCGCTCGACGAGGAAATCGCGCGCTGGCTGCGTAGCGAGGACACGCCGATCATCCTCATCGTCAACAAGGCCGAGGGGAAACAGGGCGAAAACGGCTTGATGGAGAGCTATTCGCTCGGCTTCGACAATCCGATCGCGCTCAGCGCCGAGCATGGCGAAGGCGTCGTCGATCTGTTCGACGCGCTGCGCCCGATCGTCGATGCATTTGACGCCGCCGCGTTCGAAGCGGTGCCCCCGCGGGTCGAAGGCGACGAAGAGGATGAAGACGCGCCGCTCGGTCCGCTGAAGCTCGCGATCGTCGGCCGCCCCAACGCGGGCAAGTCGACGCTGATCAACCGCATGATTGGCGAGGACCGCCTGATCACCGGGCCCGAAGCCGGGATTACGCGCGATTCGATCCGCGTCGACTGGCAGTGGGAAAAGGACGGCGAGGTCCACGAGATTCAGCTGTTCGACACCGCGGGCATGCGAAAGCGCGCCAAGGTGGTCGAAAAGCTCGAGAAGCTTTCGGTCGCCGACGCGCTCCACGCGGTCGATTTCGCCGAGGTCGTCGTCCTGCTGCTCGACGCCACCAAAGGCCTTGAGTCGCAGGATCTGCACATCGCCGACCGGGTGTTGCAGGAAGGTCGCGCGCTGATCGTCGCGCTCAACAAATGGGATGTCGCCGAAGACCCGTCGTCGCTGTTCAACGGCGTGCGAACCGCGCTCGAAGACGGGCTCAGCCAGGTCAAGGGCGTTCCGGTTCTCAGCATTTCGGGCGCGACGGGCAAGGGCATCGACACGCTGGTTCGCGTCGCGTTCGAACAGCGCGCGATCTGGACCAACCGCGTCTCGACCGCGAAACTCAACCGCTGGTTCGAAAATGCGGTCGAAAACAACCCGCCGCCGGCACCCGGCGGCAAGCGGATCAAGCTGCGCTATATCACGCAGGCGCGCACCCGGCCGCCGACGTTCGTCGTCTTCGGCACCCGGACCGACAGCCTGCCCGGAAGCTATACGCGCTATCTGGTCAATGGCATGCGCAAGGAATTGGGTTTCCAGGGCGTTCCGGTACGCCTCAACTTCCGCAATTCGCGCAATCCCTATGATGAATGACGACGCCTAAGACATTGGGGGCGCTGGTCGTCGATGCGCGCGGAATGCGCTGCCCCTGGCCCGCGCTCAGGCTCGCGCGCGCGATGCGCGATGTGTCCGACGTGCTGCTGATCGCCGACGATCCGCAGGCGGGGCGCGAGGTTGCGGCGCTTGCGGGCGAGCATGGCTGGTCGGTCGAGACCGATGTCGCGACCGCCGACGAGGGACGCTGGCGCGTCCGACGCTGACCCAAAACGGGGCGACTTTCTTTGCGGCACCCCTGACACCGTAACGTCTTTTTTACCCAACCTCGGCATGGACCGGTTGGGACCACGGCCGAATTTGAACACCAAGGGACTAAAGCATTGGACGAAATCCTGGTCGATTGGGATGAGTTTCGCGCGACGCGCACCCAGTTGGGCGCCGCGTTCGTACGGATTCTCGGCTATTTTCGCGAAGACGGCACCAAATCGGTTGCCGCCATCGAAGAGGCAATGCGCGCGCGCGATGCCCGCGGCCTCGTCATGCCCGCGCACACGCTGAAAAGCGAAGCGCGGCAGTTCGGCGGCGAGAAACTCGGCGCGCTCGCCGAGGACATCGAAGTCTTCGCGCGCCATTGCGTCGAAAGCCAGACCAGCCCCGAAGAATATCTGCCGCGCGTCGTCGAACTGCGCCGGCTGTTCGAAGAGACACTCGGCGCGCTGGAGCGCGAAGCAAACCCACTCGTCCAGCGCCGTCCGACGGGTTTTGGCCGCGCGGTCGGCTACTGACGCATCGGTTGCAGCGACCCGCGCGCGAGGCTGCGCCACAGCCATTCGAGCGGGCCATAGCGATAGCGGTCGAGCCACGGCTTCGACCAGAGTAGCATGACCGCCCACATGCCGGCGCAGAAGAGATAGAGCGTCCAGCGGCCGACGTCGCCGAACAGGCCGATCCCATAGCCATAGAAGATCGTCGTCATCACGATGCTGGTGCCGAGATAGTTGGAAAAGGCCGCGCGGCCCGCTGCCGCGACGCGGGTTATCCAGGCGCTGGCAGCAGCGCGCCGGATCAGCAGCACGAGCAGCGCGGCATAGGCGATCGTCATCATCAGTCGTCCCGGCCCCGCCCACGCCATGAAGGCATTGACCGCGACGAGATAGTCGAAGCCCGCGCGCCACTGGAGCCAGCCGACGAGCAATGTCAGCAGCACGCCGGGAGGCAGCCAGCGCAGCGCGATCCGCCGGTAGTCGGCCGCCGCCCATGCCCCCGTCAGGAAGCCGTTGCGGAACAGCGCCATGCCGAGCATCATCAGCGGCAGCGTCTCCCATATCGTCATCAGCACGCCGACGAACGGATTGATCGCGGTATCGAGCCGTGAGTTGAGGATCGGTAGATAGGGGCCGCGATAGAGCGCGAGTTCCTCGGTCACCTCGCCGTCGATCTTGGCATATTCGGCGCGGACCTCGCCGCCCGCCTCGGCCATCGGCGAAGCGGGATTGTCAGCCGCGCTTCCGATCGCAAGCTGCGCGCCGAAGAAAAGCGACGTCAGGACAACGCCGAGAGTGAAGATGCCCAGCGCCCATTTGATCAATCGGCGCGGTTCCCACGCGCGGAAGCGGAAGGCGACGCAGCCGACGGCGGCATAAAGGAACAGGATGTCACCCCACCAGAGGAAGACATAATGGCAGAGACCGAAGACGGCGAGCCACGCCATCCGGCGGTAATGGACCGAGCCCGGATCCTGTCCCGACGCCGCCGCGCGATCGATGATCAGGACCATGCTCGCGCCGAACAGGATCGAGAACAGCCCGCGCATCTTGCCGTCGAAGAGGAGGAAGCCGAGCGCCCAGGCGGCGATGTCCGACCCCGTTTCGCCGCCATAGGCCTTGGGCGAGACATAGGCCATTTCGGGCATCGCAAAGGCGGCGATGTTCATCGCCAAAATGCCCATCACGGCGAAGCCGCGCAGCGCGTCGAGGGTGACGAGGCGTTCGCTTGCAACTTGTCTGTCTTCGCGCATATCGCCCTCCACTGTATTATTCGCCTATAACGGTTGGGGCGACGATCCGTCCAGCGCTTTAACCTACTATTGACATCTATGTCAGTAATGCTATCCGAGCATCATCACCTGATTCGGACGAGGCCAGCCATGACCCCCACCATCTTCTCCCACCCCGACCGCCAGCCGCAGAAGTTCCGCCCGTTCAAGGCGTTCCAGCACTTCCGCAAGCTGATCGCGGACAAGGAAGACACCGAACAGGTTTTCCACATCTTTGAAAATTTGCCGCGCAAGGGCTTCATGGACGACGCGCGCGCTTTCGTCGAAAGCGATTTCGGCCAGAAGCTGATGGAACGCGAACCCTATCTGCCCGACCTGCTCGACGACCATGCATGGATCGACGAACTGCCCGAGGGCAGCGTCGGCCACGCCTATGTCACCTTCATGCGCCGCGAAGGCCTCTCGGCCGCGGGGCTCGTCGCCGAAAGCGACAAGATGGGCCGCCCCAAGTTCGACGATCAGGTGCAATGGTATTCGAACCGTCTGCGCGACACGCACGATCTGTTCCATATCCTGACCGGCTATGGCCGCGACGCGCTCGGCGAACAGTGCGTGCTCGGCTTCACCTATGGCCAGACGGGCAACTACGGCAATTTCTTCATCGCCTATGCCGGCGGTTACGAGGTGAAGCGCGGCGTCAAAAGCGACGCGCCGGTGTTCGGCGCGATCCGCCAGGGCCAGCGCCACGGCAAGGCGGCGAAGGCGATCATCGAGCAGGACATCCGCTCGCTGCTCGCCGAACCGCTCGAAGCCGCGCGTGCGCGGCTGGGGATCGGCGAGCCGACGCTCTATCAGGAAGCGCACCGCGCGTACCGCAACCGTGGGATCGATCCGTACAACTTCCTCGCGGCAAAGGCTGCGATGGCCTGAACTGTCCCCGGCGAAAGCCGGGGAACCCGGTGCTCAGCCGACGCTTTCCGGCCAGACGCGCGGGCTGCGCGGCGTCTCCAGCCTGTAGTCGGAATAGGATCGCGAAAATATCTCCCGGCCCAGGCGTTCGGCGTCGCCGATCGGGTTCGCCGGATCGTTTCGCACTTCGCCGCGGCTGTTGCCGGCCCCGCGCACTACGTTGACGAAGTCCGAATTCGTGTAGCGGGAAAATTCCTGAATCTGGTGGATAATGCCGAGGGCGACGCCGGGATATGTTTCCTCGGACGCGAGCACCAGGCCGAGCCGTTTGCCGGCCATCGCCGCAAGCGCGTCCTGCGAGCCCGGATAGGAGGCCGCATAATAGCAGAAGCTGCGATCGAAGAACGCTTTGATCTGGGCGGACACGCCGTACCAATAGATGGGCGAACAAAAGATCACCCCTTGCGCGGGCAAGAACTCGTCGAAGAACAGGGCGCGATACGGGTCGTTTATCGCGCATTCGCCATCGGGGCGGCGGCATTGGCGGCAATCGCGCAGAAACCCGGAAATATGATCATCCAGAAATCGCAGTGCGACATCGCTGCCCGCCGCCTCGGCGCCGCGCCGGACGGCGTCGGCAAGCGTCGCGGTGTTTCCGTTCCGGCGTGGGCTTCCGACAAGAATGAGCAGTTTTTCCGGCATATCGGCCGATCCTTTCGCGTGGGACACGGCGCGGCTGCCATGTCTTGTTGACGCAAAGGGGTGGCGTGATACTTTCGATTGATCAACTACCTACTATTTTATCAGGTACACACTTTCAGGTAAGAATTGGTAATCATGTCGACACGCAATCAACCCTATAATGACGGTCTTGGGCCGGTGTTCGCGATTATCGGCGGGAAGTGGAAGGCGCTGATTCTTTGGGAGCTTCACGGCACCCCCGTGCGCTTCGGCGCGCTCAAGCGGCGTATCGACGGAATCAGCGAAAAGATGCTGATCCAGCAATTGCGGGAAATGGAAGCCGACGGGCTTGTCCACCGCGAGATGTTTCATCAGGTTCCCCCGCGTGTCGATTATTCGGTTACCCCCTTGGGCGCATCGCTCAACGAAGCGCTGACGCCGCTATGTGAGTGGGGGAAACACAATCTGCCCGGCGGCCGGTGATGTTGGTCAGTCGAGCTTCGCGATCAGCGCTTGCGCAGCGGCGGGGTTGCGAACTTTCGCGCCGGATATGAAGAAGATATAGACGTCGCGGTCGCCGACCGCCCAATCCTTGGCGCGCTTCGCCCAATGGTCGAGCGCCTTCGCATCATAGCCGGTTTCGACATCGTCCTGACTGCGCTGCAGCCGCGCATAGGTGAAATCGGCGGTCTGTTCGTCGATGCAGGGGAACTCGTCGCTGTCGGCATAGACGACCGCGATGTTCCGCTCGCGCACCATGTCGATAAAGGCTTGGTCGCGGAAGCTTTCGTCGCGCACCTCGATCGCGTGGCGGAGCGGCAGGCCGTCCTGCGTATCGGGAAGCAGATCGAGGAAGCCCGCGAAATCGTCGTGGTCGAATTTCTTCGTCGCCATGAATTGCCAGTGGATCGGGCCGAGCCGGTCGCCGAGACGCGTCAGGCCTTGCGTCAGAAATTTCTCGATCGATGCCGCGCCTTCCGCCAGCACCTTGCGGTTGGTCGTGAAGCGTGACGCCTTGACGCTGAACTGGAACCCGTCGGGCACCGACTCCGCCCAATTGGCGAAGGTTTCGGGCTTCTGGCTGCCATAATAGGTGCCGTTGATCTCGATGCCGGTCAGATGCTGGCCGGCATATTCGAGCTCGCGCTTTTGCGCGAGGCCGGCGGGGTAGAAGGGGCCGCGCCATGGTTCGAAGGTCCAGCCCCCGACTCCGACATAGATGCTCATTGGCCCCTCACTTTCAGCTATTATGCGAGCGCGGCGTCGGCCCCCATCAGGTTGGGGAAGAAGCCTTCATGCGCTTCGCGCAGTTCGGCGAGCGTCACCTGATGGTCGCTGCCTTCGAGTTCGAAGACGATGCGATCCTTGATCGTGCGGCCGACCGGATCGACCGGCACGTCGGCGCGGCCCGCGGCGTCGAGGAAGTCGGCGAGGCAGGTGTCGCACACCGTCACGAGGTAAAGCCCCTGATCCTCACCAAAGAAGCTTTCGGCGACGCCGAACGGCTGTTCTTCGCTCACGAGCACGCCGATGTTCGACTTCAGCGCCATTTCGGCGAGCGTCACCGCCATGCCGCCGTCCGATACGTCGTGACAGGCGGTGATCCAGCCGGCGTTGATCGCGCCGCGGATGAAGTCGCCGGTGCGCTTTTCGGCGCGGAGGTCGACGGGCGGCGGCGGGCCTTCCTCGCGGCCGAGGATTTCGCGCAGCCACACCGACTGGCCGAGGTGGCCGGCGCGTTCGCCGACCGCGAGCACGATGTCGCCGGTGCGCTTGAAGCCGATGCCGACCGCCTTGCCGAGATCCTCGATCACGCCGACGCCGCCGATCGCGGGGGTCGGCAGGATCGCGCTGCCGCCGCCGGTCGCCTTGCTCTCATTATAGAGGCTGACGTTGCCCGACACGATCGGATAGTCGAGCGCGATGCACGCCTGCGCCATGCCGTCGAGGCAGCCGACGATCTGGCCCATGATTTCGGGACGCTGCGGGTTCGCGAAGTTGAGGCAATTGGTGATCGCGAGCGGGGTCGCGCCGACCGCGCTGATGTTGCGCCAGGTTTCGGCGACCGCCTGCTTGCCGCCCTCGACGGGGTCGGCGTAGCAATAGCGCGGGGTGCAGTCGGTCGACATCGCGAGCGCGCGGTTGGTGCCGTGGATGCGGACGAGCGCGGCGTCGCCGCCGATCTGCACCGTGTCGCCGCCGACCTGGCTGTCATATTGTTCCCAGATCCAGCGGCGGCTGGCGATATCGGGGGTGCCCATCAGCGTCTTGAGGTCCGCGGCGACATCCTTCGTCTCGGGGACGTCGGTGAGGTCAGCCTGCTTCGGCGTCGGGACGTGCGGCCGGTCATAAAGCGGCGCGTCGTCGGCGAGCGGCGCGAGCGGGATGTCGCAGACGATCTCGCCTTTATGCTCGAGTATCATGCGGCCGGTGTCGGTGACGGTGCCGATGACCGCGAAGTCGAGTTCCCATTTGTGGAAGATCGCGGCCGCGAAATCTTCGCGGCCGGGCTTCAGCACCATCAGCATGCGTTCCTGCGATTCGGACAGCATCATCTCATACGCCGTCATGCCGGTTTCGCGCTGCGGCACATCGTCCATCTTGAGGTGGAGGCCGACGCCGCCCTTCGACGCCATTTCGACCGACGAGGAGGTGAGGCCCGCGGCGCCCATGTCCTGGATCGCGACGATCGCGTCCGACGCCATCAGTTCGAGGCAGGCCTCGATCAGCAATTTTTCGGTGAAGGGATCGCCGACCTGCACGGTCGGGCGCTTTTCCTCGGCATCCTCGCCGAAGTCGGCCGACGCCATCGTCGCGCCGTGGATGCCGTCGCGGCCGGTCTTCGAGCCGACATAAACGATCGGATTGCCGACGCCCGATGCGGCCGAATAGAAGATCTTGTCCTGTTCGGCGACGCCGACGGTCATCGCATTGACCAGGATGTTCCCGTCATACGCCTTGTGGAAATTGACTTCGCCGCCGACCGTAGGGACGCCGACGCAATTGCCATAACCGCCGATGCCGTGGACGACGCCCGAGATGAGATGCTTCATCTTCGGATGGTCGGGGCGGCCGAAACGCAGCGCGTTGAGGTTCGCGACCGGGCGCGCGCCCATCGTGAAGACGTCGCGCAGGATGCCGCCGACCCCGGTCGCCGCGCCCTGATAGGGTTCGATGTACGACGGGTGGTTGTGGCTCTCCATCTTGAAGATCGCGGCGAGCTTCTTGCCGCCTTCGCCGGTGCCGATGTCGATGACGCCGGCATTTTCGCCGGGGCCGCAGATCACCCACGGCGCCTCGGTCGGCAGTTTCTTGAGGTGGAGGCGCGAGCTTTTATAGCTGCAATGCTCGGACCACATGACCGAGAAGATGCCGAGTTCGACAAGGTTCGGCTCGCGCCCGAGCGCGTGCAGGACGCGATCATATTCCTCGGGCGAAAGCCCGTGCTCGGCGACGATTTCGGGGGTGATGGCGGGCGCTTGCTGAGTCATGGCGCGCCTTTAGCCGCACAGGCGCAAAACGAACAGACCCCATGATGCATTTTGCACCATGGGGTCTGCGGTCGGAGAGACGGATCAACGCGAGGCGAGGGTGGCCGACGGCTTCACCAGCGGCGCGACGTCGCGCAGCGCGAAGCTGACCTGCTGCGAACCGACGGTGCCGCGCACGCGGTGCTGGCCGACGCGGAGCGTGAACGGCTTGCCGGTGCGTTCCTCGACGCCGCTGATCACGCGAGTGTCGCCGACCTGCGTGACGCTATAGCTGTAGGTGCTGCCTTCATGCTCGAAGCGGTTGGTCGGCGCATCCTTCGCGAAGGCGACGGACGGCGCCAGCGCGAGCAGGCCGAGGGCGGGGAGAATGAATTTTTTCATGATGCAAGTCCTTGTCTGATGAACAAAACTTGCCTTTGAGCCCCTCTCTTCTTGTGCAGTGCAGCATGACCGGCTCGCGCGGCGCGGGCAATTGCAAAAAACAGAAGCGTGATTGCGCGGCGCGAAGGGGTCAGGTGCGGACGGACACCGCGAGCCGCCGGTTGGCGCCCGCCCACGCCGCGGTCCCGGCGAGCAGCGCATAAGCGAAGAGCATCGTCGCGGGGATCGCGAGCGAATAGGCGGGCTCTTTCGCGCCGAACCAGTCGATCGCCTGCGCAAAGGCGAGCAGCCCGGCGAGTATCCAGAGCCGGCGGTTGCCGCCCGGCGCTTCGGTGCGGCGCTGATAATAAAGAAAGGCGCCGCCGATCAGCAATATCTCGAGCGGCATCGCGATCAGCGGATGATTCCAGAGCCCGAGCCCCAATTTGGGCGGCATGCCATAGAGCGTCAGATCGGGAATATGGACGAGAAGGTCGATGAACCAGTGCGACACCACGACCAGCGCGGCGCCGATCGCCGCCTCTTTGCGCTTGGTCGCGAACCAGACGAGCACGCCGAATATCTTCGCCCAGATCAGCGCGCCGAGCAGGCTGTGCGTATAGGGCATGTGGTACAGGTCCATCGGGTTCATCGCGGCGATGCCGGGGACGATCCGCATCGCCTCGATCCCCGGGACCAGCAATGCGGCAAAACCGATATCGATCAGCTGCGCCGCGACGAACAATGTCCCGAGCCCCGCCGCCTTTGGACGGGCCGCGACGATCAGCGCCGGGGCGAAATGGCCGATGAACATGGCGCGACGCTATAGGGCAAAATCACCACGTCAAGCTTGACCGGACGGGGGCGAAGGGGCCAAAGCAGGGCGATGACGGATACCCCCGAACCCGCTCGAGAAGGCTTTGGCGCCGCCGATATCGCCTCGCTGTCGTTCGAAGCCGCGATGGGCGAGCTCGAAACGATCGTGCGAAGGCTCGAGAGCGGCGATGTCAGCCTCGAGGAATCGGTGACGCTCTATGAGCGCGGCCATGCGCTGCGCGGCCATTGCGAGGCGCGGCTCGCCGCGGCGCAGGCGCGCATCGAACAGGTCAGCCTGGGTGCCGACGGCCGGCCGGCGGGAACGACCCCCTTCGGCGAAAGCTGATCCACGGTGACGCTCGTCGACAGCGAAGTTTCGCGCGAGAGGCAATTGCTGCTTGCCACCCAGAATGAGGTTGCGGCCGGGATCGACACGCTGTTCGATCAACTGCTCGCCGTTCCATCCGACCCGCGCGGGCCGCTCTACGAAGCGATGCGCCATGCGGCGGTGGCCGGCGGCAAGCGGCTGCGTCCGCTGCTCGTTCGCGCCGCGGGCGATCTTTTCCACGTCGATCGCACGCTGACCCTGCGCGTCGGGGCGGCGGTCGAGGCGATGCACGTCTATTCGCTGATCCACGACGACCTGCCGTGCATGGACGATGACGACATGCGCCGCGGCAAACCGACGGTGCACAAGGCGTTCGACGAGGCGACCGCGGTGCTCGCGGGCGATTCGCTCCACGCCCTCGCGTTCGAATGGCTGTGCGACCCGGTGACGAGCGCCGATCCCTTCGTGCGCGGCGAGCTCTGCTGCGAACTCGCGCGCGCCGCGGGCCCGGCGGGGATGGCGGGCGGCCAGATGATGGACCTCGCCGCCGAGACGTCGAATTTCGACCTGCCGACGGTGACGCGGCTCCAGCAGCTCAAGACCGGGGCGCTGATCGCCTTTTCAGTCGAGGCCGGCGCGATCCTCGCGCGCATCCCGCCCGAGGGGCGCGCGCCGCTGCGCGCCTATTCGCGCGACATCGGGCTCGCGTTCCAGATCGCCGACGACATCATGGACGTCGAGGGCGACGAGGAACTGGCGGGCAAGGCGCTGCACAAGGACGACGCCGCGGGCAAGGCGACCTTCGTCACCCTGATGGGGCTCGAGCGCGCGCGCGAACAGGCGACCGCGCTCGTCGACCAGGCGATCGGACATCTCGCGAGTTTTGGCGATGAAGCGGCGCTGCTGCGCGCGATCGCCCGTTATGTGGTGGAAAGGGACCGTTGATGCGCATTGGGGTTTATCCCGGAACCTTCGACCCGATCACGCTCGGGCATATGGACATCATCCGCCGCGGCGCGAAGCTGGTCGACCGGTTGGTGATCGGCGTGACGACCAATATCACCAAGTCGCCGATGTTCGATGACGACGAGCGCATCGACATGGTGAAGGCCGAGGTCGCGTCGATCGAGGGCGATATCCGCGTCGTCGGTTTCAATGCGCTGCTGATGGATTTCGCCGAGCGCGAGGGGGCGACCATGATTGTTCGCGGCCTCCGCGCGGTCGCCGACTTTGAATATGAATATCAGATGGCGGGGATGAACCAGCAGCTCAACGACCGGATCGAGACGGTGTTCCTGATGGCCGACGTCGGGCTGCAACCGATCGCATCGCGGCTGGTCAAGGAAATCGCGATTTTCGGCGGCGATATCCGGAAATTCGTGACGCCGTCGGTGCGCGATGCCGTCGTCGCGCGCATCGCCGAGCGGGGGCTCCTCCAAGGCGAGCGCTGATACCGATCATTGAGCGTTCAGCTTTTTCCAGCTAGGGCGCGCCATCGGGGCGCAAATCCAGTTTATTATCCAAAGGCCGATCCAGCATGAAATCATCCTTCCGCCCCTTGGTTCTTACGGCGATGGCGTTCGGTCTCGTAGGCACGGCCGTCGCGCAGGATGCGCCGCCCGCACCGGGGCCGAACCCCGAGCAAAGCCAGCCGGCGCCGCCCGTCGAAACGCCGCCGCCCGCGCCGGTCGAAACCCCGACTGCGCCCGCGCCCGCGGCGGCCGAGGGAACCCCTGCGGTGGAAGCGCCCGCGGTGCCCGCGATGACGCCCGACCAATATATCAACGTCCCCGAATATATGCTCAACATCGACCTTTCGACGGGCGGCCGGATCGTGGTCCAACTCTATCCGAATGTCGCGCCGAACCATGTCGAGCGGCTGAAGCAGCTCGCACGCGCGGGCTTTTACGACGGGATCAAGTTCCACCGCGTGATCGACGGCTTTATGGCGCAGACGGGCGATCCGACCGCGTCCGGGCAGGGCGGCTCGCAGCTTCCCGACCTCAAGGCCGAATTCAACCCGACCCCGCATCTGCGCGGCACGCTTTCGATGGCGCGCGCCGAGAGCGAGGACAGCGCGAACAGCCAGTTCTTCATCATGCTCCAGCCGCGCTTCAGCCTCGACCGCCGCTACACCGCGTTCGGCCGCGTCATCTCGGGCATGCAATATGTCGACGCGATCCATAAGGGCGAGCCGCCCGAAGTGATGTCGCGCATGGTGCAGGTGTCGGTCGCCGCCGACAACAAGCCGATCCCGCCGGCGTCGATGCTGACCGAAGCCGTGCCCGCACCCGTCGCCGCGCCCGCCGTGACGGTCGACGAGCTCAACGCGCCGATCAAGCAGTAAGCGCGGGCACGCGCCGCCCCACAATCTGACCCTACCATGCGCGTCGACGCCTTCGATTTTCATCTCCCCAATGAGCGTATCGCGCTCCGCCCCGCGCGCCCGCGCGATGCGGCGCGGATGCTCGTGGTCGATGGCGGTGAGATCGTCGACGCGGGGGTCGCCGACCTGCCCGCATGGCTCCGCCCCGGCGACTGCCTCGTCTTTAACGACACGCGCGTCATTCCGGCGCAGCTCGAAGGACGGCGCGGCGACGCGCGTATCGGCGCCACCTTGCACAAGCGGATCGACCTCCGCCGCTGGCAGGCGTTTATCCGCAACGCCAAGCGGCTGCGCGTCGGCGAGACCGTCGATTTCGGCGCGGGGGTCGCGGCGCTCGCCGAGGAGCGGCTCGCCGACGGCAGCTTCATCCTCGCCTTCGCCGGCGACGAGCCGGTCGAAGTCCTGCTCGAGCGCGCGGGCACGATGCCGCTCCCGCCCTATATCGCGGGCAAGCGCCCCACCGACGACGCCGACCGCGCTGATTACCAGACGATGTTCGCGCGCGAGGATGGCGCGGTCGCGGCCCCGACCGCGGCGCTGCACTTCACACCGAAGCTGCTCGATGCGCTCGCGGCGGCGGGGATTGCGAGCGAAACGCTGACGCTGCACGTCGGTGCGGGCACTTTCCTGCCAGTGAAGGCCGACGATACCGAAGACCATGTCATGCACGCCGAATGGGGGCGGATCGACGCCGATACCGCGGCGCGGCTCAACGCGGTGCGCGCGGCGGGCGGCCGCGTCATCGCGGTCGGCACCACCAGCCTGCGCCTGCTCGAAAGCGCGGCAGAGGATGACGGCATGATCGCGCCCTTCGCGGGCGACACCGCGATCTTCATCACCCCCGGCTATCGCTTCAAGGCGATCGACGGGCTGATGACGAATTTCCACCTGCCGCGCTCGACCTTGTTCATGCTGGTGAGTGCATTGATGGGACTGGAGACGATGCAGGCGGCCTATGCGCATGCGATTGGGCATGCGTACCGCTTCTATAGCTATGGCGACGCGAGTCTGTTGTTGCCCGCACGATAGGGCGGGCGGCCCGTCAATATTCGATCGTGATCTTGACCTTGGCGGGCTCGACGCCCGCGAGCGCGGCGATCTCTTCGCGGCTCGCACGGACCAGCGCATGCATTTGCTGCGCGCTTGCCGCGGGATCGCCATGCGCCGCCGACGGTCCGCCGGCGAGCAGTTCTTGCTCCGAAATGCCGAAAGCCTCGGCCAGCGCGGGCAGGTTGCTGCGCCGCGGCACGGTCTTGCCGCTTTCCCACGCCCAAATGCTCGGCCGGCTGAACCCCGTGAGATCCGAAAGCGCCGCGCGGCTGAGGCCGCGTTCTTTCCGCAGCCGGAGCAGGCGCTGGGCCAGCATTTCGTCGCCATCGGGGATGCGCGCCGGATCGACGTCGCCCGGAAGCGGATTGCGCAGCTGCGCCGCGCTGAGCGCCGCGCGCGACAGCGGCCGATCGAAACGGCAACCCGCGAGCGCCTCGCTGCGCCACACGATGGTGGCGGCGCAATCGGGCGCCTCGGGCAAGGCGACCGTCAGCCGCTGACCGATGGCCAGATCGGATGCGGTTTCGATCAGCATGCCGGTCGCCGACAGATTGTGGATCGCGACCGTCGTGCCCTCGCTGCCTTCGAGCGAGCCCGCCGCTTCAAATCGCATATGCATGCGCGGCGCCCCGCGCGTGCTTCCGTCGGCCTGCTTTTCGATCATCGCATGAATGGGCATGGGTCAGCTATGCGCGCGATCGGTTGTCGAGTGGTTAATGGGGAGCGCCGCATCGCGGGCACATGCTCCGCCGGATGCCCGGCAACAAGGTCCGTTCGCCATCCTTGGGGCGAACTGTGCGCTGCTTGCGGCGGGTGAATCGGCAATCCGCCGCGGATTTTTGCCGATTTCGACAGCTCCAATTAAACTTATAGCCTATTTTTCTGTTAAGATATTAACATCGGTTGTCCCGATTCTGAACGCCGATAGCCAGGCTGGCCGCTTGACGCGCGCCGAATTAACCCTCGGCAAGCGCAGGAAAGCGCCAATTTCCGTTAAACTTGAACGACATCACCGACACCCAATTTTGGCCCGAGCCAATTTGGGGGTGCGAAGCTGTCTTAATTTATGTACTAAGTTTTTATTAACAGACGGGTTGATGAGTCGGGTCGCGGCTTGTCGGGCACCGGGGGGTGCCGAGGGCTATCTGCAAAGCGGAGCCCGAACCGTTGGGATTTTTGGGGGTTCGAGTCATGAGGTTCATGCTTTTTGCGCTTGCCGCGGCGGCTTTTGCTGTGCCCGCGAACGCAGAAGAAATCCGGAACGTCAAATCGCTCGACATCGCGGTCAGTGGGGCGATCCGCCAGCATTGCGCGATGGGCAGCATCGCCAATATGGATTTCGGCAATCTGGAACGCCGCGGCCTGGGCATCGAAACGCGCGTCGCGCTCGATTGCAACGTCCCTTTCACGATGACGATCAAGGGCGCCCGCGGCGGCCTGACCCACACGACGATGCCGAACGGCCAAGGCCCGTACAGCGGCGTCCTGCCTTATAATCTCGCCGTCGAAATGCCCGTGCGATACCCGTCGCGGCAGACGGTGAGCCAATCCTTCAACAGCCGCCAGCTTTTGGCCGGCGGCGTCATCTCCAGCAACGGCGGCATCGCGACGGACGGAATGGTCCTGGCGGTCGAGCTTGGCCAGCCTTCGGGCGAGGCCGGGCTGCTGGCTGGCGACTATTCGGAAACGATCACGATCACCGTTTCTCCGATCTAGAAATTCGCCTGCGGCCAGGTCGCGGGCGGAATTAAGCCGGAAGGGTAGGCACCGATGCCCTCCCGGTTCTCCGACCAGACGGTGCAAAAATTACGCCATCGCCCGGCTTTTGGGCAGGGCGTTATAATAGAGGGAAGAAGATTATGAAGAAGATCCTTAGCGGCACCGTCGCCGTCATCGCACTCATCGCGACCCCGGCCGTTGCTCAGCTTAACCCGACCAACCAGCTTCACTATGCTGGTACGGCATTGGGCGGTTACACCATCACCAACCCGCAGCCGGTGACCGTGAACATTCCGTTTATTGGACCGGTCACGACCAACCCTGGCCAGATCGCCGGCGAACTTGGCGTCGCTACGCAGGTTGGTACGCGCTACCGTGCGCAGGCCGACGCTCCGAGCAACAGCGAAACTGCAACGCCGACTGTCAATGTCGCGTTCAACCTGAGCGGAACGGTGAACAAGGACTGTTCGTTCTACTCCGGCAACGACGCCAGCGCGACCAACATCAGCTTCGGCGTGATCGGCGTTCGCACGGGCAACAACGAGAACGTCAATTCGGCGTTCGAAATGGTCGGCGACGCAGAAGCGAACATCGACACGCTGACCGCAGGTTGCAACTTCAACAACGAAGTCGTGATCACCAAGAACAACGGCACCAACGGTCTGGTTAACTCGGCTGCTGGCGGTTATGACACGAACCAGTTCCAGGCGAACATTCCGTACAGCGTGAATGCAACTTGGACCGGCGTCGCACTCAACGCAGTGACCACCGGTTCGGGCCAGTCGCTGAACGTTTCGACCACGCAGAACAACAACCTGATCTCGCAGGGCGCATGGCGTTCGCGCATGGACATCGACATCGTTGCTCCGGCTGTGACGAGCAAGGGTCTGGTCGCAGGCACCTACAGCGGCACCACGACGCTGACGCTGCGCGCTCTCTAAGTTCGCGCGGTAACGAATGGGGAGAGGGGAAAGAGCGATCTTTCCCCTTTCTTTATAAATAAGTGCAATTATGTCCGGCGAGGACAGGGGGATGGGAATATGACAGCTTTGGCGACGGTGAAGCGCCATGCGCGCGCGCTTTTGGCTGCGCTCGCCGCTCTCGTGCTAGTGGTCACCCCCGCGCTGGCGATGCGCGTCTCGCCGATGGTCGTCGAAATGGAATCGCGCGGCACGGGTGCGGTGGCGCGGATCGAGGTCCAGAATATCAATCCCGGCAATCTGGCGTTCCAGACCCGCGTTTTCCGGATGGAAATCGACAAGGACGGCAATATTTCCGAAACCCCCGCCGACCAGGATTTCCTGATTTTTCCGCCGCAGGGCATTCTGCCCGCCAGCGGACGGCAGGTCGTCCGCCTGCAATGGGTGGGCGGCGCCGAACTGGCGACTTCGCAGGCATATTATGTCTCGGTCGAACAGTTACCCGTCGCCTTCGAACCCGGCGCTGCCGATTCGGTTGGGGCGCAGGTTCAGGTTCTTTACAATATGCGCGCGCTGGTCGTGGTGGCACCTCCCGGCGCCAAGCCCGACGTGAAGGCAACGACCGTCAAGCAGGCTAATTATCAGCCACCCGCGCTGCCGGGATCGAGCGAATTGCCGCCGATGCAGGATGGGGTGGAGATCACCTTGCGCAACGCCGGCCGCCGCCACGCGCTGATGGCGAATTTCGGCTGGCAGCTCGAAGGCACGGGCACCGACGGCAAATGGTTACGCGTCGATATCTCGCCTGAAGAGCTCAATCGGGCGGTCGGCACCGGCTATGTGCCCGCGCAGGGCGAACGCGTTTTCCGCGTGCCCGTTCCCGGCTTCGGCCCCGGACCGATCAAGCTGTCGTTCAAACAGTGAGGATCGGCTTCGCTCTGAGTAGTGTGGCGCTGTCGGCGCTGTGCGCGAGCACGGCGGCGGCGCAGGTATCGATTCCGCTGCCGCAAAACCCGCGGCCGTCGCCGTCGGCGCAAAACCCGGGCGCGCCGACAGTCATTCCGTTACCGGGGACGCAGATCCCGCCGATCCCGACCCCGACGCCGGTCATGCCGCAGCTTCCGATCGGCGCGCATGGCCGCCCGGACATCAACCCGTACGACCGCGACATCGAAATGACGGTGCCGCTGACCTTCCAGAGCAGCAGCCTCGGCGATATTCCGATGCGGCTCACCGCGGACGACCGTTTCCTGCTCGATTCGGCGACCTTCGTGCGGCTGATGCAGCCGGTGCTGAACGAGGAAGCACATGCCGGGCTGGCGTCGCGTTTGGCGTCGCTGCCCAATTTCGGTCCCGACGATCTTGAAAAGACGGGCGTTCAGCTGACCTACGATCCCAGTACCCTGGCGGTCGTCGTCGTCGAGGTGTCCGCCGAACAGCGGGCGATCAAGGATATTTTTGCGCCGCCGCGCCAAGACACCAACGACGTGACGCTGCAGCCCGCCGATTTCTCCGCCTTTCTGAACCTCAGCGCAGTCCAGAGCTATATCTGGGAGGGCAATCAGGCCGACCCGCCGACGATAAACTTCGACGGTGCGGTGCGGCTCGGCAAATTCGTGTTCGAGGGCGACGCGCAGTTGGGGCAGCAATTCGGGCTGGCCGGCGATTCATATAAATTCACGCGCAACTACGCGCGTCTCGTCTATGACGAGCCGGAGGATTTTCGGCGCTGGTTCCTCGGCGACCTCGACCCCGAAATCCGTGGCCAGCAAGCCTTTGTCGAAATGGGCGGCGTCGGCGTGCTGCGCCAGCGGCGGCGTTTCAACAGCTTTCGCTCGGCGATCCTTCAGGCCAATCGTCAGCTCGTGCTGCAACGCGAATCGACCGTCCGATTTTTGCGCAACGGGTCGCTCTATCGCGAAGTTCGGCTTCAGCCGGGGCGCTACGACTTCAGCTCGCTGCCGCTGATTGCGGGCAGCAACGATGTCGATATTCAGGTCACCGACAACAGCGGGGCGGTCCAGAACCTCTCCTATCAGCAATATCTCGACCCGATCGACCTCGATCCGGGCGATTTCGAATATGGCGCCTTTTTCGGCCCGACCAGCCGCACCTTCGGCGGGGCGCCCGATTATCGCGGTCCGATCGCCTTCACCGGTTTCTTTCGCAAGGCATTTTTCAATCATCCCGCGATCGGTGTCGGTTTCCAGGCCAGCAAGGATGTCCAGACGCTGACCGGACAGACCCAGTTCGTCCTGCGCAACGGTAGCCGTCTGCTGCTCGATGCCGGCGGCAGCAATTCGAAAACTGCAGGACAGGGGTTCGCCGGCGGCGTCAGCTACGAACATTTCATCGATCGCGAGGGGCTGTCCGACAGTTTAACGTTTCGCGCGGATTATTTGTCGCCGCGCTTCGCGACCTTGGGAAACCTCGACGGGGTCAACACCACGTCGGCCACGATTTCGGCGCAGTATACGCGGCAGCTCAACTTCAAGTTAACCAGCACGTCGACCGCGTCCTATCTTCGGGGGCGCAACGGTGTGGGTGACAGTTATCGCGCGGGAACGACAGCTTACTACCGTCTCGATCGCAAATGGACGATTCGGGCGGGGGTAGATTATACCAAATTCCCGTCAAGTTTTTCGCGCGGCAACGGATTCAGTTTCAACATCGGCATTGTCTTCCAACCCGATTATCGCCGCCGCGCCGAGGCGCGCTATGAGAGCCGCGACAATCTGGGCGAGCTCTCCTACAACCAGAGCGGCCTGAATCAATTGAGCAGCGTCGGTTTCGGGGGTGTCGTGACCCGCGATGACAACAGCGCGCAGGCGCTCGGCTATGCCACTTATGCCGCCAACCGCTTCGATGCGTCGGTCAGCCATGCGACCTTCGGACCGAACCTGTCCAATGTCGCCCAAATCAACGCAACGACCGTCCGTGTCGGGACGTCTCTGGCCTTTGCCGACGGCAGCTTTGGTATCGGGCGGCGCATCAACGACAGTTTCATGTTATTGTCGCCGCACAAGAATCTGGGCAAGCGCAGCGTCGTTGCCGGACAGTCGCTCGCCGAGAATGACTATATCAGCAAGAGCGGCGCGCTGGGCGCGGCGGTCAACAATTTCCTCGGCTCCTATGCCACCCAGTCGGTGCAATATGATGTCGAGGATCCGCCGACGGGCTACGACACCGGTCCCGGCGTGTTCCGCGTCCATCCGCCCTACAAGAGCGGTTATGCGGCGCGCATCGGCACCGATGCCTTTGCCAGCGTGATGGGCACGTTGATCCTCGCGCCCGAAATGCCCGTGTCGCTGATCGGCGGCCGCGTGACGTTGCTCGACGTCAAGGACGCCGAAAGCCCCAAGCCGATTCCGTTCTTCACCAATTCGGTCGGACGCTTCGCGATCACCAACCTGCTGCCGGGCCGCCGCTATCTGGTGGAAACCTATGGCCCGAATGGCACGGTCGACCGGAGTTTCGAATTCACAGTACCCGCGGACACCGATGGTCTATTGAACCTTGGCACCGTTCGCCCCGGTACGAAAAATTAGGAGGCATTATGCTGCGCCATACTTTGTTCCTCGCCGCGGCTTTCCTCGCTGTGCCGCTTCACGCGCAGGCGCCGGCGCCGGGTGCCAACATCCGCGGCGCCGATTGCCTGATCCGCGCCAACGCGACGCCGTCGAGCTGGCTGATCCAGGGCTATGACCCGTTCGACAGCGCGATTCCCGAAGGCACATTCGGGGTCACCTTCGTCAACGAAGGTACGGCGGAATGCCGCTTCACCCCGACGTTCGAACTGAGCCAGCCGCCCTTTGGCCTGTCGAAGGGCACGGGGAAGCCGATTGGCTATGCCCTGCTCAACCTGACCGACACGCAGGATGTGACGCCGCGCGTCGGGCGGACGCAACGGGCGCCGTCGCAGCGGATGCTGACGCTCGGCGCCAATGCATCGCGCACCTTGCTCTTCAAGCTCGTCGCCGATCCCGACGACGTGAAAGAATCGGGCACCTTTACCCAGGACGTGACGCTGGAAGCGCAGGACGGCAATTTCCGTTCGCTCGGCGGCACGCGTATCGTGCTGGGCATCGATGTCCTGCCTTCGGCGCGGATCGGCCTCGCCGGCGCCTACACGATGAGCGACGGGCATGCGGTCGTCGACCTTGGCGAACTGCGGCCCGGCGTCGCGCCGGTGCCGCTCCAGCTTCGCGTCGCCAGCACGGGTTCCTATGACCTCAGCGTCACCTCGGCCAATTCGGGCCGCCTGCGTCTCGGTTCGAGCGAATGGTATGTGCCCTACAGCCTCGCGATCGGCGGAAATTCGGTCAATCTGACGGGCATGCGCACGATTTCGGGTTCGACGAACGGCAACCTCCGCCGCGACGCGCTGCCGATCCAGTTCCTGATCGGCAATACGTCGGATCGCCGCGCGGGCGTGTACAGCGACGTGATCTCGATTGCGGTGACCGCACGCTGACGCACGCGCTCCGGCCGCGTCGTCCGGTAGCGCGCCTTAACTGAATGTTAGATTTGCGAGCCTAAACAATCATCCAACAGCTTCGGCCTACAGGCGGAAAGGTTTGGCGGATGATTCAGAAATTCTCGCTCGGCGTTGCGAGCTTCGTACTCGCTGCGGCGCCGACGACCGCCACGGCGGCCACGTTCGGCTTCAACCTCAGCCTGACGGTGCCCGTGCATTGCACGGTGCAGCATCAGGCGACGGGATTCGGCGCGATCAGCGGCAATGCCGTGTCGCTGGGCAGCTTCCGTGAATATTGCAACGCGCCGACGGGTTATGATCTTGTGATCAACTATGCGCCGGGTTCGCTGGAAGGCGCCCGGATCATCGCCGGAAATGACGAGATTATCCTCAACGGCTCGGGCCGTGCGGTGCTCAGCCGCGCGACCGGCCCGCGGGTCCGGGAACGCCCCATCGCGGCGGTGCCCGGTGAGCAGGGCTTCGATACCGATCGTTTCGAGCTGACGATCATTCCGACCTGACGCCAGCCAGTTACGGCCAAACACAAAACCCTCCGGCGATGTCGGAGGGTTTTGTGTTGCGCGACCGGCGGGTCACATCTCGATCGTGAACTTGATGCTGCCCGGGCTGACGCCGGCCGCCTTGGCGATTTGCGCCTTGGCTTTCGCGACCAGCTCGTTCAGATTTTCGGCCTCGTCAATGCCGAGGAGTTCGGCGATTTCGACGCCGAGCGCGAGCGACAAGGCTTCCATCCGGCCGGCTTTGGGCCGCGCCTTGTCGAGTTCCCAGGCGGAAATCGACGGTTCGCTGACCCCCAAATGGACGGCGAGCTGCCCTTGAGTCAGCTCCTTTGCCGTTCGCAGCCGCTGCAGGCGGGCGCCGAAGCTTTCCGCAGGGGCGGGCTGGTGGTCGGGCGCGGGCGCATCGACGCCTACCACGCTTCGCAGCTGCGCGGCGCTGAGCGTCGCGGGCGAGATCGGTATTTCGAACTGGCATCCCGCGATGCCGCCGCTGGTCCAGATCACGCGGGTGGCGGTTTTGCCGCTGTGCGGCAGATTGACCTCGACGATCTCGCCGATCGCGAGCGGCACTTTGCTTTCGACGAGCATGCCTGTGGCCGAAATATTGTGGACCAGCGCCTCGATTTCGGCGCCCGCCGCCTTCGACCCGTGGAGCGGAAGCCGCAATTGCCGGCGCGACGCACGGCCATTTCCGGCCGATCGCGGCGTGTTGTCGAGATACACAGTCATCGCCATGCGCGCATCCATCGCGAGCCCGATATTAACATTTGGCTTCGCCGAACGGTTAATAGGGCAGGGCGCCCGAAAGTCACGAGGGCCGCCCCGCGCCGCAGGCGCGCGATGCCGGCAACGTCCTCAAACGGCACGATTTCCGGAAAACCCTTAGATATTTACACTATCGCAATTCCTTGTCGGCATAGCAGCGGGCGTGTGGGGACCAGTTGAAGAGTTTGTTTGATGGACAGTCCATCGCGGATCGATTCGGGCGATCGGAGGGATGACGAAGCCGATGAAGGCCAGCGCGGCTTTTTCGGCTTGATCGGCTCGCGTATCGGCAAGCAGCGCGGCGATACCGCGGCGAACCTGCACACCCACGAAGCGCTGCTGCTGCTCCAGAATTACGAGGAAAGCGGCCAGGGCTGGTTCTGGTCGACCGATGCCAAGGGCCGGCTGACCTATATCACCGATTCGGTGGCGCGATTGATGGGGCGAACGGCCGGCGCGCTGCTCGGCACCGTTTTCACCGACCTGTTCCTGCCCGTCGACAGCCACGGCGAGCGCCAGCGCACCTTGCCTTTCCTCCTCACCAAACAATCGAAATTCGACAAGCTGCCGCTGCGCAGTGCGTTCGAAGGCGACGACCGCTGGTGGGCGATCTCGGGCCGGCCGCAGTTCGACGGCGGCGGCAAGTTCACCGGCTATCGCGGCAGCGGGGCCGACGTGACCGCGCAGCGCCGCTCGGCCGAGGACGCCTCGCGGCTTGCGCTCTATGACTCGCTGACCGGGCTCGCCAACCGGTTCGCCATTTCGAAAAAGCTCGACACGACGCTCGCGGCCTTTGCGCAGCAGCAACGTTCGTGCGCGATCATGCTGCTCGACCTCGACCGCTTCAAGCAGGTCAACGACACGCTCGGCCATCCGGCGGGCGATGCGCTGCTCAAACAGGTCGCCGAACGTCTGCTCAAGATCGTCGGCGACAAGGAGATGGTCAGCCGTCTTGGCGGCGACGAATTCCAGATCATCCTTCCCGACATCGAAGATCGCGGCAAGCTGGGCGACATGGCCGCCGACATCATCGCCAGCCTGTCGCAGCCCTATTCGGTCGAGGGCAGCCGCTGCATCATCGGCGCGTCGGTGGGCGTCGCGATCGCGCCCTTCGACGGCTTGAGCAGCGACGACCTCGTCCGCAACGCCGATCTTGCGCTCTATGCGGCAAAAGGGAACGGCCGCGGACGGTTCGCCTTTTATTCGAGCGACCTCCACACCGCGGCCGAAGATCGCCGCGCGCTCGAGGACGATCTGCGCGACGCGCTGGTGCGCGGCGAGATGGCGCTGGTTTATCAGCCGGTCGTCCATTCCAAATCGAACATGGTGAGCGGGGTCGAGGCGCTGATCCGCTGGGCCCATCCCGAACGCGGCGTGATCTCTCCTTCCGTATTCATTCCGATCGCCGAGGAAGCCGGCCTGATCTGGGCGCTCGGCGAGTGGGTGCTGCGCACGGCGTGCGAAGATGCGGCGAACTGGCCGGGCGACATGCGGGTGGCCGTCAACGTCTCGCCGATCCAGTTCGCGAATGCCGACTTGCCGAAAGTCGTCGCCAAGGCGCTTGGCGCGACCGGGCTTGCGCCGGGCCGGCTCGAACTGGAAATCACCGAAAGCGTGTTCCTGGGCGATACCGCCGAGACCGCGCGGATGTTCAAGGCGCTGAAGGCGCTGGGGGTTCGCCTGGCGCTCGACGATTTCGGCACCGGCTATTCGTCGCTCGCCTATCTGCAATCCGCGCCGTTCGACAAGATCAAGATCGATCAGAGCTTTGTCCGCGACGCGACGATCCCGGGGTCGCGCAACGGCGCGATCATCGCCGCGATCGTCGCACTCGCCGAGGCGCTCGAGATGGAAACGACCGCCGAGGGCATCGAATCGCTCGACCAGCTCGAACTCATCCGCAAGCTCAACGTCAGCCATGTCCAGGGCTATGTCTATAGCAGGGCGGTGCCGCAGGCCGAGCTGCTCGATCATGCCGAGGGGACGTGGACGATCAAGCCGGCGGGCCCCGCGCGTCAGCGCAACGACCGCTTCTCGCTGTTCCGCAAAGTGGGCGCGATCCATGACAACCACCGCTATGCCGTCGTGATCCGCAACCTGTCGGCGACCGGCGCCTTCATCGAGGGTCTGCTCGACGTGCCCGTCGGCACGCGCTTCGTGATCGATTTCGGCGAAGGACAGCTCGTCACCGCGATCGTCCGCCGTTCGATGAGGCACCAGCAGGGGGTCGAATTCGAACAGACGATGGTCAGCGACGGCAATGGCGGGCTCTGCACGCGTCACCGCGTTTCGCCCTATCTGATCGCCGCCGCGACGCAATCGACTGCGGCGCTGGCGCTGCCGTCTTTCACGACGACGAGCGACTGGAAGGCGGCCTGAGGCCGGAACCCTCGCTGGGTTGACCCGTTCTCTCTCCGACCGCCCACCGACGGAGACCGACATGACCGAGACCAAAATCTTTGCGCGACTGAAGGCCGACCACGACCGCCATCGCGAGCTTCTCGCCCGCATCGATGAAACGCAGGGCGACAGCGACGAGCGACGCTATCTGTTCGAAGCCTTCCGCGTCGAGGTGACCGCGCATGCGGCGTCGGAGGAAATGTCGCTCTATGCGACGATGCTCGCGAACCCCGACCTCCGCGACGAGGCGCAGCACAGCGTCGCCGAGCATAAGGAGATCGAGGATTTTCTGACCGAACTCTACGAGATGGACTTTTCCTCGACCGGCTGGCTCACGCGCTTCCGGTCGATGAAGGAACGTTACCTCCACCATATCGACGAGGAGGAGGAAGAGATGTTCCCGCAGGCCGAAAAGGGGCTGTCGGACGCGAAGAAGCGCGAGCTCATCAAGATATTCGAGAAGGAAAAGCCGAAGGAAAAGGCGAAGGCGGCCGAGGAAGAGCCGTCGAGCGAGCACGCGAAGGCCTGACGGCTTGATCCTCCCTGCGGCGAAGCCGTGGGGAGGGGGACCGTCGCCGAAGGCGATGGTGGAGGGGCGGCAACCTCACTCACCGGCCCCTCCGTCAGCGCTTCGCGCTGCCACCTCCCCATGGCTTCGCCGCAGGGAGGATTCTCGCGGCCTCGACTTTTCGCGCTCCCCCCGCCATAGGCGCGCGCCATGACCGACAGATTCGCCTTTTCGATCGCCGCGACCGACGGCGCCGCGCGCACGGGCGTGATCCGGATGCAGCGCGGCGAGATTCGCACTCCCGCCTTCATGCCCGTCGGCACCGCCGCGACGGTGAAGGCGATGCGCCCCGCCGAGGTTCGCGCGACCGGCGCCGACATCATCTTGGGCAACACCTATCACCTGATGCTGCGCCCGACCGCCGAGCGCATGGCGCGGCTCGGCGGGCTGCACAATTTCATGGGCTGGGACCGGCCGATCCTGACCGACAGCGGCGGCTATCAGGTGATGAGCCTGTCGGCGCTGACCAAGCAGAGCGAGGAGGGCGTCGCGTTCAAGAGCCACCTCGACGGCTCGCGTCATATGCTGACCCCCGAGCGATCGATGGAAATCCAGCGCCTTCTCGGCAGCGACATCGTGATGGCGTTCGACGAATGCCCGCCGAACGGCGTCGATGGCAAGCGCGCCGAGGCGAGCATGGAGCGATCGATGCGCTGGGCGGCGCGCAGCCGCGCCGGCTTCGACGCGGGCGAGGAGCATGCCGCGCGCTCGGCGCTGTTCGGCATCCAGCAGGGCTCGCTCGACGCGAAGCTGCGCGCGCGTTCGGCGGCGGCGCTGACCGACATCGGTTTCGACGGCTATGCGATCGGCGGGCTGGCCGTCGGCGAAGGTCAGGAGGCGATGTTCGGCGTGCTCGATTATGCGCCGGGACAGCTACCCGCCGACAAGCCGCGCTACCTGATGGGGGTCGGCAAGCCCGACGACCTCGTCGGCGCGGTCGCGCGCGGGGTCGATATGTTCGATTGCGTGCTGCCGACGCGGTCGGGGCGGAATGGGCAGGCGTTCACCCGCGACGGCCCGATCAACATCCGCAACGCGAAATTCGCCGAGGATCCGGCGCCGCTCGATGCCGATTGCCGCTGCCCGGTGTGCACGACCTGGTCGCGCGCCTATCTGCACCACCTCGTGCGCTCGGGCGAGATGCTCGGCGCGATGCTGATGACGCAGCATAATCTGCATTATTATCAGGATCTGATGCAGGATATGCGCGACGCGATCGCCGCGGGCCGTTTCGCGTCGTTTCAAAGCGATTTCGAGGCGCGTTACCGGCGCTGAAAATCAGTCGAGTTTGCCGAGCAGGTCGAGCAACGACTGCGGAATATCTTCGTCGACGGTGGACTCATAGGCGCGGCGCAGGGCGCCGTTAACGTCCTGCCCCTTGGCGGAAGGTTTTTTATCCGCGTCCTTTCCGGAAGTCTCGCTGCGTGGCGAACCGGTTTTAGACGACATTATCGAGGTATCCGCTGGACATGGGACCTTTTGCTAACCGCGCGTACACCAAAGCGCAATGGCGCGTTTGTTCCTTCCCGATGAAACTATTTTGCGGCTAAATCGTTCCCAAAGGTTGAAATATATCGGATGGTGCGGGGGAAGCACGGGCGTTTGTCCCTTTTCCGGACGCGTCCGCCAAAATATGTGCGGCTATCAGGAGGTAAAATATGTCATTGGGTCAGTCGGTTGCGCCGCATCTTCCCTATCTGCGGCGCTATGGCCGGTCCATTTCCGGGAGCCAGCAAAGCGGCGATGCACTGGTTGCGCGGTTGCTCGAAACGCTCGTTGCGAACCCCGGCGCGGTCGATACCGGCGCCGATTTGCGGATTCAGCTTTACCGGTTGGTGCATGACAATTTCGGGCTGATGACCGAACAGGCGGCCGCGGCCGACGACGGCGCGCTGTCCGATATCGCGATTGCCGATGCCCGTCTGCGCCGGATTCCTTCGCTCGCGCGGCAGGCGCTGCTCCTCACCGCGGTCGAGGGTTTCAGCTTCGAGGACACGGGCCGCATCATCGGCCGCGACGCCGAGGCGGTGCGCACGTTGATTTCGGACGCGACCGACGAGATCGACCGCCAGACCCGCGCGCGCATCCTGATCATCGAGGACGAGCCGATCATCGCGATGGACATCGAAATGATCGTCCGCGAACTCGGCCACGACGTCGTCGGCGTCGCGACGACGCACCGCGAGGCGGTCGACGAAGCGCAGAAGCATCAGCCGGGCCTCGTGCTCGCCGACATCCAGCTCGCCGACAACAGTTCGGGGATCGAGGCGGTGCAGGAAATCCTGACCGAAGTGAAGGTGCCCGTCATCTTTATCACCGCCTTCCCCGAACGGCTGCTCACCGGCGACCGGCCCGAGCCCGCCTTCCTGCTCACCAAGCCGTATCAGCCCGCGACGCTGCGCGCGGCGATCTCGCAGGTGCTGTTCTTCGACGAATCGACGATTCCGGCCTGAGAAAAAAAGCGTCGCCCCCGCGAAGGCGGGGGCCGCTGTCGGCTTGTACGGAGACGCTGAGTAAGGATGCCGGCGGCCCCCGCCTTCGCGGGGGCGACGGATTCCCCTGAACCGCCTTGCCTCATACTGCATCGCAAGCGATAGCCACCACCGATGACTGTCACCGACGCTTCCCGCCGCCAGTCGGCGCTCGACCGGCTTGGTACGCACGCGCCCTTCCTCGCGCGGCTCGCCGAACTCTACCCCGACGACGTTGCGCGATATTTGAATGATGGCACCGATGCCGCGCTCGCGGCGGTCGCGCCGCCGCCGGTCGATGACGATATCATGCGGACGCTGCGCCAGTGGCGCGGGCGGATGGCGCTGCTGCTCGCGCTCGGCGATTTGTCGGGCGAGCATGATGTGGCGACGACGACGCGGCTGCTGTCGGACTTCGCTGATGCAGCGTGCGATGCGGCGCTCGCCGCGGCTTTCGCCGAACGTGTGCCCGGCGAGGAGTCGCGCGGCCTCGCAGTGATCGCGCTCGGCAAGCTTGGCAGTTACGAGCTCAATTACTCGTCGGACATCGACCCGATCCTGATTTTCGATCCCGAAACGCTCCCGCGCCGCCAGCGCGACGATCCGGGCGAGGCGGCGGTGCGGATCGCGCGGCGGATGACCGAAATCTTGTCGGCGCGCACCGGCGATGGCCATGTGCTGCGCGTCGACCTCCGCCTCCGTCCGCATCCCGAGGTGACGCCGATCGTGCTGCCGGTGGACGCGGCGATCTCCTATTATGAATCTGAGGCGCTCGCTTGGGAGCAGGCGGCGTTCATCCGCAGCCGCGCATCGGCGGGCGACCGCGCGCTCGGCGAACAATTCCTGTCGGCGATCCAGCCCTTCATCTGGCGCCGCAGCCTCGATTTCCGGCAACTCAAGGAAATCGGCGCGATGAGCGACCGGATCCGCGACCATTTTGCGCAGGGACAGGCGTTCGGGCCGGGGTTCGACCTGAAGCGCGGACGCGGGGGGATCCGTGAGATCGAATTTTTCGCGCAGGTCCATCAGCTCATCTATGGCGGGCGCGATCCGTCGCTGCGCGTTAAGGCGACCGTTGATGCGCTCGCGGCGCTCGCCGCGGCGGGGCGGATCGAGCTGGACGACGCTAATCGCCTGTCGGGCCATTATGCGACGCTGCGACGGATCGAACACCGACTCCAGATGATCGAGGACCAGCAGACCCATTGCCTGCCCACCCAAGAAGCGGCGCTTGATTGCGTCGCGCGGCTCGACGGCGAGCCCGATGGTGCGGCGCTGCTCGCAATGCTCGAGCCCGTCGTGACTGACGTGGGCAGCTGTTACGACCGGCTCGTCGCCGAGCGCGCGGTGACCACGGGCTTGCCGCGCGACGAAGACAGCCTCGCGGTGCAATTGGTCGCGGCGGGGTTCGACCCGCCCGACGCCGCGCTGCGCACGATCGCCGAATGGCGCGGCGGGAAGCTGCGCGCGCTGCGCAGTCCCGCGGCACTCGACGCGCTCGAGACGATGCTGCCCGAACTGGTCAAGGCGCTCGGCGCGGCGCCCGATCCGCAGGCGACACTGACACGTTTCGACAAGCTCGTCGCGGGGCTGCCGAGCGCGATCAATTTCTTCCACCTGCTCGCTGCGCAGCCGGCGCTGGCGCGCATCGCAACGCGGATATTGTCACTCGCACCGACGCTCGCCGACGCGCTCGGCACACGCGCCCAGCTGATCGAGGGGCTGATCGACCAGCGCGCCTTCGATGCGCCGGCGAACAAGGAGCAGCTGGCGGCAGAATGGCGGCCGGGGCTAGCTGCGCTCGATTATGAGCGATTGCTCGACCGGGTGCGCGACCATGTCGGCGAGCGGCGCTTCGCCTATGGCGCGCAGCTCGTCGCCGGGGCGACCGATCCGCTGGCGATCGCATGCGGTTATTCGGAGCTGGCCGAAGCGGCGCTTGGCGTGCTCGCCGACGCGACGGTCGCCGAATTCGTCGCCGCGCACGGCCGCGTTCCCGACAGCGAACTGGTCGTGCTCGCGCTCGGCCGGCTCGGGGGCAGGGCGCTGACGCATGCGTCGGACCTCGATCTCATCTATCTCTTTACCGGTGATCATCTCGCCGAATCCGACGGGCCGCGTCCGCTCGGCGCGACGACCTATTACAACCGCCTCGCGCAGCGCGTGACCGGCGCGATGTCGGTGCCGACCGCGGCGGGCAAGCTCTACGACGTCGATACGCGGCTCAGGCCGCAGGGCGCACAGGGGCCGCTCGTCGTGACGGTCGACAGCTTCGAACGCTACCAGCGCGAGGAAGCGTGGACGTGGGAGCATATGGCGCTGCTCCGTGCGCGGCCGGTGTACGGTTCGGATGCGGCGAAGGCGGAGGTGCAGCGCATCATCGACGATCTGCTTGCGATCCCGCGCGACCCGGCAAAGCTCGCGGCCGACGCGGCGGAGATGCGTCGCAAGATCGCGGCGCATAAGCCCGCGAACGGCGCGCTCGACATCAAGGGCGGGCCGGGCGGGCTCGTCGATCTCGAATTCGCGATGCAGGTGACGCAGCTCGTCAGCGGCCAGTGCCACGATCCGAACATCTCGGCGGCGCTTGGCTGCATGAAGGCGGCGGGGCTCGTCCCGCCCGAGGTGGTCGACGCGCACGGGCTGCTCGCGCGGATGCTCGTGATGCTGCGCCTCACCGCGCCCGAGGGCGAGCCGCCGACGGCCGCGGCGCGGCAATTGGTGGCGAGCCAGTGCGGCGAGCCCGGCTGGCCGCAACTGCTTGCCGCGCACGATGCGGCGCGGCAGGAGATCGCGAACTGGTGGGCGTCGATTCGTCCCGGACAGGAGAATGAAAAATGAGCGGTCCCCAAATTGGCGATGCGATTCCCGCGGTCAAACTCCTCGACGCCGATGGCGCGGCGATCGACCTCGCTAGCCTGAAAGGCGCGCCGTTAGTCGTCTATTTCTATCCGAAGGCCGACACGCCGGGCTGCACGACCGAAGCGCAGGACTTCACCCGCCTCGCGCCCGAATTTGCGAAACTGGACGCGCAGATCCTCGCGGTATCGCGCGATGCGCCGGCGAAGCTCTGCAAGTTCCGCGACAAATATGGCCTGACCGTCCGCCTCGCCTCCGACGAAGATGGCGCGGTGTGCGAAGCGTTCGGCACCTGGGTCGAAAAGCAGAATTACGGCCGCACCTATATGGGCATCGAGCGCTCGACCTTCCTGTTCGGCGCCGACGGCAAGCTCGTCAGAGAATGGCGCAAGGTGCGCGTGAAGGGCCATGCCGACGCGGTGCTGGAGGCGGCAAAAGCCCTCTGACATGCGGACGCTGGGTGAAGCCGCGCGCGCGGTCCTGCTGACGCCGGACCCGCACGACAAGCGCCGCGCGGCGCGCAGCATGGCGCGGGCGTGGCGGCAGGGAAAGCTTGCGCACCGCTGTGACACGGCGATGCCCGACGAGCCCGCGTGGCCAGCGGCGCCCGAACTGCTCCCGCCCAACCGGATGCCGCGGCGCGGCAACGGCGGGTCGGAGCGGGGGCGCATCGCGTTGCTCCACGCGCTCGCGCATATCGAATTCGTCGCGATCGACCTCGCGGTCGACCTGGTGGGCCGCTTCGGCGGCGAATTCCCGCGCCAATTCGTCGACGACTGGATCGGCGTCGCCGCCGACGAGGCGATGCATTTCGCCTTGCTCGACCGCCGTTTGCGTGCACTCGGCAGCCATTATGGCGCGCTTCCGGCGCACGCCGGATTATGGGAATCGGCGCAGGATACGGCGGATGACGTGCTGGCGCGGCTCGCGATCGTGCCGATGGTGCTCGAAGCGCGCGGACTTGACGTCACGCCGTCAACCGTCGAGCGCTTCCGTGCCGTCGGCGACGAGGCATCGGCAAGGATTTTATCGCGTATTTACAACGATGAAATCCGCCATGTGAGCGCGGGCACAGTCTGGTTCCGGCAAAAGTGCGACGAAAGGGGATTCAACGTCGTTGAAACGTGGCACGCCCTAGTGAAATCGCGGTTTCGGGGCAGTTTGAAGCCGCCGTTCAACGACTCGGCGCGCCACGACGCCGGTTTAACGCAAGAATTCTACGCCGTTATTGCTTCGTAAGGATTGGGGCAGCACACAGGCTTCCGCGGGGGATGAGCAATCATCCAAACCAAGAAACACCGGCGCCAAGGCCCATTTTACGGACTTTGGCGACATGGCAGATGCGGGGTCGTAGTTTTGATCAACACTCTTCTGGCGCAGAAGTTGCACCAAGTCGCAATAATCTGCGCGGCAGCATGTTTCGGACTGGCCACACCGGCCGCCCACGCTGCCGAAACCAGCGCCGACGCCGGCATTGTCGCTCCCGACGAACCCGATGACGACAGCTTCACCGCTGGCGTTCCGTCGACCGGCGAAGACAGCGAAGCCCGCGCGATTTTCCAGGCATGGAAGCGCCTCGACACCGGCCTGACCGCCTCGATCGGCGTTGCGGTGCCGTCGCGCCGCCCGATCGACCAGATGTCGCTGTCGTCGTCGTACGGCATGCGCGTCCACCCCGTCACCGGCAAGGTCGCGCGCCACAACGGCATCGACATTCCGGCGCCGCGCGGCACCCCGATCTACGCGACCGCCGACGGCATCGTCGGCCGCGCCCAGCGCCTCGGCGGCTACGGCAATTACGTCGAAGTCGAACATGGCAACGCCATCCAGACGCGCTACGGCCACATGTCTTCCTATGTCGTCACCCCCGGCCAGTCGGTCAAAAAGGGCGACGTTCTCGGTTTCGTCGGCTCGACCGGCCGTTCGACCGGCAACCACCTCCATTATGAAGTCCGCATCGAAGGCGCACCGGTCAATCCGATGCCGTTCGTTCGCTCGGACCAGATGGCGATCGCAGCGATCACCGGCAAGAATGTCGCGATGGGCGGTCCCGAATAAAAGAGCTTTCCTGGGTCGGAGAGGAGGGGCGCCAGGCGGGTTAACCGTCGAGGCGCCCTTTTTATTTGAGAACAGGACGCCTATCTAGCGATCATGGCCACGCAGCTTTCCGATATCACCCTGTCGCCCGCCGCGGCGGCGCGCGTCCGCTGGATCGCCGATCGCAAGGGCGACGCTGAGGCCGCGCTGCGCCTCGCGGTCGATGGCGGCGGCTGTTCGGGCTTTACCTACCGCTTCGGCCTAGCCGAAGGAATCGATGCCGATGACATCGTCACCGAAACCGACGGAGTGAAGCTGGTCGTCGATCCGGTCAGCATCGACCTCGTCCGCGGCTGCATCGTCGATTTCGTCGATTCGCTCGGCGGATCGTCGTTCAAGGTCGAAAACCCCAATGCCGCCTCGGGCTGCGGTTGCGGGTCGAGCTTCTCGATCTGACGCCTTTCTAAGCTGCGTGCTTGCTGCCATAGGTGCGGCATGAAAATCGCGACCTTCAATATCAACGGGATCAAGGCCCGTCTGCCGCGCCTCGTCGAATGGCTCGAGGAAACGCAGCCCGATATCGCCTGCCTGCAGGAACTGAAATCGAGCGACGAAACGATGCCGACCAAGGAGATCGAGGCGGCGGGATACGGCTTCCTCTATCATGGGCAAAAGGGCTTCAACGGCGTCGCGATCCTCGCGAAGGGCACGCAGCCGGTCGAGATGCAGCGCGGGCTGGCGGGCGAGGCCGAGGACGAACAGTCACGCTACCTTGAGGCCGACGTTCACGGCCTCCGTGTCGCGTCGATCTATCTTCCCAACGGCAACCCGCAACCGGGGCCGAAATTCGATTACAAGCTGCGCTGGATGGCGCGGCTGCGCGAGCGCGCGAAATTCCTCCTCGCTTCCGAAATCCCGACGATCCTCACGGGCGATTACAACGTCATCCCGCACGACGACGATGTGTGGGACCCGCGCGTCTTGGCGACCGACGCGCTGATGCAGCCCGAATCGCGCGACGCCTGGTTCCGCCTGCTCGGCGACGGCTGGACCGACGCGATCCGCAGCCGCCATCCGGCGGGCGGCATCTGGACCTTTTGGGATTATCAGGCGGGCGGCTGGCAGCGCGACCATGGCTTTCGCATCGATCACCTGCTGCTCAGCCCCGCGCTCGCCGACCGGCTGGTCGATGCGGGCGTCGACAAGGACCATCGCGGCCGCGAAAAAGCCAGCGACCACGCGCCGACCTGGGCCATCCTCGACTAGGATCAGGATCCATTAAATTCCGTCATTCCCGCCTTCGCGGGAATGACGAAAGGAAATTAGCGACCTGATCCTAGGCGTCGGGATAAAGCGTCGTCATCACCCGCTTCGGGTCGAGCGCATAATGATGCGCGACCGCGGCGGCGATCACGCTTTCGAGGCTGCGCGTCGGCTTGAGATCGCGGCCTTCGTAACGCGCCGCCGCGCCGAGGCCCGGCCAGTCGGCCGACACCTTGCCGCCCGCCGCCAGCCCGCCGCCGAGCAGCATCGCGGTCGATCCGGTGCCATGGTCGGTGCCGCCGGTGCCATTGACCTCGACCGTCCGCCCGAATTCGGTCGCGACGATCACCAGCGTGTCGCTCCACGCCGCGCCGAGTCCCGTCTGGAGCGCGCCAACAAGCTGGTCGAGCCCGCGCAATTGCGCCGCCAGCCGGCCGCGCTGGCCGCTATGCGTGTCCCAGCCGCCCGTTTCGACCATCATCACCCGCGCGCCGTCGGCGGGCAGCATCAGCGACGCCGCGAGCTTGCCGAGGTCGGCGCCGTTACGGCCGTTGTTGCCGCCGATGTCGCTCGCCAGCTCCTGCGTCTTGACCGCGCTCTCCCACAGCGGATGAAGCAACGGATCGTCCTGATAGAGTGCGGTCAGCCGCGCGATCAGGTCGGCGTCGGCCTGCGGCAGGCGGCTCGGGGCATAGGTGCCAACCTGCACCGTCCCGCGCAGCGCGAGCGGCACCGCCGGGGCGATCGCGATCGCGTCGCGCTCGGCGGCGGGCAGCAAGGTGAGCAGCCGTCCGACCCAGCCGGTGTCGCGCCCATAGGGCCGCGACCCGCCGCCCTCGAGCATATTCTGCCCGTCGAAATGCGACCGGTCGCGATAACCCGTGGCGACCGCGTGTGCGAAATGCGCCTGCTTGCCCGTATAGAGGCCGGCGGTTGCCGCGAGCGCCGGGTGCAGCGTGAACATGCCGTCGAGCTTCGCGCCGCCCGCCGTTTCGTCGGCCAGCGCGCGCCGCGCGGCGGCGAAGGCGGGATCGCCGGTCGGTGCGACGGTCGCGAGCCCGTCGGCGGCCCCGCGCTGGATGATGAAGACGAGCCGCTTCGGCGTGCCCGCGGCGGCATAGGCAAAGCGGGGCAGCGCGCCCGCGGCGGCGACGGTGATCCCCGACAATATGATCGAGCGGCGTGAGAGGATCATCGTCTATCTCCGCAAAAAGGCCGGGCTGGCGAACAGCATCGCGATGCCCTGTCCGGGACTGTCGGCGCGCGCGATCGCTTGGCGCGTTTCGGGGGTGAGCGCGTCGGCGAGGACGAGCGGCGCGAGCACACGCGCATCGGCGCGGTCGCCGATGCGCCCCGCGATCCGGCTCGCGAGTTCGACGCGCTGCATCAGCGCCGCCGATCCCGCCCAGGTCGCAACCTTGTCGTCATAACCCGCGGGCGACCCGGGGCGCCACACCGGCTGGCCGAGCTGGGTGAACATCGCGGCGATATTCTGCCGCTCGCCGAGCGCGGGGACTTTCAGCGCGCGCAGCATCGACACCGTCCAGTCCCACGGCGATTTGAACATCGCGGGCGTGGCCGCCCACGGCTCGGGCGAGGCGATCAGCGTTCGGTAGAGCGAGCGAAGGTCGCCGCCGGTCTGGAGGAAGTCGGTCGACAGCCGGTCGACCAAGGCCGCCGGCGGCACATCGCCGGTGAAATGACGCGCCAGCTTGGCGGCGATATGTTTCGCGGTCGCGGGATGAACGGCGAGGTCGCGCAGCACGGCTTCGGCCTGCCGGGCACCCGTATCGTCGTATCGCTTGCCAAGGATCGTCTGCGCCCCGGGCTGGTGGAGGCGGTCGATGAACACCGTCTCGCCGGGCCGGGCATCGGCGGGCATCAGCCGCTGCCCGGCGCCGCGGCCAAGCCCAGCGACAGTCAGGCCGGTGAGAGCCTTCGCAAAAGCCGTCACGTCGCTCTGCGTATAGCCCGTGCGCACGCCCAGCGTGTGCAGCTCCAATATCTCGCGCGCCAGATTCTCGTTGAGTCCCGGCGCCTGCCGCTTGCCGCGGTTTCGCACGCGCGTCGCGAACGGGCTGTCGGGACCGAAACTCTGCGCCTGATCGAGATAGAGCAGCATCGCGGGATGATGGGCCGCGCTGATAAGAAGGTCCGAAAATTTTCCCATGACATGCGGGCGGATCGCTTCATTCTCGTAATTTCCCGCGAAACCGACGACGGTCTGCTTGTCCGCCGACACCGCGAAATGATTCGCCCAGAAATGGACGAGCCGCTCGGGGAAGGGGGTGGACGTCGCGATCGCGGCGGACAGGCGCGCAGCGCTCGCATCGACATAGTGCCGGCGGATCGCCGAGCGCAACATGCGGCGGAGTTCGGGGTCCATGCCCTTTTCCTCCTCGTTCATCGGCATGTCGGCCGCTTCGCGGCGCATCGCCTGCCGTTCGCCGCGATATTCGACATAAGCGGCGGCGATCGCGTCGCGTCCGGCGAGGCTCGCCAGCGCGGCGGGGGCGGGGTCATAATCGCCGATCTGGCGCGTCAGCCAGGCTTTCGGGTCATCGATCGCCGGATCGTCGAACCGGCGGCCGAGGCCGAAGCGATTGGCGGCAAGATATTGGACTGCCATGACAAAGCCTTTCCGTGCCCAAAACGCACGATGGCCCCGAATTGTCGCAAAGCTGTCCCGGTGTCAGAGCGATTTGTCGTAGATCTGGTACACGCGGTTGACCTTGGCCTCGATCGCCTCGGCGACCGCATTCATCCCCTGATTATCGTCGAGCACCCAGCCGATATCGCCGCGCTTGGTGCCGTAATCGACGACCGCGTCGCGGCGGATATATTCGATCATCATAAAGGCGAGCGTGCTCGCCATGCGACTGTTCTGAAGCTTTTTCGCGACGCCCATCAGCGGCACGCGCAGGATATGGCTCTGGGGTTTGCGCAGCCACCACAGCAGCCGCGCCCAGTTGAAGGGGAGCAAGGATCCGTCCATGTCGATCAGCAACTGGTTGATGTTCGGCAGCACGATTATGAACGCGACCGGCTCGCCATCGACTTCGGCGACGCGGATCAGATCCTCGAAGACGATGTCCTTCAGTTTTTTGCCGACATAGGCGATCTCGCTGTCGGTCAGCGGGACAAAGCCCCAATTGTCCGACCAGGCATCGTTGAGCAGCCCCATGATCAGCGTCGCTTCGGCGGCGAAGCGGCGCTTGTTGACCTTGCGGATGCGGATGCGCGCATTCTTCTCGCCCGCCGCGACGATGCGGTTCACGATCGGCGGAAATCCCTCGTCGATCGCGACGTCGTAATTCAGCAGCTGCTTGACCGGCCGATAGCCGGCGCCCTCGACCCAGCCGCGATAGAGCGGACTATTGTGCCCCATCATCACCGTCGGCCGGTTGTCGAACCCCTCGATCAGCAGCCCGGGTTCGTCCCAGATCGAAATCGACAGCGGCCCCAATGAGCGGTGCATGCCCTGACCGCGCAGCCAATCCTCGGCGGCGACAAGCAGCGTCTGCGCCGCGCCTTCGTCTTCGGCTTCGAGCAGACCCCAATTGCCGGTGCCCGGCCCCATGCCCTGTTCGGCGGGCTGTGCGAGTGCGAGGGTGTCGATATGCGCCGAGATGCGCCCGATCGTGCGGCCGTCGCGCCGCGCGAGGAAGAACTGCGCCTTGCCATGTTCGAACCACGGATTCTTGCCGGGCGTGAGCAGGCCGTAGACCTCGCCCTTCAGCGGCGGAACCCACGACGGATCGCCGCGATTGAGGCGAAAGGCGAGCTCGACAAACTCGCGCAAATCATTCTTGTTCTTGACCGGGTGGATCGTAATCGGGCCGTCCGAATGTCCGCTCATACTGGTTTCCTGAAAGGGGCGTCCTATATTTGTGGCGACGCATTACGGCATAGAAATGGCGCTGGCGACCCGCATTCGGCCATTTTGCTGCCACGAAATAATGGTGAAGACACCCGTATGACGACGATCAATCCCCCCGCCGATCGGGTCGCGACTCCCTTCGCGAAGTCGATTGCCAAAACGCCAAAGTCGGCGATTGCCGACGATATGGCGATGATCCGCGCGGCGTCGGAGCTGACGCGCGATCTCGTGCAACCGAGCGCGCGTATCTATTGGACCGATATGCTCGCCTCGGCCTTTGTCGGCTATGCCGGCATCGCGGCGGCGATCCTCGCGCCCTCGACCGCGTGGATGCTGGTCGCCGCGCTGATTTCGGTCGTCGCGCTCTACCGCGCGGGCAGCTTCATCCACGAACTGACGCATATCCGCAAAAATGCGCTGCCGGGCTTCCGCCTCGGCTGGAACATCCTCGTCGGCGTGCCGATGCTGATTCCGTCGTTCATGTACGAAGGCATCCACAGCCTGCACCACAATCGCACCAAATATGGCACGGTCGAGGACCCCGAATATCTGCCGCTCGCGCTGATGAAGCCGTGGACGGTGCCGTTGTTCGTCGTCGCCGCGGCGTTCGCGCCGGTGGCGCTCGTCTTCCGCTATGCGGTGCTCACCCCGCTGTCGTTCCTGATCCCGCCGCTGCGCCGGATCGTCGTCGAACGCTATTCGGGGATGATCATCAACCCGCTGTTCCGCCGCAAGTCGCCCGAGGGTGAGTTCCGCCGTCAATGGGCGTGGCAGGAAGGCGGCGCGTGGGCGTGGTCGACCCTGCTGATCGCCGCGGGCGTTTTCGGCTGGGTGCCGCTGCGCGCGCTCGTCATCTTCGGCGCGATCGCCGCTGCGACTTTGGTGCTCAACCAGATCCGCACGCTCGTCGCGCATCTCTGGGAAAATGACGGCGCGGTGCTGACCGTGACCGGCCAGTTCCTCGACAGCGTCAACGTTCCGCCGCCGGGCCTGCTGCCCGAACTGTGGGCGCCGGTGGGCCTGCGCTATCACGCGCTGCACCATCTGCTGCCGGGCGTGCCCTATCATTCGCTCGCCGAGGCGCATCGCCGCCTGAAGGACGTGCTGCCCGCGGACTCGCAATATCATGGCGCGAATTACGACAGCTTGCCCAAGCTGGTGATGAACCTGGTTGCGGGGTCGGCGCGGGGCGCTGCGGCCTAATATTCAAGGTTGCGGGCTTGCCCGCTCCTCTTTTGCTCTTTTCGATACGATGGAATCTCTGACTCGGGTTGCGATGACAATGGCAAGCCCGATGCCCACGAGAGTCATCAGAACATCGTCCCCAAACCACCTCATTATGCCCCGCGCGACAAGGATCGACACGCAGATTAACGTCAATTCTCGCCGCCAATTCATCAACTGCTCTCCTCGAAACCGTCCCTATTCCTCGGTCCGGATCAAGATCATCTCGCCGATCAGCGCAAACAATATGAACGGCCCCCATGCGGCGAGGAAGGGCGAGTAGGCGCCCAGATCGCCCATCGCGAGCGCGAAATTGTCGGCGACGAAATAGGCGAAGCCGAGCCCCATGCCGATGATCGCGCGGATGAAGAGCTTGCCCGAGCGCGCGAGGCCGAACGCCGCGACCGCGCCGAGCAGCGGCATCAATATCGCCGACAGCGGGCCCGAAATCTTGTGCCACAGCACGCCCTTGAGCGCATCGACCGGCCGCCCCGCCGCCTCGAGATCGGCGATCGCCGACTGGAGCTTCAGGAAGGGCAGCTCGTCGCCGTCGACCTGTGCCAGCGTGAACTGGTCGGGGCGGACATCCTTCGCCGCGATGATCGTGCCGAGCGGTTCGAGCGTGCCCGAGCGGCGCAGGAAACGCCGCGCATTGGTCAATTCCCAGCCGCCGGCCGGAAGCGCGCGTGCGCTGTCGGCCGACAGCATCGACGACAGCACGCCGCCGGTGCGCTCGTAAATCGTCACATAGCCGAGGACGATCACCGGGCCGCTGGTATCGACCGTCGCAGCGTTGATCAGATTGTCGCCGTCGCGCACCCAGATGTTGGTGCGTATGCCGCTGTCCTTGGGGACTTTTTTATACTCGACCTTCTGCCAGGCGCTGAGCGCCGCGGTCGAGCGCGTGACGATGCGTTCGTTGAACGCAAAGCTGATCCCCGCGACGAGCAAGGCCGCGAGGAACAGGGGCGCGAGCACCTGATGCGCCGACATGCCCGACGCCTTCATCGCGATGACCTCGCTGTTCTGGTTGAGCGTCACCATCGTCAATATCGTGCCGAGCAGCACCGAAAAGGGCAGGAAAGTCTCGATAATCTGCGGCATCCGCATGCCGACATAGCGCCACACGTCGGAGTCGCTGTTGCCCGCGACCGCGAGGATCTTGCCGCTCTCGCCGAGGAGGTCGAGCGTCTGGAGGATCAGCACCAGCGCGAACAGGATCGAGAAGGAGCGGACGAGAAAAAGGCGGCCGACGTAGAGCGCCATCGTCCGCGACGGGAAAAAGTGGAGCTGATGCATTTAGTTCACACTCTCCACCAGCCCCGGCTTGCGCTGAAACATCGTCAGCATTTTGCGGATTTTCTGCGCCGCCTTCGCCGCGACGCGCTCGAGCGCACCGATCGGCTGGCCGCCGGGGACATGCGCGACGACATAATACATCCAGATCGCGAGCGCCGCGAACAGCAGATAGGGCACCCACAGCGCGATGAACGGGTCGACCACCCCGCGCGCGCCCATGTCCTCGGCATATTGGTTGATCTTGTGCTGGGTGACGAGCAGCACGATCGACAGGAAGACGCCGAGCGACGAGGTCGATCGTTTGGGCGGGATCGCGAGCGCGATCGCGATCAGCGGGATCAGGAACATCGACATCACTTCGACGATGCGGAAGTGGAAATTCGCGCGCGATTCGAGCCGCGTCTGCACCGACTGGCTCTTGTCCTTGCCCGCGACAAACAATTCGGGGATCGTCATTTCGCGGTCGGCGCCGCCGCGCAGGCGGAAGGCCTCGATCTTGGGCAGCGGGATCGGCAGGTCGTGATTGTCGAAGGTCAGGACGCGCGGAACCGAAAATTTCGGCGATTCATGGATCAGCACGCCCTGCGACAGGCGGAGGATGATTGTGTTCGGATCGTCGGTCGCGAGGAACTGCCCGCGCGCTGCGGTGGCCGACACGCGCTGTCCGTCTTTCTGCTCGCCGCGCACGAAAATGCCGCGCAAACTGCGCCCGTCGTTATAACTTTCCTCGATCCTGAGCGTCATGCGGTCGCCCAATTTGGTGAATTCGCCGACCTTGATCGACGCGCCGAGCGCGCCCGAGCGCAGTTCGAATTGCAGCCCTTCATAGGCGTAGCGCGCGACGGGCTGGATAAAGCCGACGATCGCGAGGTTGAGCGCCGCGAGCGCAATCGCATAGGCGAAGGGCACGCGCATCAGCCGCCCGAAACTCATCCCCACGCCCTTCAGCACGTCGAGCTCGCTCGATGTCGCAAGGCGCCGGAAAGCAAGGAGAATCCCCAGCATCAGCCCGATCGGAATGCCGAGCGAAAGATATTCGGGGATCAGGTTTGCAAGCATGCGCCACACGACGCTGACCGGGCCGCCCTCGGTCGCGACGAAATCGAACAGGCGCAGCATCTTTTCGAGCACGAGTAGCATCGCCGACAGGACGAGCGTGCCGAGCATCGGGAAGAAGATGAGCCGCGCGATGTAGCGGTCGATGGCAGGAAGCTTATTCAATCTTTGGTCGCCCCATCACCATGATTTGGCCGCAGTTGTTTCCGATATGCCGATTCAAGGGCGACAGGGACCCGTGTCAGCGTGCGCTCTCGCGCTTGCTGAGATGGCTATAGCCTCTGGAGGTTTTGAGGTCATGTCGAAAATGTTTCTCGCCGGACTGCTTGGCGCCGGTGCTGCCGGAGCGCTGATCGCGCCCGTCGCGGCGCAGGGTGCCGCGCTGGGTCCGAGCGCCGCGCTGTGCAACAGCAACGCCACCGCCGTCCAGGTCGACGTGCGCGGTTTCAAACAGCGCACGGGAACCGTGCGCGTGCAGATTTACAGCGCGAACAGCAGCTATCTGGAAAAGCGCAAATGGCTCGAACGCGTCGATGTGCCCGTGTCGCGCGCCGGCACCATGTCGGTCTGCGTGCCTGTGAAGCAGCAGGGCAATTATGTCATTTCGGTGCGGCACGACATCAACGGCAACGGCAAGTCGGACCGTAGCGACGGCGCGGGCCTGTCGGGCAACCCCGACATGAAGGTCAGCGACTTCATCTTCAAGCGGAAGCCCAAGTTGGCAACGGTCAGTTTTGCGGTCGGCGGCGCCACCAAGCGCGTCCCGGTCGTGCTGAACTATGTCAACGGCCTGTCCTTCGATCCGGTCGAATAAGGCTTTATATGGCAAGCGTCGCGCTCCTTTCGAATCCACGCTCCACGGGCAACCGCTCGCTGCTGCCGCGGGTTCGCGAATATTGCGCGGCGCACCCCGACATCTTTCATTATGAGGTCGAGGACGTCGACCAGATCGAAAAGGCCATCCGCACCATGGCGATGGTCGGCCCGCGCGTCGTCGTGATCAACGGCGGCGACGGCACGGTCCAGGCGGCGCTGACCGAAATTTATTCGGGCGACCATTTCGGCGGCTCGCCGCCGCCGGTCGCGGTGCTTCCGAACGGCAAGACCAACCTCATCGCGCTCGACCTCGGCGCCGAGGGCGATCCGATCAAGGCGCTCGATCGCGTGCTCGAACTCGTCGCGAGCGGCCGGCTCGAGGATCATGTGATCGAACGCCAGCTCATCTCGCTCGACAGCGGCGGCGAAGCGCGGCCGGTGCTCGGCATGTTCCTCGGCGGCGCCTATCTCGCCGACGTGATGCTCTATTGCCGCAACCGCATCTATCCGCTCGGCCTGCCGAACGGGATTTCGCATTTCCTCGCGGCGATCCTCGGGCTGTTCGCGATCATCTTCGGGATCGGCGGCGGCCGCCTGCCGCCCAAGCCCGAAAATATGACCGTGTCGCTGATCCGTCAGGGCGAGTTCAAAGGCAAATTCTCGCTGCTGATCGTCACGACGCTCGAAAAATTGCTGCTCAGCATCCGCACGAGCGACGGCGGCGGCACCAACGGGCACATGAAATTGCTCGCGACCGACAGCAATGTCGGCGCGATGTTCCGCATGCTCGGCGCGACCTGGCGCGGGACGTTGGGGCAAAAGCCGCTCGACGGCGTGCATTTCCAGCAGGGCGACGAAATCCGCATCGAGGGCGAACGGTCGAACGTCATCCTCGACGGCGAAATCTTTCAGGCGAAGCACGGCATGCCGATCATCCTGACCTCGACGCAGCCGGTTCCGTTCCTGCGCCTCGCCGCCTGAGCCTTCGCGCGTGTCCGACCTGATCGATCTGGTCCGCGCCGAACTGGCGACCCCCGTCGATCCGCGCGCCGCCGCGATGGCAGCGGCGATCGCCGCCCAATATCCGGGCAGCGCGCGCGCGGTGCTGTTTTACGGCAGCTGCCTGCGCGAGAGCGAGCTCGACGGGCTGATGCTCGATTTCTACCTGATCGTGTCGGACTATAGCGACGCCTATCCCAAGCGCTGGATGGCGGCCGCCAACCGCCTGATCCCGCCCAACGTCTTCCCGTTCCAGTCGGGCGGGCTGATCGCCAAATATGCGGTGCTCAGCGAAGGTGATTTCGACCGGCTGAACGGTGCGGAGACGCGCAACGTGTCGGTGTGGGCGCGCTTTGCGCAGCCGTCGCGCCTCGTCTGGGCGGTCGACGATACCGCGCGCAACCGGGCCGTCGCGGCGGTGGCACGCGCGGCACCGACGCTGCTCGCCGCGGCGGGCCGGGTCGATGGCGAAGCGCCGCTCGACTGGTGGCGGCGCGCCTTTTCGCTCACCTACTCGGTCGAGCTGCGCGCCGAGCGCACGAGCCGCGCACAGTCGGTGGTCGACGCCGATGCCGAACGATACAAGCGGTTCAGCCTGCCCGCGATCGCCGCGATCCCGGCCGATGCGCGCGCCGGCGGCTGGGCGCGGCGGCGGCTGGAGGGCAAGGCGCTCAGCATCGCGCGGCTTGCCAAGGCCAGCCTGACCTACGCCGGCGGGATCGATTATCTGGCGTGGAAGATCAATCGCCACGCGGGGACCAAGATCGAGATCAAGCCGTGGCAGCGCCGCTGGCCGCTCGTCGCCGCGCTGACTTTGGTGCCGCGCCTGATGAAGAGCGGGGCTATTCGGTAACACCCGTAGTCATCCCGGCGAAGGCCGGGATCTCACCCTCGATTTCTGACGCACCGGCGAGATCCCGGCCTTCGCCGGGATGACGGATAACCCTAACTCGCCAGCCTTTGCCCTTCGGCCGGCCGCGCCTCGCCGCGCCGGCGGATGGCCTGGTCGAGCGCGGTGAGGGTAAAGGGTTTGCGCAGCACATCATGGTCGCCGAAGCTTTCGACCTCGCTCGCGTCGCCCGCATAGCCGGTCACGAACAGCACCGACAGGTCGGGCCAGCGCTGTTTCAGCTGCGCGACCATTTCGGGGCCGGTCAGCTGGGGCATCAGCACGTCGGACAGGATCAGGTCGAAACCGCTCCCTCCCTCCGCCAGCCGCCGCTCGACCAGCGTTTCGGCCTCGAGCGGGTTGCCGCAGGCGACCACGCTATGGCCCAGCTCGCTGACCGCATCGACCGTCGCCGCGAGGACGCGTTCGTCGTCCTCGACGACGAGGATGCTAAGCGCGTCGTCGGGCGATGCGGGACCGTCGGCATCGACGGGCAAAGTTTCGGTGGCCGCATCGGCCTCAGGCTTGGCGATCGGCAGCAGCATCGCGACGCTGGTGCCTTCGCCCTCGGTCGACGAAAGCTGCACTTCGCCGCCCGACTGGCGGCAGAAGGCGAAGACCTGGCTCATGCCCAGCCCGGTGCCCTGGCCCGCGGGCTTGGTCGTGTAAAAGGGATCGAACACGCGTTCGAGCACTTCGGGCGACATGCCGCAGCCGGTGTCGATCACCCGCACCGCGAGCGCCTTGCCTTCGCCATCGTCGAGCGTCTGGATCGTGAGCGAACCATGGCTGTTCATCGCGTCGCGCGCATTGACCGCAAGGTTGAGCAGCGCATTTTCGAATTGCTGCCGGTCGACCCAGCACGCGCGGCCCGGCGCCTGCAGGTCGAGCGTCAGCGCGATCCGGTCGCCGATCGTGCGTTCGATCAGCTCGGCAAAGCTCGTGATGCACGCGTCGACCGCGACCATCTCGGGTCGCGCGGGCTCCGACCGGGCAAAGGTCAGCAGCCGGCGGGTCAGATCGGCGGCGCGATTGGCGCCGTCGAGCGCGTTCGCGAGGTGGCGCGACGCTTTTGCGGGCGACCGTTGCGCCAGTTCGAGCCCGCCGACGACGACCGCCAGCATATTGTTGAAATCATGCGCGATGCCGCCGGTCAGCTGGCCGACCGCCTCCATCTTTTGCGCCTGGCGCAGCTGGGCCTCGGCGGCTTCGCGCTCGATCATCTCGCCGCGCAGCGCATCGTTCGCGTGCGCAAGTTCCGCGGTTCGTTCGTTGACCGCCGCCTCGAGCTGCGCGGCGCGGTCGCTTTCGATCAGCTGCTCGTTCCGCGCGAGCCGCCGTTCGCCCTCGGCGCGGATCAACGAGAAGGTCGTGCCGATCGCGATCACCGCGGCGCCCGCGCCAAGTAACGAAAAGAGCAGGATCGCCTGGTTGAGGCTGGCGCGGTCGGCGACGGCAAGCCGGTTGCGCTCGCGCAGCAGTGCGCGCTCGTTCGCGATGATTTCGCTGAGCAGCTTGTCGATCCGGCTGACGCCCTGGCCTTTGCCCGCCGCGTAATATTTCGAAATGGCCGCGACGGTCTGGTTGTAGTTGGCGCTGAGCGCCGCGTCGCCAAGCTGCGCCCCGCGGCTGTCCATTTCGCGCGTCAGCTGTTCGACCAGCGCCATCTGTTTGGGATTGTCGCGGACGTTGCGCTGTAATTGCGCGAGGAACTGGCGCGCGCGGCCCCATTGATATTCATAGACGCGCCCGTCCTCCTTTTGCAGCCCGACCGCAAAGCGGCCGAGCGACGCCTCGGCGCGCGCGATCGCGGCGTCGACCGACCGCGTTTGCGAAATAACTTCCATGCTCTGCGTCTGCCAGCCGAGCGAGCGGTCGTAATTGTCGTTGGCGCGCGCGAGCAGCAGCACGAGCGCCCCGACCACACCGGTCAGGATCGCGCCGAGGACGATCGTCAGCCAGAAGCGAACACGCTCCCGCCGGCCGTCATTTTCGCTGTCGCCATCCCTCTCGAACACGCGCATCTCTTACCGGACAAGCGCGGCGCCGCAAAGCGCCGAAGCCGCCGTTAACTTAACACCGCTTCAACTCGACCCGAAAAGGAATCCGCTGGTCGGCGCGCAGGCTCGGTTCAGCCGATAATGCCGACGCGCTGGCCGGCGCGTTCGAACCGGCCGAGGATTTCGCCGACCTGTTCGATGCTATGCTCGGCGCAGAGCGAGCAGCGGAGCAAGGTCATGCCCGCGGGGGTGGCGGGCGGGCGCGCGAGATTGACGTAAAGTCCTTCCTCGAGCAGCGCTTCCCACATCATCGCGCCGCGTTCAAGGTCGGGCATGATCACCGCGATGATCGCCGACTGCGGTTCGTCGGTGCCGAGCTGGAAACCCAGATCGCGCAGTCCCTTGTGCAAGACCTTCGAATTTTCCCACAGGTGCGCGCGCTTGTTCGACCCGTGCATCAGCTTGCGGATGCTCGTCGCCGCGGTCGCGACGACGCTCGGCGGCAGCGAGGCGGTGAAGACATAGGGACGGCAGACGAGCCGCAATATCTCGAACTTCGGATGGTTCGACACACAGAAGCCGCCGACGGTGCCGACGCTCTTCGAAAAGGTGCCGATGACGAAGTCGACGTCGTCCAATACGCCCTGCGCCTCGGCGACGCCGCGACCATTTTCGCCGATGAAGCCCATCGAATGCGCTTCGTCGACCAGCACCATCGCGCCGGCTTCCTTCGAGACGCGGATCATTTCCTTCAGCGGCGCGACGTCGCCGAGCATCGAATAGACGCCTTCGAGCACGACGAGCTTGCCAGCGTCCGCGGGCAGGCGCTTCAGCCGTTTTTCAAGCGCCTCGACGTCATTGTGGCGGAAAGCGACGATTTCGGCATTGCCCATCGCGCAGCCGTCATAGATCGACGCATGGCTGTCGATGTCGAGGATGACATAGTCGCCCTTGCCGGCGATCGTCGAAATGATGCCGAGGTTCGCCTGGTATCCGGTCGAAAACACCATGGCATGGTCCATGGCGTAAAATTCCTTGAGCGCCTCTTCGCACTCCTTGTGCCCCTGATAGGTGCCGTTGAGCACGCGGCTGCCGGTCGTGCCGCTGCCGAATTTGTCGAGCGCGTCCTTGCCCGCGGCGATGACATCCTCGTCGAAGGTCATGCCCATATAATTATAGGTGCCGAGCAGGATCGTCTCGCGCCCGTTACAGATCGCGACGGTCGGCGAGATCACCTTTTCCATCACCAGATTATACGGATCGGTGACCCCCGTCGCGAGCAGCTGCTCGCGCTGCTGGATCAGCGGGTCGAATTTCGAAAAGAGGTCGGTCATGTCAAATGTCCAAAATCCGTTCGCATCGAGCGAAGTCGAGATGCCCCTCGAACTTGCGCTGTCCCGATGGGTGTCTCGACTTCGCTCGACACGAACGGGGAAAAAGATTTAGCCCTGCAGCTTCTCGACCGCGGCGACCAGCTGGCCGACGGTTTCGATTTCGGCCTGCATGTTCATGCTGATGATGATGTCGAATGTGTCCTCGACCTCGGCGACGAAATCCATCACCGTGAGGCTGTCCCATTCGAGGTCGCCGGCAAAGGTGGTGGCGTCGGTCAGTTCGACGCCCTTCTTGTTGAAAGGGGCAATCAGCCCGAAAATCTGGTCGCGCAGGGCGGTGCTCATGTGGTGCGTCCCATAAAGATATGAAGTTGCGTGCGGCATGCCGCGAAGGCCTCCGATTGGCAAGCGAATGCGGCGGGAACAGGGCAGCATCTTGCCGCTGGCGGGACTTCGTGGCATCGCTGTGGCGGGTCGCCAGCAGGGGCAGCTTGGCATGGACAGCGAAGATTCAAAGATATCGCAGGGCCGGCCGGCGATTTCCTTTCCGCCGAACGCGGTGCACCTCGTGCGCACCAACCAGCAGATCACGATGCAATTGTCGCAGATGGCGGATCAAAAGGCGTCGATCCTGATGGGCGCGACCTTCGTCGTCTTCACGCTTGCGATCGGGCAGGCGCGCTCGGGCGGCGGCGCACTCGCGATGCCGCTCGCGATCCTCGCGACCTTTTCCTTCCTCTCGGCTTTGCTCGCGGTGTCGGCGGTGCTGCCGCGCGTCGGCAGGGCGCCGCCGGTTGTCTACAAGGACGGCAAGGATCACAGCAATATCCTCTTCTTCGGCCGCTTCGAACAGATGGACGAGGATGAGTTCATCGCCGCGGTGAAGGCGCGGCTGCGCACCGAGGAGGATCTTTATGAGACGATGCTGCGCGATACCTACCAGAATGGCGTCGTGCTCGCGCGGCGCAAATATCGCTACCTTGCCTACGCCTACCGCCTGTTCGTCGTCGGGCTGACGCTGACCTTCATCGCGTTCGCGGTCGAGATGGCCGGGATGTGGCGAGGGTGAATTCATAGATCCTCCCTGTCGCGAAGCGATGGGGAGGGGGAGTGCAGGGTTGAATTGCCCCCGGCAATTCAAGTCCAGTCCGGGGGACTGGACGACCCAGCACTCTCGCGCAGCGAGTGGTGGAGGGGTCGCGCCATAACCCCTCCGTCAGCGCTTCGCGCTGCCACCTCCCCATGCCTGCGGCACAGGGAGGATCCAATCTCCGCATTGCTGTTGCCATTCTGCCACCCCCAGGCACCAAATAACCCGCCGTCGCCGCGCCGCACTTGAACCGTAACATTCGTGCGCCTATCCGGGCCGGCTATGCTGCATCAGGCCGCCCCTCTGACCGCGGAAACACCGCCGAGCCTCCGCGCCGAATTCCGCGCGACGCTGGCGCTTGCCGTGCCGCTCGCGGCCGCGAACCTGTTGCAAATGCTCGTCCACGCGATCGACGTGATCTTCGTCGCGCGGCTTGGCGACGCGGCGCTCGCCGCCTCGTCGCTCGGCGTCGCGATCTTCGGGCTCCTGCTGTGGACCGGCTCCGGCCTCATCGGCGCATCGGCGCCGCTGATCGCCGCCGAACTCGGCCGCCGCAAGCATGCGGTGCGCGAGGTGCGGCGGACGGTGCGCATGGCGCTGTGGCTCAGCGCGCTGGTCTCGCTCCTCTTCATGGGCATCTGCGCCGCGGGCGGGCCGATCATGCTCGCGACGGGGCAGCCGGCCGAAACCTCGGCGCGTGCCGCGGGCTTCCTGCTGATCCTGATGTGGGGCATGTTCCCGATGATCGCCGCGGCGGTGCTGCGCATCTTCGTCTCGGCGCTCGGGCGGCCGACGATCGCGACCGCGATCACCTTCGGCGCGCTGTTCGTCAATGCGCTGGGCAACTGGGTGCTGGTGTTCGGCCACCTCGGCATGCCCGCGCTCGGCCTCCACGGCTCGGCGATTTCGAGCGTGATGACCAGCTTCCTGATGCTGATCGCCTATGTCGTCGTCATCCAGAGCGACCGGCGGCTGCGGCGCTATCATCTGTTCGGCAACTGGTGGCGGTCCGAATGGACGCGCTTTTTCGACATGCTGCGCATCGGCACGCCGATCAGCCTGACCATCCTGGCCGAGGCGGGGCTGTTCACCGGCGCCGCCTTCCTGATGGGCCGCATCGGCGAAACCGAGCTCGCCGGGCACACGATCGCGCTGCAGGTCGCGGCGCTCGCCTTCCAGATCCCCTTCGGCGTTGCGCAGGCGGCGACGATCCGCGTCGGTCTTTTCTATGGCGCGCGCGACCATCGCGGTATCGCGCACGCGGGGCAGGCGTCGCTCATCCTCGGCATCGGCTTCATGGGGCTGACCGCGCTCATCATGTGGCTGTTCCCGTCGCTCGTGCTGTCGATCTATGTCGATGTCGATGCCGCGCGCAACGCCGCGCTCGTCGGTTTCGCGATGCAGTTCCTCGTCGTCGCCGCCGCCTTCCAGCTGTTTGACGGGGCGCAGGCGGTGGCGGCGGGCGTGCTGCGCGGATTGCAGGATACGCGCACCCCGATGATCATCGCGATCTGCGGTTACTGGATCGCGGGTTATGGCACCGCCATCTATCTCGGCTTCTGGACGCCGCTCGCCGGAGTCGGGGTGTGGATCGGGCTGGCCGTGGGGCTGATTGTCGTCTCTGCCGTGCTGCTGCTCCGCTGGCGGATGCGCGCGCGTCTGGGCCTGCTTCCGGCCTGACGCAAAAACTTCGCGAGAATCTTGTACCCCTGCGCTTGACGCCTATCTGACTCCCACCCATATGGCCGACTGTTAGCACTCGCGTCCTGTGAGTGCTAAACGACATCATTTCCATCTCTGGAGGGATTTCCATGCAATTTCGTCCGCTGCACGACCGCGTGCTCATCCGCCGTATCGAAGCCGAAGAAAAGACGGCCGGCGGCATCATCATCCCCGACACCGCCAAGGAAAAGCCGCAGGAAGGCGAAGTCGTCGCCGTCGGCACCGGCGCGCGCGCCGACAACGGAACGATCACGCCGCTCGACGTCAAGGTCGGCGACCGCGTGCTGTTCGCCAAATGGGGCGGTCAGGAAATCAAGGTCGACGGCGAAGAGCTGCAGATCCTGAAGGAATCGGACATCCTCGGCGTCCTCGCCTGAGCGATTTCATCGAATTCAGTGTAAAGTTGCGCAGTTTCCTGCGCCTTTTTTGAAGGAACAAGCACATGGCTGCTAAAGACGTAAAATTCAGCCGCGACGCGCGTGAGCGCATTCTGCGCGGCGTCGACACCCTCGCCGACGCGGTGAAGGTCACCCTCGGCCCCAAGGGCCGCAACGTCGTGATCGACAAGAGCTTCGGCGCGCCCCGCATCACCAAGGACGGCGTCACCGTCGCCAAGGAAATCGAACTTAAGGACAAGTTCGAGAATATGGGCGCCCAGATGCTGCGCGAAGTCGCATCGAAGGCGAACGACAAGGCCGGCGACGGCACCACCACCGCGACCGTTCTGGCGCAGGCGATCGTGCGCGAAGGCATGAAGTCGGTTGCCGCCGGCATGAACCCGATGGACCTGAAGCGCGGCATCGACCTCGCGGTCACCAAGGTTGTCGAAACGATCAAGGCGCAGTCGAAGCCCGTTTCGGGCACCGCTGAAATCGCCCAGGTCGGCATCATCTCGGCCAATGGCGACAAGGAAGTCGGCGACAAGATCGCCGAAGCCATGGAAAAGGTCGGCAAGGAAGGCGTGATCACCGTCGAGGAAGCCAAGGGCCTCGATTTCGAACTCGATGTCGTCGAAGGCATGCAGTTCGATCGCGGCTACCTGAGCCCCTACTTCATCACCAACCCCGAAAAGATGCTCGTCGAGCTTTCGGATCCGTACATCCTGATCTTCGAAAAGAAGCTGTCGAACCTCCAGTCGATGCTTCCGATCCTCGAAGCCGTGGTGCAGTCGGGCCGTCCGCTCCTCATCATCGCCGAAGACATCGAAGGCGAAGCGCTCGCAACGCTGGTGGTCAACCGCCTGCGTGGCGGCCTGAAGGTCGCGGCCGTCAAGGCGCCGGGCTTCGGCGATCGTCGCAAGGCGATGCTGCAGGACATCGCGATCCTCACTGCCGGTGAAATGATCAGCGAAGACCTGGGCATCAAGCTTGAGTCGGTCACGCTGAACATGCTCGGCCAGGCCAAGCGCGTCACGATCGACAAGGACAACACCACCATCGTCGATGGTGCTGGCGACCATGATGCGATCAAGGGCCGCGTCGAACAGATCCGCGCGCAGATCGAAACGACGACCAGCGACTACGACAAGGAAAAGCTGCAGGAACGTCTGGCGAAGCTCGCCGGCGGTGTTGCCGTGATCAAGGTCGGCGGCGCTTCGGAAGTCGAAGTGAAGGAACGCAAGGATCGCGTCGACGACGCGCTGCACGCGACCCGCGCTGCGGTCGAAGAAGGCATCGTCCCCGGCGGCGGTACGGCGCTTCTGTACGCGACGAAGGCTCTCGACGGCATGTCGGGCGTCAACGAAGACCAGACCCGCGGCATCGACATCATCCGTCGCGCGCTGCAGGCTCCGGTTCGCCAGATCGCCGAAAACGCGGGCTTCGACGGCGGTGTCGTCGCGGGCAAGCTGTTCGACCAGAACGACAGCAACTTCGGCTTCAACGCCTCGACCGACGTCTATGAAGACCTGGTCAAGGCCGGCGTCATCGACCCGACCAAGGTCGTGCGCACCGCGCTTCAGGACGCTGCCTCGGTCGCTGGTCTCTTGATCACCACCGAAGCCGGCATTGCCGAAACGCCTGACGACAAGCCCGCCATGCCCATGGGCGGCGGCGGCATGGGCGGCATGGGCGGCATGGACTTCTGACGACCCCAACAGGTCGTCACCCCGGCGAAGGCCGGGGTCGCATGCCGACTTGCCGAACGGCCAAGTCAAAAAAGAAGGGCCGGGGGAGCAATCCTCCGGCCCTTTTCTTTGTGCAACTTATCTTCATCGTCACTCCGGACTTGATCCGGGGGCCATGCCACGGGCGGCGTCATGGATGCCGGATCAAGTCCGGCATGACGAAAATGGCATGACGAAATAGGGCAGGCGGGACATTGCCAGTTCAGGCGATGCGGCATAGCTAGGGCAGCGATGATCTTCGTCCTCGCTCTCGCCCTGCTCGCCGATCCTCCGGCCACGGCAACGCCCGCGCCGCCGCCGATCGAGCGCTGCGGCTACCGCATCGTCGAAACCTTCCCGCACGACGCGACCAGCTTCACCCAAGGCCTCTTCTGGGACGAGGGGCATCTGTACGAGGCCACCGGTCAATATGGTCAGTCCCGCGTGGCGCGGCTCGACCTCAAGACCGGCAAGGCGCTGGCGCAGACAAAGCTGCCGGCGGACCAGTTCGGCGAAGGCATCACGCGCTGGGGTGATCAGATCATCGGCGTGACCTGGCAGGGCGGCGCCGGCAATCGCTGGTCGATCAAGGATCTGAAACGCGTCGGCACCTTCAAATATGAAGGCGAGGGCTGGGGCGTGACGATGGTCGAAGGCAGCCTGGTGCTCAGCGACGGCACGACGGAGCTCCGCTTCTTCGATCCCGCGACAATGAAGGAGCAGAGGCGCGTCACGGTGCGCTTCGGCGGCCGGCCGATCTCGATGATCAACGAGCTGGAGACGATCGACGGCCAGATCTGGGCGAATGTGTGGATGACCGACTTCATCGTCCGCATCGATCCCGCCACCGGCAACGTCGTCTCGCTCGTCGACCTGACGGGGCTCAAGGCCGACGCCGGTGTCAGGGGGACCGACAGCGTGCTCAACGGCATTGCATGGGACGCGAAAACGAAGCGCTTGTTCGTCACCGGCAAATATTGGCCGAAACTTTACGAGATCACGCTCGCGGGCTGCCGCTAGCCGCCCGTCAACGCCGTCTCCATCCGCGCTGCCGCGGCGTCATAGACATGCTCTTTCAATCCCGCGGTGATCGCCTTGGGCGCGCGGTCGGGATGGCCGCCGGGGAAGGGCGGCGCGGGATCATATTCGATCGCGAGCTGGATCGCCTGCGCCACCGCATCGCCGCGCAGCCGGGCGATCAAGGTCAGCGCGAAATCGAGCCCCGAGGTGACGCCGCCGCTGGTCACGACATTCCCGTCCTCGACGACGCGTGCCTTCACCGTTTCGGCACCGACCAGTGGCAGCAGGTGGGTATAGGCCCAGTGCGTCGTCGCGCGCTTGCCGTCGAGCAGCCCGGCGCGGCCGAGCAGGAAGGCGCCGGTGCAGACGCTCGTCACCCACTGCGCGCCCGCCGCCTGGCGCGCGATGAAATCGATCGTCGCGGCATCGCCCAGCGCGTCGGCGACGCCGTGCCCGCCGGGGATGCAGAGGATGTCGCCCTGCGGCGCACTCGCGAAATCATGCGTCGGCACGATCGCGAAGCCACTGTCGGTCATGATCGGGTCGAGGCTGGCCGCGGCGCCCGCGAGTAAGGCGCCGGGCATGCGCGAAAGCGCCTGCGCTGGAGCGGTGAAATCGAGCTGGGTGATACCGGGAAAGAGCAGGAAGACGACGGTGGTGGCGGGCGTATCGGTCATGCGGATGTCCTTGCGCTGGCGATGGATCACCCAGGCGCGCGGCTCCTGTCAACCTGTCGGTCCGCCCCGCTTCCCGATGGGATCCCATCTTTAGCGCCAGTCGCGGGGCGCGCTCAACCTAACCCCTCGGTGCGGAGAGGGGAAGGCGCTATTTGCCGGCCTTCGTCGCATCGTCCGCCGGCTTGCCTGTTTCGGCCGGCGGGGTGCTATCGCGGCTTTCGAGCATTTCGGCGGCATCGTCGAGCGCCTTGGCCTCGCTGACGGTCACGCCGCCGGGGCCGGGCTCATTGTCGGTGCGGCTGCATCCCGTCGTCAGGATCAGCATCGCGAGCGCGGCGCTCGTCATCCGAAGGTCGATCATCGCATGCGCTCCCATGAAAAAGGGCTCCATCCGTGGTGGATGGAGCCCCCGATATCAGCCCGAAGGCGTGCCGACGACTTACTTCTTGTCGTTGGCTTCGGCCTTCTTGGTTTCTTCGGCGATATTGGCGCCGGCCTTGTCGGCGGCTTCGCCAGCGGCGTTCACGGTGCCTTCGACGGCGTTGCCGGCCTTGTCGGCGGCGGCGGCGGTCGCATCGGCGGCTTCGTCGGCGGCAGCAGCCGTCGCGTCGGCAGCGCCAGCGGCAGCATCGGCAGCGGCATCGCCAGCGGCGGCGGCGTCATCGGCGGCCGAAGTGGCGGTTTCCGAAGCGGCGTCCTGGGTCTTTTCCGAGCAGGCGGCGAGGCTGAAGGCCGCGGCGGCCATCGAGGCGATGATGATCTTGCGCATGATATTCCTTTCGAATGCAATGGCCGGGCGACGGCCATAGGGACTGAGAGTTAACGGCGGATCAGGGGCTTGGCAACTGCGCCGATTGATACCTGTCCCGAATGAAAAAGGGGCCACCGGCGAACCGGCGACCCCCCTTTGCCTGTGGCATTTCTTCGGCCCGGAAGGCCGAAAAGACGCTTACTTCTTGGCTTCTTCCATCGCGCCCTTGGCGGCGTCGGCAGCTTCCTTGGCAGCATCGGCAGCTTCGGTCGCCTTGTCGGCAGCCTTGGCAGCGTCGCCCGAGGCAGCGGCATCGCCAGCGGCGTCGGCAGCGGCGCCGGCTTCGCCAGCAGCAGCGGCGGTCGCGTCGGCAGCGCCTTCGGCCGCTTCCATCGCGCCATCAGCAGCGCCTTCGACGGTCGCGGCTGCGTCTTCGGTTGCAGCAGCCGTGTCGTCGGCAGCCTTTTCGGCGCAAGCAGCGAGGCCCATCGAGGCGGCGAGGACGAGCGACAGAGTGATCGATTTCTTCATTTGGGAATACCCCTCTCGGTTTGAACTGACCGATCGGCACAGGAACTGATCGATCCCGAAATTTGCCAATCGCGCGCAGAATTACCCCCTCGCCAAATGGCACGCAACGCCCTTTTTGCCAGAGCCCCGCTGTTTCGTCGTAATTCGGTCCCGGCTGAAGGGTGCGTGGCGGAAATAGGGGAGCGGCGCTTGGTTGACCGGATATAAAGAAAGCTTTATATGTTGCCCCATGAGCGAGCTGATCGACATTTTCCGTGCCCTCGCGGACCCGACGCGATTGCGAGTCGTCGCGCTTTTGCGCGAGATGGAGCTCGCGATCGGCGAATTGGCGGTCGTGCTCGACCAGAGCCAGCCGCGCGTGTCGCGCCATGTCCGGATCCTTGTCGAGGCCGGGATCGTCGAGCGGCGGCGCGAAGGAAGCTGGGTTTTCCTGCGCATCGCGAACGGCGGGCCGGTCGCCGACATTATCGGCCAAGCCGAAAAATGGCCTTTCTCTGCGCGCGAGACGCGGGTCATCGCGCATGATGCGCGGCGGCTGGCGGCGGTGCGCGACGAGCGCGCGGCGTCCGCCGAACGCTATTTTGCCGAACATGCCGCCGAATGGGATGCGATCCGGTCGCGCCACGTCGCCGAAAGCGAGGTCGAGGCCGCGATGCTGGCGATGATGCACAACCGCCGGCTCGGGCACTTGCTCGACATCGGCACCGGCACCGGCCGGATGGCGGAAATCTTCGCGCCGACCGCACGCCGCATCACCGCACTCGATCGCAGCCCCGAAATGCTGCGTATCGCGCGCACCAAGCTGGCGGAGCAATCGGTTCCGGTCGACCTGCTCCAGGGCGACTTCCTGAACCTGCCGGTCGATGATGCGAGCATCGACAGCATCGTCATCCATCAGGCGCTGCATTTCGCGCACGAGCCCGACCGCGTGATCGCCGAGGCGAGCCGGGTGCTGCGCGGCGGTGGCCATTTGCTCGTCGTCGATTTCGCGCCGCACGAGGACGAAGAGTTGCGCAATTTTGCGGCGCACGCGCGCCTCGGCTTTTCGGACGCGCAGATCCGCGGCTGGTTCGCGTCGGCAGGGCTGCTGCTGGAAAATACCCAGACGCTGGAAGGCGGGGAGCTGGCCGTGAAGCTGTGGCTCGGCCGCCGTCGCAGCGATGAAGATCAACCCCCCGTCATCGGTGACGGACAAAATAAAAGGCTTGCGGCATGACGTCGAATTTGAACTCGCTGGCAGAGGCGCGCCGCGCCGCGGCCTCGCCGCTGTTCGCCAATCTCGAAGGCGACATCGGCGTCAGCTTCGAATTCTTCCCGCCCAAGACCGAGAAGATGGAAGCGCAGCTGTGGGACACGTTCCGCACGCTCGAGCCGCTGGGGCCCAGCTTTGTGTCGGTCACTTATGGCGCGGGCGGATCGACGCGCGAGCGCACCCATGCGACCGTCGCGCGCATCGCCGCCGAAAGCGCCGTTCCGCCCGCCGCGCACCTGACGTGCGTCGAGGCCTCGCGCGCCGAGATCGACGAGGTCGCGCATGCCTATTGGGATGCCGGAGTGCGCCATATCGTCGCGCTGCGCGGTGACGTCCCGGGCGGCGCGCCGTACCGCGCGCATCCCGACGGCTATGCCAATGCGATCGAACTCGTAGCCGGATTGAAGGCGATTGCGCCGTTCGACATTTCGGTCGCCGCCTATCCCGAAACGCATCCCGACGCCGATTGTCCGCAGTCCGACCTCGACAATCTGAAGCGCAAGCTCGACGCGGGCGCGACGCGCGCGATCACGCAATTCTTCTTCTCGCCCGACAGCTTCCTGCGTTTCCGCGACGCGGCTGCGGCGGCGGGGATCACCGCACCAATCATCCCGGGCATCCTGCCCGTGTCGAACGTGTCGCAGACGCGGCGCATGGCCGATATGTGCGGCACCGCGATCCCCGCGTGGATGATCTCGCTGTTCGAGGGGCTCGACGACCTGCCCGCGGCGCGCCAGCTTGTCGCCGCAACGATCGCCGCCGAAATGTGCCGCCGCCTCTATGCGGGCGGCGTGCGCGACTTCCACTTCTACACGCTCAACCGCGCCGAGCTGAGCTATGCCATCTGCCATCTTCTGGGCCTGCGCCCGGCGGCGGCGCCCGCGACGGAGAAAGCCGCATGACCGCCAATTTGACGAGCAGCGCACGCGAAGCCCTGCAGGCAGCGGCGAAGGAACGCATCCTGCTGACCGACGGCGGCTGGGGCACCCAGATCCAGCTCCGCAAGCTGGTCGAGGCCGACTATGCCGGCTCGCTCGGCCTGACGCACGACCAGAAGGGCAATAACGACATCCTCGCGCTGACGCGGCCCGATGTCGTCACCGCGATCGGCGAAGCCTATCTGGCGGCGGGGTCGGACATCGTGTCGACCAACACCTTCAGCGCCAACACGATCAGCCAGGCGGATTATGGCGCCGAGCATCTGGTCGCCGACATCAACCATGAAAGCGCGCGGCTGGGCCGCGAAGCCGCCGATCGCTATCAGGAGCGCGACGGTCGCCGCCGCTTTATCGCGGGCGCGGTCGGGCCGACGAACAAGACGCTGTCGCTGTCGCCCGACGTCAACAATCCCGGCTATCGCGAGATCGATTTCGACGAGCTCAAGAATGTCTATCTCGATCAGGTCGTGGCGCTCGCCGAAGGCGGCGCCGACTTCATCCTGATCGAGACGATCTTCGACACGCTGAACGCCAAGGCGGGGATCGCCGCGACGCTCGAGGCCGAAGCGAAGGTCGGGCGCGAGCTGCCGCTGATGATTTCGATGACGCTCACCGACCTCAGTGGCCGCAACCTGTCGGGGCACACCGTCGAGGCCTTCTGGTATGCGGTCCGCCATGCCAAGCCGCTGACGATCGGGCTGAACTGCTCGTTCGGCGCGTCGCAGCTTCGCCCGCATGTCCGCGTGCTGTCGGACATCGCCGACGCGCTGGTGATGGTCTATCCGAACGCGGGCCTGCCGAACGAACTCGGCGAATATGACGAAATGCCCGACACGACCGCGGGGCTGGTGCGCGAATGGGCCGAGCATGGCCAGGTCAACATCCTCGGCGGCTGCTGCGGGTCGACCCCCGCGCATATCGCGGCGATGGCCAAGGCGGTTCAGGGCCTTGCGCCCCGGCACATTCCCGAGGTGCCGGTGCGGACGCGGCTCGCGGGGCTCGAGCCCTTCACCATGGCGGCCTGAACCGATGACCGACAATCCGACATGGACGATCCGGGAAGCCGGAGCCGACGATGCGTCGGCGCTCGCGCTGATCGGCGCCGCGACCTTCCTCGAAACCTTCGCGGGCATCCTCGACGGCGATGCGATCGTCGGTCATTGCGCCGCGCACCACAATGAGGCGGCGTACAAGGCCTATCTGGCGGCCGGCGCGCGCGCGTGGATCGCCGAGGCGCAGCCCGGCGGCGCGCCGATCGGTTTCGCGCTGGTCGGTAAGCCCGACCTTGTCGCGGCGCTTGAAGGCGATATCGAGTTGAAGCGTATCTACTCGCTGTCGCGCTTTCACGGCAGCGGGCTCGGCGCGGCGTTGATGAAGCAGGCGCTGGAAGCGGCGAGCGGCCATCGCCGCCTGCTTCTGGGCGTTTATGCGAAGAACGAGCGCGCGCTCGCTTTCTACCGCAAGCAGGGGTTCGCCGACCTCGGCACGCGTCAGTTCAATGTCGGCGGCAAGCTTTACGACGATCTCGTCCTCGCCCGCCCGCTCGCTGCCTAATACTCAGTTTCAGGATTACCCGATGACCACCGCCGCCTCATCCAGCTTCGTCAATATCGGCGAACGCACCAACGTCACCGGATCGGCGGCGTTCAAGAAGCTGATCCTCGCCGACGATTATACCGCGGCGGTCGAGGTCGCGCGCCAGCAGGTCGAAAACGGCGCGCAGGTCATCGACGTCAATATGGACGAGGGTCTGCTCGACGCCGAATATGCGATGACGACCTTCCTCAAGCTGATCGCCGCCGAGCCCGACATCGCGCGCGTGCCGGTGATGATCGACAGCTCGAAATGGAGTGTGATCGAGGCGGGGCTGAAATGCGTTCCCGGCAAGCCGATCGTCAATTCGATCAGCATGAAGGAAGGCGAGGAGCCTTTCCTCGAACATGCGCGCAAGTGCATGGCTTATGGCGCCGCGGTCGTCGTGATGGCGTTCGACGAGGTCGGGCAGGCCGACACGATGGAACGCAAGATCGAGATTTGCGAGCGCGCCTATAAATTGCTGATGACGATCGGCTTCCCGCCCGAGGACATTATTTTCGACCCCAATGTCTTCGCGGTGGCGACGGGGCTGGAAGAGCACGACAATTATGCGGTCGATTTCATCGAAGCGGTGAAGGAAATCCGCGTCCGCTGCCCGCACGTCCATTTCTCGGGCGGCCTCTCGAACCTGTCCTTCGGTTTCCGCGGCAACGAGGTCGTGCGGCGCGCGATGCACAGCGTCTTCCTCTATTATGCGATCCCCGCCGGGCTCGACATGGCGATCGTCAATGCGGGCCAGCTCGACGTCTACGACACGATCGACCCCGAGCTGCGTCAGGCGGTCGAGGATGTCGTGCTCAACCGCAAGGTCGAGGGCGAGGCCGAAAGCCCGACCGAACGGCTGATCGCGCTCGCCGAACGCTATAAGGGCACCAGCGCCGCGCAGGAAAAGGCCGCCGAGGAATGGCGCGGCTGGCCGGTCGCCAAGCGGCTCGAGCATGCGCTGGTCAAGGGTATCGACGCCTATGTCGTCGACGACACCGAGGAAATGCGCCTTCTGATGCCGCGCCCGATCGAGGTGATCGAGGGGCCGCTGATGGACGGCATGAATGTCGTCGGCGACCTGTTCGGGTCGGGCAAGATGTTCCTGCCGCAGGTGGTGAAATCGGCGCGCGTGATGAAAAAGGCCGTCGCGCACCTGCTGCCCTTCATCGAGGCATCGAAGGAGCCGGGCGCAAAGGGCAAGGGCAAGGTCGTGATGGCGACCGTGAAGGGCGACGTCCACGACATCGGCAAGAATATCGTCGGCGTCGTGCTGCAATGTAACGGGTTCGAGATCGTCGATCTCGGCGTGATGGTGCCGTGGTCGAAGATCCTCGAGGCGGCGAACGAGAATGACGCCGACATGATCGGCCTCTCGGGCCTGATCACCCCCTCGCTCGACGAGATGGTGACCGTCGCCGAAGAAATGCAGCGCGCGGGCATGACGATGCCGCTGCTGATCGGCGGCGCGACGACATCGAAAGTCCACACCGCGCTCCGGATCGATCCCGCCTATCAGGGCCCGGTGCTCCACGTCCTTGATGCGAGCCGCGCGGTGGGCGTAGCAACCTCGCTGGTCAGCGATACCGGGCGCGAGACCTATGTGCAGGGGTATAAGGACGACTATGCCCATATCCGCGACGTGCGCGCGGGCAAGGGGCAGAGCGTGCTGCACACTCTCGAAGAAGCACGTGCCAATTATTACGACGCCTATCTCAGCGACAAGCCCGCGCCGCCGCTGCAGCCCGGGCTGCACCGCTTCGACGACTGGTCGCTCGACGATTTGCGCGAATGCATCGACTGGACGCCCTTTTTCCGCGCGTGGGAATTGCACGGCACCTGGCCGTCGATCATGGACGACGACGTGGTCGGCGAAACGGCGCAGGCGCTGAAGGCCGATGCCGATGCGATGCTCGACAAGCTGATCGCCGAAAAATGGCTGACCGCACGCGGCGTCTGCGCCCTCTGGCCCTGCGCGCGCGACGGCGACAGCGTCACCATCCACATCGCCGAGGAGGAGCGCCATGTGACTCTTCCTTTTCTGCGCCAGCAGGTCAAGAAGAGTCGCGACCGCGCCAATATGTGCCTCGCCGATTTCATCGATCCGGCGGGCGACTGGATGGGCGGCTTCGCGGTCGGCATTCATGGCATCGAGCCGCATTCGGAACGCTTCCGCGCCGACAAGGACGATTATTCCGATATCTTGCTGAAGGCGCTGGCCGACCGCTTCGCCGAGGCCTTCGCCGAGCGGCTGCACCAGCATGTCCGCACCACGCTGTGGGGCTATGCGCCCGGCGAGCAGCTGACCAACGAGGCGCTGATCAAGGAAGAATATCGCGGTATCCGGCCCGCCCCTGGCTATCCGGCATGCCCCGACCACAGCCTGAAGCCGATCCTGTTCGACTTGCTGGCGGCCGGCGACAATGCCGGGCTGGTGTTGACCGAAAGCTTTGCGATGTTGCCGACGGCGGCGGTCAGCGGCTTTTATTTCGGGCATCCCGAAAGCCAGTATTTCGGTGTTGCACGGATCGGGAGCGACCAGCTCGAAGATTATGCGGAGCGGCGCGGCGTCGACATCGAAACCGCGACGCGCTGGCTGCGGCCCAATCTGGATTAACCTGCGTCCGCGCGCCTGTCCGATAAGGGGACAGGCGCGCGATTAACCAGCTTCGCCAACGACGGACGCGCCGAAAGCCGCTATGGGCGGCGGCATGTTCAAGGCACTTCTTCGCCGGCCCTTGTTGCCGCTGCTCGCCCTCCCGCTGCTTCTCGCGCCGGTGCCGCTGCCCGCGCAGACCGGGGGCGCACCTTACAGCGTCGATGGCCGCAGCTTCGGACGGCTGCAGGACGCCGTCGATGCGATCGGCGAAGGCGAGGGCACGATCCGGGTCGCCCCCGGCTATCATCGCGACTGCGCGGTACAGACCGCGGGCCGTATCGCCTTCGTCGCCGTCGAGCCCGGCCGGGCGATCTTCGACGGCGTGACGTGCGAGGGCAAGGCGGCGCTGGTGCTGCGCGGCGCCGGCGCGCGCATCGACGGGATCGTGTTCCAGAATATGCGCGTCCCCGACGGCAATGGCGCGGGCATCCGCCTCGAAAAAAGCAATCTCGACGTCGTGAACAGCCTGTTCCGCAACAGTGAGGAAGGGATCCTCACCGCCGACGACCCCGCGGCGACGCTGACGATCGACCGCTCGACCTTCTCGCGCCTCGGCCGCTGCGACCGCGGCCTCAGCTGCGCGCACAGCGTTTATACCGGCGTCTATGGCCGCGTCGTCGTCACGCGCACGCGCTTCGAAAAGGGCAGCGGCGGCCATTATCTCAAGACCCGCTCGCCGCGCGTCGAAATCCGCGACAACAGTTTCGACGATACGCAGGGCACCGCGACCAATTACCTGATCGACCTGCCTGCGGGATCGACCGGACGGATCGCAAACAACCTGATGATCCAGGGACGCGACAAGGAAAATTACGGGGCGCTGATCGCGGTCGCAGCCGAGGCGCGCGACAATCCGTCGCGCGGGCTGGTGATCGAAGGCAATCGCGCGAGCGTTCCGCAGGGCACCGGCCGCAAGACGATCTTCGTCGCCGACTGGAGCGGCGAGCCGCTGGCGATCGGGCCGAACGAACTGGGGCCGGGGCTGACCCGCTTCGAAAAGATTTAGGGCTTAAGCCTCACCGCGCGTTTCGATCAGCGACGCGGCGAGCGCCTCAGCGGGGGATTTTCCGCCCCACAGCACGAACTGGAACACCGGGTAAAAGCGCTCGCACTCGTCGATCGCGCTTTCGATCAGCGTTTCGGTGAGGTCGAGCGGCAGCGATGCGTCGGCGCCGAGCAGCATGCCGTGGCGGAACAGGATTGTGCCGCTGTTCGACCACAGCTCGAAATGACCGAGCCACAATTGCTCGTTGATCAGCGCGAGCGCCTCGTGCGCGGCGGCGCGCTTGTCCTCGACGACGCGGATGTCGGGAAAGGCGAGGAGCTGGATGACGCCGTCGTCGGCGCGCCACACCGCGCGCAGCTCATAGGTCGTCCAGCTGCCCTGCGCGGTCGCGACGATCTCGTCCTCGCCGACCATCTCGTGCGGCCAGTCGTGCGCGGCGAAATAGGACGCCAGCATCTCCATCGGTGCCGCATCCTGGCCGTCATCGTCGTCGTAAATATCGTCACTCATGCGCGCGCCTTTAGCGGCTCTCGCGCATCGTGGCGAGTCCGCGAATATTCGTCGCCCCTGCGAAGGCAGGGGCCGCTATCGGCATTGCGCAAGGTTGCCAGCGGCCCCTGCCTTCGCAGGGGCGACGCATTACTTGGCCTTCGGCTTTGCCGCGGCTTTGGTTGCCGGTTTCGCAGCAGCGGGTTTCGCGGCCGGCTTCGCAGCGGCAGGTTTCGCAGCCGCTTTCGGCGCCGCCGCGGGCTTCGCCACGCCTTCGAGCTTGTCGAGGCGCGCTTTCAGCGCTTCGGCTTCGGCGCGCGCGGTCGCGGCCATTTTCTTCACAGCCTCGAATTCCTCGCGGCTAACGAAATCCATGCGGCCAACCCATTCCTTGGCGCGGTCGCGCATCGCGGACTCGGCTTCGCGGCCGGCACCGGCGACGGTTCCGGCAATGCCGTTCACCATCTTGGCCAGATCGTCGAAAAAGCGGTTTTCGCTCTGCATGTCTCATATTCCTTCGTCGGGGTCTGTCCCCTTGCCGTCACCCTATTTGGGTGCTGGCGGCGGCGGGGACAAGGGTTTCGGCATCGGGATTGCGCTGATCGATCTGGAAATTGAGGATCGCGGCAAAGCTGAGCCAGATCATATAGGGCACTAGCAGCCATGCCGCGGCCTTGCGGATCGGCGCAAAGGCAAAGGCGGTCGCGACCGTCACCATCAGGATGAAGATGATCACATAGAGCGCGGTCGTCACCTGATGCTGCCCGAAGAACAAAGGCGACCAGGCGAAATTGGCGATCAGCTGGACGAAGAAGAGCAGCAGCGCAAAACCGCGCCCCTTTGCGCCGCGGGCGTGGAGGATCATCGCGAGCGACAGGCCGAGGCAGATATAGAGGAGCGGCCAGACGGTGCCGAACACCCAGCCCGGCGGCGTGATCGGCGGCAGGTCGAGCGACGCGAACCAGCGATTGCCATAACCGCTGTTCGACAAGAGGCCCGACAGGCTCCCCGCAAGCACGATCGCCGGAACCGTGACGAGCGCCCAGCGCAGATAGGACATGCGAAGCTGCCCCGGCGTTGCGATTTCGGTCATGTCCGCATTATCCCCCACACGCGAATCCGTTGCATGGTGTCGCGATTGTGCGGCGCAGCGTCAAGCGGCTCGCTTCACCGCAGCGATCAGAAATTCCACATTGCCTTCGGGGCCGGTGATCGGGCTTTCGACAAGGTCGATAACGTCCCAGCCTTCGCCGGTCAGCCAGCCCTGCACGTCGGCGCAAACGCGCGCATGCACCGCGGCGTCGCGAACGACGCCTTTCTTGCCCACCTCATGCCGCTCGGCCTCGAACTGCGGCTTGATCAGTGCGACGATGCGCGCGCCGTCTTTCGCGAAGGACATCGGCACGGGAAGCACTTTCGACAGCGCGATGAAGCTCGCGTCGCAGACGATCAGGTCGACGGGTTCGGGGATATGCGCCGGTGTCAGGATGCGCGCGCTCGTCTGTTCGTGGACGATGACGCGTTCGTCCTGCCGCAGCTTCCACGCGAGCTGGTTGGTGCCCGAATCCACCGCATAGACGCGCGCCGCGCCGCGGCTGAGCAGCACATCGGTGAACCCGCCGGTCGACGATCCGACGTCGATCGCGACCGCGCCCGTCACGTCCCAGTCAAGATGGGTCAGCGCGTGGTCGAGCTTGATCCCGCCGCGCGACACCCACGGATGGTCGCGGCCCTTGACGCTGATCTCGGCATCTGCCGCGACCTGCTGTCCCGCCTTGTCGATCTTGCGGTCGCCGATGAAGGCGAGCCCCGCGAGGATCAGCGCCTGCGCGCGCGTCCGGCTTTCGGCGAGGCCGCGGTCGACGAGCAGCTGGTCGGCGCGCTGCTTGGCCATCAGCCGCCAACCTTGTCGGTGAGCAGGCCCGGGGTCAGAATCTGCGGCAGGATTTCGGGTTTCGCGGCGCCCGGCGCATACCAGAGGTAGAGCGGCACGCTGTTGCGGCCATGCTCGGCGAGGGTGCGCGTGATGACGGGGTTGCCATTGGTCCAGTCGCCGACGAGCGTCACGACACCCGCCTTGTCGAACGCCTCCTGCACCGCCTCGCGATTGATCGCCCCCGCCTCGTTCGCTTTGCACGACAGGCACCAGTCGGCGGTGAAATAGACGAAGACCGGTTTGCCGGTGGCGCGCGCCTTGGCGAGCGCATCTGCAGAGAAGGTCGATCCGGCGCCGTCGGCAGTGCGTTCGGCCTCGGCGACTTCGGTCACCGTGCCCGCGAGGCTGACAAGCAAGAGCAGCCCCGAGGCGTAGAGCAACCACGACCGCCGGTCGCCGCGCTGGATTGCGCCGTAATGCGTGAGCAGGACAAGCGCCATGGCGACCGCGAGGATCGGCCATATGAGCTGCTCGCCGCCGCCGAGTTGCCGCCACAGCAGCCATGCCAGCGCGAGCGTGGTGAGCCCCATCGGCAGCGCCATCCATTTGCGGAAGCGATCCATCCACGGTCCCGGCTTCGGCAGGCGGTTCCTGAGCGCGGGCACAAAGCCGATCGCGAGGAAGGGCAGGGCGAGGCCCAAGCCGAGCCCGCCGAAGATCGGCAGCGCGGCCCACGCCGGCAGCACCAGCGTCGCGCCGAGCGCCGCCCCGAGCAGCGGGCCGCTGCACGGCGTTGCAACAAAGGCCGCGAGCGCGCCGGTCCAGAATCCGCCCGCCGCGCCGCCCTTGTCGACGAGCGCCTGTCCGCGGCCGAAGGACGGCAGTTCATAGGCGCCGAGCAGATTGAGCGTGATCGCCAGTGCGAGGATCAGCAGCGCGAGCACGCTCACAGGATGTTGCAACTGGAACGCCCAGCCAACCTGTTCGCCCGCCGCACGCAGCGCGAGCAGTACGCCGCCGAGCAGCAGTGCGGTGACGATGGCACCGGCAGTGTAGGCGAGCGCCTCGATCTTCGCCGACCGCGCATCGCCACCCGAGCGCGCGAGGCTCAATGCCTTGAGGCTTAATATCGGAAAGACGCACGGCATCAGGTTGAGGATCAGCCCGCCCAAGATAGCCCCGCCGAGCGCGGTCCAGAACAACCCCATATCGATGCCGCCGGCTTTCCCGGCGATCGTCTCGCCGGCCGCGGGGACCGCGCCGGGGTCGAGCGTCAACGACAGCCCGCGCCCGCCGCCGAGCTTCAGCAGCGCCGAAACCGGCCCTGCTTTTTCGCCCTTGAAGCGTGTTTCGACGATGATGTGGTCGCCATTGCGGCTGAAGCGTTGCGGTGCGGCATAGTCGACGACATCCTGCGTCTCGACGAACAGGTGCGGCGCGTCGATCGCGGTGCTCGCGGGGAGGGGGATGGCAAAGCGCACGATGTCGCCGCGCTTTTCCCAAGTGCCGTGGCGATCGAGCGGCTGCGGCAGCAGCGCGCGCCAGCCGTCGAAGCGGGTGCGCTCGGCGGGCGCGATCTTGCCGTCACCTGCCTTCAGCGCGACCGAAATCACCGCTTTTTCGGGCACGCACACCTTGTCGGTGCAGGCGAGCCAGTTCGCGACCCCCGATAGCGTCAGGTCGGTCCCCGGTGCGACACTTTTGTCGACCTGCACCTCCGCCAGCAGCGCATAGGGATGCTCGTAGACATGGTTCATCATGCCAAAGAGGATCAGCGCGTCGGGCACCGGATAGCGAAAGGGCGCAATCGTCACCCCCTCGGGCGCGTTCCATTCGACCGACAGGCCGAAACCCGCATCGCCGCCATTGGCCCAATAGCCGTGCCAGGTCGGCTCGGGCGCCATCGTCAGCGCGAGCGTCGTGCTGCTCCCTGGGGCGGGCGCCGCCGACTCGGCGACCAGTTTTGGCTGGATATGCGTCGATTGCGCGTGCGCAGGGCTCATGGTGATGAACGACAGCGCCAACAAAGCCAGCACGGTTCGCCATGCGCGTGTCACAAAAGCCTCACTTGTCAAATTCATGCTCTGCCCGCGCCCGTTCATCGTTCGAAGGCTTGCCATATAGGCGGCTTTCGACGAGAGGACAGCCCGCGCTTTTTGGGGCGATGCCCCGCCATCATTTGGAGAAGCCGTCCGTGAAGCTGAAATATCTGCCCACTGCCATCGCTACCGCGCTTTGTGTTGCCGCCGCCGGAACCGGTCTCGCGCAGAATTCGGCGCCGCCGGTACAGAAAATTACCGCCACGACCCCGGCGCCGAAGCTCGTCGTGATGATCGCGGTCGATCAGTTTTCAGCCGATTTGTTCGCCGAATATCGCGGGCGTTTCACTGGCGGCCTCGCGCGGCTCGCGTCGGGCATCGTCTTCCCGTCGGGCTATCAGGCGCACGGCGCGACCGAAACCTGCCCCGGCCATTCGACGATCCTGACCGGTAATCATCCGGCGCACACGGGGATCGTCGCCAATAATTATTTCGACCTGTCGGTCGCGCGCGAAGACAAGCGCGTCTATTGCGCCGAGGACGAGACGGTCGCCGGGACGACATCGAAAAGCGGCGCATATGCGCCGTCGGTGAACCATCTGCTCGTGCCGACGCTCGGCGATCTGATGAAGGCGCGCGACCCGAAGGCGCAGGTCGTCTCGGTATCGGGCAAGGATCGCTCGGCGATCATGATGGGCGGCCGGCAGGCCGACGAACTGATGTGGCTCGCGCCCACCGGGCTCACCAGCTATCGCGGCACGACCTTGTCGCCGGCGGCGCAGCAGGCGGGCACCGCGATCGCCGCCGCGATTAACCAGCCGCGCCCCGCGCTGACGCTTCCCGCCGATTGCACCGCGCACGACATCGCGATCCCGCTCGAAAAGGGCGGCTCGGTCGGCACCGGCCGCATGGCGCGCGACGCCGGCGACTTCCGTCGTTTCATGGCGTCGCCCGAGGCCGATGGCGCGGTACTCGCGACCGCCGCCGCGCTGCGCCAGGTGCGCAAGATGGGTGAGGGTAGCGGCACCGACCTCTTGATCGTCGGGCTGGCAGCGACCGACTATGTCGGCCACAGCACCGGCACCGAAGGCAGCGAGATGTGCATCCAGATGGCGGGGCTCGACCGCGAGCTCGGCGATTTCTTTGCGCGGCTCGATGCGACGGGGATCGATTATGTCGTCGCGCTGACCGCCGACCATGGCGGCCACGACCTGCCCGAACGCAACCGCCAGAACGCCTGGCCCGACGCGCAGCGCGTCGACAAGGCGCTCGACCCCGAAGCAATGGGCAAGGCGGTGGCCGAAAAGCTCGGCCTGCCGCAGCCCCTGCTCTATGGCGATGGCGGCGACTATTATCTGGCGAAGACGCTGACCGCCGCGCAGCGCAAGGCCGTGCTCGCCGAACTGCTTCCGCGCCTCCGCGCGCATCCGCAGATCGAGGCGGTGGTGACGCGCGAAGAACTCGAGGCGCATTCGATTTCAAAACGCGCCCCCGACACCTGGACCCTGATGGATAAGCTGCGCGCCTCGTATAATCCGCAGCGTTCAGGCGATTTCATCATCGCGCTGAAGCCGCGGGTCACGCCGATCCCCGAATCGGGCATCGGCTATGTCGCGACGCACGGGTCGGTGTGGGATTATGACCGCCGCGTGCCGATCCTCTTCTGGCGCAAGGGGCTGGCCGGTTTCGAACAGCCCAACGCCGTGATGACGGTGGATATCATGCCGACACTCGCCTCGCTGATGGGCCTGGCCGTGGACGCGAACAAGATCGACGGACGCTGTCTCGACCTGTTGTCGGGGCCCGAGAGCAGCTGTCGATAAGGACAGAAAAGTAGGACCTATGACCAACGCATTGCGGAATTTCTCCGGCCGATTCCTGTTAGTCGGCTGCGGCAATATGGCGGGCGCAATGCTCGATCGCTGGCTGGCGGCGGGTCTCGACCCGGCGCTGGTCGCGATCGTCGATCCCTATGCGGCGCCGCGCGCGGGCATCGCCCAGCACGCGTCGCTTGACGAATGGCAGGCCGCGGGCGGCAGCGCCGACTGGATCATGCTCGGCATGAAGCCGCAGCAGCTGGGCGATGTCGCCGATGTGCTGGCGCCGCTCGCGACGGGCGGCGTTCATCTGCTCTCGATCCTCGCCGGCGTGTCACTCGCCGATCTGGCCGCACGCTTCCCCCACGCAGGCGCGCAGGTTCGCATCCTGCCGAACCTCGCCGCGCGCATCGGCGCCGGGGTGTCGGCGGTCGCGACGCTCGGCGACGCCGACGATGCTGCGATCGACGCATTGCTCGACACATTGGGCCAGACGGTGCGGCTCGCCGACGATTCGACGATGGATCTTGTCACCGCCTTCACCGGCAGCGGCCCCGCTTTCGTCTTTCGCCTGATCGAATCCTATGCTGCCGCGGGCGAACGCCTCGGCCTGTCCGCCGAAGACGCGCTGGCACTCGCGACCGCAACGTTCGGCGGCGCGACCGCGCTGCTTGCCGACAGCGGCGAAAAGCCGGGCGTGCTGATCGCGCAGGTCGCGAGCAAGGGCGGCACGACGCAGGCGGGGCTCGACGTGCTCGACAGCGACGGCCAGCTTGCCGCGCTGCTCACCAATGTGCTGCGCGCGGCGCGCGACCGTGGGCGCGAGCTGGCGGATATTGCGCGCGGCGAGGGGTAAGGACAACGTCGCCCCCGCGAAGGCGGGGGGCGCTGTCGTCTTGGTGCCGAGGGTGCAGTATAAGCTGCTAGCGGCCCCCGCCTTCGGGGGCGACGCCTTTGCTCAGCCCGTATCTTTCCCCAGCATCGCGATCCTGCGGCGTTCGCGGGCGGGGACAAGCGCCTCGCTGACCTGCCAGAACCCCGTCACCGCCTGCTGCCCCGCATGGGTATAGGCGCGGCTCATCGTGTCGCGCAGCATGCCAAAGATCACCGTCTCGACCGCGCGGCCGGCATCGGTCAGGCGCAGCTCCTTTTGCCGCCGGTCGCGATTGCCCGGGCGCGTCGTCAGATATTCGCGCGCCTCCAACTCCTTCACCACGCGGCCGAGCGACTGTTTGGTGATGCCGAGCAAGGCGAGCAGGTCCGAAATCGTCAGCCCCGGTTGCCGCGCGATGAAATAGAGCGCGCGGTAATGCGCGCGGCCCAGTTCCTTTTCGGCGAGCCGCGCATCGATCGCGCGCCACAGCGAGGCGTGCGCGAAAAAGAGGAATTCGATGCCGCGGCGCACTTCGTCTTCGCGCAAGAAAAGAGCAGAGGCGGCGGGTACTTGTGAAAGAAAATTCTCATCCGGCATAGTCGCTACCGTTGCGCGCGCCGCCGGTCTTTGGCAAGAGGCCCGCTCCACAAACCAGCAAACACAGGTGTTTTCGCATGTCCGCTCCCGCCTTCACCCATCTGCCGCACCCCAATCTGATCGCGGACGATGTACGGGCGGCGGCGATCGCCGATCCGGCATTCGGGCGCGTCTTCACCGATCATATGGTGTCGATCCGCTATACCGAGGGACAGGGCTGGCACGATGCGCAGGTTATGCCGCGCGGCCCGCTGTCGCTCGATCCCGCGACCGCGGTGCTCCATTATGCGCAGGAAATCTTCGAAGGGCTGAAGGCGTACCGGCTCGACGACGGCTCGATGGCGCTGTTCCGCGTCGAGGCCAATGCCGCGCGCTTCAACGCCAGCGCGCGCCGCATGGCGATGGCCGAACTGCCCGAGGAACTGTTCATCGCCGCGGTCAAGGAAGCCGTCGCCGCCGACGCGCACTGGTTCCCGCAGGTCGACGGCGGCGCGCTGTACCTCCGCCCCTTCATGTTCGCGAGCGAAGTGTTTTTGGGCGTGAAACCCGCGGCCGAATATCAGTTCCTCGTCATCACTTCGCCGGTGGGCAATTATTTCAAGTCGGGCGCCCCCGCGATCTCGCTCTGGGTGTCGGAGGATTATACCCGCGCCGCGCCCGGCGGCACCGGCGCCGCCAAATGCGGCGGCAATTACGCCTCCAGCCTCGTCGCGCAGCGCGAGGCGATCGCCAAGGGGCACGATCAGGTCGTCTTCCTCGACGCCGCCGAGCGTCGCTGGATCGAGGAACTGGGCGGCATGAACATGTTCTTTGTCTTCGACGACGGCAGCATCGTCACCCCGCCGCTGACCGGCACGATCCTTCCCGGCATCACGCGCGAAACGATCATCACGCTGGCGCGCGATGCCGGACTGACGGTGCGCGAGGAACCCTATGCGATCGACCAGTGGCAGGCCGATGCGGAAAGCGGCAAGCTGACCGAAAGCTTCGCCTGCGGCACCGCCGCCGTGGTGACCCCGGTGGGCAAAGTGACGCGCGGCAATTCAAGCTTCACCATCGGCGCCGGCGGCCCGGGACAAGTGACAACGAAGCTCAAGGACAAGCTAGTCGACATCCAACGCGGCCGCGCCGCCGATCCGCATGGCTGGGTTACCCGGCTCTGACTGGCTAGCTTGCCAAGCGGCCGAGAGGCGCTATAGACGCGCTCGCACCGGCCTGTTGGGGCGTCGCCAAGTGGTAAGGCAGCGGCTTTTGATGCCGCCATTCGCAGGTTCGAATCCTGCCGCCCCAGCCAGCCGGTGCTGTGCCTCAGCCAAGGGACGGAAAACCCCAGGTTTCTCCCTTAACTGAGCAAGGCCGACCATCGCAGTGGCATCAATTGCTACCAGTGGGTGGAGCCAGTGCCTGATGCCAGCAATCGAAAATGTGAACCGTCGCGGGGCCACCTACTGGTGGCGTCGCCGGGTGCGCTTCGTTGGACGGCTTGAACGTCCTATAACCATCGTAACAACGGTCAGCCTTCTGACGAAGGACCAGTCGGTCGCGCGACGGCGCGCGGTCGCGATGACCAGCCGAAGCGAGGTTGTGCGAATGAGCTTATACGAACGGATCGAGCAGGAAGGACTGACCAGCGAGCAGGTGAACCATCTCTTTCGAGAGGAGATGGTGCGGTATCGCAACATGCTGGCGCATCAGTTGGCGGTGATCGAGAAGGACGGTGAGGGCAATGTCACCGCTCGCTTCCACCAGATGCTCTCGATCTATGCAGCGTTTAACGGCGATTTCATCGCAAATGGCTTCGACGACTATATGGGCATCGATTACATCGGGTCATTCGACAAGCGCTTTCCGTCGCTGGATGACGAGGCCCGCGCCAATCTTTATGCAATGCTTTCCCAAGCCGGCGATGTTCCAGGCAATTTGCTGAATGAGGCAAAGGCATTGCTGGAGCGGCTCGACATCGAGCCAGCGGCTGACCGCATCGAAATTGCCCGGCAGATCATGTGTGGGGCACGGTTGACGGCCGCGGCAACCTACGACAGCCCCGAAGTTCGCGCCATCGAACACAGCTTGGCGCTCATGAACGCGCTCGGGCGAGCGCCTCTGCAGACTTCGATGCCTCCCCCGATCTCCGCCCCCGCGCCTCCAAACGCGTGGACCGCCAGCACCATTGTGCCTGCGCCAGCGTCGACATTCAGCGATTCGCAGAACTATTATGCCGACCTTAGCCCGATGCAGGCGGTAGAAAAATATATGGAGCTGAAACCAAAGGCCCGTGGACGGGACGACGCGCCGGTGTTGAACGAGGGTGCGAGCCCCAAAAGGCGCAAATCGCAGCCGAAAGTCTGGGGTGCCAGCCAGAAGCGTCAATTCAAGGCCGCGCCCTTTCTTTTCGGCAAGTCGAACAATGGCAAGGCCCTGGCAGCAACAAGCCAAGAAGACCTCAACCGGCTTTACGACCAGTTGAACCGGTTACCGTCGTCGCATCATAAGTCGCCCCGTCATGAAGGGATGTCATTGGAGGACATTTGCAGCGAGGCGCTCGATCGTCTTGCGGAAGCAGAGGAGCAAGGTGAAGAAGTTTCGATCACGATCGGACTCGACGTAGGCACCATCAACCGCCATTTCGCCAACCTCAAGAGATTGTGCTCGTGGCTGGCGACAAAGACGCCCATGGCGCCGCTTGATTTCTCGGATTTCATCCTCGAGGAGGATGACATGGACGAGCGCAACGAGCGCGACCCCTATACGATTGCGCAGGGCGAGGAATTGTTTCGTCTCGGCATCTGGACCGGCGGTACGGGCGTCGATTTGCCTCAGCGTTTGTCCGTGACGCCGGGAGGCTCGATTTGGCACGACGCAGCCTATTGGGTCATGCCGCTGGTCTGGTATTCAGGCATGCGACGCGAGGAAGCTTGTAAGCTTTTGGTCGACGATATCGGCGAAGAAGACGGTATCTTTTTTGTCAACATCAGGAAGACGTCCGCGGGCGGCGTCAAGAACGCGACCAGCGTCCGTAAGATTCCTATTTGCGACGAGCTGCGTCGCTTGGGCTTCCTGCATTATGTCCAAGCCATGAACGAAGCTGGCGAGCAGTACCTCTTTCCAGAAATCCAGCCCGGTCGCACAGGGCGTGCGCTGGGGGATGTCTTTTTCAAGAATGTATGGCTTCACATTAAGCAACGTCTGACGCTCGTTAAGCCGGGACAGGCGGTCCACAGCGGCCGGCATATGGTTAGCACTGAACTGAAGATGCTACAGACGTTCGAAGAATTTCGGTCGGACCTCCTCGGTCAAAAGACTGGTGGGGAGAATGCGAGTCGATACGCGAGCGCCACGCGCCTCCAAATCTTGTTCGATATTGTAAACCAGATACCCAAGGTGACAGCCCATCTGCCAGATGCCGTAGAAATCCGGTTGCTACCCGTTTGCATGCGGGGCGCGCGGCCAACTCGCGAGAGCGCCGGGCGGCGCAAGCGCGGTTGACACCATGTCGGACTAAATATCAAATAATCACTGGGTGGCTAAGCCATCGTTTACGGCCGCTATGCGCCCACATCCGGCCGTTCGGCCTTGTCGCCGACGATCCCGAAAGCCGCCGTTCGTTCGCCAGCGCTCAACTGGTTCAGACCCGAAATTGTGCTGACGGCCCAGCAGGCGTGGCCACAATTATATTTGGAGTGCAGCAATCAGGGCGTCCCGAGCCATGGCCACGCGCGGGTGTCGCAGCGATGAGCGTGCCCACACAAGGTAGAAAGCGTTGAGCGGCACCATGATCGGCGCGGGTATCTCGATCAGCGTGCAGGCAGCGCGTTCGCTGCGGGTGAGATAGCCGGGCAGTACCGTCCAGCCGAGGTCCGCGTACAATCCCGACCGTAGCACCCTCAGATCGGGCGCGGTCAAGGCGGGCTGGCTAGTCAGCTCGATCTGGTTTGCATGGAGCCAGGTTCGCAGCAGCGGCCGGTCAAGATCGTAGGCTAGGTGGGCTGTTTGATTAAGCCCTTCGACCAGCGGCAATTCGGCAATCCGCATAGCCACGGCGGGAGAGGCTACGGCGCGCAGGTGCTCTTCGCCCAGCGCATGGAAGGCCAACCGCGGATCTTCGGGTTTCGAGGCGGTGACAGCCAGATGCACCCTGTCTTCGAGGAGCATGGCATAAAGCGCCTCGCGCCCGCCGATATGCAGGCGCAGGTCCAGCCCTGCTTCCAGCAGCGGAGCCAGTCGGGGCGTGATCATCTCTCCCAGCAGGTCCGACGGTGCGGCGATGTGGACCGTGCCCGAGATGCGCGACGATCGGGCCCGCGCGCTGGCCAGTGCCGATTCCGCCGTGTCGAGGCTGCTTCCGATCGAAGCCGCCAGATCGTCGGCAATCGCTGTTGGTCGAACACCCCGCGAATGGCGATCAAACAAGGGACGGCCCAATTGCGCCTCGAGCGATGCGATGTGCTGCGACGCAGCCGGTTGGGTAATGCCGATTGCCCGGGCCGCCTCGCTCAGTGAACGACGGCGGTAGACTTCGACGAAGGTGCGCAACTGCAGGAGGGACATTGCGGTTCCATAAGCGGATTTATGGCCGTCCGCCATTCCCGCTGGATTTCATGATGCCGTTCCCGGCGTATCTAAGCCGCCGAAAGGCACGATCGAATGAAAAATCGCCGCCAACTGCTGAAAGCTCTCACAGCTGTCTTTGTGGCGGGTGCGGCTGCGCCGGGTGCGTTTGCTCGTGTCCCGGACATCAATGGAACAGGACAATTGACGATGACCCGCATTCTGATGGTGGCCACCTCCGCCGACCGCATGACCCCCGGCACCGAACCGACGGGTGTCTGGCTCGAGGAACTTACCACCCCGTATTATGCCTTCCGCGATGCGGGCGCCGAGGTGACGCTTGCCTCGATCAAGGGCGGCGCCATCCCCGTCGACCAGCGCAGCGTCAATGCCGACGGCGAGAACGACGCTTCGGTCGAGCGCTATCTGAAGGACGAGGCCCTGAAGGCCGAGGTTGTCGGCACGCCGGTGTTCACCAGCATCGATCCCGGCGGCTACGACGCGCTGTTCCTGCCCGGTGGCCACGGCACCATGTTCGATTACCCCGGCAGCGACGAACTGGCCCGCCTGGTCGAACGCTTCGACCGCGAAGGCAAGATCGTCGCCGCCGTCTGTCATGGACCGGCAGGGCTGGTCTCGGCGAAGAAGGCCGATGGCACGCCCCTCGTGGCTGGCCGCCGTGTCGCGGGCTTCACCGACAGCGAGGAGCGCGCGGTCGGCCTCGATCAGGCGGTGCCGTTCCTGCTCGAAACGCGCCTCAAGGAACTTGGGGGCAAGCACGAGGGCGGCCCCGATTTTGCCCCCTTCGCCCTACGCGACGGCAATCTGGTGACCGGTCAGAACCCCGCCAGCGCGGCGCGCACCGCGGAACTCGTGATGGAAGCCCTCAAGGAAAAGGTCGCCTGATCATGCGCTATCTCCACACCATGCTGCGCGTCGCCGATCCCGAGTCGTCGATCCGTTTCTTCACGCTGCTGGGTCTCAAGGAGACCCGGCGCATGGAGAACCAGGCCGGGCGTTACACGCTGATCTACCTTGCCGCCGACGAGGATTTCCGCGGCGACGGCGAGCAGGGCGATGCCGAGGTCGAGCTGACGTACAACTGGCCGCCCGAGGACGGCAGCCCTGCCGAGACATACACGGGGGGCCGAAACTTCGGCCATCTCGCCTATCAGGTCGACGACATCTACGAAATCTGCGCGCGGCTGCAGGCGGGCGGCGTGACGATCAATCGCCCCCCGCGCGACGGGCACATGGCGTTCGTCCGCTCTCCGGACGGGATCTCGATCGAACTGCTGCAGCAGGGCGAACACAAGGCTCCGGTCGAACCCTGGGCCTCCATGCCCAACACGGGCGAATGGTGATGGCGAAATTGTTCGAAACGATTGAGGTTGGCGGGCTGCGGCTCGCCAACCGCATCGTTATCGCGCCGATGTGCCAGTATTCGGCAGTCGACGGCGCGATGACCGACTGGCACCAGATGCATCTCGGGGAGTTGGCGCTCTCGGGCGCGGGCGCGCTGACGATAGAGGCGACCGCGGTCAGCCCGGAAGGGCGCATCACCTACGGTGACGTCGGCCTGTACGATGACCGTACCGAAGCGGCGATGCGAAGCGTGCTCGAAAGTGTGCGCCGTTGGTCGGACATGCCGCTTATCATCCAGCTGGCCCATGCCGGCCGCAAGGCGAGCTGCGCCAAGCCGTGGCACGGCGGAACGCAGATCGCCCCCGATGCGGAGAATGGCTGGCAGACCGTGGCACCCAGCGCCATCCCATTCGCTCCGGACGACCATCCCCCTGTCGAACTGGACGAGTCAGGGCTTGCCCGCATCCGGGAGGCGTTCGCGGATGCCGCCCGGCGCGCCGGCAGGCTCGGCATCGAAGCCATCCAGATCCACGCCGCGCATGGCTATCTGCTCCACGAGTTTCTTTCGTCGATCTCCAACCGGCGCGGCGACGACTACGGCGGCAGCCTCGACAACCGGATGCGGTTCCCGCTCGAAGTGTTCGATGCCGTGCGCGAAGCATTTCCGGCCGACCGCCCGGTGACCGTCCGCGTTTCCGGGGCCGACTGGGTTGAAGGCGGCTGGACGGCGGAAGAAACCGCACGGTTTGCGCAGGAACTGGAGCGGCGCGGTTGTTCGGCGATCCACGTCTCCGGCGGCGGCCTCGACCCGCGCCAGCAGATCCCGGTCGGCCCCGGCTATCAGGTGCCGCTGGCCCGGACGGTCAAGGACGCGGTCGCCATGCCGGTCGTGGCGGTCGGAATGATCACCGATCCGCACCAGGCGGAGCGCATCCTCGAAGACGGGCATGCCGACGCCATAGCGATCGCCCGGGCTGCGCTGTGGGATCCGCGCTGGCCCTGGCACGCCGCCGCCGCGCTTGGCGCATCGGTCAAGGCGCCCCCGCAATATCTCCGGTCCGAGCCCCAGGAAGCGGGCCGCATTCTCAAGGAAATGATCCCATGAAAATCTCCGTCAAACTGCTTCTTGCCGCGGGCGCGGCTTTAACGCTCGCCGCCTGCTCGACGACCCGCGAGAGTGCATCCGCGCCCCAGATCGAACAGGTCGCGACCTTCGATGGCGCGATGCCGACTGGCGTGACCGTCGCCCCCAACGGGCGCATTTTTGTCAACTTCCCGCAATGGGGCGACAACGCGCCGTTCACGGTGGCCGAGTTGGTCGACGGCAAGGCGGTGCCTTATCCCGACGCCGCGACCAACCGGCCCGATCCGGCCGACCCGGCGGGGCATTTCATCTCGGTGCAGAGCGTGGTGGCCGATGGCGCCAACCGCCTCTGGGTGCTCGACACGGCGGCGCCCAATTTCTCCCAGCCCCAGGCCGGCGGTGCAAAGCTGGTGGCGATCGATCTTTCAACCAACCGGGTGGTGAAGACGATCGTTCTGCCGCCCAGCGTGGTGCTGCCCACGACCTACCTCAACGACGTGCGCTTCGATCTGCGTCAGGGCGCCGAGGGCGTCGCCTACATCACCGACAGCAGCAACGCCGGTGTCGGCGGCATCATCGTCGTCGATATCGCCAGCGGGCGTGCGATCCGGCGCCTGTCGAACCATGCGACGACCAACCCCGAGCGCGGCTTCACCCCGGTCGTCGACGGCGCGGTGCTCATGAACCGCCCGGCCGACGGCCCCGCGACGCCGGTCGCGATCGCCAGCGACGCGATTGCGCTCAGCGCCGACGGCAGCCTGCTCTACTATGGACCGCTGTCGGGTCGCACGCTGCACGCGGTGCCCACGGCGCTGCTGCGCGATGCCGCGGTGTCCGAGGAGGGGTTGGGCCGCGCGGTCCGCAACCTGGGGCGCAAAGGCGCCTCGGACGGGATTGCCGAGGACGACAACGGCCGCGTGTTCGCCGGCGATTACGAGAACAACGCGATCCGCGTGCTCGACCAGGGCAGCTGGACGACGGTGGTCAGCGACCCGCGCATCAGCTGGCCCGACACGCTGTCGATCGGCACCGACGGCTACCTCTACTTCACCGCCAACCAGCTTCACCGCCAGCCAGGCTTCCACGGCGGGCGGGACTTGCGCCGCAAGCCCTACGAACTGCTCCGCATCAAGGTGGGCGCCGGTCCCGTCCTGTTGCGCTCGCAGTGACCCCATCAGGCCGGGCGGGCTCGCGCGGGGCCGCGATCCGGCGAAAAATCAACAACTGACTTGAAGGAATACAGTCATGACCAAGGGTATCGAAGGCAAGGTCGTTCTCATCACCGGCGGCAGCACCGGCATCGGCGCAGAAACCGCGCGGCTTCTCGCTGAACGCGGCGCCAAGGTGGCCATCGCCGCCCGGCGCAAGGACAGGCTCGACGAGGTCGTCGCGGACATCGCCGCAAGCGGCGGCACGGCACGTAGTTACGCGCTCGACGTAACCGACAAGTCGGCGGTCCAGTCTGTCGTCGCCGCGATCGTCGCCGACTTCGGCCGCCTCGACGTGCTGATCAACAACGCCGGGCTCATGCCGATCCGTCCGATGGCCGAGGTCAACACCGACGAGTGGGACCAGATGATCGACGTCAATCTGAAGGGTACGCTCTACGGCATCGCGGCGGCCCTTCCCGGTTTTCTCGAGCAGGGCAGCGGTCACATCATCAACTTGAGCTCGGTTGCGGGCATCAAGGTCTTCGCACCGGGCGGCACGGTCTACTCCGGCACCAAGTTCGCCGTCAGCGCGATCAGCGAGGGCTTGCGCCGCGAGGTGGGGGAAAAGGTCCGGGTCACGTCAATCGAGCCTGGAGCTGTCGAAAGCGATCTGAAGTTCACGACATCCGGCACGGCTGCCGAGACGGTGCTGGACTTCTACAAGCAGGCCATCCCGGCGGCATCGGTGGCGCGTGCTATCGCGTTCGCTGTCGAACAACCTGATGACGTCGACGTCAACGCGATCGTCATCCGGCCGACCGCACAGGAGTTCTGATTTCGACGAGGAGGCGGGGCCGCGTGTGCTCCGCCTCATGGGGAACGTACCGGTCTGCTCGTCCGTTACTTTGCCGAATAATATCTGTCCGTTTCACTTGAGGAGTTATTTATGCCCAAACTTGCCCTGTATGTACCACTGAAGGCCAAGCCCGGAAAAGAGCGCGATGTCGCCGATTTCCTCACCTCGGCATTGCCGCTCGTTCAAGCTGAGCCGGGCACTCTGACCTGGTATGCGATCGAGGAAGGTCCCGGTGCGTACGCGATCTTCGATACGTTCGACACAGAGGATGATCGCCAGGCCCATCTTGACGGCAAGGTTGCCGCCGCACTGATGGACAAGGCAGACGAACTGTTTTCCGAACCGCCGCAGATTCACAAGTTCACCCTGCTGGCCGCGAAATAGCGGAGCGGTCGGCACCCTAAGCTGCCGTTTGGCTGCAGTGTAAGGCTCGTGTCTCCATCCCGAATGGATGCCCCGGCCGAACCGAGAAATGAGTAAATGAATACGACAGGCCATCCGCGATAGTGGATGGCCTTGTCTTTTGCGCTTATCACACCTCTGAATTCACTGATCAAGCGCCGTTGACGTGGCGCGATGTAGCGGCACGATTTGTTCGCGGGAAATTCTTGGGCACATCAACTTGGCGCGTTATTCGCCCGTTCTGGCCCAGTCTTAGAAAACAGCCGTGAATCGATCCGAGAATGGCCCTCCGGGAAGGAACCTCTCAGGTAGCAGAAGGTTCAGGAAACTGAGATCACTTGGAATGGGTGCGATGTCCTCCGTCGTTGCGATGGACCGGATCAACACCAAGCTCTAGATTTGATGACGCGTTCAGAAGAGTTGCGAAAGGAAGAGATCCGTGAAAGCTGTCGTGTACAACGGGCCCAAAGATGTTTCTGTCGATACTATCGATGATCCCAAGGTCGAAAAGCAGACCGATGTTATCATCCGGCTGACCACGACCAATATCTGCGGGTCGGACCTTCACATGTATGAGGGCCGTACCAGCTTCGAGAAGGGCAGGGTCTTCGGTCACGAAAACCTTGGCGAGGTCGTCGAAGTCGGCTCTGCCGTAGATCGTATCAAGAAGGGCGATCGCGTGTGCTTGCCGTTCAACGTCGGTTGCGGTTTCTGCGAAAATTGCGAACGGGGTTTGACGGGTTTCTGCCTCACGACCAACCCTGGAACCGCCGGCGCAGCGTATGGCTTTGCCGAGATGGGTCCGTGGCAGGGTGGCCAGGCCGAGTTGATGCGTGTTCCTTATGCGGACTTCAATTGTCTGAAGCTGCCTGAGGACGCCGAGGAGAAGGAGGATGACTATGTCATGCTCTCCGACATCTTCCCGACGGGTTGGCATGGCGTCGAACTGTCAGGCTTCATGCCTGGCGAAAGCATCGCGATCTACGGCGCCGGTCCGGTCGGTTTAATGGCCGCGCACTCAGCCGAAATTCGCGGTGCCTCGCAGATCTTCGTGGTCGATTCTCACGATGACCGTCTCAAGCTGGCCGAGGCGATGGGCGCCATTCCGATCGACATGCGCAAGGGCGATCCAGCCCAGCAGATCCTTGACGCAACCGGCGGCCTCGGGACCGACCGGGGGGTCGAGGCGGTCGGATACCAGTGTTGCGATCGCCACGGCAAGGAGCGCAGCAATTACACGATGAACTGCCTTGTCAAAAGCACGAAGGCCACCGGCGGAATCGGCGTCGTCGGCGTGTTCATTCCGGAAGACCCGAACGCGCCCGACGATCTCCAGAAGGAAGGCAAGATGGCGTTCGACTTCGGCAACTTCTGGTTCAAGGGTCAGAAGATCGGTACCGGCCAGTGCAATGTAAAGCACTACAACCGGCGACTGATGAAGCTTATCGAGCAGGACCGGGCCAATCCTGCCCAAATCATCTCGCACCGACTGCCGCTCGATCAGGCACCAGACGCCTACAAGCATTTCGACGAGCGCGATGCTGGTTGGACGAAAGTCGTGCTCAAGCCGGGCGCCTGACTTTGGTCTTTAACCGAATAGGGAATAGTTTATGACTTTAGAGGGCAAATCAGTTGCCATTCTGATCGCACCCCGCGGAACGGAAGAACCAGAATTCTCGAAGCCCAAGCAGGCTATCGAGAAGGCTGGCGGCAAAGTGACCGTGGTCAGTTTTGAAGCGGGCGTGGCTCGCACCGTCAATAGCGATCTCGACGAGGGCGGCAGCTATACTATCGACAAGACGTTTTCCGATGTCAAAGCCGACGATTTTGACGGACTTGTTGTGCCCGGAGGGACAGTCGGTGCCGACAAACTGCGCGGCAGCGCCGAGGCAATTGGTTTTATCCGGGCCTTCTTCGATCAGAAAAAACCTGTTGCGGCTATATGCCATGCACCGTGGACATTGATCGAGGCGGACGTGCTCAAGGGTCGCACCTTGACGTCCTACCCGACGCTGAAGGTCGATATCGAGAACGCCGGCGGTGCATGGACCAATGAGGAAGTCGTGGTCGACAATGGCCTTGTTACCAGCCGTGATCCTAATGATTTGCCCGCCTTCTGTGCCAAACTCGTCGAGGAAATCGCAGCAGGGAATTAAGACGGGGCCATCTCGAGGAACCATGTGAGGGCCCGCTCCCTGGAGAAGGTCCGCACAAAACAGGCGTAGCGGATGGCTGGCGACTGGCCGTCCGATACGCCGCTTATCAGACGAACACGGCGCGCCTCACGAGCGCTCAAACCCAAAGCCGCGTCAACCGCGGTGGCCATCTTGCCCGATCCCGCTCCCAGATTCGACCCATTCCAGCGTCCGGTTGAGATACACTTGGTCGAACGTGCGTTCGGCCAAATTTACGACCTACAGCGCCGCTTTGAGATAGGGGGCGGTTAGACTGCCTTCCGCTTCCGCAACGACGCCAGGGACTCCGCTGGCAACGATACGGCCGCCATCTTCCCCGGCCCCCGGTCCCAGATCGATGACCCAGTCCACCTGCGTGATGGCGCGCATGTCATGTTCGACGACCACGACCGTATTGCCGGCGTCGACTAGGCCCTGCAGATGTTGCATCAGCCGGTCCGCATCGGAGGGGTGAAGCCCCGAAGTTGGCTCGTCGAGGATGTATATCGTGTTGCCGCGTTGAGCGCGTTGCAGTTCAGTCGCCAGCTTGATGCGTTGCGCTTCCCCGCCAGACAGCTCGGTCGCCGGCTGACCGAGCCTCAGATAGCCAAGACCGATCTCCCGCAACACGTCGAGGGAGCGCATCACGAATGCCTCGCCAGCGAAGAAATCGCACGCATCGTCCACCGTCAGTTCGAGCACCTGGGCGATATTGCGCCCGTTCCATTCGACTTCGAGCGTTTGCGGGTTGTAGCGAGAGCCATGACAGGTCGAGCACGGCGCAAAAACGCTCGGCAGGAACAGCAGCTCCACCATGACGTATCCCTCGCCCTCGCACACCGGGCAGCGGCCTTGCGCGACGTTGAACGAGAACCTGCCCGGGCTATAGTGTCGCCGGCGGGCGAGCGGCGTATCAGCGAAGATCCTTCGCACATGGTCGAACATGCCGCTGTAGGTGGATAGGTTCGAGCGCGGCGTGCGGCCGATCGGTTTCTGATCGACCCGCACCAGTCTGCGAACATGCTCCATGCCTGCGATAATGCGTCCTTCAGTATCGTTCTGAGCAACTTCGAGCAGCGGATCGATATCCTCGTCCTCGGCCACGGGGGAGCCGCCGAGGTGTTCCGTGACGAGCTCGGGCAGCGCCTGACTGACAAGACTGGATTTGCCCGATCCCGAAACGCCGGTGACAGCGGTGAAGCAGCCGATGGGAAATTCGACGTCGAGACCACGGAGATTGTTACGACTGATCCCTTCCAGACGTAGCCATGCCTTGGGATCGCGCGGTGTGCGCTCACTGCGGAGCGGCTCTTCGAACAGGTAGCGGCGGGTGATCGAAGTCTCGACGTCGGCAAGCCCCTCTATCGGCCCGCTGTAGAGGACTTCACCGCCCTTTTCCCCGGCTCCCGGCCCGACATCGACGAGCCATTCCGCGCGGCGGATCACGTCGAGATCATGTTCGACGACGAACAAGGAGTTGCCTGCCGCCTTGAGGCGCTCAAGGATAGTGAGCAAGGCTTCGCCATCTGCCGGGTGCAACCCTGCCGAAGGCTCGTCAAGCACATAGACCACGCCGAAAAGCTGTGACGACAATTGCGTGGCAAGCCGCAAGCGCTGCAGCTCTCCGGAGGAGAGCGTCGGCGTGCTGCGGTCGAGCGAAATGTAACCAAGGCCAAGATCGATCAGCGGGTCCAGCCGCTCGATCAATTCGCAGGCAAGGCGTTGGGCGGCGATCCGCTTCTCGTCGGAGAGATTGGGCGTGCGGCGTACGTCGGGCGCGCCCTTGTGCGCAGAGCCGCCCGCCGCAACCCGTTGTTCGACCGCTGCATCGCGGGCCGCTTTCTCCAGAACATGGCCCTTCGAGGGGGCGGAGACCGCCCCATACGCGCCTTGCGCGACGGGCATCAGCAAGTCCTTCAGCTTGAGCACCGTCAGGTCGCCGAACTCGGCGATGTCGAGGCCCGCGAACTTCACGGACAGGGCTTCGCGCTTCAGGCGCTTGCCGTCGCAGGTCGGGCAATCGCGGCCGATGATATATTGCGAGACGCGCTTCTTCATCAGCGCGCTTTTCGTGTTGGCGAAGGTTTCCAGCACATAGCGGCGCGCGCCGGTGAAGGTGCCCTGGTAGCTCGGCTCCAGGCGGCGCTTGAGCGCCGCCCGGGTCTGTTCGGGCGTCAGGCCCGCATAGACCGGCACCGTCGGCGCCTCTTCGGTGAAAAGGATCCAGTCGCGATCCTTTTTCGGCAGCTCGCGCCACGGCGTATCGACGTCATAGCCGAGCGAAACGAGGATATCGCGCAGGTTCTGCCCATGCCACGCCGTTGGCCAGGCGGCGATCGCCCGGTCGCGAATGGTGAGGCTGGCGTCAGGGACCATGGTCTCTTCGGTCGCGTCATAGACGCGGCCGATGCCGTGGCAGGTCGCGCAGGCCCCCGCGACCGTGTTGGGGGAGAAATCCTCCGCATAGAGCATGGGTTGATGGCGCGGATATTCGCCGACGCGGGAATAGAGCATCCGCACCAGACTGGAGAGCGTCGTCACGCTGCCGACCGAGGATCGCGCGTTAGCCGAGCCGCGCTGTTGCTGCAACGCGACCGCAGGCGGCAATCCGTCGATCGCGTCGACCTCCGGCACGCCGGCCTGGTCGATCAGGCGACGGGCATAAGGCGCAACCGATTCCAGATAACGCCGCTGGGCTTCGGCATAAAGGGTGCCGAACGCGAGCGATGACTTGCCCGAGCCCGATATGCCGGTGAACACCACGAAGGCGTCGCGCGGCACATCGACGTCGACATTTTTGAGATTGTTCTGGCGCGCGCCGCGAACCTGCACGCAGGCGGGCGGCCCCGCATGCCCATGATCGGTGGCCGGCGTCGTCGCGTGTATATCCTTGTCCTTCAATTCAGTCTTCCTGCCATATCCGCCCGTGCGGCCCGTGATTCATTACGGTCGGGGTAACAGATGAATGCGTTTCCGACTCAATATATCCAACGGGCAGGCTGGCTCGATGTTCGGAACCTTTGAAATATTTTTCCAGCATTAGACAAAGGTTACGACAAAACTATTTTCCCGTTGGGTCGCGCGACGAGGCCACATACACCCGGCTGGTAAGCGCCTGGGCCAGGCGGCCCTGGTCCGTGCCGCTATCGGCTTGTGACGACTGCACTTCGGCGGTTGTTACCGCATCGCGACGCGTTGCCCAATTCCCAGAGCGCGCTTCATCATGGCGACGGTCGGGCCATGATGACGGCTGGCCTGTCAATCCGAGCGCCTGGCGCCGCGTCTTAGAACGCGACTGAACGGTCGACGTTGGCGGCGTCGAGGAAGAGAGGGAAGAAAATGCCTTCACCCGAGATAACCGGAGTGGTCATCCGGAACTTCCTCGATGCCTGGTGTTGCCAGAGGCGCTCTGGATCGGCGGGTCAGTAGTGAATGACCGTGCGGATCGACTTGCCTTCGTGCATCAGGTCGAACGCCTCGTTGATCTCCTCCAAACCCATGGTGTGGGTAACGAACGGGGCCAGATCGATATCACCTCTCATGGCGTCCTCGACCATGCCGGGGAGCTGTGTCCGTCCCTTGACGCCGCCGAAAGCGGACCCCTTCCAGACGCGGCCCGTAACGAGCTGGAATGGACGGGTGGAGATTTCTTCGCCCGCGCCGGCAACGCCAATCACGATCGACTGACCCCAGCCACGATGCGCTGATTCAAGCGCGGCGCGCATGACGTGGACGTTGCCGATGCACTCGAAGGTATGATCGATGCCCCAGCCCGTCATCTCGATCAGCACTTGCTGGATGGGCTTGTCATGGTCCTTGGGGTTGATGCACTCGGTCGCACCGAACTGGCGTGCCAGCTCGAACTTGGACGGGTTGGTGTCGATGGCGATGATGCGACCCGCCTTCGCCTGGCGCGCACCCTGAATCGCCGCGAGGCCGATCCCGCCCAGGCCGAACACGGCGACCGAATCTCCGGGCTGGACCTTGGCGGTATTGTGGACTGCGCCGATGCCGGTCGTGACGCCGCAGCCCAGCAAGCAGACATGTTCGGGGTTTGCCTCGGGATTGATCTTGGCGAGCGAGACTTCAGCGACGACAGTATATTCACTGAAGGTTGAACAGCCCATGTAATGATAGAGGGGCTGGCCATTGTACGAAAAGCGGGTGGTGCCATCGGGCATCAAGCCCTTGCCCTGCGTTTCGCGGACAGCGACGCACAGGTTGGTCTTGCCCGACACGCAGAAGTCGCACTTGCCGCACTCGGCGGTGTAGAGCGGAATCACGTGATCGCCCGGCCTGACGCTGGTGACGCCTTCACCGACCTCGACAACAATGCCCGCGCCCTCGTGGCCTAGAACCACCGGGAAAACGCCCTCCGGATCACTGCCCGCCAGCGTGTACGCGTCGGTGTGGCACACACCGGTGTGCGTCACCCGGATGAGCACTTCACCCTTCCGGGGTGGGGCGACATCGATCTCGACGATTTCGAGTGGCTTGCCCGGCTCGAAGGCTACAGCGGCGCGAGATTTCATGTTGGGGTACCCTCGTTGATGGAACTTGATTGCCGGCGCGAGGTCCTTGCGTGATCGTAGATTTACAGACGTTCGCATACTGGCAGGGAGTATATTTATGATACTCCCTGCCAGTATACAAGAGGTGTCCCGTTGAGGATCTCGACCAAGGGAGCATCCAGCGGCTGGCTTCGCTTCGCAGACCTCCCTCGGGGTCCGGACCGCCCAAGTCTGCGCTCTGGGCCGGTTGGCTGGATACGAGGTTTTTGCTCTGACTGCGGGAGAGCACGGGCAAGAAGAAGATCGCTGAAATCGTTACTTAAGATATGTACGCAGAATCTTCATTACGCCCTCCACGTCGTCCTCGTGATCGCTGCCCTCGCTTTTCACGGCCGGATCTGCACCGGCGCCGAATGTTTCCCTAAGGTGACTCTCCATCACTTCCGCCATCAGTCCATTTGTCGCGCCTCGCATGGCGACAATCTGCTGCAGCAGGGGAGTGCAATCGGCCCCGGCTTCGATCGCGCGTTCCAAAGCGTCCGCCTGGCCCTTAATACGCCGCAAGCGTGTAATGGCTCGCTTCTTGTCCTCTGATGAATGTGGCATCGCGCTTTCCCGAGAAATCGCTTCAGCATACTATACAGGGGGGGAGTTTCAATCCTGTCCAGAGACTGGCGCTTCTGTAATCAGGCGAAGTTCCCCGGCCAATCTCCAAATTCGCCCCACGATCGGGCAGGCATAGCCGCCATGTTACCCTGAGACAGGTCTGGCACGCGGAGGAGGAGCGGTCATGCTCTTAAGCCTGCGCCACAAGCAACGACGGCCTGGGCGCTTAGGGTCCGATCCTGTGTCTGGGAGGGGGAGCCATCGCTTGCTCCCCCAGGTTTGCTGGTCAGACCGTAACGACGACCTTGCCGATCTGGTCGTTCGATTCGAGGAAGCGGTGCGCGTCCTGGATGGCGTCGAGCGGGAAAGTGCGCGCGATCCGCGGCTTGAGCGCGCCCGATTCCAGACCCGCCACGATGAACGCCTTGGCGCGATCAAGGGCGGCGTCGTCCGAGACGATCTCGCTGTAGAGATAACCCTTGAGCGTGAGGCTCTTGCCCAGCACGGAGAACAACGGGAACGGCGTCGGCTCGCCGCTGAGCGCGCCATATTCGAGCAGGATGCCGCCGCGCGCCATGCTCGCGGTCAGCGGCTCGAACGACGGGCCTCCGACCGGGTCGAGCACCACGCGCGCACCTGCACCATCGGTTATCTCCATCACCCTCGCCACCAGATCCTCTTCCTCGGTCGCGACGACATGATGTGCACCGGCATCAAGCAGGGCCTGGCGCTTGGCGCCGGTACGCGTCGTCGCGATTACCGTCGCGCCGACCATCCGCGCAATCTGGAAGGCAGCAAGGCCGACGCTGCTGGAAGCAGCGGTGACGATGACGAAATCGCCCTGGCCGAGCTTCGCCTGCTCCACCAGCGCGCCCCAAGCGGTGACATACTGCATCCACACGGCCGCCGCTTCCTCGAACGACAGCGCCACCGGATGCTTGACGACGAGGCGGGCGGGCACGTTGGCGACCTCGCCATAGGTGCCCCAGCGCGCGATATCGAGCGGGGGGATGACGCTGACGGCTTCGCCTTCCGCAAACCCGGTCAAGTCCGCGCCGACCTTAAGGACGGTGCCGGCAGCCTCATAGCCAAGGCGGCTCGGGAACTCGGCTTCCTGAAGGTAGGCATGGTTGCGGAACATCACCTCGGCGCGGTTTATGCCTATCGCCTTGACCGCGATCTGCACCTCGTCGGCCGCGGGCGCGGGCACTGCCAAATCTTCAATCTTGAGGACACTGGCGTCGCCATATTCGTGGATTCGAACGATGCGGCTCATGGGACATTCCTTGATTATTGAACGATCGTTCTGTATCGATGTCAGCGACGAGGTTCAAGCTATTATTTATCGATCATTCCATATCAGGCGCCAGAAATGACAGAGACGAAAGCACGTCGCGGCGCAGGTCGCCCTCGCGTGTTCGACACTAACGCAGCGCTCGACAAGGCGGTACGGCTGTTCTGGCAGCGCGGCTACGAGGCGACTTCGATGGCCGATCTGGTGGCAGAGACTGGCGTCGCCGCCGCCAGTCTCTATGCGGCGTTTGGCAACAAGGCGGGGCTGTTCGCGGCGGTGATCGAGCGCTATGCCGCGACGTTCAGCGTCCACCTCTATGCCCCCATCAACGACCCGGCGTTGTCCACCTTCGAGGCCGTCAAAGACCTGCTGGAGCGAGCGGCGTCATCGTTCTCGGAGCCTGGAACGCCGGCCGGCTGCTTCATGTATTCGGCAGCGGCAGCCGTTTCGCCCGCGTCCGCCGCCATCGAATGCCTGCTGCGCGACAAGCGTATCGCGGCGGAGGCCCTCCTGATCGAGCGTCTGGATCGCGGCGCCGCGCAGGGCGAGCTTGCGGCCGATGCCGATCCGGCCACGCTAGGCAAATACATCAATGCGGTTATGGAAGGCATGTCCGTTCAAGCGCGCGACGGCGCTACGATTATCGAACTGCTCTCGATCGCCAAAATGGCACTCGATCGATGGCCGGCTGCGGTGTAATCGTCCAGGCAAGATCGTCCTCGGTGTTCTTGCAACAAGCCTCTGTCGATCTGCAGCAAAGCCCACTGCGAGCCCAGTCCGTATGTCCGGATTGACCTGATCGCGCCAGCTCCCGCTCAAAGAAAATGCCCGCGCCCGGTTGAAAGGGCTTTTCTACAACATCCGTGTAGGTCGGCTTTCCCGGCCTGCTGAAGTCCGGCGTGACGCGGTTGATGTAGGCCCAGTGGTCGAGCGCCCGCGAGATAAATTCCGGACCATTATCCACCCTGATCTTGGCAGGCGGACTGCCGCGCTCGAACAGCAGGCGGTCCATGACATCGACCACCTGTTCACCCTTGATCCCCTGATCGACGTGGATCGCCAGGCACTCGCGGGTATAGGCATCGACGACATCTCCAGCTTAAATCAGCTTCGATTTTGCCAGATCCTTCTCATTCTCGCAGGAAGCATTTTCCGGGACAGGGTCACTGTCGGACCGTCATGCTCGCCCCAACAGAAGAACAGGTGACGCTTGCCCTGCCGCTGCTTGATCGACCATTCGATCGCGACCCTGCCTTCCGGCACCGACAGCGCCCCGTATTTGATGGCGTTGGTCGCCAATTCGTGCAGCGCCATTGCCAGCGCCAAGGTGATCTCCGGGGAGAGCCTTACATGGGGACCGGAGGCGTGAAGCGATCGGCATCCCGGTCCTTGAACGGGAGCAGGGCTCTATCCACGATATCACCGATCGCCGCGCCTTCGACCTCATCCTGGATCAACAGCTCCTGCGCGGCTCCCAGATTGGTGATGCGAGCGGACACCGTGATCGCGGCGTCATCCAGTGAAGTCGCGTGCCTGATGGTCTGGCTGACGACGGCATTGACGGTCGCTAGCGTGTTCTTGACCCGGTGCGTAAGCTCACGCGCGAGAACGGCGCGGTGTTCTTCGGCAAATTTGCGCTGCGAAATGTCGGTCGAAAAGCCCGTCATGGCGAGCGGCGTGCCGTCTGCACGGTGCTGAAGCTCCCCCTGGACTGAAACACCAGAGGGCGTCAGGATGCGATATTCTATGTGATAGGGTTCGTTGCTCGATCGTACGTCCGACCGCCGCCTACATTGCGGGCAGGTCCTCGGGATGGATCGCCGCCAGCAGCTCCTGATAGGTGAACGGCTCGCCCAACGGTCGCCCGAACACCCGCTTGCAGCCCGACGACGCGGTCAACAAACACTCGGGCAGATCAAGCGTCCAGGTGGCAAGTGCGCCGGACTTCAACGCCATGCGCAACCGGGCATTGTGCGAGGCCAGGTCTGCATCCCGCTGCGCCACCTCGGCCGCCAGTGCCTCGCGGTCCTGTTCCAGTTGCAGAACGCGGTGCCGCTCTACCGTCACGTCGATCTGCGAGGCGACGAAATAACGCAAGCTACCGTTCTCACAGAACACCGGCCCGACCATCAGCCGGTTTCAAAAAGGCGTCCCGTCACGCCGATGATTGAGAAGATCCAGCTCGACCGGCTCACGCTGCTCGATCGCATCCCTCAGTCGAGCCACGTCGTCGGGATCGGTCAACGGCCCCTGCATGAAACGGCGGTTGCGACCCGCTACCTCGACGGCCGGGAAGCCGGTCAGCTTCTCGAAGGCGGCGTTGACGTAAACGGGCGGGCAATCGGGAAGCGTCGGATCGCTGACGACCATCGCGACCGGCGTCATCTTGAAGCCGGACTGCATAGGATCGCAGGCATTCAGCCTGGCCGCATAGGCGTCGATCGCCGCCTGAACCTCGGGCGGCGGCGTGAACGGTCGAATAGGTGCAGGGTCTAGCGGTTCTCGGTCCAAAGCGTGAACACACTATCTCTTCGCCGGATAACGGCAATCAACACGATCAAATCCGGCCCGCGGCCTTGATCCGGGCCGATGCCGCGACACGATCGGCTATCTTCAGCGTAAGCGTACGGCCTCCCGCGTGTTGCGGCATTCAGGCTCGGCGCTGATGGACCTCCGCTAATGAGTCCCTTTCTGGACTCCAGAGGGAGGCCAAGTGAAGGATCGGGTGGAGATCATCGCGCGCACCGAACGGCGCAGGAAGTTTTCGGATGCCGAGAAGGTGGCGATCCTCGCCGAGGCGGATGCAGACGGCGTATCGGTCCGTCAGGTCACTGAGCGCTATGAGATTGCCGTGAGCTTGATCTAAAATTGGCGGTCGGCGCGCCGCCAGGCAGCAGCCATTGCCAGTGAGGCGCTTGAGTTCATTCCCTACGGCGCGATCATAACGACGGAACCCGCAGCTGCGCCAGCGGTGCCTGAACCCCAGAAGGCGCCGGGACCTGTTTCGCCGCCGGTGCCATCAGTGTCGGAGGAACTCATCCGCCCCCATCCAGGTGCGCGCCCCGGCGTGATAGACATAGATATGCCCAGCGGCGTGCGCCTGTCGGTGGACTATGTGAACGAGAAGGCGCCGGCCCGCGTGCTGCGTGCATTCCGGGACGTCTCGTGATCTCGCTGGCGCCAGGAACGAAGGTCTATCTCGCGAGCAAGCCGGTCAGCATGCGGCTCGGTTTACCTGCCGATCCTTGCGCGCAAGCGCGGCGCCTTGCGGAACGGCGCTCCATTCCAGGACTGGGACCTTCCACCTGTACTCGCCCAGCTGCGCCGCAAGTTGCCGCTCAACTCTCACGTCTTGATCTCGTTGTGCTCGACGAAATGGGCTATCTCCCCTTCGCCCGTTCCGGCGGCCAGATGCTCTTCCACCTGATCAGCAAGCTCTACGAAAAGACCTCGGTGATCATCACGACCAATCTCGCCTTCGGCGAATGGCCGAGCGTCTTCCACGACGCCAAGATGACCACCGCGCTCCTCGATCGCATCACCCACCATTGCGACATCATCGAGACAGGCAACGACAGTTGGCGGTTCAAAACCGGAACTGAGCCCAAAACCCCTTCCCCCGGACCCCCATCCCCGGCGGTTAACCCGGTGGGTCAACAGGGACCTCCCACGGACGCCGCCGCCAGCACACCTGACGGTGTGCGTCGTCGTCCGTGGGCCCCTCCTATCGACTACCGGGATAACCGCCGCGCTGCCGAAAGGTGGGGTCAATATTGGGCGCCGATAGGGGGTCAGTTTTGCGCGCCGGTTGACACCTAAAGCCCCTGCATGACGCTGCCAATATAGCGCGCCTAGGCTCCGCAACCCGTTCCACGGCGCATCTGTCCTTCTGATTTAAAAGGGAAAAAAGAATACATAGTATAAATCTATGTATCGCGAAATTGACATATCTCAATTCATAGCTACCTTGGCGCTGTCACTCACGCACCAAGGAGATGCACAATGCTGACGTCAACCAAGCCCGCTCCGATCTACGCTCCCGATACCAGCTACGGTCACTTCATCGACAATCAGTGGGTCGAGGGTGAAAATGGCGAGACGATCGAGAGCATCATCGGCCGCGAGACCCACAAGTCCATGCTCGAAGCCTACAGCCAGAAGAAGAACATCATCGTCAGCCTCAACGAGGCTTCGTTTGGACTGTACTGAGATCGAGTGGTTGCGAGGCATATCCATGCCTCGCAACATCGAAACTTCGCGATATTTAGGAGTAATGAAATGAAGAACTCGGTTCTCTTCGACAACGTCCGGCTAGGGCCATATACCCTGCGTAACCGGATCGTCCTCCCGCCGCTCACGCGCTCGCGCAGCTCCCAGCCGGGCAACATCCCCAACGACCTGATGGCGGACTATTACCGCCAGCGCACCGGCGCCGGCTTCATGGTGACCGAGGGGACGCAGATCGAGCCGCGCGGGCAGGGCTATGCCTGGACGCCGGGCATCCACAGCCCTGAGCAGGTCGAAGGCTGGCGCAGGGTAACCGACGCAGTGCATGCCGAGGGCGGCATCATTTTCCTACAGCTGTGGCATGTCGGACGCGTGTCCCACACCTCGCTGCAGCCGGGCGGGGCCGCTCCGGTCGCGCCGTCGGCGATCCCGGCCGACAACGTCAAGGTGTTCATCGAAACCGGTCCGGGGCAGGGCGCACTGGCGCTGCCGTCGCCGCCGCGTGCGCTGACCACCGCCGAGGTCAAGGAACTGGTGCAGCTCTATGCCCAGGCGGCGCGCAATGCGCTCGATGCGGGTTTCGACGGCGTCGAGATCCACAGCGCCAACGGCTATCTGGTGAACCAATTCATCTCGGCTCACACCAACCGGCGCGACGATGAATATGGCGGCTCGCTGCAGAACAGGCTGCGCTTCCTGCGCGAGGTGACGCAGGCTGTCGCGGATGTCGTTGGCAAGGACCGGATGGGCGTGCGATTTGCCCCGCTGTTCGCCACGACCGAGGAGGATCGCGTCTATCTGGGTCTCGTCGAGGAGGATCCCCACAAGACCTATATCGAGGCCGTGAAGGTGCTTGAGGAGGTCGGGATCGTCTATCTCTCGCTGGCCGAGGCCGATTGGGAGAATGCGCCGGAGTTGCCCGAAGATTTCCGCGCAGATGTACGCAAAGCTTTCAGCGGCAAGATCCTCTACGCTGGCAAATACACCCCGGAGCGCGGCGTCCGCGTGGTCGAGGCTGGCTGGGGCGACCTGATCGCCTTCGGCCGTCCCTTTATCGCGAACCCCGATCTGCCGGAGCGTATCGCCCATAGCTGGCCGTTCAATCCGGTGGATCCGGCGACCATGTATGGCGGCACCGACAAGGGCTACACCGACTATCCGGCCTATCAGGACTAGGGGTTTTCGGGCTGCGTCCGGACATCCGGGCGCGGCCTGTGCTCCGGTGCGACGCCGGTAACAGGTGCGTACAACTCCAATGGGCATCGATGTCAAAGACGCGCTGAAAGCTCTCGACAACCCGACGCGCCTCGCAATTCTCGGGTGGCTGAAAGACCCGCGCAAAAACTTCCCTGGGCAGGAAGTGAATCCCTAACAGGTTGGTGTCTGCGTAAGCGCCATCCAGGAGCGATCCGGCCTCTCCCAGTCGACAGTGTCTTTGTATTTGACCGCCTTGCAGCGCGCTCAACTGGTCACGTCCCGACGTGTGGGGCCTTGGACTTACTACAAGCGGAACGAGGAAAATATCTCGACATATCTGGCGAGCCTCCAATCCATGATTAGACGAAGTGCCCACTGGGCAACCGAAAGCAAGGAAACCTCACGATGTATCAGCCCAGCACGATCCCTTATCAGCAGCATCGAAGTTTTCATCATACCTTCAAGGCGGGCCATCTGACCCTGGGGCTGTTCTTCCCCATCGAGGCCTTCCAGGGCGATTTGCCGACCATGCTACACCAGGCGGAACTAGCCCATCGCGCCGAGGAGCTTGGCTTCTCGACGCTCTGGTTCCGCGACGTGCCGCTGCGCGATTCGAGTTTCGGCGACACGGGGCAGGTCTTCGACCCGTGGGTCTATCTGGGCTTCATCGCCGCCCGGACATCGACAATCGCTCTCGGCACCGCGTCGATCGCGATCCCGCTGCGCCATCCGCTCCATACGGCCAAGGCTGCGGCCAGCGTGGACCAGTTGAGCGATGGCCGCTTGCTCCTGGGTGTCGCCACCGGCGACCGTCCGGTCGAGTTCCCGGCATTCGGCGTGGACCCCGACCAGCGAGGCGATGTTTTCCGCGAAAATCTGGACATCATCCGCCGCGCCCAGCGCACCAGCTTCGAGCCGCTGCAATGGAGCCGCGGGCTGCTGGCGGGCGCCGACCTGATCCCCAAACCCACCACGAATGAGCTCCCGTTCTTCGTGACGGGCAACAGCCGTCAGTCGATGGAATGGATCGCGCGGGAGAGCAGCGGATGGATGACCTATCCCCGGCCGCCCCAGGCGCAGCAGCTGTTCGTGGAAAGCTGGCGGGCGGCGGTCAGGGAACAGGCGGGTGAGACCTACAAGCCGTTCCTCCAGTCGCTCTATATCGATCTCGACGCGCATCCGGCCACGCCGCCGTCGCCGATCCATCTGGGCTTCAGGCTGGGGCGGGATCATCTGCTGACGCTTCTGGAAACCCTGGAAGCGATCGGCGTCGATCACGTCATCCTCAACCTCAAATATGGCCGCCGCCCGGCCCCTGAGGTGGTCGAAGAGTTGGGCTCGCACATCGTGCCGCGTTTCAGGGCGCATGCGCCATGAAATGGCCGGAGCAACACAGGGGCGCACGAAATGGTCTGCGGCGCTTTCCTGATATAGGATCCGCCACCCGACATGCAGGACCCGGCTGGCATCGACAAACTTGGGATCGAGATGGACAAGCCGTCGCAGCACTGAGGAACCTGCGGTCGTGGATTGTCTATCTCGCTGTCCTTGCGGGAGTAGATGCCGGGTTCGTCGAGGCGTTGCCATTACTGTGGTGTCAGATCTCTTCGCGATCGATGGCATCTTCGCAAAGGGCCGGTGACTTCTGGACGTCGCGCGGCATCCCACAGCGCAGCGATATATTGTAATATTGAAAAACATCGCTACATGGAGGAGCATGAGCATCGACCTCAATGAAGCCCTGAAGGCTCTCGACAATCCCGCCCGGCTGGCAATCCTGGCGAAGCTCAAGGACCCGCGCAGGAACTATCCCGAGCAGGAGGTCGATCCCGAAGACGTAGGTGTCTGCGTGAGCATCATCCAGGAGCGCGCGGGCCTCTCCCAGTCGACTGTCTCTCTCTACCTGACTGCTTTGCAGCGCGCCAAGCTCGTGACCTCTCAGCGCATCGGGCCCTGGACCTATTACAAGCGCGACGAGAAGAATATCGCGGCGTTCCTGAAGCAGTTGGAAGACCTGATCTGAGCGGCGGCCCGCGCGGCCGCTCAGATCGATCCGCTCATTCCTGTTCGATCTCGACGACGAGGCGCCCGCGTACCTTTCCTGCCAGGATGTCGGTCCCGGCCGCGATGACGTCTTCCAGGCGGATGGTCGAAGTGATCCGTCCCAGCCGCTCGCGATCCAGATCGGTCGCAAGACGCGCCCAGGCTTCGAGACGGCGCGGCTTCGGGCACATGACGGAATCGATGCCGAGTAGAGAGACGCCGCGCAGGATGAAGGGCACCACCGAGCCCGGAAGGTCCATCCCTTGCGCCAAACCGCAGGCCGTGACCGCGCTGCCATATCGGGTCATCGACAGGACGTTGGCCAAAGTATGCGATCCCACGCTATCGACACCGGCGATCCAGCGTTCCTTACCGATCGGCCGCCCGGGACTGGACAGTTCGTTGCGGTCGATGATTTCGGCGGCGCCAAGGCCCTCGAGATAGTCCGCTTCCTCGGCCCGACCGGTCGACGCGATGACGTGCCAGCCTGCCTTCGCCAACAGCGTGATCGCGAACGAACCGACGCCGCCGGCCGCACCGGTGACGATGACCGGCCCATCGGCTGGCTGCAGTCCATGCTTCTCCAACGCGAGAATGCTGAGCATCGCGGTATAGCCTGCGGTACCGATCGCCATCGCTTCGGACGGCGTCAGGTCAGCAGGTAACGGCACCAGCCAGTCGCCCTTGACCCGGCTCTTTTCAGCGAAGGCGCCGAGATGGGTTTCGCCCGTGCCCCATCCGCGCGCCTCGGCGCCGAGATAGCGATCGCTAAACTGAGGCAACGCAACTGCAAGGCCCGCTTCGACCATGGCTTGGCCCAGATCTACCTGCCGCGCGGTGCAGCTGGCGACGATCCGGTCATAGTCATCGACATCGCGCTGCTCACACCGCAATTCGGCACCATTGACCAGTTGCGCCAGTTTCGCCGACGCTTCTTTCCCGCATGCCCAGCTTTGACCCTGCCGCGAACATGTCTGGTAAAGCTCGGGGGCATCGACGCCGTGTAAGCGGACGGCAATTCCTGCCATGTCGAGGGAGTCGCCGTCCATCGCCCGGCCCGAGCCACTAATGTCCTGCGCGGATGCGGAAAGCGGGGTCAGCGCCAGTGCGATTACAAAAAGCCATTTCATGGGAAGGAATCTAGCGCGGTTAGCTTGCCAATTTCTTGAACAGCCTTGATCGATTGAGCCGAAGGTCCGCAATGCGAATATTCGCCCCAAAGACCGACTGACAGAACCGGCAATAGCCGAATCGACCAAAGCGCCGACCGCGCCGAACTCCTTTGCCGCGGACGTGGCGCTGGTGGCGACCACGAGGGTATGGGTCGGGCCTTCAGACCAGTGCTGAGAGCGCCCGCTCCACTACCCCCCAGAGCGGCGCTTCTGCATGCCTTTGATGATATCCCCAAGGACCAGGCGGTCTTGAGGATCGAGAGATTTCAGATCACGGTACATGACGAGCAAATGCTCGTCATCGCCATCTTCGTCCGGCTTCTCACCGACAAGGCGAGCGATGGACACCTCAAAATAATCGGCGAGCTTTCGGACGAGTTCGATCGACGGATTCTTAGCGGTGCCTTTCTCAAGCTCCCAGATATGGGCCTTCGACGCACCAATGGCGTCAGCCACTTCCCGAAGCGATTGCTGCTTTGCCGTGCGAAGGTTCTGCAGCCTCATCGCCAACGACATGCCCATGACTCCTTAGACCCAACTTACCATGAGATCAGCGACATAGAAATCAACGATCGTTCGGTCAAGTGAACGAGTTCGTTCGGCCGATTGACTCCGCCTATCGTATGACTTATCGAACGATATTGTTATTATATGTCGGACGGAGCGCCGCGTGGACGGTAACCAGCATATCATGGCAGATCCTCGCGGCTGGGCCGTCCACTCGGCGGAACTCAATGCTCTTGGATCAACCATCCGGCGGCTGATGAGCGAACGCGATACGCGCGCAGAGACCATCCGGTACAACACCATGAGGCCTTGTCGGGGACGAGTGGCATTGATGTTTCAAAATAAGCGGGAGCATAGGCATGGCTAAGAATACCACCAAATCGCAGGCGCTTGTTCCGGCTGAGCGGCGCCAGACGGCCGTACGCAGGAAAACGGCGACGCCAGTCGTCGTGCCCGCAACGGTCGACACGCTGCTGCCGATCCTCGGCTCCGAATTCGCCGCCGAGAAGCTGATCGGCGACGGAGGCGATGTCACCCGAGAGGGTGGCGTCGTTCTCGTCAGCGGCCGCGCCTATGCAACTCGCGAATGCGTCGTTCCCGCAGAAGAAATTTTCTACGATCAGGCTGCTCGACCCGGTGGCACGGGCGCGTGGCTCGGAGAGGCGGACAAGGTCAGCTGGCGCGATGCGGCGAGTGGATACGATTGCATCATGTTGCGTAACACGGACAATGGCTTCCTCTGCGGATATGTCGGCATTCCCAAGGATCACCCTCTCTGGGGCTGGGATGCAAACGCAGTTCCACCGGACATAGGGATCGATGTGCATGGCGGTTTGACTTATTCAAGACTGTGCGAAGAAGGGCCGAGTCCGACGCGTCGGTTAGCCGTCGAGGCGCGCCGCATCTGCCACGTGACATTACGGCCGGCGGTCTACCATCCGGTAGAACACGCAACCGACCACCGGGTCGAAGATTCGCATGCGTGGTGGTTCGGCTTCAGTTGCGATCATGCCTACGATCTTATTCCGAACGCCAGGCCGAATTCCTCCGGATCGAAGTCCTCGGAGCTTGGACGGATATATCGCGACGACGCATATGTTGTCAGGGAAACGGTCGCCCTCGCAGCTCAGCTGCGAGCAATCGCTGAAGGAGGCGCTGCGCCCGCGCGCGATGGCGCGCCGCCGCCGCTCGGCCTCGACCCTCGTCGCGGGGGTGGCCGTGGCTGACTTTGAGCATCACGTCGGCGAACTCCCGTGGGGCTGGTGGCTTCGAGCCAGTCCGTGCGGCTACGAGGATGCCTCTGGGCAAAATTGGGCAAGCGTCAGGGACGCCTTCTGGGAGGGAGAACTTGGATTCCCGCCGGTCCACTTCGCACCCGAACAGCATGAACTGATGTTGAGGGTCATGACCGCGATCGATGCGCGCTGGTTTGGCACGGAGAGCAACCACGATGTTTTCGGCGGGGACATGATGTTCTGGCGATTCTATCTGTGCTGGCTCGCCAGCATCGGAATGGTCGAGACATCGGCGGGGAGGGACCTCTTCGGTGGGGGGCTGAGCTCATTGGGCAGGTCCGTCCTCATGATGCTGCAGGCCACGCGCGAGCCGGAATTCGAGCGCTTGCCAATAGCGGCGGTTGTTGCCGCGGTAAGTGCGAGTGCGGGGCCCGACGCCGAGGCACGGGAGCGGGCGCTGATCACCTTTGAACAGAAGGTTGGATTTCGTCGCTATCTGTTCGCGCGCGAAAATCTGGGAAGGCGATATCTGGTGACGTTGACCGGACTTAACGTTGGCGCGCGGATGCCGACGCGCAATATCGCGTGGTCGCAGTCCTTCACCGACGCAAATTCGCGCGATGATCTCTTCGCTTGGCTCGCCGAGCGGGTGCACCGTTGGGATGATTGGGGGGGAATTGCCCACCGAAAGGGCGCGTCTGCGCTGACAAGCCATTTGTTGTCGGTCATCGTCGGTGCGGGCGGTCTGGCTCGGTGAATCCTATTCGGTGGCGCAATTAGTGCTGTGCTGGCGTGATCACGACGAGGCGGCGCCGCTATTACTGTGCGCGACCGCTAGCTTAGGCAGCCTCGGCCCCAGCTCCAACGAGGCAAGTAAGTGAAAGGAGCCAACCCGCGCCGAACGAAGTGTGTTATAGCTCGAGACGCGCGCATATTGCTGATAGTTCATTTTGAACCAACGGGTGATCAACTGCGGTCTCGAACATGTCGGCGACCGGTGGTGCGTCCGGTCGGGCGTTAAGCCGAATATCCCCTTTAGACGACCGCGCGTACAGTTTCCGAATCTTATTGGGGCCGGCCCGGAGCCACTCGACAAGTCTCTGGGCAACGACCGGATCTGTTCGAGGTGCTTCCCGACGTGGCGGCCACAGCTTTTCATTGTCTTGACCATTGCGGCTCGGCGGAGTGTCCATCTGCAGCGGCTCGGCAACGGCAGCCATCGGCTGGACGTCATCTTCAGGTTCCGGGTTGTTATGATGCGCCTTTCTCTGCTCGGCGGTGAGCCAGCGGTTTACCTGCTCGATCTTGTTCGGATCGCGCAAATAGCTACAGATGAGATGCGTAGTGTCCGACGTCGCGCCGCCTCGGCGGATGATGGTCTCCAACTGCCTGATTGCTTCTTCGCGATTACGGATCGCTTGACGAAGCGCTTTCTGCTCATCGGCAGAGAATGCATCCATTTCGAACCCGATGACGCTTGTTGAGCGCTCCGTCTTCGGCCGCGCTTGGGGACGTGAAGCAGTGGGTAAAGATCGGATCATCTCATCATAGAAGAGTCGTGCGATCGCAAGCCGGAGCTCCGCCCAACGCAGGGCGTTCGCCCGATCGTCGGAATATTTGGCGATATATTCGTCGTGCGCTCGTATGAAGTAGCCTTCAGCCCTGCGCAATTCACTGATCGTCGCCTCAGGCTTCAGACCGGGGTTGCGCAAGATCTTGCGGAGCTCGGCAAACGCCGGTCCATTCAGGTGCTGGCCCGCGAACAAGGTTTAGATCGTGACGGTTTCATCACTCGCTCGGGCGGCTTGGGTGATAGCGGCTTCAAGCTCGCGCTCTAATTTTTCGATCTGTGTACAGTGCGCCGTCAAACCTTCAGCGATTACGCGCGCTATGGCCTCTGCAAGCAAGTTTTTCATGATTATCTCCTTGCTTGGTCGGTAGGTTGGAGCCCCGGTGAACGACGAGCCATTCTGTCGCTGATAAGGCACGGCTCGTCGCCAAAACCTGACATTCAAGCTCGTTGTTCCACTGCAAATTGGTGCATGGATATTACAACGAGCATTTAAATATCCAAAGACCGGATATTGGGACGACTTCGCCGCCACCGAGATCGGGTATCGTTGCAAGTCAGATAGTATCTGAAGCCGATATTCTCTCATGCTGAGAGATATCCGGTTCGAGTTCAAAATCTCTTAACTAAATATCTTGCGGAATATCGGTAATTTATCCAGAATATCTCAATAAGATATCGAGAATATATCGGGAGTAACTGAATATTTTTTGCGAAATAGGTTAGCTGCCCATTCTTCGATTGTGGAAGCTAACATCAACATGATATCCTTCGGATTAGGAAGGTCGGTTTCGCTCGGGACTTCCCGAGCGGGCGCCTGCCGCGGGCTGGTGGAACGGGCACGGCTCGCCTTGGAAACGTGGACTGGAGATCATGGATCCGATCGGAACTTTTCGCAGGCGCGCAACAAAGCGGATCATCCGCGACTTGCCGCTCGACCTTGCGGAGACGGAACTCGACGATCCCCTGGGGCTCCTGCGCGGCAAGGTCCGAGCGAGCCTCGATTCCGCGCAGCGCTGGGAGCGCGGGAAAGCAGCTCCCGCCCGGCGCGCCTGGTTCGGCATTCCGAGCGTGCCGGACGTATCGCGGCTGACGAGCGGGGCGGGGGAGCGCAGCTTCCACCTGGCGCGCAACGTAACTCGCGAGCGATCGGCGGCGGCCTTCGATGATTATGCGACGGGTAAGATAGGCGATGCGAAGGCGGAGCCGGAAATAGCGGCAGAGGAGCGGCCCGCTGCGACGTTCGACCGCTACACGCAGGACCATGGCTATGACGATCGCCAGATCCTCATCACGACGCTCGATCCGGATCCGGTCAAGCGAGCCAGGCAGTGGGACGCGGTCGAAGCGCATGAGTTCGGTCGGCGCCAGAACAAATCCGCCGGACCGCCGCGTCTCAACATCAGATACGAACGCGCGCCTGAGTTTCTGTCGGGCGCTGCGCGTCGCAACGATTGTCCGGAAGGTTTGCGTGGCATCCTCACCGCCGAGCAGAGGCGGGTGGATGGCGGCAAGGCGCTCGGCAAAAAGCGCCAGTTGGTTGGTGTGCCGTGGATCGATCCGGAGGCGCCTGCTGCGCTGAAGTGGCTGGAGGCACTGCCCGGCTGGCCGGATGCGGATCCTCCAGTGAAGCTCAGCGAAGGTCGCGGCAGCTATGCGGTTATCGCGGGCGAGGCGGAGCTGCCCGCCGATCTCGACGGCGCGGCGCACGAACGCATTCTCGTCGGTGCGAACGCCTGGGTGCAATCGTTCGCCAAATCCGAAAGCGGCGATGCTGACGCAAATCGGGTCGTGCCCGCCCTGTTCGTGCGGCATGAACCCGACGCATTCAATAATCTGACGAACTGGCACCTGCATTTCCAGGTCGGCAAGCGCGCGGTAACCATCGATGACGACGGTGCACTGGCGTTCGACGTTCACGTCGTGCCGCAAATCGCGACCAGCTTCATGAAGCCGTTCCGCTGCGAGATCGCGCGTCTCGTCAACATCGAACTTGAGGTGATTGATGCTGGCTATCGTCTCTCGCCAGAAACCTATGCGAAGATGGGGCTGGATGCGCAAACCATGCGTAAGGTCGGTGGCAAAGCCACCGTACTCGAACGTGCCGGAGATACGCCTGATGTGTCGCTCGACAATGCAGCAATCGGCTGGGGGCGCGTGCTCGCGCAGCAGGTGGCGAAGCGCGATGCGGATTTCGCGGATGCCGATGCGGCTTTCGAATTACGCGAAGCGCGCGTGCGCGAAGTCCGCACTTCGGACGACCGCGACCGGCTGGAGCGGCTCGCGCGCGAGCTTCGCGATCGCGAGCGTACCGCGATCCGGCTGCGCGCCGAGGCCGCCGAGATCGAAACGCTGTGCGCTATGGCGCGCAGCCATCCGCGTATCGTTGCGAGATTTGCTCCGGGCTATGCCGACAAGGCGCGTAAGGACGGACACGATACCTATATGTCGCACGCGTGGACCCGGCGGGGTAACGAGGCCGAAGCCTATCTCGATGAACTCGAACGGGAGTTGGTCGTTGAACAGGCCGCGATAGCCGAGCGCCGCGAGCAGGCGAAGTTTCTCGAACGCACCGCCGCCGATCTTCGCGAACGGCTCGAGCGAGACCTGGGACTTGCGGTCCAGGACCCTGAACCGACCCGCGTTGTCGACGCAATATTGTCCCGCGAGCCCAGCTCCCGAACGTTGGTCGACCCCAATGCGGTGATGAAGCGCATCGCCGAGACGCCGCTCCTTCTCAGCGAAGTCGACGGACGCTTGGTCGTGCTTCCTGCCGACGATCCTCAGGATTTGATCCACGGCGTCGATTTGAATGCCGCACCCTATCGAAAGCGCCTCCCGGCGATCCGCGATGCCCAGCAGAAAGAACTCGCCCAAGTCAGCGCGCTGCTGATCAAGCGCGGGCCGGCAGGTTTGGATGATGATAATCTCGTCGACAAAAGCGCGTGGCTGCAGACGACGGTCAGACGTTGGCGCGATACTCCCGAGATTGGACGGCGGATCAGATTGCGCGATCTGCGCATTCAGGCGACCCGCGAAATCGCGTCAGGCCGCCAGCGGGAGGCCGACCAAGAATTTGCACTGTCGCCGCCTCGCGCGCTCGACCAGCACTTGCCGACCGTCGCATCGTTGGGCGCACGCGGACTCGATATGGTGGGGCTGGGCGAGATCACACCGGGCCGCGAACCACAGCCGGTGCCCGCATGGCGTTCGCCGCGTGCAGACCTGCCGCGGGAATATGATATTTCCGCCGACGAAACTGCTCCCGTCGCGCCGAATCAGGCGACGACTTTGCGCGATGTTCGCCGTGATGACTATCGTCCCATCCATCACAACGGGCGGGAACAGTTTGCTGATCTGTATGAGCGGCTTGCCGACACCTCAATCAATGGGCCATTTCCCGACAGACCGACCAATGACCAGCTTCAGGCGCTTCGATCGGTGATCGAAACCTATCCTGTTCGGATCGTGCACTGGCGCGGCGCGCGACGGATCGATCTGCGCGACGACCCTCGCCGCTGGTTCGATACCCCTTACATCCGGAGCGCGGCGGGGCAGGACCTGCTTTCGACGATTGTCGATAAGCGTGCGCAGGTGTTCAGTAAGCTGCCCGATATCGACCCGGCACGCCGGCCCACGGCGTGGGAGGTAGAGCAGAAGCGGCGGGCATCCCTGCTTGATCGACCTGCTACACACCTCGCGCCGGTGCCTGCCGAATTAATGGACGCCCGTCAGGTTACCGACCCCGCCGCGCTGTGGCGCGATGCGCCTGTTCCGTTTCTATTCTCGCGGCTTGCGGATGCAGAGGCGCCTGAAACAGTGAAGGCACTTCGAGACGCCCTCGGACCTCGCGGAGAGTGGCTGACACGGCCTGACATCCGCGCCCGCACGCAGGCTGCATGGTTCGTTCAGCAAGAGACCCGCAATGATATCCTGCATGACCGGCTGGTCGAAGCAGACCGTTGGCCACTCGCGAACGTCCGAGCGAGCGCAGCGGATCGCTTTCGGCACATGGGCGATCCGCTCCTCGACGACGAGTGGCTTCTGGTGGAGCGCGGTTCGGTGCGGTTTGATCCGCCGAAAGAGGCGGATCGGTTGAAGCGCGCGCTGGCATCGGCGCGATCAAATGCGGACAATGCTGCCGCTGCCGCAATCATGGCGTTCGGGGTCAAGCCGCGAGCAGCGAAGCAAAAGACGAAGCGGTCGAAGTCGTCGAAGCGCCTTCATTCGTCCGCTCGCGGGCTGCCCGGCCGAGAGCCCGGCGGTAGAGGACGCTGACCTCCTGACCGTGAGTAAGCGTTCTTCCGACTAGGTGACAATTACCCATGCGGTGCCGCTGCAGAACGCCCCGCATGACTGGGCCTCACTGGCCGTGAAGCTAAATTCGCAGCGCTCACCAGTCAGACATGAGTGCAATGGTCCGGTAGGGGCGTGGTCGGGATTTCCAGATCGAGCCTAGTCCCGTCGGTTCCAAATGCCGAGAAATCCATAATGATCGCATCGAGTGGGAAATAGGGCTTCGCGATCATAACAGATAGTGGACGTCCGACAAGCGCGGCAAGAATGGTTTGTGGCATTTGCTGCCAGAACGTGAATGTACCCTGCCGCAAATCGACTTCGTTATTGCGCTCGAACACTTCACCGGTGAGAATATCTTCTTTCCACTCCAGCCTGCCGGTTGTGCGCCCGCCGTTTAAGAGGAACTGGAGTTTGCCGGCACGCTCCAGCTGATCCAGCGCGTAAGTCAATTTCATTCCGGAAACCGACAACAGATTCTGTGCGGTCTGGTCTATCAGGCCGCGCGTGTGATTGGCGCGATGTTGCGCAAGCAGGTCAGCGCGCCTCGCGTGCGTGGCGAGCATGTCTGCGAGCCCACGTCGCAACTTTGCACCGTTCGACACATGCGCGCGGATGGTTTCAGGGCCAAGCCCGAGGCCGTCGCCGAGGACCTCCAAAGTTATGCCCATTTCAAACTTCTTGAGGCTTACACGCGGAAAAACACTGATCGCGATCAATCTGGGGGCAGGGTGCACATCTGATATCGACCCCATGATCTTATCCGCAATCGCTTGGGCTTCCTTGGCAAACCCACTGATTTGCTCGCGGTTATCGCGGAACCGCTGGACGGTTGATCGAATATCACTCACCAGAGCGGTAGCCGGCATGCCCGGGACGCCCGATCCGATGTCGAGCCGAAACTCTGCACCGCCGAATGATGGCAGTGACTTTGATCTGAGGCAGAGGCCAATGAACGTGTTGTCCCGATAGCGCTTGGGAGCGATGGACAATGCGCCGAACACCTCTGCAAGTTCGCCTCGGATCTGTCTATTTGCTTCAATCTCAACCTGCCGAAGATTGGCCTCATGATCTTCTGACCAACACATTGATCGTTGGATTATGTAGCCGCCAATCGCTGCCGACTCTGCGTCATTTTTTGCTCGCATTCTCAAGACCCTTGTTCGCTCGCTACGCCGGGGTGGCGCATCTCGATGCCCTAATGTTCATTATAGGTTCGACTTTTGTTTCATCAAAGCGCGCTGCATCAAACAAAGAACCGTCGTGGCCACTGACGGGCGGAGGTGGGATAGCCCACGCTAAGACTAGTCGGCAGAGCAATGAGTGCGGTGTAGCCGGTGGGCGATGAGACGGTCCCGCGCGACATGACTGCCGTTGCGGCGATCGCGGCATTCGGGACTGGGTCGCGAACAGTTAGCCACAGGCCGGTTGAGAACCTGGTGATCGCGGTCGCCGACGCTGATCGCCTGACCGTCAAGAACCTCTGCTTCTTGTAGAATGGCAATCACCCCTGCGTCCCAGCCGCAGAACGACCTCGGATGTCCGCCGGATGGAAAAGCGGGACGCGGCTGCGCGCCCGCCAAGCGGTGGAGACGCTGACGCGGGAAGCGAGGAACAGGGTGAAAGGAAAAGAGGCAGGAGTTCTGTCTCGGATCCCTGATCCTCCGAAAGGAGAATATCGTGAACGAGTATCAACTTCCCAAATGCCTACAGGTGATCGGTCTGGCGTGCATTCCCGTCAACGACATACCAGACGAGCATCCGGCGTTGGCACGCAGGCCGGTTGCGGCGGCGGTCCTGACGATGGTCGATCAAGATGATGGTCAGCGCTGGATCAACACGATCTGCGTCTCCGATGCGCGCAAGTCGGAAATCCCATTGCCGCACTTGCTCGACAAGACGCTGTTGCCAGGGGTTGTCCAGATCGCGTCCACGGCCGATCGCCTGACGTTGGCGATGGACGCGATGAGCCGGCGCTTCTTCGTCGAGCCGGCTCTTGCAGAACTCTGCTTTGGCGAGACGGCTATCGATCCCGCCGCGATGGGTGACCATGGGTTCGATGAGCGAACAGCGTGCCGTCGTTTCTCGATCCCGATGCCCGAGATCGGCGATGCGGACATCGAGCTTGCCTGGTCGCGCTCGGCGCCTGCGGCAGCCGAAGACCATGCGCTGCGCGTCGCGACCGCACGCTTGATGCTGTGGGCGCATGTCGAGGCGTTCCGCATCGCGCGACCGGAACCCTTCTTCGAGATCATGCTGGCCCTGCGCGACTGGATCGATGCCAGCGAGTATCTCAAGGCCGCGCTCGCCGATATCGGGAACTCACGCCCAATCCGCCGTGCAGACTCTTGCGCGCATCATTATCGCGACTATCGACAACGCCTTGCTGCGGGCGACGAAACCGCGAGATGGGTCAGCTTCGAGGACGGCCTGTTCCACGCCTGAGCGCGCCTAACGCGTAAACTCACTATCGATGAAAAAATGGCCTCGCTGCTCGGGTCGCGCGAGCAGCGAGGCCTGCGAGCGTGCATATGCACAACGCTTCGCATGCGACGGGCCGCTGTCATGCCCGTCAGGGCACGGTCTAGCGACCAGCTTTAAATATCCGGTGAATCGACGTCCAGCAGCCACTGCGGCGCCGTCTTGCCATCCCTCCATCACACATAAACTCAGCAAGGGGACCGCAGCGATGCGGTCCCTTTCTCCTTTATAGAAAGACGTACCAAATGACGACCATCCACAACATCCGACCGTTCAACACCCGCTATGTGATCCGGGACCGGTCAAGCCGTTATACGCCCGAACTCTTGCGCACGCACCGCACGGCGCAGGCGAGCTATGCCTACATCAACCGCCAGAATAGCGTTGATGAATGGGGTCCGACGCCGAACTGGGCGTCGCGCTCCGACCTTGCGGCGGCGGGCCGATGTGCTCCTGCCCGCGCCGCCGGACCCAAGCTGGGGGGAATCGCGCTGTGGGCACAAGCGGACGAGAATGCGGCGCGGTATCGGCCCGACGAGCCGACCATCGCGCATTGCGTTGGCAGTCTGCCGCGCCATGAGGACCTCGCCTTCTGGCGGAATCTGATCGAAGGCTTTGCCGAGGATTATCTGGTCGCCCGCGGCATGGTCGTCGACTGGGCGATCCATCACCAAGCGGAAACCGACGATCAGCCCGAAATCGCACCGCACGTGCATTTCCTCATTACCTTGCGAGGATATGACCAGGAGCACCGCGATTACGGCAAGGTTCGCCAGAACTGGCTCAGAACGGACAACTCTCGCAAGCGCCTCGCCGAGCGTTGGTGGGAACGGACCGGAATCGTCCCGCCCGAATATGTCATGGCAGCGACAGCGCAAAAATCCCGCTGAGATCGTGTCGGCACCGAGCACCGGTAACGCCCGGTGCCGAACACCATGAATATCGCATTGCCTGTTCTGGCTTCAGAAGGATCGGATAGCGAGGCCTCTAGACCAGAAGAAGAGAGAAATTGAGCGGAGAGGGTGATCTGAAGATCGGAGGAGAAAATAGAATGTTTATCGTTGAACCAACTGCTGTAGTCATTGCCGCGTATGTCACGGCCCTCGTTATGCGAGAAATGCCGCGCCTGTTTGCATTGCTCATCGTCCGGATCGCCGACGGGCTGTCGGCAGCTAGGCACACTCAGATCGTGGAAGCGCTTAGCGGTCGCCAAGTCCCAGTGACTTGGGCGGCAACGTCGGAAGATCGCAAGTTGTTGCGCGCCGCCATGCGCTCCACAATGCGTATGGCGACGTTTCGCTCGCTCTATCCTCTGAACCGCTGAAACCGGCTGTTAGGCCCATTTTGACTGCGACAATTTACCAGAATGATTTGCAAGAGCTTCGCCTCGCCCGCCAAACACGGCATTCTCTAATTTCGAACCGTGTGACGTCGCGGAGCCAATGTCTCCGAGGAAGCGGAGATCTCAGATGATGGCTTTTCGGGTGAATGCTTACCTCCCGGTCAATTGGCGATAGAGCGACACGATCTCCGACTTTGATAAGCTCGGATTGCCCGCCACGTTGAGCGCGACCTTGGCGAAGTTGAGCCGTTTCATTATTGGCTCCACATTACCTCGAATGAAATAGTGGGAAGACGGACTCCGCGTGAGGTCTCGGTGCACGCGACCTGCTCGCGCACCGACGCGCTGTATCGCGAAGTCGGCTCGTTCTGGCGTCGTCCAACTCCAATCCCGATGGTGAAATGCGACATGTTGCAACTCTCGCAGGTCATCGCGACGCTCCCAGATCTGGAATACAGCCGGTACATCGTACGGCTTGGACCTGAATAGGAACGCGTCACGCTGCACAGTCTCCTCGTGGATTAGATGGAAGTTACGATCGAGGCGATTTTCTATGGAGGCCTTCCGAAATGATCTCGGCAGTATGAGTGCGATGACACTCGCCTGGCACGCAGCATGGTTGAAGAAGCGCACTGCTATACTGGCATTCCGGCCGAACGGCGGATTGCCGATCACAGCCACCTCTCGTTCGCTGCGGATTTCAACGCATAGGAAATCAGCTGTGCGGATACCCGGATATTTTGGATCAACATCAAACGCGAGGCTCCCATGGGGCATCAGTCTGAAAAACGATCCGGTGCCAGCGCTCGGCTCGACTAGCTGATATTGGTTCGGATCAAAATACTCCTGGAATACGCCATACAGTTTTCGTGCGACTTGTTGACACGTATAATACTGATCGAGCAGTACATCCTGCGGCTTTGGCCAAATTTTCATTTTTCACTCCTTGGAGACAATATTCCATCTCGTCGGACGTGATTATTTCGCCGACCCTGAGTTATAGGATCGTCGCAATGTCATCCCAAGCTACTCAGAAGTTTTTTTCATTTATTCGAATTTCAATAGATCTGGGCGCAAGGTAACGGGTGCCCGCCCGCACCGCGGGTGGCCTCCAGTCATATTTTCTGGAAGCATTATCGCAGCGCTGCTGCCTGAATTGACGCGCTTAGTCGGTGGACAGGCAAGATTGCAGCACTGATTTAGGTGTATTTGCCGCGCGGGCAGCCTTTTTCTCGCGGACTAACTTGGTAGACGCGGTACGAGGGGTTTTTCTGATTGCTGACGAGATAGGACGGCGCCTACGAGGCGCGGTTGCTATGGAGAACCTTTTTCATTCGGGCGAGAGCGGGCGGCATGCGATGTGCAAATTAACGTAAGCGTGGTCCGGAAACCGCCATCGGTTAGCTGTCGCGAGATTTAGCGTCGGCGTAGGCGGCTTTTCCCTGCACCCGTCGCTTGGCGAGCTTCGCCATGCGTGCGTTGATCTCGTCGGGGCTGATATCGGTGGGATTGAAGACGCCGCCATACCATTGCACCATGGACGCACGTTCGGGATGGCGCGGCTTGGCCATGGCATTGAGGAACTCCTCAAATCCCGGAGTGCCACCAACGTCTTCGGGTGGAGCACGACGTTCGCCATCGACGAACCGCGGGTAATCGATGCCGGGATTTGCGGATGCGATCTCTTCGATCTCGATGCGATGGCGCCAGTCGTCCCCGAAATCATAGGTGTAGGTGAAGCTGGTTATGCCGCGCTCGACGAGCTTGCTGATGCGCATATGGGCGGCATCGCGGGTGCGGATCATGAAATCATCGTCGTCGAAGCGGATGCCATAGGCGGCATCGCCGATATCGAACCGGAACAGGTGGTAGTTCTCGAAGAGCATGCAGGCCTGGATCGCGAGGTGCAGGGTCTTGAGGCTGTTGGTGACGGGAAGTTCGACGCGGCGCCAGATGGCGGGCTTCATGTCTTCGAGCGTGATGCGAATCCGGGCGATCTGGTCGGTCATGCCGCCATGCTGACGGGCGCGCTTTGCGCTGTCCAGTTCCACGGCATGAGCTCGTCCCACCGGGAGGCGGGCCAGCCTGAGGCGATCTTCTCGATGACGTCGGCGATATAGGCCTGCGGCTCGACGCCATTGAGCTTCGCCGTCTCGATGACCGAATAGATGGCGGCGGCGCGTTCGCCGCCGGCCTTCGATCCGGCGAACAGCCAGTTCTTGCGCCCGATCGCGATGGATCGGATCGCGCGCTCGGCGATATTGTTGTCGATCTCCGCCATGCCCTCATCAAGGTAGCGGGTGAGCGCGTCCCAGCGCTTGCGACCATAGGCGAGCGCCTTCGCCATCGCCGACTTGGGCGACAGGCGGCGTAGGGCGTCGTCGATCGCGCCGCGAAGCGCGTCGATCTGTGGCCTTGCTTGCTCTTGCCGGTGTCGGCGCCGGACATCGGGCGGCTGGCCGCGGACGTCCTCTTCGATCCGGTAAAGCCCGGAGATGCGTGTCAGAAGATCCGTGGTGAGCGGGGTTGGGCTGGTCTGGCGGCACTCGAAGATCTTGCGGCGGAAGTGCGCCCAGCAGGCGACCTCCTGGATGCCGTTGCCCTGGTAGAGCTTGTCATATCCGGCATAGCCGTCGGCTTGGAGAAGGCCGGTGAATGACCCCAGCTCGCTCTGCGGATGGATGCCGCTGCGATCGGGCGTGAACCGATACCAGGCGAGCGCCGGGGTGGCGGCGCCCGATGCGCGATCATCGACGACATAGGCCCAGAGCCGCGCCTGCGCAGTCCGGCCCTTGCCGGGCACGAGCATCGGCACCGGCGTGTCGTCGGTGTGGAGCTTGGCGGCCTTCAGTCCTTCCTCGCGGATGCGGCTGACGATGGGATCGAGCAGATGCGCGGCCTGGCCCGCCCAGCCGGCGAGGGTTGAACGATCGATGTCGATGCCCTGCGCCGCCATCATCTCTGCCTGGCGATAGAGGGGCAGATGGTGATCGAACTTGTGGACGACGACATGGGCGAGCGTGGCGAAGCTGGCCTTGCCGCGTGCTATGGCCTTCACCGGCGCCGGTGCCTGGACGATCCTATCGCAGGCGCGGCAGCTATACTTGGGCCGCACGGTGCGGATGACGCGCCACTGAACCGGAGCAATGTCGAGTTGCTCGTCGCTGTCGTCGCCAAGCGGGCGCAGCGCGCCGCCGCAATCGGGACAGGTGCAGCTGCCGGCCTCGGGCTCGATCCGCCGTTCGGAGCGCGGCAGATGATGGGGCAGTGCGCGCACCGGTGAGGGTCGCTCGGCGGGTGCCCGTTCGGTCGTTCGGCTATCGGCGACCTCGGCTTCGCCTTCGAGCTCCTCGAGGGCAAGCTCGAGTTGCTCGATCTGCAGCGCGAGCTTCTCCGACGACTGGCCGAAGGTCATGCGGCGAAGCTGAGCGAGCTGGTGGCGGAGAGTATCGATGAGCGTATCGCGAGCCGCGAGAGCGGCTTCGAGCTCGGCGATCCGGGCGTCTTTGTCGATGCTGGAAGAGGCTGGTTCCGACACCCGGAACACCTAGCAAAACGGGCTCCGCGAAGCCAGTAAAACCCACACTAATCCGCCACTTTTTACCCTGCAAGCAAGGGCGCCGCGGTGCGTTCGGGACGCCGCCAGTCGATGCCTTCGAGTAGCATCGAAAGCTGCGCCGCGGTGAGGCTGACCTTGCCGGCCTTGGTGATGGGCCAGACGAACCGGCCCCGGTCCATGCGCTTCGAAAACAGGCACAGGCCTTGGCCGTCATACCAGAGCAACTTGACCAGATCGCCGCGCTTGCCGCGGAACGCGAACAGCGCCCCCGAGTGCGGACTCTTCTCCAGAACCTGCTGCACCAGCACGGCGAGGCCGTCGAACCCCTTGCGCATATCGGTGGCGCCGCAAGCGAGATAGATGCGGGTCGACGGCGACAGCGGGATCATCGGCCAAGAACGGACATCACCCGGGCCAGCGCGTCGGCATCGACCGCCGCATCGACGGTGATCCGCACGCCCGACGGCAGCTCGATCCCGATCTGGCCACTCCCTGCCGTCGCCGCGGTCGGCACCGACACCTCGACCTCGGCGAACGACGGCACCGACGTGCGCTTCGCTCCCGTCAGATCGCCCGCCAATGCCTGTCGGCGCCACGTATAGAGCATCCCGCTGCCGACCGCGTGTCGCTGGCACGTCGCCGAGACCGAGCCGTCGGGGCCGAACGCTTCGCGCAGGATCGCCAGCTTCTGATCTACCGACCAACGGCGACGCCCGCCCACGACCGCGATCCGACTGCTCATACGATTACTCATATGACCACTCACGAGAACACTCGCTCCCGACGCTCCGATATCCTCGCTCATCACCGCTCCTCGCAAAGAGCGGCTATCAGCACCCCGCAGCAGCTTCCCGCAAGGTGGCCTTCAGGACACGGTTACAAATTAACGCCGTGACATCGCTTAACAACGCGCTGCGGAAGAGCCCAGGGGCCCGTACTCGTACGCAGCACCGAAGCTCTATTGCAGTTGGTCTGTGATGCCACTAACTGTAGCCAGTGAGTGTAGCCAGTCGCAACTGGTGCCACGCGAGACTGGCCGAAATCAGGGCTTTTTGAGGTGCAGCTTTTCCTTAGGTGAGGTTCCTGCCGCCCCAGCCAGTCGAATCTTCGAGATTTGGCTGAAAACATGGAATTCCGGTGCAAAGCGGAGTCTGTCACGACGACAGTCCGCCAGGTGCGGGCCAATCGGTTGGCGCCCGAAGGCATGACGAACTCCCGCCTTTCCACCGCCGCGCCGTTAGATCGCGCCTTCCCTCAGCAGCTTGGCGGCGTGATCCGCGGCGCGCGCCGAGAGCGCCATATAGGTCGGCGACGGGTTCTGGCAGCCCGACGCCCGTCCCGCAGTAGCCGCCGGTAACCGGCTCCCTTTCGGGCCGACCGATGTCTTCGCCGATTGGCGAGGGACGTCGGCTCGCCGCGTCCGTAGCACGGCCGGGCAACATCGCATTTGGCACGCGGTCGTGCGATGCGGCACGGGCGGGCATATTTGTTCGACAGGAGCGCTTCATGCACAAATCCTTCGGCCCGATCGCCGCATTATTCCTTGCGAGCGCGATACTGCTCGCTGGCCCCGCCGCGCAGGCGCAGGCGCAGGCGCCAGCGCCGGCACCTGCCGCTTCGCTGGTCGTGGGTGCCAAGGTTTATGACCAGAATGGCGAAGAAGTTGGCCAGATCGCCAAAGTGTCAGGAGACAGGGTGGCCGTGTCGATTGACGGCAACGGGCTGGTGGTTCCGAAGAATGCCTTTGTGAAGAGCGCGAAGGGCCCGGCGCTGAAGGCCCCGAAGGAGAAGATCGTCGCCGTTCTGAGGCAGGCCGAGGCCGATGCGGCGGCGGTTGACGGAGCCTTGAAACCGGGCGCCGAAGTGCGGAGCGCCGACGGTGCGGCTGTGCTCGGCAAGGTTACGGCGATGGCGTCCCAGGGCGCGGTGCTGGCGACCAGCGAAGGCAATATCACCATGCCGCGCGCCGCATTCTTCCTCTCGGAGAGAGGATTGGCGATGAAGGTCAATGAAAAGCAGTTTCTCGCGGGCGTCCGGGCTGCGCGGGCGCAGAAGAAGGGCGGTTGATCCCGCGCGCGCTTGAAGGGAGAGTGAGATGGCGCTCGAAAAGGAGCTTTATGACATCGAGCGAGGATTCTGGCTCGACGGCAAAGATCATTTCCTGAAGCATGTCGACCGCCAGTGCCTGCTCGCCTTTCCGCAGGCGGGAGAAATGCATGGCGTGCATTCGCGCGAAGAGGTCGCGGCGACGGCGACCAACGCCAACCGCTGGCGTGACCTGACGATGGGGGATCGTCAACTTCTGGATAATGACGAAGATTTTGCGATCATCAGCTACCGGGCGGATGTGACGCGCGCCGATGGCGAACCCTATGCGGCGCTCGTCAGCTCAACCTATGTGCGGCGCCCCGATGGTTGGAAGCTGGTGTTTCACCAGCATTCGCCGATATGATCGGTGACTATCGCGGGCCATCGGTGCCCAGAGGCGGCGAAGCAGAGCATTTGGAAAGGGCGGCGCGAGAGGGACCAGTCTGCTCGCGCCGCCCCGCCGTTGCCGTGCGTGTGGGGACGCCCGGCATCGATTGATCATCTGCCCAACCGATTACGATATTCCTGCGTTCTGGTGATACGAAGGCCGGGGATGCCCGCGCGATCGATCGACCGCCGCCAGCCGGCAAGTTCCTCGACGCTCAGCCGGTATCGCGCACAGGCCTCGCTCTGGCTGAGCAATCCGCCATCGATCGCGGCCAGCACTTCGGCCTTGCGGCGGCTGACCCAGTGCGCCGTGGACGAGGACGGCAGATCGTCGAGAGTGAGCCGGCCCAGCGGCCCCATGACCGATGCCGGCCTTGTTTCATATTCGAGCACTGCGAACTCTCCATTCGCGCGGCCTGTGCCGCTTTGTGCCCCCCGCCCGACATCTGCAGGAAGGGGGTTAACAAAAACTTGCCCGAAGGCGCGCGATGCGGTGAACCGTTCGTCGCCGCTGAGGCGGACGGGCCTTGTCGTGCTTGCCGCGACCATCCTCGGCGGTGTCGCAGGCTCGAACTGCCTCAGCGTTTCCGCTCGCCGACAGACATCTATCGGCCGGGTGCTGCTGAAGGAGCCTAGCTATCGATGACGGGCCGGGCTGGCATTTGGATGAGGTTGGTGAACGCCATCACGACCGCGCCCTCCTGGTTGGTAACGGTCATTCGCATGGTCAGCACCCCCCGGTCCGGCTTGCTTTTGGAATGCGCGATGTCGACGACCTCGCGCGTGATGCGAAGCACATCGCCGGGCCGCACGGGTATGCGCCACGTCAGATCGTCGATTTTGAGGCCAAGAAGCGGCGTGCTCCCGAACGGGGCGGCTTCGACAAAATCGCGCATCACGACCGAGGCGACGTGCCAGCCGCTGGCAATAATGCCGCCAAAGCGCCCGCTCGCGGCCGCCGCTGTGTCGATGTGCATCGGCTGGGGATCATATTCGCTCGCGAAGCGGATGATATCTGCCTCGGTCATCTCGATCGGGCCGCCATGCCATTGCTGGCCGACCTGCAAATCATCCAGGAAAAGCGATTTCGACATGGGGGCTCCGTTGTTCCCGGGGCGGTTGGGACCCGCAGCGGGACACCGGCCGTGAGAGTTTCGCGGCCGCCTATAGTCCATGCTGGGGCCCGCCTCAATCACACAGACCCGGGCGTGTGCCACGCCTGCCTTTTCCGTTGTCGGACGGGTCGATTTTCGTTCAACCCGAGCGACACCCTGGACCGCTCAACAAAAAAGGGAGGGCCACCGGTGCCCTCCCTTTTTCTTTCGTTCGTCCCGTGTCACTTCATCTTGAAGCGCACGCCCACACGGAAGCTGCGGCCAAGCAGGTCCGAATAGGTGCTGTTCGCGGCGAGGCCGGTTTCGGGTAGCAGGATCGGGTCGGCGTCGAACACATTGGTGACGTTGACGAAGAATTCGGCGTCGCCCTTGGCCATCGCGTCGAACTTGAACGTCGCGTTGAGGTCGACGTAAGTCGCGCCGTCGATGCTGTTGTCCTCGTAGGTCGGGAACTGGTTGGTCGAGATCGGGCAGCTGGTCCCACACTCGATGCCGGTGGCATCGTACCTGCCGTCGCTCACGCCTCGCGCCGTCGCGGTCAGCGAGAAATCGTCGGTGTCGTAGCTCGCGGTGAAGCGGTAGATCCACTTCGGCGTGATCGATTGCGTGCCGGTGCCGACACCCAGCGTCCCGACGGAGTTGAGCGGCACGAAGCCGGGCACCCCTGTTGTGACGATGTTGTCGATATAGCGCGTCGCCAGGCCGCGCAGGGTGAAATTGCCCCCGGCGAGGGGCATCCGATACGCCGCTTCCAGATCGACACCGCGCATGACGAGGCTGGAGAAATTGACCGGCTGGCGGCTGATCAGGACGCGCGAGGGATTGGCGGGGTCAGGCGTGATTGCCGCGCAGAAGTCCGCCAGCCCCTCGAAACAGCGGTTGACGATGTCGTCCGCGCTGAGGCTGTCGATCGCTTGTTTCACCTTGATGTCAAAATAGTCGACCGACACGCTGAAGCCGGGAATGAAGCGGGGTGTGAAGACCGCGCCGACGTTCCACGAATCCGCCTTCTCCGGTCTCAGATCCAGATTGCCCGTGATCGTGCCCAGGTATGAGAGGCTGGAGCCATAAGTGCCGGTCCCCGGCCCCACTCCCGGGAAGAACGGGTTGGTGACGGTGGAGGTGTTGGCAGTACCCGCCTGGAACAGCTCGTTAAGGTTGGGCGCGCGAATGTCGCGCGAACGCGTGGCGCGCAGTCGAATGTCGTCGATGGGCTGCCAGGTCGCACCCAGCTTCCATGTCGTGACATAGCCCGAGGTCGAATAATCGGTGGCGCGGACCGCCCCGTTGAACTCGAGTCCAAAGCCCAGCGGCACGACCGTTTCGAGGTAGGCCTCCTTGACGTCGTAGCTGCCCTTGCTGGGGCGGAAGTTGCCGACCGACCACACGCTGGTCGATGCGCCGGTGGCTGGGTTGAAGATGGGTTGGAACTCGGCGGGCACGAACCCGTCGATCTCCTCCTTGCGATACTCGGCGCCGACCGCGATGCTGACGTCGCCCGCCCAGGTGGCGAAGGGGGTGAGCGACAGATTGGCGCCAACCACGGTCTGTTCGAGCGTCTGATCGCGGAACGGATCGCCGAGGATATAATCGACCGCCGCCGGATCGGCGACGCCAATGCCCAGCAGGTTGAGCGGGCGGCAGTTGGGATCGTCGTCCGCCGCGCTGGCGTTGACGTTGATAAGGCACTGGATCGAACCGACCGGAAGGCCGCGCGGGTTGCCGGCCGGCGCGAACACGGCGGCGAGCGCGTTGTTCCTCCGCACCGTTTGCTGGATATCGGTCAGTTGCTCGTGCAACTCGGCGCGGCCGTACTGGGCGTAGACATCCCAGCTCGCGGGCTTTCCGAACGCGTCGAATTCACCCTCCGCGCCGATCAAATAGCGCTGCACCTTGCGCTCGTTGTTCGAGCCGCGGCCGGGCAAGTCGACGGCGGTCGTCGCCAACGTAACGCCGGTTATGCCCGTCAGCTGTGCCGGACCGAGCGTGTTGTACAGGAACGCGTTGCACGTCGTCGGAGCCGCCGCCGCGGTCGCCGCCGTGCCGCAACCGGTCGCATTCAGCGAAAGTCCGGTCATCAGGTTCGGGCCCGCGTTGAACAAGGTCTTCTGCCGGTTATATGACGCCTGGGCGAAGAGGGTGACCCCGTCGCTGACCTCGAAGCTCAGCCGGCCGAAGAGGCCATAGCGGTCTTCTTCCGGGCTGAGGCCGATGCGGCGGCCCGAATCATTGACCCGCCAGTCGCCGCCTTGCGTCAGCTGCGGCACCGCAGAGCAGGCCGGCGAAGGGAAGGTCAACGCGCCGAACTGGTACTGGTTGATCGACCCGCCCTGTCCGAAATAGGTTCCGCACAGGCGATTTGCCGTGCCTCCGGCCGAAGCGGTGATGAGGCCGCCCGGCGTCGAGTTTGCCGCGCCGACCTGGGTCCGGAGCAGGTACCGGGGCACGGTGCTGTTGGCCGTCCAGGCCGGATTCTGGATTCGCACGAAGCCGGTGTGGTTCCAGTCGCGATCGACCTGGAAGATGCCGTCCGAGTGGGCGATCTCGCCCGCCACGATCAGGCGGCCACGACCGTCGGCGAAGCCGAAGCCGGCGGCAATGTCCGCCGAGTAGTTGAAGCCGTCGCCCTCGTCGGTCACGCCGATATCGCCGGATAGCTTGAGCCCGCTGAAGTTTTTGTTCAGGATGAAGTTGGTCACCCCCGCAACCGCGTCGGAGCCATAGGCGGCCGAGGCACCGCCCGTGACCACTTCGACGCGTTCCACCAGTGACTGTGGGATCGTGTTGATGTCGACCACGCCGTTGGCGGTCGAACCCACGGACCGCCGCCCGTCGATCAGCACGAGCGTACGTACGGTGCCCAGGCTGCGCAGGTTGAGCGCATTGATGCCGGCGATGCCGTTACTGAGCTCAAGGCGCGAGTTCGACGGACGGATGGACGCCGCGAGTGCCGGCAGCTGGTTGACGAAGTCCGCGATGTTGTTGGTTGGTGAGGTGTTCTGGATATCTTCCTGCGTCAGCACCATCACCGGCGTCGGCGCCTCGAAGCCGTCGCGCGTGACGCGCGAGCCGGTGACGACGATCTGTTCAGCGGGCGCCGCTTCGACGCTGTCCGGGGCGGCGGTCGCCTCCTGCGCCAACGCCGGGGCGCTATGGACCAGCGCGATGGCGGTCATGGCCACGCCGAGGCGGCCCTTGCGGCCGAGCGGTCGACGAATATGTTCAAAATTACGCATATCAGCAGTCCCCTTTTTACCCAGAGCCGAGCCGCACGCCGCCCGAGGCGTGCCCCGGCGCCGCGCCGGGCTGGCTGCCCTATTTGTCCCACCTGACCATTTGGCGGATGCTTGGCCCGCCTTCTTATATTTCGTGATGTTCGTTATACGGTCCGGCCATCGTCGCAGCCGAAGCGCGCAGACAGCCGGTTTCGTGACAACGAGGTTACAGGGTGGTTGCGGGGGGTCAACAGCTTGGCCACTAACCTGGCGATATGGACATATAGCCCGAAGATATGGCGCCGCTGAATAGCTTGTAGTTATAGGACGCAGCCCGCTTGCTATGGCCCTGCGGCGCGATGCTGCGATAGGGTCGCGTTTCGTCATTTCATATCTGATCGGGGAGGGCCTGTTGATCCAGCGCCGCGCGTTTCTGCTGGCTTCGGTCGCGCTTGTCGCGGTGCCGGGAAGCCTTTTTGCGAAACCCCGGATCAAGGGCGCCGCGCAAACGATCAGCCTGTCCGGCGCGCGCGCGCCGGTCGAGGTGGTCGAAGACGAGCTGGGCGTGCCGCATGTCCGCGCGGCCTCGCTGCACGATGCCTTTTTCGGGCAAGGCTATCTCGTCGCGCGCGACCGGCTGTTCCAGATCGACATGGAACATCGCCGCGACATGGGGCGGATGGCCGAGGCCTTCGGACCGCGTTTCGTCGCCGCCGACAAGGCGGCGCGGCTCTTTCTCTATCGCGGCGACATCGATGCCGAACTCGCGGCGCTGCCCGCGGACGTGCTCGAATGCGCGCGCGGTTATGTCGCCGGCGTCAACGCCCGGATCGCGGAACTCGCCGCCGATCCGGCGCAGCTGCCGCTCGAATATGGCATTCTCGGGATCAGCCCGATGCGCTGGGAGATGGCGGATCTCGTTCGCAATCGCGGCATCGGCATGGGCGACGCCGACGACGAGGTGCGCCGCGCACAGCTTCAGGCGCGCGGTCTGCTCGATGCCGATCAGCTGATGGTGCCGCTGCGCCCCGCCTGGTCCTTCACCGTTCCCGAAGGGCTCGATGTCGCGGCAGTGAGCGACGCCGACCTCGGCGTCCTCGATCCTGCAAACCGCCCGATGGATTTCGATCCGGTGCAGGAAGCATCGCTCGACCCCGAACAACGTTGGACTGATCGCTTCGCGCTGGGCAGCAATGCGTGGACCGTTTCGCCGTCGCGCAGCGCCACCGGCCGGCCGATTCTCGCCAACGATCCGCATCTCGGTATCGGCCGCGCCAGCCCGCGGCATATGTGCCATCTGTCGGCGCCGGGGCTCGACGTCATCGGCGCGGGCGCGCCGGGGCTGCCCGGGATCATGCAGGGGCACACCGACCGCTTTGCCTTCGGCCGCACGAACTTCCACATCGACCAGACCGACCTGTTCGTCCTGCGCACCAAGGAGGGCGACCCCGGCCGCTATTGGCACAAGGGCAAATGGAAGGCGTTCGAGACCTTCGAGGACGAGATATTGGTCAAGGGCGCGCCGAGCGAGCGCGTGACTTTGCGCTATGCCGCGGGCCGCCCGGTCGTGTCACAGGACGCCGCGCGCAATCGCGCGGTCGCGTTCGCCACGGTCAGCATGTTGCCCGGCGCCAACCAGCGTTTCGCGATCATCGCGATCAATCTGTCGAAAGACTGGGCATCGCTGCGGCAGGCGTTCAAGCTGCACGTATCGCCGACGAACCTCCACTATGCCGACATCGACGGCAACACGGGCTGGCAGACGATCGGTTTCACCCCGCGTCGGCCGAAGCATGACGGGCTGTTTCCCGCGCCGGGCGATGGCGCTTTCGACTGGACGGGCATCTTGCCCGTCGAGGATATGCCCCACGTCTATAACCCGCGCGAGGGCTGGTTCGCTTCGGCCAACCAGATGAACCTGCCCGCGGGCTATCCGTATCGCGAGCGGATCATCAGCTTCAGCTGGAGCGACCCCTTCCGCTACGATCGCGTCGCCGAGGTGCTGCGCAGCCAGCCGAAGCACCGGATCGAGGACAGCATCGCGCTTCAGCACGACGTCCAGTCGCTTCCGGCGCGCGCGCTGCTGAAGCTGCTCCCTACCAATCCCACGGCGGCGGCCGCCCCCGCCGCCGCATTGCTGCGGCGATGGGATTGCGGGATCGAGGCCGATAGCGCCGCCGCGCTGCTGTACGAAATGGTGATGCCGGCGCTATCGACGGCGCTTTACGACCGGATCGTGCCCGCGGGCGCGCGCGACCTGATCGCGTCGGTCAATTTGTCCGAAATGCTGCGCCTCCTTGCCGCGCCCGACAAAAGGCTGGGCGCCGACCCCGCCGCGGCGCGCGACGCACTGGTCGACGGTGCGCTGGCGGCCGGCTGGACGAAGGCGGTCGAACTCGGCGGCCCCGATCCGGCGCGCTGGCGGTGGGGCGATCTGCACCGCGTGACGATCGCGCATCCCATGTCATCGAACCCGGCGATCGCCGCGGCCTTTCCCCGGATCGAGGGCGGCCGGTCGGGCGGCGACGGGACGACGCCGATGGCGCGCGGCTTCAATCCCAAGCGCGGTTTCAACGTGTCGCACGGCGCGAGCTATCTGTTCGTCGCCGACGTCGGCGCGTGGGACAACAGCCGCTTCCTGCTGCTTCCCGGGCAATCCGCCGATCCGCGCTCGGCGCGCTACCGCGACTTTTACCCATACTGGCTGGCGGGCGCGATGCAGCCCTTGTGGTTCAGCAAGGCGGCGGTCGACCGGCATGCTGTGGGGCGGCTGACGTTGACGCCCGCTTAAAGCGCTTCGGCGATCGCCACGAGCGCGCGGTCGACCGCGGCGGTGGCCTGCGCATCGGTATCCTCGGGCATGTCGTTCGCCAGCGCCGAGAAGATCAGCGTTCGCCCGCTGCGCGTCGTCAGATAACCCGACAGCGCGCGCGATGCGTTGAGCGATCCGGTCTTGGCGAACAGCTTGCCCTCGATGATCGTGCCCTTGAAGCGGCTCTGCAGCGTGCCGTCGCGCCCGGCGATCGGCAGCGTACCTCGCCACGCCATGCCCCACGGCTGGCGCGCGATCCAGCTGAGCAGGCCGACGGCGGCGCGCGGGGTGATGCGATTATACGACGACATGCCCGACCCGTCGGCGAAGAAATAGCCGGTCGCGGGCAGCCCCGCCTGCGTCATGACCTGCCGCATCACCGCCTGACCGTCGGCGATCGAGCCGCTGCCTGCCTGCCGCGCGACGCGGCGCAGCATCAGTTCGGTGTGGAGATTCTGGCTCTCCTTGTTGATCCGCACCATATTTTCGGCGAGCGACGGCGCGGGCAATTCGGCGAGCATCGCAGGTTCGGCGGGCAGGGTGGCCGGCGTGCCCTTGCGGCTCTCGGGATCGTCGGCGGGCGTCAGCGGCCGGTGGCGCGCTTCGATTTGGCCATCGACGCGTACACCGCGCGCGCGCAGCAGTTCGCCGAGGCGCCACGCCGCATGGTGCGCCGGATCGTCGATGCCATAGCGCAGCGTCATCGGGCCCGCGTCCGCCCCGACAGTGCCCGTCAGGCGAAGGACACGGCTGTTCGGCATGCGGTCGGCCTCGATCGCCTCTTCGTTGCCCGCGACGGTCGTGACCCGATTTTCGATGATATAATAGCCGGATGCCTGCACACCCGGCGGGGCACCGACCGCGCCCGGCGCCAGCTTCACCACCAGCTCATTGTCGTCGAGCGTCAGCGCGGACGTACCGGTGCCGTAACGCGACTGGATATTGTTCCAGCTCATCCCCGGACCCCAGCGCTCGTCGGGGAACCAGCTGTCGTCGCCGATGATATTGCGAACGTGGCGCGTCTTCGCCGCGACGGCGTCAGCGAGCGTTTGCAGGCAATCGGACTTGCAGTCGTCGGCGCTCGACAGCAGCGCATCGCCGCGGCCGTGCAGCACGACGTCGACCTTGCCGTCGGCGCCCGTTTCGAGCCGCACGCCGGTGCCCTTTGCCGTCCGCTGGAGCAAAGGCAGCTCGGCATAGGCGATCGCGGTCGTGAACATCTTGGTGTTCGAGGCGGGGATGAAGCGCTCGTCGGGAGCGATCGACACCAGCACTTCGCCATCGAGCGTGGTGACGAGCAGGCCGAAGCGCGACCCCGCGGGTCCCGCGGCCAGCTTCTGTTCGACCGTTGTCCGCAGCGGTGCCGGCGCCGGGTTCGTCTGGGCATGGGCCGCGGTCAGCGAAAGTGCGAGCGTAGAGGCGAGTGCGAAGCGTCCAATCGATGTCGTCATATTATGTCCGTTTGTCCCAAGCTGTAATGACCCGCTCGCCCACCGCGGGGCGCAGGGTAGTAATGCCGCTGTCGGCGTGGCGGGTCGGGTGGACCCGATTGGTGAGCAAGGTCCAGGCGAGGCCGCGCTCGAAATCGATCCACAGTCCGGTGCCGGTGAAACCGGTATGGCCGATCGTCTCGGCCGAACAGGCATCGCCGCCGTGCCATCCGGCAAAGGCGCGTTCCCAGCCCGAGGTGCGATGGCGTTCGTCCGCAGTGCGCACCTCGGCCAGCATCGCGGGCGACAGCATCGAGCCATCAAGCATCGCGCGCGCAAAACCCAATACGCCGTCGACGGTGCCAAACAGCCCCGCATGACCCGGCGCGCCGCCGAGTGCATAGGCATTTTCGTCGTGCACCTCGCCCTTCATCACGCGCCCGCGCCAGCTGCAATTTTCGGTAGCGACCGCCGGGCCGGGCGGCGGGCCGAAACCGAGTCCCTCGCCGAGCGGCCAGTCCGACAGCGCGGCGCCGGTCAGGCGCTCGACCGCGATGCCGAGCAGGATGAAATTAATGTCCGAATAGACCGGCGGGCCATGGCGCCATTCGCGTTGCAGGACAAAGGCGCGCAGCCGCGCCGGATCGTCGCCATAGGTGTATATGGGCTCGACCGCGGGCAGGAAGGTCCTGTGCATCAGGCAGTCGCGAAAGGTCAGTCGGCGTTCGGCAGCGCCCGCGACGTCATATTGGCGGAGATCGGGGATCGCGTCGATCAGCGGCCGGTCGAGGTCGAGGCGGCTGTCTTCCGCGAGCCTCAGGATCATTATGGTCGTCGCGATCACCTTGCTGAGCGACGCGAGATCGAACCAGTGATCGCGTGTAAGCGCCTCGCGCTCGGGGACAAGCGCGGCCATTCCGGCGAAGTGCACCGCGCGCTCGCCGTCGGCGGACACGATCCCCAGCGCAGCGCCGGGAATGCGGCCGCTTTCGACCGCTTCGAGCGCGGGCGCGAATGCCGTTTCGCAAATCGCCTCGATCGTCATGTCGGCACGCGGCCCTTCACCCGCACGATGATGGGTAGCAGGAAGATCGCGGCAAAGCTCAGCGAGCCCGAAAGCAGGAAGAAACCGTCATAGCCGATCTGCGTCTGCATCGAGCCCGACGCGCCCGCGAGCAGGCGCGGCAGCAGGAAGGCGAAGCCCGAGAGCAGCGCATATTGTGCGCCCGGATATTTCGGGCTCACCAGCATCGAAAGATAGACGACGAACACCGCACCCGCGAACCCGTTGCCGAACTGGTCGACCGCGACCGAGGTGTAGAGGACGAAAGCCGACGGCTCGCTGTGCCACAGCCAGACATAGATCCAGTTGCCCGCCGCCGCCGTCACCGCGCCGATCCCGAGCGTCCAGCCGAGCGACAGCCGCGTCGACAGAAAGCCGCCGAGTGCGACGCCGAGCATGCTTGCGGACAGCGCGACGACGCCATCGGCAATGCCGATCTGGTGCAGGCTGTAACCCTTGTCGTTCCACAGCGGGTGCGACAGCGTCAGCGTGAGTACGTCGCCCATGCGATAGAGCGAGACGAAGGCGAGCACCGCGAGCACGGGCGTGCCGTAACGCCAGAACAGCTCGACATAAGGCGCGGCGAAGGTGGAAACGTTCGAAAGGGCATCGGCGGGCAAGCGGCGAATGCGTGGCAGCGCGAGCGCCAGCGCGACGAAGGGCAGCAAGGCGATCGCCAGCACGACCGGCGTGACATTGGTCTTCGCCGAAATGCCCGCACTCTGCGCCGCCGAGAGCAGCGCCCAGCCGAGCAGTGCGGTGACGAGTGCGGCGGCGAGTATGACGAACAGGCTGGTGAGCGTTCCCGTGACGAGTGCCTGCGCGCGGCCCCCGGTGCCGTCGTGTTCGGGCCGCATCGCCGCGAGGATCGGGAAGGGCAGGAAGGCGGCGACAGCGATCACCAGATAGGCCCAGGTCCAGTCGGCCCACGCCGCGACAAGGATCGCGCCGCTCCCCGCCGCGACCATCGCGCTGCGATAACCCCACAGGTTCGCGGCGACGATCGGCGCCTGTTCGGCCTGCGTCGGCGCAAGCTCGATGCGCCAGCCGTCGGCGGCGACCTCCAATGTCGTCGTCCAGAAAGCGAGCACGACCGCGAACAAAGCGGTCAGCGGCAGGCTCTTGTCGCTCGAGGTGAAGGCCATCGCGACCATCGACAGGAAGATGCCGAGCTGCGAGAGCATGATCCACCCGCGCCGCCGCCCCCAGAAGCGCGCGAAGCCCGGCACATCGTAGCGCTCGATCAGCGGCGCCCAGGCGAATTTGAACGTCGGCAGCAGCGCGATCCACGCGAAGAAGCCGATGATCACGATATCGACGCCGTGCCGCGCGAGGCGCAGCGTCAGCACCGCGTTGAACATGTAGAAAGGCAGCCCCGCCGAAAAGCCGAGCAGCAGGTAAAGGCCGAGCAGGCGCCGTGCCGATGGCTTGGCGGGCGGGTCGCCCGCCAGAACGCCGACAACGGCCTCGGCCGCCGCTGTGGTCACGCCTTTTCCTCCGGCTCGACGGCTTTTTCCCAGCGCGCGACGACGCTGGTGACCGTGAGGTTCGCACTCGCGCTTGCGACGGTGCGCGTCATGTCGAGCAGCCGATCAAAGGGCAGGACGAAGCCGACGACGAGGGCGGTCTGTTCGGGCGAAACTCCGACCGCGGAGAGGACGGCGGCGAGCATGAACAGCGACGCCGACGGGATCGGCGCCGTGCCGAACGCGGCGAGCGCGCCGGTGAGCAGGACGATGGCCAGCATCGGCAGGTCGGGTTCGACGCCGACCGCCTGCAACGCAAAGATGCTGAGCAGCCCGACATACATCGCGGTGCCGTCCTTGCCGATGCTCGCACCGATCGGCAGCACGGTCTTGGCGACCCCGGGGGCGATCCGCAGATCCTCGAGCGCGATGCGGAGCGCGACGGGCAGCGTGGCGGCCGAGGATGCGGTCGAAAAGGCGACCGCGAGCGCGTCGACGATGGTGCGATAGAAACGGAGCACCGGCCGCCGCGCGACAAAGGCGATCAGCGGCACGTGGACGAGCAATATCTGCAGGACAACGCCCGCCGCGACCCCGACCGCGAGCCAGCCGATGTTGGCGAACACCGCGACGCCATTGTCGGCGACCGCTTTCGCGATCAGCGCGAGCACGCCGAAGGGGGTGATTTCCATGACGATCCGCACCAGCTGGAACAGCACCTGTCCCGCCGATTGCAGCAGGTCGGCCATCGGGCGCCCCGCTTCGCCGGCGAGGATGACGCCGAAGCCGAAGAGAATCGAAAAGAAGATGATCGCGAGCATGTCGCCGGCGACGAGCGCCTCAACGATATTGACGGGGACGATGCCGATCAATTGGTCGTGCAGCGACTTGGCCTCGCCGAGTGCGTGCGGGACGGCGCTGCCGAGCGCGGCGCCCTGTCCGGGTTCGAGCAGCAGGCCGACGATCATGCCGATCGACACCGCGCAGAAGGTGGTCGCCGCGAACAGGCCGACGGTCCGCGCGCCGACCGAGCCGAGCTTTCGCGGGTCGGCGAGCGCGGTGACGCCCGACGCGATGCTGATGAAGACGATCGGGACGACGAGCATCCGGATCACGCGGACGAACAATTCGCCGATGAAGGCGATCGCGCCGGTCGCGGCAGGCCACAGGAGTCCCAGCAGCACGCCGACGACCATCGCGCCCAATACGCGTTGCCACAGCGGCACTGCGAACCAGCCGCGAAGAAACCCCGTCATCCGTCCCCCTGTTTTATCGTATCAAATGCCGCCCCAGAAACCGGGCCGCGGCGGCGCCATGATGCCGTTCGCCGCGCTGACCCCGCCCGCGCGATCCTCTGCAAGCCAGAGCGGTCCGTCAAGGTCGACGAAGCTGCTCGTCGCCGCGATGGCCCAGGCGGGCGCGATCGAGAGCGACGAACTGATCATGCAGCCGGTCATCACATCGAGCCCGCGCGCGCGCGCTGCCTGCGCGAGATCGAGCGCGGCGGTGAGCCCGCCGGTCTTGTCGAGCTTGATGTTCACGACGCCATAGCCATCGGGAAGGCTGTCGAGATCGGCAGCGACATGCACCGCCTCGTCGGCCGCGATCGGGATCGCCGAGCGGAAACCGATGAGGTCGCTATCGGCATCGGCGGGCAGCGGCTGTTCGAGCAGGTCGATGCGCAGATCGGTCATCAGCCCCTGCAAGTCGCGGACCTCCGATATGGTCCAGCTTTCATTGGGATCGACGATCATTTTCGGCTTGGGCGCCGCGGCGCGGACGGCCCCCAGCTGCGCGGCGGGATCGCTGCGATCGACCTTCACCTTCACCAGCGGCGCGTCGGCGAGCGCTGCGGCGGCCACCGCCATGCGCTCGGGGGTGTCGAGGCTGACCGTCATCGCGGTGACGATCGGGCGCAGCGGTCGTTCGAGGCCCAGCGCCGACGCGAAATCGCTGCCCGCCAGCCGCAGTTCCAGATCCCACAGCGCGCAGTCGACCGCGTTGCGCGCGGCACCCGCGGGCATCAGTTGCAGCAACTCCTGCCGCCCCGCGCCGCGTTCGATCGCACCGCACGCGGCTTCGATCGCGGCGATCGTGCTTTCGGCATTCTCGCCATAGCGGGGGTAGGGGACGCATTCGCCGCGCCCGGTGACCCCGTCCTGCGCGATGGCGACGGTCACGACCTCCGCGGCGGTCTTGACCCCGCGCGAGATGCGAAACGGCGTGTGCAGCGGCAGGGTCTCGCCGGCGACGGTCAGGATGCGGGGCATCGCCGGGCGATCAGACGGTTTCGGCGGTGGCGGGCGCGTCCAGCAACCGGTCGAGGATTGCCTCGACCCCGAAGCGATAGGGATCGCTGGTAGGAAGCCCAAACTCGGCCTCGGTCGCGGCGCACAAGGCACGCGCGTCGTCCTCTGCCATCGCCGAGGTGTTGAGCGCGATGCCGACCACTTGCACATCGGCATTGGTCAGCCGCGCCACGCGCAGATTGGCCTCCAGCGTTTCGGCAATACCGGGCAGCGGATAGTGCGGCAGGCCGCGCATGTGCGGGCGCACCGGATCGTGGCACAGGACGAGCGCGTCGGGCTGCGCGCCGTGCAGCAGCCCCGTCGACACCCCCGCGAAGGAGGGGTGATAGAGCGAGCCCTGACCCTCGATCAGGTCCCAGCCATCGTCGCTGCGCGCGGGCGAAATCTGTTCGATCGCGCCCGAGATGAAATCGGCGACCACGGCGTCGAGCGGCACGCCGTCGCCCGCGATCAATATGCCGGTCTGTCCGGTCGCGCGGAAATCGGCGGCCACGCCGCGCTTTTCGAGCGCGCTCGCGAGGCACAGCGTCGTGTACATCTTGCCGACCGAACAATCGGTGCCGACGGTCAGCAGCCTTTTGCCCGCGCGCGGCTTGCCGTTGCCGATCGGAATGTCGGGTCGCGGGTCGCGCACATCGTGGAGCTTGCGGCCGAGCCGCGCCGCGGCTGCAATCAGGCGCGGTTCGGCGTTCAGCCGGTGGTGCAGACCCGAGGCGATGTCGAGCCCGGCGTCCATCGCGGCGAGCGCATCGACGATCAGATCCTCGCCCAGCTTGCCGCCCGCATTGGCGATGCCCAGCACCAGCGTTCGCGCACCGGCAGCGTGCGCGGCGGCGAAATCCATGCGCGGCAGGTCCAGAGTCAGCGGACAATCGTCGTGGCGATATTCGCCGACACAAATGTCAGGCCGGAACACCGCGAGCCCGCGCGAGGTCTTGATGTCGGCGGGGTCGCTCGAGTGGCCGAGGTAGAGAAGATAGGGCGTTTCGATCATGGATCCGGGAAACCTGCGAGATGATGAGAGGCCGATATTATCCCTTGCTGCCGTAACGCCCCAATATCTAGCGCCCCATATCCTATAGCTTGACGCTATAGCCCCTCGATCACCGTCGCGAGCACCGCGAGGAACGCCGACGCGGTTCGCGATGGCGGACGGTTCTGCAGATAGACCGCGTTGATGTCGAAGGTGATCGCGGGCTGCAGCGGCCGGCTCGATAGCCCGGGGGGCAGCGCGGCATGCGCGGTGAAATTGTCGACGATCGCCATGCCGACCCCCGCACCCACCAACGCCGCGGCGACATAATAGGTGCGCGCGGAAACGACCTCGTCCAGCTCGACCTCGAGTCGGCTGAGCTCGCTCGACAGCATCCGTCCGATCGGGCCGCCTTGCACCGGGCTGATGAACTTGTGCCCGCGCAGCTCGTCGAGGTGCAGGCGCGGCGGTGCGCCGGGCATATCCCCTTCGCGATAGATGACGACCAGCTCGCCCTCGCCGATCACCTGATGCGCGACGGGCGCCGACAAGGGCACCTCGAAACTGATCGCGATGTCGGTTTCATGTTCGTAGAGTTTGCGCACCATTTCGTCGTGATGCAGCGTCTGGAGGTCGAACATGATGTCCGCATGATCGCCCATGAAGCGGGCGACGGCCTCGGGTATCGCGCCGAGCCCCAACGACGGAAGCGCCGAAATGCGGAGCAGCCCGCCGCGCCCGTGACGCAAATTCTGGCACGCCTGGCGCAGCGAGCGCACGCGGTCCTGAATGTCGGAGACTTCGGCGAACAGCGTGTGCGCGTCCTGCGTCGGGATCAGCCGCCCTTTCGACCGTTCGAACAGGGTCAGGCCGATCGAGCGTTCGGCGTGGCGCAGCACCTTGGTCACCGACGGCTGCGACACGTTGAGCGACCGCGCCGCGGCGCTGACCGTGCCGTGCAGGAAGACCGCGTGGAATATCTCGATCTGGCGCAGGTTCATCCCGTTACGATCCCGAAGTTGCGACACCGGGGCGTGCGATTGCCCCTTGTTTTGGCCGGATATTGTTGTGGCTTTGATCTCTATGCCATCGGGTTATAGGGGGTGCAACAACGCTGTCTGGACGCGGGACGTGCAATCGAGACATCTTCGTCCCTGATAAAAGCTCCATGGAAGGATCACGCCGATGCCCCAACCGCTTGCTTCGCTTTCGGTTCGCCGCACGATCGGTTCGCTGTCGGTGGCCGCAGCGCTGCTCTGCGTGGGCGGAGCGGCGGCGAAGGCGGATCAGACGGTCGATGTGATCATCCGCGGCGGTACGATTTACGACGGCGGGGAGGGCAAGCCCTTTGTCGGCGACGTCGCGATCCGCGGCGACCAGATCGTCTATGTTGGCAAGTCGGGCCGCCATAAGGCGGGCAAGGTCATCGACGCCAAGGGCATGATCGTTGCACCGGGCTTCATCGATCCGCACACCCATGCCGACAGCTTCATCCGTTCGCCCGACAAGGCGGTGCGCGTCAATGCGGCGTGGCTCAATCAGGGCGCGACCACCGTGATGATCGGGGTCGACGGGTCGGGTACGCCCGATGTTGCGGAGGATGCCGGCAAGCTCGCGGCATCGGGGATCGGCACCAATATCGTTCCGTTCGTCGGGTTCGGCCCGGTTCGCCAGCGCGTGCTCGGTCAGGATGCGCGCGCGCCGAGCCCCGCCGAGCTCGACCGGATGAAGGCGCTGGTGGCCAAGGGCATGTGCGAAGGCGCCGTCGGTCTGTCGACCGGCCTCTTCTATGCGCCGCAAAGCTTTTCTACCACGGACGAGGTCGTGGCGGTGGCGCGCGAGGCCGCGCGCCGCGGCGGCGTCTACGACACCCACCAGCGCGACGAATCGAGCTACAGCATCGGCCTGCTCGGGTCGGTGCAGGAAGCGATCGACATCGGGCGGCAGGCGGGAATGCCGGTCCATTTCGCGCATCTGAAAGCGCTTGGCGTCGATGTGCATGGACAGGCGGGCGCGGTGATCGACGCGATCGACGCCGCGCGCAAGTCGGGGGTCGATGTGACCGCCGACCAATATCCCTGGCTGGCGTCGGGATCGAGCCTCGATGCGTCGCTGCTGCCGCGCTGGGCGGTCGACGGCGGCGGGCCGGCCTTGCTGAAGCGGCTCGATGATCCCGCGACGCTGGAACGGATTCGCGGCGAGATGCAGGAGAATCTTCGCCGGCGCGGCGGCGCGAGTGCGCTGCTGCTCATCGCGCAGGGCTTTCCCTGGACCGGCCAGACGCTCGAACAGGTAGCAGACACGTGGAAGCTCGATAGCCGCGACGCCGCGCTGCGCATCATCCGGCAGAGCATCGAAGCGGGCGAACAGAAGAGCGGCGGCACCGCGGTCGCGTCGTTCAACATGGCGCAGGCCGACGTCGACCTGCTGATGAAGCAGCCGTGGATGGTGACATCGTCCGACGGCTCGGACGGCCATCCGCGCATGTTCGCGACATTTCCCGAAAAATATGTGCGCTATGTCCGCGAGCGGAAGGTCATCGACCTCGCTACCTTCATCCGCCAGTCGACGGGGCGCACCGCCGACATCTACAAGCTCGACCGGCGCGGCTATCTGCGTCCCGGCTATTTCGCCGATATACTCGTCTTCAACCCCGACCAATATGCCCCGCGCGCCGATTATGTGCGCCCGCGCGAGCTGAGCGTCGGCGTCAGCAAATTGTTCGTCAACGGCGCGCTGGCGGTCGACGACGGCCGGACGACCGGCGTCGCCGCGGGCCGCGCTTTGCTGCGGCCCCGTCCGGCCGGATGCCCATAGCCGACAACCACGCTTCAACCTGATCGCTGCACAGCCTTAGCGCCCGTCATTGACAGGAGGGCGTTGCTCCGCTTTATCTAAATTCGAATTATTAAAGCGCCTATGCTTTATGAATCGAATCTGTTTGGCGGGGGGCGCCGGGCATTCGGATCAGTTTGAAGGACAATCCAGCGATGGCCCTTAATCTTCCGGGTCTTGATCGGCGGCAACCGAAGAAAAATGGTCCAGAGGCGCGCGACGCGCGGCTGACGCTCAGCCTCTCGGGCACCAATCTGGAGCGCGCGGGCGACTATAATCAGCGGATCGTGCTGCAGGCTATTCGCCTGACCGACGAAACGACGCGCAGCGACCTGGCGCGCGTCACCGGGCTGACGCCGCCGACGATCGTCAATATCACCAAGCGGCTGATCGACATGGGGCTCGTCAAACCGGCGGGACGATTGCAGGGCAAGCGCGGCCAGCCCGCGATGCGGATCGTGATCGATCCCGACGGCGCCTTTTCGATCGGGCTCAACATCGACCGCGACCATATCACGCTGGTGACGCTCGACCTCGCGGGCAAAATCCGCAGCCGCCACACGCGCGAGATTGCCTTCGCGCTGCCCGGAACGGTCGTCGATCATGTCCGCGACATCCTGCCTGGACTACTCGAAGAGGGCGGCGTCGATCGGGGGCGCATCCTTGGCGTCGGCGTCGCGCTGCCCGACGATCTCGGGCGGATTTCGCTGCCGCACCGGCCGACCGAATATGACGCGTGGGATGATATCGACCTTGGCGCGCTGCTCGGCGAAGTGCTCCCCTGGCCGCTCCACGCCGACAATGATGCCGCGTCGGCGGCGCTCGGCGAAGTCCATCTGGGCAACGGCATCGCGCTTCCCAGCTTCTTTTACCTGCTGATCAGCGCGGGCCTCGGCGGCGGGCTGGTGATCGACCGCAGCTATGTTCGCGGCGCCGATTCGCGGTCGGGAGAGATCTGGGCGCTGCCCGATCCGGCGCGCGGCGAGGGGGCGAATGTGCAGGACACGGTTTCGCTGTCGGCGCTTTACGCGCGGCTGGAAGCGGCAGGGCATGTCGTCGATGGGCCCGAGGCGCTGATCGATGGGCCGGCGGATCAGGAAGCGGTGATCGTTCAATGGCTCGACGATGCCGCCGACGTGCTGGTTCAGCCGCTGATCGCGGTCAATTGCCTGATCAATCCGGCCGCGATCCTCATCGGCGGACGCCTTCCGGGCAAATTGGTCGACGCGCTTGTCGAACGGCTCAATGCGCGGATGGCGGGGCGCAAGCTTCCCGTCGTGGCGCCGGTGCGACGCGCCGAGGCGGCCGACGATGCGTCGGCGATCGGCGCCGCGATCATCCCGTTCCTCGACAATGTCCTGCCGTCCGAATCGATCCTGATGCAGGCGGGGCGCTGACGCTTTACTCGATCCGCTCCGCCATCTCGTCGAGGTCGACACCCCGCGTTTCGGGGAAGATCGCCGCGACGACGACGAACTGGACGACCATCGCGGCGGCGAAGATCGCGAACGGCGCTCCCGGCGACCACGCCACCAATATCGGGAAGATACCGGCGATCAGCGCGTTCATCAGCCAGTGCGTGCTCGCGCCAAGCGCGCTGCCGCGCGCGCGGACGGGGGTCGGGAATATCTCCGAAATATAAACCCAGATGACCGCGCCCTGGCTCGTCGCGAAAAAGGCGATGAAACCGATGAGCGCGGGGAGCATCAGGCCGTTGTCGAGCGCGCCGTAAAGGACCCCTGCAGCGGCGGCGAGGCATAACGTCATGCCAGCCGCCCCTGCGAGCAACAATGTCTTGCGCCCGATCCGGTCGATCAGCGCCATGCCGACGAGCGTGAACACCAGATTGGCGATGCCGATCAGCACCGCCTGCCGGTCGGGCGACAGCGACCCCGCGCGCGCGAAGATGTCGTTGAGATAATAGAGTACAGCGTTGATGCCCGCGAGCTGGTTGAACATCGCGACGAGGATCACGAGCATCATCGGCCGGTGATGGCGGCGCCACGACAGCTTCTCGCCCGGCGGGTCGCGTTCGAGCGCCTGCTCGACGCGGCTCAGTTCGGCTTCGGCGGCATCGGGCGCGGTGCCGATCCGCGTCAGCGCGATGCCCGCTTCGTCCCGGCGTCCCTTGGAGACGAGCCAGCGCGGGCTGTTGGGGATCGCGAACAGCAGAACGAAGAACAGCAGGGCGGGGGCGGCGGTGATGCCCAGCTTCCACCGCCATGCCGCGTCGCCGCCGACCAGCCCCGCGATCGTCGCGTTGCTGAGATAGGCGACGAGAATGCCGGTGACGATCATCAGCTGGAACAGGCCGACGAGGAACCCGCGGTGCCGCGGCGGCGCGATCTCGGCGATGTAGACGGGCGCAAGCACCGACGAGCCGCCGATCGCGAGTCCGCACATGAAACGGAAGATAAGGAAAGCCGGCCAGCTCGATGCCAGCGCGCAGCCGATTCCCGCGATGAAATAAAAGGCGGCGAGGATCCGCAGGCTGTCGCGGCTGCCGAACGCATCGCCGGGCTTGCCCGCGAACAGCGCGCCGACGAGGGTGCCCCAGAGCGCGGCCGATACGGTGATGCCGAGCGTTTCGGGGGTGAGTGCGAAGAGATGGGTGAGGTCACCCGTCACCCCTGCGATCACCGCGGTATCGAATCCGAAGAGAAGACCCGCCAGGGCCGCCGTCCCGATCGCGGCGGCCAAAGTACCGCGACCTCCCGTGCCGCGCCCTCCCGGACGTTGCGGTGCGCCGGGCACCCGAAATGCTTCGCTGTCGTGCTTGCCTGTCATCCACTCTCTCCGACGGATCGGGCATCGGCGCCCGTCCTGATTGCCGATAGCCATGCCACAACGGCGATTTCGATCAAATAAATTAATTTTCATTATTATCTTGACGAGGGGCGTCCGGCCGGGGCAGTTTTTGCAAACCAGACCCGGAACGGCGGCTGGGAAACAGGGAGAGGTTTGTGCCGGCGACATTGCTTGCGACCCATCGCGTGGAAAAGCCCTGGGGGCGCCACCAGCTATGGGGGCCGTTTCGCGATTCGCCCGCGGGCGGCGAGCCCGTCGGCGAAATCTGGTTCCAGGCGCCCGGCGACAGCACGCCCGACCTCCTGATCAAATATCTCTTCACCAGCGAAAAACTGTCGGTGCAGGTCCATCCGGACGACGACCAAGCGCGTGCGAGCGGGCTGCCGCGCGGCAAGGACGAATGCTGGCTGATCCTGGGCGCCGCGCCCGATTCGACGATTGCGATGGGAACGAAAGCGCCGGTCGACAAGGCGGTGCTGCGTGACGCCGCGCTCGATGGCAGCATCGAACAATTGCTCGACTGGAAGCCGGTGAAGGCGGGCGATTTCTTTTACGTCCCGTCGGGCACGGTGCATGCGATCGGCGCGGGTCTGACGCTGATCGAGGTGCAGCAGAACAGCGAGACGACGTACCGCCTCTATGATTATGGGCGCCCGCGCGAGCTGCATCTGGAGGACGGTATCGCGGTGTCGGACCCGCAGCCCTATGCGTCCTATCCGTCCCCCGGCCGTATCGACGATGATCGCACGATCCTCGTCGACGGGCCGAAATTCGTGCTCGAACGGCGGGCCGGTGGGGCGCGCACGATCGCGCTGCCCGATGGCGTCACCGCCTGGCTGATCCCGGTTGCGGGCAAGGGCGTGGTCGATGGCGCTGCTTTCGCGGCAGGCGAATGCCTCGCGCTCACCGGTTCGGTTCAGATCGATGCCGATGCCGGCGCCGACCTGTTGCTTGCCTATCCGGGCGAGGAGAAATTCGCATGACCGCCAGCCGATCGGGCACCGCCTGGACCTTTGCTTACGTCACCATGCTCTTCTTCGTCTGGGGTGCGGTGACCGCGGTCAACGACATCTTGATCCCCGCGGTGAAGGCGATCTTCGCGCTCAGCGATACCGAAAGCTTCCTCACCCAATTCGCCTTCTTCATGGCCTATGGTGTCGTCTCGCTGCCTGCGGCGGCGATCATGGGGCGGCTCGGCGCCGCCAATTCGATCATCGTGGCGCTCGCGACGATGATTGCCGGCTGCCTGATCATGCCGCTTGCGACGGTCGTGCGCGAATATTCGATCGTGCTCGTCGGCTTGTTCGTGATCGCGTCGGGGATTACGCTGCTGCAGGTCGCGGCGAACCCGCTGTCGGCATCGCTCGGCCGTCCCGAACGCTCGCATTTCCGGCTGGTGCTCAGTCAGGCGTTCAATTCGTTCGGCACCGTTATCGCGCCCTATCTCGCGGCGCGGACGCTGCTGCAGGGCGGATTGTTCGAAGATGGGCCGGTGACCGAGGCGAAGATCGCCTATTCGCTCGGCCGGATCGACGTCGCTTATGTCTTCATCGCGGCGGTGATCGCAGTGCTCGCGATGTTCCTTTACCGCGTCCGGCACGAGATCACCGCGGCCGCGCCGCCGGTCGAGACGGGCGCGCGCGTGTCGAGCGCCTTCGCATCGCCGTGGGCGCTCGCCGGCGCGCTCGGGATCTTCCTCTATGTCGGTGCCGAGGTCGCGATCGGCAGCGCGATGGTCAATTTCCTCGAACAGCCCGATGTGTTCGCGATCAGCGCGGTACAGGCGGGCAGCTTCGTCAGCCTCTATTGGCTCGGCGCGATGATCGGGCGCTTTATCGGCTCGGGTCTCCTCTATAAGCTGCCCGCGGGTCCGCTCCTCGCGGTCGCGGCGGTCGCCGCGGCGCTGATCTGCCTGACGATCAGCCAGATCAGCGGGCCGGCGGCGGGCGTGCTCGCGATCTCGGTCGGGCTGTTCAACTCGATCATGTTCCCCGTGATCTTCTCGCTGACGATCGAGCGTTCGACCGCGCCCGCGTCGGCGACGTCGGGGCTGCTCTGCATGGCGATCGTCGGCGGCGCGCTCGTGCCGCTCGTCTTCGCGCAGGTCGCCGACGCGAGCGGCAGCCGCTTCCTCGCCTTTCTGGTGCCGATGGCCTGTTACCTCGTCATCGCGCTGTTCGGCTGGCGCGCGGCGCGGGAGCCGGCGCGGACGACCAGCTTCGCAACTTCGCTGCACTGACCACGCAATCAACGAAAATATTCAGGGAAGAGGGTCGCAATGGATATCGACAGGAATGTGAACCGCGGGTGGAAATTTGGCGCCATGCTGGCGTCGTCGGCGGCGATATTGCCGCTCATGCTCGCCTTATCGCCCGTGGCGGCGCAGCCAAAAGCCGGTCAGTCGCCGGTCGATCTCGCCAACCCGCTCGTCGGCACCGCGCCGCTCGACGATCCCGCGGTGATCGGCAATGCGCCGCCGCCGGGCGAGCCCGTCTATTCGGGACAGACCTCGCCGGGCGCGCGCCTGCCGCACGGGTCGGTTGAAGCGGCGCCGGTGAACAATAATATCGAGCTTCTCTATCCGAACGGCGTTCCCGTTCCCTATTATTACACCAATCCGACGATGATCGGCTTCACCGGCGGCGGCGGCTCGACCTATGGCGGCGGCGCCGAGCCGTTCATCATGCCCGTCGTCGGCGACTGGTCGCCGCCGCCCGCCTACAGCCAGTCCTATTATGACAAGTCGCGCGAAAAGGCGTCGCCGGGCTATTATTCGGTCTATCTCGACAGCTTCAAGACGCAGGCCGAACTGACCGCGACGCGCTGGGCGAGCGTCATGCGCTTCACCTTTCCCGCGAGCGAGCGGTCGAACATCATCGTCAACCTGCCGCGCCACGGCGGCTCGGTCGAGGTCGTCGGCGACCGCATCATACGCGGCATATCGAACGACAAGGACAGCGCCGACGGCGGCTATTTCGTCGCCGAATTCTCGAAGCCCTTCGCCGCGCTCGGCACCTTCCGCAAATCGCCGGGCGACAATGCGGGCTGGGGCATCGGCACCAGCGATGTGAAACCCGGCGGGCGCGAGATGACCGGCAGCTATGCGGGCAGCTATGTGACCTTCAAGACGAAAGCCGGCGAGCAGGTGCTGGTGAAAATGGCGCACGGCACCAGCTATGAGCAGGCCGCGCAGCGGCTCGCCGCCGAAGTGCCGGGATGGGATTTCGACGGCGTCCATGCGGCGGCGCGCGATACCTGGGCGCAGCTGCTGAACCGCGTCCGCGTGACCGGCGGGACCGACAAGCAGCGGGGGCTCTTCTACTCGACGCTGTTCCAGTCCTTCGCCTCGCCGCGCCTGATCGCGCAGACGGGCGAGAAATTCGCCGACACCAACGGCAAGGTCCAGACCGCGACGCACGACCGTTACGGGCCGGTGCCCTTCTGGGACACGGGGCGCAACCAGATCGTGCTGCTCGAACTGATGGAGCCCGAGGCGGTCCAGAATATCATGGCTTCCGAACTCGCGATGGCGCGCGAGAAGGGTTATATGAACACCTCGTTCCACGGCGACAATGCGGTGTTCCTGTTCCTCGGCGCGTGGGAGCGCGGCATCGAATTCGATTATGAAGCCGCTTATGAATATCTGCGCAAGAACGCGACCGACCCGAAGGGGCCGCGCGGCTATCTCGCAGAATATATGGAGCAGGGGTGGATTTCGGACATCGTGCCCGATCATAATCCCAGCCCGCCCTACGCCGGCGGCAAGGCGGGCGCGGACAAGACGCTCGAATATGCGTGGGACGATTATGCGCTCGCGCTCTACGCGAAAAAGCTCGGCAAGGACGCCGACCACAAGATGTTCCTGAAGCGCGCGGGCAACTATGCCAACGTCTTCGACAAATCGATCGGCTTCATCCGCGGGCGCACCGCCGACGGCAAGTGGATCGCGCCCTTCGATCCCGCCGAACCCTATTATAATTTCATGATGAAGGAGGCATCGGGCTGGTCGACCCTGTGGCTCGTCCCGCACGACGTAGAGGGGCTGATCGGCCTCCTCGGCGGGCGCGACGCGTTCAATGCCAAGCTCGACGAGTTTTTCACCAAGCCCTATAATCCGACGGGCATCTGCCGCGACTGCACCGGCGTGATCGGCCAATATGTCCACGGCAACCAGCCCGACCAGCAGGCGCCCTATTATTACAACTGGAGCGGCCAGCCGTGGAAGACGCAGGCGCTGGTGCGCCAGATCCTCGACAAGACCTACGCCAGCGATGCCGCGGGTTACGGCTATCCGGGGATGGACGATCAGGGCGCGACCTCGTCGTGGTACGCCTTGAGCGCGCTCGGCTTTTACCCGGTCGATCCGTCGAGCCAGGATTATATCATCGGCAGCCCGGTGTTCGACGACGCCAGCCTCGACATGGGCAATGGCAAGACGCTGCGGATCGTCGCGAAGAATAATTCGGCGACCAATGTCTACATCCAGTCGGCGATGCTCAACGGCAAGCCGTGGAACAAGCCGTGGTTCCGCCACGACGACGTCAAGGACGGCGCGACCTTCGTCTTCACGATGGGCGCCAAGCCGAACAAGGCGTGGGGCGCCGCGCCCGGCGCCGCACCGCCGTCGATGTCGCGAAAACACTGACCTAGCCCCTCGCCCCCGCCACCTCCGCGGGGGCGCGAGCCCAGGACCCGCCCCATCCCCCTAAGGGTCCTGGGCTCCCCCATTCAACAGGACAAATCCCATGCGCAGCCTTTTGATCACCGCATCTTTTCTCGCTCTAGCACCGGTCGCGGCATACGCGCAGACTGCCGCGCCGCCCGCGGAGGGCGCCGTCTATACCAGCGAGCTGATGACGCGCTGGGGCAAGGAGGTGACGCCCGAAAACGCCTGGCGCCTCTATCCGCGCCCGCAGATGGTGCGTGATCGCTGGGTCAATCTCAACGGCCTGTGGGACTATGCGATCGCGCCCAAGGCGGCCGAGCGGCCGGCGGCGATGGACGGCAAGATCCTCGTGCCGTTCCCGGTCGAATCGAAACTCTCGCGCGTTGCGCGCAAGGTCACGCCCGACGACCGCGTCTGGTATCGCCGCAGCTTCACCGTCCCCGCCGACTGGCGCGGCCAGAATGTCATGCTCAACTTCGGCGCGGTCGATTATGAGGCGACGGTGCGCGTCAACGGATCGGTGGTCGGGTCGCACAAGGGCGGCTTCGATGCCTTCGGTTTCGACATCAGCCCCTATCTGAAAGCGGGAGCGAACGAGCTGATCGTCGAGGTCACCGACCCGACGAGCGCGGGTACACAGCCGCGCGGCAAGCAGATCCTCGACCCCGCGGGCATCTGGTACACCGCGGTCAGCGGCATCTGGCAGACGGTGTGGATCGAGCCGGTGCCCAAGCTCCACATCGCCGAGGTGCGCGCGACCCCCGACATCGACCGCGGCACCGTCGATGTTGCTGTGGCGCTCTCGGGCTGGGCGAACGACAATGACGCGGTGCGGCTGACCGCGAGCGCGGGCGGCAAGACGATCGCCTCGACGATCATTCGCGCCAACCGTCAGGCGACGCTCGCTATCCCGAACGCGCATCTCTGGTCGCCCGACGATCCGCATCTCTACGATCTCAAGGCCGAGCTGGTGACGATCGCCGACCCCTATGCGGGCGAAGCCGAGCGCGACCGCAAGGCGTATGACTCGCGCTTCACCGATCATGAGAGCCGCGTTTATGCGAAGGCGCGGATCGAGGGCGCGCCGCGCGACAGCGTCGCCGCCTATTTCGCGATGCGCAAAGTGTCGGTCGGGCCCGGCCGCGTCGCGGGGCAGCCCGCGATCCTGCTCAACAACAAGCCTTTGTTCCAGCACGGCACGCTCGATCAGGGCTGGTGGCCCGACGGGCTGTACACGCCGCCGTCGGAAGAGGCGATGAAGAGCGACATCGTCTTCCTGAAGAAGGCGGGGTTCAACATGTTGCGCAAGCATATCAAGGTCGAACCCGCGCGTTACTATCACGACGCCGACCGGCTCGGCATGCTGATCTGGCAGGACATGCCCTCGGGTGGCGGCGAGGACCAATATCTCGCCGGCACCAGCCAGTATCAGGCGATCTTCCCGTCGGAAACGCTCGCCGAGCAGCAGAAGCAATTGTCCGAGATGATCGGCGAACTGCGCGCCTTCCCCTCGATCGTGACGTGGGTCGTGAACAATGAGGGGTGGGGCCAATATGATTCGGCGACCCTCACGCGATTCGTGAAGGGGATCGATCCGACGCGGCTGGTCGACGCCAATTCGGGCTGGCTCGACGTCGCGCCGAAGGATTCCGACATGCTCGACATCCACACCTATGAGGATGTGCCGAAGACGCCGCCGCTGCAGGCCGACCGCGCGATCGTACTCGGCGAATATGGCGGGGTCGGGTTTCCCGTGCCGGGGCATATCTGGAAACCGGGCAAGGGCAATTGGAGCTATCAGGTCGCGCAGGACGAGAAGGAATATCTCGTCCGCTTCCGCCGCAAGATGGAAGGCGTGATCCGGCAGGCGAAGGAGAATGGCCTCAGCGCGTCGGTCTACACCCAGACGACCGACGTCGAGGACGAGATCAACGGGCTGCTGACCTATGACCGCGCGGTGCCGAAGGCATCGGCGGAGGCGTTGGCGGAGATCGCCGCGCCGCTGTGGACGACCCCGACTCCGGACTGACCGGCCTCGGGCGGAAGTATGATGGCACCTGCCGTCCCCGGAGTCGGGGATGGCGGGCGCGGTGGTCTGCGGCCGCGAGTCTATATCCACGCAAAACTGCGAAAAATTGTGCCTTTGTGACGGGTCCGTAACGATTCATCGCGTCCCGCCACCGGCTCGAAAAATTTATTTTGACAAATTGTTTTTTATATTCTGATAGAGGCTCAACGGGTCCGATGATCCGCTGCTCGGCGACTCCGAAAGCGCCGAATAACGAGTGGGGGCGAGCAGCCCCTCGAACAGGGAGGTCGATGTGATGAAGGCAGGACAAATCCATTCAGCGAAAGCGGCGCGGCGCGCGGCGCTGGTCCGCGAACTGATGCTGGGCGCGGGCACGCTCGCAGCGCTGTGCAGCGCCGGGCAGGCTTATGCGCAGGCAGCGCCCGCACCGGCGCCGCAGCCGCCGGCAGACGAAGCGGCAGAGGCGGCACCGGGCGACGCGATCGTCGTCACCGGCTATCGCAAGTCGATCGAGCAGAGCCTCGAGCAGAAGCGCGAAGCGAACTCGCTGATCGAAGTCATCACCGCCGAGGATATCGGCAAATTCCCCGACAAGAACGTCGCCGACGCGCTGCAGCGCGTCCCCGGTGTGATCATCACCCGCGACGGCGGCGAGGGCAGCCGCGTCAGCATTCGTGGTCTCCAGTCGGACCTGACGCTCACCCTGCTCAACGGCAATTTCATCGCCGGCGCTGACAGCGGCGATCCGTCGCGCTCGTTCAACTATGTCCTGCTGCCGTCGAATTTCATCGCCAGCACCGAAGTGTATAAGTCGGCCGAGGCGCGGCTCGAAGAGGGCGGCGTCGGCGGCACCGTGATCCTCAACACCCGCCGTCCGTTCGACCTGCCGGCCTGGTCGGGCTTCGTCTCGGCCGAGGGCACCTATTCGGACACGACCAAGAAATTCGATCCGCAGATTGCCGGCCAGATTTCATGGAAAGACCCCGAAGAGCGGCTCGGTTTCCTGATCGGTGCGACCTATCAGGAACGTTCGAACCGCGAGCTGCGCGGCTCGACCGAAACCTGGCGCTGGTGGAGCGACCGCGCCCCGAACGGCGACATCATCACCCCCGCGACCGACGTCAACGGCAATCCGTTCGAGAATGACGACGCGATTTCCTATTGGCCGGGCACGGGCGTGACGGGGCAGGACGGCAAGCATTATTCGGGCTATTGGGCGCCGCAGTCGGTCAACGCCGAAGTCTTTTCGCAGCAGCGCAAGCGTCTCGGCATCCAGGCGACCGCGCAGATGCGCCCGATCGAAAACCTGACCGTCACCGCCAATTATTTCCGCTTCGATTACAAGAGCAACTGGCAGAGCAATGTGCTGAAGATCCCCGAATGGGGTTATGGCAATTTCTTCACCGCGCCGACCTTTGACGAGAGTGGCACGATCTTCCAGTCGGCGAATTTCCAGGTGCCCGCCGCGGGAACCGGCTGCCTTACCAGGCCGACACCCTGCACGATGGAAACGCCGCAGATTGCGGGTTCTTACAGCCGCGAAAAGCAGGTTTCGAACACGTTCGAGACCGAGGTCGCCTGGAATCAGGACAATTTCGACGCGGTGCTGAAATTCGGCAAGACGAAGGCGACCGGCGGTCCGTCGATGCGCTTCGGCGTCGCTGTGAAGCCGCGCCTGACGATCCCCGGGCAGGAGCAGAACGGCAATTTCCTGAGCGCGTGGGATTTCACCGGCGGCAATCTCAACATGGAATTCTCGCCCGAGCTGCAGGAAAATATCAAGAACGGCATTGCGCAGATCGACGTCGGCTCGACGGGCTCGGGCTTCACCAACAGCGCGATCTCGCAGCGATATGCGCAGCTCGATCTCGTCCGCCGCTTCGACAGCGTCCTCAGCGCGTTCCGCGTCGGCGGCAAGTGGCGCGAAATGAGCATCCACCGCGAAACCGGCCGCAACGAATGGTATGCCGATCCGGCGACCAAGCGGCGCTATCAGGACACGCCCGAGGGCGCGGTCGCGCGCCCCGAATATTTCTATGACAATCCGATCGGCAACATCGCCGGCGGGTTCGATGCAAGCTCGTTCCCGGGCATCAACTTCAGCAATTATCTCGACTACATCAACACGACCTATGGTCCGTCGGTGCGCGTGCCCGAGCCGAACAACACCTATGACCTGAAGGAGAAGGTGTTCGCCGGTTATGTGCAGGCCGATTTCGAGGCCGGTCCGCTGCGCGGCAACATCGGTGTCCGTGTCGCGCACACCAAGCAGTCGGGCCTGACCTCGGATCGCCTGCAATTCCTCAACGATTATTGCGTCGACGGCCCGGGCGGACCGTTCGATCCGAATGTGCCGCTCGCTCCCGACGGCAATTGCCAGGTGCGGCCGCTTGCCGAGCGCGAAGTGATCGTCAACACGCAGATCGATCAGTCGAAGAGCTACACCGACTGGCTCCCCAGCCTGAACGTCGTCTATGAAGTCACCCCCGACATCGTCGTCCGCGGTGCGGTCGCCAAGGTGATCGCGCGTCCGTCGTTCAACGATCTCGGCTCGCAGCGTTCGCTCACCTATCGTTCGGCGGCTTACGCCTTCGACCGCGGCCAGTTCGGCGAGTTCGAGGGCTGGTCGGGCAGCGGCGGCAACTCGGACCTCCAGCCCTTCTCGGCTTGGCAGTACGACCTGGGCGTCGAATGGTATTTCAAGCGCGGTTCGGTGCTCGGCGCCGGTGTGTTCCGCAAGGAAGTCTCGGACTTCGTCGTGCCGCTCGTGCTCGACGTGACGCGCGAAGTGAACGGCGAGCAGGTGCTGATCCAGCCCTATTCGACGGTCGCCAACGGTTCGAACGCGGTGTCGCAAGGCGTTGAAGTCTATGCCCAGCACACGTTGGACTTCGGCCTCGGTGCGCAGGTGAACTTCACCTATAACGACACCTCGGTCGCCGACATCACGCTTGATGGCGAAACCGTCGGCAAGTCGGCGCTGGTCGGCAGCGCGAAGACGCAGGTCAACGCGTCGGTCTTCTACGAAACCGACAAGTTCCTCGTCCGCGCCTCATACAACCGCCGCGGCGAAGTCGTCGGCGGGCTCCAGTCGGGCCTCAACGTCTACACCGACCCCTATGAACAGGTCGACATCAACGCCTCGTACGAGTTGATGGACGGGCTGATGCTCACCGCTTCGGTCATCAACCTGACCAAATCGGAAGAGCGCCAGCACCTTGGTAACGACACCAAGGACCGCTTCGTCCGCAGCAACTATTTCGGCCGCCGCGCTTACGTTGGCGTTTCGTACAAGTTCTGATGGGGCCCATACCCCGGCTCTCCCCCTTGGGTGGCTCCGCAAGGAGCCACCCACCTCTTTCCGGGCGAGCGGGTATGACTATGGTAATGAGCGAAACGGGGAGCGACGCAGGGTGCGTGTCTGGTTGAAATCGCTGGTTTTCGGTGCGGCGCTGCTGACGGGCGGCGCGGCCGCGGCAGAGAATCCAATCGTTCCCGGCTGGTACGCCGATCCCGAAATTCGTGTTTTCGGCGACCGTTACTGGATCTATCCGACCTATTCGGACCATGGCGAGACGCCCGATCTCTCGCAGCATTTCAATGAGCAGCAGAAGAAGCTGCGCGAACAGAAGACGGTCCGCCCGTCCTATCATTTCCAGACCTTCTTCAACGTCTTTTCCTCGCCCGACCTCGTCCACTGGACGAAGCATAGCCACGCCCTCGACGTCGAGAATGTCGCCTGGGCCGCTTATGCCGTCTGGGCGCCGTCGGCGATCGAGAAGGACGGCAAATATTATCTCTTCTTCGGCGCCAACGACATCCAGTCGGACGACCAGTTCGGCGGCATCGGTGTCGCGGTCAGCGACCGCCCAGAGGGGCCGTTCAAGGATGCGATCGGCAAGCCGCTGATCGACGCTTTCCACAATGGCGCGCAGCCGATCGACCAGTTCGTCTTTCGCGACGATGATGGGCAGCATTATCTCTATTATGGCGGCTGGAAACATTGCAACGTCGTGCGCCTCGGCGACGATCTGACCTCGATCGAGCCCTTTGCCGACGGCACGACCTACAAGGAAATCACGCCCCCCGGCTATGTCGAGGGCTCGTTCATGGTGAAGCGAAAGGGCGTCTATTATCTGATGTGGTCGGAGGGCGGCTGGACCGGCCCCGACTATTCGGTCGCCTATGCGATGGGACCGTCGCCGACCGGCCCGTTCAAGCCGATGGGCAAGATATTGAGCCAGGATTTCAAGATCGCGCGCGGCGCGGGGCACCATTCGGTGGTCAATGTGCCCGGCACTGACGACTGGTATATCGCGTACCATCGCCGCCCGCTCGACGAGAACAGCGGCGAGCGCCGTCAGCTCGCGATCGACCGCATGATCTTCAACGCCGACGGCACGATCGCGCCGGTGATAATGACAAACAAGGGCGTCGCAGCGCGCCCGCTGCCGGCACGAACGGCGAACAGGGGAGAGACGAAGTGAAGACGATCCGCAAGACGATGCTGAGCGCCGCCGCAAGCGCGCTCGTGCTCACCAGCGTCGGGACGCCGGTGGCGCTCGCGCAATCGAGCGCGAACCAGACCGCGCTCGTCGATTATGTCAATCCGCTGATGGGCACCGATTCGAGCTATCGCCTGTCGTACGGCAACACCTATCCCGCGGTCGCGGTGCCGTTCGGCATGAACAGCTGGACCCCGGTGACCGGCGAGCCCGGCAGCGGCTGGGGCTATACCTATGACGGCGAGAAGATCAGCGGCATCAAGCAGACGCACCAGCCGAGCCCGTGGATGAACGATTATGCCGCCTTCGCGCTGATGGCGGAAACCGGCCCGGTGAAGGTCAAGCAGCAGGAGCGCGGCAGCTGGTTCAGCCACAAGGCCGAGGTCGCGCGCCCCTATTCGTACAAAGTCTATCTCGCCGACTATGACGTGACCGCCGAGGTCGCGCCGACGACACGCGCCGCGCAATTCCGCTTCACCTTCCCCGAAAGCAATGACGCGCACATCCTGCTCGATGGTCTCGCGGGCGGCTCGATGGTCAAGGTCGACGTCAAGAACCGCCGCATCACCGGCTATGTCCGCAACAACAACGGCGGCGTGCCCGACAATTTCCACAATTATTTCGTCGCCGAATTCGACCGCGACTTCACGCTCGCGCGCACCTGGGCGGGCGAGAACGCGCCAACGAACGAACTCGCGCGCGAGGGCGATCATGTCGGCGCGGTGCTGAGCTTCAAGACGAAGAAGGGCGACAAGGTCCATGTCCGCGTCGCCTCCTCGTTCATCAGCCCCGAACAGGCGCTACTGAACCTGCGCAGCGAAATCGGCAGCGACAGCTTCGATGCGACGCAGGCGAAGGCGAAGGCAGCGTGGGAGAAGGAACTGTCGCGCATCCGCGTGACCGATCCCGACCCCGAAAAGATCCGCACCTTCTATTCGTCGCTCTACCGGATGCTGCAATTCCCGCGCGTCTTCTATGAAAAGGACGCGAACGGAAAGATCGTCCACTACAGCCCGTACGACGGCAAGGTGCACGACGGCTATATGTTCACCGACAATGGTTTCTGGGACACGTGGCGCGCGGTCTTCCCCTTCTTCGCGTTGATGTACCCCGACCTCGACAGCCAGATCATGCAGGGGCTGGTCAACACCTATAAGGAAGGCGGCTGGCTGCCCGAATGGGCGAGCCCCGGCTATCGCAACGTGATGATCGGGTCGAACTCGGCGAACCTGATCGCCGACGCCTATTTCAACGGCGTGCGCGGTTTCGACGTCGAGACGCTCTATGAAGCGATGATCAAGAATGCGACGACGAGCGAGGGCCGTCCGAAGGACAAGGCGGGCAAGGTCATCGCCGCGGTCGGGCGCGAGGGCGCCGAATATTATAACCGCCTCGGCTATGTCCCTTACGACGTCGGCATCAACGAGAATGCCGCGCGCACGCTCGAATATGCGACCGCCGACTTCGCGATCGCGCAGCTCGCAACTTTGCTCGGCAAGGAAGCCGATGCGAAGAAATATACCGAGCGCGCGCTCAATTACCGCAAGCTCTATGACAAACAGAGCGGCTGGATCCGCGGCCGCAACCAGGACGGGTCGTGGTCGACGCCGTTCAACCCCTACAAATGGGGCGACGCCTTCACCGAGGGTAACGCGCTCCATTACAGCTGGGCGGTGATGCAGGATGTCCAGGGGCTGATGAACCTGATGGGCGGGCGGCAGAAATTCGTCGAGCGGCTCGATGCGATCTTCACCACCGCGCCGATCTTCGACGAAAGCTATTATGGCCAGGTGATCCACGAGATCCGCGAGATGCAGATCGTCGACATGGGGCAGTACGCGCACGGCAACCAGCCGATCCAGCACATGCCCTATCTGTACAATTGGGCGGGTGCGCCGTGGAAGACGCAGCATCATGTGCGCGACATCATGGCGAAGCTCTATTCTTCGGCGCCCGACGGTTATCCGGGCGACGAGGATAACGGCCAGACGTCGGCCTGGTATGTCTTCTCGGCTTTGGGCTTCTATCCGGTCGCCTCGGCGACGGGCGAATATGCGATCGGCAGCCCGCTGTTCCAGAAGGCGGTGCTGACGATGCCGAACGGCAAGACGCTGACGATCAACGCCGCGAACAACAGCGCGACGAATATCTATCTCCAGTCGGTCGCGCTCGGCGGGAAGCCGCAAACGAAGACCTATTTCACCCATCGCGCGCTGTCGCAGGGCGGGACGGTCGACTTCGTGATGGGCGCCCAGCCCAACAAGCAATGGGGCACCGCCCCCGCCGATGCGCCCTTCTCGATCAGCGCACGTGGAAAGTAGGATGAGCATGACCCCCAACCGCCGCGAGATCATGGCCGGTGCCGGCGCACTCGCGCTGGCGGCCGCGATGCCTGCCGCCGCACGCTCCGCCGGAGCCTTCGCCAGCAAGCGTCCGGCACCCGCCCAGCGCGCCTTCACCAGCCCCGCGATCGAGGCCGAGATTTCGCGCGTGAAAGCAAAGATCGCCGACCCCGAACTCGCCTGGCTGTTCGAGAATTGCTACCCGAACACGCTCGACACGACGGTGCAGACGGGCACGATCGACGGCCGCCCCGACACTTTCGTCATCACCGGCGATATCGAGGCGATGTGGCTGCGCGACAGCTCGGCGCAGGTGCAGCCCTATATCCACCTCGTCGCCAAGGACGCGAAGCTGAAGCGGCTGTTCCAGGGGCTGATCCAGCGGCAGGCGCGCTGCATCCTGATCGATCCCTATGCCAATGCGTTCGACAAGGATCCGACCGCGCCGTCGAAGCTCGAATGGTCGCAGACCGACAAGACCGAGATGAAGCCCGGCGTCGCCGAGCGGAAATGGGAAATCGACTCGCTCTGCTACGCGATGCGTCTGTCCCACGAATATTGGACGCGCACGAAGGACAAGGCGCCGTTCGACGACACATGGTCGCGCGCGATGAAGCTCGCGGTGGCGACCTTCCGCGAACAGCAGCGCAAGGACGGCCCCGGCCCGTACAGCTTCCAGCGCCCCGCGCTCCAGCCCACCGACAGCGTGATGCTGAGCGGTTATGGTTCGCCGACGAAAAAAGTCGGCCTGATCCACTCGATGTTCCGCCCGTCGGACGATGCGTGCCTCTATCCCTTCCTGATCCCGTCGAACCTGTTCGCGGTGTCGGTGCTGCGCAAGATCGCGGCCGTTCACCGCGAGGCGCGTGGCGACAATGCCGCAGCGACCGAAGCCGAAGCGCTCGCTGCCGAGGTCGACGCCGCGCTAAAGGCGCACGCGCTGATCGACGACGGCAAGGGCGGTCAGGTCTGGGCCTATGAGATCGACGGCTTCGGCAACTGGGTGTTCATGGACGACGCCAATGTGCCGAGCCTGTCGGGGCTGCCGCTGATCGACGTCGTCGACAAGAACGACCCGATCTTCCTGCGCACCGCGGCGCTCGCCTGGTCCGACCGCAATCCCTATTTCTTCAAGGGCACGGCGGCCGAAGGGATCGGCGGCCCGCATATCGGCCTCGACATGATCTGGCCGATGTCGATCATCACCCGCGCGATGAACGCCGACGACGATGCGACGATCCTGCAATGCCTGCGCTGGCTCAAGACGACGCACGGCGGCACCGGCTTCATGCACGAAAGCTTCCACAAGGACGATCCGAAGAACTTCACGCGGAGCTGGTTCGCGTGGGCGAACGCGCTGTTCGGCCAGCTGATCGTCGAGGTCGCCGACAAGCGCCCCGCGCTGCTGTCGCGGCCGCTGTGAGCGGGGAGGGGACGATGATCACGACCAGCCGCCGCCAGCTTCTCGCCACCACGGGCCTGCTCGCGCTCGGTGGCGCGATCCCCGCCGGCTGCTCGCGATCGGTGGCGGGCGGCGCGGCACTCGCGCCGGGCAAGCCGAACCTCTTTATCGGCACCGGCGGGCACGGCCACACCTTTCCCGGCGCGTCGCTGCCGTTCGGGATGGCGCAGCTCAGCCCCGATACGAACACGCATGGTTGGGACGCCTGCTCGGGCTATCATCAGAAAGATGGCTCGATCATGGGGTTCAGCCATACGCACCTGTCGGGCACCGGCATCGGCGACATGCTCGACATCCTCGTGGTGCCGACGCGGCGCGAGCTGAAGCTCGAACCCGGAACGATCGAGAAACCCGGCGAGGGCTATCGCCAGCGTTATTCGGACGAACATGCCGAACCCGGCTATTACCGCGTGAAGCTCGAGACGGGCGTGCTCGCCGAGCTTACCGTCACCGAACGCTGCGGGCTGCATCGCTATCGCTTCGGCCAGGGGCCGGGGCATATCCTGATCGATTTCGCGCACGCGATCGAGGATGACTGGGACAAGGGTATCGTCGTCGAGGACGCGTCGCTCGAGCTCGGCGACGACGGCATGCTGATCGGCGGCCGGCAGGTCAATCGCTGGGCCAAGGGTCGGCGCATCCATTTCGCAATGCAGATGTCGCGGCGGCCCGATCGCGTGCAGTTCTTCGGCGACGACGGCAAGCCCGCCCCCGACGGCGCGACGTCGATCAAGGGCAACAAGCTGAAGGTCGCCTTCTTCTTTGACGATGCGGGTGGGCAGCCGATTCTGATCAAGACAGGGCTTTCGGCGGTCGACGTAAAGGGCGCGCGCGATGCACTGGCGCAGGAGGTTCCGGCCTGGGACTTCGACGGCGCGGTGAAGGCGGCGCGCGGCACCTGGGCGAAGGCGCTCGGCGGCATCCGCGTGTCGGGCGGCACCGAGGCGCAGCGCACGATCATGACGAGCGCGCTCTATCACGCGCAGCTCGCGCCGACGCTCTTCACCGATCGCGACGGGCGTTATGTCGGGCTCGACCGGCAGGTGCATGAGGCGGCGAAAGGCGAGGAGGCGTTCAGCACTTACTCGCTATGGGACACCTATCGTGCGCTCCATCCGCTGCTGACCTTGATCGATCCTGCGCGCGCCGCGCTGCTCGTGCGCGACATCTGCCGCCAGACCGCGCAGAGCCCGGCAGGGCCGCTCGTCTGGCCGCTGCAGGGGGTCGAGACCGCGTGCATGATCGGCTGGCACGGCGTGTCGGTGCTCGCCGAGGCGCACGCCAAGGGCATCGAGGCCGACTATGCCGCCGCCTGGCCGAATATCCGCCGCCGCGCCTTCGACCGCGATTACAAGGATATCGACAGCACGCTCGGCCGCGGCTTCTATTACGACCTCGGCTATATCCCGTGCGACGAGGTGTGGGAATCGGTCAGCCGGACGCAGGAATATGCCTATGACGACTGGGCGATGGCGCACCTCGCCGATGCCGTCGGCGCCAAGGACGACGCGGCGGCGCTGCGGAAACGCGCGCAAAACTACCGCGGCGTCATCGACCCCGAAACCCGCTTTGCGCGCCCGCGCTTCAAGGACGGCAGCTGGTGGAAGGATTATGACCCCGTCCAGATCGGCCATAACGTCAAGAAATGGCGCGACTATACCGAGGCGAACGGCTGGCAGGCGACCTTCCTCAACCAGCACGACGTTTATGGGCTGATCGAGCATTTCGGCGGCGACGCGGCGTTCGAAAAGCAGCTCGACGCGCTGTTCAACGCGCCCTCGACCTTGCCCGACAATGCGCCGCCCGACATTTCGGGATTGGTCGGCCAATATGCGCACGGCAACGAGCCGAACCATCACGTTGCGTACATGTACGCCTATTGCGGCGCGCCCGCGAAGACGCAGGCGATGATCCGGCGCCTGCTCGTCGAAATGTACAAGAACGACCCCGACGGCGTGATCGGCAATGACGATTGTGGGCAGATGAGCGCGTGGTTCATCCTCTCGGCGCTCGGCTTCTATCCCGTCGATCCGGTGAGCGCGATCTACGTCTTCGGGTCGCCGTTGTTCGACGTCGCCGAGGTGACGGTGGGCGCGGGCAAGACGCTGACCGTCCGCGCCGAGGGCAATGGCGCCGACCGGCCCTATGTTCAGTCGGTCACTTGGAACGGCAAGCCGTGGAGCAAGAACTGGATCGCGCACGCCGACCTGATCGGCGGCGGCGAACTCGTCTTCGAAATGGGCGCCAAGCCGTCAGCGTTCGGCACCGCGAAGGCCGACCGTCCGCCCTCCTTCGGTTCTGCCCCCGCGTGAAGCAAATTGGCGACAAGTTTTTGGTAACGAAAATAAAATGATAAGAACGGAATGCGTTGTGAAATCTCTCCAAATCCCGACACGTTCGGCCTTGCGCTGCGGCCCGGTGCCCTTCACAAACCTCAGCGATCGAGCGAAGGGGTGGCGCTGATGGATGGTCCCGTAACAGAGCGCGGCGGAGCGCGCCTGTTCGCCGGCGTCGAGCTCGGCGGCACCAAATGCATCGTCACGCTTGCCGCAGGGCCGGGCGACATTCGCGACCAGCGGACAATCGCGACGACCGTGCCATGGGAAACGCTGCCCGCGATCAAGGCGGTGCTCGACGAGTGGGCCGGGTCGCATGGTTTCTGCGGTCTCGGCATCGCATCCTTCGGTCCGATCAGGCTCGACCCCGCCAAGGCCGGCTATGGTCAGATCGGCGCGACGAACAAACCCGATTGGGAGGGCGCCGACCTGCTCGGGCCGCTGCAATCGGCCTTCGGCGTTCCGATCGGGTTCGACACCGACGTCAATGGCGCGGCGCTCGCTGAAATTCGCTGGGGCAGCGGGCGCGGTCTCGACGATTTCGCCTATGTCACCGTCGGCACCGGCGTCGGGGTCGGGTTGATCGTCCATGGCAAGCCGACGCGCGGCTTCAGCCACAGCGAGATCGGCCATGTCCTGGTGCCGCGCCTGAAGGGCGACGAGACGCCGAGCGTGTGCCGCTTCCACGACGATTGCGTCGAGGGGCTCGCCTCGGGCACCGCATTGAATGCGCGGCTGAACGGGCGGCCGATGGCGGAGGTTGCGGCCGACGACCCGGTCTGGGAACCGATCGTGCACACGCTTGCGTCGATGGTTCATTCGCTCGCCTGCACGACCGGCCCGATGCGGGTCGCGATGGGCGGCGGCGTGCTTGCCGGCCAGCCGCAATTGCTTCCCCGGATCAACGCGAAGCTCGAAGCGAGCCTCTCGGGCTATATGCAGATTCCGGGTGACGGTGCTTATGTCACCGCACCCGAACTCGGGACGATGGCGGGACCGCTCGGTGCGATCGCGCTGGCGATGGACGCGGTGGGCGCGCCCGCATGAGCAGCGACGGCGGCGTAGCGATATCTGTTCTTTCGCCGTTGGACAGCGCGCCCGCCCGGCGGCACAAGGGCGCGATGAAACGCCTGTCCGCCGTCGCGCTGCTCGCCCTCCTGCCGATCCATTCGGTCGCGCAGACAGTGTTGCCCGACCCGGTCGCCTTCGTCGATCCGATGATCGGCACCGGCCCCGAGGGCCACACCTTCCCCGGCGCGACCGCGCCCTTCGGCATGGTCCAGCTCTCCCCCGACACCGACGCGACGTGCCAGATCCGCGATTGTTACGATCACGCTGCGGGCTACAGCTGGCACGACCCGACGATCCAGGGATTCAGCCACACGCATTTCTCGGGCGCCGGCCATTCGGACCTCGGCGACATCCTCGTCATGCCGCAGGTCGGTGAGGTCAAGCTCGACCCGGGCGATCCGAAGAAACCCGGCTCGGGTTATCGCCAGCGCTTCAGTCACGACACCGAGAGGGCGAGCCCCGGCTATTATGCCGTCACGCTCGCCGACAGCGGCATCCGCGCCGAACTCACCGCGGGCACGCGCGTCGGCATCCACCGCTACAGCTTCCCCGCGGGCAAGCAGGCGCACCTGCTCCTCGACCTCCGTTCGTCGCTCTACGACTATCCGGGCAAGATCCTCTGGTCAGGGCTGCATCTCCGACCCGACGGCACGCTCACCGGCTTCCGCGAGACGCGCGGCTGGGCGCCGGGGCGCAAGCTCTTCTTCGCGATGCGCTTCTCGGCGCCGCTCAAGGCCCACGCCTTCATCGATCGCGACGAGAAGGTCGCGTATAAGGGCTTCCAGGCGCCGGGCCGCGGCAGCGACGCGCTCGCCGAAAAGCTCGGCAAGGCGCTCGAAGCGCGGCTCGATTTCGGCGCGCTGACAAGCCCGCTCGAAGTCCGCGTCGCATTGTCGGGTGTCGACGAAGCCGGCGCGATCGCCAACCTCGATGCAGAAGGCGCCGGTTTCGATGTGGTCCGCGCCCGCACCGAAAACGAATGGGGCAAGGCGCTTGGCGCGCTCGAAATCGAGGCACCCGCGCCGATGCGCACCAATCTCTACACCGCGCTCTACCACAGCCTGCTCGCGCCGAGCGTGTGGAGCGACGTCGACGGGCGCTATCGCGGCCCTGACGATCAGGTCCACGCCGCGAAGGATTTCACCTTCCGCTCGACCTTTTCGCTCTGGGACACGTTCCGCGCGCAGCACCCGCTGCTGACGCTCGTCCAGCCCGATGCGATGAACAGCGACATCGTCAAATCGCTCGTCGCGAGCCGCAAGGTGAGCCCGCACGGCATCCTGCCCGTGTGGCAGTTCCACGGGCGCGAGACCTGGACGATGATCGGCTATCATGCCGTCCCGGTGATCGCCGACGCCTATATGAAGGGCGTGGGCGATTTCGACGCGAACGAAGCGCTCGATGCGATGGTCGCGAGCGCCGAATACGCCCCCTATGGCGGGCTCGGCGATTATATGAAGCTCGGCTATGTCGCGATCGACCGCGAGCCCGAGGCGGCGTCGAAGACGGTCGAATATGCCTATGACGACTGGACGATCGCGCGGATGGCCGAGAAGATGGGGCGGAAGGACATCGCCGACCGCTTCTACAAGCGCGCGGGTTACTGGCGGAACAGCTTCGACGCCAAGACCGGCTGGCTGCGCGCGCGCAAGGCCGACGGCAGCTTCCGCACCCCATTCGACCCGACCGCGATCAACTATGGCTCGGACTATACCGAGGGCAATGCCTGGCAGTACAGCTGGTTCGTTCCGCAGGATCAGGCCGCGCTCTTCCGCATTCTTGGCGGCGACGCGAAGACGATCGCCAAGCTCGACGCGATGTTCGACTATGACAATTCAAAGCTCGACTATAGCCATGCCGAGGATATCGCCGGGCTGATCGGCCAATATATCCACGGTAACGAACCGAGCCACCATGTCGCCTATCTCTACGCCTATGCCGGCGCGCCGTGGCGGACGCAGGAGCGGCTGAAGCAGATCGTCGACAGCCAGTATAAGCCGACCCCCGATGGCCTGTCGGGCAACGACGATCTCGGCCAGATGTCGGCGTGGCTCGTCTTCACCGGTCTTGGTTTCTATCCGGTCGCGCCGGGGTCAAACCAATATGTGATCGGCCGGCCCTTCGTCGACCGTGCGGTGCTGAATCTGCCCGGCGGCAAGCGCTTCACCGTCGAAACGGCGGGGCTTTCCGATGCGAACCGCTACGTCGGCAAGGTCGAGCTCAACGGCAAGCCGCTGACGCGCAGCTGGATTTCGGACGCCGAAATCCGCAGCGGCGGCACGTTGCGCTTCACGATGCAGGCAAAGCCCGACACCGCGTGGGGCAAGGCGCCGGGCGCGCGGCCCTATTCGCAGTCGACCGCGCGCTAGAGCGTTTTCAAGTCAGGTGGAATCACCTGACGACTCAGAAAACGCGGTAAAACTAGAATCTAGAGTGCCGGTTTTGATTCAATCAAAACCGGCACTCTAGGTCTGTTCGCCGAACTGCAGCGTCATCGCCAGTTCCTCGACGTCGAGGTCGCGTTCGAGTTCGTGAAGAACCTCGTCCTCGATCAGCCCGGCGCGATGGATACGGAGCAGCTCGGCGCGCCCGGCGGCGATCGCCTGCACCAGGACGTCGAAATGCGAGCGTAGCCCGTCCATCGCGGTGCTGGCGTCGGCCTCGTACCGCTCCATGAAATTCATCCGCTTGCGATGTTCTTCGAGCATCATCGGATGGATCAGCGTCCCGTTCTCGTCATAAGCGAGCCGCTCGATCACCGCGAACCGCGCGCGCGCCATCGCGGCTTCGGCAGCGGGCAGCGCCATTTTTGCGGGCGGATCGGTGTCGATCGGCTTCACCGCGCGGATGAGCATCCCGAGGCTCGACCCCTGCGCGACGACGGTCACGAAGATCACCGCGAACGCGCAAATCAGCATCAGGTCGCGCCCGGGCATGTCGACGGGCAGGGTCAGCGGCACCGCCAGCGTCACGACGCCGCGCATCCCGGCCCAGCTCAGGACCGTCGCTTGCCGCCAGCCCAGCGGCCGCGCGCGATCCAGTCCGACCTTGCGGGCGATACCCAGAAGCGCCTCCGACCCGAAAATCCACACGAAGCGCGCGATGGTAACGGTGACCACGACCGCGGCGATCACGATGGTCCACGACAGCGGCATCGCCTCGATCCCGCCGATCCGTTCGATCACGCCGCGCAGCGAAAAGCCGATCAGGATGAAGACGAGCGCTTCGAGGACGAACACCATGATGAACCACCCCGAATTGGCGCGGAGGCGGACGTCGGCGGACAATATCTCATGCTGATACCAGCCCATCGCAAGGCCCGCGGTGACGGTCGCGATGACGCCTGACACATGCACGGCTTCACCGGCGATATAGGCGGCCCAGCACAGCAGGATCGTGACGAGCATGACGAGCATGCGGTCCTGGAGGCGCTTGGCGAGGAAGATCCACCCCGCGGCGACCAGCGCGCCGACGATCACCCCGCCGATCGCGACGAAGGCAAAGCTCTGGATCGCCTCGCCGGTGTGGAACACCCCGCTGAGCGTCGCGGCGACCGCGAAGCGGAAGAGGATGAGGCCGGTCGCGTCGTTGAGCAGGCTTTCGCCTTCGAGCAGGGCTTCGAGCCGGCGCGGCAAATGGACGCCCTTCAGCACCGCGCGCGCCGACACCGCGTCGGGCGGCGAGACGATCGCGCCAAGCGCGAAGCACGCCGCCCAGGGCAGTTCGGGCAAGATCATGTGGACGACCACGCCGACGACGAGCGTCGTGAACACTACCGCGCCCACGGCCAGCGACAGGATGCCGGGAAGGTGGCGGCGAAACCGGCCGAGCGCGGTAAAATAGGCGCCGTCCATCAACAGCGGCGGCAGGAACAGCACGAGCGCGAGTTCGGGGTCGAGCGAGATCGCCGGCAACCCCGGGATGAAAGCGAGCGCGCCGCCGCCGACAAGGAGCGCGGTCGCGGGCGGCCAGCGCAGTTTCAGCGCCAGCCAGTGCAGCCCGATGACGAGCGCGAGCAGCCCGAGGACGAGTTCGAAGGTTTCGACGGGGTGCATCGGATCAGGTCCGGTCCATGGCGAGGTCGAACAATGGTGTCATCTTGAGGCCCCTCATTTTTCGCCCAATCCGGCACCATCATTTGTGACGGTGTTCGCGCCCGCGATCAATGCTGGAGATCGTGCCAGCGCAAAGTCTGACGGCCTTTCGCGAGGGCGTGGGCCACCGGTCCGAGAGGAAATGCAAAAGGAGGAACCTTTATCCCCCGCCCGCCGCGCTCGGCAGCCGCGACGGGGGATGAGGTTTGGTGTGCACAAAAGAACATTAGGAGAACAGAATATGTTCGTCAACCTGTTTCTTGCGGTTTTCCGTTGGGCATCTCCGCCGGTTGACGCGAACGTCAATCAGGGTCAATGCATAGCAAACGAAGGAAAGGGAGTATGATGGCGGAGCAACCGAAATTCGACCTGACGGGACGCGTGGCGCTGGTGACCGGGGCGTCATCGGGCCTCGGTGCGGGCTTTGCGAAGGCGCTGGCGGCGGCGGGAGCGAAGGTCGTGCTCGCCGCGCGGCGCGCCGACAAGCTGGCCGAGCAGGTCGCCGCGATCGAAGCCGCGGGCGGGCAGGCGATCGCGGTCAGCATGGACGTCACCGACGAGGCATCGACGATCGCCGCCTATGACGCAGCCGAGGCGGCGTTCGGCACCGTCGACACGATTGTCGCCAATGCCGGGGTCGCGACCGAGAAGATGGCAATGAGCCTGTCGGTCGCCGACGTCGATTTCCTGCTCGCGGCCAATGTCCGCGGTGTCTTCCTGACCGCGAACGAGGGCGCCAAGCGGCTCGACAAGGCGGGCAGCCGCGAAAAGCAGCATGGCCGCATCGTCCTCATCGGCTCGATCACCGCCGAAAAGGTTTTTCCCGCGACCTCGGTCTATGGCGCGACCAAGGCGGCGGTGCGCCACCTCGGGAAAGCGCTCGCGCGCGAATGGGCGCGGCGCGGGATCAGCGTCAATGTGATCCAGCCCGGCTATTTCGAATCCGAAATGACCGCCGAATTGTTCGAGGGCGACGTCGGCGCGGCGATGGTCAAGAGCTTCCCGCGCCAGCGGATGCGTCCGCCGAGCGACCTCCACGCGCCGCTGCTGCTCCTTTGCTCCGACGCCGCGCTCGGCATCACCGGCAGCGTGATCACCGTCGACGACGGGCAGACATTGTGACCGAGCTGCTGATCGAGGCGTGCGGCGCGGTCGAGATCGCGACGCTCAACCGCCCCGAACGCCTCAATGCGCTGAACGAGGCGCTGGTCGACGAGCTCAACGCCTATTTCGGCGGGCTTGCGGAGCGCCCCGACGTGCGCGTCGTCATCCTGCGCGGCGCGGGGCGCGGCTTCTGCGCCGGGCTCGATATTCAGGAGGACCGGTCGAGTGACGAAACGCCAGTGCTCCGCACGCTGCGCACCCAGACGCGCATCGGCAATATCTATCGCAAGATGCGCGCCTGTCCGCAGCCGATCATCGCGCTCGGCCATGGCGCGGCGGCGGGGGGCGGCCTGTCGCTGCTGCTCGCATCGGACGTGCGCTATGCCTCGCCCTCGTTCAAGGCGAACGCCGCCTATATCCGCATCGGCCTTGGCGGCTGCGACATGGCGTCGAGCTATTTCCTCCCGCGCCTCGTCGGCGCGAGCCTCGCGTCCGAGATGATCCTGACCGGCCGCTTCATCGATGCCGAGCGCGCGCTGCGCGCGGGCCTCGTCAGCGAGGTCGTCGAAGAAGAGGCATTACTCGGCCGCGGCCTCGCGCTCGCCGACGAGATGCTGGCGACGTCGCCCTATGGCCTGCGCCTCTCGAAACAGGCGCTGAACCTCAACCTCGATGCGCCGAGTCTCGACGCGGCGATGGCGATCGAGGACCGCCAGCAGGTCATCCTTTCGGCGACCGATGACCACCGCGAAGCGCTCGCCGCCTTCCTCGAAAAGCGCGCTCCCGACTATCGCGAGCGATAAGGTTAAGGCTTCCGTATCACCCCCATTGACTCGCGAATATATTGACATAGTAAGTGCCATATCCCGAGGGGGTGGGAGTGATGGCAGTACGCAGGAGGACCACTAAATGCCGGGTCGCTTAGGCGGGTCCCGGCGTGCTGCCATCATCATTATCGGCGCCCTGATCACCATCGCGCCCGCGCAGGCGCAGCGCGCTCCATCCGCGCCAAAGCACCCCAACATCGTTATCCTGCTTGCCGACGACTGGGGCTTTTCGGACGTCGGTTCGTTCGGTTCCGAAATCGCGACGCCGAACATCGACGCACTGGCAAAAGCGGGGATGGGCTTCTCGAACTTTCATGTCGCGGGGTCGTGCTCGCCGACGCGCGCGATGCTGCAGACGGGGGTGATGAATCACCGCAACGGGCTCGGCAACATGCCCGAGACGATCCCCGACGAGCATCGCGGCAAGCCCGGTTACGACACGGTGATGAACCTGCGCGTGGTGACGATCGCGCAGCTTCTGAAGGCGGCGGGCTATCGCACCTACCTCACCGGCAAATGGCACCTCGGCAGCGACGCGAAGCGCCTGCCGCACGCGCGCGGCTACGACCGTGCCTACAGCCTCGCCGATGCCGGCGCCGACAATTTCGAACAGCGCCCGATCGAGGGCATGTACGACAGCGCCGCCTGGACCGAGAATGGCAAGCCCGCGACCTTGCCCAAGGATTATTACAGCTCGCATTTCGTCGTGCAGCGGATGATCGATTATATCGAGGCCGACCGCAAAAGCGGCAAACCCTTCCTCGCCTCGATCAACTTTCTTGCCAATCATATCCCCATCCAGGCGCCCGACAGCGACATCGCGCTTTATTCGGCGATGTACAGCGACGGCTGGACAGCGCTCCGCGCCGCGCGGGCGAAGCGCGCGGCGGCGCTCGGCATCGTGCCCGCGGGCGTGCCGATCGTGACGATGGCGACGACGCCCGACTGGAAAAAACTCGACGCCGAAGAGCGCGCCGCCGCGGTGCGCGTGATGCAGGCCTATGGCGGGATGGCGACCGCGATGGACCGCGAGGTCGGCCGCCTCGTCGCGCATCTCAAGGCCACGGGCGATTATGAGAACACGATCTTCGTCTTCCTCTCGGACAATGGCGCCGAGCCGACCAACCCCTTCAACAGCCTGCGCAACCGCCTGTACCTCGATATGCAGTACGACCTCGCGACCGCAAACATCGGCCGGCGCGGCAGTTTCGCCGCGATCGGTCCAGGCTGGGCGAGCGCCGCGGCGTCGCCCCTGTCGGGGTACAAGTTCAGCGCCGCCGAAGGCGGGCTGCGCGTTCCGCTGATCATCGCCTGGCCGGGCCACGCCGAGATCCGCGCGGGCGCGATCAGCAACGGCCTCGCGCATGTCACCGACATTATGCCGACGCTCACCCAGCTTGCCGGCGTGCCGGACCACGGCGGAAGCTGGCAGGGCAAGGCGGTCGAACCCGTCACCGGGCGCAGCCTTGTCCCCATGTTGAAAGGCGGGGCGGGCAGCGTCCATGGCGACGCGCCGCTCGGCTACGAATTGTCGGGCAATGCGGCGCTGTTCCGCGGCGATTACAAGCTGGTGCGCAACCTCGCGCCGACCGGCGACGGCAAATGGCGCCTGTTCAATCTCAAGACCGATCCCGGCGAAACACGCGACCTTGCCGCGGCTGACCCCGGGCGTTTTGCAGCGATGATGACCGACTACCGCGCCTATGCGAAGGCGAACGGCGTGCTCGACATGCCCGCGGGCTACACCGCCGACGAACAGATCAACGCCTATGCCTTCGAGCAACAGGGCAAGCCGCGGCTGATCCGCCTCGGCCTGTGGGTTGGCGGGATTGCCGTGCTGCTGTCAGCCCTTGTCTGGGGCCTTCGCCGCCGGCGCCGGGCGCGCCGTATCGATCAGGCGAAAGCCGATATGGTCGGTGCCTAGGCTGCGTTCCTGGAACTGGCGCGCCGCCGGGCGGTAACGCGCGCAATAATTGGCGGCGCACAGGAAGCTGCCGCCCTTGATCACATTGCTCTCGCCGCCTGCCTTGTTCGTCGTCCATTCCCACACATTGCCGATCAGGTCGTGGACGCCGTGCCGGTCGGCGGGGAAGCAGGCGACCGGCGCGCGACCGGTAAAGCCGTCGGTGCCGAGGTCGCGCGCCGGAAAGGCGCCCTGATAATAATTGGCCAGCGGCTTGCCCGCCTTGTCGACCGGGACATTGCGGTCGGCGCCGCCGGTTGCGGCGGCCAGCTCCCACTGCTCCTCGCTCGGCAGCGCCTTGCCCTTCCATTTGGCATAGGCGAGCGCATCGTCATAACCGATCTGCACCACCGGGTCGCGGCCGCGTCCGTCGATATTCGTCTTGGGGCCTGCCGGATGCCGCCACTCGGCGCCGACGACCCAGCGCCACCAGTTCGGATTGCCGTCGGTCGGCGCGGTGAACACCGCCGAGCCCGGGATCAGCATTTCGGGCGGTGCGCCGGGCAGCTTCGGCGGGTCCTGCTCGGCGAGCGTCTTGTACCCCGTCGCTTTCACGAATTCGGCGAATTCGGCGTTGGTGACCTCGTGCGTCGACATCCAGAAGCCCGCGACGGTCGCGTCGCGCGCCGGGCCTTCTTCGGGCAGGTGCGCATCGGCGCCCATCGCAAAGGTCGCGCCGGGGATCCACACATAATCCTCTGCGGGGATCGCCGGACATTCGGGCGCCTTCGCTTCGGCAAGCGGTGCGTCCTTCGCCTCGCCGCACGCCGCGAGCGCGCCGAGCATTGCGAGCGACAACAGGACCGAAGCGTCGCGCATCAATCTTCTTCGACGATCGTGGTCATCACCGCGTCGACCATCTGCCCCATCACCGCCCCGGCCTCTTCGGCCGACAGGCTCTGGTCGTGGCGCAGCGTGCGCCAGGTCTGGAAAGACAGCGCGGCGCACAAAGCCTCGACGCCGATCCGGTCGGCGCGGACCGAAGCGGGGAGCAGGCGGACGATCAGCTCGCGCTCGAGCATCACGACGCGGCTATATTGTCCCATCAGGAAGGGCGACTGGTAACGCTTGATGTTGGCGGCAAGGCGGAAGGGCAGCGTCGCCTCGAACACGTCGACCCGCCGGCGGACGAGTTCCCCCATATTGGCGCGCCACGGCTGGTCGGGATAGGGCGCCACGACGATCGGCATCACGCGTTCGGTGATTGTCGCCGTGATCTCGGCATAAAGCGCGTCCATATCGTCGAAATGGCGGAATACGGTGCGCAGACCGATGCCCGCCTCTTCGGCGACGCGCGCCGCGCTCGGCGACAGGTCGCCCGCGACGATCAGCTCCATCATCGCCTCGACGATGCGCTTGTGGCTCGACCGCCCGCGTTCGCGGCGGCCGTCGACCCTGCCGGGCTCGATCTTTGGCGCGTCTATCTTCTTCACCCCTGTCGTCATGACCTCCCTGCTGGCCCGGCTTGGCGCCGGGGTCAAACAATCTTGCGTATCGGCCAATATAGTGACACATATAGTGTCAATAGTTTTGGAGCAAGCCGAGCGCAGGGAATAGGGGCCGAAGATGAAGAAAACATGGGTTGCTCTGTGCGTAGTGGCCGCCGTCGGCGCGGGTGGCTATTGGGCCTATGAGGCGAATAAATACAAGCTTCCGGGTATCGTTCAGGACTGGAAGGATCCGGTGCAGCCGAACCGCGCGGTCGTGTGGCAGCAGGGTCCGGCGAAGGCGCATGCCACTCCGCCGGGGGGCAAAAGTCCGCCCAACATCATCCTGATCGTCGCCGACGATCTCGGTTACAACGACATCAGCCTCAATGGCGGCGGGGTCGCGGGCGGGATCGTCAAGACGCCGAATATCGACGCGATCGCGCGCGAAGGAATCAACTTCACCACCGCCTATGCCGCGAACGCGACCTGCTCGCCGTCGCGCGCGGCGATGATGACGGGACGCTACCCGACGCGCTTCGGTTTCGAATATACCGCGGTGCCGGTCGAGTTCGCCGAAAGCGTTTCGCACGGCGAGGGGGTCGGGCCGCACAAGGCGATCTTCCACAAAGACCTGATCACGCCCGACATCCCCGCCTATCCCGACATGGGCGTGCCCGCAAAGGAAGTGACGATCGCCGAGGCGGTCAAGGCTGCGGGTTATCATACGCTCCACATCGGCAAATGGCATCTGGGCGAGGCGCCGGCGCTGCAACCGAACGCGCAGGGCTTCGACGAAAGCCTTGCCGTGCTCGGCGGCGCGGCGATGTTTCTGCCCGAAGATGACGCCGATGCGGTGAATGCGAAGTTGCCGTGGGACCGCATCGACCATTTCCTGTGGGCCAATTTGCGCCATGCCGTGACCTTCAACGGCGGCAAACGCTTCCATCCCAAGGGGCATATGACCGATTATTTCGCCGATGAGGCGATAGCGGCGATAGCGGCGAACAAGAACCGGCCCTTCTTCCTGTATCTCGCGTTCAACGCCCCGCACACGCCGTTTCAGGCGACAAGAGCGGACTATGCAAAGCTGCCGCAGATCAAGGATCACAAGACGCGCGTTTACGGCGCGATGATCGCGCAGCTCGACCGGCGCATCGGCGACGTGATGGCGAAACTGAAAGAGCTGGGGATCGACGACAACACCCTTGTGATTTTCACCAGCGACAATGGCGGCGCCTGGTACACGGGCATCGACAACTTGAACGCACCCTATCGCGGATGGAAGGCCACTTTCTTCGAAGGCGGCATCCGCACCCCCTTCTTCATGCGCTGGCCGGGGCATCTCGCGCCCGGATCGACGCGCGCCGATGCAACGGGGCATATCGACCTCTTCTCAACCATCGCGGCCGCGGCGGGGGCGAAGGTGCCGGCCGACCGGATCGTCGACAGCGAGGATATATTGGCGGGCCCCGCAAAGCGTACGGCGCTCTATTGGCGCTCGGGCGATTATCGCGCCGTGCGCGCGGGCGACTGGAAATTGCAGGTGACGAAGCGGCCCGAAAAGGCGCGCCTCTATAATCTCGCGGTCGATCCGACCGAACGGCGCGACCTGTCGGCAAGCGAGCCACAGCGCGTCGCCGAGCTTCGCGCGATGATCGACGCGCAGAACAAAGGCATGGCCAAGCCCATCTGGCCGGGGTTGGTCGAAGCGCCGGTGCGGATCGACGTGCCCCAGAATGCGCCGTGGAAAGACGGCCAGGATTATGTTTACTGGACGAACTAAAGCCCGGTGCCCTGTAGCGCCCGCTCGATCATCTCGCGTCCGCTCGTCGCGGCGAACGGGAAGGATCGCAAGAAAGTCCCTCGTGACACTTGCGGGTCGAGTTGCCGCGCCCGCCCGATCCACTGCGCCGCGCGCGCGTGATTGCCCGACGCCTCGGCGGCGATCGCGGCGATCACCGCGATATGCTTGTGCGCGCCGGGCGACTGCGCGGCGCGCTCGCCCCATTCGAGTGCGCTCTGATAGTCGCCGCGCATCAGCGCGCTGACCGACCGCACCCCCAGCATCGCATAGCGCAGCGGATCGAGCGGGCTCAGGCGCAGCGCCAGTTCGGCATGTTCGTCGCTGTGCCCGACATCGCACTGCGTCATCTCGGCCCAGGCTTTCGAATAGATCGCCTGCGCATAATTCGGGCTGAGCGCGATCGCCGCCGACAGGCGCTCCATGCTTTCGGGCACCGCGTCGGCGAACCATAAAGAGCGGCCAAGGTTGAGATGCGCGAAGGGATCGAGCGGATCGAGCTGCACCGCGCGCTCGGCGAGCGACCGCGCCTGTTCGGCCATCGCGTCGGGATCGTCCGAATATTGCAGGAAGCAATCCTGAAAGCGCGTGAAGGACAGCCCCGACAGCGCGCGCGAGAAATTGGGGTCGCGTGCCAGCGCCTGCGCGAACAAGCCGGCCGCGCGCGCATTGTCCGACCGGTTGAAGCGGAACATATGGTCGAGCCCGAGGTGATAGGACGACCAGGCGTCGAGCCCGGACTCGGGCATGCGGCGCGCTCGCTCGACTTCGTTCTGGACGATCCGCGTTTCGAGGTTGGCGATCACGGCGCCAAGCACCTCGCAGCGCAGCTCGTGCAATGCCTCGCGGCCGGCGGTGAAGCGGTCGGCCCACACCACCGCGCTGTCACTCGTTCGTGCAAGGCTGACCGAGAGGATGACGCGTCCGGCGGCTTCCTCGAGCGTCCCGGTCAGGCAATAACGGACACCCAGCGCGGCGCCGACCTGTTCGCAGCTCGCTTCCTGTCCGCGAAAGCGGAAGGTCGAGGTGCGCGCGATCACCAGCAGCCAGCGCAGCCGCGACAAGTCGCCGATCAGCTCATCGGCCAGCGCATCGGCGACGACTGACAGCGGGCCGGGACCGCCGACGAGATGGAAGGGAAGGACCGCGATCGACGGACGTTCCTCGGCGGCGGGGGCGGGGGCTGATCGATCGGCGGCGGGTTCGGCGAACCGCCGCACGGGAGCAGGCGCCTGTTCGAACAGGATCTGCGCACCGAACCGAAAGCCCTTGCCGTGGACGGTGCGGATGAAGCGCTGTTCCTTGCCGTCGTCGCCCAGCGCCTGCCGCGCCGCCTTGACGCGCGAGGCGACCGCGGCTTCGGACACGATCCGGCCGCCCCAGATCTTCTCGATAATCTCGTCCTTGCTGACGAGGCGGTCGGCATTGCTCGCGAGCAGGATCAGCAGCGACAGCACCTGCGGCTCCAGATGTTTCGCCTGCCCGTGCTCGCGCAGCTCGAACTTGCCCGGATCGAGCTCGAAGCCTGCAAAGCGGTAGATCAGGGCGGCGCCGAACGACAAGCCAGCATTTCTCCATAACTTCTCCATGCCGTCTTCAAGCATGGGACCACGGAAAGCCTATTCAGCGTCATATCGAACCGGCACCCGGTTCCGTTCAAGGAGGCTATCGTGACGCTCGCAACAACCAGGCCGGAAACGGCGCCTACCGCGCCGCAAACCGAAAATCTATCAACGACGGGTAACCCGAACAAGGCTCTTTGGGAGAAGGGAGATTTTACCCGTCTCGCGGCGTGCATGCGCGAAAGCGGCGATGCGCTGATCGAGAGCCTCGGCGTGCATGCCGGGCTCGACGTGCTCGATCTCGGCTGCGGTGACGGCACCACCGCGCTGCCGTCGGCCGCCCGCGGCGCGACGGTGCTCGGCGTCGACATCGCATCGAACCTCGTTGCCGCCGGCAATGTCCGCGCGCGCGAAGCCGGCCTGTCGAACCTCCGCTTCGAGGAAGGCGACGCCTCGCACCTCGATGGACTCGCCGACAACAGCTTCGATCTCGTCGTCAGCATCTTCGGTGCGATGTTCGCGCCACGGCCGCTCGACACCGCGGCCGAAATGGTCCGTGTGACGCGCCCCGGCGGGCGCATCGTGATGGGCAACTGGATCCCCGGCGATCCGACCCTCATCGCGCAGGTGCTCAAGATCTGCGCCGCCTACACCCCGCCGCCGCCCGAAGGCTTCGTCAGCCCGGTGACCTGGGGACAGGAAGAGGCGGTGCGCGAACGTTTCGCCGCCGCGGGCATCGCGCAGGACCGGATCATGTGCGAACGCGCAACCTATACCTTCCGCTATGCCGGAAGCCCGCGTGAATTTCTCGCGATCTTCCGCGACTATTACGGCCCGACGATGAACGCCTTCGCCGCCGCCGAGGCAAGCGGCCGCCGCGCCGAGTTGCAGGCCGAACTCGAACAATTGTTCGAACGCGAAAATTGCGGCGGTGCCGATCGCACCGAAATTCCGGCGACCTATCTCAAGGTCACCGTCCGCAAATAAGACCCTGCCGATGCCGCTCCTGCATTCTCCCGGCGGGGGCGGCATCATGCATTTTTCTCTTCGAACAATGGCTTCCAAGGTAATTGGCCAACCGCCGGCTTTGTGGCAGGTCAGGGGCACCCAACCCTATCCTTCCCGGAGCCCCCATGCGAACCTTGCTGCTTTCGATTGTTCTTCTGGCGTCCGCCGCGCCCGCTTTTGCACAGGACGCCGTCGTCGACACACACGTTCATCTGCACAAGGGCGAGGCATCGATTGCCGAATATCGCGCGCAGCTCAAAGCTGCGAACCAGCCGGTCACGGCGTTTGGCGCGATGTGGTTCGGCGGCCCCAATCAGGCACTCGCGGGCAACCCCGCCGACATCGGCAAACGCAACGACGAACTGATCGCGCTCGCGGCAAAGAACCCCGATATGATCGCGATCGCCACGGTCCATCCCTATGACGGCGACGCCGCGCTCGCCGAAGTCGACCGCGTGGCCGCGCGCGGCGTCAAGCTGCTCAAGATTCACCCACACACGCAGAAATTCGACGCCGCCGACCCGCGCGTGCTCACGCTCGTCAAGCGCGCGGGCGACCGGGGCATGATCGTCGTCATGGACAACGCCAGCATCGTCCCCAGCGACAATGAGAAACTCTTCAACCTCGCGCTCGCGGCGCCGAAGACGAAATTCATCTTCGGCCATATGGGCGGGCTGGGTTTCCGCTTCTGGAACATCCTCGCGCTCGCGCGCACCGCCGAAAATCTCTTCGCCGACAATATCTATTTCGACATTTCGGCGAGCGTCATCCTCGCCGCGGATTCGCCGATCGAGGCCGAATATGTCTGGACGATCCGCAACGTCGGCGTCGACCATGTGCTGATCGCGTCGGACTTCCCGCAAATTTCGCTACCCAAAACGCTTGAAGCCTTCGCCAAGCTCGACCTGACCGACGAGGAGCGCGCCAGGATCCGATCGGGCAATGCGCGAAAGCTGCTCGGGCTTTAGACGATCGCGAGCGCGAAGAGCAGCGACACGGCAAAGCTCGCCAGCGACGCCAGCAGCACCGGAACGCCCGCGCGCCAGCCCATGTCGAGCAGCAAGTCCATCCGCGTCCGCATCGCGGTCGCTGTCACCGCGAGCAGCAGCAGCGCCTTCGACGCGGTCAGCGCGCCGCCGCGCACCGCATCGGGGATCGGCGCAAGGCTGTTCAGCGTCACCATCGCAAAGAAAGCGACGATGAACCAGGGCAGGGCAAGGCGGCGCCAGATGCGCCCGTCGCTGCCGTTCTCGGGCTTGAGCAGCAGCCCGACGAGCGCCACCACGGGCGCGAGCAGCGCGACGCGCGCGAGCTTGACGATCGTTGCGCTCGCCCCCGCCGCGTCGGAAAAGGCATAGCCGCCGCCGATTGCCTGCGCGACGTCATGGATCGACGCGCCGATCAGGAATCCCGCTTGCGCATCGCTCAGCCCGAACCGCGCGGCGAGCAGCGGATAGAGGGTCATCGCGAGCGCGCTGGCGAGCGAGACGCCGACGAGGGTCAAGGCGAACTGCGCCTGCGACAGCCGCTGCCGCCCGATCACGCCGTACAGCGCCAGCGCCGCGCTCGCGCCGCAGATTGCGGTCGCACCGCCCGCGAGCAGCCCAGCGTAGGCGGATTGTCCCGAAATCCGCGCGCCCAGAAATCCGGCGCCCATCGTCAGCGTCATGATGATGATCAGCGCCGCGAACGGCACCGGCCCGAGCACCGCGATCTGCAGAAAGGTCACCTGCAGCCCGAGCACGACGATCCCGATGCGCAGGAAGGTGCGCGAAGCGAAGTCGAGCCCGCGGTGCGTCGCCTCGTTCGTCGCGATGAAATTGAGCGCCAGCCCGACGAGCAGGCCGAGCAGGATGATCGGAAAACCATAATGGTCGGACAGCCATGCCGCGGCCGCCGATGCCACCGCGCAGGCGGCGAGACCCGGAAACAGGCTGCCTTTCGGCGCCGTGCCGGCCCTGGTCTGCGCGAGATGCAATTCGCCGAACAGATCCCCGCCGCTCGGCAAATTGTTCCAATGCGCATGGCGCATCGAGGTCAGATCGTTTCTGTCTAACGCTGTCATAAGATCGCGCCATATCGCCAACGCGGGTGCTGGCGCAAGGCTTCTCTTGCGGCGCGCGGCGCGACGCGCCAAAGCAGACAGCGCCAAAGAAGACAGCGGTGGTCAACTGGCCGAACGGGGAGATGCGCAGCCGTGACGAGGATTTTCCAGCCGGGTGCGGAGCGCAAGCGCGCATGACCCGGGCGACGATCAAGGATGTGTCGCGCGTCGCCGGCGTGTCGATCAAGACCGTCTCGCGCGTGCTCAACAAGGAACGCTATGTCAGCGACGACATGCGGCAAAAGGTCGAGGAAGCCGTCGCGCGCCTCAACTATCACCCGAGCCAGGCGGCGCGCACGCTCGCGGGAAAACGCTCGTTCCAGATCGGGCTGATCCACGACAACCCCAGTCCCTATTATATCTTCAACATGCAGGCGGGGGTCGGGCAGCGCTGCCGCGAGGCCGACTTTCGCATGATCGTCCAGCCGTGCGACATCAACTCGCCCGGCCTCGTCGACGACATCGGCGCGCTGATCGATCAGGCGCAACTCGACGGCATCATTATGACCCCCCCGGTGACCGACGTCGGCACCGCGCTCGCCGAGCTGTTCCGCCGCAAGATTCCTGTCGTGCGCGTCCAGCCGGGCACCGATCTGACCGCGACATCAGCGGTTTACATCGACAACGTCCAGGCGGCCGACGACATGACCGCGTACCTCATCTCGCTCGGCCACCGCCGCATCGGCTTCGTCACCGGGCATGGCAATTATTTCGCGAGCGGCCAGCGGCTGACCGGCTACCGGCAGGCGCTCCAGCGCGCAGGCATCGGCTTCGACGCGGCGCTGGTCTTTCCGGGCCAGTTCGATTTCCAGTCGGGGACCGCCGCGGCCGAAGCCTTGCTGGCGCTCGACCAGCCGCCGACCGCGATCTTTGCGAGCAGCGACGATATGGCGGCGGGCGTGCTCGCGGCGGCGCACCGGCTGGGCGTATCGGTGCCCGACCAACTGTCGGTTGCGGGCTTCGACGACACCGACCTCGCGCAGGTCGTCTGGCCGTCGCTGACCACGATCCATCAGCCGATCCGCGACCTCGGCTACGCCGCCGCCGACCTGCTGCTCGAATTCGGCGAGACGATCGAGCGCCGGCAGCTTCCGCACAAGCTGGTCGTGCGCGGCTCGACCGCGGCGCCGAAAGGCTGAGCGGGAGGGGCCGCCCCGGCCCGCCCATCGGGCGGAAAAGTCAGGACTTGCCAAGCAGATGGCAGGCCGGTACACCGGCCGTCCGTTCCAATGCGAAGAAAGGAGGGCGTAATGAAATTTTCGATCGCAGCATGCCCTCCCGGAAGGTTTAGAGCCTTCGAGCGCTTCGACCACTAGGTCCTGAAGCCTCCGTGATCCGGTTTTCCGACCCGATCGCCCCCTGATACAACGCTTTGGAGACGGCGCTTTCGCGCCGGTTCATGATATGACATCGACACCCGACACGGGCCGCGCGAATTCGATTCGCCGCGTCCTCGACTTCACTTTCCGCCACTGGGCCGTGCAGCGCGGGCGCGCCGCCTTCATCGCCCTGTTCATCACCGTCGCGACGGTCACCGAGATTTTCGTGCCGCTGTACGCCGGCCGGCTGATCGACGCGCTCGCCGCCGGCCGGCAGGACGGCGCGCTCGCGCTTTTCGCGGCGATGGCGGCGCTCGGCCTCGCGATGGTGATCCTCCGCCATTTCGCGTGGGCGGGCATCATCCCCTTCACGCTGCGCATGATGCAGGGCGTTACGCAGGGCAGCTTTCACCGCGTCCAGCGTTTCTCGACCGACTGGCACGCCAACGCCTTCGCCGGTTCGACGGTGCGCAAGATCACGCGCGGCATGTGGGCGTTCGACACGCTCAACGACGTGCTGCTGCTGCAGCTGCTGCCGTCGGCCGTCGTGCTTGTCGGCACGATGCTCCTCCTCGGCTGGCACTGGCCGGTGCTCGGGCTCGTCATGGGCATCGGCGCGGCGCTCTATGTCGCGATGACCGTCGCACTCGCCGCGCGCTGGGCCTCGCCCGCGGCGACGCTGTCGAACGCATGGGACACAAAGCTTGGCGGCCTCCTCTCCGACGCGATCGGTTCCAACGCCGTCGTCAAGGCGTTCGGCGCCGAGGACCGCGAGGAAGCGCGTGTCGGAACATTGCTCGCCAAATGGGCGAAGCGCACGCGGCGGACGTGGATGCGCTACACCTGGTCGGGCAGCGCCCAGATCCTGCTCCTCTGGGTTGTGCGCAGCGCGATCACCGGCGTCGCGCTGTGGCTGTGGTGGCGCGGCGCCGCAACGCCGGGCGACGTCGCCTTCGTGCTCACCAGCTATTTCGTCGTCCACGGCTATCTCGTCGACATCGGCTTCCATATCCATCACCTGCAACGCTCGGTGAACGAGATGGAGGAACTCGTCGATCTTCACGACCAGCCGCTGGGGATCGAGGACCGGGCGGACGCCGCGCCGATCCTGATCGGCGCCGGCGAAATACGCTTCGACGATGTCACCTTCCGCTATGGCGGGCACGAAACGCCGCTCTACGAACATCTCGACGTCCTGATCCGGGGTGGCGAGCGGATCGGTCTTGTCGGCCATTCGGGATCGGGCAAGACGAGCTTCGTCAAACTCATCCAGCGCCTCTACGACGTGAACGAGGGGCGGGTGACGATCGACGGGCAGGATGTTTCGCACGCGACCCAACAGTCGCTGCGCGCGCAGATCGCGATCGTGCAGCAGGAGCCGATCCTGTTCCACCGCAGCCTCGCCGACAATATCGCCTATGCCCGCCCCGATGCGAGCCGGGCCGAGGTCGAGGCGGCGGCGCGGCTCGCCAACGCGCACGACTTCATCGCCCGGCTCCCGCGCGGTTACGCGACGCTTGTCGGCGAGCGCGGAGTCAAGCTGTCGGGCGGCGAGCGTCAGCGCGTGGCGCTCGCACGCGCCTTCCTCGCCGACGCGCCGATCCTGATCCTCGACGAGGCGACGTCGAGCCTCGATTCGGAAAGCGAGGCGCTGATCCAGCAGGCGATGGACCGGCTGATGAAGGGCCGCACCGCGATCGTCATCGCGCACCGCCTGTCGACAGTGCGCACGCTCGACCGAATCCTCGTGTTCGATCAGGGGCGGGTGATCGAGGATGGCAACCATGAAGCGCTGCTGGCCGATCCCGACGGTCAGTATCGCCGGCTGTTCGATCGGCAGTCGGGCAATATCATCGACGAGGATGACGAGGATCCGGCGTTGATCGACGCATAACGCCAAGCGGGCAGGCCACCGGTCGTTGTCCTTCGGGAAATGATCGGGAGCCTGCCCGCACCCCAGAATCAAAAAAACCGCTGTCCATTCCGATATGACAACGTTATCTCATCCGCCGGACAAATGGATTCGGGGAGAGACGATCTTGGCGCAAATCGCCGATAAACGCCGCTGGCTCGTGGTGGGACTCGTCTTCATCGCGATCGTCCTCAACTATGTTGATCGCCAGATTCTCGCGCTTTTGAAGCCGACGCTCCAGCTCGAGTTCGACTGGACCGACCGGGATTACAGCCACATGGCGTCGGCCTTCCAGTTCGCCGCCGCGCTCGCCTTCCTCGGCACCGGTTGGTTCATCGACAAGGTTGGCCTTCGCTGGGGCTTTGCGATCGGCGTCGGCGTGTGGAGCCTCGCGGGCATGGCGCATGCCTTCGCCTCGACCGTTTCGGGCTTCGTCGCCTCGCGTGCCGTCCTCGGCGCCGCCGAATCGATCGGCACCCCCGCTGCGGTGAAGACCGCCGCGACTTACTTTAACGCGAAAGAACGCAGCTTCGTCCTCGGCCTCGGCGGCATCGCACCCAACGTCGGCGCGATCCTGACGCCTTTGCTGATCCCGCTGATGGCGCTGATGTGGGGCTGGCAGGCGACCTTCCTGATTGCGGGCGGGCTCGGGCTCGTCTGGGTCGTCGTCTGGCTTGCCGTCCGCATTCCCGAACAGCCGAACGCCGCGCGCGACGCCGCGGCGCCGAAAATCGCGTGGAGCAGCCTGCTTCGCGACCGCCGCCAATGGGCCGTCATCCTCGGCAAAGCGCTCACCGACCAGGTCTGGTGGTTCCTGCTTTTCTTCATGCCCGACCTGTTCCACCGTGTCTTCGGGCTGACGCAGGGCACGCTCGGGCTCCCCGTCGCCTTCGTCTATCTCATGGCCGCGCTCGGCGGCATCACCGGCGGTTTCCTGCCGTCTTACCTGATGGGCCGCCGCGGCTGGACCGTCAACGCGGCGCGCAAGACGACGATGCTGATCTACGCGCTGCTCATCCTGCCCGTGCCCTTGCTCGTCGGCGTCGACAGCGCATGGACCGCCGCGATGATCCTAGGCCTCGCGCTCTTCGCGCATCAGGGCTTTTCGACCAATCTCTTCGGCCTCACCACCGACGTCTTCCCGGCGCGCATCGTCGGCTCGGCGATCGGGATCGGCGCCTTTGCCGGCAATCTCTCGGGCATGGCGATGATCGAGTTCGCGGGCTGGTCGCTCGACACGGGCAGGGGCTATCTGCCGATGTTCCTTGTGTGCGCCGTCACCTATCTCGTCGCACTCGCCGCGATCCACCTCATCCTGCCACGCATCGTCGCGGTGGACGAAGAGGACGATGGCGAGGCCGCGCCGGTGCTGGCGCACTAAGGATGCGAAGCCCCGCTATTCGTCATTCCCGCTTTTGCGGGGATGACGAAAGAAGAACCATCTAATCTGAAATCGATCCAACAAACCCGCTTCCCTCGTTTCGAATTATGGAGTATATGACAGCGATGTCAGATTTTCTTCCCGCTCCCGCCAATGTGACCCTCGCCGGTCATGAGGTTTCGCCCATCGCCTGGGGCATGTGGCGCTTCGCCGGCGTCGACGTTGCCACCGCCCGCGCGCGCATCGATGCCGCGTTCGAGGCCGGCGTCACGCTGTTCGACACTGCCGACATCTACGGCTGCGACACGCCCGGGGGCTTTGGCTCGGCCGAGGCGTTACTTGGCGACGTCTTTGCCGAAGCACCGGGGCTTCGCGACAAAATGGTGCTCGCGACCAAGGGCGGGATCATTCTCGGCGTGCCCTATGACAGCAGCGCGCCCTATCTGACCTCGGCGATCGATATCTCGCTGAAACGCCTGCGCACCGATCATGTCGAGCTGTGGCAGATTCACCGTCCCGACCTGCTCACCCACCCGCAGGAAATCGCACGCGCGCTCGAGGAGGCGTTTCGCGCGGGCAAGATCGGCGCGATCGGCGTCTCGAACTTCACGCCCGCCCAGACCGGGGCGCTCGCCAAATTCCTGCCCATCCCGGTGGTCAGCCACCAGAGCGAATTTTCGCCGCTCCACCTCGCGCCGCTCTTCGACGGCATTTTCGACCAGTCGATGGCCGAGGGCATGCGCTTCCTCGCCTGGTCGCCGCTCGGCGGCGGCCGGCTCGGCGATCCGGCCGACGAGCGCACGCGCGCAGTCGCCGGACTGCTCGACGCCAAGGCCGCCGAGTACGGCGTCTCGCGCGCCGCCGCGACCTACAGCTGGGTGATGGCGCATCCCGCGCGCCCGATCCCGATCGTCGGCACGCAGAATGTCGACCGCATCAAGGAAATTCCGCAGGCCTTCGCCCCGCGCTGGACGCGCGCCGAATGGTACGCGGTGCTGCAAACATCGATGGGGGAGAATCTGCCATGACCGACCGCAGTTGCGAAGTCAGCTGGTTTTCGGCGCTCTGCGACGACGACTATGAATTCCTCGGCGTTCCCGACCCGATGCTCAAATCGAGCTGGGAACATTGCCGCGACATCGTGATGCAGGCGGACTCCTTGGGGTTCGACAATATCCTGCTCCCCTCGGGCTATGCGCTTGGCATCGACACCACCGCCTTCGCTGCCGCGGTCGCGACGATGGTCAAGAACATCCGCTTGCTGATGGCGGTGCGCATCGGCGAAAGCTGGCCGCCGCAGCTCGCGCGCCAGATCGCGACGATCGACCAGATCCTCGGCGGCCGCCTGACCGTCAACATCATCTCGTCCGACATGCCCGGCGAGACGATGGACTCCGAACCGCGCTACCGCCGTACGGTCGAGGCGATGCATATCCTCAAGACCCTGCTCAACGGCGAAGCACTCGACCATGACGGCGAGTTCTGGAAGCTGCAGGTCGCCCCCGCGCGCGTCGGCACCGTATCGGGCAAGGCGCCGCCGCTCTATTTCGGCGGCCTCTCGCCCGCTGCCCGCGATGCCGCCGCGAAGGGTTGCGACGTCTTCCTGATGTGGCCCGACCGCGAAGAGGTGGTGAAGGAGATCATCGCCGACATGACGCAGCGCGCCGCCGCCTACGGTCGCACCCTCAAATTCGGCTACCGCGCGCACATGATCGTGCGCGACACGGAGGCCGAAGCGCGCACCGCCGCCGACCGCCTGCTCTCGAAACTCGACGCCGCGAAGGGCGCCGAGATCAAGGCCAAGTCGCTCGATTCCCAGTCGTTCGGTGTCAATGCGCAGGTTGCCTTGCGCGAGGCCGCCTCCGACGACGGCTATGTCGAGGACAATCTGTGGACCGGCGTCGGCCGCGCCCGCTCGGGCTGCGGCGCCGCGATCGTCGGCGACCCCGACCAGGTGCTAGCGAAGCTGAATCGCTATCAGGACATGGGAATCGAGGCTTTCATCCTCTCGGGCTACCCGCACGCCGCCGAAGCCGACCTCTTCGCGCGCCATGTGCTGCCGAAGATGAAGCACGGGCCGCTGGAGCTCTAGGAACTCGTCACCCCGGACTTGATCCGGGGTCCACGAAGGCGAGCGCTGCCCTTAAAGTCATGGATCCCGGATCAAGTCCGGGATGACGATGGTGTGTGGTGGATGCCCCGCCCCCACGTTTGAGACGTAGGAGAGAAGGGGACGGGGCGAGCGCGCTTAAGCAGGGTGCGGCTTACCTGTCGATGAACAAAAGATTTTATCCAGCCCAAACCTGCGCATAAAGCGTCGCCATCTCCTCCGCATCGGGCACGCGCGGATTGTTCGCCGGCGACCCCGACGCCGCCGCCTGCGCGCACATCGTCGGGACCAGCGCATCCCAGCGCGCCGCGTCGATCCCCCACGCTGCCGGCCCCGGCACTTCCAACTCGCGATTGAGCGCCGCCAGCTCGTCGAGCAGCCGTGCCACCGCCGACTGGTCACCCTCGGCTTCGTCCGCCACCCCCATCGCGCGCGCGCAATCGGCATAGCGATGCAGCGCCGCGGGCGCCGACCAGGCGGTCACCGCGGGCAGCAGCATCGCGTTCGACAGCCCGTGCGGAACATGGAAATGCGCCCCGATCGGCCGGCTCATCCCGTGGACCAGCGCGACCGAGCTGTTCGAAAAGGCGATCCCCGCCTGCGTCGCACCCAGCATCATCGCCTCGCGCGCCGCCGCATCCATCGGATCGCTGCACACGCGCCGCAAATTCGGTGCGATCGCGCGCATCGCGAGCAAGGCCATGCCGTCGCTGAACGGGTTCGCGCGCTTCGACACATAGGCCTCGATCGCGTGCGTCAGTGAATCGATCCCGGTGTCCGCAGTCAACCGCACCGGCTTGGTAAAGGTCAGCTCATAATCGACGAGCGCCGCAACCGGCAGATAGGCGAGCCCCGGGCACAGCATCTTCTCGTCGGTCGCCTCGTCGGTGATGATCGTGAAGCGCGTCGCCTCCGACCCCGTGCCCGCGGTCGTCGGGATCGCGATCACCGGCAGCCCCGGCGCGTCCTGCACATGTGGCGCCTTGTAATCGGCCATCGCCCCGCCGAACCGCCCGAGCAGCGCAATCGCCTTCGCGCTGTCGAGCGGACTGCCGCCGCCGAAACCGACGACGCAGTCGTGATCGCCCTCGAGCAGATACGCCACGCCCGCATCGACCGACGCCACCGTCGGGTCGGGCACCGTCTCCGCGAACACCCGCGCCGCGATCCCCGCCGCCGTCAGTCCATCGACCAGTTCGGCAACCCGCCCGCTGCTGACCAGCCAGCCGTCGGTCACGATCAGCGGCCGCGCCAGCCCCAGCGCGCCAAGCACCTCGGGCAATTGCTTCGACGCCCCGCCGCCGATGCGAAAGATGCGGGGCAGGGCGATACTCGCGATACTCAACTCACCATCTCCTCGCGGATCGAACTCCGCGCCATCCAGAACAACGCCGAGGCGAGCGCGCCGAACAGGATGAAGATCATCAGCGACCAGCGCACGCCCTCCGCCGACCCTAGCCCCATCGGGCCCGAGAGGAAATCGCTGACCACACCCACCCCGAGCGGGCCGAGCCCAAGCCCGAGCAGGTTGATGATGAACAGCAGCACCGCTGACGCGGTCGCGCGCGTCTGCGGCCGCACCAGTCCCTGCACCGCGGCAAAGCCCGGCCCGTACCAGAGCGTATTGAGCACCGGCGGAAAGGCGAACATGATCAGCGCGAACACCGCCGAATCCGCCATCAGCCCGGCGATGTAGAAAGGGATGCCGAGAAAGGTCGAAACCGCCGGGATCGCCACATAAGCGCGCAGGTCGCGCGCGCCATATTTGTCGGCCAGCTGCCCGCCCATCCAGGTGCCGAGCGCGCCTGTCAGCCCGAGCACGATGCCGAGCGCAACGCCGAGAAACCCCGTCAGCCCCAGCCCGAAATCGCTCGCGATCGCGGTCAGCTCCTCGGCGTGGTTGCGAAAAAAGAAGGGCGCGAGGAAGGCTGCGGCGCCATAGCCGATGAACGCCTTGATCGCGGCGGCAAAGGCGATCAGCCAGAAGGTGCGCTTGCCGCGGATTTCGGCCATCGCGGTCTTGAAGTCGGGCCGCGCCGCCTTGAGCGCCGCGAGATCGCCGTGCATCTGCCGCCGCGGTTCCTTCAGCGTCGTCCACGCGATCAGCGCCATCAGCACCCCCGGCGCCCCCGCGAACAGGAATGCCGTCCGCCATCCATAAGCATCGGCGATCAACCCGCCGAGCGCGAGCCCAAACAGCCCGCCGAGCGGGATACCGAGCGAATAGAAGGCGAGGGCCGAGGCGCGTTTCTCCTTCGGCGTGTAATCGGTGATCAGCGAATGCGCGGGCGGCGTGCACCCCGCCTCGCCAATCCCGACCCCGATCCGGCACAGCACCAGCTGCACGAAATTCTGCGCAAAGCCGCACGCGACGGTGAACACGCTCCACAGTCCCGCCGCCACCGCGATGATCCGCGGCCGGTCGCCGGTCTCGGCAAAGCGCGCGATCGGAATCCCGAGCACGGTATAGAAAAGCGCGAAGGCGAGGCCGGTCATTACGCCCAACTGCCAGTCGGCGAGGTGCAGCTCGTTCTTGATCGGTTCGGCGAGGATCGAGACGATCTGCCGGTCGAGGAAGTTGAGGATATAGATGATGAGGAGCACCGTCAGCGCATAGCGGCGGTACGCCACAGATACCGGCGCAATGACGGGCGGGGCGGGGGCTTCGGTTTTCATCTCATCCTCTCTCTATTCGTCACCCCGGACTTGATCCGGGGTCCCGCTTTATCCTCGACCGCAACAAGCGGGATGCCGGGTCAAGCCCGGCATGACGAAGATGTTTCTATTCCCTCAAAGCCCAATTGACTCCCGCTCCCGACGCGATATGACAGCGTTGTCTGAAAGGAAAACCGTTGCCCGAATTGCTCGTTCTTCAATCGGTCTGGGGCCTCGACAAATGCCCCGGTTTCGACATCGAAAACCGCCTCGACGAAGCGCTGGGTCAGGTCGTCGCCGCGGGCTTCGACGGTGTCGGCGTCAATCTCGCGCGCACCACGCGCGCCGACGGCGTCGCGCGCGTGATGAACCCGCTCGGCCTCGCATGGGAAGGGCAGGTTCTCGTCCATGACGCGGGCCAGCTCGCGCACTGGATCGGCGAAGCCCACCGCCTCGGCGCGCACCATCTCAACGTCCAGATCGCCGGCCCCACCGCCGACTTCCGCGCCGCGCTTCGCCTGATCGACAGCCTCGTCGCCGCGGCGAAGGACGCGCCGCTCCCCGTCTGGTTCGAAACCCACCGCGGCCGCCTCACCAACGATTTGCTCTTCACGCTGCAATTGATCGAGGAACGCCCCGGCCTGCCGCTTACCGCCGACCTGTCGCACTATCCCGTCGCCGGCGAGATGGAACTGCCGCTTTCGGGCGACCAGCTCGCGGCGATCGAGACGATCCTGCAGGGGAGCCATAATTTCCACGGCCGCGTCTCGACGACGCATCAGGTGCAGGTCGCGCTCGATGCGCCGCAGCACGCCGGCTGGCGCGACCAGCATATCGCCTGGTGGCGCCGCGGCTTCGAACTCTGGCTCGAACAGGCGCGGAGCGACGACGCGCTGACCTTCATGTGCGAACTCGGGCCTCCACCTTACGCGATCACTGCGCCCGACGGCCGCGAACTGACGAACCGCTGGGACGAGGCGCAGCGCATGCGCGACATCGTGCGGGGGCTGTGGAGCGAGGTGAGCGGTTCCTAACTTCAATACTACCGTGCCCCTGCGAAGGCAGGGGCCCATCACCGAATCTTTCGTTGCCAAGCCGACGTTGCCGGAGGGATGATAGCTCAGGTGATGGGCCCCTGCCTTCGCAGGGGCACAGGGAAGGGCAGGCATCACACCGCCACCGCATCCCGCCAGCGCGCAAACGCCGCATCGGCCTCATCGCGCCCGACCTTCGGCAGAAACTCGGCATCGTATCGCGCCAGCCGCTTGAGATCGCTCTCGCCGAACAGTCCCGCGCCCATCCCCGCCGCCAGCGCAGCGCCATAGGCGCTCGCTTCGCGTACCGCATGGCGCCGCACCGGTCGCTGCAGCGCGTCGGCCTGCAACTGCATCAGCGTATCGCTCGCCGACAGCCCGCCCGCGACGGGCAGCGCCTCGGGCACCGGCAAGGCGTCGGCAATCACATCGGCGATCTCGCGAAAGCGGAATGCGATACCCTGCAACGCCGCGCGCGCGACCTGCCCCGGCCCGTCGGCAAAGCTCAGCCCCGCGATCAGACCGCGCGCCTCGAATAGCCCATGCGGCGCGCCCATCCCGGCGAGCGACGGCCGCACCACGACCTTGCCCGCATCGGCGACCGAAGCCGCCGCCGCTTCCATCGCCGCGGGCGACGCGAACAGGCCGAGCCCGCCGCACAGCCACTCGATCATCGATCCGGTGGTGATTACCATGCCCTCGACGCAGAAGCGCGCCCTCCCGCCCGCAAAGGCGAGTGCCTCGGCGGGCATGCTGTTGTGGATCGTCTCGGGCGCATCGCCGGTCCCCGCCATCAGCACGCCCGAGGTGCCATAGGTCGCCTTCCAGTCGCCGCGCTCCAGCGCGCCATGCGCGACCATCGCGGCCTCCTGATCGGCGATCAGCGCGGTGATCGGCACCTGCGCGCCGATCACCGCGGGATCGCTCTCCGCTATCGCACCCCAGCTATCGACCTGTGCCGGAAACATCGTCGGGGGCAGCTTCTGGTGCGCGAGCAACGCCGCATCCCACCCGCTGCCCTTCGCATAGTCATAATAGCCCGTCAGCCAAGCCGCCGAGGCATCGGTCACATGCGCGCCGCTCAGTTTGTAGGTCAGCCAGCTGTCGAGCGTGCCCCATTGCAGATCTTTGGGATCGCGCCCCGACAGCGCAATCGCCGCGGGCAGCTTCGCCGAAGGCACCTGTGGCCATCCGGTGAACCCCGCCGCCCGCAGCGCCCTAAATTCCTCCATCCCGCGCAGATCGCTCCACACGAGCATCGGCGCGACCGGCTCACCCGTGGCCCGGTCCCACAACACGATACTCGCGCGCTGCGTCGTCACCCCGATCGCCGCGACATCGGCGATGCTGCGCCCCGCCGCCGTCAGCGCGCCGTCGATCACCGTGCGGCAGATGGTCCAGACTTCGGCCGCGTCCTGCTCGACAAACCCCGGAGCAGGAAAGTGGCTCGCGATCGCCCGTTTGTCGACGCCCAGCACCGCGCCCGCCGGATTAACCAGCATGGCGCGGGCGCCCGTCGTGCCCGCGTCGAGCGCGAGCAACAGCTCAGGCATCGGGTATCAGATTGCCCGGGTTCATGATCCCCTCGGGATCGAGGCAATTCTTCAACCGCCGCAGCAACGCGACGCCGCTCTCGCCCAGATCATGGTGCAGATACGGCTTGCGCAGGCGTCCCGCGCCATGATGGTGCGCGACCCCGCCGCCATGCTTGGCGGTCGCTTCCATGATCGCGCGCCAGCCGGCGAAATAGGCGGGTTCCATCTTCGCGCTGTCCTCGAACGTCGCGGCAAAGCTGAAATAGAGGTTGATCCCCGACCGGTACACGTGGCTGCTGTGCGCCGACGCGTTGATCACGCCGGGAATTTCGTTGAGCGCCGCGATGCTGGCGTCATAGATCGCGCCGATCTCGCTCCAGCGCCCCGAAATCTCGACCGTGTCGGCGACATAGCCGCGCTCGAACATGTCGCGCCAGCTCGGCACATGGTTGCGCCGCTCGATCCACTGCTTCGCCGCCATCGGATCGCCCGCTTCAAGGCCCGCCGCGCCGCAAGTCTCATGCATCGCCGCCAGTTCGACGTCGACCCGCGCCTTCGGCCCCTCATGCACCATCAACAGCATCGCCTTGCCGTCGCGCTCATAATCGCGGAACAGCCGCCGCACCTCGCGCCCGTCATATTGACGCATCACCGGCGGGCGCCAATCGGCACGCACGACCTGACGCTGCGCCTCGAACCCGGCGCGCATATCGTCGGCGTAGAAGATGCTGTAATCGCGGTGCAGCGCTTTCGCACGCAGCGAGAAAGTCACCCCGGTGATGACGCCCATCGTCCCCTCGGCACCCATCAACAGGTGGCGGAGGTCGGGTCCGGCTGCGGCGCGCACCGCCTTTCCGAGCGTCACCAGTTCGCCGTTCGGCAGCACCGCCTCGATCGAATGGATGATGTCCTCGATATTGCCATAAGCGGTCGAAAATTGCCCCGACGCGCGCGTTGCCACCCAGCCGCCGACGCTGCTGATCGCGATCGACTGCGGCCAATGGCCGATCGTCAGCCCGTGCGCCGCGACCGCCTCCTCGGCCTCCATACCGTTGAGGCCCGCATCGAAACTCGCCAGCAGATCGTCGCTGTCGATATAGCGCACGCGGTTCATGGCGCTCATGTCGAGCAGGATCGCATCCGGCGTCGGCTCGATCCCGCCGCACACCCCGCTGCCAAGGCCAAAGGGGATCAGCGGCACGCGTTTCTCGGCGGCGAGGCGCACGACCTTCTGCACATCCTCGACCGACTGCGGCCGCACGACGCAGCCCGGTGCGGGCACCGCTTCACCGCGCCAGTCGCGCAGATGCTTGACCGCCCACTGGTCGTAACGCCGCGCGTTGAGCGCCTCGGCGTCGCTCGCGACGCGGTCGGCGCCGATGGCGCTCGCCAAGGCTTCGGCAATATTCATTTCACTCTCCCAAAAGCCTGCGGCTCTCATCGTTGATCTGGCGGCAATGCACGATCTGTGATGCCTTCATGGCGTCATCCCACTCCAGCAGCGCACCCATCGCCTCGGCGGCGGGCGCCAGCGCGGCGAGGCCCGCGCCATGGTCGAACCAGGCGCGCGCGCTCCGCCGCACCCAATAATCTTCGAGGGTGGCGGCGCCCTCATGCGTCACCGCGCGCACCGCCTCGGCAGCGACATCGCCGCCCGCGATCAATATCTCGTTCGCCTCGTCGCCATAAAGCCCCGCCAGCCGCTCGGCGGCCAGCGGATCGAGCCCGTCCAGCTGCACCGCGCGCGACCCGCCCGGCAACGGCATATTGGCGGTCGAACACGGCAGGGCGGTGGCGCCCAGCCGCTCGACGACCAGATCGACCACCCGCTCCGCCATCGCGCGATACGCGCTGAGCTTGCCGCCCGCGATCGACACCAGCCCGCCCGGCGAGGTCCATATCTCGTCCTTGCGCGACACCTCGTTCGCCTTCTTCCCCGGCTGCGCGATCAGCGGCCGCACCCCCGACCACAAAGACACGATCTCGGCATCGCGGATCGGATCGATGGTCAGCGCCGCCTCGGTCGCGCGCAGCAGATAGTCGATGTCCTCGCGCGTCGGCGTGGGCCAGTAATCGGCGCCGTCGTGGAACACGTCGGTCGTGCCGACATAAGTGAACGCCCCGCGCGGCACCGCGAAGATGCTGCGCTTGTCGGGCGCGCGGATGATCAGCGTCGAATTGATCGGCAGCCGCTCGCGCGGCAGTACGAGGTGGATACCGCGGCTCAGCGACATGCGCATGTCGCTTTCGCCCGCCTCCAGCCCGCGCACCTTGTCGACCCACGCGCCCGCTGCGTTCACCACCAGCTTCGCCTTGATCCGCGCGCCCAGATTGTCATCCAGCGTCGACGTCGCCACCAGCCCGTCGCCCGTCAGTTCCGAAGCCGCCGCATGGTTCACGACAACTGCACCCGAGCCCTGCGCGCTCCGCACATTGGCGAGCACCAGCCGCGCGTCATCGGTCAGGAATTCGGGATACAGCACCGCGCCATTCAGCCTGTCGGTGCGCATCAACGGCTCGCGCCGCTGCAACTCGGCCAGCCCGATCACCTCATGCTTTTCGGCCTCGGGCACCCCGCCCAATTTCTCGAAGGTCCAGAGGCCCGTGCGCAGCTTCGCGGTCATCGCCATGTTCGTCGTCGGGATCAGAAAGGGCGAGAGTCGCGTCAGGTGCGGCGCGATCCGCCGCAAAATCTGCCGCTCCGACGCCGCCTCCTTGACCAGCGCGATATCGCCCTGCGCCAGATAGCGGAGGCCGCCATGGATCATCTTCGACGACCGGCTGCTCGTCCCGCTCGCATAGTCGCGCGCCTCGACCAGCGCGACCGCCAGCCCGCGCATCGCCGCATCGCGCGCGATCCCCGCGCCGGTAATTCCGCCGCCGATCACCGCGAGGTCGAACGTCCGGGCTTCCAGCTCAGCGAAAACCTCCGCGCGCCGCCGCGCATCGAGCGCGGTATCGGTCACGCGGCGACGATCCCGCCAAACAATGCCGCATCCGCCGACTCCGCGCGGTAAAATACCGGCGGCTCGCCGAACGGCGCCGCTACCGTTACATCGCTACCGCCTGCGTAAGTCTGCCCCGACCAGACATGCACCCACTCGGCGCCGGCGGGCAGATAGGTCGTCCACTCGCTCTTCCCCGCCGCGATCACCGGCGCGACGAGCAGATCGGGTCCGAGCAGATAAGCGGTCTGGATCGCATAGGTCTGCGGATCCTCCTCGAAATGCAGGAATAGCGGCCGCTGCACCGGCAACCCCGTCTCCGACGCCTCGTGCGACAGCCGCCGCAAATAGGGCGCCAGATGCGCATAGATCCGCGTCATCTTCGCAAAATGTGCGAGCAACTCCGGGTCATCGTCATATTGCACATTCTGCCGCGGCCGGTTGCCCTCATGTGTGCGCATCATCGGCGTAAACGCCGACATCTCGGCCCAGCGCATCGCGAGTTCGGTATCGCGCGTGGTGTCGAACAGGCTCGTGTAACCGCCGCAGTCGCTGTGATGATGCGCGTTGCCCAGCATCCCCGCCGACAGTGCCGCGCAGATCACGGTGCCGATCCCGTCGTGCCGCGAAAAATCGACCGCCTGATCGCCCGCCCACAGCATCGGGCAATGGCCTTGCACGCCGGCCCCGCCCGAGCGCATGAACACCATCATCTCGCCCGTCTGCCCGCGCCCGGCGATGCCCTTCGCATTGACTTCGCCCCACAGCGCCGGCCAGCGGTTGTGCGCGGTCATCCCGCTCTCGCCATTCGCCAGCCGCACATCGACCGGCAGATATTCGCCGAAGTCGGCCATCCAGCCCGACAGCCCGAAATCGATCATCTTTTCGCCGATGATCGTGTCGGCGAACCATGCGACGGCATCGGGATTGGTGAAATCGACATGCCCGCAATCGAACTCGCCGAAGTCGATGACATAGGGCTCGTCCTTCTCAGGATGCATCACCATGAACCCCTGCGCCGCCGCCTCGGCATAAAGCGGCCCGTCGACCGCCAGATAAGGATTCACATAGCCGAGAAAGCGAACGCCGCGCCCTTTCAGCTCGGCGATCCGCGCGGGCAATTCGGGGTAACGCTCGGCGTTCCACTGCCAGTCCCAGAACAGCCGGTTGCCAAAGCTGGTGATACGCAGCCCGACCCAATCCTCGCACCACAGCCCCGACACCGCGACCCCGGCATCCTCGTAAGCCTTCAATCGCGCAAAACTGTTGTCGCCGTCCTTCAGCCCGATCACCGCACCCTTCAGCAGCCATTCGGGCAGCGGCGGCTGGCGCCCGAAACGCTCTGCCAGTGCCGAAACCAGCCCGGCAAAACGCGGCCGCGCCCATAGCTCGATCCTTGCGGGAATTTCCCAAACCTCGACCTCGTGAAAATCCCGCTCACGGAAATCGAACGCCGCATAGGCAAAGCTGTCGACATGCAGCGCATAACGCCGCGAGCTGATAAAGGTCGGCTGCGGATAGTTGGTGTGGGCATAGCTGCCGCCGCCACCCTTGCGATGCGCCTCGACCTGCTGGAACAAAGGCGAGGCTGGATCGCGCCCGACGCCGGGCTCGCTCGACCAGAGCGGGAAATGCCGGCCCCTGAGGTCGAAGTAGGAGAATTGCTCGCCGCCCCCCCACACATGCTCGCCGGCCTCGGCGGGCACGCGCAGCCACAACCGGTTGAGTGCCGGGTCGAGCGCCTTCAGCGCGATCACCGCATCGTCGCCGTCACCCGAAACCTTCGCTTCGAGCAGCCAGCGCGCGCCCACGCTTTCGGCAAAGCGCACCATATCGCCATCGGCCTCGACATGCCCCAGCGCGATCCGCTCGATAACCTCCTGCGCCACATCGAAATGGCCGAGTTTCGAATGAACATGCGGCACACCGCGCCCGACGAAGAAACAGGGCGACCCTGCACTATGCGTCAGGATCGTCTGCCCGCCGAGGCGGAGCGCAAAGCCGGTGTCGAGCGCATCGAGCGCCATGGGGAGATCCTTTCGCACTAGCCATACAATCCTCCCTGTCGCGAAGCGATGGAGAGGGGGACCGCGCCCGCAGGGCGTGGTGGAGGGGCCGCGACGTTAGCGCCAGAACCCCTCCGTCAGCGGCTTCGCCGCTGCCACCTCCCCATCGCTACGCGACAGGGAGGATTTACCGTCAGAAATTCATCCGCGCGGTCACCCCGAAATAACGCTCGGCATCGCGCGGCGTGATCTGGCGCATGAAGCTCGTCCCGTTCGGGATGCGCTGGATCACGAACTGCTTGTCGGTCAGGTTCTTGGCGATGAACGACAGGCTGTATTTGTCGTCGTCGGTGCTCACCTTGATCCCGGCATCCCAGATCGCATAGGCACTCTGGAACGCATTGGGGTTCTGGTTGATGTCGAACTGCGTGCGGCTCTGATAGACAAGCGAGCTGTTCAGATCGACGTTGAACCCGTCGATATTGAGCGGCAGGCGCCAGTCCATCGTCACCGTGCCCTTATACTTCGGCGCAAAGGGCAAAGGCTTGCCGTTGATCGCGGCGGCGCAGGTCACCGCGGCGCCCGGCGGGCAGATGAACTCGTTGATATGCGCGTCGGTGTAGTTGAACCCGCCCGACAGCGAGAAATCGTCGGTGATCGCGGCGTTGAAATCCATCTCGATGCCGCGTGTCGACACCGTGCCCGCATTGGTCAGGCGCGTGACGACCTGCCCCGCGACGATGTCGAGGAAGTTCGCCTGATAATTGTCGTATTTGGCATAGAAGCCCGCGAGGTTCAGCGTCAGGCGGCGATCGAACAGTCGGGTCTTGAGGCCGACTTCATACGCGTCCGACTTTTCGGGATCGATGCGGCCGGTGTCGCGCGCCAGCATGTTGAAAAATACGTTGAGCGCCGGCCCCTTATAGCCGCGCGTATAGGTGGTATAGGCGACGATATCGTCGGTGAGGTCATATTGCAGGCCGGCATTGCCCGACCAGCCATTGTCCTTGATCGACCCCGCCGAAGCAAAGGCCGGGTTCACGCCGGAGAAGGCCGCGAGCGAGGTCGAGCGGCGCGCGAAGTCATAGCTCACCTTGTCCTCGGTATAACGCAGCCCGAGGATGCCGCGGAATGCGTCGGTGAAGTTGAGCGTGCCCTGACCGAAGGCCGAATAGCTCGTCAGCTTGGTCGTGAAATCGGCATTGCCTTCGTTGGTGACAAAGGTCGACGACCCCGCCGCGCACGGCGTCAGCCCGCCCACCGTCGGCAGCGTCGACGCGGTGCAGCTCGTCACGGTACGGTTGAAGAAATCGACTTCCTTCGTGTGGTAATAATAGAGCCCCGCAACATATTCGAAGAATTGCGGATTGGCCGACGCGATGCGCAACTCCTGCGTGAACTGGTCGAACTTCAGGTCGCCGCGATCGTGCGAACGAACGTCGCCCGCCGCGGTGCCGGTGTTGACATAGCGCGGCGCGTCCGACCGGAAATCGCCGTCGCGCTGCTGGAAATTATACCAGTGGCGATAGGCGGTGATCGAGGTCAGCGTAACCCCGCCGAGGTCGAGGTCGATCTGCCCCGAAACGCCGCTGTTCTTGTCCTTGGTGTACGGATCGAGGTCGTTGTCGATGTCCTTGTTCTTGCCGTCGAGCACCAGCGGCGCGAGGCTGGGGATGAACACCGCATTGTTGAACGCCGAGGGGAAGACGGTGCCGATGCTGTCGGCAAAACCATTGTCGCTGTTCTTCGAATAATCGGCGATCAGCGTGATCTTCAGATTGTCGGTCGGCTCGGCGATCAGCTTGCCGCGCACGCCCCAATGTTCGTAGCCATTGACCTTGTGGTTGTTGAACACGTTGCGGGCGTTGCCGTCATATTGCGACCAGAAACCGGTAAGCGACGCGCGGATGCCGTCGCCGAGCGGGCCGCCGATGCTGCCGCGGATGCGATATTCATTGCCCTCGTACCAGGCGGCATCGACATAACCGCCCAGCTCGTTGCCGGGTTCGCGCGACACGATGTTGATCACGCCGGCGCTGGCATTCTTGCCGAACAGGCTGCCCTGCGGGCCGCGCAGCACTTCGATGCGCTCGACGTCCAGGAAGTCCGACGTCTGCTGCCCGGTGCGCGCATAGACGACGCCGTCGATTACCGTCGACACCGACGGCTCGACACCCGACGAGAAGCTGATCGTGCCGACGCCGCGGATCGAGAGCGCCGAATCCTTGTTGGTGTTGCCCTTGCGGAAGGTCAGCGTGGGCACGCGCTGAAACAATTGTTCGGCCGAATTGACGTTCGAGCGTTCGAGCTGCGCCCCCGACACGACCGAGATCGCGACCGGCACATCCTGCAAATTCTGTTCGCGCTTCTGCGCGGTGACGATGATGTCGGTCGATGCGAAGGGCGCGTCGGCTTCGGCCGGGGCCGGCGCGGCGGCCTCCTGCGCGTGGGCGGGGGCGGCGATCAGCGCCATTCCCAAGGCCGTCGTGATTGTCAGATAGGCTTTGGCTTTCGACGAAACCATATTCAGATCCTCCCTTGATGCGCTGCCGTCCGGCATGTCAATCAATTCAATTGACAATTACGAGCCGACCCATGCGCGCAATTATTTTTGTGGTCCAATAGAGAAATGTCGCGATGCCATGTCCGAATGCTATGGCTTGCGGGACAGCGTAAGGCGCAGGCCGCTGCGCTCTGATCTGGTGTCGGCCCTGTCATCGGCAACCCTTCCCTTGTCATCGCGGATCGTGCGTCCGCTTCGACATCGGGCCGCGAACCTTTGTCGCGCGCGGCCTCGAATCGGCTGAAAGGCGCCATGCCCATCAGCCGCCCTAGGGATGCGCGTCAAAATCATTGCAGTCTAATCGAGAAATATCGGTATATTATGTCCAAATGCTATGACTTTGAAGATGGCCGGCGTGGGGAAAAATCAAATGCGCCCTTTTATCGTCACCCCGGACTTGATCCGGGGTCCAGCTTGATAGTGAACGTCGTCGATGCGTCAAAAAAAGCGGGATCCCGGATCAAGTCCGAGATGACGAAGGAAAATCGAGCAACGTCCGCTCACCACGCCATAGCGGACATGCACAGGCTTCGATGCCCATTGGCGGGCGGGTCATCCGAATTTCCGGTTGATCGATTGCGAATAGCAAGATTGGTCGAGCATGTGACGGCTCGGAGCGACTAGCTGGTGCCGCCACGGAGAATGGATTTATGAAGGCGGCGCTTCGAAACTATCATAACCGGATGCAGCGGGTGCTGGACTATATCGATCAGCATCTCGACGGTGATCTCGACCTGGACACGGTGGCCGACGTTGCGGCCTTTTCCAAGTTTCACTTTCACCGGCAATTTACGGCGACCTTCGAGTTGTCCGTGAATCGCTATATCCAGCTTGCCCGTATGCGGCGCGCTTCGCACCAGCTTGCCGGTCGCGACGCGCCAAGCGTCACCGATATAGCGATGGACGTCGGCTATGATGCGCCGGATGCCTTCGCCCGCGCCTTCCGGCGACGGTTGGGGCAGTCGCCTTTGTCGTTCCGGAAGTCTCCCGACTGGGAACCGTGGCTTGTGGCCTTCGGGCCTCTCGACAATGCGAGGAACAAGCTCATGCAGATTATCTTTACCGACGACGACGTGACGATCCGCGATGTGCCGCCCACCCCGGTGGCGATCATGGAACATCGCGGCGACCGGGCGACGCTCCGCGACACGATCCAGCGCTTCCGGGATTGGGGGAAGGCCGCCGGCATGTCGCCCGGTGCAAATCCGACCTTCATGGTCTTTCGCTCCGAAAGATCCCCCGCGAACCCCGCCGATTACAGCATGGACCTGTGTGTCGCGACCGGCGAACCAATCGCGGCGAACGACCCGAAAATGAAGGCTGGCGTAATCCCCGGCGGGCGCTGCGCGGTGCTGCGTTATCCCGGCAATACGAACAATCTCGAGCCCGCCGCGCTCTATCTCTATCGCGATTGGCTTCCGGTCAGCGGCGAGGAAGCGCGTGCGTTTCCGATCTATTGCAGGCGCCGGCTCGCCCTCATTCCCGAGGTGCCGGCGCATGAGGTCGTCGTGGAACTGTTTCTGCCGCTGGAACAGCCGAGTGGCTAGCTCGACGCAATGACCTGCTGCACATGCGCGAGGCACGCCGCGGTCTCGCGCTGAACGTCGGCGTTCAGCCAGGCGACGATCTCAGGCGTCGGACCGATGTCGGGTTCGAGCAGCGCGAAATCGAGCGTGACGGGCGGGGAAATCGGGCGGACCGCGACGCCCAAGCGGTGGAAACGCGGCGCACTGAACGGCTCGGCGATCGTCACGCCCAGCCCGGCTTCGACGAAGGCGTATAAGATTTGCGAATGCTGCGTCTCCAGCCGCCGCGATACGCTGATGCCGGACTCTTCCAGCGCGGTGTCGATCCCGGTCCACAGCGCATCGGCCTCGTGCATCGGGCCGACAAACTCCTCGCCCGCCAGATCGGCGATGTTCAGCCGTTCGCGCGCTGCGAGCGGGTGGTTGGCGGGCAGGATGCACACATATTCGGCGCGCGCGAGCGGCGTCGACCTGATGCCTTCGCGTCCCTGCATATCGACCCCGACGCCAAGGTCGGCCTGCCCGAGGAACACGCGTTCCTCGATCGCGCGCTGCCCGAGCGATTCGACGATGATCTTGATGTCGGGATAGAGGATACGAAAGCGCGCGATCACCGCGGGCAGGATCGCCATCGCGATCGCCGCGAGCGCCGCGATGCGCACCGTCCCAACCGGATGCGCGCGAATGCGCCGCGCCGCCTGATCGAGCAGGTCGAGCCCCGCATAACTCCGCCGCACCGCCTCATACAGCGCCTGCGCCTGCGCGGTCGGGTGCACGCGCGCGCCGCGGCGGTCGAACAGCCTGAACCCGACCGCGCGCTCCATATCGGCGATCAGCCGGCTCACCGACGGCTGGCTGATATTCAGCATCGTCGCGGCGGCCGTAATGCCCCCGCTCATCATCACGGCGCGAAACGCCTCGACCTGTCTCATTCGCATCAGTCATAGTATAGACGTATGATCGCGCGATGCAATTCGATTGGATACGATGGCTGACCTCTGCGATATGCGTGAAGATCGAAAAGATACGGGAGAGTGAAGATGGATTTCTCGGCCCAGCGCGAACAATTCGCCACCGAAGGCTATGCCGTGTTCGAACGCATCCTCGAAGGACCGCTGCTCGACCTGCTGCGCGCGGAATGCGGCCGCGTCATCGACCGCGAAGACGCGCGCCTCGACAGCCTCGGCGTCGAAGTCGACGGCATCAGCCACAAGGGCAAGCGTTACTTCGCGGGCGAATGCCAGCGCCAGCAGCCCGACCTCCGCAAGATGCTGTTCAGCGAGACGATGGCCGACATCTGCCGCGCGACGCTCGGCGACGACGCCTATTTCTTCTACGACCAATATGTCGTGAAGGGCGCGAGCGAAGGCATGCCGTTCAGCTGGCATCAGGATTCGGGCTATGTCGTCGGCAACGGCGGCCCCGTCGATCACAAGCCGTACCTGACCTGCTGGTGCACGCTCGACGACACCACCGTCGCGAACGGCACCGTGCGCATCCTGCCCTTCTCGCAGGCGCCCGAAACGCGGGGCGGCATCGTCCCGCACATCCGCCAGCCGGGCAGCAACGACCTCGTCGGCTACACCGGCGACAGCGAGGGCGTGACGCTCGAGGTTCCGGCGGGCAGCGTCGTCGCCTTCTCCAGCCTTGCGCTCCACGCGACCGGATCGAACTCGACCCCGAACATGCGCCGCGTCTATCTCGCGCAATATTCGCCCGAACCGATCCTCAACCCCGGCACCAATCACCTCCGCCGCAACGCGATCGCCTTCCTGCGCGGCGGCAGCCAGGTGACCTTCAACTAAGGGAGACTGCCATGACCGCACGTCCCTGCATCGTCGCACTCGGCGGCAACGCGACCGCCGGCGGTTCGGCCGAACGTCTGCTCCGCCACGCCCTGATGCGCTGCGAGGCGTTGGGCGCCGAAACGATGCTGTTTGCTGGCGAAGGGATAGACCTGCCCATGTATGCCCCGCACCGCAGCGAACGTTGTTCGAAGGCGCAGGCGCTGATGGCCGCGCTGCGCGAGGCCGACGGTATCATCGTCGCCTCGCCCGCCTATCACGGTACCGTGTCGGGCGTGGTCAAGAACGCGCTCGATTATGTGCAGGATCTGGTGTCCGACGCGCAGCCCTATTTCGATGGCCGTGCGGTTGGCCTCATTGCGGTCGCGGGGGGATGGCAAGCTGCGGGCAGCACGCTCGCGACGCTGCGATCGATCACCCATGCGCTGCGCGGCTGGCCCACACCGATGGCGGTCACGGCGAACAGCAGCCAGCCGCTCTTCGACCCCGACGGGATGCTGACCGATCAGGGTATCGCGTCGCAACTCGACATCATGACCGGACAGGTCGTGACCTTCGCGCGCATGAAGAGCGCTTATGCCGATGCGGGCAGGGCCGCCTTGACGGCCTGACGTCCGCCGTCCCGGGAGACACCTTGCGATGCCTTCCGGTCCGTACGGAGCATATCAGAACTTCACGCTCAGTCCGGCCGTGATCCGGCGATCGGTGAGGCCCTGGAAGCAGAGCAGCGCCTTGTCGTTCACGCAATACTGGTTCTGGTCGCCGCGCAGCAGGTTGATGCCCTCGACCCCGACGTTGATATTATCGGTGATGTCATAGTTGATGCTGGCGTTGAGCTGCCCGCGCGCTCCGTTGATCAATGGCAGCCCGAAAAAGAAGGGATCGTTCGACACATAGCTCGAGCGCCACGTGTAGCGCAGGCGCGCGTTCAGCCCGTATTTGTCGTAGAACAGCGTCGTATTATAAGCATATTTCGACAGGTTGGTCAGCGAGATGAGGTCGCGCGAACCCGGAAACCCGAGCTGCGTGAACACCGTCCGCGGACCGTCGGCCACGCGATACTCGCGCGCCGAACCGCCGGCCTTCTGATAGGTAAAATTGCCGATGAAGCCGAAGCCCGAGGCGAAACCGAGCGTGTCTTCCCATGCCGACAGATCGTGCTGGAAGGCGACCTCGATACCCGTCTGCGTCGTGGTTCCGGGAACGTTGAAGGTCGAGCTGCGCGGGACGCAGATGCCGACCCCTTGGATCGGGTTGTTGATGTTGCGGTTGGCGATCGGATTATAGATGCCGCCGCCCGGGCACGACGGATCGATCGAGATATTGAGATTGCCGTTGGCGTCGAGGTTGGGCGCCGGATCTTCCTGCCGCTGCGCGAACAGGTTCGTGCGGCTCTTGTGGAAGAAGCCGATGCTGATCAGGCTCGACGGCGCGAAATAATATTCGCCCGAAAGGTCGAACGACCACACCGCTTCAGGGACGAGGTCGGGGTTGCCCACCGCGACCGGCGTGTTCGCGCCGGTGCCGAAGGAAAAGGACGTCGACAGTGTGTCGAAGTTCGGGCGGCGAATGTCGCGCGCGATACCGGCGCGGACGAGCAGCTTGTCGGCGGGTTCGAGGACGAGGCTGAAGCGCGGGAGCAGGAAATTGTACGAGCTTTTGGCGACCGTCTGTCCGGTCACCGTGCCGTTCGCGATATTGTTGCCCGTCGACGACAGTTTGGTGTGCAGCCAGCGGAAACCGGCATTGCCGCGCACCGGCATGCCGGCGATTTCGCCTTCCATATTCGCCTGAAAATAGGCGGCGTTTGTCGTTTCCTTGATGCTGAAGAAGCCCGCAAAGGATTCGGTCGGCGTGACGAGCGAAGCGACAGCGGGCCCCTGCGTCCGTGCAGCGTTGCTCGCCGCGATTGCCTTGTTCAGCGATTCCAGCACCTTCGCCGGGTCGCGGAAGGACAGGCCGCCATCGATCAGCAGGAAGTCGGGGAAATAGAGGCGGCGCCCGTCGGCGGCGTTGAAGTTGCTGGGCCCGGGGATCAAAATGTCCGAAAACAGGTCGCCCGACGGCCGGTTCCACGCGCTCGTCGTGTTGGTCAGGCTGACATTGTTCGAAAACTCGCTGTTCTCCGCCGATGTCCGGTTCCAGCGATAGCCGAAATCGAGCGAGGTGACGAACGGGTTGAGGTTGGTGGTGTCGTAAGAGAAATCGAGGCGCGCCGCCCTTTCCTCATTGTCGGTCGAATTGGCGCCCTGCGTGACCTGCTGCAGCTGATAGTTCGCGGGGTCGAGCAATTGCGCCGTCGTCGGCGCAAAGGGGCTCGCCTGATCGATGCCGAATTGCAGCGTGCCGCCGCGCAGGTCGAATTCGATTGGCACGCCATTGTCGATGCTCCGCCCGATCACCGGCTGCGGGCCATTGGGATTGATGAAGTCGAGCGTGGTCGAGAAGTTCGGGAAATCGGATTTGGAGGTCGACAGCGACACTTCGGCGCGCACCTTCAAATTGTCGGTCGCCTGCCAATCGGTTCCGAAATCGAAGACGCGGCTTTTGGTCACGCGCGCGCCGGTGTCGCTGGATGTGCGTAGGTTCGGATCGATCACGCTTCCGGTCGTGCCGCCGATCCCGATCGTGCCCGCGACCGCGGCCTGCACGGTGCCGAGGTCGATCGGACCATTCGGGCCGTCGAGCCTGCCGAAATCGACCGTTTCGAAATCGGTATTGTTCATCGCATCGACAACCGATGGCGTCGCGGTGCCCGATATCTGGACGCGGTGGCTCTGCTGTCCGCGGCGCTGGTTGTTCAGCGTCGCGTCGAAATAGAATTTCAGATCGTCGTTCGGCTTCCATTCGAGCGCCGCGGTGCCGTTGTAGGTTTCATATTCGTAGTTCTCGAGCCCCTGCTGCAGGAACTGGATGCGCAGGAACGGAAAGGCCTCGGCGCTCGGGCCCGAACCCGGCAAGACGAGCGCGTCGCGGTCGACGCGCGGCTTGAACGACGCGACATCCTGCCGCGCGTAACTGCCGCTCAGCACGATACCGATTTCGCCGACGCCGGTGTCCCACCGGTTGCCGAGCGTCGCCGACAGTCGCGGCAGGGTCGATTTCGACAGATCGCTGTTTTCCATCTGCGCGCGCGCGGCGATCAGCGGATCCTTGAGGTCGAGCGGGCGGATCGTACGCAGATTGATCGTGCCGCCGACCGACCCTTCGATCGTCTGCGCGGTTGGAACCTTGGTGACCTCGACCGAGGCGATCAGTGCGGCGGGCAGATCTTCGAAGCTGATCCCCGAGCGGCCGGCGCCCGATCCCACGGTCGAAACGCCATTGATTTCGGTGCGGTTCGCGTCGGTGCCGCGGATCTGCACCGCGTTGCCAACCCCGGCTTGCCGGGTGATCTGAACCCCGGTGACATTTTCCAGCACTTCGGCGAGGTTCTGGTCGGGCAATTTGCCGATGTCTTCGGCTTGGATGACCTCGACGATATTGTCGGTGGCGCGCTTTTCGCCCAGCGCGGTTGCAAGGGAGCTGCGAATGCCCGTCACGACAATCGCATCGTCACCCGTGTCATCCGCGGACGCTGTCGCGCTATCCTGTGCGGTGGTGTCCTGCGCGAAGGCCGGCGTGCCCAGCATCGCCAGCGCCGTGGTGCCGAGCAGCACCGCTGCAAGGTTCATTTTGCCGGCGCCCGATGCGCGCCCGATGCTGCCCCGAATCATCCCACTCTCCCTGTTTGATCTTGTTTGGAGAGAAGCTCGCTTTGTCAGACCAATATGTCAACCCATGTTGTATACCGATATCGGGTTGATATTGTCCTACCTCTTGTATAGTCCAATAGCCAAGAATCATAAAAAGGGTGAGGCGCAGTGCAGATAAGGGCGTTTTTGACGGTAGCGATGCTGGCCTCGGCGGCCCATCCCGCGCTGGCGCGCGACCTACTGGTGGCCGATCAGGCGCAATATAAGGCAGCGGTGAAAAAGGCGCAGCCGGGCGACACCATTATCCTCGCCGACGGCGAATGGCGCGATTTCCAGATCGTCTTCACTGGCAACGGCACCGCGACCAAACCGATCACGCTGACCGCACGGACCAAGGGCAAGGTGTTGGTAACCGGTCAGTCGAACCTGCGCATCGGCGGCCAGCATCTGCTCGTCTCGGGCCTTGTCTTCAAGAATGGGGCGAGCCCGACCGACGAAGTGATCAGCTTCCGCCGCGATTCAAAAGCGCTCGCAACCGACACGCGCGTGACCGAGGTCGTGATCGACGGTTTCAGCAAGGCCGACCGCCGTGCCGAGGACATCTGGGTCGCGCTCTATGGCACCGGCAACCGCGTCGACCATTCGCATTTCGAGAGCAAGACGAACAGCGGCGTGACGCTTGCAGTGATCCGCCGCGCGGGCGACCCGCTGGATAACCGCCACCGCATTGATCATAATTATTTCGGCCCACGGCCGCCCTTGGGGTCGAACGGTGGCGAGACGATCCGTGTCGGCACCAGCGAGGAGTCGCTCTCGGCGTCGAATACGATCATCGAGCGCAACATCTTCGACCGCACCAGCGGCGAGGTCGAGATCGTCTCGATCAAGTCGGGCGGTAATATTATCCGCGAAAATCTGGTGCTCGAAGCGCAGGGCGCCTTTGTGCTTCGCCATGGCAACGGCAACCTCGTCGAACGCAACATCTTCCTTGGCAAGGGCGTGCCCGACACCGGCGGGGTGCGCGTGATCAACCGCGACCAGATCGTGCGCGGCAATTATTTCGAGGGGCTCGCGGGCACTTCGTTCAAGAGCGCGCTCAGCGTGATGAACGGCGTGCCCAATTCGGTGATCAACCGCTACCACCAGGTCGCAAACGCGCGGATCGAGGGCAACAGCCTCATCGACAGCGCGCGGATCACGCTGGCTGCCGGCGCCGATGCCGAACGCTCGGCGTCGCCGACGGACAGCCGGTTCGAACGCAATCTGATCGTCGGCGCAAAGGGGCAGGATCCGTTCCGCGCCGAGGGCGAAATCGGCGGGATCGCGCTCGCGGGCAATGTCGAGGCAAAGGTCGCGAAACCGCTGCTAGCGGCCGGCGTCGAACAGCGCGACGTGACCCTCAAACGTGCGGCTAATGGTTTGCTTTACCCGACCGATCCGGCGCTTGCCGCGGTCGGTGCGCCGCGTGATCTGAAGCCGGTAACGCGGGCTGAGGTTGGCGCCAGTTGGTATCGTGGCGATGCGCCCGAAGCGGCATTCGGCAGCGGCAGCAAGCGGCCCCTGATTGCAGGCGCGTCACTCGCGCAGGCGGTCGCCGATGCGAAGGCGGGTGATACGCTGACGCTCGCGACCGGCACCTATGACGTCGCCGCGCCGCTAACGGTGCGGCACCGGCTGATCATCGCGGGCGCGAAGGACGCGAAGCCCGTGCTGCGCGTCGCGTCGAGCCTTGCCCGGATCGAGGGCGGCGGCGGATTACGCCTCGAAAATCTCACGGTCGATGCGAGCGGTGCGCCCGGCGACGGCGCGCTGATCGCAGTCGCGGGCGGCGTTGCTCCCAACTACAGCGTCGCGCTCGATGGCGTGTCGGTGCGCGGCCCCGGCAAGGGCCGTCTCGATGGCATCGCCATGGCGCCGGGCACCTTCGCCGACGATGTGACGATCCAGAACAGCGACTTCGCGGAGATGGGCGTCGTCGTTGTCGCGACCGGCGAACAGGAACCCAAAGGCTGGTATCCGATGGAGCGGCTGACGATCAGCGGCAGCCGCTTCGCGCGCGTCGCGATGATCGCCGACCTCTTGCGCAAGGGCACCGACGAAAGCACTTTCGGTCCCTGGTTCTCGATGACCGGGTCGAGCGTTGCCGGCAGCGGCCGTGACGGTGCGTCGCTGCGCATCTCGGGCGCGCAGCACGCCGACATCGTGCAGAACAGCTTCGCAAAGTCGGACGGCATCCTTGTCATCCATTCGGTCGGCGCACCCGAGACGCGGATCGCGTCGAACGCCTTCGCCGCGACGCCCGCGCCGCGCATCGAGGAACTCGCGTGGAAAGGTCCGCCACGCGGGCTGATCGCGGGCAATGTCGTGGAGGCGCGCCCGTGACCCGGACAATCGCACTCCTGCTCGCCGCGGCCGCGCTGCCGGCCATCCCCGTTTCGGCGCAGACCCCGCCGGCCGTTTCGGCGCAGGCGTCCGCGCCGCTGTTCGCTGCCGAGATCGAGCGCGCTAGGGCCGGCGTCGAAGCGTCGATCAAGGCGGGCATCAACGTGCCCGTGCCCAAGGACCCCGGTGGTGGCTTTACCCACGAACAGCATAAGCGCAATTACCGTACGATCTTCGAGGGCGGCCAGCTCTTCCGCCTGACCGGCGACGTCCGCTATCGCGACCATCTCCGCGACCTGTTGCTCGCTTATGCCGATCTCTATCCGAAGCTCGGGCCGCATCCCGCCGCGTCGAACCAGGTTCCCGGCCGCCTCTTCTGGCAAAGCCTCAACGACAGCGTCTTCCTCGTCAATGCCGTGCAGGGTTATGCCGAGATCCGCGATGCGCTATCCGCCGCCGACCGCAAGCGCATCGACGATCAGGTGATCCGCCCCATGGCGCATTTCCTGTCCGACGGCTCGCCCGAGGTGATCAACCGCATCCACAATCACGCGACCTGGGCCGCAGCAGGCGTCGGCCTGTCGGGCTATCTGCTCGGCGACCGCGACCTTGTCGACAAAGCGCTGCTCGGGCTCGACAAGAGCGGCAAGGCGGGTTTCCTCCGCCAGCTCGACTTGCTCTTTTCGCCCGACGGCTATTATGCCGAGGGCCCCTATTATCAGCGCTACGCGCTGCAACCTTTCGTCGTCTTCGCAGCGGCGATCGCGGCGAACGATCCGGGTCGCAAGATTTTCGAGTATCGGGGCGGCATCGTACTCAAGGCGATCCGTACCGCGATCGACGTGACGCACGACGGCTATTTCCTGCCGATCAACGACGCGATGCCCGACAAGAGCCTGCGCACCGAGGAACTCTATCACGCTGTCGCCATCGCCTATGGCGCGACGAAGGATCCGACCTTCCTGTCGATCGCCGACTGGCAGGGACGCACCGTGCTGACGCCGGCCGGGCAGGCGATGGCCGCCGATCTCGCCGCGGGCAAGGCGAAGCCTTGGCCCTTCGGCTCGCGGCTGCTTTCCGACGGCCCCGACGGCAAGGTCGGCGCGCTCGTCCTGCTGCGCACCAAGGCCGATCCGACCGGGCCTTTGCTTGTCGCCAAGAACACGGTGCAAGGCATGGGACACGGCCATTTCGACCGGCTCGGCTGGCTCTATTATGACGAAACCGGCGCGGTCGTGACCGACTATGGCGCGGCGCGCTTCCTCAATGTCGAGGCAAAGCGGGGCGGGCGCTACCTCCCCGAAAACGACAGCTGGGCGAGCGCGACGATCGCGCACAACACGCTGGTCGTCGACGAGCAAAGCCATTTCGGCGGCGACTGGAAAGCCGGCGAAAAATCGGGGACGCGCCAGCTCGCAGCGTCGCTCGAAGGACCGACGCGCTATGCGATCGGCGAAATCGACAGCGCGTATAAGGACGTCAAAATCCGCCGCGCGCTATTGCTGGTCGAGGTACAAGGCCTCGCCAATCCCCTTACGCTCGATATCCTCCACGGGACTGGCAGCGGCAGGCATCGCTATGACCTGCCGCTGCATTTTTCGGGGCAGATCATCGACAGCGATATCGCGTTCGACCGCAAGCTCGCCGAGCGGCCGGTGCTGGGCAAGGCGAATGGCTACGAGCATCTGTGGGTCGACGGCGAGGGCACGAAAGCCGGCAAGGCGCGGCTGACATGGATGCAGCGCAGCCGCTTCTACTCATATCATATGCTCCCGCCCGCAGGGGCGCGCTTCATCGTCGCCGAAAGCGGCGCGAACGATCCCGAATTCAACCTGCGGCGCGAACCCGCGCTGATCCAGCGCATCGACGGCGCGGCGGACGCGACTTTCGTCAGCCTGCTCGAACCGCACGGCGCCTATGACGCGTCGGCGGAAACCGTCGTCGCGAGCAGTGCGCGCGTGTCGGGACTCGAGCATCGCAGGGAAAAGGGCGTCGATCTTGTTCTGATCACGCTCGTCGACGGCCGCCGCATCGCCATCGCCATCGCCGTCGCCGACGATGTCACCGCCGGCGCCAAACACAGCGTCGCCGTCGACGGTCGCACCCTCGCATGGACCGGCCCCGTCGGTCGCCTCGACCTCGCCAAAACCGGAGCGAAGAAATGAGCAATATCAAGGGCCGCTTCCGCTGGTGCGTCATCGCGCTGATCGCGCTCGCGACGGTGATCAATTATATCGACCGCAACGCGCTCGCCGTGATGTGGCCCGAAGTGTCGAAGGAGATCGGCGCCACCAAGGAAGATTATGCGCTGCTGGTGACGATCTTCATGATCTTCTACGCCTTTGGCCAGTCGATCTTCGGGCGCATCTTCGACGCGATCGGCACGCGGATGGGCTTCACCATCTCGATCGTCGTCTGGTCGCTGTCGATCGCGGCCCACGCACTGGTGCGCTCGATGCCGTTGCTCCTCGTCCTGCGCGCAACGCTCGGGATCAGCGAGGCGGGCAACTGGCCCGGCGCGGCAAAGGCGAACGCGCTCTGGTTCCCGTCGCGCGAGCGCGCGCTGGCGCAGGGCATCTTCAACGCGGGCGCGTCGCTCGGCGGTATCATCTCGGCGCCGCTGATCGCGCTGCTCTTCGTCCAATTCGGCTGGCACGGCACCTTCCTGCTCATCGGCGTGCTCGGCTTCATCTGGCTCGTGCCATGGCTCTGGTTCTACAAGGCCGATCCCGAAAAGCATCCGGGGCTGAGTGAGGAAGAGCGCGACTATATCCTGACCGGTCGCACCGAGGCCGGCCGCGACGACAGCCGCCGCGTGCCGCTCGGCGAGCTGCTGCGCTATCGCCAGAGCTGGGGCGTGATCCTCTCGCGCTTCTTCCTCGACCCGGTGTGGTGGCTCTTCGTGTCGTGGCTGCCGATCTATCTCGCCGAAACCTTCGGCTTCGACGTCAAGCAGATCGGGCTTTTCGCCTGGGTGCCCTTCGTCGGCGCGATGCTCGGCAGTCTGTTCGGCGGCTGGCTCGCGGGGCGGATCATCAGCAAGGGCGGCGGCGTGCACAAGGCGCGCACGCTGACCATCGCGATCGGCTGCGCGATCATGCTACCCTCGCTGCTGTTCACCATCGGGGCGAGCGAGCCGCTCAATGCGGTGCTGCTGATCGCGTGCATCCTCTTCGGGTTCCAGATGGCGATCGGCAATATCCAGACGCTGCCGAGCGACTATTTCGGCGGCGGTGCGGTCGGCAGCCTTGCGGGGATCAGCGGCACTGCCGCGGTCGCCGGCACGCTGATCACCACCTGGCTCGTCCCGGTGCTTACCAAGACCAGTTACGCGCCGATCTTTGCGCTCAGCGCCGCGATCGTGCCCGTCTCCTTCCTTTGTTTCTGGCTGATCGGCGGACGCGTCGAACCGGTCGTCACCAAACCCACCAACACCCAAGAATAAGGAATAGCATCACATGAACCTCCAGGGGAAAACCGCGCTCGTCACCGGCGGCGGACGCGACATCGGCCGATCGGTCTCGATCGCGCTCGCGCGCGCCGGCGTGCGCGTCGCGATCAATTACAACAGCGGCCGCGAAGCCGCCGAGGAAACGCTGAAGACCATCAAGGACGCGGGCGGCGACGCCTTCCTGATCCAGGCCGACGTCACCGACAGCAATGCCGTGAAGGCGATGCTCGACGAGGTCGGTGTCGCATTCAGTGGCCGGCTCGACATCCTCGTCAACCTTGCGGGCGGGATGATCGCGCGCAAGACGCTGAGCGAGATGGACGAGGCTTTCTTCGACCAGGTCATGACGCTCAACCTGAAATCGGTCTTCCTCGTCCTGCAGGCGGCGCAGCCCTTCCTCGGCGAAGGGTCGGCGGTGGTGAACGTGTCGTCGCTCGCCGGCCGCGACGGCGGCGGTCCGGGCGCGTCGGTCTATGCGACCGCGAAGGGCGCCCTGATGACCTACACGCGCTCGATGGCAAAGGAACTCGGGCCGCAGGGCATTCGCGTCAACGCCGTCTGCCCCGGCTTGATCGGGACGAGCTTCCACGACATTTTCTCGAAACCCGAAGGCCGCGCCGCGACCGCCGGCAACACGCCGCTCCGCCGCGAAGGCCATCCCGACGAGGTCGCCGACACGATCGTCTATCTCGCGTCGCCGGCGGCGAGCTTCCTCGCGGGCGTCTGCCTCGACATCAACGGCGGGCTGGGCTTCTCCTGATGCGCCGGCTCATTGCGACGGCCGTCGTTGCCCTGCTCGCGAGCGGGGCGCAGGCCCAGACCCGCGAGCGGACCGATGCGCCGCCGCTCGAGCCGTACAAGATCATCCTGGTCGGCGATTCGACGATGGCGCCGCACAGCGGCTGGGGCGGGGCATTCTGCTCGCGCCACGTCAAATCGTCGGTCGCGTGCGTCAACGCCGGCCGCGGCGGGCGCAGCACGCGCAGCTATCGGCAGGAAGGCGGCTGGGACATCGCGCTCGCCGAGGCGAAGGTGCCCGGCTATCGCGGCACCTGGGTGCTGATCCAGTTCGCGCATAACGACCAGTCGAGCAAATCCGAACGCTGGACCGACGAGACAACCGAGTTCCCCGCCAACCTCCGCCGCTTCGTCGAAGAGGTGAGGGCGGCGGGGGCGACGCCGGTGCTCGTAACCCCGCTGACGCGCCGCGAGTTCAAGGACGGCAAGCTCAAAAACACGCTCGCGAGCTGGTCCGATCAGGTGCGCGGCGTTGCGAAGGCGATGGACGTGCCGCTCGTCGATCTCAATGCGCTGAGCGCCGCGCAGGCGCAGGAGATGGGTGCGGAGATGGCGACGAAGCTCGCGCAAGAACCGCCGACGGCCGAGGAACTTGCCGCGGCGAAAGCGGGCACCACGCTGACCGCGCGTCCCGCACCGCCCGAACCGGCGCCGATTACCGGCGACGGCGCGCGCGGACAGGTGACGCGCAAGTTCGACTACACGCACCTCGGCGACATCGGCGCCGAGGTTACCGCCAAGCTCGTCGCACAGGCGCTCGCGCGCGCTGTGCCCGGGCTGCGGAGCCAGCTCGTCCGCTAACAAAGATGTGTATGGCAATTTGGACTAACCAATTTGCCATACACATCGGTTGACAAAATGGCTGACATGTTCGACAGCGTCGGGCAGAACAGAATCGATATTTGGGAGAGACGACGTGAATTCTCGTAATCAGATCCGTGCGCGGATGCTGCGCGCCGCGTTGCTGGCCGGCGCCGGCTCGACGCTGCTGATGGCCGCGACACCGACGATGGCGCAGGACGCGCCCGCACCGCAGGCCGAGCCCGAAGAAGACGCAATCGTCGTCACCGGTATCCGCGAGACGATCCAGAACTCGATCAACACCAAACGCGAAGAGACGGCGATCGTTGACGCGCTGTCGTCAGAGGATATCGGCGATATCCCCGCCATTTCAGTGGGGCAGGCGATCCAGACGATTACCGGTGCAACCACGCACCGCGAAAAGGGCGACGCGTCCGAAATCGCGCTGCGCGGCCTTGGCCCCTTTCTGTCGAACGCGACTTTCAACGGCCGCGACGCATCGAACGGCAGCGGCGACCGCTCGGTGAACTTCAACCAGTTCCCCTCCGAGCTCGTCAACAATATCAAGATCTATAAGACGCAGCAGGCAAGCCTTGTCGAAGGCGGTGTCGCGGGCACGATCGAGATCGGTACGCTGCGCCCGCTCGATTTCGGCAAGCGCCGCCTGCAGGGCGAGGTCAAGGCACAGTTCAACCCCTATGGCGACCGCATCACGGGAGGATCGGGCGGGATCGGCTGGCGCGGGACGCTGAGCTATGTCGACCAGTTCGCGAACGACACGATCGGCATCGCGATCGGCGTCCAGCGCAACGATACGAACAACCCCGAGGAAACCTACGCCGCGTCGACCACCTGGACCGCGTGCCAGGCCTCGCCGGTCGTCGCGAACAACAACTGCAACGAATATGAGCGCGGCGAATATCGGCAGAACCTGCCCTTCTACCTCGTTCCCAACGCCTATACCTTCCGCCAGATCAGCGAGAGCGACAAGCGCGACGCCGTGTTCGGCGCGATCCAGTTCCGCCCGACCGACACGCTCGACATCAATCTCGACGTCCAATATTCGGACCGGACCTTTGTTGAGAGCCGCCGCGACCTCAACCTGTCCGAAGGTCGCGTCGGCCTGACCAACGTCGTCTATGACGAAAATGGTATCATCCAGAGCCTGAACGGCTTGTCCGCCATCGAATCGAACGGCTCCGAACTGTCGCGGTCGGAGGAATATCTGGGCGGCGGCCTGTCGGTCGACTGGGAAGCGAGCGACCGGCTGACGATCAAGCTCGACGGCAGCTATTCGCGCACGATCCGCCAGGAAATCGAACGCAACGTCCGTCTGCGCACCGCGGCGACCGACGTCAATGGCGTGCGCACCGTGTTCAACAACCGGCGCATCCCCTATAAATATGAGATTGCGCCGGGCAGCTTCGTCCCGACGATCACGATCGACCCGCGCTTCGACCTCAACAATCACGACCTCTTCTGGGAGGACGCCCGCTTCCGCCGCGACGAGGCCAAGCGCCACAACGAGATTTTCGCCGGCCGTTTCGACGCGACCTATGAACTCGACGGCTTCCTGAAGACGATCTCGGCCGGCGGCCGCTGGTCACAGCTCACCTATCGCGACTACGACCTGCGCAACGAAGATCCCAGCCTGGTCACTCCGACCGCGACCGACAAACGGATCAACAATATCTGCCGCCAGGCCTTCCCGCAGACCGACTTCCTCTCGGCGGCGAAGGGCAACAGCATCAACAGCTGGGCGACCTTCGACGTCGACTGCCTGTTCCGCGAATATCTGGGCACCGAGGACCCCGGCTTGCCCGACGAGATGCGGTCGGTCGCGAGCCGCGACGTCAAGGAAAGCACGCTCGCGGGCTATGTGATGGCCGATTATGAAGGCGACCTTGGCAGCATGCCGGTACGCGGCAACATCGGCGTGCGCGTCGTCAATACCCGGGTCACCTCGAAGGGGCTGCGCAGCGACCTCATCCTCGTCCCCGATCCCAGCGGGGATGGTTCCTTCGGGCTCGACGAGACGGGCAACTTCGTGACCGAGACGATCAAGAGCAGCAACACGCGCGTCCTGCCGAGCGTCAACGCGATCTTCGAGGTCGCGCCCGACACGCTCGTTCGTCTCGCGGGCTATCGCGCCATGTCGCGTCCCAACCCGAGCGCGCTCGGCGCCGGCCGCACGATCACGCTCGAGGGCGGTGAGGAGTTCACGTCGATCGAGGATGCGATCGATAATATCCGCGCTAACGGCAGCCCGCGCCTGAAACCGCTGATGTCGTGGAACGGCGATTTGTCGGTCGAATGGTATCCGAACAAGGACAGCCTCCTCTCGGCAACCGTCTACTACAAGCAGTTCAATGGCGGCTTCCAGCCGGTCGTGTTCAACGAGGATTTCACGATCAACGGCGAGACGGTGTCGATCCCGGTGGCGCAGACCCGCAACAGCCCAGACAAGTCGCGCATCTATGGCCTCGAACTGACCGCGGCGACGCGCTTCAGCTTCCTGCCCAAGCCGCTCGACGGCCTCGGCGCGAAGGTCAGCTATAATTATGCCGATTCCAATTTCGAAACGCATGATATTCGCCTTGGTGACCAATATGATCCGGAAACCGAAGACGTCAGCGAAGGGATCATCCCGCCGGCCGGCCTGTCGGGCTATTCGAAGCATGTGCTGTCCGCGCAGGCCTATTACGACATCGGCCCGGTATCGCTGCAGGCGATCTACAATTACCGCTCGAGCTATTTCCAGGACTTCGTGGGTGGCAACAGCCAGCTCCGCTACGTCGGGCCGAGCGAGACGGTCGACTTCCGCGCGTCGATGAACCTGATGCCCGGCGTGTCGCTGCGCTTCGAGGCGCTCAACCTCTTCAACGAGCCGAAGGCGACCTACATGCCGGTCTATGGCAGCAGCCGCCAGTATCACTATTATGGCGCGAAATATTTCGTCGGCATCCGGGCGCGAATTTGAAACTAAGTTCGGTCATGGGCTTCAAACTTGTCCTACCGGATTGTATGGACTTCCTGACGCTTGTGCGGGGAGAAGATTGACCATGGCCGAACGCCGCCTTTTCGAAGATGTCGCCGACACGATTCGGCGTCTGATTCTCGACGGAACCTTTCCGCCGGGGACGCGGCTGCCCGGCGAGCGCGAGCTTTCCGAGCGCTTCGAGGTGAGCAGGGTGACGATCCGCGAGGCCGAGATCGCGCTGCAGGCGACGGGGTGGATTCACATTCGCACCGGTGCGGGCGCTTATGTCGAGGCGATCCTGCCCGGCGACAACGCGATCCTGCCCAAGGTCAGCGCCTTCGAGCTGACCGAGGCGCGCTCGCTGTTCGAGGCCGAAGCCGCGGCGCTTGCGGCGCCGACGATATCGGCCGAAACGCTAGCGAAACTCGACGAATTGCTCGACGCGATGGCCGACGACAGCAAGAGCGAAGAAGAGATCAGCGCGATCGACCGCGAGTTTCACATGACGATCGCCGCGGCGTCGAGCAATAAGGCAATCATCCATGTGATCGAGAGCCTGTGGCGCATGCGGATGGAATTGCCCGAGGTGCGCAGCAGCCATTCCCTGGTGTGCCGCAAGGATGGCAGCGCGCGCCAGGCCGAGCATGCCGATGTCGTCGCGGCGCTGCGCAATCGCGATGCGACCGGCGCCCGGCTCGCGATGCGGCGTCACTTCAACCGCCTGATCGAATCGATGCTCGACGAGACCGAGGAACGCGCGATCGTCGAGCTGCGCCGCCAATCCGCCGAAAGTCGCGAACGCTACCTGCTGAGCGCAAAACTGGCCTGATGCCGGAGCATTCGCCTTCACCGGCCGCGCCGGATCCGGTTGCGGCGCTGCTCGGCGCACGCCTGTCGGGACGGGCGCTGCCCGCCTTTCCTGCGCCGGTGCCGGCCACGCTCGCCGAAGCCTATGCGGTGCAACAGCGCCTGATCGCCGCGCTGGGCGCGCCGGTGCTCGGCTGGAAGGTCGGGCGCATTCCGGTGGCATTGATCGAGACCTTGGGCGCCGAGCGTGTCGCCGGGCCAGTGCTGCGGATCGCCGAACTCGACGGGGACGTTCCGGGCGCGGCGGCGATTTTCGCCGGCGGCGCCGGTGCGATCGAGGCCGAGGTGATGCTGCACCTTCGCGCGGTGCCCGACCGGCTGACGGGCGGCGACGATGGTGCCACATGGGTCGATGAGATCCGCGCCGGGTTCGAAGTCGCAAGCTCGCCCGCACCCGACGTCCACGACCATGCCCCCTATGGCATCATCGCCGATATCGGAATCAACAATGGCCTGTTGCTGGGGCCGAGGCTCGACATCGACGATTTCGCGACGCTGGCGGTCGAGACGCAAATCGACGGCGTGACGGTCGGAACCGGGCGCGCGATCGACGTGCTCGACGGTCCGTGGGGATCGCTCAATTTCCTCGTCGACCTCCATCGGCGCGGCGTCATCACATTGAAGCCCGGCCAATGGGTTTCGGCCGGTGCGATCACCGGGGTTCATCCGATCGGCATTGGCGGGGCGGCGACGGCCCGTTTCGGCTCGACCGTCCATATTGCCTGTACTGCCATTGCGGAAACCGGATTCAAACCATGATCGCCCCCCAAGGACCCATCGCCTGCTTCGGCGAAATCGTCATGCGCGTCTCCGTTCCGCACGGCGAATTGCCGCTGCAATCGGCGCGGTTCGACGCGCATGTCGGCGGCGCCGAGGCGAACGTTGCCGTCGCGCTCGCCGCGCTTGGCCATGACACCGCGATGATCAGCGCCGTCCCCGAAGGTTCGATCGGCGACGGCGTACTTGGGGAACTGCGCCGCCACGGCGTCGATGTTGCGCCCGTGCTCCGCCCCGCTGGCCGCATGGGTCTCTATTATTACCTCCCTGGCGGTCCGATGCGGCCGGCAGAGGTCGTCTATGACCGCGCCGGCTCGGCCTTTGCCGAGACCAGAGCGGGCGACTGGAACTGGGATCATTCGTTCGACGGCGTCGGCTGGCTGCACGTGTCGGGGGTTACGCCCGCGCTCGGGCCGAACAGCGCCGAAGCCGTGCTCGAAGCCGTTACGCGTGCGCGCGCGGCCGGGATCGGCGTGTCGTTCGACGGCAATTGGCGCGGACGCCTTTGGGAGCGCTGGCAGCCCGATCCCGCGGCGGTATTGAAGCCGATCGTTGCGCAGGCGACGCTGCTGTTCGGCAATCATCGCGACGCGGCGCTGCTCCTCGGCCGCGAATTTTCGGGTGAAGCCGAAGACCGGCGACGCGAGGCGGCGCTTGCACTGCTCGATCATTTTCCGTCGCTCGAATATGTTGCATCGACTGCGCGCGAGATCGTCGGCCCGGATATGCACCGGATCACGGCGCGTATCGATACACGCGACGAAGGGGGCGTAAGCGATCCCACCGTCGTCGCGCCGGTGATCGACCGGGTCGGAACCGGCGATGCGTTCGCAGCCGGCGTTCTCGACGGATTGTGGCAGGGTAGGGCGCTGGCCGATGCAGCGAAGCGCGGCCTCGGGCTGTCGGTGCTCAAACATGGCATCCACGGCGATTTTGCGCCATTTTCGCGCGCAATGCTCGATCGCGTTTCCGATGTAGCGCAGGACATTGCGCGCTAGAGCCGCCGGGTGAAATCCGGCTGAATGGCCAATGTCCATTTATCGCTCGGCAAACGGCGGCAGTCCGCTTTCGTCATCGCCATCAAAGTTTCGAGATAAAGGGAGCAACAACCCCCGCTAAGTTTATGGTTTCAGCCAATATACTGAAAACAAGCCATAAACTGTTTATGATGGTGCGGCCGCGTGGGGCCTCCAAGCGGCTGGACTGCCAGACCGGGAATGCCAGTTGCTGGCGAGCGCTACCCTCAGCCATCAGTAATAGGATAAATTTGTCACCGGCAGCTTCAGGGCTGGACAGGCTTCGCCAATTCTATGATACGATATTATATATCATGATTCGGGTTGTCGGGCAGACCATGTGTCCGGTGCTCAAGGCAGTTCCTAGAGGGGGTTTAATGTTTCGGACTATTCTTGCCGGCGGTGCCGCGGTTGCGGCTCCGACGACGGCCGTTGCGCAGGTTGAGGCAGTCGACGAGATCGTCGTTCTCGGAACGCGCGAGCAGGGGTATCGGGCCACGGTCGCACCGCAGACCAACAAGTCGGACACACCGATCAAGGAAACACCCTATTCTGTGCAGGTCGTGACGCGCGAACTCATTCGCGACCGCGGCATTACGACGATCGGCGAGGCGCTGCGCTATGTGCCGGGCTTCAGCCCGCAGGTCGGCTTCGGCGCGACCAACGACCGTTTCTATATTCGCGGCTTCATCACCCCCTATAATCTGAAGAACGGCCTTCGCCGTTCGGCCTATGCGCCCGACGAGCAGTTGCAGAATGTCGAGCAGGTCGAGGTGCTGAAGGGATCCGCCTCGGCGCTTTATGGCCGCTTCGAACCCGGCGGTGTCGTCAATTTCGTGACGAAGAAGCCGCTCGATGAACCCTTCGCCGAGATGAGCGCGCTCTACGGCTCGTTCGATCAACTGCGGCTGACGGGCGATTTCTCGGTGCCGATTTCCGGGACTGTCGGCCTCCGCGTCAATGTTTCGCACGACGATCGCGATGGCTTTCGCGATTTCACTTTTTCGCGCGACATCTTCATCGCACCCGTTGTGCAGTGGAAGCCTTCGGACGCGACGAGCGTGACGCTCGAAGGCGAATATGCCCGCAAGCGTGGCTATTTCGACCGAGGTTTCGCCAACGACCCGCTGTTCCTCGAGGCTCCGCGCAAACGCCAGTTCGGCGAGGCCGACGCGCGCTACACGAACAGGGGCGGCGTCGCGAGCCTGTTCGTCGATCATCGTTTCTCGGATGATCTCTCGGGGCGCGTTGCCTTCGGCTATTCGGACTTCACCAAGGACAGCTATTATTATGCTTTCGGCTTTCCGCCAGTCAGCCGCGCCGATCCTGCCGGTCCCAAGGTCAATCGCCGCACCAGCCAGGCATATGATCGCCAGACCGATCTGACCGCACAGGCCGAGCTCTATGCGCGCTTCACGACCGGCGCGGTCGAGCACAAGGCGCTTGTCGGCGTGGAATATGGCTATGATCACTGGCGGTTCGACGTCCGCAACCCGCCCTTCGGCGTGAATATCCCGATCGACTTCGACAATCCGGTCTATGGGCAGCGCGCCGACCCGACGGTCCTTGTCTCCGATGGCGCATGGAACAGCGACTCCACCGCCGTCTATGCGCAGGACGAGATGGAACTCGGCAACTGGCGCCTCCTCGTCGGCGGTCGCTATGACTGGAACGAGCTCCGGAATCGCGATTATCTGGCCAGCACAGGGGAAGAGGCAACGAAGCGCGGGGCCTTTTCGCCGCGTGCCGGTCTCACCTGGACCCCGGTGTCGGCGCTTTCGCTCTACGGAAGCTGGGCGCGCTCGTTCCGCGCGCAGGTCGACGTCGGCCGCCTTCGCGATGGTTCGCTTCCCAAGCCGCTCATCGGCGAAAGCTGGGAGGTCGGCGCGAAGGCCGAGCTTTTCGGCGGCAGATTGACACCGACGCTCGCGCTTTTCGACATCACTCGGCGCAATGCCGCGGTATCGGACCCGGTCGACTTCGATCTCGTGATCCAGATCGGCAAGTCGCGTTCGCGCGGGATAGAGGTCGAGGTCCCGGCCGCGCTGACGCCGCAGTGGCGGCTCATCGCCAACTACACCTATCTCGATGCGAAAATCCTCGAGGACAGCTTTGCGGCGCCGGGCGCGCGCCTCGTCAATGCGCCGCGACACTCGGCAAGCCTCTGGACGACATATGATTTCGCCGGATCGCTCAAGGGCGCGAGTGCCGGCTTCGGGGTCCAGCATATCGGGAGCCGCGCGGGCAATACCGACAATTCCATCCTGCTGCCGGCCTACACGCGCGTCGATGCCAATCTCGCTTACGCGTTCGACGCCGGCTTCGGGCCGCTCCGCGCGCAGCTCAATATACTCAACCTCTTCGACAAATTCTATTACGACAGCGGCGGCGCCTTCATCCCGCTCTACCCGGGCGCGCCGCGCACGGTCACGGCGAGCCTTTCTTACCGCTTCGGGGGAAGCCGGTGAGGCTGCTGCTCGCCTTCGGGTCGCTCGCCGCGTTCGCGGCCTGCGCGCCGATCCCGATGCGCGAGCCGCCCGCGCGCAGCACGGTCACGATAGGCGCGCGCCCCGCCGCCAACCTCACCGCGGGCTGCGTCGCCGACTATCGCGAGGACACCGACTATTTTCCCGACAAGGCGGCCTTCCGCCATTCGGCGCAGCTCAAGGTCGAATATCACCGGAACTGGAAGCGCGTGACCTTCACGCCTTCGGTCGACACGCGCGAGGTGCTGCGCCTCGTCCTTGTCCAGTGCGGCACGCCGCCGCCGAAACTTGGTCCGCGCGACACGCTCGTCGAAGTTCCCGTGCGCGACTTCGCGACCGCCAATGTGTCGCTGCTTGGTGCCGCACATCTCCTCGGTATCGACGATCGGCTAAAGGGCGTGCCGACGCGCAACGTCTCGATCCCGGCGATTGCCGGACAGATCGAGCGGGGCGAGACGATTCCCATCCATGCCGCGCAGCACGGCAATGGCGAGCAGGCGGCCGCGCTCGGCGCCGAACTCTTCTTCACTTTCTACTCCGCCTATCCCGACGCCAATATTCATCCGCTCCTGAAACGTCTCGGCGTCGTCTCGGCGCCGCAGTCGGACCATACCGAACCGACCCCGCTCGGGCGCGCCGAGTGGATCAAATATGTCGCGCTCTTCTTCAATCTGGAAGCGCGCGCCAACCAGCTCTTCGACGCGCGCGCGGCACGCTACGCCAAGCTGCGCGCGCTCGCGGCCAATGTCGACGCGCGGCCGCTCGTCCAACTCGGCTATCCCGAGAGCCGTGACGAGTGGAGCCAGGCCGGCGGACGCAACCAGCTCTACCGCATGATCGAGGATGCCGGCGGGCGCCACGCCTGGCATGATAATTCAATAGCGGGGAGCCTCACTTACGCACCGATGGAGACGCTTTTCGACCGGGCCGCGAGCGCAGACGTCTGGCTCGGCAATTTCATGCCGGGGGCGGCCGACATGGCGACGCTGCGCCGCGACCAGCCGCGGCTCGCATGGCTACGTGCGGTAAGAGATGGCCGGGTCTACTGGTTCGACGCCGGCAAGGTCGGGCCGTTCGCGAACAGCTGGTCGGACCAGGGCATGACCGAACCGCAGGATGCGCTCGCCGAGCTGATCGCCATTCTCCATCCCGAACTGCTCCAGCCGCCCGCGCGTCCGCGCTTCATCCGCAAGATCCCGGGAGGCCCGGCATGATCAAGCCCATATCCTTCACCTTCGTCATCGGTGGGGTCATCGCGGCGTTCTTCCTCGCCGAGCTGGCGCTCGGCGTCGTCGATATTCCCCTCGAGGCGATCGCAGCGAGCCTGACCGGCGATACGATCGCGCAGGAGGGCTGGGGCCATATCGTCCGCGAATACCGGCTTCCGCGTGCGCTTGCCGCGCTGTTCGGCGGCGCCAGCCTCGGCGCGTGCGGCCTGATGCTTCAGACCTTGTTCCGCAACCCGCTCGCCGACCCTTTCGTGCTCGGCATTGCGCACGGCGCCCGCTTCGGGGTCGCGCTGCTCGTCGTCGCGACGGGACTGGCAGGACCCGCCTTCGCCGAAAGTTTCGGTCTCGTCGGCGACGTCGGGCTCGCGGTCGCGGCTTCGGGCGGGACGATTGTCGTCATGGGATTGCTGACGCTGCTCGCGCGGAGGGTCGACAATGTCACCCTGCTGCTCTCGGGCCTCATGCTGGGCTATATCGCGGCGGGGCTTATCAGTCTCTCGCTCCATCTCATCGACGAGACGCAGGCGTCGGCCTTCAAAGGATGGGACGATGCGAGCTTCGCAGGGGTGACCTGGGCGCAGCACATCATCCTGCTTCCAGCCTGCGCGCTCGGCCTGCTCCTTCTGATGGCACTCGCAAAACCGCTCAACATTCTGATGCTGGGCGACACCTATGCGCAGAGTCTCGGCGTGCCACTAAAGGCATTGCGCTACGCCTGCTTCGGCGTGGTCGCGCTTCTCGTCGGCACCGTCACCGCCTTTTGCGGCGCAATCAACTTTCTTGGCCTGATCGCGGGTCATGCGGCGCGCGGCCTGCTCCAGACCGAGGACCACCGCATCCTGCTCCCGGCAGCGGCGCTAGCGGGAGGCGCGCTTGCGCTTGCAACCGATCTTATCACCCACCTCCCGTGGGCGCGCCATCTTCTTCACCTCAATGCGGTGAACGGCCTGATCGGCGGCCCGATCGTTCTCTGGGTGCTGCTGCGCCGGCATGCCCGGTTCGGAGCCACTGCATGAGCGCGATCCTTTCGACCGATGAGCTCGCAATCGGCTATCCGGGCCGCCTCGTCGCCGAGCATCTCTCGCTCGCTCTTCATCCCGGTGACGTCGTTGCGCTCGTCGGTCCGAACGGGACGGGCAAGACGACACTGCTGCGTACGCTCGCGGGCCTCCTGCCGCCGCTAGCCGGATCGATCGCGCTCGAAGGCGAACCTCTCGCATCCCTGTCGGCGCGCGCGAAGGCGCAAAGGCTGGGCGTGGTTCTCACCGAACGGCCGCAGACGGGTTATCTTACAGGATTCGAGCTCGCCGCCGCGGGGCGATATCCGCACACGGGCTGGCAAGGAAGGCTCGCGCCCGCAGATATTGCGATCGTCGACGAAGCACTGGAGCTCGTGGGCGCCGCGGCGTTTCGTGATCGCCCGGTGGCGAGCCTTTCCGACGGCGAAAGGCAACGCGTCATGGTCGCACGGGCGCTCGCCCAGCAGCCACGCCTGCTGCTCCTCGACGAGGTCACCTCCTTTCTCGACGTGCCGCGGCGCGTCGCCTTCTTCGCGCTGCTCGGCGAGCTCGCGGGGCAAAGGGGCTATGCGATCGTCATCTCGACGCACGAACTCGAGCTCGCCTTGCGCTGTGCGAACCGCCTGTGGCTCTACGACGGCACGAGGCTTCTCGATGGCGCGCCGGAGGACCTGATCCTCTCGGGCGATTTCGCCCGGATCTTCGCGGCCGACGGCGTTCGCTTCGACGAGGAGGCGGGCCATTTCGAACTGCGGCGTCCGGCGAGTCGGCGCATAGCATTGGAGGGGAAGGGCGTTCGCGCCGCATGGACGCGCCGAGCGCTCGATCGCGCGGGATTCGCGATCGACCCGGCCGCTTCGATCCGCGTGTCGGTGGACGCTACGGGATGGAGGATCGGACCGGAGCGCGCCGACAGCATCGCCGCGATGCTTGGACGGCTTCATAGCTTGTAACGCCAGGCGGCGTCCTGCTGGGGATGTCTGCATCCTGCGATGGCGGGCCGAGAGCCGCCTGTCCGCTATCGGCCATTGCAAACTTAAGAGCCGCTGTGCTCACGAATGTCGACTAGAAAGTCGTTTCACTTCAAGGCCATGGTTAGCAGAAGTGTGAGGCCGGCGGGCCATTCTTCGCCGCAGCCTGTTACGAAGGGGGTAAAAGGTGGTCCAGAACCTTTCAGGAATCACCTAAGTATTTGAACATAAATAATAAATCAAAAATGATGGTGCGGTCGAGAAGACTCGAACTTCCACGGCCTTTCGGCCACAACGACCTCAACGTTGCGCGTCTACCAGTTCCGCCACGACCGCACATCATGATGGTCCGGACGGGTCCGGCACCAGGTAGGAGCGGGCGCCTAGCAAAGCTTTCCGGGTGATGCAAGCGAGCTTCGCCGCATTTATTTTCGCAGGTGCGAACAAGCGGCTCCTAGTGCCGCCGTTCTTGTCATCGAACCGACTCAAAAGAGTCACTCAACTGTCACGGCTCTGGCGTCAGACCGTCATCGAATCACCCTAGTGGCGGCGTCACCGGGGGCGAGTCAGCACATCTCTTCTCGTTCGCCGGTGATTTTTCATCAGGGGCGCCGTTCGACCAATCGGGGGGCGCGCACCGGGAACGGAGATTTTCATGGCGGCTTTCGCACGCATTCGTTTGGTCATGCTCAGCGGCGTGGCCTGTTCCATCCTTGCGGCGTGCGGTGCCGACGGCGTCGCGTCGCCGGGTGAAGGTGTGATCGTCATTCCGACCCCGACGCCCACGCCGACGCCGACCCCCACACCGACCCCGACCCCGGGGACCGTGACCCCCGCCGCGAACTGCCCGGCCATCGCCGGCCCCGACCAGCTTACGAACCTCGGCACGATTTCGGGTCCCGGCGGCGAATGGCGCAACTGCGGCTTCCCGACGCGCTTCACCGCGACGACCGCGATTCCGAAGGCTCCGGGCGTCATCTATTCGCTTCCCGGTCGCGTCGACGTCGGCACCGATCAGGGTGCGACGAGCACCAATAATGTCGTCACGCTGACGGTCGATCCGGGCGTCACCATCTTTGGTGCAACGGGCGTTTCCTTCCTTGCCGTCAACCGTGGCAACCGCATCGACGCGGTCGGCACGCCGACGCAGCCGATCATCTTCACCGGCCGGGGCAACGTCGTCGGCTCGGCCGGCGACCAGACCTCGCAGCTGTGGGGCGGTGTCGTCCTGCTCGGCCGCGCGCCGATCACCGACTGCCTTGCACCGGGCGCGACGCCGGGCACCGCGGCTTGCGAACGCGACACCGAAGGCACGTCGAACGCGCTCTATGGCGGCGCGCAGCCGGCCGATAACTCGGGCCGCCTGTCCTATGTCCAGATTCGCTATTCGGGCTTCATCCTGTCGGCGGCAAGCGAACTTCAGGGCCTGACACCGTCGGGCACCGGCTCGGGCACCCAGATCGACCATGTCCAGATCCACAACAGCTCGGACGACGGCATCGAGGTCTTCGGTGGCCGCGTGAACATGAAGCATCTGGTAATCACCGGCGCCGAAGACGACGGTCTCGACACCGACGTCGGCTATAAGGGCAACATCCAGTATGTCATCGGCGTGCAGCGCGAAGGCGGCGCGGTCGGCGACTCGATGATGGAAATCGATTCGAACGGCAACGAAGATGCGGTTCCGCGCCAGAATGTCGCGATCTCGAACTTCACCTATATCCACCGCAACAATGCGGCGGGTAACGGCGTGTCGATCCTGGTGCGCGGCGGCGCGGACTATACCTTCGCCAACGGCCTGATCGTGGCGCCGGGCTTCCGCTGCCTCGGCCTCAACAGCGCGACGACGATCAACCCGGTCAACCCCGCGCTCGACGAAGCCGGCCCGCCGAAGTTCTTCTCGGTCTCGCTGCAGTGCAACGCCACCCCGTTCCGCGGCACGAGCGGCGTCACCGACGCGCAGGTGCAGACGATCTTCGAAGCCGGCACGAACAACCGTTCGAACTATGTGCCGTCGCTGACCAGCCTGTTCATCAACGGGGCCACCGAAACCGCCTTCACGCCCTTCGATGCGAAGACGCTGAACGCCTTCTTCGACACCACCGCCTATGTCGGCGCCGTCCGCGACGCCAACGACACCTGGTATCAGGGCTGGACCTGCAACTCGTCGACCGCGAACTTCGGCACGACGAGCCGCGCCTGCAGCGCCATTCCGACGACCTGATCGCTCGCGATCCAATTGGGGAGCGGGCACGCCTGACGGGCTGGCCCGCTCCCTTCCTGCATATTCTTGGGGACTTTCCATCATGACCAAGCGGCCGATCTTTGCCAGCCTGCTTCTCCTCAGCTCCGCTCTCGTCGCGCCCGCCGCTCTGGCGCAGGATATGGGCGCGCCCGCGCCTGACGCGCCGCCGGTCACGACCGAAGCGCCCGCGACCGACGATGCTGCGGCTCAGGACGACGAACAGGGCGATGTTTCGATCCCCGGCGGCGCCGATCAGGAAATCGTCGTCACCGGCCGCTTTACCCCCAATATCGTTCGCGCGACCCCCGAAGTTGTCTCGGTCCTCTCGTCGGCCGACATCGCGCGTACCGGCGAAGGCGACATCTCGGGCTCGCTCCAGCGCGTCACCGGCCTGTCGGTCGTCGGCGGCGGCTTCGTCTATGTCCGCGGCCTCGGCGACCGTTATTCGCTCGCGCTGCTCAACGGCTCGCCGCTGCCGAGCCCCGAGCCGCTGAAGCGCGTCGTCCCGCTCGACATCTTCCCCTCGAACGTCATCGATTCGACGCTCGTCCAGAAAAGCTATTCGGCGAACTTCCCCGGGGAGTTCGGCGGCGGCGTGATCAACCTCACGACCAAGGCGATCCCGCGCGAACCTTTCATCACCTTCAGTGGCGGCATCGGCTGGGACAGCGAGACGACGAACCAGCTCGGCTATACCTATTATGGCAGCGACACCGACGGCACCGGCTTCGATGACGGCAGCCGCGATGTCCCGTCGCTCCTGAAAGCCGCCTTCGCGAGCGGCAAGCCGATCCTCGAAGGCGCTGATTTTTCTCAGGAAGATCTGGAATTTATCCAGATGGAGCTGGTCAACAGCGATACGACGTTGCTGCAACAGAATGACCATCTCCCGATCAACTGGTCCGCGGGCATCACCGGCGGCACGACGATCCCCTTCGCCGACGGCGAACTCGGCATCATCGCTACCGCAGGGATCAGCAACAAGTGGCGCACGCGCGACACGTTGCAGCAGACGTCGCTCAACCAGGATCTGTCGGGCGATCCGCAGACGAGCTACAACCGCGTCATCACAGACAACCGCATCGTCGTGAACGCGCTGCTCGGCTTCGGCCTCGAAATCGGCGAGCACAAGCTGCGCTGGACCAACCTATTTATCCGCGACACGTTGAAACAGGCGCGCCTCGGCCTGGGCACCGACGCGAACCAGGTCGGCCGCGACATTATGAAGCAGGACACCGCCTGGTACGAGCGCCAGCTGATCAACACCCAATTCGTCGGCGAATTCCATTTCGACCAGCTGAAGGTCGACCTGCGCGGCGCCTATGCCAATTCGCAGCGCGAGGCCCCGTATGAACGCGGCTTCACCTATGTGCGTACCAACCTGCCGACCGCGCAGGACCCGACGGGCGACAAGTTCGTCAACGACCTTGGCGGCAACCGCGGTGACGCGACGATCGCCTTCTCTGACCTGAACGAAGACCTGTGGTCGGGCGGCGTCGACCTGTCGTACGAGCTTGCCCCGCAGATTACCGCGACCGTGGGGTACGCCTATTCGGACACGAGCCGTACCGCCGTGCGCCGCGCCTTCCAGTTCCGCGCCTCGGGTCTGCCGGTGCCGGTGACGCAGTTGCGTCCCGACTATCTGCTCTCCGATGCGTCGATCCAGCTCTATGACATCACGCTGGTCGAAACCTCGGCGCAGGACGGCACCGCGGCGTTCGACGCCGGGCTCACCACCCACGCCGGATACGCCCAGCTTCAGGCCGAGATCGTGTCGGGCATGAACGTCAACGTCGGTGTGCGCTATGAGGATGGCAAGCAGACCGTCGTGCCGATCGACCTGTTCGGCACGGGCGGAAGTGCGATTGCCGCAACCAATATCAAGAACGACTATTGGCTGCCGGCCGTGACGCTGACCTGGGAAGTCGCTCCCGATATGCAGCTGCGCCTCAACGCCGCGAACACGATCGCCCGCCCCCAGTTCCGCGAACTGATTGCGCAGATCTACCAGGATCCTGAATCGAACCGCCAGTTCCGTGGCAACCCGTCGCTGGCCGATAGCGAGCTGTGGAACAGCGAGCTGCGTTACGAATGGTATTTCGCCAAGGACCAACGTTTCACCGCGGCAGGTTTCTTCAAGAAGATCGAGAACCCGATCGAGGCTTACACCTCGCTCAGCACCGATTCGATCGCCAACACCAGCTTCGCCAACGCGCCCAAGGCGTTGCTCTACGGTGGCGAGGTCGAGGTGCAGAAATATTTCGCGCTCGACAAATTGTCGGACTCGGCCTTCTGGGCAAGCCGCCGCTTGGTGCTGATTGGCAACTACACTTACACCAAGTCGGAAATTCTGGTCGGCGCTGGCGACACCACGGTGATCAACGGCGTCGTGCAGGACGCGAGCAACTTCTTCTTCGACGGCGCGCCGCTCACCGGCCAGTCGGACCATCTGGTCAACGTCCAGATCGGGCTCGAAGATCAGGACAATCTGTCGCAGCAGACGCTGCTCCTGACCTATGCCAGCCCGCGCGTCACCAGCCGCGGTCCGTCGGGTCAGCCCGATATCCGCGAAAAGCCGGGCATCTCGCTCGACTTCGTCGCTCGTCAGGGCATCTCGCTGCTGGACAAGGAAATCGAGCTGAAGTTCGAGGCGCGCAACCTGACCGGGCGTAACTATGAGGAAGTGCAACAAGCGGGCGACAACCGCATCTTCCTCAACCGTTACAAGCTGGGCCGTACCTTCTCGCTCAGCGCGTCGCTCAAGTTCTAAGGTCAAATCCTCCCTGTCGCATAGCGACGGGGAGGGGCCGCCCGCGAAGCGGTATTAGATGGAAGGGTTGCTGGTCGATCCCGACCCTTCCGTCAGCCCCTCCGGGGCGCTCATTTCCTGCCCCCGCGGCAAAGGCAAGATACCTTCGAGCCGTCTCAGCGGACTCGCCCGAATGTCAAAAAACTGTAATCTCCCGGTCAACTGATTGTCACCGTTCGCCCCTAGGCGATTCGCGAGACAGGTTTTTTCAGTCTGGGGGGACAGAGACATTTCATGGCAACGCTGATGTCCGGATCGGCCGTTCGGCTGCCGCGCGCGCTGCCAGCCTGGTTGCGCGCCGGGAGGCGCTCGCCGCGCGAGATCTGGCCGATGCTGCTGGCCGGTCTGCTCGGCGCGCTGCTGGTCTGGCAATGCGTCCGCCTGCTCTGGACATTGCTCACGCCGCTGTCGCCGCTCGGCGCGTGGCAGCCGCAGGCCGCGGTGATCGCATCGCCTGCGGAGAGGCGCGCGCTCTTCTCCAGCCTCGATCCCTTTTTCCGCGGCAATGCGCAGGGTCCGGCCTCGGCCACCGTCACTTCGGCGGGCCTGACGCTCTTCGGCATCAATCTCAACGAAGCGACCGGCGGTGGCTCGGCGATCATCGCGGGTGAGGATGGCATCCAGACCAGCTATGCAGTCGGCGACGAGATCGCGCCGGGGTTGAAGCTGGCCGGCATCGCCTTCGACCATGTCCTTCTCGACCGCGGCGGCGCGCGCGAAAGCCTGTTCCTCGACCAGAGCGGCGAAGCGCCGGCCGCAAATCCCGCGACGCCGCTGCCCACGCCGACACCCGAGATCGGGGCTGCTCCCGGCGGCGCGTCGGCGAGCGGCGAAATGACCCCCGCGGCGATCAAGGCTGGTGTCGGCTTCGCCCCGCGCACCGAAGACGGCCGCATCACGGGCCTCGTCGTCCAGCCGCAGGGCGACGGCGCGGCGTTCCGCGCCGCGGGCCTGCGCCCCGGCGACGTCATCCGCTCGGTCGGCGGCCGCCCGATCGGATCGGCGAGCGACGCCGCCGCGCTCGCCAACCAGCTTACCCCGGGGGCGCGGATCGCGCTTGAAGTCGAGCGCGGCGCCAGCGTCGTCCCCGTCGCCATTTTCCTTTCGAAGCAATAGGTTTTATGCGTCTCAAACTGTCCCTGATGCTCGCCGTCGCGCTGGTTTCCGCCACGCCCGGCCCCGCATTCGCCCAATATACGCTGAACGTCCGCGACGCCGATATCCGCGCCTTTATCCAGGATGCGGCGCGGGTCACGGGCCGGACCTTCGTCATCGACGGCCGCGTCAACGGCAAGGTGTCGGTCGTCACCGACCGGCCGCTGTCGCGCAGCGAATATTTCGAGATTTTCCTCGCGACCTTGCGCTCGAACGGCCTCGTCGCGGTCCCCGGACCGAACGGCAGCTACCGCGTTCAGCCGATCGACGGCGCCGCGGCGCAGCCCGGCCGGATCGGCAGCCGCGGCGCGGCGCAGAACCAGTTCGTCACCGAAATCATCCGCCTGCGTTACATCGACGCGGTGTCGGCGGTCGAAACATTGCGCCCGCTCGTCAGCGCGCAGGGCTCGCTGACCGCGAACCGTAACGCCAACAGCCTCGTCGTCGCCGATTTTGCCGACAATATTCGCCGCATCCGCGCGCTCGCCTCGAGCATCGACCGCGACAGCTCGACCAGCCAGATCGTGACGCTGAAAAACGCCGGCGCGCGCGAAATCGCCGCCGCGCTGCAGGCGCTCGTCCCGGCGGCGGGCGAGGGCGCGCAAAAGCCCGTCGCGATCGTGCCCATCGACAGCAGCAACGCGATTGCCCTGAGGGGTGATCAGGCGCTCGTCGCGCGCTTCGTATCGATGGCGCACGACCTCGACGCGAAGGCGGCAGGCGGCACCGAACTCCGCGTTTATTGGCTCGAACATGCCAATGCTGAAACCTTGCTGCCGACGCTGCAACAACTGATCGGCGGCGGCAGCGACCCGGTGCAAAAGGCCGGTCTGCCGCCCGCTTCCTCGTCGTCAATGTCTTCATCGAATGGCAACGGCGCGCCCGTGGCCGCCGCCGCCCCGGCGGCTCCGACGGCGGTCGGTGGCGGCGGAACGGGCAGCATCTCGACCCGCGGCCCCGCGATCATCACGCGTTACGAAGGCGCGAACGCGATCATCGTCGCCGCCAACAGCGAAGTGCAGCGCATGCTCGGCGAACTGATCCGCCAGCTCGACAGCCGACGGCAACAGGTGCTGGTCGAGGCGATCGTCGTCGAGATCGGCGACGATGCGGCGAAACGCCTCGGCGTCCAGTTCCTGCTCGGCGGCAAGAATATCCCGTTCGTCGCGACCAGCTACAGCAATGCGCAGCCGAACATCCTGACGCTGGGCGGCGCCTATGCCGCGACCAAGCTGACGCAGGACAAGACGACGGTCGACGGCGAAACCGTCGTCACCCAGACGACGAGTTCGCTCGGCAACAGCCTGCAGGAAGCCGCCGCGGCGTCGCTGCTCGCGGCGACCGGCGGTTTCGCCGGTTTCGCGGGTGACATTGGCAAGAACACGATCTTTGGCGCGATCATCAACGCGGTGAAGTCGGACACGACGTCGAACCTGCTCGCGACCCCGCATATCGTGACGCTCGACAATCAGGCGGCGAAATTCCTCGTCGGGCAGGATGTTCCGATCACCACCGGCGAACAGCTGGGCGACAATTTCGAAAACGCCTTCCGTACCGTCCAGCGCGAAGAGGTCGGAATCAAGCTGGAAGTGACGCCGCAGGTCAATGGCGCCGGCGAAGTGAAGATGTTCCTCCGCCAGGAAGTGTCGAGCGTTGCCGGCCCGGTCTCGTCTCGCAACAGCGACCTCATCCTCAACAAACGCTCGTTCGAAACCGTGCTGACCGTCGACGATGGCGAGATCCTCGCGATCGGCGGACTGCTCAACGACGACGAGCGCAAGACGATCGAGCGCATCCCGCTGCTCAGCGACATTCCGCTGCTCGGCGAATTGTTCAAATCGCGCAGCCGCACGCGGTCGAAGACCAATTTGATGGTCTTCATCCGTCCGACGATCCTGCGCAATCGCGAGGATAATGCCGCGCTCACCGCGCGACGCTACGGCTATATCCGCGACTTCCAGCTCCAGCGTAATCCGGGCGAGGAACCCGCGATCGATACGTTGGTGCGCGACTATCTGGGTGCGGTGCCGCCCGCGCCGACCGCGCCGACCGCCGCCGACATCACGGTCGGCCCGGTGAATCTGCCCGAACTGCGCGGACCCGACGGCACCGTCACGACGACCGACGTCCCGCCCTCGATTTCGCAAGCGCCCGCACCGCCCGCCGGAGATTATCCGTGACCGACATCGAACCGGCGGCGCCTCCCCCGGCGCCGGTAGATATTCCCTACGGCTTTGCGCGCACGCATGGTGTCGTCATTGCGCAGGGCGAGGGGGGCGCGTGGCTCGCGACGCTGCGCGAGGACGCCGACCCCGCGGTGCTGATCGAGGTGAAGCGCTATCTTGCGCAGCCGCTGCGCGTCGCGACCGCGAGCGTCGCCGATTTCGACCGGCTGCTCTCCGACCATTATGCCGTCGACAGTTCGGCCGCCGCGATGGCGGGCTCGCTCGACGGCAGCGACATCGATTTCAGCCTGCCGAGCGCCGAGGACCTACTCGACAGCGCCGACGATGCCCCGGCGATCCGCCTGATCAACGCGATCATCGCCGAAGCGGTGCGGCAGGGGGTCAGCGACATCCATATCGAACCCTATGAAAGCGGGCTCGTTGTGCGGATGCGCACCGACGGTGTGCTGCGCGAGCACCTCCGCATGCCGCCGCATGTCGCGCCGGTGGTCGTCAGCCGCATCAAGGTGATGGCGCGCCTCGACATCGCCGAACGCCGGGTGCCACAAGACGGCCGTATCGGGCTGACGCTTGCGGGGAAAGCGGTTGATGTGCGCGTCTCGACGCTGCCGAGCCGTGCCGGCGAACGCGTCGTGATGCGTATTCTCGACAAGGATGCGGCGGGGATCGATTTCGATATCCTCGGTCTGACCGGCGCCGCCGACCAGATTTTGCGCGAGGCGCTCGCCGAACCCAATGGCATCATCCTCGTCACCGGCCCCACGGGCTCGGGCAAGACGACGACGCTGTACGCCGCGCTCAAGCAGCTCAACGATGGCCAGCGCAATATCCTGACCGTCGAGGACCCGGTCGAATATGCCGTCGACGGCGTCGGCCAGACGCAGGTGAATTCCAAGGTCGGGCTCGATTTCGCTGCGGGGCTGCGCGCGATCCTGCGCCAGGATCCCGACGTCGTGATGGTCGGCGAAATCCGCGACCGCGAAACCGCCGATATCGCAGTGCAGGCGTCGCTGACCGGCCATCTCGTGCTCTCGACCGTCCACACGAACGATGCGGTTGGGGCGATCACACGCCTCAAGGATCTGAAGGTTGAGCCCTTCCTGCTCGCCTCGACTTTGCGCGCCGTCATCGCGCAGCGGCTCGTCCGCAAGCTTTGCGATCATTGCCGCGAACCCGTGCAGGCCGACAATAGCGTTGCCGCGATGCTCGGGCTCGACATCGGCACCGTTATCTGGCGCCCGAAGGGCTGCGACCAGTGCGGCCATAGCGGCTACAAGGGCCGCATCGGCGTATTCGAGGCGATCAAGGTCGACGAGACCGTCCGCCGCTACATCTACAATGGCGGCGACGAGGCGATGATCACGCGTCATGCCTTCCTGAAATCGCCGACGCTGGCGTCGGCGGCGCGGACGATGGTGGCGAAGGGGCTGACGACCGCCGAGGAAGCGATCCGCATCGCGCGGCGCGAGGATGTCGATGCCTGATTATCGCTATGTGGCGATCGATCCGCAGGGCCGCGAGCGCAAGGGACGGCTGACCGCCGCGAACGACGATGCTGCGCGCGCGGATCTGGTTCGCCGCAAATTCCATATCGTCGCGGTCGAGGCGGCGGGCGCGAAGCCCGCGGGCCGTTCGCTGCTCGCTTTCCGCAAGAATAAACTTTCAGCCAAGGAACTCGCGCTCTTCACGCGCCAGCTCGCAACGCTCGCCGAGGTCGCGCCGCTCGAAGAGGCGCTGCGCACCTTGACGCGTCAAAGCGAGGCCGAAAGCGCGCGCAATGTCATCGGCGATGTCCACGCGGGCCTGCTCGAGGGCCGCCGTCTCGCCGACGCGATGGGGCGCCAGCCGCGGAGCTTTCCGCCGCTTTACCGCGCGATGGTCGCGGCGGGCGAAACGACGGGCAGCCTCACCACCATCCTCGCGCGGCTCGCCGACCTGCTCGAACGGCAGGCCGAGGTGCGCGGCAAGCTGATTGCCGCGCTCGCCTATCCGATCGTGCTCGCGGTTGTCGCGATCGGCGTCGTCGCTGCGCTGATGATCTTCGTCGTTCCGCGCGTCGTCGAGCAATTCACCGACGTCGGCCAGCAGCTTCCTTTCCTGACCCGCGCGGTGATCGCGATCTCCAGCTTTGCCGCCAACTGGTGGTGGTTGATCGCGTTGCTGCTCGCCGGCGCGGGCTTTGCCTGGGTGAGTGCGATGCGCCGTCCTGCGTTCAAGGCGCGCGTCGATGCGCGGCTACTCCGCCTGCCGCTCTTCGGCCGCCTGCTCCGCGATCTCTACGCCGCGCGTTTCGCGCGCACGCTGTCGACGATGGTGTCGAGCCGCCTGCCGCTCGTCGAAGGCTTGCGGCTCACGCTGCCGACGATCCGCAATGCCGCGCTCGCCGGCGCGACCGCGACGATCGTCGATCAGGTGCGCGCGGGTGGCAGCCTGTCGGCGGCGCTCCGCGATGCCGGCGTCTTCCCGCCCCTGCTCGTCTACATGACCGCCAGCGGCGAAAGCGCGGGGCGGCTCGAACAGATGCTCGAACGCGCTGCCGATTATCTCGAACGCGAATTCGACCGCTTCACGGCCGCGTCGATGGCGCTTCTCGAACCTGTCATAATTGTCGTTATGGGGTCGTGCGTGGCCCTGATCATCCTCGCCATTCTGCTTCCGATCCTTCAGTTGCAGAACCTAGCCGGACTATGAAAATGTCGCTGATGAAGCTAATCTTTCGCCTGATGCTCGATACCTCCTATACTGATCGGGACCGGCCGACGGCCGGGCGCCGCAAGACGGACGAGCGCGGCTTTACGCTGACCGAATTGATGGTCGTCATCTTCATCATCGGGCTGCTCGCCACCGTCGTAATGATCAACGTCCTGCCCAGCCAGGATCGCGCGATGGTGACCAAGGCCAAGGCCGATATCGCGACGCTCGAAAATGCGCTCGAGCAGTACCGGCTCGACAATCTGACCTATCCGGCATCGACCGACGGGCTGAACGCGCTGACCGTTGCGCCGCCGGCGCTCGCGCAGCCCGAACGCTATCGCCGCGGCGGCTATATCAAGAAGCTGCCCGCCGATCCGTGGGGCCGCCCTTATAATTATCAGGCGCCGGGGCCGAACGGAAAGGCGTTCGACGTCTGGTCGCTCGGTGCCGACGGCGCTCCCGGCGGGACCGACGACAATGCGGATATTCGCAGCGACGGCTGAGGCGCGCGCGCGGCGCGGGCAGGGCGGTTTTACCCTTGTCGAACTGATGATCGTGCTCGCGATCATGGCGCTCGCCGCGACCGCGGTCGTGCTTACCATTCCCGGCGAAGAACGCACCGTGCGTAGCGAGGCCGACCGGCTCGCGGCGCGGCTCGCCGCTGCGCGCGATGTCGCGGTGATCGAGGGGCGCAGCGTCGCGGTCAATTTCGCGCCGTCGGGCTATGGGTTCGAACGGCGGATTTCGGGCGAATGGCAACCGCTTCCGGGCCGGGCGTTCGAGCAACGGAACTGGCCCGGCGACGTGCGCTTCGCGGCGAGCGACGGGCAGGGGGCGGCACGCATTCTGTTCGACCGCGTCGGCATCAGCCCGACGCCGCAGGCGGTCGTATTGACCGGCGGCGAAGCGCGCGAGATCGTGCGCGTCTCGGCGACCGGGGAGGTCAGCCGTGGACCGTGATTGCGCCAAAGGCCGCGAAAGCGGGTTCACATTGCTCGAAATGCTGGTGGCCTTGAGCGTCATCAGCATTGCCGCGCTCGCGCTCATCCGCCTCGACGCCTATGCGGTGCGCACCGCGGGCGACCTCGACGAAAGCACGATGGCGGGCATCGTCGCGCAAAACCGCGCGGTCGAACTGTGGACCGACCCCGCGCCGCCGACGATCGGCAACAGCGCCGTCGGCGTCGTCAATGCCGGCCGCAACTGGCGCATCGAGCAGCGCGTCGCGAAGACCGCCGACGACGCCCTGCTGCGCATCGATCTGCTCGTCCGCCCCGAAAGCGGGCGCGGGCAGGCGGCGCTGACGATCATCCGGCCGTCGCGATGAAAGACCAGCGCGGCTTCACCCTTGTCGAGATGCTCGTCGCACTCTCCATCTTCGCGGCAATCGCGGCGATGGGGGTGGGCCTGCTGCGCAGCAGTATCGATACGCAGGATGCCGTGCAGGAACGGCTGAAAGCGATGGGCGGGATCAACCGGCTGCGCGCGGTGATGGCGAACGATCTCGCGCAAGCGGTGCAGCGTTCGACGCGCGGGCCCGCGGGGGAAGCGGTTCCGGCCTTCATCGGATCGTCGACCGGCTTTGCGTTCGTCCATGGCGGCGCGGGCTCGGCGGGTGGCAGCCCGCGGCCCGCGATCGAGCGCGTTGCCTATGCACGCGTCGGCAATGAGTGGCGGCGCGCGGCGCAGCCGATGCTCGACGGCACCGCGCTCGGCGAGGGCGACCGGCTGATCGCTGACGTCGCCAGCGTCGCGGTGCGATATCGTGACGAGCGGGGCAATTGGAGCGAGGTCTGGAGTTCTGAGCCGGGTGACCGCCTGCCGCGCGCGGTCGAGGTTCGCGTGGCCCGTACGGGGCGCGAGGCGCTGACGATGTTGTTTCTCACCGCGCCGACGCTGCCGCCGCCGCCGATCGCAGGCGTACCGACGCCATGAGGCCCGGCGCGAAAGACGAACGCGGTGCGGCGCTGCTGACCGTTCTGCTGCTTGTTGCGGTGATGGCGGTGATCGCGGCAACCGCGCTCGACCGGCTGACGCTCGCGACGCGCATCGCGGGCAGCGCGGCGACGGTCGATCAGGGGCGTGCCTATGTTTTTGCCGCCGAACAGATCGCGCTCCGCCGCGTCGCCGACCTTGTCGGGCGCGACCCTGCAAAGCTGACGCTTGCCGGAAACTGGCTCGGGCGCGATTTCACCCTGCCGCTGCCCGGCGGCCAGGGGCGCGCGAAGCTGATCGACGCCAATAATTGCTTCAATCTCAACAGCCTGGTTGCCGAGACGGTGCCGGGGCGGTTCAGCCAGCGATCGGGGTCGATGCGCCAGTTCGGCGAATTGATGACCTTGCTCGGGATCGATCCGGGACAGGCGCAGGCGATTGCGGGCGCGACCGCCGACTGGATCGACAGCGACAGCAATGAAGGCCCGCTCGGTGCCGAGGACAATGCCTATCGCGGGATGCAGGGCGCTTATCTGCCCGCGAACCGCAAGATGGCGGATGTCAGCGAACTGCGCGCAGTGCGCGGCGTGACGCCGAAAATCTATGCGCGGCTCAAACCCTGGATCTGCGTGCTGCCGGTGACCGATCCGGTGAAGCTCAACGTCAACACGCTGGCGCCCGAACAGGCGCCGCTCGTGGCGATGTTGGTGCCCGGCGAAATCGGCGTTGCCAAAGCGCGGGCGGCGCTGGCGGCGCGCCCCGCTGGAGGCTATGGCAGCAGCGTACGATTCTGGGAGGCGGGTCCGTTCGAAGGACGGAAACCGCCGAACGATGTTGCCGAACAGGCGGGCGTGAACAGCCGTTGGCTCACGCTGACGACGAATGTGACGATGGGGGACGGTTTCTTGACCGCAGTTTCGCTGATCGATGCCAATGGTGGGGCGCCCTCCGCGGGCCTGACGCCGCCGACGATCGTGCGCCGCGATTGGGGCGAGAGCGACTAATATGACGCGCACGCTGGTTCTCTGGCTGCCCCCCGTGGCTGCGCTTGGCGAAGGCGATGCGCCTCAGCCCGCGTGGCTGCGCGTCGATGATGGCGTGATCGTCGATAGCGGGCAGGACGACGGCTGGGTCGGCGCGTGGGAAAAGCCGCGCGACGATAGCGCCGACGACCGTCTGGTCGCGTTGGCGCCGGCCGCCGATGTGCCGCTCCGCTGGCTTCATTATCCCGACGCCGCGCCCGCACAGGCCGCCGCCGCGGCGCGGATCGACGCGCTGAAGAATAGTCTGGGCGACGCTGCGGCGCTCCACGTCGTTGCGGGCCAACCGGCGGGCGACGGGCAGGCGGTCGCGGTCGCGGTGACCACCCACGCCGCGATGACCGCCTGGACCGACTGGCTGAAGGCGCGCGATCTGACGCCGGCCGCGATTATCCCGGCCGCCGTGGCGGTGCCGCCGCCCGAACCCGATACGCTGTGGACGGCGGAGGTTGGCGGCGAGCGGATCGTCCGTACCGCCGACCGCGCCTATGTCTCCGATCCCGAGCTCGATCCGCTGATCGCGGGCGGGCATACCGCTTTGCCGCTCGACACCGACCGGATGCGCGAGGCGCTGCTGCTGACGCTCGCCGCGCCGCCGCTCGACCTGCTCAGCGGCGGATGGAAGCCCAAGCGCAGCTGGTCGGTCGACCCGGCGATGCTGCGGCTGGTGAAGCGCCTCGCCCTCGCACTCGTCGCCGTGAGCCTGCTTGTCCCGATCATCTATGCGGTGCGCCTGTCGTCCGACACCGGCCGCGCCGACGATGCGGTCGTCGCGATGGCGAAGAAGGCCGGGGTGGCCGCGCCCGACGCGACCGCGGCCGAAGCCGAACTCGACCGCCGCCTCGCTGCTGCCGGCGGCGGGCCGCTCGCTTTCTCGGTTCCGGCATCGGCGCTTTATGACGCGATGGGCGATGCGCCCGGTGTGACGCTGAGGACGCTGTCGCACCGTACCGACGGGACGCTGACGACGACGCTCGCGGCGCCGCGCGTCGAAGATATCAACAAGGTGCTGCTCGCGTTGCAGGCGCGCGGCTATCGCATCACCGCGCAGCCGATGGCGGGCAGCGACGGGCAGCAAATGGCCAATATCACGATCCGGGCGGTGCCATGACCGAGCGACTGCAAAACTGGTGGATGGGCCTGTCGCTCCGCGAACGCTGGCTTGTCGGTATCGCCGGCGTGCTGGCGCTCGGCGTCATCCTGTGGGGACTCGGCCGTCCGGCGGTCGCGCTGTTCGTCGATCTCGAAAGCCAGCACCGCGCCGCGATTGAGCGCGAGGGGCGCGTGGCGGCCAAGGTGCAATTGCTCGCGCAGCGTCCGGCGAAATCGGTCGCGGCGACGGTCGATGCGGTCGCGATCGATCAATATCTTGCGCAGTCGGCGGGCGAGATCGGGCTGACGCTCGACCGCAACGAGGCGCGCGGCGCAGGGCAGGCGACGATCGCGATCGCGACCGCGCGCGCGACGGTGCTCACCGACTGGCTCGCCTCGCTCGAGGGGCAGGGTTTTGTCGTCGACCAGCTGACGATCACCCCCGCCGCCGACGGCACCGTTGGCCTGACCGCCGAGCTTCGGAAGGGCGGACAATGAGTATGCGCGGGCGTTGGGCGTTTGCGGCGCTGCTGCTCGCGTTGATCCTGATCATCGCGACCCTCCCGATGCGGCTCGCGCTCGGCTGGTCGGGTGCGACCGACGCGGGCATCACCGCGCGCGAAATTCGCGGATCGGTATGGTCGGGCGAGCTGGTCGATGCACGGCTTGGCGTCTTGCCGCTCGGCACGGTGCGCGCCAGCCTGTCGCCGCTCGCGCTGCTCGGCGCACGTACCGAACTCGCCTTCTCGCGCGCCGACGAACGGCTTGGCGCGCTTGCGGGCCGGCTGCATGGCAGCAACCCGCAGGGCGTCTCCGACGTCAGCGGCACCACGTCGATGTCGGGCGGGCTTGGCATGATCCCCGTCGATACGATCCGCTTCGAAGGCGCCACGATACGCTTCGACGATACGGGAAAATGCGCCGCCGCAAGCGGGCGCATCCAGCTCGCGGTCTCCGCGCCCATCGCGGGACTCGACCTTTCGCGCGGCCTCTCGGGTCCGCTGGCGTGCGCGAACGGACGCGCGCAGGCGGCGCTCGCCAGCCAGTCGGGCATGGAGCGGCTGACCCTGTCGTTCGATGGCAGCGGTGCATATCGCGCGCAGTTCGCGATCAATGTCGACCGCGATCCCGCGATGGCGGGCGCGCTCGCCGCGCTGGGGTTCAAGGCCGGGCCCGCCGGTTTCGTGCTGGCGACCTCGGGCCGCTTCTGACGTGACGATCCTCGATGCCTTGCCCTTCGGCACGGGCGTCGTCTTTGCCGCGCTGATCGGATTGGTCCTGGGCAGCTTCATCGCGACGCTGGTGCTGCGCTGGCCCGCGGGGCGCTCGGTGCTGGGGCGCTCGCAATGCGACGTCTGTGCGCGGCCGCTTGGCGCTTTGGAACTCGTCCCCTTGTTATCGACCCTTGCGTCGCGCGGGCGCTGCCGGACGTGTGATTCGGCGATCGATCCTTTTCACTGGCGCGTCGAACTGGGCGCGGCACTGATCGGTGCTGGTGCGCTGGCGCTTATGCCCGGAACAGCAGGCTGGCTGTGGGCTTTGTTCGGCTGGCTGCTGTTACCGCTCGCGCTGCTCGATGCGCGTCATTTCTGGTTGCCCGACCGCCTCAACCTGCTGCTGGGGATCGCCGGCCTGCTCGTTGCGGGGCCGATGCTCGGCACATCGCTGATCGACCGCTGGATCGGCGCGTTGGCCGGAGGTCTGATACTGGCGCTGATTGCCTGGACCTATCGGCGCGCGCGGGGTGCCGAGGGCATGGGCGGCGGCGACCCCAAGCTGGTCGCGGCAATCGGTGCCTGGCTCGGCTGGCAGGCGCTGCCGCTGATGTTGCTTCTCGCCAGTGTCGGCGGGATCATCTGGGCGCTCATCGCCCAACGAAAAAGGGGCCAGCCGCTCGCCGAGCGACGGGTCCCCTTCGGTGTCTTTGCCTGCACCGCCGCATTCGCGACGGTGCCTTTATGGCCGCTTCTTAGCGCCCGACAATGACCGTGACCGCGCGGCGGTTCTTGGCATAGGCTTCCTCGGTCGAACCCATCTCGGCCGGGCGTTCCTTGCCATAGCTGATGACCTGGATGCGCGACGGATCGACGCCGAGCGACGCGAGGTAATTTTTCGCGGCGTTCGCACGGCGTTCGCCGAGCGCGATATTGTAATCGCGCGTGCCGCGTTCGTCGGCATGGCCTTCCAGCGTGACGCGAACCGCGGGGTTGCGCTGCAACCACTGCGACTGGGTCTGCAGCGTCGCCTGATCCTGTGCGTCGACATTATACTGGTCGTAATCGAAGAAAACGCGGTCGCCCATGGCGCCGACGCTGGCAAGGAAATCTTCCTGCGATCCGGGAACCACGCCGGTGCCAGTGCCTGCGCCCGTATCGGTGCCGGTGCCTTCGGGGGCGGGGGGGAGCGTGTCAGGGGCCTTTTTCGCGCAGGCGCCAACAGCAAGCATGGTGATCGCCGCGATCATCGCGGTGCTTTTGCGTATCGTCATGTCTCTGTCCTCTTGTTGTTGAAAATATTCGTGCGGCCGAATTGGCCCGTTCAGGACGCTATCGTTGAACCCGATCGCGCCTTTTTGGTTCCGGTTTTCCTCAGGGAAGTACCGGACCCCAGCTGGGATCCGACCCGTCTTGCGGGGTCGGCAGGCGGCGCAGGTTCACGCCGGTCAGGTCGACCTGCCACAGGCTCGACTTGCCTTCGCGGCCCGGGGTGGTGCGGAAGAACTGGATGACGCGGCCGTTCGGCGACCAGGTCGGGGCCTCGTCCTGCCAACTGTTCGTCAGCATCCGCGCGCCGCCGCCCGATGGCGTCATGACGCCGATGCGGAACTCGCCGCCGCCCATGCGCGTGAAGGCGATCAGGTCGCCACGCGGCGACCATTCGGGGGTCGCGGCGCGTCCACCGCCAAAGCTGATCCGCTGCTGGTTCGACCCGTCGATGTTCATCGTATAGATTTGCTGACCGCCTGACCGGTCGCTTTCGAACACGATCTTCTTGCCATCGGGCGAGAAGCTGCCCCCGACATCGATGCCCGGGGTGCTCGTCAGCCGCACCGGGGTGCCCCCGTTTGCCGAGATGCGATAGATGTCGGTGTTGCCATTCACCGCCATCGAATAGAGAATCTGGGTGCCGTCGGGTGACCAGCGCGGCGCAAAGGTCGCGTTCGCGCTCTCGGTCACCAGCTTCTGCGAACCCGCCGCGACGTCGTAGATGAAGACGCGGACGCGGTTGTTCAAATAGCTGACGTAGACGATCTTCTTGTAATCGGGTGAGAAACGCGGACTGATCGCGAGTGCCTGACCGTTGGTGATGAAACGGTGGTTGCCGCCATCGCTGTCCATGATCGCGAGGCGCTTGATGCGGTTCCCCTTCGGGCCGGTCTCGGCGATATAGGCGACGCGGCTGTCGAAGAAGGGCGCCTCGCCCGACAGGCGCGAATAGATGGCGTCGGCGCATTTGTGCGCGGCGCGGCGCCAGTCGCCGGGCTGGATTTCGAACCCCTTGCGAACCAGCTCGCTGCCGAGCGCGGTGTCATAGAGATAGCAGCCGACGACGAGCCCGCCGGTGCCGCTCGCATCGACGAAGCCGTGGACGACATTTTCGGCATTGCGCGCCTGCCATTCGGCAAAGCGCGGCGCCTGCACCTCGGCGCGGCTGATTGCGGGAATGCCGCTGGGGCCCATCGGATCGTAGAGGCCGCTGCGTTCAAGGTCGGCGGCGATGACTTCGGCGATCTGGCGGCCGAGGCTGTCGGTGCGCAGCCCCGCGACATTTTGCACCGACGAGGTGGCGAGCGCGGGGATCGCGATCACCGTGCGCTCGTTCGACAATGTACCCGTTATGGATTCGCGCGGGCCCTCGGGCTGCGGCAGCTGGATGGTGGGCTGCGGCTGAGCGGTGCTCTGGTCCTGGGCGATCGCGGGGAGAGACGCTGTCGCCAGAACCCCTGCCATCAAATATCTCACTAGGGTCATGCTCATCTCGCTTTGTCAAAATCCAAGGTATAGTTTTGCCAGTAGCTGTAATTTTCTTCCGGCAAGTCGAAAGGCGCGGCCAGCTCGACCGCACGTTTGGCACATTCCTGGTGCCGCTGGACCTGGAACTTGTTGCTGTCGTTCTGGCCGGTCGTCGAGACGCCGGTGAAGCCCGCGAGCGCGCCCGACTGGGTCAGGCGGAATTTCACGACGGTCTTGAGCTGGTCGACATCGACCCCCGAGATGCGGCAGCCGTTCCAGCGCGGCGCGACCGCCGACTTGATGCTGACGTCGATCGAGCGCCGGACTTCGGCGGCGGTCGCCGCGGCGGGCGCGCCCTTGCTCGCGGGCGATTTGGGCTGCGACTTCGAAAGACCCTCGGCGATGCCGTCGAGGCGCCCGGTTGGGCGTGCGGGGCGGTTTTTGGCGGGCGGTGCCTTCGGCGCGGCCTTGGGCTGCGCCTTTTGCGCAGCGGGAGGCTGTTTCGCCGGAGCGGGCTTTGGCCTCGCAACTTGTTTGGGTGTCGGCGCCGGCGTCGGCCGCACCACCGGTTCGGGCAGCGGTGGCGCGGGCACGGGTTCGGGCGCCGCGATGTCGACCTCATCCTCTTCGCCGAGCCGCGCGGCGGGCGGGGTTTCGCTGATCACCGGTGCGGTCGATTGCTCGGCGGTTTCGGCGATCAGGTCGACTTCCATCGGCGGATTGTCGAACCGGCGTTCGCCCGCGGTCCACTGGACCGAGAGCAGGCCGATGATGACGACATGCGCCGCCACCGCGATGGCGATGCCGCGTCCTTCATTCCCCCTCACTGCCCGTTGTTCGGCCATCGTCTTAACCTAGGGCCGTGTTTCTGAACCGTCGGTGACCGCGGCGGGCTCGCCCTCGGCGGCGCCCTCCGATCCCGTCGTCACCAGCGATATCCGCGTCAGGCCCGCGCGGTTGAGCTCGCCCATCACGCGCATCACGCGGCCGTAATCGAGCCCCTTGTCGGCGCGCAGCATGATCTGGCGTGGCTTGTCCTTGCCTTCATTCTCGCGCGCGATCGCGTCGAGCCGCGCGGGAAGCTCGGCCTCGGGCACAACCTCTTCGCCGATATAGAGCGTGTCGTCGGCATTGATCGACAGCTGCACCGGCTCCTGATCCTCGGTCTCGACCGGCTTGGCGCGGCTTTCGGGCAGGTCGATCGGCACGGCGGAGGCGAGTAGGGGGGCGGTGATCATGAAGATGATCAACAGCACGAGCATCACGTCGACGAGCGGGGTGACGTTGATCTCGGCCATCGGCGCGCGGCGATGGCCACGGCCGCGCCGTCCGCCGATGCCGCCGGAGGGACCGCTCATCGCCATCAGGCTTCGACCTCGAGCTCGCGGCTGAAGGTCGCGTGCAGCCCGTCGGCGAAGCGGCCGAGCCGCGATTCGAGCCGGTTCAGGCGCTGCGAAAAGGCATTGTACGCGATCACCGCGGGGATCGCGGCGAACAGGCCGATCGCGGTCGCGAACAGCGCTTCGGCGATGCCCGGGGCGACGACCGCAAGGCTGCTGTTATTCTCCGCCGCGATTGCGGTGAAGCTGCGCATGATCCCCCACACCGTACCGAACAGCCCGACGAAAGGCGCGACCGAGCCGATCGTTGCCAGCGTGCCGATCTTTTCGGCGAGCCGATCGACTTCGCCCGCGACCGCGCTGTTCATCGCGATGCCGAGCCGTTCGCGCGTGCCGTCGCGGTCGACATTCTTGGTCTTGGTCGAACGGCGCCATTCGCTGATCCCCGCCCCGAGCACCTTGGCGCTCGGCAATTCCTCGCTGCCGTTCTTGTCGAAGAATTTGTCGATATTGTCGGCGCGCCAGAAATCGCGCTCGAAGCGTTCGGAGGCGCTCATCAGCTTGTTGACGCTGCGGCCGTGGGTGAAGATCACCGCCCAGACATAGATCGACGCGAGCAGGAGGCCGATCATCACCGCCTTCACGATGATATCGGCCTGCAGGAACAGCGCGACGGGGGACAAGGTCGCCGCGTCGGCGGCCAGCGAGATATTGTCTAGCAAGGGAAAGTCTCTCCATTCATGATGGCGGTAAATCGATCGGCCCAACCCGCGGGCTGGCGGCGCGGCCGGCCCTCGGGCGACAGGAATGCGGCGGTGACTTGCCCGTCGGTCAATGTCTCGCCGCTTAACGTGTCAGTTCCGCGAAGGATGCGCTGCGAAATAATCACGCTCGCGCCGCGTACCGCCTCGACCGTGCTGACGACGAGCAGATCGTCGTCGAGCCGGGCAGGGCGGCGGTATTTGATCGCGAGGTCGGTCACCGCCCAGCTACCTTCGCCCGCTTCCATGGCGGCGCGTTGGTCGATGCCCGCGATGCGCAGCATGTCCGAGCGTGCGCGCTCCATATAGCGCAGGTAATTGGCGTGATAGACGATGCCCGACAGGTCGGTGTCTTCGAAGTAGACGCGCGCCCGGAAATGATGCTCAGCCCCGACGAAGGCGCCGGGGATGAAGGGGGGCGGGGCGTTTACCATTGTCCCAACCGATAGCGGCCCTTCGACTCGTCGCAAACCCCTAACCAACGGTTCGTCGCAGATCGGGGCCGGTTGGTGGAATGAAAGTGACGGAAATCCGTCTATTTTCCTTGATCGAAAAGTCCGTCCTGCGAACCCGCGGGCGGGTTGAGCCCCAGATGCTTCCACGCGCTCGCGTTGAGCATGCGCCCGCGCGCGGTGCGCGCGATCAACCCGACCTGCAGCAGATAGGGCTCGATCACATCCTCGATCGTGTCGCGCGGTTCGGACAGCCCCGCCGCCATGGTCTCGACCCCGACCGGCCCGCCGCGATAAATATCGGCGATCATCGTCAAATACCGCCGGTCCATCGCGTCGAGCCCGAGCGCGTCGACTTCGAGCCGGTTGAGCGCGGCGTCGGCCGCCTTGGCGTCGACAATCTTATGCCCCGCAACGGTCGCGAAATCGCGCACACGGCGCAGCAGCCGCCCGGCGATGCGCGGCGTTCCGCGCGACCGCTTGGCGATCTCGAGCGCGCCGTCGGACGCGATCGGCAGCGCCAGCAGCCGCGCAGCGCGCGTGATAACCTGCTCGAGCTCGCCATGCGTGTAGAAATTGAGCCGCACCGGAATGCCGAAGCGGTCGCGTAGCGGCGTCGTGAGCAAGCCCTGCCGCGTCGTCGCGCCGACCAGCGTGAACTTGGGCAGGTCGATCCGCACCGATCGCGCTGATGGTCCCTCGCCGATCATGATGTCGAGCGCGCGGTCCTCCATCGCGGGATAGAGGATTTCCTCGACCGCGGGTGACAGGCGGTGGATCTCGTCGATGAACAGCACATCGCCGTCCTCGAGATTGGTGAGCAGCGCGGCAAGGTCGCCCGCCTTGGCGATCACCGGGCCGCTGGTCGACCGGAACCCGACACCGAGCTCGCGCGCAACAATCTGCGCGAGCGTCGTCTTGCCGAGCCCCGGCGGGCCGTAGAAAAGCACATGGTCGAGCGCGTCGGAGCGTGCCTTTGCGGCCTCGATAAAGATGCGCAGATTCTCGCGCGCCGCCGCTTGCCCGACGAATTCGGCGAGCGTCTTCGGACGCAGCGCGGCGTCGGCGTCCTCGGGGGTCCGGATCGGAGTGGTGAGGGCGGGCTCAGTCATAATGCTCTATTGCATCGCCGGCGATCGAAACCCAAGGCTCCTTGCGGTCTTCATAGACCGAATAGTCCGGCACGAAGCCGTGCCCGGGTTCGAAATTGCCCAGCGGTATTGCATAGGCGTCATGATAGGGGCGTGCCCTGTACCAGACGCCCGAACCGCAGGTGCCGCAGAAAAAGAAGTCCGCAACGTTGCCGCTGTCCCCGGTATACTGCCACATCTTCGCCTCGCCCTCAGTACGGACCTGCTCGGCGGGGAAACGAACCTGCGCGGCAAAGGCGCTGCCGCTGCGCGCTTTGCACTCGCGGCAATGGCAGACCGACACGCGGATCGGCTCGCCGGTGCACGCGATACGGATCTGGCCGCAGCGGCAAGATGCGTTGCGGGTGGGGTCGGTCACTACATCAATCCCTTACTCTGCAGCATCTTGGCTGCGGCAAGCGTGTCTTTCAGCGCCGCGCCGATCAGCTCCAGGTGCGTGCAGCGTGCCACCGCGGTGACTGCAATATGATCCTTCAGGCTCAGTCTGGGCCGTGCTCCGACGGTGACATTGCCATGTTTGAGCCGCGCATCGATGTGCCAGAGATTTTCCTCGAACGCCTTTACCGACTTCGCCCCTGATGCGGAAAATGCTTTCCAGTCGCTGCGTTTGGCTTCCCGCATGTCGCGCCTATCGTCGGGAGAATATTCCATCAAATGCCGGATCAAGGCATCACCCAGCGACCCGTCGTCTACCGCACAAGGAAAAATCGAAAGGGAATCGGTTTCGCTGATGTGGGCAACCGAACAGACGAAAAACTGCCCGCCGAACTCATACACGCGCGCCGTACCTTCTTTGGTGAAGACGGGCGGAAATCGATCCTCGTGCTTGAACCAAGTCATTTCGCCGCTTTCTTGAGCGCCACCCGCACCAGTGCATCCAAGCTCGCATCGACGCCCAGTTCTTCGCTCGCCGCGGCAACCGCTGCGCTTGCTTCGCCGGGTTTGAAGCCGAGGCCCGTGAGGGCGGTGACAGCGTCGGCGAGCGGGCCGGGGGCGGTGGATATATAGGACGAGCCGCCGCCGGATATGCCGCCGAGCGTGCCGGCCTTGTCCTTCAGCTCATGCGCAATCCGCTGCGCCAGCTTCGGCCCGACGCCGTTCGCGCGCGCGATCATCGCGCTGTCGCCGCTGGCGAGCGCGCGCTGGAGGTCGCCGATTTCGAGCGCTGAGAGGATCGCGAGCGCGACCTTCGCGCCGACGCCCTGCACGCTAGTGAGCAGGCGGAACCAGTCGCGTTCCTCGCCCTTGGCAAAGCCGAGCAGGCGCAGGAAATCCTCGCCGACGAGCATTTCGGTGTGGATGGTGACGTCGCCGCCAACCGGGCCCAATGCGTCTAGGGTGCGCGCCGATGCCTCGACCAGATAACCGACGCCGCCGACGTCGATCACCGCATGGCCTGCGCCGCTCGAATCCAGCCGCCCTGTCAGTTTCGCGATCATGCTCCGTGCCTAACGCGGGGAGAACGAAAAGGGAATCAATTTCCCTCATCGTCGGGAATACCCCCTCTTCGTCATGCTGGACTTGACCCGGCATCCATGACCCCGTGGACCCCGGATCAAGTCCGGGGTGACGAAGTGTTAGTGTCGCGGCCTATGGTTCGCATGGCAGATCGCGACCGCCAGCGCATCCGCCGCATCGGCGCCCGCGACCTTCGCGCCGGGGAGCAGCACGCGCAGCATCGCCTGTACCTGTTCCTTCGCCGCGCCGCCGGTGCCGACGATCGCCTTCTTGACGAGGCGCGGGGCATATTCGGTGACCGCCAGCCCGCCGCGCGCGCAGCCGAGTAGCACGACGCCGCGCGCATGCGCGAGCTTCAGCGTCGATTGCGGGTTGTCGTTGACGAACACTTCCTCGACCGCGGCGCACCCTGGCGCATGATCGGCGATCACCGCAGCAAGCACGGTGTCGAGATGCGCGAGCCGGTCGGGGAGGGGCGCCTTCGCGTCGGTCTTTACCTGCCCATTGGCGATGTGGCTGATCCGGCTGCCTTCGACGCGGATGACGCCCCAGCCGGTGCAGCTGAGCGAGGGATCGAGACCGAGGATGATCATGATATTTCCTCTCCCCTTGGGGGAGAGGGATGCGCAGACTTGCGGGCTTCGCCCGCTAGTCGCAGCTGGGTGAGGGTAGGGCCACGCCGCATTCCCTCACCAAGTCCGGCTAGCCAGGCAAGCTGGCAAGCCTTCCTATCCTCTCCCCCAAGGGGAGAGGATTCTATCAACCCAGTTTCTCCATCACCGCGTCGGGGATCTCGTAATTGCCCCAGACGGTCTGGACATCGTCGTCGTCGTCGAGCGTGTCGATCAGCTTGAACAAGGTCTGCGCGGTCGCTTCATCGGCGACTTCGCTCTTGATCGTCGGGCGCCAGGCGAGCTTCACGCCTTCGGCTTCGCCAAGTTTGACTTCGAGCGCCTTCGCGACTTCGTGGAGGCTGTCGACGCTGGTCCAGATGTCGTGGCCGTCCTCGGACGATTCGACATCGTCGGCGCCGGCGTCGAGCGCGGCTTCGAACACCGTGTCGGCGTCGCCCGCCTTGGCGGCATAGCTGATCATGCCGAGCCGGTCGAAACCGTGGCTGACGCTGCCGCTGGTGCCGAGGTTGCCGCCGTTTTTCGAGAAGGCGGTGCGGACGTTGGTCGCGGTGCGGTTGCGGTTGTCGGTGAGCGCCTCGACGATCAGCGACACGCCGCCGGGGCCATAGCCTTCGTAGCGGATTTCCTCGTAATTATCGCCTTCGCCGCCCGCGGCCTTGTCGATCGAGCGCTGGATATTGTCCTTGGGCACCGACTGCGCCTTGGCGGCGTTGATCGCGGCGCGCAGGCGCGCATTCGCGTCGGGATCGGGCAGGCCCATCTTCGCTGCGACGGTGATTTCGCGCGAAAGCTTCGAAAACAGCGAGCTGCGTTTTTTGTCCTGCGCACCCTTGCGGTGCATGATGTTTTTAAATTTGCTATGGCCGGCCATGGCTCTCTTCTTTTCGGCTGGAAGGAACTGGAAGCGCGCGCTTACATCAGGACCGAATGTCAAAGCAACCGCTGCCACCACCCGACATCGCGCCAGCCGCCCATTTTCCAGCCGACCTCGCGGTAGATGCCGACCGGCGTGAAGCCCATCGCCTCATGCAAGCCGATGCTGGCGTCATTCGGCAAGGCAATCCCGGCAAAGATGGCGTGGATATTGCGATCCGCCAAAATCGGAAACAGCGCCTCATAAAGCTGCCGTCCAATTCCGGCACGCGCAAAAGCCGTATCAAGATAGACCGCGACATCGGCCGAGGTCGCATAGGCTTCGCGCGTACGGTGAGGGGAGCCATAGGCATATCCCGCAATTTTGCCTTCGACCTCTGCAACCAGCCAGCCATGGCTCGCGCCATAATTCTCTATCCGCTGCGCCATTTCCACGGCATCGGGCGGATCGCATTCGAAACTGACCCAATTGTCCGTGACATAGGGCGCGTAAATCTCGGCACAGCGCGCGGCGTCCGCTGAGGTCGCCGGGCGAATGTCGACGCTCACCCCAGCGTCACCGCCGTCCCCGACGCGCTGACCATCAGCATCGAACCATTCTGCCCGAGCACTTCATAGTCGAGGTCGACGCCGATCACCGCATTGCCGCCGAGGCGCGCGGCCTCGGCTTCCATTTCGCCGATCGCCTCTTTGCGCGCGCGGGCGAGGACGTCCTCATATTTGCCCGAGCGGCCGCCGACGATGTCGGTGATGCTGGCGAACAGGTCGCGGAACAGATTGGCGCCGACGATCACCTCGCCGGTGACGATGCCCAGATACTCGCGGACCGGACGGCCCTCGACATTATTGGTGGTGGTGCTGAACATCGTCACTCTCCTGGCTGGGGGCGTCAGTCGATTCCGAGCGCCGACTTATAGACGTCGAGGATCGCTTCCATTTCCTTGCGGTCGTGGACCGGCAATTTGCGCAGGCGAACGATCTGGCGCATGATTTTCGGATCGTAACCCTGCGATTTCGATTCATTATAGGTGTCGCGGATGTCGTCGGCGATGCCCTTTTTCTCTTCTTCCAGACGCTCGATGCGCTCGATGAAAAGGCGCAGTTGTTCGTCGGATACGGTGGCTTCGCTCATTTTTGGCTCCGGTGATTGGGATGATGCGGCGCGAGAATCGCGCCTGGCGCGTCCCTAATCGGCTCCGGGATTTTTGGCCATGCTTTCTTCCATCCGCGCGAGCTGTTCGGGCGTCGCGGCGATATGATGCCGCGCTTTCCACTCCGCGGTCGGCATGCCGTGGACGATCGTGCGGCCCGCCTCCTTGTCCATGTCGCCCGCCTCGGCAATCCAGTCGCCGAGGCAGTTGCGGCAAAATCCGGCGAGGCCCATCAAATCGATGTTCGCGGCGTCGCTGCGATGCTGGAGCAGGCGGACGAGGCGGCGGAAGGCCGCGGCGGCGACCGCATCGTCAAGGCTGTCGAGCGCCTCATTACCGGTGGTCTGATCGTCGCTGCAGGACATGGTTCCTCCGTTGAATGATTGAATAGCTATACGGCGGTTGCCTTCCTATCATCAAGGCGGCATTGCCATCATCAGCAAGCCGGCATTGCCCTAGCGTCCCCCCTGTTATCGGAGCTTTTGTGGTCCAGAATTTTACCCCCCGCCAGCGCAAGGTGCGCATCCTGGCGACCCTTGGCCCCGCAAGCGCCAACCCCGAGATGATCGCCGCACTGCACCGCGCGGGCGCCGATGCGTTTCGCGTCAATATGAGCCACGGCGACCATGCGGGTCATGCCAAGGTGATCGCGGCGATCCGCGCGCTCGAAAAGGACACCGGACGTCCGACGACGATCCTTGTCGACCTGCAAGGCCCGAAGCTGCGCGTCGGCACCTTCAAGGACGGCCCGGCCGAGCTGGTGAACGGCAAGAGCTTCACGCTCGATACCGACAAGGCACCGGGCGATGCGACGCGCGTTTATCTGCCGCACCCCGAATTGTTCGCGGCGCTCGAAACCGGCACGCGCCTGCTGATCGACGACGGCAAGCTGGTGCTGCGCGTGAAGAGCGTCGCGCCGGACAAGATCGAAACGGTTGTCGAGGTCGGCGGCAAGATCTCGGACCGCAAGGGCGTCAATGTCCCCGATGTCGTCGTCCCGCTCGCCGCGCTGACCGAAAAGGATCGCAAGGATTTGACCTTCGCGCTCGAGCAGCATGTCGACTGGATCGCGCTGTCGTTCGTGCAGCGCCCCGAGGACGTTGCCGAAGCGCGCACGCTGATCGGCGGCAAGGCGGCCTTGCTCGTGAAGTTCGAAAAGCCCTCGGGCGTGCAGCGGATCGAGGAAATCCTGGAGCTCGCCGATGCGGCGATGGTCGCGCGCGGCGACCTGGGCGTCGAGCTTCCTCCCGAAGCGGTGCCGCCGCTCCAGAAAAAGATCGTCGCGACCGCGCGCCGCATGGGCAAGCCCGTCGTCGTCGCGACGCAGATGCTCGAATCGATGATCGTCTCGCCGTCACCGACGCGCGCCGAAGTGTCCGACGTCGCAACCGCGGTCTATGACGGTGCCGATGCGATCATGCTGTCGGCCGAAACCGCGGCGGGGGCCTTCCCGGTCGAGGCGGTGACGATGATGGATTCGATCGCGCGCTCGGTCGAAAGCGATCCCGACTATTTCCGCCGTCTGCATTTTACCGAGACCGCGCCCGACGCGACGACCGCCGACGCGCTGGCCGAGGCGGCGGGCAGCATCATTACGACGATCGCCGCCGATGCGATCATCTGCTTCACCGCATCGGGTTCGACCGCACGCCGCGTCGCGCGCGAGCGGCCGGGTGCGCCTTTGCTCGTCCTGACCCCGAAAAAGGAAGCCGCGCGGCGTATGGGTTTGCTCTGGGGTGCGCATGCGGTGCCGACCAAGGACATCGGCAGCTTCGAAGAGATGATCGCCAAGGGCAAGCGAATGGCGCTGCGCCACGGCATCTGCAAGGCGGGCGCGAAGCTGGTGATGATGGCGGGGGTTCCGTTCGGCACCCCCGGGTCGACCAATGTGCTCCATGTGGCGACGCTGACCGGCGACGAGCTGCGCGGCTACAGCTAAGGATTAAATCCTCCCTGCCGCGAAGCGGTGGGGAGGGGGACCGTTCGCGAAGCGAATGGTGGAGGGGCCGCAACAGTTGCGCCACAAGTCCCTCCGTCAGCGGCTTCGCCGCTGCCACCTCCCCATGGCTTCGCCACGGGGAGGATCGATTCACCCCAGATCGATTCAAATCGGCACAATCCTTACCGGCTGATTCACAAAATTTTCGGGTTGATTCAGATCGGGACGTTTAAAAATGGTAAATGGACTTTGCACCATTGACGCTGCGCGGCATAGTTGGTGCAAGTAGCGCGTCGGACCCGCGTCGGGGGGCTCCGCATTCGCCAGTCCGGAGGTTTTCCCGCGTGTCCGCACCGTTCCGTTTTCCGCGCTTTTTTGTCACCAGCCCGGCGCCCTGTCCCTATCTGGCGGGCAAGACCGAGCGCAAGGTGTTCACCGAGCTCAGCGGCAATTCGGCGAACGAGCTGAACGACGCGCTCGGCCGCATCGGCTTCCGCCGCAGCCAGTCGGTCGCCTATCGCCCGAGCTGCGCCGATTGCTCGGCCTGCGTGTCGGTGCGCGTCTGCGCCGGGGAATTCACACCCAGCAGCTCGCAGAAGCGCAACCTGCGCCGCAACGGCGACCTTGTCGCGACCGCGTGCAAGCCGTGGGCGACCGAAGAGCAATATGCGCTGCTGCGCTCCTATCTGGGGTCGCGCCATCCCGATGGCGGCATGGCCGATATGGACGAGCAGGATTTCGCCGACATGGTCGAGCAGACCCCCGTCGATAGCTATATGATCGAATATCGCGAGCCGGCGGCGGATGGCGGCAAGGGCCGCCTTGTCGGCTGTTGCCTGACCGACCGGCAGGGCGACGGGCTATCGATGATCTATAGCTTCTTTGACGCGGCGCATCCGATGCGCGAGGGGCTCGGCACCTATATCATCGCCGACCATGTCCAGCGCGCGGCGCGGGCGGGGCTGCCGTACGTCTATCTCGGCTATTGGATCGAAGGGTCGGCGCGCATGGCGTACAAGGCGCGCTTCCGTCCGCTCGAAAAGCTCGGCCCCGATGGCTGGTCGCGCTTCGAGCCCACCCAGTCCGAGCGTATCGCCGCGATGTTCGAGCTCGCCTGAACCCGCCCGCAGGGCGCTGTTGAGAATGGCTCGCAACGGCCAGAATCTCGCGTCGGCCGGTTGACCTTTCCTCGCTTTCAAGGGCATAGCTTTGCGTCCAGGACATAAGTCCGGGTCGCATCCGTTATGAATTCGCCGGGGGGCTGGCGACAGGGGGAAGAGGATGCCCGTGCGCGACTTCGTCAGCATCACGGCCAGCGACGGCAAGGGCGGCTTCCGCCGCGCAATGGTGCGTGCATGAGCGATCCGGTCAAGGTTGCGATCATCGGGTCGGGTCCCGCGGGACTCAGCGCCGCATCGCGCGCCGCGCAGCTCGGGCTCAGTCATATCCTGCTCGAAAAGACCGACCATCTGTCGGACACGATCTTCAAATATCAAAAGGGCAAGCGCGTGCTCGCGACGCCCGAACGGCTCGACCTCCGCTCCGACTGCCGCTTTGCCGAGGGCGCGCGCGAATATATCCTCGGCAATTGGGACGAGGACGCCGCGACCAACAAGGTGAATGTCGCCTATCACGCGGAGGTCGCCGAAGTGAGCGGCGAAAAGGGCGCGTTCGCGATCAAGACCGCCAAGGGCGACGTCTACACGGCAGAAAATATCGTGCTTGCGATCGGGACGCAGGGCAATCCGAACCGGATGCGCTGCGAGGGCGCCGACCTGCCGCACATCATCTATCAGGTCGACGATCCCGAGGATTTCAAGGACAAGCATATCACCGTCGTCGGGTCGGGCGACGCAGGGATCGAAAATGCGCTCGGCGTCGCCGAGGAAGCGCTCGAAAATACCGTCACGATCCTCAACCGCTCGAAGGATTTCGCGCGCGCCAAGGCGAAGAATGTCGCCGACATGACCGAGGCCGGTGAGAACGGCTTTATGAGCATCCGCACCGAGACGCAGCCGAAGAAGGTCGAGCCGGGCTGGCTGACCCTCGAAACCCCGACCGGCGAAGAGCGGATCGAATGCGATGTGATCGTCGCGCGCCTAGGGTCGGTCGCGCCGCGCGGGTTTGTCGAATCGATGGGGATCGAGTTCACCGGCCCCGACCGCGAGGCTTTTCCGAAACTGTCGCCGACGTTCGAGACGACGGTCCCCGGCCTCTATGTCATCGGCGCGCTCGCGGGCTATCCGCTGATCAAGCATTGCATGAACCAGGGCTATGACGTCGTCGAATTCCTGAACGGCAACAAGGCGCTGACCCCCGCCGACGAAAAGGACCTCGCGGCGATCTTCGAGGCGCTGCCGCAGCAGAAATCGGTCAGCGAATGGCTCGAGTTCCTGCGCACGCGCATCCGCATCTTCGCCGATGTCTCGCCGCTCCAGATGCGCGAATTCATGCTCGATTCGAAGGTCGCCTTCTATTCCAAGGGCGATGTCGTGTTCGAAAAGGGCGAGCCGGGTTCGTCGCTGTTCGCGATCGCCGACGGCCATGCGCTCGTCGAGGTTGGCCCCGACTTCACGGTCCCCATCGAAGAGGGATCGATTTTTGGCGAGGTCGGGCTGATCTCGGGCCGCAAGCGCGGCGCGACGATCCGCGCGGGCGAGGACAGCATCTTCGTCGAAGTATCGCGCACCGCCGCGCTCAAGCTGATGGCCGCGGTGCCGGGGGCGAAGCGCGTGATCAATCGCATCTCGCTCGAGCGCCAGCTGCTGCAAATCTTCAAAGGTGGGCTGACCGTCGAGGACCTCGAACCGATCGTCGAGGATCCGGCGATCGAACGCGTTCCCGCGGGCAAGGTCGTGCTTGCCGAGGGCGACGAGGGCGACGACGTCTATGTCATCCGCTCGGGGTCGATGGTCGTCGAAAAGGACATCGGCGGCAAACCGATCTTCCTCCGCTATTTGCCCGCGGGCAGCTTCTTCGGCGAAATGGCGGTGCTCAGCGGAGAGAAGCGCAACGCGACGGTCAAGGCCGCGGTTGCGAGCGAAGTGATCCGGCTGAAGGGCGAGCAGTTCAAGGCGATGCTCGCCAAGCGGCCGCAGGTGCGCGAGGCGACCGAGGCGGCGGTCGCCGAACGCGCGCAAATGAACAGCTTCATCGAATCGCGCAAAGCCAGCTATTCGAGCGCGGTCGATCTCTATTCGGACACCGCGAGCTTCATCATGAAGGAAGGGCTCGGCGAGGCGACCGATGCGTTGCTGATCGACGAGAATCTGTGCGTCGGCTGCGACAATTGCGAGAAAGCGTGCGCTGACAGCCATGAAGGCCTGTCGCGGCTCGATCGCGAGGCGGGCAAGACCTTCGCGCATCTGCATGTCCCGACGAGCTGCCGCCACTGCGAGCATCCGCACTGTATGGCCGACTGTCCGCCGAATGTGATCCACCGCGGGCCCGACGGCGAGGTTTTCATGGAGCCGGGGTGCATCGGCTGCGGCAACTGCATGCGCAACTGCCCCTATGGCGTGATCCGCATGGAAGCCGCGCCACCCGAGAAGCCGAGCCTGCTACGCTGGCTGCTCACCGGCTTCGGCCCCGGCCCGGGCGAACCGTCGCCCAAATGGACGAAGAAGCAACTGGGCGACGAGAAGCCCAAGAAGATCGCGGTCAAATGCGACATGTGCAAAGGCATATCGGGCGGCCCCGCGTGCGTGCGTGCGTGCCCGACCGGCGCCGCGATCCGCGTCTCGCCCGAGGAATTCCTGTCGATCGCCCGGCTCGAAGAGGACGCGGGCTGATGGCGAGCCTGTTCCAGCGCCGCCGGTCGAAAGCGACCCAGACCGAGCGCGTGCGCGAGCGGAAGCATGAGGGCTTCCTGCGCTACGCGGGGTTTCGCTGGGCCAAGATTTCGGGCGGGCTCTGCCTTCTGATCATCGTCAGCTACGCGCTCGTCGATGTGACGCCGCGGCACAATGGCGGCAGCTGGTACGGCTATACGCTCGGCACGATCGGCGCGGGATTGATCTTGTGGCTCACCGCACTCGGCTATCGCAAGCGCAAGATGACGAGCGATTACTGGTCGCTGAAGGCATGGACCTCGGCGCATGTCTATCTGGGTCTCAGCCTGATCGTCGTCGGCACCTGGCACACGGGGTTTCAGCTCGGCTGGAATGTCCACACGCTCGCGTGGGCGCTGATGATGCTGGTGATCTTGTCGGGGCTTTATGGCGTGATCGTCTATGCGACCTTGCCCGCGGCATTGTCGAACAACCGTGACGAGATGACGCAGATGCAGATGCTCGAGGCGATCCGCGCCTTCGACCGCCAGCTGCACAGCGCCGCGCAGCCGCTGACCCCCGCCGACACCGAGCCGGTGCTGGCGGCGCTCGATGAGGATCCGTTCGCGGGCGGCGTCATGGCACGGCTGTCGGGTCGCTATCCCAATTGCGCGACCGCGGCGGCGCTGCGCACGCTGTCGCTCTCGAACAGCAGCGACCGCGAGGCGCGCGAGAAGGTGGTCGGGCTGCTCAAGCAGAAGGAGGCGGCGCTGACGCGGTTGCGCCGGCATCTCAAGATCCGCGCGCTGCTCGAAATCTGGCTCTACGTGCATGTGCCGCTGACCTTTGCGCTGATCGCGGCGCTGTCGGCGCACATCATCAGCGTCTTCTTCTACTGGTAAGGCGGGGAAGGGGGACCATGAGCTTCATCCTGCGCCGTATTTCGACGACGAAGACCGGCAAACAGATCATCCGCGATACGCCGCTGCCGGGCGACACGATCACGTTGGGCCGCGAGGGCAGCAACACCATCCACGTCGCCGATTTGGCGGTGAACCCGCATCACGCGACGATCAGCAGCGCCGACGGCCGGACCGTCCGCGTCGCGGCGAGCGAGGGGCTGGGCTTCGACCTCAACGGACGCAGCGAAACCATCGCCGATATCGACAGCGGTGCGGGCGGCGAGCTGCGCTTCGGCGGGCACCGGCTGACGATCGCGCGCGAGGGCGAGAATATCATCTTGCTCGTCGAGCGCATCGACGAGCTGTCGCAGTCGTCGAAGGATGTCGACGAGGCCAAGGCCTTCTCGCTGCAGGGCGTGATGCTCGGCAAGCGGATGGGGGCGTGGCTGTTCGGGCTGCTGATGCTGCTCGCCTTCCTGATCGGGCCGATCTGGGCGTGGTACAGCTACAAGAATGTTAACGAGCGCCCCGACGGCTACCATGCCGACAGCGCGTGGCTGTCGGGGCCGCTGTCGAGCGCGCACGCGAGCCTGAAGAACGACTGCCAGTCGTGCCATGTCGAGCCTTTTGTCGCGGTGACCGACAAGGCGTGCGTCGGCTGCCACACCGGCGAGCACAAGGCGATGAGCATGGCGCATGCGGGTGCGCCGGCAGCGATGCTCCTCGCCGCGCGTCACCCGCCGGGGATCGGCGAAAAGGTGCTGGCGGGCTTTGCCAAGACCTTCAACAAGCCGCAGGGCCGCTGCGTCGAATGCCATACCGAGCATGAGGGCGCGGGGCCGATGCCCGCGACGCCGCAGAAATTTTGCGCCGATTGCCACGACGGCATGTCGGCGCGATTGAAGATTGCCGGGCATCCGACATCGATCGCCGATGCCGCCGATTTCGGCACGAGCCACCCCGAATTCCGCCCGCTCGTCCGCGCCGCGCCCGGCGCGAAGCTGGTGCGCACGATGCTGAGCAAGGGGACGCTCGATTACAACGGCCTCAAATTCCCGCACGACATGCATTTGCAGGCGACCGGCGGGGTCGCGCGCATGGCGGCGAGTTTCCGCGGCCGCTACGATTTCGGCAAGAAGCTGGAGTGCGCGAATTGCCACCGCGTCGAGGCCGACGGGGTGCGCGTCAAGCCGGTCGAAATGGAACGCGACTGCGCGATGTGCCACAGCCTCGCCTTCGAGACCGTTGGCGGGGTGACGCGGACTTTGCGCCATGGCGAGCCCGACCAGGTCGTCGCCGATCTCACCGCTTATTATCGCTCGACCCCGCCTGGACGACCGCTCCAGCTTGGCGGCATGCAGCGGCGGCGTCCGGGCGCCTATGCCGAGGGGCAGGTCTACAACATCTATTTCAACGAAGTCGCGACACGGCCCAGCCGTGCGCAGGATGCGGTGCGCGCGGTCTTCTCAAAGGGCGGCGCGTGCTACGACTGCCACACGATCTTTGCGCCGCAGACCGGCAACAGCTGGCGGGTTGCGGCGGTCGGCCAGACGCCGCGCTACCTGCAAAAAGGCTGGTTCGACCATGACGCGCATAAGGAAACCGAATGCGCTGACTGCCACACCGCCGCGCCGGGATCGAAAACCTCGACCGACCTGCTCGTGCCGGGGCTGCGTCAGTGCCGCGATTGCCATGTCGGCGAGGGCGGGGCGCGCGTCGTAAAGGTCGAAACCGCGACCGAATCGCCCTGCGCGATGTGCCACGAATATCATTCGGACGGCGGGAAACCGTGGTTGCCGCCGCGCAGAGCCAAGAAAAACACCGCCGCAATCGCAAATAAACCTCTTGCTGCTACCTATAGTGTGAGCATGATCACAGGAACCGGGGGGCGGGGCCTTTACGATGTGACGTGGCGCACACCTCCCTTGCACGGGGCAAGGCGGGGCGGGTGAGGTTTTATGGGTCGGGACCAGCCGACCGGAACGGGGGACGGATATGCTGATCGCGCAGATCACAGATATCCATATCGGGTTCGATCCGGACAATCCGGCCGAATATAACCGCAAGCGCCTCGATGAGGTGCTCGACGTGCTGATCGAGGGGCCGAACCGGCCTGATCTGCTGCTCGCGACCGGCGATCTTTCCGATCGCGGCGACGACGACAGCTATCGCCGCCTCGCCACCGCCTTTTCGCGCTGTCCCTTTCCGGTGTGGCCGAGCGTCGGCAATCATGATTTGCGTGACAATTTTCACGCCCGCTTTCCGGGTCTCGACGACGGCCACGGTTTCGTTCAGTACACGATCGAACTCCCCGAACTGCGGCTGGTGACGATCGATACGCTGGAGGAAGGGCGCCACGGCGGCGCATTTTGCGACCGGCGCGCCGCCTGGCTCGACGCCGAACTGGCGAAGGATAGTGCGAAGCCCACCTATATCGTCATGCACCATCCGCCGATCGAAAGCGGGATCGAGTGGATGAACACCGACCCCGACGAGCCGTGGGTCGCGGTCTTCACCGACGTGGTACGCCGCCACCCGCAGGTTCGCGGGCTGATCTGCGGCCATCTCCACCGGAGCGTCACCGTCGCATGGGAAGGCCGCACGATCGCGATCTGTTCGTCGACGGCACCGCAGGTCTCGCTCGACCTCAGGCCCATCGACGAGAACAAGCCCGACGACCGGCCGATGATCGTCGCCGAAGATCCCGCCTATGCGCTCCACCGCTGGAACGGGCGCGAACTCGTCAGCTTCTACGACCATGCCGGCGCGCACACGATGCTCGCCAAATATGACGAACGGCTGCAACCGCTGGTGCGCGAGTTGAAGGCCGAGCGGCCGCGTTAATAACCGAGCGTTAGGTCGACCCGCGGTTCGACGGCCTCACCCTGCTTCCAGCGGTCCAGATTTTCGAGGAAACGCTGCGCCGAGCGGACGAACATCTTGTCCTGTGCGCGGCCCGACAGGTGCATCGTGATGTGGGCATTGTCGAGGCTCCACAGCGGATCGTCCGAGGGCAGCGGTTCGGGGGTCGTGACGTCGAGGAAGGCCGACGCGATCTGCTGTTCGTTCAGCGCCGTGACCAAGGCGTCCTGATCGACGACGCTGCCGCGCGCGATGTTGATCAGCGTCGCGGTCGGCTTCATTGCAGCGAGTTCCGCTGCGCCGATCATGCCGTCGGTCTCGGGGGTCGCGGGGACTGCGAGGATCACCCAGTCGAAAGCGCCGAGCTGCGCGCGCCATTGGTCGGGGGTCAGCGTATTGGGGCCGGGCGAGCGACGAACCACCGTCACATCGACGGCAAAGGCTTTCAGCCGTTCTTCGATCAGCTTGCCGATCGCACCATAGCCGAGCAGCAGCGCCTTCGATCCGAACAGTTCGACCTTGCCCGGTGAGTCCATCAGCCACTCGCGGCGTTCCTGCGCGCGCACGACATCGCGGTACCCCTTGGCGACGGTGAGCATGCCCATCACGACATATTCGGCGATGGTGATCGCGTTGATACCGGCACCATTGGTCACAATCGTACCGCGCTCATGGAGCAGATCCAGCGGCATGCCGTCCACCCCGGCATAGATGGAATTGAGCCATTTGAGATTCGTCGCGGCGGTGATGACTGCGGCCATATCCTTCTTGTCGTACATGTCGAACCAGCCGATCTCGGCCTGCGGCGCGAGTTCGAGCGCCTCTTCCTTCGACGCGAAGAATTTGGGTTCGATCCAGTCGGGCAGCCGGTTTTCGACAAGTGGACGGATCAGGCCCGAAAGGACGGTCACGGTCTTGGTCATGATTTTCCTACTGCTGAAATGCGTGCCAGCCCGCCCAGGCCAGCGGGACGAGGCCGATGAGATCGACCAGCGCGATGGTGCCGAGCGCCGCGGGGCGCCCGTAGGACTGATAGAGAAACAGGAAGCTGAGCATCGAGATTGCGGCGAGCAAGGTCGCGAGCTTGCGCCCGCCGGGATCGAACGCCGCCCACACGCAGGCAACGAGCACCGCAAAGAACAGCGCGGCGCGGTGATGCATAAGCAGGAAGAGCGGGCTGTCCGGCGGGATGCGATAGAGCCGCGTGATCAACGCCGGCCGGAACAGCGCCAGCGCCGGGATCAGGTGGACAAGGCCGACGAGCAGCCAGCAGATCAGTTGCGACATGCAACGAGGCTAGCAGCCCGCGGGCCTGCGACAAGCCTCTAATTGGCGCTGGGTTGCCAGTCCCATCCGAGCGGATCGCCGTCCATCACCTCGACCCCCGCGGCGACGAGTTCGTCGCGCAGCGCATCGGATGCGGCAAAATCCTTGGCGGCGCGGGCGTCCTTGCGGCGCGCGAGCGTCGCTTCGATTTCGTCTTCGCCGATCGTCGCGGTCTTTGGGCGGACGCGCAGGTCGGCGCGCGCGATCGTCAGCAGGTTAAGGCCGAGGACGGCATCCATCGCGGCGAGTGCCGCATGCTTCTGGCCGGCGTCGATCTTTTTCATCGCTGCCGTTTCTTCGAGCAGCGTGAGCGCGACCGGCGTGTTGAGGTCGTCCGACATCGCCGCGTCGAACTTTGCCAACAGATCCACGAGGCGGCGGTCGGTCGGCTCGGCCGGCTCTGCATCGCGCGCCGGGGCGGCCGCCATCACCAGTCGTTTGAGCCGTGTTAGCGCCGCGCCAAGACCATCCCAGCTGAACTCCAGCTCGCTGCGATAGTGCGCCTGCAGGCACATGAGGCGATAGGCGAGGGGGTGATAACCCTTGTCGATCAGCAGTTGCAGACGCAAAAATTCGCCGCTCGATTTCGACATCTTGCCGCTGCGGTCGACGAGAAAATTATTATGCATCCATATCCGCGCGCCGCTGTCTGGCGAGCAGCTGTGCGCCTGGTTCTGCGCAATCTCGTTCGGATGGTGGATCTCGCGATGGTCGATCCCGCCGGTGTGAATATCGAACGGAAAGCCGAGCAGCGCTTCCGACATCACCGAGCATTCGAGGTGCCAGCCCGGCGCGCCGCGGCCCCACGGTGAATCCCATTCCATCTGGCGCGTCTCGCCCGCGGGCGTCTTGCGCCAGATCGCGAAGTCGGCGAGCGCACGTTTGCCATCGACGGGATCGATGCGGCTCTCGCCCTCATCGGTGCCGTGACGCGCGAGGCGGCCATAGTCGGGGACGGTGGCGGTATCGAAATAGAGGCCGCCATCGAGTTCGTAGCAATGCTTGTCGGCGATGCTTTTGCCCCATTGGATCATCGCTTCGACATATTCGGTGGCGCGCGGGTGCTGCTTGTCCCGGATATTTAGACGCGCAAGATCGGTCTCAAAATCCGCCTGATAGAAAGCCGCGATGTCCCAGGCGCTTTTCCCTTGCGCGGCGGCCGCCTTCTCCATCTTGTCGTCGCCGGCGTCGGCGTCGGATGTCAGATGCCCGACATCGGTGATGTTGATGACGTGGGTGAGCTTATAACCCTTGTACGACAGCGTTCGCCCTAGCGTGTCGCCAAAGACATAGGCGCGCATATTGCCGATATGCTGATAATTATAGACCGTCGGTCCGCAGCTATAGACGCGCGCCTCGCCGGGGTGGACGGGCTCGAACGGTTCGAGGCTGCGCGTCAGGCTGTTGAACAGCTTGAGCGGGGAGGCAGGGGCGTCGGTCATAACCGCGCCCATGCCTTGCTCCGCCCGCCGGCGTCAACCGAAAGCCTTATTGCTGCGGCGGCGTCCACAGATCGTCGTTGCCCGCGCCGGTCACCGGATCGTCGAGCAGCGGCTCGCCGGTCATCGGATCGATATCGCGCATCGTGATCAGCGCTTGCGGGAAATTATTGCCTTCGCCCACGCCGTCGTCATCGTCGACCTCCTCGTCGATAATATCCTGCACCGGGAAATTATTCTCGAAATCGAAGGTCACGGTGGTGCAGGCGGTCGGGCTGGCGATAAGGCAGCCGTTGAAGGTCGACCGGCGATCATAGCTGCCGACCACCGGCGCCGCGCCGCCTATCGTCAGCAGCGGGACCGTGTCGATGCCGGTGATCTGGCCGCCCGCGCCAAACTGCACCCCGTTGATGACGATGCGCGACGTCCCTTGCGTCCGCACATCGAGTCCGCCGGCGCCGAAGGTCAGCCCGCGGCGCTGCGCGAAGTCGGTGCCCGCACCGCTGTTCTGGACATAGAAGCCGCCGACGACCTCGGCGCGGATTCCGCGTGCGAACAGCGCGCCCTCGTCGAGCGTGACGCCGTCATTCTGGCCGAGGCGCGTATTGATCGCGTCGGTCGTCGTCGCCGCGCCAACCGCGGTAATGGCGGCCTCGGTCGCGACGATGATGTCGTCCGATGCCATGTTGAGCTGCCCGCCCGGCGCATTATTTGCCCCGAGCAACCGGACGCTGCCCCGGCCGAGGATGACTTCGAGCGCATCGCCCGCGGCGAGGTTGAGCGCGTTGGCGTCGGTGAGGCCCGTCAGCTGGACATTGCCGATCACGCGCATCTTGCCCGGGGTGCGGATCGTCAGCGCGCCATTGGCGCCGAGGTTGGCGTTCGATGCGCCACCGGTCATCGTGAAGGTGTCGACGACGACGTCGGGCGGCGTTGCCGACCCGACCGAAACGGGCCCCGCGCTCTGCACCTCGGGCGCGAAGATTTCGATCTGTGTGCCATAGAGGCGCGTCAGCTCGTCGGCGTCGATATGATAGCCGTTGGGGCCGTTGGGTCCGGCAGTGCCACCGACGAAGGTCTGGTTGGCGGTGTTGTTGTTGGCGACCGACAGCTGCCGGGTCACGCCCGCGGTGCCGACGCGGCCCGTCGGCGCAATGCTGATTCCCGCCGAGGCGAGCGAGATCGACTGGCCGGTGACGACGCCGTTGATCCCGAGCGATGCGCGCGCCGCGGCGGTGAGGTTGCCGGCAACGGTAACGGTGTCGAGATTGAGGAAACCGACCGAATTTTCGATGACCGCGTTGGCGGCGGTGAGGTTGCCGATGGTCATCGCCTCGCCCTGCGTGCGCAGGTCGGCGGTGCCGGCGACAGTGCCGGCGGCGACCGAGAAGTCGCCGCCCCCGCGGACATAGGCGTCGCCGACGTCGGTGGTCAGCGTGGCAAAATGCAGATCGCCGCCGCCTTCGATGCGGATCGCATTGGCGCTGGCGTTGATCGTACCCCCCGCGATGAGGCTGCCGAGCTGGATATTGCCGTCGCTGCTGTCGAGGCTGGTCGTGCCGAGGACATTGGCCTGGGTCGCAGCGACCCCGGTCGCGCCGGTGAGCGTCACATCCTGTCCCTCGATCGACGTGATGCCGATCGCGGTCCCCGCGGTCAGCGTCGCATTGCCAGCCGCGCGGACGCCGCCGCCCGTGATCCCGGCGGACGAATTGACGACGACATCGCCGTCGGCGCTCAGCGTCGGAAGCGCGGAGCCGCCGGGGCTGGTGAGCGCCGCAAGCGTCACGTCCTGCGCGGTGATCGTCGCATTGCGTCCCGCTGCCACGGTGCCGGTCAGATTGGCGATACCCGCCGCATCGACCACAACGTCGCTGAAGGCATCGAGGCCTGCGAGCGTGGTTGCGCCGCCCTGCGTGCGGATGCTGCTGTCGCCGCCGGTGGTGCCGAGACCGAGCGTTGTGGCGCCATTGACCGCGATATTGTTCGCGGCGTTGAGCAGAATGTCGTCGCCGGCCGACAGCGTCGCCGCGCCGATCGCGCCGGCGGTCGACGCCATCACGATGTCGGCGCCGTTGATGCCTTGCGACCCTTCGCCCGTGCCGATGGTGAAGGTCGGGCTGCCCGAGGCTGTCGAGAAATCGAGGATATGCGTGTCGGCGCCAGTGCCGGTAGTGCGGACGTTTAGCGCGTCGATATTGCCCGCAGCGCGGACGGTGATGTCGTCGCCGCCCGTGACATCGGTCAGGCTGGCGGTCGTTCCCGCAATGACGAGGACATCTTCGCCCGCCGTGCCGCCATCGATCGACGCCGCGGCCCCGGCGTTGAAACCGAACATGCGCGCCGCCGAGCTGTCGGTGAGCGTCGCATTGCCCGCGGCGATGACGAACAGATTGCCCTCCGCTGCGATACCGTTGCGGTCGACATAACCGCCGTTCGCCTGCGCCGAAGCGTTGATACTGGCATCTGAATTCAGGAAGATATTGCCGCCCGCCACATAGGTGCCGGAAAGGTCGGCGGCCGAGAAGATCGAGATGTTCCCATCGACGTCGGCATTGGTCACCGCAACCGCGCCGCCGGTGCCGAAGGCGAAGAAGGACGCCGCGCCCGTGACATTGCCGGTGAGCGCGATGCTGTTGGCGAAGAGGTTGATGTCTTCGCCCGCACTGATCGACCCGCCGCGGATTCCTTCGGCGCCCGCGGTCGTCCCCTCCGCCGAAAGCCCGACCGACAGGCCGGCGGTGATCGAGTTGAAGGTGATCGACTGGCCCTGGACCTGGACAAAGCCGCCCGCGGTCGAGTTGCCGAGATCGACGGCGCCGGGCGAGGTGATCGAGATATCGCCGCCGGTGATGATCGAATTGAGCCCGGTGCGGAAGCCGGCGGCATTTGCAGTGAAATCATTGACAGCTTCGGCATGCTCGACGCTCGCGGCACCGCTGCTGCTGATCGTGATGTCGGCGCCATCGAGCCGATCGACACCGATCGTCGCGGCGGCGCCTTCGCCGGTCAGCGAGAGCGTGGCCCCTGCGGCGAGCAAGCTGCCCGGCGCGCCGCTGATGCTGGTTCCCGCGACGATGAACAGATCGTCGGTGGCCTCGATCGTCGGTGCCGCATTGGCTCCGCGCAAATCATGGCGGATATCGATCTGGTCGCCCGCCTGCAGCTGCGCCGTTTCGCCGACGGTCACGCGTCCGGCGCCCGCTGCATAAAGACCGATCGAGCCGTCGGTGCCGAGCGTCAGGCTTCCGGCTTCGATTGTCCCGCCGGCCGCGCCAAGGAAGATGCCCGCGGGGGCTGTGCCGGTGTCGTTGTTGGTCGGATTGGCAAGGCCGCGCACCTCGACGTCGAGGCTGGTGAAGTTGACTCGGCTGTCGCTACGAATTTCGACGCGGCCTGCAGTATCGCCGCTGGCAAAGATATTGGTGTTGCCAAGGTCGATCAGGCCGGGGCCGGCGTTGGTCGTCAGCGCATCGATATTGACGCGCCCGCCGGCGGTGCCCGCAAAACCGCCGTTTGTGCCGGGCAGACTGCCGCCGCCGCCGGCAAGGCCGCCGTTGCCGCCGGTTCCCGACTGACCGCTGACATCGATTTCCAGAGACTCGCCGGCGGTCGTGATCGTGCCGCCGTCGGCAATCAGCCGTACCGATCCGCCGACCCCGCCGCCGCCGAGGCCGCCATCGCCGCCAATATTGCCGGCGCCGAAATCGGCGGTGCTGCCGTTGCCGCCGTTGCCGCCGATCCCGGTGCTGCCGAGTTCCACGACGTCGCCGGCGGCCAGGCCGAGCGTCATCGTCGCGCCATCGCGCGAAATGACCTCGATCGCGCCGCCCTGCGCGCTGCCGCCATCGCCGCCCGAGGGCGCGACCGCCGCCGACGAGCTGAAGCCGAGGCGGCCGTCGCCGCCATTGCCGCCGGCCGCGCCGGTGACAAAATTGGCCTGCGTCACCCTGACGCGCGCAGTGGGGCCGTCGGCGAGGACGCTCGACGTCCCGCCAAAGGCATTGCCGCCGTCGCCGCCGCGTCCGTCGTCGGCATCGCCGCCGTCGCCGCCTTCCGCCGTCGAATCGAGACTGATCGCAAGCGTGCCGGCGTCGAAATCGTCGACGATCGCCTGCGCGATGCCGCCATAGCCATCGCCACCCGCGCCGCCGACATTGTACGCGCCGCCAAGGCCGCCGGTGCCCTGCGCAACGGCACCGACATCGGTGATCGTGCCCGACGTCGCCGCCAGTCCGATCGTCGCGCGCCCGCCCCGGCCGATGCCGCCCCGGCCGCCGACGCCGACGCCGGTCGCGCTGCCCGAACTGCTCGAGAAGAAGGAGGAGCCGCCTTGGCCGCCGATACCCGATGCATCGGCGGTCACGCTGCTCGCCGTGACCGAGCCGCCGGTCAGGTTGACGCTGGCGGTGCCGCCGGACCCGTTTCCGCCATTGCCGGGCGTTCCGGGTGGGGACCCGAAACCCGCGTTGAAGCCGCCGCCGGTGCCGCCGGTGCCATTGGCATAGGCCTCGATCACGCTCGCATCGACGACGGCGGTGCCGCCGATGTTGATGACCGCATTACCGCCGACACCCGCGCCGCCGGTGCCGCCCGCGATGATGTTTGCCGGATCGTCATCATTCCCGTCCGTCCCCGGACGGCCTTCGCCGTTCGCCGACGCGATGATGTCGGCGGCGGTGATCGTCCCGCCCGACAGGTCGATCGTCGCGACACCGCCGGTGCCCGTGCCCGACACGCCCTGCGCGATCCCGCCCAAGCCATCGGCGCTGATGCTCATGTCGCTGATCGAGATGTCGCCGCCGGTCTGGGTGAAGGTCGCGGTGCCGCCGGTGCCGTTGGCGCTGCCGCCGCTGGCGCCGCGGCCGGAACCGTTCGCCGACAGCTCGATGAGGCCGCCCGACACGGTGCCGCCCCGGACATCGAGCGTGACCGTGCCGCCGCGGCCGTTTCCGCTGCTATCGATCGGCCCGCCCGGAACCTCGATCTCCACCGCTGTGCGGCCGTCGGCCGCGGCAGAAAGCTGGCCATAGTCGATTGCGCTGCCGGAACTGGCGGCGGTCTGGATCAGGATGGTTCCGCCGGTGCCCGTCGGGGCGGCTCCTGCCGTTGTCGCACCCCCCGATGTGCCGCCCGCGATCAGGTCGGCGCCGACGCCAAGGTCGAGGCGGCCGCCATCGGCGATCAGCTGGATCGTCCCGCCCGTCGCCGCGGTGCCGGCGGCGCTGCTGCCGGAAGTCGCGCTGGCGTTGAGCTCGTTTGTCGAGTCGAGAGTCGCCCGGATTTCCCCGCCATTGCGGGCAAACAGGTCGATCGTCCCGCCCTGCGCGTAGCCGCCCGTGCCAACGACATGGGCCGTGCTGCTGCTGGCATCGACCCGATAGATCTCGGCCACGATCGTTCCGCCGTCGGCGAGGAAGTCGACATTGCCGCCGACGCCGTTGCCGGCGCTTTGCGTGACGGCGTTGGACATGTTTCCGCCCATCGCCTGGACGATGAGGCTATTGCCCGTGGTGATCGTGCCCCCTGCGGTCGCGTTGACGGCGACATTCCCGCCCGTACCCGATCCGAAATTCTCGCCGGCCGGGTTGGATGGAAAGGGATTCATGCCAACCGCGAAAAGATTGATGCCGCCGCTGCTGCTGATGGTCGATCCGTTGGTCGCCGCCAACGTCACATTATTCCCGCGCGCGTTGCCCGATTGCCCCGTGGTGCCGCTGGGGCTGAGCGCGATTCCGGCCTCGGCCGATGCGGCGAGGGCGATCGACGCAAATTGCGCGGTGGCGCCGCCGTCGGCCGTCAGGCTCGCCGTGCCGCCCAGCGCATCGCCGCCGGCCGAATTTTCTCCGCCCGCATCGCCGCCCCGTCCGCTGGCATCGAGCGAGAGTGTGCCGAGCGATTTGATTCCGCCATTGTCGCTGTTTATGACGAGAGCGGCGCTACCGCCCGTTCCGTCGCCGCCGTTTAAGGTGTCATCCGGGCCGGAGAAACTTCCGCCGGTGCCCAGCGCCTCGATCGATGTGTCCGAAGATTCGAACGCGGTGTTCGATCCGAGGATTTCGATGCGCGCGGTGCCGCCCGTTCCGTTGCCCGCCTGAGCCGGGCCGAATCCCCCGCTGCCATTTGCGTCGATCGACACATTGTTGGTCGCGCGGAAGCTTGCGCCATCGGAAACCGTCAGCGTCGCGGTGCCGCCTTGCGCATCGCCGCCGGTCGGGATGGAAATATTGGTGGGGCCGAACGCCGACGCGCTGATGAGGACGGTGCCAGTGTCCAGCAATGTGCCGGAATTGCTGACAGAAATGCTGGCAGTGCCGCCCCGTGCGTTTCCTGCCAGGCCATTTGTTCCGATGTCGGCAGAAGCGATTGCGGATAGGGAGAGGACCGGGGTTGTTACGGTGCCCCCGGTAATCGTCAGGCTGGCGGTCCCGCCCTGACTGTCGCCGGTTGCCGTGGCGGGCAGGCTCAGCGACGTGATCTGCAACAGATTGCCCGTCGACAGCGTCCCGCCGGTCACATTCACTGCAACATTGCCTGCGGCGCCGGCGGCGCCATCCGATCGGACCGTCAGATTACCCGTCGCGCCGCCCTGCTGACCCGCGCCGATGGTCAGCGACGCACCGGCGTCGCCGCTGAAAACCCCGTTGCCTTCGACGAAGATTTGTCCCGCTGACGACAGAGGGGGCGGCGATCCCGGGATCTGTTGCAGCGCCTCGCCGACAAAGGTGCCGCTTGCACGCGCGACGGTGCTGCTACGGAACAGCGTATCGTTGACGATGATATTTGCCGCTGTGGCGTTCACGGGGTTCAAATTCTGTTCGCCGCTCGTGATATTATAGCCGGCGGACAGGCGTACCGCGCCATCTTCTTCTGTTGCCGAGACGGCGTCGTCATAACCGATCGCCCCCGACACCAGCATCGTCACCGCGTCATTCTTGGGAATGGCGACCATATAGATGCGGCTTTGGTCGGTATCGCCGTCCTGATGCGCGGGGCCGGTGGTCGTGCCGGTGTGGGTGATCGCGTTGCCGCCCTCGACCCCCCGGGTGACGTTGATGTCGAAGAGGCCGCCGTTGATGCGGATATCGGCCTGTTCGGCGGCGACATAAGCGGCCGACCCGTCGACGCGGACGGTCCCAGCCTGGACGACGCGCGGCGCGACGAGCGCGATATAGCTGCTGCCGGGATTGCCGACATTGTTCGCGTTGATCGCGCCGTTGACGGTGATTGCCGACGTGCTGCCCGCCGTCCCGTTGAACCGGATCGTTCCGCCGGGACCGAACAGGCCGCCGGTCGTGACGATGTCGTTGGTGGTGAGGACAAGGCTGCCGACGTTGATCACGCCCGACGCGCCGATCAGGATGCCGCCGGCGTTATAGAACCAGATATTACCGCCGCGCGGGCCGCTGGTCGATCCGACATAGCTGTTCACAATGCCGTTCAGCGCGATCTGGTCGGTAATCGAGGTGCCCGCCCCGTCGACGAACCGGTTGAGAACGACATAGCCTGTGGTGTCGCCGACATAGTCCAGCGTGTTGCCTGTGGGCAGGAAGTCGATCACGCCCGCGACTGGCGTGTTGGAGGGTGTCCAGTCGACAATGCTTTGCGGCCCGTTGACGTTGACCGTCGACGGATTCACGCCCGTCCCCACGGTCGTCCCCGAAGGGAGGGTCGTGATCGTGCCCGACCCCGCGACCTGTGCGAGCGTGGGGCCGCCATAGGCGAGCGCCATCATCCCGGCGGCGATCGCGCAGCTTGTCAGCAGTCGCTGCTTGCCGGGGCCGCTGGGCGAGAGGGAGGCGATGGCACGCATATCCGTTGTCCTCGATGCAAAATTCATGGTCAGCGCGCCCTCACGCCGAATAAGGTTGTCAGCGATATCAGCAGCCGCGGATCGGGCCGCTCGGCGAGGAAGCCGCCGCGGTTGAGCGGTACGGCGAGTGTCATGTCGAGCCGCGCGAGATCGCCGTAAGCGACGCGTATGCCGCCCCCCGCCGAATAGAGTTTCTGCGGATCGAGCCCGTCGAAGGCGCTATCCTTGTTCCACACCCACGCGGCGTCGAAAAAGACGAACGGCTGGAAAGCGAAGCTCTCGGTATTGGCGGGAACGAACGAGCCGTAGCGTGCTTCCAAAGCCACCGCGACGCCGCTGTCGCCGATCACCGTGCCGGGATCGAAACCGCGCCCGACGGTGAAATTGCCGCCCGAAAATTCCTCATAGGCGAGCAAGGGATCGTTCGCCCACTGCGCGCGCGGCGCCGCCGACAGCGTGAACAGCTTTGCCGGCCGCCATTCGGCGAGCGCATTGGCGCGGACGAGGAAGGCGTCGGGCTGTCCCTCGACACGCGTCAGCGGGATCGCGCCGGGCAGGAAACACGCCGTGCCGCCGGGGCCGCAATCGTCGCTGGCGCCGAGGAAGGAGGCGCCCTTGCGCGCTTCGAACGAAGTGGAGAGCGACCAGCGCGGTTCGCTGGGGCTGTAACCGCCGCGTCCCGCGATCGAGCCGGGATCGATCCAGCTCGCGTCCGCACGCACATTGAAGACGCGTAGCCGGTCGCGGTTGATCGGAAGGCTGGCCAGGTCGATATCCTGGTCGATGAAATCGAGTCCGCCGCCGAGGGTCACGCGCCGCGCCTGCGTCAGCACGAGCGGATAGGCGGTGAACAGGCTGACGATCTGGGTGTTCGACTTGACCGGAAAGCCGGTGATGTCGGGGCGCGTCCAGGCGTAGGTATAGCTGGCGCCGAAGCGCAGCCCTTCGCCGCCGACGCGGAACTCGTGCGACGCCTGCACGACCTTTTGCTCGTCCAAATCGGGGGTCGCATAGAAGCTGACCGTCGTGAGGTCGCCCATGCCGGTGAGGCCGGCGAAGCGCGCGCGTGCGATGCCGCCCCAGCGGCCGACGTCGCGCGAGCCGAAATTCTGCGCGTTGAAGTCGAAGGTGAAGGGGGTGCGCGCGACGGTGACTTCGCCGACGACCTCTCCTGGAACCGCGCCGGGGCGCAGCGTCAGGCGCGCATCCATCCCCGGAATGTCGCGCGCAAGCAGCAGGTAACGCTCGGCATCGACGATGTTGAACACCGGCTGGTCGTCGAGCCGCGACAGATAGCGTTGCAGCAGGCGTTCGTTCGCGCCCGCGTCGCCGCGCACCTCGATCCGCGACATGCGCGCCGACAATATGTCGAGCCGGACGACGCCATCGCCGATCGTCTGCGGCGGCACGCGGACCGCCGCCAGATAGCCCTTTGACCGCAAGATCGTCGCGGCGCGGTCGCGAATGTCGCACACCGCCGAGATCGGCAATTCCTGTCCGACGCGGTCGGACCAGCTCGGCGCCAGCACCGCATTGTCGATGCCTTCGACGCTCGAAAATTCGACCCCGCGCAAGGTGAAGCGGACGTTGGCGAATTCGGGGTTGGCGAGCGGGCAGGGCGCGCGCTCGATGCCGTCGTCGACCGCGACGACCTGTTCGTTGGGCTGGACCGCGGGCACCGGCGGCGGGCGCTGGATTTCCTCGCGCGTCGGGATTTGCGGGGTCGCCTGCGCCCACGCCGCGGCGGGCAGGACCGCGGCGATTACCGCCGCCGAACCGGCCAGCGCGCTGCGGATCGCGGCGCGTCCCGGCCGTTCGATTGCATGTATTCCGAAGTCCCCCGACACGGTCATCACCACCCCTTGCGTATAGGCGCGCCGCGACGATCGCGATGCGCCAACTCCACTGGCGCTGCCGCCAAGCGGCAGCGCAAATTTCGACCCAAGGAAATGTTCCGTCACGCGACCGGCGGAATTTCCTTAGAAGATTATCAGACAGATAGGGCGGGGACAATCGCCGCCGCCCCATCCATTTACCTTATCCCGCTTCGGCTTCCGACATCGTGTCGACGAGGCGGTTGAGCTGCGGCGAGCAGCCCTTCGCCATCAGCATGTCGACCGATCCTTCGACCGTGTCGGGCGCGTTTTCCATCGCGGCGAAGCGCACTGTTACCGGCTTGGCGAGGCCGCCGCCCGACAGGCGATAGTCGGTGCCATATTGCACCGGCAGCACATCGGTCGGCCATTTGCGGAAATTCGCGCCGTCGACGATCGCGACGGTCGTCTTTTTGCCGGCGCTTTCGATCTCGAGCGCGGTGTCGCCTTCCATGTTGGGGCGCCACAGCATCAGCACGGCGGGATCGAGGACGCAAAAGGTCCCGGCCTCGCGATAATCGAGCAGCCAGAGGTTCGGCGCGCGGACATTGGCGGGGGTTTCATCGCCCGGACCGCGCGAGAACCCACCGCGCGACCGCATCGTCGGCCCCTTGGCGAGCATGCGCGTGACGTTGCCGCCGAGCGACTGGCTCGCCTGCACGGTGCCGGTGGCGCCAAAGGTGCCTGGCCCCGACAGCGTGCGCGTCTTGCCCGCCTGCATCAGCACGATCTTGTCGCCCGCGACGAGTGTCAGCTTGTCGACGGACTTGAGCTTGGCACCGGCGGGATATTTGCTCGCCGACGGGCCGGTCGAGCGGACGACCATCGATTGGGCGGCGGCAGTGCCGACGCAGGCGATGGCGGCGATGGCCGCGGCGGCGGTGAGGCCGAGGCGGCGCATCCGGAAATCAGGAAAGGACATAGCTTTCTCCCTCTTTTGTCTCGTTAAGGCGTTCTATCAGAAACATGATGGCTGCATCCTGACCGAAATCCGCCTGTATTGCTGTGGCACAGGTCACATAGGATTTTTTGTCGCCCGCAGTGTGTGCGGCGACCAGCGCGGCGATGCGCGCGCGCTGGTCGGGGGCAAGGTCGGGGCGCGGAGTGAAGACATCGACGGGTTGCGCGCGGCCGCGCAGCGTGACGCGGCCCATCGGCACAAGGTCGTCGCGGCCCGAGCGCGCGCCGGCCTCGGCGGAGATCAGCACGCCGGTTTTCAGCCCCTTGTTCGCGGCCTCGAGCCGTGACGCAGTGTTCATGCTGTCGCCGAGCGCGGTGTACTGGATGCGTCCTTCGCCGCCGAAATTGCCGACGATCGCGTCGCCGACGTGGAGGCCCACGCGCGTCATCCCGATCGGCGGGACGTCCTCGCCGGACAGGTCGACGCGATATTTCTCGCCCGCCTGATACATGGCGAGCGCGGCGGCGGCGGCCCGCGGGCCATCGTCGGGGCGGCTGAGCGGCGCGCCCCAGAAGGCGACAATCGCATCGCCGACGAATTTGTCGATCGTCCCGCCATGTTCGAGCACGATGTCGGACAGGCGATCGAGATATTCGTTGAGCAGCCGCGCGACGGTTTCCGGCGTCACCGCGTGGCTGAGCTTCGTAAATCCTTCGAGGTCGGTGAAGACACAGAAAATATTGCGCCGCTCGCCGTGGAGCGAGAGCTGGTCGGGGTCGCGCATGATCTGCGCGGCGACGTCGGCGGGCAGATATTTGCCAAGCGCCGACTGCGCAAAGGCGCGCTGGCGCGACCCGATCGTGCGTGCGGCGGTGCCGACCGCGGCGTAACCGAACAGCCAGCCGACCGCCCAGCCGAAGGTCGGCAGCGTCGTCGTGTCGATGCCGCGTCCCTGCAGCCAGAAAGGGAAGGCGATGAAAAAGGCCATTTGCCCGAGGAAGGCGAGCGCGACCCAGCGCGCGCGCAGGTCGATGAGGCTCGTCAGCCCGCCCGCAAGAACGATCAGCACCGCGAGCACCCAAAGCGCCGGCGCGGCGATCGGCCGCGTCCATGCCTTGTCGAGCTGCTGCGCCAGCATATGCGCGTGGACCTCGAGCCCGATCATCGTTTCATGCTGGCCGGTGATCGCGTCGGGAAAGCGGCTGAGCGGCGTGTTGAACTGGTCGTTGTCGATGATGTCGCCGCCGATCAGGATATAGCGCCCTTTGACCAGCTCCGAAAAACCGGCGCGCATCTCGGCATCCATCGGCATCGCGAAGGTGTCGATCGGGATGTTGGCGAAGACGGGTTCCTCCTGCCCCGCCGCGGCGCGCGCGGGGACGAGGAAGCGGATATTGCCCTGGAAATTCGCATGCGCCGCGTCGACGGGAGCCATCGCATTGGACATCAAGGGCGGCAAATTCTTCGGCCGGTCGGGCCAGTTGCGGATCACGCTGTCGTCATCGGTGCGAAACAGCACGCTTGTCGGCTTCGTCTTCGCGGTCGTGACGTCGGCGATATAGGATTGGAGGAATTTCTGCTGTTCGTAGAAGATCGTGTTCGGGTTGCTCGCCTGTTCGGCATAGGCGAGCCAGGTCGGGGTCTTCATCGCGCGCAGCTGCGCCTTCAGCAGATCGTCGTCGGGGCGCGGCGAGTCGAAGGCAATATCGATGCCGATCGCTTTCGCGCCCATCTGGTCGAGATTGCCGAGCGCATTGGCGAGCAAAGTACGGTCGAGCGGCGAGCGGATGCCCGTGTTGAACAAAGTCTCGTCATTATAGGTGACGAGCGTGATGCGTTTATCCTGTTCGACATGCGGCGCCATCAGTGTCGCGCGCGCGTCGTAAAGTGCGCGCTCGGCTGCGTCGATCAGCGGCATCTGCCAGCTGAAACGGGCGATCAGTATTGCGACCAAGAGGAAGACGATTGTCGCCGCCATCCGCGACGGGCCTAGCTGCATGATCAGCCGGCGGACGCGCTTGCGCAGCGGCACCGCGGCCTGCCGGCCATCCTGCGCGGGCGCGTCGGCCGCGGGAACAAGGACGTCGGGTGCGTTCATCGACTTAGCGGGCGGCGCGCCCGGCAGCCTCGCCGTTTCGGGCGGTCGTCGCGCCGTTGTGAAGCAGCGCCTGGCCGCCGTCGCCGATGATCGCAAAGCCCGCCCAATAATAGGGATGCGACGTCTGCTGGTCGTCCATCAGGCGCAGCTGCGTTCCCCACAGGGCGTCGGCGACGCTCGTGCCCTGATTGGCGGCGAACAGCCCGCCGATCAGCCGCTGGGTCGCATCGAAATCGTCGGGCGCGGGCCAGTGGCTCGCGATCACCGACCGGCCGCCCGCGCCGATGAAGCTGCGCACCAGCCCGTCGAGCGCATTGCCGCCGCCTGAAAGGCCCGCTTCGCGCGTCGCCGCGACGCTCGCCGCGCCCGCGGTGTCGCACGCCGACAGGATGACGAGGTCGGCGTCGATCTTGAGGTCGAAGATTTCCTGGAAGGTCAGCAGCCCGTCCGAATCCTGCCCGCCGAACGAGGTAACGAGCGCGGGGCGCGCAGGGCAGGCCGGGCGCGGCGCGGTGACAAGGCCGTGCGTCGCGAAATGGATGATGCGATAGTCGCCAAGGTCGGCGCGATTTTTCACCGCGGTGTCGGTGAAGGCGCCGCCGGTGAGCAAAGTGCCCGCCTCGCGGCCCATCGCGTTGCGCGCGGTCACCAGTTCGTCGGCCGAGATCGGGCGGGACCATTGCGCGACATCCCACAGGCAATCGCCATCGACGCCGCCCGCCACGCCGCCGCGGGTGCCGAGCGAGGGCAGCCGTCCGCTAACTGGCAGATTCTCGCCGAGCCCGAAATATTGGTTGGCCGCCCTCGACGGTGCGGCCTGCCGCGCGTTGCGGAAGCCGAGTGTCGACACCGCGGTGCTCGGCCGCGACGTCCGGCCGAGCCAGGCGATCTGGCGCATGTCGAACGGATCGGCGTCGGGATCGAGCAGGCGCTTCTCATAGGCGGCAAGCCCGGTGTCGGTGGTGACGAGCAGGTTGATCGGCAGCCGCAGCATCGCGCCGTCGGGCTCGAAGATCAGGTGCGCGATGGTGGGAAGGCGCGCCGCTACGGGTGCGAACAACTGGCCATAAAGCTTGTATGAGGTGGCGGCGTCGAAGGGATAGGTGACGCGGCGGCCATTCTCGACGAGCGAAATGGTCGAACGGATCGTGTCGACCGCGGTGTCGAGGTCCGACGCGCTGATGTCCGATTTCCAGAGCTGCGCCCCGTCTTGCTCGATCAGCATCGCATAAACGCCGTCGCCGACGACGAGCATCTTCAGATAGGCTTCGCCCGGACGCAGAACCTGCTGCAACTCGGCAAGGTCGAGCTTACCCGATGCAACGACGCGATATTGCGGAAAGGCCGACAGCGCGGCGACGGTTTCGGCCTGCTGGACCGACAAATTATCGAGTTGCGCCTTGATGTCGGCGCGCAAGGCGTTGACTTCGGGCGATTCCGGCAGCTGGGCAAGCCGGGCATCCTCGATCCGCGCGCGCTCCAGATCGCGATTTAGCGTCGTCGCCTGGCGGAACAGGCGGGCGCCGTCGCTGCTGCCGCTCGACAGTTCGCGCGCGAGCACCGCTTGCGTATCGGCGACGCCCGGGCGGATCTGGAGCTGGCTGGCGACGAAGAAATCCTCGATCGCCTTGGGTTCGGTCGCCGAACGCGCGGCGAGCAGCCGGTAATAGGGCGCCATCATGTTCGCCATGCCCGCGGTCGATCGCTGCGTGCTGGCGAGCGCGGTGACGACCTCGCGATAAATGCCCATCGCCTTGTCGTCCTGTCCCTCGCGGGTGAGGAAGGCGGCGTAGCGCGCGCGCGCCGAGGCGAGCGCGTTGGTTTCGGGATATTCGACGGCGAGCAGGTTCACCGATTCACGGAATCGTGCGTCGGCGGCCGCCTTGTCGCCGCTCGCCTCTTCGGCCAGCGCGAGCTCGCCGAGCATCTGCGAACGCAGGCGGATGATCGAGGTGACGCGGCCTTCGCGCACCGCGATCGCGTCGGTCAGCCCCTTGAGCTGCGCGGTTTTCGACGCCTGCGCATTGCCGCGCAGCCGCTCGACGGTGCCGAGCAGGTGGATCGCCTGCGCATCGATGATCTGCGCGCGTTCGAGCGGCGAAAGCCGCTCGCGATCGCCGGCCTGGCGGATGACGCGGGCATTGTCGCCGCTGTTGACCCCGGCGACGATCTGCGGCGTCAGCGTCACCGCGGTGCCCGCGACCGTCACGCCGGTCGTGAGCGGCGGGATCGGCGTCTGGAGCCGCGTGGCGGCGCCGTCATAATCGCGCTGGTTGAGCGCGTTGATCGCACGGAAATTGCGGCGGAGGCGCAGCTGGACCGGATCGCCGGTCGGGATCGCCTCGACCTCGGCGAACAGCCGTTCGGCTTCGGCGAATTCGCCAAGGTTCGAGCGTTGCAGCGCGCGGTTCAGCGTGACTTCGGTCGGGTCGATGTCGGCCGCCGACTGTTCCTCGGCGGCGCGGCGCGACAGCGCTTCGAAAAATTCGGCCGCCTCGGCATAGTCGCCGCTGTGGTTGCGGCGATATCCCTCCGCCAGCGCCTTGTCGACGTCGATCGTCCCGGCGATCGTCCGGGCAAAACCGTCGTTGCCGCCGACCGAGATGGTCGCGACCTTGATGACGCCGGGCACGACCTTGCGCTGGCGGATCGATTCGAGCGCGATGTCGAGCGCGTCGCCATAGGCCTCGAAGCCCTCGACGGCATAGGTCGTCTCGCCCGCCGCCTCGATCCGCGTCTTCCATGCGATATTGGTGTCGTGCACGGTGCAACCGCCATCCTTGACGCACGTGATCGCGCCCGTCCGTCCAATGGCGTTATTGATGCGCGCGCGCGCATCCTCGGGCGTGGCGCGCAGCATCCGGACATAGCCGACCGGCTGGCTCGCATCGCGGCAGACGATCGTCCAGGCGCGGTCGAACATGCCCTTGACGACCTCGTCGCGAACGGTGGCCTGCACCTCGCAGAGCGAGCCGCCCTGATCGCCGATCGAAAAACTGTCGCGCAGCGTCGGGTCCATGCCCTGCGCGAGTGCGGTTCCGGGCGCGGCGAAAGCCAGCAAGCCCAGAATCGACACAAGTTGCGGACGTCGAACGGTCATCACAAATCCCCCAAACACAGACGCAGAGACGCCATGCCGATTCGACGCCGGCAGGGCGGAAACTTTATTGCTGCGGTGCGACCCATTCCCTTGGGACGAAACCCTAAACCCTTCGTAAGCGAAAGGGAAGTGATCTGCCGCACAGGCGGCTTGCGCCGCGGGGACGCGCGACCTATCTGCAAGGGGACTTTCCCTTCGCACGAGGACAAAATGAGCGGATTCGACGATCGTGAACGCGCCTTCGAGGCAGAATTTGCACGCGACCAGGAGGTTCAGTTCCGGATCACCGCGCGCCGCAACCGGCTGGTCGGCGAATGGGCGGCCGAGCGCATGGGGCTGACCCCCGAGGAAACCGACGCCTATGCCAAGGCGGTGGTGCAGGCCGATTTCGAGGAAGCGGGCGACGAGGACGTCATCCGCAAGCTCGCGGGCGACCTCACCGCGGCGCAGGTCGAGATCAGCGATGCCGAGATTCGCGCGGCGCTGAACGACAAGGCGGTCGAGGCGCGGCGCCAGTTCATCGACAGCCAGAACTGAGGCGATAACGATGGGTATGCGCGAAGATGATTTGCGGGCGATGATCGTCGCGGCGTTTCCCGATGCCGAGGTCACCATCACCGACCTTGCTGGCGACAACGACCATTATGCCGCGCATGTCGTCAGCGAATCCTTTCGCGGCATGACCCGCGTCGCGCAGCACAAGGCGGTGTACGCCGCGCTGGGCGGACGCATGGGCGGCGAACTTCATGCCTTGCAATTGACGACCGCAATCCCCTCATAAGGGGCATGCTTATTTGGCGCGGCAACGCGCCTGCCCGGAGACTGACAATGACCGACCCGACCACCCACGACCGCATCGCCAAGCTGGTCGCCGACAATCCCGTGCTGCTCTTCATGAAGGGCACGCCTTTGTTCCCGCAATGCGGCTTTTCCTCGCGGGCGATCGCGATGCTCGATCGCCTCGGCATCGAATATGAAACGGTCGACGTGCTGCAGGACATGGAAGTCCGTCAGGGCATCAAGGAATTTTCCGACTGGCCGACGATCCCCCAGCTTTATGTGAAGGGCGAATTCGTCGGCGGATCGGACATCATGATGGAAATGTGGGAAGCGGGCGAGCTTCACACGCTGATGACCGGGATTCCGGCGCGCGCCGAGTAAGCTGCGCGGCTTTCGAATGCAAAAAACCCGCCGGCGCTCAGGCTCCGGCGGGTTTTTTATTGGCTGAAGGGTTCAGGCCGCCTCGGCATCCTCATACGCCTGCGCTTCGGCGGCGATCAGGATGTCGGCGAGCATCCAATAGGCTTCGCCCCACGCCGCGAGCACTTCGTCGGTCGCGACCTCTTCGCCCAGCACGTCGCGGATCGCGGGCAGCAGGGCTTCTGCAACATGGGGATAATGCTCCGGCTTCACCCCGGTTTCGATATGCCGTGCGACCATGCGCGCCACCGCGGTTCCGAGGTTCTGCAGCTTGTCGATATTCTTGGCGTAGGCGAGGATCGCCGCCGCGAGGCGCTTCGGCTGCTCGCCGCTCGTCTGCGCGGCGCGGTCGAACATCGCTTCGATATCCTTGTTTTCGAACAGCCGGGCATACATGGCGGTGGTGATCGCGAGGCCATGCTTTTCGAGCGCCGGGGCGGTGGCCTTGACGATCTCCATCGCGCGGGCGGAAGCGGTACGCATATGATATCCTTTGGTCAGAGGGGGAGGCGACGTTCAGGCGGCGCGGCGACCGGCGGGGTCGCCCAAGCGGAAGAAAAGCGCGAGCTGGAGGCTCTCGGCGATGCGCGCGGCCTTCGCCTGCAAAGCGGCCGCGGCGGCGGGCGCCAGCAACTCGTTCGTGGTGTCGGCCCAGATCGCGAGCCAGCGGTCGAACATCGCGGGGGTGATCGCGGCCTTGTGCTTCAGATGCTCGGCAACCGGGCTGCCCTTGTAGCGGCCGCTGGTCAGCATCACCGACGACCAGAAGGCGACGAGCTTTTCGAGATGGTGGGGCCAGTCGTGCACCGCGGCGTTGAACAGCGGGCCGATGTCGGCGTCGGCGCGCACGCGGTCGTAAAAGGCCGGGATCAGGCGCTCAAGCGCGGCTTCATCGATCTGGTCACCCTGCGTCACGACTCGCTCCAATCATGCATTTGATGCGCATGTATGATCGCAATTTGAAACATGCAACAAAAATGCATATTATGGGATGGCGGACATTTTCGAAGGATCAGGATGCGCCTGACGCGCTACACCGACTATGCGATGCGCGTGCTCCTCTATGTGGGCGCGCAGGATGACGCGCGGCTGTGCCCGATTTCGGAGATTTCGCGCGCCTATGGCATTTCGCAGAACCATCTGATGAAGGTCGTCAACGACCTGGTGAACGCGGGTTATCTCGAAAGCGTGCGCGGGCGCTTCGGCGGGATCCGGCTGGCGCGGCCGGCGGCCGAAATCAACGTCGGCGCAGTGGTGCGCCACACCGAGGAAGGCTTCGACCTTGTCGATTGCGCCAGCTGCATCATCGCGCCCGCGTGCGGGCTGACCGGCGCGCTCGCCGAGGCGCTGGCGGCGTTCATGAAAGTGCTCGACGGCTACAGTCTCGCCGACCTGCTTGCGAAGCGCGCGAATTTCGCCGCGCTGTTCGGCATCGATCAGCCGGCCGGCACCTGAAAGATCGTCAGCGGCGCGCCCAGCCCTTGTCGCGGGCCTGCCGTTCGGCCGCGGCATCGAGCGGATCGCCCGCCATCATGGACGCCGCGGCGGCCGCGAGTTCTCCCGACGACGCCTGGCGATATTCGGTGCCCGCCTGTCCCTGTATCGTCCGTTCAAGATGCCAGCGCCCGTCGCCGCGGCAACCGATGCCGTTCAGCGACCGGCTTTCGAAACTGCGGCAATAGCGGCCAGCCTTGTCTTCGAAGCTGAGACCGATCCGCACCGCCGCATTCGTCGATTGACTGGAGGCAAGCTGCGTGTCGAGCGCCGCCGCAAGCGGACCCGCGGCGATCATCGTGCCATTGGCTTCGGTGACGCTCGCGGGCGGCATCCATGGCTTCAGCCCAAGGGCCAGCCCGAGCGCGAGCGAAGCAGCGATCGCGCCCCAATGGATCGGCACAAAACGCATCCGCTTTGCCTCGCGGCGCCCGGCGAGGCTGGCGTCGACTTTGTCGGGCGTCGCGAGCAGGGCGCGGAGCCGTTCGGGCACCGCCTCGTCGATCACGGGGGCATAATGCGCCGTCAACTGCGCCTTCAACGTCCGGTGCCGGGCGATTTCGGCGGCAAGCGCGGGGTCGCTTGTCGCTTCGCGTTCGATGCGGCGTGCGGTGAGGTCGTCGAGTTCGCCGTCGACAAAGGCGGCGACGGTGGCGGGATCGAAACTCATGCGGCCTCTCCCAGCAAATGCATCAGTGTTTCGCGACCGCGGGCGAGGCGCGAGGTGACGGTGCCGATCGGCACTTCCAATATTTCGGCGGCCTCGCGGTAGGCATAACCTTCGACGAGGACGAGCATCACGACCTCGCGCTGTTCGCCCGGCAGGCGCGCCATCGCGCCGTCGACATCGCCGCGTAGCGCCCCCGCCTCGACTTCGGCCGCGCCGTCGCCGGCGACCTGCGTCGCGGCCTCGTCGATCGGGGTGTGAACGCCGCGACGCCCGGTCGCACGGCGATCGTCGATCCAGAGGTTGCGGGTGATGCGGTACATCCAGCTATCCAGTCTCGTTCCTTGTTGCCACTGTTCCTGCGACTTCAGGGCGCGTTCAATCGCCGCTTGGCACAAATCGTCGGCGTCGCTGGCATCGCGCGCCAGTCCGCGCGCAAAGCGGCGCAGACGGGGCAGCAATTCGACCAGTTCCTCTTCGAAGCGCATTGTCGCCTCAGGGTCCGAACCCATCCATTGCGCATTCGAGGCGTCGAAATGGCGAAGATATCGGTTTCGCGTGGCCGCCGCGGATGGTGGTTCCATCTGCAAGGCCGCGCGGGGCCGAGATCGAAGCCATTTCGGCGTCCCTTCGGGATTTGACCGATTTTGCCCATGGCTGCGTCAGCGAGCCTTGGAATATATTCATATGCCTGCGCCTCACTTCCTTGCCCTGAACAAAATCGCTTCAAACCTCGAATGCGCAATGGATGGGTTCGGACCCTCATTGTTCGAGGAAGAAACGTCAGGCTTCTATCGTTTCTTCCGTACGATGCTAAATTTTTTCGGGAACCGGCCGCCGTGCCGGCCCTTGTGAGACTGATGATGCGATTCTGGACGATTTTTCTGGCGATGCTCTGCCTCCTGCTCAGCGGGACCGACGCGCGTGTCGCGGCGCAGATTGCGCTGCCGCAAGTGCAGCTTCCCGATGCCGCGCGCACGCTGCCGTCGCTGTCCGAGGTGGATACGGGGCGGCTGGCCGGGATCGGTGACCGGTTGCTGGATGTTCGGCTCGACCGCATCACAGCACTGGTCCGCCGCAATCGCGACAGCATCGAGCTCGACGAGCGCGGCGAACCCGCGGTGCGCGGCGTCCTTGTCGCGAGCGGGGTCGATAGGGCGATGATTGCGCGGGCGGGCGAGGCGGGGTTCGCGCTGATCGACCGCGAGCGCATCGAGGGGCTCGATCTCGATATCGCCCGCTTTCGCGTACCCGAGGGGCGCAGCCTTGGCCGGGCGCGCAAACAGCTTGCGAAGCTGCTTCCGGGTGCCGAGGTCGACGCCGACAATCTCTATTTTGCGAGCGGGCCGGGCGGCGCGTTGCCCGGGGCGATGCTCGCGGCCGCCCAAGGCAGCGGCAAGGCGAGCCTCGGCCTGATCGACGGCGGCGTCGCGGCGCATCCCTCGGTTGCAGGCCGGGTCGAACAGCGCGGCTTTGCGAAAGGCGCGCCGTCGGCGAGCCGTCACGGCACCGCGGTCGCCTCGCTGCTCGTGGGGAGCGGTTCGGTTCAGGGCGCGGCCCCCGGCCAGCGCCTGCTCGCGGCCGATGTTTATGGGACCGACCCCGCCGGCGGCAACGCCAGCGCGATCGCGCGTGCGCTCGGGTGGCTCGCCCAAAACGGTGCCGCGGTGACGACGATCAGCCTCGTCGGACCCGACAACAAACTGCTTTCGACAGCCGTTTCGCGGGCGCAGCAGCGCGGGATGCTGATCGTCGCGGCGGTCGGCAACGACGGGCCCGCCGCGCCGCCCGCCTATCCGGCTTCCTACAAGGGCGTGTTTGCGGTGACCGGGGTCGACCAAAAAGCGCGCGCGTTGCCCGAGGCCGGGCGCGCGCTGCATGTCGATTTTGCTGCGCCCGGCGACGCGGTGCTGGCGGCGACGGGGGCGGGAAGCAGCGACCGGCTGCGCGGCACATCCTTTGCCGCACCGCTCGTCGCCGGACGGCTTGCGCTTCGCTATCCCGCCCCCGCGATCGATCGCATCGGGCCCGCCGTCGCGGCGCTCGTCATGGAAGCCCGCGATCTGGGCAAGAAGGGGCGCGACAAAATCTATGGTCACGGCCTGATTTGCGCGACTTGCGCGGGCCGCTGACCCCTCCCTCGAAATTATTCGGAAGAAAATCGAACGCGCCATCGTTCTCTCTCCAGGCCCACCCCCTCCGGGCCGAAAATTCAGGAGAAGACCAATGGCAAATCGCATCCTCATCCCGGCCCTCGCGCTCGCCGCGTCGGCCATGGCTTTTTCGGCTCCGGCCAACGCGCAGCTGCTTGGCGGCGGCGGTGGTGGCGGTCTGGGCGGCAACCTCGGCGGCACGCTGGGCGGGACGCTCGGCAATCCGACCGGCCCCATCGGCGGCACGCTTGGCGGCGCGGGCGATCTGACCGGATCGGGCCGCGGCGACGCGCAGGTTGACCGCCGTTCGGGCCGTGTTCAGGGCAAAGGCAATGCCGATGCGAACGGCAAGGGCTCGGCGAACGGCAGCGGCGATCTGCTCGGCAACAGCCTTGGGGGTAACGCCAGCGGCTCGGGCAACGCTTCGGGCAGCGGCAGCCTCGATGCGCAGGCGGTGGGGACCGATTTCGTCGGCAACACCGCGCGCGGCACTGTTGGTACTGCAAGGGGCGCGGCTTCGACCGCAACCGGCACCGCGCGCGGTGCGGTCGGGACTGCCCGTGACCGGACCGGCGCCGCACTGTCGAACGTCTCAGGCAGCGCCAGCGGCGCCGGATCGGTTGCGGGCAGCTTCCAGGGCAGCCTCGGCCAGCTCGCCGCCGCGGGTAGCGGTGCAGCCAATGGCGCCGGGATGTTCGCGGTCGAACCCGGCATGGCGGTGACCGACGCACGCGGCAAGGTGATCGGCCATGTCCAGGAATTGCGCCAGACGGGCGGCGGCGTCGTGCAGGCGGTGACGGTCGAGGTCGGTGACCGCGTCGCGACGCTGCCCGCGACGAGCTTTGCCGGGTCGGGCGACGTCCTCGTCACCGGCATGACCAAGGGCCAGCTCAAGAAAGCGGCCGAGCAGCAGCAAGCCGAATAAGCAAGATGGGGTGGCCGCCGTGCGCGGCGGCCATATTCTGGGCGGGCCGCCTTTGCGGTCCGCCCTTTTTTCGTTCGGGTGAAAAGCGTCCGGGGGGCGGGGCCTTTCGGCCGCTCCGCCCCCCGTCTACATCAGGGGTAAGTGGGGTTTTCCCGGGTGGGGGCAGGGGACATCAGGGACCAGACTGATGCCCCCCACCGCTCCATTTGAGCGGAACACTCGGGAACATTTGGATACTATACAATTGCCGTGCCAATTTTCGGCATTTGCGGAATCCGGCGCGAGACGCTGGTTAGCGATTCCTTACCGGGATCGCGCACTGTCAAGAATCCCGACACTTCGCCGTGTTTCCTCCCGTCATCCCCGCAAAGGCGGGGATCCCGCTTTTACTCGGCGGTGACAAAGCGGGATTCCCGCCTTCGCGGGAATGACGAAGGTGGATCCGTTCATCTTTGTTCAGGAAGCGTTCAGCCCTTTGACTACATTTGTAGTCGCATCGGTGACGACGACGCCAATGGGAGGGGTCCGCATGGCAGAACGAGCAAGCGATTCGGAGATGCAGGTGCTGTCGGCGCTGTGGGAAAAAGCCCCCCAGACCGCCGCGGACCTGACCTCGCGCATCGGCAAGATCAACGGCTGGACGCAGGCGACGGTGAAGACCTTGCTCGCGCGGCTTGTCCAGAAGGGCGCGGTGACGGCGGAAGCCGACGGCCGGCGCTATCTCTATAGCCCCGCGATCGAACGCGCCGACGCCGTCGGCGAGGAATCGCAGCGCTTCGTCGACCGCCTGTTCGGGGGGCGAGTAAGCCCGCTGATCGCGCATCTCGCCGACCGCGAGGCGCTGACCGACACCGACATCGCCGAAATCGAGGCGCTGCTCAAGAGGCTGAAGTCATGAGCGCCGCTGTGCTGCTCCAGGCGTGGGCCGATACGCTCGTGACCACGGGCCTTCTCGTCCTCTTGATCCTGATCGTCCGCAAACCCTTTGCGCGCCATTTCGGCCCGCGGCTGACCTATGCCTTGTGGGCGGTGCCCGCGCTGCGGCTGGTGCTACCGCCGCTGCCGTTTGCCGATCCGGTGGTTATCATGCCCGAGCCTGCGGCCGACATGGCGGTGATGGTGCCCGTTGGCCTGCCCATCGCAGCACCCGCTGCAGCCGAACCGCTCTGGACGCTCGCCGAGCTGGTGCCGCTCTTCTTCGCGCTGTGGGCGGCGGGCATGATCGCCGTTATCGTGACCGCGATGGTGTCGCATCGGCGGTTCCGCCGCGCGGTGCTGGGCGAGGCGGTCGAGCTCGAGCCGATCGGCAATATCCGGCTGGTGATGTCCGATGCGGTCGACGGTCCGGTGGCTTTCGGCCTGTGGCAGCGCTATGTCGCCGTCCCGCACGATTTCTTCGCGCGCTATGTCGCCGAAGAGCGTGCGCTCGCGATCGATCATGAGCTGTCGCACCACCGCCACGGCGATTTGTGGGCGAACAGCGCGGCGCTCGTGTTGCTCGCCGCCCAATGGTTCAACCCCTTCGCCTGGCGCGCGATCCGTGCCTTTCGTTTCGATCAGGAGGCGGCGTGCGACGCGCGCGTGCTGACGATGACCCATTGCGACGAGCGGCGCGAGCGGACCGCGCGTTATGCGACCGCAATCGTCAAGGCGGCGGTCGGGCCGCGCCTGTCGCTCGCCGCGCCGATGGCGGTCCACGATAATCTGCAGGAGAGGCTGACGATGTTGACGCAAGGGGATATTTCAAAGAAGCGCGGTCTTGTCGGCCGGTTGCTGATCGGCAGCGCGACGCTCGCCGTGCTCGGCGCGACCGCGACGCTCGTCCCCGCGGGGATCGTCGTGGCGAAGGCGCAGACCGCCGACCTTGGCGAACCGCCCGCGCCGCCGGCACCCCCCGAACCGCCGCTGCCGCCCGAGGCTCCCGACGCGCCCGGCACGATGGTCTTCACCGAGCATAGCGACGACGCCGCGACCGACGACGGCAAGAAGAAGCGCGAGGTGCACCGCATCGTCATCCGCCGCGACGGCGACAGCGAAGGCAAGGCACTAGCCGACGGCAAGGACAAGATGCGCCGCATCGAAATCCGGTCCCCCGGCGGCCTGTCGCGCGACGATGTTATCGCGACGCTGAAGGAACAGGGCATCGCCGGCAAGCGCGCCGAGGCGATCGCCGACAAGCTCGAGGCGAAGCGCAAGGAACGTATCCGCACCGTGATGGCCCCGATGCACCCGATGCCGCCCATACCCCCAATGCACGGCACCTGGAGCACTCACGGCAAGGCGATGGTCCTGGGCAAATGCGGTGACGGCAAGGCCGCGCCGATCGTCAACCGCGACGAAAGCACCGGCAACAAGCGCAGCCACGTCATGATGTTCGCGTGCAGCGACGGACCCGAAGCCAAAGCGGCGCGGCTGTCGGCGCTGAAGAAGGCGCGCGAGGCCTTTGCCGAGGGCGAACGCGCACGCAGCCTGTCCGAGGACATGCGTGCCAAGGTCGCCGCGGACCTCGAAAAGGCGATCGCCGAGATCGAGAAATCGGGCCACTGAGCCCGAGCAGCTTCGACGCCGACCCTTACTCCCCGGTGGGGTCGGCGGCAGGGGCGGGGAAAGGGGGCGGCGCATGCTGCTCCCTTTTTCACGTGCGCTTTTTCGCACCCATCCCTTTTCCTTCGCGGTGCGCGATGCCACATGGGCGGCATGAGCGAAGAAAAGCCCTGGCCCGACAGCATCCGCGCCGGCGAGTGCGAGCAGCATGAGCCGCTGGTGCGGCGCGTGCTCGCGCCCAATCCGTCGCCCTATACCTTCACGGGCACGCAGACGTGGATCGTCGGGGCGGGCAGCGACGTTGCGGTGATCGATCCGGGTCCGACGGGCTCGGGGCTCAGCATCGGCGATCCGGCCGACATCAACGGCACCGGTCATGTCGACGCGATCCTGCGCGCGACCGAAGGCCAGCGCGTCGCCGCGATCCTTTGCACGCATACGCACCGCGATCATTCGCCCGCCGCGGCGCCGCTGAAAGAAGCGACGGGCGCGCCGATCATCGGTTGCGCGCCGCTGGCGCTGTCCGACGACGGGCCGCGCGCTGATTCGGCGTTCGACCCCGATTATTCCCCCGACCGCGTGCTCACCGACGGCGAGCGCATTTCGGGCGACGGCTGGACCCTCGAAGCCGTTGCGACCCCCGGCCACACCTCGAACCATCTCTGCTTCGGGCTTGTCGAGAGCGGCGCGCTGTTCACCGGCGATCATGTCATGGCCTGGTCGACGAGCGTCGTCAGCCCACCCGACGGCGATATGGCCGCCTATATGGCGAGCCTGTCGAAGCTCTATGACCGCGAGGATCGTGTCTATTATCCCGCGCACGGCCCCGCGGTGACCAAGCCGCGGCAGCTGGTGCGCGGCATGCTCGGCCACCGCAAGCAGCGCGAGCGGCAGATTTTGCGCGAACTCGAAAAGGGGACGAGCGTGATCCCCGAGATGGTGAAGCATATGTACAAGGGACTCGACCCGCGGCTCAATGGCGCCGCCGGCCGCTCGGTGCTCGCGCACCTGATCGACCTTCGGACGCGCGGGATCGTGCGCGCGCATGACGAAGAATGGGAACTTGCCTGAATGACCTCTGCTTCACCTGCGCGCCTTGCGCCCCGCCTGATCCTGCTCGCCGCCGCGGCGCTGCTGCTCGTCGCCGTCTGGTGGGCGGTTGCGGCGTGGCAGGACTGGCAAAAGGGCTATGATCCCGAAACCGTCGTCGCCGCGAGCCTGCAGGGCCTGCAGGAACAGAATGTGCTCGTGCCCTTTACTGCGCGTTATGTCGCCGTCGTAACCTCGACGCAGAGCCGGCTGGGGCTGAGCGCCAAGAAGACGCTGATCATGCCGGGCACGGTCCGCTACGAACTCGACCTCGGCAAATTGAAGCAATCCGACCTCGACTGGGATGCAGCGACCAACGCGCTCACCGTCACGCTGCCGCCGTTGCGGCTCGCGGGCCCCGAGATCGATATCGACGCGATCAGCGAATATCGCGACGGCGAGATCTTGCTGACGCTGACCGACGCTGAACGCACGCTCGACGCCGCGAACCGCAAGCGCGCGCAGGAGGAACTGATAGCGCAGGCCAAGGGCGCGACACCGATGCGCCTCGCGCAGGGTGCGGCGCGCACCGCGGTCGAGCAGAGCTTTGCAATGCCGCTGAAAGCCGCGGGGATCGATGCCAAGGTAACCGCGCGCTTCGCCGACGCGCCATCTGGGTAAATCCCCGCTTTCGGTAGATTCGAGGCTGCGCTATTCTCGCTCCCGGTCGGGCAGGGGGAACGGGCATGGCTAGTACCGCGGGGGGCGCCGCGCGCGCCGAACTTTTCTGGCATCGCATGGCGATCGGCCTCGCGATTTTTATCGTCTTCGGTTTTCTGCAATTCGCGCTGAGGGGCTTCGTCGATCCGGTCGCGGCGCCTTTCTGGGTGCATCTGCACGGGGTGGCGATGCTGGCATGGCTGGCGCTGCTGATCGTTCAGCCGACGCTCGTCTCGCGCGATAATCTCGCGCTGCACCGGCGGCTTGGGTGGATCGGCGCGGGGCTCGCGCTGTTCATCACCGGCCTCGGCATCTTCACCGGCCTCGCGTCGCTGGTGCTGAACCGCTTTCCGCCCTTCTTCGCGCCGCCTTATTTCTTCGCGCTCACGACTGTGGAATCGCTGGTCTTTGGTCTGATGGTGTGGGCAGCGATCCGGCGGCGCCATACGACCGCGTGGCACCGGCGGCTGATGATCGGCGCGACGATCGTCATTCTCGAACCCGCACTCGGCCGGATATTGCCGATGCCGCTGATGATCGGCTGGTCGGACATTCCGATCGGGCTGATCCAGCTGGGCGTTGTCGGCATCATCGCGCTGTACGACCGGCGAACGCTGGGCCGCATCCATCCCGCGACAAAAGCGATCGCGGCGATTGTCATCGCGGTGCGCATCACCATCTATCTTTTGGCGATGACGCCCCCTGTCATCGCGCTCGCGGAGCGGCTTGCCGGTTGATAGCCGAATTGCCCTGCCGCGGGCAGCGGTGTAGGGGGTGCGCCAAGGCTAAAGCCATATAAGGAAAAGCGATGACTGCTCCCATTCGCGAGAATCTCTCGGGCCTCGACCTGCGCGCCGAAATCGAGCGCCTGCGCAAGGAGCGCAATGCCGTCATCCTCGCGCATTATTACCAGAAGCCCGAGATTCAGGACCTCGCCGATTTCGTCGGCGATTCGCTTGAGCTGTCGCGCAAGGCCGCCGACACCGACGCCGAGGTCATCGCATTCTGCGGCGTGAAATTCATGGCCGAGACCGCGAAGATCCTCAGCCCCGAAAAGACCGTGATCCTGCCCGACATGGACGCGGGATGCAGCCTCGAGGACAGCTGTCCGCCCGAACAGTTCAAGCGCTTTCGCGAAAAGCATCCCGACCATATCGCGCTGACTTACATCAACTGCTCGGCGGCAGTGAAGGCGCTCAGCGACATCATCGTCACCTCGTCGAGCGCCGAGACGATCATCAGCCAGATCCCCGAGAGTCAGCCGATCATCTTCGGCCCCGACCGTCACCTCGGTGGCTATCTCAACCGCAAGTTCGGGCGCGAAATGCTGCTGTGGCCGGGCGTATGCATCGTCCATGAGGCGTTCAGCGAAACCGAGCTGATCAAATTGAAGGCGCAGCATCCGGGTGCCCCGGTCGCGGCGCACCCCGAATGCCCGCCGCATATCGTTGACCATGCCGACTATGTCGGTTCGACGAGCGGCATCCTGCAGTTCGCCAAGAGCTTCCCCGGCGACACGCTGATCGTCGCGACCGAGCCGCACATCATCCACCAGATGGAGCTCGCGCTGCCCGAGAAAAAGTTCATCGGTGCGCCCGGCGCCGACGGCAACTGTAACTGCAACATCTGCCCGTACATGGCGCTCAACACGATGGAGAAGCTCTACATCGCGCTGCGCGATTTGAAGCCGCAGATCGAGATGGAAGAGGGCCTCCGCCTCGCTGCGCGCAAGAGCCTCGACCGGATGCTCGAAATGGCGTCGGGCACGATCGGCAAGGGCGATCTCGGCAAGCGATAGCCCCGATTTCCCGCCGCGATGTTTGCTTTCGCGGAAAATGATATAAGTTCCGCCTCCTAAGACGCGAGTCTCGCCCCCCGTGCGAGCGTCCGACGACGAACCCTTGCGTCTAAGCAGGAGGAAATCGCATGGCAGAAGATTGGCTGGCGGATGTCAGGAAATATGTCGCGGATGCCGACGAAAATGTGGTGTCGGCGATCGTCAAATATCTTGGTATCGCCCTCAGAAACCGCGATTCCTCGCTTGTTTCCTTTTCCGACACAAAAGAAACCGACCGCGTTCGCGAAAACTTCCTCAAGAAAAAACTGGGGCTGACCGACGACGACGCCACGCTCGATGCGGCGATCGCCGGGGTCGGCGAACGGATGAAGGAAGACCGGACCAAGAACCGCGTCACCGTCTATTATCTCCTCGCGCAGCATTTCGGCCTGCTTACGCTCTTTGGCGGCGCGGCTGGTGCTGCGGGCGCCGCCGCAGGGCTCGCCGCCGTCGGCGGGCTGGACGGCGATTCCGGCAAGGATGATGACACGACCTCGGCCGTCCCGCTGGCTGCGGCGGGTCTCGCCGGCGCGTCGGCCATTCCCGCCGCTGCGGCCCCGCCGCCGGCGGCATCGCCCGCGGCTCCGGCGCCGTCGGCGGCAAGTCCGCAGACCGCCTATTCGGGCGGTGATGGCGAAAGCGAAAAGATCGGCGGCATGGGCTGGCTGCCCTGGCTTCTGCTGTTGCTCGTTCTGGCGGCGCTGCTGTTCTTCGGCCTGCGCTATTGTTCGAAACAGGATGCGGCGGTTGCCCCGGCCACCGACGAGACGGCGATCAGCGAGACCGCCGCGCCCACCGATACGGGAGCCGCGCCCGTCGCCGCCATCCCCGAGGGTGCCGGCGTCGTCGCGGCCGACCGCGAGGGCAAGCCGATGCTGACCGTCTATTTCGACACCGGCAAATCGGAGGTGTCGAACGACCTGACAACCGCGGCATCGTCGGTGAAAGCCTATCTCGACAGCAACCCCGCCGCGACGCTTGCAGTGTCGGGCTATAACGACCCGACCGGCAATGCGGCCGCCAACGCCGAATTGTCGAAGAACCGCGCGCAGAGCGTCAAGGCGGCGCTCGAGAAGCTCGGCTTCGCCGCCGACAAGGTCGTGCTGGAAAAACCGGCCGAGGCGACGACGACGGGCACCGACAATTCGGCGGCGCGCCGCGTCGAGGTCACCGTCAAAGGCTGACCGTCGGTTCGAGCAGGAAAAAGAGAGCGGGGCCTCCGGGTCCCGTTTTTTTGCCGAGTCGCGACTCGCGGGGAGAAAATCGACCTGGATCGGACCGCCGTACTCGCGAGTCGGTTCGGATTCTGAATCCGAAAATGCTGCAGGGCTGTTACAAAAATGCTGCAGCGAATCCGCTTGTTGCTAATGCCGGACTTATCCACAAGCGCAGGCCGCCCGAGCCGGTTTTTCGCGCATTTTTTGTTGGCGGCCCGAAATCTTCATGTCAGCTTCAAATCATCGGACGACAGAGACGCAGACCACCGGGACATCAAGGGTAGTTGCAAGACTAGCCAGAAGAGAACGGACGGATTGGCGAGGAAATCGACCGGTAGCCTGATCACGGAACGTAGCGATTCCCACGAGTTGATACGGACCCGATTGGGTACAGGAAATGCAGTCCATCGCTTGGACAGCGACCGCTTCGGCGGACGCAAGAAGAGATGATGAAGGGCTTTCCAGGTGCGGCCGGCCCCCGAAAGGGGGCCGACCAAACCGTCGCCGGATTGTTCCGGCGTGCGCCGCAACGCATCGTTTTGCGGGCTGCTGATCGCAAGAGAAGCGGACCGGGATGAGGTGGAGCGAGGTACGTGGGGCAAAGCCGGATAGTGGGGGTTGGCAGCGATGTCGGCCCCCATTTCGCATGCGGCGGCCGGAGCGCCCGCATGGTGGCCGCGCATGTGCCGCGGACCCATCCCATTTATTTTCACCCCTGTGACTTTCGTCACATCAGCGTCAAACGCGGCTGCTTAGTGGCGTCTTGCGACCCGGAGACGTTCCCGATCAGGAACCGATCCCACTTTCCCGGCCGAGCCCACGCGGGCCGGCCGGGAACCTTTCGCTCCCGACCCGCATTCTTTGGTCATCGTTGAAACGATGTCCGGGCGCGACCGGACGTTCGCATGATCGCCGGGCATCGGCGCTTGCCCGGCCGGTTCAGGAAGGGAAATATCATGGGTCTGATCATTACATTGATCGTCGGCGGCATTATCGGCTGGTTGGCGAGCATCGTCATGCGCACCGACGCGCAGCAGGGCATCATCCTGAATGTCGTTGTCGGCATCGTCGGCGCGTTCCTCGGGAATTTCCTCGGCAGCTTTTTCGGCATGGGGGCGAGCCTCGATGCCTTCAGTCCGATCGGGCTGCTCTGGGCCTTCATCGGCGCAGTGGTGCTGCTGGGCATCGTCAACCTGGTTCGGCGCGGCAGCGTCCGCTGAACGATGTGGCGGCGGGCGTGATCGCGCCGCCGCCATTCTGCTAGGCGATATCAGATATTTGGGTTACCAAGTGATGCCTGCAGGGTCAGGCGCCAACATCGATCGTAGGGGGTCATCTTATGACTTGGATTATCGCTATCATCATGGGCGGCATCATCGGCTGGCTCGCCAGTATCGTGATGCGCACCGACGCGCAGCAAGGCATTTTCCTCAACATCATCGTCGGTTGTGTCGGGTCGATCCTCGGCCGCTTGCTGTTCGGCAGTTTCCTGGGCGGCGGACATCTGCGCGGCAACGCCTTTGATCCGATGACCTTGCTCACCGCCTTCATCGGCGCGGTGATCCTGCTCGGGATCGTCAACCTCGTGCGGCGCGGCCGGGTCCGCTGACCGCCTGCCGATAACGGCTGGCCGTTCGGACCGGCCGGAAGAAAAGGGTGGCCGCCGCAGGGCGCGCCGCCCTTTTTCATGGCGGTAAGCACTGGAAATTGAACGAAGACAAGCCTATGAGCCGCGATCCGGGGCGCAGGGGGGATGGCGAAGTTTCGCCTCTTGCCAGTGGTGATTTAATTAGGTAATACACCTCGCAGTGGATTGATCCTGTCGTGCGGGGTCGAGGGGACAGGCGCGTCTGCGCCTGCCGCAGCATGATGCCGCGCAAGGCAGGGAGGGTTTTCGGCGTGAACTACGAGCGGAAAGTGGATGTGATGGACAGCCTGGCGGGCACGCAAAGCTTTTATGAAGACGCGGGCGACAGCCGCCGCAAGCGCACCTGGCTGATCGTCGCGCTGGTGCTGATCGCACTCGCCCTGGCGGCGACCTATTATGCCTTCACGAGCGGCAAGGCGGCTGCCGATGCCGACGCGGGTACGGCTGCGGCGCCCAACGTCACCGTGATCATTCCAGGCCGCGTTTCGGTCGAGGCGGCGATCTCCGCCAACGGCACGATCGCGGCGCGCCGCGAAATGCCCGTCGGCGTCGCGGGAGAGGGCGGACAGGTCCTTCGCGTCCTTGTCGAACCCGGCCAGTGGGTCGGTGCGGGCCAGACGCTCGCGGTCATCGACCGCTCGGTCCAGGCGCAGCAGGCCGCGAGCCTTGCCGCGTCGATCCGCGTCGCGCAGGCCGATGCCAAACTGGCGCAGGCCGAACTCGAGCGCGCGCAGGCGCTCGTCGGGCGCGGCTTCATTTCCAAGGCCGACATGGATCGCAAGCGCGCGACGCGCGACGCCGCCAACGCACGCGTTCGCGTCGCGCAGGCGCAATATGCCGAAGCGACCGCGCGCAACGAGCGCCTCAATATCGTCGCGCCCGCGGCGGGCCTCGTGCTGACGCGTGACGTCGAGCCGGGCCAGATCGTCGGCGCCGGCAGCGGGGTCCTGTTCCGCATGGCGCGCGACGGCGAGATGGAAATGCTGGCCCAGATGGCCGAGGCCGATCTGGCCCGCGTCAATGTCGGCACGCGCGCGACGATCACCCCGGTGGGCAGCAACCTGAATATCGCGGGACAGGTTTGGCAGAAGTCGCCGGTCATCAACATGGAAACGCGGCAGGGCACCGTCCGCATCGCGATTCCGTACAGCGAGGCGCTGCGTCCGGGTGGCTTTGCCGACGCGCGCCTGATCGCGGGCACGGCGGAAGCGCCGCTCCTCCCCGAAAGCGCGGTGCAGAGCGGTGTCGAAGGCAATTTCGTGCTGGTGGTCGATGCCAATAACACGGTCCAGCGCCGTCCGGTGAAGGTCGGGACCGTGACCGACGGCGGCGTGTCGATCGCGTCGGGGCTTACCGGCACCGAAAAGGTCGTCGCGCTCGCGGGCGCTTTCCTCAACCCCGGCGACAAGGTGAAGCCGGTGGTACAGAAATCGTCGCAGTAACCGGCCAGCGGCGCATTAGAGATTCAGTGCACAAGGGCGTTTGATCATGAGCTTTCGCAACATTTCCGCCTGGTGCATTCGCAATCCGGTGCCGCCGATTGTGATGTTCATCCTGCTTCTTCTGGCAGGTGTCGTCAGCTTCAACCGGATGGACGTCAACGACAATCCCGACGTCGAATTTCCGATGGTCCAGGTCGTCGTGGTGCAGCCCGGCGCGGCGCCGTCCGAACTGGAGACGCAGGTCACCCAGCGTGTCGAGGCCGCGGTGCGCGCGGTCAGCGGCGTCGACGAACTGTCGTCCTATGTCGCCGAGGGCAATAGCCGGACGATGGTGCAGTTCGCGATCGGCACTCCGATCGACCGCGCCTATAACGACGTCAACCAGGCGGTACAGCAGATCCGCAGCGACCTGCCCGACGGCATCCTCGAACCGCAGGTCGTGCGCGTCGACGCCGCGGGCGGCCCGATCACCTATTTCGCCGTCGAAACGTCGGACATGACGCTCGAACAATTGAGCTGGTTCGTCGACAATACGATCGCCAAGGAACTGCTTTCGATCCAGGGCATGGCAAAGGTCAGCCGGTCGGGCGGGGTCAATCGCGAAATCCGCGTGATCCTCGACCCCGCGCGCATGCAAAGCTATGGCCTCACCGCGAGCCAGGTGAACCAGGAATTGCGCCAGGTGAACGTCAATGCCGCGGGCGGGCGTACCGAAATCGCTGGATCGGAGCAGGCGGTGCGCGTGCTCGGCAACGCCGAAAACGCCTTCCAGCTCGGCGAAACACGCATATCGATCGGCAGCGGCCGCACGATCCGCCTCGCCGATGTCGCGACCGTGACCGACGGCTACGCCGAACAGCGCAACCTCGCGAAGATCGGCAACCGCCAAGTGTTGAGCTTCTCGATCGAAAAGGCGAAGGGCGCCTCGGACGTCACGATCCACGACGAGGCGATGAAGAAGCTCGCCGAGATCAAGAAGGCGAACCCGCAGGTCGAATTCAAGATCCTCTTCACGCGCACCGAATATACGAAGGAACAATATCGCAGCTCGATGCTCGCGATGATCGAAGGCGCGATCCTCGCCGTGGTCGTCGTGTTCCTCTTCCTGCGCGACTGGCGCGCGACGCTGATCAGTGCGCTCGCGATCCCGCTGTCGGCGATCCCGACCTTCTGGTTCATGGACATGATGGGCTTTTCGCTGAACAGCCTGTCGCTGCTCGCGCTCAGCCTTGTCGCCGGCGTGCTCGTCGACGATGCGATCGTGGAGATCGAGAATATCGTCCGGCATATGCGAATGGGCAAAACCGCCTATCAGGCGTCGATCGATGCCGCCGACGAAATCGGCCTCGCGGTTGTCGCGACGACGATGTCGATCGTCGCGGTCTTCCTGCCCGTCGCGCTGATGCCTGGCATTTCGGGGCAGTTCTTCATCCAGTTCGGCATGACCGTTGTCTTCGCTGTGCTCGTCAGCCTGGCGGTCGCGCGCATGATCACGCCGATGATCGCCGCCTATTTCCTGTCGGCGCAGGGCGAGCAGGATCATGCCTCGGGCCCGTGGGTCGACCGCTATGAGCGCCTTCTCAAATGGACGCTCGACAATAGAAAGCATCATGCGGTGCGCGCGCGGTACGAGGCGCATCGGACGAAGCTCGCCTATCTGGCGGTTCCGCTGGTGCTCGCCGGTCTGTCGGTCCTTTATGCGATCTACGCCTATTTTCAGCCGGTCCCGGTCGGGCAGGACGCGCCCAATACGGCGATGTACTTCCTGCTGAAGACGCCTGTCGATGCGATCCTGACGTATCTCGGCGTCAGCCTGATCGCGATCCTGCTCGGCGCCCTCGCATGGCTCATCGGAATGCGCGAATGGGGCTTCACCAACTGGGCGAAGTTCATGGTCCAGCGTGCCTATGCCCGCCTTTTCGACCATCGCGTCTGGATTGTCGGCATCGGCTTCCTGTCGCTGGGGTTGAGCGTCGCCTTGCTGATGATCCTGCCGCAGCAGTTCCAGCCGACGATCAACAGCGACTACAGCCAGATCCGTTATGAATTGCCGCCGGGCTCGACGCTGGCGCAGAGCGAGCATATCTCGAACCAGATCAACGCGATCCTGTCGAAGGACAAGAATGTCGCAAACGCCTTTTACGAGGTCAACGTCAACGACGGCGGCGTCTATATCACGCTGAAGAAGAAGCGCGAAGTTACCAGCGTCGAATGGGAACGCAGCCTGCAGCCGCAAATGGCGGCGATCCCCGATGCGCGCGTGACCTTCCAGAGCCAGTCGGGCGGCTTTTCCGGCCGCGATATCACGATGGTCATCGGCAGCGACGATCCGGTCGCGCTCGAGAAGCATGCGCGCCTGATCGTGTCGCAGATGGAAAAGCTCAAGGAAGTGCGCTCGCCGCGGATCGAGGGCGATATTCCGCGCCCGGAAATCATCGTCAGCCCGCGGATGGACCTCGCCGCCGAACTGGGCGTGACCACGTCGGCGCTCAGCCAGACGATCCGCATCGCGACGATCGGCGATATCGACCAGAATGCGGCGAAATTCTCGCTGTCCGATCGCCAGATCCCGATCCGCGTGCTCCTGTCCGAAGATTCGCGTCGCGCGCTGGCGACGATCGAGAATCTGCCTGTGCCGACCGCGCGCGGGACGACGGTGCCGCTGAAGTCGGTCGCCTCGATCGGCTTTGGCGCGGGGCCCACCGAACTGCGCCGCTATAACCAGACGCGGCGCATCGTGATCGGTGCCGATCTGGCACCGGGCCTGGTGACCGGCGAAGCGCAGAAAAAGATCGATGCGTTGCCCGCGATCACCACGATGCCGCAGGGCATTCGCAAGGTCGTGCAAGGCGATCAGAAGTGGCAGGCCGAACTGATCATGAACTTCATGATTGCGGTGGTGTCGGGACTCTTGCTGGTCTTCTCGACCCTGGTGCTGCTCTATCGCCGCTTCCTGTCGCCGCTGGTCAACATGTCGTCGTTGCTGCTCGCGCCGTTGGGCGGCCTGCTCGGCTTGTTGATCACCGGCATGGAAATCTCGATGCCCGTTTATATCGGCTTGCTCATGCTGCTCGGCATCGTCGCGAAGAACTCGATCCTGCTCGTCGATTTCGCGATCGAGGAAATGGACCATGGCGTCGAGAAGAATGCGGCGCTGCTCGACGCGGGGCGCAAGCGCGCGCAGCCGATCGTGATGACCACGGTAGCAATGGTCGCGGGCATGGTGCCGACCGCGCTGTCGCTGTCGGGCGACGGCGCCTGGCGCGCGCCGATGGGCGTCGTCGTGATCGGCGGCCTGATCCTGTCGACGCTGCTGACGCTGCTGATCGTTCCCGCGGGCTTCAGCCTTGCCGACAGCATCGAAAAGCGCCTCGGCCGCTTCTTCTCGAGCAACTTGCTGACCTATCGCAAGGGTGACGATACCAAGCCGCACGGCGCGCCCGCGCCCGAACCGGCGGAATAATGGGAGCGCGCCGGCGCGGTAAGCGACTGCGCCGGTTGCAACCTTTGCGGCATTTCGCCATTTGGTTCATATGACCGACCGCACGCTTTCCCGGCCGATTGGCGTCGCCATCCCGGCAAGAGGATCGAACATTCGCGTCGTCGCGACGGGTCTGCTCATCGTCATGGCGTTCGTTTTCCTTGGCGCGAAATATTTTCAGGACGTCCATCCCGCTATCGGTTTTGTCCGCGCCTTTGCCGAGGCGGCGATGGTCGGCGGGCTTGCCGACTGGTTCGCGGTGACCGCGCTGTTCCGCCACCCGATGGGGCTGCCGATCCCGCACACCGCGATCATCCCGCGTAACAAGAACCGGATCGGCGACACGCTCGCGCGCTTCCTGCTCAACAATTTCCTGCTGCCGCGCCTGATCGCGCGCAAGATGCAGACGGTCGATGTCGCGGGCGCGGTCGGAAAATTCCTGTCCGAACCGGGCGAGGGCGGCGGGCGCCTTCGGCTCGGCGCGTCGCGGATCATCGCCGACGGTTTGGGCGCGCTCGACCAGCAGCGCCTCGGCGGCATCGTCAAATCGGCGATCGCCGATCGCCTCCGCGAACTCGACGTCGCGCCTTTGCTCGGCCAGGCATTGCAGGCCGCACTCGCCGAGGGACGGCACCAGCCTTTGCTCGACGCGATGGTCAAATGGGGGTCGAAGACGCTCGAACTCAACGAGCATCTGATCCACCAGATGGTGCACGACAATTCGAACGCGATCGTGCGCTTCACCGGGCTCGACGAAAGCATCTCGAACCGCATCGTCGCCGGGCTGTCGAAGCTGCTCAGCGAAATGGCGGTCGACGAAACGCATCCCTTGCGCATCCGCGTCGAGGAAGGGCTCGCCAAAATGGCGCTCGACCTGCAGCATGATCCCGAAGTGAAGGCGAAGGTCGCCAAGGTCCGCGACGAATTGCTCGAAAACAAGGCGGTCAAACGCTGGCTCGATGGTTTGTGGGAGCAGGGGCGCACCGCGCTGCTCAAGGCCGCGCGCAACCCCGATACGATGCTCGCGGGCCGCATCGGCGAGCTCGTCACCCAGTTCGGCGCGATGCTCGGCGAGGATGCGGGGATCAAGCGTACGCTCAACCGCTATGCGCGCCGCGCGGTGGTCGGCGTCGTCGACAGCTATGGTGAGACCGCGCTCAGGCTGGTGTCGGACACGATCCGTGGCTGGGACGCCAAGACGATCACCGACCGGCTGGAAAATGCCGTCGGCGACGACCTGCAATATATCCGCATCAACGGCACGCTGGTGGGCGGGCTTGTCGGCGTGCTGATCCATACGGTGGACGTGTTGATCTAGCTGCTTTCCCCGTCATTCCCGCGAAGGCGGGAATCCCGCTTTCAACCGCGCAGAAGCGGGACCCCCGCCTTCGCGGGGGTGACGGATTAGACCAGGCAGGCGGCCAGCCCTTCTCGAAAACTTGGATAGCGTGGCGTCCAACCAAGCAACCGTTTCGCCTTGTCATTCGCAACACGGCGGTTCTCGGCATAGAAGGCGCGCGCGGCGGGAGAAAGGCCCGCGTCATCGAGCGATTGCAACGGCGGCAACGGCGCGCCGAGCATCGCACAGCCCCATTCGACCAACTCATTCTGATGGCACGGCTCGTCATCGGCCAGATTATAGACGCCCGCCGGTCCCCTGAACGATGCCATGACCCCGCCCGCGATGTCATCGACATGGACGCGGCTGAAAACCTGTTCGGGCAAGTCTATCCGATGTGCCCGGCCCTCGGCGATGCGATCGAGGATCGAGCGGCCGGGGCCATAGATGCCGGGGAGACGAAAGGTGTGGACATCGCTGCGCAGCATGCCCCAAGCCGCGTCGGCCGCGTTGCGGTCGGGACGACGACCCTTGATGGCGGCACTTTCATCGACCCACGCGCCGCCCGTATCGCCATAGACGCCGGTCGACGACAGATAGCCGACCCAGCCCGCCGGGGCGAGAGCAACAGCCTCGCCATAGCGCGCGAGCACCGGGTCGGCGCCCTCGGCGGGCGGCACTGATGACAATATGTGCGTCGCGCTGCGCAGCGCGCCGAGCACCCCGGCCTCGTCGGCAAAGGCAATACTGCCTTCGCGCCCGTCCTGCGTCGTCCCGGTCACCTCCCAGCCGCGCGCGCGGAGGCGGCCCCCGAGGTGGCTCGCCGCATAACCCATCCCGAAAATCAGCATCTGTCCCATCGCGCGCCTTATTGCGCGTCGGCGGCGCTGTGCCTAGATCGATCACATGACCGACGCCTCCTCAACCCCCGCCATCCCCGTCACCATTCACCGCAGCGACTATCGCGCGCCCGATTGGTCCATCCCAGACATCGCGCTCGATTTCGCGCTCGGGGTCGATGCGACGAAGGTCGGCGCGGCGCTGTCGGTGGTGCGCGATGCCGACGCTCCCGTGCCGCTCACGCTGCGCGGCGACGGGCTGACCCCCGCGGCGGTGCGCGTCGATGGCGAGGTGTGGAACGACTGGCGGATGGAGGGCAGCGACCTGATCGTCGACCTTGGCGAACGCACCGCGGCGGCGGTCGAGGTCGACACGGTGATCGACCCCGCGTCGAACACCCAGCTTTCGGGGCTCTATGCGTCTGGCGGCCTGCTCTGCACCCAGTGCGAGGCCGAAGGCTTTCGTCGCATCACCTTCCACCCCGACCGCCCCGACGTGCTCAGCCGCTACAAGGTGCGGATGCAAGGCGACAAGGCGGCGTTCCCGATCCTGCTGTCGAACGGCAATTGCGTCGAGCGGGGCGAAGAGGGGAGCGATCATTGGGCGCTGTGGGAAGACCCATGGCCGAAGCCTTCCTATCTCTTCGCGCTCGTCGCCGGCGACCTCGTCGTCAACAAGGATAGCTTCACGACGATGTCGGGGCGCGAGGTCGAACTCGGCATCTGGGTTCGGGGCGGCGATCAGGATCGCACCGGCCATGCGATGCAAGCGCTGAAGGACAGCATGAAATGGGATGAGGAGGTCTATGGCCGCGAATATGACCTCGACCTGTTCAACATCGTCGCGGTCAGCGATTTCAACATGGGGGCGATGGAGAATAAGGGGCTCAACATCTTCAACACCCGTTACATCCTCGCCGACCCCGACACCGCGACCGATGTCGATTATGACGGGGTCGAGGGCGTCGTCGCGCATGAATATTTCCACAATTGGTCGGGCAACCGCGTCACCTGCCGCGACTGGTTCCAGCTCAGCCTGAAAGAGGGCTTCACCGTCTTTCGCGACCAGAATTTCTCGGCCGACATGGGGTCGCCCCCGGTCAAGCGGATCGAGGATGTCCGTCTGCTTCGCGCCGCGCAATTCCCCGAGGATGCGGGGCCGCTCGCGCATCCAATCCGCCCCGACAGCTTTCAGGAAATCTCGAACTTCTACACCGCGACCATCTATAACAAGGGCGCCGAGATCATCCGCATGATGGCGACAATGGTCGGCCCCGACCGCTTTCGGAAGGGCACCGACCTCTATTTCGAGCGCCACGACGGCGAGGCCGCGACGTGCGAGGATTTCGTGCGTGCGATCGAGGACGGCGCGGGCATCGACCTTGCGCAGTTCCGCCGCTGGTACGAGCAGGCGGGGACGCCGCGGCTCAAACTGTCGCTGGCCGAAGAAGGCGGCCACTGGTCGCTCGATATCGTGCAGACGGTGCCGCCAACGCCCGGGCAGCCCGAAAAACAGCCGATGATGATGCCGCTCCGCCTCGCCGCCTTTGCGATGGACGGCAGCGGCGACGCGCTCGCCGACACGCTCGTCACCGTGACCGGCGCAACGCAGCGCATCGCGCTCGGCAAATTTGCGGCGCGTCCGGCGCTGTCGGTCAATCGCGGCTTTTCGGCGCCGATCATCGTCGATTTCGAGCGCGGCCCCGGCGAACTGGCGTGGCTCGCCGCGCATGACGACGACCCGTTTGCGCGCTACGAGGCGTTGCAGCAGCTGATGCTCGACACGCTCGTTGCCGCGGTATCGGGCAAGACGGGCGATCATCAGGCGGTGATCGACGCGGTCGGCCAGACGCTCGCCGGCGCGGCAAGCGACCCCGCTTTCGTCGCCGAGGCGGTGCTGCTGCCGAGCGAAGCCTTTATCGGCGACCAGATGGTCACCGTCGATCCCGACGCGATACGCCGCGAGCGGCTTGCATTGCAGGCCGCGATCGGCGCCGCGCTCGAAACGAAATGGCGCGCGATCCTTGCCGGCAGAGCGCCGCCCGCGACCGACCTGTCGAGCAAGGCCAAGGGCGGCCGCCGCCTGCGCGGCGTCGCGCTCGCCTATCTCGCCGCAACGGGGGCCGACGATGCCCCGGCGCTGGCGTTCCGCATCTTTTCCGATGCCGACGGCATGACCGAACGGCAGGCGGGGCTCGCGACGCTCGCGCATGGCGACAGCGACGAGCGCGTGGCAGCACTCGACATCTTCTATCAGCGCTATCGCGACAATCCGCTCGTGCTCGACAAATGGTTCCAGGTGCAGGCGTGGTCACTGCGCGCCGACACCGTCGATGCGGTGAAGGCGCTGGCACAGCACCCCGACTTCACGCTCGCGAACCCGAACCGTGTACGCTCGCTCTATGGCGCGCTGACGGGCAATCAGGCGGCGTTCCATCAGGCCGATGGTGCGGGCTACAAGCTGATTGCCGACCTCGTCATAGCGCTCGACCCGAAGAACCCGCAGACGTCGGCGAAGATGATCCCGCCGCTCGGCCGCTGGAAACGGTTCGACGAGGGGCGGCAGGCGCTGATGAAGGCCGAACTCGAGCGCATCCTCGCGCAGCCCGGCCTGTCGCGCGATGTAACCGAACAGGCGTCGAAGAGCTTGTTGGGGTGAGGGCGGCTTAGGGATGGGGAGCCGTCGATGATTCTTTACCCTTCGTCATCCCGGACTTGATCCGGGATCCCGCTTTTTGAGGCATCGGCAGGCTTTGATCTCAAGCGGACCCCGGATCAAGTCCGGGGTGACGAGAGTGTTGGAGGCGGCACCCGGTCGAAAACCGCCCCACGGTCTCGATCAGGCCGTCGAAAACAGCTTGGTCCCGGCGACGCCGATGACGATCAGCGCCATGAAGCCGATCTGGACCGCGTTCACCTTCTCGCCGAACCAGAATATGCCGCCGATAATGACGCCGACCGCGCCGAGTCCGGTCCAGATCGCATAGGCGGTCCCGGCCGAAATCCCGCGCATCGCGAACGCGAGCAGCGCCATGTTCAAAAAACTGAGCGAGACGGGAACGACCGATGCCTGCCAGGTCCCGAGCGTCGCGGCCCATTTCAGGCTGAGCGCCCAGATGATTTCGGTAACGACGGCGATCGCGAGGATGACCCACGCCATGGCATAGTCCTTTCAAGTCAGCGGGCTCGAAAGGAAAGGGCACAGCCGGAAACCCGGAAGAGGCTGCGCGGATACAGGCGATATGATGCGGCGCCCTCTAGGCGCAGCGGCACGAAATGGCAATGGGCAGGCCGGTCTAGGTTCTGACCCTAGCCGCCCAGCCAGCCCGTAACCTCGACCGCGACCTTGTTCGCGGCGCGGGTCAGCGCCTCGCCGACGGGCTTCGCCTCGACCTTGCCGCCGATCGCCTCGCGCGCTTCGAAGCGGCGCTGCGTCACGGTCTTGCCGCCCGCCGACACCAGCATCGCCTGATAGACGACGACGACCTCGTTCGTCGCGGCGTCGACGCCGAACTCCATCAACTGCCCCGCGAGCTGTTCGCCCGGCGCGGTCAGATATTGCCCCTCGTCGAGTACGACGCGCGACGTGCGCGCCGACACGGTTTCGGACACCAGCCGCTGGAACAGGCGCGAGGGCGCCTCGACCCATTGCGCGTCCTTCACATAGGCGACACTCGATCCGTCCTGCTGCACCGGGATGCGCGTCGTGCGCAGCTTTTGCGGTGCGGTCGGGATCAGGATCGTCAGTGTTGCCGCTTCGGCCGCGGTGCGCGCACCGCCCGCGCTCGGCGCCGCGTCGGCGTCGAGCGTCAGCAGGAAGGGCGGTGTCTTGCCGCCGAGTCCGATGCAGCCCGAGAGCGTCACAGCCGCGATGACGGCAACCAGCGGGGCGCGGAATGTTCGCATCATGGGCATCCTCATTTCTTGTAGTCGGGCAGCTGGCTGCCGCCGAGAACCGCGCCCGCGCCCTGCTGGTCGAGCTTGTCGGTCAGGCTGGACAGCGAGGCAGAGGTGCGGCGCAGGTCGCGGATCAGCGCATTGGCTTCGGGGATCGTCGTTTCGCTGAACGTCTTGAGCCCCGGCCGCGCGTCGCTGATCGCGGCCTCGAGCGTCGCCATCGAGGCATTCGCCGATTTCAGCGTATCGCGCAGGTTCGCCATCGCGGGGTCGACGTTGCGGTCGATCGTGCCCTGCGCCGACGCCGCGAGGTTGCCGACCTGTTCGGCGGCGTTGCCCGCTTGCTGGATGGCGATGCGTGTATCGGCGAGCGCGCGTTCGAGCGCCGGCCCGTTGCGCGCGAGCGTCGCGGTGGTCGCTTCGACATTGGCCAGTATCTTGGCAAAGCTTTCCTGATTCTTGTCGTCGGCAAGTTCGGCGAGGCGTTCGCTCAGCGTCGACAGGCGTTGGAGCAATTGCGGCGCGGTGTTGAGCAGTTCGCCGAGGCCGCCGACGCGCGTCGGGATGACGGGTTTGCCCGCGGGCCCTTTGTCGGCGATCGGCGGCGCGCCCTTGACCGCGCCATCGAGCGAGATTTGCGACACGCCGGTAAAGCCGACGCCTTCGAGCGCGGCGGTCGTTCCCTGCAGCACCGGGACGCCCTCGTTCACCTCGATCCGGACGCGGACGAATTGCGGATCTTCGGGCCACAGCGCGATCTCGCGCACCTGCCCCGCGGGGACGCCGGAGAATTGCACCTGCGCGCCCTTGTTCAGCCCGTCGACCGATTGCTTGAAGAATATGTCATACTCGCGCTTGTCGCCGCCGCTGTCGTTCGCCAGCCAGACGACGAAAAAGGCGAGCGCCGCGGTGAAGAGGAGGACAAAAGCGCCGACGAGGACGTTGTTTGAGCGTGTTTCCATCAGCTGTTCCTATCGCGGCTTCGCGGTTTGGTTCCCGCTTGCCGCAGCACGGCCGCGTGGCCCGTTGAAATAATCCTGTATCCACGGATGCTCGGTGGCAAGCAGTTCCGGGATCGTGCCCACCGCGATCACCTTCTTTTCGGCCAGCACCGCGACCCGGTCGCAGGTGGCATAAAGCGAGTCGAGGTCGTGGGTAATGAGGAAGACGGTAAGGCCCATCGTGTCGGCCAGTTCGCGGATAAGCTCGTCGAACTTCGCCGCCCCGATCGGGTCGAGCCCCGCGGTCGGCTCGTCGAGAAAGAGCAGCGCGGGGTCGAGTGCCAGCGCGCGCGCGAGGCCGGCGCGCTTGACCATCCCGCCCGACAGCTCGGCGGGATATTTCGGGCCGGCATCGGGGGGCAGGCCGACCATCGCGACCTTGTATGCCGCGATCTCGTCGAGCAGCCGCTGGTCGAGGCGCGGATAATATTCGCGCAGCGGGACCTGGATATTCTCGGCCACGCTCAGCGTCGAAAAGAGCGCGCCGCCCTGAAACATCACGCCCCAGCGCCGGCGCAAATCGCGCGATTCCTCTTCGTTGGCGATCGTGTCGAGCGTCTTGCCATACACTTCGATCTCGCCCGCGGTCGGCGTTTGGAGTCCGATGATCGAGCGCATCAGCACCGACTTGCCGGTGCCCGATCCGCCGACGACGCCCAGAATCTCGCCCGAACGGACGTCGAGGTTCAGATCCTCGTGAACCACGGCATCGCCGAACTGGTTCTTGAGCCCGCGGATGCAAATGGCGGTTTCGAACTTTTCGGGCCGCACCGCGTCGGCGGCGGCAAGCTCTTCCTTGATCTCCTGCTCGATCTCTTCGCTCATCAATTCCATCCCAGCGAAGAGAAGAAGACGGCGAACATCGCGTCGAGGACGATGACGAGGAAGATCGCGGCGACCACCGCCGATGTCGTGCGCTGGCCGACCTCCTCGGCATTCTGGCGCACCTGCATGCCTTCGTAACAGCCGGTAACGCCGATCAATATGCCGAACACGGGCGCCTTGATCAGCATGATGTAAAAATCGGTCATCGGAATAATTTCGCGCAGCCGCTGGATATAGGTGAGCGGCGGGATGTCGAGCCCGATCCAGACAAAGGCGCCGCCGCCAGCGATCGCGCACAGGCTGGCGTAGAAACCGAGCAGCGGCATGGTGATCGTCGACGCGGCGACGCGCGGCAGCACGATCGCTTCCATCGGCGACACCCCGATGGTGCGCATCGCATCGATCTCTTCGGTCAGTTTCATCGTGCCAATCTGGGCGGCAAAGGCCGATCCCGAGCGGCCCGCGACCATGATCGCGGTCATCAGCAGGCCAAGTTCGCGGATCGAGGCGCGGCCGACGAGGTTGATCGTGAACACCTCCAGCCCGAATTGTTCGAGCTGCACCGCGCCCTGCTGCGCGATGACAATCCCGATCAGGAAGCTCATCAGGCCGATGATCGGCAGGGCGTCGACGCCGACGGTCTGGAAACGGGTGACAACGGCATTCCAGCGGAGGCGGCGGCGCGCGCGGATCTGGATGCCCAGCGCGACGATCATCGCGCCGAAAAAACCAACGATACCCAGCAGTTCGTGCCAGATCGCGACGCTGGCATGGCCGACCTGTTCGAGCATCCGCGCCCAGCCCGGGCGGCGATCGCGGTGGACGCGATATTCGCTCTTGTCGCTGGCGAGTGCCTCGAGCAGGCGCTGCGCTTCTTCGCTCGCGCCGACGACCTTCGAACCATGTTCCTTGGCGGTGCGTGTCACGATCCAGGCGCCGACGGTGTCGATGCGCTCGAGCGCCGACAGGTTGAGCGTCCCGATCGGACCCAGCGCATCGAGACGCGCGGGAACGTCACCCAGACGCGCGAGCGTCAGACGGCCAGTGAAGCGAACTTCGGCACCATCGGCACCGTCGCTATGTTCGAAATCCGCCCTGGCAACCATCGTGCGGGAACATTGTCTTATTTGCCCCATGACGGCAAGTGAATCCATGGTTTAGTTTGCCGGGCCTTGGCCGCCATGCCGGGCCACACTATGGGTGAGGGATGGAAGACCCGCTCGCCACGCCGATCCCCGACTATGCGCACCGCGTCGCGATGTACGACATGGACCGGACGATAACGCGCTCAGGGACTTACAGCGGCTTCCTGATGCATGTTGCGCGGCGGCGCCAGCAATGGCGGCTCTTGTTGCTGCCGCTCGTCGGGCTTGCGGGGGCGGCCTATTCGCTGCGCCTGATTGACCGCTCGCGGCTGAAGGCAATCAACCTCCGGCTGCTTGTCGGCAAGCGCTTTCGCCGCACCGAAATCGCGCCGCTCGCCGAAAGCTATGCCGACAAGGTCGTAGCGCGCGGGCTGCACTCCGCAGCGCTCGAGCAGATCGCCGCCGACCGCGAGGCGGGGTATCGGCTGCTGCTCGCGACCGCGTCGTTCCACCTCTACGTTGATGCGATCGCGCGGCGGCTCGGGATCGACGATGTGCTCGCGACGCAGCTCGACGAGCCCGACGGCGCCGACCATATCCACGCGCGGCTCGCGGGCGACAATTGCTATGGCGAGGCGAAGTTCGCGCGGATCGACGGCTGGATGGCGGCCAACGACATCACCCGCGACAGCGCGCATATCCGCGCCTATTCGGACCATGTGTCCGACCACCCGATGCTGCATTTCGCCGACGAGGCGGTCGCGACTACGCCGTCGCGCAAGCTGAAATCGCTCGCGCCGCAAATGGGCTGGCAGGTCGTCGACTGGCGCGCGCGGCGCTGATTCTCCCCTCCCGTTTACGGGAGGGGTCGGGGGAGGGCCTGTTTTTCAGAGAGCGCCGTTTCCGACATGCCCTCCCCTAACCCCTCCCACAAGTGGGAGGGGGATTTTTAAACCGCGTCCAATGCCTGCGCGAAATCGGCGATCAGATCGTCGGGGTCTTCGATGCCGATCGACACGCGCACCAGATTGTCGGTGATGCCGAGCGCCTTCTTGCGCTCGATGGGAACCGACAAATGCGTCATCGCGGCGGGATGGCTCGCGAGCGTCTCGGTGCCGCCAAGGCTGACCGCGAGCTTTGCGATCTTGAGCGCATCGAGGAAGCGGAAGCTTTCTTCCTCGCCGCCCTTGATGAACAGCGAGAAGGTCGATCCGGCGCCGGTGCAATGGCGGTCGAAGATGTCCTTCTGGCGCGCGTCCTGAATGAAGCCGAGATAGCCGAGCCCGTCGACCTTGGGATGATCGCGGAGGAAGGTGCAGACCTTCAGCGCATTTTCGCCCGCGCGGCTCATGCGCAGTTCGAGCGTTTCAAGGCTGCGCAGCAGCATCCACGCGGTGTTGGGGTCGCAGATCGTGCCGATCGTGTTGCGCATCGGTCGGATGATGTTGAGCAGCCGCTGGTCGCCCGACACGCCGCCCGCGACGAGGTCCGAATGGCCGCCGGCATATTTGGTGAGGCTGTAGACGACGAGTTCGGCGCCCTGGCGGATCGGCTTTTGCCACAGCGGGCCGAGGAAGGTGTTGTCGATCGCGATCGGCGGCTGCTGCTCGCCGGGGAAGGCGGCATCGCGCGCGCCGCGCACCGCTTCGACGTCGACGAGCGCGTTGGTCGGGTTCGCCGGGCTTTCGAGATAGACGAGCGCGACCTTGCCGCCCTTCTCGTCGGCGAGCGATTTCGCACGCGCCAGAATGTCGTCGATTTCCTCGCGCGTCGCACCGGCGGGGAAGTCGAGGAAGCTGACCCCGAAGCGCGACAGGATGCGCGCGATCAGCGTTTCGGTCGCGGCATAGAGCGGACCCGAATGGACGATTACGTCATTCTGGCCGACGAGCGCGAGGAGCAGGGTCGCGATCGCCGACATGCCGCTCGAAAAGACGAGGCTGTCGTCGGCGCCGTCCCACACAGCGAGGCGGTCCTCGAGGATTTCCTGGTTCGGGCCGTTGAAGCGCGAATAGACGAGGCCGTCGGCCGGGCCTTCGCGCTTGCCGGTGATATGTTCGAAGAAGCGCTTGCCCGCCGCTGCGCTTTCGAACGCGAAGGTCGAGGTCAGGAAGATCGGCGGCTTCAGCGATCCTTCGGAGAGCACGGGGTCATAGCCGAGTCCCATCATCAGCGTGGCGGGACTGAGGTCGCGATCGCCGATTTTCTTGGTGTTGTTCTTGGGTTTGCCGCGCATGGCCATGGGAATGCTCCTTGAGGTGTTGGGGCCCTGTATAGCACGCAGGTTTCGTTTGAAACTATATTGCGCGCGTCGACCAGCTCGGCACTGGCTACGTCGTCATCGCCGCGATGGCCCAGATCACCCCGATCAGCAGCGGAACGCCGATAATGTCGAGCGCGAACCCCGCCTTCAATATGCGCGGCAGCGCGATATGGCCCGTCGCCCAGGCAAGCGCGTTCGGACCGGTTCCCGATGGCAGCATGAAGCCCCAGCTCGCCGCCATCGCGACGGGAAGCGCAAGCAGGACCGGATCGACGCCGGTCGCCGCGATCAGCGCCGCGAGGACGGGCATGATCCCGCTCGCGGTCGCGACGTTGCTCGCGAATTCGGTGATCAGGATGGTGAGCGCCACGATCGTTGCGGCGAGAACGATCGTCGGCACGCTGCCGAGCGGTGCCAGCACGGCGCCGAGCCAGGCGGCGAGCCCGCTTGCGGTGATCGCGGCGGCGAGCGCGAGGCCGCCGCCGAACATCATGATGACGCCCCATGGCGCGCGGTCGGCTTCCTTCCAGAGCAGCAAGGGCCGGCCGGTGCCATCGGGCAGGATGAAGAGCAACAGGCTGCCCGCAACGGCGATCGTGCCGTCGGTCAGCGCGCCCTTGGGCAGCATCGGTTCGAGCCAGGGCTGCGCGATCCACGCGATGAGGACGATCAGGAAGATCGGGACAACGCGGCGCTCGGCGGTCGACCATGTTGCCTGCTTGCCGAGCGCCGCTGCCGCCGCACTGCCATCGAACGGATGGTCGGCAAGCCGCTGGACGCGCGCGAGAATCCACATGGCGATCGGGACCGACAGCAGCACGATCGGCACGCCATAGATCGCCCAGTCGAGGAACGAGATACGCAGTCCGAGCGCCTTTTCGATAAGGCCCGCGGCGATCGCGTTGGTCGGGCTGCCGACGAGCGTGCCAAGCCCGCCGAGCGAGGCGGCGAAGGCGATGCCCATCATCACGGCGCCTGCGAAACCGCCGGTCTCGCCCTCTTGCACGCCGCCCGCGCGCACGACCGCGAGCGCGATCGGGATCATGATGAGCGCGGTCGAGGTGTTCGAAATGAACATGCTGAGCAGCGCGGTCGCCGTCATGAAGGCAAAGAGTAGGCCGCTCGCGGTCGGCGAGGCGCGTTTCAGAAGCGCCAGTGCGAGCCGCCGGTGCAGCCCGACGCGCTCGATCGCGAGCGCCAGAAAGGCGCCGCCGAGGATCAGGAACAGGATCGGCGAATAATATTCCTTCGCGATCGCATTCGCATCCATCACGCCGAAGGCTGGCACGGTGAGGAAGGGCATGAGTGCGGTGACGGTGAGCGGCAGCGCCTCGGTCATCCACCAGATCGCCATCAACACGGTCAGCGCGGCGACGCGCCATGCGGTGACTTCCATCCCGGCGGGTGCCGGGAGCAGAAGCATGATGCAAAAGACGATGAGCCCGCCGATCAACCCCAACCAGCGCGTGCGCGTCATCGGCCCCTCATCCTCCAGCCAGTCCGATCACCGACAATTGGCGGCCATAGGAGTTCTCTCCCTTATGGCACGCGCGGCGATAGCTGAAATAATCTTGCCCTTCGGCATAGGTGTCCTGTCCGCCGATGGCAATTCGCGTCACGCCCGCCGCGGCGAGCCGCGCCGCGACATAGGCGGCGATGTCGAACATCGCATGGCCGGGCTTACCTGCGGCGAAGAAACGTTCGTTTACGGGATCGTCGGCGACGAAGCGCTGCACGAAATTCTCGTCGACCTCATAGGAGGCGCGCGCGATGCAGGGGCCGATCGCGACCGCGATATTGGCGCGGCTGGCGCCGAGGCTTTCCATCGCGCCCAGCGTCGCATCGGTGACCCCGGCGATCGCGCCCTTCCAGCCCGCATGCGCCGCGCCGACAACCCCGGCCTCGCGGTCGGCGAACAGCACCGGAACGCAGTCGGCGGTCAATATGCCGAGCAAGATACCGGGCGTGCGCGTCGCGAGCGCATCGGCCTCGGGCCGCGCGGCGAGGTCGGTTTCGCCATCGACGATAACGCAGCGATTGCCGTGAACCTGGTACAGCCCGGTCAACGCCGCGCCCGGAAGCACCGCGTCGGCCACGCGCCGCCGGTTCTCGGCGATCAACGCCGGATCGTCACCCGAACCGAGGCCGCAGTTGAGCGAGGCGAGCTCGCCCGCCGACACCCCGCCACGGCGGCCGAAAAAGCCGTGCGCGACGCCCGCCAGCGTTGCCGCGCTCGCAAAGGGCGCGCTCACAGGTCGAGCCGGAAGATGCGGTCCTCGTCGATATGGTTGCCGACGCGAAAGGCGTTGCGGCCGACATCGACAAAACCATAGCGGCGGTAAAAGGCCTGCGCGCGGGGGTTCTCGGTAAAGACCGAAAGATAGAGGATCGACGCGCGTTCGCGCGCCCATGCGATGCCCCAGTCGGTCAGCGCCACCGCGATACCTTTGCCCTTCGCGGCCTCCCCGACATAAAGCTGGTGGAGCTCGGTCGCGTCTTCGAGCGGCTGGCCTTCGGGCAGATCGAAATCGATCGGGCCCATCTTGATGAAGCCGGTGATCGCACCGGTGTCGTCGTGGGCGAGGGCGATCGCCCAGGCGGGGTCGGCGATTTGTGCGCGGAGGCGCTCGGGCGGATTCCAGCTGGCGAGGAAGGCCGCGAGGTCGGCCGGGTCATAAATATGCCCGAAAGTGTGGGTGAAGGATGTGCTCGCGAACAGGGTCAGTTCGCCGACATCTTCGTCGCGCGCGAGGGTGATGGTCGTCATGCTGCTGCCTTTGCCCCGAAACCTTCGGGTCGCGGCCAGCCGGGGGCGGAGGCAGCCATGACCTTGAACAATTCGCCCATCGCGTCCGGCTCGACAAGCCGGTCGCGTTGGCCCGTGAGTTCGCCGGCGCGGTCGGGCGCCGCGTTCGTCAACGCCTTCAGCCGCGCGTCGATGCCGAGCGCCTGAAGCCATGCGCCTTGGCTGACCGGGCCGGCGATGGCGACGCCGGCGCGCCTGGCTGCATCGGAAAGCGCGGTGAAGTCGACATGCGTCGTAAGGTCGACCTCGCCCGGATCGGCGAAAGGATCGGTGAATTGATGCGCCTTGACCGCCTGCAGCGTGTCGCCCGCGGTGGGCCCCTGGTAGCCATAGTCGATCACCAGCATCGCGCCGCCCTGCCGCGCGAGGCGGAAAGCGCAACGCTGCATGATCGCGGCCGACACGGGCGCGGTCTCGACGATGCTTCCCACGCGGCCGATGCGCAGAATCGCGGGGACGCTGTCGTCGGCAGGAACATTGCCCGGCACCGCGGCCAGCTTTCCGTCGGTGCGTTCGACCATCCGCTCGCGCCAGCCGTCGATGGTGCGGATATATTGATGCACCGGCAGGGCGTCGAAAAATTCATTGGCGACGATGATCGCGGCGCCGTCGTCCGGCAGGTCGTCGATATCGTCGTGATGGATCGCGGCGGGCAGGCGTGCCGATTGCGCCGCGCGGAGCATCGGGCTTGTCTCGACCAGATGCACGCCCTGCGGCGTGCAACCGAAGCGCGCCATGGTGCGCAGCGCGTCGGCGGCGAGCGTGCCGCGGCCCGGGCCCAGTTCGACATAACGAAACGCCGGGCTGCCCGCGCGCGACCAGAGGTCGGCGATCCAGACGCCGATCATCTCGCCGAACATCTGGCTGATTTCGGGCGCGGTGGTGAAATCGCCCGCGGCGCCGAGCGGGTCGCGCGTCGCATAATAATGGCTGTTCGCCGCCGCCATATAATCGGCGATCGTCGCCGGCCGCGCCGCCGCGATTTCGCCGATCAGCTGCTCGGGGTTCGGCGGTCCGTCACGCAACGCTGTCGAGTCCGGCGACCGGTTCGATCCGCTGGCGGCGGCCCTTCGCGGTGGCGACGAGCCACACACCGATCAGCAGCATCGGCACGGTCAGCGTCTGCCCCATCGTCAGCCCCCACGACAGCGTGCCGAGCTGGACATCGGGCTCGCGCACGAACTCGACCGCAAAGCGGCTGAGGCCATAGATGACCGCCGCCATGCCGAACAGGAAGCCGGGCTTGTAGCGTGCATCGGTGCGCCAGAAGAAGAAGGCGAGGACTGCCATCATCAGCAGGCCTTCGAGCCCGGCCTCGTAAAGCTGGCTCGGGTGGCGCGGGTCCATCGTGCCGCTGTCCGGGAAGATGATCGCCCAGGGGACGGTGGTCGCGCGGCCCCACAGCTCGCCATTCACGAAATTGGCGAGGCGGCCGAAGAAGAGCCCGAAGGGAACGACGCACGCGACATAGTCGCAGAAGCGCAGAAAGCTTAGCTTTTCCTTGCGCGTCACATACCAGATCGCGATCAGAACGCCGATCACGCCGCCATGGAGCGACATGCCGCCATCCCAGAGCTTGAAGATTTCGAGCGGCTTCTCGAGATAATTGCCGAGGTTGTAGAACAGCACATAGCCGAGCCGGCCGCCGAGGATGATCCCGAGCATCGCATAGAAGATCATGTCGTCGGCGTGGCGCCGCGCCATCGGGGCGCCGGGCTGCGCGATCAGCCTGAGCAGATACCAGTAACCGACGAAAATCCCGGCGAGATAGGCGAGCGCGTACCAGCGGATCGGCAGGCCGAAGACGCTGAACGCGATCTCGGAGTTCTCACCCATGAGATCGTGAAAGTTCACATATTGCGTTGCTTCGGCTAAGGTTGCAAAAAGAAACATATCGTCGCGCTGTCCTTCCCCAGGAGAGGCCTCCCCATAAGGGGTTAGGCGAGCGAGACCAAGAGGAGAGATAGAAGATGCCATCTGCGCTCGATTTGCGCCTGGAAGCCGCCTATAATCTGATCACCGGTCCGGGCGGACCGATCCAGCTCGGGTCCGTCGAACGTTTCGGCCACCAGCTTCCCTTCATCTCCAACGCGCCGACCAACCTTGCCGATTATGTGGCGTTTTTTGCCGCGCAGCACGGCGATGCGACCTTCCTCGTCGAAGGCGATGAGCGGCTGTCGTTCAAGCAGGTCTATATGGCGGCGCGCCAGGTCGCGGCGGGGCTGGTCGAGGGCTATGGCGTCCAGCGCGGCGACCGCGTCGGGCTCGCGATGCGCAACGCCAATGCATGGTGCGTTTCCTATATCGGCATTTTGATGGCGGGCGGCTGCGCGACCTTGCTCAACGGATGGTGGCAGGGCGGCGAGCTTGCCGCGGGCATAATCGACAGCGAAGCGAAGCTCGTCATCGCCGACGTCCAGCGCGCGGCGCGGCTCGAAGAGGCCGAACATGGCGCCAAGGTCATCACGCTTGATCTCACCCAGCCGATCGACCTCGCGGTCGCGCCGATCACCGGTGCGGGCGGCAGTGCGGCCACCGTGCTGCCCACGCTGACCGGGCAGGATCTCGCGACGATCCTCTTCACCTCGGGCTCGACCGGCCAGTCGAAGGGCGCCTATTCGCGCCACGAAGCGGTGTGCCAGGCGATCTTCAACTATGTCACGCAGACCGCGAGCATCGTTCACCTCTTGACCGAAGACGGCCAGATGTCGGACATCCAGCCCGCGACGCTGATTTGCACGCCGTTGTTCCACGTCACCGCCGAAATCCCCGTCTTCCTGCAAAGCTTCGCTCTCGGCCGCAAACTGGTGCTGATGCCCAAGTGGAACGCCGACGAGGCGATGCGGCTGATCCAGGACGAGCAATGTAATTATTTCGTCGGCGTCCCGCTGATGAGCTATGAAATTCTCGTCAGCCCGAACCGCAAGAATTACGACCTCTCGACGTGCAAAAGCTACGCCGGCGGCGGCGCGCCGCGCCCGCCCGAACATGTGCGGCGCCTTGCGTCGGAGATGGGCGAGGCGAAGCCTTTGCTCGGTTACGGTCTCACCGAAACCAACGCGGTCGGCTGCGGCATCATCAACGAAAATTATGTTGCGAAACCGATGTCGACCGGCCCGGCGTCGAAGCCGCTCGTCGATCTTGCGATCCTCGACGACAATGGCGAGCCGGTTGCCCAAGGCGGCGTCGGCGAAGTCTGCATCCGCTCGGTGTGCAATTTCGAGGGCTATTGGAACAATGAAGCCGCAACGAAGGCGGCCTTCTTCGACAATGGCTATTTCCGCTCGGGCGACCTCGGTTATCTCGACGAGGACGGCTATCTGTTCATCGTCGATCGCAAGAAGGACATCATCATCCGCGGCGGCGAGAATATCAGCTGTCAGGAAGTCGAGGCGGCGATCTACGAGCATGCCGAGGTCAACGAATGCGCCGTCTTCGGCCTGCCCGACGAGCGATTGGGCGAGTGCGTCGCCGCGGTCGTGTGGACGAAGCCGGGCAGCAGCGTGACCGCCGACGATCTGGTTTCCTTCCTCACCGCGCGGCTCGCGCCGTACAAGGTGCCGTGCCAGATCTGGATGTCGAACGATGCGCTGCCCAAGCTTGGCAGCGAAAAGATCGACAAGGTCAGCTTGCGGAGCCAGTATCGCGAGGAATATGCAGCGAAGGCCGTCGCGTAACCGGAAGCAGAAAAGGAGCGAACCGGGATCATGGCCGAGGCTGAAACTCCCGTTGCTCCCACCCCACCGGAGCCGGTGCGCGTCTATCGCCACCGGCTGCCCGCGCGTATCTGGCATTGGGTGAATGCCGTCACCCTGCTCATCCTCCTGATGAGCGGGCTGATGATCTTCAACGCGCATCCGCGGCTCTATTGGGGCGAATATGGCGCGAACTTCGACCGCGCCTGGCTGGTGATCGGCTCGACCCCCGACAGCGGCTATTTGCGCATCGGCGATTACCGGGTCGAGACAACGGGCGTGCTTGGCCGCTGGACCGATGCGGAAGGCGTCCAAAAGACATGGGCTTTTCCGGGCTGGGCGACGATTCCGACCAGCTACAGCCTGGCCGACGGGCGGCGTTGGCATCTGCTGTTCGCGTGGGTGCTGTCAATCGGGCTGACGCTCTACATGGTCTGGACACTGCTGGGCGGGCATTTGCGCAAGGATCTGCACATACGCCGCGCCGAATGGTCGCCTCGCCATATCTGGCACGATGTGAAAGAGCATGCGCGGCTGCGCTTTCCACGCGGCGAGGCGGCGGCGCGCTACGGCATCCTTCAGAAGCTCAGTTACATCGGGGTGATCTTTGTCCTGCTGCCGCTGATGATCGCGACCGGCCTCACCATGTCGCCGGGGATGAACGCCGCGTGGCCGTGGCTCCTCGATGTTTTCGGCGGGCGGCAGTCGGCGCGCTCGATCCACTTCATCGCCGCCTGGGCGCTCGTCGCCTTCTTCCTCGTCCATATCGCGATGGTGTTGCTGGCGGGACCGATCAACGAGGTCCGCTCGATGGTCACCGGCTGGTTCCGCCTGCCGCCCGAGAGGGGGGAGCGCGCATGAGCGAGATCGTCCTGCCGCGGCGTCAACTCATTGCGCGCGCCGGCGGACTGGTTGCCGCAGCGGGTGCGTTGCCGTTGCTATCGGGATGCGACGTGATCAATGACGCCCCCGCGGTACGCAAGATCCTGTCGATGGGCGAGGAGATGAACCGTGCGAGCCAGCGCGCGCTGATCGACCGCAATGCGCTCGCGCGCGAGTTCGGCAAAAGCGACCTGTCGCCCTATTTCCGCCCCAACGGTACGCGCCTGCCCGCGGGCGCTGCCTATGCCGCGCACGCGTCGAGCGGCTTTGCCGATTGGCGCGTCAAGGTGACGGGGCTCGTTGCGCGACCGCTGTCGCTGTCGATGGCCGACATCCGCACGATGCCGCAGCGTACGCAGATTACGCGCCATGACTGCGTCGAGGGGTGGAGCGCGATCGGGCAATGGACCGGCCCGCAGCTGAGCGATATCCTCGCCGCGGCGGGGGTGCGCGACAGCGCGCGCTATATCGTCTTCCGCTGCGCCGATCGGCTCGGCGATGCGCTCTATTATGAAAGCTGCGACATGGTCGACGCGCTGCATCCGCAGACGATCATGGCGTGGGCGCTTAACGATAAACTGCTCCCAATCGCCAATGGCGCGCCGCTGCGCCTGCGGATCGAGCGCCAGCTCGGCTACAAGCACGCCAAATATGTGAACGCGATCGAGGCGGTCGCCAGCCTCGATCAGATCGGCGCGGGCAAGGGCGGCTATTGGGAAGACCGGATCGATTATGAATGGTATGCCGGGATCTGACGGCAACCATTTGACGCGATGGAGGTTTTTGGCGTTGCAGACATGTCGATCCTAGCTCCGTTTCTTTCCCGCGTGGTGCGTCAGGGGCGGCTGACCGTCATTGCACCCGACGGCGCCGAGGAGCGTTTCGGCACGCCGACACCGGGATTTCCCGAGCTCGTCCTTCGCTTCAAGACCCGCGCCGGGATGCGCCGGATCATCCTCGATCCCCGGCTTGGCGCCGCCGAATCCTTCATGGACGGCGACATGCGGATCGAGGGCGGCGACATCATGGACCTGATCGGCCTGATCCGCATGAACACGCCATGGGATCGCGGCGTCGCGCTCAAGGACAAGACCTGGCTGGGCCAGCGCGCCGACTGGGTGAAAACGCGGATCGGGTCGATCAACCGCCAGCGCCGGTCGCGCGCCAACGTCAGGCATCACTATGACATCGGCAACGACCTCTATCGCCTCTTCCTCGACGACGACATGCAATATAGCTGCGCCTACTGGCCGCGCCCGGACATGACGCTGGAGGAAGCGCAGGTCGCAAAGAAGACGCATATCGCCGCCAAGCTCGCGCTCAAACCGGGGCAACGCGTGCTCGATATCGGCTGCGGCTGGGGCGGGATGGCGATTACGCTGGCGAAGCTCGAGCAGGTCGAAGTCCATGGGATCACGTTGTCGGAGGAGCAGTTCGCTCTCGCGCGCCAGCGCGCCGAGGCGGCGGGGGTCGCCGACCGCGTCAAATTCGAACTGATTGACTATCGCGACCTCGCCGCGCGCGCGGCGGGAAAGTTCGACCGCATCGTCTCGGTCGGCATGTTCGAACATGTCGGCGCCCCCAATTTCGAGACCTTCTTTCGCGCCTGTGCCAATCTGATGAATGCCGATGGGGTGATGCTGCTCCACACGATCGGCCGTTTCGGCAGGCCGGGGGCGACCGACGCCTTCACGCGCAAATATATCTTCCCCGGCGGTTATATCCCTGCGCTCAGCGAGACGTTGGCGGCAAGCGAGAAGAGCCGGCTGATCGCCACCGACGTCGAGACGCTGCGGCTGCATTATGCGCTGACCTTGCGCCAATGGTATAAGCGGACGCTCGCGCATGAAGCCGAGATCGTCCAGATGATGGGCGACCGCTTCTTCCGTATGTGGACCTTCTATCTCGCCGGTGCGACCGCTGCGTTCGAAAGCGGCGGGATGGGCAATTACCAGATCCAGTTCGCGCGCAGCCGCCACGCGCTGCCGCTCACGCGCGACTATATGGCGGAGGCGGAGCGGCGCTACGTCGGATAGCGTTCGTTCATGACGTCCCAGCTCAACAGGACGAGCTTTTCGAGCACGGCCAGATCCACATCGGCGAGCTTGTTGATATAGAGGCAGGACTTGCCGTTCTTATACTTGCCTAGCTGGGCGAGCAGCGCGTCGGCCTCGGGCTGGCGCTTCTCGTAATGGCCCATCAGATAGAGCGTCATCGCAGCCTTGCGGGGCGAAAAGCCGGCGCGGCACATCGTCCCCGAGTGGCCGCTGTCGTAAAGATAATCATAGCTGCCATAGCCGATGATCGACGGCCCCCACATCTTCGGGTCGAGGCCGGTCACGCGGCGGTGCATCGCATCGATCACCTCGGCCTCCTCGCGGCGGCGCGCTTCGGGAACGGTCGCGATGAAATCGGCGACGGTCACTTCGGTGGCTTTGGTCTTGATCTCGGTTTTGCCCATGGCCTTTCTCCCTTCAGCGAGAATAGCGGTTCGGCGGGACGACGCAATCAGCGGTGCAGGGCTGCAATCGAGCGGGCAAGCACTGCAATCCGCCGGCGGAAGCTTTCAGGTGCGAGCACCTCCACCTCGGCGCCGAGCGCGAGTATGTCGCGCGCGCCATGGTCGCTGTCTTCGACCATCATCATCATCTCGCGCGAGCCATCGGCCACAGGCGCCTTGGCCCCTGCGACGGCCTCGGCGCCACGCGGCGACTGGGCGGAGAGCCGTTTGCAGCCATCGGGAGAGGCGCGGAGAAGCGCCTTGGTGGCGAACAGCCCGGCCTCGAACCGCGCCTGTTCGGCGTGCCACCAGCTCGCGAGATGGAAATCGGCCGGGCGTTCGAAGGGCGTATCGCCGACTGTCGGCGCGGAGATATTCGCAATCCGGAAGGCGCGGATCTTGCCGCCGCCGCGCGCTGCGAGATACCAGATGCCGGCTTTCAGTACGAGGCCGAGCGGCTCGACCGTCCAGTCGCGCGTGCCTTGCCAGCTTTCGTAGCGCATCGTCAGCGCCTGCTGATCGAGTGCCGCGCGCGCGATCGCAGGAAGGTGCGGCAAGGCTTCGCCGCCGCGATACCAGTCGACCGCGTCGAGGTGGAAGCGCGCCGCCATCCGGTCGGCGAGCGCGCCGCCGCCGCCGGGAAGCGCGACGAGCAATTTGTTGCGCGCGGCGTTTGCTGCGGCACCGATCCCCAGCTCCGCCGCCGGGCCGGGAAGGCCGATCATCGCCATCGCCTCGGCCTCGCCGGCCGATAGCCCGGTGAGGCGCGTGCGATAGCCGCCCAGCAGTTCGAAGCCGCCGCCGGGTCCGCGGTCGCCATAGACGGGCACCCCCGCCGCGGAGAGCGCGTCGATATCGCGGTAGATCGTGCGTTCGGACACTTCGAACTCGGCCGCGAGATCAGCCGCGGTCAGCCGTCCGCGCAATTGCAGCAGCATCAGGATCGAGAGGAGGCGGCTCGCGCGCATTTTTTCGCTGTAGCAGAAAATAGCTGACAGAAAATGTCAGGATGGGGCGCGTAGGGCAAATGCGTCACGAAGGGAGCAAGTCATGACCCACATCGAACGACGCACCATCATCGCCCTTTCCGTAGGAGCCCTTATGTCCCGTCTCACCCCCATTGCCTTCGCCGCCGCGATCAATCCCGCCCCCGTCGGCAAGCCCGGCGATTTCGATTTTCTCACTGGCGAATGGCGCATCCACAACAAATTCCGCGAAGGCGAAAAGTGGATCGAATTCCCTGCCGAAGCCACTGTCGTCGGCATTCTCGGCGGTATCGCGAGCGTCGAGGAACTGCGCATCCCGGCGCGCGGCTTTTCGGGCATGGGCCTCCGCCTGCTCGACGTCGAAAAGAAGATCTGGTCCGATCATTTCGTCAACGCCAAGTCGGGCGTCGTCGCGGTGCCGGGCGAGCTCGGCATATTCGAGGACGGCGTCGGAACCTTCCTGTCCGAAAGCGAGGGCGAAAAGGGGGCCGAACTTTATCGCGGCGTGTGGGACCGGATCACGGCGAAAAGCTGCCGCTGGTTCCAGGGCACCTCGCGCGACGGCGGCAAGACGTGGGACGACAACTGGTTCATGGACTGGACGCGCGTCGCCTGAGGAGGGCCAAGCCGGTTGCACCTTTGGCGGCGGACTGCTAGCCGCGCCCGCGTCTTTCCCTCGCCAAAGGTGCCATCATGTCCGAGTCCTTCAAGCGCGTCGTCCTCGCCTATTCGGGCGGCCTCGATACCAGCGTCATCCTGAAGTGGCTGCAGGTCACCTATGGCTGCGAGGTCGTGACCTTTACCGCCGACCTCGGGCAGGGCGAAGAGATCGAGCCCGCGCGCGCCAAGGCCGAGCTGATGGGCGTGAAGCCCGAACATATCTATATCGACGATGTGCGCGAAGAATTCGTCCGCGATTTCGTCTTCCCGATGATGCGCGCCAATGCGCGGTACGAGGGCGACTATCTGCTCGGCACCTCGATCGCGCGCCCGCTGATCTCGAAGCGCCTTATCGAGATCGCCAAGGAAACCGGCGCCGACGCGGTCGCGCATGGCGCGACGGGCAAGGGCAATGATCAGGTCCGCTTCGAGCTCAGCGCCTATGCGCTCAACCCCGACATCAAGGTGATCGCGCCGTGGCGCGAATGGGACCTGACCAGCCGCACCGCGCTGATCGACTTCGCCGAAAAGAACCAGATTCCCGTGCCGAAGGACAAGCGCGGCGAAAGCCCGTTCAGCACCGACGCGAACCTCCTCCACACCTCGTCGGAGGGCAAGGTGCTCGAGGATCCGTGGGAAGAGACCCCCGACTATGTCTATTCGCGCACGGTGAATCCCGAGGATGCACCCGACACCCCCGAATATATCACGATCGATTTCGAGCGCGGCGACGGCGTCGCGCTGAACGGGCAGGCGATGTCGCCCGCGACCTTGCTCGCGGCATTGAACGACCTCGGCCGCAAGCATGGCATCGGCCGCCTCGATCTCGTCGAGAACCGCTTCGTCGGCATGAAGTCGCGCGGCATGTACGAAACGCCCGGCGGCGAAATCTATGCGCGGGCGCATCGCGGCATCGAAAGCATCACGCTCGACCGCGGCGCGGCGCACCTCAAGGACGAGCTGATGCCGAAATATGCCGAGCTCATCTACAACGGCTTCTGGTTCGCGCCCGAGCGCGAGATGCTGCAGGCGGCGATCGACCACAGCCAGGCGAATGTCACCGGCACCGTCCGCCTCAAGCTCTACAAGGGCAACGCCAGCGTCGTCGGCCGCAAGTCGCCGCTCAGCCTGTACAGCGAACGCCATGTGACGTTCGAGGACGATGCCGGCGCCTATGATCAGAAGGATGCGGCGGGCTTCATCAAATTGAACGCCTTGCGCTTGAAATTGCTCGCGAAACAGGGTCAATAAGGCGGCCGGGCACGGACCCGGCTGCGACAGGAGCCTTGGTCCATGTTCTCGCTTTTGCTGGCCGCCGCCGGCTTGACGCCCGCGTTCAACGACGCCTCTTATGTTGATCTCGGCTATGTGAACCGCACCGCGGGCGAATGTATCGCGCGCTTCGGCACCGGTTCGATCGAGATTCGCCAAGCGTTCAACGAGGCCGACCGCACGATGATCAATGTCGCGGTCGTCACCGGCAAACCGACGCGCGCGCTGCCTTTGGGCGCGAAGCTGTGGGCGAAGTCGAGCTATGGCCCCGCGTGGCGCGCGGTCGTGATCGAATCCTCGCCGCAGCGGCTTCGTTTCGTGGCGCACAATCGTTTCGTCGGCGATCTGTTCAGCGAAGACTCGCTGACGATCGCACTTCACGAGCGGCTCGATGCGGGCGATGCGGTGCTCGTCGACGCGGGATCGGACACCACCGGTTTCCGCGAAAAGCTCGCCTCGGCATTCGACTGCTCGGACGGCCTCGGCATCTGATTTTGACGCCGATGAACGGCGGCGCGGCGCCGGGCAGAAAATCGGTGGCGCCCGCGGGTGATCGTCGGCACATTCGGTAGCATGCGCTTCTTCGACTTCTCATCGTGGCAAAGCATCGGAACGACGCTGCTCGGCCTCGCGCTCGTCACGCTGCTCGGCGTCGGCATCCGGCTGATGGTGATGATGACGATCCAGCAGCGCCGCGAACGGATGAACCGCCAGATCAACGAGCGGCTGCGCACGCTGATGGCGGCGTACAAGACGCTCGGCGGGTCGTTTACCGGCGATCTGATGGTCGATCCGCGCCATCTTCGCGACATCCGGCGTCAGGCGGGCGAGACGAAAGTGGAGCCCGCGATCGACCTGTCCGACGAGGCGGCGCCGGAGGATGACGAACCCCGCGAATCGGATCGCCCGCGCCGCATTCGCGACGCCGTCGAGGCCGCGCTCTCCGACATCATTCTGCTCGGCACCGAGACGCAGGTGCGGCTCGCCAGCCGCGCGGCGCAGGAGCTTGCCGAGGGGCGGCCGGTGCATGTCCACGAACTCGTCGTCGAACTGCGCAATTTCATCCGCAAGGCGCTAGACCTCGATCCGGTCCCCGCCGACGTTATCATCCCCGCGCAGGGTCCGACGCGTCCGTCGGGCAGCGGCGGCAAGAGCGGCGGCCGCGGCAGCGAAGCGCGCGGCGGCGCTGGCGGCGGGCGCGGCGGCGGAATGGGCATGGCGGGCGGTCTCGGTGTCGCCGGCGGCGCGAGCCTCGCGCGCGGATCGGCGCCCGACGAGACCGCAGACGGTTCCGGTGAAGCGCAACAGAAATGAGGGGTTAGCAAGCGGCCCGCACCTGCGCTAAGGCGCGGTCCATGACTGCGACCCGCTTTTTCTCCGACAATGCCGCGACCGTCCATCCCGTGGTGATGGAGGCGATGGCCGCCGCGAACCAGGTCGACACCGCCTATGACGGCGATGCGCTCAGCCAGTCGCTCGACGCGACATTCTCGGAGCTTTTCGAGACGACATGCGAAGTCGTCTGGATCCCGACCGGGACCGCGGCGAACAGCATCATCCTCGCGCATTTCGTGCGGCCTTGGCAGGGCATCCTCTGTTACGAGGAAGCGCATATCGAAGTCGACGAATGCGGCGCGCCGACCTTCTATTCGGGCGGCGCCAAGCTGATGCCGCTCCCCGGACGCGGCGCGAAGATCGATACTGAAGCCCTGAAAACCCGCATCGCCGGCATTCGGCAGGATGTGCATCAGGTACAGCCCGCGGCGGTCAGCATCACCAACGCGACCGAATATGGCCTTGCCTGGCGCGCCGAAGAAATCGGCGCGATCAGCGAGATCGCCAAGGGCGCGGGCATGAAACTCCACATGGACGGCGCACGCTTCGCCAATGCCGTCGCTTTCCTCGGCTGCGCGCCCGCCGATGTGACGTGGCGGGCGGGGGTCGATGCGCTGTCGTTCGGTTTCACCAAGAACGGCGCGATGATGGCCGAGGCGATCGTCTTTTTCGGCGGCAGCGGCGGGGCCGGGGTGCGCGAACTCAAGAAGCGCGGCGGCCATTTGCTCAGCAAGGGGCGGTTCGTCGCGGCACAGATCCGCGCGATGCTCGCGAACGACCTGTGGCTCGCCAACGCGCGCGCCGCCAACGCCGGCGCCGCCAAGCTCGCGGCCGCGTGCGGCGGCCGGCTGATGCATCCGGTCGAGGCGAACGAGCTGTTCGTGCGCCTGACCGCCGAGGAAGCGGCGAAGCTGCGCGGCGCCGGGTTCGATTTCTACGACTGGGGCGAAGGCGCGGCGCGCCTCGTCGTCAGCTGGGATCAGGACGCCGAGGCGGTCGCACCGCTGGCGGCCGCGATCGGCGCATTGTGAGTAGCGAGCAGCCACCCACGCTGCTCAGCCCGCGCGTTTTGTTGCCCTTCATGCTGGTGACGCTGATCTGGGGCTCGACCTGGATTGTCATCACCGGGCAGCTCGGCGTGGTCCCCCCCAGCTGGTCGGTGACCTATCGTTTCTCGGTCGCGGCGATCGCGATGTTCGCTTTTGCCGCGATCCGCCGCGAACCGCTTCTGCTCGCGCCGCGCGCAATGCTCTTTGCGGTTGCGCTCGGCATCGCGCAGTTCGCCTTCAACTTCAACTTCGTCTACCGCGCCGAGCAGCACATTACTTCGGGCCTTGTCGCGGTGCTGTTCGCGCTGCTGATCGTACCCAACACGCTGCTCGGCCGTGCCTTCCTCAAGACCCCGCTCGAAGGGCGCTTCCTTGCGGGAGCGGGGATTGCGATTGTCGGCGTCGGGCTGATGATCCTTCACGAGTATCGCGCCGCCGCGGTCGGCGCGGGCGAGGTGCTGCTCGGCACCATGCTGACCCTCGCCGGGGTGCTGAGCGCGTCGACCGCCAACGTCATGCAGGGAACGCGCATCGCGCGCGCGCAGTCGATGGTGGTGATGATCGCGTGGGCGATGCTCTTCGGCGCACTCGCCGATGGCAGCTATGCATGGATTACCACCGGGCCGCCGGTGATCGAGCCGACCGCGACCTACATCGGCGGCGTCCTCTATCTTGGCGTGATCGCCAGCGCGGTGACTTTCCCGCTCTATTTCAACATCATCCGCGCGGTCGGGCCGGGGCAGGCGGCGTGGTCGAGCGTGCTGATTCCGATCATCGCGATGGGCTTTTCGACCGCGTTCGAGGGCTATCGCTGGGCGACGCTGTCGATCACGGGCGGTGTCGTCGCGCTCATCGGGCTGGTGATTGCCGTCGCGAAGCGGCCCGATCGGCCGTCGGTCAGCGGCAATATGGTTTCGGTCCCGGTCGAGCCCGAGAGCTAGTTGCCATTGGTGTGTTGTTTCAGTAGGACGCTCCCATGAAACATCTCCTCGGCACCCTTCTCCTTCTCGCTACGCTTCCGGCAGCACCCGCCTTTGCGCAGACCGCCTGCACACCCGGCACCTATGCCGCCCCCGACGGCGATTTCGTCGTGCTGGTGAAGTCGCCCGCGGTCGCGGCGCCGGGGCTGCGCTATATGTTCCGCGACGGCCGCCGCGGCGCGACCACCGATGCCGACGTGCCGCTGACGTGCGGAACGGGCGACGTGGCCGTCGGCGACAAGCGCTGGGCACCGATCGCCTTTCGCGAAACCCCCGCGACCTTCGACAGTGTCGGCACGAAGATGACCGGTGTGCTGATTGAACCACCGGGCAACGACGCCAAGCGGCCGCTCGTCGTGATGGTGCACGGATCCGAACGCACCTCGCCGATCGGCGGCGTCTATGGCTATGCGATGGCAGCGCAGGGGATTTCGGTCTTCGTCTACGACAAGCGCGGCACCGGCGGCTCCGAAGGCGAATATACGCAGAATTTCGAACTGCTTGCCGAGGATGCGGCGCACGCGCTGGGGCGGGCGCGCAGCATGACGGCGGGCCGTCACGGTCGCGCGGGCTTCTTTGGCGGCAGCCAGGGCGGCTGGGTCGCGCCGCTCGCCGCGACGCGGACGAAGGCCGATTTCGTCGCGTTCGGTTTCGGCCTCGTCGCCTCGCCGATCGAGGAAGACCGCGAGCAGATGGTGTCGGAGGTCCGCGCGGCGGGGCTTGGCCGCGACGCCGAGGCGCTCGTCGGGCGATTGTCGGACGCGACCGGCAAGCTGCTGCTGTCCGGTTTCGCCGAAGGCTACACCGAACTCGACGCGGTGCGCGCCGAGATGGCGGGCCACCCGTGGGCGGCGAAGATCGCGGGCGAACATAGCGGCGCGATCGCGCGGATGTCTAACGGCGCGCTGCGCCGGGTCGGGCGCGCGCGTTTCGACAATCTCGAACTCATCTGGAATTATGACGCGCTTGCGGCGCTGAAGAAACTCGACGCGCCGCTGCTCTGGGTGCTCGCGGGCGAAGATCGCGAGGCGCCGATCGAAACGACGCGCGGCGCGCTGCTCGGGCTCGCCAAAGCGGGCAAGCCCGTCGACGTCTATCTCTTTCCGCAGACCGACCACGGCATGTGGGAATTCACCACCGAAGCCAACGGCGAACGCCAGATCACGCGCATCACCGACGGCTATCTGAAACTGCTCGCCGACTGGATCAAACGCGACGTGCGCGGCACCTACGGCCGCGCGGAGCGGCTTACCCCGCGCTGATGCGTTCGATATCGGCGCCGACGGCCTGGAGCTTCTCTTCGAGCCGCTCATAACCCCGGTCGAGGTGATAGACGCGGTTGACCTCGGTCGTGCCCTCTGCGGCGAGGCCGGCGATGATCAGGCTCATCGAGGCGCGCAAGTCGGTCGCCATCACGGGCGCTCCGACCAGCTGATCGACCCCGCGCACCACCGCGCTGCGGCCGCGCACGTCGATGTCGCAGCCCATGCGTGCCAGTTCGGGGACGTGCATGTAGCGGTTCTCGAAGATGGTTTCGGTGAATAGCGAGGCGCCCTTGCCGAGCGTCGCCATCGCCATGAACTGCGCCTGCATGTCGGTCGCGAAGCCCGGGTAGGGCGCGGTCGACAGGGTGACGGGTTCGGCGCGGCCCGACATGGCGACGCGGATGCCGCCCTTGGTTTCCTCGACCGTCGCGCCGGCCTGGCGCAGCGCGGCGAGCGTCGCTTCCATCTCGTCGGCCTTCGCGCCGACCAGTTCGACGTCTCCCTCGGTGATGACGGCGGCGCAGGCATAGCTGCCCGCCTCGATCCGGTCGGCCATCACGCGATAGGTCGCGCCGTGCAGCCGGTCGACGCCCTCGATCACCAGCGTTTCGGTGCCGATGCCGTCGATATGCGCGCCCATTGCGACGAGGCAGTTGCAGAGGTCGACGATCTCAGGCTCGCGCGCCGCATTTTCGAGGACGCAAGTGCCCTTCGCGAGCACCGCGGCCATCAGCGCATTTTCGGTCGCGCCGACCGAGACAACGGGGAAGGTGAATTTGCCGCCGGGCAGGCGTCCGCGGCCCGGCGCGCTCGCCTTCACATAGCCCGAGGCGAGCTCGATCTCGGCGCCAAAGGCTTCCAATGCTTTCAGGTGGAGGTCGATCGGGCGGTTGCCGATCGCGCAGCCGCCGGGCAGCGACACCGTCGCCTCGCCCGCGCGCGCTAGCAGCGGGCCGAGTACGAGGATCGACGCGCGCATCTTGCGCACGATGTCATAGGGCGCGACGGTCGAGGTCAGCGTCGTCGTGCGCGCGGTCATCACGCGGCCGAAATCCTCGGGGCGCGATCCCTCGATCGTCGTCGAGCAGCCGAGCTGGTTGAGCAGGTGCCCAAAGCCGTCGACATCGGCGAGCCGCGGCAGGTTGCGCAGCGTCAGCGGCTCGTCGGTGAGCAGCGCGCAAGGCAGCAAAGTGAGCGCCGCATTCTTCGCGCCGGAGATGGGGATTCGGCCCTTGAGTCGCTGGCCGCCGCGAATGACGATCTGATCCATCGGCTGTCTTTAGCGCATGCGCATGCGCGCGCAAGCGGGCTGGGCAGGTGACTGTGGAAGATAAGCCGCTTCGCCCTTGGCTCTCCTGTTGCGGTGGCGCGATCCGGGGCGAAAGCCAATAGATCCGGCGGAACAAGCGAAGTCGCACCATGGTTAAGTCGTCGCCGATGACAACGGGCTTTCGCCGTGGCTTTCCGGTCCGAAATATGAAACTATTCAGGTCAATATTTCGTCGAACCAGGGCAAGCGTAAGCGGAAACGACTTTTCACAGGGGAGTAAGGTCATGCGGAAAAATGTCGTCACGATCATCACTACGGCCACGTTGATCGCCAGCCAACTTGCCGTCCCGGCGATGCCGCAAGCGACGACGCTGCCCTATCCGCCGCCGGGCGGCCCCCAGATCCAGCCGCCGCGTCCGGTGCCGCCTTATCCGGGCGGGCCGCAAATCCAGCCGCCGCGTCCTGGAAATGGTTATGGGTATCAGGGAACGATCCGCTGCGAATCGCGGAACAACCAGATGCAGCGCTGCAATGTCCGCACCGGCAATCGCGTCGACCTGCAGCGCGTGATCGGCGGGCGCTGTTCGAAGGGGCGCGACTGGGGCTTCACTGCCAACCAGATCTGGGTGTCGGGCGGCTGCCGCGCCGAATTCGCGTATGGCTATGCCAATGATGGCGGCTATCCGACTCCGCTGCCGCAGCCGGTCGACGATTATGCGGGGACGCTGCGCTGCGAGTCGCGTAGCAATCGCTACGAACAGTGCAACGTTCGGACCAACGACCGGGTCGAGTTGCTGAACAGGTTCGGCGGCAAGTGCAACGCCGGGCGCCAATGGGGTTACACCAGCGATTATATCTGGGTGGACAAGGGCTGCCGCGCCGAGTTCGGCTATGGCTACCGGAACGTCCGTCCGCCCGAAAAGGACAAGGACAAGGGGCCGAGCACCGGACTCATCATCGGCGGCATCGTCGTCGCGGGCGGCCTGATCGCCTTGCTGGCGAGCCAGAAGAAAAAGAAGGCGGCGACCGAGCAGACGACGACGCCCGGGGATACCGCAATGCCGACCTATCCGGCCGGTCCGCCGGCAACGCTGAACGCCAACCTCTCGGCGCTGCCGAGCGCGGCGCGGCCGTCGGTGCAGAATTGCATGACCGATGCGGCGCGGCAGATCGGCGTCACCGGCGGCACCCGGCTGTCCTACGACAAGCTGATCTCGCTCGAGCAAGGCAATGGCGGCTGGCGCATCCGTGCGACGATGACCGCGACCTATCCCGACGGCGCCAAGCAGATCGAAATGTATTGCCGCGCGACGCCGAGCGACATCGTCCAGCTCGACTTCACCTAGACAGGAGGCGCGCGTCCGATATCTTCTGCTGCCCGGGTGAAAGCCGGGGCGGCTAATTTTGGACGAAGACAGGGTCGGAAACGCGATGCGAAGGGATGGTGGGCCGGCTGCGGCGCTTTGGTCGCGGGCCTATCCGCTGTTGACCGTAACCGCTCTGTTCTGGGCGGGGAATTCGATCGTCGGGCGCGCGGCGCGCGACCTGGTGCCGCCCGCCGCCTTGTCTTTCTGGCGCTGGACTTTTGCGCTTTTACTGTTGTTGCCGCTCGCCTGGCCGCATCTGAAACGCGACTGGCCGGTGCTGCGCGCGAACTGGCCGATCGTCGCGCTGCTCGGCGCATTGGCGATCGGGTCGTTCAACATCCTGCTCTACACCGGCCTGCAAAGCACCACCGCGCTCAATTCGATGCTGATCCAGTCGGCGCTGCCGGCGCTGGTTCTCGTCGTTGGTGCGTTGGTGATGGGCGACCGCACCAGCCTGCGCCAGATCGCGGGTGTGCTGATCTCGCTCACCGGCGTGCTGGCGATCATCGCGCGCGGCGACCCGGCAATGCTGTGGGGATTGCAGCTCAACATCGGCGACGCGATCATCGGCGGCGCGGTGCTGCTTTGGGCGCTTTACTCGGTGCTGCTCCGCCGCCGGCCCGTGGTGCATCCGCTGAGCTTCCTCGCGGCGTCGATGGTGGTCGGCATCGCGGTCATTGTGCCCTTTTACGCGCACGAGCTGTGGTCGGGGCGGCTGATCGTTCCTGCGACGGGTAGCGCGCTCGCCATCGCCTATGTCTCGATCTTTCCGTCGTTCCTCGCCTATCTCTTCTTCAATCGCGGGGTCGAACTGATCGGCTCGGCGGCGACGGGGCAATATATGAATGTGATGCCGCTGATGGGGGCGGGCCTCGCGATGCTGTTCCTCGGCGAAGTGCTGCACCTGTTCCACATCATCGGGCTGGCGCTGATCGTCGCCGGCATATTGGTCGCCGGGCGACCGTCACAGCCCGCAGCCCAGGCTTAAGCCAACGCCTCTTCGACCTGTGCCAGCCGGTCCTTGCCGAAAAACATCTCGTCGCGCACGAAGAAAGTCGGAATGCCAAACACGCCGCGTGCGACCGCGGCCTCGGTGTTCTGGGCCAGCTTCGCCTTGATCTCGGGTTCCTGCGTGCGCGCGAGCAGCGCGGGGGCGTCGAAGCCGTTCGCCGACAGGAAGGTCGCGATGACCTCGGGATCGTCCATCTTCAGGCCATCCTCCCACATCGCGCGGTTCACCGCGTCGACATAATCGTCGAGCACGCCTTCGTCCTCGGCGACAACCGCGCCGCGCATGATCGTGAGTGTATTGACCGGGAAGTGCGGGTTAATACGAAATTTCGTGAGGCCGTGCCTTTCGATGAAGCGCCGCATTTCGAGGTTCTCGTAGGCGAGCTTTGCGGGGGCGTCGGCATATTGCACCATCGGCGCCTTGTTGCCCGTCGCCTTGAAGATGCCGCCCAAAAGACAGGGGGTTATGATCAGGTCGGCGCCGGTGCGGTCGAGCAGTTCGGGGAGCGCCTTCATGCACAGATAGGCGTTGGGGCTACCGAAATCGAAGATGAGTTCGAGGCTTTTCGTCACCATTTTTCTCCCCAAGGACGGAGGTCGAGTTCGTGGGTCCACGCGCTTTTGGGTTGCTTGTGGAGCATCACATAGTTGGCGGCGATGGCGGCCGGATTGAGGATCAGATCCTGCGCTTTCGCATTGTCGAAATCGGGGTGGCGGCCCTTGATGAAGTCGGTGTCGATCGCGCCATCGATGATCGTGTGCGCGACATGTACGCCCTGCGGCCCGAGCTCGCGTGCCATCGACTGCGCGAGCATGCGGAGCGCACCCTTGGCGCCCGAGAAGGCGGAAAAGCCCGATCCGCCGCGCAAGGATGCGGTTGCGCCGGTGAAGATGATCGTGCCGCGGCCGCGCGGGCTCATGTGTTTCGCCGCTTCGCGCCCCATCAGGAAACCGCCGAGGCACGCCATTTCCCAAACCTTGGTGTAGACGCGCACGGTCGTTTCGGCGATCGGGAAATTGACGTTCGCGCCGATGTTGAACACCGCGACTTCGACGGGGCCGACCTCGGCCTCGACCCGATCGAACAGCGCGATCATCGCTTCCTCTTCGCGGGCGTCACCGGCGAAGGCGCGCGCCTGATGCCCTTCGTCGCGGATCGACTGCGCGAGCGCTTCGAGCGCGTCGGCATTGCGTTCGCGGCGGTTGACGCAGGCGGTGAGCCCCTCGGCGGCAAAGGCACGGGCGATGGCGCCGCCGGTGGCGTCTCCGGCCCCGATGATGACGGCTGCGGGATTGGGCATGAGCGACTCTCCTCTTGTGTTCGATAGTAACTATGATAATCATAGTGACAAGCTGTTTCTTCTCTCGTCATTTCCGCGGGGCCGCAGGCGGCGCGAAGCGCCAACGCGGGAATCCCGCTTGGGCCGCGAGCGATAAATTAGCGGGACCCCCGCCTTCGCGGGGGTGACGAAATGGAGGATGGCTTGCCCAAACGCGCGGACCTGTCGGACACATTATGCCCCGTCGGCCGATCGGCCGAACTGCTCGGCGACCGCGCGGTGCTGTTGATCCTGCGCGAATTGCTCTTCGGTCGGCGGCGTTTCGAACTGATCGCGGCTAACACCGGGCTGGGGCCGCAACTGGTATCGGCACGGCTCAAGATGCTCGTGGCGGAGGGGGTCGCCGAGCGCCGCGCCTATAGCGAACGGCCGCTACGCCACGATTATTGGCTGACCGATAAGGGCAAGGCGCTGTTCGATGTGCTGTACGCGATGCGCAACTGGTCCGAACGCTGGGCTTACGAACCCGGTGAAACGGGCGACGGGCCCGCGATCCGTTATGTGCATCGGACGTGCGGGGCCGATGTCGGGACCGCGAAAATCTGTCCGGGGTGCGGCGCCGAACTCGGTTATGGGGATTTGAAAGGCGAACCGTCGCTGGCGCTCAAGGCCGAGCAGGTAGCGCGAACGGCCTGACTTACGCCTTCTCCAGCGTGCATTGCAGCGGGTGCTGATTCTGCCGCGCGGCATCCATCACCTGGTTCACCTTGGTCTCGGCGACCTCATAGCTGAACACGCCGCACACGCCGACGCCCTGCTGGTGGACGTGCAGCATCACCTGCGTCGCCTGTTCGATATCCATGTTGAAGAAACGCTGGAGCACCATCACGACGAATTCCATCGGCGTGTAATCGTCGTTGAGCAGCAGCACCTTGTACATCGAGGGCTTTTTCGCCTTCGCGCGCGTACGCGTCGCGATGCCGACGCCGGGGGTGCCGGGCGAGCCATCGTCCTTGTCCGCCATGGCGCGGGGCGGCTGGTTTGTTGCAACAGGAAACATCATGGGCAGGAATATCGCAAGCCGCGGGCGAAGCGCAAGAGGCGCGGTCGCGGATTTTAACCTCTCGTTCGCCAGCCGGATCGGGTGGCCGCAAACAAGAACCGCCCGCTTCCCGGGGGAAGCGAGCGGCCTTGGGGTGTCGGCGCAGGCGGGGAGGGGAGGGGGAGGGTGCCCGCGCCAACGGTGGAAGGTGAAAGCGCCTTAGGCGGCCTTCATCTTCGAAGTGATGACCGAAACGCGGTTCGAGATCGGCGCAAAGCTGTCGTTCGTCAGCTTGACGACGAGTTCGCTGGTCTTCGAGGTCTGCGCAACAGCGGCGTCGAACGCCTTCTTGCTGTTTTCGGCATAGAGCTTGAAGAAGTCGGCCGGGGTCTTGACGGCGGTGTAGCCCTTCAGCGCGGCGGTCGTGTCTTCAAAGCTCTTGCGAGCATAGGTCACGCCTTCCTGGCCGAGCGTTTCGATGCCCTTGGCAGCGATCTTGCCGGCTTCGACGAGCGCTTCGACGTTCGCCTTGTTGAATTCGACGGCATCTTCAGCCAGCTTGCTGGTCTTGCTCATCGCTTCCTTGGCCTTCTCGTTGAAGTCGGCGGTCAGGGCTTCGGCGCGGGTCTTCGCTTCGTCGGCGAACTTCTTGACGGTGTCGTTCATGGTCTTGAATCCTTTGGTGGCGGCTGCGACCGGCTTCGGCGCGGCGTTAAGGGGCTTGGATGCAATTTTCACGGTCGCCTTCTTGGGAGCGACCTTCTTGGCAACCGCCTTGGGGGCAGCGGCCTTCTTCGCGGCCGGCTTGGCTTTTGCCTTCACCGTCTTGATCTTTGCGGGGGCCGGTTCGGCCTTCGCTACGGCCGGAGCAGCAGCGGGGGCCGGCGCGGCGGGGGTTGCCACCGGCTTGGCCGGGGTTTCCAGCGTCGCGGCTTCGAAAGCCTTTTCGGCACTATCCATCTTGGTAGCCATCGGTGGTACTCCTCTATGTTGCAGTGCACAATATAGGAGCGGCGCGGCGATTTCAAGGATATTTTTTGTGCACTGCACAAAATTCTTGTCGCTGCGCCCCGAAGACAGGATATTCGCTATATATTACCGCTGTTTGACATAGCGGCCGGGGGCGTCCTCAATGGCCTTTTTGGCGCCTTTTCCGGGGATGCGCGCGCCCTTCGCCGGGATTTTTGCGCTATCCCGCTGCGAAATCCACCCGATCCAGTGCGGCCACCAGCTGCCCTTGGTCTCGCTCGCGCTCGCAACAAAATCGTCGAGCGTCGCGGCGCTGCTGTCACCGGTCCAATATTGATATTTGCCCGCGGCGGGCGGGTTGACCACCCCCGCGATATGGCCCGAGCCCGCGAGCAGGAAGGTCTTCGGCCCCGACAGATGATCCATCAGCCGCCAGACGCTGGCGAGCGGCGCGATATGATCCTCGCGCCCTGCCTGAATATAGGCGGGCGTTTCGATCTTCCTGAGATCGATCGGCGTGCCCATCACCGACAGGCTGTTCGGGATCACCATGCGATTGTCGCGGTACAGGTCGACCAGATATTGCCGGTGCCACTTCGCGGGCAGGTTCGTCGTGTCGCCGTTCCAGTAAAGGAGGTCGAAGGGCGGATAGTCGTTGCCGAGCAGATAATTGCTGACGACATAATTCCAGATGAGGTCGCGCCCGCGCAAGCTGTTGAAGGTCGCGGCCATATAGCGTCCGTCGAGGAAGCCCGGCGCCGAGAGCTGTTGGAGCAGCGCCAGATAGCTGTCGTCGACGAACATCTTGAGGTCGCCGGCCTGTTCGAAATCGACCTGCGCGGTGAAGAAGGTCACCGACTGGACCTTGTCGGCTTCGCCGCGCGCCGAGAGCATCGCGAGCGTCGCGGCGAGCGTGGTGCCCGCGACGCAATAGCCGATCGTGTGGACCGCGGGAACATCGAGCGCCGCGCGCACCGTGTCGATCGCATCGACCTGCGCCGCGACATAATCGTCCCAGACGATCTCGCTCATCGACGCATCGGCCGACTTCCACGACACGACGAACACCGACAATCCCTGTTCGACCGCCCAGGCTACGAAGCTTTTCGCAGGGTTGAGGTCGAGGATATAGAAGCGGTTGATCCACGGCGGGAAGATGAGGAGCGGGACGGCGAGCACCTCCTTCGTCGTCGGCGTGTAGTGGATCAGCTGGTAAAGGTCGGTTTCGTGAATCACCTTGCCCGGGGTCGTCGCGATATTGACCCCGACCTCGAACGCGTCGGGATCGACATGGGAGAGCTGCCCGCGCGACAAATCGTTGAGCATATGGCGAAGCCCTTTGAGCAGGCTTTCGCCGCGCGTCTCGACCGCGCGCTTGATCACTTCGGGATTGGTGAGCGCCAGATTGGTCGGCGCCATCGCATCGGCCATCGCCTTCGCGGCGAACTCCATCTTCGCGCGCGCCGCGGGGTCGAGCCCCTCGAACTGGCGCGTCGTCGCGAGCATCTGTTCGGCGAGCAGGCCATAGGTCTGGCGGATCATCGCGAAGACCGGATTGGTCGTCCATTCGGCATCGGTGAAACGGCGGTCTTTTGCGCCCTCGACCGGCGCGTCGGGCGCGATCGGCTGGCCGATGCTGGCGAGCGAGGTCCAGAAGGCGACGCCCTGATCCCACATCTTCGACGATTGCTCGGTCCACAGCTTCGTCGCGGGATTGTCGAGCCATTTGGCGGGGTCGAACAGCGCCGCGGCACTCGCATTGCCGTCGTTCGCCTGACCCAGCGCATATTCGAGCATCATCTGCTGTGCCCGGCCGATCACGCTCGCCCAATGTTGCATGTCGTCGGGGGATGGCATGAAGGGATTCGGCGTTTCGATCGTATCGTCCTTGCCCGTGTCGTTCATGCTCGTTCCTGCTGGTCAGTGCGGATAATATGCCTATAACAAGCCGCGATGCGGCTGGCGAGGCTGCCGCTCGCGTCAATCACACCTAATGCAAAGGAGTTGTTCTAGTTTCCCATGTCCGAAGATGAATTCTATCGCATCAAGCGCCTGCCGCCCTATGTCATCGCTGAAGTCAATGCGATGCGTGCGGCCGCCCGCGCCGCGGGAGAAGACATCATCGACCTGGGAATGGGCAACCCCGACCTGCCGCCGCCCGCGCATGTGATCGAAAAGCTCTGCGAAGTCGCGATGAAGCCCGACGCGCACGGCTATTCGCAGTCGAAGGGCATTCCGGGCCTCCGCCGCGCGCAGGCGAATTATTACGGCCGCCGCTTCAACGTCGATCTCGACCCCGAAACCGAAGTCGTGGTCACGATGGGGTCGAAGGAAGGGCTCGCGAGCCTCGCGACCGCGATCACCGGCCCCGGCGACGTCGTGCTCGCGCCGAACCCGAGCTATCCGATCCATACCTTCGGCTTCATCATCGCCGGCGCGACGATCCGCAGCGTGCCGACGACGCCCGACGAGAATTACTGGCGCGCGCTCGACCGCGCGATGGCGTTCACTGTGCCGCGTCCGTCGATCCTCGTCGTCAACTATCCGTCGAACCCGACTGCCGAAGCCGTCGATCTTGCCTTCTACGAACGGCTTGTCGCGTGGGCGAAGGAGAACAAGGTTTGGGTCCTGTCGGATCTCGCCTATTCGGAACTTTATTACGACGGCAACCCGACGCCCTCGATCCTGCAGGTGCCGGGCGCGAAAGATGTCGCGATCGAATTCACCTCGATGTCGAAAACCTATTCGATGGCGGGCTGGCGCATGGGCTTTGCGGTCGGCAACAAGCGGCTGATCGCGGCGATGACGCGCGTCAAATCCTACCTCGACTATGGCGCGTTCACGCCGATTCAGGCTGCGGCCTGCGCCGCGCTCAATGGCCCGCAGGATATCGTGCAGAAGAACCGCGACCTCTACCAGAAGCGCCGCGACGTGATGGTCGAAAGCTTCGGCCGCGCGGGCTGGGACATCCCGAGCCCGAAGGCGTCGATGTTCGCGTGGGCGCCGCTGCCCCCCGCGCTCAAGGAGATGGGCAGCCTCGAATTCTCGAAGCAGTTGCTCACCCACGCCAAGGTCGCGGTCGCGCCGGGGGTCGGCTATGGCGAGGACGGCGAAGGCTATGTCCGCATCGCGATGGTCGAAAATGAACAGCGCATCCGTCAGGCCGCGCGCAACGTCCGCAAATTCCTCGCAATGCATGGCGTGAACACGCCCTCGGTTGCCGCCGGGGGATGACGGGCCTCGACGCGGGCGCGATTGCGCAGACGATCCAGCTGTCGGTCACGCCGGTATTCCTGCTGGTGGCGACCGGCAGCCTGCTCAACGTCATCGCGGGCCGCCTCGCGCGCGTCGTTGACCGCTCGCGCAACCTGATGGAGCGCTGGTCCGAGACCGAGGGTGTCGAGCATGAGCGCATCGTCGCCGAACTGCGCATCGCCGACCGCAGGATGGGGATCATCAACAATTCGATCCTTTCCGCCGTGGCGTGCGGGATCGTCGTCTGCCTGCTCGTCGCGCTGCTCTTTGCGCAGGAGGTCGCGGGATTCAACCTCGGGCGCGCGTCGGCGTGGGCATTCACGGTCGCGATGCTGCTGCTGCTGATCTCGCTGATCCTGTTCCTCGTCGAGGTGCGGCTGGCCGTGCGCGCGATCCATGTGCCGATGGAGTTGCTCGAGCTCGAGGAAATGGGCTGGAAGAAGCGGCGCGACCGGCGCTGACGGCGTGAGGACGATGGCTAGGGCGTCACGCTGGCCCGATAAGTCGGCGCCACGCGCTTCCGGCTCGCCTGCTCATAGGCGTAGCCCGCGGCCAATATGGCGGCGTCGCTCCATTTGGCGCCGATGAAGGAGAGGCCGATCGGCAGCCCTTCCACCGCGCCCATCGGCACCGTCAGATGCGGATAGCCGGCGACCGCGGGAAGCTGGCTGGTGCCGGGACTCGTGTAACCGTCACCGTTGACCAGGTCGCTGACCCACGCGGGGCCGTTGGTGACCCCGACGAGCAGATCGACGTCATGGGTTTTCAGCAACCGGTCGATACCCTCGGGCCCGGCAAGGCGAACCGCCTTTTCGCGCGCGGCGCGATAGGCTGGGCTGTCGAGGCCGCCCTTCGTCTCGGCGAGTTCGAATATGTCCTGGCCGAACCACTTCAACTCGTCGGGGTTCGCCTTGTTGAACGCGATGACATCGGCGAGCGACCGCGGCGCATTCGCGTTCGGCAAGCTGCCCAGATAGGTCGCCATGTCGGCCTTGAGTTCGGTGAGCAATATTTCGAATTCGGCAGCGCCAAGCCCCTCATTGCCCTTCCGGCTGTCGGCGATTTCGACCAGCGTCGCGCCGAGCCCTTCCATCTGCTTCAGCGCCGCGTCGAACAGCGCCGTGACATCGGCACGGTCGCCGACACGGTCGCCGACACGGTCGCGCATCACCCCGATGCGCTTGCCCTTCAGCGCGTCGGGCGACAGCGCGGCGACATAGTCGGCTTTCCGCGCATCGGCTTCGGCGGTCGCGGGATCGGCGGGGTCGCTGCCCGCGATCACGCTCATCACCGCGGCGGCATCGCGCACCGTCAGCGTCATCGGTCCGGCGGTGTCCTGGCTGTGGCTGATCGGGACGATATGCGTGCGGCTGACGAGGCCGACGCTCGGTTTGAAGCCGACGATGCCGTTGACCCCGGCGGGGCAGGTGATCGATCCGTCGGTTTCGGTGCCGATCGCGAGCGGCGCGAGGCTCGCGGCGACCGCGGCGGCGCTGCCCGACGACGATCCGCAGCTGTTGCGATCGAGCGCGTGCGGATTCTTTGTGAGGCCGCCGACCGCGCTCCACCCGCTCGTCGAATTGTCCGACCGGATGTTCGCCCATTCGCTGAGGTTCGTCTTGCCGAGGATGATCGCCCCCGCATCGCGCAGCCGCGCGACGATCGGCGCATCGCGGTTCGTCACATTGTCCTTGAGTGCGAGCGAGCCCGCGGTTGTGGGCAGCGGCCCCGCCGCCTCGATATTGTCCTTGAGCAGGATGGGGATGCCGTGGAGCGGGCCGCGCGCCTTGCCCGCGATGCGCTCGTCATGGAGCCGCTTCCCCTCGGCATTGAGGTCGGCTTGCGGCATCGTCGCGATCACGGCATCGAGCTTGGGTCCATGATCGTCGATCCGTCCGATCCGGTCGAGATAGACGAGCGCGGTCAGCCCTTCGTAAATCCGCCCGCTCTCCATTTCGGCGCGCAGCGTCGCGGCGTCCCTGCCCTCGACCTCGGGAAGCGGCGGCGGCATGGCGGTGACCGGTGAGGTGGCAGGAGCGATCGCGAGAAGGGCGGCGGCGCCGAGCAGCGAAATTTTTTGCATGGGCTGCAGGCTGGCAGCCGTAGCGGCAATTGCAAGCGGGCAATTTCGGTTCGCCCCAACGGCGTTGACACCACTCCCCCCGGTCTGCTCCCTTGGCGGCGGGAGATCATAATGACGGATAAAGCTGCCTCGTCGCAGGGCATCGCCTCACCGGCCACCGGCGTTTCCGCAGAGACGCGGACGATGCTGTGGATCCTGCTGATCGTCTATATCTTCAATTTCCTCGACCGGCAGATCGTCAACATCCTCGCCGAACCGATCAAGGCCGACCTCGGCTTGTCCGACACGCAGCTCGGCCTGCTCGCCGGTCCCGCCTTCGCGGTCTTTTACGCGCTGCTCGGCATCCCGATCGCGCGCTATGCCGACAAGGACGGCACCAACCGGGTGCGGCTGATCGCGCTGTCGCTCGCGATCTGGTCGGCGATGACCGCGGTATGCGGACTTGCGCAGAATTTCGTGCAATTGCTCTTCGCACGAATCGGCGTCGGCGTCGGCGAGGCGGGGTGTACGCCCGCCGCGCACTCGCTGATTTCGGACAGCGTCGCGCCCGAAAAACGCTCGTCGGCGATCGCCTTCTATGGCCTGGGCGTGCCGATCGGATCGCTGCTCGGGCTGATCATCGGCGGGATCGTCAACGACCTCTACGGCTGGCGCATCGCGCTGATGCTCGTCGGCGCGCCGGGCCTGCTGCTCGCGCTCGTCGTGCTGTTCGTGATGCGCGAGCCGCGGCACAGCCGCACCGCCGAAGCCGCCGCGACCGCCGCCGCGGTGACCCGGCTTTCGACCGGCGAGGCGATGCGCGAAATCTTCGCCTCGCGCGCCTTCATCTACATATTGATCGCTTCGTCGGTCGTGGCCTTCCTCGGCTATGGCAAGGCGCTGTGGACGATCAGCTTCTTCATCCGCAGCCACGGGCTGTCGACGACCGAAGCGGGGCTGTCGATGGCGGTCGTGCTCGGGCTCGCCGGCGTCTTCGGCACCTGGCTCGGCGGCAAGATGGCGGACAAGTTCGGCGCGCGCGACAAGCGCCACATCCTGACCTTCCCCGCCTATGGCATGGCGCTTGCCGCGCCGATCCTGTTCCTCGGCTATTTCATGGAGGATTGGCGCGTCGCGGTCGCGCTGCTGATCATCCCGACGATCCTCAACTCGGCCTATTACGGGCCCGCCTACGCGTGCGTACAGGGGCTGGTGCGCCCGCAGGCGCGTGCCGTCGCGGCATCGATTATGTTGTTCGGGCAGAACCTCATCGGGCTCGGGCTCGGGCCTTTCCTGTTCGGCGTGCTGTCCGACGCGCTGCAGCCGCTTGCGGGGCAGGAAAGCGTACGCTGGGTGCTCTACGGCGCAGCATGGCTGGGCCTGATCCCGGCCTTCTTCTTCTGGCGCGCAAGCCTGCGGCTGAAGGCCGAGCTGAAATCGGGTTAGTAAGGTGGATCCTGCCGCGCCCGCTGCGCCTTGGCGGCATCGATCCACCAATTGAGGTCGTCGGCAAAGCGCGGGAAGCCCTTGACCAGCCGCGCGCCGTCCTCGCCCGCGGGTTCGCCATTGGCGTCGAACGCGCCGCCGATCCGTCCGACGGGCAGGATCGAGGAGGTGACTGCCATTCCCATCTCGCCCAGCGTGTCGCGCCAGCCCATCATAGCGCGCACCCCCGACCACGGTCCCGCCGAGTAGCAGGCGATCGCCGCGGGGCGCCAGAACCATTCCTCGAGATAATGGTCGGTCAGGTTCTTGAGCCCCGGCTGCGGCCCCCAATTATATTCGCCGGTGACGAACAGGAAACCGTCGGCGGCGCGGATCTTTTCCGCGAGCTCCTCCATCGCGGCTGGCGCCTCGCCCTTCGGATATTCCTTGTACATCCGGTCGAGCATCGGGAGGTCCACCGCCTTGGCGTCGATCAGTTCGGCACTGTCGCCGCGCGCCATGATCGCGTCGACGATCCACTGCGCGAGCTTGATGCCCTGCCGGTCGCGGCGATAGCTGCCATAAAGGACGAGGATTTGGCGGGGCATGGTGGGTTCCTAGGGTCGGATGGTGATCGGGATGCCGTCGGGCACGATATCCCACAGCTGTTTTATCTCGGCGTTCGACAGCGCGATACAGCCGTCGGTCCAGTCGCGCGCGATCAGTGGTCTCGGCCATGCGTTGGGCTGGCCGTGGATGAAGATATCGCCGCCGGGCGAGCGCCCCTTCGCCTTGGCAAAGGCGCGATCGGCGGCGTTCGGATAGGATATGCGCAGCGACAGATGGTAGGCGCTCGTCGGATTGCGGCCGCTGATCGTGTAGCGCCCCTCGGGCGTGCGCTCGTCGCCCTCGAACTGCTTATGCCCCGTCGGCGCGTCGCCGAAGCGGATGTTCGTATAGCGGACGATCTCGCGGTTTCCGGCGTAAACGATCAGCACGCGATCGCTCTTGTCGACGAGCAGCCGGTCGGCCTTGGTCCCCGCGGGCAGTGACGGCTGCGAACTCGCGGCGCCGCACGCGGCGAGAAGCAGGCAGGCGAGGGACGAGGCGCGGCGCATCGTGCGACCCTACGCCTTTGGCGCGGCCCGGCAAGAGGTTGCCAGTGCGGCGCCGCGGGCTAAAGTGAGCATTGGGGGGATCGACAACATGACCATTTATCGTACGCCCGACGCGCGCTTCGAGGGGCTGCCCGATTGGCCCTATGCGCCGAAATATCTCGAGATCGCGGGCGGCCTTCGCGTCCATTATGTCGACGAAGGCGCGGCCGACGCGCAGCCGGTGCTGATGCTGCATGGCGAGCCGACCTGGTCCTATCTCTACCGTCACATGATCGGTCCCGCGACCGCGTCGGGTTTCCGCGTCGTCGCGCCCGACCTCATCGGTTTCGGTCGCTCGGACAAGCCGCTGGGCCGCGGCGCCTATAGCTATGCCGCGCAGGTCGTGTGGATGCGGCAATGGATCGAGGCGCTCGACCTCCAAAACATCGTCCTCGCCTGTCAGGACTGGGGTTCGCTGATCGGCCTGCGTCTCGTCGCCGAGATGCCCGAACGCTTCGCCGGGGTCGCGCTCTCGAACGGCGGCCTTCCCGAAGGCCAGCCGGCACCGCGCGCCTTCGCGATCTGGCGCGCTTTTTCGCGCTACAGCCCGGTCTTCCCGATCGGCAAGATCGTCAAGGCGGGGGCGAAGCGCGAATTGAGCCCCGCCGAGATCGCCGCCTATGACGCGCCCTTTCCGACCCGCGCGTCAAAGGTCGCGGCGCGCGTCCATCCGTCGTTCGTCCCGCTCGGCGACAATGTCGCGGTCCCCGACCAGAAACGCGCGTGGGCGGCGCTGGAGGCGTTCGACAAACCGTTCCTCTGCTGCTTTTCCGACGGCGACCCGATCACGCGCGGCGGCGATGCGTTGTTCACGGCGCGCGTTCCGGGAACCCACGGCATGACGCACCGCACGCTGAAGGGCGGCCACTTCATTCAGGAGGACGATCCCGCCGGCTTCGTCGCGGCGATCCGCGACGTCGCCGCCGCCAGCGTCAATCGCTGAACGGGTCGCGGATCAGGATCGTGTCCTCGCGTTCGGGGCTGGTCGACACGAGCGCGATCGGGGTTTCGATCAATTCCTGCACGCGCTGGATATATTTGATCGCCTGCGCGGGCAGGTCGGCATAGCTGCGCGCGCCCGCGGTCGATTCGTGCCAGCCGTCCATTTCCTCGTAAATCGGCTCGACCTCGGCCTGATCGGCCGAATGCGCGGGGAAATAGTCGAGGATCTTGCCGCGGAGGCGATAACCGGTGCAGATGCGGATGGTGTCGAAACCGTCGAGCACGTCGAGCTTGGTCAGCGCGATACCGGTGACGCCTGATACCGCGCAGCTCTGCCGCACGAGCACCGCGTCGAACCAGCCGCAGCGGCGCTTGCGCCCGGTGACGGTGCCGAATTCATGCCCGCGCTCGCCGAGCTTCTGGCCGATCTCGTCCTCGAGCTCGGTCGGGAAGGGGCCGCTGCCGACGCGCGTCGTATACGCCTTGGCGATTCCGAGCACGAAGCCGACCGCGCCGGGGCCGAGGCCCGAGCCGCTGGCTGCGGTGCCGCTGACGGTGTTCGAGCTGGTGACGAAGGGATAGGTGCCGTGATCGACGTCGAGCAGCACGCCCTGCGCGCCCTCGAACAGGATGCGCGCGCCGGCCTTGCGGACCTTTTTCAGGCGCTTCCACACCGGCTGCGCATATTCGAGCACATAGTCGGCGATTTCGGTGAGGTCGGCGATCAGGCGTTCGCGGTCGATCGGCGGTTCGCCGAAGCCGGCGCGCAGCGCGTCGTGATGTGCGGTCAGGCGGTCGAGCTGCGGATCGAGCTTGTCGAGGTGCGCGAGGTCGCATACGCGGATCGCGCGGCGGCCGACCTTGTCCTCATAGGCGGGGCCGATGCCGCGCCCCGTGGTGCCGATCTTGCCCGCGCCCGCCGCGGTCTCGCGGAGGGCATCGAGGTCGCGGTGAAAGGGCAGGATCAGCGCGCAATTGTCGGCGATCGCGAAATTCTCGGGGTTGATCGCAACGCCTTGTTTGCGCAGCTTGGTGATCTCGTCGCGCAGCGCCCAGGGGTCGAGCACGACGCCATTGCCGATGATCGACAACGTCCCGGTAACGATGCCCGAGGGAAGCAGTGACAGCTTGTAGACCTGTTCGCCGACGACGAGCGTATGGCCGGCATTATGACCGCCCTGGAAGCGGACCACGGCGTCGGCGCGGCTGGCGAGCCAGTCGACGATCTTGCCCTTGCCCTCGTCGCCCCATTGCGACCCGATGACGGTAACATTTGCCATGACAATGTCCTGCTGTGCGGGGCCATCCTGACCCGGCGCGGCCTTAGCGGATTTGGCCGCAGAGGCAAGGGCAGTGGCACGGTTGCGTCGCTCTTTTTGGCAGGGTAGCGAGGCGAAAAGAAGGATGCCCGCGATGATCGACCCCGACGCCCCTTATCACGCCCATATCTATTTCGACGATGCTGAGCGCGCCGCCGCCACCGAACTGCGCGACGGGTTCAGCCACGACGCAGCGATTCTATTCGTCGGCGATATGACTGACGGCGCCGCGGGGCCGCACCCGATTGCGCAATATGAGGTGCATTTTCTGGGGGTAGCGGTTCCGGCGGTGGTTGCGACGATCGAGGCGACAGGGCTGCGCGCGCTCGTGCACCCGCTGACCGACGACGACCTTGCCGATCATACGACGCTGGCGCACTGGATCGGCGAGCCCGTCGAGCTCGACGTCACCGTGCTCGATCCGCCGGGCGTGAATCAAGGCATTCCGCGCTTTGGGATTTCGGATTTTTAGGCCTCGACCGGCCCGTCGGGACCGAGAATAAACCCGCAGCCGAGCGCGCGCGCACTGTCGCTGTCGGACAGTGCCGCGACCGTCTGCCAATCGTCGGCGCGCAGGCTCGCCGCCAGCACAGGATCGTGGCCGAGCGGCAGGAAGATGCGGCGGTCGGCATCGTCCTCGGCGCCGAGCCCGGCATCGATCAGCGGATCGGGATAGAGCGAAAAGCCCACGGCGGATTCTTCCTGTTCGCCGACCGGAATCGAATAGCCGCCGCCGCGGCCGACCGCATCTCCTTGTCCGGGAACGAAGATCTGGAAGCCGAACCAGCTTTGATAGGCGAAGCCATGACGTTCGGTCGGGTCGAGGGTCAGTGTCACGCGGTCGCGGATCGGCGCGGCGATCGCTTCGAGCGCGTCGATGCGCGCGGTGAGGACGCCCGTGGTATCGAACGTGCGCAAATCGGCAATCGCCTGATCGAACGGGCCGGTCGCGCGCAGCAGCGGCAGATAGGCTTCGGCCCCGAGGCGGGTCAGCGCGCCCGCGTCCTTGGCGTCGAGTTCGTCGCGGAGCTGTTGGATGTCTACCGTGACGGGCAGCGGCCCGTTCGCGAGCAGGTCGACGACGTCGGGCAGGGTGAAATCGATCGTAACCGGGCCGATTCCCGCGGCTTCGAGCGCATCGATCGCGACGGTGACGATCTCGCGCGCGGCCGCAACGCTGTCGCTGCCGATCAGCTCGGCGCCGACCTGCAGCATCTCGCGCGCCGGGCGTAGCTGGCTCGCACGCAATTTGACGACCTGCCCGGCGTAGCAGAGGCGCAGCGGGCGCGGTGCCTTGGCGAGCAGCGAGGTTGCGATACGGCCGACCTGCCGCGTGATGTCGGGGCGCAGCGCGAGCGTGCGCTGCGACACCGGATCGGTGAAGCGGAGCAGGTCGCGCGTCGAACGCTCATCCTCGCCGCCGAGCGTCTCGCGGAATTCGGCGAGCGGCGGCGCGACGCGTCCATAACCATGCGCGCGCATCGCATCGACGAGCGCGCGGGTGACGCGCGACGCGGCCTCCGCCTGTTGGGGGAGGCGGTCGCGCAGCCCTTCGGGCAGCAGGGCAGGAGCCTTGGTCATGCGTGCGGCCTTAGGATGGTAGAAGAGAGTCAACAATCCCGAATTCCGTTCGCATCGAGCGAAGTCGAGATGCCGTTAGGGCATGCACCGACGATGGGTGTCTCGACTTCGCTCGACACGAACGGGGATTGAGGGGTGGGGTTAGAACTTCAAACCCTTCACCGTCTTCACGCCGGGAAGCTGGCACAGCTGCCACAGCAAAGGCTCGGGCATCGGCGAATCGAGCGACAGCAGCAGCACCGCTTCGCCGCCCGCAGCGCGGCGGCCGAGGTGGAAGGTGCCGATGTTGAGTCCCGCCTCGCCAAGCGCGGTGCCGATGCGGCCGATGAAGCCCGGCGCGTCCTCGTTGACGATATAGAGCATATGACCGTCGAGGTCGGCCTCGACCTTGATCCCGAACATCTCGACGAGGCGCGGGTCGCCGTTGCTGAACAAGGTGCCCGCGACCGAACGATCGCCCTGCTCGGTCGCCACGGTGACGCGGACGAGCGTGTGGTAATCGCCGTCGCGATCATGACGAACCTCACGAACGTCGAGCCCGCGCTCGCGCGCGAGGTGCGGGGCGTTGACCATGTTCACGCTGTCCGAATAGCGGCGCATCAGGCCGGTGAGCACCGCGGCGGTGATCGGCTTGAGATTGAGCTCGGCGGCCGCACCCTCGACCTCGACCGAGATCGTCGTGAGGTTGTCGTGCGCGAGCTGGCCGACGAGGCTGCCGAGCTTTTCGGCAAGGCTCATATAGGGGCGCAGCTTCGGCGCTTCCTCGGCCGACAGGCTGGGGACGTTGAGCGCGTTGGTGATCCCGCCGGTGAGCAGATAATCCGACAGCTGCTCGGCCACTTGAATGGCCACATTGACCTGCGCTTCGTCGGTCGACGCGCCGAGGTGCGGTGTGCAGATGAAGTTCGGCGCGCTGAACAGCGGGTGATCGGCCGCCGGCGGCTCGGTCTGGAACACGTCGAGCGCCGCGCCCGCAACATGGCCCGATTCGAGCGCGTCCTTGAGCGCTGCTTCGTCGATCAGCCCGCCGCGCGCGCAATTGATGATCCGGACGCCCTTCTTTGCCTTCGCGATATTCTCTGCCGACAGGATGTTGCGCGTCTGGTCGGTCAGCGGCGTGTGCAGCGTGATGAAATCGGCCTTGGCGAGCAAGGTGTCGAGATCGGCCTTTTCGACGCCGAGCTCGATCGCGCGCTCAGGGGTCAGGAACGGATCGAAGGCGACGACCTTCATGCGCAGGCCCAGCGCGCGTTCGGCGACGATGCTGCCGATATTGCCGCAACCGATCAGGCCGAGCGTCTTCGACGTGAGCTCGACGCCCATGAAGTCATTCTTCGGCCATTTGCCCGCTTGGGTTCCCGCGTTGGCTTCGGGGATCTGGCGCGCGAGCGCGAACATCATCGCGATCGCATGTTCGGCGGTGGTGATGCTGTTGCCGAAGGGGGTGTTCATCACGATGACGCCCTTCTTCGACGCCTCGGGAATGTCGACATTGTCGACGCCGATCCCCGCGCGGCCGACGACTTTCAGGTTCGTCGCGGCGGCAAGGACGTCGGCGGTGACCTTGGTGGCCGAACGGATCGCAAGGCCGTCATAGTCGCCGATCATTGCGATCAGCTCGTCCTTGGTCTTGCCGGTGATGACATCGACATCGATGCCGCGTTCTTTGAAGATCGCGGCGGCTTTGGGGTCCATTTTATCGGAAATGAGAACTTTGGGAGCGGTCATGTCATTTTTCTCCGTCATCCCAGCGAAAGCTGGGATCGTTGGGAATGGGAATGATCGATAGCGGCCCAGCTTTCGCCGGGACGACGTCAAGCGTTGAGCGAGGCGTAAGCCCAGTCGAGCCACGGGCCGAGCGCTTCGACATCGGCGGTGTCGACGGTCGCGCCGCACCAGATGCGAAGGCCCGGAGGCGCGTCGCGATAGCCCGCGATGTCATAAGCCGCGCCTTCGGCTTCGAGCAGCGCGGCGAACTTCTTGATGAAGCCCTCGTCGGCGCCCGCAACCGACAGGCAGACCGAAGTCTTCGACCGGCTGGCGGGATCGGCGGCGAGATGGCTCAGCCACTCGCGTTCCTCGACAATCTTGTCGAGCGCCGCGGCGTTCGCATCGCTGCGCGCCTTCAGACCATCGAGACCGCCGAGCGATTTCGCCCATTCGAGCGCAAAGATCGCATCTTCGACCGCGAGCATCGACGGGGTGTTGATCGTCTCGCCCTTGAACACGCCCTCGGCGAGCGCGCCCTTCGAGACGAGGCGGAACACCTTCGGCAGCGGCCAGGCGGGGGTGTAATTTTCAAGCCGTTCGACCGCGCGCGGGCCGATGATCAGCACGCCGTGGCCGCCTTCACCGCCGAGTACTTTCTGCCAGCTGAAGGTCGCGACGTCGATCTTGTCCCACGGCAGGTCGTAAGCGAACACCGCGCTGGTCGCGTCGGCGAAGCTCAGGCCCCCGCGGTCGGCGGCGATCCAGTCGCCGTTCGGAACGCGGACGCCGCTCGTCGTGCCGTTCCAGGTGAAAAGCACGTCGTTCGACCAGTCGACTTGGCCGAGGTCGGGAAGCTGGCCGTAATCGGCGCGGATGACGGTCGGATCGAGCTTGAGCTGCTTCGCGGCGTCGGTGACCCAGCCCTCGCCGAAGCTCTCCCAAGCGAGCGTCGTCACGGGGCGGGCGCCGAGCATCGTCCACATCGCCATTTCAAAGGCGCCGGTGTCGCTGCCCGGAACGATGCCGATGCGGTGCGTGTCGGGAAGCTGCAGCATCTCGCGCATCAGGTCGATGCAGTACTGCAGACGCGTCTTGCCGATCTTCGCACGATGCGAGCGGCCGAGCGATTCGGTGTTCAGTTTTTCAGGGGACCAGACCGGCGGCTTGGCGCAGGGTCCGGAAGAAAAATAAGGGCGCGCAGGGCGCAATACAGGCGTCGGCACTTCAGTCATTATAGTCTCTCCTTGCAGAGAGCTCGCGCGGCGTTGGGACCGCGTGGCCCGGCGCCGCGTTTAGGGTGGAGCGCGCAACTGTCAAACAAATTGCACGGACCGGGCGAAATTTTCGACGAGTGGAGAAAAAGGTATACAGCTTGTTAACCATTTCGGCGGTATTTTGGCGTCATGGGGGTCCCTGCGTTCTTGAAGCTCCGGATATTGGTTGCCGCTAGTGCGGCGCTGGCACTGTCCGCCTGTTTCGGCGCCCCCGAGGCGATGAAGAACGGCGGCGGGAAACGCCCGACCGCGAGCAAGCCGAACCGCCCGCAAGCCGTCGGCACCCCCTCCTTCACCAGCGCGGAGGCGCAGCAATGCGCCTTCGATCTCAAGCAGGCGGGTGTGCGCTTCACCCCGCTGCCGAACGAGGATCACGGCGGCGGCTGCACCTCGATCGATTCGGTGAAGCTGCTCGATATCGGCACGCCGGTGTCGGGGCTCGGCGCGATGACTTGTCCGCTTGCGAAGAATTTCGCCGCATGGGTGCAATATGCGGTGAAACCCGCGGCGCGGAAATATCTGGGGCAGGAGGTCGTTAAGATCGAGACCTTCGGAACCTACAGCTGCCGCAACATTTATGGCGGCCGGTCGGGGCGGATGTCGCAGCACGCCTTTTCGAATGCGATCGACGTCTCGGGCTTCCTGCTCGCCGACGGCCGCCGCGTCATGCTCGACGGCGGATGGACCGGCGACAAATCGTCGCAGGAATTCCTCCGCGCGCTCCACAAATCGGGCTGCCGCCGCTTCGGGACCGTGCTCGGCCCCGATTACAACGCGGCGCATTATAATCATTTCCACTTCGACATGAGTGGCACCGGCTACTGCCGCTAAGCTTGGCAAAGTCGCGCGGAACGGCTAGCCGTCCGCCAATGGCAGAAGACAAACAACCCCATCGCTCGCGTTTCCACAAAGCCAAGGACGACGCGCAATTCGCCAAACAGGCGGTATCGACCCCGCAGACGCAAAGCCCGGCCTATCGGCTGGCGTTCCAAGACACCGAATTCCTGCTGCGCGAAGATTTGCGTCCGGTGCGCTTCCAGCTCGAACTGCTCAAACCCGAACTGATGCTCGACGAAGCGAAGATCGAGTCGATGCTCGTCATCTATGGCTCGGCGCGCATTCCGTCGCCCGAGACCGCGCAGGCCGTGCTCGACGCGGCGCGTACGCCCGAGGAGCAGCGGATCGCCGAGCGGCTCGCGGCTAAAGCCAAATATTATGAGGAGGCGCGGGGACTCGCGCGGATCGCGAGCCAGGTGCCGCCCGACGAAAATGGCTGCCGCAACTTCGTCGTCTGTTCGGGCGGCGGGCCGTCGATCATGGAAGCCGCGAATCGCGGCGCCGACGACGTGGGCAAAGAATCGGTCGGGCTCAACATCGTGCTGCCGCACGAGCAGGCGCCGAACCGCTATGTTACCCCCGACCTCAGCTTCCAGTTCCACTATTTCGCGCTGCGCAAGATGCACTTTCTGCTCCGCGCGCGCGCCGTCTGTGTGTTCCCGGGCGGGTTCGGGACGTTCGACGAGACGTTCGAACTGCTCACGCTGATCCAGACCGGCAAGATCAAACCGATCCCGATCGTGCTGTTCAGCGAGGAATTCTGGACCCGCGTCGTCAATTTCGACGCGCTGGTCGAGGAGGGCGTGATCAGCCAGCGCGACCTGTCGCTGTTCCACTTCGTCGAAACCGCCGAAGAGGCGTGGAAGATCATCCAGGATTTCTACGGTAACGTGCAGAACCCGAATTAAGCTGTTCCTCCCCCTTTATGGGGGAGGCAGCGAGACTTACGAACTTGTTCGTTAGTCGTAGCGGTGGGGGTGCGCCCTCGGCCTGAAACGACGGCGCAAAGACGCGCCATCACCCTCATCCAACTTCGCCTAGTCGCGTTGCGACAAGGCTCCATATCCTTCTCCCATCAAGGGAGAAGGAGGCTCACTTCGACTGTTCTTCCAAGTACAGGATCAGCGCCTTGCGGTCCGCGGCGTCAATCACGCCGGCGAACGCCATGCGTGTGCCCGGAACATCCTTCATCGGGGCCGTGAGATAGGTGTTGAGCGCGGCCTCGTCCCAGACGCCGCCCTTTGCCTTCATCGCGCCCGAATAGGAAAAACCGGGCTTCGACGCGACCGCGGCGCCGACGACGCCATGCAGGTTGGGGCCAATGCCGTTGTTGCCGCCCTTGTCGACCGTATGGCACGCGACGCAGCGGCGGAAGACCTGTTCGCCCATGGCGGCGGTCGGGGCGACCGCGGGTGCCGGCGCTTCGACGCCGGGCTCGCCCGTCGCCGGCGCCTCGGACGGCGTCTCGCTCTTGCCGCAACCGGCGAGCGCCAGCGCGCCCGCCAGCAGGACGGGCGCGAGCCGCATTATTTCTTGGCTTCGGCCGGCGCGGGCGCAGCCGCGGCGTCAGCGGCCGGAGCGGCCGCGGCGCCTTCGGCTGCCGGTGCAGCGGCAGCGGTCTCGGCCGGAGCGGCGCCTTCCGCGGCTGCGGGCGCCGCTTCGGCGGCGGGCAGCGGCAGGTTCGAACCCTGGCTGTTCAGATAGACGATCAGGTTCGCGCGATCTTCGGCGCTGCCGAGGCCGGCGAACGACATCTTCGTGCCGGGGGCATATTTACGCGGGCTGGTCAGCCATGCGTTCATGCCTTCGAAATCCCAATTGCCCGCAACGCCCTTCAGCGCCGCCGAATAGGCGAAGCCCGGGACATGGCCATGTGCCTTGCCGAGCGCACCGAAGAGATTCGGGCCGATGCCGTTGGCGCCGCCCGAGTTGATCGTGTGGCATGCGGCGCATTTCGCGAACACCGCTTCGCCCTTCGCCGGATCGGCGGCGGCGAGCAGGTTGGCGAGCGGCACGGCCGATTCGCCGCCACCCGCGCCGGCTTCGGCGTCTTCGATCGGATAACCGGGCTTTTCGGGATTGTGGCTGGCGAACAACATGCTCGACCCGATGGTCAGGCCCAGCGCGCAAATGCCGGCAAACAGCACCCAGCCGGCAATAGTATTGTTGCGATTGTCCATGCGTAGCAGCCCCGTTAGCTGACGCCCGCTTGCCGGGCGCATATTTGATTTGGACGCTCCCTTACTGGTGCGGCGACGGCGGCGCAAGGGGATGAAATCGGGGAATGGCAACGGCGTGCGCGCCGGTTGCGCGGTCGCGGCGGGGCGGCTATGCGCCGCGGCTCCGGAGCACTTCCCGAAAAGTGGGAACCGGTTTTCGGACGAGAAGTGCTCCCCGACAAGGAATCGAGCAGCTTTCTCGCCGAGAAAGGTGCGAGCTTGGGAAGGCAATCATGGGCAGTTATTCGGCTTCGGCACAGCATCTGGTCGACGAAATGCGCAACGCGGCACTCGCCGAGCCCGCGCGCGGGCTGGCATTCCAGGGCGCGCCGGGCGCGAACAGTGATCTTGCCGCGCGCGAATATGACGCGAACTCGCTGCCGATGCCCTGCTATGCGTTTCAGGACGCGATCGACGCGGTGCGCGACGGCCGCGTCGACCGCGCGATCATCCCGATCGAAAACAGCCTGCACGGCCGCGTCGCCGACATCCACTTCCTGCTCCCCGAATCCGGCTTGTCGATCGTCGGCGAGCATTTCCTGCCCATCCGCTATGGCCTGATGAGCCGCGACCTCGGCCCGGTGACGCGCGCGATGAGCCATGAGCAGGCGCTCGGCCAGTGCCGCCACTGGCTGCGCGCCAACAATATCGCGCCGGTCGCGCACAGCGATACCGCGGGCGCCGCGGCGTGGGTTGCCGACAGCGATGAGGTCGGGCTTGCCGCCCTCGCGCCGCCGCACGCCGCCGAACTTTACGGGCTGACGCTCCATGGCACGGGGATGGAGGACGCCGATCACAACACGACGCGCTTCGTCATCCTTGCGCGCGAACCGCTGGCCGACGTTGCCGCGATCACCGGCCCGGTGATGACGACCTTCATGTTCGAGGTGAAGAATATTCCCGCCGCGCTCTACAAGGCGCTCGGCGGCTTTGCGACCAATGGTGTCAACATGACCAAGCTCGAAAGCTATCAGACCGGCGACAGCTTCGCGGCGACGCAATTCTACTGCGACATCGTTGGCGCGCCGGGCGACGAGCGGATCGACCGCGCGCTCGAGGAACTCGATTTCCAGACCAAGTCGCTGCGGTTGCTCGGCACCTACCCGCAGGCGCGGGCGCGCCGCTGATTCTGGCTATCCGCCGCGGCGGCGCAGCATTCGGGCGGTGGCTGACGTCTGGACGATGAACAGCGTCACAAGGATGCTCGAGACGACCAGCGCGAACAGGTCGAAGGCCGAGAAATTGGTGCCGTGGATGTCGCCGCCGCCGATGATCGGCATCGAAATCGTCATCGCCATCAGCATCAGGCGCAGCTCGGTCGGGCCGCCCGCCATATAGGACAGGCGGAATTCGCCGACGACCTTGGCGGCGATGAAGGTGTGGATCGACAGCAGGAAATAGCCGATCACCGCCATCAGCGCGACGTCGAGCCGCATATAGGGGCTCATCCCGATCGCGCTGATCATCAGCAATGTCGCGAGCGCATCGACGCTATGGTCGACGAAATAACCGTAATTGGGCCGCTCGATACCGCGCCAGCGCGCAAGGCTGCCGTCGAGCGAATCGCCGAACCAGTTGACGATGTAGCCGACGAGCGACAGCCCGAGCCATTCGCTGTCGAACCAGCTGAGCACATAGCCCGCGGCAACCAGCACCGCGCCGGCGAAACCGAGCGTGGTAAGCTGGTCGGGGGTCACCCAGCCCGGAAGGCGCGCGCATAACCAGTTGAGAAGACGGCGTTCGCTGCGCGCGAGGATATTCTGCTGGATGCGGACCGGCGCCTTGGCGACGGGTTCGAACTTGCTCATGAGAACCCTTTGTTGCCGGCTGTCACAAAAGTGCCGGCCGGATGTCATCGCGGCGTCATAGAGGCAAAGTCGGGTTTGCGAAAGGGCAGGGCGGTCAGTGCGCCGCGTGCGTGCGACGATCAGTCCCGCCAGGGACCGATTTCGCCGACATCGCCGACTGCGCGATAGCGTACCGCGTCGTCGACCCACGCAACCTCCCACATCGGCGCTGGGCGCGCCCATTCGCCGATCACGAACAGCGGCAGCTTGTTTGCGGCGACGAAAGCAAGATCATCGGGAGTGGGGCCTGGGATGGTCGTTTCGTACCGCTGGTGAATGCGGATGACCGCGAGCGTCGTCGCGGGCGGCGCCGGAAGCGACTGGCGCACCGGAAAGCCCATGCTCGCGGCGACGGCGGGATAGCCCTTGTCGTCGCGGGCGATCAGCAACACCTTGTCGGCGTTCGCATAGGGCCCGCCGACCGCGCGGCCGACAACCTTGCGACCCGCAATCGCGGCAAATTCGCGCAAGTCGGTGTCGGCGACCGGCGACGGGCGCGCGGGCGCCGAAGCGGCGGCGGCTTCGGGAGGCGCGGGGGCGGGATCGGCGGCGAGCGCCGCGACGAACAGCAACGCGGCGATCAATGCGCTTCGCCCCAGCTCTTGCCGATGCCGACCTCGACCTCGAGCGGAACCGAGAGCTGGAGCGCCGGTTCGGCGGCGCCCGACATCACCGCGCGGATCACCGCGCCCGCGGCTTCGGCCTTGTCCTCGGGCGCTTCGAACACGAGTTCGTCGTGGACCTGGAGCAGCATGCGGACGTCGGAGAGCCCCGCATCGGCGAGCGCCGTCGGCATCCGCGCCATCGCGCGCTTGATCAGGTCGGCGCTGGTGCCCTGGATCGGCGCGTTGATCGCGGCGCGCTCGCTGCCCGCGCGCTCATTCTGGTTCGCCGCCTTGATGCGCGGGAACCAGGTTTTGCGGCCGAACAAAGTCTCGGTGTAACCCTTGGCGCGGACGCCTTCGAGCGTGTCGGTGATATAGTCCGAGATACCCGGGAAGCGCTCGAAATAGCGCGCGATCAGCGCCTGCGCCTCGTCGGGCGTGACTTCGAGCCGGCCCGCAAGGCCCCAGCGCGATATACCATAGAGGATCGAGAAGTTGACCGTCTTGGCCTTGCCGCGCGTGTCGCGGTTGACCTCGCCGAACAATTCGATCGCGGTCGCGCTGTGGATGTCGTCGCCGCGCGCAAAGGCTTCCTTGAGTTCGGGGACATCGGCCATATGCGCCGCAAGCCTGAGCTCGATCTGGCTATAGTCGGCGGCGATCAGCACATGGCCGGGCGCCGCGATGAAGGCGTCGCGGATCTGGCGGCCGGTCTCGGTGCGGATCGGGATGTTCTGCAAATTCGGGTCGGTCGACGACAAGCGCCCGGTCTGCGCGCCGACGAGACTGTAGCTCGTGTGGACGCGCCCGGTCGTGGTGTTGATCTGCTGCTGCAGCGCGTCGGTGTAGGTCGACTTCAGCTTCGCAAGCTGGCGCCATTCCAAAATCTTGCGCGCGATCGGCACCCCGTCGCGTTCCAATCGTTCGAGTTCGCTCTGGTCGGTCGACCAGTCGCCCGACTTGCCCTTGCGCCCGCCTTTCAGGCCGAGCTTGTCGAACAGGATTTCGCCGAGCTGCTTGGGGCTGCCGATCGCGAAGGGCTGGCCGGCGAGCCCGTGGATCTCGCCCTCGATACGCAGCATCTCGTTGGCGAACTCGCCCGACAGGCGCGCGAGATATTCGCGGTCGACCCTGATCCCCGCGCGCTCCATACCCTCGACGATCGAGGCGAGCGGGCGGTCGACCATCTCGTAGACGCGCGTCCCGCCTTCGATGGGCAGGCGCAGCTTGAGCAGTTTCCACAGGCGCAGCGCGACGTCGGCATCTTCGGCGGCATATTCGGTCGCGCGGTCGAGTTGCACTTCGGCAAAGCTGATCTGCGATTTGCCCGTCCCGCACATTTCCTTGAAGGTCAGGCAGGTGTGATCGAGGTGGAGCTTCGCCAGCTCGTCGAGCCCATGCTGATGCTTGCCCGCGTCGAGCGCGAAGCTCATCACCAGCGTGTCGTCATAGGGCGCGACGGTGACGCCGTGTTGCGCCAGCACGCCGATGTCGTATTTCAGATTATGCCCGACCTTGAGCACCGCATCGTCGGCGAACAGCGCGTGCAGGCGCCCGATTGCGACGTCCATCGCGATCTGCTCGGGCTTTTCGGCGAACATGTCGGTGCCGCCATGGCCGAGCGGGATATAGCAGGCACGGCCGGGGGCGGTCGCCATGCTAACCCCGACGAGGCGGCCGGTGACGCTGTCGAGGCTCGCGGTTTCGGTGTCGACCCCGACGACATGCGCGGCGCGCGCTTCGGCTATCCAGCCGTCGAGCGCTTCGACGGTGGTGACACATTCATAAACCGACCGGTCGATGGGCGGCATCGCAGGTAGCGTCGGCGTCGACGGACCGGCGGGCGCGGCGACCGGCGTGGCGCTCGCGCGCGGGAAGGTCGGCGGGCCGCCCGGCGTGGCGCCGAGGTCGAGCTTCGCCGACAGCGAGCGGAAGCCATGCTCATCGAGGAAGGTCTTGAGCGGCAGCGGCGGGATCGCCCCGAGCTTCAGCGTGTCGAGCGCGTCGGGCAGCGCGACATCGCGCTTGAGGTCGACGAGGATGCGCGACAGTTCGGCCATGCCGCGATGCTCGATCAGATTGTCGCGCAGCTTCGACGCCTTCATGCCCGCGGCGCCGTCGAGCGCAGCGGTGAGGTTGCCATATTCCTGGATCAGCTTGGTCGCGGTCTTCGGCCCAACGCCGCGTACGCCGGGCACATTGTCGACGCTGTCGCCCATCAGCGCGAGCACGTCGCCGACGAGATCGGGTGTGACGCCGAACTTCTCGTTCACGGCTTCGAGTCCGAGGCGCACATTCTTCATCGTGTCGAGCATGTCGACCTGCGGGCCTTCGCTGGGCTCGCGGATCAGCTGCATCAGATCCTTGTCCGACGACACGATCGTGACGTCCCAGCCTTCGCGCACCGCGGCCTCGGCATAGGAGGCGATCAGATCGTCGGCCTCGAAGCCCTCCATTTCGATGCACGGCAGCGAGAAGGCGCGCGTCGCGTCGCGGATCAGCGGGAATTGCGGACGCAGATCCTCGGGCGGCTCGGGCCGGTTCGCCTTATATTGATCGTAAATCGCGTTGCGGAACGACTGGCTCGAATGATCGAGGATCACCGCGAGGTGCGTCGGCCCGTCGGCGTCGTGCAGATCCTTCGCGAGCTTCCACAACATCGTGGTGTAGCCATAGACCGCGCCGACGGGCACCCCCTTGGGGTTCGTCAGCGGCGGCAGACGGTGATAGGCGCGGAAGATGTAGCTGGAGCCATCGACCAGATAGAGGTGATTCTTCTCGGACATGGCGGGGATGTAGCAGCCGAGTTGCGAGCGGCCTAGGGCGCTGCTCTCGCTTTCGTCCTCTTCGCGTTGCGCCACCGCTCGACGCCCTGCCAGCCGAGCCAAGCGGCAAGCGGCAGTCCCACCGCGCCGAGCATCAGCAGCTCGGACGACGCCTGCTCGACCGCCGCCGCCCCGATCGCGGCGAACAGCGTCGCGACACCCAGATTGGCAATCGCCATGACGAGCGTGAACCGTCCGAATGCCATCGCCGCGATCCCTCCGGCCATCGCGGTCAGTTCGCAAAGAAACGGGACGGGGCGCGAGAGGATGAGTGCGACCGGGCCGATGCGTTCGGCGAGTTCGTGCGCGCGGTCCAGATCATCGGCGCCGAGGAATCGCTTGGCGAGCGGCCGCGCTGCCCAGCGCCCGACCGCATAGCCCGCAAGGCTGCCACCCATCAGCCCGAGCCAGATGACGAGCGTGCCGACCGCGAATCCGAAAGCCGCCCCCGCCAGCGTATTGGTCACGCCATTGGGCACCGGCAGGAACACATCGAGCGTCAGCGCGCCAACGATCAACGCCGCCGCGGCGAGGGGACGCTCATCGGCCGCAGCGAGGACGCGGTCGCTCACCGCGATAAATTCCTCGCGGAAGATCAGCGGTATGCCGACGATCGACAACAGCAATGCCGCGATAATCAGCCAGCGGATCAGCGGGGAAGGGCGCTCGGCCATGCCCCTGCTTAGCGCGTCAGCCCCGATAGTCGATATGCAGCTTTGCTGCCGCCGCGACCGCCGCGGCGCGCGCATCGTCGGTGCTGCCGCCCGCGACCTTCGCCAGCGCGACGCCCATGCGGCGATACGGCCGCGTGACTGGCTTGCCGAAGATGCGCGCATCGACGGCGGTTTCTGCATTTGGCGAGGTCAGCGCGTCGGCAAGGCCGGTGATCGAAAAATCGCTCGCATCGCGATCGGCGAGCAGCACTGCGCTCGCGCTCGCGTCGGGCACCGCGATCGCCGGGATCGGCAGGCCGAGAATCGCGCGCGCGTGCAGGTCGAATTCGGACAGCGATTGCGAGATCAGCGTCACCATGCCGGTGTCGTGCGGGCGCGGCGAGAGTTCGGAGAAGATCACCTCGTCGCCCTTCACGAAATATTCGACCCCGAAGATGCCGTGGCCGCCGAGCGCGTCGACGACCTTCGTCGCCATGTCCTGCGCCGCGGCGAGCGCGGCGTCGGACATCGCGGCGGGCTGCCAGCTTTCGCGATAATCGCCACGTTCCTGGCGGTGGCCGATCGGCGGGCAGAAGCTGACGCCGTCCTTGTGGCGGACGGTGAGCAGCGTGATCTCGTAATCGAAATCGATAAAGGCTTCCGCGATGACGCGCAGCCGGTCGCCGCGCATGCCCGCGGCGGCATAATCCCACGCCGCGTCGATGCCGCCCGCGTCCTTGACCGTGCTCTGGCCCTTGCCCGACGACGACATCACGGGTTTGACGACAAGCGGGAAGCCGATGCGTTCGGCCGCCGCGACCAGTTCCTCGCGGCTCGTCGCATATTCGAAGGTCGAGGTTTTGAGGCCCAGTTCGCTCGCGGCGAGGTCGCGGATCGCGTCGCGGTTCATCGTCAGCTGCGCCGCGCGCGCCGAGGGAACGACATGGAAACCCTCGGCTTCGACCTCGGCGAGGATTTCGGTGCGGATCGCCTCGACCTCGGGCACGATATGGTCGGGCTGATGCTTTTCGATAGTGGCGCGCAGCGCGTCGCCGTCGAGCATCGAAAACACCTCGTAGCCATCGGCAACCTGCATCGCGGGCGCGCCTTCATAGCTGTCGCACGCGATGACGCGGCATCCGAGCCGCTTCGCCGAAATCACGAATTCGCGGCCGAGTTCGCCCGAACCGAGGAGGAGGATGGTGGCGGTGGGGGTCATGCAAAAACTTTCCATCGACGTTGGGCGCAAGATTCGGGACGCATCGCTGCGCGGCCTCCGCCATATGGATTTCAGCATCAAAGTGCGACAGCGAATGACATCCAAAGGAACAACCCGTGACCCATTATTCCAAAACCATCTGGTCGCCGGTCGGCGAATTGACCCTCGTCGCCGATGACCGCGGACTCGCCGCCATCTTGTGGGAAAATGACAAGCCCGACCGTGTCCGGCTCGGCACACCCACCGAAAAGGCCGACCATCCGGTCTTGCTCGAAACCGAGCGGCAGCTCGCGCAATATTTCGCCGGGACACGCCGCACCTTCGACGTGCCGCTATCGTTCGCCGGCACCGATTTCCAGAAGCGCGTCTGGGCCGCGCTGCTCGCTATCCCGTTCGGCGAGACGCGCAGCTATGGCGAGATCGCGGACCAGCTCGGCGCCCCCCGCGCATCGCGCGCGGTCGGCGCCGCCAATGGCCGCAACCCCATCTCGATCATCGCGCCATGCCACCGCGTCGTCGGATCGACCGGCAAGCTGACGGGTTTCGCCGGCGGGCTTGAGGCAAAGGCGTTCCTGCTCGATCTCGAACGAGCGGCCTAAAGATCGAGCGTACGGATTTCGGGGATGAGTTTCCACCACAGGAAGGCGCCCAGCAGCGACAGCGCGGCCGCCGTCGCAAAGGCATAACCATAACCGCCCAGATAATCGACGATCAGCCCGGTGACGATCGGGCCGACGATGCCCGAAATATTGCCGAGCGCATTCTGCACCCCCATCCAGCTGCCCGCCGCGCGCGGCCCCGCGAAAATCTGCCCGACGGCGAAGATATTCGTCGCGATCAGCCCGGCACCGAAGCCCGCGACCGCCAGCCACAGCGCGAGCATCGCATAGCCATCCGCGACCGCGATGCCGGCGGTCGCCGTGCCGATGGCGAGCTGCCCCGCGATCATCAGCCAGCGGCGCACCTCACCCTCATTGGCTCCCTTCGCGACCATGCGGTCGGACAGCCAGCCGCCCGCGAGCGCGACGACACCTTGCGTCGTGAAGCTCAGCGTTGTCAGCGCGGTCATCTCGCCGATCGAATAACCGCGCGTGTTGACGAGGTAGAGCGGCAGCCACGCGAGCAGGAAATAAAAGCCGTAGTTCGACAGGAAATGGACGGCGCTCATCTTCCACAGCGCCGGCACGCGAAGCAGACGGCGGATCGATACCCGCTCGTTCGCGGGCACCGCTCGTGCGCGCGCCCGCATCGACGCCGCGGCGAATTGCCAGGGAATAAGCCACAGCAAAGTCACCGCGCCGAAAATCCAAAAGACCGGCCGCCAGCCCCATTCGCCGAGGATCGCGCCGCCCGCGAGCACGCCGACCGCGGGGCCGAAAGCGATCGCGGCGGCCACCGCGGCATTGGCGATCCCGCGTCGCTCGGCGGGGACCTCGGCGGCGAAAATCTTGGTGCTGCCCGGAAAAGCGATGCTCTCGCCCAGTCCGAGGAACAGCCGCAGGATGATCAGCGATATCAACCCGCCCGCGAAACCGGTGAGCGCGGTGCTGATCGCCCAGATCGCGACGCCGAGCGCAAAGACACGGTAGACGCAGAAACGGTCACAGAGCCAGCCGACGAACAGGCAGGCGGGGGCATAGACCCAGAAAAAGGCCGAGACCGCGAGGCCGAAGCCCGTAGCCGACAGCCCCAGCTCTTCCTTCATCAGCGGCGCGGCGACGCCGATCGCGCCGCGATCGACATAGTTGAGCAGGACCGAAAGCGCGATCAGGACGACGATCCACGTCACCCGTTTCCCGCCAGCCCGGCCTTCGATCGATTGTGTCGCCATAGTCAAGCGCTCCCCTACCCGGGGGCAGGGCTATCAGATGGGCGGTCGCGCGCCAGCGACAATTGGCGCACGTTTATTCAACGCGTTCGCCGGCCGGGCCGCTATTCTTTCCGCAACATCATGGGAGAAAGCAGATGGCCGCCACCGCACAAATCGAACGCCCCCTTTCCGTTGCCGCCCTGTTCGACCGCTATCACGTCGGCTGGGAAACGAAGGATCCCGACCTGATCGCTTCGCTCCATTCGGACGACACGGTCTTCGCGCTCCACGACGGCACCGAGCCTGTGACAGGACGCGAGCGGCTGCGCGAGCATTGCCGGCAGTTGTTCGCAACCTTCGATTTCACACAGGAAATGGGGCGGCGGCTCTATGGCGACGACCATTGGGTATTCGAATGGACGATGCTGCTCGTGCTCACCGAACCAGGCGGCGCGCCCTTCACCGCGCGCGTCGGGATGCTCGACGTCGTAACGCTGAACGACGCGGGCGAGGTGGTGCGCAAGGATGTCTATCCGAACGGGCGCGAGATGCGCGGCGCCTTCGTGCGCGCCGGGATCGACCGTTAGCGGCGCCGCTTGCGCCCGGCGCCCGACCGGCAGATAGTTACCGCGATGTCCGACCCGCTCTCCTCTTTCCGGAATTCGCTGCTGCCGGTCGACGCCCCGCTTGCGCCGCACGCCAATCCGGTGACCGGGATATTGATCGGGCGCGGCGGTCCGCTGCGGCTGAAGCTGGATGGTGAGACGGTCGAGGGCGACATGCTGCTGATCCGCCCCGGCGTCGTGCATGCCATCGCCTTGCCCGCGCGCGGCGCCGACATCCTCTATCTCGATGGTCTCGCCTTTCCGTTCGACGTTCCGCTGGCGCGCGCGCTCGACGGGAAGCTGGCTGAATTAGCGGGCACAGTGCTCGATGGTGCGAGCGATGCCGCCGACGAGCTGCGCGCGCGGTTGACCACGCCTGCCGCCGCGCCGCAGCCGCGCGTCGCCGATGCCGTGCGCGCGATCTACGCCGACCCGATGCGGCGGATGCCGCAGGACGAGCTGGCAAAGCGGCTCGGCATGGAACGCACGCGGGCGTTGCGCCTTTTCCGGGCGGCAACCGGGCAGGGCTTTCGCGAATTCAAGCGCTGGTCGGCGATGCAATTTGCCGCACAGCAGATGAAGCAGGGCGCGCTCGTTCGCACCGCGGCGATGGACGCGGGCTTTGCCGACACCGCGCATCTGTCGCGCGCCTTTCGCGAAACCTTTGGCCTGACGCCCAGCGCGGCGATAAATGCGCTCCCCTCATAGGAGGGTCAGGCGGGCCAGCGGTCGGTGTCGTGGTCCGGATGCTGGTGGTTGCTCGCCTTGATCGCGCCGACAAGGTCGCTCATCACTTCCTCGGTGGTGCCCTCGGCCTTGATCGGCAGGTCCTCGAATAGCGACAGCTGGCCTTCGGTCCCGAACTGGACTTGCGGCGGGAACGCCGACGGATCGTCGAACGACCCGGTCGTCAGATTGATATGCTTGCTCCCGGCATAATCATAGGTCAGCGGCGTCCCGCAATCGCGGCAGAAACCGCGCGCCGCCTTGTCCGAACTGTTGAAGGTCGCAGGCTCCCCGCGTGTCCAGGTGATCGCGTCGCGCGGCACGCCGATCAGCGCGATGAAGAAATTGCCCGCCGCCTTCTGACACATGCGGCAATGACAGATGTGCGACGTGTCGAGCACCGCGGTGACATGATAGCGCACCGCGCCGCACTGGCAGCCGCCCGACGCTTCGGTTTCGATCCTGTCCATGGTGCCTTGCTATCAAAGCTGGCGGGCACTCACAATCGCGCAGGCGGGGAAGCGGTGCGCGGCGACGACGCGCCGCGCACCAGCTCCATCAGGCACCGTAACGCTCGATCACCTCGGCGAGCGGGACGTGGCCGAGACAGAGGCCGCGCCCCGGGGCCGTCTCACCGCTTTCGAGCGCGGTGGCATAGGTAACGGCCGGATCGGCCTCCAGCCTTGCGCGCAGCGCCGCGAGCTTCGGCCAGCGAACGGGCTCGGCGACCTCGTGAAACTCCAGCCAGCGCGCGACCCCGATGAACAGCGCATCGGCCAGCGTCGGCCGGTCGCCGACCAGATAGGGGCCGTCGCCGACCATTTCCTCCAGCCGGTCGTGGCGCCCGATCACCGCTTCTTTGCCCCATTCGCGGAGCGACGCTTGCAGCGCGGGGCGCGGCGGGTCCATTTCGAGTGCGACCCACAGCGGGGTGAAAGACCCGGTGAAACCGGTGTTGATGAACGCCATGACCTGCCGCATCCGGTCGCCCTCGGGCGACAGCAGATCGGGGCTGATCCGCCGTTCGTCGTCGCGCGCTGCGAGCCAGTGGGCGATCGCCATCGTTTCGGTCAGCACATTGCCCTGGTCGGTGATCAGCGCCGGGGTCTCGTGCCGCGCGTTGATGCGGGCATAGGCAGGCTCGCGCATTTCGCCGAGCATGTCGACGCGGCACAGGCGATAGGGCTTGCCCAGCCATTCGAGAGCCGCGACGAGGCCCATGGAACTTCCCAGTGGGAAGCCATAGATAAGGATCGGTTCCAATGTATTGCTCCATCTTCTTGAGGGGGAGCTGCGCAGCGAAACCAGATATAGGGCGCGCTATCGCCACGTAAATTACGCACCTTTTTGTAACCATGAGGCCCCGATGAAAGATCTGGTTTCGCGCTGTCCGATCGAGGAAGTGATGCAGGTGCTGAGCGGCCGCTGGCCGACCTTGCTCATCTATTATCTCAGCGACGGGACGAAGCGCTTCGGCGACCTGCGCCGCGACAATCCGACGATTTCGCACAAGATGCTGACGCTCGAACTGCGCAAGCTCGAGGATGCGGGGATCGTCCAGCGCACCGAATTCGAAGGCTATCCCCGGCGGGTCGAATATGACCTGACCACCGACGGCGAACGGCTCGTGCCGCTGATCGACGCGCTCGGCGATTGGTGGGATGCCGTGGCGGGCGGTGCTGATGCCGACGCAGCTATCGTTGCTGCGACCAACGGTTGAAACCGCTCCGCAGCGGGGTCACTTCGCTTTTTGCGGGTGAAAAGTCTCGCCGCGCTTCAGCATCGCGACCATGTCGGCGATCTTCTTTTTCCGCCCGGTCTCGGTCTTGATTGTACCGAGGCGAAAGATCAGCGCGAAGCGGTTCTGCGCGGTCAGCTTTTCCAACATGGCCTTGGCCCGGGGTTCGGCGTCGATCGCCGCCTGCAAATCGTCCGGAATTTCCGATCCCTTGACGCGGTAGGCGCGATCCCAGCGGCCATCGGCCTTCGCGGCCTCGACCTGTTTCAGCCCATGCCCGGTCATCCGGCCCTCGGCGGTCAGGCGCGCGACATTGTCGATATTGATCTGGCTCCAGACGCTCTTCGGCCCACGCGGCGTATAGCGTTGCAGGAAGCTTTTTTCGTCGAAGGATTTGCGGATCGCGTCGATCCATCCCCAGCACAGCGCCGCGTGGATCGCCTGTTCGGGCGTGATCGACGCGAGGCCCGATTTGACCTTGTGGACCTTGATCCACACCTCGCGCTCGGTGGTGTGATGCGCGGCCAGCCAGTCATAGAAACCGTCCATGTCGACGAATTCGTGAACCTTGTTGGGATCTACCTCGACGGCGGCCATGACCCTGTCCCATTCATAAATTCACTCCGCCATAAGATATTGAAAATTAAAGAATAGTCAAAACCATTCGATTGCGTTCGAGTCTCGCGCTATGATCGGGGCCCTAGCCCCAGACCGCTCGCCGATAAATACCGCCAGTCGATTAAAGCGCGCGCCCACTATTACCTTGCTATGTCCGCTTCGCGCCCGGTCTCAGACACTCACCGCGACGACGGCTTCGATCTCCACCAGCGCATTGAAGTGCAGCGGACCGGAGGGAACGATCGATCGGGCGGGGCGGTGCGCGCCAAAAAACGCCGCATAGGCCCGGTTGACTTCGCCCCAATGCGCGACGTCGGTCACATAGACGGTGCATCGGACAATGTCGTCCGGCGAAGCGCCAACCACACCGACAATCGCCGCAATGTTCCCGAGCGCAAAGTTGACCTGCTCGCCGACCGAACGGCTTTCGGGATCGGGTGTTTCGCCGGTCACGCCGAGCTGGCCCGAAACATAAAGCGTGTCGCGGTGCAACATGGCCTGGGCATAATGCCCGCCGGGGGGCGGCGCCGCCGCGCAGCGTATCTCTGTCATTTTCTGAACCTTCATCTCGATCTCCGAAAGTCCCTCACCATCCGCCGGTCCGCGGCCATTCTTCGGTCAGCACCCCGCCGCGCATCACGTCGTAGGAGGTGTAGGCGGCACAGGTCAGGCAGGCGTGATTGGGCAGGATGCGGACGACGCTGCCGATCGGCAGGCGTTTGAACCAGCTTTCGTCGGGCACGGGCACGCCGCCATGTTCCTGATGCACGGTCACGACCGTCAGCGATTCCAGCGGCTCGAGCGTGGCGGCGTCGCAGACCAGCCCATATCCGGCGTTCGGCATGAAGCGGTTGGCCCCGACATCCTTCGACAGCGCGAGCGCGCCGGCATCGAGGATCAGGCTGGGGCCGGCGCCGCGGCGCTGGTGGCCGATCACCGTCGCCAGCACAGAGACAGCAATATCCTCTTGCGCGCAGACGCCCCGCGACAATTGGGCAAGGTCGCAGAACAGGTAGATGCCCGCCCGCACTTCGGTCACGCCGCGCAATTGTTCGGCGAAAACCACCGTCGGGGTCGAGCCGACGCTGACGATGGGGCAGGTGTAACCGCGCGCGCGGAGCAATTCCGCCGATGCGACCGCCGCATGCCGCTCGACTTCGGCGAGCGCCCGGATCGGCGCGGGATCGTCGAACGCATAGCTATGCCCCGCGTGGGTCATCACGCCCATCAATTCGAGTTGCGGCGAACAGGCCGCAATTACCCCCGCGATCGCGACAAGCTCTTCCGACGCCGGTTCGGTGCCGCTGCGGTGTTCGCCGCAATCGACCTCGATGAGGACGCCAAAGCGCGCGCCGAGCGCCGCCGCGGCTTCGCCCATCGCAGTGGCGGCCTCCCGGTCGTCGACGACAAGCAACAGTCGCGCGCCATGTGCGCGCTGGATATGATGTACGCGCGCCAGTTTCGCGGGCGCGATCGCGGTCGTGTAGAGGATGTCGCGCCAGCCCGCCGCGGCGAAATATTCGGCTTCAGCCAGCGTCGAGACCGTGATCGGCCCTTGCTCGCCGTTCGCCGCTATCCGCGCGACGTTGGTCGACTTGGCCGTCTTCAGATGCGGGCGCAGCGTGACGCCCAGCGCGTCGCAGCGGGCGCGCATGCGCGCGGCGTTGCGCTCCAGCCGGTCGGCGTCGAGAATCAGGCGCGGGGTATTCAATCCCGCGAAGATGGTGGCCGCGCTCATCGGACCAGCTCGCGCAGCGGATCGAGCGTATCGGCGATCAGGAACGGCCGCGCCGCGTCGGCGAGAAAGGGCATCCCGGCGCGGTTGTGCCAGAAAACCGGCATGCCGACGCCTGCCGCCCCCGGAATATCCGCGGGCGAACCCGCCACGAAAAGCGTCCGCGCCGGATCGGTGCCGAGCCGGTCCAGCACGGCGCGGTAGGATTCGGGTCGCGGTTTGTAATAGCCCGTTTCTTCGGAGGTCAGCACGACCGAGAAGGGCACGCCGACCCGCTCCGCAGCCTGCCGCCCCAAAACCGCCGAACAGTTCGTGATGACGCCGAGCGCGATGCCGCGCGCGCTGAGATCGGCAAGCAGCGGCGGCGCCTCCGGCCAGGGCTGGAGCGTGTTCCAGCCCGCGGTCAGCGCATCGGGTGCCGAGACCGCCACGCCCGCCTTGGCGGCCGCCTCGCGGACGAGATCCTCATAGGGGCGGTAAGCGCCGCAACCATAGGTCAGCTCGAGATAGGCGCGGCGCCAGCGCAGCCCGTCGCTCGCCGACCCGGCCGCCCGGTTCCAGACCGACCAGGAATCGAGAAGTGCGGTGAGAAGGTCGAAGACCACCGCTTCGACGGGAGCGAGCTGTTTCATTGATCGGGGTCCAAATTCAATAATGATGCCCGGAGCCTGCGGCTCCACAGGCTTCGGGTCGGGGATGCCGCCGGATGGCCCCGAGCGATTAGCAACGCGGCCGCCCGGCCGGCAAATGCCCGTTGCTGATGGTTTCATGCCGCCGCGTATGGACATGGTTCGCATGCGCCATTCCCGTCTATGCCGTGGCCAGCTTCCAGAATGCTTCGGCTGACGGCGATTGCCGGCCGCGCGGCCGATACAGACGGACGTTGACCGGAATATCCCAGCGCGCATCGCCGGCCCGCACCAACGCACCGCGCTTCAGATCATCCGCGACGATGCTCAGCGGCAGCCAGGCGAGTCCCTTTCCATCCCTTGCCATCCGCGCGAGGATCAGCGTGTGCGACGTGAACACGGTCGTGAAATTCGCGCGCGTCGCACTGGCATCGAGCGTCGCCGACACGATACGATCCATCCCTGAATCCGCGCCATAGGCCAGCAGATGGACCGGATGATCGGCGTCATCGGCGAGCGCGTGCAGCGGCGCTCCATCACTTTCGCGCGGGGCGCTGACCGGCACGAGCGCATCGGATTCGAGCGATATCGACTGGAAACCCGCCCCATCGAGAACCGACGGCGCGCCGGGATGGAAATAGCACAGACAAAAATGCGCCTTTCCGCTGAGCATCATCTGTTCGGACGTGCCCATATTGTCGGCGGTGAGCTGGATCGGGATCGCGGTATCGGTCATCGCCTGCAGCGTCGCGAGCCATTGCGGGAAGAAGTTCAGCGCCAGGGCGTGCGTGACCAGGATCTTGACCATCGACGCCGATGTGCCGGCAATCTCCTGCACCTCGCGCCGGCCATGTTCGATATCGCGCAGAACGGTCTCAGCGATGACGGCGAAGCGCTTGCCGGCGGGGGTCAGCACCATCTGGTGCGTGCTGCGGTCGACAAGCTCCACGCCGAGCCATTCTTCGAGCGCGCGAATGCGGCGGCTGAAAGCCGGCTGCGTCACGCAGCGCGTCGATGCCGCGCGCGAGAAGTTGCCCGCGTGTATCAAGGCACCGAAATCCTCAAACCATGCCAGTTCCATCACTCATGCCCCTTCGGCCTCTTGGGAAGTTGTAGTGCGGGGAGGGCGCCTGGCTACCCCTCCTGATGTGCATGGATTGATCCATTTTGCGCATTGGAGCTTGCGCCCGCCGGTCGGCAGATTGTGTGCGCAGACAGGCTTGATTCAGGGGGGCTTCGGGGATGGGTTTCGACGAACCGCGCGGTCGCGCACCGGTGTGGACGGCTACACTGCTTGGCGCGGCGCTCATGGTTGGTGCTCTGCCAGTCGCCGGCGCGGAGCCGGCGCCACGGGCATCGCTGGTGCCACGCGACGCGCTTTTTGCTTCGCCCACTTACTCCGAATTGCAGATCAGCCCCGACGGCAAGCAGCTGGCCTTTCTCCACCCGCTGAACGGCGTCCTCAACGTCTGGGTCGCGCCGCTCGACGATCTGAAGGCCGCGACGCCGGTCACCCGTTTCGATACACGGCCGCCCGACAGTTTCCAGTGGAGCCCCGACGGGCGGTACATATTGGTGCTGAAGGATGTCGGCGGCGAGGAGCATAGCCAGCTCTGGGTCGCGAACCTCGAAAAGCGCACGGTCGTCAATATGACCGCCGATCCCGCGGTGCAGACAAAGATCGTGAAGCTTTCGAAGCGCCGTCCCGGCGAAATCCTGGTCGGCATGAACATTCGCGACCGCCGCTATCGCGACATTTACCGGATCGACCTCGCGACGGGGCAGCGTACCGAGGTGCTCCGCAACGAGCGAAATTACATCGATGTCGTCGCCGATCCGGATTTCAACATCCGGCTGGGCGTCCGCGGCAATATCGACGGCTCGTCGACTTACTTCCGCCTGGACCCCGCCGGACCGAGCGAGTTCATGACGATCCCGCTGGCCTCGCTGCGCAATTCGAAAATCCTCGGGCTCGACGGCGCGGGCAAGCTGTTAATGTTCGACAGCCGGACCAGCGACAAGGCGAACCTCGTCTCGGTCGATCTCGCCACGGGCAAGCAGACCTCGCTCGCCGCTTCCGGGCGTGCCGATATCGTCGATACGCTGTTCGACGAAGCCAGCGGTACGCTGCTTGCGACGCGTGAGGATCCGCTCGTCAGCGAATGGACGGTGCGATCGGACGACGTGCGCGCCGAGTTCGCGGCGCTTCAAGCGGCGGCCGCGGGGCCGTTCAAGATCGTCGATCAGACCCCCGACAATGCGCGCTGGCTGCTCCTCGAAACGGTTCCGAACCGCCCCGACCGCTATAGCTGGTGGAACCGCAAGGACCGGACGCTAACTCCGCTCCTGTCGACGCGGTCCGACCTCGACAAGCAGGCGCTCGCGCGCCGGCTTCCCGTGACGATCGCGTCGCGCGATGGCCTGACCCTGCCCAGCTATCTGACGCTGCCGACGAACGCGAAACTCGGCGCCGACGGGATGCCGGTGACGCCCGTTCCGCTGGTTCTTCTGGTCCACGGCGGCCCCTGGCTTCGCGACGATCTGGCCTTCGATCCGCAGCACGCCTGGCTCGCCGACCGCGGCTATGCGGTGCTGTCGGTGAATTTTCGCGCGTCGGGGGGCTTCGGCAGCGATTTCATGGCGAAGGGCGACCGGAAATGGTCGGAAACGATGCACGACGACCTGCTCGACGGGGTGCAGTGGGCGATCGACAAGGGCGTGACCGCGAAGGACCGCGTCGCGGTGATGGGGCTGTCCTATGGCGGCTATTCGACGCTCGTGTCGCTGAGCTTCACGCCCGACACCTTCCAGTGCGGCGTCGACCTTGCGGGGCCCAGCAATCTGGTGCGGCAAGTCGCGTCGATGCCCGACTGGTGGACCTGGCAACGCCCGCAGTTCGTCAATCGCGTCGGCGATCCCGCGACAATGGAGGGCGCGGCGGACCTGATGCGGCGCTCGCCGATCGCGCGCGTCGATGCGATCGTAAAGCCGCTGCTCGTCACCAACGGCGCCAACGACCCGCGCATCTTTCCCAGCCAGTCGGAAGAGATTGTCGATGCGTTGAAGGCGCGCGGCAAGCCCGTGACCTATGCCTTTTACCCCGATGAGGGTCATGTCTACGCGAAGGACGCGACGAACATCTCCTTCGCGGCAATCGCCGAGCATTTCCTGTCGAAATGCCTCGGCGGGCCCGCGGAGCCCTATGGCGACGACCTTGCCGGGTCGCAGGTAGATCTGAAGACCGGCGCCGGGTTTGTCCCCGGCCTCGAACGGGCGCTTGCGGATGGGACGAAATAAGGGGCGCTAGGGCTCGCCCAGATGTTTCGCCAAGCCTGCGTCGGGCGGCGGCCGCCGCCCGGCCGCTTCGGCCACGTCCATCCGCAGGAAGGCGTTCTGGACATAGCGGATGCCCGCCCAGCGTAGCGGCTCGACCTCCCAGTTCGGGGCTTGCTCGCGGACATAGGGCGCGTGGAGATCGGCCGCGCGGCCGGCGACCAGCCCCGCGAGTGCGCGCGCGCAGATCGCGCTGGTGATTACGCCGTGCCCCGTATAGCCATAGCTGCACCCGATCCGGCGCACGGCATCGAAATGCACCGTGGGCAGCCAGTCGCGCGGAATGCCGAGATAGCCGGCCCATCGATGCGTGAATTCGACGCCGTCCAGCGACGGCCACCATTCGGTCAGCCGGTCGCGGATCCAGCCGAAATTGGCGTTTTCGCGTAGCGCGGCCTCGCTCATGTCGGAACCATAGCGATAGGGCGCGCCGCGGCTGCCGAACAGGATGCGCCCGTCGGCGGTGCGGGTGAGGTAATTGGTCGTGTGAACATAGGAACTGAGGCATTCGCCTCCGGCCCAGCCGACCTTGTCCCACTGCTCGGCGCTGAGCGGCGCGGTGAGCATGATCGTCGAGGCCATCGGGATCAGCCGGGGGCGATAGGCGGGCTGCGCGGTCAAATATGCTTCGCCTGCGAGCAGAACCGCGCGGCGAGCGCGCAGCGTGCCGCCTGACGTAACGAGCGCCGGTTGCATGCCCGCCGTGGTTTGCAGCACCTCGGTCCCCTCATAGATCCGCACACCGCGCCGTTCGAGCGCCCGCGCGAGCCCGCGCACGAGGCGGCCGGGGTGGATCGTGCCGCCGGCGCGCAGGCGCAGGGCGCCATGGACCTCGGTCGCATGCACCGCCGCCCGCCCCGCATCGGCGTCGAGCAATTCGCAGCCATCCTCCATGCCGAGCTTTGCATAAGCGTCGAAGGACTGGCGCAGCGACGGCAATTGCTCCGCACTGCGTGCGAGGGTGAGGACGCCTGCCGGATTGAAATGCGCGTCGATGCCTTCCTCTTCGCAGATGCGGCCGACTTCACCCACCATCGCCTGCTGCGCGAGCAGCATCGCCCGAGCCGTCGCCGCGCCGAAACGACGGGTGAGGGCGGCGGGATTGATCGGAAAGCGCGGCGAGCACCAGCCGCCGTTGCGCCCCGACGCGCCGAAGCCGCAAAATTGCCGTTCGACGATCGCGATCGACAGGCCCGGGTCGTTTTGCAGCAGATACCAGGCGGTCCACAGACCCGTGAAGCCGCCCCCCATGATCGCGATATCGACGGTCGCGTCGCCCGGCAGGGCAGGGCGCGGCGTCGGATCGTCGCCGCAGCTTGCGAGCCAATAGCTGCCGATGTCGGCGGGCGAGGCGACGGCGGTCAATCGAGGCTCCGCCGCGCGCTAACGGGCCGGCGGCCGATATTCGAGCGTCATCGTCGACGCGGCCGTCTTGCTTATCCTGTCGGGCGAAAGCTCGATCTTCTTGAGCTCATTGGTCTCGTGCATCATCGTCTGGTCGGCGAGGTGCGGGTTCCCCTTGCCGTTGGGATCGATGAACAGATTCTGGCCGCCCGCATCGATCACCGAATAGAGCGCGCGGCGGTCGGCGCCGATTTCCATCAAGCCGACCCAGCTTTCGCCGCCATTGTGGGGCGCCATCGTCGGGCCGAGGCGCAGGACCGCCGACAGGCGATGTTCGGGATAATCCTCCGCCATTTGCGGACGGTCGGGCGTCTCGAGCGACGCGTCGAAATATTTCCAGAAGACCGGCTGCTTCCATTCGGCCATGTCCTTGCCGGGGAAGCGCGGTTTGACCTCGGCGATCGTCGCCCTGATCGTGTCGATCATCATCGCGGTGCGGTCTCGCCCGTTGAAATAGTCGACGCCCAGCGGCGCGCCGGCTTTATCGCCCTGAAAGGCGCGGAGCAGCAGGCTCGATTGATAGGTCAGGTAGCGGTCGGTATCGATCGTCTTCCACCAGTCGCCCATATCGTCGCCGAACAGCGTTTTCGGCGCCGTCTGGAGCCAGGTCCGGTAGAGGGTCAGTCCCGGATTGTCATAGCGCTGATCGCCGTCGCGGTCCTGATACAGGCCGTTGAAGCTCAGCATCAATTCGCCGGCGCGCTTAACCTCGGGGTCGTCGCTCGCCGCGATCGCGGCCCGGATATAGGGCGCGAAAAAGTCGGGCGCCGCCTGATTGCGATCGACCGCGCCGAGCGCGTTGAAAATCTTGCCATTGAACTCGCGCATGTCGAGCAAGGTCAGCGACTGGCCCGCCTTGGCGAGCCGGTCGCCGAGCCAGGTGCGGAAGGTCGCGCCGATCCGCGCATTGTCACCCTCCTGCGACCAGCCCGTCGCCTTGCTGTTCCACGACATGAAATAGCCCTGGCGCGGGTTGATCATGTGCGGCTTTTCCGCAGGGGTCAGGAAGCCCATCCATTCATATTCGCCAGTGCCGGGCGTCGGCAGCCGCGGATCGACGCCCGCGGCCTTCTTCGGCAGCGCTCCGGCTTCGAAATAGGCGATCGTGCCGTCTTCGCCGCCGTAGCAGGCACCGATATTCCAGCCGACGCGATCGACGCCCTTGGTCCTGAATTCGGCCAGGCTCTTCGCGCGGCCCATTTCGGCAAAGGCGACCCATGTGTCGAGTTCGCGTCCGTGGACGCCCATCTGCTGCGAATAGGCGGTGCCGTTTTCGACATCCCATGCGATCACCGGGCCGTGGATCGTCCACGCGACCTCATGCGTGAAGGGCGCGCCGTCCTTGACCTTAAAGGCTTCGATGCGGTGCTCCATCGCCTTCCATGCGCCCTTGTACCAATATTCGTATGGGTTCTCGGGATTGAGCTTTTCGGCGAAGGTGGTGCCGGCCTCGCTGCTGCCCGACACTAGCAGCCAGCCATGCTGCGCGCCGCGCCCCATCGTCGGGACGCCCCAGCCGGTCGAGCCAAAGCCCGTGTTGTCGAAGCCGCCGCCCTTCAGATGGATTTCGGGGCCGTCGGCGGTGGCCTCCAGCATCAGCACCTTTCCGCTCGCCGATTTTTCGGGTCCGATGACCAGGCAGCGGCTGGCGCCTTTCACCGGTTCGCTGGGCTTCGTCTGCGCCGCCGCCGCCGCCACATTGCGATTGGGGGCCAGCTGTGCCGGAGCGAGGACGGGGGTGGGCATCGGCCGAGCCGGGGCAAGATCGTCGCCCGCGGGGATGGTGGTCGGGGAGTCGGGGTCCGAAATCGGCACGACGTCGTTGAAGATCGCCCACGCCTTCTCCTGACCGTAGCGCGCCGTCATCGCCTTCAGAAATTCGAGGTTGCGGATTTCATAGGTGTCGCGTCCCAGCGGCGCGGCGCTGATCAGCGCCAGATATTCGGTGAGGCTCCAGCGCGTCGGCTTGATCCCCCAGCGGATGAATTCGAGCGGGGTCAGCCGCGCGGGGTCGGCATTCACTTCGTCGATGCGCTTGTTGATGCCATCGACCATCGCCTGGATCATCTTGCGATGTTCGGGCGCCAGCGCCTTGTAGCGCTGCATCAGCACCGCGTCGGAAAGCCTCCGGCCGCGCATCATCTTGTCGCCTTCGATCGCCGATTTCCCGACAAGCTCAGCGCGGCGGCCCTGTGTGTTGTGCCGCGCGAGTTCCATCGCGGCGAGGCGGTCGTGCGCGATCGCATAGCCCGCGCCGAACATCACCGCGTCCGACGTCTCCGCCTGCACATGCGGCACGCCGAAATCGTCGCGGTAGATGGCCACCTTTTCCTGTGCCTGTGTCGGTGCCGTCGCCGCAAGCAACAGCGCGGCGGAACCATGGAGCAGGGTGGCAGTCGAACGGCGCATCAAAAAATCTCCCTGGATTATCCATTTTTTGGCAGGAATGTCTCGGCCAAGGCGACCCACAGCGCGGCGCCGGTCGGCGAAATGCTGTCGTCATAGGCATAGTGCGAATTGTGCAGCATCACCGACCCCGGCCCCTCGTCGCCGTTGCCGAGCAGCAGGAAACAGCCGGGAACGACGTCGAGATAGCGCGCGAAATCCTCGCCCCCCATGCCCGGCGCGTCGAGATCGACGAAGCGGTCGGCGCCGACGATGCCGATCGCGATCTCGCGGACCTTCGCATAGAGGTCGGCCGGATTGTGGAGCGCGGGATAGCCGCGTTCGTAATGCAGCTCGGCCTTCGCGCCGAATGACGCGGCAACGCCGGTCACGATCTCGCGCAGCCGCCGTTCGGTCGCATCCTGGCTTGCGCGCGACAGCGTGCGCACCGTGCCGCCCATGCGCGCCTCGTCGGCGATGATGTTGAAGGCGGTGCCCGCCTCGACCTTGCAGATCGAGACGACGACTGCATCCATCGGATCGGTGCTGCGCGCGACGATGCTCTGCACCGCGACGATGATTTGCGCCGCGACGAGTACGGGGTCAACGGTAAGGTGCGGGCGCGCGGCGTGGCCGCCCTTGCCCGTGACAACGATCTCGAACTTGTCGGCGGCGGCGTAGAGCGCGCCCGCGCGCCCCGCGAGCTTGCCCGCGGCGATGCCCGGACGGTTGTGGATGCCGAAGATCGCGTCCATCGGGAAACGGTCGAACAATCCGTCGCGGATCATCGCGCTCGCGCCGCCGTCGGGGTCACCGCCCGGCCCCTGATAGCCGAGCGATTCCTCGGCGGGCTGGAAGATCAGGTGGACCGCGCCGTCGAAATTGCGCGTCGCGGCGAGATGCTTCGCCGCGCCGAGCAGCATCGTCGTGTGCCCGTCGTGGCCGCAGGCGTGCATCACGCCCGGGGTGCAGGACTTGTGATCGGACTCGGTCAGTTCGGTCATCGGCAACGCGTCGATGTCGGCGCGGATGCCGATCGCGCGGTCCGACCCGCCGGCGCGGATCGTCGCGACGATGCCGGTGCCGCCGATGCCGGTGTGCACCTCGTCGACTCCGAAGCTTTCGAGCAGGTCGAGGATAAAGCGGACCGTGCCCTGTTCGTGAAAGCCGAGTTCGGGATGCCGATGGATATGCCGGCGCCAGGCGGTCATGTCGGTTTCGAGCGATTTGAGGTCAACGGACATGGGAACGGACCTCCTGGCGCAGCGGCAAAGTCAGGCTAGGGGCGGTGCGCGGCCAGCCCCAATGCTTATTGGACATGGTTGCATGTTCGGCGGCGGATTTCATCATGGGTTCCCTCACGGCGCGGCGTGCGCCGCGACCTGATAGAAGACCTGTGCGTGCGGGCCGAGGGGCAGGTCGAAGACCACCCACGCGACGACCATCGTGATCCCCGTTGCCATGAAGCAGAGCGCATAGGGCAGCATCAGCGCGAGCAGCGATCCGACCCCCATCGACTTGTCCCAGCGCTGACAGAAGACGAGGACGAGCGGGAAATAGCTCATCAGCGGGGTCATGATGTTGGTGTAACTGTCGCCCATGCGATAGGCGGCGGTCGTCATTTCGGGGCTGATGCCCAGCAGCATGAACATCGGCACGACGACCGACGACAACACGCTCCATTTGGCGGTCGATGATCCGATGAAAAGGTCCATCAAGGACGACAGCAGCAGCACGCAGACGAGAAGCAGCGCCGGGGGCAGGTTCATGCCCTGCAATTTCTCCGCCCCGCCGATCGCGAGGATCGGGCCGATCCCCGACCAGTTGAACATCGCGACGAAATGCGCGGCGAAAAAGACGAAGACCAGATAGGGCGCGATCGTCTTCACGCCCTCGCGCATCATCGCGATCACGTCGTTCGAATTCTTGACCGTGCCGACGGCGCGCCCGAAGACGACGCCGGTGAGCAGGAACAGCAGGAACAGCGCGGCGATCATCGAGGCGTAGAGCGGCTGCAGGCGGATCGGGCCCTCGGCATCCTGATCGATGAAGGGCGTATAGCCGGGCCACAGACAAAGCGCGGCGAACAGCGCGGTGACCACCAGCGCGGCAATGCCGGCGTGGCGAAGCCCCCGCCGCTCATCGTCGCTAAGCTCGCCCTTTTCGAGATCGGCGCGAAGCTCTTCGTCGACCTCCTCATTCCAGGTTCCGAGGCGCGGTTCGACCACCTTGTCGGTGATGAACCAGATGATCGGGGTGAAAAAGACGACGATGCCGAGGATGAAATACCAGTTGCCGAGCGGGTTCATCGTCCAGCCGGGCTCGACGATACGCGCAGCCTCCTGTGTAAAGCCGAACAGCAGGACGTCGAGCTGGCCGGGCATGATGTTGCCGGCATAGCCCCCCGACACGGCGGCGAGCGCGGCGGCAATTCCCGCGAGCGGATGACGCCCAACCGAAGCGAAGAGCACCGCCGCCATCGGGATGAGCACGACATAGGCGGCATCGGCGGCGTGGTGCGATACCATGCCCACCACCGCAATGATCGGGGTCATATAGCGGCGCGGCGTACCCCGCAGCGAACGGCGGATCAGCGCGAAGAACAGCCCCGACCGCTCGGCGACCGCAGCGCCCATCATGATCGTCAGGATGATCCCGAGCGGGGTGAAGCTGGCATAGGTGCGCGGCATCTCGGTAAACAGCCGCGCGATATTCTCGGCCGAGAACAGGCTCGACGCACGATAGGTCAGGACGCCGCCCGTAAGTTCGGCGCCGGCCGGCGCCTCCTTGCCCGAATAGGGCAGCGACGCGCTCCATCCAAGCGCCGCGCCGATCGCCGACACGATCATCAATATGATGATCAGGTAGAGGAAGATGATCGTCGGGTCGGGCAGCAGATTGCCGACGCGCTCGACGACGCCGAGAAACCCCCTCTGACGGGCAGGACGGATGGTTTCAGCACTCATAATTGCGCCTCCTGCCAGGCTGGATTCATATTGCTGTACAAAGACAATATGAGGCCCGCGCACGCGGCGCGAGCCCCACCTTGTCGGCCCGGGATCAGAAGTTCACTTCGAGTCCGAGACGGATAACCGGTCCGAACTGATCGAAGCCGCCCCCCGACGGATCGATGACCTGAACCGATTCCATCACCGGCAGCTTCTCGTTGAGAAGATTTGTAACACCAAATGAGAATTTGGCTTCCTGCTTCCCGTTCATCGGCAGCGTATAGGACGCCGAAATATCGTTGTAGAAGCGCGAACCCGTCCGGTCGGGCGACAGCAGCTCGCGGCTAATCCCCGGCGAAATGTCGGTCAGCGCCTGGCTCGACTGATAACGCCCCTGCCAGCCGACCGTCAGGCCGCCGACCGAATAGTTGAGCCCGACGACGCCCTTATATTTGGGGTAGCCGTAGAAGCCTTCGAGCACGGTGTAGAGGTCCGGCCGCGCCTGGAAGGTGAAGGTCCGCAGGCGATGCAGATAGGTGAAGGCGAGGTTGGCCGAGATGCGACCCTCGCCCAGCGGGCGGGCGTAAAACACCTGCGTGTCGAGACCCGAGGTCTGCAGCTTCGACGTGTTGACATAGGTGCTTCTACCGCCGGTGATGCTGAAGAAGTTCGCGCCGGGGGTCGTGTCGCGGGTGATCAGCGCACACAGGTCCGGATCGGGGCCGCCGGCGCGGTCGACGCAATTTTCGGCGATCGCTTGCGGGCTGAGGAAGCTGATCGCGTCCTCGATCTTGATGTCGAACCAATCGGCAGAAATCTGGAGGCCGGGCAGGAAATTCGGCGTCAGCACGAAGCCGGCCGTCCAGCTGTCCGAAACTTCGGGGCGAAGATCCTGGTTGCCCGACACGATGAACGGAACACCGATCCCGCCGCTGATCGGGACGAAACCCGCCGGACGGCCTAGCGCGGCGCAGTTGGCGGCGCGATTGGGGTTTTGACCGAGGTTGTTTTGCGAACAGGGGTCGTTGACGTTGGTCGTCTGGCCCTCGCTCGGCCGGAAGGCTTCGAAGATGTTCGGCGCGCGAATGGCGCGGCTCAGCGTCGCGCGCAGGCGGAACCCGTCGACCGGTTCCCAGATCGCACCGGCTTTCCACGAGGTCGCCTGTCCCGCGTGGCTGTAATCGGCGTGGCGCACCGCGCCTTCGACCGACAGCAGCTTGGCAAAGGGCATGTCGGTCAAAATCGGCACGCTCAATTCGCCGAAGAGTTCGGTGACGTGATAGCCGCCCTCATAATCCTGCGACGACGCCTGGTTGGTCACGCCGGCCTTGATCAGCGGATCGGTGGTTCGGCCGTTGCGTTCCTTCCGATATTCCGCGCCGAGTGCGATGCCGATCGACCCGCCGCCCGGCATGGTCAGGAACTTGCTCGAATCCCCGGAGAGCGAGAAGCCCGCCGTGGTCTGGCGAACGAAGGCGTTGGACACCGTCGTGGTGCTGACGAAGTCGCGTGCTTCCGCCGAGCTGGCGGTCGAACCGAACGGATTGAAGGGCACGCAGGGGCCGCTGCCGACGATAGCGGGCCGGACATAGCCGACGGGTTGAAGCGAAGGGACGTCCATGCGGCAGCGGATCTGCCCCGAACCGGGATCGACCACGGCGTCGAGCGCCGCACGCAGATTGGGCAGGAGCATACGGTTGTAGCCGATGAACTTCGCCTTGGTGCGGCCGTAGGTGCCATAGATGTCGTAGCGGAGATCGGAGAAGCCGGTCTCGAACTCGCCCTTGAGGCCGCCGACGAACGACAGGCTGTTGCGATCGACCTGACTAAAGCGCAGCCCGACATCGGTGTAGAGGCGATCGAGAGCCAGTGTCGTCGCGCCGGCCGCCAGCAATTGCTGGCGGAAGGGTTCGTTGAGGAACGCGTTCTGCGCGATGTTGATCGGCTGTGCCGCGCGGAGCACGGGCTGCCCGCGTCCATAGCTCGACGTGTTGTTATAGTCGGCGCCGAAATAGGCCCGCACATTGTCGCTGAAGTCGAAATGGGTGCTGAGGTTGAGGTTGTAGCGCTCGATGTCGGGAACGATCGAAATCGAATCGTCGAAGCGGAAGCAGGCCGGTCCGCAATTGTCGAATTTCCCGAACAGGCTGCCGTCGGTGAAAAGCGGCGTCGGCGCACGGCGCGGTGTGCCGTCATCATTGAAGACGAACGCACCGAGGCCGCCCGTGTCGCCGCGCAGGCCCACCGCGCCATAGCCCGAATATTGAAAGGCTTCGCCGCCGGGAACGATGATCAGATCGGGAATGCCGTCGTTCGGCCCGGTATCGGCCGGATTGATCATCGCGACATTGTTTCGCATGTCGGCCTGACGCGGGGTGATTTCCTTCACCTTCGTATAGTCGGCTGCGACGGTGATGTTGCCGCGACCCTGGGCGAAATTCTTCCCCGCTACGATGCTTCCGCCATAGGTGAAGCCTTCGGGGCCGCGCGCCGGCTGCGATCCGCTGAACGACAGGCGAACGCCGTCGAAATCGTCCTTGGTGATGATGTTCACGACGCCCGAGACCGCGTCCGAGCCATAGATGGCCGACGCGCCGCCGGTGATGATTTCGACGCGTTCGATCAGATTGGGATTGATCGAATTGAGATCGAGCGCCGCGCTGTCGGTGGCGCCGGCGACGCGGCGCTTGCCGTTGACGAGCACGAGCGTGCGGTTTGACCCGAGGCTGCGCAGATCGACGACGGCGAGGCCGCCGCTATTCTCGCCGCGCGAGCCCGAGGCACCGCTCTGCTGGCTCTGCTGCATGCTGCCCGAAAAGCCGATCGCGGGTTGTTGGGCAAGGGCGCGGCCGATGTCGAACTGTGCGTTGTTCGCGCCGAGCGTTTCGGAACTCACCACGCCGACCGGGGTCGGCAAGTCGAGGACGGGGCGACCGATGCGCGACCCGGTCACGACGATGTCGCTGGCGCCCTCCGTCGCCGCACTGTCGTCCGGCGCGGGTGCCGGTGTGTCCTGTGCGTGTGCGGTGCCCGCCACGCCTGTCAGCCCCGCAAAAAGGGAAATCGCGAGAAGCGATGTGGAAATCTTGAACTTGCTGCTCTCCGCCGTTGCCGGTCCCTGGATCATTTTTTTTCTCCGCCCTGAACCCTGCCAAAGCCGTCCGTTCGTCGGTTAGTGCATGGGCCCATTCTGTCTATGGACATGCGGCCATCGATCCCAATGCCGGTTCGACATAGAATCATTCGTGCGGTGCGAGGGGCGTCTGCGCAGTTTTATTACGCCGTCGGCGATTTAGGGTCCAGACCCGCTACTTACGGGTCCGAGGCGTCGAAATGGCGAAGATATCGGGTTCGGGTGGGTGCAGCGGGTAGCATCGCTACCCGCAAGGCCGCGCGGGCCCGAGATCGAAGCCATTTCGACGTCCCTTCGGGATTTGACCGATTTTGCCCATGGCCGCGTCAGCAAGTCTTGGAATATTCCAATATGCCTGCGCCTTGCTTCCTCGCCCTGAGCAAAATCGCTTCAAACCTCGGACCCGTAAGTAGCGGGTCTGGACCCTAATTGGCCTCGGCCTTCAACCGGTTCTTCAGCATCGTCCAGAAAGCCTCGACGCTCGGGCTGCGCCGCGCGATCGATTTGTAGATGCGGATCTCGATCGGAACGTGCCAGCGCGCATCGCCCGCGGCGACAAGGCGGCCGCTCTCAAGGTCGGCGGCGGCGACGCTGAGCGGCGCCCAGCACACGCCGCGCCCGTCGCGCGCCATCGACAGCAGCGCGGTCGCCATATGCGAACGAAACACGGTGCGGAGCGATGCCGAACCCGCCGAAATCACCTGCGCGGCCTGCAGAATGCGGCCCATGCCCGATTTTTCCTCGAACTCCAGATAGGGGAGCGGCTGGTCGCCGCTGCCCGGCAGGACGTGCGTGGGTGCCCCGTTGCCGAGCGGCGCGGTGACCGGCATCAGCACATCCTCGCCGAGCGCGAGCGAGGTGAAGCCCGCCGGGTCGAGGCGATGCTGCGCCGCCGTATGATGGTGGCACAGGAGGAAATCGGCCTTGCCTTCGAGCATGAAGCGTTCGCACGCGGCCATATTGTCGGCGATGAGCGTGATCGTCCCGGCCTCCTGTCCGCCGTGGAGGCTGCGGAGCCATGCGGGGAAAAAGGTTGTCGACAGCGCGTGCGTCGAGGCGAAACGGATTTCATTGCTCAGCGTGCCGCCGATTTCGCGGACATGGTCGCGGCCCAGCGTCAGGCGCCGCATGATCTCTTCGGCGAGGACGCGGAACGCCTGTCCGGCTTCGGTCAGCGCGATCCGGTGCGTGTCGCGATCGACCAGCGTCGCGCCGACCCAGTCCTCGAGCGCACGGATGCGGCGGCTGAACGCCGGCTGGGTCAGGTTGCGCGCTTCGGCTGCGCGGGAAAAATTGCCTTCATCAGCGAGCTTGATGAAGTCCTCGAGCCACATGATATCCATTTGAATCCACTCGTCGCATCAATTGATACTGTCCCGGCATTGGCTTCGTCCGAACCGCTGACGGTAATCCCGGCCCGCGAAACCGCAGGAAGGGTAGAAGAATGTCGGCGCCAAAAACGCTTTATGACAAGATCGTCGACGAACACCGCATATTATCTTTCGACGAATCCGGCGAAGCTGGCGAACGATTATTGCTCTATATCGATAGAACGGTGCTCAATGAATATACAAGCCCCCAGGCGTTCAGCGGCCTCCGCGCCGCCGGGCGGGCGCCCTGGCGACCCGCGGCATCGCTGGGGGTCGTCGATCATGTCAATTCGACCAACCCCGACCGCGAGGCGGGCGAACTCGACGACGGCGCGCGGCGACAGATCGAATATCTGGGCGAGAATGGCCGCGATTTCGGGATCGAAATCTTCGATCTCTTCGATCCGCGGCAGGGGATCGAGCATGTCGTGATGCCCGAGCTCGGTCTGGTGCTGCCGGGCATGGTCATCGCCGCGGGCGATAGCCATTCGACCACCTATGGCGCGTTCGGCGTGGTCGGCTTCGGCATTGGCACGTCGGACATCGAGCATCTGCTGGCGACGCAGACGCTCGTCTATCGCCGCCTCCGGACGATGCACATCACGATCGACGGGACGCTGGCGCCCGGTATCACCGCGAAGGACCTGATCATGGAGGTGATCCGCCGGATCGGCGCCGATGGCGCGGCGGGGCATGCGGTCGAATTTGCGGGCGAAGCGATTGCAGCGCTCGGGGTCGAGGCGCGCATGACGATCTGCAACATGGCGGTCGAATGCGGCGCGCGCGTTGCGCTGATGGCGCCCGACGACAAGGTCGTCGAATATATCGCGGGGTGCCCGCGCGCGCCGGCGGCGGGCCTGCTCGCCCAGGCGCGCGCCGAATGGCAGACGCTGCGCAGCGACCCGGGCGCGCGGTTCGACAAGGAGATCGCGCTCGATGCCGGCGACATTCCGCCGATGGTGAGCTGGGGGACCAGTCCCGACCAGTCGCTCGCGATCACCGGCATCGTCCCCGATCCTGATGACCTCCCCGCTGAGCGTCGCGCCGATGCGATCCGCGCGATGGCCTATATGGGCCTCGCGCCGCACACCCCGCTGCAGGATATCGCGATCGATCGTGCCTTCATCGGTTCGTGCACCAACGCGCGCCTGACCGATCTGCGCGATGCGGCGCGGATACTGAAGGGACGCAAAGTCGCGCCGGGCGTTCGCGCGATGATTTCGCCGGGGAGCGGCGGCGTCCGCCGCGCCGCCGAGGAAGAGGGGATCGACCGCATCTTTATCGAAGCCGGATTCGAATGGCGACGCTCGGGCTGCTCGCTCTGCCTCGCGATGAACGACGACAGCCTCGCGCCGGGCGAGCGTTGCGCATCGAGCACCAACCGGAATTTCGAGGGCAGGCAGGGGATCGGCGGCCGCACGCATCTGATGAGTCCGGCGATGGTGGCGGCGGCCGCCGTTACGGGAAGGCTTGCCGATGTGCGAGACCTCGCGGCGGAGGAGCTTGACTGATGGAGCGTTTTATCCGCCTGTCGGGCCGCGCTGCGGCGATGCCCGCCGCCAATATCGACACCGACGTCATCATGCCCAAGGCGTTCCTGAAAGGCATCGACCGCTCGGGGCTCGCCTTGGGCCTTTTTCACGACCTTCGCTTCGACGAAAGCGGTGCGGTGCGGGACGATTTCATCCTCAACCGCGCGGATATGGCGGAGACCCGCTTCCTGCTCGTCGGGCCGAATTTCGGCTGCGGTTCGTCGCGTGAACATGCGGTGTGGGGGATGCTTCAATATGGCATCCGCGGTATCATCGGCTCCTCCTATGGCGCGATCTTCGCTGACAATGCCGCGAACAACGGCCTGCTGCTTCTGTCGCTGCCGCTCGAACAGGTCGCGGCGCTGATGGCGGAGCTGGGCGACTGGGCGGGGGAGATGACCGTCGACCTCGATGCGCAGCGCATCGCGATGGGCGGCTATGCGGCGGATTTCGATATTGACCCCGCCACGCGGCGCGCGCTGATGCTCGGGCTCGACCGGATCGGCGAGACGCTGACGCACGCCGACCGCATCCGCGCGTTCGAGAAGGCCTATCTCGGCCGCAAACCATGGCTTATGGGTGCTGCCAGCGATGAGCAATAGTCCCGAATATCCCGAACTCATGCCGGGGTTCCGCTGGCGGGACGTCGATGCGAACGGCGTGCGCATCCGCGCCGCGGTCGGCGGTTCGGGACCTCCGCTGCTGCTGCTCCACGGCCACCCGCAGACGCATCTGACCTGGCACAAGGTTGTGCCCGAGCTTGCGAAACGCTTCACGGTCGTCGCGACCGACCTGCGCGGTTATGGCGACAGCGAAAAACTGCCGGGCGATCCCACGCACGCGAATTATTCGAAGCGCGCGATGGCGGCCGATCAGGTCGCGGTGATGGCCATGTTGGGCTTCGACCGCTTCGATGTCGTCGCGCATGATCGCGGCGCGCGCGTCGCACACCGCATGGCGCTCGACCACGCGGACCGCGTCGCGCGGCTCGTGCTGCTCGACATCGCGCCGACCGCGACGATGTATGCGCAGACGAACCGCGAATTCGCGACGCGCTATTTCTGGTGGTTCTTCCTCATCCAGCCTTTCGACCTGCCCGAACGGATGATCGCGGCCGACCCCGACCATTTCCTCGACCGTCATCTTGCCGGGCAGATCAAGGTCGAAGGCTCGCTCGATCCGCGCGTCGTCGCCGAGTATCGCCGCTGCTATCGCGACCCCGCGACGCGCCATGCGATCTGCGAAGATTATCGCGCCGCGGCGAGCATCGATCTTGAACATGATGCCGCCGACGATGACCGCCGGATTGAGGCGCCCTTGCTGCTGCTTTGGGGCGAATATGGCACGGTGGGCACGCTCTTCGACGTCATGGAGAGCTGGCGTTCGAAGGCCCGCGAAGTGCGAGGGCGTGCGCTGCCGTGCGGTCACAGTCCGCAGGAAGAAACGCCCGAATTGTTGCTCGCCGAGCTGGACGCGTTTCTGACCTGAGCCCGGTACAGCGCTCAGCGCGCGGGAAGAATGGCCGCGCGGCATTCGCCAAAGCCGATCGGTACGAAACCGTCCGCCTGCGCGCTCGCGCGCATGATGATCTCGTCGCCATCCTCCAGGAAACCGCGCCGCTCGCCGCCTTGTATCTGGATGGGCTCCGACCCGCCGGTCGTCAGCTCGAGCAGGCTGCCAAACCCCTCGCGGTCGGGAGTCGATATCGTCCCCGTGCCGAGCAGGTCGCCGGGGTTCAGATTGCAGCCGTTCGAGGCGTGATGCGCGACGATCTGTGCGATCGTCCAGTACATGCTCGTCGCCGGGCCGCGGCTCAGCCGAAAGGGCTCGGCGCCCCCCGCACGCATGCCGGCGGTGAGAAGAAAAACCTCGAGCGTGACGCCGAGCGCGCCATGCGCCTGATCGTCGGCATCCCACAGATAGGGCAGCGGCGCGGGATCGCCCTCGGGACGCGGCGGCTGCGCGATACGAAAGGGTGCGAGCGCCTCGGTCGTGATCACCCAGGGTGCGATGGTCGAATGGAAATTCTTGGCGAGGAAGGGGCCGAGCGGCTGATACTCCCACGCCTGGAAATCGCGCGCCGACCAGTCGTTGAACAGCGACAGCCCAGCGATATGGCGCGCCGCGTCGCCGATCGGGATCGGTGCGCTCAGCGCATTGCCTTCGCCGATCCACACGCCGAGCTCGAGTTCATAGTCGAGCCGCTGCGTCGGCTCGAAAATCGGGGCGTCGGCCCCGGGCGGTTTGCGCTGGCCGCGCGGGCGGACGACGGGCTCGCCCGAGGGGCGTACCGACGACGCGCGCCCATGATAGCCGATCGGCACATATTTATAATTGGGGAGCAGCGGATTGTCGGGCCGGAACTGCCGCCCGACATTGTTCGCATGATGGATGCCGACATAAAAGTCGGTGTAGTCGCCGATCTGTGCGGGAAGGTGCATCGTGCAGCCTGCCGCCTCATATAGCATCGGCGCCAGCTCGGCCTCCCGCATGGGATCCGACAGCATTGCGCTCAGCCGTTCGCGCAGCGCGCGGCGATCGGCTGGCGCGAGCGCCATCAGCGCGTTGAGCGTGTCGCCGTCGCAAGCGAACGCGGCGCGCGCGGGCAGCAAGCCGGCGGCCGCTGCGGCGCGAAGGTCCAGTATCTTGTCGCCGATGGCGACGCCGGCGCGCGGGTCGCCGTCCTCGGGCGTGAAAATCCCGTAGGGCAGGTTCTGGACCGGAAAGTCAGGGTGACCGTTCGCCGATGCGACCCAGCTCGTCCGCGCCGGATCGTGCGTCGCGTCGATGTGCGGGCGGGTCACGCGTGGCCGTTCAGGGCTTCGAGGTGTGGCCGGAGCGCCTGCGCAAAAACCGGCACCGTGTCGGCGCGCAGGCCCGCGATGTTGATGCGTCCGTTCCCAGCCATATAGATGCCATCCTCTTCGCGCAGCGCCGCGACGGCTTCGGGCGTCAGCGGCAGCATCGCGAACATGCCGCGCTGGTCCGCAATCGCCGACAGACGCGGATGCGTTGCAGCGAGTGCCGCGCGGAGGCCGTTGAGGCGCGCGCGCATCGCGTCGAGCTCGTCCCGCCAGTCGGCGCGCAGCGCGTCATTCTCGAGGATCGTCCGGACGATCGCGGCGCCATGATCGGGCGGCATCGACCAGAGGCTGCGCGCGAGCGAGAGCATATTGGTGCGGACGCGGTCGGCGATCGTGTTGGTCGCCGACAGGACCCATAGCGCGCCGACGCGTTCGCGATAGAGGCCGAAATTCTTGTCGCAGCTATAGGCGACGAGCGCGGTGGGCAGCGCGTCGAAGATCATCCGCGTCGCCGCCGCATCCTCGTCCAGCCCGTCGCCCAGCCCCTGATAGGCAAGGTCGACGAAGGGAATCAGCCCGCGCGCCGCGCATAGATCGGCTACGGCGCGCCATTGCTCTGAGGTAAAGGCGCTCCCGGTCGGGTTATGGCAGCAGCCATGGAGCAACAGGATGTCGCCGGGATGCGCATCGGCTAGGTCGTCCAGCATCGCCTCAAAATCGATGCCGCCCGACGCCGCGTCCTGGAAACGGTGGCTCCGCGTCGACAGTCCCGCTTCGGCAAAGATGGGGGCATGGTTGGGCCAGGTCGGGGTGCCGATCCAGACCTGCGCTTCGCGGCCCGCACGCGCGAGAAGCTCGGCGCCCAGGCGAAGCGCGCCGGTGCCGCCGGGTGTCTGCACGCCGTTCAATCGTTCGCCCGCCGTCCGGTCGCCGAAGACGATCTCCGCGAGCAGCGCGGTATAGGCGGCGTCGCCTTCGGCCCCGAGATAGGATTTGGTGACCTGCGTCTCGAGCAGCACCGCCTCGGCCGCCTTCACCGCGCGCATCACGGGTGTGTCCCCCGCATCGTTGCGAAACACGCCGACACCGAGGTCGATTTTCTGCGGCCGAGCATCCGCGCGGTAAAGCGCGATGAGGCTCAGCAACGCGTCGGCGGGCTGCGCAGCCAGCGTATCGAACGGCAGGCTGGTCGAGATGGCGCGGGCGGGCAGGGTGTCGAGTTTCATGCGCGAGATATCGCAATAAATCGGCGAAAAATCTTCTCAAATTGGAGGAAATGGCATGTTTGAAAGTGAATCTATTTCAGATATTGTCAGAATTATGAAAGAAATTGTCAAACTCGACTCGCTCGACCGTCGCATCCTCGGCGAATTGCAGCGCGATGGTGCGCAGAGCAACGGCGAGCTTGCCGAGCGGGTGGGAAGCACGGGTCCGTCGTGCTGGCGCCGCGTCAGAGCGCTCGAGGCGGCCGGCGTACTGACGAAAAATGTGTGGCTCGTCGACGCGGCACGGGTCGGACAGAGCGTCAACGTCCTCTGCAATATCCGGCTCAAGAGCCATTCGGCCGAACATACCGCGATGTTCGAAAATTTTGTCCGGGACCAGGATCGCATCATGGAATGCCTGTCGATGTCGGGCGAGTGGGATTATCAGGTGCGCGTCGTCGCAACCGATGTCGCCGACTACGAAGCGTTTCTGATGCAAAGGCTGCTCAGAAATGAAGCGGTCGCCGGGGCTGCGTCGCACTTCGCACTCAGGGCGGTCAAATATCAGACAGCCGTTCCGCTTCCGGGCGAATGATTGTCTGTCCATACCCAACCATCCTCGGGAAATGGCTATTTCTATAGGCTCCGACGGCCATCTGCGGCGCTCTCGTTCCCGGCTTCGATTGGTATGAGCTTCATTCGACAAGAGGAGCGGCTGCACCGCTGATCGCTCTGGCGGTCAACCATGGTTCGATGCGCCGGATCGCTTCTTCGACGAGGTCGGTCGAGACGGCGAAGCTGAGGCGTATGAAACTGTTGCCATCGACCGGATCGAAATCGAGTCCCGGAGCCACGGCGACACCCGTATCGCGCAACAAGGCTTCGCAGAAGGAGAGGCTGTCATTCGTGAGATGGCCGACATCCGCATAGATATAGAAAGCCCCGTCGGGGCGCGCGATGCGCCGAAGACCCATGTTCGGAAGGGCTTGGAGCAGGAGTTCGCGATTGCGCGCATAGGTATGGATATGGCCTTCGAGTTCGTCGCGGCAGTCAAACGCTATCAGGCCGGCGTGCTGGGCGAGCGAGGGCGGCGTCAGGAACAGATTGCCCATTCGCGCGCGCGCGGCGTCGATCAGGCTTTCGGGAACGATGAGCCATCCAAGGCGCCAGCCCGCCATGCTGAAATATTTGGAGAAGCTGTTGACGACCAGCGCGCCCGGCGCGTGCTGCAGCATGGATTCGGCGGGCAGCGTATAGCTCAGCCCGTGATAGATTTCGTCCGACACGAGAGCGATGCCACGGCGCTCGCAGACGGCCGCCAGCGCCCGAAGCTCCTCGGGCGGGATGATCGTGCCGGTGGGGTTGGCAGGGCTCGCGACGATCAGTCCATCCGGCGCCGGCTCCATTCGTTCGACTGCGTCGGCCGTGATCTGGAACCGCTCGGCTTCGCCGCAGGCGAGTTCGACCGGCTCGAGATGCAGCGCCTTGAGGGTGTTTCTGTAGGCAACATAACCGGGCCGAGCCAAGGCGACCCTCGCGCCAGGCGAAAACAGGCAGGAGAGTGCGAGGACGAAGGCGGGCGAAGCGCCGCACGTGAGGATGACCTGTTCCGGATTGACGGACACCCCGTAGGCTTCGCCATAATGTGCCGCGATACGCGCCTTGAGCCCCGGACTTTCCCAATAGCCCATGCCATCCTTGTCGAGGATGTGGTGCGCGGTCTCGATTGCTGCTGCCGGAGCACCGGTCGAGGGTTGACCGAATTCCATATGAATCACGGACCGCCCCTCGGCTCGCAGCTGATGCGCGAGACGGCTTATGGCGATGGCGTGAAAGGGATCGATCTCGACCGGCATGAAAAACTTGCTCCACTTGAATATCGACTAATGCTTCACGCCGGGCTGATAGGGACACCGGCATAATTGTCCAACGCTGCTTCTTTTGCCGACCGGATGCGCGGGTGCCTGCGTAGCGTTGATGAGACGGTGCCGACGAGCGCACCGACTGTCCATACTGGTTCCTTGGTGGGTCATAGCGAGATAGCGACGCTTCAAGGGAGCAACTACCATATCGGGTGTGGATTCTCCGATGTCCGCTCGTCCCGATTTCACCAAATGGCCTGACCGCAGACGGGCACGCCCATCGCAAGGGGCTCTCAAGCGTAAGTTCTTGCCAATTTCCCGGAAAACCAAGGCTCTCAGGCCGCGCTGGTTCGAATTCCTGAAGGCGCCGACGGGAAGTCGTTGACAATTTTCTCTCGGAGCAATTATGTCCAAATACGAAAATATTCTCCGTTTAGAAACTTCTGTTTGGCGAAAAGGGAATGCATCATGATCTCGTGTAAGCGATTGAAATATGTCGTCCTGCCCGCGCTGAGTCTGGTCCTGCTCACCAGTCCCGCATTCGCGCAGACCGTTGCGGAGACGCCTGTTCCAGCGCCCGTGGTATCACCCACGACGGCAGAAGCGCTCGGCGGCCTCGACGCTTATATCGAGAGCGCGCGGAAAGCGTGGCACGTACCCGGCCTGTCCATCGCCATCGTCAGGGATGACCGGATTGTGTATTCCAGAGGTTTCGGTGTCCGCGAAGCAGGCAAGCCCGGCAAGGTCGACGCCGATACGGTCTTCGCGATCGGATCGGCGACCAAGGCTTTCACCGCCGCGGCGCTCGGCATGCTGGTCGATGACAAGAAGATCGAATGGGACGGCGCGGTGCACGATTATATGCCGTCGTTCGAACTTCACGACCCCTATGTCACCCGCCACGTGACGGTACGCGATCTGCTGTCGCATCGTACCGGCGTCGTTACCAACGGCGGGCTCTGGTATGGATCGGGGTTCGACCGCCGGGAAATCATCCGGCGGTTACGCTTCCAGACCGAGACGCTCGGCTTCCGTAACCAGTATCAGTATCAGAACGAGATGTTCATCGTGGCGGGCGAGATAGTCTCCGCGGTGACCGGCACCAGCTATGACCAGTTCATCGCCGGCCGCATCTTCGAGCCGCTGGGCATGCGCCGCACCAACACCAGTGTCACTGCCCTCAAGGGGCTGGCCAACGTTGCCACCCCGCATGCGCTGCTCGACGGCAAGGCGACGCCGGTCGAATATCGCATGATCGACAATGTCGGCGGCGCCGGCGTGATCAACTCCAGTGCGCGCGACATGGCGCAGTGGGTGCGCCTGCAACTAGGCGGCGGCACGTTCGAGGGTAAGCGGCTGATCGCCTCCACGACGCTGGCGGAAATGCATAGCGGTCAGATCGTCCCGCGCGGAGGAACCGACGCACTCTTCAAGTTCAGTGAATACGGCCTTGGCTGGGGCATGCAGGAATATCGCGGTCAAAAGATTGTCCAGCATTCCGGCGCGATCGACGGGATGCAGAGCATGGTCGCGATGATACCTGAAAGAAAGCTCGGCGTGGTTGTGCTGACCAACGGCCTGCGCACAAAGCTGGCTACGGCCGTGGAACTGCGAGTGCTGGACGCCTTCCTTGGCGGTCCTGCGACCGATCACAGCGCTGTCATGAAGCAGGAGAGCGATGACGCGGTCCGGATTGCGCGTGAAAAGGCAGCGGCGACGTCGGGTTCAGTGACGATTGCACCCGCGCGACTGCCGCTCGATCGCTATGTCGGAACCTACTCGAGCGACCTGCTCGGTGAGATTGCAATCACGCTGGCCGACGGCAAGCTCAAGCTCGCACGTCCGCAGGCGACGGCGGTGCTCAACCATGATCGCAACGATATGTTCAAGACGCAGTGGGATAGCCCTGGCCAGAGGAGTATAACCGGTCAGACCTCCGTCGGGTTCACCTTCGCTCCGGATGGAGAGATTGCCACTCTGGAACTCGGCGGCGACAAATTTGCACGCGAATAGGCGTTCTTGAAGGGCTGCCCATCTTCCACCTTTGATGACAGCTTATGATCTCCTAAGCCAATAGGCCGCTACCGGCCAGTTCTGGAGTCCTTATGCTGCTCTTGCCTGCGCGGTTGAGCCCGGTCTGCACCCACGCTCAGCTTTCGTAATAGACCGGCCCCAGCGCATCGATTACGGCGACGGCGTCGAGCGCGTCGGCTTCGCCTTCGCCCAGCAGGCGGATGGTCAGTTCGGTCTTATAGCCAGTCAGCGTCCGGTTCATCGGCACGCCGTTCATCGTCTGAGTGAGATAACGCTGGTAATCGTTCCGCCCGACGACGTGAAAATGCGACTTGCCCGCCTCGCGCGCGAGTTCGGCCGCCCGTAGTAGAGTCATTTCCTGAACCACGGGTCCAGAGGTGGTATTACCGGTATATTCGACCTTGATAGAACCGTCATCGTTCGGGGTCGAACGGAATCCTGCCGTGCGGTCGATCCCCCCGAGCAACGTTGTGCCCATCGAAAACGCCGCGCCGACCAGCGCGCCGAGAATATTCGGGCGCGATTTTTCGTAGTCGATCAGCTTGCGTTGCGATTCGGGGCGGATCAGAAGATCGTCCGCCATTCCGGAGAGACGCGCCGGACCGCGTTTGGCAGCGGGGCCCAGCGGAGGCAAATCGGGTGCGCTCAGGGCGCTGGCACTACGCGCGGCGGCATAGGCGGCGTGGAATTCTTCCGTCACCGGGGTCGCGCGCAATTGCTTGCCCTGAAGCGCGGCGGCGGCATCGGCGAGCCGGCCCTCGGCGATGGCAATGCGGGCGTCGACCAGATCGGCCAACGGTTTGAAATGTTCGGCACGCGCCATTTCGACCAGCAGGGTAACGATATCCTTGGGAGCCTGCTTGCCCGCCTCGCCCTGTGAATTCCCTGCCGGACGGGCGGCGTCGAGCGCCGCGCGGGTCGCCTCTACCCAGGCACGGGCGGCTGCAGGCTGGCCATGGGCGGCAAGCGCATAGGCCTTGGTCATTGCCCCTCTGACGGGGGCCGACCACTCGGACAGTAGCGGCGCGATATTCCCGCCATTGGTCATAATCGCGTTGAGCGAAGGCGCTGCGGGCATGGCTACCGAGGGCGTCCCAGCCGAGGCCGCCAGTTCGGCGAGATCGCCGGACTGGGACGCGAGCTGCGAGAAAATGCCCCGAGTAGCTGGATCGATGCGGGCGAGGCCCTGCCAGATCGTCGGATCGGCCGGCTTGTCACCATTGGCGGCGCGGAGCATGCCTGCGACACGCTGCACCTCGAGCGCATAGGTGCGCTTGGCCGCCGCCGCTTCAGCCAGCGCCAGCGCCGCTTTGCGCTCGCCCGTCTCGTTCAGGGCAAGAGCGCGCAGCAGATCGAGCGAGACGCCCATGCTGCGATCGTAAAAGAAATCGCCGGCGTAGGCCTTACCAGCCTCTTGAGCGGCATCGATATCGGCGAGCGCACCGGCGGCATCCCCGAGCTCCAGCTTCGCGGCAGCGCGGGCGCGCATCACATGGGCGCGGCGCAGTGTCTGCTCGGGCAGGAGTTTCCCGCTCTCTAGCACGCGGTCGCACGCGGCCAGCGTCTGGCTGGGCGCATCGCGACCACTGAAGCGGTAGGAGGGGAAAGTCGCCTCGCCCCGCATCCCGTCGTCGCTGCTCTTGGGTTTCTTAAGCCCGTCGCATTCGGAGAAATCCTCCGACACGCCCGCATGGGCGGACACGGTGATCCCAAGCGCAAGCGCAACTAGCCCCGCTCGGGCGAAGATCGCGTTCATTCGGTGCAGCCCCCAACCCCTGTTCCGCAAGTGCTTGGCGCCCAGCGGTGAAGCGATGTCTAATTTGGATTGTGGAGGGCGGCAATCGGGAAAAAGTCGAGCGCGAGGCATTTAAGTGAACCGAAACGACAACGGCACGGGAAGTTAGTCGCTGTCCAATCAGGATCAATGAAACTGCCGGGAAGAGGGACGATTCCGGCCCGCGTCGATTCAATCTCACGCCGCGATGTGTGGGATTTGGAGGAGATCGAAGCTTGGATCGCAGAGCGTCGCCAAAGCAGCTTGGAAGGTCGCGCGAAGGTGGCGCCCGCACCCAAAATCCGCCAACGCAGAACTGCGCCCGTCGAACCGACAGAGTGAAGCGGGTTTCGTCGGATTGTTAGTTATTACCGATGCTTAAGGCGGCTGAGGTGGGATAGTGGAGCAATCGAAGTGCTCCCACCGATTGTAGTCGATTGATATCGATTGATACCGTCACTCCCACTCAATTGTTCAATTAGACATAACAAACTGAAAAATAATGGACAAAAAATATTTGGTCCGGAATGACCGAGCAGCGGTCCGTCAAAAAATAAGATTTTGAAATTCAAAGAAAAAATTCCCGATTCGACCAAATCTCAAATTCGAAGACATTCGGCTACATTCGAGCCTCGGCGCTTTCACGATCGGCACCTTAGCCTCAGGCCTTTCGCGGACAAATCCCGTAAGGCAATTTGAACGCGCACCTTTGTCGAATCATCGGTTCCGTGACGTTTCCACGAAGCTTTCGATGCCGAAGATTGACCGTCCCGGGCCAATGGCGAAGCTGCCAAGCACAAGGTGCAGCTTCTGCTCCTCGGTTCGGTATGGCGCAAAATGTGCGCCCAGTTCCATCACGCCGCCTGACCTGTTCGCGAACTCCGGCCATTGTGGCAAACCCGGGCCGTTGGGGTCGCCGCGCTTCACGAAAGTTGCCCATAGTTGCGACATGGTCGCAGCAACCGAGCGGTCGTATTCCGTGAAGGGGCGGTCGGGCGAGGTTCTCAACGAATTGAAAGTGTAGGGCATTTCGGCCGAGTGGAACGCGCCGAACATCTCCTGTCCCGGGCCCGGTTCGGGATGGGTGTAATAATAGGCAAAGGCGGGGGCGTGGTGCATGCGCGCCCAGTCGACAAGCGATGCAAGGCCGTACAGGCGGGTCAGTTGCCGGCGCGCGGCGAGCGCCGTCATCTCGCTATCGAGCGGGATGTCCGCCAGTAGTGCATCGGCGCCGGCGTCGCCCGCGATCCGGGCGGCGAGCGCACGCACATCCGCAGGCGCCGCGCGGAAATAACCGGGGCTCAACACGCCTTCGTCGGCGTTCAGCCCGACCATCACCGGCACGGCGCGCCGCCGGCCCGCGGCTTCCATCGCGGCAACCTGTCCGGGCAGGATCGATCCGTCGACGATCGGGCCGAGCAGCGGCATGCCGCCGACATCTCCAGCGCCGGCGAGCGGGCCGGTTTCGAGCAGCGCCATCACCCGATCCGCCGGCAGGTGCCGCAGCGCTGCGATACCGGGGAGCCTCGCGCGGGCGAGCAGGTCGGCGCCGCGGCGGTCGGCTTCGATGCGATCAGGGAGCGGGGTTTCGACAATGCCGCTTTGTGCGATCGCGCGCGCGAACAGTCCGTCCGCTTTCGGCGAGAGGAGCAGCATATGGACGGCCATGGCACCTGCCGACTGACCGGCGATCGTCACCTGTCCGGGATCGCCCCCAAAGTCGGCGATATTGCGCTGCGTCCAGCGCAGCGCCGCCAATATGTCCTGCAACCCGAAATTGGCGCCGCCGCCGGGATCTCCCGCGAGGTCGCGAAAGGCGGCAAAGCCGAAGACGCCCAGGCGATAGTTGATCGACACGACAATGATGCCCTGCCGCGCCAGCGCCGCGCCGTCATAGATCGGAACCGCATTCGACCCCGACATGAAGGCACCGCCGTGAATCCATATCATCACCGGCAGCGGCCGGCCGTCATGCTCCGCCGGCGCCCAGATGTTGAGGGTGAGGCAATCCTCCGAAACCGGGGCCGGCGCGACATATTCGCGGGTCCACGGACCGAAGCCGCCGGGGGTGATCGTCTGGACGCAGCCGGGGCCATGCGCCTTCGCATCGCGCCGCCCGGACCACGGCGGCGGCGCTTCGGGGGCGGCCCAGCGCCGTTCGCCGACGGGCGGCGCGGCATAGGGGACGCCGAGGAAGCGAGCGACGCCGTTGTCGACGGTTCCGCCGATCTCGCCGCTTTCAACCTTCGCCACCACCTCTTGCGCCGCCACGGGCGGCGCGAACAAGAGAGCGCCGGTCAGGGCGGCGAGATGCGACAGAAAGCGCATCGGAATCGGGCGCACCGGTCAGGGCGCTCTGGCGGCCACGACGCGCTCGACGAAGTCGAGCCGCGAGCGGATCGGGTCGGGACCTTCGCGGGCGCCGGCCGCGTCGAAGGTCATGATGGTGTCGGCAGCCACGCCGCCGGGCGACCAGTGCCCGCCGTCCGTTGCCGAGGGCACGCCGGTCTTTGCGAAATTGACCCAATAATCCTGTACCAGCCGCGCCGCCGCGCGATCGGCGGGCGATGTCGCGGCGCCGTGCCGGGCGTCGACGGTGCCGAAGAAAAAGGGCAATTCGCTGGCATGAAAGGCGCCCGGCATCTTGGCGCGCAGATATTCGGGCACATAGCCGAAGCGGTAGGTGAAGACGGGCTGCCCGCGCCCCGCGATGATCCGGGCGACGTGCCGCGCGGGTTCGAGGAACATCGTGTCGGCCGAAACCGCGATGCCGATGCGCATCGCGTCCTTGCGCGCTTCGGGGTCATAGACCGGCTCGGCCTCTGCCCGCACCGCTGCCAGCGGGGCATAGGCCTGATCGACACCCCCGCCGAAGAAGAAGCCGTCGGCATCGTTCGCGCCGATGACCATCGGAATCTTTGCGCCGTCTCCGGCGGCATAGGCCGCATCGATCGACCGGCGCACGATCTGTCCGTCGGCATAGAGCGGGGTGAAATCCTTCGCGCCGAACAGGCTCATCAGGTTGAGCCCGCTCATCACGCTGTCGGCCGGCAGGGCGCGAAGCGCTGCGAGTGCGCCGGCCTCATCGCCCTCTATCCCCTTTGCCCGCGCAAAGCCGGCGCCGATCGCTTCGGCCTCGGTCGCGGTGCGCAGCGGGCCCATCAGATCGCGCCCGCCGCCCGACATGGAGATCGCCTTGTGAAACAGTCCCTTCGCAAGCGGGGTCGTCGTCAGCGCGTGTACCGACATGCCGCCGGCCGATTCACCGAAAATGGTGACGTTGCCGGGATCGCCGCCGAAGGCCGCGATATTTTCCTGCACCCATTTCAGTGCCGCGATCTGGTCGAGGATCGCATAATTGCCCGTCGGCGCGCCAGCGGCTTCGCGCTTGAGGGCCGGGTGGGCGAAAAAGCCGAAACGGCCGAGCCGGTAGTTGAAGCTGACGAAAACCACATCCGATTCGGCAAAAGACCGGCCCGTATAGACCGGCGGCGAGCTGCCGCCGTTGACGAAACCGCCGCCATAGATCCAGACCATCACCGGGCGTTTCTTGCGCGACCGTTCGGCCGGGGTCCAGACGTTGAGATAGAGGCAGTCCTCGGACGGCTTCACCCCCAGCGGCGCGGCATCGGCCTTGAAGGGGATCTGCATGCAATCGGGGCCGTACTGATCGGCGACGCGAACCTGGGCCCAGCGATCGGCGGGCTGCGGCGCGCGCCAGCGCAGATCGCCGACGGGGGGCAGGGCATAGGGAATCCCTCGATAGGCGATGCTCTGGCCTTCGGCGACGCCCTGCACGGCACCGCTACGCGTGTCGACGACTGGCTGCGGCGCGGTGTCGGCCGCCATCGCGGGAGAAACGAGCGCCAGCGCGAGCGCGACGGTGGGGAATATCCGCATTGTCTGTCCTTTCACATTATCGCCGCGATGCTGCCGGAAGGGGACAGCCTGTCCCCGTTCCGCCGAGTGCGAGGCATTCTCCATCGACCGGACCGTCCGGCGCGACCCGTATGGCGGCGGCAAGTGTTGGCGCCACATCAGCCACCTGTACCGGCAGGGCGCGTTCCTGATGCGCCGCACCGGGCCACCAGAAGAGGATGGGGACGCGCCGGTTGAAGTCGCTGGGCCCCGAATGGCCCATCATGAACAGGCCGGGGAGCGGCGGCGCGGCGATCTTCAGCGGGTCGGTGGCGAGCAATATGTCGCCGCTACGCCCGGGATAGAAGGACAGCGCCATGCGGTCGGCGACCGGCAGCAGGTCGGGGGACAGGCGCGGGTCGGGTTTCCGCCCCTGCAATTGCGCCGCCGTCCAGGCACCAGCGATGCCCGGCCGGGTGAGCGCGCGCGCCGCGGTCGCTTCGGCGATGCGGTTCTTGAGCGCGGTATCGGCGAGCGACTGCCCGCCGGCGTCGACGACGACAAGCTGCGTCGGGTCGAAGAACGCCGGACGCAGCGGGGTCCAGTCGACGCCTGTCGCGGCGCGCGCCGCGGCGTTGAGATCGGCGAGCAGCGCGGCGGCATCGATCCGCCCGGCATCGCGATAGCCGCGCGCCGTCATCCGTTCGGGGATATCGCCGCCGCCATGGTCGGCGGTGAGCGCGACGAGGACGGGAATCTTTAGTTTCGCGATCCGTTTGAGGAGGCGACCGACCTCTTCGTCGACCCGGGCCATCTGGTCGCACATCTCGGGCCCCTGCGTGCCATAGGCATGGCCGACCATATCGGTCGCCGACAGGCCGACCGCGAGCAGGTCGGTTCCGGACGACTGGCCGAGCTTCTGTCCGTCGAGCAGGTCGATCGCCGCGTCGATTGTGATCTGGTCATAAAACCAGGGCGGCAGTGCCGCGCCGCTCGCGGGCGGCTGGCCCGGGATCGCGGCCGGCGGATCGGGGGGTAGATGCGCGTGGAAACTCTTGCCGCCGGGGAGGGGAATCACCGCCTCGCGTAAGCGGCAGCTTTCGCGCCGGTAGGTCCAGGCGGGTGCGGCCTTGAGCCGCCGCGCAAACCCGGCATTGAGCTTTGCAAGCGGCGCGAGGCGGCGCTGCGCGTCCTGCGCATCGGTGCCCCAGGTGTCGAATCCCTGCTTGCCATCGAACCAGAACGCCCCGTCGGGATGGCGGCCGCCCATCATGATCGCCGACCGATCCTTGCCCGCGACTGAAAAGACGCGATTGGCGGGCGAGGCGGCCTTGAGCCAGTCGCCGAGCGTCGACACCTCGAGCATTCCCGGTCCGGTGCCGAGCTTGCGGCTGGCGCGTGCGGCGACATGGATGCCGTCGTCGGTGCAATAGCGGTCGACCCCGGCGCGCTGATCGTACCATTGGTTCGCGATAATCCCCGTCGCAGCAGGATGCCGGCCGCTCGCAATCACCGCATGGCCCGCGCAGGTTTCGGTCACGCCCTGCGCATGAAAACCGTTCGAATAGACGATGCCCTGCGCCAGCCTGGCGAGCCCGTCCTGAAATTCGCTCCGGCTCGCGTTGAACAGATCGGCCGAGAACTGGTCGATCGAAATCAGGACGACCAGCTTTGGTTTGCCGGGCGTTTCCTCGGCGGCGGCGGGTGTCGCCGAAAATGCGGCCATGGCGATGGCGCTGACCGCAGCCGCGATCCATTTCTTGGTCATGCGAACCTCCCGCGTGTGGCGCCGGGTCGTCCCAATCGACGGCCCGGCGCCTCCCCCTTTTAGAAACGACCGTCCAGCGACACGCCCAGCGTCCGGAACGAGTTGAGCCCGAACATGTGGTAATAGTCGCCGCGCGACTGCGAGTTGGAGTTGATGAAGGTCGGCTGGCGCTTGTCGAAGCAGTTGCGGCAGAAGAGCGTCAGCTTGAACTTGTCGTCGATCTGTTTGAGTCCGATGCTGGCGTCGAACAGCGAATAGCCGGGCAATTTCGTGTTCGGATCCTCGGTCGAGCTGAAGTTCGAACCGGTGCGGGCGTAGAGCGCACCCTGCAGAAATACCGCGAGGCTTTCGCTGACCGGCGTTTCATAGCGGCCCGTCAGGCTGACCGTCCATTTGGGCACGTTCGGCAAGCGGTTGCCCGACGAATCGATCGTCCCGTTGGCGCGGCAGTTCGGCTGGAAGGGATAGCAGCGGTCGCCCTGGAAGTCCGAGAAGAAGGCGTCGACATAGCTGACCCCCAGATTGAAGACGAGGCCTTCGGCGGGCAGCGCCGACGCCTCGATCTCGAACCCGCGCGACTTGAGTTCGCCCGCGTTCAGCAGGACATAGCCGTTGCTCGCCGTGTCGAACGCCTGCGCCTGGAAGTTCTTGAAGGTCGAGCTGTAGCCCGAGATGTTGAAGATCAGGTGGCGATCGAGCAGCGTCGACTTGATCCCGGCTTCATAGGAGGTCGGGATTTCGGGCATGATCAGCGGCGCGCGCGGATCGATCGTTAGGTTGAAACCCGGTCCCTTATAACCGCGCGCCACCGAGGCATAGGCCATGACATCATCGGTCACGTCATATTGCGCGCCGACGCGCCACGAGAAATTTTCCTCGCTGATCCGCTGGTTGCGCGACCCCACCGCGCCGAACGGGACGACGAACCCGGCCGCATCGCTGACCGAGCGAAGCTTGAGCTTGTCATAGGTATAGCGACCGCCGAAGGTGAACCGGAAGCGGTCGCTGATATTGAGCGTGCCCTGACCGAAGCCTGCGTAGCTTTTCGACGTCATCGAGCCGGTCGAGTGAATGCCGAGCCATGCATTGAAGCCGGCCGGCGGCGATGCTGTCGCGCCGTTGGCGCCCGCCGCGGTGATGTCGGAATCGCTCTTGGAATCGTAATAATAGAGACCGAACTGATATTCGAAAAACTGGCCGACCGGCGACGCCAGCCGCAGCTCTTCGGTGAACTGGCTGATCGTCGAAAGCTGGTGGTTCGTATCGAGCAGGTTGATGCGGTGCTTGTCCGAATCGAAGAGGTTGTCGGCGTCGAACTTTCGCCAGGCAGTGATGCTGGTCAGCGTGTGACCGCTTTCGAACTCATAATCTATATTGGCCTGAAGCCCGCCGACATCGAAATTGGCCCGCGTCGGCGCGCCATAGCTCGAGAAGAAATTGTCGGGGTTGGCGACGATGCCGAGTGCGGCGTTTTCGGCGGCGAAGCGGCTCGTGGGCCGGACGATCCGGTCGGCGCTGCCGCCCGATCCGACGCCCGAGGAATGGGCATAGTCGCCGGCGATATAGATGCTGAGCTCGGCGGTGGGTTCCCACAACAATTTGGCGCGCAGGCTGGTCTGGTTCTGGCCATATTGGCTGCCCGGAACGTCGACCAGATTCGTGATGACGGGATCGGTATGCGTCTGCGACGCGCTGACGCGCAGCGCGGCCTTGTCGCCCAGCGGAACGTTGACGATGCCTTGCAGACGATAGAGCAATCCGTCGCCGGGCACCTTCATCTGTGCGATCTCGCCCATCACCTGCCCGTCGAAACGGCCGATTTCCGGGCGGCGCGTCGTGATGTTGACGAGGCCGGCAGAGGCGTTCTTGCCGAACAACATACCCTGCGGCCCGTTGAGCACTTCGATCTGCGCGAGGTCGAGATAGTTCATGAAGCCGAGCGACGGGTTGCCCATGACCACGCCGTCGATCACCGAGGTCACGCTCGCTTCGATCGAGTTCGAGAAGCTCAATGTGCCGACGCCGCGGATCGAGAAATTGGATGCGCCGAGCGCCGCGTTGAAGCTTTTGACCTGCAGGCTGGGCGCGACGAGCTGGAGCTGCGACGGGTCGAAAATCTGGCGCGAAGCAAGTGCATCCGCGCTGACGACGGTTGCCGAGATTGGCACGTCCTGGAGGTTTTCGGCGCGTTTCTGCGCAGTAACGATGATTTCGCCGAAGCCGCCGGTCTGTTCGTCGGCCGCCGCGCTATCCTGCGCGAAGGCCGGCGTCGTGGCCGCGAGCACGGCGCCGAGCGCGGTGGCGGAAGTCCAAATCCTCTTCATGTCGTCCCCCTGTTCTGTGATGGTCTATTTGCGGTAGTTCCAGGTCCTTCCGGCGAGCGTGACGCCCGTTTCCTCGATCAGGTCTTCGGCCGACGCGCCGAGCGCGAAGCGATAGGTGCCGGGCGCGATCGCCCAGCCCTTGGGGCCCCAGTCGGCGAGCAGGCGCGGGTCGATGGGCACGTCGACCCGGCGCGTCTCGCCGGGTTTCAGGTCGACGCGCGCAAAGGCGACCAGCCGGCGCGTTTTTCCGCGCGGCGTTTCGACCAGATAGACTTGTCCGACATCGGCGCCGTCGCGCGCACCGCTATTGCGCAGCGTGAAGGCAGCCGTGGGGCTCGCCCCGTCCGTTACGGCAAGGCCCGAGCGTTCGAAGCGGGTGTAGCTGAGCCCGAAACCGAACGGATAGAGCGGCTTCGCCTGCTGGCGCGCGAACCAGCGGTAACCGACGTCGGCGCCTTCGATATTATAGTCAATGTCGAGCGTCTGGCCGGGCTTGCCATGCCCGGCGAAGCTGGGTTCGACGGTCTCGGCGCCGGGAAGGGCAGGGCGCGGAAGTTGCGCGATCGAAGCCGGAAAGGTCACGGGCAGGCGGCCCGACGGATTGACGTCGCCGAACAGCACCCCGGCGATCGCCTCGCCGCCGCGCGCGCCGGGATACCAAGCCGCGAGGATCGCGCCGACATCGTCCTTCCACGGCATCGCGACGGGTCCGCCGGTTTCGAGGACGACGACCGTCTTCGGATTGGCCTTCGCCACCGCTGCGATCACCGCATCCTGCCCCTGCGGCAGCGAGAGGTCGGGGACGTCGAGCCCTTCGGTCATCCACTGCGTCCCGAAGACGACGACGAGGTCGGCGTTCTTCGCCGCGATCGCCGCTTCGGCCGGGTAGCGGCCATCGCGAAAGACGACCTCGGCCTGCGGCGCGCGGGCGCGAATGGCGTCGAGCGGCGAGGAGCGGTGATAATTTTGCGCCATCAGCGCGGTGAACGGCCCGTCCTTCACGGTCGGAAGCGACACCGCCGGGCCGCCCTGACCCTGCACCTGCGACGATCCCGCCCCCGAAAGCACGCCCGCGTCGGCATAGCCGCCGACTACCAATATGCGCTTTGCCGAGGCGGCGAGTGGCAGGATATTGCCGCGGTTCTGAAGCAGGACGATGCCCTTTTCGGCGATCTCCTGCGCAATCGCGGCGCCGGCGGCGACATCGATCGGCGCCTTGCGCGGCGGGTTGCGATCGACCCCGACGGCGTAGATGGAGCGCAGCACCCGCCGGCTCATGTCGGCGATGCGGCGCTGGTAGCGCTTGTCGCGATTGGCTGCGTCGAGCAGCGGCTGGCCAAAGAACACCGCCGCGTCGAGCTGCGAGCCCGATTGCTGGTCGAGGCCATGGAGCGCGAAATCGGTCGCCCGGACCGATCCCCAGTCGGACATCACCCAGCCCTTGTAGCCCCAGTCGCCCTTGAGGATGCCGTTCAGCATGCGATCGTTGCCGCACGCCTGCGCGCCATTGACCTTGTTATAGGCGCACATGACCGATCCGGGCTGGCCCTTTTCGATCGCGATCTCGAACGCGAGGAGATCGCTCATGCGCAGCGCGCCTTCGTCGATCATGCCATTGTGGAACTGCCGCCCGATCTCGGTCGGATTGAGTATGAAATGCTTGATCGTCGAAATCACGCCCTGCGACTGGATGCCTGCAACCGCCGCGCCGCCGAGCAGCCCGGAATGCAGCGGGTCTTCGCCCAGATATTCGAAGGTGCGGCCGCCGCGCGGATCGCGGATCAGGTTGATGCCGCCCGCGAGCAGGACATTGAAACCCTTGGCATGAGCTTCGCCGCCGATCAGCGCGCCGCCCTTTCGCATGAGGTCCGAGCTCCATGTCGATCCCATCGCCATTCCCGACGGAAGTGCGGTCGCGCCGTCGCCGCGCAGGCCGCCGACATAGGAAACGCCAAGGCTGGCATCGGTTTCGGTGAGCGCAGGAACGTCGAGGCGAGGAATACCGGGAATATAGCCGGCGCCGAACGGAACGCCTTCGGGGATTTTTACGTCGCCAAGGGGCATAGCCATGATGCCGTTCAGCAGGGTCACCCGCTCGGCATTGGTCATCGCTGCTTCGGTGGTGGCGGCGCGGCGATCGGCGTCGTCGGCCGCATCCTGCGCATGGACTCCCGGTGCGATAGCCGATGTCGAACAGGCGGCCAGCAACGCCGCGCGGCAAAGCCACGACCCCATCAAACTCTCCCATTTCTTCTGTTTTCGAATCGCTAGCTATCTAATTATGTCAGCGCTGACAACGAAAAATATCAGCGCTGACATAAAGGGTGGACTGGATACGTATTCCGCGTCTAACAAGGCGCGATGAATCCTATTGGTCCCGCCGTGAAAAGGCCTGCCACCCTGGACGATGTCGCCGCGATCGCCGGCGTATCGGCAAAGACCGTGTCGCGCGTCGTCAATCGCGACGTCAATGTCAGCGCCGCGACGCGCGAACGCATCGAGGCGGCAATCCGCGAAACCGGCTATCGCGTGAATCAGGCGGCGCGGTCGCTGGCGGCGTCACGCTCCTTCCTGATCGGCGCGTTCATGCCGCACCTTTCGTCCTTCTATTTCGCTGAGATATTCCGGGGGGCGGCGAAGGCCTGCCGGCAATATGGCTATCACCTCGTCCTCGAGGAGTTCGACCATGGCGCGGACAGCGTCGTCGACCGCTACGAGCAGGGGCTGCGCGGCGCCCATTGCGACGCATTGATCCTGACGCCGCCGGTCTGCGACGATGAAAAGCTGCTCGACGCCCTCGATCGCGACGGCCTGCCCTATGTGCGCATCGCCCCCGGAAAGCAGCTTGGCCGCTCGATCGCGGTCGGCGCCGACGAGCGTCGAGCGGTGGAGCAGTTGGTGAGGCATTTGTGGGACGCCGGACGCCGCCGTTTCGCGATCATTGCCGGCCCCGCCGATCATGCAGCCGCGATGGTCCGCGAGCGGGCCTTCTGCGACGCGCTGGGCGCCTTGGGCGGCGATCCCGCGGGTGTCGCGCTGACTCGCATCGAACTGAATGAATCGATTGCGGAAGCCGGGCGCATTGCAACGCTAGATCTTCTGCGCGGCACGAACCCGCTGCCCGACGCGATCTTCGCCTTCAACGACGAGGTTGCGATCGGCGCCATGGCAGCCATTCGCGAGCTTGGCCGCTCGGTCCCCGAAGACATAGCGGTCGCGGGGTTCGACGACAGCTATATTGCCCAGCTCGTCTGGCCGCCGCTTACGACCATTCATCAGCCGATAGCGGACCTGGCCTTTCAGGCGGTGCGTCTCGTCGCGGATCCCGAGGGTTTCAGCACGGGAAATATTCTGTTGCCGACGAGGCTTGTTGTGCGAGGCACCACTTAGGGTCCGGAAGAGGGAGGTATCGGCTCGGCAGTCAGGCGTGCGCCCTTCCGCCCGACACGCTCCCGATTACGTGCCAGGCGGCTTCTTTTCGCCGCAAGTCAGATAGTTGAAGCCGATCGTCGCTGATTTCACCGGATCGGCCGGAAAGTCGAACTCATAGACATAATAGGCGATCTGCGGTCCCGCGGCCTCGATAACACGGCGCCAGTCGGTCGTGCCGGCCCCCAAATCGGTGACGGCGCCGTTGGGCGCGAGGTCCTTCATGTGGAGGAGCGCGATGCGGCTGCGATATTTTTCGAGGAAGGCGAGCAGGTCGTCGAGGCGATCGGGCTTGAACGCCATGCGCGCCCAGAAGATGTCGACCTCGAACTGGACGAAGCGCGGGTCGGTATTCGCGGCGACGATCTCCCACGCGCTCGTCATCACCGGCTTGCCGTCGCCATGATCATAGGGGAAGCGGCTGTCGAACTCGCCGGTATGATTGTGGACATAGAGGGTGAGCCCCTCGGCGCTGGCGGCTTCGCCGAGCGCGTTGAGGTTGCGCGCGGTTTCGAGGACATGGTCGAGCGTGTCGAGCCCGGGCTGGCCGAACCCGCCCGAACCGATGAAGCGTTGCCCGCGCGCCTTTGCGGCGGCGAGAGTCGCGGGCCATTTGGCCTTGTCGAGCGATGCGTGGCTCGCCACCGCGTGCAGGCCGTTGTCCTTGAGCAATTTTGCATAAGCGGCCGGGTCGCTGCCGCCGATCAGGTCCATCCCCTCGATATTGCGATAGCCGATCGCCGAAATCTGCTCGAGCACCGACTCGAGCCGTGCCGGGTCGGGCTTCGCGCCGGCGAGCTTGGCGAAGGATGGCTTCAGCCGCTCGAACTTCTCGCCGACGGGCATCGTGTCCCATTCGGCGGGGATAGGGATGTTCGCGACCGTGCTGGCGAAGACATAGGTCTGGATCGCGACCTTCTCGACCGGCAGGCCAAGGCACCGGGCGGCGGCGGGCGCCTTCTTGTGTGCGCTATGGTCGTGGGCGGAGGCGCCCCCGGCGGCGAGGGCCGACGAAATCATCAGGAGCGGTGCGATGTGGCGACCCTTCATAATCCTGTCCCTTTCATTCTCGTTGTCGGTTTGGCCGGTGTCAGCGCAGGCCTTGCATATAGTCGATGATCGCGGCGCGCTTGGCGGGATCCGAAACGCCGGGGTAGCTCATGCGATTGCCCGGAACGACCGCCTTGGGGTTCGCGATAAAGGCGTCGAGCGTCTTGCGGTCCCAGCGCAGCTTCGCCTTCGCGAGCGCGGGGGAATAGCGAAAGCCTTTCGCCTGCGCGGCGGGCTTGCCGAAGATGCCGGCGAGGCTGGGCCCGAGCCGGGTCACGTCGGCCTTGTCCGAATGGCAGGCGGCGCAGGCCTGAAACGCGACGCGCGCTTTCGGGTTGGGGGCGTCGGCGCCGGTTGCGCCGGGTGCCGCGAACAGCAGGGCGCCGGTCGCAACCGCCGATGCGATGGCGAACCGCCGCACGGGCATAGCCTTCTTGTTCATCCTCGATCCCTTTTTTTCCCCGGTCGTGCATATGTAAATGATTACATATAGCGTCGCCGTAGGGGCTTTCATTTGTATATTTGTGCCGATTTACCCTCTTGCATAGGTATTTGCAATCGATTACTCAATCATCATAACATAAGCAAGGGAGAGGTCAATGCCATCCGCCCAGACTGCCGGCGACGCCCTTACCGGTCGCCGCGATTTGCTCAAGCTTGCCGCCTTTCTCGGTGTCGGGTTGGTGACCCCCGTCGCGCGCGCCGCCATGGCGGCGCCGGAGCCATGGTCTCCGGACCGGCGGGCGCTGATTGCCGACATTGCCGAAACGATCATTCCCGCGACCGATACCGGCGGGGCGAAGGCAGCGGGTGTGCCGGCCTTTATTGAAATGATGGTGGCCGACTGGTTCAACCCGGCCGAGCGGACGCACTTCATGGACGGGATGGCCGCCTTTGGCGACGGCGCACGCGCAGCGCATGGGAAGCCGTTCGCCGAACTCGCGCAGGCCGCGAAGGACGATTATTATGGCAAGCAGCTCGCTGCCGCCGGCGCGGCGATGGCGGCGCCCGGCGCCGGCGTGCGGCCGCGCACGCCCTTTGCGGTGCTGATGAAGCGGCTCACCGTTTATGGCTATTATACGAGCGAGCTCGGCGCATCGGTCGAACTGCGGCTCGACATGGTCCCGAACGAATATCGGCCCGACGCGCCGTTCAAGCCGGGTGACCGCGCCGATTCCTTCATCCTCTATTCGCTGTCGCCTTTCAGCGCCTACTAAGCGGGAGCATCACCATGTCGAATCAGGATTTCGATGCGATCGTCGTCGGCTCGGGCATCTCGGGCGGCTGGGCCGCGAAGGAGTTGACCGAAAAGGGATTGAAGGTTCTGCTCATCGAGCGTGGGCGGTCGATCACGCCCGAAGATTATGTCGGCGAGCACAAGGCGGCGTGGGAGTTCCCCTTCCGCGACCTCGGCGACCGGCATCGCTACGAGCGCGACTATCCGATCCAGCGCACCTGCTACGCCTTTGGCGAGTCGACCGACCATTTCTTCGTGAACGACAGCGCGCATCCCTATGGGCAGGATGCCGAGCATCCGTTCAGCTGGATCCGCGGCTATCATCTCGGCGGCCGCTCGCTCACCTGGGGGCGCGTCACGCCGCGGCTGGGTCCGATCAACTTCACCGAAAATGCCGAGGACGGCCATGGTGTCGACTGGCCGATCCGCTATGAGGACATCCGCCCCTGGTACGACCATGTCGAACGCTTCATCGGCGTCTCGGGGCAGTCGGACTATGACGCGCCGACGGCCCCGGTCGGCCGTTTCCAGCCGGGGATGCCGCTCAATCGCTGCGAGGCGCATGTCGCCGAGGGGATCGCGAAAACCTATCCCGACCGGCGGCTGATGATCGCGCCGTCGGCGATCCTGACACAGGATCTGGGCGACCGCGCGGCGTGCCATTATTGCGGGCCGTGCCAGCGCGGCTGTTCGACCGGATCCTATTTCAGCTCGATCAGCTCGACGCTCCCCGCCGCCGAAGCGACGGGCAATCTGACGATCGTCACCGACGCGATCGTCGAGGGGCTCGATCACGATCCCGCTACGCGCAAGGTGTCGGGGGTGCGGGTCATCGACTCCGCCAAGGGAACGCGCACGACCTATCGCGGGCGGATCGTCTTCCTGAACGCGTCGACGCTCGGCTCCACGCAGATCCTGCTCAACTCGACGAGCGAGCAATATCCGGACGGTATCGGCAACAGAAGCGGGGTGCTCGGTCATTATCTGATGGACCATCTGATGACCGGCGGCGCCTTTGGCATCGTGCCCGGGATGCTCGACAGCCAGCCGATCGGCAATCGTCCCGCGGGCCTTTACATGCCGCGTTTCCGCAATGTCGGAAAGAAGGATGCGCCCTTCCTGCGCGGCTATGGCCTGCAGGGCGCCGCCGCGCGCTCCAACTGGACGCGCGGCGCGATGACGCCGGGTTTCGGCGCGCCGCTGAAACAATCGCTGCGCGAGCCGGGGCCGTGGTTCATCTATATCGCCGGCTTCGGCGAGTGCCTGCCCAATTACGACAACCGGCTGAGCCTTGATGCGCAGAAGAAGGACAAATGGGGCATTCCTATCCTCAACACGCGGTTCGAATGGGGCGCGAACGAAAAGCTGATGGCCGAGGATATATCGAAAGAGGCGGTGGCGATGCTGACCGCGGCGGGCGCCGTGGGCGTGAGCGCGATCCGGACGGCGCTACCGCCCGGTGGCCTTGCGATCCACGAAATGGGCACGGCGCGCATGGGGCGCGATCCGACGACATCCTATCTGAACGGCTTCAACCAGTCGCACGAGGTGTCCAACCTGTTCGTTACCGACGGCGCGTGCATGACGTCGACCGCGGCGCAGAATCCGTCGCTGACCTATATGGCGTTGACGGCACGCGCCGCCAATCATGCGGTCGAACGGCTCAAGGCCGGCCAGCTCTGAAGGGGCTGGCCGCTGCCTCAGCGCGCGGGCGGCGGCGCCGTGCTTTCGCGCACCACCAGTTCGTGGGGCAGGGTGATCGACGCGAGACCCTCCGCCTTCTTGGAGAGGATCGCGAGCAGCATCTCGACCGCCTTGCGCCCGATCGTTTCCTTGGGCTGACTGATCGTGGTGAGCGCGGGATGGAAGGCGCGGGCGTAGCGTATGTCGTCGAAACCGACGACCGAAACGTCGCGCGGGCAATCGAGGCCGCGTTCGCGAAGCGCCGCGATCGCGCCGATCGCCATTTCGTCGCTGAAGCAGAAGATCGCGGTCGGCGGCGCCGCCTCGGCCATCAGTTCGTGCGTCAGCGCCTCGCCCGAATCGACCGAGAAATCGCCCGTCCGCACCAGTACCTCGTCCCACAGGCGCTGCCCCGCCGCGGCGCCCTGAACGCCGCTCAACCGGTCGCGGCTGATCGGGCTCAGCAGCGGGCCGGTGATGACGCCGATCCGCTGGTGCCCGAGGTCATAGAGATGCTGCATCGCCTCCGCCGCCGCGACGGCATTGGCGATATGGACGCTCGAGACGTTGAGGCCGGGTTCGAACTCGCAGCCGTTGACGATCGGCGCCTTCTCGCCCTGCTTGGCCACCAGCGCGACCATCGTCGGCGCGAGCCGGTGGCCGAGGAAGATCATGCCGTCGGCCTCGCGGCGCGTCAGCATCGCGGCATAATATTCCTCGCGCTCGCTGTCGTGATGCGTGTCGCCGATCAGCAGCGAGTAAAGCGCGGCGAGCGCGGCCTCCTCGGCGCCGCGGATCACCGCGGAGAAAAAGGGGTTGGAGATGTCGGGAACGGTCAGGATGATCCGCTGCGACCGGGTGGTGCGCAGGCTCTGCGCGGCATAGTTGGGCGTATAGCCGAGCGCCTTCGCCGCCTGCAGCACTTGGCTGCGCCGCGGTTCGCTGACCGCGTCGGGGTTGCTTAGTGCGCGCGACACTGTGGCGGTCGAAACACCTGCCGCGCGTGCCACATCTGCAATTGTCGTCATTTGGAAACGTTCTCTCATCGTGAAAAGCGTTGGGAAGCTTAGTATTATTGGCCTTGCGATTCAACGCCGCTGTGCATAATGTAATCCATTACATACGCAAATTGGGGAGGGGTTGGTGATCGGACCTTTTGATACGCGGCGGCGGCTTTTCGGCATATCTTTCGCCGCCATCACGGCGACATCCTTCTGCTTCGTGCTGCGTGCGATGGTCGTCGACGAATGGGGTGTGGCCTTTGGCCTGTCGGAAACCCAGAAGGGCGAATTGCTGGGTGTCGGCCTGTGGCCCTTCGCGATTACCATCGTGCTGCTCAGTCTCGTGATCGACCGGATCGGATTTCGCCGCGCCTTCGGTTTCGCGGCCGTCTGCCACATCGTCGGGCTCGGCATATTGGTGACCGCGGGCGGCTATTGGTCGCTCTATGCCGGCACCTTCATCATGGCGCTGGGGAACGGCGCGGTCGAGGCCGCCGCCAATCCGCTCGTCGCGACGCTCTACAGCGAGGACAAGCCGCGCTGGCTCAACCGGCTCCACGCCGCCTGGCCGCTGGGGCTGATGCTGGGCGGGGTGATCGCCATCGCCTTTGGCGCGCATGTCGACTGGCGCGCGAAGACCGCGATCATGGCGGTCCCCGTCCTTATCTATGCGATCGCGCTCTGGGGGCAGCGTTTCCCCGTCAGCGAGCGCGTCGCGGCGGGCGTTTCCTATCGCGAGATGCTGAAGGAAGCGGGCTTCGTCAGCGCCTTCGTGATCCTGTCGCTGATGTGCGTCGAGATCGGGCGGGTCGCCGACCTGCCCGGGACGCTCGTCGTCTTCGCCGTCGCGGCGCTGACCGCGTTCTATGCCCTCTACGCCCGCTCGGCGGGGCATCCGCTCTATATTGTCCTCGTGCTCGTGATGATCCCGCTCGCGATCACCGAGCTCAGCACCGACAGCTGGATCGTCTCGCTGATGGAACCCGAACTGGCACGCTGGGGGATCGAGGCGGGCTGGGTGCTCGTCTACACCGCCGCGATCGTTTTCGTGATCCGCCTGTTCGCGGGATCGATCGTGCGCGTCGCCACCCCGCTCGGAACGCTGGCAATCGCGTCGGCGCTCGCCGCGATCGGCCTGTTCTGGATGGCGGGATCGAGCGGCGCTGCGCTGCTCGCGGCGGCCACGCTCTATGGCATCGGCAAGAGCTTCTTCTGGGGCACCAGCCTTGCCGTCGCGTCGGAGCGTTTTCCCAAGGGCGGCGCGGTGACGGTGAACGTCATGGCGGGCGCGGGGATGCTCGCGGCCGGAATCGTCGGGGCGAGCCTGCTCGGCACGATCCAGGACCGTTCGACCGCGGCGGGGCTCGCCGCCTATGACCGCGCGCACGAAACGCGGCTCGCCGACACCCATTTGTCGGCGCCGAAGCAGGGTGTGTTCGGCTCGTACCGCGCGCTCGACGCGGCATCGGTCGCACGAGCACCGGAAACCGAACGGCAGGCGATCGAGACGGTCGTCGTCGAGGGCAAGAAGGGGGCGCTGCGCGAAGTCGCGCTGCTGCCGATAATGATGCTCGCCATCTATCTCGCGTTGATCCTCTTCTTCCGGTCGCGCGGGGGCTATGCTCCCGTCACTCTGGCGGCGGCGCGGAGCGAGGCATGACCTTGCCCGCGCAGCCCCTCGCCATGGGGATGGTCGGGGGCGGCCCGGGCTCGTTTATCGGGCCGGTGCACCGCATGGCGGCCGAACTCGACGGCGCGATACGCCTGCGCGCGGGGGTGTTCAGCCGCGATCATGCGCGTTCGCTGACGGCGGCGGCGGGATATGGCATCGATTCCGATCGCGCCTATCCCGACGTCGCGGCCATGCTTGCCGCGGAGGCGCAGCGCCCCGACGGCATCGCCTTCGTTGCCATCACGACCCCGAATGACACGCATCTTCCGATCGCCGCCGCCGCGCTCGCGGCGGGCGTGCATGTGATCAGCGACAAGCCCGCGACCGCGACACTGGGCGAGGCGCTGGCGTTGCAGCGCCATGTCGCCGCGTCAAACGCGCTCTATGCTATGACCTACACCTACACCGGCTATCCGCTGGTTCGCGAGGCGCGCGAGCGCGCCGCGCGTGGCGACCTTGGGCGCATTCGCCGGGTCCATGTCGAATATCCGCAAGGCTGGCTGGCCGGTCCGGTCGAGCATGGCGACAACAAACAGGCGGGCTGGCGCACCGATCCCGCCCGCACGGGCGTCGGCGGCTGCATTTCGGACATCGGTGTCCATGCCCTCAACCTTGCCGAATATGTATCGGGCGAGCGGATCGACCATCTGCTCGCCGATCTCGTCGCGGTTGTGCCGGGCCGCCGGATCGACGACGATGCGACGCTGCTGCTTCGCTTCGCGGGTGGTGCGCGCGGGCTTGTCATGGCGACGCAGGTCGCGGCGGGCGCGCGCAACGACCTGCGCCTCGGAATCTGGGGCGAGCGCGGCGGACTGCAATGGTCGCATGCCGACAGCCAGCATCTCTATCTGCGCTGGCCCGATCGCCCCGACGAGATCGTCAGCGCCGGCGGGCCCTGGCTGGGTCCGCTTGCCACTGGCGCGACGCGGTTGCCCGCGGGCCATCCCGAAGGCTTCATCGAGGCGTTCGCGAACATCTACCGCGATTTCGCCGGCGCGATCCGCACCGCGACGCCGATCGCGCAAACGCCGCTTTGCGGGATCGAAGACGGTGTGCGCGGGCTGCGCTTCGTCGACGCCGCGCTCCGGTCTTCGGCACAAGGCGGCACATGGCAACCGGTCGAAGAAACCGGGCCGAATAACTGACCCTCCCCTCCGAAAGGATTTCCATGCGAACGATAAAAGGCCCCGCGATCTTTCTGGCACAGTTCGAGAGCGACAAGGCACCCTTTGACAGCCTCGCCGGAATGGCGGGCTGGGCGGCGGGGTTCGGCTACAAGGGGCTCCAGCTTCCTACCGGCGGACGGCTGGTGAACCTCGCGCTTGCAGCGGAGAGCCGCGACTATTGCGACGAGCTGGCCGGCACGCTCGCCGAACATGGCCTCGCGATCACTGAGCTGTCGACACACCTGCAAGGGCAGCTGATCGCGGTCGATCCGGCGCAGGACCGGCTGTTCGATGCCTTCGCGCCCGCGCATCTGCACGGCAAGCCCGAGGCGCGCCGGCAATGGGCGACCGAACAGCTGCTGCTCGCCGCGAAGGCGAGCCGCAATCTCGGGCTCGATACGCATGTCACCTTCTCGGGCGCGCTCGCGTGGGCGAATTTCTATCCCTGGCCGCAGCGTCCGGCGGGGATGATTGACGAGGCCTTCGCCGAACTCGCGCGCCGCTGGCGTCCGATCCTCGACGCCTTCGACGATGTCGGGGTCGATGTCGCCTATGAGATCCATCCGGGCGAGGATCTCCACGACGGCGCGACTTTCGAACGCTTCCTTGCCGCCGTCGACGATCACCCGCGTGCGAACATCCTCTATGACCCGAGCCACTTCCTGCTCCAGCAGCTCGACTATCTCGCCTTCATCGATCTCTATCACGAACGCATCAAGGCGTTCCATGTGAAGGACGCCGAGTTCCGGCCGAGCGGCCGGTCGGGGGTCTATGGCGGGTATCAGGACTGGATCGACCGCCCCGGACGCTTCCGCTCGCTGGGCGATGGTCAGATCGATTTCCGCACGATCTTCTCCAAGCTCGCGCAATATGATTTTCCGGGCTGGGCGGTGCTCGAATGGGAATGCTGTCTGAAGCATCCCGAGGATGGCGCGCGCGAGGGCGCCGGGTTCATCGCCGACCGCATCATCCGCGTGACCGATCGGGCGTTCGACGACTTTGCCGGAGGCGCGGACAGGGACTGAGCGACCGCAGGGCAGCTCGATCCTCAGAGGCAAAATGATAACGTTATCAAATAGGAAAATACAAGGATTGGAGGCAAATTTGTAATCGATTACTTGACTCTCAAATAAACCTGCGTTTTATGCTTGGAAAACGTGAACTGTAATCGAGTTCATAGATAAAACAGGAGGGAGAGAGCCAATGGCACATCGTCTGCGAATTCATCTTTGCGTCACCGTCGCACTCATCGCGTCACCCGCGCTCGCGCAAGGGCAGGAAGCGCCGCAGGACGGCGACATCGTCGTGACGGCGACGCGCACCGAAACACTGGCCTCGAAAACGCCGATCGCTTTGACGGCGATCGGCGCGGAAGGGCTGCGCGACGCGGGCATTTCCAACCCGACGCAGCTCGCCGACGTGGTTCCCAACCTGTCGATCGACCGCGCCAACGGGCTTCAGATCACGATCCGCGGCGTGACCAGCACCGACGGTACGGAGAAGGGCGACCCCTCGGCCGCCTTCCTGCTCGACGGCGTCTATATCGCGCGGCCGCAGGCGCAGGAGGTCAGCTTCTTCGACATCGAGCGGGTCGAGGTGCTGCGCGGGCCGCAGGGAACGCTGTTCGGGCGCAACACGACCGCGGGGGCGGTGCAGGTGATTTCGGCGCGTCCTCTCGATCATTTTGCGGCGTCGTTCGACGCCGCCTACGGCAATTTCGACGCCATCCAGGCGACGGCGATGGTCAATGTGCCGGTCACCAGCGGTTTCGCGCTGCGCGGCGCGGTCAATTACGACCGCCGCGACAGTTTTGTGATCCAGTCGCCGACGTCGCCCTTCAAGCTCGACCCCGCCAAGAACAATTTGTCGGCCCGCCTGTCGGCGCTGCTCGAGCTCGGCCCCGACGTCAGCCTTCTCGTCAAGGGCGACTATAGCCGGATCAAGGGGCGTCCGGCGCACAGCGTCCGCCTGACCAATTTCTTCACGCGGCCTTTCACGCCGGGTGGGCAGCCGCAATATATCGACCTCGGATCGACGCGTCAGCGGATGCGTCTGCACAATGACGGCACGCCGTCGTTTACCGACAATGATACGTGGGGCGTTTCGGCCGAGCTCAACTGGGCGTTCGGACCGGTGACCATGACCTATCTTGGCAGCTACCGCGAGCTGGAGCGTCACGAAGGCGGGCCGCAGGATTTCGGTTTGCCCACCGCCTTTGTCGGCGTGTTCGATGGCGAATATTGGCAGAATTCCCAGGAACTGCGCTTCGCCTTCGACAATGACGGCCCGCTCACCGGCCAGGTCGGCGGCTATTATTTCAAGGAAAAGTCAGGGATCGGGGCCTTCATCCTCAACCCGCCCTTCGTTCCCGGCGCGCTCGCCTATGGCTTTCCGCAGGATCCGACGATCGCCGAATCCAAGGCGGTGTTCGGGCAGCTCAGCTATGAACTGGTTCCCGGGCTCAAGCTGACCGGTGGCGTCCGCTATTCGCACGACCTCAAGTCGCGCGTCGGGCAGACCGTGATTATCTTCCCGGCGCCGGTGGGGCAGATCCCGACGCAGCAGAACAATGCGCGCCGCACCTTCAGCAAGGTGACCTGGCGTGCCGGCGTCGACTATGATTTCGGCGATACATTGCTCTATGCGACCGTCTCGACCGGCTACAAGGCCGGCGGGTTCAACGATGGCTGCGAAGCGGGCACGGCAACGGGATGCGCGCTGCCGGCCGACATTCTCTATTACGACCCCGAAACGCTCACTGCCTATGAAGGCGGGATCAAAACGCGCTTTGCCGACGGTGCGGTGCGCCTCAACGCCTCGGTGTTTCACTATGACTATAAGGGGCTGCAGCTGAGCTTCCAGTCGAACAGCTGCGGCGGGCCATGCCAGATCACGACCAACGCCGGCGCGGCGAAGGTCGACGGGATCGAGGTCGAGGCCAGCCTGCACCCGCACCCGAACCATCGTTTCGATTTCGGCGTCAACTATCTCGACGCGCGCTACGATCGCTTCATCCCCCGGCCGGGGATCGATTTTGCCGGCCGCGATCTCGATCGCTCGCCGGCGCTCACCGCCTCGGCGGGCTATAATTTCACGCTCGAGCTGGGCAATGGCGGCCGCATCGAGGCGAATGCGCGCATCCGGCTCAGCGATTCCTATGTCCTGACCGACTATGCCGTTCCGGTGCAGTTCCGCCAGCCGAGCTTCCACAAGACCGATCTGGCGTTGACTTATACGGCGGCTGAGGATCGCTATTATGTCCAGCTCTATGCGAAAAATCTGGAGAATGTGATCACGCTGTCGAACCTGTCGGCGCAGAACGGCACCAGCGCGACCTTCGCCGATCCGCGAACCTATGGCGTTCGCGCCGGCTTCAAATTCTAGCGGCCGGAGCGGGCGTCAAACGACAGGGAGAACGGGCCATGAGGATATTCGCCGCCATTGCCTTGCTGGGAGCCGCCCTGCCGGCTGCTGCCCAGCAGGCGCCTGTCGTGCCGGTGACCGGCGGAAATGTCGCAGGCTCGGTCGAAGGGGATGTCGCGACCTTTCGCGGCATTCCTTTCGCGGCTCCGCCGGTCGGCGCACTCCGCTGGCGCGCGCCGCAGCCGGTCATTCCCTGGGCAGGCGTTCGCGATGCGACCGCCTTCGGGCACGACTGCATGCAGCTGCCGTTCCCGAGCGATGCCGCCCCCCTCGGCACGCCGCCCTCGGAAGACTGCCTGACCATCAATGTCTGGGCGCCGGCCGACGCGAAGGGCAGGAAGCTGCCGGTCCTTTTCTGGATCTATGGCGGCGGGTTCGTGAATGGCGGATCTTCGCCAGCGGTTTATGACGGCGCCGCCCTCGCGCGCGCCGGAGTGATCTTCGTCAGCTTCAATTACCGGGTCGGCCGCTTCGGCTTCTTTGCGCATCCGGCGCTGCCGGCGGCCGGCGAAGGCCCGGCCGGCAATTGGGGGCTGATGGATCAACAGGCCGCGCTTCGCTGGACCCGCGACAATATCACAGCGTTCGGCGGCGATCCTGGCCGCGTCACGATCATGGGCGAATCGGCGGGCGGCATGTCGGTCCTGAACCTGCTGGGTTCGCCATCGGTCCGCGACCTGTTTCATGGCGCCATCATCATGTCGGGTGGCGGGCGGACCGCCGGCCTCCAGCGCGATGCGACGCGTGACCTGCCGGGCGCCCCGTCGGCCGAGGCGATCGGCCTGAATTTCGCGAAAAGCATCGGCATCGACGGCACCGACGCGGCGGCGCTCGCGCGGCTCCGCGCCCTGCCGGCGGAAAAAATCGTGTCGGGTCTCAATCTCGCGAGCCTCTTCGCGCCGCCCTCCGGCGCCCCGACCTGGTCGGGACCGTTCACCGACGGGCGGACGCAGACGGCAAGCGTCGAGGCGATGTTCGACCGCGGCCTTCAGGCGAAGGTGCCGGTGATGATCGGCGCAACAAGCGCCGATATCGGTTTCGTGGCCGCAAAGTCGAAAGAGGAGATATTTGCCGGTTTCGGCGCGAATGCCGCGAAGGCGCGGGCGATATATGATCCTGCGGGCGACGGCAGCTTTTTCGACGTGGCGCTCAAGGTCGGCGGCGACAGGTTCATGATCGAGCCGGCGCGCTATGTCGCCGGACGCGCCGCCGAGGCCGCGCAGCCCGCCTATCACTATCGCTTTTCCTATGTCGCCGAGTCGGCGCGCGCGGGGTCGAAGGGCGCGGCGCACGCGAGCGAGATCCCCTATTTTCTCGATACGGTCGCCACCAAATATGGCCCGCCGACCATCGCCGGGGACAGGGCGATCGCCCGGACCATCAGCGCTTATGTCGTCAACTTCGTGAAAACCGGAGATCCGAACGGGCCTGGCCTCGCCGACTGGCCCCGCTTTCGTGGCGGCGAGGTGATGGACTTCGCCTCCGATGGCGCGGCGCGGTCTGGAAACGACCCGTGGTCGGACAGGCTCGATCTTGTCGGTCCCGATGGACCCGGCTGACAAATGATGAGGCCCTATCCTTGGCCTAACATTCTCCGCTTGCGCGATGCCCGGTCGCCTGAATTTCGAATGAGCTGTTGCCCAGGGCAAGCTCGTCGCCGCAATGGCTGCACGCAACGACCATCTTGAGATCATTGCCGCACGGGGTGTGGGTCAAAAGGACCGGCGGCCCGCGCTCGTCGGAAAACCAGCGGTCGCCCCATTGCAGGAGCGCGAGGATCACGGGGTAGAGGTCGCGGCCCTTTTCGGTGAGACGGTAGTCAAAGCGATCCGCGTGCGCCGAATAGGGCGCGGCGTACAAAATGCCCTGCTTGACGAGGCGGTCCAGGCGGCCGGTCAGGATGTTTGTGGCCATCAGCGTATCGCGCTGAATCTCGTCGAAGCGATTGATGCGGGTGAACATCGCGCGGACGACCAAGGTCGCCCAGCGGTCGCCGAACAATTCGATCATCGTGTCGACCAGGGGCCGGCCGCCGGGTCGGCGACTGCCGACATCGCCGCAAAAGCGGCGGCGTTCATAGGCGGGGGTGACCTGGACCAGGCCCGGCCCCTCGCGCCATGCGACGTCGCGCGGGTCGATTTCGGCGCGGCAGCAATGACAGACCGGGACCGGTTCGGTCGCACTGCCACAGGTGGCATGATAGAGCCGAACCTGGAAATCGCGGCTCGCCGCTTCCCATTTATGCTGCCAACGCAGCATCATCAGTGCGTTGGGAAACTGGTCGCGCCCCTTTGGCGTGAGCATATAATGGTAACCGCGTCCGCCCTTTTTGGGCTGCTTGGCCAGGCAATCTTCCTCGACCAGCTTTTTGAGGCGGCCGTTGACGACCGAGCGGGCAAGCCCTGTGCGCGCGACGAATTCGTCAAAGCCATGCACACCCAGAAACGCCTGTTCCATGATAAGCAGGACGGGAACGTCGCCGACCACCTCCAGCGCGCGCCAGATCGAACAGGCCCTGATCGTGCGGTCGTGTTTCAAGCCAAAGCCATCCCTTGCGTCGCCATGCCCCTAAACCAGGACGGGTGCATCGACAAGGCGTGCGCCGGGAGGGGGAGGGCGGAGCCTCCGCCCTCCCGCCCGCCATCAGAAGCGCCCGGTCAGCTGCACCGCGATCGTGCGCGGCCGGTCGACGATGCCATTATAGGCGTTGCCCGCGCCGCGCGTGATCGTCGTCGCCAGCGGCATCGCGCTTCCGGTCTGCAGGATGCGCTGGTTGGTGAGGTTGCGCCCGATCAGCGCCACTTCCCAGCGATCGTCGACCTGCGCCAGCGCGAGCCGTGCACCGAGCTTCACATACCCATCCTGATGGGTGCGCGGATCGAGGTTCGCCGCGGCAATATAGGAGGAGGAGAAGTCGGCGTTGACGTTGAATGCGACCTTGATGTCGCTCGTCACCGGCGTCGTATAGTCGACGTTCAAATTGCCCGACCATTTGGGGCTGAGCGCGTTGCGCTTGCCCGAATAGTCGCAGAAGCCGTTCGGCCCCGGCGCCTGCAAATAGAAGCACTGACCGTCGGTGAAGTTGGTGAATTTGAAGTCGAGGTAGGCGACCGCGCCGCTGATCGTCAGCCCGTCGGCGATGGCGGCGCGAAAATCGGCCTCGACCCCCTGTGTCGTCGCGGCGGCGGCGTTGCGGACGTTGAAATTGAGCGTGCCGTCGAAGATGTTGACCTGCAGATCCTTGTATTTGGTGCGATAGAGCGACAGGTTGAAGGCGATATTGCGCCCCTTGTATTTCAGCCCCGCCTCGAAATTGTCGGCGCTCTCATCCTCGAACATGAAGGCACCAGGTTTCGCCACCGTCGTCGAAGTCGGCAGCGAGTTCGAACGAATGTCGAAGCCGCCCGCTTTCGTGCCGCGGGCAAAGGACGCATAGAGCATCAAATCATCGGTGGCGTCATACTGGACGTTGACCATCGGGTTGAAGCTGTCCTCGCTCAATTTACCCGAGACGCTGTGCGCCTCGATATTGAGCGCGCGGAACACCGCGGTGACGACCGGCAACGGCGCGGTGCTGAGCGGCCCCTTGACGATGGCGAGCGTGCGGCGGCCGCTCTTCTTCTCATGGTTGAAGCGTGCGCCGGCGGTGATGCGAAGCTGGTCGGTCACCGATAGTTCGCCCTGCGCAAAGGCAGAGATCAGGTCCGATTTCTGCGCATAGTCGCGGTCGTTGCGCGTGTCGCCGAGCGCGCTGAACGGCGCGCCGAGCGCGAGGAAGGTCGGGTTGAACCGCGTGAAGTCCTGCACGTCGAGCTTCGCATGCTGGTAATAGACGCCGCCGATATAGTTGAACGTCTCGCCGCCGGGGGAGGCCAGGCGGAGTTCCTGCGAATATTGGCGATAATCCTCGCGCAGGTTCGTGCCGTCGAGGAAGCTGATCCCCGAAAAATCGACGTCGACGATCTCGCGTGTCTTGTAGTCGAGCAGCGAACTGATCGAGGTCAGCGTATGTTCGCCGATTTCGAGGTCGGCGTTCAGTGTCGCGCCGAACACCTTGTTGCGGCTCTCATACCCATTGTCCTCGCGGACATAGTCGGGAGTCGTGCTGACAAAAAACGGCCCCTGGAAGACGGTATTGTAGTTGCCGACCGCGCCGAACACGTCGCGCGGCTGTCCCTTCGCCTCGAAGTCGGCATATTCGAGCTTGAGTTCGGCGGCGAACGGCCCGCCCTTGTCGAACTCGATCTTGCCGCGGACATATTTCTCGTCAACGCTCGGCTCGTCGCGGTCCAGCTTCTGGTTATAGAAATAGCCGTCCATGGTCCGATAATAACCGACGACGCGCGCCTCGACGCCGTCGCTCAGCGGGCCGGAGAGTACGCCGTTGAGCTGGAATTCCTTGTGGTTGAATTCATAGAGGCCGGTCACCGAGCCTTCGAATTCGTCGGTCGGGCTGCGCGTCGTGATGTTCACCGCGCCGGCGATCGCATTCTTGCCGAACAGGGTCGGCTGCGGCCCGCGCAGCACCTCGACGCGCTCCATGTCGATCAGCGGCAGGCGCGAGAGCTGGTCGCGGCCGTAATAGACGCCGTCGACGAACATCGCGACCGACTGTTCGAAGCCCTTGTTGTCGCCCGAGGCGATGCCGCGAATCGCGATGCGGTTGGCGATCGCGGTCTGGGTGATCTTCAGATTCGGGACCGATGACGAAATCTGTTCGAGGTTGGTCTGGCCATAGCTTTCGACCTGCTTTCCGCTGACCGCCGAGATCGAGATCGGCACGTCGGACAGGCCTTCGGCGCGCTTTTGCGCGGTAACGATGATTTCCTCGAGCCCGCCCTGATCCTCGGTGGATTCGGAGGCAGGCGCTGCGTCCTGAGCGAAAGCGATGCCAGGGCTGGCGAGTGCCGATGCGGTAAGCAGCGCGACAAAATAGCTCTTCATAGGGTCCTCCCACGCACCATCGTCTTGGCGACCACCGCCGCGATGTTTTTCTTGCCTTGCGACTCATAAGGGCTTTAAGTATCACTATGCAAGTCAGATAATTTGAGAGAGGATTGACCTTGCCGGGACACGGCCTTCCACCAGCGCTAACGCGCAATTTGCGCCTGCCCGCGATCGCGGCGCCGATGTTCCTCGTGTCGAGCCCCGAGATGGTGATCGCGGCCTCGCGCGCGGGCGTGATCGGCAGTTTCCCCGCGCCCAATGCGCGCACCTCCGCCGACCTTGAGGATTGGGTGAGCCGGATCGATGCGGCGCTGTCGAACGATCCCGAGGCGGCGGCGTGGGCGGTGAACCTGGTCGTCCATCCGTCGAACAGCCGGTTGCCCGACGATCTCGCCTGCGTCGTGCGGCACAAGGTGCCGCTCGTCATCACCGCGCTGGGCAGCCCGGCGCGGGTGGTCGAGGAAATCCATTCCTACGGCGGGCTCGTCTTCGCTGACGTTAATTCGGTGGGCTTTGCGCGCAAGGCGGCGGCCGCGGGTGTCGACGGGCTGGTGCTCGTCGCCGCGGGCGCGGGCGGGCACACCGGCGCGACCGCCGGCTTCGCCTTCGTCGAGGAGGTTCGGCAATTCTGGGACGGGCCGCTCGTGCTTGGCGGAGCGATCTCGACGGGGCATGCGGTCCGTGCCGCCGAAATATTGGGCGCCGATTTCGCCTATCTCGGCACCTCGCTGATCGCCTGTGCCGAGAGCATGGCGGTGCCGGGGTATAAGGATATGGTCGTCGCCGCCGGCGCCGAGGACATTATTCCTTCAAAGGGGATCACCGGTGTGACCGCCAACTGGCTGAAATCGAGCCTGATCGCCGCGGGTTATGACCCCGCGAACATGCCCGAGGACAAGCGTCCCAACTTCTCCGACGCGCAGGACGATGCCAAGGCGTGGAAGAATGTCTGGTCCGCCGGGCAAGGTGTCGGCGCGGTGCGCGGTGTCGAACCCGTCGCGACTATCGTCGATCGCCTCGTTTCCGAATATGATGCCGCCGCCGCAAGGCCGCGATTTGCCCCCGCCGAAGGAGTCATCGCATGACCGCCCAGCTTGTCGAGACGATCGCATCGACGATCGAGCCGAACGACCACCCTTATATGAAAGGCGCGTGGCGGCCGACCTACAATGAATGGAACGCGATCTTTGCCAATGGCGATGCCGAGGTGATCGGCAATATCCCGACCGACATCGACGGCGTTTACGTGCGCACCGGCGAAAACCAGATTCACGAGCCGATCGGCCGCTATCACCCCTTCGACGGCGACGGCTTCATCCATTCGATCTCGTTCAAGGACGGGCGCGCAAGCTATCGCAGCCGCTTCGTGCGCACCAAGGGGTTCGAGGCGGAGAAGGAAGCCGGCCGCTCGCTGTGGGCGGGGCTGATGGAGCCGCCGCACAAATCGACGCGCCACGGCTGGGGCGCGCAGGAGTGGCTCAAGGATTCATCGTCGACCGACGTCGCGATCCACGCGGGCCGGATCATCTCGACCTTCTACCAGTGCGGCGAAGCCTATCGGCTCGACCCCTTCACGCTCGAACAGTTCGGCACCGAAAGCTGGGTGCCGCTCGACGGCATTTCGGCGCATTGCAAGGTCGACCTCGCGACCGGGGAGCTGATGTTCTTCAACTATTCGAAGCACGCGCCCTTCATGCATTATGGCGTCGTCGGCGCGGACAACAGGCTCAAACATTATATCCCGATCCCGCTCGCCGGGCCGCGCCTGCCGCACGACATGGCGTTCACCAAGAATTACACGATCCTCAACGACATGCCTCTCTACTGGAACGAGGAACTGCTCGAGCGGAATCTGCACGTCGTCCAGTTCCACCCCGACGAAAAGACGCGCTTTGCGATCATCCCGCGGCACGGGCAGCCCGAGGATATTCGCTGGTTTACGGCCGAGCCGACCTACACCCTCCACTGGCTCAACGCATGGGAGGAAGGGGACGAGATCATCCTCGACGGCTATTATCAGGAAGAGCCGATGCCCAAATCCTATCCGAACGCGCCCGAGGGGCTCGAGCGGATGATGGCGTATCTCGACCAGGGGCTGCTCAAGCCGCGCCTCCACCGCTGGCGCTTCAATTTGAAGACCGGCGAGACAGTCGAGGAGCGGCTCGACGACCGCGACCTCGAATTCGGGATGTTCAACCACCGCTATGCGGGCAAGCCCTATCGCTACGCCTATAGCGCGATCCCCGAGCCGGGCTGGTTCCTGTTCCGCGGGCTGGTGAAGCACGACCTCAACGCCCGCACGAGCGAATCCTATGAATTCGGCCCCGGCCGCTTCGGCAGCGAGGCCCCCTTCGCGCCGCGGATCGATGCGAAGGACGAGGACGACGGCTATCTCGTCTCCTTCATCGCCGACCTTGAGACCGACACATCCGAATGCGTGCTGATCGACGCCAAGAATGTCGCGGCGGGGCCGGTGTGCCGGATCATCCTGCCCGAGCGCATCTGTTCGGGAACGCACACCGTCTGGGCGTCCGGCGACGATATCGGCATGGGCGACAACAGCGTGCTGGCCGCCTGACATGATCGCCGCGGGAGAGGATAAACGGCGACAGCATCGGACAAGCGGCTGGTGGGGCGACAAGAGTTTCGCCGACCTGTTTTTCGCCAACGCGGTGGCGCATCCCGATCGGCTGGCGCTGGTCGATGCACCCAATCGCGGCGACTTTGCCTTCGGCGAACCGCAACGTCTGACCTATGCTGAACTCGAGGCCGAAATTGACCGGCTGGCTGGCGCTCTGGTCGTCGCAGGGATCGGCAAGGATGACGTGCTGCTCGTCCAATTGCCCAACATCAGCGAGTTTGTTGCGCTCTATTTCGCCGCCGCACAGATCGGCGCGATCGTCAGCCCGGCGGCGGTGCAGTATCGCAGCCACGAGCTGAAAGCCATGATCGGCGTCGTCGAACCCAAGGCGTTCGTCTGTGCGACGCAGGTCAAGGGCTGCGACCATGTCGGCGTCGCGGCACCGCTACTCGACGGCATCCGGCTGATGACTTTCGGCCCGAACCCGTCGGTGGATGCGCTCGACCTCTCGGTCGCCAGGGGAGACGAAGCGAGCCTCGCGGCGCATGTCGCGGCGAACCCGGTCGACGCCGACGACATCTTCACCATCTGCTGGACGTCGGGCACCACCGGCGTCCCGAAGGGCGTGCCGCGCAGTCACAATCACTGGATCGCGGTCGCGGGGGCGGGCTATGAGGCGATGAAGGTCGGGCCGGGCGACGTGCTGCTCAACCCCTTCCCGCTGATCAATATGGCGAGCATCGGCGGCATCACCATGTGCTGGCTGACGAGCGCGGGGACGATGGTGCTCCATCATCCCTTCGACCCCGGCGTCTACCTCAAGCAGATCGCGACCGAGCGGCCGAGCCTGACGATCGCGCCGCCCGCGGTGCTCAACATGCTGCTGCAGAATGAGGCCTTGCTTGCGTCGGTCGACTTGTCGAGCCTGCGCGTCATCGCCTCGGGCTCGGCGCCGCTCGCGCCCGCGATGGTGCGCGGCTTTCAGGAAAAGCTCGGGATCATCATCGTCAACGTCTTCGGGTCGAACGAGGGGATGAGCTTCATCACCGGCGAGGGCGACATGCCCGATCCCGACAAGCGCGCGAGCCTGTTCCCGCGCCGCGGCCGATACGCCCCGCCCTATGGCGAGGGGCGGGCGTATAATATCGAGAGCCGGCTGGTGCCGCCAAATGGGGGCGATCCGATCGAGGAAGATGGCGTATCCGGCGAACTCCAGATCCGCGGCCCGACTTTGTTCGAGGGCTATCACAACGCCCCCGAACGCACCGCCGAAGCTTTCACCGGCGACGGCTGGTTCCGCACCGGCGACCTGTTCGAGATTGCCGAAGGCGGCGATTTCTATCGCTTCGTCGGGCGCTGCAAGGATCTCATCATCCGTGGCGGGGTCAACATCTCGCCCGAGGAAATCGACCAGCTGCTCGGCGGCCATCCTTTGCTCGCCGAAGCCTGCACCTTCTCGCTCCCCGACCCGGTGATGGGCGAGCGCATCGGCCTCGCCTATGTTCCGCGTGGGCCGGGCGATGTCGGGATCGGCGAGGTCGCCGACTATCTCCGCGAAAAGGATCTCGCGGTCTTCAAGCTGCCCGAGCGACTGTTCCGCTTCGACGCGCTGCCGCGCAACGTCACCAACAAGGTGATGCGTAGCGACGTGCGCGAAATGGCGCTCGCCACTCTCGAAAAGGAGGCCTGACATGGCCAAGGACGTCTTCATCCTGGGCGGCGCCCAGACCGACTTTGCGCGCAACCTCGAACGCGAAGGCGGCGGATTGTTCGAGCTGTTCCGCGAGGTCGCCGAGGCCGCCTTCGTCGCGACGGGCATCGAGCCGAAAGAGGTCGAAACCGCGCATGTCGGCAATTTCGTCGGCGAGCTGTTCGCGGGGCAAGGCCAGCTCGGCGGCTTCTTCGGCCATGTCCATCCCGATCTCGCGGGCGTTCCGGCGTCGCGGCATGAGGCCGCCTGCGCGTCGGGCAGCATCGCGATCCTCGCCGCCGCCGCGGAGATCGAGGCCGAGCGCTACGGCCTCGCGCTCGTGCTCGGCATCGAGCTGATGCGCAACGTCCCCGGCCAGCGCGCCGCCGAATATCTTGGTGCCGCGGCCTGGGCAGGGCGTGAAGCGCAGGAGGCGCGCTACGTCTGGCCGTATATGTTCGCGCGCGTCGCCGAGGAATATGACGAACGCTTCGGGCTCGACCACGCCCATCTGCGTGGCATTTCGGCGAATAATTTCGCCAATGCGAAGAAGAACCCGAACTCGCAGACGCGCGGCTGGGCGATCACCGACGACCATCTCGGCGAGAATGACGAGGTCAATCCGCTGATCGAAGGCTCGCTTCGTAAATCCGATTGCGGACAGGTCACCGACGGCGCCGCGACGATCTTCCTCGCCTCGCGCGCGGTTGCCGAAGCCTATGCGAAGCGGCGCGGCATTTCTGTCGACGCGATCCCGCGCATCAAGGGCTGGGGCCATTCGACCGCGCCTTTGCTTTACTCGACCAAGGTCGCGGGAAGCCGCGGTGCGCCCTATGTCTTCCCGAGCGTGCGCAAGGCGATGATGGATGCGCTGCGCCGCGCCGAAATGCCCGACGTCTATGCGTGCGACGGGGTCGAGGTGCACGACTGTTTCTCGATCACCGAATATATGGCGATCGACCATTTCGGCATCACGCCGCCGGGCGAAAGCTGGCGTGCGGTCGAGGATGGCACGATTGCCTTGGGTGGGAAGCTGCCGGTCAATCCGTCAGGCGGGCTGATCGGGCTCGGCCATCCGGTCGGCGCGACGGGGGTTCGGATGCTGCTCGACAGCTGGCGCCAGGTCACCGGCAACGCCGGCGATTATCAGGTCGAGGGTGCGCGCAATTTCGCGACCTTCAACGTCGGCGGCAGCGCAACGACCGCGGTCAGCTTCGTCGTCGGCGTCTGATTCTTGACCAACGTCTATTTCTATGACGCGGTGCGGACACCGCGCGGCAAGGCGCGGCCCGATGGCGGTCTCGCCGCGCTGACCCCGCAGGAACTCGTGCGCCAGCAGGCGGCGGCGCTCGCGGCGCGCTGCGGCAATGTCGCGACCGATCCCGATGCGCTGCTCCTCGGCTGCGTCACGCAAAACGGCGCGCAGGGTGGGCATATCGCGCTGGTGTCAAAGCTCCATGCGGGCCTGCCCGACACGACGGCGGCGCACAGCATCAACAATTATTGCGCATCGGGGCTGTCGGCGATCGGTCAAGCGGTCGCAAAGGTCGCGAGCGGCGAAGCCATGTGCATCCTCGCGGGCGGGATCGAATCGATGAGCCGGAGCCCGTTTCTGGGCGACCGCGCGGCCTATTATGACGACGATAGCCTGCCGGCCCGCGCACGCTTTGTCCCGCCGGTCCTCGCCGCCGACCGGCTCGCGAACGCCGAAGGCATCACCCGCGCCGAGCTCGACGCGGTTGCTCTCGCCTCGCAGCAAAAGGCGGCGGCAGCGGATGCCGACCCGCGCCTGCAGCATTCGCGCATCGCGACCGGCGCGCTGACCGGCGAGGAATGCATCCGGCCGCAGACGACGGCCGAATCGCTCGCCGCCGCGCCGCCTGCCTTCGGCGACTTGCAGCCGCAATATGCCGGCGCGCTCGACGGCGCGACCTTCGAGCCGCTCCACAGCATCGCCCACGCCCCACCGATCTGCGACGGCGCGGGCCTCGCGCTCGTTGGCGCCGAAGGGCTCGGCCCCGCCCCGCGCGCGCGCGTGATCGCCTTTGCCGAAAGCGGCGGCGATCCGGCCGCCTCGCTGACCGCTGGCTTCGCCGCGATGGACAAGGTGCTCGCGCGCGCCGGCCTTGTTCTCGCGGATCTCGACCGGATCGAATTCATGGAGGCCTTTGCCGTCACCATCGCCAAATTCCTCCGCGACCGCGACGCCGATCCGTCGTGCGTCAATGTCGGCGGCGGGCATCTGGCGAAGGGTCATCCGATGGGCGCCAGCGGCGCGATTCTGACGTCGACGCTGCTCGACGCCCTCGATGCCTGCAACGGGCGTTATGGAATGGTCGTCTTGACTGGGGCTATGGGCGTGGGGGCCGCCATGATCGTGCAACGGCTCGGTGGCGCCCAATTGCGTCAGTGAGGCTGTCGGAAGTGCAGGGCATATCAATGGCCTCCGCGAAGGAAACTATGGCAAAAAATCCTAATCGCGTGCGTATCGTCATGATGTCTTACCAAGATCATTCTGCCGAAAACCGTGTCAATAATTCAGGGGCCGGCGCGATATTCACAGGACTGCCCAGAATGATCCGCCGACACGAGCTCAAGCTCATCGTTCCCTTGACTGACAGCACTTTTTGAGATGGAAAGACGAGGCGAGTTTCCGCGTCGATTCAATCTCACGCCGCGATGTGTGGTGTGGGATTTGGAGGAGATTGAGGCTTGGTTCGCTGATCGTCGCAAAGCAGTCTGGAAGATCGCGCGAAGGTGACGCCAGCGCCCAAAATCCGTCAACGCAGAACTGCGCCCGTCAAACCGACAGAGTGAACGGGTCACGTCAGCTTTGTCAGTGATTACTGCTACTTAGGGTCATCTGAAATATAATAGTCGCGCAATCGAAGTGCTCCTGCCGATTGTAGTCGATTGATATCGATTGATACCGTCACTCCCACTCGATCGTGCCCGGCGGTTTCGACGTATAGTCGTACACCACGCGGTTGATGCCCTGTACCTCGTTGATGATGCGCGTCGCGCAGCGGCTGAGGAAGCTTGCGTCGAATGGATAGATGTCCGCCGTCATGCCGTCGGTCGAGGTTACGGCGCGCAGCGCGCAGACATGATCGTAGGTGCGGCCGTCGCCCATCACGCCGACGGTCTTGACGGGCAGCAGCACCGCGAACGCCTGCCAGATCGCATCATAGAGCCCCGCGTTGCGGATTTCCTCGAGATAGACCGCATCGGCCTTGCGCAAAATGTCGCAGCGTTCCTTCGACACTTCGCCCGGGATGCGGATCGCGAGGCCGGGGCCGGGGAAGGGGTGGCGGCCGACGAAAATGTCGGGAAGGCCAAGTTCCTTGCCGAGGAGGCGCACCTCGTCCTTGAACAGTTCGCGCAAGGGTTCGACGAGCTTCATGTTCATGCGCTCGGGCAGGCCGCCGACATTGTGGTGGCTCTTGATCGTCACGCTTGGCCCGCCGGTGAACGAGACGCTTTCGATGACGTCGGGATAGAGCGTGCCCTGCGCGAGGAAGTCGGCGCCGCCGATCTTCTTCGCCTCTTCCTCGAACACGTTGATGAACTCGGCGCCGATGAACTTGCGCTTCTTCTCGGGGTCGGTGACGCCCGCGAGGCCGCTCATAAAGCGTTCCTCGGCGTCCACGACGACGAGGGGGATGTTGTAATGGTCGCGGAACAGGCGCTCGACCTGCTCGCGCTCGTTCATGCGGAGCAGGCCATGATCGACGAAGACGCAGGTCAGCTGCTCGCCGATCGCCTCGTGGATCAGCACCGCGGCGACCGCGCTGTCGACCCCGCCCGACAGGCCGCACAGCACGCGCTGGTCGCCGACCTGCGCGCGGATTTCGGCAATTTTCGTCGCGCGGAATTCGGCCATCGTCCATTCGCCGCTGCAGCCGCAGACGTGGCGGACGAAATTGGCGATCAGCTTGGCGCCGTCGGGGGTGTGGACGACCTCGGGGTGGAACTGCGTGCCGTAATAGCGGCGCTCGTCGTCGGCGATCAGCGCGAAGGGCGCGCCGTCGCTGATTGCGACGATGCGGAAGCCCGGGGCGAATTTGGTCACGCGGTCGCCGTGGCTCATCCACACCTGATGGCGTTCGCCGACGTCCCACAGTCCGTCGAAGAGTACGCAAGGCTCGGTGACGGTCAGGAAGGCACGGCCGAATTCGCCGTCGCGTTCGCCGTCGGCACCGCCGGGTTCGACCTGTCCGCCAAGCTGCTGGCTCATCACCTGCTGGCCGTAACAAATGCCGAGGATCGGCAGACCGCTATCGAAGATCGATTGCGGCGCGCGGGGGCTGCCGGCCGCGGGGACCGAGGCGGGCGAGCCCGACAGGATCACGCCCTTTGGCTTCATCCGTTCGAGCGCGGCCTCGGCGGCGCTGAACGGGACAATCTCGCTATAGACGCCGGCCTCGCGGACGCGACGGGCGATGAGCTGGGTCACCTGGCTGCCGAAATCGACGATCAGGATGGATTCGGGCGGAGCGGAAGAGTCTGGAGTCGGCATGGGTGGCCGATAAGGGCGAAGGCTCATGCTGTCCAGCGGTCGATATGGACGGCCTATCGAACAGGCATGGGCATCGACACATTGTTGCGACAATTGCGCGACATAAATGAACCGCGAACAAAGCGCGGCGTCATCGAGGGTTAAGCGCTCTCATGCGAAGAAAAAAACGAAGACAGAAAAGAAACAAAGGTTCTCCCCCAATGAATAACATCCGCCTGACCATTTCCGCACGCGCCGCCCTGCTCGCCGCAGGCGCATCGTTCGCGCTGCCCGCGATGGCCGAGTCGCCGATCGGCCCGCCGGCCGCCACCGCAGTTGCCGAACAGCCGGCCGAGGCCGCGCCGGCCGCGCCCGAAACGGTCGAGGATGCCTATGACGACTACAGCGAGGACGAGATCGTCGTCACCGCGCCGCGCCTCGCGGGCCAGCTCGACACCGACATCAAGGCCGAGGCCGAACTCGATGAGGCGGCGATCGCGAGCTATGGTGTGTCGAACGTCTCCGAACTGCTCGACGCGCTCGCGCCGCAGACGCGCTCGGGCCGCGGGCGCGGCGGCGGACGGCCGATCATCCTCGTCAACGGCCGCCGCATCGGCGGTTTCGGCGAAGTGCGCAACCTGCCCCCCGAAGCGATCGCGAAGGTCGAGGTGTTCCCCGAGGAAGTTGCGCTGCAATATGGCTATTCGGCCGACGAGCGCGTCGTCAACATGGTGCTCAAGCCCAATTTCCGCCAGATTGCGGTCGAGGGCGAAGGCGGCATCCCGACGCAGGGCGGCCGTTTCCAGAGCGAGATCCAGCCGAGTTTCCTCGCGATCGGCGAAAACGGACGCCTCAACGTCAACGCCGGCTGGGAACATAAATCGATGCTGCTCGAAAGTGAGCGGGATCTCGATTACGACGATCCGGCGCAGGCTGCCGAGGCACCCGCGCGCAGCCTGCTCGGTGCCTCGGACGAATATTCGATCGACGCGACGATCCAGCGCAGCCTGAACAAGACGACCGACGCGTCGATCAACGTGCGTTTCGACCAGACCGACAGCCTGTCGCTGCTCGGTCCGGGCGTCGGCGGAGTCGACGACCCGCTCGAACGCGACGGCCGCAGCCGCAACCTCACCACCACCGCCAGCGTCAACGGCATGCTCGGCGACTGGCGCTGGTCGCTGTCGAGCAATTATGCCGATGCCGATCAGCTGACCTTCACCGACCGCATCAGCGGAACGCGCGACCGGTTCGAAAGCAGCCAGCAGACGTTCGGCGGCAACGCCAATCTGTCGGGTACGGTGACCGACGGCTGGGCCGGCCCGATCCGCCTGTCGATGACGGGCAGCTATTCGGGGCTGCGTTTCGACAGCCGGTCGGACAATGCCAATGGCATCACGACGACCGACCTCGCGCGCGACCTGCCGGGCGTGTTCGGCTCGCTGACCGTGCCGCTGCTCGACCCTGAATATGAGGTCGGCAACATCGGCCGCGTCTCGCTGACTTTGAGCGGACAGGTCCAGAACCCGAGCGATTTCGAGGCGCTCAAGAGCTGGGGCGCGAACGTCAACTGGGGCGTGACCGACAATCTCTCGCTGATCGCAAGCTTTAATCAGGACGAGGCGGCGCCCGGCATCCAGCAGCTCGGCGCCGCGCCGCTGGTGACCCCCGCGGTCACTTATTACGACTTTGCAACCGGCCAGACGGTGCAGATCACGACGACGACGGGCGGCAACCCGTTCCTGCTCGCCGAACAGCGCCGCGATTTGAAGCTCGGGCTCAACTGGTCGCCGCCGATGCTCGAGGGGCTGAATGTCTCGGTCAATTACAACAGCAACAAAAGCTATGACACCGCGAACAGCTTTCCGTTGCTGACCCCCGAGATCGAAGCGGCCTTCCCCGATCGCGTGACGCGCGACGCGAACGGCGTTTTGCTCGCGCTCGACCAGCGGCCGGTCAATTTCGACCGGGTCGAAAATTCGCAGATCCGCTGGGGCCTCAATTTCGGCAAGAGTTTCGGCCAGCAGGAACAGCGCGGCCGCGGCGCGGGTGGTCCCGGTGGCGCACGTCCCGAAGGCGCGGGCGCGCGCGAAGGCGGCGGACCGGGCGCCGGTGAGGGGCGTCGGCGTGGCGGCGGCGGCCCGCGCATGGGTGGTCGCGGCGGCCGCGGCGGTCCCGGCGGGATGTTCGGCGGGCCGCAGGGCGGGCGCTGGCAGGTCTCGCTCTACCACACGATCAAGCTGACCGACAAAGTGCTGATCCGTCCGGGCGTGCCCGAACTCGACCTTTTGAACGGCTCGGCGACGGGCAGCGGTGGCGGCAGCAATCGCCACCTTTTCGAACTCGACGGCGGATTATTCAACAAGGGCATGGGCGTGCGGCTCAGCGCCAAATATGACAGCGGCAGCACGGTGACGGGCGGCACCGCGGGCGACCTGAAGTTCGGCGACCTCGCGACCTTCAACCTGCGCTTCTTCGTGGATCTGGGTCAGAAGCCGAAGCTCACCGAGAAGCTGCCGTTCCTGAAAGGATCGCGCCTGCGTCTTGCGGTCGACAATATCTTCGATGCGCAGCGCAAGATCACCGACGCGAACGGCCGCGTGCCGCTCAACTACCAGCCGGGCTATATCGACCCCTTGGGCCGCTATATCGAGCTGGAGTGGCGCAAGACTTTCTAGACAGCGACCCGCGTACCGGCGATGGCTTCGCGCAGCGGCTCCGACGGAACAAAGGTCAGCGCCTTCGCGAATTGCGCGGTGCAGCTTGCCCAGCTGTACCGCGCGCCGAGCGCTTCGGCGTCGGCGCGGTCGCACGCGAGCGCCGTGTCGATCGCGCGGCCGAGGTCTTCATCGAGCGCACCCGCGCCGCCCGTCACGATGTCGCCCGGGCCCGGCACCGGATAGGCGGCGACCGGCGTTCCGCAGCTCATCGCCTCGATGATGACGAGCCCGAAGGTGTCGGTGCGGCTGGGAAAGACGAAGACGTCGGCGCCCGAATAGGCCGAGGCCAGTGCCTCGCCGCCGAGCTTGCCGAGGAACAGGGCTTTGGGGTGCTGCGCCTTCAACTCGGTGAGCGCCGGGCCTTCGCCGACGATGACTTTCGTGCCCGGCCGGTCGGTCGTGAGGAAGGCGCCGATATTCTTCTCGACCGCGACGCGCCCGACATAAAGCTGGATCGGCCGCGCCAGCCCCGCATAGGCCGGGTGCGGCGCGCGATCGGGGCGGAACAGCTCGTGGTCGACCCCGCGCTCCCACATCATCGTCTGCGTGAGGCCCTGCTCGGACAGCTCGCGGGCAAGACTGCGCGTCGCGACCATGATGTGCCTTGCCGGGCGGTGGAACCAGCGGATGAAGCGCCACACGAACGCCGGCGAAACCGGCAACCGCGCCGCGACATATTCGGGAAAGCGCGTGTGATAGGCGGCGGTGAAGGGGAATTTGTTGCGGATGCACCAGCGCCGCGCGGCGAGGCCCAGCGGGCCTTCGGTCGAGATATGGATCGCCTGCGGTCCAAAGGCGCGGATGTGCCGCCCCACCTTGCGCCAGCCGGCAAAGGCGAGCCGGATTTCGGGATAGGAGGGGCAGGGGAGCGAACGGAACAGGTCGGGCGAAATGACCCCGACCTCATGCCCCGCGGCGCGCAGTTCGCCGACCGTCGCCTGCAATGTGCGGACGACGCCGTTGACCTGCGGCTCCCACGCGTCGGTGACGATCAGGATTCTCATGCAGCGCGCGCCGGAGCGGGCAGTTTCAGCGGCGTCGGCGCGGTGCGGCTCGCGACCTCTTCGGCCCAGTGCAGGATTTCCATCGTGCCGTCGTGATGTTCGACGAGCGCGGTGCAGCCTTCGACCCAGTCGCCGTCGTTATAATATTCGGTGCCCTCGATCTCGCGCATCTCGGCACTGTGGATATGCCCGCACACGACGCCATCGACCCCGCGCGAGCGCGCGGCGTGCGCGACGACTTCCTCATAGCGGCCGATGAACTGGACGGCGTTCTTGACCTTGTGCTTGGCGACCATCGACAGCGACCAATAGGGCAGGCCGAACGCGCTGCGGATGCGGTTCACGACCACATTGCACTTCATCAGCGCGGTGTAGGCGGCGTCGCCGACGAAGGCGAGCCAGCGGTGAGCGAGCATCACCGCGTCGAACTCGTCGCCGTGGACGACCAGCAGTTTCCGCCCGTCGGCGGTTTCGTGGATCGCCTCGCGGCGGATCTCGACCCCGCCGAAATCGAAGCCGTCGAACGGCTTGCACATTTCGTCATGGTTGCCGGGGACATAGACAACGCGCGCGCCGCGCTTCGCGCGCTTGAGCACGCGCCAGACGACGTCATTATGCTCGGGCGGCCAGAAATGACGTTTCTTGAGCCGCCAGCCGTCGATGATGTCGCCGACGAGGTAGAGCGTCTCGCAATCGACATGGTCGAAGAAATCGATCAGCATCGCGGCGTTGCATCCGCGCGTGCCGAGGTGGATGTCGCTCACCCAAACGGTGCGATAGCTGCGCCGCTCGCCGATCACGCGTTCGGGAATATGCGGGTCGCTGGTGAACGGGTCGGGAAAACGCGCGGGGATGGGCAGGGTCGAAATCGTGGCCATGTCACACTCCGTAAGCAGCCTCGGGCTGCCCACGGCCTAGACAGGAGTTTTGTTACACCCTGCGATTCAAAGTCGCGACAATTCAGGGACGGTTCGGCGTCACTTCGATGACGTTGCCTATTTGACACATATCGGGTTAACCATGATCCAATCAGGTTCGCCGGATCACCAGGTTCCTGATTTCGCTCATATCTTCCATGGCAAAGCGCACGCCCTCGCGCCCCAATCCGCTATCCTTCACCCCGCCATAGGGCATGTTGTCGACGCGGTAACTCGACACATCGTTGACGACGATGCCGCCGACGTCGAGATGATCCCACGCATCGAGAACCTTGTGGATGTCGCGGGTGAAGAGCCCGGCCTGCAGCCCGAATTTGCTGTCGTTGACCTCGGCGAGCGCGGCTTCCCAGTCGGTGAATTTCGACAGGATGACGACGGGGCCGAACGCTTCTTCGCGCACGATGTCGGTATCGGTCGGCACATTTTCGAGCAGCGCAGCCTCGAGCATATTGCCTTCGCACCCGCCGCCCGCGAGCAGCGTCGCGCCCGCGGCGACCGCATCGTCGATCCAGCCCTTCAACCGCTGCGCTTCCTTGACCGAAATCATCGGGCCGATGAAGGTGTCGCGCAGCTTCGGGTCGCCCGATTTCAGCGTCCTGACCTTCGCGGTCAGCATGTCGCGGAATCTGTCGTAAATATCCTCGTGGATGATCACGCGCTGCACATGGATGCAGCTTTGCCCCGACTGATAATAGCCGCCGAAGATGATCCGCGCGAGCGCATGGTCGAGATCGGCGTCCTTGTCGACGACGACCGCGGCATTGCCGCCGAGTTCGAGCACGACCTTCTTCTTCCCCGCCTTGGCCTTCAAATCCCAGCCAACGCCGGGCGAGCCGGTGAAGGACAGGAGTTTCAGCCGTTCGTCGGTGGTGAACAGGTCGGCGCCGGCGCGCGTCGCGGGGAGGATGCTGAACGCGCCCTCGGGCAAGATGTCGCATTCGGCGAGCACCTCGCCCATGATGATCGCGCCCAAGGGCGTGAGCGACGCGGGCTTCATCACGAAGGGACAGCCGATCGCGATCGCCGGCGCGATCTTGTGCGCGGCGAGGTTGAGCGGGAAGTTGAACGGCGAGATGAAGCTGCACGGCCCGATCGGCACGCGCTTCCACATCCCCATATAGCCCTTCGCCCGCGCCGAAATGTCGAGCGGCTGGACCTCGCCGTAGTTGCGCGTCGCTTCCTCGGCGGCGATGCGGAAGGTGTCGATCAGGCGCGTGACCTCGCCCTCGCTGTCGGCGATCGGCTTGCCCGCCTCGACGCAGAGCGCATAGGCGAGTTCGTCGAACCGCTCCTGGAACCGCCCGACGCAATGCGTGAGCACGTCGCGCTTCTCGAAACTCGCGAGCCGCGCCATCGGCTCGGCTGCGCGGACGGCGCCCGCGATCGCCTCATCGATCACATCGGGGGTTGCCAGCGCGGTGCGGAACGCGACCTCGCCGGTGAACTTGTCGATCACCTCAAGGTCGGTGTTCGGCTGCACCGCCTTGTTGTTGAGATAGAGCGGATAGACGTCCTTGAGTTTCATCGGGTCTCTCCCCCCTCCCGCTTGCGGGAGGGGTCGGGGGTGGGCCAGCAACGGCGCGGACTGCCCACCCCGCTGCGACTAGCGAGCAAGCTCGCAAGTCTCGCTGCCCCTCCCGCAAGCGGGAGGGGATCGCTAATTACAATTCCTTCGACAACCTTTTGATGTCGTTGTTCAAAATCTGGTCATTCTCCGAATAGTCAACCGGACAATCGATCAGGTGGACCCCCGGCGTGCTCAGCGTATGCGCCAGCAATTCCTTCAGATGCGCGGCGCTCTCGACGCGGTGACCATGCGCACCATAAGCCTCGGCATATTTGACGAAATCGGGGTTGCCATAGGTCAGCCCCCAATCCTTGAAGCCCATGTTCGCCTGTTTCCAGCGGATCATGCCATAGCTGTTGTCGTTGAGGATCAGCACGGTGATGTTGAGCCCAAGCCGCACCGCGGTCTCCATCTCCTGGCTGTTCATCATGAAGCCGCCGTCGCCGCAGATCGCCATGACCTTGCGCCCCGGATAGACCATCGCCGACATCATCGCCGACGGCAGCCCCGCGCCCATCGTCGCGAGCGCATTGTCGAGCAGCACGGTGTTCGGCTTGCACGCGGTATAGCCGCGCGCGAACCAGATCTTGTAGACGCCATTGTCGAGGCAGATGATCCCGTCGTCGGGCATCGCGTCGCGGATCGACTGCACCAGATGCGGCGGAAAGATCGGGAAGCGCTCGTCCTTCGCCAGCGGCGCGGTGTGCTCGACCTCGGCCTGGCGATAGGCGAGCAGATGATCGAATTTCCACCCGCCGTTGGGAACGATGTCCTCCTTTATCTGCCACACGGCATTGGCGATATCGCCGATCACCTCGATGTTCGGGAAATAGACCGGATCGACCTCGGCGGTCTTGCTCGACACATGGATGACGGTCGGGCCGCCGCGCTGCATGAAGAAGGGCGGCTTCTCGATCACGTCGTGGCCGAGGTTGACGATGCAGTCCGACGCCTCGACCGCGCGGTGGACAAAATCGCCCGATGACAGCGCCGCGCAGCCCAAAAATTTCGGATGCCGCTCGTCGATCACACCCTTGCCGAGCTGGGTCGTCAGGAACGGAATGCCGGTCTTTTCGATGAATTGCAGCAGCATGCGGCCGGTCATCGTGCGGTTCGCACCGGCGCCGATAACGAGCACGGGCGAGGTCGCCTTTTCGAGCGCCTTCACCGCCTCGCGGATCGACTTCACATCGGCGTTGGGGCGCCGCGAGTGGCTGCGCTTCAAGGGCGTCGAATCGGTATGTTCGTCGGCAATATCCTCGGGCAGTTCGATATGCACCGCGCCGGGCTTTTCCTCCTCGGCGAGGCGAAAGGCTTCGCGCACGCGGCTCGGGATATTGTCCGACGAGGCCATCTGGTGCGTATATTTGGTGATCGGCCCCATCATCGCGACGACGTCGAGGATCTGGAAGCGGCCCTGTTTCGATTTCTTGATCGGTTTCTGGCCCGTGATCATCATCATTGGCATGCCGCCGAGCTGCGCATAGGCGGCCGCGGTGACGAAGTTGGTCGCGCCGGGCCCCAATGTCGCAAGGCACACGCCGGTCTTGCCGGTATGGCGTCCGTAAGTTGCGGCCATGAAGCCCGCGCCCTGTTCGTGCCGCGTCAGGATCAGCTTGATCTTCTTCGAGCGCGACAGGCTGTCGAGAAAGTCGAGATTCTCTTCGCCCGGGACGCCGAAAATATATTCGACGCCTTCTTCCTCCAGACACTCGATGAACAGGTCGGATGCTTTTTTCATGTGTCAGTCGCCCCCTCAGCCACGCACCAAGACGATGCGGCCCCAAGTCATGCCGGCGACCCCTCAGCACATATGTTGATACAGTGGCTCTCGTCGTCAGGCCGCGAGTCCCTGCTGCACCGGGAAGAGGTTGTAACGAGGGCAAAAGCCGTTGTCACCCTGCGCGCGGCCAGCGCGTTCGGGCGGTGTCCGGTCAGCGCCGATCGACCCATATGTCGCGGTCGAGGCGCGCCGAAGCCGCCGAACCGGCGGGGATTTCGGCGCTGCGGCCGGTGGAAAGAAAGGGCAGGAGCAGAAAGGCGGCGGCCGTCGCTGCGTCGTCGCCGCCATCCTTCTCGCCGCGCGCCTCCAGCGTACCGCTGACGCGGAGCGGGCCACCGGGCAATTCGGCGTAGAGCAGCTGTACGTCGAGCTTGCCCGACCGGCCGAACGCACCGCGCTTTTCGGCGCGCGTCAGCTGGGCGACGACAATGGTATCGGCGGGTATCGCGGTCGCCCCGTCGACGATCACGGGCACCGCGACTTTCAAATACAAAAGGTCGCCCTTTTCATTCTTCTTGGTCGAAACGGCATCGCGCGTGACAAGCTCGATCAATGTGCCCGACGGCACGAGGAGGCGCGACGCCGATGCGGCAGGTGCCGGACCGGGCTCTTCGCCGACGACCGGATATGCAAGGACCAGTCCGATCGCGGCAAGAAAGGCGCGATGTTGTTTCACCGTGCGGCCGGCTTCGGGCGCGGAATTTCGGTGTCCTGTTCGACAAAGCCGGTCATCAGCTCGCCGGCCTTGATCTTCGCATTATTGCCTCGGGCGAGCAGGCCGAGCGGCCCCAGCGCGATGACGCCCAGCGCGGTCTCGGCGCCGCCGCCCGCTCCCTTGGCGGTATTGCTGCCGCTGATCGGCACCCGGTATCCCTCGACGTCGACGTAAAGCAGCCGCGCCTCCAGCGACCCCGATTTACCCGCACTGCCGCTCTTCTTCGCGGCCAGTACTTCGCCCCACGCGATCGTGCCGACGGGCAGCGCGAGGGCGCCGTCGACGAGCACCGGCTTGTCGACGCGCAACCTGAACCGATGTCCTTGCGTGTGGGTCTTCGTCGTCACCTCCGACACCACCATGAAGTGAATCGGCGTATCGCGTTTCAGGACCAGCGGCGCGATGGCGGGCTGGGCGGCGATCGCCGGGGCCGGTTCTGCTGCATTGCTTGTTTCGACGGCGGCGGCGGACTGCGCCGATGCCGCAAGTAAAACGGCCACTGCCGCGCCAAATATCAATGCCATTGTCTGCCCCCTGCAACCCCGCGTCAGATAGGCCATGAATAGGCGAAGTTGCCAAGCCAGAATCTTGTTGACCCGGTTGAAAAGGAGAGAGAATTGTTGCGGGCTAACCAGGGGGAGCAGACGATGAAATATGCAAAGATTCTGGCGGTGGTGAGCATCGCCGCAATGGCGGTTTCGACACCCGCAATCGCGAAGAAAAAGGATGTCGCCTATGTGATGGTCAACGAGGAAATGGGTGTGCCCGTTTTCCCCTATGACATCACCGACAAGCCGTACAAGATCATCGGCGTGGTGACTGCGGGGGTCCGCAAGGCGACGATTTTCAGCAAGGAAGCATCGCAGCAGAAAATCTACAACGAGATTTGGGAACGCGGCGAAAAGCTGGGCGCCGATGCCGTGATCGGCGCCAAATATGGCGACAGCCGGATCACGGCGATGAGCTGGGGCAGCACCAAGGCCGGCGGCGTCGCGATCAAGTTCCTGACCGCGGAGGAGATTGCCGCCGGGGCAAAGGGCGACACGCTCGAAGGGTTCGATCCGGAGGCGTGGACCGGCAAGAAGAAATAGGGGACTTTCGGCACAGGCCGGATGGCCTCACGAAGCAGGGAAGGGGAGCGGTGTTGCCGTTCCCCTTTTTTCGTTCGATCGACGGCCGGATAACCTCGCGACTATTCGCCGTCCCAATAGCCCGGCGTCGCGGCATCGCGGGCGACCAGCAGGTCGAAGCCCGTGCCGCCCGCAATCACCCTGGTCTTGCCGCTGTCGGGATATTCGATGACGTCGAGCTCGGTGCGGGTGCTTATCGCCAGATAGCGCAGCGGCTGCGTTCCGTCGTTGACGATCTGGTGCGCGCTGTCCGCCCCGCCAGCGGGGCAGGCCAGCATGTCCCCCGGCCCGACCGGGACGGAATCATTCCCCCGCCGGAACGATCCGGTGCCTTCCAGGATCACGAAAAGCTCTTCGGTCGCATGATGGTTGTGAAAGGGGAAGGCGCGTTTCCCGGGCCGCACGACGAAGATGTTGCAGCCGAGCCGCTCCATTCCGAGCAGCGCGCCCACCATGGCGACGTCGACGGCATAGCGTTCGGCCGCGGGGCCGGTCGCGCGGATCGGTTCGGGAAGCGGCGCGCAAGCCTGGGTGAAGATGTTGAGCGATTGTGGGGGCATGATTTTCTCCTGATGGCTCGCCCTAGGCGGCCACAGGCGGCAACGATATTGCATAAATTGCCATATCTGCCATTCACATATGAATGATAAGAGATGTGGATTGGTCGCTTTACCGAAGCTTTCTCGCGGTGATGGAGGCGGGGTCGCTGTCCGCCGCCGGACGGCGGTTGCGGATCAGCCAGCCGACGATGGGCCGTCATATCAAAACGCTCGAAGCGGCGCTGGGCAAAAGCCTTTTTCTCCGCACGCCCGACGGGCTGTCCCCGACCGACGCCGCGCTCGCGCTGATGCCGCATGCGCGGGCGCTGGCCGATGCCGCCGGGGCGTTGACCCGTGCGGCGTCGGGCGCCCGCGATGCCATGGAAGGAAGCATCAGGATCGCCGCCAGCGAAGTGACCGCGGCCGAGATTCTGCCGCCGATCATACGCGATATGATGGACCGGTGGCCGGGGCTCGTGATCGAGCTCGCGGTGTCGAACAGCGACGAAGATGTGATGCGGCGGGCGGCCGATATTGCGGTGCGCATGGCGCCCCCGCGACAGGACGCGCTGGTCGCGGCGCGGATCGGCGCCTTCGAGCTCGGCCTCTATGCCCACCCCGCCTATTTGCGCGGTCGGCCGGCGGTGGAGCGGACCGAGGATCTGCGAGAGCACCGGCTGATCGGGTTCGACCGCCCGTTCGCCTACACCGATATTTTTCGCGTGGCGGGGAAGCGCATCGCGCGCGACGACTTCGCGCTGCGGTCCGATAGCGACATGGCGCAGCTCGCGGCGATCCGGGCGGGGTGCGGTATCGGCGTGTGCCACGCGCCGCTGTCGGGTGGACTGGTGCGTCTGCTTCCCGCCGATTTCGCGCCCGAGGTCGAGATGTGGTTGCTCATGCACCCCGATCTGCGTTCGTTAAGCCGCTTCGACCGTGTCTTTGCCTATCTGGTCGATGCCTTGACGCGTCATATCGCCGGCCCCGGCGAGGTGACGGCTCCCGCGCGCTAGTCGATGTCGAACAGCCCCGCGAGCTGCTCGACCATCGTGCCGCCCAATTGCTCGGCGTCCATGATCGTCACCGCGCGGCTGTAATAACGCGTCACGTCGTGGCCGATGCCGATCGCGCACAGCTCGACCGGCGAACGGTTTTCGATCCAGTCGATCACCTGGCGCAGATGCTGGTCGAGATAGGCGCCGTGGTTCACCGACAGCGTGCTGTCGTCGACCGGCGCGCCGTCCGAAATTACCATCAATATCTTGCGTTCTTCGGGGCGGCCGATGATGCGGCTGTGCGCCCACGTCAGCGCCTCTCCGTCGATATTCTCTTTGAGCAGCCCTTCGCGCATCATCAGCCCGAGCGACTTGCGCGCGCGGCGATAGGGTTCGTCGGCGGGCTTGTAGATGATGTGACGGAGGTCGTTGAGGCGGCCGGGATGCGCGGGGCGCCCCGCGGCGAGCCAGTCCTCGCGGCTCTGCCCGCCCTTCCACGTCCGCGTCGTGAAGCCGAGGATTTCGGTCTTCACGCCGCAGCGTTCGAGCGTGCGCGCGAGAATGTCGGCGCTGATCGCGGCGATGCTGATCGGCCGCCCGCGCATCGATCCCGAATTGTCGATCAGCAAGGTGACGACGGTGTCGCGGAAATCGGTATCGCGCTCGATCTTGTATGACAGCGACTGGCCCGGCGAGACGATGACGCGCGCGAGCCGCGCGGCGTCGAGCTGGCCTTCCTCCTGATCGAAATCCCACGCGCGGTTTTGCTGCGCCATCAAACGCCGCTGGAGCCGGTTCGCGAGCTTGGTCACCGCGCCCTGCAGATGCTGCATCTGCGTGTCGAGATAGGCGCGCAGCCGCGTCAGCTCGTCGGCGTCGCACAGCTCGGTCGCGGCGATGATCTCGTCATGCTTTTCGGTAAAGCGCAGATAGTTGAAATCGGGAATGTCGCTCGGCAGGCGGTTGGGGCGCACGGGCAGCATGCCCTCGTCGCCTTCGCCGCCCATTTCGGGCTCGCCGTCGGCTTCCATTTCCTGCGCGTCGGGGTCGCTGTCGCCGTCGTCGGCCTGATCGCCCGCCATTTCGGCGCGCGCGTCGACCTGGCTTTCACCGGCGCCGCCGTCTTCGCTTTCCTGCTCTTCCTGGCTTTCCTCGGCTTCGCTCTCGTCCTGCTCGCCGCCGTCCTCGCTGCCTTCCTCCACGGGCTCGTCGCTCTGGATCAGGTCGAGATGGCGCAGCGCGAGCTTCGCGGTTTCGGCAAAGGCGGCTTGGTCGTCGAGGAGCATCGACAGCGCGGTGAGGTCACCGCCCGCCTCGTTAGTGATCCATTCGCGCACCAGCGACAGCCCGGTCTCGGTCCCCTGCGGCGCCTGCTCGCCGGTCAGCGCCTCGCGCAGCATCAGTTCGAGCGCGCTCGAAATCGGCACATCCTCGCGCCCTTGCGCGCGGCTGATCGGATCGCTGCGCATCCGCATCGCGAGGCTGGCGGCAAGGTTGCCGCGCATGCCGTTCATATGGCGCGCGCCCAATGCTTCGACCCGCGCGCGCTCCATCGCGTCGAACGCGGCGGCGGCGATCGGATCGGCGGGGCGAGCCGCGGCGTGGAGCTTCTCGCTGTGATGCTTCATCCGCAGCGCATAGCTGTCCGCAAAGCCCCGCGCCTCGGCGACCTGATCGGCGGGCAGCGTGCGCGACGGCGTCGGCACCTTGATCGCCTTGCCAATCTGCGCGGGTGCGTCGGCGGTAAAGCCAACCTCGACCTCGGCATCGCGGGTCACCGCGCGCGCGACGCTCGACAGCGCGGCCTTGAAATCGTCGAGGGGAGATTGGGCAGTCATCGTGCGGGGCGGTCTTCTAAAGCCCTCCCCCTTGATGGGGGAGGGTTGGGTGGGGGTGACGTCTCGTCCAAAGCCTTTGTCAGAAGGGTAGCGACACCGTCAATATTGGCGAGCACATCATTGTTCCAGAAACGAACCACGCGATAGCCGTCATTTTCGATGATCGCCGTGCGCGGGCCATCAATTTTTTCATTGTGCTGGCCACCGTCGATTTCGATTACGAGCCGGGCACGGTGGCTGGCAAAGTCGGCGATATATTGGCGGATAGGGACTTGGCGGCGGAAGCGCCAATCCGGAAAGGCCGTGCGCAGCAGCGTCCAGATTTTGCGTTCGGCGTCCGTCATGTCCGTCCGCAATCGCCTTGCCCGCTGGGTGGAGCCATCCGGTGGCGTTCTTTTCATGGCGCAACCACACCCCTACCGCTGCGACTAGCCAGCAAGCTGGCAAGTCTCGCTGCCTCCCCCATCAAGGGGGAGGGTTTGCTTTGCTACCCAGCTTTTGGCTTGGTGGGAATATAGCTAAGCTCGCTTGACGCAAACGGAAGGGAGGCGCATCCGCGGCTTATGTCCTCCCCCGCACTCTCCCCCATGAAAAAGCCCTGGGTCGTCATCGCCTGCGCGGCGTTCATCGTCACGCTCGCGATGGGCGTGCGCCAGTCGTTCGGCCTGTTCCTGCCGCAGATGAGCGTCGATATCGGCATCAGCCGCTCCGACTTCGGGCTCGCGATGGCGCTTCAGAACCTGCTCTTCGGCCTCGTCCAGCCCTTCGTCGGCGCGCTCGCCGACAAGCATGGCGCTGGCCGCGTCGTACTCGGCGGCGCATTGCTTTACGCGCTTGGGCTGATCGGCGCAGCGTTCGCTACTGATGCGATCGGGCTGCATATCAGCTTCGGCCTGCTCATCGGCATGGCGCAGTCGGCGACGACCTTCGTGGTGGTGCTCGGTGCGGTCGGCCGCGTCGTCAGCCCCGAAAAGCGCAGCAGCGCATTCGGTATCGTGACCGCGGGCGGCTCGCTCGGCCAGTTCCTCGTCGTGCCGCTCGCGTCGATGCTGCTCGGCGACATCGGCTATCACCAGACTTTGTGGATCATGGCGGGGCTTGTCGCGCTGTGCGGCCTGCTCGCAATCGGCGTTTCCGGGCGCACCGACACGCCCGGGACGCTGCAGGCCGAGGAGCAGACCGCGCGCGAAGCGCTGCGCGAGGCCGCCGTTCACCGCGGTTACTGGCTGCTCAACGCCGGCTTCTTCGTCTGCGGTTTCCACATCGCCTTCATCGCGACGCATCTTCCCGCCTATCTCGACGACAAGGGGCTGGGGATCGAGATCGGTGCACAGGTGCTCGCGCTCGTCGGGCTGTTCAACATCCTCGGCTCATATGTCTTCGGCCGCGCGGGCGACCTGATGCGCCAGAAATATGTGCTGTCGGCGCTCTACACCGCCCGCTCGGCGGTGATCGCGCTCTTCCTCTTCCTGCCCTTGAGCCATGCGAGCGCGCTCGTCTTCGCGGGCGCGATGGGCTTCCTGTGGCTCGGCACCGTGCCGCTCACCAGCGGCATCGTCGGGCGCATCTTCGGCATCCGCTACCTCTCGATGCTCTATGGCATCGTGTTCTTGAGCCACCAGCTCGGCAGCTTCTTCGGCGCGTGGATGGCGGGGCTGATCTTCGACGCGACGGGCAGCTATAATATCGCGTGGGGCTTCTCGATCGCGCTCGGGCTGTTCGCGGGGCTCGTCCACCTGCCGATCGCCGACGCGCCGGTCAAGCGGCTGCAACCGGCGTGAAGATCGCGCGGCAGGACTGGGTGGCGCTCGCGCTCTTTATCCTGATCGCGGCGGGCGGTTTGTGGCTGTGGACCGGCGCGGGGCCGGTCGTCTGGCTCACCAATTTCGCGATCATGTGCGGCTTCTAGCCGCTTACAGCGGTTCTTCGATCTCGGGCGTCCGGTGACAGATCGCATCGTCGCCGTCCTTAGGCACGGCGGGGTCGGGGAGCAGCCGGAACACATGCGCCCATATCGTCGCGGCGCGCTCGGGGCGCGTGCGCTTGTTCGCGACCACATCGATGAAGTCCCAGCACGCGACCGCGCTGCGCAGGAAATTGCTGTGCCCGGTCGACCCGCGCGACACGTCGGTCGTGTCGATGACGGTCAAGCCGGCGCGCGCGGCGGGGTAGCAGCGCTCGGGCAATCCCTTGGCTTTCAGCTCGGCCGCCTCGAACGGGTTGAAGCAATAGGGCGAGCCCAATCGCGGATAGCCGTGGATCGCGCGCGAGGCGGCGAGCGCCTTGTCGGCGCGCGATGTATAGACGGTGATCCGGCGACCCGCCGCGACGCGCCGCGCCGACAGCACTTCCTCCTCGATATCGCGCTCGAACGTTTCGCGGTCGATGTCGGGTGAGGCGAGGATGATGTTCGAGATATTGCTGCTGTCGGCGCTGCTCGACGTGCGGTCGACATAGGCGATCGCGGGGACCACGAGCCGAGCGCCGAGCGAGTGCGAGACGACCACGACCTCCTTCACCCAACTCTGTTCGGCGAGCGATTTCAGGAAGTCGCGGAAATTGCGGACGTCGTGGTACATGTTCGTCTCGTCGACGACATAGCTCAGGACCTTGCCTTGCGACGGCCAGCTATATTCGATGATCGGGCCGTCGAACCCCGTCATGCGCGCGATCTGTGCCGCATCCTTCGACGTCGTCGAGAAATTCTCGCGATAGCCGTGGACATAGAGCAGGACACGCCCCTGCTTGCGGTCGGTCTCGGCCTGCAGCGCGCGCCACCAGTCGGCCGAGGTCTGGAAGGCGATCGGCGCGAGCAGCTTCTTTTTCTTGCCGACCTCGACCTCGCGCGGCGCGTTGAAGCGGCCGTAGCGCATCTGGTCGCCGCGGTGGTGGAGCAGCTCGATCTCGCTCGTGCGGCAGTCGGGCAGGCGGCTCGTCGCGAAGAAATAGGGCAGCGCTTCGCCATCGACCACCGCGCCCGGCTGCGCAGTACAGCGCGGGTCGGCGACATATTCGGCATGGCGGATCTTGCCATAATCGACCGCCGCGATGCTGCACCCCGACAGGGGAATGACAGCAAGGGCGGCCAGCAGGCGCGTCATTCGCACCGCGGGTTCATCTTTGAAAAGCCTGACACATTCGCCGACGCTGGCAGAGGATGGCGGGCTTTGGAAGCGAGAAATCGATCCGGCGGATGCGCTGGCGCCCGGTTCGCTTATTTGCCGACGACGCTCTCGGGCAGATCCTCGCCGAACACGCGCTGATAATATTCGGCGACGATCATCCGTTCGGCCTCGTCGCATTTGTTGAGGAACGAGAGCCGGAAAGCGAAGCCGATATTGTTGAAGATCGCGGTATTCTGCGCCCAGCTGATCACCGTGCGCGGCGACATCACGGTCGAAATATCGCCGTTGATGAAGCCCTGACGCGTCAAATCGGCGACCTTCACCATATTGGCGACGGTCGTCTCGTCGGTGTTCGGCACCTTGGCGAGGATGATCGCGCTTTCGGTCGCGGCGGGCAGGTAGTTCAGGGTGACGACGATGTTCCAGCGGTCCATCTGGCCCTGGTTGATCTGCTGCGTCCCGTGATACAGCCCGCTCGTGTCGCCGAGGCCGACGGTGTTCGCGGTCGAGAACAGGCGGAAATGCGGGTTCGGGCGGATCACGCGGTTCTGGTCGAGCAGGGTCAGCTTGCCCTCGGTCTCGAGCACGCGCTGGATCACGAACATCACGTCGGGGCGGCCCGCATCATATTCGTCGAAGACGAGCGCGGTCGGGGTCTGGAGCGCCCAGGGGAGCAGGCCCTCGCGGAATTCGGTGACCTGCTGCCCGTCGCGCAGCACGATCGCGTCGCGGCCGACAAGGTCGATACGGCTGATATGCGCATCGAGATTGACGCGGATGCACGGCCATTTGAGGCGCGCGGCGACCTGTTCGATATGCGTCGACTTGCCGGTGCCGTGATAGCCCTGCACCATCACGCGGCGGTTATATTTGAAGCCCGCGAGGATCGCGAGCGTCGTATCGCCGTCGAAGACGTAAGCGGGATCGAGGTCGGGGACGCGCTCGTCGGCCTCGCTGAACGCCGGCACCTTCATGTCGATATCGACCCCGAACAGCTCGCGCGCATCGACCTCGACATCGGGCGCCGCAAGCAGCGTCGAGCCGTGGTGGTCGGGAAGGCTGTTCGGAATATCGGTCATGTCTTCGATCGCTTTCAAATCTTATTCCCTTCTCCCTTGAGGGGAGAAGGATACGCAGCCTTATCGCGACGCGATTAGGCGAAGTTGGATGAGGGTGGGCGAAGCGAAGCTTCGCGCGAGCCTGCGGCTCGCCTACCCCTCTCCCAGCTTCGACTAGGCAGCAAAGCTGCCAAGTCTCCACAACCCTCTCCCGCAGGGGGAGAGGGGAGAGTCGCGTATTCGCCAGCGCGGTATCGTCATGGGTTGCGGCTTGCAACGCCTTTTCAGAGCAAACCGAGCGCCTTCATCACCGCCGACTGGTCATAATAGGGACGTTCGCAGACGATCTTGTCGCCGCCCGGCGCGAATTCGAAGCTTGCGGCCATACGAATGCGGAACGCCTTGCCCGTCGGTTCGATCGTGCGCAGGCCGAGCTTCAGCGGGCCAGTGTGCGTGCCCGTCAGCCAGAATTCGACGAGCACCGTGTTCGTGCCCGCGTCGGCGGCGATCGCGATGACCTCGTTCGCCTGATCGGGAAAGGGTTCGCGCGACGTGGCGAAATAGGACCGCACCGCCGCTTCGCCGTCGAAGATCGTGCCGGGGCCCATCAGTTCGTAGCGCGGGTGGTCGAAGGTCGCGAGGACGCCGTCCCAATCGTGCGTGATCTCGAGCGCCATGTGCCGGCGCACCACTTCGATCCGTGCTTCGTCGAGGTCGGTCATCGTGCGTCTCCCTATGCGAAAGCCTTTGTCTTCCTCAGCAATTGATACGCCTGGACGACTTCGCCCAGCCGCGCTTCGAAACTGCGATCGCCGCCATTGCGGTCGGGATGATATTTGCGCACGAGCTCGCTGTAGCGCCGTCGCAGCGCTGCGCGGTCGGCGCCGGCGGGCAGCGCGAGCAACTGCATCGCGGCATGCTCCTCGCGCGACAGGCCGGGATTGGCCGCCTCGCGCCGCGCCTCGTCCATCCGCTGGCGAAAGCGCGCGCCGAGCGCGTCGATCGGATCCCTGAAATCGGCCCAGCGCGGCGGCAGGTCGGCGCTGCCCGCAGGGCGGAAGGTGCGGCTTTCGGTTTCCCACCCCGCCGTCGGCGACTGCGCCTCCATGATCTGGTCGGCGGTCATGCCGTCGAAGAAATTATAGCCCGCGTTGAATTCGCGCACATGGTCGAGGCACAGCCAGCGATATTGCGGCGGGCCGTCGGGCGAGCGCGTCCATGCCATCGGCGCGCGGAATTCGCCGGGTTCGCGGCATCCGGGCGCGGCGCAGGGCTCTTCGCGGGGGACGCGGCCATGAAAACGGGACGGGCGTGCAGAAGAAGGCACAACAGACTTTCGAGAGGCGTTGGAGGTCTTATAATTTGGCGACGAAGCGCTTATGGTCAACCCCATGAGCAGCAAAGGCCCCGTACAGCAAGAGATGGAAAGCCTGCTCAGCGCAGCCTTTCCCGACGCGAATTTCATCCTGAGCAACGACAGCGCCAGCCACCACGGCCATATGGGCGACGACGGCAGCGGCGAGTCGCATTTTAGCCTGAGCATCGAATGGGCGGGCTTTGCCGGACAGAATCGCGTCGCGCGCCAGCGCGCGGTGAACAAGGCGCTCGGCGACCTGCCGGGCCAGCGCGTCCACGCGCTCGCGATCAAGGCGACCGCGCCGGGAGAATGACGATGCCCGACAAGGTGAACCTGGCCGACGCCTTTGCGAAAATTCCCGACGCGTGGAACCCGCGCGTCGCGGGCGACATCAATGATTTTCAGGTCAAGCTGGTCAAGCTCGAGGGCAAGTTCGACTGGCACCATCATGATATCGAGGACGAACTCTTCCTCGTCGTCGCCGGCCGGATGAAGATGGCGTTTCGCGACCGCGACGTGATCGTCGAGCCCGGCGAGTTCATCATCGTCCCGCACGGCGTCGAACATTGCCCCGAGGCGCTGGACGGCGAATGTCAGGTGCTGCTGCTCGAACCGAATTCGACCCTCAACACCGGTAATGTCGAAACCGAAAAGACGCGGCTGACGCTGGAAAGACTGGACTGACCATGGACATCATCACTCCCTCGACCCACGACCTCGGCGCCTTTGAAGTGCGACGGACCTTGCCGAACAAGGCGCGCACGATGGTCGGCCCCTTCATCTTCGTCGACCAGTTCGGTCCGGCGCATTTCGACATCGGCCGCGGCATGGACGTGCGCCCGCACCCGCACATCAACCTCGCCACCGTTACCTATCTGTTCGAAGGCGCGATCGACCATCGCGACAGCATTGGCACCTTCGCGACGATCCGCCCTGGGGCGTGCAATTTGATGACCGCGGGCAGCGGCATCGTCCATTCGGAGCGCACCCCGGCCGCCGAGCGCGCGACCGGTTCGCCGATCTCGGGCATGCAGACCTGGCTCGCGCTACCCGACGGCAAGGAAGAGATTGACGCGGCGTTCGAGCATGTCGCGAAGGAGGATCTGCCGCTGGTCGAGGACAGCGGCGTATCGGCGCGCGTCATCATGGGCAGCCTGTGGGGCGCGACCTCGCCGATCACCCAGCACGCCGCGACGATCTATGCCGACATCTTGATGAACGCCGGCGCGACGATCCCGATCGATGCCGAGGCGGACGAGCGCGCGGTGCTGGTTGCGCTCGGCGACGCCAGCCTCAATGGCGAGGCGCTCGACCGTTACAGCCTCTATATATTGAAACCCGGTCAGGCGATGACGCTCCGCGCCGAGAGTGACGCGCGCGTGATGCTGCTCGGCGGCGAGGCGTTCAAGACGCCGCGCCACGTCTGGTGGAATTTCGTGAGCTCCAGCCGCGACCGCATCAACCAGGCGAAGCACGACTGGAAGGACCACAAATTCCCGCTCGTCCCCGGCGACAGCGAGGAGTTCATCCCGATTCCCGAAGTGCCGAAGACGGTAAGCTATCCGTAGGTCGGGTTCCGACCGATTCCCGTCATTCCCGCGAAGGCGGGAATCCCGCTTCTTTCTCGCCGCCGCCAAGCGGGATCCCCGCCTTCGCGGGGATGACGAAGAAGGGGAAATGCGACAGCTTACCACCCCATAGCGGACACGCCGGGCTTCCCTTTCTCCTTCGCCCGATGGCCCCGCCATTTGTTCCAGCTTGCCAGTCGCAACGATCCTCGCCAGATTGGTTTCGAAAAGAAACCAAAGGAGCGATGTCGATGATCGGCGATTTCGAACAACAGCGCGTAAAGCTTGCGACCGGGGTCGAACTCGACGTCGCCGACATGGGACCGCGCGACGCGCCGGTCCTCATCTTCCTCCACGGCTTTCCCGAATCGCACCGCACCTGGCGTTATCAGCTGCCGCATCTCGCGGGCCGCTTTCGCTGCATCGCACCCGACCAGCGCGGCTATCGCGGCTCGTCGAAACCGCAGGATGCCGAATCCTACACGCCCGACAAGCTGATCGCCGATATTTTCGCGCTCGCCGATGCGCTCGGCGTCGGTGAGTTCACGATCGTCGGTCACGATTGGGGCGGGGCGATCGCGTGGGGCGTCGCGCTCGGCGGCCAGCCGGGCGGACTCCATCCGGCTTGGGCGGGGCGGGTCACCCGTGCGGTGATCGCCAACGCACCGCATCCCGCTATTTTCCAGCGTCTCCTCGCGACCAACGAAGATCAGCGCGCGGCGAGCCAATATATCCGCACCTTTCGCGATCCGGCGAGCGACACGATCATCGAGGAGCATGGCATCGCGGGTATCCTCGCCCATGCCTTTGCCGGACGGGTGCCGAGCGGCGGGTTGCAGCCCGCCGACGAGATCGGCCGGTTGCTGAAGGACTGGGAGGATCGCGACGCCTGCCGCGCGATGATCAACTGGTATCGCGGTTCGACGATCAGCGTGCCCGCGATGGACGAACCCTATGCCGAGCCGCCCGCGGTGCCGTTCCCGAAACTGGCCATCCCGACGCTCGTCATCTGGGCGCTCGACGATGTCGCGCTGCCGCCGTGCAACCTCGACGGCATGGAGGAACTCGTGCCCGACGTGACGATCGTCCGAGTCCCCGGCTGCGGCCATTTCGTGCCGTGGGAGGCGCCCGATGCGGTCAATCGCGCGATCGATGAATTCCTCGCGGTAAAATAAACAAGGCTATCGTTTCGTTCAGAAAAAAGTGGCGGGCGGCGATTGCGCCGCCCGCCGTCGGGGGGGTCTGTTCATGCGTGTCTGGGGCACGCGTATTAGCCTGGCCCACGCCTCATTTGTCTCGGCTGCGACTAAGGCCGAGGACTTGGGGTAGGGCGATTTAACCATATTGTTGCGCAATATGGCAGGCTTTCACATTTTCCCATTCTTGCCATACTCATGCGATGGAAGTGGGTAGACTCAGGGTCGCCTCGATCGTTGACCGGATCGATGGCCCGTCGAACTGGACGATCGAGCGCGATGTCCATGTGCTGATTCTGTACGAGGCGGGAAGCTATCATTGGCTCGAAACATGGCTGGACGATCAGCGGACGTCGCTTGGCGATCCGTTGCCCGGCGAAATGTGGTTGATACCCGCCGGTCAGACATACCGCGGCACGGCAAAGGGCGGCGCGGTCCGCACGATCGAGGTCGAGATTCCGGTATCGCTTCTGACCGTCGCTCCCGATACGCGTGCGCTCGCGGCGCATCACGACCTTGCGCTGGCCGCGCTTGTCCGGGCCTTGCTCGCGAACGATGCCGCCGCCGCCGATCCGCTCGTCACGATCCTCGCCAAGACGCTTCAGGGCATGGCCGGGCGTCCCGAATCGCCCGCCATCGCCCAGCGCATCAACGATCTGATGGCTTTCATCCAGACCCAGCTCGAAGTGTCGCTGACGGTCGAGGATATGGCGGCCGAGGCGGGCATGTCGGTCAACAGCCTGATCGTCCATTTCGCCCGCGCGACTGGCCGCACCCCGGCACAATATGTGCTGCACCAGCGGCTGCGCCACGCCTGCTGGTTCCTGATGAACCGTCCGCTGTCGATCGCCGAGATCGCCTTTGCGACCGGCTTTTCGAGCCATGCACATCTTTGCGCGATCTTCCGCCGCAAGATCGGCATGTCGCCGGGCGATTGGCGCCGGCGGCATCGGTCGGATATTCTGCCAGATGAAGGGGAGGAATAGGGATGTCGCACACGACCATCATGCTGCTGGCCGGGCTCGTCCTGCTGATCCTGCTGCGCCTTACGATCAGGGATGCGGCGTGGGCGACGCGGCTGTTCCTCATCCTGTGGTTGCTTGTCGCCATCGGCAATCTGCTCGTCGGCGTGCTCTATGCCGGCTACGGCTGGGCCGAGGAGGCGGGGATCGCGCTGATCGTCTTCGGCGTACCCGCGGCGCTGGCGCTATTCGCGCGCCGCTTCTGGCGTTAGTTATCGGGCCGCAGCAGGCAGCCGCTCGCCCCCGCGTAGCGCGCGCTGCGCGAGGCGAGCAGCGGCACGCTGCCGGTCACCGTCCTGGTCGCGGGATCTTCGCTGAGCGACACCATTTCCATCCCCGGCTCGAAATCGCTCTGGCAGCTTTCAAGGCTGCGACCCTGCACATAGCGGCATGAACAGCCGACGCGCGCGGCATAGGCCGAACCCAGCTCGGCCTGCGCCTTGAACGACGGGAATTTCCAGATCGCGAAGATCGCAAGCAGCACGGAAAGCCCGATCGCCCAGGGCAGGCAGCCGCCCGAGCGGCTCGGCTTTTTCGCAGGGTGCTGGGGATTCGCGGGCGGCGGCCCAGAGGCTGGTACAGGGGCCGGCGTCTCGCCCGTTGTCGGCCCGGTCGGATTAATGTTATTCACTTGATCCATGATCACGAAAAAACGGCTGCTGGCAAGTGCCGCTCTCGCGATGCTCGGCGTCTGGTCGCTGACGCAGGCGGCGGGGCAGGGCAATATGGCGCCCGCATCGCCGGCGCCGAAATTCGGTGCATCGCTCGATGGCGTCGCGGCGGTCGACACGCCGCAGGCGCTGCCTGCATTGCCCGCCGCGATCCGCGCGCGCGCCGATGCGCTGTTTGCCGATGCCGAAGATGTCGGGCAGACACGCGCGCTGCTCGTGCTGCGCGACGGTGAGCCGATCTACGAACGCTATGCCGCGGGCTTCGGCCCCGAATCGAAACTGATCAGCTGGTCGATGGCGAAAAGCATCACCGCGGTGCTCACCGGCTTCCTCGTCGCCGACGGGCAATTGTCGCTCGACGGGCCGGCACCCGTGGAGGCGTGGCAGCGCAGCGGCGATCCGCGCGGGGCGATTACGCTCAGAAACCTGCTCCACATGTCGTCGGGGCTCGAGCATGTCGAAAATGGCGATCCGGTGTGGCAGGGCGATACCGTCGCGATGCTGTTCGGGACCGGCGCGGGGGATATGGCGAGTTTCGCTGAAGCCAAACCTGCGGCCGCGCAGCCCGACGAGGTGTTCAACTACAGCTCGGCGACCAGCGTGATCCTCGCGGACGTCATCGCCGACACGCTGACGCCATCGCAAAATCCCGATGCGCGCCGCGATGCGATGCGCGACTTCATCGGCGGGCGGCTGGTCGAACCGCTCGGGATGACCAGCCTCACCCCCGAATATGATGCGAAGGGCACGATGATCGGCGGCTCGATCATGCACGCGACCGCGCGCGACTATGCGAAGTTCGGCGAGTTCCTGCGCAACCATGGCGTCGTGAACGGCCAGCGATTGCTCCCCGAAACCTGGATGCGCTTCATGCTGACCCCGTCGGCGAACGACGCGGGCTATGGCGGGCATATCTGGCTCAACCGCCGGCGCCCCGCTGGCGTCACCCCGGCGCTATGGCCCGATCGCGGCCCGAACGATCTGTTCGCCTGCATCGGTCATCAGGGGCAATATATCATCGTTTCGCCGTCGCAGCGGCTGACGATCGTGCGGCTCGGCGTCACCAACGACGATCAGTTTCCCGAACTGCGCCGTCATCTCGCCGATTTGACGGCGGCGCTTTGAGGCGCAGGTTCGACGCCCGCTTTGGGGTTGGGTGATGCCATTCGCTACTTTCGTCATCCCCGCGAAAGCGGGGACCCAGAGCGTCCGTCGGCTGGCCCCGCTCTGGGTTCCCGCTTTCGCGGGAATGACGAAGAAAAGAAGTGGTGCGGCAGCTTTGGTCGAAAGCCAGCTAGCTTCAGCCTTATAAGAGGAAGTCGCCGACCAGCGTCGTGACGCAGGTGCCCGTCAGCTCGACCATGTCGCCGTCAAGGCGGCAGCCGACATGCCCGCCGCGCGCGCTCGCCTGATAGGCCGCGAAACGGTCGCGCCCGAGCCGGACGGTCCAATAGGGGGTGAGCACGCTGTGCGCCGACCCGGTGACCGGATCCTCGTCGATCCCGGCGCCGGGTGCGAAGGCGCGGCTGACGACGTCGGCGCCCGACGGGTCGCCGGCGCCCGGCGCGGTCGCGATATAGAGGATGTCGCCGCCTTCTTTCAGCGCGCGGAGGTCGGGAGAGAGCGCGCGGATGCTCGCGGCGTCGCGATAGGCGATCAGCGCATAGCCGCCGTCGTGCCACATCGTCTCGACCGGATCGCCGCCGAGCGCGCGGACGATGTCGGGCATCGCCTTCGGCGCGGGGGTGTAGGCGGGAAGCGCCATCCTGTAACCGTCGTCCTCGCCGTTCCGCGCGACGCGCAGGATACCGGCCTTGCGCGTGCGGAACGTCATGTCGCTCCGCCACTGCGCCGCGGTCAGCAGGACATGTCCGCTTGCCAGCGTTGCGTGGCCGCACAGCGCGACCTCGACGCCCGGGGTAAACCAGCGCAGCTCATAATCGGCCTCGTCGCTTTCGTCGGGCACCAGAAAGGCGGTTTCGGCGAGATTATTCTCCGCCGCGATCGCCTGCAACGTCGCGTCGTCGAGCCATTCCTCGAGCGGCATCACCGCGGCGGGATTGCCTGTAAAGGGGCGGTCGGCAAAGGCATCGACCTGGGTGATCGGCAGGCGGCGGGGTGCGCTCATGGATATAGCAATCCTTTCGTCCAGCCATCACCGGCGCGGGTGAAGACGGTGCGCTCGTGCAGCCGGTGGGCGCGATCCTGCCAGAACTCGATCGCCGAAGGATTAACGCACCAGCCCGACCAGCGCGGCGGGCGCGGCACATCCTGTCCCTCGAACCGCGCCTGCATGTCCTCGAAGCGCGCCTCGAACGTCTCGCGGTCGGCGAGCGGCCGCGACTGGTCGCTCGCCCACGCGCCAAGCTGGCTGTCGCGGCTGCGCGTCGCGAAATAGGCGTCGGCGACGCTGTCGTCGACGGGCGTCACCGCGCCCTCGATGCGGATCTGCCGGCGCAGCGATTTCCAGTGAAAGAGCAAAGCGACATGCGGGTTCGCCGCCAGCTCGCCGCCCTTGCGGCTGTCGAGATTGGTATAAAAGACAAAGCCGCCCGGCCCATGCCCCTTCAGCAGCACCATGCGCAGCGACGGGTGCCCGTCGGGCGTCGTCGTCGCGAGCGCCATCGCGTTGGCGTCATTGAGTTCGCTGGCGCGCGCTTCGGTGAACCAGCTGTCGAACAGGGCAAAGGGATCGTCACTCATCCGCGCGGTCATAATGCGCCGGGCGTGCAGGGTCGAGCGCGATCATGAGGGAACTTGACCTGCAGCGGCACATTACCACATCGACGCGCAATCGGGCTTCACGCCCAGTCACTTATCGGGCTACAGGAGCAAAATGGCCGATCCCTATTCCACCCTGGGCGTTGCGAAGAGTGCAAGCGAAGCGGAAATCAAGTCCGCGTACCGCAAGCTCGCCAAGGAATTGCACCCCGACAAGAACAAGGACAACCCGAAGGCGTCGGAGAAATTCTCCGACGTGACCAAGGCGTATGACATCCTGTCGGACAAGACGAAGCGCGCGCAGTTCGACCGCGGCGAGATCGACGGCGAGGGCAATCCCGCGATGCCCTTCGGCTATGGCGGTGGCGGCGGTTTCCGCGGGGACCAGCGCACCGGCCCCGGCGGTTTCAGCGGTTTCGGCAACGAGAGTTCCGATTTCGGCGATATTTTCGAAGGGCTGTTCGGCGGCCGCGGTAGCAGTTCGGGCGGCGGACCGTTCGGCGGCTTCGGCGGGCGCAGCGCGCCGCCGCAAAAGGGCGCCAATGTCGCTTATCGCCTGTCGGTCAGCTTCATCGACGCCGCGACGCAGGCGCCGCAGCGCATCGCGCTCGCCGATGGCGCGACGATCGACCTGAAATTGCCCGCCGGGGTCGAAACCGGCACGCAGATGCGGCTGGCGGGCAAGGGGCAGGCGGGGCCGGGGGGCACCGGCGACGGCATCGTGACGATCACGGTCAAGGATCACCCCTTTTACGAGCGCGAGGGCGCGAACATCCGCCTCGACCTGCCGGTGACGCTGAACGAGGCGGTCAAGGGCGCGAAGATCAAGGTTCCGACCGTCGACGGCCCGGTGATGCTGTCGATCCCCGCGGGCTCGTCGTCGGGCAAGGTGATGCGCCTCAAGGGCAAGGGTTTCAGCCAGAAAAGCGGCGGCCGCGGCGACCAGCTCGTACGGCTGATGGTCGACCTGCCCGCCGACGATGCGGCGCTGATCAAGCTGCTCACCGAATGGACCGATCCGCGCGACGTACGGGCGGAGCTTGGCGTGTGATGCGTGGCTGACGCCCGCGAGAAAAAGATCGTCGCCGCGCTCGAGCGCGAGGTGGCCGACGAGGTCGGCAAGGAATTTCTGGCCGAAGGCCATTCGCCGCATTCGCCCGAGGCGCGCGCCGAACGCGCCAAGCGCGTCAAGTTGCGCGCCCGCGCACAGGGCGTGATCGACCGCGGCCGCGAACAGCTCGGACCGGGCACCCGCGCCTGGCGCGTCGCCCGCCGCGTCGTCGTCGGCACCTATACCGACGGCTTCATCCATGCGGGCAATCTCGCCTATCTGGCGTTGATCGCGCTCTTTCCCTTCTTCATCCTGCTCGCCGCCGCGCTGTCGATCTTTGGCGGCAGCGTCGGCGGCGAACGGGCGATCGAGGCGGTCTTCTCGACGATGCCGCCGACGGTCGCCAAGGCGCTGTCGGGTCCGATTCGCGAAGTGATGACCGCACGCACCGGCATCTTCCTCTGGCTCGGCGCGCTCGTCGCGCTGTGGACCGTCGGCAGCCTGATCGAGACGGTGCGTGACATCCTCCGCCGCGCCTATGGCACGCATTTTTCGAAGGGCTTTTTTCACTATCGCCTGCTGTCGATCGGTATCATCACCGGGGCGGTCGTGCTGATGCTGCTGTCGTTCAGTATGCAGGTGCTGATCGTCGGGGTCGAACAGTTCGTGACGCGCGTGCTGCCCGAACAATATCAGTCGTTCGGGGTCGTCCTGATCTCGCGCGGCGTGTCAGGTTTCGGGCTGTTTCTAGCCATCTATATGCTCTTCTACAGCCTGACGCCCTCCAAATACCGCCGGCTGAAAAAATGTCCGAAATGGCCGGGCGCACTGTTCACGACCTTGTGGTGGATCGGCGTCACGCTCGCGCTGCCGCCGCTGCTCGCCGGCCTGCTCAGCTATGACGCAACCTACGGCAGCCTCGCGGGTGTGATGGTCGCGCTTTTCTTCTTCTACCTCGTCGGATTGGGTATGGTGATGGGCGCCGAACTCAATGCCGCATTGGTAGAGGTTGAGGATTTGGGCCACGACGCTATTGGGCGCGTCGACGATATGATTATTGAAGCCAAAAAGGCTGGAGTAGAAAAATGACGGGTCTGATGAAGGGCAAGCGCGGGCTGATTATGGGCCTCGCGAACGACAAGTCGCTTGCGTGGGGTATCGCCAAGGCGCTCCACGGCGCGGGCGCCGAACTCGCGATTTCGTATCAGGGCGATGTGATGCTGAAGCGCGTCAAGCCGCTCGCCGACGAACTCGGCTGCGATTTCCTGATCGATTGCGACGTGTCCGACATGGACAATCTCGACGCGGCGTTCGCGACGCTCTCGGCGCGCTGGCCGACGATCGACTTCGTCGTCCATGCGATCGGCTTTACCAACAAGGAGGCGCTGCGAGGGGCTTATGCCGATGTGACGCTCGACGACTTCCTGATGACGATGAACATCAGCGTCTACAGCTTCACCGCGGTCGCCAAGCGCGCGGCATCGATGATGACCCCGTTTGACCCCGAAACGGGCAATGGCGGCGGCTCGCTGCTGACCTTGAGCTATTATGGCGCCGAAAAGGTCATCCCGCATTATAACGTCATGGGCGTTGCGAAGTCGGCGCTCGAAACCAGCGTCAAATATCTCGCAAACGATTACGGCCCGCAGGGCGTGCGCGTGAATGCGATTTCGGCCGGCCCGATCAAGACGCTGGCCGCGAGCGGGATCGGCGACTTCCGCCTGATCCTCAAATGGAACGAGCATAACGCCCCGCTGCGCCGCAACGTCACGATCGACGATGTCGGCGGCTCGGCGCTCTATCTGCTCAGCGACCTGTCATCGGGCGTCACCGGCGAAACGCATCATGTCGACGCGGGTTACCACACCGTCGGCATGAAGCAGGAAGATGCCCCGGATATCTCGCTTGTCTGACGCAGTCGGCATCCGCGCCGCGACGGCGGCGGATGCCGATGCCATCGACAGCGTCATTCGAGCGGCTTTCGCCGGGACCGATTTCGGTCATCAGGGCGAGGCCGAACTGGTGCGGATGATCGATGCGGACGGCGACACGCTGGTGTCGCTCGTTGCCGAACGCGACGGCGCGATCGTCGGGCATGTGTTGTTCAGCCGCATGGACGTCGAAGCCGATGGTGCCGCGCTTTCGGGCGCCGGCCTCGCTCCGGTGTCGGTTGTGCCCGGCAGCCAGGGGCAGGGCATCGGCGATGCGCTGATCCGCGCCGGGCTCGACGCACTTCGCGAGCAAGGCGTCGCGATCAGCTTCGTTCTCGGCCACGAGGCCTATTACCCGCGCTTCGGCTATTCTCCCGACCTCGCGACGCGCTTCGCGTCGCCCTTTGCCGGGCCGCATTTCATGGCGATGATGCTGGACTCGGACGCCGCTTGGCCGCTAGGCGGACGCGCGGATTACGCACCCGCATTCGGCCGGATGGCGTGAAGACCCTCTCCCCTTGGGGGAGAGGGAGGGGCCCATCGCGAAGCGATGGGAGGGTGAGGGCGTGACGAAAAGCCGGTTCGAACTTCGCGACGGTACCGTAGATCGCGCACGCCGACTGCGACGCGACGCGACGCCAGCCGAAAAGAAGCTCTGGTCGGTCCTTCGCGGAAGCAATATGGGCGGTTTCAAATTCCGCCGTCAGCAACGTCTCGGGCCATTTGTGGCCGACTTCGCCTGTCAATCGGCGCGATTGGCGATAGAGGTGGATGGTGATAGCCATGCGCATCAAATCGAGTATGACGCGCGGCGAACGGAATTTCTGATGCGAGAGGGATATCGGGTGCTGCGCTTCACGAATTTGGACGTGATGGATAATCTGGAAGGCGTGTGTCGGGCGATCGAGCTTGCTCTTGCTGGCAAGCCCTCACCCTCCCACGCGGCTTCGCCGCGCGGGCCCCTCCCTCTCCCCCAAGGGGAGAGGGGCGTATGAGTTTCAACAGCTTCGGACGCGTTCTTCGCTTCACGACGTGGGGGGAGAGCCATGGCCCCGCGCTCGGCGCCGTCGTCGACGGCTGTCCGCCGCGGCTGTCACTGTCCGAAGCCGACATCCAGCCTTTCCTCGACAAGCGCCGCCCCGGCCAGTCGCGCCACACGACGCAGCGGCAGGAACCCGACCAGGTGCGCATCCTGTCGGGCATTTTCGAGGGCAAGACGACGGGCACGCCGATCAGCCTGATGATCGAGAATGTCGACCAGCGTTCGAAGGATTATGGCGAGATCGCGCAAGCCTATCGCCCCGGCCACGCCGATTACGCCTATGACGCCAAATATGGCATCCGCGACTATCGCGGCGGCGGCCGGTCGAGCGCGCGCGAGACCGCGGCGCGGGTTGCCGCGGGCGGCGTCGCGCGGCTGGTGATCCCCGAGGTGCAGATCCACGCCTGGGTCGCCGAAATCGGCGGCGACGCGATCGACCCCGCGAACTTCGACCTCGAAGAAATCGACCGCAATCCCTTTTTCTGCCCCGATCCCGCCGCGGCGCAGCGCTGGGAAGGCCTGATGGACGCCGCGCGCAAATCGGGCAGCTCGCTCGGCGCGGTGATCGAATGCGCCGCCAGCGGGGTTCCCGCCGGCTGGGGCGCGCCGATCTATGCCAAGCTCGACAGCGACCTCGCCGCCGCGATGATGGGGATCAATGCGGTGAAGGCGGTCGAGATCGGTGCCGGCTTCCACGCGGCGCGGCTGCGCGGCGAGGAAAATGCCGACCCGATGCGCCCCGCGGCCGACGGCAGCAACCGCCCCGATTTCCTGTCGAATAATGCGGGTGGCATCGCGGGGGGGATCTCGACCGGCCAGCCGGTCGTCGTGCGCGTCGCGTTCAAGCCGACCAGCTCGATCCTGACTCCCGTGCCGACGGTGAACAAGGCGGGTGAGGCGACCGACATCGTCACCAAGGGCCGCCATGATCCGTGCGTCGGCATCCGCGGTGCGCCGGTGGTCGAGGCGATGATGGCGCTCGTCCTCGCCGATCACAAGCTGCTGCACAGGGCACAAAACGGCTGATGGCCTGATGGACTCCGTCGCCGCCTTCATCGCGGAGCAAAAGGCGGTTATCGGTCTGTTCGTGCTCGCGGGCATGTTTGCGGCCTTTGTCTGGGAACGCTTCTCGCCTTCGGTCGTCGCGGTCGCCGGCGCGGGCACGATGCTCGCGCTCGGCCTTCTCGACGAAAAGGGTGCTTATGGCGTTTTCTCGAACAGCGCGCCGCTCACTGTCGGGGCGATGTTCATCCTCTCGGGCGCGCTGATCCGTACCGGGGTGATCGACAAGGTCGGCAATTATGTCGTCGACCGCGCCAAGCGGCACCCGCGCCTCGCGGTGGTCGAAGTGTTCGGCGGCGGGCTGCTCGTGTCGGGCTTCATCAACAGCACGCCCTTCGTCGTCGTGATGATGCCCGTCTGCTTCCGGCTCGCCGAGGCGCTCGGGGTCTCGCCCAAGAAATTGCTGATGCCGCTGTCGGTGATCGCGGTGCTCGGCGGCTGCCTGACCCTGATCGGCACCTCGACCAACCTCGTCGTGTCGGGCATCGCCGAACAGGCGGGGCTCGAGCCCTTCGGTCTGTTCGACATCACGCCTTATGGCCTCGCGGTCGCGGCGGCGGGGGTCGTGGGTCTGCTCGTGATGGCGCGCTTCCTGCCATCGGACTATCCGCGGATCGCTGAAAAGGCCGATGGGGCGGAGCAGCTTTACCTGACCGAACTCGGCCTTCGGGACGATGATGCCGCCATCGACATGGCCCTCGACGCGGCCAATCTCGGCATCGCGCCATCGCAGATTGTCGGCGTGATCGCGGGCGGGCGCATGATCACCGGGAACGACGCGCAACACCACCGGCTCGCGGCAGGCAACCGGATCGTCGCGCGGCTCGACGGCGCGGCGCTGATGACGCTGCGCAGCGAGGGACGCTTTGCGATCGGCATCGGCGATAGTCCCGAGCGCGAATCGACCGTGGTCGAGGTGACGGTTTCGCCGAGCCACCGCTCGATCGACCGGCCGCTCGCTGAAATCCCCTTCCTTCAGCGGCAGCGCGTCCGCATCCTCGGCGTCACCCGCTTTCGCCACCTTCCGGGGCCGACGCTGTCCGAAAACCGCATCCGCGCCGCCGACCGCCTGCTGATCGACGCCGACGAGGCGAATATCGCGCAGCTGCGCGACAACCCCAATCTGATCGGGCTGGCGATGGCGTCGGTCACCGCCTTCCGCCGCCGCCGCGCGTGGATCGCGATCCTCGTGATGGCCTGCGCGGTCCTGCTCTCGGCGACCGACGTGATGTCGATCGGCATCGCGGCCTTCATCGGCGTCGCCATCGTGCTGCTCACCCGCTGCATCGACGCGTCGGAGGCGTGGGGCAGCATCGACGGCGACGTGCTGATCCTGATCTTCGCGATGCTCGCCGTCGGCGCGGCGCTCGAACAATCGGGATCGGTCGCGCTGATGGTCGGCGCACTCGACCCCGTCCTGGCGGGCGCACCCCAATGGGCGGTGATCGCGATCGTCTATTTCTCCGCGCTATTGCTGTCCGAATTGCTCAGCAACAATGCGGTCGCGGCGCTGATGGGCCCGCTGGTGATCGGCATCGCCGAGGCGACGGGCGTCGCGCCGCAGCCGCTGCTGATCGCGCTGATGCTCGGCGCATCGGCCTGTTTCGCGACCCCGGTCGGTTACCAGACGAACACGCTCGTCTATGCCGCGGGCGACTATCGTTTCATGGATTTCGTGCGCATCGGCGTCCCGCTCAACATCCTCACGGGTATTGCGGGCTGCGCCGCGCTCGCCTTCTGGACGCCTTGACCGCGCGATAGGCCCGCCAGCGATTGCCCGCGGCGCATCACCCTGTTACCTCGGCTCGCATAAAGATCCGCTCAGGGCGGAGCAGGGAGTAATTTATGGGGCATCGCCTGACGTTTTATATTCTGATCGGTATGATCCTCGGGGTCATCACCGGCTATCTGGTGCGGGTTTATGTCCCCGCCGACAGCGAAGCCTTCACTTACTGGCTGCGCAGCTTCAGCACGCTTTCCACGATCTTCCTCAACCTGATCAAGCTGGTCGTCGCGCCGCTGATTCTAGGCACGCTCGTCGCGGGGATCGCGCATATGGGCGACAGCTCGGCGCTCGGCCGCATCGGCACCCGTGCGATCGCCTGGTTCATTCTCGCCAGCCTGATTTCGATCAGCCTCGGCCTGATCATGGTCAATTTCTTCGAACCCGGCGCGGGGCTCAATCTCACCGTCGGCGCGCATTCGATCGCCGAGGTGGGCGAGGTCAAGAAACTCGATCTGTTCGAGTTTATCGAGCATGTCTTCCCGAAGAATATTTTCCAGGCGATGGCGGACAACAATGTCCTCCAGATCCTCGTTTTCGCGCTGTTCGCGGGCGTCGGCCTGACCGCGATCGGCGACAAGGGCAAGCCGCTCGTCCGCGGCGCCGAGGCGCTCGCCGAACTGATGCTCCAGATTACCGGCTATGTGATGCGCCTCGCACCGATCGCGGTGTTCGGCGCGCTTGCGGGGGTCGTGGCGAAATATGGCCTCGGCATTCTCGGCACCTATGCCGAGCTGGTCACCGAATTCTATCTCTCGCTCGTCGTGCTGTGGGTCATCCTGCTCGGCGCGGGCGCGATTTTCCTCGGCCGCCGGATCTTCGCGCTGATGCGCTATATCCGCCAGCCGCTGCTGATCGCCTTCTCGACCGCCTCGTCCGAGGCCGCGATGCCCAAGCTGTTCGAACAGCTCGACCGTTTCGGCGTGCCGCGTCGCATCTCGGGCTTCGTGCTGCCCTTGGGCTACAGCTTCAACCTCGACGGCTCGATGATGTATGCGAGCTTCGCGACGCTCTTCATCGCGCAGGCTTATGGGATCGAACTGTCGATCACGCAGCAGATCCTGATCCTGCTGACCTTGATGGTGTCGTCGAAGGGGATCGCCGCGGTGCCGCGCGCGAGTCTGGTGGTGATCACCGCGACGCTCGCGATGTTCGACCTGCCCGTCGAGGGTGTTGCGCTGATCTTCGCGATCGACCAGTTCCTCGACATGGGCCGCACCGCGACCAACGTCGTCGGCAACGCCGTCGCGACGAGTGTGATCACCAAGTGGGAAGGCATGCTCGAAGCGCCCGAACCGCCCGATCTCGATCGCCCGCACGCCCCGGCGCATACACCGCATCATGGAACCCGCGGGCTCGATCTTCGTGATGACATAGCGGAGGGTGAAAACAAGCCGGCGGCCGATAACGCGTAACGCGCGGGCTTCGAGCCGCCCAACCGGGGCGAGCAAGGAGCGGAGGCATGGCCGAAGCAGTAGCGGCGATCGACGAGGCGCACCGTGACGAAGCGCGGGCGCGGCGGCTGCGCTGGCGCATGCTCGTCGGCTTCCTCGCGGGCCTCCTCATCGGGCTGGCGGTCCATTATGGCGCGCCGGGCGCCGCGTGGGTGGAGACGATCACCACCTATGTGACCGGCCCGTTGGGGCAGATTTTCCTGCGCCTGCTGTTCATGCTCGTTATCCCGCTGCTCGTCTCGGCGCTGATCGTCGGGGTCGCCGAAATGGGCGAGATGCGCGCGCTGAAATCGGTCGGCGTGCGCACGCTCGTCTATACGATCGCGGTGTCGACGATTTCGGTCGTGATCAGCCTCGCCGTCGTCAATTTGATCCAGCCCGGCGCGGGGGTCGATCCCGCGCTCGCGCGTTCGCTGATGGCCGAGGGGGCGGCAGGCGCGCAGGCCATCGCCGACCGCGCGGGCGAGGCGAAGACCGGGATGGACGCGGTCGTCGCGATCGTCCCCGACAATCTGTTCGCCGCGATGGGCGAGAATGACGTGCTCGCGGTGATGTTCTTCGCGCTCTTCTTCGGCATCGGGCTGATGCTCGTGCGTACCCCGCGTACCGAGGCGCTGAAGACCGCGATCGAGGGCGTATTCGAGGTCGTGATGAAGCTGATCGGGCTCGTCATCCAGCTCGCGCCGATCGCGGTCTTCTGTTTCATGTTCAACCTTGCCGCGCAGTTCGGCTGGGACCTCATCATCCGCCTGTCGGCCTATGTCGGCGTCGTGCTGCTCGCGCTCGCGCTCCAGATGTTCATCGTCTTTCCCATCCTGCTGAAGACGCTGGCGGGGAAATCGCCCGTCGCCTTCTTCCATCAGACGCAGGAGGCGTTCGTGATGGCGTTCGCGACGGCGTCGTCGAACGCGACGCTGCCGACGGCGCTGCGCGTCGCGCATGACCAGCTGCGGCTGCCCGACAAGGTCGCGCGCTTCGTGCTCACCATCGGCGCGACCGCGAACCAGAATGGCACCGCGATGTTCGAGGGCGTGACGGTGATCTTTCTTGCGCAATTTTTCGGTATCGACCTGACGCTTCAGCAGCAGATTGTCGTGATGCTCGTGTGCATATTGGGCGGCATCGGCACCGCGGGCGTTCCTGCCGGGTCGCTCCCCGTGATCGCGCTGATCCTCGCCTCGGTCGGGGTGCCGCCCGAGGGCATCGGGTTGATCCTCGGCGTCGACCGCTTCCTCGACATGTGCCGCACGACCCTGAATGTCATCGGCGACCTGGTCGCCGCGACCGTCGTGTCGGCGGGCGTGAAGGATGCGCCGGCGACGCAGGCCGCGCCGCCGGCCTAGATATTAGTCGGGGCGCGCGTCGTTTCCGCGATCGCTGCGGGCGCGCCCCGCCGGTGCGGGGCGCGGTTCGGGGGCGCTGCGCACCACCGGCGCCGGCTGCGGCGCGGGCGGGCGATAGGCCGGCGCAGGCCGTTCGGCGCGCGGGGGGCGGTTTGCTCCGCCGTCGCGCGGCGCGATCACATCGCGGATCTGGCGCGAACGGCCGGCACCCGGTTCGCGGTCGGGACGACCCGGGCGCCCTGCGCCCCAATCGGGACGGCCGGGGTTGCCCGTGGCGGGCGGCGTGCCCGGGTTGGCCGGATTGCGGCCGGGCCACGTGCCGCGCGGGCCGTCATGGTCGCGATCGCCACGGTTCCAGCCGCCACGGCCCGGGCGGTCGCCGCGGTCGGGGCGCCCCGGATTGCCGGTGACCGGCGGCGTTCCGGTCGCGCCATCGCCGGGGCCGCGGCCCGGACGCGTGCCGCGCGGGCCGTCATGGTCGCGGTCGCCGCGGTTCCAGCCGCCGGGGCGGCCCGGGCGACCATCGCCCGGACGCCCGTCGCCGTCGCCGCGATTCCATCCGCCGGGACGTCCCGGCTTCCAGTCGTTGCGCCCGCCATGATGCTTCCACCAGGCACGGCGCCCGCCCCAATAGTTCAGATAGCGGTCGCGCAGCGGGTAGCGGTTGCGGTAATTGTCGAACATCCACATGCCATAGCCGGGATAATAATAATCGTCGTACCAGCCGCCGCCGAAACCGATCTGCGCGAAACCGCTGCCATAATCGGCGCCATCATAGCAGTCGTAGCCATAGCCATCGTCATAGGCATAGCCGTCATAATCATAATAGGCGTCGCCATAGCGCGACGAGCAATCGCCGCCCGACGCATAGCTCGCACCATAGACATCGCCGTAATAGCAACCGCCAAGCGTCGTCGTCGCGAGAACGCCGAGCGCGATGGAGAGGGGGCGCTTCAAACTCTTCGCCATAGCTTTGTCCTTTTGGGTCCAACGGTTGCGACCCGTCACCTTGGCCGCTGGTTTGCACGAGTCGAGTTGAATTTGCGGTGAATGCTGTCCCACCCCCGCTAAAGCGTTACTTGCATCAGTGTCAGTAGTCCGTTACGCATCGGGACAAAGCAGAATGGACGAGGATTGACCCGATGAACGCGCCCGCGAATATTCAGCCGACGAAAAACTGGTCCGAAAAGCGTTTCGGCCCCGATACGAAGCACTGGCTGCCGCGCAACCCCGGCACGACGCTCGACCATATCCCCGGCGAGGACGGGCTGCCCGTGCTCGGCACCACGCTCGACCAATTACGCGACTATCCCGGCTTCGCGGGCCGCATGGTTGCCAAATATGGCCGCATCTATCGGAGCAACAGCTTCGGCGGGCGCAGCGTCGCGCTCCACGGGCCCGAGGCGAACGAGCTCGTGATGTTCGACCGCGAGAAGATTTTCTCGTCCGAACAGGGCTGGGGACCGGTGCTCAACCTGCTGTTCCCGCGCGGGCTGATGCTGATGGATTTCGAAAAGCATCGCGCCGACCGGAAAGTGCTCTCGGTCGCGTTCAAGCCTGAACCGATGCGCCATTATGCCGACTCGCTGAACGAGGGAATCCGTGACCGCATCGGCCAGTGGAGCGGCAAGACGTTCAAATTCTATCCGGCGATCAAGGAACTGACGCTCGACCTTGCTGCGACCAGCTTCCTCGGCATCCCCTGGGGGCCCGAGGCGGACAAGGTCAACAAGGCCTTCGTCGACATGGTCCAGGCGTCGATCGGCGTCGTGCGCGTGCCCTTGCCCTTCACCGCGATGGGCCGCGGCGCCAAGGGGCGCGCCTATCTGGTCGATTATTTCGGCAAGATGGTGCCCGAGCGGCGCGAGGGCACGGGCGAGGACATGTTCAGCCAGATCTGCCGCACGCGCGACGACAATGGCGATCATATGAGCGTCGAGGCGATCGTCGACCATATGAACTTCCTGATGATGGCGGCGCACGACACGATCACCAGCTCGATTACGACGCTCGTCTGGGAACTCGCGCGCAACCCCGAGTGGCAGGACAAATTGCGCGAAGAAATGCTCGCCGTCGCGCCGGCGGGCGAGGGGGTCGGGCACAACAGCCTCGGCCAGCTCGAAATGACCGAATGGGCGTTCAAGGAAGCCCTCCGCCTCGTGCCCCCGGTGCCGAGCTTCCCGCGCCGCGCGCTCAAGGATTTCGAATATGGCGGCTACCGCATCCCCGCGGGCACCTCGGTCGGCGTCAGCCCCGCCTTCACGCATATGATGGAGGAGCATTGGCCCGAGCCTGCGAAGTTCGACCCGATGCGCTTTTCGCCCGAGGTGTCGCGCGCGCGGCACAAATATGCGTGGGTGCCCTTCGGCGGCGGCGCGCATATGTGCCTCGGGCTGCACTTCGCCTATATGCAGGCGAAGATCTTTTTCCACCATGTCATCACGACGCACCGCATCGTCGTCGCCGACGGCTATGCCCCCGAATGGCAGGTGTTGCCGATCCCGCGGCCGAAGGACGGGCTGACGGTGAGTTTCGTTCCGCTGTAACCTGACCCGCCGCGCTCCGCTTGTTTGCGCGGCGGCGCGACCTATCTCCTGACTTTCGGGGACGGGAGGGGCAGGGATGGTTTTTGCGTTGTTTCTGGCGGGCTTGATCGCCGTGATGCTGTTTGCGCCGGGCACCGGCGCCGCGCGCTGGCTCCACCGCTTCACGGTGGAGGAGCCGATCCGCCTCGTCGAGCGGCTCGAGCGCAAGCATATCCTCTTCCTGGTCGTGGGCCTGTTCGCCATCCAGGCTTATGCCGCGGTGCTGCCGGCCGAACTCGCGGTGGCGCTCGCATGGGACATGACCGCCTATGTCGATGCAATGATCGCCACTTGGGCCCTGGCGACCTTCGCGCGCGTCCGGTCGATGAAAGCTTGGGTCGCGGTCCGCATGGCGGCGCTGCTGGCGCCCTTCAGGCGTCTGCGCACGCGGGCGCGGCGAAACCGCCCGGTCCGGCCCGATACGCGCAAGCCCGCTGCCAACGACGACGACCCATGGCCGGTGCTGATGGCGGCGTGAGCGTAAGGCGCGAACGGCGACTTTTGGGCTGGGAAACTGCCGTTGCTTCCTTACCCTTCGTTATCCCGGACTTGATCCGGGATCCCTTTTTTTTGGGGGGCATCGGCTGGCTTCGACCTCAAGCGGGACCCCGGATCAAGTCCGGGGTGACGATGAAAGAGAAGGTCCGCAACCGGTCGAAAACCGCGATCCCTCTCCCAGATCGCCCGCGAAGTCTTCAACCGTTTCTCACCCCCGGATAAACAGGCTCCGGATCCACGGCGACCGCGTGCGCGTCGCTTCGCGCCAGTCGCCATCCTCGCCCGCATCGGCGGCGATCCGGCTGGGGTCGAGCAGTTTCAGCCGCGCGCCGCGAAACGCCGTGCCGCGATAGGTGACGAAGGTCAGCCCATGTTCGAGCGCGGTCGCGGCGAGTAGCGCATCGCGGTCACTTTCGAGCGGCAGCGCGGCGCGGCGGCGCGATATGGTCAGATCGACCGGCAGCACGCGCCCCTCGAACGCGGGCAGCACTTGCCCCTCGATCCAGTCGCGCCACGCGGCGCCCGCCGCCTTCCCCTGTTTCGCCGCAAGCGCGGCGGCATTTTCCAGCTCGACGAGCGACAGCGCCGACAGAAACATCGATTGCCGCGAGGTGCGCTGCGCCCATCCCGCCAACCCTGCGCCGTCGCCGTCGGCGCGCGCGTGGCGCAGGTCGAACAATATTTCGGCGTCGAGCAGGAACATCAGCCGCGCCCGTCCAGCGCCCTGCGCAGATACGCACGGTCGAGCGCGATGTCGCCCGGCGGGGCGGCGAGCAATTGCGCCATATTCTCCCGCTCGCCGCTCAACTGCCGCCAGGCGTCGATGCTGATCAGCACGTGCGTGGGCCGTCCGCGATCGGTGACGAACACCGGTTCGACGAGCGCGAATCGCTTCGCGCGGCTGACATCCTGATTGAGTTCGCGGCTCGTGACGCGCTTCATGACCACCCTCGCTGATGCAAAATCAATGCATATTGTGATCGTTCACATGTAGGTACATTACTACACTGTTACCGCCTCGCAACAAAAATGATCGGGGGCCGGGAAATCGGCAGTCGCGGGCGCGCCCAATCGCGGACTCGCCATTGCGCTCGCGGCGCTTTCATGTCTCCTGATGCCGGAAACCGGCGAACAGCGACGTAAACCAGATCGCAGACGCCACGGGTGGGAGAGGGAAATTGGTATCCAATATGTTCGATGAACTGCTCCGCGCGATCGGCGACGTCCTCGGCGCGCACGGCCCGGCGGTCAATTCTGCGGCGAGCTATACGCCGACCGATTTCAGCATCCATTTCTTCCTTCAGATCGCGGTGATCCTGATCGTCTGCCGCGCCGTCGGCTGGGCCGCGAAGAAATTCCTCGGGCAGCCGCAGGTCGTCGGCGAAATGATCGCAGGCGTCCTCATCGGCCCCTCGCTCTTCGGCCTCTTCTTTCCCGAATTCCAGGCGGCGCTGTTCCCCAAGGAAACGCGGAGCATCCTCTACGTCTGCGCGCAGGTCGGGGTGGGCCTGTACATGTTCCTCGTTGGCACCACGCTCCGCCTCGACCATTTCCAGTCGAAGGCGAAGAGCGCGATGGGTGTGTCGGCGGCGGGCATCGTCGCGCCCTTCCTGTTCGCCGCGTTGATCACGCCGTTCCTGCTCGACGTTCCGGGGCTCTTTACCGAAGGGCTGAGCCAGGGCAGCGCGACCTTGTTCATGGGCGCGTGCATCGCGCTCACCGCTTTCCCGATGCTTGCGCGCATCATCAACGAACGCGGCCTCGCGAACACCGCGCTCGGCACGCTCACGCTGACCGCGGGCGCGTTCGACGATGCGGTGTCGTGGTGCGTGCTCGCGATCGTGCTCGCGACCTTCGGCGGCGGTCCCGGCGTCGCGTTGATCGCGATTATCGGCGGACTCAGCTTCGCGCTGTTCATGTTCTTCATCGGGCGCAAATTGCTCGTCCCGCTCGGCCGCATCGTCGAGGAACGCGGCGAGATGAGCGATACGATGCTGTCGATCGTCCTGATGCTCTTCGCGCTCTGCGCCTTCGTCATGGACGCCGCGGGCATCCACGCGGTGTTCGGCGGCTTCATCCTCGGCGTCTGCATGCCGCGCGGCAAGCTGACCGAAGAGATCAAGCGCAAGATCAGCCCGATCACCATCCTGCTCGTCCCCGTCTTCTTCACCTACTCGGGGCTCAATACGCGGCTCGACACGGTGAACAGCCTGACGTTGCTCGCGCTCGCGCTCGGCATATTGCTCGTCTCGATCGCGGCGAAGTTCGGTGCCTGCTGGCTCGCCGCGCGGATCGCGGGCGAGGACAATCGCACCGCGCTCGGCATCGGCGCGCTGATGAATGCGCGCGGGCTGATGGAGCTCATCATCATCAACATCGGGCTGCAAAAGGGCATCATCGGGCCGACGCTTTTTTCGATGATGGTCTTGATGGCAATCATCACCACGGTGATGGCGGGGCCTTTGTTCGAATTCGTCTATGGCCGCAAGGCGCGCGAGACGGGCGAACTCGGCCAGCTCGGCACCGACGGCCCCGATGAGCCGCAACCTGCCGAACGGCTGGCCGCCAAGCCCGCCTGAGGTCAGGCGGTGACCGCACCCGCGTTGATCTGATCGATCATCGCGCGGTGCGCGGGCAGCTCGCTCGCGGCGCGGTCGCCAAAGCTCTTGATCCGCGCAAAGATGCGCTCGGCCTCGGCGGTGTCGGGAAACTCCTCGCGCACCGGCGACAGGTCGGTGCGATATTCCATGCCATAGAGGATGTACTGATAGTTGAAGAAGGCGAAGCTTTCGAGGTCGAGGATGAAATCGAACCGCCCCGGCGGACGATAGCGCCATTCCTCGAGCAATTCCTTCAACCGGTCGGGGATCGACGCCGGGTCGCTATTGTCGCGCCAGAAGGCTTCGCCCCGCTGGCTCAGGCAATAATGAAGCTTCAGGAAATTGATCGTGTTTTCGTAACGCGCCGCCATCAGCTCGTTGAAGCGCCGCGCGGGCGCGCTGACCGGACCGTTCAGCGGGAACATCTCGGCGATCATCGCCGCCGCGGTCTCGATCATCACGAGCCCCGTTGATTCGAGCGGTTCGAGGAAGCCGCCCGACAATCCCACCGCGACGCAATTCTTCACCCATGACGCGGGGCGATAGCCCGCCTCGAACGGGATCGAGCGGACATTGACGTCATGGCTGCGCCCGCCGGTATAGGCGGCGAGGATTTCGGCGGCGCGCTCGTCGCTCATATGGTCGCTGGAATAGACGCAGCCGATCCCACGCGCGCCCGCCAGCCCGATGTCCCACGTCCATCCCGCCTCATGCGCCGCCGCGATCGTATAGCTTTCGATCGGCACGTCGGGGCGGTCATAGGGCAGCTTGCACGCGAGCGCGCGGTCGGTGAACAGCTGGTCGCGCACGCCCTTGAACGGCGATTGCAGCGCGCCGCCGATCAACTCGGCGCGGAAACCCGAACAATCGATATAGAGGTCGGCGGCCAGCGTCCCATGCTCGGCGGTCACGACATGGTCGATCGCGCCGCTCGTCGTATCTAGCCCGACCCCGGTCAGCGTGCCGCTGAGGTGCTCGACCCCCATCGCGCGCGCTTCCGCCGACAGCACCTCGGCCAGCCGCGCGGCGTCGAAATGATAGGCATAGTTCAGCGGGCCGGTGAATTCGCCCTCGCCGGGACGCTTCGGCGCGCGCTGCGCCTCGGCGACGCGGTTCTGGATCGTCATCGCCTCGGCGAACGGCCGCCGCGTCGCCTCATCCTGAAGCAGCCAGTAGGAGACGAGGCTGTAGCCGTCGCCATGATAGGGTGCCTCGAACGGATGCAGAAAATGGCTTGACTGGCCCTCGGCAGGCGTGCGCACCCAGTCGTCGAAGCGGATGCCCTGCTTGAACGTCGCCGAGGTCGCGCGCACGAACGCGCTTTCGTCGATGCCGATGAATTGCAGCGTATTGCGGATCGTTGGAAAGGCGCCCTCGCCGACCCCGATGCTGCCGATCTCGTCCGACGCGAGCAGGGTGATCGACAGGCGCGGATTGCGCGGCAGGTCGAAAAAGCGCGCGAGATAGGCGGCGGTGAGCCAGCCCGCGGTGCCGCCGCCGACGATCAGGATCGAGCGTTTTGCCACCGGGAACGCTATCGAGCCGCAAAGCGCTTTCAACAAGCGGTAATTTGCGGCACGCAGAACGGACACGATGAAGACTCTCCGCCCCTATCTGATCTGGTTCGCCATCGCGGTGCTGCTGACGCTTGGCGCGATCCTTGGCATGCAGTGGGTGCGCGATCATCCCGAGCATATTCCGGGCACACCCTTCGAACTCGCGCATCCGCAGGGCTGGGCGACAAACCGCAAGCTGGTGGCGCTGGCAAGTGACGACGGTGCCTGCTTCGCCGCCTTCGACCGCGCCGGCGCCGGCTATCTCCGGCGGCCGGCGATCGGCGCCGGCGCGTGCCGCGCGAGCCAGCGAATGATCCTGACCGGCGACCGCTTCGTGCCGACGATGCGGCCCGCGAATGTCGCGCCGAGCTGCGCGGTGACGGCGGCGATGGCGCTATGGAATCGCGACGTGGTCCAGCCGCTCGCGCGAAAGCACTTCGGGCAAAAGGTGGTCGAGCTCGAAAATCTCGGCAGCTATAATTGCCGCAAGATCGCGGGCGAGCAGGCGCAGAGCCAGCATTCGACCGCCAACGCGATCGACATCTCGGCCTTCGTCCTCGCCGACGGCACGCGCATTTCGCTGATCAACGACTGGGCCCCGGGCGACAAGCGCAGCGAGTTTTTGCACGAGGTCCGGAACGAGAGCTGCGGCCTGTTCAGCACCATCTTGTCGCCCGACTATAATCGCGCGCACGCCGACCATTTCCATATCGACATGGCGGCCCGGACGGCGGGCTGGACCGTCTGTCGTTAGGCGCGCCGCCGCCCGCCGGTGCCGGGCACCAGCATCGGCGTTGTCTCGCGATAGGCGACATAATCGGCGCCGAAGGTGTCGATCAGGTTGCGCTCCTCCAGCCGGATCGCGATCAGCATATAGATCGACAGGCCGACGGCGAGCAGCAGATGCCCCGCGGTCATCGCGGGCGTCGCCCAAAAGGCGAGGAAGAAGCCCGCATAGAGCGGATGCCGCACGAATTTGTAGAAGAGCGGCTGGCGCAGCACCGGCGGCGCCGCGGCCCGCTCGCGCAGCGCGAACCACGCCTGCTGCAGCCCGAACAGCTCGAAATGATTGATCAGGAAGGTGCTGAAGAGGACGATCAACCAGCCGAGCCCGAACAGCGCCCACAGGATCGCGGCGCCCAGGGGATTGGTGACGGTCCAGACCGGCGCGGTCAGTTCGTGCCAGAACAGCATCAGTAGGATCAGCGCGAGGCTGGCGAACAGCACATAGGTGCTGCGCTCGATCGTGGCGGGAACGATATGCGTCCACCTGGCCTTGAAGCTGGGCCGCGCCATCACGCTATGCTGGATGCCGAACAGCGCGATCAGCGCGATATCGATCGCGACCGCCCTCGCGGGCTCCGCCGCGCGCGCGAAATCGACCGTCGGCTGGACGACAGGAAGATTGCCGACGAATGCGATAAGATACAGGAATGTCGCGAAGAATATCGCGTAGCATATGGCCGCATAGGCCAGATAGAAGGCACGAACCATGACAATGCCCCTGCTTCAACAGGGGCATTATAGCAGATTTGGCGCGGAAATGCGCGCCTAGACGGTAAAGCTCTCGCCGCAGCCGCACGCGCCCTTGGCGTTCGGATTTTCGAACACGAAGCCCGCGGCAAAGTCGTCCTCGACCCAGTCCATCGTGCTGCCGATCAGGTAGAGCACCGACGCGCCGTCGATGTAGAAGACGCCGCCGGGGGTCTCGATCTTCTCGTCGAACTTCACCTCTTCGGTGACATAATCGACCGAGTAGGCGAGCCCCGAGCAGCCGCGGCGCGGCGTCGACAGCCGCACGCCGATCGCGCCCTCGGGCGCAGCCGCCATCAGCTTCGCGATACGCGCTTCGGCGCCGGCGGTCAGGGCGACGGCGGCAGGGCGTGCGCGGGTCTTCGTTTCAGTCACAATCTGTTCCTTTCGCCGTTCGTGTCGAGCGAAGTCGAGACACCCCGAAGGCATGCACGGCCGACGGGCATCTCGACTTCGCTCGATGCGAACGGAAAATTGATATGGGTCTGTTTCACAGCATTCCCAACTCCAGCCGCGCCTCGTCGCTCATATTCTGCGGCGACCACGGCGGATCCCAGACAAGATTGACCTCGGCATCGCCGACGCCGGGAACCGCGCCGACGCGCAGTTCGACCTCGGCGGGCATCGATTCCGCGACCGGGCAATGCGGCGTCGTCAGCGTCATCGTGACGAGCGCATGGCCGTCGTTGATCTCGACATTATAGATCAGGCCAAGGTCATAGATATTCACCGGAATTTCCGGGTCGTAGATGTCCTTGAGCGCGTTGATCACGGCTTCGTACAGATCGCCGCCGACCGCATGCGGATCGACCGCGGCAGGCTTCGCCGCAAGAAAGCCTTCGAGATAGTCGCGCTTGCGCTCGAGCTTTTCGGGCGCCGTCTCGACGTCCGCGACGCGTGCCTTCGGCGGTGCTTCGACGCTTTCCACTTCTTCGACCTTGATCATCCGGTCCTCACTCATCCGAAAATCCTCTCGACGCGGGCGAGGCCATCGATCAGCGCCGCCACATCGTCGTCATTGCTGTAAACGCCAAAACTCGCGCGCGCGGTCGCGGGCACCCCCAGATGCTCCATCAGCGGCTGTGCGCAATGGTGCCCGGCGCGGATCGCGACCCCGCTTTCATCCAAGATAGTGCCGATGTCGTGCGGATGAACCCCCGCCATCGCAAAACTCACGATTCCGGCGCTGTTTTCAGGGCCGAAAAGCGTGATGCTGTTCTTGCGCGCGAGCGCCTCGCGTAGCGTGCCGACCAGCGCGCATTCATGCGCGTGGATCGCATCGATGCCCAGCGCCTCGACATAGTCGACCGCCGCTGCGAGCCCGATCGCCTCGATAATCGCGGGCGTGCCCGCCTCGAAACGCGTGGGGGCGGGGGCGTAGGTCGTCTTCGCAAAGGTCACGCGGTCGATCATCGACCCGCCGCCCTGCCAGGGCGGCAGCGCGTCGAGCTTGTCGCTCCACAGCACACCGATGCCGGTGGGGCCGTAAAGCTTGTGCCCCGAGAAAACATAATAGTCGCATCCGAGCGCGGCGACGTCGACGGGCAGGCGCGGCACCGCCTGACAGCCGTCGATCAGCAGTTCGGCGCCGACACGGTGCGCGAGTTCGGCGGCGCGCGCGACGTCGAGCGGGCTGCCGAGCACGTTCGAGACATGCGCGAAGGCGACCATCGTGTGTTCGCTCGTGAGCAGTTTCTCGGCTGCATCGAGATCGATGCGCCCGTCTTCGGTCAGTGGGCAAACATCGACCTGCCAGCCCGCAAGCTGCCACGGCACGATATTGCTGTGATGCTCCAGCACCGACAACAGCACGCGGCCCTTCTTCGGGTGCGAATAGGCGACAAGGTTGATCGCCTCGGTCGCACCGCGCACGAACGCGATCTCATTCTCACGCGCTCCGATAAACGCCGCGATCCGCCGCCGCGCCGCCTCATAGGCGAGCGTCATGTCGGCCGATCGCGCATAGACACCGCGATGCACGGTCGCATAATCGCGGCCCATCGCGGCGACGGTCGCGTCGATTACCGCCTGCGGCTTCTGCGCGGTCGCGGCGGTGTCGAGATAGTGCCAGCCGGGGGTGAGGCCGGGGAAGTCGGCCCTGATGTCCCCCTCCCGCAGGCGGGAGGGGCTAGGGGAGGGCATGTTGGTGGCCGCCGCGACGCTCACACCAGCTCTCCCAGCTTTGCCAGCGCCAGTTCCTGCAGCGCCGCCTCATCCTCGGCGCCATCGAACACGCCGGCGACGAACGCCTGCAGCATCAGCTTCTTCGCCTCGCCGGGCGGCAGTCCGCGCGACTGGAGGTAATAAAGCCCCATCGGGTCGAGTTCGCCGATCGCGCAGCCATGCGCGCATTTCACATCGTCGGCGAAGATTTCGAGCTCGGGTTTGGCGTTGGCGGTCGCACTGCGGTCGAGCAGCATCGCCTTCACATCCTGCTCGCTGTCGGTCCGCTGCGCATCGCGCGCGACCGCGACCTTTCCGAGATAGGTGCCGGTCGCGGTGCCGCCGAGCACCGACCGCACCACCTGCCGCGACGTCGCGCCGGGTTCGGCGTGTGTGACGGTGGTGACGATCTCGAGATTCTGCTCGCCGCCGCCAATCTGCGCCGCGCCGAGGTGAAAGTCGGCGCCCTCGTGCATGATCACATCGAGTTCGATGCGGCCGTAGGCGCCGCCGATATTGAGCACATGCAGCGCGGCGGCCGCGCCCTTGCCGAGCACCAGCTCGATCTGCCGAATATCGCCCGCATCCTGCACGATCGCGCGGCGGAAATCGCCGCCCGCGGGCACGATGATGCTCTCGGGCGCGGGCAACGGCCACGCCGCGGCGACTGCGTCGATGTCGGAGTAACGCCAAGCTTCGTCGCGGCGCGAGGGGAGGGTGGCGCTGGTCAAGCCGCGATCCCCCCCACTTCGTCACCCCGGACTTGATCCGGGGTCCACGCGGTCATGGATGCCGGATCAAGTCCGGCATGACGATGGAAAGAAAGGTGCGTGCTCATCACGCGGCAATCTCCGCATAGCCATGCGCCTCAAGCTCGCGCGCCAGCTCGGGTCCACCCGACTTGACGATCCGGCCCGCGGCAAGGACATGCACAAAATCGGGCTGAACATAGTCGAGCAACCGCTGATAGTGCGTGATCAACAACACCGCCTTGTCGGGGCGCCGCATGATCGCATTGATCCCATCGCCGACAGTGCGCAGCGCGTCGATGTCGAGGCCCGAATCCGTCTCGTCGAGGATCGCGAGCTTGGGGTCGATGATCCCCATCTGCACCATCTCGTTGCGCTTCTTCTCTCCGCCCGAAAAGCCGACGTTCACGGGGCGCTTGAGCATGTCCATGTCCATCTTGAGCAGCCCCGCCTTCTCGCGCGCGAGCTTCAGGAAATCGCCGCCCGACAGGGGTTCCAGCCCACGTGCCTTGCGCTGCGCGTTGAGGCTTTCGCGCAGGAACTGAACGTTCGACACACCGGGGATTTCGACCGGATACTGGAAGCCGAGGAACAGTCCTGCCGCGGCGCGCTCGTGCGGCTCCATGTCGAGCAGGTCCTGCCCGTCGAAATCGACCGATCCCTCGGTGACCTCATAGCCGGGGCGCCCGCCGAGGACATAGGAGAGCGTCGACTTGCCCGCGCCATTGGGCCCCATGATCGCATGGATCTCGCCCGCATTGATGCTGAGCGACAGACCTTTCAGGATCGGCTTGTCGGCGACGGTGGCGTGGAGGTTATCTATTTGAAGCATCATATTTCCTCAACGTTTGGGCCGAAGTCCTCTGGTTCTAGTGCTTGGACGGACGACGCGGTGTTGAATTGCCTGTAGGCATCGCCCAACAATCGTCCCAATTCTTTCGGTGGGAGATCATCCCAACCTGGACCTACCATCTTGTCCGAGCAGTCAGACAGGACCCAGCTGAAGACGACCTTCGGCTGGCCCGGAATAGCGCCTTTAAACCAAGGTGGAGGAGAAGCCGGCTTGTCCCGGTCAACATATGCCCTCGAACGTAGGTCGACACATTGTGCCCATGCGGCATGTGGCCCGGATCCATTCCTTAGATTGATCCAACGCAACTCATCGCGATTGCCTGAGCTTGCGCATCCGCTTGAGAAAACCGAGAGCAAGACTAAGAAGGTAGCGGCCTGTCTCACCCCACGGACCCCTCCAAACTAATCCCCAGCAGCTTCTGCGCCTCGACCGCAAACTCCATCGGCAGCTGCTGCAGCACTTCTTTGGCAAAGCCGTTGACGATCAGCGCCACCGCCTCTTCCTGCCCCAGTCCGCGCTGCATCGCGTAGAAGAGCTGGTCGTCGCTGATCTTGCTCGTCGTCGCTTCATGCTCCACCTGCGCCGAGGGATTGCGGATTTCGATGTACGGCACGGTGTGCGCGCCGCTGAGCGAGCCCAAAAGCAGGCTGTCGCACTGGGTGAAGTTGCGCACCCCCTCGGCATTCGGCGCGACGCGCACCAGCCCGCGATAGGTGTTGTTCGATTTGCCCGCGCTGATCCCCTTCGACACGATGGTCGAGCGCGTGCGCTTGCCATTGTGGATCATCTTGGTGCCGGTGTCGGCCTGCTGGTAATTGTTCGTCACCGCGACCGAATAGAATTCGCCGACGCTGTCGTCGCCGTTGAGCACGCAGCTCGGATATTTCCACGTGATCGCGCTGCCGGTTTCGACCTGCGTCCACGACACCTTGCTGCGCTTACCCTGGCAGAGCGCGCGCTTGGTGACGAAATTATAGATGCCGCCGAGCCCCTCGGCATTGCCCGGATACCAGTTCTGCACCGTCGAATATTTGATCTCGGCATCGTCGAGCGTCACCAGCTCGACCACCGCGGCGTGGAGCTGGTTCTCGTCGCGCATCGGCGCGGTGCAGCCCTCAAGGTAGCTGACGTAAGCGCCCTTGTCGGCGATGATCAACGTTCGCTCGAACTGCCCCGTATTCTCGGCATTGATGCGGAAATAGGTGCTGAGCTCCATCGGGCAGCGCACGCCCTCGGGCACATAAACGAACGTCCCGTCCGAAAAGACTGCGCAATTGAGCGTCGCGAAATAATTGTCGTGCATCGGCACAACCTTGCCGAGCCACTTTTTCACGAGCTCGGGATATTCGCGGATCGCTTCGGAGATGGAGAGGAAGATCACGCCCGCGCGCTTCAATTCCTCGCGGAAGGTGGTCGCGACGGAGACAGAGTCGAACACCGCGTCGACCGCGACCTTGCGCGCGCCCTCGACGCCCGCGAGCACCTTCTGCTCCTCGATCGGGATGCCGAGCTTTTTATAGACTTCGAGAATCTCGGGATCGACCTCGTCGAGGCTGGAGAGCTTCGGCTTCGGCTTCGGCGCCGCGTAATAGTACGCGTCCTGATAATCGATCGGCGGCACGTTGAGCTTCGCCCAGTCGGGCGTCTCCATCGTCAACCAGTGGCGAAACGCCTTCAGCCGCCAGTCGAGCATCCATTCGGGCTCATTCTTCTTCGCGCTGATGAAGCGGACCGTATCCTCGGTCAGCCCCTTGGGCGCGAAGTCGGTCTCGATCGCCGAGGACCAGCCATGCTCATAATCGGCGACCTTCGCGGCGGCATCGTGCGCGGCCTGGTCTTTCACGGGAAGTTCGGTGTTGTCGGTCATATCTCTAACTTTTAACCCGTCACCCCAGCGAAAGCTGGGGTCGCGGTCGGCCGGGCTCCATCGATAGCGGTCCCAGCTTTCGCTGGGACGACGGAAAGGCTCGCCAAACTGATTTCCGCCAGCGCGCCGCGCACCGCGCCGTTCACGACGCCCCAATGCGGCTGCACCTTGCAGCTGCCCTCGAGCGAGCAATCATGGCGCCCTTCGGCGACGCAGGCGGTCAGCGCGATCGGTCCTTCGACCGCTTCGATGATCTCGGCGACGTTGATCGCCGCCGCGGGCCGCGCGAGCCGAACCCCGCCGCCGCTGCCGCGCGACGCGACGAGCAGGCCTGCACGTGCGAGCTGGCTCACCAGCTTCTGCGCCGTCGGCCCCGGAATGCCGGTCTGTTCGGCGAGCATGCCCGCGTGAATCGGCACCGACCCGCACTGGCGGGCGGCGGCGCTCATCAGCACCACGGCATAATCGGCAAGGTTGGACAGGCGCATCGTATTTTTCCGTCGCAGTTGCGAACGATTCCTAACTGGAGCGAATTACTCCACTTATATAGGCGAGGCTTTTGTGCGGCGCAACCAATGGGCGCTATTCGGGCGCCAAGAAAAAAAGGCACCCATCCGGCCAAAGCCAAATGAGTGCCAAGATGAAGGTCTCAAGTCCTCGTCAGAGGATGAGCTCTTCTGGGTCGCAACGGGGGATTATGCCCGGGCGACGATTCGTGATTGGATGAAAACGCCAAAACGACGGGACAGATAATTTTTGAAGGTTAACGCGGGTTCCGGCGCCAGTACGGACCCTATGTTTCCGAAACGAGCGGGCTGACCCTTCCGGCGAGCTGCTTGCGGCCCTTGGTCGTCGCCTCGGTATAGCTGGTCGGCTTGCCGAGCTGGCCTGGCGTGGCGCCGGCAAAGCGCTTGATCTCGCGGATCAGGTGCGACTGGTCGTAAAAGGCGTCGCCGAGCTGCGCGGCATCGAGCCCTTCGCCGCGTGCCAGCGCCGACGCGGCGCGCACCGCGCGATATTTGCGCGCCAGCATGCGCGGCGACAGCCCGTAATAATGTTTGGTCATCCGCTCGACCGACCGGATCGACATGCCCGTCGCCTCGACCAGTTCGGGAACCTGCGGCGAGGGCGATTCGGTCAGCCATCCATCGACGGTGCGGATGAACCACATCGGCGCGGTCTCGCCGCGGGTCAGCACCTCGCGCGCGAAATTATTGCCGATGACCAGCTTTTCCTCGACGCTCGCCGCACTTTCCAGCGCGGTCGCGACCTCGTCGATCCACGGGCCGAACAGGTCGGCGGCGTTCATCGCGCGGTCGGTCAGCTTGTCGGCATCGGCGCCCATCAGCGCCGCCCAGCCCGCGGGCAGCATGCCAAACCCGAACATCTGCGTCGGGCAATTGCTGATCGCGCGCACCCGCCCGCTCGTCGGTCCGACGATATTCGCCCGGCAGACCGGCGCACGGTGATCGTCGGCAAAGACATATTCGCCGTCGGCGGCGGTGACGAAGCGGAACTGCGGGCGGTCGGCGCGCTCATATTCGTCGAAACGCGGCATGTTGACGCGCGCGAAATAAAAGCTCGACACCATCTCCGCCAGATCGGGATCGGGCGGGAAATAGTGCAGTTCGAACGGCGCGCTGCCGTCCACGCCCGCGGGCGAGGAAGTAATATCCGACATGAAGACCCAGACCTTTGGCAACCGTGACCCGGCTGCCTTATTTTTCGGGATCAAATCATTTGCGTTTCATCCCCGCGCGTCAAGCGCCAATCGTCAATTAGCTTAACCTTTCTGCGCCGCGATCCAGACGTCCACGCGCCGCTCGAGCACGTCGAGCGGCACCGGGCCCGATTCGAGCACGACGTCGTGGAAGGTCCGGAAATCGAACTTGTCGCCGAGCGCCGCCTGCGCGCGGCCGCGCAGCTCCATGATCTTGAGCTTGCCGATCAGATAGGCGGTCGCCTGACCCGGATAGACGATATAGCGCTCGATCGCCTTTTCGATGTCGCCCTGCGGATTGGGCGTATTGTCCTTGAGGTACTGGATCGCCTGCTCGCGGCTCCAGCGCTTGTCGTGAATGCCGGTGTCGACGACGAGCCGGCACGCGCGCCACAGCTCCATGCCGAGCCGCCCGAAATCGCTGTACGGATCGGTGTAGAAGCCCATGTCCTTGGCGAGTTCCTCGGTATAGAGGCCCCAGCCTTCGGTATAGGCGGTGAAGCCGCCGAAGCGGCGGAAGGGCGGCAGCCCGGTCAGCTCGGTCTGCACCGCGCGCTGCAAATGATGCCCCGGAACGCCCTCATGATAGGCGAGCGCCTCAAGCTCGGTCTTCGACATGTCTTTCAGGTCATAGAGGTTCACATAATAGGTGCCCGGCCGCGACCCGTCGGGCGAGGGCGACTGGTAAAAGGCCTTGCCCGCCGATTTCTCGCGGAACGCCTCGACCGCCTTCACCTGCAGATGCGCCTTGGGCAGCGTGTTGAAGAAGGCGGGCAGCCGTGCCTCCATCGCCTTCACCTTGGCGTCGACGTCGGCGAGATAGGCTTCGCGGGTCGTGTAATAATATTGCGGGCTCGTGCGCAGATGCGCGAAGAATTGCTGCAGCGTGCCCTTGAAGCCAACCTGCGCCATGATCTTTTTCATCTCGCCATGGATGCGCGCGACTTCGGACAGGCCAAGGTCGTGGATCTGGGTCGCGGTCATGTCGGTCGTCGTGTAATTGGCGAGCAGCGCCTCATAATAGGCTTTGCCGTCGGGCAGGCGCCACACCCCGTCCTGCGTCGGCGCGCTCGCCTGCTGGCGCTTCATCTCCACGAGCAGGCGGCCATAGGCGGGGCCGGCGCTTTCGCTCCACGCCGCCTTGGCCGACGCGATCAGTCGTGCCTTTTCGGCATCGCCGATCGCAAGCTTGCCGACCTTCGCCGTGATATCCTCGACCACCGCATTGTCGGGCTTTTGCAGGTTTCCGATGTCCGAAATGAGATAGGCATAGACCCATTTCGGCGGCTGGACGCCGTTCGCGGCGCGCTCGGCCGACTGTTTGGACAGTGTGTCGAGGATCGGGCCGAGCCCGCGGATGCGTTCGACATAGGCTTCGGCCTCGGCGACGCTGGCGACGCGGTGGATGTTGATCAGGAAAGCGGGGAGCTGGCTCTGCTCGCCGTTCATCTGGTCGAAGATATAGCCGTGGCTCCGGAACGCGAACAGCCGGTCGGCGCGCGCCGCCTGCGCGTTGAACAGCTCGAACGACAGCGCTTCGTCGACACTCAGCGCCTTGGGGTCGAAGCTTTCGCGCATCGCGGCGGCGGTGGCCTGTCGCAGCTTGTGGCTGGCAACCTCGGCCTCGTCGCTGACGTCGTCCCAGCGGCCATAATCGGCATCGCGAATGCCGCGATACGCCTTGCCCTGCGGGCTCAGCGAGAGCTGCGCGGCGTCATAATTTTCAAAGAATTGCGCAAGGTTCGCGCCGGCGGGGGCAGCTTCGGGGGCGGGCGTCGCGGCTACCGTGGCGGGGGCTTCCTGTACCGCGGCGGGGGCGCAACCCGCGACGGCGAGCAGAGCGAGCCCGGTGGACAGGCGAGCGATTATGCGAAGATGCGACACGAATTTCTCCCGGTTTTTCCGATGACTTTGCTGGTCCCGCCAATAGTCGAGGCGGGGCTTGCCATAGGCCCCGGCTCGGCGCAATGGCGGGCCATGTCGCTTTTCGCCTCGCTCACCGATAGCGCCTATGCGCTCGTCCGCCCGATCGTCCACGCCACCGATGGCGAGGCCGCGCACAACCTTACGCTCAGCGCGCTCCAGCCGCTGCCGCGCGCGCGCCATGCGCTGACCAGTCCGGCGCTCGCGACCGAGCTTGCGGGTCTCAAATTCCCGAACCCCGTCGGCCTCGCGCCCGGCTTCGACAAGGATGCGCGCGTCGCGCACGTGATGCCGCATTTCGGCTTCGGCTTCGTCGAGGTCGGCACGCTGACCCCGCTGCCGCAGGAGGGCAATCCGCGCCCGCGCCTGTTCCGCCTCGTTGAGGATCAGGCGGTGATCAACCGCATGGGCTTCAACAATGGCGGGCAGGAAAAGGCGGCCGAGCGCATCGCGTGCCTGCGCCGTTATGGCCTGCCGGTGCCGCTCGGCATCAACATCGGCGCGAACAAGGACAGCGCCGACCGCATCGCCGACTATGCGAAGGGCACCGCCGCGATGGCGCCGCTTGCCGACTATCTGACGGTCAATATCAGCTCGCCGAACACGCCCGGCCTTCGTGCCTTGCAGGACAAGGGCGCGCTCGAAGCCTTGCTCGACGGCGTCGCCGCGGCGCAGCCCGCGGGCGCGGCGAAGCCGGTGTTCCTGAAGGTCGCCCCCGACCTCGAGCCCGCCGACATTGACGATATCGTCGCCGTCGCGTTCGACAAGGGGCTCGCCGCCGTCATCGTCTCGAACACGACGATCGTGCGTCCCGCGCTCGCATCGCGCCATGCCGAGGAAGCGGGCGGTCTCTCGGGCGCGCCGCTCGCCGAACTGGCGCTGCAACGCGTCCGGGATTTCCGCACCGCGAGCGGCGGCAAGCTGCCGCTCGTCGCGGCGGGCGGGATTGCATCGCCCGAACAGGCGTGGGAGCGCATCCGCGCGGGCGCCAGTCTGGTCCAGATCTATTCGGCGATGGTCTATGAAGGCCCGGGCCTCGCTGGCCGGATCGCGCATGGCCTCGAAAAGCTCGCGGTGCGCGACGGCTTCGCGCGCGTGTCGGACGCGGTGGGGACGGACCACTAGATCCTCCCTGTCGCGAAGCGATGGGGAGGGGGACCGCTCATCGCAGATGAGTGGTGGAGGGGCGGCGACGTCGCGCGATTGCCCCTCCGTCAGCGCTTCGCGCTGCCACCTCCCCATGCCTGCAGCACAGGGAGGAGCGGTTGGGGTTGCGCTACCTCGACCTCCGCGCCAATGTCGCGCCTATGTTGAAAAAATTCCTCCCGCTCGCCGCCCTTCTTTCCGTCACCGTCTCCTCGCCCGCGCTCGCGCAGGGCGTCACCTCGTCCGCCGATCCACGCGCGACCGAGGCAGGGCGCGAGATTTTGCACCAGGGCGGCACCGCTGCCGACGCCGCGATCGCGATGGTCGCGGTGCTGACGCTCGTCGAACCGCAGTCGAGCGGAATCGGCGGCGGCGGCTTCATGGTTCACCACAATGCCAAGGATGGCAGCATCTCGACGATCGACGGCCGCGAAATGGCGCCCGCCGCGGCAAAGCCCGACCGCTTCCTCGGACCCGATGGCAAGGCACGCGGCTATATGGATGTCATTCCGGGCGGGCTGTCGGTCGGCGTCCCCGGCAATGTCCGCCTGATGGAAATGGCGCACAAGAAATGGGGCAAGCTCGAATGGAAGGCGCTGTTCCAGCCCGCGATCAAGCTTGCCGAAGAAGGCTTCATCGTCACCCCGGCGCTCAACAATTGGCTCGTCCAGTTCGAGCCGATGTGGAAGGAATTTCCCGCCCCGCAGGCGATCTATTATGTCGACGGCAAGCCTGCGCCGGTCGGCACGCGGATCAAGAACCCCGCTTATGCCAAGCTGCTGCGCGACATCGCGGCGCGCGGGCCTGACGCATTTTACACCGGCGCCAATGCCAAGGCGATCAGCGACGCCGTCGCCAAGGCGCCGCGCCACCCGAGCCAGCTGACCGTTAAGGATATCGCCGCCTATAAGGCGAAGGAACGCCCCGCGGTCTGCACCACCTACCGCGTTTACAAGGTGTGCGGCATGGGCCCGCCCTCGTCGGGCGCGACCACCGTCTTCGGCATCCTCGGTATGATCGAGGGCTGGGACATGAAAGCGATGGGCAAGGACAATCCGATGAGCTGGCATCTGCTCTCGGAAGCGATGCAGCTCTCCTATGCCGACCGCGCCGCCTATCTCGGCGACGGCGATTTCGTCGACGTGCCGGTGAAGGGATTGCTCGACAAAAGCTATCTCGCCGAGCGCCGCCAGCTGATCTCGCCCTTTGGCGCCGCGGGCAAATATGAACCCGGTGTGCCGCCGGGCGCGAAGCCGCGCGCTGCCGCGCCGCCGGTTGAGGAGCAGGGGACGACGCATTTCGTGACTGCCGACAAGGACGGCAATCTTGTGTCGATGACCTCGACGATCGAAAGCATCTTCGGCAGCCAGCTGATGGCGAACGGCTATTTCCTGAACAACGAACTCACTGATTTCGACCTCGCGCCGACCGAGGGCGGGGTGCCGACCGCGAACCATGTCGAAGCGGGCAAGCGTCCGCTCTCCTCGATGTCGCCGACGGTCGTCTATGGGCCCGACGGCAAGGTCGTGCTCGCGGTCGGCTCGGCGGGCGGCAAGCGCATCATCATGCATGTGACCAAGGTGCTCGTGGGCGTGCTCGACTGGGGGCTCGACGCCAAACAGGCGATGGAGCTTCCCAACCTTTTCTTCGGCCGCCAGGGTGTGCTGATCGAGAATAACGAGGCGGGCAAGGCGATCGCCGCGAAGATGAAACCTTTTGGCTACAGTTTCACGGCGACCAGCCTCGGGTCGAAGCTCAACGCGGTTGAACGCACCAGTGCGGGTTGGCGCGGCGCCGCCGACCCGCGCGGACCCGGCAGCTCGTCGATCGACGGGGCGCCAGCGCAGAATTGATCAACGATAATAATAAGAAAGCAATGAAATCTCCCTGGAGAGAGGCAGAATGAAGCTTGAAAATCCCCATCTCGACCATTTTTCGAGTCTGGTCGCGATGTTCTTCGACCGTGCGGGGCGCGGCGGCGAAGATCCCTTCCTGTGGCGCAAGGCCGACCGCGCCTGGCATCCGCTGAGCTGGCGGCAGGTCGCGAACCAGGTCTCGGCGCTCGCGCACGGCCTGCGCGAACTCGGCCTCAAGGAAGGCGACCGGGTGGTGCTGGTCAGCGAGAACCGGCCCGAATGGTGCATCGCCGACCTCGGCATCATGGCCGCGGGCTGCATCACCGTGCCGACCTATACGACCAACACCGAACGCGACCACCAGCACATCCTCGACAACAGCGGCGCGAAGGCGGTGATCGTCTCAACCGCGAAGCTCGCGCGCACGCTGATGCCCGCGGTGATGCGCTCTGAGGCGCATATCGTGATCACGATGGAGAGTCTGCGCGTCGGCCAGCACGGCGAGGTCGCGGTCCACGACTGGGGTCCGCTCGTGGAGGGCGGCGAGGCGTGGGTGGAAGAAACCAAGGCGCGCGGCGCCGCGATGACGCGCGACGATACCGCGTGCCTCATCTACACCAGCGGCACCGGCGGCGCGCCGCGCGGGGTGATGCAGCATCATGGTGCGATCCTGCACAATGCGGCGGGCGCCGCCGAGGTGCTCGTGAGCGACTTCGGCATCGGCGACGAGGAAGTGTTCCTGTCGTTCCTGCCGCTCAGCCACGCCTATGAACATTCGGGCGGGCAGTTCCTGCCGATCATGGTCGGAGCGCAAATCTATTACAGCGAAGGCCTCGAAAAGCTCGTCTCGAACATCGAGGAAACGCGCCCGACGATCATGGTCGTCGTCCCGCGTCTGTTCGAGGTGATCCGCGCGCGGATGATCAAGTCGGTCGAAAAACAGGGCAGACTCGCGAACTGGATGCTGAACCAGGCGCTGCGCGTCGGCGAAAAGGATTATGAGCGCCGCATGGGGCTGCTCGATCGCCCCGTCGACCTGATCCTCGACCGCTTGTTCCGCCCCAAGATCGGCAAGCGCTTCGGCGGCCGGATGAAGGCGCTCGTGTCGGGCGGCGCGCCATTGAACCCCGAAATCGGCGTCTTCTTCCACTCGATCGGGCTGACCTTGCTGCAGGGCTATGGCCAGACCGAGGCGGGGCCGGTGATCAGCTGCAACCGCCCGAGCGCCGGGATCAAGATGGACACCGTCGGCCCGCCGCTGATGAACACCGAGGTGCGCATCGCCGACGACGGCGAAATCCTCGTGCGCGGCGAGCTGGTGATGAAGGGCTATTGGCGCAACAAGGCCGAGACCGAGCGCGTGCTCGTCGACGGCTGGCTCCACACCGGCGATATCGGTCATATCGACGACAAGGGCCGCATCGTTATCACCGACCGCAAGAAGGATCTGATCGTCAACGACAAGGGCGACAATGTCTCGCCGCAGCGCGTCGAGGGCATGCTGACGCTCCAGCCCGAAATCCTGCAGGCGATGGTCTATGGCGACAAGCGCCCGCACCTTGTCGGCATCCTTGTCCCCGATCCCGAATGGATGGCCGAATGGGCCGAGGCCGAAGGCTTGCCCAAGGATTTGGAGCGGCTGCGCGAGCATGAGAAATTCCGCACCGCGCTGCGCGCCGCGGTCGACCGCGTCAACGGCCAGCTCTCGGTGATCGAAAAGGTCCGCAAATTCGACTTTGCGGACGAGCCCTTCACGATCGAGAATGAGCAGATGACGCCGTCGATGAAGATCCGCCGCCACATATTGAAGCAGGTCTACGAAGACAAGATCGCGGCGCTTTATAAGGCTTAAAGCCCCCTCCCCTTTAGGGGAGGGTTGGGGTGGGGCATGTCGAGGTCGCGCAACGTCGATGAACCCCACCCGCTGCGACTAGGGAACAGTTTCCAAGCCTCGCTGCCCTCCCCTAAAGGGTAGGGGTTCGATTTGAGCAATTGCAGGCGGGGGTGCGACCCGAAGAGCTCGGCGCAAACCGGACCCCGCTCACGACTGAACCTGAGGCTCAGCCTTTGTCCCCCGCCGGTTTGCGATAGGGGACGAATTCGCCAAAAACGCACGTCGGGCCGCGGATTCCGCTCGACCGGTCGACTAGGTGGAAGAAATCGCCTTCGCAGGTCGACGACCCGAACTGGCGCACCACCATGATGTCGCTGTCACGGGCAAGACCCGGGCAACTACTCTTCAAGTCATTACGGTATACCAGATTGCCGCCGGAACGATAGAGCAAGATGCTGTCCGACACGCGGATCGTATCATTACTTCGGTAATTCGGAAGGCAGCGGACGGGTTCGCCCGGAACCTTGCCCGCGAGCTGCTTGTCGAGCCGTTCGGCCTGTTTGGGCGTGAGCGCCGCGGCGCCGGGCTCGCCCGAACCGGCGGGCGCGCAGCTTGCGACCAGCGGCGCGGCCGCGGTCAACAGCGCGGCGGCCATCAGGTTCAGCTTCGCCATGAATATGCTCCTTGAGATCGGCCATTATGGCCCGGACGGATGAATGGGCGCTGAAGCGGCATCATGCCGCATCCTTGAGCGCGCGGATACGGCCGAGTTCGGCCGCGCTCGGCGCGCGCAAAAAGGGGTTGGTCGCGCGCTCTTCGCCGATGCTCGTCGGCACCGTCGCCTCGCCCGCCGCGCGCGCGGATTCGACCGCGGCGAGCCGTTCGGCCAGCGCTGCATTGTCGGGCTCGACGGTCACCGCAAAGCGCGCGTTCGACAGCGTATATTCGTGCGCGCAATAAACGCGCGTCGCGTCGTCGAGCGTGCCGAGTTTCTGCATGTTCGCGAACATCTGCTCGGCGGTGCCTTCGAACAGGCGGCCGCAGCCCATCGCGAACATCGTGTCGCCGACGAAGATCGCGGCGCCCTCCGCGAAATGATAGGCGATATGCCCCGCGGTGTGCGCGGGCACATCCCAGACGTCGGCGACATGTTCGCCGAGCCGCACCTTGTCGCCGCCCTTCACCTGCACGTCGAGCGTCGGGATGCGCGCATATTCGGCCGCGGGACCAGTGATCTTGCAGCCCGTTGCTTCCTTGATCGCGGCGTTGCCGCCGGTGTGATCGGGGTGCCAGTGCGTGTTCCAGATATCGGTGATCGTCCAGCCGCGCGCGGCGGCCGCCTCGAGCACCGGCTCGGCGACCGCGGGGTCGACGACCATCGTCGCCTTGCTGGCAGGATCGTGGACCAGCCAGACATAATTGTCGCTGAGAACGGGAATACGGACGATGTCCAGCGCAGCCATGATATCTCCTTTCCAGCGTCCCACCCCTTCAAGACGGAGCGGCGACGCCGGTACCTTGATCCGCCTGCTCAGGTCAGAAGGGCGTCATAGCCCTGCGCGTTGAACTCGATCAGGCAGAATCCGTTACCGAACGGATCGGCGAACATCGCCTGTCTGCCATAGGGCAGCGCCAATGTCTCGCCTTCCTGTACCGCGCCCGCGGCCAAAGCCTGCGCGACCGCGTCGTCGAGGTTCGCGACGGAAAAGTCGGGATGCACCGGCGTCCAATGCCGGTTGTAGCGGCGAAAGTCGCCGCCGCCGGGGCTGATCGCCGACCCCGCGGGTTTTACGATCAGATAGATGGGCGCCTCGCACCCGGTCAGTTCGACGATGTCGTCGTCGAACCGCCGCGCCGCGGTCAGTCCGAGCGCCCGCGTATAGAAACGCTCTCCAGCGGCGAGGTCGGGCACGTCGATGTTGATCAACAGGCCCGGCACCGCGCGGCTCCTACCAGGCGCCGGTGTTGGGCATCGAGGCCCAGGGTTCCTGCGGCGGCAGGTGGCCTTCCTGCAGCAGCTCGACCGAAATGCCGTCGGGCGAGCGCACGAACGCCATATGGCCGTCGCGCGGCGGGCGGTTGATCGTCACCCCGGCGTCCATCAGCCGCTGGCAGGTCGCATAGATATCGTCGACGCGGTACGCGAGATGCCCGAAATTGCGGCCGCCCGTATAGCCTTCGGGCGCGCTGCCGTCGGCGGGCGGCCAGTTATAGGTCAGCTCGACCTCGGCCACGTCGCCCTGTCCGGGGGCGGCGAGGAAGATCAGCGTGAAGCGGCCGCCCTCATTGTCGAAACGGCGCGTTTCCTCCAGCCCGATCAGCTTGAAGAAATCGACGGTCGCGTCGGGATCCGAAACGCGGATCATCGTGTGAAGATATTTGGTCATGGCGCCATATTAGGCGCGAAGGGCGCGCGCTTCAAACGCTTCGAACAGGAATAGGAATTCGTCCGGCACTGGCGCGGGTGCGCCCTGCGCCTCGGCGACATGGACATAGATCAGCTGTCCGTCGGCGCGCAGATCGTCTTTCCCCGCGCCGTGCAGTTCGAACAAATAGGTCATCGAGCTGGTGCCGACGCGCGAAGCGCGCACGCAAATGTCGATTTCCTCGTCGAGCAGGATCGGCGCGCGATAATTGACCTCGGCGCGCGCGACGTGGAACTCGGGACTGCTGTGCGCGGGCCAGCGGTCGTAAACGCCGACACCGCGCCAATATTCGGTGATCCCGATGTCGAAATATTCGAGGTAACGGCTGTTGAACACCACGGCCTGCGCGTCGATCTCGGCATAGCGGACGCGCTTGGTAACGTGGAATTTGAAGTCGCTGCGGGCCATGATGTTCCTCTAGTTCGTCGCGAGCCGCGCGACGGTGTCGATCAGCAGCCCGATGTCGGTATCGCGCGACAGCCGGTGGTCGCCGCCCTTGACCAGCACCACCTGCACATCTTCGCTCGCGAGCGCCGCCGACAGGCGCAGGCTGACATCGGACGGCACATCGCCATCCTCTTCGCCGTGGAGCAGGCGCACGGGGCAGGTGAGGGGGATTTGGGCATCGAGCAGACGGTTCGCCTCGCCCGACTGAAAGAAACCGCGCGTCGTCACATAGGGCTGGTCGCTGTACGGCGTCTCTTCGACCAGCGCCCCTTCGGCAAGGATGATCGCCTTCTCGGCGTCGCTGAAGCCCCAGTCGGTGAAATCGGGCGCCGCGGCGATCCCGACGAGGCCCGCCACCCGGCCGGGCCCGTCGCGCTGCACGAGCGCCAAGGCGGTAAGCAGCATCAGCCACCCGCCCATCGACGATCCGGTGATGACGACCGGGCCCTCGGCCTTCGCATCGATCAGATCGAGCACGTCGCCGCGCCAGTCGAGCAGGGTCTGGTCGGCGAACAATCCGCCCGACAGCCCGCATCCGGCATAATCGAGCAACAGGCACGCATGGCCCTCGGCCGCCGCCCAGTCGAACAGCGCGGTCGCCTTGCCGCCCGCCATGTCGGACATGTAACCGGGCAGGAAGACGATCGTCGGCTTGGTGCCGGCCGTATAGCGATAGGCGAGCCGCGGGCGGCCCGAACGGTCGAGATAATCGGGAGCGGTAGGGTCGTTCACGACGCTCGGCCCTCCATTCCCGTTCGTGTCGAGCGAAGTCGAGACACCCATCGAGATGGCGCCAAGCCGAGGGGCATCTCGACTTCGCTCGATGCGAACGGGGAATATAGTGCGTGGATGAAACGCACGCCGATCAGATGACCCAGTCGATCGTGCTCATCTGCATCACGGCCTGCCCCTTGGCGCGCCGCTTTTCGACCATGATATGGTTGAGCCGCTGGATCGTGTCGCTGCCCGTGGTGATGCACCAGCCGGGAACGACCGCATGAACCAGCGCGCAGAGGCCGCCCCAGATCATCGTCACGCCGAATTTCGACGCGACGCCGAAATGCTCGATGTAATTTTCATCGACGCTCTTGGGATGGTCGACGAACAGGCGCTTGAACATGATGACGGCTCCTTTCCGGCTGCCGCCGCCCTAGCGGGGCGGGGGCGGGGGAGCAAGGTTGCCGGTCAGTCGCGCAGAAAAATCTCTTCGATCCGCATGTCGAACAGGTCGGCGATGCGAAAGGCGAGGGGAAGCGACGGGTCGTATTTGCCCGTCTCGATTGCGTTGACCGACTGACGCGACACTTGAAGCCGCTCGGCGAGGTCGCCCTGGCTCCAGTCGCGTTCGGCGCGCAGGACCTTGAGGCGGTTCTTCACGAGCGGTCCGCGCGCCGTTCGGCCGATGTCATGATCATCTGGCCCAGTCCCAGGCCGATCGCCCAGACTGGCACCACCCACCAGGCGGGCACATGCGGGGCAACGCCGAACGTTTCCAGAAAGCCCCACAATGTTCCGGCCAGGAGGACGAGCCCGAGGCCGATCAGTGCGGCGCTGGTCTGGCGATATCGCAGATATTCATCCTCTTCCTCGACCACATAGCGGGCCAGCGTCCACACGAAGAAAAGCATCGGCACCGACGGCAGGACCGCGATTCCCCATAGCAGGGCGCCTTGCGGGTCGAGATAGTTGCGAACGGTCATCGCCGTTCCCAGGCACAGAACATAACCGACCGACCAGATCAGCATGCGCCGATTATATCGCCGCGTCGCCGGCGACAGCGCGCCTGCAGCGGCTTGCCGATTGTTCGCCGCCTTCGTCAGTGGAACGAGAAGCAGTGTCGCTGCTGCAACAAACGGTAGCGAACGCCAGCCGCCCAGAAAACCGCGATACTCGCAATAGGCGATGGCGGCCAGCGCCGCCGCGAAGGCGATCGCCCACAACGCCGGGTGACGGCCCGAGAAGCCGGTTTCGATCTTCGCAGCCTTCTGGGTCATGTCAAACTTCCTTATCTGATAGACAAGGGTCCTTTACATTTTCTCCAACATTAAGTCAAGTTTCATTGACAGGGCTGCAGGGGCCTAATTCTCTCCGTCATCCCCGCGAAGGCGGGGATCCCGCTTTCTTGACGCGGGTGGGCCCAAAGCGGGATTCCCGCCTTTGCGGGAATGACGGTAATATTAGGATTCAGCCGATCAACCGGCTCGGCCAGCCGATGCGGACCAGCGTTTCGTCGGGGTCGGACAGCGCGAATTCATACATGCCCCACGGCTTGTGTGTCGGCGCCTTTTCGCGTTCGAGGATCGCGTCGCGCACGCTCTCGGCCAATTCCGCGACGCGCTCGGTATAGAGGTACAGCCCGAACGGATTCTGCCCCGGCACCAGCCACCCTTCGGGCGACTCGTTGGTCAGGTGAAGCTGCCACCCCTTGCCATCCTCGAGCAGGCGATAGCTGCCATAGTCGCCGACGACCGACAGGCCGAGCTTTTCATAGAAGGCGGTGCTGGCATCAAGATCGGTGCATGGCAGGATCGCGGCGATGCTGTGGAGCGGCGGGGCGTCGGTCATGCCGGCAGCTTATGCCCGCCGCCGCGGTGACGCCAGCGCCAGTTGACGAGATGCGCGGCGGCAAGCGTGAGCGCGCCCACCGAGGTCAACAGGCGGTCGGCCGCCTCGGGATCGGCGGCGGCGATCCACCCCTCGTGCGCCGACAGGCCGAGCGCGAGCAGGCCCAGCCCTATGGCCGCGAGTATCGCGGGCGTGATCCGTCGATGCTGCCACCAGCCGTCGCGCATCGCGACCGCGGCGGCGGGCACGGCCAGCAGCAGGATCGCCGCATGTACGCCTTCGGGAAGCGCGATCCAGCGGCTGAGCGCCGGGGCCAGAAGGAGGAGGAGCGGCAGGGCAAGGCAGTGGAGCAGGCAAGTAAACGACAGGGCAAGTCCCGTCAGGTCGGCAAGGCGCGGGCGCGCGGCGGGGAGGCACATGGGGTTTCTTTCGCGGGAGGGGTTCGCAATGAGATAATGATACATTATCTCATTGCAAGCTTTGTTGTGAATCCGCCCCTTGCCGCCCATATCGCATGCTGGCAAAGGGGCGCTGTTCTACCCCGCAAGAAAGGCCGATTTTTCGATGTCCGACATGATCCGCGTCACCCTTCCCGATGGCTCTGCCCGTGAAGTCGTGCGCGGCACTACCGCGCTGCAGATCGCGGCCGACATCGGACCCGGCCTTGCGAAGGCCGCGCTCGCCGCGAAGATCGACGGCGAACTGCGCGACATCATGCGCCCGCTGGAGGAAGACACGAACCTGTCGCTGGTGACGAGCCGCGACGAGGCCGACGCGCTCGAACTCTTCCGCCACGACTATGCGCACGTCCTCGCCGAAGCGGTGCAGAACCTCTTTCCCGGCACGCAGATCACCTTCGGCCCGTCGACGGGCGATGGCTTCTATTACGACTTCGCGCCCGCCGCCGATCGCGGCCCGTTCCGCGACGACGAACTGCCGCTGATCGAGGAGGAGATGCGCAAGATCATCGCCGCCGACCTTCCCCTCACGAGGGAAGTGTGGGAGCGCGACAAGCTCATCGCCAAATGGGCGGCCGAGGGCGAGACGTTCAAGGCCGAATGGGCCGCCGAGCTGCCGCAGGGCGAGGAACTCACCGTTTATCGGTCGGGCGACGGCTGGATGGACATGTGCCGCGGCCCGCACCTCGCCTCGACGGGCAAGCTCGACCCCGCCGCGTTCAAGCTGACGCGCGTCTCGGGCGCTTATTGGCGCGGCGACCAGAAGAATGCGCAGCTCAGCCGTATCTACGGCACCGGCTGGCTCAACAAGAAGCAGCTCGCCGAACATCTCGTCCGGCTGGAGGAAGCCGCGAAGCGCGACCACCGCAAGATCGGGCGCGAGATGGATCTGTTCCACCTGCAGGAAGAGGCGCATGGCAGCGTCTTCTGGCACCCCAAGGGTTACCGGATCTACCGCGAGCTCGAAGCCTATATGCGCCGCGCGATCGACGGCTCGGGCTATCAGGAGGTCAAGACTCCGCAGGTGATGGACGCGCGCCAGTGGGAGCAATCGGGCCACTGGGGCAAATATCGCGAGAATATGTTCGTCATCCCCGACGAGGTGCCGAACATCGAGGATGACGGTCCAATCGTCTCCGACGGCGCCGAGTGGATGGCGCTCAAGCCGATGAACTGCCCCGCGCACGTCCTGATCTTCCGTCAGGGCATGAAGTCGTATCGCGACCTGCCGCTGCGCATGGCCGAAATGGGCTGTTGCCACCGCAACGAGCCGCACGGCGCGCTGCACGGCATCATGCGCGTGCGCCAGTTCACGCAGGACGACGGCCATATCTTCTGCCGCGAGGACCAGATCGTCGAGGAAGTGCGCGATTTCTGCGCGCTGCTCGACCGCGTCTACAAGCAGCTCGGCTTCGAGAAATATGCGGTGAAGCTCGCGCTGCGCCCCGACATGCGTTTCGGCACCGAGGAAATGTGGGACAAGGCCGAGGCCGAGCTTCGCGAAGCCGTCGAACGCGCCGGCATGGCGACCGAAGAATATGGCTGGGAAGAACTGCCGGGCGAGGGCGCATTCTACGCACCCAAGCTCGAATTCCACCTGACCGACGCGATCGGGCGGACGTGGCAGTGCGGGACGATCCAGTCCGACCGCGTGATGCCCGAACGCCTCGACGCGAGCTATATCGGCGAAGATGGCGAGCGCCACCGCCCGGTGATGCTCCACCGCGCGATCCTCGGCACGTACGAGCGCTTCATCGGCATCCTGATCGAGCATTTCGCCGGCCGCTTCCCGACCTGGCTCGCGCCGGTGCAGGCGGTCGTCGCGACGATCGTCTCGGACGCCGACGCTTACGCCAAGGACGCGGTGGCGCAGCTCGTCGCGGCGGGCATCCGCGCCGAGATCGATGTCCGCAACGAGAAGATCAACTACAAGGTCCGCGAACACAGCCTTGCGAAAGTCCCCTATCTGCTCGTCGTCGGAAATCGCGAGGCCGAGGAAGGCACCGTCGCGATCCGCACCCTCGGGCAGGACGGCCAGCGCATCATGCCGCTCGCCGAGGCGATCGCGATGCTGAAGGGCGAGGCGACCCCGCCGGATCTTCGCGAGCGGTGAGCGGGATCGGCATCGGCCGGCATGCGGCGGGCGAAAGCCTGCCGCGCCACCGCCATGCCTTTGGCTATGTCGCGCTGGTAATCGGCGGCGAATATGAAGAAGCGGGCGATCAGGGCCGGCTCGCGGCCAGCGTTGGAACAGTCGTCGTGCACGGCGACTGGACTGCGCATCAGGACCGTTTTGGCGCGCGCGGGGCGCAGGTGCTCAATCTTCCGGTGGCAAAGGGATTCACGCGGGGGGCGGGGCATATCGCCGACCCCGATACCGCCGCGCGCCTCGCCGAACACGATCCGCAGGCGGCCGCCGACTATGTCCGCGACCATTTCCGCATAGGCACGGCGCGCCGCGACGATTGGCCCGACCTGCTCGCCGCGGCGCTCGCCGCCGATCCCGACATATTGCTCGCCGACTGGGCCGATCATATGGGGCTCAACCCCGCGTCGATCAGCCGCGGCTTCGCGCGAGCCTATGGTGTCAGCCCCAAGCGTTTCCGGCTCGAGGCGCGGACGCGGCAGGCGCTCACTGCGCTCGATGCTTGGCAGGGCAGTCTTGCCGATCTCGCCGCCGACCAGGGGTTCGCCGACCAGGCGCATATGGCGCGGTCGATCGCCGCGATGACCGGCGCCCCACCGATCCTGCACCGGGCAAAGTCCGTTCAAGCCGGGTGCGCCGGTCCCCGTTAGACCGGAGGCATGGATCGCCGCTTCTTCATTGCCGCCTCGCTCGGCACCGCCGCCCTCGCTGTACCCACCATCGCCTCAGCGCAAAATCAGCGCCCGCCGATGCGCACGCAATGGAAAGTGCGTGCATCCGAAGGCTTCGATGCGCTCGCCTTTCTGGGGCCGCTGGCGGGGGGAGAGCTTTATTTGCCCTATTATCAGGCCGACGTCGACGCCTTCGCGCCGCGCCTTTCGGCTGCGGCGCGCGCCGAAATTCCGTCGCTGTCGCGTGAGGCCAATGATGCGGGTTTCGGGCTGCTCGGCCCGGTCTTGTCGCTCGTCTTTTCGGGCGGCGACGACAGCAGCCTCGGCGCGCTGATCGCCGCCGCCGCCGCGCCCGAAACGCGCTTGCTTCCCGCCTATCGCGCGAGCAGCCATTGGAACGAAAAGGACTGGGCGTGGTTCGCCGCGCACGCCCCGCGCGTGAAAGCGGTGCTCGAAGCGATGCAGGGTGCGGGCTTCGCCGCCTTTCGCGCCGAACGCATCGCCGCGCTCGAAGGGCGGATCATCCAGCTTCAGGCCGATCTCGGCGCCTATGACGTGATCCGCCTGCACGAAAAGCTGACCGGCCGCACCTTCGACCCCGAAATCGAGGTGGTGCTGCTGCAATTTTGCAAGCCGCACGGGATCAAGGTGCAGGGGCAGACCTTCCTGCAGGCGGCCGACTGGAACACCGCGATCACCGTGCGCAACGCGGGCCATGAAATGCTCCACCCGCCGGTGGTGATGGACGGCCCCGCGGCAAAGGCCGCGCTCGCCATCCTCGCCAAAGACCCGCTGATCCCGCGCGTCGTCGGCGACCACGACCCCAAATGGGGCTATACGACGCTCGAAGGCTTGCTGAACGAGGATCTGGCGCAGGCGCTCGACCAACTGATCGCGGAGGAACTGGGGGTCGCGCGCAATCCGTCCGATCGTTGGCGCAAATCGGACGATGGCATCCATATTCTCGCGGGAGCCTTTTACGGGATGCTGCGCCAGGACAAATGGATCGAAACCGGCGGATCGATCGAAACCTGGCTTGCCGGCGCGGCAAAGACCGGACGCCTCGCACCGCAAAAATTGCACAGCATCGCCGCGCACGTGCTCGAACGCCCGGTCGACAAGCTTTGGCCGCTGGCTTGAACGGCGGGGGCTAGCCGCCTCGGCGTTCCTGCGGTATCGGCCGGGCCAGTTCGATCCGTTGCCGGGGAAACAAGCGCTGCCCTTCCATCCCGCCTTCCGCCCGCCCGTCGTGGCGCACGCCGCTTGACCGGCCTGTCGCAGCTTGTTGGCATCGCGCCGCTGACGCTCGTCGGCGCGGCGGCGATGACCTTCGCCGCCGCCTATGTCCGCGGCCTCACCGGCTTTGGCATGGCGATCATCCTCGTACCGCTCCTGGGGCTCATCATCGCCCCCGGAGAGGCGGTGGTGCTCGGCATATTGCTGCAACTGCTGATCGGGCCGGTCGGGATCGGGATCATCATGGCCGACGCCGACCGCGCGACCGCGGTGCCGATCGCGCTACTCGCGATGGCGACGACGCCGGTCGGCATGGTCGCGCTCGATGCGACGACGCCCGACATTGCGCGGCTGCTGATTACCTTGGTCGCGGTCGGTGCCTTTGTCGCGGTGCTGCTGCCCAAACAGCCCGAGGGACACCGGCCGGGGCGCGGCGCGATTGCGGGGACGGGGGTCGCATCGGGCATTCTCACCGGCTTTGCCGCGATGCCGGGACCGCCGGTCGTGCCGTTTTACCTCCGCCGCCATCTCGAGCCCAAGGTCGCGCGCGCGTCGATGCTGCTGATCTTCTTTGGCACCGCGATCGCGGGGACACTCGCCGCGCTCTGGGTCGGGATCGCGACGTGGCGATTATTCCTGCTCGCGGTGATCCTGTTCGTGCCGATGTGGCTGGGAAACTATGTCGGCGCGCGCCATTTCGGCCGTGTCCCGCCGCATGTCTGGCAGGCGATGGTCGCGATCGTCCTCGGCATCGCGGCGGTGTCGGCGGTGGTGCGGATCCTGAACTAGAGGCTGCGCAGCGCCTGCGCGGGCTTCGCCGACAGCAGAGGCCAGCTTCCCGCAATCCCGATTAGGAAGGACAGGCCGGCGCCGCCGAGCAGGGTCATCCCGACGATCAGCGGGTCGGGCGCGAAGTCGAATTCGAACAGCTGCGTCACGACATACCAGGCGCCCGCAAGCCCCAGCCCGAGTGCGAGCACTGCCAAAATGCCCGCGAGCACCGCATATTCCATGCCCTGCGCGCCGAGTATCTGGCCCCTCGTAGCGCCAAGCAGTTTCAGGATCACGCTGTCGTAAACGCGCCGCTCGCGGCTCGCGGCGATCGCGCCGATCAGCACTGCGATCCCCGCCAGGATCGCGATGCTCGCCGCCGCGGCGATCGCCTGGCTCATCTGCGTCAGCAGCGTCGTCACCTGCGACACGACATCGCGCACCGCGATCAGCGACGCCGACGGAAAGGCGCGCGGAATGCTGCGCGACAGGGCGGCTTCGGCCTCGGGCCCGACCGCAACCGTCGCCACCATATTGTGCGGCGCGGCGTCGAAGGTGCCGGGCGAGAAGACGAGCACATAGTTCAGCCCGAAATTGTCCCAGTTGACGGTGCGGAAGGAGGCGACCTTCGCCTGGACTTCGACCCCCAGCACATTGACCGACAGCGTGTCGCCGATCTTGAGGCCGAGCGACGTGGCGACCTCCTGCTCGACGCTGACCAGCGGCGGTCCCTTGTAATCGGCGGCCCACCATTGGCCGCCAACGAGTTCGCTGCCGTTCGGCAACACCGGGCTGTAGGTGAGCCCGCGGTCGCCGCGCAGCACCCAGGCACCCTCGGGCAGTTCGGCGAGTTCGTCGACGCGCTGGCCGGCAAATTCGGTGACGCTGCCGCGCAGCGCGGGGATCATGTTGATCTCGGCTTTGGGGTCGGCCCCCGTCACGATCGTCTGAAAGCGTGCGGTCTCGGTGCGCGGCACGTCGAGCACGAAGAAGCTAGGCGCGCGCTGCGGCACGGTCGACTGGATTTCGGCGGTGATGCTCGTCTGGATCGCCGCCAGCGTCACGAACAAGGTCAGGCCCAGCCCGAGTGCGACGACGAGCGCGCCGGTGGCGGCGCCGGGGCGGTGGAGGTTCGCGAGCGCCAGCCGGAACAGCGGACGCTTGGGACGCGGCAGGCGGCTCGCGGTGCGGCGCACCAGCCAGCCGAGCCCGACGAGGATCAGCAGCAGCCCGATCGCCGCCCCGATGAAACCGAGCGCGAACAGAGGCTCGCGCGCGGTGCCCACAGCGAGCGCGATGATCGCCGCCAGCGCCGCCGCGACCGCGACGACCGTCTGCCGGTCGACCCGCGCCGCGCCGCTCACCGTCGCGCGGTAAAGCCCCGCGGCGGGAACATGCCGCGTCGCCGCGAGCGGGGGCAGGGCAAAAGCGATGGCGATCAGCAGGCCATAGGCGGCGCTGACCGCAAGCGGCAGCGGATAAATGGCGACGCCGGGTTTGACGGGCAGCACATCGCCCGCAATCGCACCGATGATCGCGGGCGCGAGCGCGCCGACGATCAGGCCGAGGGCGATCGACACCGCCGCGACCGCGAGGATCTGCAGCCCATAGATACGTGCCACCGTGCCGCTGTCGGCGCCGAGAACCTTCAGCGTCGCAAGGCCCGGGCGCTTGCCCGCAAGATAGCTCGCGACGCCATTGCCGACGCCGATCCCGGCGATCACCAGCGCGGCGAGCCCGACGAGCGACAGGAACTGCCCCATCCGCTCGATAAAGCGCCGCGTGCCCGGCGCGCCATTGCTGCTGTCGGTGATGTCCCAGCCCGCGTCGGGGAATTCGGCGGTCAGCGCCTTGCCGACCGCCTCGGGGTTCGCGCTTTCGGGCAAGCGGACGCGATATTTGCTTTCATACAGGCTGCCCGGCTGGATCAGCTGCGTCGCCGGCAGGTCGGCCAGCCCGATGATCGCGACGGGGCCGAGCGTGAAGCCTTCGCCCAGCCGGTCGGGCTCCTCGGCGATCACGCCATCGATCAGGAAGCTCTTCTCGCCGAACTTCACGCGTTCGCCGACCTTCAGGCCCAGCCGCGAGACGAGATCCTTGCCGATCCAGATACCCCCCGGAGGCGGCGGACCTCGGCGCGCGCCGCTGTCCAGCCGCATCGTGCCATAGAGCGGATAGACGCCGTCGACCGCCTTCAATTCGGACAGCAAAGCCTCGCCGTCGGGATCGTTCGCCATCGCGCGCAGCCGCACGGTCGCCGAGGGTGTGCCGACGCGGCGGAAGCCCGCCATCTCCTCCGCAGTCGCCTCGCGCTGCGGCAGACTGAATTCGACGTCGCCGCCGAGGATGGTTTGCCCGCGCACTTCGAGTTCGGAGGTGATGCCGCGCGTCAGGCTGCCGATCGCCGCGAGCGTCGCGACGCCGAGGAACAGGCAGACCGCGAGCAGGCGCAGGCCGCGGATGCGCGTCGCAAGGTCGCGCCGCGCGATCTGCCAGAGCGTGGCGAGCGGCAGCATCAGATCCTCCCTGCCGCGAAGCGGTGGGGAGGGGGACCATCTGCGCAGCAGATGGTGGAGGGGCCGCGACGTCGGCGCCAAGGCCCCTCCGTCAGCGGCTGCGCCGCTGCCACCTCCCCATGGCTGCGCCACAGGGAGGATGACTTTGCCACGCTCACGCGGCCCGCTCTTCGATTTTCCCGTCGTGCATCACGACGACGCGGTCGCAATGCTCGGCGAGTTCGGGGTCGTGGGTGATGATGAGCAAGGTCGCGCCCAATGCGGCGCGGCGCGCGAAGATCAGGTCGATGATCGCGTGGCCGGTCGCGGTGTCGAGGTTGCCCGTCGGCTCGTCGGCAAAGATGATCGCGGGCGAGCTTGCCATGGCGCGCGCAATTGCGACGCGCTGCTGCTCGCCGCCCGACAGCTGCGCGGGATAGTGGGTGAGGCGATGGCCGAGCCCGACGGCTTCAAGCTCGGCCGCGGCACGTCCGAACGGATCGGCGATCCCGGCCAATTCCAGCGGCACCGCGACATTTTCGAGCGCGGTCATCGTCGGCAGCAGGTGAAACGCCTGCAACACGATGCCGATGCGGCCGCGTCGCGCCCTCGCGAGGTCATCCTCGTCCATCGCCCCGAAATCGAGGCCCGCGACGCGGATGCTGCCGCCGTTCGCGCGTTCCAGCCCGGCCAGCACCGCCATCAGCGAGCTTTTCCCCGACCCCGACGGTCCCAGCAGCGCGACCGAGGCGCCCGCGGGAACCTCCAGATCGACGCCGCGCAAAATTTCAACCGGGGCCTTGTCGCTTCCAAGCGTGAGCGTCACATTGTGGGCGGCGATCGCCACTTCGGGCGCCAAGGCCTCGAGTGGTCGTTGGGCGTCGGGCAAGGAGAGGACCCTTTGAAATGAGAACGGCCGGATGGCGCTCTTTCTTGATATATGGTTGCGCAATCGCGCTTTGCCAACCGCTCGCGGCGTGCGGATCGGCGGAAAACCCGTCGGCTTCGACCAACGACAAGGTCGCGGCGAAAGCGGCGCCCGCAATCCCCGCCGACGCGCCGCTCGTGATCGCCTTTGGTGACTCGCTTTACGCGGGTTACCAGCTCGGCCCGAAGGAAGGGCTCGCGCCGCAATTACAGGCCGCGCTCGCCGACGATGGCGTCGTCGCGCGCGTCCAGAATGCCGGGGTTTCGGGCGACACCACCGCCGCGGGGCGCCAGCGCCTGACCTATGTGCTCGATAATGCGAAGGCGAAGCCCGCGCTCGTCGTGCTCGGGCTCGGCGGCAACGACATGCTGCGCGGGATCGGCCCCGACCAGACGCGCGCCAATCTCGACGCGATGCTCGCCGAACTCAAAAAGCGCGAAATTCCCGTGCTGCTCACCGGCATGATGGCCGCGCCCAACCTCGGCAGCGATTATGCGAAGAAGTTCAACCCCATCTTTCCCGAACTCGCGTCGAAATATGATGTGAGCTTCTATCCCTTCATCCTCGACAATGTCGTTACCGACAAGGCGCTGATGCTCGGCGACAATATGCATCCCAATGCCAAGGGGGTGACGGTCGTGGCCGCAGGGCTGGCGCCGCTGGTCGAACAGGCGCTGCCGAACGCGGAATGAATATCCGCGCTGTCGCTGAGCGACAGGGCAAATAAAAAGGGGCGGCCCGACGGGCCGCCCCTTCTTATTTCGTTTCGCTGTTCCGAAAGGATCAGAAAGCGAAGCCGACGCCGACCGCGAAGGTGTCGAAATCGCTGAAGTTCTCGATGAACTGGTGGCGATATTCGGCCTTGGCGTAAAGGTTCTGGCCCAGCTTGTGCTGGTAGCCGGCACCGACATAGGGATCGTCGATCTGGCCGAAGGTGTAACCGGCGTTGGCATAGAGCTTGCCGTTGGCGCCGACCTTGGCGCCCGCGCGGCCGCCGGCCGAGAACTGGACCTTGGCGCCGTCGATCAGCACCTTGTCGCCCGCGATTTCGGCACCCGCGAACGCGCTCGAGCCGAGGTCGAAATCATAGCCGGCCGCGGCGCCAAGCGTGGCGTCGTCGAGGCCGCTGCCCGTGACATAGCCGCCGCGCACTTCGACGCGGCCTTCGCCCTGCGCCATGGCGGGGGTTGCAACGATGGCCGTCAGGAGAGCGGCTGCAACTGCGAATTTCTTCATGTTCTTTTCCTTCTGCTTTTAATCGGCCACGCCCTTTGGGTCGCGACGCCCCCTAAATGGGGCTCGCGGCTGTCGCTGCAATGAACGGATCGTTCAGAATGTGACAATTTTCTTACCTGTGTTATTTTTACCACACAGTATAGAATAGGTATGCGGTCGCAATCCCGCATATCCGCGGGTTTCTGACGCTTACGAAGATGGGAAAAAGACGCCGGGAGGCGTCTTTAGCCGAGCGCGGCCTGCTTTTCCTCGGCGATCCGGTCGAGTTCGGCGCGACTCGGCTTGGTCGCCGCGCTCTTCAATTGCCCGCACGCCGCCATGATGTCGCGCCCGCGCGGGGTGCGCACCGGCGCCGAAATCCCGGCCTTGAAAATCAGGTTGCTGAACGCGCGCACCCGCTCGGGCGACGAACATTCGTACATCGCGCCGGGCCAGGGGTTGAAGGGGATCAGATTGACCTTTGCATGCAGGCCATATTCGCGAATCAGCCGGACAAGCTCGCGCGCATCGTCGTCGCTGTCATTCTTGTCCTTCAGCATCACATATTCGAAGGTGATGCGCCGCGAATTGCCCGCACCGGGATAATCGGCGCAGGCCTTCAGCAGTTCGTCGATGCCATATTTGCGGTTGAGCGGGACGATCTCGTCGCGCACTTCCTTCGACACCGCGTGCAGCGAGACCGCGAGATTGACCCCGATCTCTTCGCCCGCGCGCGCCATCATCGGGACGACGCCGCTCGTCGACAGCGTGATCCGGCGGCGCGACAGCGCAAGCCCGTCGCCATCCATGACGATCTTGAGCGCGCCCTTGACCTCGTCGAAATTATACAGCGGCTCGCCCATGCCCATCATCACGATGTTGGTCAGGATGCGTCCGTCGGCGGTGTAGTTGCCGCCTTCCTCGTCATCGTCATCCTCGGGATCGGGGCCAAAGCCCGCCATCGTCCCCTTGGGCCATTCGCCGAGCTCGTCGCGCGCCAGCATCACCTGCCCGACGATCTCGCCCGCGGCGAGGTTGCGGACGAGGCGCATCGTGCCGGTGTGACAGAAACGGCAGTTCAATGTGCAGCCGACCTGGCTCGACACGCACAGCGTTCCCCGATCGGCGTCGGGGATGAAGACCATCTCATATTCCTGGCCGTCGGCGGCGGCGAGCAGCCATTTGCGCGTGCCATCGCTCGACACCTGCGCCTCGCGCACCGTCGGGCGGCCGATGATGAAACGGTCGGTCAGCCAGGGGCGCATCGCCTTCGCGATGTCGGTCATCGCCTCGAAATCGGTGACGCCGCGGTGATACATCCAGTGCCAGATCTGCTTGGCGCGCAGCTTCGCGGCCTTGGCGTCGAGGCCCGCCTCGACCAGCACGCCGCCGATCGCGTCGCGCGTCAGCCCGATCAGGTCGATGCGGTTGCCGCCGCGCAAGGGAACGGTGCCCGTCGTGACAGGGTCGATATGGCCGGGAATCTGCATGATGCGCGGCCATATAGGGGGGAAGGGACAAAAGCGCAATCTTCCGCCGTTGATCCTCCCTGCGCTGAAAGCGTGGGGAGGGGGACCGCCCGCGAAGCGGGTGGTGGAGGGGCCGCGTCATAGCCCCTCCGTCAGCGCTTCGCGCTGCCACCTCCCCATTGCTGCGCAACAGGGAGGATCGCCAATTAAAGCGACGCCAGCATCCCCAGCACCTGCGGCACCGTCCCGCTCGCCTCGGCATTGCGCAGCGGCAGGACGTTCTGCACCAGGATTTCCTCGGGGGTTGGCTCAACCGCGAACAGCGCCATCACCTCATCGGCGAACTCGTCCAGCGGCATATAGCCCTCGCGCGTCGACTGGCCGGGGGTCAGGTCGGTGCGCACCGCAGGCGGGGCGAGTTCGATCACCTCGACCTTGCCCGCCAACTGGATGCGCAGCGCGACCGAGTAGCTGTGGATCGCCGCCTTGGTCGCCGAATAGGTCGGCGCCTTGGGGAAGGGGACGAACGCCAGCCCCGACGTCACATTGACGATCGCGCTGTCCGCCTGCGCCGCCAGATGATCGACCAACGCGTCGATCAGCCGGATCGGGCCGAGGATGTTGGTCACGACCGTCGCCTCGGCCTGCGACAAGTCGCGCTTCGTGCTTGCATCCTCGGCGTTCATGATCCCGGCATTGTTGACCAGCACATTGAGGCTCGGGAATTTCGCGACGATCTCCTTCGCGAAAGCCGCGATCGCATCAGCATCGGTGACGTCGAGCGCGACCGCCGCCATGTTCGGCCGCCCCGCGATCGCCGCTTCCAGTTTCGCGGCATTGCGCCCGGTGACGATGACCTTGTTGCCCGCGTCGTGCCAACGCTGCGCGAGCGCCAGCCCGATGCCCGAACCCCCGCCGGTGACGAGGATGGTGTTGCCTGTGGTTTTCATATTTGCCTCCTTAGGGGGTGGTGAGAAGGCAAAGATATCTCTACACTCTCCAAAAGAAAGTAGGCACCCGAAAGTGCCATAGTTACCCAAAAGAGAGATATGGATTTTCCGCCATGCCCACGCCCGAAAAAATTGCCTATGACCCGCACGCGCCGGTCGATCCGCGCGTCGAAACGCTCGTCAACGAACTGATCGGCCGAGTCGCCGACAAATGGACTCTACTCGTTCTCGAGGAGCTGGAGGATCACGGAACCTGCCGCTTCACTGAATTGTCGCGCCGCGTCCCCGGCATCAGTCAGAAGATGCTGACGCAAACCCTGCGTCAGATGGAGCGTGACGGGCTGGTGGTGCGGACGGTGCACCCGGTCGTCCCGCCGAAGGTCGAATATTGCCTGACCGACCTCGGCCACAGTCTCGGAGAAGCCTTTTGCGGCGTGTGGGTCTGGGCAGAGGCCAATCTGGAAAAGGTGGCAAGAGCGCGGATGGCGTTCGACGCGCGCGGGTGAGGACAAGGCAAATTCGCGTTGGCAGGTTTCGACCGGTTGCGGACATGAGCTCAATCTGGAATGCTGATCGCGATGGCTGATTTGGACAATCATTGGAGCCTCTCTAATTCAGGCCGCGACGAACTGTTGGTGTGGCTTGAACCATGGGCCGACGAGTTTGCTGTGCCGACTAGGTCAACTGTCGTCATGAGACCGTCTAGTGGGCACACCCTTGGCGAGATTGAATGGACCCCCGATCATCTCATCGTTTGGGCAAATGCTCCGACGGTGGAGGTTTTCATTGACGGCGTGCTCCAACATTCTGGGTCGGCAACAATCCCTGTTCCTGAAGGTCTGACCAAGGGAATGCTCGGTATCGTTTTCGCTGGCCATCCCGCCGCTCGTCTTGGCGGCGCACATGCAAATGTGAATGAGCGAGTATCATTGTGGGGTCGTCTCAAGCATCGCCTACGGTGGTAAATTTCGTGCGCAGACAATGCGGCTGGCCTTGACTTGCAATGACCGTTTCCCACCCCAAAGTCGCTCTTCCGTCGCGAACAGGCCTTCCGGCCTCCGGCCGACTATCAGTCCAATAGCAAGCCGGGACCATGATCGTGCCCGAATCATGGCCCCGGCTTTGACGGGCCCTGCAACTTGGGTCCGCCGGTCACTTGCGGATCGAGCTGACCTGGATCGGCTCGCCGCGCGACGCATTGGCGACCACCACATCGGCCTGCACCGAGGCGACGCGCTTTGTGTCGCGGCGGCATTGCCGCACGTCATTCTTGCCCGCGATGTCGAAATCCGGCGCGGTGCCGCACACTTCGACGACGGCGCGCCAGATGCGGCGGTCGAGCGTCTTGGTGCCGGCCTCGGTCCGAAGGTCGAGGTCTTTGTGCGCCACCGCGACGCTCGGGTTCGCGGGTTCGGTTTGCGCCGATACGGGCTGGCCGATCGATACGGCAGCGAGGGCGGCGAGGATCAGAAGCTTTTGCATCTTGAGTCTCCATCGGCCGGCTGGGGAGGAGGGGAGGAAGCCGGTGAGACAGAAATAATCGATCGCTGCGGGCGAAAGGAGCAACGATGTTGCGCGGCCATTCTGCAAAATTGCAGAATGAGGGCGGGGCGATTATGTCGCACAAGGCGTCATGTATGATTGGAACGACCTGAAGGCCTTTCTGGCCGTTGCCGAGACCGGCAGCACGCTGTCGGCGGCGCAATCGATGCGCGTTAGCCAGACAACCGTGGCGCGGCGGATCGCGGCGCTCGAGGAGGCGACGGGCCTCAACCTGTTCGAGCGGCGGCAGGCGGGCTATGCGCTGACCCCGGTGGGCGAGGCGATGGTGGCAAGCGCCGTCGCGGTGCGCGATGCCGCCGACCGCTTCGGCGACGCGGCGGGGGCGCGATCGCGCGATGCGGGCGGCACGGTCAGCCTGACGACGATGGAAATCTTCGCGGTCACCGTCCTGCCGCCGATCCTGCGTGACCTTCGCGCCGCGCATCCGGGCATCCATATCCATCTCGACACGTCGGACGAGCCGCGCGACCTCGCCGCGGGCGCTGCGGACATCGCGATCCGCAGCAGCAAGCAGCCCGCGGGTGCGGGGCTCGTCGGGCGCCGCATCGCCGACAATCCCTGGACCGTCTATTGCAGCCGCGCCTATGCCGATCTCCACGGCATTCCGCACGGGCGTGCGGAGCTTGCGACGCATCCGTTCATCGGCGGCGGCGGCGGCGTCTGGGAACCCTATCAGGCGTGGCTGCGCCAGCACGGGCTCGAGGAGTCCGTCGTGATGCAATATGACACGGGATCGGGGCTGCTCGCAGGCGTGCGTTCGGGCATGGGGCTCACCATCCTGCCCGCCTTCATCGCCGATCGCGAACCCGACCTGATCCGCTGCATCCCGCCGAAGACCGAGGATACGACGGGGCTGTGGCTGCTGACCCACGAACGGCTGCGCCACGTCCCGCGCGTCCGCCTCGTGCTCGATTTCCTCGCGACCGAGCTGACAAAGCTCGCGCGCAGCTAGGGTCAGCACCTCTCGATTTTTATCTCGCCATTCCCGCGCAGGCGGGAATCCCGCTTTTTCCTTCCTTCTCTTCGCGCCTTTGCTTGAGGCTTTTTCAGCGTTTCGCGCGAAGACGCGAAGACGGTCTGCTAGCGCCAACGGAGTCAAAGCGGGATTCCCGCCTTCGCGGGAATGACGGAATGGCAGAGCCAGAGCCTAGGTGAGCGCGGCCTCGACCGCCGCATCAACATGCAGCGCCAACGTGTCGAACAGCGGCACCGCGCTATCCGCTTCGCCGACGAGCAGCATGATTTCGGTACACCCAAGGACGATCGCCTCGGCGCCGTCGGCGATCAGCGCGGCAATGATCCGCCGATATTCGGCGCGCGATGCGTCGCTAACGACGCCCTGCACCAGCTCGTCATAGATGATGCCGTGGACGATCGCGCGATCGGCGTCGCCGGGGATCAGCGCTTCGATACCCGCCGCCGCCATGCGCGCTGTATAGAAGGGCTTTTCCATCGTGAAGGCGGTGCCGAGCAACCCGACGCGCGAAAAGCCCGCCGCCTGGACCGCTGCGATCGCGGGGTCCGCGATGTGGAGCAGCGGCACCGGCGCCGCCGCCTCGACCGCCTCGGCGCACAGGTGCATCGTATTCGCGCAGATCAAGAGCAGTTCGGCGCCGCCCGCCGTCAAGGACCGGGCGGCGTCCGCCATCTGGCGATCGAGCACATACCAGTCGCCGCTCGCTTGCAACTCGGCGATGGGCGCGAAATCGAGCGACAACAGCAGGACGCGTGCCGAATGCAGCCCGCCCAGCCGCGCCCGCACGCCCTCGTTGAGCAGCCGGTAATATTGCGCCGAGCTTTCCCAGCTCAAACCGCCGATCAGGCCGATTGTCTTCATCGCGTCAGCTCCATCCAGAAATCGCTGTCCTACAATATTGCGCCGATTTAGCGTGCCGGGCGATGACCAGCGACGCAGCTTTCCTCCTAACAGCGACAGGCATCCTTCCGCGCCCTCCAACGCGCGCGATGAAATGCGATTTGCGAGTGAAGTTGCGCAGTTTTCTGCCGTTTCGCGAAAACGCCTTTCCCTCTTACTTCGTCACCCCGGACTTGATCCGGGGTCCAGCTTCCGCAGATGCCTCGCATGGATCCCGGATCAAGTCCGGGATGACGAAGATTTGCGAATCGCGAGTGAAGTTGCGCAGAAATCCGCCACTTCTTCAAAGCGCCTTACCGCAGCTTCGCGCACCCCAGCGCCGCCGCGTCAATCGCGGTCGCGGCGCCGCGCAGCCGGTAGGTGTCGGCGATCGCGCCGCCCGCCGCGGTGCCGCTCTCGATGCTCATGCTCGGCGCCGATCGCATCGCGGCGACGATCGCGGCATCCATGCGCGGGTCGCTGGCCCAGCCGTGCGCCGCATTGCCCGTCAGGATGAAACGGCGGCCGCCGATTGTCAGGCGCAGTTCGCGGTCGGGTGCGCGCTCTTTCGACAGGCGGACGTAAAATTGCCCGCGAATGCGCGACTTCGGCCAATATCCGACGCTCGCATAGGCTTTGACCTTTGGTGTACCGATCGTCGCCGACGGCGCGGCGAGCGCGTAGCACCGCGGGGTCGCCGGATCGCGAAACGCGCCCCAGCCATCGAAAATGCCGAGCGCCGTGGGGCTGGCCGCCAGCGCCACCGCGGGCATCGCCGTCGCTATCAGGAAAAAGGAGGCCCAGCGCCGCATCGATCCTCGTTTGCGCGATTGGGGGAGCATTGCAAGCATGGCTTGCACGTGCCGCACCGTGCGTTAAGGAAGGTGGACATTTTCAGGGGCCGGAATCGGGGTGCGAATCGCCTCCGATGGTCTGTCCCCAAGGGACTTTTCCCGCGAAACACAGGGATGGCGGATTTAGAATGAAAGCGACGATCGAACGCGCAGTGTTGTTGAAGAGCCTCGGCCACGTCCAGTCGGTGGTCGAACGGCGCAATACCATCCCGATCCTCTCGAACGTGCTGATCGAAGCCGATGCGTCGGGCCAGCTGAAATTGATGGCGACCGACCTCGACTTGCAGGTCGTCGAAACGATCGCGGCCAAGGTCGAGACGGCGGGCACGACCACCGTGTCGGCGCACACCCTGTTCGAGATCGCCCGCAAGCTGCCCGAGGGTGCCGAGGTCAGCCTCGCCGCGGCCGAGGGCAAGATGCAGGTCAAGGCCGGCCGTTCGAACTTCAACCTGCCGACGCTGCCGCGCGACGATTTCCCGGTGATCGCCGAGGGCGACCTGCCGACCAATTTCGAGCTGCCCGTCGCCGAGCTGATCCAGATCATCGACAAGACGCGCTTCGCGATCTCGACCGAGGAAACGCGCTATTACCTCAACGGCATCTTCCTGCATGTCGCCGAGGATGCATCGGGTCCGGTGCTGAAGGCCGCGGCGACCGATGGGCACCGCCTCGCGCGCTACACCGTCACGCGCCCCGACGGCGCGTCGTCGATGCCCGACGTCATCGTGCCGCGCAAATGCGTCACCGAGATCCGCAAGCTGCTCGACGAGGCCGAGGGCAATGTCGAAATCAGCCTGTCGGCGTCGAAGGTCCGCTTCCAGCTCGGCAACGCGATCCTGACCTCGAAGCTGATCGACGGAACCTTCCCCGATTACAGCCGCGTCATCCCGACCGCGAACGACAAGCTGCTCAAGGTCGATCCGAAGAGCCTGTACCAAGGCGTCGACCGCGTCTCGACGATCGCCAGCGAAAAGACCCGCGCGGTCAAGGTCGGCCTCGACAAGGACCGCATCACCCTGTCGGTGACCAGCCCCGAAAACGGCACCGCCGCCGAAGAGGTTGCGGCGTCTTATGACAGCGACGCGATGGAGATCGGCTTCAACGCCCGCTATCTGTCCGACATTCTGGGACAAGTCGATGGCGACACGGTCGAACTGCATTTGGCCGATGCGAACGCCCCGACGCTGATCCGTGAAAGCGAAAAGAGCCCGGCGCTCTACGTGCTGATGCCGATGCGGGTGTAGTTTTCGTCGCCCCAGCGAAAGCTGGGGCCGCTATCGTTCCGTTTGACCGTTGGCGATCCCAGCTTTCGCTGGGATGACGAAATCAGCTACCCCGCCTTCGCGACCCGCCAGATCACCCCGCCGGTGTCGTCGGCAACCAGCGCGCTGCCGTCCTTCGCGACCTTCACGTCGGCCGGCCGGCCGCGGGTTGTCTTGCCGTCCTTGCCGAGGAACTGGTCGAGCAGTGTGACGGGCAGCGCGTCGACGGGCTTGCCATTGGCGCCGAACTTGACGAACACGACGCTGTACCCCGCAACGGGCTCGCGGTTCCACGACCCGTGCAGCGCGATCAGCGCACCATTGGCCCAGCGATCGCCAAGGTCGAGACCCTGGGTGAAGGTGAAGCCGAGCGGTGCGGTATGCGCCCCCAGCCCATACTCGGGGCGCTTGACGTACTGGCGCCGATCCTCGGCCTCGGGCTCGACCCGCGGGTCGATGTAGCCGCCCCAATAGTACCAGGGCCAGCCATAAAAATCGCCTTCGGTGACGTCGGTCAGATAGTCGGGGACAAGGTCGCTGCCGAGCATGTCGCGCTCGTTGACGACGGTCCACAGCCGGTCGCTGCCGGGATAGAAATTGAGGCCCACCGGGTTGCGGATGCCCGCAGCGAAGGTGCGCATATATTTGTTTTCGGGCCGCACCTCGAGCACGCTGGCGCGGCGGAACTCGCGGTTCATGCCCGCTTCGCCGATATTCGAGTCGGCGCCGACGCCGATATAGAGCCAGCCATTGGGTGCAACGGCAAGGCTCTTGGTCCAATGGCGGTTGGTGCCCTTCGCGGGCAGGTCGACGAGCTTGGTAGGCTTGCCGCTCATCTTCGTCTCGCCCGCCACATAGGGGAAGGCGAGCAGCGCGTCGGTGTTCGCGACATAAAGCGTGCTGCCGACCAGCGCCATGCCATAGGGCGAATTGAGCCCCGTGATATAGGCCGTCTTCACCTCGGCCTTGCCGTCGCCATCGGCGTCGCGGAGCAGGGTGATGCGGTTCGCCGAAGGTTTCCGGCCCGTGCCGCCCTTGCCCATCAGATTCTTCATGACCGCGCCCTGCACGCCGCCATCCTTGCGCGGCGGGCTCTGCGATTCCGCCACCAATATATCGCCGTTCGGAAGCACCAGCATCGTGCGCGGATGGTCGAGCCCTTCGGCAAAGCGCGCCACGGCCAGCCCTTGCGCAGCGCGCGGCGCCTGGCCCGCGGGCCAGCTCGTCGCCTCGGGCACATTCACCGTCGGGAATGACTCGGTTTTTTGCGACGCCATCACCGGCACCCGCCCGCTGAGCTCGGCGGTCGAGAAGCGCGCCACATCGGGGCGCGACATGATGTATAATGTGATGCCGCCGACGATCAGCAGCAGCAACAGGGCGAGGGCGGCATATTTCAGGATCTTGCGCATGGCGCCTGTCTACACGGGCAAAGCGCGGCGTCAAAGGGGCTTGAATCAGCGCGCGAAAGGTTAACCGAGGGCGGCCGGCAATTAACCTTACCCGGTCGTTCATCACGGTTGGGAACGGCGCGGTGAGGGGCGGGGCGTAAGAGGGTGCTCACCCTAACGGACCAGGAATTCGATGCACCTGCCAGCACCCTTTCTCACCGACCGCGATGCGGTCGAGGATGCCCATGCGCTGATCAGCATGCATGGCGAAGAAGCTGGCTTTGCCGCAGCAGCGCGGGCCGAGCAATATCGCGTGCTCGGCAACCACGTGCATTTCGCGCGCTGGCGCCAGATCGAGCGGCTGATCACCTATTTGTCGGTCGAGGACATCCTCGACACGGTGCACTGAGCGCTAGATTCGCAGGCCCGCGGTTTCGGGCAATCCCGCCATGATGTTGAGATTCTGGACGCACGCGCCGCTCGCGCCCTTGCCCAGATTGTCGAGCCGCGCGACGAGGCGCGCCTGGCTGGCATCGCTATTGGCAAAGACGGACAATTCGATCCGGTCATCGCCCGCATCCGATGCGCGGAGGAGGATTTCGCCGTCCGCCGGCGCCTCGCCCATGACGACGATCGGGCTCGCGCCATAGAAATCGGCGAGCGCCGCGCGCAGCGCGTCGGGCGACGCGGCACCGGGCATGGCATTCAGCGGCAACGGAACCTCGACCACCATCCCGCGATGCGCCGCGATCACCGCGGGCGAAAACAGCGGACCGATCGCAAGCCCGCACCGAGCCTGCATCTCGGGCACATGTTTGTGGCCGAGTGTCAGCGCATAGCCGCGCCACGCGATGTCCGGGTCCTCCTCGAAGCGTTCGATCAGCGCCTTGCCGCCGCCCGAATAGCCGCTGACCGCATGGCAGATATAGGGCCAGTCGGCGGGAAGCAGGCCCGCCTGCACGAGCGGTGCGACCAGCGCGATGAAGCCCGTCGAATAGCAGCCCGGGTTCGACACGCGCGCGGCCTCCGCAACGGCGTCGTGCCCGCTGACTTCGGGGAAGCCATAAACCCAGCCCGGCGCGACACGATGCGCGGTCGATGCGTCGATGACCCGGGTGCGGTCATTGCCGATCATCGCGACCGCCCCGCGCGCCGCATCGTCGGGAAGACAGAGGATCACGAAATCGGCGTCGTTCAGCGCCTCGCGCCGCGCCGCCGCATCCTTGCGCCGCGCATCGTCGAGCGCAATCAGCGTGAACTCGTTCCGCCCCGCAAGGCGTTCGGCGATTTCGAGGCCCGTCGTACCCGCCGCGCCGTCGATGAAAACCGTTTTCGTCATAATGTTATCGCAGTCTTTTATATCCGCTCACCGGCGGATCATGATCCTTTGCGGCCGATCGCGCGATGACGTCGGCCAGCGGTTCGCTGTTCACCGCCATCCATCGTCGGCTGGCGTGAATGATCGTCTGGCTGTCCGCCATGATGCCGACGTGGCCGGGGAAAAAGACGAGGTCGCCGCGCGCGAGCGCCGCCGGATCGACATCCTTGTCGGCACCGAGCGACGCAAGCTGGAGGTCGCTGTCGCGCGGCAGCTGGATCCCCGCGGCAGCCCATACGAGCTGGACGAGGCCCGAACAGTCGATCCCCTTCGCGGTGCGGCCGCCCCAGACATAGGGTGTGCCGATCATCTGCTCGGCGAGTTCGGCGGGGTCGTTGTCCTCTGCGCCGACTTCGACGAGCGACGCGAGCGGCAGATAGCCGTGCGACGTCGCAAGCCATTCGCCCTCGGGCTCGCCCATCACCAGCGCGCCGCGCGGCAGGACGGCGGGGCCGCCGCTCGCGGCATCGGGCGCGCTGTGCAGCATCGCCTCGATCATCGCGACGCGGTGCGTCGGCGCGATCGGCGCGGCGAGCGCCTCGGCGGCGAGATAGCCGACATAATGGTCGGCGAGGCAATAGCCCCATGCCCAGCCGCCGGTGAGGTCAAGCAGGGCAAAGCCTTCGCCGAACAGCAACTCGCTCGTCTGGTCGGCGTCGACCGACGGCGATGCGCGCAGCGATGCGCCGGGCAGCACGCCGCTGCGCATCATCGGCGCGGCGTAGTGCGGCGCGAAATGCGTGCCGGCGACGGCGATATCGGCCAGATCGGGACGGATCGCGACGACGCGCGGATCGAAGCTCTGCGACGTGCCGGTCAGGCCAAAGCGATCGCGGCCCGCGCCCGCGGCGCCGGGACGCCCCATGCGCACGCGGTTTGCCGCTGAATTATCGCCACTTTCTGATGTCACTTGCCGTCCTGTAAAAAGCTGGGTTCCGCGGGCCGCGGGCAATCGCGCGCCATTAGACCAGCAGGACCCTCTTGATCAAGAAAGTTCAGGCTTTCCCGCGCCGGTCATAGCGTGCCTGGAGCATCGCCCATGCGGCGCGGAGGCCAAGCGCGGCGCCGCCTTTCGGCCGCCCCGGCTTCGCCGAAGGGCGCCAGGCGAAGGTGTCGAGATGCGCCCATAGGGCGCCCTCGGGGACAAAACGCTTCAGGAACAGCGCCGCGGTGATCGTCCCGGCGAAGGGCGAACTGCCCGCATTGCCCAGGTCGGCGATGTCGGTTTCGAGCAGGTCGGCATAGCCATCCCACAACGGCATCCGCCACAGCGGGTCGTCGCGCTCGAACCCGCCCGCGAGCATCGCTTCCGCAAGCGTGTCGTCATTGGCGAAGAGCGGCGGCAGGTCAGGGCCGAGCGCGACGCGCGCGGCGCCGGTCAGCGTCGCGAAATCGACGATCAGTTCGGGCCTGCCCTCGCCGGCCTTGGCGAGCGCATCGCCCAGAACCAGCCGTCCCTCCGCGTCGGTGTTGCCGATCTCGACCGTCAGCCCAAGGCGGCTCTTCAGCACATCGCCCGGGCGGAACGCGTCGGCCGAGATCGCATTTTCCGCGGCGGCGACGAGGCAGTGAAGCCGTACCGGCAGCCCGCTCGCCATCACCAGTTCGGCGAGCGCGAGCACATGCGCGGCGCCGCCCATATCCTTCTTCATGAGCCGCATTCCCGCCGCGGGCTTGATGTCGAGCCCGCCGCTGTCAAAGCTGATCCCCTTGCCGACCAGCGCGACGCGCGGATGGTCGTCCTTGCCCCACTCGATCTCGATCAGCCGCGGCGCGTGATGCTTGGCGGCCGCGCGGCCGACCGCATGGATCATCGGATAGCCCTGTTCGAGCGCTTCGCCCTTGGTAACGGTCAGCTTGCCGCCATGCGCCTTCGCGATGCGTTCGGCCGCCTTCTCGATCGCCGCGGGCCCCATGTCGGCGGCGGGCGTGTTGACGAGATCGCGGACGAGCGCAACCGCGCGCATTTCCGCAACCATCGGCGCGATCGCACCGACATCGGTCGTCAGTAGGACGCGCGGTCCTTTAGTCGGCGGATTCGATTTATAGGTGTCGAAGCGATATTGCGCGCTCATCCACCCGAACAGAGCCTTGCCCGGCTGCTGGCCTTCGAGGCGGTAACGGCCTTCGGGCAGGATTTGCCCCAGCTTGGCGAGGCACCAGGCCGACAGGCTGTCGGCCTTGGCGACTGTGGTGACGACCGCCCATTTTTCGGGATCGTCCCCCGGCAGGATCGCGTGGACAAAGGCATCGGGTTTGAAGCCGACCGCGGCAAGATGCGCGCGTTCGCGGGCGCTGCGGCCCTTCAGCCATTCATCATAGCCCTTCTTGTCGACGAGATGGATCGGGCGCGCGTCCTGTCCCTTGTCGGGCTGGATCAGATCGGAATAGTCGGTCATGCACGCGGTGCTAGGCCGCGCGGGATATTTTGTCGATTCCCGGCGTTATGTCTGCATGACGACCAACGCATCCTGGCGAAATGCCACTTCGATCCTTGCCGGCGCGCTGCTGCTGGCGGGTTGTTCCGACGACAAGTCGACGAAGGCGGAAAAAGTGGCGGCCGCGTCGGTGCCCGGCGCGCCGTCCGGCGCCGCCGCCGACGAAGCGGCGAAGGATGCGCCCGCGTCCAACGTCACCGAAAGCAACGACCTGATCGAGTTCGTTTATGCTTATCCTAAAGAAGCCGCCCAGATTCCCGAACTCGCCAAGGCGCTCGACAGCGACCGGGAGGCGAAGCGTGAGGCGTTGATCGCCGCCGCGCAGCGCGACAAGGCGGCCGCCGAGAAAGGCGACTATCCGTATCGCGCGCATAGCCATCGCCAGACCTGGCAACGCGTGACCAGCACACCGCGTTTCCTCAGCCTCTCGGCCGAGATCGAGACCTATACCGGCGGCGCACACGGCATGCAGACCTTCGACACGCTGATCTGGGATCGCAACCGGCGCAAGCAGCTGAAGCCGCTCGACCTGTTTCAAAGCAGTGAGGCGTTCGACACCGCGATCCGCGAGCCATTCTGCGCCGGCATCAAGCGCGCGAAGGCCGCGAAGGGGATAATGGCCGACGAGGCGCCCGACAGCCCGTTCGGCAAATGCCCGCCGGCGTCGGCACAGACGGTGTGGCTCGGCTCTTCGGACGGCCGCTACCTCGACCGCATGACGATCGCGATCGCGCCCTATGAGATCGGCCCATATGCCGAGGGGAGCTACAAGATCAACGTGCCGGTAACGGGTGCGCTCGTCAAAGCCGTGAAGGCCGAATATGCGCGCGACTTCCTCCCCATCAACTGAACCGAAGGACAAGCTCATGGCGAAGCAGCCCAAAGCCGGCAAGGTTGGCGAAAGTGCGAAAGAGAAGAAGGGCAAGCGGAGCGCCGCGACGAAACTGCGCCACGCGGTTGGGTCGGGCAAAACGATCGCCAAGCCGCCATCCGACCGCGAAGCCGATCTTGATCGCGCGCCCAAGTGGGAGCCGCGCTATCCGGGCTCGGGCCGGCTCGAGGGCAAGGTTGCGATTGTCACCGGCGGCGACAGCGGGATCGGCCGCGCGGTGTGTGCGCTGTTCGCGCGCGAGGGCGCCGACATTGCGATCGTCTATCTCGATAACAAGGCGGATGCCGACGACACCGCCGCGATCGTCGCGGCCGAGGGGCGACGTGCGATCGCGATCAAGGCCGATGTCGGCAAGGCGAAGGCGGGCGAAAAGATCGTCGCGCAGACGATCGACAAGCTCGGCCGGCTCGACATCCTCGTCAACAACGCCGGCGAACAGCATCCGGCCGCGGATATTCGGGACATCAGCGAAGACCAGCTGCAGCGCACCTTCGCCACCAATATTTTCGGCATGTTCTATCTGGTGCAGGCGGCTTTGCCGCACCTAAAAAAGGACGCGGCGATCGTCAATTGCACCAGCGTCACCATGTATCAGGGGTCAAAGGGTCTGCTCGATTACAGCGCCACCAAGGGCGCTATCACGGCCTTCACTCGCTCGCTCAGCGAGAATCTGGTGGGGAAGGGCATTCGCGTGAACGGCGTCGCACCCGGACCGATCTGGACCCCGCTGAACCCGCGCGGGGGCGCGCCCGCCGAGAAAGTGGCGACCTTTGGCGAGAGTACCCCGATGAAACGCCCCGGCGAGCCCAATGAAGTTGCGCCCTGCTTCCTGTTCCTCGCGTGCGACGACAGCAGCTATATGTCGGGTCAGGTGCTGCATCCCAACGGGGGTACGATCGTTAATGGCTAGCGGGGCGGGTAAGGAGAATTGCCATGCCAGCCAAATCGAAAGCTCAACAGAAAGCCGCCGGCGCCGCGCTCAGCGCCAAGCGCGGCGACACGCCCAAGTCGAAACTCAAAGGCGCATCGAAAGAGATGGCCGAGAGCATGACCGAAAAGCAGCTCGAGGATTTCGCCAAGGGCTCGACCAAGGGCAAGCCTGAACACGCGGATTGATAGATAAAAGGGTAAGTCGTTTCACGTCGCCCCCGCGAAGGCGGGGGCCGCTGGAGAGGTAACGCAAGGCCGACGGCGGCCCCCGCCTTCGCGGGGGCGACGATCTCTGACCCTACTCCGCGGCTTCCAGCTCCGCCGGTGCCGCCGCAACCTTGGCCTTCGCGTTGGAGAAGGTCAGCACCCCGTCGGCAATCGCGCCGGTGCGCATGTCGATCCGGTCCTGCACATAATTCTGGCTGAGCCGCCAGGGCAGCGCGACCGTGCTCTTCGGCATGATGTGCAGCGACCGCTGGATATAGCCCGACGAGAAGTCGAAGACATTTTCCTCTTCGAGGCTCGACGGATCGGCGAGCGCCGGGGTCGCGACCGTGGTCCCGGTGTCGCGCATATGGTTGAGCACGCGGCAGACATATTCGGACACGATGTCGGCGCGCAGCGTCCAGCTCGCGTTGAGATAACCGAACACCGCCGAGAAGTTCGGCACGTTCGAGAACATGCACGCCTTGTAATAGAAATGGTCGTGCCAATCGACGGGCGCACCGTCGACGCGCACCGGAATCTTGCCCGCGACCGCGAGCTTCAGGCCCGTCGCGGTGACGATGACGTCGGCGTCGAGGTGCTTGCCCGATTTCAGCTGGATGCCCGTCGCATCGAACTTCTCGATATGATCGGTCACGACCGACGCCTTGTCGGCTTTCATCGCCTCGAAGAAATCGGCGTCGGGGACGAGGCAGAGGCGCTGGTCCCACGGGTTATAGGGCGGGGTGAAAGCTTCGGCGTCGTAGCGGTCGCCAAGGCTCTCTTGCAGCTTCTTGGTCAGGAACTCCTTGACCTTCTCGGGCTTCTCGCGCGCACGGCGAAAGGCGATGTCCTGTAGCCGGACATTCTTGAAGCGTGTGATCTTGTACGCGAGCGTCTCGGGCAGGAATTTGCGAAGGAAGTTGGCGAACGCGTCCTTGGCGGGCCGGATGAAATACCAGGTCGGGGTGCGCTGGAGCATCGTGACGTGCGCGGCTTCTTTTAACGACGGGACAATGGTGACTGCGGTCGCGCCCGATCCGATCACGACGACTTTCTTGCCCTTGTAATCGAGATCCTTCGGCCAGAATTGCGGGTGGATGATCTGCCCCTGGAAATCGTCGCGGCCCGCGAACTGCGCGTCGAAAGGCTCGTCATAGTCGTAATAGCCCGAGCCGAGGTAGAGCCAGCGCGCGGTCGTGGTCGACCTCGCGCCCTCGCTGTTCTCCATCGTCACCGTCCAGCGCGCCGCTGCGCTGTCCCAGTCGGCGCCGACGACCTTGCTGTCGAAGCGGATGCGTTCGCGGATATGGCGTTCGTCGACGATGCGATTAAGATATTCGAGGATCGACGGCCCGTCGGCGATCGATTTTTCATGCTTCCACGGTTCGAAGACGAACCCGAGCGTGTGCATGTCGCTGTCCGAACGGATGCCGGGGTAACGGAACAGATCCCAGGTGCCGCCAAGCTGTTCGCGGCGCTCGACAAGGCCGAAGCTGCGGTCGGGAGAATTCATCTGCAAATGCACGGCCATGCCGATGCCCGAAATCCCTGCGCCGACGATCAGCACATCCTGATCGACCGGTGCAGCTTTCGCGTCCGCGGGACGTTCCGTCGTCGCCGTGCCTGCCATCATCCTGTCTCCCGACTATGTTTGATGGGTAGATTACGCACCGCGTTTCATTTTGCAATCGAATTGACGTTTACGGAAAGTGCGGCGGCGATGAAGCGTCCTTGTCGCTGTCACATTATTGTCATAGGGGCGTAACCTCTTTGTCACCCATGGCCTCGCGCGCCCGAAATCGCCGGAAAGGATGAAAGCCTCATGCGTCAGATCGCTGTCCTTCCCTATCGATTCGGGGGTCCCGCGCAGGACGGCCCGACCGAAATCCTGCTGATCACGTCGCGCGAGACAAAGCGTTGGGTGGTGCCAAAGGGCAATCCGCTGACCGGCATCACGCGTCACGCCGCCGCCGCGATCGAGGCCGAGGAAGAGGCGGGGGTGATCGGTGCGGTGTGCCCGACGCCGATCGGCAGCTATGAATATCGGAAGCGCCGCGCTAACGGCGCGTCGATCATGTATAATGTCGAAGTCTTCCCGCTCGCGGTGACGAACGAGCTCGAAGACTGGAAGGAAATGGACGAACGCGACCGCAAATGGTTCTCGTTCCGCGACGCCGCGTCGGCGGTCGAGGAACCCGATTTGCAGGCGCTCATCCGCTCGTTCGGCGATGGCGGTTTCCGCGCCGTCGCCCAGCCGCGCGGGGTCGTCGAAAACGTAGCAGACAAGACAGGGGTTAGCTGGATGTTCGCATGGTTTCAGCGTTTGCTGCCGCGACAGGGAAATTTCTTCGAATTGTTCGAAAGCCACGCTGCGACGCTCGTCGCCGGGGCAAATGCCTTGTCGCGCATGTTGCAGGGCGGCGAGGGCATCGCCGACCATATCCAGGAAGTCATCGAGCGCGAGCATGACGCTGACGCGATCACCCGCGAAGTGCTCCAGACCGTGCGCCGCACTTTCCTCACCCCGTTCGACCGCAGCGCGATCACCGACCTGATCGCCTCGATGGACGATGCGATCGACGAGATGCAGAAGACCGCGGGCGCGGTCGACCTGTACGACGTCACCGAATTCGAACCCGAGATGCGCGACATTGCGGGCATCATCGTCGACGCGGCGCGCCTGACCGCAGAAGCGCTGCCGCTGCTTCGCAACATCGGCGCCAACGGCCCGCGGCTCCACGAGCTGACCGAACGGCTGGTGCGGATGGAGGGGCATGCCGACGAAATCCACGCCGCCGGGCTCAAGCGCCTGTTCCGCGAGCATGGCGAATCGAACCCGACCCGCTTCCTGATCACGCGCGAACTCTTCCGCCATCTCGAGCGCGTCACCGACAGCTTCGAGGATGTCGCGAACGAAATCGACGGCCTGGTCATCGACCACGCATAAGCGGGGGCGTCCACCATGCACGAACTCGCTTTTCCCCTCCTCGTCGGCCTCGTCATCCTCGCGCTGGCGTTCGACTTCCTCAACGGCCTGCACGACGCCGCGAACAGCATCGCGACCGTCGTCGCGACGCGGCTGCTGCGGCCGGTGCAGGCGGTGCTGTTCGCCGCCTTCTTCAACTTCGCCGCTTATTTCCTGTCGGTCATCTTTCCCGAACTGCACAAGGTCGCCGAGACGATCGGCAAGGGCATCATCGACAAGGATCTGGTCACGCCAGCGGTCGTCTTCGGCGCGCTCGTCGGCGCGATGTTCTGGAACGTCGTGACCTGGCTCAAGGGAATTCCGTCGTCGTCGAGCCACGCGCTGGTCGGCGGGATCGTCGGCGCGGGCGTCGCGCATGCGGGGTTCGAGGGGATCGAATGGACCGGGCTCAACAAGACCGTCATCGCGATCTTCCTGTCGCCGCTGCTCGGCATGATGCTCGCGATGCTCGTGATGCTCGTCAGCAGCTGGGCGCTCCGCCGCGCGACCGCCGGTTTCGCCGAAAAGACCTTCCGTCGTCTCCATCTCCTGTCCTCGGCCGCCTATTCGATCAGCCACGGGCTGAACGACGCGCAAAAGACGATGGGGATCATCACCGTGCTCCTTTATTCGACCGGCTATCTGGGCGGCGAATTCCACGTACCGCACTGGGTCGCGTTCAGCTGCTACATCGCTATCGCGCTCGGCACGCTGTCCGGCGGGTGGAAGATCATCGAGACGATGGGCGGCCGCATCACCAAGCTGTCGCACCATCAGGGCTTTGCCGCATCGACCGGCGGATCGATCATGGTGTTCACCGCCAGCCTGCTCGGCATCCCGGTGTCGACGACGCACACGATCACCGGCAGCATTATCGGCGCCGGCGTCGCGCGCCGCACCAGCGCGGTGCGCTGGGGCGTCGCGGGCAATGTCGTCGCGGCGTGGTTCATCACCATTCCGGCGAGCGCGGCGGTGGCGGCGGTCTTCTATGCGATCACCCGCCTGTTTTAGGCGGAGCGGGGTTGCGTTTGAATGAGAACGTAATAAGAACGCTCCGCTTGATAAATAAGGGGAGCGTCCGTCATGGCCGGTGATTTCGATTTCCAGATTGGCAGCTGGCAGGTGAAGCACCGCCGCCTGAAAGAGCGGCTTGCCGGTTGCGACGATTGGGAGGAATTCGACGGGACCTCCGACATGCGGCCGATCCTGGGCGGCGACGGCAATGTCGAGGACAATGTCCTCCATATCCCCGGCGGAACCTACCGCGCGATCGCGCTGCGATCCTATGACCCGGCGCAAGGCAGCTGGGCGATATGGTGGCTCGATGCGCGCAGCCCGCATGCGCTCGACGTTCCGGTGATCGGCCGGTTCGAGGATGGCGTCGGCCATTTCTATGCCGACGACGTGCTGGGCGATCGGCCGATCCGGTTGCGCTTCATCTGGAGCCGCACCGACACCGCGACGCCGCGCTGGGAGCAGGCGATGTCGGCCGACGGCGGGGAAAGCTGGGAAGTGAACTGGACAATGGACTTTACCCGCCGCTGACCGATCACCGCGCCGGGCGATAATCGACGCTGGCGCCGCCGACCATCCGCACCGGCAGGTAGAGGCCGTTGCCATAAGCCTTGATCTCGCCGGTTTCGAAACGGTCGACGCGGGTGCGGATGACAAAGGCGCCTTCGCGCCGCTGGTCGACCGCCCGCTTGATCTTGCCTTGCAGCTTGCCGAGGTCGTTCGTGAAATTCTGCGTCAGCGCGTCGGCGATCAAGGGCGCAAAACCCTCGCTGCGGCCGAGGAGGATGAGGAGGTCGCCGCCGACCCCGTTGGTGTCGCCGTTGATGACAAGGTCGGTGAAATGAACCTCGGCCGATCCCGGCTTGTTGGCCGGGATGGCGGTCATCCAGATGCGCCCGCGCGTCGGGGCGCCCGATCGCATCTCCAGCTTCGCCTCCACGTCGACGCCCACCGCGATCCGGCCGCCCTCCGCGCCGTAGATCGTCGACTTGCCGAATTTGACCATCATCGAGCCGAGTTTCGGCAGCACGAAAGGCCGCTGCGACCGCTTGGCGAGCGCGCGGTCGACCACCGGTTGAAGCTGCGCATAGTCGGCGATCACCGGCACGCGCACGTCGAGATGCGGTTTGGGGATTTCGCGGACCAGCCGCGGCAGCGGGGTCGGCGCGGGGTCGTTCGGCCGCCCCGAGACGAAGGTTTCGGTGATCGCCTCGAGTCCGAGGTTGAGGTTCAAGCGATCCCCCTCGATCCGGTAGCCGCCGTAGAGGATGCGCTGCGGCGTGACGCGCATCCACACCGGCGGATTCTCGCGGTTGAGTTCGAGCGATGTGAAGCTCTGCCGCCACACGTCGGCCGCCTGTTTGCGGATGTCGATCTTCGCGATCTCGCGCGTCACCTCGCGCTCGACACCCGCCACGACGGGTTTCAGCTTCGCGTCGGCCTGATCGGTGAAGGTGATCCGGCGCCCGAGAAAATCGATGCCCGGCGCCTTGGTCCAGCCATAGCTGATGCGCGCCTTGCCCTCTGTGCGCCAGTCGGGGGTGAGTTCGATGCGGATCCGCGCATGCGCCATCGCCGCGCCCGTCGCGGTCTCGCCCTTCAGCACCCCGCCAACGTCGCGCGCGGCGATCGTGGCCCGAAGCGGCACGTCGACGACGATCTCGCTCCCGTCGCCGCGCAATCGCAGCGGCCCGCGCGTCACCTGGCCGACGATCGTGCAGGCGATCGGCGGGGTGACCTTGACCTTCTTGCCGAAGACTTTCACCCGCTGCGGCTGGACGCAGGCGCGCTCACGCTGGTTGATCGTCCACAGCGTCTTGGGCACCGCGCGTTCGAGCGCCTGCTTGAGCGAGGCGGTGTTGGCGTTGATCGGCACCGCGATCAGCGATTTCTGCGTCGGGGAGGGCGCTTTGTCGGTCGCGCGCGGCGGCGCTTCGACGTCGGTGCGGCGGTCGCAGCCGGTGAGCGCGGTGGACAGCAGCAATGTGGCGGTCGCCAGCTGGACTATTCGCATGCGGTGCCCCCTGATGCGGTATCTGCTCTTTATAACATCGGATATGTTAAGCCGTTCCTTGCGAAAAAGCCTGGAACGAAAAGTGGCGGAGAACTGCGCAACTTCACACTGAATTCACCTTCGGTGCAAATTCTGTACTACCAAGCCTCGTCACCCCGGACTTGATCCGGGGTCCCGCTGAGCGACGTTGAAAAGCGGAACCCCGGATCAAGTCCGGGGTGACGAAGGAGGGGGAGCGGGGGCTTGTCGCCGAAAGCGCAGAAAACTGCGCAACTTTACGCTGGATTCGCTGTATGGTGCGGCGTTCCGAGGTCATTCCGCAAGGCTATGCGAGCCAAATAATGTAGGACAGCGATTTTTCGCAGGTGGCGCTACGCGACCACCCCGAACAGATCATGCTCGTCGGCATCCTCGATTGCGACATCGACGATGTCGCCGGCCTTCAGCGTCGCCGCGACGTCGCGGAGGTAGACGTGGCCATCGATCTCGGGCGCATCCGCCTGTGAGCGCCCCGTTGCGCCGATGCTACCGTCCTCGTCGGCCTCGCCGACCTCGTCGATGATCACCGGCAGCGTGCGGCCGATCTTGGCTTCGAGTTTCGCGGCGCTGATCGCGGCGGTCTTGGCCATGATGCGCTGGTAGCGCTCTTCCTTGACCTCTTCGGGGACCTGATCGTCGAGGGCGTTGGCCTGCGCGCCCGCAACGGGTTCAAAGCGGAAGGCGCCGACGCGGTCGAGCTGGGCTTCGTCGAGCCAGTCGAGGAGATACTGGAAATCGGCTTCGGTCTCGCCGGGGAAGCCGACGACGAAGCTCGAGCGGATCGAAATGTCGGGGGCGATCGCGCGCCAGCTTTTCAGCCGTTCGAGCACCTTCGCTTCGTTCGCGGGGCGCTTCATGCGCTTGAGGACGCTCGGCGCCGCGTGCTGGAAGGGGATGTCGAGATAAGGCGTCAGCAGCCCTTCGGCCATCAGCGGGATCACCGCGTCGACGTGCGGATAGGGATAGACATAGTGGAGGCGCACCCATGGGGCGCGGCCTTCGCTGGTCTGGAGCTGGCCGAGTTCGCGCGCGAGGTCGGTCATGTGCGCGCGGACTTCGCGGCCATGCCACGGACGCGGGTCGTGGCGGATGTCGACGCCATAGGCCGAGGTGTCCTGGCTGATCACCAGCAGTTCCTTGGTGCCCGCGGCGACGAGCTTTTCAGCCTCGCGCAGCACCGCGTCGATACGGCGGCTGACGAGTTTACCGCGCAGGTCGGGGATGATGCAGAAGGAGCAGCTGTGGTTGCAGCCTTCGCTGATCTTCAGATAGCTGTAGTGGCGCGGCGTCAGCTTCAGCCCGCCCTCGGGAACGAGGTCGACGAAGGGGCCCTGCGTCGGCGGCGCGGCGTCGTGGACCGCGTCGACGACCTGCTCATATTGATGCGCGCCGGTGACCGCGAGCACGTTCGGGAAACGCGCGCGGATGACCTCGGCCTCGTTGCCCATGCAGCCGGTGACGATGACGCGGCCATTCTCTGCCATCGCCTCGCCGATCGCCTCGAGGCTTTCTTCCTTCGCCGAGTCGAGGAAGCCGCAAGTGTTGACGAGCACGACGTCGGCGCCCGCATAATCGGGCGACAGGCCATAGCCATCGGCGCGGAGCTTGGTCAGAATCCGTTCGCTGTCGACGAGTGCCTTGGGGCAGCCGAGCGAAACCATGCCGACCTTCGGCTGGGTGGGGAGGGTTTTGACTGTCATGATTGGCGGCGCCCCTAGTCTATTTTTCGGGGTTTGTCACGCCTGCCAATGTGTCGGCGATGATTCGCCACACGCGCGGGTTGATGCCGAGGCCCAGATGCGTGCTGTCGACTTTGATGTTCCGCGCCTGCGGATTGTAGATGTCGACCGCGATGTCGGGGCCGACGATGCCGTCGCGGTCGGAGTAGATGATGGTGAGCGGCTGCGTCAGCCCTTTGACGTTGCGGGCGTGGATTTCGCGTTCGATCGCGTCGACGTCGCGGCCGGCGAAGCGCTGTGCGAGCGCGGTATATTTGGGGCCGCCGATGATCGGCGTGCCCATCGTGATGATCTCGCGGACGAGGTGCGGGTAGGCGCGCGCGGTTTCGCGGGCGATGACGCCGCCGAGGCTCCAGCCGATCAGGGTGAGCGGCGCGTCGTCGGCCTTGAACCATGCGGCGGCTTGGCTCGCGAAGCGTTCGACGTCGGCGGCGACGCGGCCCTGGTTGCGGCCCATGCCCCAGTCGCGGACATGATAGCCGAGGTGGCGGAGATACGCCTCCAGGGGCCGCATCGAGAGTTCGCTCGCGCCATAGCCGGGGAGCAGGGCGATCGGGCGCCCGTCGCCGCGCGGCGCTCCAATCAGGTGATAGCCCGACAGGCCATAGCGCAGCATGTCGAGCGGCAGGGCCAACTCGCCGAGTGTTGCAAGCCGGCTCGGCGGCTTCAAATCCGTGGGAAGCGGGGTGTCGCGGGGCATCGCCTTCTCCCTCCTGTCGCCCTATAGCTCGCCGCATCGGCACGGCATTGCAAGGGTGGTGAACATGATTGGCGTATTCGCAGCGATTTCGGCGGCGGTGGCCGTGGCGGCGGGCGCGTTCGGCGCGCATGGTGCGGCGGGACCGCAGGAGGCCGAATGGCTGCGCACCGGCGGACTGTACCAGCTGATCCATGCGGTCGCTGCGATCGCGATCATGGGCACCGCGCGCGGACCCGCGATCATGCTGCTCGTCGGCGCGGCGCTGTTTGCGGTCACGCTTTATGCGATGGCGCTCGGCGGGCCGCGGTGGCTGGGGGCGGTGACACCGATTGGCGGGACGTTGCTGATTGTCGGCTGGCTCTGGGCCGGCTGGCTTTACTGGCGGGGTTAGGGTCAGAACCGGCTAAAAGCGCGATCGAGGCGTCGAAATGGCGAAGATATCGGGTTCGGGTGGCCGCCGCGGGTAGCACCGCTACCCGCAAGGCCGCACGGGCCTGAGATCGAAGCCATTTCGGCGTCCCTTCGGGATTTGACCGATTTTGTCCATTGCGTCGTCGGCAAGTCTGGAAATATCGACATATTCCTGCGCCTTGCCTCCTCGCACTGAACAAAATCGCTTCAAACCTCGAACGCACTTTTAGCCGGTTCTGACCCTTAGTCGGCTTCGCAGGTTTCGCTGTTGACGACCTCGACGATCATGTCGCCCGCCTGCAGCTTGCTCGCTTCGTCTTCCCAGAAACCATAGGGTTTGCCGCCGCGGTAGATGCGCAGGCCGCGCCCGCCGCTCGCGAGTTGATCGAGGCTTTTGCCGATTTCTTCGCCGCGGACCGGGCGTTCGCGCAGCTGCACCTTGCCGCCGATCGCGGCAAGGTCGGCCATATAGTCGGCGACATGTTCGCCCTGCGCCGAACCCGCGAGGAGCAGGCCGGTGAAGCTGACCGGGTTGATGACGTTCGTCGCCCCCGCCTGGCGCGCGAGCAGTTCATTGTCCTGCGCGCGGATGACGACGCTGATCGGGACATTCGGGGCAAGATGACGGACGGTGAGCACGATGAGGATCGAGCTGTCGTCGCGTCCCGCGGATACGAGGACGGTGTGCGCCTTGGCGATCTGGACGTCGATCAGCGTGTCGTCGTTCGACGCGTCGCCCTGAAGCACGTTACAGCCGACTGCCTCGGCCGCCTGGATGCGCGGGCCCGACTGGTCGATCACGACGATGCACGCGGGGTCGGTGCCGCGCGCGATGAGTTCGCGAACCGCCTCCGCGCCGCTGGTGCCGTAACCGAGCACGACATAATGATCGGTGAGCTTTGCCTGGATGCGGGCCATACGCCATTTTTCCCATGTGCGTTTGAGGACGAAATTATAGGCGGTGCCGACGAAGATGAAGAGCACCATGATGCGGATCGGGGTGACGATCACCGCCTCGATCAGGCGCGAGCGGTCGGACACCGGCGCGATATCGCCAAAGCCCGTCGTGGTGACCGAGATCATCGTGAAATAAACGACGTCGAGGAAGCTGATCTGGCCGTCGTGGCTGTCCTTCAGCCCCGCGCGGTCGACCCAGTGGACAAGCACGACGATCGCGATCAGGGAGAAGGCGACGCCGAGCCGTGTGATGACATCGGCCCAGATCGGCCATTTGCTCGCGCGCTTCAGCGGGCGAAAGATGTGCGGCATTTTCAGCTTGTCGGAGGGCCGACGGCTCATCGGGGCGGCAACTGCTTCATCGGATCGACTGGTATGCGATTTTTGCGCAGCTGGAAATGGAGTTGCGACGTCTGGACCTGTCCGGTCGCGCCGGCGCGGCCGATGACGTCGCCCATGCGCACGCTCTGGCCGCGCTTGACGTCGATCCGGCCCGCGTGGCCATAGGCGCTGACCCAGCCGCCGCCATGGTTGATCAGGATCAGCCCGCCATAGATGCCGACCTGGTCGCCGGCATAGGCGACGACGCCGCCCGCGGTCGCGCGGATCGGAGTGCCCGCCGCGGCGGCGATGTTGATGCCGTCACTGACCCTGCCCGGCGCGATCGGCCCGAAGCGCGCGAGGATCGGCCCATTGAGCGGCCATTCGAAGCGGCCGGCGAAATAGGCGGGCTCGGCGATCGCGGTGGTGACGGGCGGGCGCGGGGTGGCGCTGCCAGCGGTCGGTCGGGCCGCTTCGGCGAGCGCGGGCTGGCTGCCCGTCAGGATGTCATCGATGTTGAGGCGGAAAGCGGCGGCGCGCGCGCCGACATCGACCGGACCGCGCGGAAGGACGCGCGCGTCGGAGGGCAGGCGCAGGCGCTGGCCGACGCGCAATATATAGGGTTCGGACAGCGCGTTGACCGTGATGATCTCACCCCAGTCGGCGTCATAGGCCGCGGCGATGCCGATCCCCGTCTCGCCCGCGCCGACGCGGTGATAGAGGCCGGCGGGGATGCGGAGTTCCTGCCCGAAGCGCAGCGCATAGGGCGGCACAAGGTCATTCTCGATCGCGAGCGCCTCGGAACCCGCCCCGGTTTTCTCGCCGACCGCGCGGAGCGTGTCGCCGGGGCGGACCGAATAGACGCCTGCATTCACGCGGACAGCGTTGGTTGTGACCGACTTGAGCGTCCAGGTCGGGCGCTCATAGACACCAGTCGCTTCGCCGATCGGGCGGCGTTCGAAGTCTGGTGCCGGAACGGGCGGCGAAGGCGGAGCGGGTGTCACCGGAATGCAGCCGGCGAGCGATGCAGCGCACAGTAAGGCCGCGATATGATGTCTGAAATCCCCCATGCGCTCCCTTTGCCAAAGCAAAGCGGCGGTGGCTAGACTTCTGTCTCGGGATGAGACGGAATTCCCACTTTCGTCATTCCCGCGAAAGCGGGAACCCAGTCCGGCGTTGCTGCTGGGTTCCCGCTTTCGCGGGAATGACGAATGGTTTTTTACGCGCCGTACGCACCGCGCAACGCGGCGAGCGAGGCGTCGTGGGTCAGGTCGAGCTGGAGCGGGGTGACCGAGATATAGTTGTCGTCGATCGCCTCGAGGTCGCTGTCGTGGCCGAGGCTGTGTTCGATACCGTGAAGCCCGAACCAGAAATAGCGATAGCCGCGCGGGTCGGTGCCCTCGACGATCGAGCCGCGGCCATAGTCGTGGAAGCCCTGCCGCGTGACGCGGATGCCCTTCACCTCTTCGGCGGGGATCGCGGGGAAATTGATGTTGATCAGCGTGCGCGGCGCCATCTCCATGGCGAGGAGCGGGCGCAGCGCTTTCGCGCCCCACGCTGCGGCGGCTTCGAAGGGCACGCTGTCGCCCATGCCTTCCCTGGCGTACACCTGGCTGAGCGCGATCGAAGGGATGCCCGCGAGCGCGCCCTCGATCGCCGCCGAGACGGTGCCCGAATAAGTGACGTCGTCGCCAAGGTTGGCGCCGCGGTTGACGCCCGACAGGATCAGGTCAGGCTTTTCGGGCATCAGCTTGCCGATCGCCATCATCACCGAATCGGTCGGCGTGCCGCTGCACGACCAGCGCCGCTCTTCGTGCTGGCGGATGCGCACGGGGCGCGAGAGGGTGAGCGAGTGGCCGGCGCCCGACTGTTCCTCGGCGGGCGCGCAGACCCAGATGTCGTCCGAAAGCTCACGCGCGATCGCTTCGAGCACCGCCATGCCGGGGGCGTGATAGCCGTCGTCGTTGGTGAGGAGGATGCGCATTCGGACTCTTTCTCTCTTCGTCACCCCGGACTTGATCCGGGTCCCGCTTTTCGACGTCGCTGAGCGGGACCCCGGATCAAGTCCGGGGTGACGGGGGTTAGTTGGCCGGGGTGAGGCGAGTGATGCCGCCCATGTACGGGAGCAGCGCCGTGGGAATGGTGACACTGCCATCGGCCTGCTGGTAATTTTCGAGGATCGCGACGAGCGTGCGGCCCACGGCAAGCCCCGAGCCGTTCAGCGTATGCACGAACTCGTTGCTCTTCGCGCCCTCGCGGCGGAAGCGCGCGTTCATGCGCCGCGCCTGGAAATCGCCGCAAGTCGAGCAGCTCGAAATCTCGCGATAGGCGTTCTGGCCGGGCAACCAGACTTCGAGGTCATAGGTCTTGCGTGCCGAAAAGCCCATGTCGCCGCTGCACAGCAGCATCTTGCGATAGGGGAGTTCGAGCGCCTCAAGGATCACCTCGGCGGCGCGCGTCTTGCGTTCGAGTTCGGCGTCCGAGTCCTCGGGGCGGACGATCGAGACGAGCTCGACCTTCCAGAACTGATGCTGACGGATATAGCCGCGCGTGTCGCGCCCCGCCGACCCGGCTTCGGAGCGGAAGCAGGGGGTGAGCGCGGTCATGCGGATCGGCAGCTCGGCTTCGGGCAGGATTTCCTCGCGCACCGCGTTGGTCAGGCTCATCTCCGAGGTCGAAATCAGCCAGCGGCCGTCGGTGGTCTGGAACAGATCCTCGCGGAACTTCGGGAGCTGCGTCGTGCCATACGCAGCTTCGTCGCGGACCATCAGCGGGGTCGCGCATTCGGTATAGCCCGCCTCAGTGGTCTGCTTGTCGATCATGAACTGGCCGAGCGCGCGTTCCAGCCGCGCCATCTGGCCTTTCAGGAACGCAAAACGTGCGCCCGACATCTTTGCCGCGGTCTCGAAGTCGAGGCCGAGCGCGGGGGCGAAATCGGCATGTTCCTGCGGCGTGAAATCAAACGTGCGCGGCGTGCCCCAGCGCGCGATCTCGACATTGCCGTCCTCGTCCTCGCCCGCGGGGACGTCGGCGAGCGGGATGTTCGGGATCGCGGCGAGGATATCCTGCAGCGCGGCGAGTTGTTCGCGCTCGGCGTCTTCCTTGGCGGGGAGGGCGGTCTTGAGGTCGGCGACCTCGGCCTTCAGCGCCTCGGCCTTGTCCTTGTCGCCGCTGGCCATCGCCTGGCCGATCAGCTTCGACGCCTCGTTACGGCGTGCGAGCGATGTCTGGATTTCGGTCTGCAACGCGCGCAGCGACGCGTCGGCCGCCACGATCTGGGCAGACAGGGGTTCGAGGCCGCGGCGCGCGAGGCCGGCGTCGAACGCTTCGGGATTTTCCCGGATCAGGCGGATATCGTGCATGCGCCGCGCTATGGCGTTGCGGGTTGCAAGGCGCAAGTCTGACGTTCGCCCGGTCCTCCCTGTCGCGAAGCGATGGGGAGGTGGCAGCGCGAAGCGCTGACGGAGGGGCTATGGCGCGGCCCCTCCACCACTCGCTACGCGAGCGGTCCCCCTCCCCATGGCCTGCGGCCACAGGGAGGATCTCATTTCTCCAGCATTCCCGCCAGCTGGCTAATCGCCGTGCCCCAGCCTTCGTGGAAACCCATCTCCTCATGCTTGGCGCTGTCCTCGGGGGTCTTGTGGAGCACCCGCGCCGAATAGAGGGTGCCGCCGTCCTGCGCTTCGAAGGTCAGGATCGCGGTCAGCGCGAGCCATGGCTCGGCGGGCTGCCAGCCTTCGGTAAGAACGGTGGTGAAGACGAGGCGCTCGTTCGGGACCGCCTCGAGGAAGCAGCCATCGACATGCGGCTGGAAATCGGCCGCGCCCGCCTCGCGCATCCGCGTCACGAACCCGCCGCCGGGCCGGAGGTCGAGTTTGACGACCTGACATTCGATCGGCGCGGGGATCCACCATTTTGCGAGATTCTCCGGCACGCTCCATGCGTCCCATACCGCCGATGGCGGCGCGGCGATGTGGCGGGAAATGGTGAGTTCGCTTTTGCTCATGCGTTTTGCTCCGGGGGATTTTGCGATTCGACGAAATCGGCGAGGCGGTCGGTGCGGCCCTGCCAGATCGCGCGTTGCTGCGAGAGCCAGCCTTCCGCCGCCGCGAGCCGCTCGGCATCGATGCGGCAGGTGCGGACGCGGCCGTGCTTTTCGGTGCGGATCAGGCCCGACAGCTCGAGCACCGACAGATGTTTGAGGAAGGCGGGGAGGCCCATTTCGAAGGGCTCGGACAGCCGCTTTACCGGCGCGGCGCCTTTGAGCAGGCGGCTGACGACCGCGCGGCGCGTCGGGTCGGCGAGCGCGTGGAAGAGCGAATCGAGTGCAGCTTGTTGGTTCACCATGTGGCGAACTATATTAATAGTTTCCCATATGGAAAACTGATTCTCGTCGCGCATAAAAAAGGGCCGCCCCCGAAGGGGCAGCCCTTAGTTCGGTGGTCTGGGTTAGCCCCCCGGACCGCCAGTGGATTTCTCAAGCCGCGTTGGCGTTGTCGTCGTTGCGGTTCGCCGCGCGGCGCCGCGCGACAAGCGCAGCGGCTGCAGCGCCGAACAATAGCATCATCGGCGGTGCAGGAACAGGGGTCGGGTCGCCCGACGAGCTACCATGGCTGCTGCTGCCGCCCGAGCTCGACGAAGACGACGAACTGCTGCTCGACGAGGATGACGAGCTCGTGCTGCCGGTCGAACCAAAGCTGCTGGTGCTGCCGGTCGCGCCCGATGAGGTTGCGCCGCTCGACGTGCTGCTGGACGACGACGAGGATGAGCTGGACGACGAGCTGCTGGAGCCGCCCGAACTGCCGTGCGACGAACTGCCCCAACCCGAGCTGCCCTTCGAAGAGCTGCCGCCCGAAGAGGACGAGCTCGACGACGAAGAGGAAGAGGACGAGCTCGACGACGAGCTGCTGCTCGACGAGGAGGTGCTGACGTTGCCCGAAGAAGTCGAAACATTGCCCGACGAGGTCGAAGTGCTGACGCTGCCGGTCGAGGTCGAGACACCGCCCGTCGACGTCGAAGTCGAAACGCCGCCCGTCGAGGTCGACACGCCGCCCGTGGACGTCGAGACACCGCCCGTCGAGGTCGACACCCCGCCGGTGGACGTCGAGACGCCGCCGGTCGAGGTCGAGACACCCGATGAGGTGCTGGACGTCGTGCTGAGGCCGCCGGTCGTCGTCGAGGTGACGACGATGCTGCCGCTGCTGCCGCCGCCGCTGCTGCCACCGAAGAAACCGCCGAAGAAGCCGCCGCCGAAACCGCCGCCAAAGCCGCCGCCGATCACGGTCACGCCGCCGCCGCTGCTGCCGCCTTCGAAGCCCCCGCGCGGGAAGGGCGCGTAGGGGATGGGGGGCAGCGGGATCGTCTGCGTCACGACCTGCGTCTGCGGGGTCGCGGTGCGAATGATGCGCTTCGTCGTAACGACGCGGCGCACGCGCTTTACGGGCTTGCGGGCGGCATGGCGCTTGCGCACCACCTTCTTGCCGGCGCACGGCGAGCAGGACTGGACTGTCTGGGCGCGCGCCTTCGGCACGTCGGCGATCTGCATCGCGCCGCTACCGATGATCGCCCCGCCGCAGGTGCAGGCGCAAAGCTTGGCAAGGGCCATTCGGACAGACATAGGCTTTTCTTTCTTTCCCGTTGCAGGTGCGAAGCGCCATCGACCAGCACCCCCGTCACCTTCGCTATAACTCAAAAGGCCAAAGCTTTATGAACGCGGCAATTGCGTTAACCGCGTTCACCTGTCCGAGAGCGGGAAATGCCATGCGGAATCAACAAAAATCCCGGTATCTGTCCCAAAACAGAACGGATTATGTAACAATTCTATGCAATTGGTTAACCTTCGGACCTAAGTCGCGTCGCTCTATGGCGTCCGGCGGGTCGTCACCGGGCGGCAGAATCGCCCCCGACACGATGCCGGTTCATCGCCGCTTCACGGGTCGTCGCTATCGGCAGCTTGGCGCTTGTATCGTTGCCAGCGGCTGGGTATAGGCGCGCCACTCCCCGAGCTGTTTAACAGCCCGTAAGGTGACAGGAAAGGACGCGAGAGCCCCTCATGCCGACCAAGATTGCCGACGTTGGCGCTGACGCGCTTCGCGAAGCCAAATCCAATCTCGATTCGGATTATGTCCCCAGCGACGACGAAGAGTTTATGAACGAGCGGCAGCAGGATTATTTCCGCGGTCTGCTGCGCGCCTGGAAAAAATCGATCCTCTCCGAATCCGAATCGACGCTGGCGCATCTTCAGGACGGTCCGCTGCGCGAACCCGACCTCGCCGACCGCGCGTCGAGCGAAACCGACTGGGCGATCGAACTTCGCACCCGCGACCGCCAGCGCAAGCTGATCGCCAAGATCGATTCGGCGATCCGCCGTATCGACGAAGGCGAATATGGCTATTGCGCGGTCACTGGCGAGCCGATCTCGCTCGCGCGCCTGCAGGCCCGCCCGATCGCGACGATGACGCTGGAGGCGCAGGAGCGCCACGAGCGCAACGAACGGATTTCACGCGAAGATTAGTCGTAGAGGACCGCGGTCCATTTACGATTCCGCAACGACCCGGCCCTAGATTCCGCTCCTCAATCACAAGAGGAACGGGGCGCAATGGATTCACTAGGACCCAGATCGGTCGACGAGGAAGTCGCGGCGCTGTCGCGCGGTGCCGATCGCGACAGCCTGTTCCTGCAGGCCGGCCTGATCCTGCCCGGCAGCCCGGACCCCGTTACCGTGCGCGTGCGCAACCTGTCGCCCGGCGGCATGCTGGCCGAGGCGAACGTCAAGGTCGCGCAGGGCGCGGCGGTCGAGGTCGACCTGCGCAATGTCGGCCCGGTCGCGGGCCGCGTGATCTGGGTGGGTGAGGGCAAGTTCGGCATTGCGTTCGACCGTCAGGTCGACCCGCAGGCGGTGCGTCGTCAGGTGGTTTCGCAGTCTGATTTGCCGCCGCATCTTCGGCGCACGGGCCTTGAGAAAGGGCCCCTCTATCGCCGGCGCTGATGCGTCCTTCACAGGGTGGCATCAGCGGGGCGATAGCGCTGGCGATCAGGCGATCGTCAGCATTTCCTCCTTGAGTTTCAGTTTCTGCTTCTTGAGCTGCGCGACGACTCCGGTATCGGGGGCGGGACGGCGCTCTTCATTCGCAATTTTCGCATCGAGGTCCGCGTGACGGGACTTCAGGGTGGAAAGGTGCGACGTGCTCATTGGCATTCTCCTTTTCGACTCGATGGGCAAGGCGAATTAAATCACGAAACCTCCCCGATGTCGTGCCGATTCGGCCAAGCGGTCCCCGTTGCGGACCAGTGGTGAACGTGGCAGGGAGGCGATGTGAACCCCGAGGAAATTACCCAGCGCCTGGAACTGCTTCGCATCGAGCATCGCGACCTCGATGCGGCGATCATTGCGCTCGGCACCGCGGCGGTTCCCGACCAGCTGCAGCTTGCGCGCCTGAAAAAACGCAAGCTGCGCCTCCGCGACGAGATCTCCTGGTGCGAGGACCAGCTGCTTCCCGACATCATCGCCTAGGACCGGCCGACATTCGGCCCATGCCGGCCTGCAAATGTCGAGCGATCCTAAACGCCTGAATCAAAACGGGACGGCCGGCGCCCGTATTTTCATGGTTACCGACGTTGCGGACCCGATGGTCGGCATGGCATCTCGCGCGTCATGGTCGGTGGGCGAACGAACATGATGGCAATCGATGTGCCGGTGCAGCGCGCACAGGTCGAAAATCTCTATGTCGAGGCGATGCTGCTCGCCGATGAGGCGCACGCCGCTTTTGCCGTGCAGCGCGACCTCGGGCGGGCCGGCGGCGACGCGGCGGCGCAGATCGGCCTTGCGTGCGAATCGTTGAAGACGACGACGCGGCTGATGCACGTCATCGCCTGGCTGCTCCATCGCCGCGCGATGTTCGCGGGCGACCCGGGGGCGGGGCCGCACGACAGCGCGGCGCGGATCGGCGAGGCCGTCGCGGCCGACTGGGATATCTGCGCGAGCTTCGATGTGTCGGTGCGCCGGATCGTTTCGGCGAGCGAGCGATTGTTCGAGCGGATCGCGATGCTGGAGGCCGGCTGGGAAGCGCCGGCCGTGACCCCGGTGCAGCAATTGCTGGCGCGGTTGGAGGCGCGGCTTTGAACCGGTAGCCGCCGGTCAACGATACAGCGCTTTCGATTGGAAGCAGACTCTTCATTCATCGTCACCCCGGACTTGATCCGGGGTCCCGCTTGATATCAAAGCCGGTCGATCCCTCAAAAAAGCGGAATCCCGGATCAAGTGCGGGATGACGAAGGAAAATGAAGCAACGCTGCTTCCCACCCCTAAGTGGACGTCAGCTATCCAGCTAACCCAGCCACTCGATCCACGCGCCATGTGCGTGCGCTTGCCCGATTTTCCTCGGCGCCTCGCCGCCCGGCCAATAGCGCACGACCAGTTCATGATGATGCACCGTGCGGTTCGCCTCGAGCGCCACCCACGCGAGAGGGCGGTCGGGGGTCGCGCGCTTGCCGGCGTCCTCCATCGCGGCGGTGACGCGCGCTTGCTGGTCGGTGGGGACATATTGCCAGACGACCGAATGCATCAGCACGCGGGTCGTCCCTTTTGCTTGCGGTTTCGCGAGTTCGGCCTCGACGAAATCTGCAGCGGTCGCACGGATCAGTTGCGGTGGATCCTCGGTCGCCGCCGCAATCGCCGCCTCGATGCGCGCGAAGCGGATATGATGCTCGGGCCAGATATAGGCTTTGAGCCGCAGCGCCTGCGCAGGATCGGCCAGGTCGACGGGGGCGACATCGCAGCCCTTGAGGCCGGCGAATTCGATCGCATGCTGCGGCGGATGGTCGCCGCGCCATTGGGGGGTGAAGGCGATCGCGCCGGGCTGCGGCCCGACATGCACGCCGCCAAGGTCGTAATGATAGCGGTCGATCATCAGGTTGATCCCGCCGCTCGACCCGATTTCGCGGCAGTCGAAACGCGGCGGCAGACCCTTGTCGGCGAGCCAGAGCATCGCCGCGATGAAGTTCGACGAGCGTCCGGCCTCGTTCGTTTGCGGCGGGCCGTCGAGCCAGGGAAGCAGCGCCGCCTCATGCCGCGCGACAACCGCGGCGATGATTGTGGCGTCGTTGATATCCTCCGAATCGGCATAGATGGGGGCGAGCTCGTGCGCGGTTCCCGTCAGGTGCAGCGCGTGGATGCCGCCGGCGGCGCGCAGCGGCAGCGCGTCGGCGAGCGGCGGACCCTGCCAGTCGGCGATACGGCGCGCGAATTCGCTCGTCGGCTTGCCCAGCAATGCGCCCAGCGCTGCGACGACGCGCGCGGTGACGCGGGCATCGTTGGCGCGGCAATAGGCGACCTGGTTGGCAAAGGCGGTGCGGACGGCCTTCGGGCCGGTCTCGGCCATGTCGATGAACTCGTAGCGCTCGCTCATTGCCCTTTTTCCTCTCGCCGCTTATGGGCGCGCAAGCTTATGCCCGAACCGATCATCTTTGCCATCCCGAAGGGGCGCATCCTCGACGAGGCGCTGCCCCTGCTTGCGCGCGTCGGGATAGAGCCGTCGGACGAGTTTTTCGATAAGAAAAGCAGGGCGTTAGTTTTTGGGACAAATCAGCCGCACATCTCGCTGATCCGCGTGCGCGCGTTCGACGTTGCGACCTTCGTCGCGCATGGCGCGGCGCAGCTCGGCATCGTCGGGTCGGACGTCGTCGACGAGTTCGATTATAGCGAGCTTTACGCGCCGGTGGACCTTGGCATCGGCCACTGCCGCCTGTCGCTCGCCGGGCCGGAAGGCAGCGCGCCGCCGGGGCTCGGCGAAAGCCATATCCGCGTCGCGACCAAATATCCCGGAACGACGCGCCGCTGGTTCGAGGCGCAGGGCATCCAGGCCGAATGCATCAAGCTGAACGGCGCGATGGAAATCGCGCCGAAGCTGGGGCTTGCCTCGCACATCGTCGATCTGGTTTCGACCGGGCGCACGCTGGTCGAAAATGCGCTCGCCGAACAGAAGATCATCAGCGAGGTGTCGGCGCGGCTGATCGTCAACCGCGCGGCGTTCAAGCTGCGTTCGGCCGAGGTGCCGGCGCTCGTCGAACGCTTCCGTCAGGCAGTAGGGCAGGGCGATGCGGCGGCTTGATGCTTCCGAACCCGGCTTCGCCGCCGAGTTCGACGCGCTGGTCAACGATCGGCGCGAGAGCGATTCCGACGTTTCCGCCGACGTCGCCGCGATCATCGCGCGGGTGAAGGCCGAGGGCGACGCCGCGCTCGCCGATTATACCGCGAAGTTCGACCGCTTCGATTTGGACGCGAGCGGGTGGAGCATTTCGAAGGAGGAATGCGCCGCGGCGTATGAAGCACTGGCGCCCGAGCTTCGCGATGCGCTGAACCTCGCCGCCGACCGTATCCGCGCCTATCACGCCGCGCAGCTCCCCGAGAACCGCGACTATCGCGATAGCACGGGCGCCCGGCTCGGTGCCCGCTGGAGTGCCGTCGATGCCGCTGGCGTCTATGTGCCGGGCGGTCGCGCCGCTTACCCCTCGTCGGTCTTGATGAACATCCTCCCGGCGAAGGTCGCGGGGGTCGAACGCATCGTGATGATGACCCCAACCCCGGGTGGTGAAACCAACCCCGTGGTGATGGCCGCCGCGCATATCGGCGGGGTCGACGAGATATGGCGCATCGGCGGGGCGCAGGCGGTTGCCGCGCTCGCCTATGGCACCGGCCGCATCGCGCCGGTCGATGTCGTCACCGGCCCGGGCAACGCCTGGGTCGCCGAGGCGAAGCGGCAGGTCTATGGCGTCGTCGGCATCGACATGGTCGCGGGGCCGAGCGAGATCGTCGCCGTGGCCGATGCGAAGAACGAACCGCATATCATCGCCGCCGACCTCTTGAGCCAGGCCGAGCATGACCCGACGAGCCAGTCGATCCTGTTCACCGACGACGCGGCTTTTGCCGATGCGGTTGCGGCGGCGGTCGATGCGATCATCCCGACGCTCGGGACTGCTACGACGATGCGCGAAAGCTGGGATGCGAATGGCGCGATCGTCATCGTGCCGACGCTCGCCGACGCGATTCCGCTCTGCGACCGGCTCGCGCCCGAACATCTCGAACTCGCGGTCGATGCCGCCGAGGCCGACGCGCTCTTTGCCAAGGTGCGCCATGCCGGCTCGGTCTTCCTCGGCCGCCAGACCCCCGAAGCGATCGGCGATTATGTCGCCGGCCCCAACCATGTGCTGCCGACCGGCCGCCGCGCGCGCTTTTCGAGCGGGCTGTCGGTCAGCGACTTCATGAAGCGCACCAGCTTCCTCGCGCTCGACGAAGCGAGCCTTGCCGCGATCGGCCCGGCCGCGGTCGCACTCGCGGGCGCCGAGGGGCTTCCTGCCCATGCGCTTTCGGTCAGCCAGCGTCTCAGTTAAGAAAAGAGTCATGAACAAACGCGCCCAGTCCCGCTCCGCCGCCCGTCTCGCCGCCGTCCAGGCGCTCTATCAGCATGAGATGGAGGGCACGCCCGTGCCCAAGCTGATCCACGAATTCCATCAGCACCGCATCGGCGCGACGATCGAGGACGAAGAATATGCCGACGCCGACACCGCCTTCTTCGACGACATCGTCAAGGGCACGCTCGCGCGCATCGAAGAAATCGACGCGGCGATCGTCGCCCGTCTCGCGAGCGGCTGGTCGATGGACCGGCTCGACCGCACGATGAAGGCGATCCTGCGCGCCGGTTCCTATGAGCTGATGGCGCGCGGCGATGTGCCCGTCGGCGCCGTGGTCAGCGAATATGTCGATGTCGCGAAGGCGTTTTTCGATACGCGCGAGGCGGGGTTCGCCAACGGGCTGCTCGATGCGATCGGCAAGGATGTGCGGGCGAAGTAATCAAGGTCCTCCCTGTGGCGTAGCCATGGGGAGGGGGACCGCGCCCGAAGGGCGTGGTGGAGGGGCGGCGATGTTGCGCCAATAGCCCCTCCGTCAGCGCTGCGCGCTGCGACCTCCCCACCGCTGCGCCGCAGGGAGGATCGACGGTATCTTTTATACCGTAGCGGTATCCTCTAGGCTTCCCCGCATGAGCGAAGCCGACTTCATCGCCCGCCTGCGTGCCATCGCGACCGATCCCGCCGCGCGCGGGCTGGCCGACGACGCCGCGGTGCTCGGCGACCTTGTGCTCACCCACGACATGATCGTCGAGGGCGTCCATTTCCTTCCCGACGAACGGCCGCAGGATGTCGCGTGGAAGCTCGTTGCGGTGAATCTCTCCGATCTGGCCGCAAAAGGCGCGGCGCCGCTCGGCGTGCTCGTCGGCTACAGCCTGACCGGTGACGAGTTTTGGGACGCCGCCTTCGTCCGCGGGCTGGGCGAGGTGCTGCGCCGGTACGAGGTGCCGTTGCTCGGGGGCGACACGGTGGGCATCCCGGGAGGCGCGCCGCGCACATTCGGGCTCACCGCGATCGGCAAGGCGCCTGCGACCGGCGCGCCGGCGCGGAGCGGCGCAAAGCCCGGCGACCAGATCTGGGTTACCGGCACGATCGGCAATGCCGGGCTCGGCCTCGCGATGCGGCTCGGGCAGGTCGATCCGAACGAAACCTGCCTCGCCGCTTATTGCCGTCCCGAGCCCCAACTGGCCTTTGGGCAAGCGGTGGCGCCGCACGTCCATGCGATGATGGACGTGTCCGACGGCCTGCTGATCGATGCGCAGCGCATGGCCGGGGCGAGCGGATGCGAGCTTGGCATCATGCTGGAGTCAGTGCCGCTCTCGGCCGCGCTGCTCGCGGTGCGTCCCGACATACTCGACACGCGGCTCGCAGCGGCGAGTGCGGGCGACGATTATCAGTTGCTGTTTACCGCCGATCCCTCGGCCGCCGCGACGATCCGCGAGACCGCGGCCGGGTTGAATGTCACCGTCACACTTCTTGGTCACGCCGGGGTCGGTGAGGGAATCACGCTGACACACCGGGCACAACGCATCGCGCTGCCCGATCGCCTTGGCTTCATGCACTAGCCACCATTCCCGCCTGCGCCCTGGATCGGCAACGGGATATTTTGCTTTGAAATCCGTTTGATGGCAAAGCGATGCGCTCGGGTGGAACCGTCCGCCCCGGCAGGTGCGGTGAATCAGAAGGACCGGGAATGGTCGACCGAAAAAGCGGGCGTCAAGGCTTTGCCCGGGCGCTTCTCGCGATCTGTTTCGTATGTTTCTGTCATCCCGCGCAGGGCGCCGGCACTCCGGACCCGGCAGAAGACATGCAGGCGCAGACGGTCGCGACCGATCCCGAGCCTCCCGAAGCCGACGAACCACCCGATCAAGTCACGACGCTTGCGACTGACTGCGCGGCGGACGATGCCGGGGCGTGCACGCGGCTGGGCTATGTCCATCACGAGGGTGACGGCGTTCCGAGGGACGACACCCGTGCGACACCGCTGTTTGCCCGGGGCTGCCATCTCGGCGACATGACGGGCTGCACGATGGCCGGATATGCCTATAGCGAAGGGAGTGGCGTCGAACGCTCGCACGAGTTCGCCGCCTCCTATTACGCCTTCGCGTGCCACGGCGACGAGGCGACGGCATGCTCGAACCTTGGCCTCGCCTATGTGGGCGGAGACGGAGTTGCCAAGGATCCGCGGCGCGCCACCCAGCTGTTCGCAAAGGCCTGCGATCTGGGCAGCGCGTCGGGATGCGCGAACCTTGGCGCATCCTATTCGCTGGGCAAGGGCGTCGCACCGGACCAGCGTCAGGCAGCGCGGATCTTCGAGCGCGCCTGCAAGGCGGAAGATCAGCACGCCTGCTATAATCTCGGCGTCCTCCACCGCGACGGGCTCGGCATGCCGCGCGACGAAAAGAGAGCCGCCGCGCTGTTCGAACAAAGCTGCCGCGCCGACGACGCATCGGCCTGCGGCAATCTGGCGACGCTGGTCGACGACGGGCGCGGTGTGCGCCGGAACCGCCAGCGCGCCCTCGAACTGTTCGACAAGGCGTGCGCACTGGGTGAGGCCGAAAGCTGCTTCACGCTCGGGCGCGCCTATCAGACGGGCAAGGGCATCGAACGCGATAATGCGCGCGCGATCGAGCTGCTCGAGCGGGCGCTGAAGCTCGACCCCGACACCGAATCCGCTGCCGACGCGCAAAAGGCGCTGAAGGCCGCACGCGACGAAGCCGCTTGACGCCGGCGGCCGCTCGTGCGGCGGAAATCACGGGAAACTCCCGAATAAGCGGGGTTGCGTGTCGCTTTCTTTCTTCCCATAAATCGGCGTCCAAATTTGGGGCGGTCGCATCAGGGGAGAGAGCGAACCGGCATCAATAAGTCGGACGTGCTCGACTGCTATCTTCTGCGTCGCCCTTCTCAATGGGAAGGAATAGTCACGCATGAATCCGGTTTTGATCGCGATAGCGTGCGGCCTGTTGGCCGTACTCTATGGGTTCATTACCTCGCGGCAGGTGCTCAGCGCCTCCGCCGGTAATGAAAAGATGCAGGAAATCGCCGCCGCCATTCAGGAAGGCGCCAAGGCCTATCTCGGCCGCCAATATCGTACCATCGCCATCGTGGGCGTCGTTGTCGCCATTCTTGTCGGGCTGTTCCTTGGCCCAATCTCGGCAACCGGCTTCGTCATCGGCGCCGTGCTGTCGGGGGTTGCCGGTTTCGTCGGCATGAACATCTCGGTCAAAGCCAACGTCCGCACCGCAGCCGCGGCGCAGACCGGGCTGCAGGCGGGCCTGACCATGGCGTTCCGCGCCGGCGCGATCACCGGCATGCTCGTGGCGGGGCTCGCCTTGCTCGCGATCTCGGTCTTCTTCTGGTATCTGACCGGCCCGGGTGGCTTCACCGTCGGCGGTGAGGATCGCACCGTCGTCGACGCGCTCGTCGCGCTCGCGTTCGGCGCCTCGCTGATCTCGATCTTTGCGCGTCTCGGCGGCGGTATCTTCACCAAGGCGGCCGACGTCGGCGCCGACCTTGTCGGCAAGGTCGAGGCCGGAATTCCCGAGGACGATCCGCGCAACCCCGCGGTGATCGCCGATAACGTCGGTGACAATGTCGGCGACTGCGCCGGTATGGCGGCCGACCTGTTCGAAACCTATGTCGTCACCGTCGGCGCCACCATGGTGCTGATCGCGCTGCTGCTGAAGGGCACAGGCGATATGCTGCTCCCGCTGATGACGCTGCCGCTGCTCATGGGCGGCGTGTGCATCATCACCTCGATCATCGGCACCTATTTCGTGCGCCTCGGCAGCGGGAAGAACGTCATGGGCGCGATGTACAAGGGCTTCCTCGTCACCGCGGTGCTCTCGATCCCGGCGATCTGGTTCGCGACCAGCTATGTGCTGAAGGGCGACATGACGACGACGATCGCCGAGGTTGGTGGCAAGGCGTTCAACGGCAGCGACCTTTTCTATTGCTCGCTGCTCGGCCTCGTCATCACCGGGCTGATCATCTGGATCACCGAATATTACACCGGCACCAATTTTCGTCCGGTGCGCTCGATCGCCAAGGCTTCGGAAACGGGCCACGGCACCAACGTGATCCAGGGTCTCGCGGTCAGCCTTGAATCGACCGCGCTGCCGACGCTCGTGATCTGCGTCGGTATCGTCGTCGCGTTCCAGACCGCGGGCATCGTCGGTATCGCCTTTGCCGCTACCGCAATGCTGGCGCTCGCCGGCATGGTTGTTGCGCTCGACGCTTATGGTCCCGTCACCGACAACGCCGGCGGCATTGCCGAAATGGCAGGCCTCGACGATTCGGTTCGTGAAAAGACCGACCTGCTCGACGCCGTGGGCAATACGACCAAGGCGGTCACGAAGGGCTATGCGATCGGGTCGGCGGGTCTCGCGGCGCTGGTGCTGTTCGGTACTTATACGGCCGACATCACCGAATATTCGGCGAAGCTCGGGCTGACCGAGCCGCTGACCTTCTCGCTGTCGTCGCCCTATGTCATCGTCGGGCTGCTGCTCGGCGCGCTCCTGCCGTATCTGTTCGGTGCGATGGGGATGACCGCGGTCGGCCGCGCGGCGGGCGAGGTGGTCAAGGATGTTCGCGACCAGTTCAAGAACAACCCGGGCATCATGACCTATGAATCGAAGCCCGACTATGCGCGCACGGTCGACCTCGTCACCAAGGCGGCGATCAAGGAAATGATCATTCCGTCGCTGCTCCCGGTGCTCGCGCCGATCGTCGTGTTCTTTGTGATCCGTGCGGTGGCGGGGCCAGCCGCGGCATTGGAAGCGCTCGGCGCACTGCTGCTCGGCGTCATCGTCGGCGGGCTGTTCGTCGCCATCTCGATGACCTCGGGCGGCGGCGCATGGGACAATGCCAAGAAATATATCGAAGACGGCAACCACGGCGGCAAGGGCAGTGAGGCCCATAAGGCCGCGGTGACCGGCGACACCGTGGGCGATCCGTACAAGGATACCGCGGGTCCGGCGGTCAACCCGATGATCAAGATCACCAATATCGTGGCGATCCTGCTCCTCGCGGCGCTGGCGCACGGCGCGGCGTAAGCTGCGCTGCCTGCGGGCAAAGAAAGGCCCCGCCGGAACGATCCGGCGGGGCTTTTTCTTTGCCTGCTTTGGGCCTGCTTTGGGGTGGTGAGCTGCCGTGGCCGATCCTCCCTGTCGCGTAGCGATGGGGAGGGGGACCGCCGCCGCAGGCGGTGGTGGAGGGGCCGCGACGTCGCGCCATTGCCCCTCCGTCAGCGCTTCGCGCTGCCACCTCCCCATGGCTTCGCCACAGGGAGGATCATATCGTCCGCTTCCGGTCGCTAGCCGCCGCTTAGGTTGCAGAGGTTGCCTTCATCTGCGCCGCATAGCCCGCCTGTACCATCGCGCTCATCCGGTCGAACAGCGCATCGGGGTCGCTGCGGCGGAGGCCGGCGATCATCGCTTCGGCGCCCTCGGCGACGACCAGTTCGCGCGTCCCGGCATCGACCGCCGCGAGCATCTGTGCCGCGGCGTCGTCGGGTGACAGGCCGTTCTCGATCGCGGCATCGCTTTCCCCGCGCGTGCTGCCGTCGGCGTTGAGCGCGTTGCGGCTGACGTTCGTCCGCACCGATCCCGGCGCGACGACGAGCACCTTCAACCCCAGATGCTCATTTTCGGCGCGCACGCTGTCGTGATAGCCGATCAGGCCATGCTTGGCGGCCGAGTAGGCGCTGCGCAGCGGCACCCCCGCGATTCCGGCGACGCTGGAGATCGCGATAATCTGTCCGCCGCCTGCGCCGACCATGCGCGGCAGCAATTGCTGGGTCAGCGCGATCGGCGCGAGCAGGTCGACGCCGATGATTTGCTGATAAACCGCAAAATCGGTTTCGATCGCGAGGCTGCGCTGCGAGATGCCGGCGTTGTTGACGAGCCCGTCGATGCGGCCCTGCCAGCCCCATGCCTGCTCGGCGATGGCGGGGAGGGCGGCATAATCGGTCGCCTCGAACGGCAGGACCAGCGTCTCGGTGGCGCAATCGGCGGCGACGGCTTCCAACGCCGCGACGTTGCGCCCCGAGAGGATCAGCTTTGCGCCGCGTGCCCCAAGCGCGCGAGCGAGCGCCGCGCCGATGCCCGAGGAGGCGCCCGTGATCCACCAAATTTGATCCTGCATACCGGCTCCCTATCTATGATTTCGTTTCAACCTGAAACGGGTCTGGGGAGCCGTCAAGGTGCCGACCGACGCATTTCCGCGCAGGGGTGGCAATTTTGTTGCGAATCTGTTATAATAAATATCAACACGCCGACACCCTGCCTCTTCCCGCCGCTCGGGCTGGGGCACATTCGGCGTTTCCGATGGAGCCATATCCCTTGTCACTCTGACTGGCTAGCGCCGCCCGAATGCTCATCCCCCTCAATACGGAGGGCCGGATGTCCCGGTGTTGTCGCAGTTTCCGGTCAGGGTCAAGGCACAGAAAGGAATTTGCATGTCCGTGAACACGCTCTTGTTCGAAGTCGGCGATTATGTTGTTTATCCCAAGCATGGCGTGGGGCGCGTCATCGAACTGCAGCGGTCGGAAATCGCCGGCATGCAGCTCGAACTTTATGTCCTGCGCTTCGAAAAGGAAAAAATGACGCTTCGCGTGCCGACGAACAAGGCCGAAGGCGTGGGCATGCGCAAGCTGTCGTCGGACAAGACGCTGAAGGAAGCGCTGCAGGTTCTGACCACCAAGCCGAAGGTCAAGCGCACCATGTGGTCGCGCCGTGCGCAGGAATATGAAGCGAAGATCAATTCGGGCGACCTCGTGTCGATCGCCGAAGTGACCCGCGACCTGTTCCGCGCCGACGACCAGCCCGAGCAGAGCTATTCGGAGCGCCAGATCTTCGAAGCGGCATCGAGCCGCCTCGCGCGCGAACTCGGCGCGATGGAAGAAAGCGACGAAAAGACGGCGCAGGCGAAGATCCTCCAGATCCTCAACGAGCATGCGCCGCTGTACTACGCCGAAAAGGTGTAAGCGCGCAGCTTAGCGATAACAGGAAGGGGCGGTCCGAAAGGGCCGCCCTTTTTCGTTGTGCACCCCGGCGAAAGCCGGGGCCCATGCGGTATAGCGCGGCGGTGACCATCTGGGCCCGGCTTTCGCCGGGGAGCAGATCAGGCCGGATAGGTTGCGCTGACGAAATAAAGCCCGTCAGGCGGCGCATTCAACCCCAGCGCGTTGCGATCCGCTGCCTCCAGCGCACCCTTCAAATCGCGCGCCGACCATTTGCCATAGCCAACCAGCGCGAGGCAGCCGACCATCGAGCGTACCTGATGGTGCAGGAAGCTGCGCGCCGCGGCCTCGATAATCAACTCGTCGCCGTGGCGGCTGACGGTCAGCTTATCGAGCGTCTTCACCGGGCTTTGCGACTGGCAATGCGCCGAGCGAAAGGTCGTGAAATCGTGAAGGCCGATCAGCTGCTGCGCCGCGGCGTGCATCGCATCCGAATCGAGCGGCCTGGCGACCTGCCACGACAGACCCTTGTCCCATGTCAGCGGCGCGCGGCGGTTGACGATGCGATACTCGTACGACCGGCCGATGCAGGCGAAGCGCGCGTGCCAGTCGTCGGGGACGATCTCGCAGGCCACCACCGCGACCGGCGCGGGCCTCAGCTGCGCGTTGAGTGCCTCGGTCAGCTTGAACGGGGTCAGCGGTTTTTCGATGTCGACATGCGCGCGCATCGCGATGGCATGGACACCCGCGTCGGTGCGTCCGGCGCTGAACACCTGCACGGTCTCGGCGGTGAAGCGGTGGATTGCTTCCTCGATCGCCTGCTGGACGCTCGGGCCGTGCGCTTGCCGCTGCCAGCCCATGAACGGGCGGCCGTCAAATTCGATCGTGAGGGCAAATCTTGTCATCGCCGCTCCCTTAGCCGTTCGTGTCGAGCGAAGTCGAGACGTCGTTGCGACCCTCTCCCCTTGCGGGAGAGGGCAGCGAGACTTGCGAACTTGTTCGCTAGTCGCAGCGGGAGAGGGGGCGTGTACTATCGATCGGGCGCACCCCTCTCCCAGCTTCAGCTGGGCAGCGAGCTGCCAAGCTTGCGCAACCCTCTCCCGCAAGGGGAGAGGGAGATTAGGCCAGTCGGGTGCCTTTGGCTATCGCGCGGCCGCGCAGCAACTCGCCGGCGTCCATCGCGGGCTTGCCGGCGCGCTGGACCCGCGTCGCGCGGATCGCGCCGGGGTTGCAGGCGACGGCCAGCGCATCGTCGAGCGTGACGCCGGGAGTGGCGCCCGCGACGGTGCCCGCGGGATGGACGACCTCGGCAGCGAGGATTTTGTAGCGTTCGTCATCGAGTTCGAAAAAGGCGCCGGGCATCGGATTGAACGCGCGGATCTGGCGCTCGACCTGCACCGCGCTGGTCAGAAAATCGAGCCGCGCTTCGCTCTTGTCGATCTTGGCCGCGTAAGTGACGCCTTCGTCGGGCTGCGCTTCGGGGGCAAAGGCATGGAGGTCGCTCAGAACCTTGACCATCAGTTCGGCGCCGATCGCCGCCAGCTCGTCGGTCAATTCGCCCGCGGTCTTGCCGCCCGTCGGGGTCCGGCCGATCAGCCGCATCGCGCCGGTGTCGAGCCCGACATCCATCTGCATGATCGTCACGCCCGTCTCGGCATCGCCCGACAGGATCGCGCGCTGCACCGGCGCGGCGCCGCGCCAGCGCGGCAGGATCGAGCCATGGACGTTGAGGCAGCCTTCGCGCGGCGCATCGAGGATCGCCTTCGGCAGGATCAGGCCATAGGCCGCGACCACCGCGACATCGAGGTCGAGCGCCGCGAATTCGGCCTGGGCCTCCTCGCTCTTCAGGCTCTTCGGCGTGCGCACGGGCAGGCCAAGGTTCTCGGCCCAGACATGCACCGCGCTTTGCTGTACCTTCTTGCCGCGCTGCGCGGGGCGGGGGGGCTGCGTATAGACGGCCACGACCTCATGCCCCGCGGCATGAAGCGCGGCGAGCGTCGGCACCGCAAAGGGCGGCGTTCCCATAAAGGCGATGCGCATGGGCGGGGCTTTGGCGGAGGATGCGGCGTCGTGCAAGGCTCTCTCACCCTTTCTTCGTCATGCCGGACTTGATCCGGCATCCCGCTTTTTGGAGTGAGAAAAGGAAGCGGGACCCCGGATCAAGTCCGGGGTGACGAAGGGGTTATTGTGCACGGTGCGAGACACCACTACCACCGCCCAATGGCGTCCACCGAAATCGAAGCGCTCGTCCAGCAACTCGCCCGCCTGCCGGGCCTCGGCCCGCGCTCGGCGCGGCGTGCTGTTCTGCACCTGATGAAGAAGCGCGAGAGCGCGTTTGTGCCGCTGCTCGCGGCGCTGCAGACGGTGTCCGAACGGCTCGTCACCTGCGGCATCTGCGGCAATGTCGACACGCACGATCCCTGCGCGATCTGCGCTGACCCGCGCCGCGATGCGCGGTCCTTGTGCGTCGTCGAGGAGGTGTCGGACCTGTGGGCACTCGACAAGTCGCGGCTCTTTCCCGGAAAATATCATGTGCTCGGCGGGCGATTGTCGGCGCTCGAGGGCATCCGCCCGCAAGATCTCGCGATCGACGCGCTGGTCGCGCGCGTCGCCGCGGGCGGCATCGACGAGGTCGTGCTCGCGATGAACGCGACGCTCGAGGGGCAAACGACGGCGCATTATCTCGCCGAACGGCTTGAGGGTTATCCGGTGCGGTTGACCCAGCTTGCGCACGGTCTGCCTGTTGGCGGCGAGCTTGATTATCTCGACGAGGGGACGCTGGCGCAGGCGCTGCGGGCGCGGCGGCCGGTGGGTTGACGTCGGGCGTTCGAGTTCATACCTGAGCCCCCATGGCCTTACTCCCTATCATAGAGACCCCGGATCCCCGGCTGCGTATCATTTCGAAGCCCGTCGAGACCTTCGACGCCGAGCTGAAGACGCTGATCGCCGATATGTTCGAGACGATGTACGACGCCCCCGGCATCGGGCTGGCCGCGATTCAGGTCGGGGTGCCGAAGCGCATCCTCGTCATCGACCTGCAGGAACCCGATCCCGAGGACGAAGAGGGCAAAAGGCTCATCCGCGAGCCGCGCGTGTTCATCAATCCCGTCTTTTCGGACGAGAGCGAAGAGCATAGCGTCTATTCGGAAGGCTGCCTGTCGGTCCCTGAGCAATATGCCGATGTGACGCGCCCCGCCGAGGTTACCGTCGACTGGCAGGACGAGGACGGCAAGCATCATCAGGAACGCATGACCGGCCTGATGGCGACGTGCATCCAGCACGAGCATGACCATCTGGAAGGCATCCTCTTCATCGACCATCTGTCGCGGTTGAAGCGCGACATGGTGCTGAAGAAGCTCGCGAAGATGCGCAAGGCGGCGTGATGGATATTCCCTCTCCCCTTGCGGGAGAGGGCAGTGAGACTTGCCAGCTTGCTGGCTAGTCGCAGCGGGAGAGGGGGCTGCTCCCTTATGATAGGGCGGAACCCCTCTCCCAGCTTCGCCTAGGCGGCCGAGCCGCCAAGGCTTCGCATCCCTCTCCCGCAAGGGGAGAGGGCATTAGCGACTACCCCGCCTTTGCGACGCCCACCATGGCGGGGCGCAGCAGGCGATCCTTCAGCATATAGCCCGCCTGCATTTCCTGCACGATCGTGCCCGGCGTCTTGTCGCTCGGGATTTCGAGCATCGCCTGATGCTGGTTGGGGTCGAGCGGCAGGCCGATCGCGGCGATGCGCGTGATGCCGTTGCGTTCGAAGACGCTGAGCAATTCGCGCTCGGTCGCTTCGAGCCCGGTTATCATCGGCTTCATCGCCTCGTCGGCGCGCTGTTCTTCGCTCAATGCGGCGAGCGCGCGGCCGAGATTGTCGGCGACCGACAGGATGTCGCGCGCGAACTTGGTCGCGGCATAGGCGTGCGCGTCGGCGATTTCCTTGTCCTTGCGGCGCGTGACATTCTGCGTCTCTGCGCGCGCATAAAGCAGATCCTGCTGGAGCGCCGCGACCTGTTCGGCGAGCTGCGCCAGCTCTTCATTTTCGCCTTGCGCGGGGTTTGCCGCTTCGGCGGTTTCAACTTCGGGGTTCGCGCCGTCGTCGACCGGCGTGTCGTTTTCAATGTTCGTCATAAGCCTTATCGTATCAGTCTGGAGAGCGATTGTGCGGTGAAATCCACCATGGGAACGATCCGGGCATAGTTCAAGCGCGTGGGACCAATGACCCCGACCACGCCGACCACGCGCCCGTCCGATCCGCGATAGGGCGCCGCTATCACGGACGAGCCCGAAAGCGAGAATAATTTATTTTCGGATCCGATGAAAATTCGCGTCGCGGCGCCCTCGCGCGCGCTGTCGAGCAGCTGCGCAATATCCTGCTTGGTTTCGAGCTCGTCGAGCAACTGGCGCACGCGGTCGAGGTCGCCGACCGCGCTCTCGTCGAGCAGATTCGCCTGGCCGCGCACGATCAGCACCGGGCGGTCGGCGCCGTCCGAGGACCAGATCGCGAGGCCGCGGCTGACGAGGTCCTGCGCCGCGCGGTCGATCGCGATGCGCTCGGCCTCGATCTCATGCCGCACGCGCGCCATCGCCTCGGTGAGCGTGAGCCCGCTGAGCATCGACGAGATATAATTGCCCGCCTCGACGAGCGCCGAGGGATTGAGCCCCGGCGGAATATCGATGACGCGGTTCTCGACCGCGCCGTCGCCCGCGACGAGCACGACGAGCGACTGGTTCGCCGACAGCGGCACGAAGGCGAGCTGTTTGAGCACGCGCTCATGCTTGGGCACGAGCACGAGGCCCGCGCACGCCGACAGCCCCGACAGCGCCGAGGTCGCCTGCGCGAGCGCACTTTCGATCGGGCCGGCGTCGGACAGGCTCGCCTCGATCTGCGCGCGGTCCTCGGCGCTGGGTTCGGCGACCTGCATCATCCCGTCGACGAAGAGGCGCAGCCCCTGCTCGGTCGGCAGGCGCCCGGCGCTGGTATGCGGGCTGGCGAGCAGGCCGAACTCCTCGAGGTCCTGCATCACGTTGCGGATCGACGCGGGCGACAGGTTGAGCGCGGCGAGCTTCGACAGCGTGCGCGAGCCGACGGGCTGGCCGGTTTCGAGATAGGCGTCGACGACCAGCCGGAACACGTCGCGGGCGCGCGTGGTGAGTTCGGTGATCGGCGGGGTGGTCATACAGGGGATTTAGGGATGGGGAGGGGTGGGGGCAAGCGCATGATCCTCCCTTCCGCGAAGCGGTGGGGAGGGGGACCGCGCCCGGAGGGCGTGGTGGAGGGGCGGCGACGTCGCTTCAAAGCCCCTCCGTCAGCGCTCCGCGCTGCCACCTCCCCATCGCTGCGCGACAGGGAGGATTGCCGTTGCGTGAGATCGTCACTAGCCTCCCCGTGGGAGAGAAAATCATGACGACACCGCCACTCGACCGCGACGACCCGCTCGACGATTTCGACCATCGCGACATCACGCTGCTCGGCCGCAGACATCGTGTCTATACGATGGGTAGCGGCCCCGCCGTCATCGTGATGACCGAAATGCCCGGAATCAGCCCGCATGTCGCGCGTTTTGCGCGCTGGGTCCGCGACGCGGGCTTCACCGTCTATATGCCGCATATTTTCGGCAAGGATGGCGCAGTGCCGACGTCGGGGCAGTTCCTTCTGACCATGGGACGCGCGTGTATCAGCCGTCAGTTCCGTGCCTTTCAGGCCAACGAAAGCTCGCCCGCGACGCAGTGGCTGCGCGCGCTCGCAGCGCAGGCGCATCAGGAATGCGGCGGCAAGGGCGTCGGTGCGATCGGCATGTGCTTCACCGGCAATTTCGCGCTGTCGATGATGCTTGAACCATCGGTGCTTGCGCCGGTGCTGTCGCAGCCGTCGCTGCCGCTGAACGATCCGGCGGGCCTGCACATTCACCCGGACGAATTGGCCGCCGTGAAAGCGCGGATGGACGCCGAGGACCTGACCGTGCTCGCCTATCGCTTCGAAGGCGACAAATATTGCAAGGCGGCGCGTTTCGCGGCGTATGAAGCCGCGCTTGGCGACCGGTTCGTCGGGCGCACGCTCTCCGACAGCGCCGCGAACCCCGATACGCGGTTCGACAATCCGCACAGCGTGGTGACGCTGCACCTGATCGACGAGGCGGGGCAACCAACGGTGCAGGCGCGCGACGAAATCCTCGATTTCTTCAAGATGCGGTTGAGCGAATGAGGTCGGCGGCCTAAGGGCCACCGCAATCACCAATCGAAAGGAAATTTCATGCGCCCTTCCGGCCGCGCGCCCGACCAGATGCGTCCCATCGTCATCGAAACCGAATTCACCATCCACGCCGAGGGCAGCGTCCTCGTCAGCTTCGGCAACACCAAGGTGCTGGTGACCGCCAGTGTCGACGAAAAGGTGCCGTCGTGGATGCGCGGCAAGGGCGCGGGTTGGGTCACCGCCGAATATGGCATGCTGCCCCGCGCGACGCACACGCGCGGCAGCCGCGAGGCGGCGAAGGGCAAGCAGTCGGGGCGGACGCAGGAAATCCAGCGGCTTATCGGGCGGTCTTTGCGCGCCGTCGTCGATATGAAGAAGCTCGGCGAGCGCCAGATCATCATCGACTGCGACGTCATCCAGGCCGACGGCGGGACGCGCACCGCGTCGATTTCGGGCGCGTGGGTCGCGCTGCGCCTCGCGGTCGACAAGCTGCTTGCGGCGAAGACGATTGCCGAGGATCCGATCGAGGACAAGGTCGGCGCGATCTCGTGCGGAATCTACAAGGGCACCCCGGTGCTCGACCTCGATTATGACGAGGATTCGGTCGCCGAGGCCGATGGCAATTTCGTGCTGACCGGAAAGGGCCAGATCGTCGAAGTGCAGGCAAGCGCCGAGGGTGCGACCTATGACGAGGAAGGCCTGCTCCGCCTGCTGCGCCTCGCGCGTATCGGCTGCGGCGAGATTTTCGCGGCGCAGGACAAGGCGACGGGCCGCTGAGATGACGCGCAGGCTCGCCCCCGGCAGACTGGTGATCGCCAGCCATAACGCAGGAAAGGTGCGCGAGATTCGCGCGCTGCTCGAACCGTTCGGGATCGAACCGGTGTCGGCGGGTGACCTCGGGCTTCCCGAGCCCGAGGAGACGGGGACCAGCTTTCGCGAGAATGCGCTGCTGAAGGCGCATGCGAGCGCGTCCGCGGCGGGACTTCCCGCGCTCGCCGACGACAGCGGGCTCGAGGTCGCGGCGCTCTCCGGCCGGCCCGGCGTCTACACCGCCGACTGGGCCGAGCGGCAATGGTTCGAGGGCAATCCGGGCCGCGACTGGTATATGGCGATGGGCAAGGTCGAAGGCCTGCTTGCCGAACAGGGGCCCGAGGTCGACCGCAGCGCGCGTTTCATCTGCACCCTCGCGCTCGCCTGGCCGGACGGCCATGCCGAAGTGTTCGAGGGCCGGGCGGAGGGCAGCCTGACCTGGCCGCCGCGCGGGAAACTCGGTTTCGGTTATGATCCGGTCTTCGTTCCGGAAGGTAACACACTGACTTATGCCGAAATCGATCCGGCGGAAAAACATGCGATCAGCCACCGCGCCGATGCGTTTGCGAAGCTGGTGGCCGGAGTCTTCTGACCTTCCTTCGTCACCCCGGATCGGGTCCGGGGTCGCCATCGGCCTTGGGGAACGTCCGCGAGAGATTCCGGCTTTCGCCCGAATGACGAAAGGGAGTAGGGCGCCCAGCATGGCCGAACCGCTCGCCCTTTATGTCCATTGGCCGTTTTGCGTGTCGAAATGCCCCTATTGCGACTTCAACAGCCATGTGCGCGAGAGCGTCGATCAGGCGGTGTGGCGCGACGCGTTGCTCGCCGATCTGCGGCATGAGGCGGCGTTGCTGCCGGGGCGCACCATCGGGTCGATCTTCTTTGGCGGAGGGACGCCAAGCCTGATGCCGCCTGCCACGGTCGCGGCAGTGATCGCGGCGGCTGGCGATGCGTGGGGGCTCGCGGATGACGTCGAAATCACGCTGGAGGCGAATCCCAATTCGGTCGAGGTCGCCAATTTCGCCGACCTTGCCGCGGCGGGGGTCAATCGCGTTTCGATAGGGGTTCAGAGCTTCGATTCCGAAGTGCTTGAATTTCTGGGCCGCGCGCACAGCGAGGATGAGGCGCGCCGCGCGATCGCGACGGCGCAGGAGCATTTCGCGCGCGTCAGCTTCGACCTGATCTATGCGCGGCCGGGCCAGTCGATGGTGGCGTGGGAAGCCGAATTGGCGGGCGCGCTCGCCTTCGGCACCGACCATCTTTCGCTCTACCAGCTCACCATCGAGCCCGGCACGCGCTTTGCGACGCTCGCGGCGAAGGGCGACCTCACCATTCCCGATGGCGACACCGCCGCCGACCTGTTCGACGCGACGCAGGCGATGGCGCGCGCCGCGGGGCTGCCTCGCTATGAGGTGTCGAACCACGCGCGGGTAGGGCAGGAAAGCCGCCACAATCTCGCCTACTGGCGCTACGCCGATTATGCCGGCGTCGGCCCCGGGGCGCATGGCCGAAGGCTGGGTCAGGCGACCGAGCGGCACAAGAAGCCCGAGAATTTCGTCACGGCGGTCGAGCGCAACGGTCATGGGCTCAAGGTCGAAAGCGACCTCCCGGCGCACGAGCGCGCGACCGAGGCGATGCTGATGGGGCTGCGGCTGACCGAAGGGATCGATCTGGCGCGGATCGAGGCGCGCAGCGGGCTGTTGCGCGAGGCGTTCGTCGATGGCGGCGCGGTGGAGCGGCTCGCGAGGCAGGGGCTGATGACGTACGATGGCGACCGGCTGATGGTCACCGACGATGGAATCCTCCTGCTAGACTCGATCCTTTCCGACGTGGTTCGGACCGGCTAGACTCTCGAAACCCGTTCGCATCGAGCGAAGTCGAGATGCCCCTCAGGCTCGCGCCACGCCGATGGGTGTCTCGACTTCGCTCGACACGAGCGGGGGTATAGGAGTTGATTTGGCGCAGCGTTTGATCCGCGACTGGGATGCCCATCTGGCGCATGAGAAGCGCCGGTCGGAGCATACGCGCCGCGCCTATATCGCGACCGCCGAGCGCTTTTGCGGCTTCCTGTCGCGGCACCGCGGCGGCGCGGTCGATGCGCGCATGCTGAAGGCGCTGATCCCGAACGACCTCCGTGCTTATTTGGCCGACCGCCGCGCCGAAGGGCTGGGCAATGCATCGGCGGCGCGCGAGCTTTCTGCGCTGCGCGGTTTTCTGCGCTTTGTCGGCGGATCGGGCGCGAGCGTGCCGCAGATGCGGGGGCCGCGCGTCAAGAAGGGGCTGCCGCGGCCGGTGTCGCCCGCCGAAGCGCTCGCGCTGGCGCAGGATGTCGAGGATAATGCCCGCGAGGGCTGGGTCGGTGCGCGCGATTTTGCGCTGCTGTTGCTGCTCTACGGCGCGGGGCTGCGCATCGGCGAGGCGCTGTCGCTGACAGGCGCGGTATTGCCGCTCGGCGAGACGCTGCGCGTGACGGGCAAACGCGGCAAGACGCGGATCGTCCCGATCTTGCCCGCGGTCGCGAGCGCGGTGTCGCGCTACGTTGCGGCTTGCCCTTATCCGATCGCCAAAGAAACGCCGATCTTCCTTGGCGCGCGCGGCGGGCCGCTCCAGCCCGGCGTTGTTCGCGCGAGCGTGCGGTCGGCGCGGCGCGCATTGGGCCTTCCCGAACGCACGACGCCGCACGCGCTGCGTCACAGCTTCGCGACGCATCTGCTCGCGGGCGGCGCCGATTTGCGCAGCCTTCAGGAATTGCTCGGTCATGCGAGCCTTGCCTCGACGCAGGTCTATACCGCGGTCGATGCCGCGCATTTGCTCGACATTTACCGGAATGCGCACCCCAGGGCTTAGTCGGCCTGCTTCGGCTTCCAGGTGATGACGCGGTAGATATAGACGGCGACGAGCGAGCCGATCGCGACCAGCGCCACCGGCCCGACGAAGGCGTCGAGGTTCGCGAACTTGCCGCCGAACCAGTTTCCCGCACCCGCGAGCGCGGCGATCCAGATCGTCGATCCGGCGGCGGTCCAAGCCAGGAATTTCGCCTGGTTCATCTTCACCATGCCCGCGGGCAGCGACACCATCGTCCGCGCAACGGGCATGAAGCGCGCGACGAAGATGATCGCGGGGCCATATTTCAGGAAGAAATTGTGGAGCCGCTCGACCTCGTCCCAGTCGAGCGTCAGCCAGCGGCCGTGGCGGTCGATAAAGGGTTTGAGCCGTTCATAGCCGATCCAGCGCCCGATCCCGTACCAGACCCAATTGCCGGCGGTCGTGCCCGCGACCGCGACCGCGACGAGCGTCCAGAAATCGAAATGGCCTTTGGCGACTGCGATGCCGCCGAGCCCCATGATCACTTCGGACGGGATCGGCGGAAACACGTTCTCGAGGAACATGAGGACGAATATGCCCGCATAGCCCCAGCTCTGGATCAGGTTCAGGATGAAGTCGGTCATGGGAAGGGTAACGCGCCGGTGCGTCAGCCGATCCGGCGATTGATCGCATCCCAGATCATTCCCGCCGTATCGCTGTTGTTGAAACGGTCGATCGCGACGATCCCGGTGGGCGAGGTGACGTTGATTTCGGTGAGCCATTCGCCGCCGATCACGTCGATGCCGACGAAGACGAGACCGCGTGTCCGCAGTGCAGGCCCGAGCACGTCGCAAATTTCCTGCTCGCGCGGGGTCAGTTCGGTCGCCTCGGCAAAACCGCCGACCGCGAGGTTTGAACGGAACTCGCCTTCGCCGGGCTTGCGGTTGATCGCGCCCGCGACCTCGCCATCGACGAGCACGATGCGCTTGTCGCCTTTCGACACGCTCGGCAGGAATTGCTGGACCATGAAGGGTTCGGGCCACACCTGTCCGAACAACTCGACGAGCGCGCCAAGGTTCGCGCCGTCGGCATCGATGCGGAACACCGCCTTGCCGCCATTGCCGTGGAGCGGCTTGATCACCACCGCGCCATGGCGCGCCTGGAAATCCTTCACCGCGTCGAGGCTGCGGGTGACCATCGTCGGCGGCATGAACTCGGGGAAGTCGAGCACAAACACCTTCTCGGGGGCGTTGCGGACCGAGACGGGGTCGTTCACGACGAGCGTCTCGTTCGCGATGCGTTCGAGCAGCCAGGTGCCGGTGAGATAACCGAGGTCGAAGGGCGGGTCCTGCCGCATCAGCACGACATCGACGTCGCGGCCGAGGTCGATCAGCACGTCGTCGCCGAACTTGTAATGCGCGCCGGCTTCGCGCTGCGCCTCGAGAATGCGATGCGCCTTGGTCGTCAGCCGTCCGGCTTCCCATGTCAGCCCGCGCACATCGTAATGATAGAGCTCATAGCCGCGTTCGAGCGCCTTCAGGATCAGCGCGAAACTGCTGTCGCCCCCGATGTTGATATTGTCCATCGGGTCCATTTGTACCGCGGCGCGCAGGGTCATTCGATATTCCTCAGGGTTGCCAGACGTGGACCAGATGGCGTGGCAGGCGCCCCGGCGCAAGGAGCATCACGTCGATCCTGATGTCGTCGCGCGGGCCGGCGAAGCGCGGGCGCAGCATTTCGGCGGCGGCGGCGACGCGGCGCAGGCGATAATGGTCGATCGCAAGGTCGAGGTCGGCGGCGCGGTCGCGCCATTTGACCTCGATGAAGGCGATCGTGCGGCCGCGCCGCGCGACAAGGTCGACCTCGCCGACGGGGACGCGGAGCCGTTCGCCGATGATGCGCCAGCCGTGAAGGCGCAGCCACCACGCCGCGCGGCGCTCGGCCTTGCGTCCGCGTGCTTCGGCGGCGGCGCGGTTCAAGCCTGCTCTTTCAGCGTGAGTGCGCGCGCATAGACGTCATGGCGGTCGAGCCCGAAGCGTTTGGCGACCGCCTTCGCCGCCTGCGCGACGGGCTTGTCGGCCATCGCTTCGCGCAGCGCCGCGTCGAGCGTATCGTCGTCGGCTTCTTCGGCCACGGCTTCGCCGGGCGGGCCGACGATCACGACGATCTCGCCCTTCGGCGGCGCATCGGCATAGCGCGCGGAAAGCTCGGTCAACGTGCCGGTGACGCATTGCTCGAACATCTTGCTGATCTCGCGCGCGACCGCCGCCTCGCGGTCGCCGAGCCCTTCGGCCATCGCGGCGAGCGACGCCGACAGCCGCGGCCCGCTTTCGTAGAAGACCAAGGTCGCGCGCAGCCCCGCGAATTCGGCGAGCGTATCGGCGCGCGCCTTCGCCTTGTTCGGCAGGAAGCCCGCGAACAGGAAACGGTCGCTCGGCAGGCCCGACAGGGTGATCGCGGCGATCGCGGCGCACGGGCCGGGCAGGGTGGTGACGTGCCGCCCCGCCGCGCGCGCGTCGCGCACCAGCTTGTATCCCGGGTCCGAAATCAGCGGGGTGCCGGCATCCGACACCAAAACGACAATTTCGCTCTCCATACGCGCAACCAGCGCGGCGCGGGTGCGTTCGTCGCTATGATCATGATAGGGGGTCATCGGCACACGCAAACCCAGATGCGACAGCAATTTCGCGGTCACGCGCGTATCCTCTGCGGCGATCACGCCGGCGGAGGCGAGTGTCGTCGCCGCGCGCGCGCTGATGTCGCCAAGGTTGCCGATGGGCGTCGCGACGATATAGAGACCGGGCAAGGGAGAATCTGAGATGTTCGAATCTGGCATGACGCCGAAAATGGCAGAAACTGCCGACCAGCGCCAAAATAAAGCACCGGCCCGCCGCCAAATGTTGCGCGGGCTCGGCGTGATGGCGATGGCGGGTCTGCTCGCGGCGTGTCAGGTGGTGCCGAAGTCGAACGGCCCGGCGACCCCGCCGCCGCCCACCAACCCCGACGACAATGTTGGCCCCGGCCTGCCGACCGACACCGATCGCCACCGCGTCGCATTGCTCGTGCCGCAGACAGGGCCGAACGCCGACGTCGGCACCGCGATCGCCAATGCGACGACGCTCGCTTTGCTCGATTCGCGCACCGAACGCGTCCGCATCACCACCTATGATACCGCGCTCGGTGCGGCCGCGGCGGCGCGGCAGGCGGTCGCCGACGGCAACAAGCTGATCCTCGGCCCGCTGCTCAGCGAAGATGTCACCGTGGTGGCGCCGATCGCGCGCGCGGCGAAAGTGCCGGTGCTGAGCTTCTCGAACGACAGCAGCGTTGCGGGCAACGGCGTCTTCATCATGGGCTTCGTCCCCGGCCAGTCGGTCGAGCGCGTCGTCGCTTTCTCGCGGTCGAAGGGTCATCAGCGGTTCGGCGCGTTGGTGCCAAAGAATGTCTATGGCGACCGTTCGGCGGCGGCGTTCCGCGCCGCGGTGGCCGAAGCGGGCGGCACGCTCGTCGCGGTCGAAAGCTATGACCGCAGCGCGACCGCGCTGACGGGTGCGGCGCGGCGGATCGCCAACGCCGGCGCGATGGACGCGGTGCTGATCGCCGACAGCGGCGGCAACGCCATTCGCGCCGTGCCGGTGATCAAGACCACGGGGAACAAGCAGATCCTCGGCACCGAACTGTGGAACACCGACGCCGCACTCGGCAGCAGCGCGGTGATGCGCGGGTCGTGGTTCGCCAGCGTGTCGGACGGCCTCTACGGCCAGCTCGCGACCAAATATCGTACCCGCTTCGGCAAGACGCCGTACCGGCTTGCCAGCCTCGGCTATGATTCGGTGCTGCTGACGGTGCGCATCGCGCGCGACTGGAAACCGGGGACCAATTTCCCCGCGAACCGCCTGCTCGCCGCCGACGGTTTTGGCGGCATCGACGGCATCTTCCGTTTCAGTAACAGGGGTATCGCCGAACGCGCGCTCGAGGTCAGCGAAATCGGCGCGGGCGGCTTCCGCGTCGTCGATCCCGCGCCGACCAAATGGTAGCCGCCGGCTGACAGTGGCAGACTGGCCACAGTCGGCCCGAAAAGCGTTATAAGGTGAGCGCGGCGGCCTTTACGACGGCGCTTTGATCACTATATGACCACCACGCGTGTTTTTGCGTCGATGCTGCACGCCCTTTTTAAACGACCCAGGAGATACAGCTATACCACCGCCCATGACCCGTCGCCCAATGGCACCGATGCCGCCCAAAAACGGCCCGCGTTACAATGAATTTATCGCCTCCCCCAAAGTCCGCGTGATCGACGAGGAAGGCGAAAATCTGGGCGTGATGCTGACGGCCGAAGCGATTGAGCAGGCGGCTTCCGTCGGGCTGGACCTGGTTGAAGTATCCCCGAACGCCGATCCGCCGGTGTGCAAATTCCTCGACGTCGGCAAGTTCAAATATGAGGCGCAGAAGAAGGCGAACCTCGCACGTAAGAGCCAGAAGACGCAGGAAATCAAAGAGATCAAGATGCGTCCGAATATCGACGATCATGATTTCGACGTGAAGATGAAGAAGGTCTTCGATTTCCTTGGCGAAGGCGACAAGGTCAAGATGACCATGCGTTTCCGCGGCCGCGAAATGAGCCACACCCAGCTCGGCCTCAACGTGCTCCAGCGCGTCGCCGAGCTGACGTCGGAAATCGCGAAGGTCGAGGCGCATCCGCGCACCGAAGGTCGCCAGATGCTGATGGTGATCGCGCCGAAATAAGCGCGACCGGCTCAGCCGATACGAAATGTGAGGGCGGTCGTTCCAGCGGGACGGCCGCCCTTTTCGTATCGCCGCTCGATCATCCTGACGTCGCCCTCCGCCGAAATCGCGACGAGCGTCGAGGCGCGCGTGCCATAGACGTCGCCGCGCAGGAACAGCGCGGGGTCGTCCTCGGCCATCAGCGCATCGAGCAGACTCTCGGGATCGCCGCCGGCCGCGACCGTCGCTTCGAGCGCAAGGCGCAGCCGCTCGGCGCGCGGGCAGGGCGCGTCGACGGGTTCGTTAGCGAGCGCATGGACGCCGGGCTCGAGCGGCATGATCAGGGGGACCGGCCGGTTGGTGAGCAGCCGCGTTTTGCCGTCGCCCACCGCGAAGAGGTTGAACGCGTTGAAGCGTGGCAGATCCCCGGCCGCGGGGTCGGCAAAGCGCCCTTCGCCGCGCAGCATGTCGACGACGAGCGCGCCGCGCGATTCCTTGGCGGGGTCGGGCATCGCCCCGCGGACATTGGTCACGACCACCGCGCGGCCGCTGGGGCGATGAACCCCGAGCCATGTGCCGCCGGCCTGCAGGTCGCGGCCGGCGACGATGCCGCGGCCGTCGCCCCATTCGGCGAGCGGCGCGGCGGGGCGCGCGTGGAGCTCGTCGCGATTGCCGATGAGGATGAGGGGCCAGTCGGGATGGGCTTTGAGAGCAAGGGCGACGACGCACATGGGGTGCCTATCGCGATTTGACGGCGGCTTGCCAAGCGCCTTTGCCGGCGCCGCAGGATAAGCTGTTTCGCCGGTGTCGCGGGTGTGTTATATTGTTACTGCAGTGCGATCTTTCTGGAGGGGGAGACGAATGATGACCGAAGTGCGCAAAACGCCGTGGCACCTGTGGGTGGTCGGGGCGGTGTCGCTGATCTGGAACGCCTTCGGCGCGATGGATTATACGATGACCAAAATGGGCAACGCCGAATATCTCGCGGCCTTCACACCCGAACAGCAGGCCTATTTCGCCAGCTTTCCCGTCTGGGCGAACATCGGTTGGGCGCTCGGGGTATGGGGGTCGCTGCTCGGGTCGCTGCTGCTCCTCGTGCGCAGCCGCCACGCGGTGACGGCATTCCTCGTCTCGCTGATCGGGCTGGCGCTCAGCAGCGTCTATCAGTTTGGCATGCATTATGGCGACCTGATGCGGATGTTCGGCGCCTTCCCGATGATTTTCACCGCAGTGATCTGGGTGATCGCGATCGCGTTGTTTCTATATGCGCGGTCGCAAGCGGCAAGGGGCGTGCTGCGCTGAAGTATCCGCTGAGCGGACGTTCGTCATTCCCGTGAAGGCGGGAACCCAGTAGCAATGGTAGTTCGCTGGGTCCCCGCCTTCGCGGGGATGACGAAGTAAGAAATACTCGGGCTTTCCGTATCAGCGCCCCCGGATGAAGGCGCGGATATCGGCCGACAATTTGTGCCGGTCCTCGTCGCGAATATACATCATGTGGCCCGCGCCATAATAGGTGTAGCTGATGCGATCCTGCGGGATGCCGGTGCGCGACAGCGCATATTCGGCGGCGAAAAAGGGCGTCGCGAAATCATAATAGCCCTGTGCGACGAGCACTTTCAGCCCCGAATTTTCGCGTAGCGCCTGCCCGATATAGGGCGCGACATTCAGATAGCTATTGGTGTCGCGGTCGCCGATCCGCCAATCCCATTGCCCGCCGATGCGGCCGATCGACTGATATTCGCGGTCGGTCTTGAACCCCAGCCCGTCGCGGCTCCAGCTGTTGATCGCGGCGGTATAGCTCGCGTCGATGCCATAGAAGCTCGGGTCGTTGTCGGGGCCTTCGCCGGCGCTGTCATAATCCTTGCCGGTATAGCGGCTGTCGAGGCGGCCGACGGTCAGCCCGCGGTCGCGCAGCAACTCCTTGTAGAAGCGGTTCGGCGTAACGCGAAGGTCGGCGTTTTCGAGATAGGTTTCCGAGAGGCCGGTGAAGCGCGAAAGCTCGCGGCGGATCGCGGCGCGTTCCTCGCCCTGCAATTTCTGGCCCTTGAGCAAGGCGGTCGCATAGGGCCCGATCGCCCATTGCCGCGCTTCCTCGACGAACCCCTCGACCGACGGCGCGGTCGCCTTGCCATGATAGAGCGCGGTCGCGGCCATCGAGGGCAGGTTGGTGATCGGCGACAGCTCGTTGCCCGGCGTGTCGGCGCCCGCCGCGAAATCGAGCACCGTCGAGATCAGGATGATGCCGTTCAGCGCGACGTCGTTGTAGGTCTCGTTCATCAGCTGGTTCGCGACCGCCGCCGAGCGCGTCGTGCCATAGCTTTCGCCGCCGAGATATTTGGGGCTGTTCCAGCGGCCATTGTCGTTCAGCCAGCGGCGGATCACCTCGGCGACGAGCTTTGCGTCCTGCGTGACGCCGTAATAATCCTTGGGGTCGGCCTTGCCGATCAGGTGCGAAAAGCCGGTGCCCGGCGGATCGATGAAGACGACGTCGGTGACGTCGAGCAGCGCATCGGGATTGTCGACGATCGGGTAGGGCGGGGCGCCATCGTCGACGCCGGTGCCGGGGATCGCGACGCGCTTCGGCCCGAATGCGCCCATCATCAGCCAGACGGTGCCCGATCCGGGGCCGCCGTTGAACAGGAAGGTGATCGGCCGGCCCGGATCGCGCGGTTCCTTGATATAGGATGTGGTGACAACCGCCACCTCGGGCACGCCGTCCTTGTTCTTGATGATCGTCTCGCCGATCGTCGCGGCATAGTTGATCCGCTGCCCGCCGAAGGTGCCAGACAGCTTGGTGGTGCGAACTTGCGGTTCGTAGTCGGCGGGCTTTTCAGCCTTCGCCTTGTCGTCAGCGGGCTTGTCCTGCGCGTAAAGCGCGGCAGGCGTGATGGCGGCAAGCGCCAGGGCAATAAGCGACAGACCTGTTTTCATTGATGACTCTCCCCGGTTTCGGGGCGGACCCTAAGCAGCGGCCAGAGGCGGGGCAAGAGCGCTTGTCGGAAAACGTATACGTTTTGTCGAAGCGAAGACTACCGCCCCCACTTCGTCTTGCTCTGCTTCCCGAACCGCCCTTTGCGCGTGCCCGGCTTGCCCTCGTTCGACCGCCCGACGCGCGGCGGGACTTGTTGGTCGGCGGGTAGGCCAAGCTCGTCGGCCTCCAGCTTGCGGATTTCATCGCGCAGGCGCCCGGCTTCCTCGAACTCAAGGTCCGCCGCCGCATCGCGCATCTTCTTTTCGAGGTCCTGGATATAGGCGCGCAGATTGTGCCCGACCATGTGCGTCGGCTTGTCCTCGCCGATGTCGATCGTCACCTGATCCTTCGACGCGACGTGGGCGATGATGTCGCCGATGTTGCGTTTGATCGTCGTCGGGGTGATGCCGTGCGCGACATTATATTCGGTCTGCTTTTCGCGGCGGCGATCGGTCTCGCGCATCGCGCGTTCCATGCTGCCGGTGATGCGGTCGGCGTAGAGGATGACGCGGCCGTCGACGTTGCGCGCCGCGCGGCCGATGGTCTGCACCAGCGAAGTTTCGCTGCGCAGAAAGCCTTCCTTGTCGGCGTCGAGGATCGCGACGAGCCCGCATTCGGGAATGTCGAGCCCCTCGCGGAGCAGGTTGATGCCGATGAGCACGTCGAACACCCCGAGTCTCAAATCACGGATGATCTCGATGCGCTCGAGCGTCTCGACGTCGGAGTGCATGTAGCGGACCTTGAGCCCCGCTTCGTGGAGGAATTCGGTGAGGTCTTCGGCCATGCGCTTGGTCAGCGTGGTGACGAGCGTGCGATAGCCCGCTGCGGCGGTCTTCTTCGCCTCGACGATCAAATCGTCGACCTGCTCCTCGACCGGCTTGATCTCGACCGGCGGGTCGATCAGGCCGGTGGGGCGGATCACCTGTTCGGCGAACACGCCCTGCGTGCGGTCCATCTCCCAGGTTCCCGGCGTCGCCGATACGCTGACCGTCTGCGGGCGCATCATGTCCCATTCGGCGAAGCGCAGCGGCCGGTTGTCGATACAGCTCGGCAGGCGGAAGCCATATTCGGCGAGGGTGATCTTGCGGCGGTGATCGCCCTTCGACATCGCGCCGATCTGCGGGATCGTCTGGTGGCTCTCGTCGACAAAGAGCAGCGCGTTGTCGGGAAGATATTCGAACAGGGTCGGCGGCGGCTCGCCGGGCAGGCGGCCGGTCAGGAAGCGGCTGTAATTCTCGATGCCCGCGCAGCTCCCCGTCGCGGCGATCATTTCGAGGTCGAAATTGGTGCGCTGCTCGAGCCGCTGTGCTTCGAGCAGGCGGCCTTCGGCTTCGAGCTCCTTGAGTCGCTCGGTCAGCTCGTGCCGGATCGCCTCGCTCGCCTGCTTGAGCGTTGGGCCCGGCGTCACATAGTGCGAGTTTGCAAAGACGCGGACGTAGTTGAGGGTCGCGATCTTCTTGCCGGTCAGCGGGTCGAACTCGGTGATCTCCTCGATCTCGTCGCCGAAGAAGCTGACGCGCCACGCCATATCCTCATAGTGCGACGGGAAGATTTCGAGAGAGTCCCCGCGCACGCGGAAATTGCCGCGCGCGAACGCCTGATCGTTGCGCTTATACTGCAGCGCGACGAGCTTGCGGATGATTTCGCGATTGTCGGCGACCTGACCCTTTTTGAGGTCGAAGATCATCGCCGAATAGGTCTCGACCGAGCCGATGCCATAGAGACACGACACCGATGCGACGATGATGACGTCGTCGCGTTCGAGCAGCGCGCGCGTCGCCGAGTGGCGCATGCGGTCGATCGCCTCGTTTACGCTCGACTCTTTCTCGATGTAGGTGTCCGAGCGCGGCACATAGGCTTCGGGCTGGTAATAGTCGTAATAGCTGACGAAATATTCGACCGCATTGTTCGGGAAGAAGCTCTTGAATTCGCCATAGAGCTGCGCCGCGAGGATCTTGTTCGGCGCGAGGATCAGCGCGGGGCGCTGCAATTCGTCGATGACCTTCGCCATCGTGAAGGTCTTGCCCGATCCGGTGACCCCGAGCAGCACCTGGTCGCGCTCGCCGTCGAGCGCGGTGGACACGAGTTCCTTGATCGCGGTCGGCTGGTCGCCCGCGGGCTCATAGTCGCTAACCAGTTCAAATCGTTTGCCGCCTTCGACCTTGTCGGGGCGCGCGGGGCGATGCGGGACATAGCCCTCCGCCGTGTCGATTTCATCGAGCGATGTACGAATCTGAATTGCCATTGCTGCCAATATGGTATCGATGGGGCGGGTCCACAATCGCAATGAATCAAAACAGAACCCCCGAACGAACAGTCACAGGAGACAGGGTATGAAGAAATTTCTGACGGTCGCCGCGATCGGCGCCCTCATCGCGGTGTCGGGTTGCGGCAAGAGCGAGAATGCGGCCGCCAGCGGTCCGGTGAAGCGCGAAGCCGGTAACTGGAAAACCGACGTCAAGCTGGTGAAGTTCGAAATGCCCGGCATGCCGCCCGAGGCGAAGGACCAGATGACGAAGATGATGGAAGGCGCCAGCGGCATGGACCAGTGCTTTACGCAGGAGCAGGTCGACAAGGAAGACATCGCGGCCGAACTCGCCAAGGGCCCGGGCAACGGCGGCGAATGCAAATGGTCGAAGAAGGATGTCGCGGGCGGCAAGATCGACATTGCCGGCACCTGCACGCAGAACGGCCAGACGGTCGACATGGCGATGGCGGGCACGATGGAAGCCAAGAAGAACGACGTCACCATCACGACCAAGGGCAAGGCCCCGACCGGCGGCGACATGGAAATGGTCATGCAGATGACCAGCGTTCACACCGGGCCGTGCAAGGCACCGGCCACGACCTAAGCCCTCTATCTTTTGACGAAAAATGATGGGGCGTCGGTGGAAACCGGCGCCCCTTTCGTATATGCAGAGAAAAGATGGGGGTCGCAAATATGCTTGGTTATGGGACGTTGGGCGCCAACGAGCTGACACCTGTGTGCGTTCGCGCCTTGCGCGTCGAAGCCGTCTGAATTTGACCGGCTGGCTCGACCGCCGCGGGACCCCGCTCTGGCTCGGCCTCGCCGCCGGGCTGCTCGCGGTCGCGGCGGGATTGCTGGTGGGCGGCGATGCCGCCGAGCGCGCGGGGCTGGCAGCGCGATGGACCGCCCGCGCCGGCCTGCCGCTCTTCCTTGTCGCGTTTCTCGCATCGACGCTGGTGCGCCGCTGGCCGGGCGCGACAACGCGCGCGCTGCTTCGCCGACGGCGGCAATGGGGGCTGGGCTTCGCGCTCGCCCACACGATCCACCTCGTTGCGCTGGGCATTAACGTCATCGTCTATGCGCCGGGGCGGACCTGGCAGTCGCTCATCGGCGGCGGCCTCGCTTATGTCATCCTCTATCTGATGGCGCTGACCTCGACCGACGGGTGGCAGCGGCGGCTCGGCCAATGGTGGGGGCACCTGCACCGGTTCGGAATCTATTATATCTGGTTCATTTTTACCGCGAGCTACGCCGGGCGTGCCTTTGGCGCCGATCCGGACAAGCAGGTTGTCGGTATGGTCTTTGGCACCGTCATGGTCGCGGCGCTCGCGCTGCGCCTGTGGCCAGCACGGCGCGTTGAACGGAGAGCGAGGGATGTCGACTTGCCGGGCGACAGAACAGGTGGGGCTGTCGGGCCGCCCGGCGAAGTCTTGAAATGAGGCCTGAGGGGGATCGAAGGGTGCCAGGGACCAGCTCGCACCTTTCGCCTTTTGGCCTCAACACCGCGTCATCGTAGGAATGCCGCGATGCCCAAAGGATGCCACAGTTTCGAAACTGTGGCAGTTACAAGGGGTCACATGCCGCTATGTTGCCATTTGATAACCAATCCTTAACCCGTTTTCGCGTTTTTCCTCGCAGATTGGCGCACGGCTTTTCTTCTGATATGGCGTAAGGTTTCCTTGTTACCGTTACGTCAAAGTAACAATGGGTGGCCGCGCTTGTTGATTGGCGTATCACCCGCACCGCCCGCCAGGGGTATTTGAGGGTAGCATGGACCAGGCGAAAACGAACGAGACACAGGACCCCGCCGAGGTCGATCGGATCATCGCGGGAGAACTCGAGCGCCTGCTCGATTCCCCGATGTTCACCCGCTCGCCAGTGCTGTCGCGGCTGCTGCAATTCCTTGTCGAGCACCGCCTTCGCGGCGGGCGCAGCTCGCCCAAGGCTTATGCCATCGCGACCGAGGCGCTCGGCCGCAGCGAAGATTTCGACCCCGCCGTCGACAGCTATCCGCGCGTCATGGTGGGGCGGCTGCGCAGCCTTCTCGACCGCTATTATGCCGATACGCCCTGGGTCCACCGGCTGCGCGTTCCGCAGGGCAGCTATGAAGTCGTCGTCCAGTATCGCGCGGCGCCCCCCTCGGCGCGGTCGGCCGACGACCCGGCTGGCGATGATGACGTCAAGACGGCAGGCGCCGCAGGGCGGACGACGGGGCGCGGCGGCGTCGTCCGGCGCGCGCCCGATCGCGGCGCCCACTTTGGTCGCTGGATCGTCGTCCTCATCCTCCTCGCGCTCGCGCTCTTCACGCTCTGGACGCTCCGCGGCGGCGACCGGCTGTTCGTCGGCGACCCGGTGCCGGTCCCCTTGCTCGAAGTCAGCGCGCCGGCCGCGGGAAATCTGCCCCAATCGCGCGCGCTCGCCCGGGCGCTCGATGGAAAGCTGCGCGACGGGCTGCGGCGCTTCGATCTCGTCGACCTCCTGAGTTCGAAGGCGCCGGGCAGTGCGGTCACCGGCAAAAGCGACTATCGGCTCGACACATCGCTCGTCCGCACGGTCGAGGGCAACACCGACGTCACGCTCGTTCTCAACCGCGTCGCGGACCAGCGCGCCATCTGGTCGCAACAATTGCGCCTGACACAGGATGAAACGCCCGAATTTACCGCAATCGAGCCGCTGATCGCGCAGCTTGCCGGGGATTATGGCGTGATCGTGCGCGACCAGGTTCAGCGCCAGCCCGACAATTTCTCGCCCGGCTTCCCGTGCCTCGCGCAGTTCAACCGGGTGCGCCAGATGCGCAATACCGCGAACGTGAAACAGGTCGACGCCTGCCTGCGCGCGACCCTCAAGGCCAACCCGCGCGATCCCGTCACGCTCACCGCACTGTCGCTCGTGCGCTATGGCGACTGGCAGCCGCAGCGGATGACGCCGGCGGGGCGCGAGGCGTTTGCCGAAGCGCGGGCGCTGGCGCAGCGCTCGTATGAAAGCAGCCCCAATTCGTCGGCGGGCATGTTCGCGATGGCGCGCGCCAATTTCTATACGGGCAATTGTGCGGCCGGCAATGCGATGGGCGACGCCGCGATCGCGCTCAATCCCTATGATGCCGACATGGCGGGCTTTCTCGGCCTGTTCAAGCTGACATGCGGGATGGGGCCCGAGGGCGAGCTGTTGCTCCGGCGGTCGCTCCAGCTCGATTCTTCCTATCCCGGCGTTCCGGCGGTCACGCTCGCTTTCACGCTGTCGGAGCGCGGTGACCAAGATGAGGCGCGGCGGATCCTCGATCAGATGCCGTCGCCGAGCAATATGGAGCCGCAATATATGATGGTGCGCGCGATCGTGCAGGCGCGGCAGGGCCAGGTGGCGGAAGCCCGCGCGCAATGGCAGCGGCTGCTCGCCTATACGCGCCAGCCCGCCGATGCGACGCCCGAACGGGTGCTGGGCCGGTTCATCATCACCCCGGTGGTGATCCAGCGCGCCTCGGCCGCGCTTCGCGATTCGGGCGTCGTTGCGGCCAAGGCGGCGCCTTGACGCTGCGCCGCGTGCTGCGCAGAGTGGCGCCATGCTCTCGCTTCTAGCCCTGCTGACTTCGGTCGCGTCGCCCGCCCCCGCCGCCGTGGCAGTGCATTTCAACCGCGAAGGACAGGTCGAGGCGCGCGTCGCCCAGGGGCTGGCCGACCGGGCGAGCGGCCGCGCGATCACGCCCGACGATCCGGTGCGCGTCGCTTCTGTCTCCAAGCTGATCGTCGCGCTCGGCGTGCTGCGGCTGGTCGAGGCGGGCAAGCTCGATCTCGACCGCGACGTGTCGGACTATCTCGGCTGGCGGCTGCGCCATCCCGCTTATCCCGACCGGCCGATCAGCCTGGCGCAGTTGCTGGGGCACCGGTCCGGGCTCAACGACGAAACCGACTATGCACTGCCGCTGGATGCCGATCTCGAAACCGCGCTCCGCAATCCCGCCGCCTGGGACAAGGCGCGTCCGCCGGGGGGCGACTTCGCCTATGCCAATTTCAACTACCCGGTCGTTGCCGCCGCGATCGAGGGGGCAACCGGCGAGCGGTTCGACCAGGCGATGACGCGGCTCGTTTTTCGTCCGCTCGGTCTCGATGCCTGCTTCAACTGGCCGACGTGCAGCGACGCGGCGGTCGCGCGGGCCGTCGTGCTTTACGATACCGACGGCAATGTCGTGCGCGACGATCTGAAGGGCGCGCGACCCGCCTGTCCGGTCGTGCCGGCAGCGAACGGCGGCTGCGACCTCGGCACTTATCGCCTCGCCCGCCACGGCGCGGGGTTCAGCCCGCAAGGCGGGGTTCGCATCTCGGCGAACGGCCTCGCGCGGATCGGCATCATGCTGCTGCGCCGCGGCGATGGCTTTCTGAAACCCGAAAGCCTTGCCCGGCTCGAAGCGATGGCGCGCGTCCGCCCCACAAGCGGCGAGGGGACGGGCGGCTTTTTCTGCGAATATGGCATAGCTATGCACAGCACCGGCGGCCCGGCGCTTCGCGACCCCGCCTGCCGCGACGACCTGTTCGGCGACGGCCGTTTGCGCCGCGGCCATTCGGGCGATGCCTATGGATTGCGCTCGGGGCTGTGGTTCGACCTTGAAGGCGGCGATGGCATTGCCTATTTCGTCACGCAGGTGCCGGAGGGGCAGAAAGGGACACGGTCGGCATATAGCGCTGCAGAGGAAGTCTTGGTCGACGCGGCGCTTCGCCGCACGGCCGATGCCAGCCCTCTTGCCAGCCCCGCCCACGGGCACTAGGGCAATTTTCAACATTCACGACATAGTCAGAAAAAAGGAACTGTGCATGAGCGATTCGGCCGAAAAGGTTAAAAAGATCGTCGTCGAACATCTGGGCGTCGAAGCCGACAAGGTCACCGAAGAAGCGAGCTTCATCGACGATCTGGGCGCCGACAGCCTCGACATCGTCGAGCTGGTGATGGCGTTCGAAGAAGAATTCGGCGTCGAAATCCCCGACGATGCGGCGGAAAAGATCGCCACCGTCAAGGATGCGATCGACTATATCGAAGCGAACAAGGGCTGATCGGGCCCGGTCCGGCCTAGCCGGACGCGGCGGCGACGCCGCCCACGCGTTTCCGGCTTCCCGGTCCCGAGCGTTCGCGCGCAGTGGCCGGGAAGCTTTTTTTATGGATATGCGTTTTCAAACGTGACGCGGCGCCCTGCGGGGGCAGGGGCCGATGAAAGGAATGACTATGCGCCGGGTTGTGGTGACGGGTTTGGGTTTGGTGACGCCGCTGGGCGCCGATGTGGAAACCACATGGGCCAATCTGCTCGCGGGCAAATCGGGCGCCGGGACGATCACCCATTTCGATGCGTCGGACCAGAAATGCACGATCGCGTGCGAAGTGAAGGGCCCTGACCATGAATATGGTTTCGACCCCGGCAAGCGCGTCGATCACAAGGTCCAGCGCCAGGTCGATCCCTTCATCATCTATGGCATCGACGCCGCGGGGCAGGCGATCGAGGACGCGGGCCTTGAGGACATGTCCGAGGAAATGAAACTGCGCGCCGGCTGCTCGATCGGTTCGGGAATCGGCGGGCTGCCGGGCATCGAAAGCGAAAGCCTGCTGCTCGCCGAAAAGGGTCCGGGCCGCGTTTCGCCGCACTTCGTCCACGGCCGTTTGATCAACCTGATCTCGGGTCAGGTCAGCATCAAATACGGCCTGCAGGGTCCGAACCATGCCGTCGTCACCGCCTGCTCGACCGGCGCGCATTCGATCGGCGACGCCGCGCGGATGATCCGCGACGACGATGCCGACATCATGCTCGCGGGCGGCGCCGAGGCGACGATCTGCCCGATCGGCATCGCGGGCTTCGCGCAGGCGCGCGCGCTCAACATGAGCTATAACGACCGCCCCGAGCAGGCGAGCCGCCCCTATGACAAGGACCGCGACGGCTTTGTGATGGGCGAGGGCGCGGGTGTCGTCGTGCTCGAGGAATATGAGCATGCCAAGGCGCGCGGCGCGAAAATTTACGCCGAAGTCGTCGGCTACGGCCTGTCGGGCGATGCCTATCATGTGACCGCGCCGCACCCCGACGGTTCGGGCGCGTATCGTTCGATGGAAATGGCGCTGAAAAAGGCGGGCATGACCGTCGCGGACATCGACTATATCAACGCGCACGGAACGTCGACGATGGCCGACACGATCGAACTCGGCGCGGTCAAGCGGCTGTTCGGCAATGAAATCGCCAATGTGTCGATGAGCTCGACCAAGTCGGCGATCGGCCACCTGCTCGGCGGCGCGGGCGCGGTCGAGACGATCTTCTGCATCCTCGCGATCCGCGACCAGATCGTTCCGCCGACGCTCAACCTCGACAATCCCGACGAGGGCACCGACGGCGTCGACCTCGTCCCGCACACGGCGAAGAAGCGCGAAGTGAAGGCCGCGCTCAACAACAGCTTCGGTTTCGGCGGCACCAACGCCAGCGTCATCGTCAAGGCGGTCGACTGATTATTCGATCCTCCCTGCGGCGAAGCCGTGGGGAGGGGGACCGCTCGCGAAGCGAGTGGTGGAGGGGTCGCGACATCGCGATATGGCCCCTCCGTCAGCGCTTCGCGCTGCCACCTCCCCATCGCTGCGCGACAGGGAGGATCAAAACCTCTTTCCTACATTGCACCGCCATGCTCTAGCAGCAGGGCGTTCGCCGAGGCTTCGCTTAAAGCCACAAAGGACACAAAAAGACGATGCACATGCGGGTCTTTTGTGGCTTTAAGCAGGGGCCATCCAACCGACGGGAGAAAAGCGTGCATCCGTTCCGCTGGCTGACGATCACGATCCTGGCATTGCTGCTCGCCGCCTGCTCGGGCGGCGCGCCCAAGGATGCCGAAATCGTCATCCCGCCGGGCGCGAGCATCGCGAAGGCGGGGCAGATCCTCGAGGAGGCCGGGCTCGTCTCGGCATCGAGCTTTCGTAACGAGGCGCGCTTCTTCGGCTCGGACGATCCGATCAAACCCGGCGAATACAAGATCGAGAAGGGGATGGACGCGGGCGATATCCTCACCCTGTTCCAGTCGGGCAAGACGATCCAGCGCATGGTCATGATCCCCGAGGGCATGCCCTCGATCATGGTGTGGGACCGGCTGATGGCCGAAAAGCGGCTGAAGGGCGAAATTCCCGTGCCGGCCGAGGGCAGCATCCTTCCCGACAGCTATGCCTTCACCACCGGGGAGACGCGCGCGGCCGTGGTCAAGCGCATGCAGGCGGCGATGGACAAGGCGTTCAACGAGCTTTGGGCCAAACGCACGCCGCGCACGGCCGTCAAGGACCGCAACCAGGCGATGACGCTGGCGTCGATCGTCGAAAAGGAAACCGGCGTTGCCGCCGAGCGCCGCACCGTCGCGGGGGTCTATACCAACCGCCTCGGCGTCGGCATGCGGCTCCAGGCCGACCCGACGATCATCTATCCGATCACCAAGGGCAAGCCGCTCGGGCGCCGCATCCTGCGCTCCGAAATTCAGGCGGTGAACGGGTACAATACCTACAGCATGATAGGCCTGCCGCAGGGCCCGATCGCCAATCCGGGCAAGGCGTCGATTGCGGCGGTGCTCGATCCCGAAGCGAACGACTATCTTTTCTTCGTCGCGAAGGGCGACGGCGGGCACATCTTCGCGCGCACGCTCGCCGAACATAATGCCAATGTGCAGAAATGGTATCAGCTGCGGCGCGACCGCGGGGAGATGGAGTAGCGATCCGCACCGCCGATAGAGGGGGACCGAACGATGACAACTGCGAAGCTCTTCCTCCACGGCGTCCCCGACAGCCCCGCCATCTGGCGTCCGCTGCTCGCCGCGCTCGACCTCGGCGACACCCCGGTCGTGGTGCCCGCGCTTCCCGGCTTCACCGCTCCGCTGCCTGCCGGTTTTGCCGCGACCAAGGAAGCCTATGCCGACTGGGCGGTGGAGCAGGCGGAGGCGCTGGTCGCGGCACACGGCCCGATCGACATCGTCGGCCACGACTGGGGCGCGCTCATCGCGCAGCGCGTCGCGATGCTGCGCCCCGATTTGATCCGCAGCTGGGCGGTTTCGAACGCGGTGATCGATCCCGAATATCGCGGCCACCGGATCGCGCGCATCTGGAACACGCCGATCCTCGGCGAAATCTTCATGGCGCTCAGCAAACCCGGCAAGCTTGCCGAAGGGCTGGCGGCGCAGGGGATGCCCGCCGACATCGCGCACGAAGAGGCGGCGCAATGGGCGAACAAGGACAAGCGCCGCGCGATCCTGAAACTTTATCGTTCGGCAAACGGGCTCAGTTTCGAGCATGACTGGGCGCGCGATATCGGCAAGCTGCCCGCGAACGGCACGCTGATCTGGGGCGAGGGCGATCCCTATGTCGAGCTGTCGGTGGCGCAGCGCTTTGCCGCGAACACCGGCACGCCGCTGACGGTGATCGAAGGGGCAGGGCATTGGGCGATCGCCGAACGGCCCGCGCCGGTTGCCGCCGCGCTGCGCAGATTCTGGGCCAGCCTATAGCCCCGCACCGGTATTCGGCATTCGAATTTCTGCAATCCGAGTTAATCGATAAATCCGATCAACCTTTGCCAATTTATCGATTGGACCGCAGCAGCCTTTCATGCGCTTAGGCGCACGAAACCAACAACAGAAAGGCTCTCCCATGATCAATCAGCCCGTTCCCGCCGTGACGCTCAAGACCCGCGTCCGCGACGAAGCCGTCGACGGCCCGAACCCGTTCCGCTGGCAGGATGTCGACACCGGCGAGCTGTTCGGCACCGGCCGCCACATCCTGTTCGGCCTGCCCGGCGCCTACACCCCGACCTGCTCGAACGAACAGTGCCCGGGCTTCGAACGCCTGCACGGCGACTTCGCCGCTGCCGGCGTCGCCGATATCCATTGCATCAGCGTCAACGACGCCTTCGTCATGTACAACTGGGGCAAGAACCTCGGCGTCGAAAATGTGAAGATGGTTCCCGACGGCTCGGGCGCGTTCACGCGCCGCATGGGCATGCTGATCAACAAGGATCACCTTGGCTTCGGCATGCGCAGCTGGCGCTACACCGCGATCGTCGATGACGGCGTCGTGGTCCAGATGTTCGTCGAACCCGGCATCAACGATGTCGGCACCGACAGCGACCCCTATGTCGAATCGACCCCCGAAAAGGCGCTCGAGTGGGTGAAGGCGAACCCCTACCAGGGCAAGCTGTCGCAGGCGGCTTAAACCGATAAGCGGCCCGGCATCCCCCCCTCCCGTCCGGGCCGCTGGCGCCGTACCCATCATCGTGACCGCGACGATGGGTGCGGCGGACCAGCTTCACTTCAACAATCTGCGCGCGGCGCATTATCCGCCCGAGCGCAATCATCTTGCGGCGCACATCACGCTGTTTCATCAGCTGCCGCCGTCGTGTCTCGACGAACTCGACCGGCTGATTCGCCGCATCGCCGCCGACACGCCGCCTCCTGCCGCAAACCTGCGCGAAATCTATTCGCTCGGCGGCGGCGTCGCCTTTCGCATCGACAGTCCCGGCCTGCTGGCGATTCGCGAGCGTATCGCCGATCATTTCACCGGAATGCTGACGCTGCAGGACCAGGGAACGCCGCGGCTCCACGTCACCGTCCAGAACAAGGTGGAACCCGCACAGGCGCGCGCGCTCCTCGCCGAACTCGCCGCCGGCTTCCGGCCGCGCGCGCTGACGATCGCGGGTCTCGCGGCGCATCACTACCTCGGCGGCCCGTGGCAACCGGCCTTCGCACGCAATTTTCGCGGAGTGCGCACATGATATTGACCAGCGCGAATGCCCTGCCTATAGGCGCTGCTCGCCCATCGCGGCGGCCCTTCGGGGCGGAGTAGCTCAGCTGGTTAGAGCAGCGGAATCATAATCCGCGTGTCGGGGGTTCGAGTCCCTCCTCCGCTACCAACCTCTCTAAATTGTTGAATTAATTAGATAATTTGTGAGGCAGATGGTTGCACATCTATCGGCCGTCCCATCTAACTCTTTGAAATCCTGAGGGCCGGACTTTGGCTTTCGGCTCCGGACGGGGTTGGTCGAACTCGCAGATTCGCGAGGATCGAGCGTGCGTTGCTGTTTCATGTCGGTGATCGAGGACGGGCTGTGCCAGCCTGTCATGAAGGCCAGTCTGGCCGAGCGGGAATGTGGAGAGGCTGAGATCGGCGCGCGCTTGCCGTCCGCGAGATAGCCGAACCCAGAAATGGGGCATAAAAGCCTGGATTTCTTGACGATGGAAAATGCCAGGAGCGCATTCAAATCAATGAACGTCGCTCTCCAGAGATGTCGGATGGCGATCGTGTGTCGGGGCTGACGGCGGAAGCAACATTCGGTGAGAATGGATGTGTCGTTCGGCAGGAGTCATTGGCATCGATGGGGCCTGTTCGTCCCAAAATGCCCGCTTTTCATGATTTGAGCCTAGAAGCAGACTGTCTCCAACCGGCCATCTCCACCAGTTCAAGTCCCGCGATATTCGTCATTGAACTATGTGTTTTTCGTCGAGCGGATATCCTGGCTGGGGTGTGCCGTCTGGATTCCAGCCGGTGCGGCTCAGCATCGACTGCTTTGTCACTATGCTGAGCCTCCGACCATTTTTGCTAGAAGTTACAAGCTCAGACCTTTTCGTACAGCGTGACAACGCATGCTCCGCCAAGGCCGAGATTATGCTGAAGTGCATGGCGTACACCATCGACCTGGCGTGCGTCGGCGGTACCGCGAAGTTGATGGGTCAATTCATAACATTGAGCAAGCCCGGTGGCGCCGAGCGGGTGGCCCTTGGACAAAAGCCCGCCTGACGGATTGGTGACGACGCGCCCGCCATAGCTGTTGTCGCCATCGGCGATGAATTTCTGCGCACCGCCTTGGGGGCAAAGGCCGAGCCCTTCATAGGTAATGAGCTCGTTATGCGCGAAGCAGTCGTGCAGTTCGACGACGCGGATGTCTTCGGGGCCGACGCCGGCCGCCTCATAGACCTGCCGTGCCGCCCGGCCGGTCATGTCGTAGCCGACAACTTGCATCATGTCGTTGGCATCGAAGGTCGAGGGCTGGTCCGAAACCATTGCCTGTGCGGCAATGCGGACGCCGGGCGTGAGGCCGTTGCGTTTGGCAAATTCGGGCGAGACGAGGATGGCGGCCGCGGCGCCGCAGGTCGGCGGGCAGGCCATCGGGCGCGTCATCACGCCGGGCCAGATTAGCTGTTCGCCGAGCACATCGGCCTCGCTCATTTCCTTGCGGAACACCGAAAGCGGATTGTTCACCGCATGGCGGCTCGCCTTGGCGCGGATCTTGGCGAAATCCTCCATCGTCGTGCCATATTTCTGCATGTGCGAGAGCCCGGCTCCGCCGAAATATTTGAGCGCGAGGGGGAGTTCGGTATCGACCAGCGCATCGGTTGCGGTGTTGAAGTCGACAAAAGGGCTCGGTCGGTCGGTAAAGGTTGCACCGAGCGCGCCCGGCGTCATCTGTTCGAAGCCGACTGCGATCGCGCAATCCACCGCGCCGCTCGCGACCGCCTGCCGCGCCAGATAGAGCGCGGTCGAACCCGTCGAGCAATTATTGTTGACGTTGAACACCGGAATGCCGGTCAACCCGACCTGATAGACGACGCGCTGGCCGCAACAGCTGTCGCCATAGACATAGCCGGCATAAGCCTGTTCCACATCGGCATAGTCGATGCCGCCGTCGGCGAGCGCGAGGCGGATCGCTTGCGATCCCATCTCATCATAAGCGGGACCGGCGCCCGGCTTGGTGAAGGGGACCATGCCCACACCGGCGACAAGGACTTCGCGTTCAGATTTGGCCATTTTTCTTCTCTCCGACAGATTCATTGTTCCGTGGAGGCGTATCGGATGCCCGCCGACGTTGGGTCCAATTCAAAATAGTAGAGAACTATTCGTTTATGGAATAATTCTCGCCATCGGGACCGGAGTGGACGCAGCTTAGCCCAGCCTCTCGCGCACTTGGGCGATCATTGCCCTGGTCGCTGGCTTTGCGGGCCAGCGGGCCCGCACCGCGCAGCATAGCGGCGGCCCTTCGAAAAAATTCGTATCCCGCAGGGCCACGAACCGTTCCTGGAATCGCCGGCTGTTCGCAAATTCGACGGCAACGAAACCGATGGTATCCGACGAGGCGACGACGCGCTCGATGAGCGGGAAAAAATCCATCACATGCAGGCGGTCACCCAAGGCTTGCCCGCTTGCTTCATACATCCGGCGTACCGCGGTTGTGTAGGGTTCGGAGGACGAAGGGACGACGAAATCGAACTGGGTGAGCGTCTCCACCGTCACCGGGCCCATGGCAAGGATCGGATGCTCGCGGCGGACAAAGGGTACGGCGTCGAGCACGCCCATCTTCTCGCACTTGAACTGGGCCCAGTTGGCGAATGCCGCGTGCATGCCGAAAGCCACATCGATGTCGCCGCGCGTCAGGAGCTGGACCCCCCGTTCGCTGGACCCCGTCACCATCTCGATGCGAATGCTGGGGCGACGGTGCAGCAGTGCGAGGAGCGGCTCGGTCAGCATCCACTCGAGCGAGCCCGGGAAGATGCCGATGCGCAAAAGCCCCTTGTACGGGTCGGCGCTTCGCTCGGTGTCGCCCACCAGTTCGGCGGCATCGGACAGGAGACGCGAGGCGCGGTCGATGAAATCGCGCCCCTCTTCGGTCAGCAGCGCGCCGCGCGAGGTCCGGTGAAACAAGGGATAGCCGAGCTGCCGCTCAAGATCGGCGACGCTCTTGGTCACCGCCGACTGGGTGACGCCGACATCGTCCGCCGCGCGCGAGAAGGAACCGAGCTTTCCCACCGCCACGGCATGCTTCAATCGGGAATCGAACATATCATTCCTCTCAGGCATGATTCGCGAAGATAATGAATTAGAGCTAATAGGCCGGTTCCGCCAATCCTTCCCTTTTCAACGAGGAGAGGATTTATGGCCGGACCTTTGGCTGGACTGCGGATTATCGAGATTGCCGGCATCGGGCCGGGGCCGTTTTGCGGCATGATGCTCGCCGATCATGGCGCGGAGGTGATCCGTATCGAACGGCCGGGCGACGGTCCGGGCTTCGCACCCGGGGTTGCCGACGACATATTGGCGCGCTCGCGGCGGTCGATCATGGTCGACCTCAAAACGCCCGAGGGCATCACGATTATCCGTGATCTGTGTCGCACGGCCGACGGCCTGATCGAGGGGTTTCGTCCGGGGGTGATGGAGCGCTTGGGTCTTGGGCCGGACGTCCTGTTGCAGGACAATCCGCGCCTCGTTTACGGCCGGATGACCGGCTGGGGGCAGGAGGGCCCCTACGCACACACTGCAGGGCACGACATCAACTATATCGCGCTTTCGGGCAATCTGCACACCTATGGGCGCGCGGGCCAGAAGCCGACACCGCCCGCCAATGCCGTCGGCGATTTCGGCGGCGGCGGGATGATGCTCGCTTTCGGAATGGTGAGCGCGATCCTTCATGCCCGCCAAAGCGGCCAGGGTCAGGCAATCGACTGTGCGATGGTCGATGGCGCCGCGGTGCTGGCGAGCATGATCTGGTCCTTCTATGGAAATGGTCACTGGCGGGATGAACGTGGCGCCAATCTGCTTGATACGGGGGCTCCGTTTTACGACAGCTATGAAACCGCGGACGGCAAGTTCATCGCCATCGGTCCGGTCGAGCCGCAATTTTACCGTGAACTGCTTCGGTTGGTCGAAGCGACGGACCTGCCGTCCAATCATTTCGACGCCAGGACATGGCCGGAGATGGGGGGCAGCCTTGACCAACTGTTCCGGATGCGGACCCGGGAAGAGTGGTGCGCCCTGCTCGAGGGTTCCGATGCCTGTTTCGCGCCGGTGTTGTCGCTGTCCGAGGCGCCGCTGCATCCACATAATCAGCAACGCGGCACCTTCCTTTGTGTCGACGGCAAAATCCAGCCCGCTCCGGCACCGCGCTACACCCGGACTGTGACCGAAAAGCCCCGGATGTCGCGCGCAGCGGGCGAGGATAGCGCAGAAGTGCTCTCCTCGGTGGGCTATGACGTCGCGCACATCGCCGACCTGAAGGCGCGGGGTATCATTGGCGGCTAAAAAAACGAGGCGCGGCCGGAGAGGAGGAGATCGGCCGCGCCTCGTTTCGGTGCGTCAGAAGCTGACCGCTACCTCGCCACCGATCACGCGCCCCTTGTTGAGTGGCGAGAAGCTGGCGCCAACCCCGCCAAAGGCGGCCGGGAGCTGTACATCGCTTCCAATCGTGGCCTCGTTCAGCAGGTTGCGGCCATAGATGGAGAATTTCCAGTGGTTGTCCGCTGTCGCGAGCGTCAGGCTCGCATCGAGCATGTCCGCACCCTGGAGGAAACCTTGATTATTATCGGTGAAGGCTGCCTTGTCACGATGGTTGTAGCTTACCCGTGCGGTCGCCGTACCCAGAGAACCGAGGCGCTGGTCGTAGGTCAGGCCGGCGCCATAGGTCCAGGGTGACAGGCGAGGCAGTTTGAGTCTGCGATCGACGCCGTTGATCACGCCGTCGCCGCTGAGGTCAAACTGGACATTGCGGTATTGGCCGTCGACATAACCGACCTGGCCCGACAGCGCGAGGTTCGGGAGGATGAAGAACAGCCCCTCGGCCTCGATCCCCTTGATCGTCGCATCGGCGGTGTTGCGGATCACCTGGCTTGCGCCGAGCGGCCCCGGCAGGACGATCTCGCGCTGCAGATCCTTGATCCGGTTGTAGAAGCCCGCAACATTGATCCGGTTGCGACCGAACTGCTGCTTCACGCCAAGTTCGAAACTGTCCTGCACTTCCTGGTCGAACGGCCCCGGCGGTACGTTCGGATCGGTGTTGCGCAGATTATAGCCGCCGCTGCGAAAGCCGCGGGTGTAGACGCCATAGACCTGCGTATCGTCGCCGGGTTGCCATTGCAGGCCGATCTTGGGAGTGAAGCCCTTCCATTTGTCGCTGTCGGCGAAGTTGGTCGTGCAGATGATCGTATCGAGATTGCAGCCATTGGGCCGGAGCGTCGACACTTGCACGGTCTTGCGCTCCCAGGTGTAGCGACCACCGAGGTTCAGCGTCAGCGTCTCGCTCAAATGCCAGTCCGCCGAAGCGAACACACCCCAGGTGGTCTGATCCTGGGCGCCGCCACCGGAGACGATCTGCCGGCCACCAAGCAGCGTGCGGCGCTCGCCATAGCGAATATCCTGCGTGAAATAATAGAGGCCCGTCGTGACATCGACATCACCGAATTTTCCGGCATAGCGCAGTTCGTCGCTGAGCTGGCTTTGAGCGATCTCGATGTCGGCATGGAAGAGCGACAGGGGCGTGGCATCGATGTCGGATGACGCGGAGGACCGATAGCGCCGATAACCCGCGATATTAGTGATGACGCCCTCGCCGAAGCGGACGTCGACATTGGTCTCGGCGCTCGCCTGATCCCATTTGTTGTCGTAAAAACCGCGATTGTTGACCGAGAAGTCGAAGCTGTCGCGGCGGAACAGTCCATGATTTTGGCCTGCGGGGCCGTCGCCCTTGGTTTCGCCATGCTCATAGCGAATATCCATGCGGAAATCCTCGCCGCCCCGGATCGATAGGGCGGGGCGGATAATCAGATCCTTCGCCTTGCCAAAGCTCTTGCCGTCGAAGCGATTGCGGAACCAGCCATCGTCGTCGCTGTAATAGACCGCGAGTTTTGCTGCCACGACATCGTCGACAATCGGCCCCGTCACGACGCCGCTGACGGTCTTTTTGAGGCCGGTCTCGACCGAAGCCTTGCCCCGGAATTCAAGATCGAAGCTCGGCCGCGACGTGCGGACGACGACCGCGCCGCCGGTGACATTGCGGCCGAAGAGCAGGCCTTGCGGGCCGCGCAGCACTTCCAGTCCCTCGAGGTCGAAATTGTCGAACACGACGCCGGCGTTGATGCCGAGATAGACGCCATCGATGAAGACGCCAACCGTCGGGTCGATCGATGGGATCGAACTGTTGATGCCAAGCCCGCGGATCGAGAAGTTCGCATAGCCGGGCGTCGAGCCAACATCTTCGAGCTGGACGTTGGGAACATCATAGCTCAGGCTTTGCAGATTCTGGACAAACTTGGCGTCGAGCTGCGCCTCGCCATAGGCGGTCACCGCGATCGGCACATCCTGGACATTCTCGCCATAGCCTTTCTTGGTGGCGGTCACGATGATCTCGTCGGCGAGCGCGCTGGTCGATCCTTGCGGGGCCGGATCGGTTCCGGTTTGCGCGAATGCAGTCCCAGGACACAGTAGCGATGCGCTCGCCAGCAGCCAATATTTCCTCATGAGCAATATCCTCTCCCTCAATATTTTGTTTTTCGAGGTTGAGTGTCGTGCGCCGGGTGCAAGGCGTCCAATTCAAACTGCTGCTGAGTTATTCCTGACAGTCATATCGCGACATTGGATCGCGGCAATCTCATGCGCCGCAGAAATTTGGCGAGCGACGTTCGCGAAAAGACGTCACGCCTTCCCGGAAGTCCCTGGTCTGGGCAGCGGCGTGCTGGTTCCGCCCCTCCATCGCCAGCGCCTCCGGGAAGCTCTGATTCAGCGCGGCGCGCATGCCGTGCCGGATAAGCCGGTACGACGTTGTTGCACCCTTGGCGAGCCGATCCGCCAACGTGCGGGCAGTTCCGGCAAGTTCTTCATCGTCGACACAGGCATGGATCATTCCCCAGTCGCAGGCCTGGTCGGCACTGATCTTTTCGCCGAGCAACAGCATTCTGCCCGCGCGCTGGAGGCCGATGAGCCTTGGAATGATCCAGGTCGCCCCGGCATCGGGCACGAGTCCGATATTGGCGAACGACTGGTAGAAATAGGCAGAGCGGGCCGCGACGACGAAATCCCCGTACAGGGCAAGCGAACACCCCGCGCCCGCCGCCGGCCCGTTCACCGCGGCAACGATGGGAATGGGGAGGTTTGCGAGCTTCTCGAAGGCGGGATTGAGCTGCTCGACGAACATTTGGCCTATGTCGCGGGCGAACGCATCCAGATCCATCTCCTGAAGGTCGGCGCCGGTCGAAAACCCGCGCCCGTTGCCCGTGAGCAGCAGGCAACGCGCGCCTTCTTCCACCACCCGATCGAGTATGGCCGACAAATCGTCGATCATATCGAACGTCAGGGCATTCAACCGGTCGGGGCGATTGAATGTGATCGTCGCGACGTCGCCGTCGAGCGCGTACAGAATGGCATCAGACATAGTTGCATTTCGCTTTCGGCATGGGGGTGGCTCAGGCCGCGTCCTGTTTCGTCCAGTAGGGCGCGCGCAATTCGGTTTTCAGCACCTTGCCCGCCGCCGAAAGCGGTAGCGGTTGTTCGCGAACCTCGCATGAGCGCGGGCATTTATAGCCGGCGATCAGCGTCTTGCAGTGCGCGATCAACATATCGAGGGTTAGGGATTCCCCCGCGCGCGGGACGATGATCGCATGCACGCGCTCGCCCCATTGATCGTCGGGCACGGCAATCACCGCGCAATCCGCAACGGCGGGATGTTTGAGCACCGCATTCTCGACCTCGGCGGAAAAGACATTTTCGCCGCCCGAGATGATCATGTCCTTGACCCGGTCGACGATGAACAGGAAGCCGTCGGCATCCATATAGCCGGCGTCGCCGGTCAGCACCCAATGGTCGATGATGGTCGCGGCAGTGACCTCGGGTTTGTTCCAATATCCCATCATGATATTGGGGCCGCGAACCCAGACTTGGCCGACCTCGCCGCGCGCCAGTTCGCTGCCGTCGTCCGCGGCGACTTTCACATCGATCCCGGGGAGCGCATGGCCGACCGAGCCGAGTTTGGACATGTCGCCGTCCAGCCGTTGATATTCGGGAGAGAGGACCGTCGCTCCCGGCGACAGCTCGGTCTGGCCATAGCCGTGAAAAAGCTGCGCATCGGGCAACGCCGCGATGGCGCGGCGCAAAATCGGTTCGGGCATCGGCGCGGCGCCATAGACAAGCGTCCGGATCGACGACAGGTCGCCGCCATGCTCGTCGCAATGATCGAGCAGCATTTTCACCATCGTCGGAACCAGCAGGATATCGGTGATCCGGTCGGCCGCTATCGCCTCGCAGACGAGGGCAGGAACAAAGCCGGGGATGATCGAATGGGACCCGCCGAAAAATGTGGTGGAGAACATCATGGCTGCCGCCGCCATATGAAAGAGCGGGGGGGCATGTAAGGTGATGGAGTGACGACCGGGTCGCGTGATCGCGCCCATCGATTGCACGCTGGAGATAAGCCCCGCGTGGCTCAGCATGACACCCTTGGGGAACCCCGTCGTCCCGCCGGTATACATGATCGCCGCCAGCGCCTCGCCGCCGTGCCGCAGGTCCTCGATCGGGGCGGCCTCGGCGATCAGCCGCTCATAGTCCTGCGCCCAGTCGGGAGATATTCCTTCGCCAGCGTAAATAAGATGGCGCAGCGACGCAGCCTCATCGCGCAACGCCGCCGCCTGATCGGTGAAGCTGTCGTCGAACAGCAGTACCGACGGCGTCGAGTCGTCGAGCGAATAGAGGATTTCCGCCATGCTCCAGCGCGTGTTCACCGGGACCGCGACGGCGCCGATCCAGAACAGCGCATAATAATGTTCGACATAGCGATCCGAATTATGCGCCAGCATCGACACCCGGTCGCCGGGCCCCACGCCCAGTGCACGGAGCGCCCCGGCAAGCCGGGCGACGCGGTCGCCAAATTCACACCAGTTTCTTTTGCGGCCCTGGAACGATGTCGCAGTGCCACTGCCGTTGATCTGAACCGATCGGTGAACGCCTTGAGTCAGGTACATATAATTCCTCTCCGCAGCCGCTCTTATGGCGGTCCGTCATTCCAACCGGTCGCTACATTCCGGCACGGCCCAGCCGCACGTCCGCTTTGGCAGGGCGCAGGGGGCGCACGACATAGACGGCTTCGGTCACCGCCACTGTTGCACCGCCGTCGTCCCGAACGACGGCGTGAAGGTGAAACGTCGCATCCTGTCCGTCCCCCATCATCTGTTCGATCCGCCGGGCCTCGCGCTCGTCGAACAGGGCTTCGGCGACGATCGCCGACCGGGCCGGGCGCTGGAAATCGATCGAGACCGACTGGACGGCACCGTACATCTTGTCCAGTTTCTCCAGGCCGAAAACGGCCATGACCACCAGACCGCCCAGAACCTCGGCCGCGGCCCATTGCAAAGCTGCATGGACGGTGTTCAGGTGGTTGCCATTCTCGCGGTTCAGCGGGATGCGCACCCGATAGATGCCGTCACGCACCGATTCCACGGTCAGGCCGGCATGCTCGTAGATCGGGAAGATCCGCCGCAGGGCGGCTTCCACTTCAGTCTCGCTGGCGGCCATTTCCATCTCCTGTCCTTGACCCATGCGGATCATGTCACATTACCCGCGAGCCGTCTTGCCTTGGCCTTGTCATACTGATCCGGATCGATCACCGAGAGTTCGCTAAGCTTGTTCGACGCCATCACGTCGCCGCCCACCTTCATCTGTCCGCCGAAAAAGAGCTTCTGGACGTCGGCGAGCGGGGCAGTCACGACGGTATGCAGCAGGTCCGCGTCGAGTTCGATCGTGCAGTCGGCCTTGTCGGCGATGCCTTCGCGAACGGCATCGGCCCCGGTCTTCAGATCGAGCACCCAGTGGGATTCGGGGTTGTTGAGCTTGAACTGAAAGGCGGTGTCGACCTTGGCGGCAAGCTCGGGGTGTCCCGCGACATGATCGGCGATCACAGCGAACACGTCCTGCGGGATAACCTTGTCGGGTTGGACCGCAGCCGTCGCGTCGGCGTCTTCACTCGCAGCCTTCGGCTTGCGAACCGGAATCTCCTCATAGAATTCGACCACAGCATTTTTGATCACGACCTTGCCGCGTTCCTTGACGCTCGTCTCGACGATCACGCGATTGCCGGCTTCCTTCCACATCTTTGTCACCAGCGTTTCGCCGGGGAAGACCGGCTCGGCGAAGCGCACCTTGATGCTCTTGAACTTGCGCGGATCATTGCCGAGCATCGCCTTCACCACATGGCGGCCGACATGGCCGAAGGTGCAAAGGCCGTGCAAGATCGGCTTGTCATAGCCGAACGCCTTGGCAAACGCGGGGTCGGCGTGGAGCGGGTTCCAGTCGCCCGACAGGCGATAGAGCAAGGTCTGGTTGGCATCGGTCGCTTCCTCGACGATGGCGTCGGGCTCGCGCGCCGGTGGCACATTAATGTCTGCCGAGGGGCCGCGCTCGCCGCCCCAGCCGCCCGCGCCCCTCACGAAGGACGTCATCTCGTTATAGACGAGTTCTTCGCCATGCTCATCGACCGTGCTGACGCCGAACACCACAACGGCGTGGGGATCCTTGTCATAGGCCTGCTTGAATTTGAAGATATGCTTGAGCTTCGCCGATTTGGGAAGCGGCCCGCGCACTTCGGTATATTGTTCGCCATGGAGTATTCGGTCAAAGCCATAGCTCATCCCTGGAAGCTTCAGCCCGCCGTCCTTGGCCTTGGCGAGCATCGCGTTCGATTGCGGCATCACGCCCCAGGTCGGCAGCGCATGGAAATCGCCGAGCTCATAGACGAACTTGCGCTCGTCATCGTCCATCGGATCGCGCGCGGCGCCAACGCCCAGCGCATAGATGGCAAGGTCGCGCTCGTCATAGGCGGATTCGAGGACCAGCTCCTCGCGCATCGCGACATCGAGATCGATGAATTCATTGCCGCCGAGCGTCTTTGTGTTCACCGCCTGCATCACTGCGGTGAAGGTGTCGTTGACGGTCACGGGATGTTCGGCGTCGGCGAAATCGCTGATCTTGTTCCATTGCCGGGCGACATCGTCGGGTGTGAAGGCGCGATCGGTGCCGAAGCTGTAGCCGCGGGTGCGTTCCCAGCGCAGCTTGGAGATATAACCCGCGCCGACCTCGAACAGCCCCTTGGTCTCGGTGCAGCTCTCATGCGCGAGCCATCCGACCAGCGGGCTGACCGCCTCGGGCTTGAGATTGGCGAGAAATTCTTCGGGAAAGGCGGTTTCAGTGAGGCGTGAGGCCGCGATCGGCGCGATCGTATTGACGAGGATATTCTTCGCGCGCCCTTCTTCGGCCAGCGTGTTGGCCAGGCCATAGATGCCAAGCTTCGCGGCCGAATAATTGGCCTGGCCGAAATTGCCATAGATGCCCGCCGCCGACGTGGTCATGACGATGCGTCCATAGGCCTTGTCGCGCAAGATCGGCCAGGCGGCGTGGGTGACGGCCTTGGTACCGTTCAGATGAATGCGCACGATCATATCCCAGTCGGCGTCGGTCATCTTCGCAAAGCTCGTATCGCGCAGGATGCCGGCGTTGTTGACGAGGACATCGATGGTCCCGAACGCATCGAGCGCGGTCTGGACGATCTTCGCGCCATCCTCGACCGAGTCATAATTGGCGATGGCGTCGCCGCCCAACGCCTTGATTTCCTCGACCACGGCATCGGCCGCGGCGGATGATTTGCCGCCGCCGGCGATGTCGCCGCCCAGATCGTTGACGACGACCTTCGCGCCGCGCGCACCGAACATCAGTGCATGCTGGCGACCAAGCCCGGCGCCCGCGCCGGTGATGATGACGACCTTGTTATCGTAACGGAGTTGTTCAGTCATTTTTCTGTCCACTTGCTTATAGGGGCGCGTCAAAGCGAGCGCGCGATGATGGTCTTCATGATTTCGCTGGTGCCGCCAAAGATGCGGCCGACCCGAACATCGGCGTAGAGCCGCGCGATGGGATATTCGGTCATATAGCCATAGCCGCCGAACAGCTGCAGGCACTCGTCGATGACCTGACATTGCTGCTCGGAAATCCAGAGTTTCGCCATCGCCGCGGTGGCCGCGTCGAGCTCGCCGGCGAGCAGTCGAACGATCATCTGATCGACGAAGGTCCGCGCGACGCTGGCGACCGTGGCGCATTCGGCCAGTTTGAACTGGGTGTTCTGGAATTCGAAGAGCGGCTTGCCGAACGCCTTGCGCTCTCTGGTATAGGCCGTCGTCATGCGGACCGCTTCTTCGATGTGGATCGCGCCCATGATCGCCAGTTGCAGCCGCTCCCACGCGAGCTGGATCATGAGCTGGGTAAAGCCCTGGCCTTCGACGGTGCCGAGCAGGTTGCCCATGGGCACGCGAACGCCATCGAAGAACAGCTCGGACGTGTCCTGCGCGCTCATTCCGATCTTGTGGAGATTGCGGCCGCGGCGAAACCCCTGCGCCTGATCGGCGTCATCGGCTTCGACGACGATGAGCGACAGGCTTTTCGCCCCCGCTTCGCTGCCGGTCCGCGCGACGACGATGACAAGGTCGGCATTCTGGCCGTTGCTGATGAAGGTCTTGGACCCATCGATCATATAGTGACCGCCATCGCGTTTCGCAGTCGTGCGGACAGCTTGCAGATCGGACCCGGTGCCCGGCTCGGTCATCGCGATCGCGCCGATCTTCTCGCCCGACGCCAGCGCCGGCAGCCACCGCAGCTTCTGCTCCTCGGTGCCATAGGACAGGATATAATGCGCGACGATGCCGGCATGCACGCCGACCCCGCCGCCGAGGCCGCCCGTCAGGCCGGCCCGGGCCATTTCCTCGAAGATGACGATGTCATGGGCGTAGGCACCGCCCGCGCCGCCATAGGCTTCGGGGATGCTCGCACAGAGTAGCCCCGCTTCGCCCATCTTGCGCCACGACGCTCGATCGACAATGCCTTCGGCTTCCCAGCGTTCGCGCTGCGGCACCATCTCCTGCGCCAGAAAGCGCGACGCAGCATCGCGAAGCAGCGACAACTCTTCATTCATCCAAGGGGAATTGCTTCCGGACATTCAGCTCTCCAAACTCATCGCCTTTGTCCGCCGTCGTGACAGCAGGTGCGATTGGGCTCGAGGGTGTTGGAAAGCTCGGCGACGGTCCAATTCATTCTAATGAGATCATATGCCTATCAGGAATATTGGAACCGCTAGCGCCCATGGACATTGGCCGGGCGCGCTTCGAGTTAATTGGGAAAACCGGCCGACGACCGTTCTGATTGATGCGCCAAATTTCCGGATCGCGCCTAGCAGTAGCAAGCCCTGCTGAAGACGCCCGCGAGGTCGAGGCCGAGGCGATGCGACCGCATTCGCAGTCAGGCGAACATCGAAGCCGAGCGCTTGGAGCAGGAAGCGGAGGCGGTGCGCAAGGTGTCCGACGGGGGCGCTGAAGCGGCGATATCGCCAAAATGGGGGCTGGAAAGTTAGGCCGGCCGTCCGTAACCGGCCATAGCCCGCCTGCAATGGGCATCCAACCACTGCCGCAAAAGGGCTCCGCTACCGCGAAGCCCTCTCATCCTCTGCGTTCATGACCAAAGGAAGCCCCATCGACTTTCCGGGTCGCGTGGAAAGCCTCTGCCGATCGAGGCTAGGCCTATTCTGCGGGGAGTCGAGTCATATGAGCGGCCACCCGCCGGTCATCGCAATTATAAATTCACGCTCATTGTATTTGGAGCCCTGCAACCCCACCTCCATGGCATCGCCCGCTTCCACCGCGTGCCGGCGACTGAGAGACCACTGCGCTCCCGCTAAAGGAGCTAAGCCATGGACCTCAATCAACTTCTCCACCACCATCAGATGGCCTTGATGGCCGTCAGCCAGGGACGACACGATGGGCAGGCGATGCCCAGTTTCGACCTGCCGCGTTATTATGCCAAACGCATCAACGAATATCGCGAGCGTCGCGGATTGAGCGGCGACGCCGAGGCCATTGCCGATCTTGCCATACCATCCACGGACGCGGTCGATGCGCAGGGCGGTTTGGTCGGTGATGTGCTGATCGCCGAATTGCTGATGGCAAAGGCATTCGAGAAGGCGAAAGGCCAGCATCCATCTGGGGCGGTTGACGGAGCGGACGGTCGGCCGCTCGATATTCGCGCCACGCTGCTGGCCGTCGGGCGCGACTTTTATCGCTCCCTGGGTGTGGAGGATGGCGCTCTCGCAGCCGCAATCGACGAGGCGGCGTCGCGCTCGGCGTGGGAAGACGAGGGAGGGAGCCTGCGCCCGCCGGCCGACGACGAGGATGGCATCATCCGGACCTATGTCGAACAATTCGCGGTGGGGACCTATCGCTATTCGAACCTTGTCGACGCCAAAGCCTCCGTGCGGCGGCAGCGCGAGGCGGCAAGAGTCGAAGCCGGACAGACGCCTGTATGAAGCGGCTGATCGCTTTCGATCTCGACGGGACGCTCGCCGAGAGCAAGCAGCCGCTCGATAACGCGATGGGAGACGCACTTGCCGACCTCATGGGTGTTGCCGAGGTTGCTATAATCTCGGGCGGCGACTGGCCGCAGTTCGACAAACAGGTGGCGACGCGCCTTCCCGAGCGCGCGGACCGCGCGCGGCTGTGGCTCATGCCGACGACCGGCACCAAGCTTTACACCTTCCGTTCGGGCGCGTGGCAGGCGCGTTATGCCGAAATCTTCGCCGACGAAGAGAAGCAGCGCATATTCGAAGCCTTCGATGCGGCGCTTCGGGCGACCGGGTTCGTTCCCGAAGCCGTCTGGGGAGAACGCGTCGAGGACCGGGGGAGCCAGATCACATTCTCGGCATTGGGTCAGGAAGCGCCGATCGATGCCAAGGAAAAATGGGATCCCGATTTCGCGAAGCGCAAGGTGATCCAAGCCGACCTTCGCCAACGTCTGCCGGGTCTGTCGATCAATATGGGCGGCGCTACGTCGATCGATGTCACGCGCGAAGGCGTCGACAAGGCCTATGGCCTGACGAAGCTGAGTGACGAAAGTGGTATCGAACTGGGTGCGATGCTCTTCATCGGCGATGCGATATTCCCGGGCGGCAATGACTATCCGGCCAAGGCGTTGGGACTGGACACGATCTCCGTTCGCGATCCGGGCGAAACGCTTGCGATCATCGAAATCATCGTCGCCTGTCTGAGGTGAAAATGTGGCCGCGACATTCGGCCGGCGTGACCGGGATTGCCCCCTACGGCTACCGGCGAGGTGCGTGCCAAGGGGAACAAATGCGCCGCTGAATTGTTCTGTTTCGAGATGTCTGCAGTCTGTTGCGCGTCTCTAAACAACCGAAAACCTGTTGGGTGAGGCCTTCTGTCACATCATTTTTTGGAAGGTAATTGCCTGTGTACGAAACGCTCGATCGCACATCGTTCAATGAAGGCCAGGAGGCGTGCCAAACGCTCCGGCCGGAAGCATTGGCTACCGCCCGGCTCGCTCTTGTCGGCGGCTTTCTTCCCAGGCGCTGCGGCATCGCGACCTTCACGGCGGACATTCGTTCGTCGCTTGGCGAAGCTGCTCCCGACCTCGCGGTCGACGTCTATGCGATGGCGCCTGCGGCCGTCCCGACCATTTTCGATCGGGTCGTTCGCGGCGTCATAACCGAAGGTGACGCGGCCAGCTTTGTCGAAGCGGCGCGGCAAATCGAGGCGAGCCGCGCCGACATTGTATGGCTGCAGCACGAGTTCGGGCTCTTCGGCGGACTGGCGGGTGATATGATCCTCGAACTGGTGGATCGGGTTTCCGCACCCCTGATCATCACCCTTCACACCGTGCTCGCCGAACCCGACGCCGATCAGCGCCGTGTCATGGACCGTCTGATTGCGCGCGCGACCAAGCTGGTCGTCATGTCCGAGCGCTCGCGCGATCTGCTGCGGACTATCTATCGCGCCGACGAAGAGCAGATCGCTTTGATTGCGCATGGCGTTCCCGACCGGCCCTTCGGCCGCGCGTCGCAGTTCAAGCCGCGGTTCGGGTTCGAGGGTAAAGGCGTCGCGCTGACCTTCGGGCTTTTGTCGCCAGGCAAAGGGATTGAGGCGGTCATCGAGGCGTTGCCCGCGATCGTCGAGGATCATCCGGATTTCCTCTATTGTATCGCCGGGGCCACGCATCCCAATCTTCTGGCGCATGAAGGCGAAGCCTATCGCGAACGGCTTCAGGCGCTTGCCGTCTCGCTCGGCGTCGAAGCGCATGTCCGCTGGATCGATGCATTCATGGAGACTGGCGAGCTCCTCGACCTGATCGAGGCGGCCGACATTTATGTGACGCCTTATACCGGCGCGCAGCAGTCGACCTCGGGCACGCTCTCCTATGCAATGGCGCTCGGCAAGGCCGTCATCTCGACGCCCTATGTCCATGCCGTCGAATTGCTCGCCGACGATCATGGCGTGCTGGTGCCCTTCAACGACAGTGGGGCAATCGCGAGCGAGATCAAATATCTGCTCGGCGATTCCGATCGGCTGCTCGCGCTGCAGAAGCGCGCTTATGCGCGCAGCCGTGACATGATCTGGCCAGTCTTCGCGGCGCGGACCCACGCATTGATCGAAGAGAACCGCGTCGTGCCGAAGGCAGCGCCAATTCCAGATCGGATCGGCGTCGAAGGCCTTTTGCGCATTTGTGACGACACCGGCATTCTGCAGCACAGCATCCACATGATTCCGGACCGCGCGCACGGCTATTGCGTCGATGACAATGCCCGCGCGCTGATGTTGATGCATCGGCTGGACGACGATGCGCTCCGTCAATGCGGGCAATTGACCTCGGTCTTCGCTTCTTTCGTCCAGCATGCCTGGAACACGGACAGAGGCGAGTTTCGCAACTTCATGGGGTTCGGACGGAACTGGCTTGAGGACGTCGGCTCGGAGGATAGCTGTGGGCGAACCCTCTGGGTGCTTGGCGCGACGGCGCGCGAGGCGCGCGATCCCGGTTTACGCCAATGGGCGCGTGAACTGTTCGAGCGGACGGCCCCCTCCGCGCTGGAGTATAATTCGCCGCGCGCGATCGCTTTCGCGATGCTCGGTGCCGATTATATGCTGTCGGGCGATCCCCGGCATGGGCCTGCGAACCGGATATTGCAGCGAGGCGCTGATCGGCTGCTCGCGCTGTATAACGCGGCGGCACGTCCCGATTGGCATTGGTTCGAACCCGTTCTCGCCTACGACAATTGTCGCTTGTCCGAGGCAATGCTGCGCGCAGGCGTGCGGCTGGAGCGTGCGGACGTCACCGCGTGCGGGGTCGAGACGCTGCGGTGGATCAACGATGTCCAGATTTCGCCCCGCGGTCATTATCGCCCCGTCGGTTCCGACAGCTTCGGTCGTGCCTATGAACTGCCCCAGCCCTTCGACCAGCAGCCGCTCGAGATCTGGGCCGCGATCGATGCCGCGTCGGCGGCCTATGACGTCACCGGCGACGACATCTGGCTAGCGCATGCGCGGCGTGCGTATGAATGGTTCGGCGGGTGCAACGATCGCGGCATGATTGTTGGCGATGCGCTCACGGGCACCAGCAAGGACGGGATAAATCCGCGCGGCCTCAATCTGAATGAAGGCGCGGAGTCGGTTCTCGCCTATCAGCATGCGACCTATGCCATTCGGGATTTCGTCCGGCAGGTCGGCTGAAAGGAAGATCATTTGCATTTGATCCAGCATGAACTGCGTCTGCACGCAGACCCGACCCGCGTCGTCGTGCGACCCTTTCATCTGGCCTGGCAGGCGTCGGGGCCCGATCTCGAACGCGTGCAGCGGCTGGCGCGCGAGATCGTTGAATTCGATCCCCGGACGGTGCGCGCCGAACTCGGCGTCGTGCTGCGCGATTTCGCCGACCGGCACTGGCAAATCGAAAAGGTGTTCGAGGATCGCTTTGACGAAATAGAACCCAAGCTCGGCCTCGAAGGTCTCGCCCTCAAACGCGAAATGCGGCTCCTGATCGGCGCCTATTTCTGCCACGAATATAGCTTTGCGGCGGCAGCGCTGATGAACCCCAGTGTCGTGCGCCACCCCGACCAGAGCGGGCTGCAGGAGGGGAGCATCCGTATCCTGCTGTCGCTGCGCGCGGTCGGCGAGGGGCATATTTCGACCATAGCCTTTCGCGAGGGCATCATCACCTGCGATCGCGAGCTGACGCTGTTGCCGCAGCCGGCCTTCGCCACCGCGGCGATGCTTGGTCCGCACCGCAACGACAAACCGGAAGATGTCGTCTCGCTCTACCGGCAGAAGGATAATACTCTGTCGGGAACCGTGATCTTTCCAATTACGGAGGCGCAGCGCAACGGACTCGAAGATCTGCGGCTGGTCGAGTTCGAGCGCGACAGCGGCAACAGCGAGTGGATCGGAACCTACACGGCCTACAGCGGCCGCGACATCCAGTCCGAGTTGCTCCGCACGCGAGACTTCAAAGATTTCACGCTCACCCCGATCAAGGGCAAGGCTGGGCGCAACAAAGGCATGGCACTCTTTCCGCGCAAGATAGACGGGCAATTCTGCATGATCGGGCGGCAGGACGGCAAGAATCTGTATCTGCTGCGATCCGACACGATCGATCGATGGGAGGAGGGCGAGTTGCTGCTCGAACCGCGCTTTCCCTGGGAGCTCGTCCAGATCGGAAATTGCGGGGCACCCATCGAGCTTGACGAGGGCTGGCTGGTATTGACGCATGGCGTCGGGGCGATGCGCAAATATGCGATCGGGGCGATGTTGCTCGACAAGGAGGATCCGTCGAAGGTGATCGGCCGGACCCCCAATCCGATCCTCTCCGCCGCTGACGAGGACCGTGAGGGTTATGTTCCCAACGTCGTCTATACGTGCGGAGCGATCCGCGTCGGCGACGATATCTTCCTGCCTTATGGCGTGGCCGACAGCTCGGTGTGCTTTGCGTTTGTCGCGATTTCGGAAATTCTGGCGGCAATGGCCTAGGCCCACGCAACATATGGCGATGCGGCGGATTGTAGCAGTGTCGCCTTCCGCGGCTGAAGGAACGATCGATGCCGAAAGCTCCGCCACCGTCCCCCGCGAATGACCATGAGCTTCGCGAGCACCAACCGGGCGCAGGCCAGCCCAAGATCGAGGCGAGCCGCGGGAATGGTGACGAGCTGCACCAGAATGTGGCAGCGGGCGGGAGCCCAACGGATGCGTCTTTTCTGACCGACAATTTCGGTCACCGCATTTCCGACAACCAGAATTCGCTTCGTGCCGGCGAGCGCGGGCCGACGCTGCTCGAGGATTTTGTCCTCCGCGAGAAAATCTTCCATTTCGACCATGAGCGCATCCCCGAGCGGATCGTCCACGCGCGCGGTTCGGGCGCGCACGGTGTATTCGAATGCACCAAGGCAATCCCCGGGCTGACCAAGGCGTCGATCTTGCAGAAGGAGGGCGCGACCTGCCCGGTCTTCGTCCGCTTCTCGACCGTTGCCGGCGGCGCCGGGTCGGTCGACACCCCGCGCGACGTGCGCGGCTTCGCGGTCAAGCTCTACACCGACAGCGGCAATTGGGATCTCGTCGGGAACAATATCCCGGTCTTCTTCATACAGGATGCGCTGAAATTCCCCGACCTCGTCCATAGCGTGAAGATGGAAGCCGATCGCGGCTATCCGCAGGCGGCGAGCGCGCACGATACCTTCTGGGACTTTATCGGGCTGATGCCCGAGGCGATGCACATGATCATGTGGGCGATGTCCGACCGCGCGATTCCGCGCAGCCTTCGCATGATCGAAGGCTTCGGCGTCCACACCTTCCGCTTCGTCAATGCAAAGGGCGAGGGCAAGTTCGTCAAATTCCACTGGAAGCCGGTGCTCGGACTCCAGTCGACGACATGGGACGAGGCGGTCAAGATCGCCGGCGCCGATCCCGATTTCCACCGCCGCGACCTGTTCGAGGCGATCGATGCGGGCGACTTCCCGGCGTGGGATCTCGGCGTGCAGGTGTTCGACGAGGCGTTCGCGAAAAAGCAGCCCTATGACGTGCTCGACGCGACCAAGCTGATTCCCGAAGAAGATATCCCTGTCGAGATCGTCGGCCGCATGACGCTCAACCGCAATGTCGACAATTTCTTTGCCGAAACCGAACAGGTCGCTTTTCTGCCGTCGAACATCATTCCCGGGATCGATTTCAGCAATGATCCACTGCTGCAGGGCCGGCTATTCTCGTATCTCGACACCCAGAAATCGCGGCTGGGGACGACCAATTTCCACCAGATCCCGATCAATGCGCCCAAATGCCCGTTCCACAATTTCCAGCGCGACGGGATGATGCAAACGCTCGTGCCAACCGGGCGCGCCAATTATGAGCCCAATAGCTTAGCTGAAGCAGGCGAAAATGGCGGCCCGCGAGCGAGCGCCGAAACGGGCTTCACGACCTTCACCGCCAACGACGAGCGGAACGACCCAGCGCAGAAGCTGCGCATCCGCGCCGAACTTTTCGCCGATCATTTTACTCAGGCGCGGCTCTTCTATCTGTCGCAGACCGAGAATGAGCAGGCGCATATCGCCTCGGCGCTGGTGTTCGAGCTGTCGAAGGTCACGCTCGATCATGTTCGTGCGCGCGTCGTCGGCCAACTCCGCAACATCGACGAGGATCTGGCGATGCGCGTCGCCGTCGGCCTCGCGATCGATCTGCCGGCCAAGGAAAAGGCGGCGCGACCGCCAGTCGAGCTCAAACCCTCTGACGCGCTCTCGATCCAGAAGAATGCCGACGACACGATGGAGGGCCGCAAGGTCGCGATCCTGTTCGCCGAAGGGTCGGACAAGGCGGCGATCGACAAGCTGAAAGGCGCGATCGAAAGCGCCGGCGGCACCGCCTTTCTCGTCGCGCCGAAGGTCGGCGGGATTAAGGTCAAGGGCGGCACGCTCAAGGCCGACGGCCAGCTCGCGGGCTCGCCTTCGGTGCTGTTCGACGCCGTCGCCTCGATCCTGACCGACGAACAGGCCAAGGCGCTATCGGCGCAGGGTGCAGCCGTCCAGTGGTTCATGGACGCCTATGGGCATTGCAAGACCATCGCCCATGATGAAGCGACGCAGCTATTGCTCGACAAGGCGGGGGTTGAAAAGGACGGCGGTGTCGTTGCGATCGACAAATTTGAAAGCGTGGGCACACGGCGCCATTGGGCGCGTGAAGCCAAGGTGCGCGATCTTGCCTGATCGCCATTTTTGGTGAGCCGGGCATCGGCTACCCATCATCGCGACCTCCGGACCGGCCAGTCGATCTGGTCGGCGCGGCGCCGTCCCGCTATCGCCGCACAGCAGCTGACACGGGACATCGCGTGCGACGTGGTGGTCGTTGGGGCCGGCGTATCGGGCGCGCTGATCGCGGAAGCGCTGTCGGACGCGGGGCTCAACACCGTCATCGTCGATCGCCGGGGCCCGGCCGAAGGATCGACCGCCGCGTCGACCGCGATGCTGCAATATGAGCTCGATACGCCGCTCTCCTTGATGGCCGAGCGGATCGGTCGCGAGAAGGCCGAACGCATCTGGCGCCGCTCGCGCCAATCGGTCGATGCACTGCGCGAACGGACCGAACGGCTGGACCTCGCCGTCGATGGCGCGACGCGTGGCTCGATCTATCTCGATGGCGCTGTGCTCGACGCGGGCGGTCTCGCGATCGAGGCCGACGCCCGGCGACGCGCTGGCTTCGAGGTCGAGCTGCTCAAGCCCGCTGCCGTGCAGGAGCGCTACGGGATCAAGGGACGTCACGCGCTGATCGGCTTCGGCAATTACTCCGCCGATCCGCGTCGTCTCACCGCGGGTTATCTGAACGTCGCGCTGGCGCGCGGCGCCCGGCTCTATTCGCCAGTCGATATCTGCGACATAGTGCCCACGGGCGATGGTGTAACTCTGGTGTCGGCTCGCGGACCAGCTATTCGCGCGCGCCATGCCGTGATGGCGACGGGCTATGAAATGATGAAGGGCATCCCACGCAAGGGAAACAAGATCATCTCGAGCTGGTCGATCGCGACGCGCCCGCAGCCTCGCGCCATCTGGCCGACCGCCGCGATGATCTGGGAAGCCGCCGATCCGTACCTGTACATCCGGACCACCCCACGCGGAGAAATCATTTGCGGCGGCGAGGATGAGGAAATCGGCGATGCGGAGCTCCGCGATGCCAAGCTTCCCGACAAGGCAGCGACGTTGTCCCTAAAGCTTGCGGCTTTGCTGCCGGGCGTCGACGCCACGCCCACTTATAGCTGGGCCGGCAGCTTCGGTGACAGCCCGGTGGGGACACCGACCATCGGCCGCATCCCGGGCATGCCGAACTGCTATGCCGCGATGGGGTATGGCGGGAATGGCATCACCTTCTCGATGATGGCGGCCCAGATTTTGCGCGGCTTGATCTGCGGCTACGGTGACCCGGACGCAGATTTAGTCAGCTTCCATCGGAAGTTCTGACCGCAGAGATTTCGCCCGTCGGGTGATATCCGCTTTCCGCGCCTGTCTCCCCTATGCCTATCGTCCGTAGCCGGCCCATAACGGAATTGGCTGCCCATCTTTTCACAGCTTCGCGATATGAGACGATCTCAATGTCTTTGACGCACTCGGCCGCTCCAACAGAGGAGCGTTACCAAGTGCCATTGAGTGAAGCAATTATTCGGCAAGCCGACCCCCGCCTAAAGCCCCACAAGATCTCCGACGGTGGCGGCCTCGACACGCGCTTCTGTTCACGCTGCTCCCGATCTCGTCCATTTGAGTGATGTGGGCGCCCCGCAGCGGCCGTAGGGAACGGGGCAAGAGCAATCGGAAAACTGGAGTGGATAGTGGAGCGCAATCTGGACCTGCGATATGTCGTCATCGGCGCGGGCATGTCGGGGATATTGGCGGCGATCCGGCTGCGCGAGGCGGGCTATCGCAACGTCACGCTTCTTGAAAAGGCGCACACGATCGGCGGCACCTGGCGCGAGAACCGCTATCCGGGGCTCAACTGCGACGTTCCCGCGCACGCCTATACCTACAGCTTCGCGCCCAATGCCGAGTGGAGCAGCTATCTGGCGCCGGGTCCCGAGATCCAGGACTATTTCGAAGATGTGACCGACCGGTTCGGCCTGCGCGAGATCGCGCATTTCGGACAGGAGGTCGATAGCTGCGCCTATGACGATGGGGTGTGGACCATCACGACCAAGGCGGGGATGACCGTCGAGGCCGATGTCGTCATCACCGCGACGGGCGTCCTTCATCATCCGCGGATGCCCGAGATCGAGGGGCTGGACCGCTTCGCCGGCACCGTCGCGCACAGCGCGCGCTGGGACGATACGATCGCGCTCGACGGCAAGCGCATCGGCGTCGTCGGCAGCGGTTCGACCGGGGTCCAGCTCGTCTCGGCGCTCGCCGGGCGCGCGGGCAAGCTCGGCCATTTCCAGCGCTCGCCGCAATGGATCATGCCGATGCCGAACACGCCTTATTCCGAGGAGCAGCGCGAGGCGTTCCGCCGCGACCCGGCGCTGATCGACGCGGTTCGTTACGATCCCGACTATCAGGCGAATGTGCTGCGTTTCACCGCGGGCATCATCAAGCCCGACAGCGAAGAGATGCACATTATCGAAACGATCGTGCGCGACAATCTGGAACAGGGCGTCGCCGACCCGGTGCTTCGCGAGCGGTTGCGCCCGAATTACCGCGCGGCGTGCAAGCGGCTGATCTTCTCGCCCGATTATTATCAGGTCGTGCAGCAGCATGACGTCGACATCGTGGTCGAGGGGATCGAGCGCATCGAGCCGCAGGGTATCCGGACGAGCGACGGCGTGCTCCACGAACTCGACCTCATCATCCTCGCGACGGGTTTTCACGCTGACCGCTTCATCCGCCCGGCGGTGGTGACCGGGCGCGGCGGGGCGTCGCTCGACGACATGTGGGCGAAGCACGCGACCGCGTACAACGCGATCTCGCTCCCCGATTTCCCGAACTTCTTCTTCCTCAACGGGCCGACGGGGCCGGTCGGCAATTTCTCGCTGATCGACGTCGCCGAACGTCAATGGGGCTATATCGAGCAGCTCCTCGACAAGGTGACGAGCGGCGAATGCGACGAAATCTGCGTCACGCCCGACGCCATGACGCGTTATGACGACGCGCGGACCGAGGCCGCCAAAGGCACGATCTTCGCGTCGGGCTGTTCGAGCTGGTATCTGGGCAAGGATGGCGTGCCGATGACCTGGCCGTGGAGCTACGGCCATTTCGCCGATGTGATGGCGAAGCCCGTTTTCGCCGATTTCGAGATGGTGAAGGCCGAGGTTGCGGCCTGAGGGCGCGACCCAATCGGGAGAGTGAGATGACAAATCCGGCAATCGCCGTCGTGACGGGCGCCAGCCGCGGCGCGGGTAAGGGGATCGCGATCGGTCTCGGCGAAAAGGGGATGACGGTTTATGTCACCGGCCGCAGCAGCAATCATAGCGATGCGACGGGATGGGACGGCGCGCCGCTGGCGGGAACGATCCACGAAACCGCCGAGGCGGTGACGGCGGCGGGCGGCAAGGGTATCGCGGTTGCCTGCGATCACGCCGACGATGCGCAGGTCGCGGCGCTTTTCGAGCGGGTGCGCAAGGATTCGGGGCGGCTCGACATCCTCGTGAACAACGCGACCTACATCCATCACCAGCTCATCACGCAGGCGCCCTTCTGGGAAAAGGAGCTTGCGGCGGTCGAAATCCTGAACGTCGGGCTGCGTTCGGCCTATGTCGCGAGCTGGCACGCCGCCGCGATGATGGTGGAACAGAAATCAGGGCTGATCGCCTTCACCTCCTCCTTTGGTGCCAGCTGCTACATGCACGGCGCGGCCTATGGCGCGCAGAAAGCGGGCGTCGACAAGTTCGCGCACGACATGGCGGTCGATTTCCGCCCGCATGGCGTTCGCACCGTCTCGATCTGGCTGGGGCCGCAGATCACCGAGCGTGCGCTGGGCGCGGCCGAGGTCCACAAGGAGCAATATGAAGGCTTCATGGCGATGGCCGAGATGCCGCAGTTCACCGGGCACATCATCCACGCGATCGCCAGCGACCCTCAGGGCGACGAGCTGTCGGGGCACACCGTCATCGGCGCAGAGATTGCGGGACGCTATGGCATCACCGACCGCGGCAAGACGCCGCCGTCGCACCGCGAGATGCTGGGCAGCCCGCGCGAGCCGAACCCCGCGATCGTCTATTAGTCGGGCGTGGCGGTTGCCGCCTGCCGCCCCGCCATACGCCCGAAGAAGGTGCAGTCGGCGAGGCTGAGACCCGAGCTATAACCATGCCCCCAGCGCGGCAGGCCCGATGTGGCGCGGCCCGCGGCATAGAGACCGGCAACGATCTCGCCGGCGCGATCGAGCACTTCGCCCGACGCGCGGGTGTTGAGGCCGCCGAGCGTGAAGAAGGAAAAGAAGCTGGTGCGGATGTTGAGCTCCAGCGCCGCGAAAGGCCCTTCATCGAGCACTTTCAACCATTCGGATGCCTTGTTGAAGATCGGGTCATGGCCTTCGGCGGCGTAGCGGTTGAAGGTGTGGACGGTCGGCGCCAGTGTGTTTTCGGGCAGGCCGAGCTCGCGTTCGACCTCCTCCCAGCTGTCACCCACCGCGGCGATCTCGATCCGCGCAAGATCGAGCGGCCGCGCGAAAATCGCGTTGTCGACGAGGAGGAAAACACGGTCGCCGGGCTGGTCGAGCACCGTCCGGCTGACGCGCCCGTGATAGCAGTCCTCGTTGATGAAACGTTGCCCGCGTTCGTTGACGAAAATGCCCTTCACGAGGCTTTCGGGCATGATCCACGGGCAGGTCGTGAAAAATTCGTCCATATGGATCGCGTCGCCGCCGGCGCCCATGCCCATCAATATGCCCGAACCATTGTCGTTCTCGCCGATCGGGTTGGAAAGGCGGAGGGTCTGCGGCGCGTGGCGGCGGAGCATGTCGTCGTTCATGCAGAAACCGCCGGTGGCGAGGATCACGCCCTTGCGCGCGCGAATAAATCGCGGCTGGCCGTCGAGGCGGACGACCAGGCCGGTGACGCGGGCGTTGGTGTCGACGACGAGCGACAGCACGCGTGCATCGCATTGAACGTCGACGCCGAGCGCGCGAACTCGCGCTTCGAATATGTCCATCAGCTTGCGCCCGCCGCCCCAGCCCATGAACTGGATCGTATGTCCGCGCGGCGCGGGTGTCGCGGCTTCGGAAAAGGGCCACGCCGCCTCGCTGCCCGACCAGATCAGCGTGTCGTCTTCGGCGGGCTCGATGATCTTGCCGGGCAGGAAGCTCCCCTTGTACGGAATCCCCTGATCTTTGAGCCATTGATAATGGTCGAGGCTTTCGCGCGCATAGAGCGCAACCTTGGCGGCATCGGCATCGGGGCCGCCCGCCATCATCAGATAGGCTTCGAGCGCTTCGGTCGTGTCGGTAAAGCCCGCGGCGCGCTGCGCATCGGTGCCGCCGCCGCCGCCGAGATAGATTTCGCCGCCTGACAGCGCCGAGGCGCCGCCGCTTCCCGACGCCGCCTCGAACAGCGTCACCGCGGCGCCGGCTTCGGCCGCCTCGATCGCCGCGCAGGCGCCCGCAGCGCCGAAGCCGACGATCGCGACATCGGTCTCGGCGTCCCAGCGCTCGACCTGTTCGTGCGAAAAGGGGCGAGCGGCGGAGAAATCGCTCATGCGGCGGTCTCGCGCGCCTTCAGCATGTCGAGCGCGACGTCGACGATCATATCCTCCTGCCCGCCGACCATCTTGCGGCGGCCGAGTTCGACGAGGATCGTGCGCGTGTCGAGACCGTAGGTTTCGGCCGCCTTTTCGGCGTGGCGCAGGAAGGAGGAATAGACGCCCGCGTAGCCGAGCGCGAGCGTTTCGCGGTCGACGCGGACCGGGCGATCTTGCAGCGGACGCACCAGATCCTCGGCGGCATCCATCAGCGCGTTGACGTCGCAGCCATGGTTCCAGCCCTTGCGGTCGGCGGCGGCGACGAACACCTCGAGCGGCGCGTTGCCCGCGCCCGCGCCCATGCCGGTGAGCGAGGCGTCGATGCGCACCGCGCCGCACTGCGCCGCGACGATGCTGTTCGCGACGCCGAGCGACAGATTATGGTGCGCGTGCATGCCGCGCTGCGTTTCGGGTTTCAGCACACGGTCATAGGCTTCGAGCCGCGCCTTCACCCCGTCCATGTCGAGCGCGCCGCCGCTGTCGGTGACATAGACGCACTCGGCGCCATAGCTTTCCATCAGCACGGCCTGGTTCGCGAGTGCCTCGGGCTCGATCATATGGCTCATCATCAGGAAGCCCGCGACGTCCATGCCGAGGTCGCGCGCGATGCCGATATGCTGCTTCGACACGTCGGCCTCGGTGCAATGCGTCGCGACGCGCACCGAACGCACGCCGAGATCATAGGCGCGGCGGAGTTCCTCGACCGTGCCGACGCCGGGCAGGATCAGCGTGGTGAGCACCGATTTGGTGAGCACCGATGCGACCGCTTCCAGCCATTCCCAGTCGGTGTGCGCGCCGAAGCCATAGTTGAAGCTCGCGCCGCTCAGGCCATCGCCATGCGCGACCTCGATCGCGTCAACCCCCGCGTCGTCGAGCGCCTTGGCGATCGCCTTCACCTCGTCGATGCCATACATATGGCGGATCGCGTGCATCCCGTCGCGCAGCGTGACGTCCTGGATATAGAGCTTGTCGCCCGCCTCGACGTTGAATTGCGCGCTCATGCGACCACCTTCTTTCCTTCGCGAATACGCTGCGCGAGCAGTTCGCCGGTCGCCTTGGCGGCGGCGGTCATGATGTCGAGATTGCCCGAATAGGGGGGCAGATAATCGCCCGCGCCCTCGACCTCGAGCAGGATCATCGTCTTGATGCCCGTAAACTCGCCGCGCCCGGGAATCTTGAGCTTGTTGTTGTCGCCGAAGCGCTCGAACTGCACCTCCTGCTTCAGGCGATAGCCGGGCACATAGGCCTGCACCTTCTTCACCATCGCCTCGACGCTGGCACGGATCGTGTCCTCGTCGGCGCCTTCGGACAGGGTGAACACCGTATCGCGCATGATCATCGGCGGTTCGGCGGGATTGAGGATGATGATCGCCTTGCCCTGCGCCGCGCCGCCGACCTTTTCGATCGCGCCGGCCGTCGTGCGGGTGAACTCGTCGATATTGGCGCGCGTGCCGGGGCCCGCCGAGCGCGACGAGACCGACGCGACGATCTCGGCATAATGGACGGTCGCGACCTGGCTGACCGCGGCGACCATCGGGATCGTCGCCTGTCCGCCGCAGGTCACCATATTGACGTTGCCGGCGTCGAGGTTGTCCTCGCCGTTGACGGTCGGGATCGTATAGGGGCCGATCGCGGCGGGGGTCAGGTCGACGACCTGCTTGCCGTCGGCGCGCAGCGCGGCGTCGTGCAACTTGTGTGCATAGGCGCTGGTCGCGTCGAACACGATGCCGATCTCGGGATAGACGTCCATGGCCTTGAGCCCGTCGATGCCTTCATGCGTTGTCGCGACGCCGCGCTCGCGCGCCATCGCGAGTCCTTCGGATTTTTCGTCGATGCCGACGACAGCGACCAGTTCCATATTTTGCGGATATTTGATCATCTTGATCATCAGGTCGGTGCCGATATTGCCCGAACCGATGATCGCTGCCTTCACGCGGGTCATGGGGTTTCCTTATACAAAACGCGCGACGCAGTGGCCGAGCGTGCGGCGGCCGTCGCCGAGGATCATTTCGAAGATGTCGCCCTTCACCGCGGGTGCGAGCGGGACGAGGCTGCCCGACAGGATGATGTCGCCGGCGTCGAGCGTCACGCCGTGCGCGCCGAGCGTATTGGCGAGCCACGCGACCGCCTGCGCCGGGTCGCCCTGCACCGCATGGCCATAGCCTTCGGACAGCGGCGATCCGTTCTTCGCGACCGCGACATGCAGGTTCGGCAGATCGAGCCCGCGCGGATCGATCCGCTCCTGGCCGAGCACAAAGACCCCGCACGAGGCGTTGTCGGCAACCGTGTCGACGATGCCGATCTTCCAGTCGGTGATGCGGCTGTCGACAATCTCGAAACAGGGGGCGATGCTCGCGGTTGCCGCAATCACGTCGGCGGCGGTCACGCCCGGGCCGTTCAGGCTGTCCTTCAGGATGAACGCGATCTCTGCCTCGGCGCGCGGCGCGATCAGCGCTTTCGCGTCGATATCGATATCGCCCTCGACATACATCCAGTCGGTGAGGAAGCCGAAATCGGGCTGGTGAACGCCCAGCATGTCCTGCACCGCCTTCGACGTGACGCCGATCTTCTTGCCGACGACGCGCTCGCCGTCCTTCAGCCGCCGCGACAGGAAGTCGAGGCTGATCGCATAGGCGTCGTCGATCGTCAGCGAGGCATCGCGCGCGATCAGCGGTTCAACCGTGCGCCGGTCGCGCAGCGCCGCATAGAGTTCGCGCCCGTAAGTTTCAGCGATGCTCATCGAGGAACTCGATCGCATAGCGGTTGAACTCGCTCGCGCGCTCGACCTGCACCCAGTGACCGACCTTGTTGAAGGTCACGCAGCGCACATCGTCGCATGCTTCGAAGAAATACTGGATGCCCGAAAGCGGCATGAAGCGCTCGTTCTGGCCCCAGAAAAGCAGGATCGGGACCTTGATCTCGCCGAGCCGCGGCCGGACATTATGCGTCCGCATCCGCGTGATCACCTCCTTGGGCTGCTGGCTCGCGACCGCGAAACGTTCCTCGACGAGCGCATCGGTGATGTGTTTTGGGTCATAGACCAGATTTTCGCCGAGGCGGCGCTGGTCGGCGAGGCTGAAGTCGGGGCTGCCGAAGGAGGAGCGCATGTCGGCGATGCCGGGCATCGCGAAATAGACGTCGAGCTCCTCGATGCAGCCGGGCGCCATCAGGATCAGCCGCTCGGTGAATTCGGGATGGTCCTGCGTCATCTGGATCGCGACGCCGCCGCCGAGCGAGTTGCCGATCAGCGTCGCGCTCTCGATCCCGTGCGCCTTCAGCGCCCCGTACAGCGTGTCGGTGAACAGGGTCAGCGTATAGTCGATATCGGCAGGCTGCGACGAGGCGCCATAGCCGATCATGTCGGGCAGGATGACGCGGTAGCCGGCCGCGACGAACGCATCAACATTCTGCCGGAAATTGGACAGTCCCGATGCGCCGGGGCCGCTGCCGTGGACGAAAACCAGCGCCGGGCCTTCGCCCGCTTCCTTGATGTGGATGTCATAGCCACCCGCGACGCGGTGCGTCGTTTCCTTCATCTCTCCCATGGCCATTTCCTCTTACATGAATGTGAAGGCGGGCGGTTCGCCGAGCATCGTCATGACGACGTCGGTGGTGCGATTGCCGGGGTCGTTCGCGACGTGCGCGCGCGCGGCGTTGAGGTCGAGCCACGGCTGGATGATCGCGCTCGACATATAGACGGCGCGGCCGCCGAGGAGCTGGACCATGCCGTCGACCAGCTCGGCGAGCCGCCGCACGACGGTCGAGCTTTGATAGGCATAGAGCGCGCGTTCCTCGAGCGTGACCGGCTCGCCGCTTTCGGATTTCGCCATCAGCCGGTCGAAGGTCGTCTGGTGCGTCAGCTCCATCTCGAGGATTTGCGCGTGGGCTTTGGCGATCGCGCCGTGCAGCAGCGGGTCGGCCTTCGACGCCTTGCCGGTGTTGGTCGAGATGCGGCCCTGCATGATCTCCATCGCGGCATTCACCGCCGCGCGGGCGCCGCCGAACGCCGCGGTCGACACCGAGCGGACGAAGATCTGCGCCCAGGGCAGGCGATAGAGCGGGCCGTCATTCTCGGCCTGGCCGGGATTGGTGCAGGCGAAGCCGTCGCTCGCGCGGTGGGTGCGATGTTCGGGGACGAAGACGCGCTCGACGAGGATGTCGAAGCTGCCGGTGCCCTGCAGGCCGAAAACGTCCCATGTCCCCTCAATGACCTGATAATCGCCGCGCGGGAGCAGGAAGGTGCGCATGTCGGGCGGGCCGCCGTCGGTATCGAAGTTGAGCGCGCCGAGCAGCACCCAGCCGCAATGCGTCGAGCCCGAGGAAAAGCCCCAGCGGCCCGAAAGATAGAAGCCGCCCTCGACCTTCTCGACCTTGCCGACGGGCTGATAGGTCGACGAGACGAGCATCGCGCCGCCATTGTCGCCCCACACCTCGCGCTGCGCCTCGTCGTGGAAAAGCGCGAGTTCATAGGGGTGGCAGCCGAGCACGCCGTAAATCCAGCCGGTCGACATGCAGCCCTCGGCGAGCGCCTTTTGCACTTCGAAGAAGACATTGGGGTGCATTTCATAGCCGCCCCAGCGCTTCGGCTGCAGGATGCGGAAGAATCCGGCGTCCTGCATCTCGGCGACGGTTTCCGCGGGCACATTGCCGTCGAGTGTCGTCTGGCGCGCGCGCGCCTTCAGCGTCGGGATCATAGCGCGCGCGCGCTCGATCAGTGCGGCGGGGGTGGGCAGCGCGGTATCGGCGGCTTGCTGCGGGGCGGTGGCCATATGCTCTCCTCGGGATATTCATGCGCTTGCGGGAGGCCGCGTCGCGATATCACTCCTGTATTCGTAGTGAATGATGCATTTCTCTACGCAAGCTGTCAATCCAGATTCTATGCAAAATGTCGCTTCGGGCCATTCCAAGGGTCGGGCTGCGTATCGAGGCGCGCAGCGCGATACGCAAAGTGTCGCTTGCCGTAGCGGCGTTCAGGGCTTTGGATTGATCGATCGACAGCGACAAGTGCGAGCTGAGAAGGCAAAATATACGGTTTGCGTAAATTATAACGCAAATTTCTACGTATCATACTTGATGTGGCGCGTTCTCGCCTGTAGCTTGCGCTCGATTCAGGGTGCAGGAGCACCCGTCCGTAGGGGATGAGTGAATGGCAATCAGGTCACTGGCCTATGTCGTGGTCGATACGGCCGATGTCGAAGCGTGGCGCGCCTATGCCGAACAGGTGCTGGGCATGCAGGCGATCGACCATGCGGGCGGGCTGCGCCTGCGCATGGACGAGCGTCCGTTTCGCATGCTGATTCGGGCAGGCGACGCCGAGCAGTTTCACGCCGCGGGACTCGTCTATCCCGACAAGGCCGCCTTCGATCGCGGCATTGCGGGGCTTCGCGAGGCGGGCGTCGCGATCGAATCCGCGACCGCCGACGAAGCCACGGATCGCCATGTCGTCGAATTCGTCCGCTGTACCGATCCCTCGGGCAACCGGCTCGAACTCGGCTGGGGGCGCGTCGTCGACGGCAATCCGTTCGTCTCGCCTGCGGGCGTATCCGAATTCATCACCGGCGAGATGGGGATGGGGCATGTCGTCTTCCCCGCGGCCAAGCTTGCGGAGACGCGCGCTTTCTATATCGACCTGCTCGGTTTCGGCGACACCGATGAAATGCGTGTCTATATGCAGGGCGGCGGGCCCGACGATCCGGGGCTCGGCCTTCATTTCCTCCACTGCGACAATCCGCGTCACCACAGCGTCGCGCTCGCCGAATTTCCCGTGCCGAGCGGGCTTGTCCACATGATGGTCGAGGTGCCGGGCCTCGACGATGTCGGCCGTGCGCTCGACCGCGCGAAGGCGGCGAACGTCCATATCTCGTCGAGCCTCGGCAAGCATATGAACGACAAGATGGTCAGCTTCTACATGCGCAGCCCCGGCGGTTTCGACATCGAATATGGCTTCGGCGGCATCCAGCCCGACTGGGCCAGTTTCACCCCGACGATCAGCCTCAAGGAAGACGAATGGGGTCATCATTGGGATTTCGGCGGCTGACGCCGCGCTGATCTCGCCCCCGATTTTGGAGAAAGACATCATGCCCAGCCACGAAGATATGGTCCGCGCCGTCGAGCGCTATGTCGAGGCGTTCGACAAAGGCGACGCCGCGATGGCGTCGGGCCTTTATGCCGACGACGCGACGGTCGAGGATCCGATCGGCACCCCGATCCATCAGGGACGCGACGCGATCCACGCCTTTTATACGATGTCGATGCAGGCGGGCGCCAAGCTCCGCCTCGACGGCCCGGTGCGCACCGGCGGCGATTATGCGGCCTTCGCTTTCACCGTGCTTGTAGATTTTGGCGGCCCGAAGGAAATCGAGGTGATCGACACCTTCAAATTCGACGCCGAGGGCAAGGTGACCGAGATGCGCGCCTATTGGAGCCCCGCCAACATGCGCGCAGTCGAGGCCTGAGATGGCACGCGAAGCCGCCATCGTTTCGACCGCACGCACCGGCGTCGGCAAAGCCTATCGCGGTGCGTTCAACGACACCGAGGCGCCCGTGCTCGCCGCGCATGTCGTCAACGCCGCGATCGTCCGCGCCGGGATCGATCCCGCGCGCATCGACGACGTCTATCTGGGCGTCGGCAACCACTGGAACACGCAGAGCTATAATCTCGGCCGGCTGGCGGTCCATGGCTCGGTGCTGCCCGACAGCACCGGCGGCTTCACGCTCGACCGCAAATGTTCGTCGGGGCTCAACGCGCTCGCGCTCGCCGCGCGCGGCATCATTGCCGACGAGATCGACGTCGCGGTCGCGGGCGGGATGGAGAGCATCTCGCTGACGCTCAACAAGCACACGCCGCAATTCCGCAACCGGTCGGAGTTCATCAAGGCGGCTGACCCCTACGCCTATATGGCAATGATCGAGACCGCCGAGATCGTCGCCGACCGCTATGGCGTCAGCCGCGAGGCGCAGGACGAATTTTCGGCTGTAAGCCAGCAGCGCGCCGGCGCGGCGCAGGCCGCGGGAAAGTTTGCCGACGAAATCGTGCCGATCACCGTTCAAAAAGCGCTATTCGACAAGGAAGGCCATGAGGTCGGCAAGGAAGAATTGACGCTGGCGCACGACGAGGGCGTGCGCGGCGACACCACCGCCGAAAAGCTCGCGGGGCTGAAGCCCGTGTTCAAGGACGGGCTGGTCGTCAAGGAAGGCCGCCATGTCACCGCAGGCAACGCCAGCCAGCTGTCCGACGGCGCCTCGGCGCAGGTCGTGATGGACCGCGCGATGGCCGAGAAGGAAGGGCTGCCGATCCTCGGCATCTATCGTGGCTTTCAGGTCGCGGGCTGCAAGGCCGAAGAAATGGGCATCGGCCCGGTCTTCGCGATTCCCAAGCTGCTCGAACGCAATGGTCTCAAGATCGACGATATCGGCCTCTGGGAAATCAACGAGGCGTTCGCCAGCCAGGCGCTTTATTGCCGCGACAAGCTCGGCATCGATCCGGGCAAGCTCAACGTCAACGGCGGCGGCATCGCGATCGGCCATCCGTTCGGGATGACGGGCTCGCGCCTCGTCGGCCACGCATTGATCGAGGGCAAGCGCCGCGGCGTCCGCTATGCGGTCGTATCGATGTGCGTCGCGGGCGGCATGGGCGCCGCCGGCCTGTTCGAAATCGTCTGAATCAAAAGGAGGCAGCGATGGCGCTGTTGTTCGAAGGAAAAACCGCTTTCGTCACCGGCGGGGGCAGCGGCATCGGCCGCGCCGCCGCGCTGGCCTTTGCCGCCGAGGGCGCGAAGGTCGCGATCGGCGATCTCAATGGCGACAGCGCCGCCGAAACCGCCGCGCTGATCCACGCCGCGGGCGGCGAGGCGCATCATGGCGCGCTTGACGTCACCGATGGGCGCGCTGTCGACGCCTTTGTCGACGATATTGTCACGCGCTGGGGACGGCTCGATTGCGCCTTCAACAATGCCGGGGTCTCGCTCGAGGGAATGGAAACGCCGTGGGGCGACCTTGCCGCCTATGATCGCACCCTCGCGGTCAATCAGCGCGGGTTGCTGCTCTGCATGGCCGCGGAACTGCGCCATATGGAAAAGGCGGGGCGCGGCGCGATCGTCAACACCGCGTCGATCGCGGGCATGGCGGGCGCCGGGGGCGCTGGCTATTGCGGGTCGAAGCATGCGGTGATCGGGCTCACCCGCTCGGCGGCGATGCGCTACGCCGCGCAGGGTATCCGCATCAACGCGGTCTGCCCCGGTGCGATCCGCACCCCGATGGTCGATGCGGTGGTGAAAGAGGAAGCCGCGGCGCGCTTCGTGGCCGAAATGCACCCGATGAACCGCATCGGCGAAGCGCATGAAATCGCCGACGCGGTGATCTTCCTCTGCTCGGACAAGGCGAGCTTCATCACCGGCCACCCGCTCGCGGTCGATGGCGGTTATCTGGCACGCTGAGGCTCGCTACCGAGGGGCCGCATCAATCGAGGCGGCGCACCTCAAATATCGCTTTCGTGTTCGTTGACCACTACCATACGCGTCCTGTTTCGGTCGAGAAATCGTTCTTCATCTTCTGCCATCCGCGCGGCGTTGGCGGGGCTCATCAGCACCGCCAGGGCCTCGTCATACGCGGCGCGATCGCGGAATAATATTTCGGTGATCGCGTCATAATCGAAAGCCGGAGCCAGTTCGAAGGCGATGCCGCCATCGGCCTGCACATAGTTGCGCCGATAGCCGATAATATTGGGCATAAGCTCGCGGACCAGCGGAGCATGGCGCGTCTCATAATATTCGATGAAATCCGCGCGGCTGATATCCGCGCGAGCTTTCAAGAGCGAAATCACCTTGAACGCAGCCATCAGTGGTTCACCCGCATCGCGTGGCGCGCCGCAAGCCAGCCGAAGGTCATCGCAGGGCCCAGCGTCGCGCCCGCGCCGGGATAGGTCCGCCCCATCGCGGCGGCCGAGGCGTTGCCGATCGCATAGAGCCCGCCCAGCGGCCTGCCGTCCTCGCCCAGCACCCGGCCGTTGTCGTCGGTGAGCAGCCCGCCGTTGGTGCCAAGGTCGCACGGATAGATGGGGATGGCATAGAAGGGCGCCTCGGCGATCGGCGCGAGCGTCGGATTCGGCGTCACCGACGCATCGCCATAATGCCGGTCATAGGCGGAGGCGCCGCGGCCGAAGTCGGGATCCTCGCCCTTGAGCGCATTGGCGTTGAAGCGTGCAATTTCCTTGGAAAGCACCGCGGCGTCGACCCCGATCTCCTTCGCCAGCCCGGCAAGGGTTCCGGCCTTCTTCAATATCTTGCGCATCGCCTCGGGAATGCGGCCGTCGGCCGACGGCTTGCCCGCCATCATCGGGCCGAGCATATATTTGCCGCGATAACGCGCGTCGAACACGAACCAGGAGGGGGCGGTGGGCGCCTCGGGGGTGTTGCAGCGGTGCATCTCGCCCCCCGCGACATGATAGGATGCCGCCTCGTTCATATAGCGCTTGCCCGCCTGGTTGACGATGATCGAGGAGGGGAGCGCGCGTTCGACGAACATGATCCGCGCGCGGTCCTCGCCTTCGAGCAGGAAGCCGGGACCCCACCAGGCCGAATCCATCAACGCGGTCGCGGCGCCCGCCGCGAGCCCCGCCTTCAGCCCGTCGCCGGTGTTGCTCGGCACCCCCGCGCTCCAGTCGGCCGAGGTCGGCTGCGGCAGATATTTTTCGCGCAGCGCGGCATCATGGTCGAAGCCGCCGCTCGCGATGATCACGCCGCGGCGCGCGCGAACCTCGATCCGCTGGCCGTCGCGTTCGACGATCGCGCCGGTGATCCCGCCCTTGCCCTGGACCAGTTCGACCATCGGCGCATTGAGCCACAGCGGCACGCCCTTTTCGTCGATCGACAGCTTCAGCCGTCCGATCAGCGCATTGCCGCCGGTCAGCCGCCGCGACCGCTTGGTCCTGAAGCGCCAGGGCAGGTCGAACATATATTTGAGCATCAGCTTGAACAGCAAAGGCTTGGCGCCGGGACTCATGGTCAGGAGCAGCTTCGCCTCCTCCATCGTCCAGGTGAAGCGGCCAAAGGTCAGCGTCAGCGTGTGCGGCGGTTCCATCCGCTCGAAATCCGCACCCAGCCGGTCGGCCATCAGCGGGATCGGGTCGTGCGTCCGCCACCCGTCGCGCGCGCCCGCGACGTCCATATGATAATCGGAATAGGCATAGGCGGTGTAGCGGACCTCGGACCGTTCCTCGAGATAGCTGAGCATCCGGTGCGCATTGTCGACATAGGTCGCGAGCCTGGTTTCGGGCACGTCGTCGCCGATCAGCGTCTTGATATAGCCCAGCGCTTCCTTCGGATCGTCGGCATGGCCCTTGGCGCGCGCGTCGTCGCTGTTCGGGATCCAGATGCCGCCGCCCGACGTCGCCGACGTCCCGCCATAACGCGCGCTTTTCTCGACAACCAGCACGTCGGCGCCGGCATCGGCAGCGGTGAAGGCCGCAGTCAAAGCCCCGGCGCCCGAGCCGATCACCAATATATCGACTTCGTGAACCGCCACTCTATTGCTCCTGCGTGCCTGCCCCGGAAAAACTCGCGCTTTCCGGCCTGCATGCGATTCTACATAATGATTGCGTTTTTGAAAGATAAAATTTTTACGCAAACCGTTATATATTCCGCGCTGCAATCGATGAATGTTGACAGTGGCGCGGCGATACGGTCTGTGGGACGCATATCGATGACGTCGACGCGACATCGCACAGGATGCTGGTTTAGCTGGGGAGAACAGGCGTTGCGCACCGCAACCAAGGCCGGAAAAAGGACGCGGGGCAAGGCCGCGAACGCGAACCAGGGCGACGGGCTGCCGGCGCTCGACGAGGTCGACGAGCAGATCATCGCCGCGCTTCGCAAGAACGGCCGGATCGCAAACCGCGACATCGCGCGCGAGATGGGGCTGAACGAGGCGACGGTGCGCACGCGGCTGCGCCGGCTCGAGGATGCCAGCATGGTGCGCGTCGTCGCGATGCGCGATCTTTCGGCGATGGGCTTTGGCTATCTGGCGCCCGTCGGCGTGCAGGTGAAAGGCCGGTCCGCGGGCGATGTCGGCGCAGAGATTGCCGAGCTGGAGCGCGTCATCACCGTCAATGTCGCGATCGGAACGCATGACCTCGAAATCCAGGTGGTGGCCGAAACGCTGGAGGAGATGCAGCATCTCCTGACCGGCGTGATCGCCAAGATCGACGGGGTCGAACGGCTGTTCCCCAGCCTCGCGCTCAAGGTTTTCAAATATAATCCGGAGTGGGCACCGCTATGAGCGCCAGGATCAGCCTCGACGAGCTCGATCACAAGATCATCGAGCGGCTCGGCCACGACGCGCGCGTTTCGAACCGCGAGATCGGCCGCGAATTCGACCTGACCGAAGGCACGATCCGCTCGCGCCTCAAGCGGTTGCTCGACAACAGGGTCATCCGCGTCGCCGCGGTCACCAACGCCAACCGGCTCCGCAACCCGATCCTCGCCTATCTCTGGGTCGAAGCCGACACCGCCGCCGATATCGAGAAGGTTGCGGAGAGCCTGGCGAGCCTGCCCGAGATCGGCTTTGTCGCGACGACGCTGGGCCGCGCCGACGTGCTCGCGATGACGCTGGTCGAAAACGGCAACGAGCTGACCGATTTTCTCCACCAGACGATCGACAAGATCCCCGGCGTCCGGCGTGTCCGCTACAGCCTCGGGCAGAATTTCATCAAGCACGACTATCGCTGGTGCGCGTTGGTCGATTGACGGCTTGTCGGCGGGTTACCCCGCCACCCAGTCTGCCTTGATCGCGCCTTCGGCCAGCGTGCCGTCGACGATCGCGCGCGGTTCCGACCGCGTGTAGCAGATCCGCCACCCCTCGGGCGTGCGACGATAGCGGTCGTGATAGAAATTGGCGAGCAGCCGGAAACCCCCGGTGCGCGGGTCATAGGTCGCATAGCCCAGATTCCAGCGCGCGCTCGCCTCATCGCCCTTCACCTCGATCTCGGCGTTATGCCCTTGATGCACGTCGGTGATCGGCGTCGTCGCCGCCATCTGCGTGAACACGCTGATCAGCCCGTCGAGGTCGAATTCGCCCACGGGCGGAAAATCGATCACCGCGTCGTCGGTGAAGCAGGCGCGGATTGCGTCCACATCCTTGGCGTCGCAGGCATTGAGGTAACGCGCCTTCAGGCGGCGGATGTCGCTTTCGGCTTCGAGCCGCGCGATGCGGGATTCAAGGTCGGTCATCGATGGGGATTATCCTCGTTTCGGGGATGGGATGGTCGGAGGCGCCAATCCAGCGCAGCAACATGGTGCCCTGATGGTGCCCGGCGGTATCGATCCAGTTGCCGAAGCCGGGATCGTGCGGCGCGACGATCAGCGTCAGCGTGCCGTCGTCGTTGAGTCGCGCACTGTGTCCGTTCACATGGATGCGGTGGTGGCGATAGTCGAGCGATTCCATCCAGTAATTGTCGAGCTGGAAGTTCCAGAAGCTGCATGCGGGCACGCGCGTATCGATCCGCAGCATCTCGCCGGGTTCCAGCTGCCACCAGCCATGGAGGTAGAAGATCGTCGGATCGCCGCCCGCGCGGAAAAAGGGCGTCTGGTCGGTCGTCGCCAGCCGGTTCATCTGGTTGGCCCGAAAATCCTCGGTCCACTGGACGAAGGTCCGCGCCGTGCCGGTGACAAAGGCGGTGGTGCGCTCCAGCGCCGCCGCGAGCCTGTCGGCGGACAGCGCCGCGGGGTGGGCGGGGCCGTCGATCGCCTCGATCGTCACCGTCGCGGGCACTTCGTTCGCGCGGTCGAGAAAGGTCTGGCGCACGATCACCATCGAACTGTCGTCGGCTAGAGGGAGCCAGTTGCCGTCGGCCTTTTCGCGGCTGACGATGATCTCGAACGATCCGTCGGGGGCGACCGCCATGTCGGCCGAATCGAGCTCGCCGGTCGAGGCCATCGTGCCGTCGACGGCATAGCGGTTGGCCTTGGTGCCGAAACTCAGGATCGGCACGCTGCCGCGCCGGCCCCGGATGCGGTAACGCCGCGCGCCCGACACGGTCGCGTTCATATAGATATTGTCGGGATTGTCGGCGCCGATCTTCGCGGTTTCGTGCGATGCGGCATAAAAGCTCGGAAAATCGGGGTCGGCATGTTCAAGCTGCATGTCGAGCGCGATGCGCAGCAGCCGCGTGAGATAACGATAGCCCTCGGCGCGGTCGAGCGGGTTGGCGGCGGCTTCGGCGCCGGTGACGATCTCGCCCGCGGCTTCGAGCCGCCGGCAGAAGGTGCGCCAGACATCGGGCGACAGGATGCGATCCTCCGTCATCGTCATGGCGCCATATACTGGCCGCCGTTGACGTCGAGCGTCGCGCCGGTGACCATTTTTGCATAATCGGAGAGGAAGAAGAGCACGCTTTTCGCGCAATCCTCCTCGGGCGGAATGACGCCGAGCGGGATGCGCCCGGTGATCTCGCCGATCACCGTATCGCGGTCCTGGCCGGCCGCTTCTGCGCGGTCGATATAGTCATAGACGGGCTTGCCGCCGATCCAGCCCATCCGCGTGGCGTTGACCCGGATGCCGAAGCGGCCAAGATCCTTGGCCATATGCTTGGTCATGGTCGTGAGCCCGCCCTTGCCGGTGGCATAGCCACCCTCGCCGGGAAAGGGATTGACCTGCGACATGGTCGCGACATTGACCACCGCGCCGCCGCCCGCCGCTTTCATCGCCGGCAGCACCGCCTGCGTCATCCGGAGCGCGCCGAGGCAATTGACGTCGAATACCCGCGCCCAATCCTCGGGATCGGCCTCGTCCACCGTCACCCATTCGCCGTGGATATAGGCGGTGTTGACCAGCCCATCGATCCGCCCGAACGCGTCGGCGGTCGCCTTGGCGAGCGCCGCGCACTGGCCCGCATCACCGACATCGGTCGGCACCGCGACGGCCTCGCCGCCGCTCGCGCGGATTTCGCCCGCGACCGCCTCGATGAAACCCCTGTTGCGCGCGCCAAGCCCGACCTTGGCGCCCTCGGCGGCGGCGATCCGCGCCATCGCCTGCCCCATGCCGGGGCCGACCCCGCTGATGATGACGACCTTGTTCTCAAGCAGGCTTGGCATATTTTTCTCCCGCAAATATATCCTTGAGTCCGGGATCGAGCGCGTTGCCGACCTCCGGGCAATGCGTTCCCGACGGACCGTACATCGCGGCGACGCAGCGGTTGCACGCGGTGCAGCCCGAAACATCGGTGGTCCCGTCCTGCCATTTCGCGATCAACGCCGGATCGTGGATCAGGACGCGCGCCAACGCGATCGCATCGAAGCCTTCGGCGGCCGCCTGCCGTGCCCCGGCGAGCGACTGGACGCCGCCCAGATAGGCGAGCTTCATCGGCGTCGGCCCGAGCGCCGCCTTCAGCTTCAGCGCGGATTCCATCAGGTAATTTTCGCGAAAAGAGGGCAGCTTCGGCACGCTGCGCTTCAGGAACGCGAATTGCAGTTTCGCCAGCAGCCCGCCCTGCATCGCGGCAAGGTCGTCATAGGGCAGTGCGCTGCCGAACATCGCCCAGGTGCTTTCGATATTGCGCCCCGCCGACAGGACCAGCATGTCGGCGCCCGCCGCTTCGAGCGCGCGCGCGGTTACAATCGCGTCGTCGACCGTCGCGCCCCCCGGCACCGCATCGGTCAGATTGATCTTGGCGAGGATCGCGAGCCGCCCGCCGGTCGCCAGCTTGACCGCCGCCAGCACCTCGGCGGGAAAGCGCACGCGGTTCGCGGCCGATCCGCCATAGCCATCCTTGCGGAAATTGGAGAGCGGCGAGATGAACTGGTTGAGCAGATAGCCGTGCCCCATATGGATTTCGAGCGCATCGAAACCCGCTTCTTCGGCGAGCTCGGCGGCGCGTACGAACTCGCCCGTCACCATCTCCATGTCGGCGCGCGTCATCGCGCGCTGGAAAAAGCGGCCCTTCAGCACCCCCATCTTGTCGATCCCGGCCGATGCCGACATCGCGCGCGGGGTCGACAGGTCGTCGATCTGGCAGAAACTGCCGCCATGGGTGATCTGCGCCGACGCCTTGGCGCCGCCGGAGTGGATCGCATCGGTGACCGCGCGGTAATGCGGCACGCTTTCGCGGCTCAGCATCCCCTGTCCGGGCAGCGTGCGTCCGTCGGGCGACACCGCGAGATAAGCGAGCGTCGTCATCCCCACGCCGCCGCGCGCATAGGCGCGGTGGAAATCGACGAGCGCACGCGTCGGGAAGGTCGCCTTGCTCATCATCTCGTTCGCGCCCGAACGGATGAAGCGGTTGCGCAAGCTGATCGGCCCAATCTGCACCGGATCGAAGGGGTCGGCGGTGCTCATGGCGCGGGCTCGGGCGTGAAACCGGTGGGCGGATCCTTGACCCAGAAATCGGCTTCGGTGCGGCTCGCGATCCGCCAGCCCGCGGGCGTGCGCACCAGATCGTCGACATAGGTGCAGCCGAGCAGGAACAGATGATCGCCCTCCGGCCGTGCAAGCTGCATCGGGTTGAACAGCATCGTCCTTGCGGTCGCGCGGTCGCCGTCGAGCCGGATCAGCGGCAGGCCGATCAGATGCTGGGTGACGGGGAAGGGAGCGAGCGCCTTGGCCAGCCACGGCTTGATCTCCGCCCAGTTGCCCTCAGCGCCGCCGGTGACGCGATAGTCGATCGCGGCGTCCGGCGTGAACACCGCGTCGAGCGCGTCATAATCCTTGGCGTCGATCGCAAAGACATAGGCGGCGAGCAATTGCTGGATTTCGATGATGTCGGCGGCGCTCATCTTGCTCGTTCCTTCAGCCGAAATTGGCTTGCCCACCGTCGAGCGGGATCGTCGCCCCGGTCAGATAGCTGAGGTCGGGGCCGCACAGCGCCGCCACCGCATTGCCAATATCGTCCTCGCAATCGCCGACGCGGCGCAGCGGGATCGTGCGGAAAAATGCCTCGGCCTCGTTCGGGTTATTTTCGATCCAGCCTTGCAGGCCCGGCGAATTGACGTGCGGCGCGATGGTGAGCACGCGGATGCCGTCGGGCCCCCATTCGGCCGCGGCGGCGCGGGTCAGCGCGCGCGTCGCCTGCTTCACAGCGGCATAGGCGCCGTAATTCGCCATGTCCCAGCGTACGGCAGCCGAACTGGCGAGGTTGATGATCGTACCGCCACCGCGGCGCAGAAGGTGCGGATGACAGGCTTTCATCAACCGGAACGAGGCCAGCGGTCCAGAGGTGAAACCCGCCTCGAACGCGGCATCCTCGACCGACAGCAGCGGTCCGAGCGGCACCTCCTGCGCATTGTTTACGAGGATGTCGATCGCGCCGAAGTGCTGCGCGACCGCGTCCACCACGGCGCGGATCGATTCCGCGTCCTTGACGTCGGTAGCGAAGGCGGCCGCATCACTGCCGATTTCGGCCGCCACCGCTTCGAGCTTGGCGGGCGTCCGGCCAACCAGTGCGATCCGGGCGCCGCGCCGGGCAAGCGCGCGGGCAATGCCGCGCCCGACACCCTGGCCCGCGCCGGTGACGAGTGCGACCTTGCCCGCCAGCATGTTCAGGGCTGTCCGTTCAGACTGGCGGGTGCGCCGGGCAGGAAGGGCTGATAATAGCCCGCCGACCAGCCGCCATCGACCGCCAGCTCGGCGCCGCTGATATAGCTTGCATCGTCGGAGGCGATGAACAGGCTGGCGCGTGCGATTTCCTCGGGCTCGCCGATCCGCTGGAGCGGGACGCGCTCATAGCCGACATTGAGCGCGTCGCCGGTGAGCCCCGTCGGGTTGCCCATCTGCGTGTTCACGCCGCCGGGGTGGACGGTGCAGACGCGAATGCCGCGCGGCCCCAGCTCATAGGCGAGCGATTTCGACAGCCCGCGCACCGCCCATTTGCTTGCGGTATAGGCCGACAGGCCGTTGCAGCCGCGCAGGCCATCGACCGACGAGATGTTGACGATGACACCGCGGCCGGCCTCGGTCATCGCGCGCGCGGCATATTTGGCGCCGAGCATCGTTCCCATCACATTGATCGCGAGGACGCGCTCGATGTCCTCGGCGGGCATCGCCTCGATCGGGCTGAAATGCACGACCGCGGCATTGTTGATCAATATGTCGAGCTTGCCGAAGCGCTGGACCGTCGCGGCGACGACGCGTTCCCAGTCGGCTTCGGACCGCACGTCGAGCTTCTCGAACACGGCACTCTCGCCGATTTCGTTCGCGGTTTCCTGCCCCTTGTCCTCGATCACGTCGCAGAGCACCACCCTGGCGCCCTCGGCCGCGAAGAGCCGCGCGGTCGCGGCGCCCATGCCCTGTGCCGCACCCGTTACGATCGCAACTTTACCCGCGAGTCTTGCCACGCATTTTCTCCTGATTTCTGTCTGTACTGCCGCCCTCAGGCGACCTTCTGTTCGAAAGGCGCGGACAAGGTGCCGCGGGTGACGTGCGTGCCGTTGACGCGCTTCTGATATTCCTCGGCGCGCGCGCGGCTGTTGTAGAATTGGCGATACCATATCCGCAATTTGCCGATCGGGCCGTCGCCCTGCACCGCCATCGGATTGATGCACGGCCTTTTATTGGACCAGATTTCGAAATCCTGCGCAAAGGCGGCGCAGGCCGCGGCTTGGTAGGCGCGCGCCATCGCGACATCGTCCGCCGTCGGCTCGGCATTGGGCACCTTGACCAGCAGCGCGTGCCATACCTTCACCACCCCGTCGTCGACGGGGGTGTGCGCGATCATGATGATCGACGGGAATTGCCCCGACATGCGCGATTGCAGGATGCCCGGCCCGGTATACCAGGTGTCGGTTTCGAGCGGGGCGTCGCCCTGGAGCGTGCGGTGCCCCGCGCGCAGCCGCTGGACGACGCGGTGGCCGTCGAAATCATTTTCGAAGACGTCGACGGCATCATTGCCGTGGACGGGCTCGAAATGCGCGCGGTCGGCCATATTGTCGAGAATCTCGACCGGGTGGCTGGCGAGTTCGCCCAGCCGGTCGAGCTCCCATTTCACCCAATGCGGCTGATAATATTCCTCGAACGGCGGCAGCTCATATTCGGGTTCGAGCCCCTCGGGGTCGTGCCACATCCAGATGCAGCCCGCGCGCTCGATCACCGGCCAGTTTTCGAGCTTCGCCGCCGCCGGGATCTTCTGCGGCGAATAGGGGATCTGGTTGCACTTGCCGTCGGGGCCAAAGCGCCAGCCATGATAGGGGCAGCGGATCGACTCGCCCTGCACATGCTCATTGTCGCGGATCACGAAGCTCGTTTCGTTCTTCGCCAGATGCGCGCCCATATGCGGGCAATAGGCGTCGACCAGATAAACCTGCCCCGACTCGCCGCGATAGAGGACCCGGTCGCGGCCGAAAAAGCGGACGGCCAGTGGGGTCGTCCCCTCCAGTTCGGCGGCGGCGGCGATCATGAACCAGCCGCGCGGAAACGCCTGGTCGCCCAGTCCATAGTCTGCGGTTGTCGCCATTGGAAATCTCCCATCCATGCCCGGTTTTGCATCAGGCATTGTCACTATGCGTTTTGAAAACTTGCGATGCTATCGCATTTCGATAACATATCTCACTATTATCGACATTATGCAATATTTTGTGGTTCAAGGAGGGTGAAGATGAGTGAAGGTTCGCAGTTTCCCGAGGGCGCGACGCTGATTTTCGGTGCGACCGGTGGCATCGGCGCGGCGGTTGCCGGTGAATTCGCGGCGGCGGGGAGCGACGTCGCGATCGCATGGCGCTCGAAACAGGCGGAGGCCGAGGCGCTGGCCGAACGCATCGAGGCCTCGGGGCGCAAGGCGAGTCTGCATCAGTGCGATGTCACCGACGAGGCGGCGCTGACAGCCGCCATCGCCGATGCCGTCACCGTCCACGGGCGCATCCATACCATGCTGTGGGGCGCCGGGCCGCTCGTCGCGCAGGTCCATCTCGCCGACACAACTCCCGAACAATGGCGCTGCGCGATCGACGTCGAGGTCCACGGCTTTTTCGGCGCGGTGCATCGCATCCTTCCGCATATGCGCGCGCAGGGTGGCGGCTCGTTCGTTCATCTGGGTTCGGCGGGCGACCTGCGCTGGCCCGACAAGGACGGCCTGTCGGTCGCGCCCAAGGCCGCGAACGAAGCGCTGGTCCGGGGCATCGCGCGCGAGGAGGGGAAGCATGGCATCCGCGCCAACTCCATCCTCGTCGGCGTGATCGAGGCCGGCATGTTTCTCGAGCTGTCGAAACAGGGCGTGTTCGACGACGCATGGACCGCCGAGGTTCACAAGAATCTCGCGCTCAAGCGCTGGGGTCGTCCCGAGGAAATCGGTCATGCCGCGGTCTTCCTTGCCTCGTCCAAAGCTGCCTATGTCACGGGGCAGCAGATTGCGGTCGCGGGCGGTTACGGGGTCTGACGCGTCGGCGCAGACCCCGGCGCCGCCGTTACGCCGCGGCTTCCATCGCGAAGGCGGCCCGCAATCCCCGGGCCGCCGTTCCCACCGCGACATCGGCCTGCGGCAGCATGCCCAGCATGCTGGCAAAGCCGTGGATCACGCCGGGGAAATGATCATACGTCACCGCCACGCCCGCCGCCTTCAGTCGCTCGGCATAGGCGGTGCCTTCGTCGCGCAGCGGATCGAACTCGGCGGTGACGATCGTCGCCGACGGCAGGCCGGCGAGGCTGTCGGCGCGGATCGGGGTCGCAAGCGCGCCGGCGTCGCGGCTGGCGTCGCCCAGATATTGGGCCCAGAACCACTGCATCATTTCGCTGCTCAGCATATAGCCGGTGGCGTTCTCGATATAGGAGGCGCGGGTGAAGTCATTGTCGATGACGGGATAGAGAAGCAGCTGGTGCGCAATCGCCGGGCCGCCCTCGTCGCGGGTGGCGAGGCACAGCGCGGCGGACAAATTGCCGCCCGCGCTGTCACCGCCGACCGCGATCCGGCCGGCGTCGATGCCGAGGGTGTCGGCCTGTTCGACCGCGGTCACGACGGCGGCGCGAACGGTGTCGAGCGCGGCCGGATAGCGATGCTCGGGCGCGCGCGGATATTCGAGGGAGAGCACCGCGATCTCGGCGGCCGCGGCGAGCGCGCGGCACAGCGGATCATGGGTATCGAGCGTTCCGAACACCCAGCCGCCGCCGTGAATGAAGACGAGCAGCGGCAGCGTCGTCCCGGGCATGGGATGATAAAGGCGCGCGTTCACGGCTCCCGCGCTCGTATCGAGCGTGACGTCGCGCACCTCGGCCACGCCGGCCTTGGGCACGGGCATCGGCTGTTCGTCGGCCAGCCGCAGCGCGGCGGGGTCGAAGGGCGCGTTCAAATGCGGCAGCGCGTTCATCATATCGAGCAACGGCGCGAGGGCGGGATCAATGGGCATGGCAAAACTCTCCGGCTTGTGGGATGGAATGGATGGAAATGAAGGTGCGATGGTGAAGGCAGGCGGACCCGCCGCGGAATTTTCGAAACTGCTCGCCGACCTGTTCGGCGGCTTGCTGACGGACACGCCGTGGGAGGATTTCCTGCGCGGTCTCGCGCTCTATCTCGACGGCACCTATGCGACGCTGATCCTGACGATGCCGGGCACGCGCAAGCCCGGGACGATCGTCACCCCCGACGCCGATCCGCAAACCAGCGAAGACTATGCCGAAAGCTTCTTTGCCAGCGACCCGTTCAAGGGGCTGCCTGAAGGCAAGGTCCTGTCGTTCAGCGACTTTGTGCAGGGCGCGGCGCGCACGAGCGATTTCTGGCGCGACTTCCTCGAAGCCGCGGGGGGCGACCAGATCCTTGGCGTCGACCTGCGTTTCGACAGCGGTTTCGAGGCGCGGCTTCGCGTGACGCGCGACCGCAGCCGTCACGATTTCGGCGCCGCCGAACGCGATGCGCTGCAGGCGCTCGTTCCGCATCTGCGCCATGCCATCCAGCTGTTCGAACGGTTGCAGGCGTCGGGCGCCGAGCATGGCGTCTATCGCGGCGTTGTCGAACAGATGGGCGTCGCGGCGATCACGCTCGACCATGACGGAAAGGTGATCCGCACCAACGCGGTCGCCGAGCGGCTGCTGGCCGAGGAAGACGGGCTGACGCTGGCGGGCGGGCGGCTCCGGCTGGCGGCGGGCAGCGCGCACCGCACGCTCGAAAAACTGCTCAAATTGCTCAGCGCGGAGGCCGACCCCGCCGCCGCGCCGCCGCAGCGCTTCCGAATCGAGCGGCCCTCGGGGCGGCGCGACCTGGGCGTCGTCGCCAAGGCGGTGACGACCCCGGCCTTCATGCGCGGCGGCAAGGGCGCCGCGCTCGCCTTGTTCATCAGCGATCCGGGGCAGGATGCGGCGCCCGACCCCGAAGCGATTCGCGACCTGTTCCAGCTGACGCGGATGGAGGCGATGCTCGCCGCGGCGCTTGCCGGGGGCGGTTCGCTGGTCGAAGCCGCCGACCGGCTGGGCATCGCGCACAACACCGCGCGCTCGCACCTGCGCTCGATCTTCGCCAAGACCGGCGCCCGGCGTCAGTCGCAGCTTGTCCACCTGCTCCACGCGGGAATGACCGAATTGGGTGGCTCCAGCACCTAAGGGTGTTGCTTCTTTCTGCGTAGATGATAGCATGAGTGAATACGAATATCGTATGTCATAGATAAAATTGCTATCATAATGCAGAGAGGATGGGCCGTGAAAGAGGCAATTGGTCAAGTGCCGAATCGCGATGTGCTGGTGGCGCGAGCGTGCGAGCAGGCGGGGCTTTCGGATTTCGGCGATACCTGGTTCTTCGCCAATATCGACGCGCTGATTCCCGCGCTCAACACCGAAGCCCGGCTCAGCGAGGCGGGCGTTGCGAGCGCCTCGGCGATGATCGTCAATGGCCTCGTCAACCGCCTGCGCCATGTCGATCTTGTCAAGCGCCACCCCGAAATCCTGGGCGAGAAGGTCGAGGTCGCGGCGGTCGTCGTCGGGCTGCCACGCACCGGCAGCACGATGCTCCACCGCATGCTCGCCTCGGCCCCGGGAATGACCGGAACGCGCTGGTTCGAGACGCAGAATTATGCGCCCTTTCCAGGCGAAGTGCGCGGCGATCCCGAACCGCGCCGCGAAGCCGCCCGCGGCTTCCTCGACTATATGCTCGCGACGATTCCCGACCTGATGTCGATCCACCCGATGAGCATCGATCAGCCCGACGAGGAACTCATCATCCTCGGCCAGCTCTATTCGAGCACAATGATCGAGGGGACCTATCATGTCCCCGGCTATGCGCGCTGGCTGACCGAAAACGACCGCGTGCAATGCTACCGCGACCTCAAGCAGATCCTCCAGTCGCTGCAGTGGCAGGACCGGAGCCGCGCGGGCGCGAAATGGGTGCTCAAGACCCCGGGTCATCTGCTTGCGCTCGATGCGGTGATCGAAGTCTTCCCCGAGGCGAAGATCGTGATGACGCACCGCGATCCGGTCGCGACGGTGCCGAGCTATTGCAGCATGGAGCACAGTCTTTACCAGATGGTGTCGGACAGCGTCGATCCGGCGAGCGTCGCCGCCTTCTGGGTACCGCGGCTTGCCGAGCTGCTCGACCGTTTCATGGCGGTCCGCGGAGAGGTCGCGGGACAGAATTTCATCGATGTCCGCTACGCCGATCTGCTGGGCGATCCGATCGGTGAGGGCGTGCGCGTGCTCGAGGCTGCGGGGATCGACGTCACCGACGCGGTACGCGCGGGCATGGCCGAATGGACCGAAGCGAACAAGCGCGAGGATCGCGCGCCGCATAAATATGCGCTTGAAGATTTCGGTCTGGACCGCTCCGATGTAGAACAGCGTTTCGCGGCCTATCGAGCCGCCTTCCTGGGAGGGGAATAGATGATGACCGAAGCCGTCAACCTCGCTGCGATCGAGGAGATAAGGTTGCTCAAGGCGCGTTATGTGCGCGCGCTCGACACCAAGGACTGGACGCTGCTGCGCAGCTTGCTGACCGAGGACATGATCGGCGACTTCCGCGAAATGCCGGGTGAAACCGACGAAGGATTGCTGACCAACGGCGCCGACGCCTTTGTCGCTGGGGTCGCCGCGACGCTCGAACATGCCACGACGGTCCATCATGTCCACAGCTTCGAAATCCGCTTCACCGGCGCGCGCGACGCCGAGGGCATATGGGCGATGGACGACCATTTCTGGGCGGGCGAGGGGAGCGACCTTGCCGGTCGCTCGCGCCACGGTTTCGGACATTATCACGACTGTTATCGCAAGGCGCGCGGGCGCTGGCTGATCGCCAGGACCCGGCTCAGCCGCATCCGCGTCGAGCGCGAGTGACGCGCCCGCCGGCTCATTCGGGCATCGGCGGGTAGCTGGCGAGGAAGCCCGCATCGGCGATAATTTCCTGGCCGTTGATCCCGCCCGAGCGCGGGCTGGCCAGGAACAGGGCGAGTTCGGCGATATGCTGCGGCAGGAGCAGGCCATCCGCCGGGAGCGCGAGCGCGTCGGCGGGCTGGATCGGTGCCTGTTCGGTCACGCCGAGGATCGCGGTCGCGACGGGACCGGGGCAGATCGCGTTGACGCGAAGTCCGCGCCGCGCGAAGCTTTGCGAGGCTGAACGCACCGCGCCGATCACGCCATGCTTGGCGGCGCTGTAGGCGGCCGCGACGTTGAGACCGATGACGCCCGAGGTCGAGGCGGTCACCACCGCGGCGCCGCCCGGTTCGAGCGCGGGCAGCACCGCCTGCAGGCCGAGAAATGCACCCTTCAGGTTGATCGCGATCATGCTGTCGAGCGTCGCGGCGTCGGTGTCCTCGAAAACGGTCTGCGTATAGGCGCCGGCGTTCAGGAAGGCGGCGTCGAGCCGTCCGAAATCCTGTTTCGCCGCAGCGACCATCGCCGCATTGTCCGCCTCACTGCTGACGTCGCAGCGGATGGCGCGCGCGCGGCCGCCGGCGGCGCGTATCTTTTCGGCGATCGCTTCGGCGCCGGCTTCGTTGATGTCGGCCACGATCACCGCGGCGCCCTCTTCGGCGAAGCGCAGCGATGCCGCCACGCCGATTCCCGAAGCGCCGCCGGTCACCAGCGCGACTTTGCCCTCGAACATGCCCATCTCGATCCTCTCTCCATCCGTCGTTGCCCGATTTCGTAGCACCGGCGGGGGCAGGCGAATTGATCCAATTGGACGAGGAGCGGGTGCGAACGGGCGCCTTATGCTCGCAAAAAACGCGGCATGACGGAGAGGATCGGACAGCCATGAAATTCTCGATCATTTACGAAGCGCAGATGGTGGACACCTCGCGCGAAAACGAAGCGCGCTGCTTCCACGAGATCGTCGAGCAAGCGCTGCTCGCCGAGGCTATGGGGTTCGACACCGTCTGGGCGGTCGAGCACACCGCGCTCACCCAATATGCGCATATGTCGGCGCCCGAGACCTTCCTTGCCTTCCTCGCCGGCAAGACGACGCGGCTCGGCATCGGTCACGGCGTCGTCTGCCTGCCGCCCGCGATGAACCATCCGGTCAAGGTCGCCGAACGCATCGCGACGCTCGACATCCTGTCCAAAGGCCGCGTCCATTTCGGCATGGGCAAGGGCGGCACGCAGCAGGAGGCGGGCACCTTCGGTTATGATCTGGGCGCGCTTCAGCCGATGATCGATGAATCGATGTACCTGATCCCGAAAATCATGGTTCAGGACGAGATCGAACATGATGGCGAGTATATTCAGATCCCGCGCCGCCCAATCCATCCCAAACCGTATCAGGACCCGCACCCGCCGCTCTATATGGCGTGCACGCGCGCCGACGCGCTGACCACCGCGGGCGCGCGCGGCATCGGCGCGCTGGTGCTCGGCTTCGCCGGGCCCGACGACATCGCGAGCAAGAATGCGATCTATCGCGCCGCCTGGGCGAGCCGCAAGGCCGAGGATCAGGTCGGCTTCCGCCCGACCGAGCATCTTGCGGCGCTCTGTCCTGCGCTGGTGCTCGATGACCGCGAAAAGGCGCGAAAAATCGGTCTGCGCGGGCAGCGCTTCTTCGTCGAATCGCTGGGATACTGGTATCAGGGCGGCCCCAAGCCGACAGTCGAAGATCTGTCGGGCGATGAACAGGCGGCGATCCTTCAGCAGGAAAAGGCGGCGGTCGTCGCCTACCTTTCCGAGGAAAAGATCACCATCGGATCCGAACACACCGGCGCTTATGAGGAAGTGCAAGACGCCTATGGCACGCCCGACGACTGCATCCGCTACGTCCAGCGTCTGTTCGACGCGGGGGCCGACGAAATCCTCTTCCTTTTCCAGATGGGCGCGGTGCCGCACGATGTGATTCTGGAAACGATCCGCAACATCGGAACCCATGTGATCCCGCATTTCAGGGCGCAGGCCGCGGTCGCTGCACAATAGCGGTTTGCGTACCGCCCGGTGAGTAGCGTCGCGGGGCGGTCTCGGCGTAAGGCCATGAAATGCGACAAAAAGCCCTGACAGATAAACGCATAATATATATAAGAATGTCATTTGATGTTGAAATGCGTTCTATGGAATGTCATTTGCGATGCATAAGAGAAGCATCATCCCGGAGATGATCCGGGTCGCAGAGGGGCAATTATGAAATATTACAGGCATTTCGCGCGCACTTCGGTTGCGCTGGCGGCGCTCGTCGCGGCGCATCCGCTTCTTGCGCAGGAGCAGGCGCCCGCCGCCGAGGACACGGCGAGCGAAGCCGAATCCACCGAAATCGTCGTCACCGCGCGCCGGCGCGAGGAAAAGCTGCAGGACGTGCCGATTGCGATCACCGCGATCGGCGGCGCGCAGCTCGACTCGCGCGGCTTCGACGGCGTCACCGACGTCGGCCAGGTCGCGCCAAACCTCCAGTTCACGCCGGGGCAGGGCGGCAACAGCGGCGGCGTCTCGGCGTTCATCCGCGGCGTCGGCGAGAATGATTTCATCATCACCTCCGACCCCGCGGTCGCGCTCTATATCGACGGCGTCTATGTCGCGCGCAGCTTTGGCGCGACCACCGAGCTTCTGGGCATCGACCGGATCGAGGTGCTGCGCGGGCCGCAAGGGTCGCTGTTCGGCAAGAACACGATCGGCGGCGCGATCAGTGTCGTCTCGCGCGTGCCCTCGGGCAATCGGCTCGAAGGCGACGTTCGCTATGGTTCGTTCAACGACCTCCGGCTGCGCGCCAATGTCGAGGCGGGGCTTTCGGACAATCTCGCGATCGGCGTCGCCGCGCTCGGCGAATGGGGCGAGGGTTGGCAGAAAGTCCCCTCGGGCAAGAATCTCGGCAATCGCAATGTCCAGGCGGGCCGGCTGACGCTGCATTATGACGCGTCGCCGATCGATGCGGTGCTGACCGTCGACGGGCTCCGCCGCCGCCAGAACAGCACGCCGCACAGCATGCTGTCTTTCACTCCGACCTTCTTCTCGGGGCTGCAATCGGCCTTTATCGCGCCGTGCTGCACTGCACCCGGCAGCATCAACCGCACCGACACCACCGACTTCCTCAACCGCGACGATACCGATTCCGCCAACGCGACGCTGACGCTCTCGGCCGATCTCGGCGCTGGCACTTTGAAGTCGATCAGCGCCTATCGCTGGGTCCATGCGATCTTTGGGCGCGACGGCGATGCGTCGGCGGCGGTCAATTATGCGGGCGACATTCATGACGAGAGCGCGCGCCAGATCTCGCAGGAACTGCAATATGCGACCAGCCTGTTCGATCGCGGCACGCTGCTCCTCGGTGCCTATTATTTCCGCGAAAAATCGCGCGACGATACCCTGCTCTACGTCGCCGACGGGCTTTATCCGCGCCTGATCGCGGCGGGCTTCGACCCCGCGCTCGCCACCGCGCTCGATTTCAACATCGACTTCGCCAATCGGCAAAAGACGACCAATTATGCGCTGTTCGGCAACGCCACCTTCGATGTCACCGATGCGCTGACGCTCGAAGTCGGGGCGCGCTACACGTGGGAAAAGAAGGTCTGGGATCAGGCCGCGATGCGGATCTACAGCCAGCAGCCGCTGCTCGCGGGCATGCCCACGTACCGGCTGAGCGAGGACTGGAAGGCATTCACGCCGCGCGCGTCGCTCTCGTATAAATTCACCCCCGATATTCTCGGCTATGTCTCGTGGTCGCGGGGGTTCCGCAGTGGCGGCTTCAACGGGCGGCCGACCTCGGTCGAGGAAATCGGCTCCTACGATCCCGAATATCTGACGGCGTATGAGGCGGGGCTCAAGACCACGCTCGGCGGGCTTGTCACGCTGAACCTCTCGGCCTTCCGCAACGATTACAAGGATCAGCAACTGCTGATCTCGACGGTCAGCCCGAACACCGGGCTGATCGTCGTGCGCACCGACAATGCCGGCAAGTCGCGGATCCAGGGCATCGAACTCGAAGCCGACGTCCGCGTCTCGCGCGAACTGCGATTGAGCGGGGCGTTCGGCTATCTCGATGCGAAATATCTGCGCTACACCTCGGTGATCGGCGGCGTTCCGACCGACGTCAGCTTCCGCAATCCCAAGCAGGCGCCCGATCTCACCGCGAGCGGCAGCATCGTCTATTCGACCGCGCTGTCGGACAGCGTCGACGCGAGCTTCCGGCTCGACGCCGCCTACCGCAGCCTCACGTGGATCGATGTCGAGAATTCGCCGCTGATGCGCGCACCCGATCATGCGATCCTGAACGCCAGCGCCGAATTCACACTGCCCGCCAAGGGGCTGTCGCTTCGCCTCGCGGTCGACAATATCACCGACAAGCGCGTGCTGACGGCGGGCTATGACGCCTCGACCAGCTTCGGCTTTGTCGAGGGCTATTATAATGAACCGCGCCGTTACTGGGCCACGCTCAGCTTCCGGCGCTGACGGGGCAGGGTTCGGCCGCGTGGCGCGGCCGGACCCTTTGCCATCGGTCGATAAGGAGAACGGCATGCGCGCGATGGTGATCCACGGGTTCGGCGGTCCCGAACAGCTTGTCTGGGGCGAGTTGCCCACGCCCGAAGCCGGCGCGGGCGAGGTGCTGATCCGGGTGATCTGCGCCGGGGTCAATCCCGCCGACTGGAAAACGCGGGTCGGCAAGCTGTCGGCCTATATCGACTATCACTTCCCCTTCGTGCTCGGTTTCGACTTCGCCGGCATTGTCGAGGCGGTGGGCGAGGGTGTCGATGCCTTCGGTCCCGGCGACCGCGTCTTCGGCATGTCGAAACAGGGGCAGGGGCGCGATGGTTCCTATGCCGAATATTGTATCGCCGACGCGGCCTTTGTTGCGCCTTTGCCGCGCGGGTGGAGCTTCGCGCAGGCGGCCGCGCTTCCGGTCGCGGGGACGACGGCTTATGGCGGGCTTGCCGATGTCGGCGGATTGTCGGCGGGGCAGACCGTGCTCATCAACGGCGGTGCGGGCGGCGTCGGCAGCATCGGCATCCAGATCGCGCGCGCGCTCGGTGCGCGCGTCGCGGCGACCTCAGGCCCCGACAATATGTCCTATGTCCGGGGTTTCGGCGCCGACCATGCGATCGACTATCGCGCCGGCGATGTTGTACAGGCCGTGCGGCAATGGGCGCCGGGCGGGGTCGATCTCGTTCTCGATGCGGTCGGGCTCGACAGCCTGCTTCCGTCCGCCGCCGATATTGTCGCGCCGGGCGGCCGCTATGTCGAGATCGCGACTTTGGTGTCGCAGGCGAGCGCCGATGAGGTTGCGCGAGCCGCTGCGAACGGGGTGAGCATCCTGTCGAACATGAACGCGGTCATGCGCCTGCCGCAGCATCTGAAGGAACTGGCCGCACTATGCGCCGCGGGCGGGGTGAAGCCGCCCGCGATCGAGATCATGCCGCTCGGCGAAGCCGCCGAGGCGCATCGCCGCATCGAAGGACAGCATGTCCGCGGCAAGATCATCCTGGAGGTGGCATCCCATGGCGACTGATGGCACGGCGGCAGCGCCGATGGTCCATGCGATCGACGAGATTGTCGCGCAGCCCGGCGAGGGCAAGGCGCTGCTTGGCGACTATCTGGCGCGCTATGCGCCCGGCGCTCGGGCACGCGGGATGACTTTGGAACAGATCCTTGTCAGCCCGCCGATGTGGCTCGACGATCAGTCGAACACACTCGTCTTTCGCTGGTCGCTCGCCGGCGCGGGGGCGTGGTGGCAGATGCGCTTTGTCGGCGGCAATGACCCCGACGTCGCCGCCTGGTGGGCCGATGCCGACGCGCGCGCGGTCAGTCGCCGGCGTTTCTTCGCTTCGGCGCCTGCCGATATCGAAAGGCTCTGCGATGTATAAGCTGACCCGGCTCGTCACCTTGACCGATCCCGCGTCCTTGCCGGTGTTGGTCGACGAAATGCGCGCGTTGGGGGCGGCACATGCGGCTGAGCGAATGCTGGTCGCACCCACCTTGGCCGGAAGCCATTTCGGCGGCGACCTCCTCGCGCATTTCGCGTTCGACGATGCCGCGAAGCGCGCCGATTTTGACGCCGCGCTCGCGCCGCTGCTCGCCGCGCCCGCGGTCGCCTCGGTCGACGGCGTCGCCTATCGGAGCGGGGAGGGTGGGAAGTCCGGTCCCGAGCTTGCGAACGGCATCTATCGCGTGCTGCTGCTCAGCGTCGATGAAGGCACCGACCCCGCCCTTGTCGAGCGCTTCGAGGCGGAAACGCGGATGATGCCATATTATATCCCCGCGATCCGGGGCTGGCAGCTCAGCCGCGCCGACGAGGCCACGGGCGCGCGCCGCTGGACGCACGTCTGGGAACAGGAATATGCCGACGCCGGCGGGTTGATGGGCCCCTATATGATGCATCCCTACCATTGGGCGCGGATCGATCGCTGGTTCGACCCCGAATGCCCCGACCGGATCGTCGATGCGCGGCTCTGTCACAGTTTCTGCGGATTCGAGGGCAGGGTGATCTAGCAAAGCGAACTTGGGACTCGCGCGCTTGTCACCGCCGTTCCGCGCTTGATCGCGCAGGTGTAGATGCGCTTGCTGACCCGCCAGCCTTTGTCTGTGCGGACCAGTTCGTCGTCATATTGGCCCCACATCGAATATTGCTCGCCGGGATAGTCGCCTTGGCCGAGATGTTCGGCATAATAATGGACCTTGGCCGCCGCGGTGTCGCCGTCGATGGTGATGCGGAAATTGCCGACATTGTGATGCGTCGGCCCGCAATTCGAATCGGTGCCAAGGTTCGCGTGCATCGAGGCGATCAGGCTGACGCGGTCAGGGCTGATGACGCCCGGACCCAGCGCTTGCGTATAGTCGCCTGTCGCATCTTCCGTGAACACCTCGTGCAGATCGTCGAAGTGTTTGGTGTCGACGATTTCGCAATAACGAATGTAGACTTGCTCGATCGTCCGTTGGTCCAGCAACATTTGCAGCGATCCCATCTTCCCTCCACTGGACATCATCATTTCTCCCATGCGTATCGCCATCATGTTTGTGCATGGAAAAACGCATAGGCAAGTCGTATTGTAAAAATTATGCTGATTTGCGTAGAATTTGGAGGGTCATGATGACGACGAAAGCGGGGCTGGGCAGCCAGTCCAACTATCTGGTCGAGGCGCTGAAGCGCGTGCTGAAAGAGCGTGGGCTGACCTATGCCGATGTTGCGGCGGCGCTCGGCATCAGCCACGCCAGCGTTCGTCGGACCTTCGCGCAGCGCAGCTTCACGCTCGCGCGGATCGACGAAATCTGCGAACTCGCCGGGATCAATTTTCTCGAACTCGCGCGGCTTGCCGACGCGTCGCAGCCCGCGATGCCCGATATGCTCAGCGACGCGCAGGAGCAGGCGCTGGTCGACGATCCGCTCGCGCTCTTCTGCTTTCACCTCGCGACCGGCGGCTGGACTGTCGAACGGATCGAGAGGGATTATGGCATCGACCAGACCTTGCTGATCCCGGCGCTGATGAAGCTCGAACGCATCGGATTGATCCAGCTGCTCCCCGGCAACATCATCCGCCTGATGACCGCGCGCAGCATCAGCTGGCGCCGCGGCGGGCCGATGCGGCGTTTCTTCGACCGGCGGGTGAAGGAGGAGTTCCTCCAATATGACTTCTCGGCCAAGGGCTCGATCTGGGAGTTCGAGATCGGCGAGTTGTCCGACGCCTCGCGCATCCTGCTCGAACGCCGGCTCGTCAGCCTGTTTCGCGAAGTCCGCGACCTGATCGCGCGCGATGCCCTGCTGCCGCCTGCGGTGAAGACCAATGTCGGCTTGCTGATCGCGTCGACCCCGATCCCGCTGCCGATGGTCGCACGCGACGTCACCGCGGGTGCGTTCGGCAGTGAAAGTCGCGAACGCCGATCCTTCAAGGATTAAAATTCGCTACAATCATACGATCCCCTCGGCGGTGCGGGGCACTGGCGCGATACCCGATTGCAAGCCGGCCCCGATGCCGGCGCGAGAGGGAGAAATTCGATGTCGGCAATCGCCATGCAGCCACCCGCGATGCGCGGCGGCGTTCCGCTCCTCGGTCACCTGACAGACTTCTTCAAGGATCCGGTCGGATTGCTGCGCCGGGGCTATCAGGAACATGGTCCGATCTATTCGTTCCGCATGGGCGGGCGGAACATGGTCGTGATGCTCGGACCCGACAATAATCGCTTTGTCTTTCAGGAAACCGACAAGCTGCTGTCGATCCGTGAATCGATGCCCTTCTTCCACAAGATGTTCTCGCCCAATTTCTACTCCTTTGCCGAGATGGAGGAGTATCTGAACCAGCGCGCGGTCATCATGCCGCGCTTCAAGGCGTCGGCGATGAAGCAATATGTGCCGGTGATGGCTGAAGAGGCGATGGCGCTCTGTCACCGGCTCGGCGACAGCGGGGAGTTCGATCTTATCTCGACCTTGGGGCCGGTCGTCATGGACATCGCGGCGCACAGCTTCATGGGGCGCGATTTCAAGCAGAAGCTGGGTCATGAATTTTTCGAGCTGTTTCGCGACTTCTCGGGCGGGATGGAATTTGTCCTGCCGCTCTGGCTCCCGACGAAGAAGATGCGTCGCAGCCAGGCCGCCAAGAAAAAGCTTCACCGAATCCTTGGCGACTGGATCAGGCGGCGGCGCGCCAACCCGGTCGAGCCTGCTGATTTTTTCCAGGACATGGTGGCATCGACCTATCCCGACGGCCGCCCGATCCCCGACGAGCTGATCATCCACATGATCCTGCTCCTCGTCTGGGCGGGGCATGAAACGACCGCGGGACAGGTCAGCTGGGCGATGATCGATATCCTCCAGAACCGCGAATATCAGGATGTGCTGCGGGGTGAGATTGGGGCCATATTGGGTTCGGCCTCGGGCGCCGATCTCAGCTGGGAACAGGCGATCGCGATGCAGAAAATGGATCTGGCGCTGCGCGAGACCGAGCGGCTGCATCCCGTCGCCTTCACGATGATCCGCAAGGCGGCGGCCGATTTCGAGCGCGACGGTTATCAGGTTCGCGAAGGCGACTGGATCCTGCTCGCGCCCTCGGTCAGCCACCGGATGAGCGAAATCTTCGACCGCCCCGACGACTATGATCCCGAGCGCTTCAACACCGAACGCGCGGACAGCAAAGTCGAATCGAACAGCCTGATCGGCTTTGGCGGCGGCATGCACCGCTGCGCCGGGGTCAATTTCGCGCGGATGGAGATGAAGGCGCTGATCGCCATCCTGCTCCAGCGATACGACATGGAATTGATCGACACGCCGCGCCCGATCGCCGGTGCGGGCACCTATTGGCCCGAACAGCCGTGCCGGGTGCGCTACAAGCGCCGGACCATAGCAGCGGGCGCGCCGGCCGACCTTGATGCGGTTGCGACGGCGGCAGGATGTCCCGCGCACGCGAAGGGTGCGAACTGATGGCCCGCGTCACCTATGTCCAGCCCGACGGGAGCGAAAAGACCTGCACCAACTTCGAGGGCATGGCGGTCATGCATCTTGCCATCGGCAACCTCGTCGACGGGATCGATGCGCTGTGCGGGGGCGTCCGCCAGTGCGGCACCTGCCACGTCTATGTTGACGATGCCTGGATCGACCGAGTCGGTCCGCCGGGCGAGGACGAGGCCATCATGCTCGATGCGCTGTCCGACGCGATCGCGGTAACAGCGGGCAGCCGGCTGAGTTGCCAGATTCATATCACCGAGGAACTGGACGGGCTGAGGGTGCATATCCCCAAAGAACAGCCCGGGGTTTGAATGAGTTAGGGGCGGTAACTGGGGCGGCTTTGCCGCCCCTTTTTTTGTCCGCGCCCCCACCCCCAAAAGGGGGTGTTGAATTACCTGCTTGCGTAGGTATGTATTGCATATATTACGCATCATGTGAAAATTGACAAAAAGTGGCGCATAATACGCCATAATTGACAAGCAGGAGGGATGGGACTGATGAAGGCACGCACACATCGCCGCACGCAGATGGCCGCCATCGCGCTGATCGCGCCCTGGATGGCCAGCGCCGCGCAAGCGCAGCAGGCCGAACAGGCGCCGCAGGCCGAGGGTGCCGCGTCCGAGGGGCTGACCGAAATCATCGTTACGGCGCAGAAGCGCGCGGAGAGCCTGCAGGACACGCCGCTCGCGATCAGTGCGATCAATGCCGAAGCCATCGAGCAGCGCGGCATCACCAGCGTCGCCGCGCTTGGCAGCGCAGCGCCCAACCTCATCATCACCGAAACGCCGTCGGCGACGGCCAACCCGTCGATTTCGATCCGCGGCATCGTGGACAACGACCCGATCCTGACCGCCGATCCCGCGGTGGGGCTTTATGTCGACGGCGTCATCGTCGGCCGTTCGGCGGGCGCGCTGTTCGACATGATGGACCTCGAACGCGTCGAAATCCTCCGCGGGCCGCAGGGCACGCTCTATGGCCGCAACACGACGGGCGGCGCGGTCAACCTGATCTCGGCCAAGCCGTCGAAGGATTTCGGCGGCCGCCTGCAGGTCGGCTACGGCAGCTTCGACGAATATATGGTGAAGGCGCTGATCGACACCGGCGAACTGGGCGACACCGGTCTGGCGCTGAAGCTCGGCTATTACCACAGTCAGCGCAACGGAACCGTCGACAATCTGCTCGAACCGTCCGACAAGCGCGATCCGGGCGCGCGCAACACCGACGCCGTCCGCGCCGCGGTGCGCTTTGACAAGGGTACCGGTTTTACCGCCGACTATGTCTTTGATTCAAGCGACCGCAACGGCCGCGCCAATGCGTTCCAGCTGCGCGCGATCCGCCCCGACATCCTCCAGTATCTGAGCTTCTCGCCCGCGTTCGGCGGCACCGCGCCGCAGGTTTCGCAGGACCGGCTGTCGCAGATCCGGCTCGATCGCGACGGCAATGCGCATGACAAGGTGCAAGGTCATTCGCTGACGCTCAACCTCGAGATCGGCGATGCGACGCTGCGCTCGATCACCGGCTATCGCAAGTGGGACAATGTGAGCGACAGCTCCGATCTCGACGGCAATGGGGGGCTCGTCGGCTTCCTCGTCAGCCCGGCGATTCTGGTGCCGCCCAATGCCTTCATCCCGCAGGGCATCGGCCCGATCGACCTGTTCCACACCAGTAATGAGCGGCATCAAAAGCAGTTCAGCCAAGAATTCAACCTGATCGGCTCGATCGGCGACGAGTTCGATTATGTCCTCGGCGGCTATTATTTCCGCGAGCGCGCGACCGAGGTGAATCCGCAGGGCTTCACATTGGTCCTTCCGTCGCCGGTGCCGATCCCGATCGCGCCGGGGGTCAACCTCAATAGCTTTGGCGTCAACCTCGACACCTTGTTGTCCTATCGCCACATCTCGCGGTCGGTGGCTGCGTTCAGCCAGCTCACCTGGAAACCGGCGGCGCTCGACAGCCGGCTGAGCATTACCGGCGGCATTCGCTATACCGAGGACAAGAAGCATCTGATCCAGTCGGCGCCGGCACCGACCGCGCCGCGCGACCTGACGCGCAAGTTCAATCGCCTGAACTGGCTTGCCAATATCTCCTATGACTGGAGCGACGACATCATGACTTATGCCCGCGTGAGCACGGGGTATAAGGCGGGCGGTTTCAACGCCCGTGCGGCGGACAATAATGGCTTCAATCCCGAGGACCTCGTGTCCTATGAAATCGGGTTCAAGAGCGAGTTGTTCGATCGCCGCGTCCGCTTCAACGTCGCCGCTTTCCACGCGATCTATGACGACCTTCAGGTGCAGCAATTCCTTGCCGGCACCGGCGGGGCGGCCAGCACGACGGTCAATGCCGCGAAGGCCACCTACACCGGTATCGAGGCCGAGCTGCAGGCGCAGATCACCGATGGGCTCACCGTCGACGCGTCGTTCGGCTATACCGACCGCAAATATAAAAGGTTCACCTTCGTCGATCCGATGACCGGTGTCGCCACCGACATTTCGGATGTCGCCAAGTTCCAATATTCGGCCGCGACGACCGCCAATATCGGCGCACAATATGAAACCGAACTCGGCAATTTCGGGAAATTCATCGCGCGCACCGACTGGAGCTATCGCAGCAAGGTCTATTGGCACCCGGTCAATCCGTTCAACGAGGAAATCTCCGATGGCGGGGTCGGCCTGCTGAGCGCGCGGCTATCGATCTCCGACATCGCGGTCGGCGGCGCCAAAGCTTCGATCTCGGTCTGGGGCAAGAATCTGACCAAGGAAGATTATGCGCTCTCGGGGATCGACTTCGGTTCGCTCGGCTTCGCCGGCGTCATGTACGGCGATCCGCGCAGCTTTGGCGTCGAGCTGGGCTTCAAATTCTAGAGAGCCGCATGCCATGATCTCGTGAAGCCGGGGGTCGCAAATGAGCGACCCCCGGCTTCACTGTTTTCAGTCCGGGTTGAGGCCGGAGATCACCCCGCGGTTTTGCGGTCCCGATACATCGCTTCGGCGCGGGCCTTGAGCGCATAAGCGGTGTCGTCGAAAGCGCGTTTCACCCAAGGGCCGGCAAAGCGCATCACATGAATGCCGTTGGGTCCCAGAAAGGCATCGGTCGAATGATAGGCGCAGGCATTCTCGCCCAGCGCCTCGATGACCTGATCGCGCCGCGCCGGATAGGGCCAGGCTTCGGCATGGGGAAGTTCCCATGACAGCAGCTTTCCGGGCTCGAACGCGCAGACATATTCGCAATTGGGAAAGACCGTATCGGGTTCGGTATAGCTTTTGAGCGTCATATTAACCGGCGCGCCCATGGCGAGCGTGGATTCCGCCGCGATGCAAAAGGGATTCCATTCGCCATAGCGGGGCAGATCGACCAATATCTCCCAGACCACCGCGGCGGGGGCGTCGATTTCGACGCGCTCCGAGCGGACGACGGCGTCGGGATCGACATAGGTCAGCGATTCATCCTTATCACGCACGACATATCCTTTCGATTTGTGGGGCTTTAGCGGGCGAACGGCCGAACATCGAACTGGCTGGTCGGGATGCAGTCGATCCGGTCGAAATCGATGAAGCGCGCGCAGCTTTCCATCATCAGCCGCTGGTTCTCCGCCAGCCGCGCGGCGTCGCCCGCCGCGTCGAAATAGACCGCCTCGTCGGTCAGCGCGGCGGCGGGGAAGCATTCCTCCACCATCGCGACATAGGCGGGTGCGCCATAGCTCAGCGGCCGCACGATCAGATTCTGGACATATTCGAAGTTGCTTTGCGTCTCGACCGCGACCGCCGAATGCTGGCGCTGCCACGCATCACGCCACGCGTCCCAGCTCAGCCGCGGCGGCAGACCGAGAAAGACGATCTGCGAAAAGCCTTCGGTGCGCGCACCGGGCGCCGGCGGATGCTGAGTGTTGGCGATAATGGTGGATTCGCTCGCCAGCCACGCGGCATGGCGCGGCGCGGCGTTCGCGATGATCGCATCGACGGCGGCGCGCTCGGCGTCGTTCGCGCTCGGCAGCCAGAGTTGCACCACGGCATCCATCTGCGGGCGGGTCGAGGTCATGCGCGGCGAGGTGCCGTTCGCGACGCTGTCGTCCTGCACATTGACGCGCACCGCGTGCGCCAGTCCGCCGAGCCGCGGCGCGATGTCGCCCAGCAGCCGCGCGGTGAAGCGTGCGTCTTCCTCCGCGCTGTCTTTCCACAGAGCGTAAATGACCTTTTCCATGATGCTCCCTCAGGCTGCGAAGTCGAAAATGGTAACGGGGTTGCTGCCGTCCCAATCGCGGGCGGCGGCGGTCCCTGCCGCGAAGCCGTCGCGGATCATCGGGGTCGCCTCGATCAGTTCGAGCAGGATCGCGGGTTCGTCGGGGGCCTCGAGATAGGCGACGCGCGTTGCACCGCCCCCGCTCTCGGCGCTGAAGACCGGAACGAGGCCCGCGGCGGCGGCATCCTTCGCGGCCGCCGCGACATCATCCACCAGCCAGGCGACATGGTGCATGCCTACGCGCACGTGGCCATTTTTGTCATGATAGGGCGAGGGGCCGGTGCCGTGCGGCGCGATCAGCTCGATCTGGGTCTCACCTTGATACGCGAGTCCGACATCGATCCCGATCGTCGCGGGCGCGCCGCGATAGTCGCCGTCGAGTGTGACGTTGCGATAGACGGTCCAGGGTCCCACGCCCGCGAGGAGGCGCCATTGGTCGATCGCGCGATCCAGATCCTCGGTCAGCCAGGCGATCTGGGCGATCGGGCCATACCCCGCGATTGTCCGTATCTTCTCCATCCTCGGGCGTTCCTTCATTATGGGCGTCGCGTTTACGGTGTCTCCTGCGCCGCCCACGGATCAGGAAGTCCGGGATCGGTGCTGCGGATGACATGTTTGAGCAGATGCTTGAGCAGCGCGGTTTCATTCTCGTCGAAAGCGCCCAGCGCGTCCTCCTCGGCGGCCTTGGCGGCGGCGGCGAGTTCGACGAGGACACGCCGGCCGGTGTCGGTCAGCCATATCCGGTCGGGCGTATCGGTCCGGACGATGCCGCGCGCCGCGAGCGATGCGATACGATCGGGGGTGATGTGCGCGCCGGTATAGCCGATCAGACCGTCGATCTCGGTTATGGTGCGTCCGTCGTTTATTCCCAGCACGCTCAGGATGAAGTGATCGGTGGCGTCGAGATGATGATCGCGCAAGCTTTCCTGCATCCGCCCGTAGAGTTGGAAATGCGCGCGGCCGAGCAGATAGCCGAGAAAATCCTCGCCAAAACTGCCCGCGGGCTGCGCGCCGGCGTCGCAGGCGGTGAGCATCGCGGCCTTGCGCGCGGCAAGCGCGTAGCGGCCGCCATGGAAGAGCAGGGGTGCGCGGTCCTCATGGTCGAAAGCAATGACCTCGCCCACGAAGATGATGTGGTCGCCGCCCTCATATTGATAGGCGGTGCGGCACTGGAAACGCGCGGTACAGCCGGTGAGCAGCGGCACGTCGCCTTCGCCGCGCTCGATTTTGGCACCGGCGAACTTGTCCGCGCCGCGTTTGGCGAAACCGTTCGAGAGCGCCTCCTGATCGGCGGCGAGGATATGCACCGCGAAATGCGCGGCGCCCTGAAACGCCTCCATGCTCTTCGACGTGCGCGCGAGGCTCCACAGCACCATCGGCGGATCGAGCGAGACCGAGTTGAAGCTGTTGGCGGTCAGTCCGCAATCTTCGCCCGCCGCATTCCGCGTCGTGACGATCGTGACCCCGGTTGCAAACGCGCCGAGCGCGCTCCGGAATGCGATGGCATCGGGATTGGCGGCCATGACCTTTTGCTCCTCATCCGGCCGCGATCGATGGGCGGGCAGGTGTCGACCCTATCGCCCGGCCGCGGCCGCGCATCGCTCAATTGGACTAGATAGGACGCCCGGATTGCGGCGTTGGCGGGCGCGCCGCCACCCCCTTTTGGGGGCGGGTCAGCCGAGGACGGCGACGCTGCGCAGGGTGAAGCGGACGAGATCGGCCTGCCGGCTGACCCCGCGCCTCATTCTAGCGCAGCATCTGCTTGCGCAGCCGCTGCAAAGCCTTTGAATCCACACCGAGTTCGCGCGCCAGATAGGTGTCGACGTCGCCATAGTCCTTGCGGATCTGGTCGAAGGCGGCGTCGAGATAGGCGCGTTCGACTCCAAGCAGGGGTTTCGCAACATCGGCCGGCAACGCCGACATCGCGGCGTTCATCCCGGCATCGGCGCGCAAAGCCTCCATATCGAGCGCGCTGTTGCTCAGCAGATAATCCTCCATGATCGTGTCATAGGGAACGCCAAGCGCGCTCAGAACGAGCGCCACGCCGACGCCGGTGCGATCCTTGCCCGCGGTGCAGTTGACGATGACCGCCTTGTCGGAGGTCAAAAGCCTGTCGAACAGCATGCGATAGGACGCCGCCTGTTCCTTGGGAAAGCCTCGATAGCCCTGAATCATCACGCTGCGCATCGTTCCGGCGTCGAGCGGCGTACCTTTCGCGAACAATGCGCCCAGATTGCCGCCCGACAGGTCATAGTCGCGCGCCCAGTAGCCGAGGCCAGAGTCCTGCATCCACGGGGTCTTGTCGGTCTGACGCTCGCGCGTCGAGCGCAAGTCAATGATCGACCCGACGCCCAGTTTGCGGACCAATGCCTGATCGTCCGCGGTGTAGCGGCCGACCGATGCCGAGCGATACAGCTTACCCCAGGCTATCGAATGACCGTCCTTCGTCCGGTAGCCGCCGATGTCGCGGAAATTGTCGCCGCCGGCGAGCGCGATCTCGCGCGTCCTGGTCGTTACGGGATCGGTGTGCGCCGCTGTGGGCGCATGCTGAGCGATCGCCATCGTCGGCGTGAGCAACAGCAGCCCGAATAATGCCTTTTTCACGTCCTTTTCTCCCGCAATTGCCCGGCGACGGAAAAGCCGCCGCCGGGCTGGGTTCTTCAGAATTTTGCCCGGGCTTCGAGACCATAGGTTCGCGGCTCGTTATAGAGCGTTGCGGTGGTCCTGCCGGGGATGCGGAAATCGAAGAGATTGTAGGTCGCGTTGGTCAGATTCTTGCCCCACAACGCGACTTCCAGCTCGCCGACGCCGCCCAGATCGATGTCGCCCAGCGTCAGCCTGCCATTGAGCAGCAACGCCTTGTCCGCCTTGACCGTCACCGTGCCGTTGGGGATGTAATTCCCGGCGGTATCGAGGCCGACATAGGCACGCAGCTCGCCAAAGGAAAAAGCGGGAAAGACATAGTCGGCCGAAAAGGACGCCGCATGTTTCGGAGTGAAGGCGGACGATGCCTGTTCGATCACCCCGGTGAATATATTCTGCACGGGTGTGGGCGGGGCGTCGGTGTAGACATAGTTCGCCGACAGCGAGAGGCCGCGCACGGGGACGAGCGTGATGTCGGCTTCGATCCCCTTGATCTTGCGCTTTTCGGGCGCGTTGACCGTTTCGGTATTCGATATGAAAACGGGATTCAGGAAATCCACCTGCTGGTTCGAGAGGCGGCTCATATAGGCGGCGATGTTGACGCGCAGCCTGCGGTCGAACAGGTCGGCCTTCACCCCCGCTTCCCACGCCGTCAGCTCTTCCTCGCCAAAGGTGCGCAATATCACCGAGCGCGTGTTGGCGCCGCCGGCGCGATAGGCCCGGCTCCATTTCACATAGGCGTTGATGTCCTCGCTGAAGTCATAGGCGATCGTCGCCATCGGATCGATGCGGCTCGAATCGAAGACGAAATCCAGGTTCGGGTTCACCCCCGCGATGAACAGAAGGCGGCCGTCCTTATGATCGTCGGTGTAGCGCGCGCCGGCGGTAATATGCAGCCCGCGCAGCGCTTCGGGCGACCAGGTCGCCTGCCCGAACAGCGCCTTGGATTTGACATCGACCTGCGCCGCGCGATCGGGAAGCCGGGTCGCGCCGCCATCAGGCGACGGCGCGGGGAAGAAATTGACCCCGGTCAGCGTCGAATTGAGCGTTCCCAGCGAATAGACGATCGCCTCGTCCTGGCCCTCTTCCTCGAAATAATAGGCGCCGACGACGAATTTCAGTTCGCCGACATCGCCGACGAGCTGGACCTCCTGGCTGAACTGGTTCTGCTTCACATTGGCATAGCTCAGGCGGGCGAAGCGGCGGTTCGGCCCCCAGGTCGTGTTCGATCCCTCGTCGGTGTCGAGCTGGGTCGAATCGAGATTGCGCCAGGCCGAGATCGAGCGGATCGTCAGCGCGTCGCTGACATCCCATTCGGCGGTGAGGCTGTGCCCCTTGGCCTCCTGCGGATTGCGGAAGACGGGGAAACCGAAGCGCCCGGTTCGCACGCGGCCGGTATCGAGCTTGATGAAGGATGGCGTGACCGCGGGCGACTGCGTCGAAGCCGTGATATAATGATAATAGCCCGTCGATTTGTCGCGTGAGAGATCATAGGCATAGAGCAGCGACAGATTGTCGGCCAGGCGCCAGAGCGCCGAGATTTTGAAGCCGTATCGCTTGACCTCGCCATAGTCGAGCGCGCTGCCCAGCGGATTTTCCACCAGTCCGCCGCGCCCCTCGAACACCCCGTCGACCTTGACGCTGAGGCCCGCCGCTTCGGGCAGGTTGACGTGCGCGGCGAACGAGCGGCCGCGGTAGTTGCCGATGCCCGCCTTGAGGTCGACGCTCGCTTCGCCTGTCGGTTTTTTGGACACCACGCTGATCGCGCCGCCGATCGTGTTGCGGCCGAAGAGCGTGCCCTGCGGCCCGCGCAGCACCTCGATGCGTTCGATGTCGGCAAGCTCCATGCCGAGCCCGGACACGCGGCCCAGATAGACGCTGTCGATATAGATGCCGACCGTGGGATCACGGCTGACCTGTGTGGCATCGACCGGGACCAGGCCGCGCATGCCGATGCTGACGGCTGAGACGCGGCCGACGAAGGGCGCGATGCGGATCGACGGGATGGCGCCGGTGAAGAGGTCAGACAGCGAGCCGATGCCCTTTTCTTCGAGCGTCTCTGCGCTCAGCGCCACTATCGAGATCGGCGTGTCCTGAAGATTTTCTTCGCGCTTCTGGGCGGTCACCACGATGTCGGCGACACCGATATTCTCGCTCTCCGTGCTTTCCTGCGCGGTCGCGGGCGTTGCCGCGAGCCAGGTCGCGGCCGAGGCCGCGAGTGCGATACGTGACAGGCGCAATCCTTCTATCGACATATGCTCTCCCTCCCGTTTTGCGCGGATATTTGTTCCCGCGTCGACTCACCTACTAGTGAGTAGGTGAATTTGTAATCGGGGAAGGGAGATTTGCAAGCGGCATTCGGATGCGCCAAATAGCGGCGATGCATATGACGATTCCGATCCCGTCGACGCGCAAGGAGCGCGCGGATGCGACCCGCGAGGCCATCCTGCACGAAGCCGAACGGGTGTTTGCCGCGACAGGCTTCAGGGCCGCGCGCCTCGAGGATATGGCCGATGCGGTCGGCATTCGCCGGCCCTCGCTGCTTCATCATTTCTCGACGAAAAAGATGCTGTACGATGCCGTCGAGCAGCGCATTTTCGAGGCTATGCACATGGCTTGCGAGGCGCGAACCGCGGATGTCGAGGATCCGACCGCCAAGTTGCTCGCCCATCTGGACGCCTGGCTCGACTTCTTCGTCGGTCGCCCGACGGCCGCCCGAATTCTTCAGCGCCTCGTTGCCGATACCGCCGTTCAGCAGGGCAACCCGATGGAGTTCTCTTCTGTCGCGCTAGAAGACATGGACCGGACGCTGGCCTATGGCATCGCACAGGGTGTGTTTGTTCCGCTTTCGACGATGACCTTTATCAACGGCGTGGCTGGCGGCATTCTCTTCTTCGTCTGCAACAGCCGTCAGGTCGGCGAACAGCGGCGTTATGAACCGTCCGATCCGGCGGATCAGGCGGTCTTCAGGACTTTGCTGCACAAGCTCGCACGCGCCGCCGTGCTGCCCTGACACCGGTGTTGCCGGGGAACGGCAAACGCCGCCTTGCCATGGCGTTTAGCCGGGCGTGGCCGGGGCGACGGCTGCGCGGGTCAGCAAATGAAGCAGCTCGCGGAAACTTTCGAGTTCCGCGGGGTCGGCGGCGTCATAGCTGCGGTTGGAGCCAAGTTGCTTGCTGTTGCACACGTAGAAGAGCGAGCTCGACCCCACCGCGTTGACGACATGCATCGGCGGCAGCGGACGAAAGTCCCCGACGGCCACGCCTTCGTTCACCACGATCTCGACATCGCGCAGCAATATGTTCGAGAATTGCGTGGGGTCGCCGCGGCGTGGTGAGACGTCGGCGACGAGGCGTTGGATGATCCGCGCCGCGGTCGGCCGCGCGACGAGGAAGTCGAGCCACCCGTCGAGCAGCGCGAGCAGCTTGTCGATCGGCTTGTCGTGCAGTGCGATGTGGCCGAGTGCTTCGCGGTGCATGGAGGCGAAGATGTCCTCCTCGACCGCGTCATAAAGCTCCTGCTTGTTCGAGAAATAATAAACGATCGACGGGCGGCGGATGCCGACCGCGGCGGCGACGTCCTCCAGCCGTGCCGTGGTGAAGCCGACCTCGGCGAAAACCGTCTCGGCCGCCTCGAGGATTGCCTGACGCGTCGCTTCGCCGCGCGCGTGCCTGATGGGCTTCATGCTCAATGCTCAAAAACCTTTCGTGTCAGCGCCTGTGAAGCGCGCTCCCTTTTGGCGCAATCAAATCCTGCTTGCAATCTACCTGCATGAAGGTAGAAATCTACCTACACGAAGGTAGAATCGTGAAACGAGGCGATCGCTCGCCCGAATGTTCGATGGAGGGGATTACGATGAATAAGATTTCCGGGCCGCGGGTCCGTCTGCTGCTTTGCACGCTCGCGATGACCGCGGCGCATCCCGTTTTGGCGCAGACCGCCGATGCCGCACCCGACGAGGCGTCGGGCCTTGGCGAAATCGTCGTCACCGCACAGAAGCGCGAGGAATCGCTTCAGGACACCCCGATCTCGATCGCCGCCTTCACCGCCGGCGACCTGGAGACCCGGGGGATCAGCGGGCTCACCGACCTGCGCGCCAACGTGCCCAATCTTCAGCTTACCCCGCACCCCAACAGTGCCGCGACGACGCAGATCTTCATGCGCGGCGTCGGCCTGAGCGACGACCAGATCACGCAGGATGCCGGCGTCGCGGTCTATATGGACGGCGTCTATGTCGCGCGCAGCCAGGGGCAGGCGCTCGAAGTCGCCGAGCTTGAGCGCGTCGAAGTGCTGCGCGGGCCGCAGGGCACGCTCTATGGTCGCAACGCAACGGGCGGCGCGATCAACTTCATCACCAAAAAGCCCGAACTCGGCGATTTCGGCTTCAAGGGGCAGGTGACGCTCGGCAATTACGACAATCGCCGCTTCAAGGCCGCGGTCAATGTGCCGATCGGCAGCACGCTGGCGGCGCGCTTTTCCTACGCGAACATCCAGCAGGACGGCTTTGTCAAGAACCCCGGCACCGGGGTGAAGCGCTGGGGCGACAAGGATCGCCAGGCGATGCGCGCCGATGTGTTGTGGCAACCCGCCGACGCGATCAGCCTGCGCTACAGCTATGATCGTTCGGAGATTCAGGACACGCCGATCTTCGTCGCCTTCTCGCCGCTGCATCCGCTGAAGGCGCCGCGCCCCAAGGCCGGCAGCCCGCTGGTCGGCGACCTGCTCGCCAATGACGTGACGTCGGAGGGGCACAGCCTGATCGGCGAGTGGAGCGCCGCCGACTCGCTCACGATCCGCTCGATCACGGGGTATCGCAAGCTCGATAACTTCCAGAATCAGGATTATCTGACGGGCGTGCTCGGCCCGACGCCGCTTCAGAAGAACAGCAGCCGCGCCACGCAGGATCAGTGGAGCCAGGAGCTTCAGTTTGTCGGCGACGCGCTCGATCGCCAGCTCGAATATGTCGTCGGCGGCTATTGGTTCTCCGAAGAGGGCGACAATTTCAGCAACAGCTTCAGCCCGCCGACACGGACGCGCAGCTTCACGACCACCACGATCGCGAACGAGTCCTGGGCGCTATTCGGGCAGGTGACCTATTCCCCCGAATGGCTCGACCGGCGTCTTCACCTGACGGTCGGTGCGCGCCAGAGCTGGGACAAGCGCGAAGCGACGCTCGCACGCCAGACGCAGGTCAATAATGGCCCGATCGTGCCGGTGCCCGGCGTTGGCGACGGCAGCCGAAAGTTCAAGGATTTCAGCCCCAGCGTCATTCTCGCCTACGACCTCGCCGAAAATGTGAATGTCTATGGCAAGGTGGTGAAGGGCTATAAGTCCGGCGGGTATAATACCCGCGCCAGCTCGATCCCGCGCTTCAATCAGGGGTTCGATTCGGAAACGCTCTGGTCCTACGAACTCGGCATGAAGAGCCAGTTCCTCGACAACAAGCTGCGCTTCAACGTCGCGGCGTTCCAGTCGAAGTACAAGGACATCCAGATCAACGTGCAGTCCGATCCGACCAATGTGCGGATCACCGACGTGCTCAACGCGGGCAAGGCGACGGTGAAGGGCATCGAGGCCGATCTGACGCTCGCACCCGTTCGCGAGCTGCGTTTCACGATCAACTACGGCTATCTCGATGCGCAATATGACGAGATTGTCGACGTCACGGGCGCCGACATTTCGGCCAATTTCCGCTTCTCCAACGCGCCGAAACACTCGCTGGGGCTGGACCTCAACTATGACCTGCCGACAACGCCGGTCGGCACATTTTCGACCAACGTGAACTACACGATGCAGAGCGACAAATTCGTCAGTTCGAGCATCTCGGGCGGCAAGTTCATCGTCGGTGACTATGGCCTGCTCAACGCGCGGCTGACGTTGGCCGATATTCCGGGCGTCGACGGCCTTCGTGTCGCTCTGTGGGGCCGCAACCTCACCGACAAGGAATATTATGTCACGCAGTTCAACATCGGCCGCCCCGGCGCGCTGTTTGGCGAACCGCGCACCTATGGCGTCGATCTGAGCATCGAATTCTAAGGGGATTCGCGATGCGATATGCGGCCTTGCTACTCGGCGGCGTGCTCGCCCTCTCGCTGTCCGGCGTCGCCATCGGCGCCGGGCAAGGGGCGAAAGACTTTCGCGCGGGCACGCCCGGCGTCGCCCGCACGCAAAAGGATTTCGCGGGCGGCGCCGACGAGTTCCGCTTCGTCGTCATCGGCGACCGCACCGGCAAGCACCGCCCCGGGGTGTTCGAGGATGCGATGGACAAGGTCGAGGCACTGCGCCCCGATTTCGTCATCAACATCGGCGACCTCATCGAGGGCAATAGCGAGGATCGGGCGCAGCTCGGCAAGGAATGGGACGAGGTCAACGCCGCGATCGACCGGCTGAGCGTTCCCTTCTTCTATGTGCCCGGCAATCACGACCTGACCAACGAGGTGCAGCGGAGCGAATGGCGCAAGCGTCTGGGCGCCGATTATTACAGTTTCACCTACAAGGGCGCGCTGTTCCTCGTCCTCAATACCGAGGATCCGCCCCAGCCGAAAATCGCGCGGGCGAAACTGGTCGAGCAATATGGCGCCGATGCGATGATGTCGGTGTTCAAGGCGATCAACGGCGATCCCGCAAAGGCCGAGGCGCTGTTCGCGAGCGACCCGAAGCTGGCCGAACTGGCGGGCAAGTTCCGCGCTTCGGAGAATGTCGCGTTCAGCGCCGATCAGGTGAAGATGGTCCGCGAGGCGCTGGCGAAAAGCCCCAAGGCGCGCTGGACCTTCGTGCTCATGCATCGGCCGGCGTGGAAGGTCGATTCGCCGGCATTCCGCGAGATCGAGGGGCTGCTCAAGGGCCGTCCCCACACCATGCTCGCGGGGCATTACCACAAATATGCCTATGAAGCGCGCGGCGGCCACGATTATATCCAGCTCGGTACGACGGGCGGCATACCGGGGGGCGCGCCAGACGATCCAGCGGTCGTCGATCATGTGATGTGGGTTTCGGTCGCCGGTGGCGCACCGCGCGTCAGCAATTTGAAGCTCGACGGTTTTTTCGGAAAGCAGGGGCCGTCACCGGTCGCGCCGGCCCGATGACACGGATAATCGGCGCAGAAATTAGAATGGCCCGCATCATGGAGATTGTTCCACAATGACGTTTACTGATCTTTCGCCCGCGCTCGGCGCGCCCGGGACCGCCGTCATCGTCACCGGGGGGGCGTCCGGGATCGGGCTCGCCTCGGCGCGCGCGCTGGCGGCGGTTGGCCGGGCGGTTGCGCTCTGGGATATCAATGCCGGCAAGGCCGAGGCCGAGGCCGCGGCGATCACGCAGGAATTCGGCGCAAAGGCCATCGGCCTAGGCGTCGATCTCACCGATCTGGACGCCTATCCGGCCGCGATCGCCGCCAGCCGCGATGCGCTCGGTGCGCTGGGCGGGCTCGTCCACGCCGCGGGCATCGTCGACACCGCCTCGCTGGAAGGCATCACGCCCGAAAGCTGGGCGGCGGGCATCAACACGCACCTGCGTCCGCTCGCGCTGCTGACGCAGCAGCTCCACGGCGACTTTGCCGCCAATCCGGGGTCGGCGGTGGTCGCGATCACCTCGATCAACGCGACGCTCGGTAACGCGATGAACCCGATCTACAGCGCGGCCAAGGGCGGGATGCTCTCGCTCGTCCGCTCGCTCGCCGACCGGCTGGCGCGCGACAAGATCCGGATCAATTCGGTATCGCCCGGCCAGATCATGACGCCGATGATGAAGCCGGCGGTCGACAATTTGCCCGAGGGCTTTTTCGAAAAACGCATCCTGCTCGAACGCATCGGCGTGCCCGAGGAAATCGGACGCGTCGTGCGCTTCCTGCTCTCGAACGAAGCGAGCTACATCACCGCCGCCGAACTCGTCGTCGATGGCGGCAACATCTCGTCGCAGCGCGGCTGAGCGCAGGAAGGAAGCTGAAAATGCGGAATGACGATCACCGGATGTGGCGGGCGGCGCTTGCAGCCGCATTGGTCCTGACGCTGCCGGCATGTGCGACGGTCGACAAGCGGCCGGTCGCCGGCGCGGTTGCCGAACAGTCGGGCGTCATTCCCTTCACCGCCGCCAGCGTATCGGCGGATGGTACGATCAACTGGTCCGCGCCCGGCGCGGGTCAGGTCCGGGTTTATGCGGGCACCGATTCTGCAGTGAGCGACCGGTCGAAACCGGTGGGGCAGGGCGATGCTACGGGCAGCATCCACGTTTCCGGCCTAGCCCCCGGCAAGCGTTGGTTTTTCGCGCTCGTTCCCGATCGCGGCGCCCCGCTGGTCATCGCCGACCGCGGGCTTCACCTGGGGACGGCCCCCAATTTGCGCGACATCGGCGGCTATCGCACCACCGACGGCCGCTGGGTGAAGATGGGGATGATCTATCGTTCGGATCAGCTCGACCGCCTGAGCGATAGCGACCTCGGTGCGATGGGCGATCTGGGCCTCGCGCTCGTCGCCGATCTGCGCACCGCAAGCGAACGCAGCCATGAACCCGATCGTCTGCCCGCTGGCGCCGAGCATCTCTTGCTCGACGTCGTCGCGGACAGCAAGGGCAGCGTCGGCGGCGACATGCGTCAGGCAATGGCAACGATCGCGGCGGGCAAGGGCGCGGAGATGCTGACCGAGGCGAACCGCGATTTCGTCTCGTTGAACAGCGCGCGCAGCGCCTATCACACGCTGCTCTCCCGCATCAGTGCAGAAGGCGCCGGACCGACGCTATATCACTGCACCTCCGGCAAGGACCGCACGGGCTGGGCGAGCGCGGTGATCCTGACCCTCCTCGGCGTGCCGCGCGAAACGGTGATGGCCGATTATCTTGCCAGCAACGACTATCTGCGCGCCAAGAATGAAGCGACAATCGCCATGCTCGCCCGATTGCCGACGCCGATCGCGCGGGAAAATCTCGAGCCGGTCTTGACCGTGCGCGCCGCCTATATCGAGGCGGCCTTTGCCGAAGTCGACAAGCGCTATGGCTCGTTCGACCGCTATGTTCGCGAGGGGATTGGCCTGGATGATGCCGCGATCGACCGGCTTCGCACGACCTTGCTGGCGGGGGCGCCGCAATAGCCGCCGTGTTTGCGTCCGGCTCTGCACAGCAGGCAGCATTTGGCGTTCACCAGAAAACGGCCATGTTTCGTGGTCCAAATTAGCAAAATATAAGCGGACGCTCGGACTCGGGGATTCAGCCCTGTGTCAATTGTCCGTCGCAATCAGGGTGAATGGCGCCCAAGCGGCGGGATGCGCCCAGTCACTGGTCCAGCCTTCCACCACGGTGCCGTCTTCGCGCCTGCCCGATCGGATCGCGCGCATGGCCGATTGGAAGGCCGCCGCCTTGCCTGCCTTCCGGTTCCGCGCCGCGTTGACGAGTGTTTCGACCGTGAGCGCAGCCGTGACCCTATCGCCGACGCGCCAGCGGCTCGCGAGCAGTGCGTCGGTGCCGGCATATAGGAATGAACGTGCCAGCGCCGATAGGGCGTCGGCCCCGCCAGGCCCTTCGGTCGTTCCCGTGTTGCAGGCCGACAGAATGACCCACTCGGCCGAGAGGTCGAGCTCGGCGGCTTCGGCGGCGGTCAAAATACCGTCGTCGGCGTATGTCGCGTGGCCTGGGGGCGTGAAGATCAGGCCGGGCTCGGCGAAACCTTCGATCTCGCCGGGCAATATGCCATGCGTGGCAAAAGCGACGATGCGCGCGTCGCGCAATCGCGTGTTCGTTCGCACGGCGGTCTCGGTGGCATCGGGGCCGAGGTGGATTGCGTCGATGTCGGCGTCGAGCGCGCGCGCCATCGCGTTCAGCTCGACCTCGGTGCCGGGAAGCGAAGGAAGCGCGCGCAGGCGTTCGGGATCGGCGAGGGTGCCGCCGATCCCTCCGGTCCGTGGCGAGAGTCCCGTGGCAGCGGCCCGTTTGCTCCCCGCTTTGGCCAGCACCGGTGCGCCATAACCGATGAAGGGGCGTGCGTTTCGCCCGGCCGACCGCGGCTTTCCCGTCCGCAAGGATTCGACCGACGGCAGGGTAACGATCGCAAATCGATCGCCGAGCCAGGGGGTGGCGGCGAGCGCCTTCTCGGAGTCGGGCCCTTTGGGTTCGGCGGTGATGAAGGCGGCGAAGGGAAGGTCGGCGAGCGCACCCGAAGTCGTCACATAGAGGGTCTTTACATCCTTGAGCAGCGGCTCATGCGGTTGGACGAGGAAGCGATAGAGATCCCAGGCGTAGCGGCGCTCGAACAGCGGCGACGCGGTCCAGATGCCGCTGCAAGTCTGGGGATCGACCTCGCAGCGAAACGCGTCGATCGTGCCGCGCAGGAAGGATTGGAGTCGCGGCACCGCGTGCCAGCCCGCCCCCTTGGTCGTCACGACAAAGGTGAAATCATAAAGTTCGCCCTCGGTGACGAGAAGCAGCGCCTCGCCCGGACGCAGACGGCGGCGCACCTCGTCTTCGCTCAGGGGCTGGGGCAGTGCGAGGCGCGCGTAATCGGGGTAGGAACGACGCAGCCGGGCGTCGATTTCACTAAGTTCCCGGCCCAGCGTCCCGATCCTGTCCTTCAAATTTTCGGCGGCGTCGGGCGCGCCGATCATGGCCGTGCCAAGGGTGTGGTTGAGGTCGCGGATTTCCGAGGCCAGATCCTGCTGGCGTCGCACCAGCAGGGCGAGCGGGGTATCGCCAAGCGCTTCGCGGGCGACGATACCGGCCAGCGCGCGGGTCGATGCGCTCGATGTCAAATCCTGCGCAATACGGAAGGATTCGGATCGCAGCTTCGCTTCCTCGCTCCGGACCTGCGTCGCCCGATTGGCGTAGAGGGTGAGCGCCAGCGCGAAGGTGCCGGCCCCCGAGGCGTCGGACCAGCCGCCTTCACTGACGGCGGCGGCGACCGCGCGCTCACCCGCGCTTGCTCCCGCCACATCCCGCGCCGACAGCACGCGCGTTCGTTCCGCGCGCGCGCGCGCGACCGCACCGCGCATAAGGCTGACATATTCGGGCGAAGCGGGATCCTTGCGCGCGATCGATCGGGCCAGTTTCATCGACGCGATCGCGACATAGCGGTGACCGGGATCGAGCGAGCCGGCCGCGCGCGCCAGCGCGCGCCGCTGATAATCGATCGCAGCTTCGGCCTTGCCCTGCTTGGCGAGGATCGCGCCCATTCGGCCGAGGTCGGCGATATTCTCTTCCAGGTTGCTCTCGGGAAGTGCGGAACGCAAGGCGATGACGCGTGCCTGGAGCGCGCTGGCATCGTCATATTTCGCGCTCTTGATGAGCAGGCCGACGAGATTGCCCAGCGAGCGGAGCGTGTCGGGATTGCCCGCTCCCAGGTGGCGCTCGCGGATCGCGATCGCCTGGCGCAGCCGGACCTCGGCTTCCAGCTCCTGCCCTTGACGGTCGAGGTTGGTCGACAGCAAGGCGAGCGTTCGCGCGGACCCAAGGCTTTCGCGCCCCTTCGTGCGGACGAGGGTTTCGAGATTACGGCGATAGATCGCCTCGGCGCCCGGCAGGTCGCCCATTTCCTCAAGGTTCAGCGCAAAATCATTATATTCCTCGAGGACGAAAGGGTCCTCGGGGCCGAGCGCGAGCCTGCCATATTCGATCGCCTTCTGGATTGCCGTCGAGGCTTCCGGCCGGCGGCGCTGCCCGGCGAGCACTTCGCCCAGGGTGCCCCACGCCGCCGACAATGATCGCGTTTCCCCATCCGATGGCGTGAGAAGTTCGATCGCGCGGCGCGCACTGGCTTCGGCCTCCGCATAGCGGCCGCGTACACTCTGGACGAGCGCGAGCCGCCGCAACGCCGCGGCGTGCGCGGCGCGGTCGCCGAGCCGCTCGCGAATGCCGATGGCGTTCCGCATCAGCGTTTCGGCGGTGTCAGCGCGGCCGGTCAGATAGAGAATGTTCGCGAGCGTCTCCATGTCGGTTGCCGCGCCCGGCGATCGGTCCCCGGCTGAACGCCGGGCCATCCGTGCCCGAACCGCGGCTTCGGCCTTGACGAACTTGCCGCCATCGATGAGTTCGCGGATCTCCTTTTCGGTATCGCCGACCATGGCGATGCTCGCCGGGTCTGGCGGCGCTGAATCGCCTTGCTGTTCATGGGCGGGAGCGCGCGCTTCCGCACCGCGGCGGAGTATCGTGGCAAGCTGGTAGAGCGACGCGTGGGTGTCGGCGTGATCGCGCCCGAGCACGCGGGCCTGGATTGCATAGGCCTGTTCCGCGGTCGTTTCGGCCTCTGCGATGTCGCCCTGCAGCGCCAGATAGAGCGACAGCAAATAATGTTCGCGCGCGGTTTCGACACTGTCGCGGCCTGTCGCGTCCGCGACCGCATCGACCTTGCGGCGTTGCCCTGCGGAGCGTTCGCGATAGGCCGACATCTTCGCTTCGACATCGACGAGCAGTGATTGCAGTGCAGCGACCACCGCATTGCCGTCGCCGAGCATCCGCCGACCGGCGCCGACCCCTTCGCTATAGGCCGTAATAGCTTCCGGAAGCCGGCCGCGGGCTTCGAGTATCCGTCCGGCATTGCCCCAAGCCGCGATCAGCCGGTCGTCGGCCAGGCCGGGTGCCGAGAGCAGGGTTATGGCGCGCCGCGCTGCGGCCTCGGCCTCTTCATACCGCCCGCGTTCGAGCAGGACCGATGCGAGGCGGTTGAGGCTGCGGCCCGTCAGCCTGTCGTCGCCCAGCTGTTCGCGTGTTCGCACCGCGGACCGGATCAGGGGTTCGGCTTCCTCGGCGCGCTTTGTCATGGCGAGCAGGAGTGCCAGCCATTCGGTGTCGCCCGCGGCCGCGGCGGTCTCCATGCTGTCCGCTGTGACATGCGCCTTCAGGCGATCGCGCAGGATCGTTTCGGCTTCGTCAAATTTGCGGGCATCGATGAGCGGCTGGACCGCGGTGTCGCCCGGTTGCGCCGCGGATGTCGTTTGCGCCCGCAGGGGCGCAGGCTGCGCCGTCATCAGGATGCAGGCCAGCCAGCCAAGGCGATGGATGACGCGAAGTGAATGTTTTTCCATGAATGATTACGGTCGATCGAAAATCGGTCCCATTGGATGTTGGAACAGGCGGGCACGGCATTGGTTCCGCCAGCACGCTTCCCAGTTCGTACCGCTTTCATCCAGACAACACCCGCGAGCGAGGTGGCTTTCGATGCGGGCTTCGGCGACTTCTCGGAATTCAACCGGCGATTTCGTCGATTTATGGGAGCGACGCCGGTCGCGTTTCGTCACCGCTGACGGCTGCGGTTCCTCGCGACTGCGGCGTGCGCGTGACCACTGGCGAGGGGAGCCTCATCGAGGAGAAAGCTTGCCTTTTGTACGGCTCGTTAGGTGGAGCAGCCGGCAGCGATCGCAGCGGTATATCCGGAGCTGCAACTCAGAGCGTCGAACCACAGCAAGCGCCTCCTCCTCCGATCGATAGGAGGCCTTTTTTACGCAAATGCTTAGTCTCGTGCGCATACTGCCTCATTGCCCAAGATCGCGGACGGCTGCTTCTCGCACAAAAGAGGCCGAAAGAAATTGTCTGCTATCGGCCAGTAGCAGCCAAGGATCGGTGCTCGGTGGAATGCAATGCGCTGGTGACATCCAGAAACGCGGAAATCAGGCGCGATTGCAACCGGTCCTGCCGGCACACGATATGGGCATAGTTGAAGATTTCGGCATCGACGACCGGCAGGCTGCGGATGCGTTCGTCGGCGATATATTCGGCGCTCGAGACGAAACCGAAGCCGACGCCGCTCGCGACCGCCTCGCGCACCGCTTCGCGGCTGCCGATCTCCATCACGATTTTCGGCCGCACATTCGCCTTCGCCATGGCCTCGTCGCTCGCGCGGCGGGTGTTTGAGCCATGTTCGCGTGCCACCATCGGCTGGTCATGGAGGTCCGCGATGCGGATATGGTCGCGGTCCGGCGCGAATAGGGGATGGTCGCGGCGCCCGAATGCCACGATCGGGCTTTCGCTATATTGGGAATACCAGAGCCGGTCGTCATTTTCGACATAGGCCAGCACCGCGACGTCGGATTCAAACTCGAGAAGGTTGCGCAGGACGACGTTCGAGTTGCCGATCGACACCGAGATTTCGATTTCGGGATAGCGGGCGTGAAAGGCGACGAGCATCTCGGTCACATGAAAAGGTCCGACCGCGCCGACGCGGAGATGGCCGGTGCGCAGCTCGCGGCTCTCGGTCAGGAAATGCCGGGCGTCGGCTTCGTCGGCAATCATTCGCCGCGTGATCTGTTGAAGCTCGCGGCCGGCGTCGGTGAGGCGCATCCGCCGCCCGGTGCGCACGAACAGCTCGACCGCATATTCCTCCTCGAGCTGGCGGATTTGCGTGGTCAGCGTCGGCTGGCTGATGTTCAGCCGGTTCGCCGCGGCGGTGACGCTCTCGGTTTCGGCGACCGCGTGGAAGGATCGGAGCTGTGTGTATCTCATAGATTTTTTATATAGATGCGGCGAAAACTATCAATTGGATAATCTGTCGCGCTTCGGCTTCAAGGCTCTCCAACAAGAGCAAAGGGAGGACGAAAGCGCCGATGTCCGTTTCGTGGAAATATGGAAATCCTGTCGAGGTGACGTTTTGCGAGGACGCCGTGGCGGCGGTCGGCGACAAGGTTGCGGGCCGCAGCTTTTGCCTCGTCACCTATAATGACCATCCCTATTTCGACGACATCGTCGCGGCGATTTCGGCCCGTGTCGGCGCCCCCGCGGTCGTAGTGCGCGAGGTTGAGCCGAACCCGAGCTTCAACGGGCTGCGCGGCCTGTGTCGCACCTTTGGCGCTGCCGCGACGACCCCCGAAGTCATCGTTGCGTTCGGCGGCGGATCGGTGATCGATTCGGCCAAGGCGCTCGCGGTTTCGAGCGGCGACTTCGCCAACGTCCAGGACTTCCTCGAAGGTCGCAAGGGCGCCGAGGCGGTGAAAGCGATGCCGATCATTGCGGTGCCCACAACCTTCGGCACCGGCAGCGAGGTGACGAGCTGGGCGACGATCTGGGACACCGATGCGCGCAAGAAATACTCGCTGAACCGCCCCGACCTCTATCCCGAGCACGCGATCATCGACCCGTCCACGTCGCTGGGGGTGCCGCGCGGGCTGACGCTGGCGACGGGCCTCGATACGCTGTCGCATGCGCTCGAAAGCATCTGGAACGTCAATGCCAACCCTGTCTCGGCCAACCACGCCATTTTCGCGGCGAGCGAGCTGATCGATGCGCTGCCCAAGCTAGTCGACGACCTTGGCAATCTCGAGCTGCGGACCCGCGTGGCGCGCGCCAGCCTGTTTGCGGGGCTCGCTTTCTCGAACACCAAGACCGCGCTCGCGCATTCGCTGTCCTATTATCTGACGTTGCACCACGGCACCGTCCACGGGATCGCCTGCTCGTTCATGCTGCCCGCGGTGATGCGCAGCGCGATCGGCCAGAACGCGGCCTGCGACCAGGCGCTGGCGCGGATCTTCGGCGCCGACCTCGCCGCGGGCGCCGACCGGCTCGACGCCTTCCTGACCGGTCTCGGCGTGTCGACCGACGCGACCGATTACGGCGTCACGCGCGAGAATTGGCTCGCGGCGATCGACGATGCCCTCGACGGCGAGCGAGGGCGCAATTTTATCGGCACCCGCGATGCCTTTTTGTCCAGCGCGGCCTGAGGAGAATATTTGTGAACATGCCTACCACCCCCGCCGACCTTGTCGTCAACGGCCGCGCCTACGCGCATCCTGACCGGCCTGTTGTCGTCATCTGCCTCGACGGTTCCGAACCCGGTTATATCGAGGCCGCGATCGAGGCGGGGGTCGCGCCGAACCTCGACCGCATCCTGAAGACCGGAACGAACCGGACCGCGCTGTCGGTGGTTCCGACCTTCACCAACCCGAACAATTTGTCGATCGTGACGGGCCGCCCGCCAGCGGTGCACGGCATTTCGGGCAATTTCTTCTACGACCGCGAGGCGGGCGTCGAGGTGATGATGAACGACGCCAAATTCCTGCGTGTGCCGACGATCTTCGCGACGGCGCAACAGGCCGGGATGAAGATCGCGGTGGTGACCGCCAAGGACAAGCTGCGCACCTTGCTGGGCAAGGGGCTGGATTTCGGAAGCGGCACTGCGATCGCTTTCTCGTCGGAAAAGGCCGACCAGGCGACCAGGGCCGCGAACGGCATCGAGGACGTGCTCGATTTCGTCGGCCTGCCGCTGCCGAACGTCTATTCGGCCGACCTTTCGGAGTTCATCTTTGCGGCGGGCGTCAAGCTGCAGAACAGCTTCCGCCCCGACCTCATGTATCTGTCGACGACCGACTATGTGCAGCACAAGGCGGCACCGGGGGCCAAGGCGGCGAATGATTTCTATGCGATGTTCGACCGCTATGTCGGGCAGCTCGATGCCGCCGGCTGCACGATCGTCATCACCGCCGACCATGGCATGAACGACAAGCACGACAGCGACCAGCAACCCGACGTCATCTATCTTCAGGACGTGCTCGATGCGGCGCTCGGCGCGGGCACCGCCCGCGTGATCCTGCCGATCACCGATCCCTATGTCGCGCACCACGGCGCGCTCGGCTCCTTCGCGACCGTCTATGTCGATGCCGACAAGGTGCAGTCGGTGATCGACATCGCGGGCGCGGTCGCGGGCGTGACGGTCGCGATTTCGGCCGCGGAAGCAGGCGAGCGCTTTGAACTGCCGATCGACCGCATCGGCGACGTCGTCGTCATCTGCGATCGCCACAAGGTGCTCGGCACCACCGCCGCGCGGCACGATTTTTCGGGCCTCACCGAACCGCTGCGCAGCCATGGCGGGCTGACCGAACAGACCGTGCCGCTGATTTCGAACCGCCCGACCGAGGTGGCCCCCGATCGCGTCCTGCGCAATTTCGATGCATTCGACATGGCGCTGAACCTGGTGCGCTGAGATGAACATCCACACCAGCCCCAGCCAGCCCGTTCGCCTCGAATCGATGCGCATCGCCGGCAAGCTCGTCCAGACCGACGACGTCATCGAGGTCCGCAATCCCTATGACAACACGCTGACCGGCACCGTCCCGGCGGCGCGGCCCGAGCATGTCCGCGAGGCGTTCCGCACCGCCAAGGCGTTCAAGCCGAAGCTGAGCCGCTACGAGCGCCAGCAGATTTTGCAGCGCACCGCCGAGTTGCTGCGCGATCGCAAGGAGAAGTTCGCGCGGCTGATCGTCGCCGAGACCGGGCTGTGCTGGAAGGACGGGCTTTACGAGGCGAGCCGTGCCTATGACGTCTGGTCGTTCGCGGCGCAGCTCACCATCAAGGACGATGGCGAAATCTATGCCTGCGACATTTCGCCGATGGGCAAGGAGCGCAAAATCTTCACGACGCGCGTCCCGCTGCTCGGTGTCGTGTCGGCGATCACGCCGTTCAACCATCCGCTCAACATGGTCAGCCACAAGCTGGCGCCGGCGATCGCGACGAACAATCGCGTGGTGCTGAAACCCACCGAGCTGACCCCGCTCACCGCGCTCGCGCTCGCCGACGTGCTGTATGAGGCGGGGCTCCCGCCCGAGATGCTCTCGGTCATCACGGGCAATCCGTCGACGATGGGCGACGCGATGATCACCGATCCCGACGCCGACCTTGTGACCTTCACCGGCTCGGTGCGCGTCGGCAAGCACATCGCCAACACCGCGGGCTACAAGCGCAAGGTGCTCGAACTCGGCGGCAACGATCCGCTGATCGTGATGGAGGACGCCGACCTCGACAAGGCGGCCGAGCTGGCGGTGGCGGGGGCGACGAAGAATTCGGGCCAGCGCTGCACCGCGGTAAAGCGAATCCTGGTGGTCGACAGCGTCGCCGATGATTTCGCGAAACTCGTCGCCGAAAAGGCGAAGTTGCTGAAAAGCGGCGATCCGATGGATCCGTCGACCGACGTCGGCACCGTCATCAACGAACGCTCGGCGATCCTCTTTGAAAACCGCGTCAACGATGCGGTCGAGCGCGGCGCGGAAATCCTGCACGGCGCGCCGCGGCGCGGGGCACTGTTCGCGCCCACCGTCGTCGATCATGTGCCGGCCGACTGCGAGCTGGTGTTCGAGGAAACCTTTGGCCCGGTGATCCCGATCGTGCGCTGCCCCGACGATATTTCGGAGGTGATCCGGATATCGAACTCGACCGCCTACGGCCTGTCGTCGGGCGTCTGCACCAACCGCCTCGATTATGTCACGCGCTTCGTCGCCGAGCTGGAGGTCGGGACGGTCAATGTCTGGGAAGTCCCCGGCTACCGGATCGAAATGTCGCCCTTTGGCGGGATCAAGGATTCGGGGCTGGGCGACAAGGAAGGCGTCGTCGAGGCGATGAAGGGCTTTACCAACGTCCGGACGTGGTCGCTTCCCTGGAATATTTAATATTTTGTCACAAAAACTGAACAAGAATCACTAAATAGAAAGCACATAAAGTGCCTATTCACGGGACAGATGCAAATGAACGTGGTTCAAAAAGGTGTTACGGATCTCCGTAACTTGACAGGTAGTAGTATATTATTTCGCAAGGCTCAGCATCGTATGCTGTTTGCGGCGATGTTTTGCTATCTGTTCTTTTACACCGGTCGGCAGACTTTCGGGTTCGCGATCCCGGGCATCCAGGCCGAATTCGGCGTGTCGAAAGAAACGCTGGGCTGGGTCAGCGCGGCACTTTTGTGGTGTTATGCGATCGGGCAGGCGATCAACGGCAACCTCGGCGACAAATATGGTGGCCGCCGCGTGATGAGCGCGGGCGCGATCCTTTCGTGCATGGCCAACTGGGCGGCGAGCTTTGCAACGGGCGTGCTCAGCCTTGGCGCGCTGTGGGGACTCAACGGCTATTTCCAGGCGATGGGCTGGGCGCCGGGCAGCCGGCTGTTGTCGAACTGGTTCGGCAAGCATGAACGCGGCAAGGTGTTCGGATTCTATGTGTTCGCCGCGGGCATGGCGTCGGTGCTGTCCTTCGTCACCTCGATCATCGTCGTCCATGTGTTGCAGCTCGACTGGCGCTGGATCTTTCGCCTGCCCGTGCTGTTGATGCTGGTCGGGGGTATCGCCTTCTATCTGATTGCGCGCGAACGCCCCGAAGACCTGGGGTTTCAGTCGCCGCACGACGATGTCGCCGACGAGGAAACCGCCCCCGATGTCGCCGACGACGAGAGTTCGTGGGCGCGCTACAAAGCGGTGCTTTCCAACTGGCGCTTGCTGCTCGGCGGCCTTGCCATCGGCTTCCAGAATTCGGCGCGCTACGGTTTGCTCGTCTGGGTGCCGGTGCACTTCCTCGGCGGTGCGGGGGAAGCGGCTCCATCAAACAGCTTCATCGATCCTCAGTGGATCAGCGTCGCGCTGCCCGTCGGGATGGCGATCGGGGCCGCCACCAACGGCTGGGTATCCGACAATGTCTTCGGATCGAAACGCTATCTCGCGATCGTCCTCTATATGGTGCTCGCCACCGTCACCTCGCTGTTCATGTACACGATCCCCGCCAGCGACGTGTATCTCGGCCTCGCCACGCTCTTCCTGTGCGGCTTCTTCGTCTACGGCCCGCAGTCCTCCTTCTGGGCGCTGTGCCCCGACCTCGTCGGGCACAAAAGGGCCGGGACCGCGATCGGGATCATGAACTTCTTTGCCTATCTGTTCGCGGGGCTCGGCGAACCGCTGATCGGCGGCTTCATGGACACGCATCACGACACGTCGCTGGTGTTCCTGATCGTCGCGGGGGCGAGTGCCGCCAGCGCAACGGTGGCGTTGTTCATCCGGCGATGAACCGCCCCTGAGGGGCCGCCCGGCAAAGTTTCACGTGCTCAGTTTATCCGGCCGCGCCGATCGGTGGCCGCCTGCCTACCCAGACTGCGATTTTTGCTTAATGCGGAGGGAAACATGAAAGCTCGTCATTCGATTCTATGCGGCACCGCGATGGTGTTCGCGCTCGCCACAGCAGCCGGCGCCCGCGCGCAGGATGCGGCTCCGTCCGCCGACGCGGCACCCGCCGAAGCCGATGCGCCGACGAAGGAAATCGTCGTGACCGGCACCAATATCCGGCGCGCCGAAACCGCGCTGCCGGTCACCGTCATCGACCAGTCGGAAATCGACCTGCGCGGCGGATCGACCGGCGCCGATCTGTACGAGACGCTGCCGTCGGCGTCGCCGCCCGAAATCAACGAAGGCACGATCGCCTCGCAGGGCGCGCGTGGCGACGTGTCGTCGCCCGACCTGCGCGGCATCGGTTCGGGCAGCACCTTGCTGCTGATCAACGGCCGCCGCATGGCGCCGCATCCGATTTCCGGGACCGATCAAGGCGTGCCGTCGCTTTCGGCCAATGCCAATGTCATCCCCACCGCGCTGATATCGCGCGTCGAAGTGCTGCGCGACGGCGCATCGGCGATCTACGGCGCCGATGCCGCGGCTGGGGTGATCAACAACATCATCTCGCCGACCAAGGATCGCGGACGCATTTCGATGGAAAGCGCGATTACGCAGCACGGCGGTGCCGAGGAATTCCGCGTTACGGCGGCGAAGACCTTTCAGTTCGGCCAGACGTCGATCGGCATTTCGGCCGACTATTTCCGGCGCAACGACCTGCTGTTCGGCGATCGCAAATGGGGGTCGCAGTCCGACCTCAGGCGCACGCGCAAACTGCCCGCGCCGTGGAACGGCCTGCCGATCGTCAATCCGGCGACGGGCGCGAACTTCTCGCTCGACAACGACCTCGATAACGGCAGCACGATCACCCATTATGGCCAGTTCCGCCGCGGGTTCATTCAGTCGGACTTCCTGACGTTCAACGGCGGGCGGCCCGACGGCAACCGTGGGATCTCGACCTCGACCTCACCCGCGGGGGGCGTCGCGACGGTCGCGACCGACGGCACCTTCTTCCTTTATCCCGGCGCCGATGGCGCGGTGAACTTCAAGCAGACGGCGCCGTCGCGCAACCTCGGCAACCCCGAGGACGAATATTATGACAACCGCCTGCCGCACCGCACGCTTGTGCCGGGGCTGAAGCGGCTCAATCTCGCGATGTTCGTCGAACATGAGTTCAACGACAGCTTCACCATATTCGGCGATGTCCTCTTCTCCGGCTCGCACGCGAACAGCCAGCGCGAAGCGGCGAACATGCAGAACGTCAACGAACCGGGCCTCTATGTCCCGGCGTCGAACCCCTATAACCCGTTCGGCTCGCGCTTTTATCATCCGCAGGGCCTGCCCAACGCCGACGGCACCGCGCGCATCGCCGGCACACCCGCCGACGTCACGATCGTGTCGGGGCTGATCCCGCCGGGCACCAAGGATCGCTATATCGAAGTCGATTCGACCTTCTACCGTGCGATGGCGGGCGCGCGCGGCAAGTTCGGCGACAGCTGGGCCTGGGAAAGCGGCCTGCTCGTCTCGGGCGCCTACAGCCACGAGACCGAGTCGAACATTTTCCGCGAATCCTTGCTGCGCCGGGCGCTCGCGCGCACCGATGGCAGCGCCTACAATCCGTTCCCGGTGACGTTCAAGGTGGTGAACAACCGCGTCGTTGTCGATCAGCCCTATGTGAACCCCAACACGGTCACCGAGCCGATGTACGACACCGACAACCGCTATGGCAAAACGCGGATCATCGTGTGGGACGCGAAGATCGGCGGCGAGCTTTGGAAGCTTCCCTTTGGCGGCGGCCCCATCCAGGTCGCGGCGGGTGCCGAGGCGCGCTGGGAAAGCTATCATGCGTGGAAGGCACCGTTCGCGGGCCTCAACCCGCCCGGATCGGGAAATGATTTCCCGTACCTGCGCGAAAACGACAACGACTTCATCGCGATGAGTCCCAATTCGGACATCGACGCCAAGCAGAATGTGCAGGCCGCCTATGCCGAGGTCGCGCTGCCGCTGGTGACCGACGACAATCGCTTCTTCCTGTTCGACCGGCTCGAGCTGAGTGCCGCGATCCGTCACGAGCGCTTCTCGATCCACGGATCGAGCACGACACCCAAATACAGCATCCTCTGGGCGCCCGCGTCCTGGGTGAAGCTGCGTGCGTCCTATAATGAATCGTTCCGCGCGCCGAACCTGGCGCAGACCAACACCACGCCGCTGCTGCGCGTGAACTACACCGCCGATCCCTATCGCCGCGACGTCACCAATTCGGCGGCGGACGACAGCGCGCCGCGGCGCACCTTCCGCCAGGGCAACGACCGGCTCAATCCCGAAAGGGCGAAGAACTTCGGCGCGGGCATCGCGATGGAGGTGCCGGGCATCCGCGGGCTTTCCTTCACGGTCGACTATTGGCGGCTGAACCAGCGCGACGCGATCACCGCGCTCGGCAACACCGAAGTGCTCGCGACCGATGAACTGCTGCTCGACCTCGCCACCCAGGCGGCGCTCGCGTCGGGCAAGACGGCCGACCAGATCGATCTCGGATCGGGGACGGCCAATTATGCGGGCAACAGCCGCGTCACCCGCCGCGCCCCTACGCCGGTCGATATCGCGACCTTCAACGCGTACAACGCCGCGCAGCCAACCAACGCCACCAAGCGCGCCGTCGTCGGTGAGATTACCAGCCTGATCAACGACTATATCAATCTCGGCTCGCGCAAGCTCGCGGGGCTCGACCTCGCGCTGCAATATCGCGTGCCCGACTTCGGCCTCGGCCAATTCACGCTGAAGGCCGAAGCGACGCACTATCTGAAGCGCGACGAGGAGCTGGCCGACGATGGCATCGTCAACGACGAACTCGGCAAGAACAAGCGCGCCAAATGGAAGGGCATTGCGTCGGTCAACTGGAAGAGCGACGGCTGGTCGCTGGGCTGGTTCACCAGCTATTACGGCCCCTACGCCGACACGTCGGCGTCGACCACCGAGGCGATCTATGAAGCCCTCGGCCGGCCCAAGAGCATCATGACCTTTGACGATAACGGCATTAAGCGCTTCTATCTGCGCGTGAAGCCCGCGATCCTGCACAACGCCCGCGTCACCTATGCCTTCGGTCCCGGCAACGACACGCGCGTGACCTTCGGCGTCAACAATGTCTTCGACGCCGATCCGCCCGTCGCGGACGAGGATGAGGGCTATTTCGTGGGCACCGTCAACCCGCGCGGCCGCCAGTTCAAGCTGAAGCTCGAGCACCGGTTCTAAGATTCCGCCCGACCCATCATTCATTTGTGGAGCCAGTCATGAAACTTTGGCGGACAATCCAGTTTTCGATCGCACTCGTGATGGCAACAAGCCTGCCGGTGGGCCAGGCGGGGGCCCAAACGGGGGCGGCGACACCGGACGACGCCGAAGTGTCCGGCCGTCACCCGGTGCTGATGATCTCGATCGACGGGCTGAGGCCCGACGCCGTGCTCGACGCCGATAAACATGGCTTGAAGATTCCGATGCTGCGCAGCTTCCTGATCGGCGGGAGCTACGCACAGGCCGTGATCAACGTGAACCCCACCGTGACCAACCCGAACCATACGACATTGGTCACGGGCGTGCTGCCCGCGGAGCACGGCATCTATAACAATCGGCCCTTCGCGCCGACCGCTAAGCTGCCGAAAAGCTATGGCAGTTATGCGCAGATCAAGGCGCCTACGCTGTGGGGGGCGGCAAAAGCAGCGGGCCTCAAGACCGGCAGTATCTTCTGGCCGGTCACCCAAAGGGCTACCGATATCGATTTCAACCTCGTCGAAGGCAATGACGAGGATGACGCGAAGATCGCCGACGACGCGATCGCGCTGATCGAGCAGAAAAACCCCGAATTGCTGACGGTCCATTTCGTCAATTTCGACCATCAGCAGCATGAGTTCGGTCCGTTCAGCGCCGAGGGCAACGCGGCGCTTGAACGGATCGACACCGCGCTCGGCCGCGTCGTTGCGGCGTACCGGAAGACGCATTCCGGCGGCGTCGTCGCGGTCGTGTCCGATCACGGCTTCGACAGGGTGACGCATCAGGTCAATCTGAACGCCGCCTTCGTCGACGCGGGCTTCATCAAGCTCAGCGGCAAGGGCGACGAGCAGGAGGTCACCTCGTGGAAAGCCTTTGTCTGGTATGTCGGCGGGTCGGCGATGGTCGTTCTCCAGGACCGGAAGGACCAGAAGACGAAGGCAAGCGTCAGCGAATATCTGCAAAAGCTGGCGGCCGACCCGGCCAACGGGATCGAGCGCATCTACGCCCGCGACGAATATGCCAACCGCGGGCTTCCGCCGGCAGCGGAATATGTCGTGGCGTTCAAGCCCGGATACCGGATGGCCAACGCGATGACAGGACCGCTCGTCAAGGAATCCAAGGGCGGGGCGCATGGCGCCTTCTCGACGCTTAACGTGCGCCCCGACATGCACTCGTCCTTCTTCATCACCGGGCCGGGGATCGCCGCGGGCCATAACCTGGGCATCATCGACATGCGGCAGATCGCGCCAACGCTTGCCGCGGAACTGAAAGTTTCGCTCCCTGCCGCCCGCGCACCCGTGCTTCCGATCCGCGGCCAATGACGGAGGAGAAGCGCGTGTCCGACGTTTACCCGGTGCCAGCGGCGTGGACAGAGCGGGCGCTCGGCGAAGCGGCCTATGCCGCGATGTACGAAACCTCGCTCGCAGAGCCCGACGTTTTCTGGCTGGAGCAGGCGAAGCGACTCGACTGGATGAACGCGCCGGACACGGCGGGCGACTGGTCGTTCGACGAAGGCGATTTCCGCATCGCGTGGTTCGCCGACGGCACGCTCAACGTCGCGGCCAATTGCATCGACCGGCATCTCGCGAGCCGGGGCGACGACGTCGCGATCATCTGGGAACCCGACGATCCCGCCGAAGACCCGCGTCGTATCAGCTTTTGCGAACTACACAGCGAGGTCTGCCGCTTCGCCAATGTCCTGAAGGCGCAAGGGGTCGGCAAGGGCGATCGCGTCACCATCTATATGCCGATGATCCCCGAGGCGGCGTTTGCGATGCTCGCCTGCGCGCGGATCGGAGCGATCCATTCGGTGGTGTTCGGCGGCTTTTCGCCCGAGGCGCTGGCGGGCCGCATCACCGATTGCGACAGCCGCGTCGTCATCACCGCCGACGAAGGGCGGCGCGGCGGCAAGCGCATCGCGCTCAAGGCCAATGTCGATGAGGCGGCAAAGCGCGCGCCCGCGTTGGAGAAGGTGATTGTTGTGCGGGCAACCGGCGGCGCGGTGGCGATGACCGCGGGCCGCGACATCTGGTATCACGAGGCCGCCGCAGAGGTCGCCGCCGACTGCCCGCCTGAGGAAATGAACGCCGAAGACCCGCTGTTCATCCTCTACACGAGCGGCTCGACCGGCAAGCCCAAGGGCGTGCTCCACAGCAGCGCGGGCTATCTGCTCTGGGCGAGCCTGACGCATGAGCTTTGCTTCGACTATCGTCCCGGCGAGGTGTGGTGGTGCGCCGCCGACATCGGCTGGGTTACGGGGCACAGCTACATCCTCTATGGCCCGCTCGCCAATGGCGCGACGACCCTGATGTACGAAGGGCTACCCAACTGGCCCGACGCGAGCCGCATCTGGCAGGTCGTCGACCGGCACCAGGTTCACACCCTCTTCACCGCCCCCACCGCGCTGCGCGCGTTGATGAAGGACGGCGACGCCTTCGTGACAAGGACGAGCCGCAAGTCGCTCCAGCTGCTTGGCACAGTCGGCGAGCCGATTAACCCCGAGGCATGGCGCTGGTATCATGCGGTCGTGGGCGAGGGCCGCTGTCCGATCATCGACACCTGGTGGCAGACCGAGACCGGCGGCGCGATGATCGCGCCGATGCCGGGCGCGACCGCGCTCAAGCCCGGCAGTGCGACGAAACCCATGCCCGGCGTCGATCCGCAACTCGTCGATGGCGAGGGGCATGTTTTGCCCGGCGCAGCCGAGGGCAATCTCGTCATCGCGCGGAGCTGGCCGGGACAGATGCGCGGCGTCTGGGGTGATCGTGCGCGCTTCTTCCAGACCTATTTCACCACCTATCCGGGCAAATATTTCACCGGCGACGGCTGCCGCCGCGATGACGACGGCTATTACTGGATCACCGGCCGCGTCGATGACGTCATCAATGTTAGCGGCCACCGCATGGGCACGGCCGAGGTCGAAAGCGCTTTGGTGCTTCACCCCAAGGTGGCCGAGGCCGCGGTGGTCGGGATGCCGCACGATGTGAAGGGGCAGGGCATATACGCCTATGTGACGCTCAATGCCGGCTGCGCCGCGGACGAGGCGCTGCGCGGCGAACTGGTGAAATGGGTACGCAGCGAAATCGGCCCGATCGCGACCCCCGACGTGGTGCAGTTCGCACCCGGCCTGCCGAAAACCCGCTCTGGGAAGATCATGCGCCGCTTTCTCCGGAAGATCGCCGAAGGGGATGTGTCGTCGTTCGGCGACACATCGACACTCGCGGACTCCGCGATCTTGGAAGCTTTGGTGGCCAATCGAATCCGTTGAGAGGCGAAAGCGCCGTATCAAGATTGGTGGAATTGCCACCGCGGGAGCATTGCAAATCGAACGGCCGCATGTTCCCGTTTTTTCATAAGCGGACATTCCGCAAACGGTGATTTGCTGTCAGGTCGGTCGCTCGTGGAACGGCGCGCCAACGACCCGATGGTGCATGGCTCAATCCGCTCGTATCGCCCGTTTACAGCGATTTCGCAGCCGGTTTCCCGCCGACGCTGATTCAGGGCGGCACGCGCGAAACATCAATGTCTCCGGGTTTTTCGATTGGATAGCGGTGACCCATTCGTAGGCGTGAGCCAGGACATATCGGTGCTTCGCCCCGTCGAGGCATGCGCCGACAGGAAAATTCCGCCCTGTGAGGATCTGAATGGACAGCGTGTAACCGCATTGACGCGAAGCGCCCCTAACCGGCCGAGTTCCATAAGGGGACTCGACAATGCAACTCGCACACAAAAAAAATTACGCTCTGACGCTTCTATCTTCTTTGACCGCGTTGGCATGGTCAATGCCCAGCTTCGCTGCGGAACAGGATGCAACCCAAACGGCCGCTCCGGAAGCGGAGGCAGGAGCAGAAGAGACGGCGCAATCGGACATCGTCGTGACGGGAAGCGCCCGCGCCCAGCGCCGGTTCGACGTATCCTATGCCGTGAACTCCCTTGGACAAGAAGAGGTCCAGCGGATCGCGCCCAAGAATTTCGCCGACCTGCTCGGCACCGTTCCGGGTATCCAGGTCGAAGCGACTGGCGGCGAAGTGCAGAACATCACGCGCGTCCGCGGCATTCCTACCGATCGCGGATACCTGATCTTCCAGCAGGACGGGCTGCCGCTCTATCATGAGATCGACGGCGTGTTTTTCAACTCCGGTGAAGGCATGAACCGCTTCGACCTGATGACCGAGCGCGTCGAAATCGTGCGCGGCGGTCCGGCGCCGATCTATGCCAGCAGCGCCGCAGCGATCGCGAATAACATCACCGTGTCGGGCGGGCCCGATGCACGCGGCAAAGCGCAGTTAACTTTGGGTGATACCGGCCTGTACCGGCTCGACGCGATGCAGTCGGGGCCGATCGGCGAGCGCACCTATTTCGCCATCGGCGGCTTCCTGCGCCAGCATGACGGCTATCGCGACGGCGGCTTTCCCAGCGACAAGGGTGGCCAGATCCGCGCCAACCTGAAGCACGACCTCGACAACGGCTTCGTCAAGGTGTCGATGCAATATACCAACGACCACAACATCTTCTACCTTCCGATCCCGGTCGCCGATCCGCGCAATCCCTCTCTCTCACTCGATCCCTATATCGATTATCACACGGGTACACTGAACTCTCCGGCGCTCCGCAACGTCAACGTCAAATATCGCGATGGTGCCGGCGTGCTGCAGGGTTTGAACCGGGATCTTGCCGATGGCCGGCACATGCGCTTCTTCAACGTCGGCCTGCAATATGAAGGCGATTTCGATGGCTGGCTGGTTTCGGCCAAGGGCGGCTTCACCAAAGGCAAGAGCAGCTTCGACGCTTTCTATTCGACCACCAACCCGGTTAGCGCGAACACCTTTGCGGCAAGCTATCTGACGGCCGCTCGCACCGCTTTCGGGGCCGACGTGGCGCGGCTCGGCTATGCCGTTGCCGGCACCAACGGCGCGACGGTTTATGATCCGGGCGCGGCTTCGGGCCTCATCATGTCGGGCCAGTATCGCGTTTCCGAATCGGACTTTTATTCGGGGCAGGCCGATCTCAGTGTTACCCGCAAGTTCGAGACCGGCTTGGGCACCCATGACGTGCGCGTAGGCGTTTATGGGGCGGCTTATGGCAATACGCTCTTCCAGGCCTATCAGGACATGCTGATCGAAGTGCAGAGCCAGCCCCGCACGATCGACCTTGTCGCCTATTCTGCGACGGGCGCCGTGCTTGGCTCGGTCACCCAGAACGGCGTGTTGCGATACACCACCACGCTGAACCAGGGCGAGGCCGATGCGAAGATGGTCGCCGTCTATGCCAATGATACCTGGGAGATTACCGACGGACTGCGGGTCGACGGCGGCATCCGTAAGGAATGGTATGACTATGAAGGCTTTGCGCTGTTGTCGACCGCCGCTGATCTGGGTGATGCGACAACGCTGGCCGACAACGCCACCCGCGCTTTCAGCGGGGCCATCGTTTCGAACAAGCTCAAACCCTCGGCGACCAACTGGACGGCCGGCGTCAATTATGACTTCACGGACAATTTCGGCGCTTACGGCCGCGTTTCGAACCTGGAAGTGCCGCCCCAGATGGGCGTGGTATCCAGCACCGCCCCGACAATCATCAAAACCAAGGCGCGGCAGTATGAACTGGGCGTCAAGGCCAGCTTCGGCCCGCACTACCTCTACGTCACCGGCTTTTACACCAAGTTCGATCCTTTCAACGCGACGTTCATCGCGTTCAACCCGGTGACCGGCCGCAACGACCAGCCCGTGCCGTTCATCGGCGAGGCTGTCGCAAAAGGCGTCGAGGTTGACGGCCGGATCAAGCCGGTGAGCTGGTTCGAACTGGCCGGTTCGGTCACCTGGGCCGACCCCCAATATCGCAATCTCGCGAACACGTCGGGCGCCGATCCGACCGCGGTGAACGGCAACCAGATCATCCGCGAGGCCAAGTTTTTCGGCAATGTGCGTCCGTCTGTCCGTTTCCCAGTCGGCGGAGGCGAAGTCGAGATCGCAGGACGTTACGAATGGGTGGGCCGCCGCTACGTCGATCTTTTCAACCTGACGGCGTTGCCCGCTTATCAAACATTCGGCGCAAGCGCGTCGGCGAGCTTCGGCAACTGGCGCTTCCAGGTGGTTGGTGACAATCTGACCAACGCCAAGGGATTGACCGAGGGGAACCCGCGGACCGACCAGCTCGCCGGTCAGGGCGCGAGCGATGCGATCTATGGACGACCTTTATTCGGCCGCAGCTTCCGCTTTATCCTCAGCCGCAGCTGGTAAGGGTGCGCGCAATTCGCACCACAGCCTTGAGCATCTGCCTGGCCGTCGCCTCGTCCCTTTATCCGGGAGTGGCGGCGGCGCAGGACCCGGCCGGCTACGCATCACCCTTTGCCGACACGCTGACGACCCGTGTTTTTCCGCTGTTCGCAATGATGCGAACGGCGCCGGATTGGGCGCAGGCGCTGCGTGACGATCCCGTTCTGGTGGAACTTGCCGCCGCGCGCGCCGCGCGGGTGCCGGAAAACAGCTGTGCGCCGTCTCCGCAATGTCTGGCCGATGCGTGGATATGGACCGAGGCGGACATCGCCCTGGTGCAGACGCGGTTGCGGCTGATGGTGAGCGATAAAAAGCGCGCCAGGGCGCTCGTGACGCGGCAAATGCGACCTTCCGGGCGCTTCGCCCGCCATGCGGCACTGTCCGATGCGGATCTTGTCGCCACGGCGTGGGCCGAAACGGCGGCAGCGGTGAACCAGGTCATCGCCGTTTATGCCAAAGGGGCATCACCGCGTTATCCCGTTATCGACTCCATCATTTTCAATATTGCCGACCCCAAGATGGCGGACGTGCTGGATACGCACGGCGTCGCCACGGTCGCGCAGGCCAAAGCCGATGATCTTTTCTTCGATCCATCGTTGCGTTACGCGATTGGCCTGCTCCAGATGAACGAGCGTATCGACGCGGGCAGCTACCGGCCGCTATTGGGCGGTGACAATGCCGACACGGCCCGGGCGGTCGCCCGGATGAACTGGCGCGCAAAGCCCTATACCGCGCTGCTGGTGTTCGGCCATGGCCCGGAAGACGTGCAATCGCGCACCGGCGTGATGGGGCATATCCGCCTGGCCATTGCGGCCGATCTGTTCGCGCGCGGTTTCGCCCCTTTCATCATCGTATCGGGGGGCAATGTGCACCCCAACCGCACGCCGTTCAACGAAGCGGTCGAGATGAAGCGCCTGCTGGTCACGCAATATGGCATTCCGGCCGACCGCATCCTGATGGAGCCGCATGCGCGCCATACCACCACCAACCTGCGCAACTGCGCGCGGCTTCTGCTCGCCGCCGGCTTTCCCGAGGATCGGCCGGCGCTGATCGTCTCCGATCATCGCACGATCCAGTATATCGGCGGCGAGGAACTGGCGCTCCGCAACCTGAAGGAAATGGGGGTGCAGCCGGGCCGTCTGGCACCCGGCCCCGATCGCTTCACGCTGCGCTTCGTCCCCGACCCGGTCGCGTTTCACGTCGAACCGGCCGATCCGCTCGATCCCTGACGTCCTGTTCGGAGCAAAGTCCGTGCGCCATTTCCTGTTAGTTTTCGCTGCGGCCGCGTGCGCCGCCGTTCCTGTCCCCGTCCTCGCCTGGGGCGAACGCGCCCACGCAGCAATCGACAGGGCAGCCATCGCAGCGCTGCCCGCCGACGGTCCCATATTCCTTCACAGATATGCCGACAATATTGCAGCATCTTCGACCATGCCCGACAGCTGGCGCAATGCCTCCGAGCCCTTTTCAAAGATCGAGGAGGATCCCAATCACGGATGGTTCAAGGAGCAGTTCGCATTTTTGAACCCCATCCCGCGCTCGCGCTACGAGTTTATCCTCGCCTTGCATGACGAGTATCTGCGGATCAAGGACAGCGATCCGGAGCGGGCCAAGCGGACCAACGTGCGCTGGACCGGCACGCTGCCCTATGCGGCAATGGAAAGCTATGGGCGCCTTGTCGTTTGCATGCGCCAGATTCGCGCTGCGCAAAAAGCGGGTGTCGACGCCAGTGTGCCGGAACAGAACTGTGCCTATCAGGTTGCGCGCCTTGGGCATTATATCGGCGACGGTTCGCAGCCGCTCCACGCTTCGGTCAACAGCGATGGATGGCTGGGCGCCAATCCGAAAAACTATACGACCGACCGAAGCATCCATGGCCGTTTCGAGAGCGAGTTTGTCGATGCGATCGCGCTGGAGCCACAGAACCTCGCCGACCGGATCGGCGCACCGGGGCGGCAGCGAGGCGATTTGTTCGATGCCGTCCTGTCCTTCCTCGACGAGGCGGGGAGCCATATGGAAACCGTCTACATCATCGAGAAGAGAGGTGGCTTTGCCAATCCGGAGGATCGGGAAGCGCGGGCTCTGGTCTACGGCCGGGCGGCAGCAGGCGCTGCGATGCTGAGGGACATGATCTACCGCGCATGGACCGAGAGCGCCGAGCCGTCCGCTCAGGTGAATCCGTCCCCGCTCGATCCTGCAAATCCTCTCTACAATCCGGCCACTGGTTCCGCGCCCAGTCACTGAGCGCGTTCTCGACGGGATTCGGTTGGGGTCTTCGGCACAGCCCCGCCTGAAGGGACAAATGGCATCGTGCGTGACCGATTCGGTTCAGACCGATCGGGTCCTTGCGACGAAGGTCGTGGTGTTCAGAAGCGCGTCGCTACGATAGCAAGGCGCAAATAGCCGCGATGCGAGAAGCGTCGCTCATCTGCGAGCCCCGGATTTGCTTCCAACGTCGATTGACCGCCCCGGTCCGCTTGCCGTCTCGCGAACCACAATCGGTCTGACATATCTATTGCAAGTGGCCTGACCACATATTAGTGGTTGGCAGGCATAAGCTGTGTTCGCGTGTTCACGCTGGCGGCAATATAATGCGAGAGCCTGGCGCGTCAGGAAATGAAGCGTGTTCGGGATGCCCTCGCAATAAAAAATTGAGAGGAGCCACGATGTTTCGAAGGATCGCATTTCTAGCTTTGGCCACCGCACCGCTGATAGCGCTGACGCCCGGTTCGGCTGCGCAGGATCAGCGGCAGGCTCCGTGGCAGGACGTCACGCCGCGCGCCGGACTCGCCGGCTGGCACAGCGCTGGGGGGCAGGCGCCCTATCGCGTTGTCGACGGCGAGGTCGTTGGCAGCGCCGTGCCGAACTCGGCGAACAGCTGGCTGGTGTCCGACGCGCTTTACGGCGATTTCATCCTCGAATTCGATGCCAAGACCGACCCGACGCTGAATTCGGGCGTGATGATCCGCGGCCAGAGCCGGCCCGATTATCGAAACGGTGTGGTTCACGGCTATCAGATGGAGATTGATCCCTCGTCGCGGCGCTGGAGCGCCGGCATCTATGACGAACAACGCCGTCAATGGCTCTATACGCTCGGCCGCAACGATGCGGCGCGGCAGGCCTTTCGCTCGGGCGACTGGAACCACTATCGTGTCGAAGCGATCGGGACGCGCCTGCGCACCTGGATCAATGGCGTGCCCGCCGCCGACGTTGTCGACGATGTGGACGCGCGCGGCTTCATCGCTTTCCAGGTGCACTCGGTTGCCGATGCGGTCGCGGCGAAGAAGCCCGAGGCACGTTTCCGCAACGTGCGGATCATCACCGACACGCCCGCCCGCTTTGCCTCGCCCGCGACCAAGGTCGAGCAGCAGGGATGGCTGGCCAATCGCCTGACCGACGCCGAGCGCGGCGCCGGCTGGAAGCTGCTCTGGGACGGCAAGACGACGCAGGGCTGGCGGAGCGCCAAGGGGCCCGCTTTTCCGAAGAAGGGCTGGTCGATCGCCGACGGCATCTTGTCGGTCGAAAAATCGGGTGGCGCCGAAGCGACCAATGGCGGCGACATCATCACCACCCGCGATTACAAGAGCTTCGAGCTATCGGTCGATTTTCGCCTGACGCCGGGTGCCAATAGCGGGATCAAATATTTCGTCGATCCGAACCTGTTGAAGGGCGACGGATCGGCGATCGGCCTGGAATTTCAATTGCTCGACGATGAGCGCCATCCCGATGCCAAGATGGGCCGCGATGGCAATCGGACGATCGGCTCGCTTTACGATCTGATCACCGCGCGCAACCTCTCCGATCCCGACAGCCCGGGCAAGCGCGTCAACGCGCCGGGCGAATGGAATCGGGCGGTCATCGTCGTGCGCGGCAAGCATGTCGAGCATTGGCTGAACGGGTTCAAGGTCGTCGAATATGAACGCGGATCGCCCGCTTTTCGCGAGCTTGTCGCGCGCAGCAAATATGCGAAATGGCCGAACTTCGGCGAATGGGAGCAGGGACCGATCCTGCTCCAGGATCATGGCGACCGGGTCGACTTCCGGTCGATCAAGCTGCGCGAATTCTAAGGGGACAGGACATGATTGACCGCCGTACGATGTTGAAGGGCGCCGCAGCGACGCTGGGCGCCACGATGAGCGCGCGCAGCTATGCGCAGATCAAGGGTGCGAACGATCGCTTGCGTGTGGCGGTGGTTGGCGTGAACGGGCGCGGGCAGGCGCATATGAGCGCTTTTTCGAAGCTGCCGAACGTTTCCGTCACCCATTTCGTCGACGTGGATTCGGCCATCCTCGCGAAGCGCGCGAGCGAATTTGCCGCCAAAGGCCATCCTGCCCCCAAGATCGTGGGGGACTATCGCCGGCTGCTCGACAGCAAGGACGTCGACATCGTCAGCATCGCGACGCCCGATCATTGGCACGCAAAGCTCGCGATCGATTCGATGAATGCGGGGCGCCACGTCTATCTGGAAAAGCCGATCGGCATCGCCCCCGCCGAAGGCGAAGCGCTGATCGCGGCACAGCGCCGCACCGGGCGTCAGCTGCAGGTGGGCAACCAGCAACGGTCGAGCGTGGAGACGCGGCAGCTTGTCGACATGGTCCGGGCAGGCGAGCTCGGCGACGTTTATGAAGCCCAGACCTGGTATGCGAACAATCGCGGGTCGATCGGCAAGGGACAGGAAATCGCGCCGCCGGCCAATTTGAACTGGGATTTGTGGCAGGGGCCGCGCCCGCGCGGGCCGTACCGGTCGAACCTGGTGCACTATAATTGGCACTGGTTCTGGAAATATGGGACGGGTGAGATTTGCAACAATGCGATGCACGAACTCGATATCGCACGCTGGGCGATGGGGCTGACCTATCCGACCAGCGTATCGACGCAGGGCGGACGGCATTTCCACCGCGGCGACGATTGGGAAATGTATGATTCGCTCGCGCTCGACCTGATCTACGACGATGGTCGCGCGATCCGCTGGAACGGGCAAAGCTGCAATGGCATCAAGACCTATGGGCGTGGCCGCGGCGTGCTGCTGCTCGGCACCAAAGGGTCGGCCATCGTCGATCGCAACGGGTTCGAGCTGTACGATCTGGAAGGCAAGTTGACGCGGGAGGTGAAGGCCCCGGCCAGTTCGGAAACCACCGGAACGGTCGGCGAGGGTGCGCTCGACATCCTTCATGCCGGCAATCTGGTCGACGTCATCCGCGGCCGCGCCAGCGCGCTCGCATCGCCGATTGCCGAAGGGCATATCAGCACCGCGCTCTGTCACCTCGGCAATATCGCCTATCGCACGAGCGGCGCGCTGACGATCGATCCGGCGACGGGCAAACCGACCAATGCCGATGCCATGAAGCTGTGGTCGGTCGATTATGAGCCGGGCTGGGAGGTCAAGGGCTGACCCCTGGGGCGATCATGACCGACGTTGTGCGCTTTGCTTCGATGGGGACGCGCGTCGAACTGCATCGGTTCGGTGCGGGTGACGACGACGCGTTGACGGCGGCGCAGCGCGCGATCGAGGCGGTCGACGATGCGTTGACGATCCATCGCCCCTCGGCAACGACCGCGCTCAACGAACGCCTGATGGCGGGGCAGGGGGCTGCCATCGACGATGCGCTGCTGTTCGAAGCGCTGGTCACGATCGAGGAGTTGCGCGCCTCGACGCTCGGGCTGTTCGATCCCGCGGCCGACCGCCGGTTCGCGTCGGCGGGATGGAGCGCCATCGTATTTGATCGCAGCGCCGCGCGGATCGAGATATCGCAGCCTGTCGCGCTCGATTTCGGCGGGTTCGGCAAGGGCTTCGCGCTCGATCGCGCCTGTGCCGTCTTGCGCGAGAAGGGTGTCGTATCGGCGTGCCTGTCAGCCGGGGAAAGTTCGATTGCCGTCGTCGGCGAACACCCGCTTGGCGGCGGCTGGCCGTTCGCGATTGCACACCCGCGGCGCCCCGACGAGATTCTGGTCGAACTCGAACTCACCGACGAATCGGTATCGATCTCGTCGACCGTCGGTGCGGGGACGAACGCGCCGGAACGCGCCGCGATGATCCGCCCGACCGATGCCACCATCGTGTCTGCGCCGCGCTGCACGGTTGCCGTCGACCGGCTTGGCGCGCATGCCGAGGCGATGAGCACCGCTTTGCTCGTCGCCGATGAAGATCAGGCGGAGCGCTTGCTGAACGGCGACCGGACGCGCCGTTTTCTATTCGATTTTCCCCGGGGAGCGGCGATCCCCGATCAATCTGCCAGGATGAGTTTTAATGACTGACAATGATTTCGACCTGTCACGGCGATCGTTCATCGATCGCGTGCTGATGGCGACAGCTGGCGCGGGGATGGCCGCAGCGGCGCCCTGGGCAAGCACAGCCGCCCTCGCCGCACCGGTGGCAAAGGGCGATCGCGTACGGCTGGGGGTGATCGGCACGGGCGATCGCGGTCGGGGACTGATCCAGAATATCGCCAAGACCCGCAACTGCACCGTGGCGGCGATCTGCGACAATTTCGAGCTGCATCTGGCAAAGGGGCGCGCGCTGGTCGATGCGTCGACGCGTGCCTTCACCGATCACCGGGCGATGCTCGATGCGGGCGGTCTCGATGCGGTGGTGATCGCGACCCCGCTCGACCTTCATAAACAGCAGAGCTTCGATGCGTTCGATGCGGGGCTTCATGTGTGGTGCGAAAAGGCGATGGCGCGCACGATCGACGATTGTAGCGCGATGGTGAAACGGTCGCAGGACAGCGGCCAGGTGCTGCAGATCGGCCATCAGCGCATGTTCAAACCCACCTATCTGAACGCGGTCCGCCGCGCGAAAGAGGGCGAAATCGGATCGCTTACGCAGATCCGCGCCAGCTGGCACCGGCAAAGCAGCTGGCGCCGGCCGGTTCCCGCCGGGGCCACCGACCGCCAGATCAACTGGCGCCTGTATCGCGACAGCTCGGCGGGGTTGATGACCGAACTGGCGACGCACCAGATTCAGGTCAGCAACCTGTTCTTCGACGCCGTACCGACCCGCGTGATGGGATCGGGCAGCATCTGTTTCTGGAAGGACGGGCGCGAGGTCTATGACCATGTCGCGCTGATCTATGAATATGCGGGGGGCCGCAAACTGATCTACACCTCGCTGCTGAACAACGCGCGTTATGGCTGCGAAGAGCAGATTCAGGGCAGCAAGGGGACGATCGAACCCGAACTCGGTCGCATTTACAAGGAACTGCCGCCGAAAGAGCTGGCGCTGCTGCGCATGCAGGCCGACGTGGCGAGCGGGAAAAAGCGTACGGTCCCGATCGGCGGTGCGACCTGGTTCGCCGAACTTCCCGTCACCACGCCCGGCGATTCGCTCGGCTGGGGCGAATATGACGAGACGATGCTGCAGTTCGAGGGTTTTGGCGAAGCGGTACGAACCGGCAAGCCGCTGCCCGGCCTGTTGTCGCAGGCCTATTACGCGAGCGTCGCGTCGCTGCTTGGCGAACAGGCGATGGATAGCGGTCAGGTGATGGCCTGGCCGACGTCGCTGGTCGCCATCTGAAAAAGGAACAAGCCATGACCGACACCAACCGGCGCGATCTTCTGGGCCTTGGCCTGACCGCGGGGCTCGCCGCGGGCTTCGCGGTCGATGCGCTGGCGCAGTCCGCGGCGCGCGGCGATGCGCCGACCGAGGGCGCACCCGCACGCCCGGCGCCGGAAGCGAAATATCGCGTGCCGTTCGCGGTGATCGGGCTCGATCATAATCACATCTATGGCATCACCGACGCCGTGATCCGGGGTGGCGGCGTTCTCACGACCTTCCATGCGACCGATCCCAAGCAGATTGCGATGTTCCGCGCGCGATATGGCGATATCGCGCTGGCGCGTTCGGAAGACGAGATTCTGGGCAATCCCGCGATCAAGCTGGTCTGCAGCGCGGCCATCCCCGGGCTGCGAGCGCCGCTGGGCATCCGCGTCATGCGCGCGGGCAAGGATTATCTCAGCGACAAGGCGGCGATTACCTCGCTGAAGCAGCTTGCCGACGTTCGCCGCGCGATCAAGGAGACCGGCCGCAAATTTGCGATCATGTATTCCGAACGGCTGGAAGTGCCCGCGGCGGTCATGGCGGGGCAACTCGTCCATGACGGCGCGATCGGGCGTGTCATTCAGACCGTCAACCTTGCCCCGCATCGACTGGCCGCGGCATCCCGCCCCGACTGGTTCTGGGACACGGCCCGTAACGGCGGGATCCTGACCGATATCGGCAGCCACCAGGCCGATCAATTCGTCTATCTGACGGGCAGCAAGCGTGCGCATGTCGTCGCATCGCAAACCGGCAATTTTGCGCATCCCGAACGTCCGGCGTTCGAGGATTTCGGCGATATGGTGCTGAGCGGCGACGGCGGCACCGGCTATGTCCGCGTCGATTGGTTCACGCCCGATGGTTTGCCGACCTGGGGCGATGGCCGTCTCTTCATTCTCGGCACCGAAGGTTATATCGAGCTCAGGAAATATGTCGATATCGCCGGCCGGCCCGGCGGAAATCACCTGCTTATCGCCGACCGGAAGGGTGTTCGGTATCTGGACTGCTCCAAAGTGCCTCTGCCATTTGGCCCGCAGTTCGTCACCGACATCGTCGAAGGGACATCGGTGGCGCAAGATCAGGAGGGAGCGTTGCTCGCCGCCGAACTGGTGCTGACGGCGCAGGCGCATGCCAAGCCCGCTCGGCAACAAGCGACCTTGTAACGCATAGGCCAACAAGATAGCGGTTTCCTCATGGGGAATGGCATGGAATCAAAACGGCTCTACGAACGCGTATCCACCGATATCGCGGCCAAGATCGAGGCGGGGGAATATCCGATCGGTACGCGGTTGCCGTCGGAGCGGCAACTCGCCCAGTCTTATGACGTATCGCGGCCGACGGTCCGCGAGGCGATCATCGCGCTCGAGGTCGACGGGATGGTCGAAGTGCGCAAAGGATCGGGCGTCTATGTGACGGCAACGTCGCATGCCGATGTTGACGGCCCCTCCGCCGACGTCGGTCCGTTCGAACTGCTCGAAGCGCGCCGTCAGATCGAGGGGGAGGTTGCCGCGCTCGCGGCCGGACGGATCACCGACGAACAGCTTGCGGAGCTTCGTACGCTCGTAAAAGCGATGGGCGATGCCGGCGGCGACAGCGCGCGCGCCGAAGTGGCCGACCGCCAGTTCCACGAACTGATCGCCAGCGCGAGCCTGAACAGCGCCTTCGTCGCGGTCGTGGAATCGCTGTGGGACATGCGCGCGCGCTCTTCGCTCTATCGTCTGCTCAGCAGCAAGGCGCATATCGCGGGGGTGACCCCGAGCGTTGCCGAGCATGAGGATATTGTCCTCGCGCTGGAAGCGCGCGATCCAGCGGCGGCGCGCGCCGCGATGCAAAAGCATCTGGCGCGCGCGCTCGAAGCGCTGCTGGAGGCAACCGAAGTGCACGAGGTCGAACTGGCCCGAAAGCGGGTCGCCGACGAACGGAGCCGCTACGCCCAGTAATCGGGCTATACCCTTTGCCTATCCCTATCGCCTGACATCGAAACCCTCGCTCAGGAAGGCTTCGATATCGGATCGCCCGAACAGGCTCGCATCGCCGGGAAGCGAATGCTTCAGCGCGGCGAGCGCCAGTCCGGTCTGCGCCGCAACCGCGATGGATTGGTCGCGCAGCAGCGCATCGAACACGCCCGCGGCGAATGCGTCGCCGGTGCCGATGCGGTCGACGATACCGGCCACCCTGATCTCCTCGGTCTGGGCGAAGTCGTCGCGCGTATCGATCCGCGCGGCGAGGCGGTGATGGTCCACATCCTCGACATGGCGCGCGGTCGAGGCGATCAGCGCCAGCTTGGGAAAGGCATCAAATGCCGCGTCCGCCGCGGTCCGTCGACGCGCCGGCCCGTCATCGCCGAAATCGCGGCCGAGCAGGAGCGCGATGTCGCGATGATTGCCGAACATGATATCGGCCAGGCCGACCAGCCGGGACAGGATGGCCCTGGCATCGCCGTCCCAGCTTTCCCACAGGCGCGCACGATAATTGCCGTCGAACGAGACAGGAATAGCAAGCCGCGTCGCGGCGTCTGCGGCAGCGAAGGCCGCTGCCGTTCCGCCGGGGCCCAGCGCCGGGGTGATTCCCGACAGGTGGAGACGGCCGGCGCCGGCGAGGAGCCGATCCCAGTCCCAGTCCGCTGCGGGGGCGTCAGCGAAAGCGGAATGGGCGCGATCGTAGATTATGTTGGTAGCGCGCAAACCGGCGCCGCTCACTGCATAATAGGCCCCCATCCGTCCGGGCCGCCGCGCGACGGCCGAACAATCGACGCCGTGCCCCCGCAGCGCGGCGACGGCCGCGTCGCCGAGCGGATCGTCGGGCACGGCGCTGACGATCGCCGTGTCGTGGCCGAGCCGCGCGAGCGCGGTTGCGACATTGGCCTCGGCGCCGCCGATCCAGACGTCGAGCCGCGGCGTCTGGAGCAGAAGTTCGCGCCCCGGGGGCGACATGCGCAGCAGGATTTCGCCAAAGGCGACAAAGCGTCCCATGTTGGTCAGTTCCTTTCGGTCGGAATCCCGGCCGCGCCGGGCATCGTCCCGGCGGGTAGCCGGTCCGCTCATATCGTCCTCTCCAGGTTCGACCTGCTTCTTCCGGCCCGCCGGCTTGGAGCATGTGCAAGCCTATTTGGTATGGCCAATTTTGACAATCGCTTTTTTATCGCCTCATGACGGGGGCTATGCGAAACCCCGAAAATGCTCGTTTTCATTCAATATGGCCAATTTGGTCGTCGAAAAATTCTCTCCCATTCTATAAAATTACGCCAACATAGGTAGGTTTCGGCTGTGGGTCGATCCATATGGCCTGTTGGCATTTCCGGAAAATATGTGACAAGCCACTTATTGCAATCGGTCTGACCAATCTCTATAGGTGTTGCATAGAGGGGCGCGGAAAGCGTCCGGACTGTTGTGGAGAATGTGATGCGGGCCTTCATTTTCGATAGCGCATGGCGCGGCCTTTGATCGGCGGAGCCTTGCTGCCTGAGGGAGCCTCCGGCGCGCTCGCTCCGGCCCAGGGCGCGCCCGACGCGACGGCGGGCGACATCATCGGTACTGCGCAGAAACGCGAGCAGAACTTCTAGCCATCCCCAGCCTTGCCGGGGTTCGTTCGGACGGATCCCGGCATTTTTCTGATGCCACGGGAGAGACATATGACGCAGGCCATTGCAGCAGGATCGGCGCCGCCGGTGCCCAGGACGGGGCGCTATCGCTGGCTGATCGTCGCGCTGCTGTTCGCGGCCACGACGGTCAATTATATCGACCGCACGATGCTCGGCCTGCTGGCGCCCGTTCTCGGTGAGGAGATGCGGTGGAGCGAGAATGACTATGGCAACATCGTCATGGCATTTCAGGCCGCCTATGCGCTCGGTTTCTTGGCTATGGGCTGGCTGATCGACCGCTTCGGCCCCAAGATCGGATACAGCATTGCGATCGCCATCTGGACGATCGGCCATGTCGCCCATGGGTTCGCGGGGTCGATTGCCTCTTTCATGGCCGCGCGTGTCGTCCTCGGCGTCGGCGAGGCGGGGCATTTTCCGGCGGTCGTCCGCGCGTCGAGCGAGTGGTTTCCCCAAAAAGAGCGCGCTTTTGCGATCGGCTGGGTTAACAGTGCGACGACGATCGGGGTCATTCTGACCGCGCCGACGATCTGGCTGTTCATGGTCTGGGCGGGCTTCGACTGGCGTCAGACCTTCATCTACACCGGCGCATTTGGCGCTCTCCTGCTGATATTGTGGCTGTGGCTCTACAGCAATCCGCGTGAGAGCGGGAAGGTCAGCGATGCCGAACTCGCGTGGATCGAGCATGATCCGCCCGAGCAGGTCGCGCGCCTCGGCTGGTCGAAAATCGTCACCAAGCGCGAGGCATGGGCGTTCGCGGTCGCGAAATTCCTCATCGATCCCGTCTGGTATCTGATGCTGTTCTGGCTGCCCAAATATTTCGCCAGCACCTATGATGTCGACCTGAAGGTCGTGCTGCTGCCGATGATCATCATGTACCTTCTCTCCGACGTCGGCAGTATCGCGGGCGGCTGGCTCTCCTCGAAGCTGATCCAGCGCGGGCGCACCCCCAATTTCGCGCGCAAGCTGACGATGGTGATCGCCGGTTGTTTCGTCCTGCCGTTGCTGTTCGTCACCGGGCTCGACAATATGTGGCTGGCCATCGTCCTGATCGGTCTCGCGCTCGCCGGGCATCAGGCCTTTTCGTCGACGCTCCTCTCGATCCCGCCCGATATGTTCCCCAAACGCGCGGTCGGGTCGGTGATCGGACTTGGCGGCTTCATGGGCGGCATCGGCGGGATGATCATGGCCAAGTCGACCGGGCTGGTGCTCGACGCGACAAACGGCAATTACACGATCATCTTCGCCGTGTGCACGACGGTCTATTTCCTCGCCGTGCTGGCGCTCCATCTCCTGAGTCCGCGCCTGACGCCGGTCACTGTCGAAAGCGAAGGCACCCCCGCATGACCCGCCCGTTTCAGCTTCATCCCGATCGCCTGTTCCCGTCCGATCTCGCGCAGCGCGATATTTGCCGGCGCCTTTATGCCGAGGTTGCCGACCTGCCGATCGTCAGCCCGCACGGGCACACAGACCCAAGCTGGTTCGCGGGCAACGCATCGTTCGGCAATGCCGCCGAGTTCCTGTTGCATCCCGACCATTATGCGTTCCGGATGCTCTATTCGCAGGGCATTTCGCTCGACGCGCTGGGGATCCGCAACAAGGCGGCCGACCCGCGCGAGAGCTGGCGGCTGTTCGCGCAAAACTATCATTTGTTCCGCGGCACGCCGACGCGGATGTGGATGGACTGGGTGTTCGCCGAAGCCTTCGGCTTCGATGTGCAATTCTCGGGCGAGACGTCGGACCTCT